>SKEQ01000001.1_pt1 | contig 831576 bp, 645 predicted proteins | sample 4826751 | NCBI WGS metagenome assembly SKEQ01 (sample SAMN11008805, study PRJNA524170) | human gut metagenome | biome: Human fecal sample; material: Feces; isolation source: fecal sample from pouch patient p44 | host: Homo sapiens | place: Israel: Tel-Aviv | collected 2013-07-11
CGCTCCCCACGCTTTCGCTCCTCAGCGTCAGTGACGGCCCAGAGACCTGCCTTCGCCATTGGTGTTCTTCCCGATATCTACACATTCCACCGTTACACCGGGAATTCCAGTCTCCCCTACCGCACTCAAGCCCGCCCGTACCCGGCGCGGATCCACCGTTAAGCGATGGACTTTCACACCGGACGCGACGAACCGCCTACGAGCCCTTTACGCCCAATAATTCCGGATAACGCTTGCACCCTACGTATTACCGCGGCTGCTGGCACGTAGTTAGCCGGTGCTTATTCGAAAGGTACACTCACCCCGAAGGGCTTGCTCCCAGTCAAAAGCGGTTTACAACCCGAAGGCCGTCATCCCGCACGCGGCGTCGCTGCATCAGGCTTGCGCCCATTGTGCAATATTCCCCACTGCTGCCTCCCGTAGGAGTCTGGGCCGTATCTCAGTCCCAATGTGGCCGGTCGCCCTCTCAGGCCGGCTACCCGTCGAAGCCATGGTGGGCCGTTACCCCGCCATCAAGCTGATAGGACGCGACCCCATCCCATACCGATGAATCTTTCCCAGAAGGACATGCATCCAACTGGAGCATCCGGCATTACCACCCGTTTCCAGGAGCTATTCCGGTGTATGGGGCAGGTCGGTCACGCATTACTCACCCGTTCGCCACTCTCACCCAGGAGCAAGCTCCTGGGATCCCGTTCGACTTGCATGTGTTAAGCACGCCGCCAGCGTTCATCCTGAGCCAGAATCGAACCCTCCACAAAAAAACTTATGCGGAAAGCCAACATGTGACTCTCATCTAAGAAAATTGACGATCGCCTTATAAGGAAAGGCGCATCGCACAAAAACCTCGCCGCCGTTTGACCGATCCCTCGGCACCACGCGTCAGCGTGGCCGGCAACGAACTGGCAATCATTGACTATAAAGAAGTAGTACAAATACGCTCTTGAGTTCTCAAACCACCACCGCACCAGCAAGCCGCCCCAATCTCCAGGAGCGAGGCCGCCGTGCTGAGCAGCAAGAGATAAACTTACACGAGAACCCGCAATCGCGCAACCCGCAGGGCGCAATGAAGCACGGAACCGTTGGAAATCCAACGTTCCATCGGCGTGTCGAAAACCGGGAAAATGCGTCCGGAAAGCGCCGATACCATCAGAATAGACCCCGAAAACCACAACCAGGTGAACGCAAAACCAATAGCTGTCGGCGTGTCGACCATCAACATGGTCAACCACATCCGCATTTTGAGGTCCAACCACGGTTCTCGCATGACAAAAGCCGGAAGCTCCGTGGTCAGCGGAGGCTCCCGGCTTTGTTGTTCGGCTACTGGATATTCAGCTTTGGTCATTCGAATCGCTGACCATTGCTAATGCTGCCTGTAGCCGACTGTTTTCAGTTATTACTTCAGTTATCGCTGATCAGGCAGCTCACTCGGCATTGGCCGGGCCGGCGGCAACCGGTTCTGCAGCCGACTCGACCGTGGCGACAGCCTTCTTGCGGTTCAGGTACCGCTTGATGGCCACAATCTCCAGGCCGATCACGAGCACCGCGGTCACGCCCCAAGCCACGTACATGGCGGTCTTCCAGATCGGGGTGGCGACCTTCGGCTCGCCATTCGCGTACTGCCAGCTGTTGGCGGCCGTGTACAGGATGTTGTGCGCGGCCTGACGCATGGCCTTCACGGAAGTGGCGGACTTATCGGTGATGTGGTTGGTGATCTTCGTGGTGGCAAGCATCGAATCGTTGCCCGCACGCACTTCCTGATCGGCGTTCTGGTAGCCGTAGCCGCCGAAGTAATCGGTCAGGACGAAGCCCTTGAAGCCCCACTCGCCGCGCAGCACGGTCTGCAGCAGGTTGCTGGAAGCGCCGGCGTAGGTGTAGCCGATGTAGTTGAAGGAGCTCATCACGGCCTGGGCGCCGCCTTCCTTCACGCTCATCTCGAACGGCTTCAGATAGGTTTCACGGATGGACTGCTCGTTGGCCCACGTGCACACCATGTTGGTGCGGTTGGTCTCCTGGTCGTTGAGTGCGAAGTGCTTCATGAAGGAGTACACGCCCTTGGACTTGGCGCCGGCGATTTCGTTGGAGGCCATCGCACCGGAGAGCAGGGAGTCCTCGGAGAAGTACTCGAAGGTACGACCGGAGAATGCCGAACGGTGGATGTTCATGGCCGGAGCGTACCAACCAGCCACGTGCATGTCGTGAGCCATGTCGCCGATCATCTCACCGAACTGCTTGGCGAGATCACGGTTCCAGGTGCAGGCGAACGCGGTGGAGGCCGGGAAACCGATGGAGCCAACACCGGTGAAGTTGTTGTTCAGCGAGGCCGGGCCGTCGGCGTCGGTCAGCTGGATCTTGCCGACGGACTTCACAGCCGGAGTGCCGTAACCACCATTGGCGATCAGGTTGTCCATATCGTCGAAGGTGAGCTGGTCGAGCAGCTTGTCCCAATCGGCGTCGTCATAATCCTTGCCATACATCTGGTACAGCTTCAGGCCATTCTTGGCACCGGTGGTCGGCATCTCGTCCGAATCGTTGTCATACTTCTTCGGATCGTAGTTGCTGTTGTTGGTGAATTCGGCCTTGGCTTCGTCGCTCATCGAGAAGTTGGTCGGAGCGGCGGTGGCCTTGGCATAGTTCGCGAAGTGGCCCGCGCGAGACAGGTACGTCACGTCGCCGGCGGCGTAATCGAACTCGTTGGTGGCGGCCACGGCATCGCCGTTATGGGTGTTTGAGTCGGAATTGTAGGTGACGGTGTCCTTCACGGTGACCTTCTGATGGTCGATCACGTGGTGCGAATCGGACTGGATGGAGATGTCGTAATCGCCCTGCTCCAGCACGTACGCCTTAGCGTCCTTCTGGTCGTAGGAGGCCATGTCGTCATCGTCGAACTCGATCTTCACGGTCTGGGAAGCGCCCGGCTCGAGCTTCTTGGTCTTTTCGAACGCAACCAGGTTCTTGGAGGCCTTCTCGATGCCGCCATCGGTGTACGGCGGGTTGTAGTAGACCTCGACCACGTCCTTGCCGGCCTTATCGCCGGTGTTGGTGACGGTCACATCGAACGAGATCTTGCCGTTCTTGTAGGAGACCTTGCCCATCTCCTGCTTGAACGTCGTGTAGGACAGGCCGTAGCCGAACGGGAACATGACGGTGTCGTCGTAGTTGATCAGACCTTCGTCAGCGGCGGTCTCATAGAACTTGTAGCCAACGTAGATGCCTTCGACGTAGTTGACGAACGTCGGGGTCACCGTGACCTTGTCGCCACTGAAGCCCATGTAGGAAGCAGCGAGATCATCCGCATTGTCGTAAGTGAACTTGCCGTTCGTGCCGACGGACGAAGCGTTGCCGGCGGCAGTGCCATCGGTGTTGTTGAACACAGCGGTCTTGGTCAGGTCCTTCACGAACGTGTCGGAGGTCTTGCCGGACGGATTCACATCGCCGGCGAGCACCTCACCCAGTGCGGAGAAGCCGGTCTGGCCGGCCGGCGGGCACCACAGCACGGACTTGATCTGCGGATACTGGGACAGGAAGTCGAACTGGAACGCGTTGGCGCCGTTGTAGACGAGCGTCACCTTCTTGAAGTTCTTGGTGACCAGGTCGATCATGTCGCGCTCGGTCTGGGACAGCTGCAGGAAGTGCTCGCCATCCTTGAAATCTTCGTAGTCCTTGGAATTGTTGTTGTAGGTGATGCCCTTCGCCTTCATGTTCGTCGGCAGGTCAGCGCCTTCGCCGCCGACGCGGGTGATGGTGATGACGGCTTCGTCGGAGAAGTCCTTGGCGTCGGAGATCAGCTTGTCGGAATACTGCTTGGCCGGAACCTCAGGCAGGGTCCAATCCTGCGACCACATAGCCACCATCGGGCGGTCCTTGCGGTAGTCGGTGTACAGCTTGGTCAGCTCGGAATTGGTTTCGATGCCGGCCTGCTTCATGCCGTCAAGCATGGAAACGGTCTCGTACTGGTCGGACATGGAGCCGGAGCCGGTGCCGCCGTAGACGGGGTTGGTGGAGCCCCAGCCGAACACGTTGACCTTCTTGCCGGACAGCGGCAGGTTGGAATCGTCATTCTTCAGCAGGGTGACGGCCTCCGACTGCACATCCTTGGCCAGCTCGTTGGCCTTGGAAACCGTGGCGTCGGACAACGTGTACTTGGTGATGGTCGCATTGTTGAGCAACGTGGAAAGCGGGCCGGTCAGCATCATGGACACGGCCACGACGATGCCTACCAGCGCCACCAGCCAGGATTCGGAATGGACGATCTTACGGGTCGCCACGTCCTTGACCGTCTTCTTGTTGACGGCGAAGGTGATGATCAGCGCGAGCACGAATAGCACGCCAATCGCAATCAGATATGGTGTCAATGAACCGATGACGTTCATGACATCAGCCATGTTGATTTGCAGCATGGTCTGCCTCCTCCTTGATTCTCATAACCAAACGACACATTGGCTCCAATGCCTTTATCGGAACCGCGAAACCATTCAACACTGCCCCGCATCTCATGGTTTCGGTGAAGTGGCTGCAGATGCGTGCGGCAAGTGAAGACACTTCTTCATGTCGATGATTCGATTTCATCAGACTTCAACGTGCGGCACATGGCGTTTTCCCCAGCCTGTCAATTCGCGTGCATAATCTGCACGCCAAGTACGATGGAAGTATGAGCGACTTAAGCGCATTGAATCTGGAAGCAGGCAGCCTGGTTGGCGGCTACACGTTGATTTCCCGGCTTGGTTCGGGTGCCATGGGCTCGGTATGGCGTGTGCGGGACGATGGCGGCCATCAATATGCGATGAAGATTTTGCGCGATTCCCTCTCCGACGACGATTCCCCGCAGCAGCAGCGCGACGATTTGACCGCACGCGAGCGCCTGCGCAGGGAGGCGATGGCGTTGCAGAAGGTGCGGCATCCGGGCGTGTGCGGCATTGTGGATATGGAACTTGACGACGCGTTGGCTTTTATTGTGACCGAGTTGATCGAAGGCAAGAATCTGCGTGAGGATGTGCGCGTCAATGGCCGATATGTGGGCGACGATTTGGAACGGCTGGCACGCAAGCTGATTGAGGCGGTGCGGGCGGTTCATGCGGCTGGCATCGTGCACCGCGATATCAAGCCGACGAATGTGATGGTGTCGAGCACCGGCCCGGTATTGGTGGATTTCGGCATCGCTATGGGCGAAGGCGAAAGCCATGTGACGCGTACCGGTCTGGTGATGGGCACGCCGGGGTTCATCGCGCCGGAAATCATTGATGGCGCGGAATCGGATGAAATGACCGATTGGTGGTCGGTGGCGAGCGTATTGGCGTTCGCCGCTACGGGTGAGCCGGTGTTCGGCACGAAGCCGATGATGACCGTGTTGGAACGTGCGGCGGCAGGCAGCGCCAATCTTGCGGGACTTCCTGCGGGCACGATGGCCGCGTTCCGTTCGGCGCTTAATCCGGATCGGACGAAGCGGTGCACGCCGGACGATTTGCTGCAGGCGATCGCCGTGGATGCGTTGAATCCGCAGGCGTGGGTTGCGGCCGACAATGGTGGCGCAGCAGATGGCGATACGGAGGCGATGCCCCCTTTTGTTGAATCGCCCGACAATCCGCGCACGTTGTGGCGATTGCAGGACGATATAACCGGCGAAAACGCCATCGGCACGCGCACGATGCCAAGGCTCAGCGAAGCAACGCAGGCGATCGGGCAGCCCGATGTGAGCGCAACTCAAGTAATCGGGAAACAAGTGACCAGCCAATCCGACGCGAGCGCAACGCAGGTGATCGCACCTGTTGACGATGCCGAGACCAGCGTGCTTTCCGACGCACTTCCCAACGTGGACAGCACGCGCACGATGCCGCAATCGCAAGGCACGCGGGCGATGCCGACAGGCACGCAGGTAATGCCGCAATCCATGCCGTCAACACAAATGCTGCCGGCCCAGAACGCATGGAATCCAGCGGAAGCGCCGACGCAAGTCGACCCGACCATCAAACCCGCGTTGCAACGCATCGCCATGCGGCAGCCACCGTCCGTCATACCGCAGGCCACGGTGGCCGCGGCGCAGCAATCGCCCGTAATGTCATTCCCGCCGGTATCCGGTATGGATGGGCCGAACGTTGCGGAAGCACCTAATCCCGCCGATGTGAAGCGTGGCGCGATGTTGGGCCGGGGCATGCTCCCTTGCGCGCTGATGGCGATTCCCGTGGCCGTCTGCGGACTGTTCTCACTGTGGACGGCGATGGCAGCCGCGTTGCTGTTCGCCTGTGCGCTGGCCACCATCGGATTCAACACGGAGGCGCAGCTCGAGCGCGAAGGCAAACGTGGCGGCGAGAAGAAAAGTTCCGACTGGCTGCTGCGATTGGCGGGACTGCCCTGGCACATCGTGAAGGGCTTCGGCGTCGCCATCGTGCGGACGCTGATCATGTTGGCCGTGGACGCGCTGGGTTTGTCGCTCACCACGGTCGTGCTGCAGCTTCCGTATGCCATGATGGATACGTGGATATTTGGATTGACGATTCCGATGCCGACGCTGCTTGGCGGTCCGCTTTCCGAAAGCGGGCTGGCGCAGGCTGCGTTCTGCGCGATCGGCTGGCTTGTGGCCGTGGCCGCTCCGGGCGCGATCGTACTGCGATTGGGCGGCGGCGCACTGCGTAAACAGCCGTATCTGCGCCACTTGAGCGAGCTGCCGACGCAATCGCAAGGCAATACGGAATTCCCGGCGAATCGATAGCAAGGCATCGCTAGTATGGTGCCCAGCATAACAACGTGAGGTCGAAAGGAATATCGATGGCCCAGAACAGCAAGGATGCGCAGAAGCGTACCAGCCGCGCCGAGCGTAGGGCCGCTGAGGCCGCGGCGATGAAGGCGCGCGCCGAGCAGATGGAGAAGGAACGCAAGCAGCAGACGATCATCGGCGGCATCGTGGTGGCGGTGCTGGTGATTCTGGTGGCGATCGGCGCGTTCACCGTGTACCACAACATGCATAAGAAGGCCGAAACGAAGGCTTCCACCGAAACCGTGCAGGAAGCGTACACGGCGTTGCAGAAAGTGAAGAACACTCCGAAGCTCGTCGATAAGAAGGGCGGCCTGCTGATTTCCAAGAACGGCTACGGCAAGGCTGTGGAGGGCGCGCCGACCGTCGAGCTCTACATGGATTTCCTGTGCCCGGGCTGCGGCAACCTGCACCGCCAGTTGGACGCCGACCTGCAGAAGATGGTCGATGCCGGCCAGATCAATCTGGACCTGCATTTCATGGCGTTCATGGACCGTTGGTCCACCGACGAGTATTCCAGTCGCGCGGCGAACGCGGCCATCTACCTGGCCGAGCATGACAGCGACCCGAACCATCTGATCTCCTTCCTGGAGAAGGTCTACGCCGAGGATTTCCAGCCGGAGGAAGGCTCCGCATACAAGTCGGTGAGCGACGCCAAGATCAAGGAGCAGATGATCGCCGCGGGTGTTTCCAAGGATGTTGCGGACAAGGCGTTTGGCCGCGATTATCAGGAATGGCTTGATGCGATCGACACTTACACGCCGAAGCGTTCCGAACTGTGGCATCAGTCCGGCAGCTACAAGGGCAGCATGACCACGCCGACCGTGATCATCAACGGCAAGTATTGGGATATGGACCAGCTGACCACCGCCCAGACGACGGTTAAGGACGGTCTGTTGGAATCGATCGGCCTGAAGGACAGCGAAGTCGGCGTTGCCGGCAAGATGCCGTCCATCGGAGCCAAGAAGGGGCCGATTTCCGTCACCACGGGCGAATAACCCCTTACGGGCAGCCGGCACGTCTCAACCCGCAATACTAAGTTGACGGCGGTGGAAGCGCTGGTTATGCTATTCATCGTTCCTCTGTTGTTTTCATAGCAAAAGAGGACATGCCTCCTTAGCTCAGATGGCCAGAGCGGCCGCCTTGTAAGCGGCAGGTCGTCGGTTCGATCCCGACAGGAGGCTCGAACCCGTATGACGGGCTTGGACCTCTTACCATGGGTAAGTGCTCCAGAAGTCTTCCCCCAACTTGAGACTTCTGGCAAAGCGGACGAGACGTCCCCCAACCTGTCTCGTCCGACCGGGGGCAGGACACCCCCTTCTCTCCTGCCCCCCTTTTTATTTTTCGCTTTTCGTACCTGCTTTCAAAAATGTGGCGGTATGGATAAAACCATCGGAAAGCACGGCGACCGTTCCAGCTGAGCCGTTACAATAACGGCGTTGTAGGCAGCGCTGAAAAGAGGATAAATGACGAGAAGGTGGACCCCTCGGAGATTCGTGACGCTTCGTCGTGTCCGCGTCATGGCATGCGTGGCCTCATTGACTTTGACTTCGGCGTTGGCGTTTGGTGTGGGCGCGCGCAAATCCGTGGCGTTGACCGTCAATGGGGAGACCACCACGGTGACCACATATGCGATGAGCGTGGACCGTCTGCTGCAGGAGCAGGGCGTGAAAGTCAAAACGCACGACCTGGTGGAATCGACCAGCCCGACCAGCATGCTGAAGAACCATGATGTGGTGAACGTGCAGAGCGCATACCAGACCACCATCACCATCGACGGCCAGGAAGTGCCGTTCTGGACGGTCGCGTCCAGCGCCGAGCAGTTGCTGGACTTCTTCAACCAAAACGAAACCGAAGCGGCGAAAATCACCGTCAATATCAGCAACGTCTACAACAAGCTCACCGGCGGTCTCATCATCAACCAGAAGGGGCCCGTCACCGTCATCGCGGACGGCAAAAGCTCGGTGGCGCCGAACGGCAAGCTGCCCGCTGCCTCCATCCTTGACGCCAAAGGCATCACGTTGGGCAAGGAGGATCGCGTCAGCGTCGAAAAGGACGGCAAAAAGACCATTCTGCGCGTCCGCCGCGTGACCCACGGCGAGGAAACACGTACGAAGGAAGTGCCGTTCGGCACGCAGACCATCATCGACCCGAACCTGCAGCCGGGCGAAGTCACGATACGGCAGGAAGGCGAAAACGGCGAAATCCAGCAGACGTACGCCGTCACCTACGTGGATGGCGTGAAGGAAAGCGAGACGCTGACCGAAGAGAAGACCACGAAAATCGCCATCGACAAAGTCATTGCGGTCGGACCGGAAAAAACTACGGACGATACCGACAAGTCCGACAAATCCGACAACAGCGGCAACGGCAACAGCAACGGCGATAACGGCGATTCCGGCAAGACGGACGACGGCAAGAACGATTCGGGTAAGAACGACTCGAATAAGTCCGATTCGAATAAGTCCGATTCCGACAAAACCGATTCGAACAAGTCGGATTCCTCGGATAAGAACAATTCGAACAACAACTCGAATAACAATTCCAACAACACCGAGAAGGACGATCCGGCACCGACCCCCACACCAACCCCTGCACCGCAGCCGACTCCCGCACCCCAGCCCAAACCGCAGCCCACGCCGCAGCCGAGCAATCCTTCCGCAGGCTGCCGCTTGTACCATCCTTCCGCGGCACAGGCACAGGCCTACGCTTCCGGCGCGGCGGCGCAGCGCGGCTGGACCGGCCAGAACTGGACGGATCTGGTCAAACTCTGGAATCGCGAATCCGGATGGAGCTGGAGCGCGGAAAACGTGTCTTCGGGCGCATACGGTATTCCACAAGCGTTGCCGGGCAGCAAAATGGCCACGTTCGGCGCGAATTGGAAGGACGATGCCGCCGTGCAGATCGACTGGGGTCTGAGCTACATCGCACAGCGGTACGGCAGCCCGTCCGCGGCGTGGCAGCACTCCGAACAGACCGGATGGTACTGATCCGGCTAATCGCCAACGATTTTCGTACCGGCATGAACGGATAATGAGGGAATGACAGAAGAGGGAATGACGGAAAACGTGAACGAGCATACGCAGGGCCATTTGCTGGGGGCGGCCGACATCCGACGCATCGCCGCCGACGCGGGTATCAGCCCGACGAAGAAATTCGGGCAGAATTTCGTGATTGATCCGGGAACCGTGCGTCGCATCGTGCGCGAGGCCGGCGTGACCGCCGACGACCATGTGCTGGAAGTCGGTCCCGGACTGGGTTCGCTGACGCTGGCGATTCTGGAAACCGGCGCCACGATGACGGCTGTGGAAATCGACCCGCCGGTCGCCGAACGCCTGCCGAAAACCATCGCCGAATTCATGCCGGACGCCGTGGACCGCTTCCGTGTGGTCAACCGCGACGCACTCACCGTCAATCCGGAGAATCTGCCCGATTTCAAGGATGACGATTCCTTCACGCTGGTGGCCAATCTGCCGTACAACGTGGCCACGCCGATTCTGCTCACCCTGTTGGAACGTTTCGACAATCTGGGCACCTTCCTGGTGATGGTGCAGAAGGAAGTGGCGGACCGTTTGAGCGAGAAGCCCGGTTCGAAGATCTACGGCACGCCGAGCGTGAAGCTCGCATGGTACGGCACCGCGGAACGCGTGGGCGTCATCGGCCGCAACGTGTTCTGGCCGGCCCCGAACGTCGATTCCGCGCTGGTGCTGTTCAAGCGCTACCCGAGCGGTCACACCCCCGCCGCGGACAATGCGGACGGTTCCGTGGTGGATCGCGAAACCGTGTTCCGTTTGATCGACGCGGCTTTCGGGCAGCGCCGCAAGACCCTGCACGCCGCATTGAAGAAAATCGTGCCGTCCGAAGCGTTCGAGAAGGCCGGCATCGACCCGACCCGTCGTGGCGAGACGCTCACCATCGACGAATTCGTGGCGTTGGCACGCGCGTTGGATGAGGTGTTCGCGTCATGAGCACCATTGATTCGCCCGCCATCGGAACGGCCACCATCAACGCCGTGAGCGTGGACTGCCCGGCGAAAACGAATCTGACCCTGCATGTGGGCCCGTCGCATGCCGAATGGGGCGGCCGTCATGAACTCGACACCATCTATTGCGCGGTCGGCGTATACGACACCGTCACCGCCACGCGCAAAGCGCCGGGAAGCGGCTTCTCGCTGAATCTCGAGGGCGCGTATCTGGGCGACCTGGCCTCTTCCGGCAGCGATATGCGCCGCAACCACGCCGTGCTGGCATTGTTCGCCATGGCCGAAGCGAGCGGCCATGAGCCGGACGTGGCGTTGAACATCGACAAGCGCATCCCCGTCGGCGCGGGCATGGCCGGCGGTTCCGCCGATGCGGCGGCGACGATTCTGGCATTGAACACGTTGTGGGATCTCGATTGGCCGATCGAACGCCTGCAGGAAGTCGCGGCCACGCTGGGCGCGGACATGCCGTTCTGTCTGACCGGCGGTTACGCGCGCGGCACCGGTTTCGGCGAACGCATCGAACAGCTTGATGACGATGGCGATATCGTACGCGATCTTACGGAACGTGGGTTTACCGGCCATCTGCTGGTCGGCGCATACCGTGCGGAACTGCGCACGCCGGAAGTGTATGCCACATTCGATCAGATCGGTACCGGCGATGGCGATGAGAACCACCTGCAGAAGGCGGCGGTCTCCCTGCATCCGCGTAGCGGACAGGCGATCGAGGAAGCCTTGCGTGCGGGAGCCAGCCAGGCGTTCGTCTCCGGTTCCGGCCCGTCCGTCATCGCGTTCGTGCCGACGGAGGATGCGGCGGACGCCGTGCAGCGGGCATGGCAGGACAGCCGTTGCGTCGATCGCATCATCGCCACGAACGCCCCAGCCCGACCGATTGTGCATATCACCGCATGACACATATCACCGCATGACAGTAAAGTTGATGGCAATTGGTTTGTTCAAAAGGAATTCGTAAATGACCCAGGCTAACGACGAGCGCGCCGCGCGCAAAGAGTACATTCGCCGCCGTCAGAAGACGGTGTTCAGCATCGTCGGAGCCGTCATGGTGGTCGCCATGGTGGTGTCCCTGCTGTTCTTTTTCCATGTCGGAGGCCTGGGCAACGTCAAGTCGGCCGCCGTACAGCCGAACTACGGCCAGCAGGCACCGTGCCCCATCAAGGAAGCCGACGGCAACAAGGCCAAGTATGTGGAGAATCGCAACATCACGCTGCGTGTGCTCAACGGCACGAAGTTCTCCGGCTTCGCCAAGGCGGTGAGCGACGCGTTGCAGAACCGCGAGTTCAACCCCCAGACGCCGGACAACTACACCAAGAAGGTGGATCGCACGATGATCGTCTTCGGCAAGAACGGCGTGAATCAGGCGTACACCGTGGCAAGCAATTTCACCGACGCCATGCTGGTTATGGACGACCGTCAGGACCAGCTGATCGACGTCATCGTGGGCGCCACATTCGACAATCTGCAGGATACGAAGAAGGTTCCCGCCGCAGGCAAGGCGATCACCGGCATCCAGGGCTGCGTCGCGGTGGACAAGATGACCGACCTGCCCAAGGCGCCCGAGCATGATGCGGTGAATCCGCAAAGCTGACCGCCAATCGAAATCGATATAGGCAATATGAAAAACCCGCGCTCCCCCAATCGGGAACGCGGGTTTTCGTATTCGAGCTGTTCCAAGCACACTGTTCCATGCATGCGGCGAAACCACCGCATGTCAATCGCTATTCGCCCTGCTCCTTGTACCAGCGTTCCAGCTCGGCAACGGCCACGTCACGCTCCACCGGACCGTTATCGAGGCGGTATTCCAGCATGTGCTTGTACGCCTTGCCGACCATCGGGCCTGGTTCGATGCTGAGCAGCTGCATGATCTCGTCGCCGTTGAGGTCAGGACGGATCGCGTCGAAGTCTTCCTTTTCTTTCAGGTTGCGTACACGCTGTTCCATCTCGTCCATGGCCGCCGAGAACATCATGGCCTTGCGCTTGTTCTGTGTGGTCGTGTCGGCGCGCGTAAGGCGGTTCAGACGCTCGTACAGCGGGCCAGCGTCCTTGACGTAGCGGCGGACCGCGGAATCCGTCCACGGCTCCTCCACGTAGCCGTGGAAGCGCAGATGCAGGTTGACCAGCTCGCTGACGTCCTCGACCATGTGGTGGTCGAAATGCAGTGCCTTCAAACGCTTGCGTGTCATCTTCGCGCCGACAGCGTCATGACGGTGGAAGCTCACCTTGCCGCCCGCTTCGAAACGACGGGTCTTCGGCTTGCCGATGTCGTGCAGCAGAGCCGCCAGACGCAGCGTCAGGTCCGGGGCCGGCACCGGACCGTCGGGACCGGTTTCGAGGGCGACGGCGCGTTCGATGACGATCATGGTGTGTTCGAACACGTCCTTATGGCGATGGTGCTCGTCGATTTCCAGCTGCAGCGCGGGAATTTCCGGCAGCACGATGTCGGCAAGACCGGAATCGACCAACGCTTCGATGCCGGCGCGCGGGCGATCGGACAGCAGCAGCTTGACCAGTTCGTCGCGCACACGTTCGGCGGAGACGATTTCGATGCGATCGACCATGTCGGACAGCGCTTCGGCGGTTTCCGGCTCGATGCGGAAGCCGAGCTGCGCCACGAAACGCACGGCGCGCATCATGCGCAACGGATCGTCGTCGAACGACTGCCGCGGATCAACGGGGGTACGCAGCACGCCTTTGGCCAAATCGTTCGCACCGCCGAACGGATCGACGAATTCGAGTTCCGGAACACGCAACGCCATCGCGTTAACGGTGAAATCACGGCGGGAAAGATCGCCTTCCAGCGTGTCGCCGTAATTGACTTCCGGCTTGCGCGAGTCGGGGTCGTACGTGTCGGAACGGTAGGTGGTCACCTCCACTTTCACCTCGGTGCCGTCCTCACGCCTGCGCATCGCGCCGAGCGTGCCGAATTTGCGGCCCATATCCCAGAAGCCATCATGCCCAAAACGGCGCAGAATATGCTCAAACTGCTCGGGACGCGCCGATGTGCAGAAATCCAAATCATGCGATTTGCGATGCAGCAGCAGGTCGCGGACAGGACCCCCGACCAGTGCCAGTTCATAGCCTTCCGCAGCAAACATACGTCCTAATTCAATGGCCTCTGGCCACACTTCGAAGTTCACGCCATACCTTTCAGCACCACAAGTTTTCCGTTTACCAGCATACCGTTACCCCACCTGCACACAGAATTGAGTATGGTTGGAATCATGATTACGCCCGCAGACCTTGCACGCATGCTTGCCCATGCTGCGGACGACCATGCCCAAAATCCGCTGGAACCGGACGAACTGCTGTACACATCGCAGTCGGTTTCGCTGCAGCAGCTGCAACAACTACAGCAATTGCAGCAGCGCACGATCATCACGCCGAGCGCGCCTACGCCGGCGATGATGCCGCGCCGGCGCACCGCGGATGGTCCGACCACGTTCGCATCGCTTGACGCGCAGGAGCTGCCGGTGGTGCGCGAGTATTCGGCGGGCGGGCTGGTGTTCGACGACAAGGGTCGCGTGGCGATCATCGCACGTCATTCACGCAGCGGGCATTTGGAATGGTGCCTGCCGAAGGGACATATCGAAAAAGGCGAAACGCCGCAGCAGACGGCCGTGCGCGAAGTGCATGAGGAAACCGGCATTCTGGGCGAGGTGGTCGATTCCATCGCCACCATCGACTATTGGTTCACCGGTACCAGCCAACGCGTGCACAAGCTGGTGCACCACTTCGCGTTGCGGCAGATCGGCGGCGAGCTGACCGTCGAAGGCGATCCCGACCATGAGGCCGAAGACGCCATTTGGGTGGATTTTGCTGATTTGGACGATGTGCTGAGCTATCCGAACGAACGGAAGATAGCATGGTTGTACGCAAGGAAACTCAACAGACAGGCGTAATAGTGAATCAATCCGCACAACGGCACGTTTCGCGTGGCCTTCGCGCGTTATCATCCATCCTCGCCATGGTATTGACCATGGCGTTGATGTTGTTATACGCACCCACGCCATCGGCAAGGGCCATGGAATCGACCACATCGGCGGAGTCGACGGACGGTATGTTGTCCATCAACTCTTCCACGGCCGTATTGACGGACACCTCCGGATACCATCTGAACGCCACGGTGACCAACACGACCGGACAGGAGATTCCCGCAGGAACGCTGACGCTGGCCATGAACGCCTTCTACACGTTCGTTTCGCGCAACGACATCCAGGATTGGTCTGAAGGCAACGGGCGAATCCCCACCCCGCAATCCGTGGGACAGGCCGATGTGCCCGCGTTGCAGCCGGGAGCCAGCGCCAACGTGAGCATCGACGCGGACGCCCATCAGGAATCGCTCGCGGCCATCAACTCTTGGGGGCCGAAGCCGGTGCTGCTGAGCTATTCCGCCAACGGAACCCCCCTTGCTCAATCGCATACGTTCGTGACGCGCACCGGCGCGGGACTCCACACGCCCAGCACGCCGGCGCTGCACATCACCGTCGCCCAGCCGCTGGCCGCCAACGGGTGGACCACCGACAGCAAGCTGCTTGGACAGCTGGTCGATGAAGGGGGTATTTCCTCCTCGAAACTGGCGAAAATCGCCATGCCCAGCAAGGATGACGACGCACGGCTCAAATCGTTGCAGCAGACCTTCGCCAAGCACGACATGCTGCAGGTCGTAGGAGATCCGACCTACCTGCAGGCGATGGCGATGCCAACGCGGGTCGACGGCATCACCCAGCCCGCATTGTTCGACATAACCGCCTATAGCGCCATGAACAACGCTCCGGCCTACAGCGCAGCCGGCATCAACGACCGTCAATGGTCCGCAGCCAAAGCCCGGAAAACCTATCAATCGGCATTGGGTGACAGCAACGCGGACATCACCGCATACGCGTGGCAGGGCAACGGCAATTGGACCCTACAAGCGTTGACGAAGGCCCGCCAGCAGGGGTACGGCACCGTCATCGCCACGCATGACTTCGAAGAGGACGATGCGGCTACCGTACGTACCGGCAAGACGGTGGTCTCCACCGATGCCGGGGACATCACCGTGCTTTCCGCGCAGAATGTGCTTTCCGGCCTGGCCCAAGGCAAGGCGACCAGTGACGATGCCAACGCCGACAGCGAGGGAACCACGGCCGGCAGATTGGCGCGATTCGTCGCGCAAAGCGCGTTCTACCAGATGGAACAGCCTTATGCGGAACGCAACCTGCTGGTCTGTCTGAACGAGGATTCCGACCCCAGTGTTGTGGACGCGCTGATGAGCGACATCGAGCAGTCGCCGTGGCTGAACCTCACCGATCTCGCCACGTTGAAGGATGCCGACATCTCCGAAGATGCGGCCAGCATGTCAACCGACCTTCCCCAAACGGACGGCCTTACCGATGGCATGCGCAGCGACGTCCAGCAGACTCTGAGCGCGCTGGCGAACTCATCGAGCAACATCAAACGTTTCAATACGTCGATCCTCGTCAAGCCGAACGGAAAAGACGAATCCGACGTCAACACCTGGAGCAGGCAGCTGACGAACGCCCACACCATCATGGCCCTGCACGCGTTGGGCGGCGAGAGCCCTTCCAGAAGCACGATGGCGGAAGGCGCGAACCAGCTCGCGGCCCTGCTGATCAACGGTGTGGCGATCACGCCGACGGAAAGCGTGAACGTGGTCAGCGAAACCGCGAAAATGCCGGTGACCATCAGCAACAGCCACCCGTACCCGGTAAAGGTGAAGGTCTCGTCGCTGACCGATTCCATGCAGATCGTCACGTCCCGATTCGACACCGTGCAGGTGCCGCCCCACGGCGAGGCACAGGTGGCGTTCACCATCCGTGTGTCCACGTCCGGCACCGCCAACGCCACCATCAGCCTGTTCGACAGGAATGGTGCAGCGTTTGGAGCCACGCAGGTCACCCACATCACCAGCGCGCTGCAGATCAGCGACAAGAGCGGTTTCGTCATCATCGGCTTCGCCGTGCTCTTGGGCGCTGTGGGACTGTGGCGTCAATTCAACCGTAAGAAGGATCCCGACGAATGAGTTCTTCCGTTGGCCGTAACTCACTGATCATGGCCTCCGGTACCGCCGCTTCGCGCGTGACCGGCCAAATCCGCACCATCCTGCTTGCCTGGGCCTTGGGCACCACCGGCTATGCCGCCAACGCCTACCAGGCCGGTTCGATGATTCCGCAGGTCATCTACACACTGGTTTCCGGCGGCATCTTCAACGCGGTGCTTGTGCCGCAGATCGTGCGCACGCTGAAATCGAAGGACGCCGAAACCAAGCTCAACAAGCTCATCACCCTTGCCATCACCTTGTTGTTGGGTGTGACGCTGCTCATGGCCGTTGCCACGCCGTTGTTGACCAAACTGTATGTCAACGGCAGCGCCGAAACCATGGCCCTCGCCACCTCCTTCACCTTGTGGTGCATGCCCCAGATCTTCTTCTACGGCCTGTATACGGTGATCGGGCAGATTCTCGCGGCGAAGGACCATTTCGTCACGTATGCGTGGAGCTCGGTCGGCGCGAACATCATCAGCTGCATCGGTTTCGGCGCGTTCATCGCGATGTTCGGCAGGGCCACGGAACGTCCGCTGGACTTCTGGACGCCGACGAAAATCGCGCTGACCGCCGGCACTTGGACGCTTGGCGTGGCGTTCCAGGCGCTGGTGCTGTTCATTCCTTTGACGAGAATCGGCCTGAAATACCGTCCGAAATTCGGCGTTCACGGCATCGGACTGCGTTCGATGGGACCGGTCGCCGCGTGGAGCCTCGGCATCGTCGGCGTCGATCAGATCGTCAACATCATCGTCACCCGCGTGGCCACCAGCGCGCCGTTCAAGGCTTCGGAACAGCTGCATATGAGCCAGTTGGACGTGGCCGGCAACGCCTCGTATCAGAATGCGTACACCATCTACATGCTGCCGTATTCGCTGATCGCCGTGTCCATCGCCACTGCGATCTTCCCGAAAATATCGAAAGCCATCGCGGACCGCAATATCGACGAGGCGCGCAAGGATCTGAGCTCGGCCCTGCGTAATCTCAATCTCATCATGTGCTTCTTCGCAGCGGCGTTCATCGTGCTTCCGTTGCCGATCATCCTCGCACTGCTGCCGTCCATCAGCGTGCGTGAGGCGCTGCTCATCAGCGCGCCGCTCGCCGCTTTGGGCATCGGCCTGCCACTTTCCAGCTCGTATTTGGTCATCCAACGCACGTTCTACGCGTTCGAAGACGGCAAGCATCCGTTTATTTTCATGGCGATCACCATGGCCATCCAGGGTGGCGCCATCATCGCGTCGACGTTCATTCTGCCGCCCACGCAGTGGATCACCGTCATCGGATTGGCGATTTCGGTGAGCTTCATCCTGCCGTATCCGCTGCTTACGCACATGCTCCGTTCCCGTTTCGACGGCGATGTGGACGACAAGCGCATCATCACCGCCTATGCGAAGGCGCTGGTGGCCACGATAGCCGCCTGCGTGATTGGCCTGCTGTGCCGCAACGGCGTCTACCGGCTGGTCGGAGCGCATATCGGCCCCGACGACGGCACTATGAACTGGGGTCAGGCGGTTCTGTCCGCGATACTGCTCACCATCGTCATCGCCATCGTCTATCTGGCGTGCCTGTGGGCGCTGCGTGCCGAGGAGCTCACTTCGGTCGTGGGCATGCTCGCCGCCCGCATACCAGGGCTTGGCAACAAGCCTAAGTCTGGCGGAACGGCCAGCCCCAACGGTAAACTTGAGCAAAGTACCGCCGAAAACGGCGACCAAGAATAACAGCGTAGGTAGAACAATCGTTACAGAGTTGAAGGAAACCATGAAACCTCAACTGGGAGATACCATCAGCAACCGCTATGTGCTGGTTTCGCCATTGCGCGAGGAAACCGGCTTGCAGGTTTGGAAGGCAAGCGATCACGTGCTTGCCCGGGATTGCCAGCTTTTTATCGTCAACAACCGCAAGGCTTTGCAGGACGTCAATGCGACGGCCTCCATGCTGGCGATTTCCCACGACGCCCATTTCACGCAGGTGCTGCAGCTTCAGCACGTGGGCGAGGTGGCGTTGGTGATCACGCAGCTCGATGCCGGCATGTCGTTGAGCGAGTATCTCACGCAGTCCAGCAAGCCGCTGAGCTTCACCGCGATCCGTTCCATTCTTGGTGAGGTCGTCGAAGCCCTGCACGTGTTGCAGAAAGACAATCTCACGCATTTCTCGATCAGCACGGACACCGTGCGATTGACCCGCAACGGCATTGAAATCGCCGACGCGCCGGTAAGCATCATGCTGGCCGATACTTCGCGCGTGCAATCCGTGGAAAACCAGGAGCAGCTTGCGATTCGCCAGGTCGCTTCCCTGCTGTATTCCCTGCTGACGCGCACGCCGTCGACGCTGTCCACGAACTACCATCTTGACGCGATTTCACCGAACGTGCCGATGGAGTTCCGCGTGATTTGCAAGCGTGGTCTGGATCTCAAGGAGAAGGACGGTTTCCCGACCGTTCCGATGGCCACCATCGCCGAATTGGAGGCGTTGCTGGGCGACTACGAGCCGCTGGCGAAGCTTAACGGCCCCGATATTGCGTTACCGTCCGCGGATTCGGAATGCTCGATTGTGAACGTGCCCCTGCTGCAGATTCTCGAGCAGGATGCCATCGCCTTGCCCGATACGCTGGCTGAAACCGGAAGCATTCCGGAAATGACGTTCGAAGCGCCTGAACCACACACTGATTTCTCCGACAGCAAGGAAGCCTTGGCCAAGGGTATGGCCGCGACCGGCGGTGCCGTGAAATCGCTGTGGAACAACAGCCGCGAACTACTCAGCGAAGAGGACCTCGACGGATCCTCCGAAGATGTGGATTCGCCGTTCTCCTTCCCCATCCGTGTTTCCACGCCGTCGCCGCAGGGCGATTATCATACGGACGATTCGCAATTGGAGAAGACCGGTCGCATTCCGGTGATCGGACCTGACGGACGGGTCATCGAGCCGGGCGAGGAATCCGCACGCGCGTTGAAGGCGGAGCAGGAAGCGATCGACGCGGCATATCAGAACGAAAACGGAGCCCCCGTTGCGGTGCCGCCGAGCTTTGCCCCTAAAGCCTCTTCCTCCAGTCCGGCCGAGGTCGCCAATGCCAAATTGTTCGGCAAGCTCACCACCAAGGTCGTGGCCATTGTGGTCGCGTTCATTGTGGTGGCCGTCGCATTGGGATTCGCCATTCATGGTTTGACCAAGAAGCCGGATGACGGCATCACCAATACGAATTCCAACAATCCGTGGCCGGAAATGAACCTTGACGACGTGCCTTTCGGCGATAATGGCGATTCCGGCAATGGCAGCAGCTCCGCCAGCGATGCAAACAACGATTCCAACGGCTCCGACAGCTCCGACAACGGCAGCTCCGATTCCAGCAAGCCGAAGAAAACCACGAAGAAAAGCCATTCCGCCAAGAAGGACGTCGACAAGGTGGTGACTTCGGATAAGAAGGTGCGGAAGGTTCCGGAACCGAAGATGCCAGAGAACACGACTCCGTATGAGATCGACAACCGCCAGTTCCTGTCCAATCCGGACGGACAACAGGGTTACGGTTATTACCTCCACCTCAGCCAGCCCCAGAAAGCGTATCGCATGGTCATCAAGATCCGTTCTTCCGGCGGCCAGGGCTACATTCGCGTGAACGCCAAGTCCAGCCCGAACCAGGGTGAGCAGGTCGCCCAGTTCGAGTTCGACGCCAGCGGCACCACCGAAATCAAGTTCAACAAGGCCGTGGAGACCCAGGACATCCTCTTGTGGGTGCCGTTCGACAGCCTTCCCGGCAACCAGCTGTACATCGATTCGGTGCAGATTTTCTGACGCATCGGCAGACAAGGAGGGTGTGCGGATTGTTCCGCACACCCTCTTTTTGTTTCACGTGAAACAACGTGACGGATAGCTTACTTTTTTGAACGCTTTTTTGAACGCTTTTTTGAACGCCATCTGCAAAACCGCCCGCAACCGTCGTGGAAACTGCATTACAGTAGCAACCATGAGTGATATGCGTGATGTGGTGATTATCGGTTCCGGCCCGGCTGGCTATACTGCCGCGATCTATCTTGGCCGCGCCGGCTTCGAGCCGCTGGTCGTCGCCGGCGCGCTGACGCCCGGCGGCCAGTTGGTCAACACCACCGAAGTGGAGAATTTCCCAGGCTTTCCCGATGGCATCATGGGTCCGGATCTGATGGACAATATGCGCAAGCAGGCGGAACGGTTCGGCACGCATATCGTTTGGGACGATGTTGTTTCGGTTGCTTCGAATGCCGATTCCGGCATCAAAACCGTCACCCTTGACGGCGGCGACGTGTACGACGCACGCGCGCTGGTCATCGCAACAGGCTCAAACTATCGTAAGCTGGGCGTGCCAGGCGAGACGGAATACGCAGGCAAAGGTGTCTCCTACTGCGCCACCTGCGATGGTTTCTTCTTCCGCAACAAGCCGATTGTGGTGGTCGGCGGCGGCGACAGCGCGTTCGAAGAAGCTGATTTCCTGTCCCGTTTCGGCTCGTCCGTCACCCTTATTCATAGGCGTTCCACGTTCCGTGCTTCCCGCATCATGGTGGAGCGTGCGCAACGCAATCCGAAAATCGATTTCATGCTTGACGCTGTGGTGCAGGAGATTCGCGGCGACGAGAACGGCGTACAGGAGGTGGAGGTGCGCAACACCGCCACCGAAAAGACCTCTGTAATCCCCGCTAACGGCGTTTTCATGGCGATTGGGCACACTCCTGCCACTGCTTTTCTTAACGGGCTTGTAGACGTCGATTCAGCCGGTTATATCACGGTCGATGGCGCCAGCACGCGTACCAGCGAACCCGGCGTTTTCGCCGCGGGAGACTGCGTGGATAGCGTCTATCGGCAGGCCATCAGCGCGGCGGGCATGGGGTGCCGCGCCGCGCTGGATGCGCAGGCTTATCTCGATTCGCTCAAGTAAGACTCAAATCGTTCAAATCATTATCGCTCGCCGAGCTCGATTGGCTCGGTTCGTTCAGCTCTGCTGCTGCATAAGCAGGTCGACGATGCGTTTCATATCGTCTTCCGATTTGAACACGATTTCGATTCGCCCGTGCTTCTTCGATCCCTTGATGGAGACCTTGGTGCCGAAACGCTGCTCCAGACCAACCTGAACGGGGGTACCAGCCCACGGATTGAGCTTGCTGGCCTTCGGCTTCTTGGGCTGGTCGCTTTCGGCGGCCTTCATCGACACGATTTCCTCGGTGCTGCGTACGGACAACCCCTCGGCGATGATGCGCGTGGCCAGCTGTTCCATATCCGCTTCCGTCGGCAGTCCCAGCAGCGCACGCGCATGGCCCGCGGACAGCAGTCCGGATGCGACCTTCTTCTGCACGGCGGCCGGCAGGTTGAGCAATCGCAAGGTGTTGGCGATTTGCGGACGGGATTTCGACACCGACTTGGACAGTTGGGCCTGCGTCAGGCCGAAATCGTCGATCATCTGCTGGTAGGCAGCCGCCTCTTCCAGTGGATTCAGCGCGACGCGATGCAGGTTCTCCAGCAGTGCGTCACGTAGCATGTCGTCATCGGCGGTGGTTTTGACGATGGCCGGAATCGTTTTCAGGCCGGCGATCTGCGATGCGCGCCAACGACGTTCGCCCATGATGAGCTCGTACATGCTATCCATGCGCCCGTCGAACATGTTGTGCGGTTCGGCCGGTTTGGCTGCGGCTTCCCTGCGGGCGGCTTCGATTTGCGATTGCGGACGCTTGCGTACGACGATTGGCTGCAGTACGCCGACTTCCTTGATGGATTCGGCTAGCTCGCGCAGGTCGTCTTCATCGAAAATGGTACGTGGCTGATGCAGATTGGGACCGACGTCGCTCAAACGCAGTTCAACCAGATATCCACCCTGCACGGGAAGCAGTTCCGGTTCGTCCTTCTTATGTTCGGTCGGCGTGGTTTCACGTGAAACACTCCCCTGCTGCTCGCCCTGTTCGGAAGCTGGCTGAGCGGTGGAGCCGAAGAACATGTCCGCGGGATGCGCGCTTTCGTTCAACGAAATCGCCGGCATGCTGGCACGACGATGCTGGTTTTTCTTGGTTGTTTCACGTGAAACAGCATGCTTCATCCCCTGCACGGCGTTCACCGATGCCTGTGCGGTAGCGGACGCGCTCTTGGATTCCACATGCTCATCAGTCTTGGAAGCCTTGACTTCTTTGGCGGCAGCGGCAGGCGCCGCATGCTCCTGATGCTGCGGCTCCCCCGGAAGAGAAGGAAACAGTGCGCCAAGACCTTTACCCAAACGCGACTTAGTTGCCATGATCAGTTCTCATTCCTTCTTGCATCGATTGCCTGCAGCACCGTATCGGAACGACGCGAAAGTTCCAGCGCGGCTTCGCAGTACGCGATCGCACCCATGCCCTTGGGGTCGTATGCGATCACGCTTTGGTTGAAGCTTGGCGCTTCGGAAATCTTCACCGTGCGCGGAATGGTGGTGTCGAGCACGATTGTCGGATAGTGCTTCTTCACTTCCCCATGCACTTCGCGGCTCAGCAGCGTGCGCTTGTCGTACATGGTGATGAGCATCGTGGAGACCAGCAGCGACGGATTGTAATGTTCCTGCACCAGTCCGATGGTGTTGATGAGCTGGCCCAAACCTTCCAAGGCGTAATACTCGGCCTGAATCGGAATCAGCATTTCGTGCACGGCGCACATGGCGTTGATCACCAGCAGACCCAGGCTCGGCGGGCAGTCGATGATCACGTAATCGTAATGCTCTTCGCTGGTGGCGAGGAACTCGTCCACCGCGTTCTTCAGCAGCGAGTTGCGATCCGCCATGTCGGCGACCTCAAGTTCGGCGCCACTCAAATCGATGGATGCGGGGACCACGTCGAGGTTGTCGAAATCAGGGCACGTGCACTTGACTTCCGCGATGCGCTTGCGTCCTTCGATGACGTCATACACCGAAGGCTGACCGGAGGCGTGCGGGGCACCCAATGCCGTGGAGGCGTTGCCCTGCGGATCCATATCAATAAGCAGGACCTTGCATCCGAAACGGGCCAAGGCCGCGGACAGGTTCACCGCGGATGTGGTTTTGCCGACGCCACCTTTCTGGTTGGCGACTGCGATCAGGCGCGTTTGGGCCGGCTTCGGGCAGACCGCATGCTCCAATGCCTTGTATCGCGTCGATTCATCAGCGATTTGCGCGCCTACGGGGGATGTCGAGCCTTCGAAGATTCGCTTGATGGTTTCCGTGGCGGATTCCATCGACGTCAAATTGTCTGGTTCTTCAGGTCCAGTCATGAACTAGCCTTCCTATACATATTCAACAATCAAGTTTCATCATTTGGGTGGACAGATTTTCACCTGTTCACGGCCATGTGCACCATTGTGAACAACGGTGGATAGTTGGTGGATAACTCATCCGACCACCCAAAAGTTATCCACAGAACAATCGTTGCAATTCCAAGCTTCTTCAAGATGCTTCGTAACACATTTCCGCGATTGTGGATACTGTGGATAACTCACGTGATTTTGTGGATAACTTATCGCTTGTCCACCATCAGCACATGCGTCGGTTCCAGACCCGGACCGACCTCGGCCTCCACCACGCGGGGATGGATACCGCCGTTTTTGGAGATCTCTTTGGTGGCCTTGACGATTTCCTCCTGCGCGGATCGTCCTTTCAGGGCAACCAGCCGTCCGCCTTTGTCCAGCAACGGCAGCGTCCATCCGGATAGTTTGGTCATCGGCGCGACCGCACGGCAGGTCACCACGGCAAACGGATGCCTGACCGGGATGGGATTTCCGTCGAGATCGACGGCATCCTCTCCCCTGCCCTTCCGGCCACCGTTCGAACCGCGGACGGCTTCGATTACGGCGTTGGCTCGGGAGCGCACTATCGAGACATTGTCCAATCCCATTTCGTCAACGCACTCATGAAGCCATTCGATACGGCGTTCCATCGGTTCCACCAAAGTGAACTGGTGGTCCGGCAGGCAGGCGGCCGCCACGATACCGGGGAATCCTCCACCACTGCCGATATCCGCCACCGTCTTGAATTGCCTCTTGGCCGTTGCTTCACGGATGAACGGTACGATGGCCGCGGAGTTCAGAATATGCCGTTCCCAAATAATACCGACATCGCGTGGCCCTATCAGCCCGCGCGGCTCTCCTTCCGCAGCAAGTTTCACGTGAAACACCTTCAACTTGCCCAATGCATCGCCAAGCACTTCCTCAAGAATCGGCGACCCATCCAATTCGTCATTCACATCACTCATGCACACCATCCTAATCTACAGGCATCAAAAAGCGCCGCGAGAAACTCGCGACGCTTCATGTTTCACGTGAAACTATTTCAGGCTTCGTCGATCTCGTCGGCGTCATCGGCTGCGGAAGCCTTGACGTACACCGTGACGTAACGATGCGGTTCTTCGCCATGGGACCGAGACTTCATGCCTTCCTCGCGCACCACATCATGGATGATCTTGCGCTCGAAGGAGTTCATCGGCTTCAGATCCACCGGCTCTCCGGTCTCACGCGCCTCATCGATGGCGTCCAGGGCGAGGTCGTGCAGACGCTGGCGCTTGCGCTTCAGGAAGCCGTCGACGTCCACGATGAGGTGGGAGCGTTCGCCGGTTTTCTGCTGCACAGCAAGGCGGGTCAGCTGCTGCAGCGCGTCGACCACTTCCCCATTGCGTCCGATTAGATGCTTGATGTCGGTGTCGTCGTCGGCGACGATCTGCACCATCGGACGGTTGTTGCGCACGCCCATTTCTATGTCGCCTTCGTAGTCGGCGATGTCGAGCAATCCTTCGAGGTAATCGGCAGCGATATCAGCTTCCTCATTGAGCTGATCGATGGTCTTCTCATCATCTTGCGCCATGGTTCTGTACTCCTTTGAGCGGGGTTCTTGTTATTCAAGTCTAGCGATTGTTGTGTATCACGTTGGTGATTGCCGCGTATAAAACGGTGTGTCCTGTGTTTCACGTGGAACACAGGACACACCCGATACTTATTTCTTCTTCTTTTTCTTGCGTCTCGGCTGCACGCGCTGGTAGCCGTTCTTTTCCTTGTTCTCAGCTGCTTCCTTGGCCTTCTGCAGCTCCTCCTCCTCGAGGGACGGCAGGCCGGCCTTGGCACGGCGGGCGTTCTCATGGGCGTGGTCGCGCCTCTCCTTCGCCTCGGCCGCGGGCGAACCCGGGGTCGGGAAGACGTGGATCTGCCAGATTGAACGCAGCAGGTTGCAGACGTTGTTGGTAAGCCAGTAGACCAGCACGGCGAACGGCATGGCGACGCCGGAGAAGATGTACATGATCGGGAACATCCACAGCATCATCTTCTGCATCATTTCAGTCTGCTTGTTCGCAGCGCTCTGGGCCATGTTGCGCTTCATGCTGTTGTACTGCATGAGCCACAGGCAGAAGCACATCAACGCCACGAAGATGCCGATGATGATCTTGCCGTGGATGTCGGCGGTGGTGAAGTTCTCGGCCACGTTCACGCCAAACACGTTGGTGGAGGTGAACTGCTTGGCGGTGGCGATGTCGAAGGCGCCGAGGCCGGAACCGTTCCTGAATTTGCCACGGGCGATGTATGGAATGGCCGACAGGGTGTAGAACATGCACATGAACACAGGACCCTGCACGAACATAGGCAGCATCGACGTGCAGCCGCCCATCGGGTTCGCGTCGTTGTCCTGGTAGAGCTTCATCATCTCGCGTTGCAAAGCCTCTTTGCTGGCGGGATCGTTCTTGCCCTTGTACTTGTTTTGGATGCGCTGCATCTTGGGCTGCAAAACGGCCATCTGGGCCTGCATCTTGCGCATGCCCTTCATGGACTTGTAGAACAGTGGGAACACGCACGCCTGGACCACAATCACCAGGAACACGATGGACATGACCCACGAGAAACCGATCTCGTTCATGCCCAGCATCACCATGAATCGGTGGAATCCGGCCATAATCTGCGTCATGAGCCACTCGACGGGGTACAGGAGCTTGTACAGCCAGCCCCAGAAACCACTATCGAGGAGGAATTGATCTTGATTCATTACAGGCCATTCTCCTTATCGCCTATAGGTTCATCTACATCCAGAGGCGTGAGACGAGGCTCCTCGTGTGCCTTCGACCACGAACATCTGTAAAACAAGGAATAGAGCTGTGGAACGTCGTCGATTCCTCCACGGTTCCACTGGTTGCAACGAAGAAGGCGTAATAACGCAAGAAGGCCACCTTTAAGGCAGCCAAATCGTTCAATCGCCTGAATCGCATAATTGGAGCAGCTGGGATAATACCGGCACCGAGGTGCGGTATGGGCGGAAATATGTTTCTGATACCAGCGGATGAGCCGCACCATCCAATTGCGATGATGCCCCTTGCTCATTGCCGGGAAGCGGTTTTACGTTTCACCGCTTCGAAACACGATGCCATCTGCTGCTCAAGCGACAGGAAATCGGCACGTGCGGCACTTGGCTTGGCACGCAACACGATATCGCAGGATTCAGGTAATAGTGATTCGTACTTTCGTGCAAGCACACGGAAACGCCTTTTCACGGCGTTGCGCGTGACCGCGTTGCCAACAGCTTTGGAAACAGCCAAGCCGACACGGCGGCCTTGCACCGTCGCTGTATCGCCCGTTACGACATCGTCGTGCATCAGATAATGCACGACGATGTCTTCTCGCGATACCCTACGACGGCGTTTGAGCACCGCAACAAAATCGCGATGGCTTTTCAGCCGTTCCACCGCTCTATGCCACTAAAAAATCAGGCAGCGAGGGACTTGCGGCCCTTGGCGCGGCGACGGTTGATCAGAGCGCGGCCTGCGCGGGTGCGCATGCGCTGACGGAAACCGTGCTTCATGTGGCGACGGCGGTTGTTCGGCTGGAATGTCCTCTTCATAATTAATGCTCCCGGTGTTTTTAGCCATGCCAAGGCACGGCTCCTCATGAGTCAAGCTCTACTAAATTACTCTGACCCCTGAACAGATTGTCGCGTCGTCCATTTTTCTTCACATTTTCATGGGGATTCCCCGCATAAAACAATCCACATAATCGTTGCGATTCCGCCGAATCCCCCACAAAAGTTATCCACAAACTACAACAATGTTATTCACATTTCAATCTTTTCAACACGCACGCCGGTGGATAACTCGGGGAAAAGAGAGTACAAATATACAGTTGCACATCAGTGGTACGTCTGTCGAGAAAGGATTATCCGTGGCTGATAACACGACAACAGATCCTCTCGAGCAGGCTCGTGGGGTGTGGTCCGACGCTTTGGCTCTGCTGCACCAGAATCCGTCGCTGTCCGTACGTGACAAAAGCTGGCTGGAGAACGTCTATCCCGAAGGCATGTGGGGTCCGACCATCATGCTGTGCGTGCCCAGTGAGGCGGCTCAGCAGGCTTTGCAGACCGAATTGAACAAGCCGTTGATGGAGGCGTTGCGCGAATCCGCCGAACAGGACATCTTCCCCGCCTTCAAAATCGTTGAAATGAAGCCGAAAACGGAGGAACAGCCGGAGGAAACCTATCCGCGCTTCTCCCCCGCGAAATCGCCGGCGAAGTCCCCTGCGAACGAGACGATGCAGGGCCAGTTGCCGATTCCCGCGACGATGCCGCCGGAACAGGACCATTTCCAGAGCGGCCAGAACAGGCCGCTGCTCGACCCCGAAACGCATTTGAACAAGAACGCCACCTTCGACACCTTCGTGCCCGGCGATTCCAACCGTTTCGCACGTACCGTGGCGCTGGCCGTGGCGGAGGGTTCCGGCCATGATTTCAATCCGTTGTGTATCTACGGAGGCTCCGGCCTGGGCAAAACCCATTTGCTGAACGCCATCGGCAACTACGCGCTGGTCAAGGACCCCAATCTGAAGGTCCGCTACGTCACCAGTGAGGAATTCACCAACGAATTCATCGAGGCTCTGGCCGATACGAACCAAAGTTCCGGCCAGATCAAGGAATTCAACCGCCGCTACCGCGAGGTCGACGTGCTGCTCATCGACGATATCCAGTTCCTGAGCGGCAAGGACGCGACCCTTGAGCAGTTCTTCCACACGTTCAACACCCTGCATCAGGCCAACAAGCGCATCGTGATCGCCTCCGATGTGCCGCCGAAGGACCTGCAGGGCTTCAACGAACGTCTGATCTCCCGCTTCGAATCGGGCCTGACCGTGGACGTCAAACCGCCGGATCTGGAGACGCGAATCGCCATTCTGCGCATGATCGCCACCATGAACGGCTCCAATATTCCCAACGACGTGTTCAACCTGATCGCGGAACGGTTCACCGAGAACATCCGCGAGCTGGAAGGCGCGCTGAACCGTGTGACCGCCATGGCGTCGCTGAGCAACCAGCCGGTCACCAAAGCCCTTGCGGAGCAGACTTTGCAGGACTTCTTCACCACCGACGTGGAAATCAAGCCCGCGGACATCATCACGCAGGTGGCCAAGTACTTCTATTTGACGTTCGACGACATCGTCGGCCGTTCGCGTACCAAGAAGATCGCGCTGGCACGCCAGATCGCCATGTATCTGGTACGCGAGCTGACCAGCATGAGCCTCAACGACATCGGCCTGGTCTTCGGTGGCAAGGACCACACCACCGTGATGCACGCGTATACGCGCATCAACGACGAGATGCAGGAGAAGCAGGAGATCTACAACTACGTGACCGAGTTGACTCTGCAGCTCAAGCAGCGTTCCAACGACAAGTAACGGAAGCAACCACAACAAACGGCGTATTTCCAACGGTTTTCCTTAGGCCGGTAAATTATTTACCAGCCTTTTTACTATCCGCGTGACACGCCCGGACATAATTTCTTGTACATCGAGTTTTCCACATACATATCCACATTTCGGGGAAAGGTCTGTGGAAAAGCCGTTGGAAACACGGAAAACGGCAGTGGATGGCTCGTGGATTATTCACAGTGAATTGTGGATAAGTTTTGCACGGCCATGAGCCTGTGGATAACCCATGCTCTTATCCACATTCGACTCAGAAGTTATCCACAGATGTCGCCTCGTGCTGAGACGTTGCTGCGCTTGGGCCGAACGAGCTTATCCACACTATCCACAGGGCTTATTATTACGAAAGTACGTTTTTCTTACTTTCATCGTCATTCTCGTAATGCGGGGAATTCCCCACGCTTTCGTCGTCGTTGCTCTTATCGCTAGAATGGCATGTGGATCGAACGAAACGAGGAATACCCCATGAAAGTCGAAGTCAATTCCCAAGCTCTTGCCGATGCCGTGGCATGGACCACACGTGTCATCGACGCACGTCCCGCAACCCCGATTCTGGCGGGCATCCGTCTGGAAGCCATTGACGGCACACTCCAGCTTTCCGCCTTCAACTACGCCATTTCCGCACGCCACCATATCGAAGCCGGCGTGGACGAGGCCGGTAGCGTTCTGGTGCTGGGCAAACTGCTTGCCGACATCACCAAGTCGCTGCCCGCTGCGAAAACCTATCTTTCCACCGATGGTTCCACGATGACCATCACGTCGGGCAAGTCGACCTTCACCATGCAGCTCATGCCGGAAAGCGAATATCCGGATCTGCCCGTGGTGCCGACGAAACTGGGTCAGGTGGACTCCCCCACCTTCGCTCAGGCCGTCAACCAGGCGTCCGTCGCGGTCTCCCGTGAGGAGAACCGTCCGGTGCTCACCGGCATCCGCGTCCAGTTCCAGGGCGACAAGGTCATCATGAGCTCCACCGACCGTTTCCGTCTGGCCCGTTCCAGCTTCACCTGGACGCCGGAGGATGCGACCATCAGTACCACCGCTTTGGTCCGTGGCTCGCTGCTGCGCGACATGGCACGTTCGCTGGACGAGCATCAGAACGTCACCATCGATTTCGATGCGGACAACCCGTCCCTGCTGGGCTTCGAGAACGCCGGCCGCGTGTCCACCTCCCAGCTCATCGACGGCGAATTCCCGGCCGTTGACCGCCTGTATGCCGATGAATACCCGATTCATGCCGTCATCAACAAGCAGGCCCTCATCGACGCCATCAAGCGCGTTTCGCTGGTCACCGAACGCAACGCCCCGATCCGCATGGTCTTCTCCGGCCAGGAGCTGACGCTGTCGGCCGGCACCGCCGACGAAGCACAGGCGAAGGAGATTCTCGACATCGACATGGACGGCGAGGACATCACCGTGGCGTTCAACCCCTCCTATCTGGTCGACGGTCTGAGCGCCATCAGCGAGCCGTTCGTGCGCATGAAGATGACCACCGCGGTCAAGCCCGTGGAATTCAACGGCCAGCAGGAAGCGGATTCCGACGAATCCATGGACTACCGTTACCTGCTCGTTCCGATGCGCTTCAACAACTGATTTCGTTCCACCTGTGGCCCGGACGGCAAGTTCCCGTCCGGGCCACCATGCCATCACCTTCAAGGAATTCCGGTTTTCATGCATATCTCCCGTCTCGCGCTCGACCATTACCGGTCATGGGACCATTGCGTGCTTGATTTCGAACCGGGAATCAACATTCTCCAAGGCTCGAACGGCCTAGGGAAAACCAATATCGTGGAAGCCGTGGAAGTGCTGTCCACCGGCTCCAGCCACCGCACCTCGTCATCGCTGCCGCTGGTCGAAAAAGGCCACCCTTCCGCCACTGTCCGGGCCAACGTCGAAGATGCGGGCGAACAGCGCACATATGAGATCACCATCGCCGCGCGAGGCGCCAACAGGGCGCGCGTGGACGGCGGAAAATCGCAATATATGAGGGATATCGTGGGTTTGGTCCCCTCCGTGTCCTTTACCCCCGAAGACCAGCGGTTGGTGTCTGGCGATCCGGCCACCCGACGGAACTTCCTCAACCAGGCGGCTTCACTGCTGTTGCCCCGTTATGCGCAGTCGTTGCAACAGTTCACGCACGTTGCCAAACAGCGTGCCGCATTGCTCAAACAGCTGTCTGACGGCTCCGGCATCGACCCCGAATACGGGCGTCAGGCCGTGCTGAGCGGTCTGGAAGTGTGGACCGGCCAATTCATCGCCCTCGGCGTGCAATTGACCAAGGACCGGAACGATGTGATCGGACTGCTGCGCGAGCCGTTCACCCGTATCTATGCTTCGTTGGCGGGCGAAGAGGAACAGGCCGACCTGGTGTATGAGCCGTCCTTCGACGAGGTGCTTCTGTTCGACGAGCCGGCCGCGGAAATCAGCCGTCATTTCCAACGCATTTACCCCGGCGAAGTGGCCCGTGGGCAGAATCTGATCGGACCGCAGCGCGATGATCTGACATTGCGGCTCAACGACATGCCAGCCCGCGAATTCGCTTCGAACGGCGAGATGTGGACAATGGCGTTGGCCTTGAAAATGGCGCTGTACGAAGTGGTTTCGGCGCAGCGCGACGTCAAGCCGATCGTGATCCTCGACGATGTGTTCGCCCAGCTCGACGAGTCCCGTCGCGGGCAGATCCTCGACTTCGCGCGACGGCAGGACCAGGTGTTGATCACCGTCGCCGCGGCAAGCGATATTCCGCAAGGTGAGGCGCATGTCATCGACGTTGCCGCGCTGCGTGCGCAATCGCAGGAGACGGACGGTGATATCGCGGCGATGGCGGCCATGCTTGCCGCCGGACGTGGCGCGCAATCGCAAGGAATCGAGGCCGAATCCTAATGCCGAAACCACCAATCTGCGAACTGCTGAACCTCGACCAACGCAAACTGCCGGCCGAAGTGTTCGACCGCATCAGCGACCGTGCCGGGCGGCTCAAGGAACGCGAGGAACGCGCGCGCAAGGCGTGGGAAAGCTTCGGTAAACCCGGACGCGATCCGGAAACCGTCGGCAGCCTGTTCAATCTGCTGGCATCGAACGGCGCATGGATGCCCCACCTCAAAATGGCGCAGATGCGCGACCATTGGGACCAGGTGGTGGGCGTGGAGAACGCGAAGCACTCCTACCCCGCCAGCCTGCGAGACGGCGTGCTGACGATACGTTGCGACAGCCCGGCCTGGACCACCACCCTGTCGTATATGACGCCGTTGCTGACGGACACCATCCGCAGGAAACTCGAAGGTCTGACCATCAATGAGGTGAGGGTCACCGGCCCGCAGAGCCAAGGGTTCAGCCGTGGGCGTATCTCAAGGAAGATTCGCTACTGAGGGCTATTGCGAAGTCGACTTACAATCGACCTCTCTGACAGGAGAGATCGATTGTGGCGCGCGTGAAACAGGCCGTTGCGACGGGGTTTACGGAGGTTTTCCGGCTCGTCGGACGCGTTCGGAACCATGCCGAAGCCGTTGGAAACCGTTGAATTCCAAGGACAAATGTCTATAGCGCGCTGTCCCCCTCCATGAGTAGAATATCCAGCAGTGTATGTAAACGCCTAGAAGGGGCCTTTATTTGCGTTCTAGGTGGTATCACCTGCGGAAATGACCCTTGATGGCGGGAAAAATGCAGGAAGGAATCTCTGTGGCAGACCTTGATGCGGATTCGCTGAACGAATCAGCTGAAAACACGCAGGAAGATCAGATTCAGGATCAGATCCAGAACGACCAGCTCGAAGATGCGCAACTTGACGATTCGCTGTCTCCGGAACACTACGACGCGTCCGATCTGAGGGTGCTGGAAGGCCTTGAGGCGGTGCGTATCCGCCCGGGCATGTATATCGGCTCCACCGGCCCTCGCGGCCTGCACCATCTGGTGTATGAGATCGTCGACAACTCCGTCGACGAGGCGCTTGCCGGCTACGCGTCGCACATCGAAGTGACGATTCTGCCGGACGGCGGCGTGCGCGTGGTGGACGACGGCCGAGGCATCCCGGTCGACGAAGTGCCGGGCGAAGGCATCTCCGGTGTCGAAACCGTGATGACCAAGCTGCACGCTGGCGGCAAGTTCGGTGGCGGCGGTTACGCGGTCTCCGGCGGCCTGCACGGCGTGGGCATCTCCGTGGTGAACGCGCTGTCCACCCGTGTGGACATCGAAGTGCGCCGTCAGGGCTTCCACTGGACCCAGACCTACATCGACCAGAAGCCGACCGCGCGTCTGCTCAAGGGCAAGCCGATGGAGGAAGGCGAGTCCACCGGCACTTCCGTGACCTTCTGGGCCGATGGCAAGATCTTCGAAACCACCACCTACGATTTCGAGATCCTGCGCAACCGCTTCCAGCAGATGGCGTTCCTGAACAAGGGCCTGAAGATCTCCCTGACCGACCTGCGCGAGCCCGACCAGGCCGGCGACGAGGTTTCCGGCGAGGAATCCGAAACCGAAGACAAGTTCCAGACCGTCACCTACCAGTACAACGACGGCATCAAGGACTACGTCGACTACCTGGTGAAGTCCCGCAAGGCCACCCCGGTCGAACCGGACGTCATCGACTTCGAGGCCGAGGACCTGAAGATCGGCATCTCCGCGGAAATCGCCATGCAGTGGACCATCGCGTATTCCGAAGCCGTGCACACCTTCGCCAACACCATCTCCACCACCGAAGGCGGCACCCATGAGGAAGGCTTCCGCGCCGCGCTGACCTCGCTGGTCAACCGTTACGCCCGCGAGAAGAACATCCTCAAGGACAAGGACGAGAACCTGTCCGGCGACGACGTGCGCGAAGGCCTGACCGCCGTCGTGTCCGTCAAGCTCACCAACCCGCAGTTCGAAGGCCAGACCAAGACCAAGCTCGGCAACTCCGAAGCGAAGACCTTCGTGCAGCGCGTCATGACCGACAAGCTCGGCGACTGGTTCGACGCCCACCCGAACGAGGCCAAGAACATCATCCAGAAGGCCATCGAGGCCTCCCGTGCGCGCCTGGCCGCCAAGAAGGCACGTGAGAACACCCGCCGCAAGTCGATCTTCGAATCGGCCGGTATGCCGGACAAGCTCAAGGACTGCCAGTCCAACAACCCCGAAGAATGCGAGCTGTTCATCGTGGAGGGTGATTCCGCAGGCGGCTCCGCCATCCAGGGACGCAACCCGATCACGCAGGCCATCCTGCCTCTGCGAGGCAAGATCCTCAACACCGAGCGCGCAAGCCTGGACCGCATGATGAAGTCGGACACCATCGAATCGCTGATCACCGCCGTCGGCGGCGGCTACGGCGAGGACTTCGACCTCAACAAGGTGCGCTACCACAAGGTCATCATCATGGCCGATGCAGATGTGGACGGCGCGCATATCGCAACCCTGAACCTGACGCTGTTCTTCCGCTACATGCGCCCGATGATCACCGCCGGCTACGTGTACGTGGCCATGCCGCCGCTGTACCGCCTCAAGTGGACCAAGGGCCCGCACGACTTCGTGTACACCGACGCCGAACGCGACCGCGTGCTCGCCGAAGGCAAGGCCGCCGGCCGCCAGCTGCCGAAGGGCGAAGGCATCCAGCGCTACAAGGGTCTGGGCGAGATGAGCTACCAGGAACTGTGGGAGACCACCATGGATCCTGAGCACCGCATTTTGAAGCAGGTGCAGATCGAGGACGCGGCAGCCGCGGACGAGACCTTCTCCATGCTTATGGGCGACGAAGTCGAACCACGTCGTCTGTTCATCCAGCGCAACGCACGCAACGTCAGCTGGATCGACGCGTAAACGCGTAGGGTTTCGCAGGACTTCAAAGCAAGGATTAGAAATTGGCAGACGAAAACAACAGCAACGAAGACGGCCAGTTCGTGCCTGACGGCTCCATGGAACCGTTGAGCCCGCAGGAGGCCGACAACACCGATTATGGCCTGATGGTCGGCGAACGCGTCCAGAAGAAGGATCTGCAGCAGGAAATGCGCGAATCCTATCTGGCGTACGCCATGTCCGTCATCGTCGATCGTGCCCTTCCGGACGTGCGAGACGGCATGAAGCCGGTGCACCGCCGCGTGATCTACGCGATGTACGACGGCGGCTACCGCCCCGACCGCGGCTACTCCAAGTGCGCACGCGTCGTCGGCGAAGTCATGGGCAAGTACCATCCGCACGGCGATTCCGCCATCTACGACACGTTGGTGCGTATGGCGCAGTCGTGGTCGATGCGATACACGCTCGTCGACGGCCAGGGCAACTTCGGCTCCCCCGGCGACGACCCGGCAGCCGCAATGCGTTACACGGAATGCCGTATGGCGCCGCTCGCCATGGAAATGGTGCGTGACATCGACAAGGACACCGTCGATTTCCTGCCGAACTACGATGGCAAGACGCAGGAGCCGACCGTGCTGCCGGCCCGCTTCCCGAACCTGCTGTGCAACGGCTCGTCCGGCATCGCCGTCGGCATGGCGACCAACATTCCTCCGCACAACATGCGCGAGGTGGCAGAAGGCGTGCATTGGGCGCTCGACCATCCGGACGCGAGCCGTGAGGAACTGCTCGACAACCTGATCCGCATCATCAAGGGACCGGACTTCCCTACCGGCGCCACGATTCTCGGCCATAAGGGCATCGAACAGGCGTACCGTACCGGCCGTGGCCTCATCACCATGCGAGCCGTGGTGAACACCGAGGAGATCAAGGGCCGCATGTGCCTCGTGATCACCGAACTGCCGTACCAGGTCAACCCGGATCGTCTGGTCGTGTCCATCCGCGAAGCGGTGCGCGACGGCAAGATCCAAGGCATCGCCGATATGCGCGACGAAACCTCCGGCCGTACTGGCCAGCGCCTCGTGCTCGTGCTCAAGCGCGACGCCGTGCCGAAGGTCGTGCTCAACAACCTGTACAAGCATTCCCAGCTGCAGCAGACCTTCGGCGCGAACATGCTGGCACTGGTCGACGGTGTGCCGCGCACGCTGTCCCTGGATGCGTTCATCCGTCATTGGGTAAACCACCAGCTCGAAGTCATCGCACGCCGTACCGCCTACCTCAAACGCGAGGCCGAGGAACGCGACCACATCCTGCAGGGCTATCTGAAGGCCCTTGACATGATCGATGAGGTCATCGCCCTCATCCGTGCCTCCGAGTCCGCGGAGACCGCCCGCACGGGCCTTATGGACCTGCTTGACGTGGACGAGGTGCAGGCCGACGCCATCCTCGCCATGCAGCTGCGCCGACTGGCCGCCCTGGAACGTCAGAAGATCCTCGACGAGCACAACGAGCTCATGCGCAAGATCGCCGACTACAACGACATCCTCGCCAAGCCGGAACGCCAGCGCAAGATCGTCGGCGACGAGCTGGACGAAATCGTCGCCAAGTATGGCGACGAACGCCGTACCAAGATTCTGCCGTACTCCGGCGAGATGAACGTCGAAGACCTGATCGCCGAAGAAAACGTGGTCGTCACCGTGACCCACTCCGGTTTCATCAAGCGCACCAAGGCCGACGAATACCGCGCGCAGCACCGCGGCGGCAAGGGCATCAAGGGCGCCAAGCTGCGCGAGGACGACGTGGTGGACCACTTCTTCCTGACCAGCACGCACAACTGGCTGCTGTTCTTCACCAACAAGGGCCGCGTGTACCGTCTGAAGGCATACGAGCTGCCGGAAGGCTCCCGCGATTCCAAGGGACAGCACGTGGCGAACCTGCTGCAGTTCGGCCCGGACGAGACGATCCAGACCGTGCTGTCGATTCCGAACTACGACGTGGCCAAGTACTTGGTGCTCGCCACCCGTTCCGGCAAGGTCAAGAAGACCGCGCTCGCCGAATACGACTCCCCGCGTCAGGGTGGTCTGATCGCGGTACGACTCATGACCGACGAGAACGGCGAGAACGCCGACGAGCTGATCGGTGCCGCGCTGTGCAACGCCGACGACGACATCATCCTCGTCTCCAAGCAGGGCATGAGCCTGAAGTTCGAAGCCAACGACGAGCAGCTGCGCCCGATGGGCCGCCAGACCGCCGGTGTGCAGGGCATGAAGTTCCGCGACGGCGACGAGCTTTTGGCCATGGATGTGGTGCAGGGCGATTCCGACAGGGATCTGCTCGTGGTCACCAACGAGGGCTTCGCCAAGCGCACCGCTATCAGCGAATACCGTCTGCAGGGCCGTAACGGCTACGGCGTCAAGGCCGTGCAGCTCGCCGAAGGCCGTGGCTCCCTGGTGGGTGCCGTGATCGTGGAGGAATCCGACCAGATCATGGCCATCATGAAGTCCGGCAAGGTCATCCGCTCCAACGTCGCCGAAGTCAAGCGCACCGGACGTACCACCCAGGGTGTGACGCTCGCCAAGCCTGACAAGAACGACGAAATCATCTCCATAGCACGCAACGAGGAGACCGACGAGGATGACGCCGAGCAAGCCGCCGCGGAAAACGGAGCAGTCCAGAACGACGCAGCCGCGCAATCGCAAGCCGAAACCACTACTGAAAACTCCGCTGAAACCGGTACGGAAGCCACTTCCGATGCCGGCGATGGCGAGAATGTAGAGGCCTGAGACACAGGCGGGGAATCGTCTGCGAAAACTGGTAGCCTCGGCTAGAAGTAGGCAAGATTCTGCAAGGAGCAACGATGAGCGAGAACAATGAAAGCCATCAGGCGCAGGCAGGGGCGCAGGCCCCACGCGTGGCCCGTTCCGCATCCAGCCAGCCGTTGAGCGGTACGGAACAGTCTCAGGCGCATGAGAACATGGCCGCCGCGTCCGGCGGTGTGAAGGTTCGTGAAAAAGCGCGTCGTGGCGCGCCTCGCGCCCGCCGCATGAGCCTGTCCCTGACCCGCATCGACGCATGGTCCGCGGCCAAGGTGGCGTTCATGCTTTCCATCGCGGGAGGCATCATCCAGATCGTCGCGGTGACGCTGCTGTGGCTGCTGCTGAACGTGGTCGGCGTGTTTGATCAGGTGACGCAGATCGTGTCCTCCACCGGTCTTGACGCCGGCGGATTCGACCTTGCCAACGTGCTTTCGCTGAGCACCGTGCTGAGCGCGGTCACCATCTTCTCCATCATCGAAGTGGTGCTGTTCACCGTGCTGGTGGTGATTCTCACGCTGCTGTACAACGTGGTGAGCACGCTGGTCGGCGGCATCCACGTGACGCTCGGCGACGACTGATCGATTCGTCATACGGCGTTCGTACGGCGCTTGCGCAACGTAAGCCGTTCGTGCAACATAAGAAGACGGCGCTTCCCTACTTCGGGAGGCGCCGTCTTTTCTTATGTAATCGCGATTATGCGGTCGCTTTTATGCAATCGTCATACTGCGTTGCGCGTTATGCCGTAACGCATATGAAAACGGTCCGTGCGAACGAATCGCACGGACCGTTGAAACGGATTGTGAAAGACGATCAGAGCACGCCCTGGGCGACCATGGCGTTGGCGACCTTGACGAAGCCGGCGGCGTTGGCGCCGAGCATCAGATCGCCCTCATGGCCGTACTCCTTGGCGGCGGCCAGGGAATTGGCGACGATGTTCTCCATGATGGACTTGAGCTTGTTGTCCACCTCTTCGAACGTCCAGGAAAGGCGGTAGGAGTTCTGGCTCATCTCAAGGCCGGACACAGCCACGCCACCTGCGTTGGCGGCTTTTGCCGGGCCGTACAGCAGGCCGTTGTCCTGATAGACGGCGATTGCCTCCGGGGTGGACGGCATGTTGGCGCCTTCGCACACGACCTTGCAGCCGTTGGCGACGAGGGCCTTGGCGGACTCCTCATCGATTTCGTTCTGGGTGGCGCACGGCAGCGCGATGTCGCACGGCACGGTCCACACGCCCTTGCAGCCCTCGTGGTATTCGGCACCCGGAACACGCTCCGCGTACTCCTTGATGCGGCCGCGGTGGCCGAGCTTGATGTCCTTGACGATGTCGAGCTTGATGCCGTCCGGATCGTAGACGTAGCCGTTGGAATCGGAGGCGGTGACGACCTTCGCGCCGAGGGCCTGGGCCTTCTCGGTGGCGAAGATGGCCACGTTGCCGGAGCCGGAGATGACGACGGTCTTGCCTTCGAAGGAATCGTTCTTCAGGACGCGCAGGGCTTCCTGGGTGTAGTAGCACAGGCCGTAGCCGGTAGCCTCGGTGCGAGCCAGGGAGCCGCCGAATTCGAGGCCCTTGCCGGTGAGCACGCCGGAGTATTCGTCGCGGATGCGCTTGTACTGGCCGAACAGGTAGCCGATCTCACGGGCGCCGACGTTGATGTCGCCGGCCGGAACGTCGGTGAACTGGCCGATGTGACGGCACAGCTCGGTCATGAACGCCTGGCAGAAACGCATGACTTCGGCATCGGACTTGCCCTTCGGATCGAAGTCGGAGCCGCCCTTGCCGCCGCCCATCGGCAGGCTGGTCAGGGAGTTCTTGAGAATCTGCTCGAAGCCAAGGAACTTGATGACGCCCTCGTTCACGCTCGGGTGGAAACGCAGACCGCCCTTGTACGGGCCGATCGCGGAGTTGAACTGGATGCGGTAACCGCGGTTGACCTGCACCTTGCCCTCATCGTCCGTCCAGGCGACGCGGAACTTCACCACGCGCTCCGGCTCGACGAGGCGCTCGAGCACGCCCGCCTTCTCATATTCCGGGTGCTTCTCAACAACCGGCTCGAGGCTTTCGAAGACCTCGCGAACGGCCTGCAGGAACTCCGGCTGGTCGCCATCGCGCTTCTCGACCTGCGCGTACACGCGCTTGACGTACTCATCAGTGAGCATATTTTTCCCCTTCGGGATAGTTGGGTTATCAATACGGCGGTTTCATTCTATGTGCTTGATTGTGAGACGCACAAGATATTGCTCAAGATTTGGCTGGAGCGTGCGGATATAGGATGGATTCGGGCATGCAAGAGAGACACGTCCAAAGAGAGACTTGTCCATTGACGCGATTCACGGAATCGCGAATGCAGAACAGGAGCAAAAATGTTCGAAGGATTCAAGAAATTCATCGCACGCGGCAATATGATCGACATGGCCGTCGGTGTCGTCATGGGCGGTGCCGTCACCACCGTGGTCAATTCGATCGTGAACAGCGTGATCAACCCGTTCATCGCCATGATTTTCGGCAAGCCGAATATGGACGGCCTGCTGGCGATCACGTTCAACGGCGCGACCGTCTCGTTCGGCGCTGTGCTGGGCGCGATTCTGAATTTCCTGATTATCGCGGCCGCCGTTTATTTCTGCATTCTGGTGCCGATTAACAAGTTCCGCGACATGACCGAAGCGCTGCTTGCCAAGACCAAGCTTGCCGAGCAGAAGGAAGCCGAGGAAAAGGCCGCTGAAGAGCCGTCTGCCGAAGAGCAGACCGTCCAGCTGCTGCAGCAGATTCGTGACGAGCTGGCCAAGCAGAACGCGGCCCGCAACTAGTTGCGATTCGTGGTGCCACTCCCCTACTGATTTGATGATTCCGGCCGCTTGCGGGTATGCAGGCGGCCGTTTTATTTGGTTTGCGGGCGATCGCGTCCGTTGGATGGTCGACAAGAGGCTGAATACGAAAAAGGCTTCCGATTACTCGGAAGCCTTTGTCTGTGGAGCTAAGGGGATTCGAACCCCTGACCCTCTCCATGCCATGGAGATGCGCTACCAGCTGCGCCATAGCCCCGTGGAGCTAGCCGGGTTCGAACCGGCGACCCTCTGCTTGCAAAGCAGATGCGCTACCAGCTGCGCTATAGCCCCATAGGTGAAAAAAGCGGCTATGCCGCTTCCTTACCATCTACGTGGGCCCGGGAGGACTTGAACCTCCGACCTCATCCTTATCAGGGATGCGCTCTAACCACCTGAGCTACGGGCCCAACTTGCTGTGTCTTGAACACAACGAATTGAAATGATACTTGAATCACAGGGAAAGTCAAGTGCCGCCGTGTCATCGGCGTGTCGTGGCATAATGCAGGCATGACATACGGGCAGCGCAACGGCGGTAACGGCCGTTACGGCAGGGGAGTGGGGCATCGCAACCGCAATCGCGTGATTTCCGAAACGACGGCGAGCATCGCCGGCATGCGGGTGGCCATCGTGCGCAAACCCATCAAAAACATGTACCTGCGCATCAAACCGCCGAACGCGGATATCGTCATCTCCGCGCCGCAACGAATGTCGCAAAGCGCTATCGAACGGTTTGTAACGGAACGCAAGCCGTGGATCGAACGGGCGCAACGCAGCATGCGGCAGGCCAGAGACGCGCAACTCAACGCGCAGCGTGCGCAAAACGGCAATATTGGCGATACTGGCGCTTCCGCCAACCCGCCCGCTTTCGTATGGACGGACGAGGCCAAGGCGCGGGCGCAACGCAACATCGAATCGCAATTGCCTGTGTTGCTTGCCAAATGGGGCCCGATCGTTGGCCGTACGCCGACGCATATCACGTTGCGTCTGATGAGTTCGCGTTGGGGATCGTGCACGCCGAAGACCGGACGTATCCGACTTAACCTGCAGCTTGGTTTAATGGCCCCTAGATTCCTCGAATACGTGCTGGTGCATGAGATGACCCACCTGTGGGAGAACGGCCACGGAGAGGGCTTTCAAAGGCGTATGAGCGCCTATCTGCCGCAATGGAGGCAGTTACGCCGCGACATCAACCGGCAGGTGGTGCTGTAAGAGGCTGCTCGGGTTACTTGGCGTCCGCCGCGGAATCGCCAGCCGCGGAACCGTCCTCATCGGCGGTGTGCCGACGCACTTCCAGCGTTTCGATACGACGGCCGTCCACTTCGGTGACGACCATGTCATAACCGTCATCGGATGACAGCACGTCGCCGACCTCGCCCATTTTGCCGGTGTGCGCCAGGAAATAGCCGGCAACCGTCTCGTACGGGCCGTCTTCCAGCTCGATGCCGGTCAAATCCGCGAAATCCTCGATCGTCATGCCACCTTCGATGGTGGCCACGCCATTGACGAAAGCGGCGCGTTCTGTGCGTTCGCCGCCCTTTTCCTCCGGCAGGTCGTATTCGTCGCGGATGTCGCCGACCAATTCCTCGGTCATGTCTTCCAACGTGACGATGCCGTCGGTGCCGCCGTATTCGTCAATCACCACGGCCAGGTGAATGCCTCGTTTGCGCAGCAGCTCAAGGCTTGGCAGCAGCTTCGACGTGCCCGGCAGGGAAATGCCCTCACGCGTCACGTCGGCAACGGTTCTCGCCTTCGGGTCGCGGATGTCAAGCAGGTCGCGCACGTGCACGAAGCCGAGCACGTCATCGAAATCCTTGCCGGTGACGGGGTAACGCGAATACGGCATTTCACGCACGTACGCGGCGGCTTCCGCAATCGGCATGGAGCCGTCCAGGAACGCGACGTCGGCACGCGGACGCATGACCTCCGCCACAATGGTTTCGGATGCGTCGAACACGTCGTCGAGGATGGTGCGCTCGTCCTTGCTGAGGTTGGTGTTGGTGTTGACGAGCACGCGCAGCTCGTCGTCGGACACCTCGCTGTCGGTCTCGTTCGGATCGAAGCCGAGCAGCCGCACGATGCCGTTCGTGTTCTTGCCGATCAGCCAGATGATCGGCTTGCACACTTTGGCGAACACATGGATGGCCGGCACCACGGCACGCGCGATCTGCTCGTTGCGTTGCATGGCGATACGCTTCGGCACCAGTTCGGAAATGACGATCGAGCAATACGAGATGATCAGCGTCAACGCGATGGTGGTCAGGGGAGCGGCGACGTTATGCGGCACACCCCAGTCTTCGATGACCGGCACGATATACGGGGCGATTGAGGATTCGCCGAACGACGCGGACAGGAAGCCGCACAGCGTCACGCCGATCTGCACGGTGGACAGGAACGTGTTCGGGTCGCGTGCGATCTGCGCCACACGCTTGCCGCGCGCATCCTCCTGTTCCATCTGGTCGATCTGCGATCCGCGCAGGCTGACCAGCGCCAGTTCGGTGCCGGCGAACACGGAACCGAGCAGCAGGAAAATGAAAATCAGAAGGATGTTCAAACCAAGCGACATGATTCCAATCTAAAGCAACGGCATGTCAAAACAGCGCGACGCAACGGATCCGGAAGCCGTCTTTTTCCGGAAAATCGTCAGAAGCTCAGCACTTCCACCTTGCCGGAATCGAGCTGGTAGCGTGCGCCCGTGATCATCAGCCGATCCTCGGCCAGCGCGCGCTGGATCACTTCGGAACGTTCCACCAGCTGTTCGATGGTGCGTGCGATGTGCACGCGCTCGAAATCCTCCGCCGATTCCAGTTCCGATTCGTGCGCCTGCCAAATCGAAAAACCGACCGTGCGCAGCATCAGCGATTCCGCATTCATAATGCGTTCGTCGATGTCGGCGATGCTGTCGGCGGCCATCAGCGAATCCTCCGCGTCGGCGGTCAGCTCGTGCAGCAGCGCCTCGTATTCCTTGCTCGCCTGCTTGATCGCACCGCAATTCTGATGGCCGAGCACCACTAAAAGCCGCACGCCGAGCACGTCCACCGCGTATTCCAAAGAGGCGATCACAGCATCGTCTATGACCTGTCCCGCCGTGCGCACGGTGAACAGATCGCCGATACCCGCGTCGAAAATAATATCGGGGCTGACACGCGCATCAGAGCAGCTCAGTATGGCCGCTTCCGGTGCGTGTGTGTCCACAAGTGCCTCGCGTGCTTCAGCGCCACGATTCGGATGTTCCGGTTTGCCCTCCGCAAACCTGCGATTACCTGCCAGCATGCGGCTCCAAACGCCGCTTGCCGTGCCTTCGACCTCGTCTTGGTCTACAAACAGTTCGTCTGCCATTGACTCCACCCCTCATTGTTCAGGCTAGCCAACATCATACGTTTTGGTCTGACCGTTCGCTGGGAAATAGAGCGATATCTCGCTTATGTATGGCAGATTTCGTGTTCTGTCCGGTGATATTTCGCTTATGTATGGCAGTCCCAAAGGTGAAAAACCGGAAAAATGTACCCCCGAAGTGGGTTTTTCGCATGATGGTCTGCCATATATAAGCGAGAAGGCTCATGACAAGGCTCCGATTCTGCCATATATAAGGCAGATATAGGTATGAAAAAGGGTCCCCGATCGGCAGTGCGAACGGGGACCCTGAAAGAAACTGGCTAAAATCAGCCGGTGTTCTGCAGGCCTGCTGCGACACCCGACACGGTGCACAGGATCAGGTAGGTGTTACTGCAGTCTGCAGAAGATGAAAAGAATAAGAGCTAAAACAAGAAAGGCGGCACCGCTTATTCTCATTAAGGATGTGTATAGATTGCTCGGATCTCCTTTTTGAGTCCAGAGGAAATTGCTTATTTTCCAGAGTTGCCTTGGAAAAATAAGCATACATAATCCTAGCAGGGCAAGTGCTGTGAGATATATGTACTGCACTGTTCTCCTTATTTTAGGTAGTCGGAGATGCAAGGGTATGGTCCTTGTTTATTAAAAAAGGCTGCTGGTGCAGACAAGCTTCCTGCTGAGAGAGAAGCTGAAGTGAGTGCTCGGGCTTTCGCCGCGTTCATAGCTCAACCAAGACGGTAGTTCGCATAATGTGTAATGTGTGGGCAGATATGGCATATGCCACATCTGCCCACACATTATCTTCTACTTAGGATCCTTCTGGTGGATGAATGGAAAGCTGCTACATAAGGAGTGCCAGTGCGAGGAAGAATCCTGTAATACCCGTGGCTATCAATACGGTGATGGTGATGATTCCGGCGAAGATACGTACAGCCAAGATCTTCCTTCCATGACTCGAGGGGTTGGTTGCGGCTAATTTCGTTATTCCAACCACAGACCAGCAAGCTATGCCCAGTGCCAGTGTCAAAAATTCTCGAAACCATTCCGCCTCAAGCAAGGGAAGGCCGACAATCGATGACGGATCGCTTGCTAGTTTTGGCGGAATGGCGCATAGGATACGTTCCAACATCAGGTAAGGGCCATCGAAATGGACCAGATTCAGAGTGAATGGGAGCAGCAGCACCAGTCCTATCCACCATAGGATGCGCCGAGTGATTATGAGCTTGGCATCCAGTGTCCCGGCGTCGCCCTTCGTCTTGATGCCGTCCGTTGGTCCGGTGTTCCCGCGCTCATCCGCTGACTTGTCCATGTCCCCTCCGATCAGCCGAGGTGCCCCGTTCCGTGTGCGTCCGTTCCGCACACCCGCCCGGCGTGCCCCGCCGCCGGCCAGTCTAGGGCGGATGACGCGAGCGGGGAGGCCCGCGCCGTCGATCGGCACGGAACCTCCCCGCTCGCTTTTGTCAATCGGTCAGACGAAGATCAGCCCGTGTTCTGCAGGCCTGCGGCGACGCCCGAAACGGTGCACAGGATCAGATAGGTGTAGTTCTCCTTCTGGCCGTGCGTGAGCTCTTCCTTGTCCACGCGCTTGCGCAGCGAGCCGAGGGCGAGCACCTGGGTGACGGACAGCGCGTCCACGTACGGCGAGCGGATGCGGATGGCCTGGCCGAGCACGTGGCGGTGCTGCAGCGGCCATTCGTCGCCGACGATCTTGAGCACCCACTTGCGGGTGAGCTCCATCTCGTCGAGGACCTTCTTGTTGAGGTCCTCACGGTCGCCGAGGGCGAGGTACATCTTGGCGATGCGCTCGTCGGTCTTGGCCAGCGACATTTCGATGTTGTCGATGAACGTGGAGAACAGCGGCCACTCCTCGTACGCCTGACGCAAGGTGTTCAGGTCGCCGAACTGCTCGCACGCGGTGCCGAGGCCGTACCATGCGGCCAGGTTGATGCGGGCCTGGGCCCAGGAGAAGATCCACGGAATGGTGCGCAGGTCGTCGAGGGACTTGGCGCCCAGACCACGCTTCGCCGGACGGGAGCCGATCGGCAGCAGGCCGATTTCGGTCAGCGGCGTGACGGTGGAGAACCACGGTGCGAAGCCGTCGGTGTTCAGCAGGTCGAGGAAGCGGTTGTGCGCGGCCTCGTCGAGCTTGCTGGCCATGTCGGCGTACTTCTTGGTCATATCCGTGTTGCGCTTCTCCACGCTCGGAGCGGACTGCAGCAGCGTTGCGGCTGCGACGGACTCCACATGGCGGATTGCAAGCACCGGGTTGCCGTAGCGGGCGAAGATGACCTCGCCCTGCTCGGTGAGCTTGAAACGGCACTTCACGGAGCCGACCGGCTGTGCGAGCACGGCTCGGTTGGCCGGGCCGCCGCCACGACCGACGGCGCCGCCGCGGCCATGGAACAGGGTCAGGTCGATGTCGTGCGATTCGGCCCACTTGGCGATGCGCTCCTGCGCGGAGTGCAGGGCAAGGGTGGCGGAGGTCGGGCCGGCGTCCTTCGAGGAGTCGGAGTAGCCGAGCATGACTTCCATCTTGCCGCCGGTGGCCTTCAGACGAGCCTGGACCTCCGGGATCTTGATCATTTCCTCAAGCACGTCCACCGAGTTCTGCAGATCCTCAAGCTGCTCGAACAGCGGAATCACGTCGATGGTCGGAACATCCTCGGGGTGGGAGAACGCCAGACGGTTCAGTTCGTACACGTCCTTGATGTTCTGGGCGCTCTTGGTGAAGGAGATGATGTAACGGCGGGCGGCCTTGATGCCATTGCGCTTCTGGATGGAACCGAGCGCGCGGAAGGTGTCGAGCACCTCGTGGGTCATCGGCTGCAGCTCGCCACGCTCACCGTGCAGGCCATGCTCGCGGATGTCCTCCAGAGCGCGGGAATGCACGACGGAATGCTGACGGAACTCCATCTCGACCATGTGGAAGCCGAAGGTCTCGGCCTGCCAGATGAGGTCCTGCAGCGGGCCGTAGGCGGAACGCTTGGCGTTGGCTTCGGCGAGGGAGCGCTGCACGGTCTTCAGATCGGCGATGTAGTCCTCGCAGGAGTGGTACATGAGGTCGGCGTCGCGGTCGATGGTGGCCTTCAGACGGTCTGCCATGACCAGCATGACGGCGCGGTGCAGCTCCTTGGTGGAGATCAGCGCGGCCTTGTCGGTCAGACGCTCGCTCATTTCCTTCTGGTGGTTCCACAGGGACTTGAGCTCGGCGCTCGGCGGGGTGGTCTCAGCCTCCATCGTCAGGTTCTTGCCGACGCGGCGGGTTTCGATCTCCAGCGCGCCCAGCACATGGTCGCTGAACTTGCGGGCCACCTGACGGCTCACCTTGGCGGTGACGTTCGGGTTGCCGTCACGGTCGGAACCGATCCAGCTTCCCGGATGGAAGAACGCCGGGCACACCGGCGGCACGAGGCCGGCCTTGTCTCCGAGGACCCAGTCGTCGAAACGACGGTAGACCTGCGGAATGGTGTAGAACAGCGTGTTGTCGAAGATATCAAGAATGGTGTCGGCTTCCTCAACCGGAGTCGGCTTCTTCAGCGCGATCGGGGAGGTGCGGAACAGCGCGTCGATCTCGTTGAAGAGTCGACGGGAGTTTTCCTTCTTGTCCGAGCCGCCGAGCAGCTTATGCGCTTCGAGCAGCTGGGAGATGCGGCGGATCTTGCCTTCCACGGCCTTACGGCGGGCTTCGGTCGGATGCGCGGTGAACACCGGATGGAACTCGAGCTGGTCGAGCAGCTCCTTGGCCCTGGCCGGACCCATCTCGTTGATGAGCTGGTGGTAGGCGCAGGTCATTTCGTTCACCGGATCGACGGCCTGATCCTCATTCACGGCGGCCTCACGGCTGTGCAGTACGGAGACGCGGTAGTTCTCCTCGCACAGGTTGGCCAGATGGAAGTAGGTGGTGAAGGCGCGAGCCAGCAGTTGGGCGTCGTGGACATCCATCTTGTCGACGATGTCGACCACCTTCTGCAGGTCGTCCTGGTCGGGATTCGTATCCGAAAGAATGCCGGAGAAACGTTCGTCACTGGCCTTCAGCGCGTGTTCGCGCACTTCATCGAACTTGGCCAACAGGTTTTCATCGAACTCACCGAGCACCTCGCGAAGAATCTGCAGACACAGATCCATTTCCTCTTTGAGGGATGCGGGAAGATCACGCTCCTCAGGGCCCTTGGTGCCGGTGCCGGACGAGACGATAGCCGCGTCCGCAGGCGTGATCTGTTCGTTTTCAGTTGTCATCAGACCTCCTTCTCCAAACCATCGGGTTGCTCGGTCTGTCGGTCCTTCGCGGCACCTCCGCGATTGTTTTGGCCGTCTGTTGCGAGCCCACAGCCCTAAGCTTGGTGGGTAAATGCTCGACCATTGTAGGCGCGGCAAATCGACAGTTTGGTTACGGAAACGCCGGAATGGTTCGCATCGTGGACATTGAATGTCCGGAAAATGGGCATGTGGGAATGTTCGGAAAATATCCGACCAGCCCACACGTTAGACCTGAATAGTGTGAGCGCACTACATGAACATGATGAGAACACCGAACGCGTTGACAGCAGCGCGAAGGCGGTCAGCAAATTCCACACCCACTCCATTCCGCTCGATATGGAAGACATCGAACGCGATTGGGACAAGCCGGTAACCGAAGCCGGCATCGCGGCGAAAGCCAGCGTGATCGTCCGCGTCGGCATGCTTGACCTCGGCGCCGGAACAGGCAGCTTCCGCGTCCGCGAAATGATGCACCGCATCGCCTATCCATTGGGCGTGCACGTGCGCGCCGACGTGAACCTCACCGACATCGAGGCCTCCTGCACGGACGGCAAGGACCGCATCACCGAAGTCGTCGACCTGCCGACCACCGGCGTCAACACCGAACGCATCTGGCTGCTCGAACACTTCGCCGACTGGTTCAACGTCAACCTCGGCAAAGGCTCGATGTACCACAGCCAATCCGACGTTTCCGAAGGGCTGATGCAGCATCTCGACAAGCGCGACGCCTCGCAGGTGTCGGCCGAACTGTCCAAGCAGCTCAAGGAACGGCAGAAGGCCGAGCAGAACCAGGAAGGTTCCGACGATCCCGTGCTCGACGCGCTGGAAATGGTCACGGAACGCGCGCAGGAAGGCGATTCCACCGCACGTCCGCTGCACATGCGCGATATCGAGGCGGCGGCCGCGGCCGGACGTAGCAATGACGATTCGGTCGCGGAAAAGCCGCGTAAGAACCGCAACTGCAAACCGCCGAAGGAATATGCCGAGCATTTCGACCATATCGGGAAAGCCGCGGGCGAATCGCAAGGCGTCACCGTACGGCAGGCGCACGAGCGACTCGACATGATCGAACGTCGCAAACCGCTGTATTCGCCGGCCTTCGCGGGACTCGCGTCCGCCTGCGCCTGCGCATCCTTCGTGTTCCTGCTCGGCGGCGGCCCGTACGACATGATCGGCGCGTTCGTCGGCGCCGGCCTCGGCCACTGGCTGCGTCGCCGCCTGTTCGCCCACCATCTCAACCAATTCTTCGTGACGTTCGTCTGCGTGGCCGTCGCCGCGCTGGCATGCACCGGCATGCTGCGACTGATCGGCCTGTTCGATCCGATCGCCTTGCAGCACGACACCGCGTATATCGGCGCGATGCTGTTCGTCATCCCCGGATTCCCGCTGATAACCGGCGGACTTGACATGGCGAAAATCGACTTCCCATCAGGCGTGCAACGACTCACCTACGTGCTGTGCATCATCCTGATGGCCACGTTGGCAGGCTGGATGGTCGCTTCGATCGTGCACCTGAATCCGCAAGGATTCGAGCCGCTCGGACTGAACCCCGTCATCAACTGCCTGCTGCGCATGCTGTTCGCGTTCATCGGTGTGTGGGGCTTCTCCGTGATGTTCAATTCCCCGCAGCGCATGTGCCTCGTCGCCGCCACCATCGGCGCCATCACCGATACCTTGCGATTGGAAATCGTCGACTTGGGCGTGCCCGCGGAAGCCGGCGCGTTCATCGGCGCGTTCCTTGCCGGCCTGCTCGCCTCCGCATGGCGTTCGGCGGTGCGCCACGGCCTGCTTGCTCCGCATTTGGGATATCCGCGCATCTGCCTGACGGTTCCGTCTATTGTGATCATGGTGCCCGGTTTGTATATGTACCAGGCCATGTTCCACCTCGGCCAGTTCGATACGCTGAACGCGCTCGATTGGGCGTTCCGTGCGTTCATGGTGATCATCTGCCTGCCAATCGGCCTGGCGATGGCACGAGTAGTGACCGATAAATCCTGGCGCTACGACATTTAATAACCTGCAGAAGGGTAAAAACACTTGGTAACCAAAGATTTCTGGGTGCTGCTGGCCATGGTCTTGTACTTCGCGGCCATGCTGACCATCGGCTTCATCTACTCCAAGAGGTCCAATTCCTCCACCAAACAGTATTTCGCGGGTGGGCGTGGCGTCGGACCGTGGCTGACGGCATTGAGCGCGGAAGCCTCCGACATGAGCGGCTGGCTGCTTATGGGCCTGCCGGGCGTCGCCTACTTCACCGGCGCGGCCGACCCGATGTGGACGGCCATCGGTCTGGCGCTCGGCACGTACCTCAACTGGAAACTCGTCGCACGCCGTCTGCGCCGCTACTCCGTGGTGGCCGGCGACGCGATCACCATTCCGGACTTCTTCTCCAAGCGCTTCCATGACGATCGCAATATCGTATCCACCATCGCTGCGCTCATCATCCTCGTATTCTTCTGCGTGTACGTCGGCAGCTGCTTCGTGACCGTCGGCAAACTCTTCTCCACGCTGTTCGGCTGGGACTACCACCTGACCATGGTGATCGGCGCCGCCATCGTGTTCGCGTACACCATCATCGGCGGCTATCTGTCCGTGGTCGTGACCGACTTCATCCAGGGCCTGCTCATGTTCTTCGCACTGGCCGTGGTGTTCATCGGCTCCGTGGCGTCCGCCGGCGGCATCGACAACACCGTCGCCTTCCTCAAGGGCATTCCGGGATTCCTCGACGGCACGCATGTGGCCACGCCGATCCTCAACGACGCCGGCGAGCAGATCGTCAAGGCCGGACAGGCCATGTTCGGCGCGCCCGCCGACTACGGCATCATCACCATCATCTCCATGCTCGCGTGGGGCCTGGGCTACTTCGGCATGCCGCAGGTGCTCGTGCGGTTCCTGTCCATCCGCAGTTCCGAGGAAATCAAGAAATCCCGCATCATCGCCACCACGTGGTGCGTGATCTCGCTGGCGTGCGGCGTGTGCATCGGCCTGGTCGGCCGTGCCATGATGCCGACGCAGTTCGCCACGCAGGCGGCCGCGGAGAACATCTTCATCGTGGTGTCGCAGGCGCTGCTGCCGAGCTTCATGTGCGGCATCGTCGTGTCCGGCATCTTCGCCGCGTCCATGAGCTCCTCGTCCTCGTACATGATCATCGGCGCCTCGGCCGTCGGCGAGAACATCTTCCGCGGACTGCTGCACCGCAAGGCCACCGACCGCCAGGTGATGATGGTGGCGCGCATCACGCTGCTCGTCATGTTCATCTTCGGCATCGTGGTGGCGTTCGACCAGAACTCCTCGATCTTCCAAGTGGTCTCGTACGCGTGGGCCGGCCTCGGCGCATCCTTCGGACCGCTGATGCTCACCTCGCTGTACTGGAGGCGCACCAACAAGTACGGCGCGATCGCGGGCATGCTGTCCGGCACGGCCACCGTGCTCATCTGGCACAACCTCGTCAAGCCGCTCGGTGGCATCTTCGCCATCTACGAGCTGCTGCCGGCGTTTATCGTCTCGCTGCTGTTCATCGTGGTGGTCTCGCTGCTTACGCCTGCGCCAAGCGCGGAAGTGCTGCACGAATTCGACCATTACCTCGACGATCCGGACGACCGCCACGTGGACGACGACCTCGTGGCCGCAGAAATCGCCGCAGGGGAGAAGCGCGCGCAGATCTGAATCGCCCCGCGGTGGGTGTTGCACCTCCTGCAACGCCGAAGGTCGGCCTTTGGTGCCGTGTCGCTTGTTTATGGCAGATTCCGACAACAGGGAAATGTCAAGTGGCTTGTTTGTGGCACCTGATTCAGGAAACCCCGTGTATGTCCATTGGAATTCCGACGGACATACACGGGGTTTCCCGTTTTCCATGCCACAAATAAGCCACCTAGCAGAACGGTAGCCTCTGAATCTGCCATGAATAAGCGGATTGGCCGTGCTCCCGGAGGAACACGGCCAATCCGCTAACGCGTCAGGATGCCGATTGCAAACTTAGTAGCGCATGCCCATGGCGTCGCGCACCTGCTGCAGCGTCTCATTGGCGATTTCGTTCGCGCGCTTGTTGCCGTCATGCAGGATGTCGCGGATGGAATCCATATCCTTGGCCAATTCGGCGCGGCGCTCGCGGTGCGGGGCCAGGAACTCGTTCACGGATTCGATCACGTACTTCTTCAGCGCGCCTGCACCGGAGTCGCCGATTTCCTCGGCGATGTCCTTCGGATCGCGGCCGGTCACCAGACCGGCGGTGGTCAGTAGCGCGGAGACCTGCGGGCGGGCAATCGGGTCGAAGGTGATGCGGCGCTCGGAATCGGTCGGGCTCTTCTTGATGAGCTTGGCGGTCTCCTCCGCGGTGGCGCCCAGCATGATGGAGTTGCCGTAGGACTTGCTCATCTTGCGGCCGTCAAGACCCGGAATCTCCGGCGCTTCGGACAGGATGGCGCTCGGCTCCGGGAACACCGGGTTCTTCTTCGCGTAGCGCTCGTTGAAGCGGCGTGCGATGGTGCGGGTGATTTCGACGTGCGGCAGGTTGTCCTTGCCGATCGGCACCACGTTGGCCTTGCAGAACAGGATGTCGCAGGCCTGATGCACCGGGTAGGTGAGCAGCAGGCCGGTCAGCGCATGGCCGGAAGCCTCCATTTCGGACTTCACGGTCGGGTTGCGGTGCAGCTCGGCCTCCGTGACCAGGGATAGGAACGGCAGCATGAGCTGGTTCTCGGCCGGAACGGCGGAATGGGTAAAGATCATGGTCTTGTTCGGGTCGATGCCGGCGGCCATGTAGTCGAGCACCAGGTTGAGCACATTGTCCTCGATGTGCTCGGTGGTGTCGCGGTCGGTGATCACCTGGTAGTCGGCGATGATGATGTTCGAGTTCACACCACGGTTCTGCATGGCCACGCGCTCGCGGATGGAGCCGAAGTAGTGGCCGAGGTGCAGACGGCCGGTCGGACGGTCGCCGGTGAGCATGGTGAACTTCTCCGGATGCTCCTCCAGCTTGGCCAGCGTCGCGTTCGAACGCTTCTTTGCGGCGAGGAAGCTGGCGCTCATTTCATTGCCGACAGCAGTGATCTGCTGCTCCTGGGTTTCGTCCGTCATACGTGTCCTTTTCTTAAGAAAATCAACGATTTTATCGTAAAAGTCTGAGCCGACAACGAAATAATGCGCAATAAGTGGTACTCTCTTGTTTGATGAATTGATAGCACAGTAATTTCAGGGGGTCAGATGGGCCGCGGACGTCAGAAAGCCAAACAGCAGAAAATAGCCCGAAAGCTCAAGTACCTGACCACCGACACCGATTACGATGAGCTTGCCAAGGAGCTCGGTGCGCAGGAGCCCGGTTCTGGTTCCTTCGACCCGTTTGCCGATATCGAAGCCAAGTATGCCCACGATGTGGACGCCGAAGATGAGACCGCAGGGGATGGTCAGGCATCTTCCGATTCCGTTGACGACCTCGATGAATACGCCAAGTGGGCCGCGGAAGCCGCTGCGAAGGCCACCAGTGGTGAGTTTCCGGCGGCAAAGGCCGCGCCGAAGCCGCACAAGCCCATCCCGATGCCGGTGCCCAGCGCGCTGAAGCCGAAGAAGCAGGACTGACTGCACAGATTTTTTCAACGAATGGCTCGTGGTTTCAACCACGAGCCATTTTTTATTATTTCGATTGCGATTGTCGGGCGATTGTCGTGCTCGTCCCGCCAACCATCGCCGGTCGCGCCGCGCCGCGATCTATTCCTATGCCAGCGGCAGCAACCCGCTCAGATCGTCGCGTTCGCCGACGGCGGTGATGCGCCCGGCGTCCTTTTCCTCGTCCCAGCTGGTGATGCCGGTGGCGAGCCTCATCCATACGTCGGGGTCCAGTTCGATGACGTCCGGCGGCGTGAGATTGTGCGGATCGGACGCCGGCCCGTCGAGGATCTTGATGGCGCCCCACGGTGCCACGCGCACCTCCACGCCTTCGCCCGGCGCCTTCTTTTCCAGCAGGTATAGCGAGTAGCGCACCGCCATCGCCCACAGCTGGCGCGGCAGACGCGGCGAGAAGTTGAGCCGGAAATCGAAAGCGGCGTCGTCATCGGCCGGCAGCTGCTCGCTGAAAATGTTGTGCGCCGCGTCCTGCCACTGTTCGAAGGCGCCGCGTCCTTTGCCCAAGTCTTGTTCTCGTATGACAGCCATACCGGTATTGTGCAGCCCGCAAACGACTATGATGGAACTTTGCAAACGATGTAGTCGTAACTAAATAGGGATTTGAGGGGCGATTTTCCTGCGATTGTGGTGCCCTCGCTTAATGGGCGCCATGCGTTGCGTTTGCAGTTTTTGCAATGTTTTTTGCAAACGAATGCCGGCTTACGATTGCTGGGAATTTCGTCTTTTTATGATTACGTAGTATGCTGTACATGAGAACGTATGCATGATGTTACTTAGTGTTCATGCGGCCGCAAATGCAAGGACGCTGAAGTAAGGCATAATGTTCCTGGAGAGTATCCGTCAAAGGGAGTCAATCAATGACTGAAATTACCGCACCGAAGTCCGCGGTCACCGCGGAACAGTTCGCTGACGAGATTCGTGAGCAGCTGAAGTACACCCAGGGCGTCACCGTCGAGCAGGCCAAGCCGGCCGACGTGTACGTTGCCGCGTCCGCCGCAGTGCGTCGCCATCTCGTGGATTCCTGGATGAAGACCCAGGCCGACATGGTCAACGGCAACACCAAGGCCGTGGGCTACCTGTCCGCTGAGTTCCTCATGGGCAAGCAGCTCGAGAACGCGCTGCTCAACGCCGGCCTGACCGACCAGTTCAACAAGGCCGTCAAGGACCTCGGATTCTCCGCCCAGGAAATCATCGACGCCGAATACGAGCCGGGCCTCGGCAATGGTGGTCTGGGTCGTCTGGCCGCCTGCTTCATCGACTCCCTCGCCTCCCTTGGCGTGCCGGCGTTCGGTTACGGCATCCAGTACAAGTACGGCATCTTCAAGCAGGAATTCGACGAGAACGGCAAGCAGATCGAGACTCCGGATTACTGGCTGGCCAACGAAGAGCCGTGGGGCCACATCGATTACAACCGCGACCAGAAGGTCTCCTTCGGCGGCGAAGTCGTCGAAGAGAACGGCAAGAAGGTTTGGAAGCCGGCTTGGTCCGTGCGCGCCGTCCCGGTCGACTACATGGTTCCGGGCTACGCCTCCGGCCGTGTGAACACCCTGCGTCTGTGGACCGCCAAGAGCTACGACGAGTTCGATCTGCTCACCTTCAACAAGTCCGAGTATCTGGACGCCGTCAAGCCGCAGGTCGAGGCTGAGAACATCTCCAAGATCCTGTATCCGGAAGACTCCACCCCGCAGGGCAAGGCTCTGCGCCTCGAGCAGCAGTACTTCTTCGTGTCCGCCTCCATCCACGACGCCATCCGCGTCTTCTACCCGGGCCAGGACAAGCCGGATCTGACCACCTTCGCGGACAAGATCACCTTCCAGCTCAACGACACCCACCCGGTCATCGGCATCCCGGAGCTCATGCGCGTCCTCATGGACGAGTACGGCTACGATTGGGACACCGCTTGGAAGATCACCAACAAGACCTTCAACTACACCTGCCACACCCTGCTTCCGGAAGCCCTGGAAGTGTGGCCGTCCAAGCTCATCGGCGAACTGCTGCCGCGTCACCTCGAGATCATCGAGAAGATCAACGACCAGTTCGAGGCCGAGCTCAAGGCCAAGGGCGTTGACGAGGCCACCATCAAGGACATGGCCATCTACACCGGCGACTCCGTGCGCATGGCGTTCCTGGCCTCCTACGGCGGCTCCCACGTCAACGGCGTGGCCGAGCTGCACTCCCAGCTGCTCAAGGACGTCACCCTGAAGAACTTCTCCGACGTCTACCCGGACAAGTTCACCAACGTGACCAACGGCGTGACCCCTCGCCGCTTCATCAAGCTGGCCAACCCGCGTCTGTCCGACGTCATCACCGAAGGCCTCGGCACCGACAAGTGGCTGTCCGACCTCGAGCTGCTCAAGGGCCTCATCCCGCTGGCCGACGATGACGAGTTCGTCAAGAAGTTCGCCGCCGTCAAGCAGGCCAACAAGGTCGACTTCTCCAACTTCGCCAAGCGCAAGTACGGCTTCGACATCGACCCGAACACCATGATCAACACCATGGTCAAGCGTCTGCACGAGTACAAGCGCCAGGCCCTGAAGATCCTGTCCGTCATCGCCGACTACGCCGACATCAAGTCCGGCAAGGTCTCCGCCGACGACATCATGCCGCGCACCATCGTGTTCGGCGCCAAGGCCGCTCCGGGCTACTACCTGGCCAAGCAGACCATCCAGCTGATCAACAACGTCGCCCGCGTCATCAACAACGACCCGGACGTCAAGGGCAAGCTGAACGTCTACTTCCCGTGGAACTACAACATCGAGCTGGCCATGAACCTCATCCCGGCCACCGACCTCGACGAGCAGATCTCCCAGGCCGGCAAGGAAGCCTCCGGCACCGGCAACATGAAGTTCGCCCTCAACGGCGCTCTGACCGTCGGCACTCTCGATGGCGCCAACGTCGAGATCCGTGAGCGCGTGGGCGCCGAGAACTTCTTCCTGTTCGGCATGACCGAGCCGGAAGTCTCCGCGCTGTACGCCAAGGGCTACGACACCAAGGGTCTGTCCCGCGAGTACTACGAGAAGGACCCGCAGCTCAAGGCCGCCATCGATATGGTTGCCGACGGCACCTTCTCCGACGGCGACAAGGACACCTACAAGGACCTCGTCAACGATTGGCTGAACAAGGATTACTTCATGACGCTCGCCGACTTCCGCGCGTACATGGACATCCAGGCCCAGATCGAGGAAACCTACCGCGATCCGATGAAGTGGAGCCGCATGGCCGTGCTCAACGTGGCCAACTCCGGCTACTTCAGCTCCGACCGCTCCATCGAGGATTACCTCGAGCGCATCTGGCACACCGGTCCGCTCAAGTGATTATGGAGCGGTCATGAAACGTCGCTGGCATCGCCGGCGCACGCATGATCGCTTCCGCTCCGTCCGTTTCGCAATGGGCGGATAAGTGATGACGACGAAGGCCCTTGGGATTTTCCAAGGGCCTTTTCGTATGTTTTTTCGCATGTCCGATTGCGTATGCCGGTAGTGCCCGAACGTACGTGCCGGACGTACGTGGCAATACAGCGACAGTACGACGGAAGGCCGCAAGTCAATCGCAATCGAAAAAGCAAAAGAAAAACCCTGTATCGCAAGATACAGGGCGAAGCAACAAACCCAACGCGGCATAGGTGTGCCGGGAAAGGCGAAATCAGGCGGCTTCCGGCTCAGCGGCAGGAGCGGCGGCAGTGGCGTCGGCCTCCGGCTCGGCGTCCTTGGTCAGGCCCAGGTCGACCGGCGAGGAGCTGTTCTCCCACGGTTCCTCCCACGGGTCATAGTCGGGATTCTGCTGCTTGTAGATGTACAGACCGACGACGCCAGCAAGCAAAGCTCCGAAGAGCAGTGCGAAGAACTTCCAACCGTTAGAAGACTTGTTCTCCATGACGGCTCCTTTCAAGGTTTCCAAACACTGGCTGACCTGCTCGTTCAAGCCAGCTCTGTTCCCTATCTTAATTCGTGGAATGTGTCGATTGGGTGGATTTACGCGCCGGAAAATACCGCATGTGCCGGTAGTGTTGAGCTATGGCATACCAACGATTCAGTCTGTTTCCCGATTCCCCATCGTTCAAGGATCTGTTCTCCGCCCGATCGCTGCGATACCGGTGGCGCAACGGCGACCCGGTCATCACCACCGCCATCATGGTGATCTGCATCGTGGTGTGGGCCATCGAAGCGGTTCTCTTCCTCGTCTGGCCCGAAGGCGGCAACGCGTTCGTGAACGCCGGCATGCTGCTGCCCGCCACGGCCGTCCGGCACCCGTGGACCTTCATCACCTCGATGTTCCTGCACCAGCCGACCTCGCTGTGGCACATCCTGTTCAACATGCTTACTTTGTGGTGCGTGGGGCCCGTGCTGGAACGCATGATGGGGCATTGGCCGTATCTTGCGCTGTACCTGCTGTCCGGATTGGGCGGCGGCGCCGGACTGATGGTGTGGGCCGTGTGCTCGCCGTCGGGATGGATGACCGCCGCATATGGCGCGTCCGGCGCGCTGTTCGGCCTGTTCGCCGCGATTCTGGTGGTGTACAGGAGAATAGGCATCGATATTCGTTCGATGCTGATTTGGATGCTGATCAACTTCCTGATGCCGGTGATCACGCCGGGCATTGCATGGCAGGCGCATGTCGGCGGATTCATCGTCGGCGGCGTGCTTGCGTGGCTGCTGGTCACCGGCCTGCATGCGTTCCGCGGCAAAAGCCTGGCGTGGCGCACCACGGTGTACGGCATCACGGTGTTCGTGGTGGTCGTGGCGATCATCGTGGGATGCAACGCCGGCAATCCGCTGATGCATATGTCACTTCTGTACCAGTAATGCGGGAACTACACACATGTAGTTTTCCACATCCGTGGATAACTTTGTGGATAAGTGAGGTCAGACCTGTGGGTAAGTCGGGGATAACGTGGTGGATTATCCACAAGGATATTCACAAAATGGCGGAACATAAGGAATTTCCTATGTGAAAATTGTGGATAACCGATATCCACACCCCACAAAAATGGGGAAAATCGCCGCCGATATTTCGTGGTGCGACGTTGACTCAGGCACAAAATATGGGCGTTATCCACATTCATCCACATTTGTCCACTTGTTATCCACAGGAAAGATAAGATGACGAAGGCAATCGACAAGGACGCAATACCGATGCGCCACGGACGCAGGATACGCGTGCGACGATATGCGTGCGACATGGCAGATACTCGCGAAGAAGGGGAGAGGAACCATGAGTGACGGACCACTGCTCAACGACGTGACGCGCGCCTTCGCCGAGGCGCATCGCAATGAAGACGTGCGTGACCTGGCGCTCAAAACCAAACGGACGGCGGACCTCGACCTGCCGGCCGCGCTCGACCAGATCGCGGGCTGGCAAATCGCCCGCAACAAACTGCCGCAATGGGCCGCCTGCGCGGATATCGTCTATCCCGCGCATATTTCCATGGAACAGTGCTCATCGCAGTTCACGGCGCAATACAAGGCCGAAATCGCCCGGCGTCTGTTGCGATCTCTGCCGCAATCGGCGGGACAGACGGCCAACGACGCGACCATGACGGACCTGACAGGCGGATTCGGCGTCGATTTCTCATATCTCGCCCGCGGATTCGGTCACGCCACGTACGTGGAACGCCAATCGCATCTATGCGAACTGGCCGCGCACAATATGGCGGCGCTGGGCCTCACGCAAGCACAGGTGGTGTGCGGCGACGGCGTCGAATACCTACGTGCGATGGAGCCGGTACAACTGATCTACATCGACCCGGCCCGCCGCGACGAGCACGGCGCCCGCACCTACGCGATCGAGGACTGCACGCCCGACGTGCTGGCGCTGCGCGATCTGCTGCTGGCTAAGGCGCGATATGTGATGATCAAACTGTCGCCGATGCTCGACTGGCGCAAGGCGGTCGACGATTTCGCGGGCACTGTGGCCGAAGTGCACATCGTCTCCACCGGCAACGAATGCAAGGAACTGCTGCTGGTGCTGGACGGCAAGGTTGCCGGGATAACGTCCGATGCCGCAGCGGCAGACACGCGCGCGCCGCACGTGTACTGCGTGAACGACGATCAGCGGCTCGACTACGATGCGGCCGCCTATACGCGCGGCCTGCGCATCGGGGACGCGCCGCTGCCGCACGAGCTGCGTTACCTGTACGAGCCGAACGCGTCGATCATGAAGGCCGGCTGCTTCGACGTGGTGGAAGCGCGATTCGGGGCGGTGCAAATCGGCCCGAGCAGCCACCTGTTCGTATCGGACGAGCCGGTCGATGGTTTTCCGGGGCGCGGTTTTGCGATCGAAACGATTGGCGGTATGGGCAAGAAGGAGCTGAAGCGATTGCTGTCCGGCTTGGACCGTGCCAACATCGCCGTGCGTAATTTCCCACTCACCGCGCCGCAATTGCGCAAGAAACTCAAGCTCGCCGACGGCGGCGACGCCTACCTGTTCGGCACCACCATGCAAGGCGGCGACCACGTGCTGATTCGGACGGCGAAAATCAGCAGATAATCGGCGGGTAAGCGGCGGCTGTCCACTCGACAGGAAACCGCTTTTCCTAAAGCTGAAGCGGGGCGATGCAGACGCGGTGAGTAAAGTGGTTGAAGCGGATAAAAGAGACGCCGGATCGCAATGGACCCGGCGTCTTTTGAATAAGCCTCGATGGAATAGGCGAAACGGAGAAAACCGACTCAGCGCCACCACATGGTCATAATGAAACCGACCATGATGATTGCGAACGCGATGGCCAGGTTCCAAGCGCCGATGTGCGGAATCGGATAATCGGTGGTCAGGTAGTAGACCACGGCCCACACCAGACCGATGATCATCAGCGCGCAGAACAGCGGCACGAACCAGCGCGGGTTGGACTTGGTGCCCTTGATGCTTTCCTCCACACGGCGGGTGTTCTCCGCCTGACGGTTCATCATGCGTTGCATCTGCGGTGACAGCGAATCCTTATCAACGGTGGCGTTCAGCACCGCTTCGACACGGTCCATAGGAATATCGAGATCGTCATCGTCGGACTGGTCTTCGTCAACGGAAGTCTTGTCGACGACATCTTCGGTGGTTTCCTCGACGGCAGCGGTGTCGTCGGCGGACTGCAGATCCTTCTGGTCATCCGCGGTGGTTTCGTGCAGCTCTTCGTCAGCCATCAGCATAGTCTCCTTTAATAGGCTAAAAGTCATAATAGTGGGTAGACTCGAAAGCGGCGAACTCACGGCGTAAAACTGTTCAAAATCAGGACAATTGTTCAGTGAAACCCGGCGGATTCAGGCAGGTTTGGAAAGGCGCGTATGGCGAAGCATACCGGAAAGCACAGCGCGAAACGGTCGAAGGCGGCCGGCGTCGCGGCGTTCCTCGTGCTGCTGTTCTCCGGATTCCTGCTGTCCACCAACCTGCGCGTCAACCGTTCCGTGGTGGTGAGCAACGATACCGCCGAACTCGTGGAACAGCGCGTGAAAAAAGTGAACTCGCTACGGTCCGAAATCGATGCGCTGAGCACCAGAGTCAACGATCTGAGCAAAACACTCGACAGCCAGAACGCCGACGGATCGCAAGACAGCGAAAGCGCCGGCAACGGCACCATGCTCCCCGCCGTGGAAGGCCCGGGACTGGTGGTGACGCTCGACGATTCGCCGCTATGGGAGAACATGGTCGACGCCAACGGATCCAGCGCCAACATCAACGATTACGTGGTGCACCAGCAGGACATCGAAGCCGTGGTCAACGCGCTGTGGGCGGGAGGCGCCGAATCCATGCAGATCATGGACCAGCGCGTATTGTTCAACTCCGCCGTACGCTGCTCCGGCAACGTGCTGCTGCTGCAAGGCAAGAAGTATTCGCCGCCGTTCAAAATCTCGGCGATCGGACCAGTGGAGGGCATGAGAAAAGCGCTCGACGATTCCGAGGAAGTGTCCATCTACAAGCAGTACGTGAGCGCGTTCGGCCTGGGATGGCAGGTCGACGAGAAAACGAAACTGCATTTCGACGCGACCGACGCGTTGCAGCAGCCGTTGCAGTATGCGAAAGCGCTCGAAAACGACAAGAACGGCGACTCGCAAGAGGGGAAATAACAATCGATGAAACATGTGGCAAGCCGTGGCGGACGCACCAAAAGCGCGCTGTGGACGATACTCGGCATCCTCGCCGAACTCATGCTGACCGCCGCCGCCATCTGCGCGCTGTACATCGCATGGCAGATGTGGTGGACGGGCGTGCAGTCGGAGCATAACCAGATCGAAACCCGCCAATCCGTATCCTGGTCCGATCCAGGAAAGTCCGGCAACGTCACCGTGGCGAAGGCACAGCAGGGTGACCCGCCTGTACAGCCGCAAAGCGCCACGGAAGGCGAACTCATCGCCCAAATCTACATACCGCGATTCGGCAGCCAATGGCAGCGCAACCTGGTGGAAGGCACGGACCTGACACAGCTCAACAAGCACGGATTGGGCCATTACACGGATTCGCAGATGCCCGGACAAATCGGCAACTTCGCCTTCGCCGGCCATCGCAACGGCTACGGGCAGCCGCTCGGCGACGTCGACAAACTGCAGGAAGGCGACCCGATTATCGTCCGCACGCAGGACTACTGGTACGTGTACCACTACACCAGCTACAAAATCGTGCTGCCGACACAGACCGAAGTGGTGGCGGCCAACCCCGAAAACCCCGGCGCAGCACCGACCAAACGCATGCTGACCATGACCACCTGCGAACCGAAATACTCCACGCCGACGCACCGCTGGATCAGCTACGCCGAATTCTCCTACTGGGCGAAGATCGCCGACGGCATCCCACAGGAACTGGCCTCCCAAAACGCCAACGGCACAGTCAAATTCGTCAACAACGAACAGTCGTCGTTCCTGTCGTCGATCGATACGCTGAAACCGTGGATCTTCGGCGCGCTCGCCGCATACGTGATCATATTTATTTCCGCCGCCGTCGCCTGGCGATGGCCGTATCTCGCCGACGTGCGCGCAGGAAGACGAAAGAAGGCCGATTTCAGCCTGTACGGCAGCCTGGTGCGACTGCAGCCGGGCGTGCTGCCGATCCGTCTGCTGCTGGTGCTGCTGCTGGTTTTCGCAGCGGCCGCATCGTGCTTCGAATGGCTGTTCCCGTGGGCCGCGTCGACTATTCCGATGTTGCAGGAGATGTCGAACTACACGGCCATCTAAAGGCTGCCGCTGCGTGAGACGCGGACGTTGCTGCGGCACGGAACGCACGTACACTGCTGTTCAAACGTTGATTGGAGCATGATGACCGATTCCGCACGCATTCTGGTGGTAGATAATTACGATTCGTTCGTCTATACGATCGTCGGCTATCTCAAGACGCTCGGCGCCACGGTGACTGTGGTGCGCAACGACGCGATCGACCCGTCCCAGCCGGGCGTGATCGACGAATACGACGGCGTGCTGATTTCTCCTGGCCCTGGCGCTCCGGCCGAATCCGGCGCCAGCGAGGACATGATCCGCCTGTGCGCGAAGCTCGACAAGCCGATGTTCGGCGTATGCCTCGGCATGCAGGCGCTCGCCGAAGTGTTCGGTGCCACCGTGAGCCACGCGTCGACCATCATGCATGGCAAAACCAGCCAGGTTGAGCATATCGACGATGAGATCTTCGACGGCGTGGCCAATCCGATGACCGCCACGCGCTACCATTCCCTGGCTGTCGAACCGGATTCCGTGCCGGACGAGCTGGTGGTGACCGCGTGGACGCAGGACGATCATATCGTGCAGGGCATCAAGCATCGCGACAAGCCGATGTATGCGGTGCAGTTCCATCCGGAGTCCGTGATGACGCAGGACGGCTACCGTCTGCTGGCCAACTGGCTGAAGGTGTGCGGGCAGGATTCCGCGGTTGAGAAGTCGGCTGGACTGCAGCCTAAGGTGAGCGAGTAGTTTTCTTTTTTTGAGCTTGCTGAATTGCGATTTTTTGCGATGAATGAGTGATGGGTGATGGCTGCTGTTTGGCTCGCAGCGTTGCTTGCTTGCGGCGCCGCTTTGCTTCCCGCAGGTCCTGTTCACGACACACTCAAGGCCGTTCGGCCAAGCTTACGGTCGTGAACAGGACCTGCGGGAAGCAAAGCTCCTTTGGCTTTTTGTGCTGCCTTTGGCTGCTTTTGGTTTTTTGAGGGAAAGAAGGGGGGCGTCGAGCCGCTTCCTCCCCTGAATTATTAGTTGCCTTGCTGGTTGTTGGTGTTGCCGTTGTTGTTCGTGTCGGTGTTGTTCGTGTCGCTGGACGATTTCTTGGTGGTCAGCGTGATGGTCGATCCGCTGTCGGCCTGGCTGCCGCCATTCGGCGACATCGACACGACGGTCGCGTCATCATCCTGTGGCCCGTTGACACTTACCTGGAATCCGGCGGCCTCCAAAATGCTCTTTGCTTCGGCAAGTGTGGAGTTGGTAACAAACGGCACGCTCACCTGCTGCTTGCCGGTGGACACCCAAATGGTCACCGCGGTGCCCATTTCGACGGTGCTGCCGGAACCCGGATCGATGCGGGTGACTGCACCGGACTGCACCGAATCGGAATACTCGCTTTCGATGGTGATCTGCGTCAGACCAGCCTGCTTGAGCTGCGTGATGACCGAATCCTTGGCCTGGCCTACCAGACCATCCGGAATCTTGGTCATGCCGGACGAAATGTACAGCGTGATGATGGTGCCCTTGGTCTGCTTCGAATTCGCGGCCGGATCGGTGTTCACCACCTTGTCTTTCTCGATGGAGGCACTGTCCACGGTCATGACATTGCCGATCTTGAAGCCTGCCGCCTCAAGAATGCCCTTCGCTTCCTCCTGCGTCTTGCCGGACACGTCAGGCACGCTGACCGCCTGCGGACCGGTGGAGAACCATATGGAGACGGTGGAGCCCTTCGCCACCTTCTTACCGCCCTTCGGGTTCTGCTTGGTGATGGTGCCCTTCGGTTGGCTGGACGTGGAATCGTCACGGGCGTCAAGCTTCAGACCAAGGGCCTTAAGCTGTTCTTCCACACGCGCCTGGGAAATGTTCGACGTGTCGGTGAAGTCCGGCACGGACACCAGATCCGCAGTGTTCTTATGCCCGTTCAACGCGAAGAAAATACCGATGACGGCCAGCAAAACAACGATGCTGCCGACCACGGAAGCGATGATGATCTGCTTCTTCTTACGCTCCTGCGCGGCCTTGGCACGCTGTTCCGCACGGGTCTTCGTTTCGACTCCGCCATTCGGATTCGGCACGGCCTCGAACTGGCCGGTGACCGGATTGAACGCCTGCGTCGGCGCATCCGTCGCCGGCGCCATGGGCACGGTGGCGGCATCCATTTCGGCCTGCTTGCGGGCCTTCATGTTGGTCAGGTCGGTCAACGGGTTGAACGCGGCAGCCATCGGCACACCGCCGTTCATGAACGTCAGCAGATCGTTCTTGAACTCGGAAGCGGTGGCGTAACGGTTCTGCCGATCCTTGGCCATCGCCTTCGCGCAGATCGAATCCCACATCTTCGGCAGGCCCGGCACGATCGTGCTTGGGGGAGTGGCGACTTCCGACACATGCTGGTAGGCGATCGCCACCGCCGAATCGCCGGTGAACGGCGGCCGGCCGGTGAGCATTTCGTACAGCACGCAGCCGGCGGAATACAGGTCGGAACGCATGTCGACGCTTTCGCCGCGCGCCTGCTCCGGAGACAGGTATTGCGCGGTGCCGACGACGCCCTGCGACTGCGTCATCGTGGCCGCGGAATCGTCGATCGCGCGGGCGATGCCGAAGTCCATGACCTTGACCACGCCCTGCTCGGAAATCATGATGTTGCCGGGCTTGATGTCGCGGTGGATGATGCCCATGCGGTGCGAGTATTCGAGCGCGTTGAGCACGCCCATCATCACCTGCTCGGCGTCGCGCTGGCTCAGCGCGCCATTCACCTTGAGGATGTCACGCAGGGTCTGACCCTTGACGTACTCCATCACCAGATACGGCAGATGCTCGATCTCGCCGGTTTCCGTGGTGACGGTTTCCTCGCCCGAATCGTAGATGTTCACGATGTTCGGGTTGTTCATCTGCGCGACGGAATGGGCTTCACGGCGGAAACGCTCAAGGAAGATGCTGTCAGTGGCGAAATCGGCGCGCATGATCTTGACGGCGACGGTACGCCCCAGACGCGTGTCGGTCGCCACATGCACTTCGGCCATGCCGCCACGGCCGACGAGTTGGCCGAGCTGATAACGGCCCCCGGCCAGAGAGGTAGGCATGTTGATGTTCATCCCTGTTCCTTCCAATCATTGCTCACGGAGATATGGGGTTTGCTGACCACACGTCGGGGAAGCCTTCCTCCCGAAGAGACGACCATCGTGTCGGCCAGCTGCGTCTGCTGGTCGAGCAGACGGCGTTCGATGCGGGACAGGGTGCGTGACACCACCAGCGCGTCCTTCGGACGGTCCAGCGGGTCCTTGGCCAACATCGACATGACGAATTCACGCAACTGCACATCGACGGTGTCGGGCAGCGGCGGAACCGGATTATTGACATGTGCTGCGGCGATGTCGACCGGTGTGGCGCCCGTGAACGGACGGTGTCCGCACAGGCCCTCATAGGCGACGACGCCAAGCGAATAGATATCGGATTGCGGCGTGGCATGCTTGCCCTGCGCCTGCTCCGGGGAAATGTACTGCGCGGTGCCCACGACCATGCCGTCCTGCGTGATCTGCTCCTGGTTGGTGGAGTAGGAGACGCCGAAGTCGGTGATCTTCACCTCGCCGGAATCGGACACCATGATGTTCGCCGGCTTCACGTCACGGTGGATCACGCCATGGGAATGCGCGACGAACAGGCCGCGTGCGGTCTGAATGAGAATCGGCAGCAGCTTGATCGGGTCCATCGGGCCGTTCTGCTCGTGGTACAGGTCTGCAAGCGACTTGCTCGGCACGTATTCCATGATGAGGAATCCGATGCCGTCATGCTCGTAATATTCGAACAGCGCAGCGATGTTCGGATGCGCAAGATTGGCGGAATTATGGGCTTCCGCGCGCAGACGAAGCAGTTTGGCCTCCTGGGTGACGCCCAAATCGCCACGTAGCGCCTTGATGGCCACCGGACGTCCAAGTTGGATGTCATAGCCTTTCCACACTTCACCCATACCACCTTGGGCCAGGCGGGAATCTAACCTGTAGCGTCGGTGGATGAGCTGTCCTTCAACCAGTTTCATTCTGCCAGCGCCTCCTGCATCATTGCTTTCATAATCGGTCCTGCCGCGAACGAGCCGTACAGGTCCACGTTATGCACCACGACCGCCACCGCGATCTTCGGATCGTCCGCCGGTGCGAATCCGATCACCCAGCCGTCGATGGACGTATTGCCGTTTCCAATCTGCGCGGTACCCGTCTTGACGGCCACCTGCACGCCGTTGATGGCCAGATTCGTGTTCTCCTTGGTGACCACGGCCTCCATCATCTGGGTGAGCTTGTTGGCCGTATCCGCACTGAACGCATGGGACATGACCGTGGGCTTGGTCTGCGAAATGACCGACAAGTCGGCGGAACGCACGCGGTCGACCAGCGTGGGCTGCATAAGCTTGCCATCATTGGCTATGGCGGCGGCCACCATAGCATTCTGCAACGGTGTCACCACGGTGTCTCCCTGGCCGATAGACGCCAATGCGAGCTTGTCGTCGTTGATGTCGGTGGGGAACTTCGACGTGACCGACACCCACGGGGTTCCGGTGTAATCGGAACCGTCCACGGTGATCGGGCTGTCAAAACCAAGTTTCTTGGCCATGGACGAGACGGCGTTGTCGCCCAACGACACGCCCAACTGGGCGAACGCGGTGTTCGACGAATATGCCAGCGCGTCCTCCATGGAGATCTTGCCGTCAGCGCCGTCGGCCTGCGGTACGGCGTTGGTCAGTTGCGTGACGGTGCCGGGAAGCGTGTAGCTTGCTCCTGCCGGAATCTGCGTATCCGGCTGGTATTGGCCGGTTTCCAAAGCCGCGGCGGCCACCACCGTTTTGAACGTGGACCCCGGAGGATACAGCTGCGAAGTGGCTCGGTTGAGCATCGGATTGGTGGCGTCTTGGGACAGCACGCCGTAGTTGCTGTTCGCCTGGCTCATGTCATGGCTGGCCAGCTGGTTCGGGTCGTAGCTGGGCGTGCTGACCATGGCGAGGATACGGCCGGTTTTCGGCTCGATGGCCACTGCGGCGCCATCCGTGCTGCCGAGGCTGTTGTATGCGGCCTGCTGAATCTTCGGATCGATGGACGTTTCGATATTGGCGCCCTTGTTCTCCTGCCCGGTGAACAGCGACTTGAACCGCTGCCAGAGCAGCTGCTCCGACTGGCCCGACAGCAGCGAGCTGCGGGACGCTTCGACGCCGCTCCAGCCACGCTGGCTGATGGAGAAGAATCCGGTGACCGGCGCATACAGTTCGCCGGCGGAATAGGAACGCTGGTACGAGAACGAATCGTTGGAAGGGTCGGATTTTGCGATGACCGATCCGTCCGCGGCGAGAATGGACCCGCGCGGTGCGCCGTATTCGTGGTACAGCGCGCGGACGTTACGTGCGTCGTTGGTGAGCTGGTTGGCTCGGATGGCCATGATGATGGTGGTGGACATGCCCAGAATGACGAACAAGGCCACCACGATGGTGAACAGCTGGCGGAGCGACTTATTCATGCGATGCTCCTTGCTGGTCGATCGTCGGCAGGACTCCGGTTATCGGAATCGTCGGATTGGATTGATCGGTCTGGCCGGCTTGGCTGGTGTGGCCGGCTTGGCTGGTGTGGCCGGCTTGGCTGGTTTGATTGGCGGGCACGGCATGACCTGCTTGTCCGGCTGCGCCCGCATGGCTTGCCCGCACGGCCGGGATGGCCGAAGCCTTCGCCGCACCTGAACGCGTATTGCCGGCGATTTCGGTACGACGGTTCCGCTCGCGTTCGCGCAACACCCTGACGGCTTCCTGTTGGAATGTGTCGCTGTCGATCTCGGATTCCGGCCTGTTCGCGGAATTGGAGATGACGATCAGCAGCGCGGCCAGCATGTAGTTTGCGATCAGCGACGAACCGCCGGCCGCCATGTAGGGAAGCGTCAGACCGGTCAGCGGAATGACCAGCGTGATACCGCCGACCACGGTGAACACCTGGAAGGCCATGGTGAACACCAAGCCGGACGCAAGCAGCTTGCCGAAGCCGTCCTTGATTTTCATCGCGGTGATCATGCCGGCTGCGATGATCAGCAGATACAGCATGAGAATGGCCATCAGGCCGGTCAATCCCAGCTCCTCGCCCAATGCCGCGTAAATGTAGTCGGAATTTGCGATCGGGGTGATCGACGGGTGGCCCTGACCGAGGCCGGTGCCCATCAGACCGCCGGAAGCCAAGCCGAAAATGCCGGTGACGAGCTGGTATGAGCCGCCGTATTCCTTGTTGTATTGAGCCGCGGAGAACGGGTGGAGCCAGGCGTCCACACGCGAGCCGACGTGGCTGAAGATGCTTGCCGCCGCCACCGCGCCGGCGGCGAAGGCGATGAATCCGATGACGATCCAGCTTTTACGCCCGGTGGCCACGTACAGCATGGACACGAACATGGCGAAGAACATCAGTGACGTGCCCAGATCATGCTGCAGGACCAGAACGCCCATGGAGACGATCCACACCACGATGATCGGTCCCATATCCTTGATGCGTGGCAGTTGGATGCCGAGAATCTTCTTTCCGCCGACGGCAAGCTGGTCGCGATGGTCGAACAGATACGAAGCGAAGAAGAACGCCAGGAACAGTTTGGCGAATTCGCTCGGCTGGAACGATCCCAAGCCGGGAATCCTCACCCAGATGCGTGCGCCGTACTGTTCGGAACCGACCACCGGCAGCATTGGCGACAGCAACAGCACGATGCCGATCACCATGCTGACGTACGAGAATCGCCGCAATACGCGGTAATCCCTCATGAACACCACCAGCAGGTTGGCAAACACCAGTGCGATCGCCAACCAAAGCAACTGTCGGAACGCCACTGTGGTTTTGGTGTCTTGGTCGAGGCGTGCGATCATCGTGACGCCGATGCCCGTCAATACCAGCACGCAGCACATGACCGATTGGTCGGCGTGCGGCTGGAATCGCAGCAGCAGACCCCAGGCGGTCAGGAACAGCGCGCTTACGAACGCGAGCATCCACACATAGTTTTGTGGGAAGCCGTTCGTGGTGCGTTCAAACATCTGGAAGAACGCCACCGCGCACAGCAGCATGCTGAACAGCAGCATGCCAAGCTGTCTCAAGCGTGTTGCGATCATGACTTGTCACCGCCCGACTTGTTGGTCTGCGCGGCCTGATCGGCGGCCTTTTTCGCCGCTTCCTCCTGCTGCTTCTGCTTGGCGGCTGCTTCGTCCTTCGCCTTCTGCTCGGCTTCGGCCTTCTCCTGCTGCTTCGCCTCTTGCTTGCGCTTCGCATCGTTCAGCTGCTTTTTGATCAGACGGGTATGGCTTTTCGCTTCGCCGTATGTGTCGAAGGAGATGCCCTGGTCAAGCTGTTCGCGCCAGTTTGGCGGCAGATCGCTGGTCTTCATATTGGTGTCGGTGACGGCATGTGACAGTTTGGCACCGAAGATGCTCGTCGGCACGCCTTGGAAAATCGCCACTTTGCCGTTGTTGTCGCCGATGTAGTACTTGGTTTGGCTCCAACGGTAGGTGCCCACGCCCACGCCGGCAACGCCAAGCAGCACCAGAATGATGATGAGTATGGTGATGATGCGGTTGCGGAATTTGCGCGACCGTTTCGTCTTACGTTCCTCGATATGTTCGTTGCGAATCGCCTTGGCGACTTCCGGATCGTTCGGATCGGCGGAAATACGCCCGTTGCGCTTCTGCACAATCGGAATTTCCCCGGTATCGGTATTGACACGGTCGCCATTGTCTTCGCGGACCGACGACGGCTGCGCGACGCGCTGTTCCGGCTGTTTCGGCTCCTCGTTGGGATCTTTGCCGCTGCGCAGGGCCGCGGCACGCGCCGCCGGCGACTGTTTGCCTTCGCGCAGAGGCGGGGCGGAAGCGACCGGTTCGTTGACGATATCCGCGATGGTTTCCAAGCTTGCGCTGGCCGCGCCGCCGACCAGCGGCGTCTGATGCGGCAGGTCGAACGCGTCCGCGTCGAGCGCGAGCGTCGCGTCGGCGATCACCGCGGTGACGTTGTCGGTGCTGCCCGCACGCAACGCCATCGATACGAGCCGCTGCGCGCACTCCTCCTGATCGGCGCAGGTGGACAGCACTTCTTCAAGCGTGGAATCCTCCAGCACGCCGCACAGGCCGTCGGAGCACAGCAGCCAACGGTCGCCCGGATGCGCCTTGCGGATGGCGATGTCAGGGCGCGAATCGATGTCGAAATCGCCCAGCACGCGCATCACCACATTGCGTTGCGGATGGTTGCGCGCCTCGGCCTCGCTGATACGGCCGGTGTCGATGAGATGCTGCACGTAGCTGTGGTCGCTGGTCATGCGGACCAGATGGCCGTCGTGCAGCAGATACGCGCGGGAATCGCCGATATGCGCCAATACCCAGTAGCCGGCGACCAGCGCCACGGACGTGACGGTGGTGCCCATGCCGGCAAGACGACGCTCACGCTTGGCTTTGCCGACGATCGCGTCGTGCGCGGCCATGACGGAAGTCGCCATCATATGGGAGACGACCTGCACGTCGCCGTCAACATTGTCCTGTTCGATATGCGCCAGCGACCGGATGGCGATGGTGGAGGCGGTGTCGCCGCCGGCATGCCCGCCCATGCCGTCGCAGATGGCGATGAGATGCTCGCCGGCGAACGCGGAATCCTGGTTGTTGGAACGCACGGTGCCCACGTCGGAGACGACGGTGGAATACATGAACAATTGTTGCGAAGCGGTGGAAGTCGGCAAAAACGTCACCTCAATTCGAAGGTGGTCGCACCGATGCGCACAGGCACGCGCGCGCCAAGAATCATCGGCGCGTTCAGACGCTGATGATTGACGACGGTGCCGTTGGTGGATCCCAGATCCTCGATGGCCCAACGGCCGGTGGCGGGATCGGTGTAGACGCGCGCATGGTGGGAGGAAACGAATTCATCATCCAGCACCACGGTGTTCGAAGCGGAACGGCCAAGTGTGATGGTGTTGCCGGCCAGAGGGACGGAACTGCCGGCAAGGGGGCCATCGATAATGACCAGCAGAGTTGGTTTGGCATTGGTTGCGGCGCTTGCCGAAGGGGCTGCGGCGGCTACGGGCGCAGGCGATTCGACGGCCTTGCGCGCGGCACGCTCCTTACGACGATGAGCCCGCGACTTGCGCGGGCTGAGCGTTTCGATATCCCTGTACAGCGAACGTACCGTACAGGCCACGAAGATCCAGAGCAGTACGAGAAACCCGTACTTGAGGATCGCAAACGTTAATTCAGTGAGCATAAAAGGCGGCTCTCCAGGTTGGGGCTGATTACTCCTGCTCCTGCGAGGAGGCCCAGTACAGGATGCGGGTTCGGCCGATGGTGATCGTGTTGCCGTCGAGCAGCGTTGCCGCCTCAACATGATGGCCTTCGACGTACATGCCGTTGGTGGAGTTCAGGTCGCGGGCGATGACGGTGTTGCCGTTGTCGGTGACGTCGATCTCCATGTGACGACGGGAGATGCCGGGGTCGTCGATGACGATGTCGCAATCGGAACCACGGCCGATGATGGTCTTTTCCTCGGTGAGCAGATACTGGTGCTCGCCGATCTCCAGCATCGGGCAATCCTCGGTCTGCGCGTCGGTCGTGACCGGCACGGTGTTGCCCTGCACGGATTCGCTGGAAAGCCGGTAATCGCCCTTGGAAAGTTCAAGATCCTCTTCGAAGATCACCACGACCGGGCCGACGAACGCGTAGTTCTGGCTCTTCGCATACTGGGTGAGGTTGTCGGCAAGTTCATTGGCGAGCGTTTCGGCGCCCCACTCGACGATGTTGTTGAAATCCGGAGTGCTGAGCTTGAAACGGTACTCGTTCGGGGCTACGGTGCGATCGCGCGTGACGGGCATGGCTTCTTTGTCGATCTCGCGTTCCAGAGCGCTGGAAAGGTCGACGGGCTTCAGGTCTTTAGACCCGAACTTCGCGAAAACCCCGTTGACGGCGCCTTCCACGCTCTTCTCAAATCGGTCGAGAACACTCATACTTGTCCCTTTCTGTCCTTGACTATCCTACGCTGTAGCCTGCCGAGCGCCAATTCGAAGGCTACTTGCTTGCAAAAATTTCATGTGAAGGGGGTTGTGTCCGGGGTATTGGCGGCGAGTGGTGCGTGACGGTCGGTAGATTGGAAGGTATGAATGATGCGATTGATGAGTTTCCTGGGCTGAAGGCCCGTACCTTGCGATTCACCTGCGGCGCGCCACGTTCCGCCCGCGCGATCGGCGACGGTTCGCGTGCGCTGTTCCTGCGTTCGGACGGTCCGGAGGACACCGTCACCTCCCTGTGGATGAGCGTGATCGGCAGCGATGGCGATACCGACGAGATTCTGCTTGCCGATCCGCGTACGCTGCTGGCTGACGCCGACGCCGAGGATGTGCCGGCTGAGGAAAAGGCGCGCCGCGAACGTGCGCGTGAAGGTGGTTCCGGCATCGTCGGCTATTCGGTCGATGCGGCCGGCAACCGCGTGACGTTCACCATCAACGGCCAGCTGTTCCTGACGGATATCGCGGCCGGCGTGACGCGCGGCATCGCCATCGACGAACCGGAATTCAAGCCGGTGCTGAACCCGCGCATCAGCCCCGACGGACGACACATCATGTATACGACCGGCACGTATTTGGTGGACGTCGATCTTGCGGACGTGTCGGACACGACGGACGCAGGCGAAGACGCGGGCGATGCGGTGTCCATCGTCGCGTCCGTTCCGCAAGACGACGCTGACGACGTTGCCGATACGCAGGACGGCACGAAAGATGACGCGCAAAGCGACGCGGCCGAATCGCAAGCAGGCGAATGGAAAATCGGTCTCGCCGAATTCGCCGCAGGTGAGGAAATGGACCGTTACGACGGCTTCTGGTGGTCGCCTGATTCCAAGTATGTGCTCTTCGAAACCTTCGACGCATCCCACGAGCAGACCTGGTACATCGCCGACCCGGCCGATCCGACGAAACCCGCGCAGGGACGCCGCTATCCGCAGGCAATGACGGCCAACGCCGACGTGCATCTGACGCTGCTGGAACTCGGCTACGATACGGACGGCTGCTACTACGGCGGCATCGCACACAACGTGGAATGGGACCGCGAATCGTACGAATACCTGGCCGCCGTCAGCTGGACCGAAGGCCACGAGCCGCTGCTACTTGTGCAGGACCGGCTTCAGCAGCACGACCAGGTGCTCGCCGTCCACGTGGGCGAGCCTATCGTGACCATGAGCGCGCCGGAAAACGGCTTCACCGACGAGGACGGCAGCGAAGTGGAGACCTTCTCCATCGCCATCCCCGAATACGCGCCCGGCGAAGAACCCGGCACCACGCGCGTGCTTGAGGAACATAGCAACGACTGCTGGCTCGACCTGATCGCCGGCACCCCCGCATACACGCCTGACGGCGGTCTCGTGTGCGCGATGAACGACATGGACGCCGACACGAACCGTCTGACCGTGGACGGCACGCCATTCACACCCAAGGGCCTGCAGGTGCGCGAAGTGCTCGACGTGACCGACGACGACGTGCTGTGCGTGGTGCAGCGCACGCCGGAACTGCTGCCGGCCGCCGATCTGCCGTTCCTGTGGCAGTCCAACGCGGACGATCACGACGCCCGCAGCTTCGACGTGGTCTCGATCCGTTACGACGGCGACTGGGAGCCGCTCACCTACGTTCCCGGACAGTGGACGATGAGCCGCGCCGGCGACGGTTGCGTGGTGACCGGCCGTGGCATGGACGATGCCGCGATGCAGATGCAGCATTGCATGAACGTGCGCACGACGGACGGTGATGGTGATGGCGTCGACGCCGCCGACATGATGTCGATGGTGGTTTCGCCGATCGAAAACCACGCCGAAACCCCCGGTTTCATGCCGAACGTGCGATTCGTCCGCCTCGGCGAACGCGCCCTGTACGCGGCGGTCATCCTGCCGTCGGCGGACAGCGCATACGCGCATGCCGACCAGTTGCCGGTCCTCATGAAGCCGTACGGCGGCCCCGGTTTCCAGCAGGTCGTGGAAAGCCAATCGTTCTACTGGGATGCGCAATGGTGGGCCGACCAAGGTTACATCGTGGTCACCGCCGACGGTCGCGGCACCACCGGCCGCGGACCGAAGTGGGATCGCGCGATCTACGAAAACATGAAGGCCGTGACGCTTGAGGACCAGGTCGACGCCGTGTACGCGCTGCCCGACGCGCTTGCCTCGATCGCCACCAAAACCGGCGTTGCCGTGCCGAAACCCGACCTCGGCCGCGTGGCGATGATCGGCTGGTCCTACGGCGGCTTCCTGTCCGCGCTCGCCGTGCTGGACGCGCCCGACACGTTCGCCGCGGCCTGCGCGGGCGCTCCGCCGACCGACTGGACGCTGTACGACACGCATTACACTGAGCGGTATCTGGGACTCGATCCGACCACATACGAGCGCAACAGCATCATCGCGGACGCGCCGAAGCTCAGCCGTCCGCTCATGCTCATCCATGGTTTCGCCGACGACAACGTGACGATCGCCAACAGTCTGCGCTTGAGCCAGGCGTTGATGGCCGCGGGACGCAAGCACACGTTCCTGCCGCTCAACGGCATCACGCACATGACCAACGACGAGACGGTGGCGCGCAACCTGTTGCTGCTGCAGCGCGACTTCCTCGCCGACGCGCTGGTTTGACGGTGTTCCGGCGGAACTGACGTTCCGATACAACCGAAGAAAAAAAGAACGCGTCCCCCTGCGATTCGACGGACTGCCAAGTATCCGTCGGGTCACAGGGAGACGCGTAACCCTTCTCAATAGAGAAGATAGGATGGCGTGAACACCCCTGCAAGTAAGGGTGTACCACATCTGTGTAGCACCTTTTGTAGTACCCTTTCGTTTCTCGCGACCGTCGGAGCCAGTCACGATTCGGGGTGTCCGGCAAGGGGTGGCAGGGTTTCGGGCACCGGAATCGGCAGATAGGCGAACAGCGTCCATTCGCCGTCGTGAAGCGTCGTTTCGAGTTTGCCGCCATGCGATTCGAGCTGTTTGCCGAAATACGCGAGGCCGTGGCCTCCTGGACGCATGCCCTCCGTCGGGAAGGCTCTTTCCTGGTTGATCTGCGTGATTTCGACGGCGTTCGGCTTGAGTATCACCGACAGGTCGGCTTTGCTGCCGGACTGGGCATGACGCGCGATGTTGGCGTAGGTCTCGCGAAGCAGATCATTGGCGATTCCGGCCAGGCTCGGGGAGGCGCTTGGCGCACCGCCCGCCACATGGAGGATCGAGGTGATGTCGAAGCCGAGCGCGCGTAGACGCCGGTCGCCGTCGGCCATCGTGGCTTTGAGCAGGTCGGAGAAGGCCTTGCCGTCCGCATCCTCCTCAAGGACGGTGACGTCCATATCCAGTTCGTCGATGACGCGATGCACGTTGGTCAGGGCGGACAGGATGTAATCGTTGACCTGCGTCCATTTGTCGAGCTCATCGCGTCTTTCGTCCGCGTTCTTGCCGTCGTCACCATCCGTCGAGGCGCTGCCATCGCCATCGTCTCCGCCGGACAATGCATCGATGCGACGTTGCGCGACGAAAGCCGCGGCGGACAGATCTCCCGTCACGGCGTCGTGTATGGCTTCCGCGATGTGGTTGCGGCTTTCCATCTCCCGTAATCGCGTCTTCGCCTGCTCCGCCTCCGCGCGGCTGGCGGTCATGGTCGCGTTCCATCGCAAACCGCATCCGAGCATCAGTACCAGGCTGACCATGGCGATGATGGCCACGGGATTGCTGTTGCTCGTGCCGAGGACCAGTTGACGGAACAGCTGGTCGCCTATGGAATAAGCGAGCAGCAGCAGCGCCACAAGGTTGTTGGTTTCGTAGGCGAGCATGCCGAACGTGTAGAGGATTCCCGGCAGCGAATTGACGTCGGCTCCGGGTATGAGCCAAGGTCCCGACTGGCTCATGATCAGAAACAGCAGCGACATCGATTTCGGAAAGAACGGTGACAGCAGCAGCACCGCGATTTCGATGATGGTCCAGACGATCGCCGCGGGATTGTCGGTCGGGGCGAGCAGCAGGCAGAACAGGATCCACCATACGGTGATGACCACGATGGTTATGCGGATCGGATGCCAGAGTTTCGGATGGTCGGCACGCATATGGTTGTGCCAGGAGCGGAAGGCGCTTACGGGTCTGGGTTTTGTGGGTTCAGCGTGCATGCGATCTTACCCACAATGCCACTGCCTGGCGTGCCGTCTTGCAGTTCAGCTTCTTGAGAATGCCCTGCATATGCTTGCGCACGGTGTTTTCGGAGATGTCCAGTCGTTCGGCGATCTCCCTGTCCAGCATGCCGTCGGCGCACAGGGAGATGATTTGCTCCTCGCGCACGGTGAGCCGCGGTGAGGTCTCCTCCTCGCGTCTGATGCGCACGTTGGCCAGGGCGGGAGGTTCGAATCCCTCCATAACGTTGCCTCCACAGAGCCGCTCGATGGCCTTCGCCAGCTGATCGGAATCCTCCTTGCCGATCAGTCCCTGCGCTCCGGCTTCCATCAGCCTGCTACGGTAGCTGTTGATGGAGAAGCTGGTGATGCCCAGAATCGGCAGATGCCTGTCCATGAGACGGATCCGATGGCAGATGGCTGGCCCCTGCAAGCCCTCCATGGACATGTCCAATACAAGCAGGTTGAGATTGTCGTCGTTCCTTTGGCAACGTTCGATCGCTTCGTCGCCGGAAGTGGCCGTCCACACCACGTAGGCCGTGGGGACCTTCGCTTCGATGAGAAGGCTCAGCGATTCCAACGCGCGCGGATCGTTGTCGACCAGCGCTACACGGTGGATTTTTGGTATGGGAGCTGCGGATTTCGTGGGATTCATCGCATGGCTCACTTTCCACACAGCCAGTAAAGCGGCGGCGGGCAGTCGATGATGGCGGATGCGGTTCCTCTCGCCGCGTCGGCGAAGATGGCAGCCTTCCCGTTGGAAGGGGCCATCGTTCCGGCTGGCTGCATGGTGCAGAGCATGACGAATGACACACAGAATGACATGATTTTCATACCGACATTGTACGGGGGAGCGCGTCCACGAGTGAGGAGGCGCGTTCGATCCGTGGAGCCGAAGCGTGGGGCTCTGAAGGCTGTTCATGTGGGATTCGTATGATGAAAGCATGACTCTTAGGCTGCTCGACGAGGCGAATTACGACGCCGAAATGGAAAGCAAGGTGCTGCCCGCGCTGGACGCCTGCATGACGGAAGGATGGATGGATCCAGCCACCGTTGACTGGAACGGCGACGCGCTGCCCAAACTGGACGAACCCGGCCGGTTGCACTATTGCTGTTACGACGCGCACAAATTCGACGTGCTGCGTGAGGACGGCGCTTCGGGCATCTTCCGTGGCGTGGTGGTCATCTCGCATGGATTCACCGAATTCGCGCGAAAATACAGCGAGATGGCATGGTACTTCCTGCTGTCCGGCTATTCCGTATGCATCCTCGAACACCGCGGGCACGGCCATTCCGCACACGACGTGAGCAATCCCAGCCTGGTGTGGATCGACGATTGGCGTCGGTACGTGGCCGATTTCGCAGCCTTCGCCGACACTGTGGGCCGCGAATACGCGTGCGGCGAGCCACTGAACCTGTACTGCCATTCGATGGGCGGCGGCATCGGCGCGGCCGTGATGGAACACTATCCGAGCCTGTTCGACAAGGCCGTGCTGTCCGCACCCATGATCGCCCCCGTCGTCGGCATGCCGACATGGATCGCACGCATCGCTACAGGCGCGTTGTGCGGCTTGGGATTCGGCAAAGCGCGCGTATTCGGTCACACCGATTTTTCCCCCGAACTCGATCTCGACGAGCATAAGGGCGCGTCCGAGGCGCGCGTTCGCTGGTTCCACAAGCAGCGCGTCGACGACGTGGCATGCCAGACCAACGCGGCCACCTTCGAATGGGCGCATCAGGCGATGGCGCTGTCCCGCGCCATACTCAAACCGGACATGTGCGGCGCAATCGAAACCCCGATGCTGCTGTTCCAAGCCGGACGCGACATTTGGGTGCTCAACGGACCGCAGGACGATTTCGTGGAACGCGTGCGCGACGGTGGCGGATCAATCGAAAAAATACGGTACGGCAAGTCGTTGCACGAGATCTTCTCCATGCCGAACACGGTGGTCGGACCGTATGTGAACAAGATTCTCGACTTCCTCAGCGCGCCCGCGGACAGTCTGTGAGCGGCTGCCACTGCAAGACACATGCGGCGTGTACGGTGTGCGATGAGCGAACAGTGAAGGGGAAGGAGCCGCAGTGGCGGAAAAAACGTTCGAACGCACGCCGAAAGACCTGATTATCGGCATTGCGATGACCCTGTGCGGCGGCGTGCTGTGGGGCGTCAACGCCACCGTCTCCAAAATCCTCATGGGCACGTACCACGCCTCGCCGCTGTGGATCGCATGCGTGCGCGAACTGGCAGCCGGCGTGCTTTTCCTCACCTGCTCGGCCATCATGACGCCGAAACTGCTTACCGGCGCGCTACGCGATCGCAAATCATATCCGCGGCTGCTGGCCACCGCCATCATATGCGTGCTGCTGGTGCAGGTCGCCTACCTCGAATCAATCAACTGGACCAACTCCGGCACCGCGACCGTGCTGCAAAGCCTGAACCTGCTGTTCGTCTTGGGGGTCGTATGCCTGCGCGGGCGGCGACTGCCCGGCGTACGGGAAGGCATCGGCGTGGCGCTCGCCTTCGCGGGAACCGTGCTGATTGCGACCGGCGGCGACTTCACCACGCTGAAACTGCCGTTGGTCGGCCTGATTTGGGGCGCTATCAACGCGGCGTCCACGGCGGCCATGGTGTTTCTTCCGGTCAAGCTCATCGAACGTTGGGGCAACTTCACCGTCAACGGCATCGCATTTCTGATTTCCGGGCTTGTGCTGCTGCCGTTCGTGCGGCCGTGGGCTACGGCGCCGCAGTTGGATTGGCTGGGTGTGGGGCTGATGGCGTTCACCGTGATCGGCGGCACATTCGGCGCGTTCTGGCTGTACATGGCCGGCGTGGTGCGCGTCGGTTCGATGCGTGCCACCATGCTCGGCACCAGCGAACCGGTGATGGCCACGATTTCCGCGGTGGCATGGACGGACGCGGTGTTCGAACCGACCGATTTGGTTGGATTCGTGATGATTCTCATCATGGTGTTTTTGGTGCGCTGAGTGCCGTGACGGGCGTTGCTTTTCGGGCGGCGGCGTGCGGACAAACAAAAAAGCCGGACATCCACTTACGGGCGTCCGGCTTCGCTTTGCTTAGCGATTACCGTGACTTACGACGTGCGAATATGACGTACGGCAGCTGGAAAATCAGCCTTCAATCGCAATCTGATGCTTGGTCTCAACCTGCTGCTGCGCTTCGGGCTTCGGCATTTCCAGGCACAGGGTGCCGTCCTTGTAGCTGGCGTGAATGTCGGAATCCTTCACGTCCTCGCCAACGTAGAAGCTACGAGAGCAAGAGCCGGCGTAGCGTTCGCGACGCAGCCAGCGGCCGTTGTCGTCCTTGTCCTCGTGCGAGCTGTTGCGATGCGCGGAAACGGTCAGATAGCCGTTCTGCAGGTCCAGCGAAATGTCGTCCTTCTTGAAGCCAGGCATGTCGATGTCGACCATGTAGCCCTTGTCGGTCTCACGCACATCGGTGCTCATCATGCCTGCGGACATGTTCGGATCGCATGCGGCTGCGCGGTCCATGTTGCGCCAACCCTCGAAGAACGGATCGTCGAACAGATCGGAGAACATCGTGTCATTCATCAAAGCCGGAAACATTGCCATAATCGGTACTCCTTAAGCAAATGCGCGTTCTGTGCGCGGAGTAATGCGGCTTGGCAGCCGGCCGTGCGATTATCGCTGCGGCGTCACCATCCAGCGAGATCGGCGACCGGGTTCGTTGCCGCATCCGGAACCCTCCCGGGCTCCTGACCTTGACCTTTCACTTCACCCAACTCTTCCGTGTCCTGCTCATTCCGCGGTTATGCTCACAGTGAAATACCGGGAAATGCTTGCGATTGCGTGCGCGGAAAAGTCGTACGGCGAATTTCGTTTTTCTTCAGAATCGGACGCATGGGATTGGTCTGCAATGCGTTACGTATCTGTTTTTCCAACCGGTCACGTGAAGTGTGGTTTTGGGTGGCTATGTGTTCGATTCTGCCGAATTGGTTATTCGGATTGTGTTTTCTGGAATCGGACATTTGTGGTGCTGGTTTTGGGTTTGGATGTCCGTTTGTCTGTTTCTGCTGAGATAGCTGGGCTTTCGGCGCATTTTTAGTACTTTTTTGTCACATTTCATACGTTTTGGATAAAGCAAAAGGGCTGGAATCGTTGGATTCCAGCCCTTTTCGGCCCGTGCGAGCGGGGGGAGTTGAACCCCCACGAGCATACACTCACTGCCACCTGAAGACAGCGCGTCTACCATTCCGCCACGCTCGCAGACAATCGACTAATTTACACCTTTACTATCTGTGGCACAAATCGGCGTGTCGCACCGCCGTATTAGCAAAGCGAATGCACAAAGCGGTGCGACGCGAGGAGGGAGGAGGCCCTGTGGACCTCCAGACGATGGAGCCATCCTTTGTTCAAAAAGCCGCGTTTGCGTAGCAAATGCTCAAGCCCCGCGACTTCCATCCAGCTCCTCTGGCTCAGCCCTTCGAACCGTTCTCGTAGAACTTGGCGAGTGTCTCGTCGCGGAATTCGTTGAAATAGCCGCCGTCGATCGATGCTCGGATATCGTCGAGCAGCTTCACGAAGAAGTGCTCGTTGTGGATCGTCGCCAGTGTGAAACCGTTGAATTCGCGGGCGCGCAGCGCGTGGTCCACGTATGCGCGCGAATAGTGCGTGCAGGTGTAGCAGTCGCAGCCCTCCTCAAGCGGACCGAAATCGTGCTTGAACTGCGCGCGCTTGATGTTGTAGCGGCCGGAACGCGTGAAGATCGCGCCGTTGCGTCCGCAGCGGGCGGGGGCGACGCAGTCGAACGTATCGCCACCGTTCTCCACGCAGGCGAAGATGTCGTCCACCGCGGCGATGCCGAGCACATGGCGCGGACGGCTTTCCGGCATCGCATCGCAGATCCAGGCGCAGGTGTCGCCGATGATGCGCTTCTCGATCGCGCCGCCGATGCCGACGCCGTCGAAATCGAGCGAAGCGATCTGTTCGGCGGCATGCCTGCGCAGATCCTCGTAATTCGCGCCCTGCACTACGCCGTAGAGCGCCTGATACGGCTTGCCGAGACGTTCCTCGGTAAGCCGCTTGTGCTCGGCCACGCAACGTTGCGCCCAGCGGTAGGTGCGTTCCACGGAACGTTCCTGGTAGCCGCGGGTGTTCATCAGCGTGGTCAGCTCGTCGAAAGCGAACATGATGTCGGCGCCGATCTTGTGCTGGATGCCCATGGAGATTTCGGCGGAGAACCGGTGCAGCGAGCCGTTGAGCGGCGACTTGAACGTCACACCGTCCTCGTCCACGAACGCGAGCCGCTCCTTGCCTTCCGCGATCACGTCGTCCGATTTCATGCCGGTGACGTCCATGGCGAGCGTCTTCTTGAAGCCCGCGCCGAGTGACAGCACCTGGAATCCGCCGGAATCGGTGAACGTCGGACCGTTCCAGTTCATGAATTTGGCGAGTCCGCCGGCTTCGTCGAGCACCTGTTCTCCGGGTCGTTCATACAGGTGAAACGCGTTGGACAGCAAGCATTGTGCGCCGAGATCCTTCATGGTTTCAGGCAGCACGGCTTTCATCGCGGCCTGCGTGGCCACCGGCACGAACGCCGGGGTGTGGATGTCGCCGTGGGGGGTGTGGATGATGCCGGTGCGGCCGTAGCGCGCGCCGCCGCGGCCCTTGCCGTCTGCCGCGTCGGTCAGACGGTTTTTCTGCTCAAAATAAAAAGCGTCGCGGCGGCCGGGCTTGCCGGGTTCCGCGCCGCGGGGATGCTCAATAAGGTTTTCGGTCGATGCCGCGCTGGTCGTGTTGCCTGCTGCGTCGTGCGTTGCGCGGGCTGCCGCGTTGGCCGCTGAGGTCTCGTGCGCCACCGCGCCGGTCTGTGGTTCGTTCAAGCTTGTCATGCTCTCAACTGTATGCGATAGCGCCGATTGCCGCGGTGGCGCCATCGGCGGTCGACGGTGGCATCGTATGGAGCAAACTGCCAAGCGATTCGATTGCTACTTTCAACAAACATTCAGGAAACTTCCAGAGCAGGTATCTTTACTCTTAGATAGCAGTTCGAGCGGCACGATTGCTGATCATGTTGAATGCCGCGAGACGAATAAGGAGCAACAATGGCTGAAGATAATAGCGATCAGAACATCGCCCAGCCGCAGGATGGCACGCAGCAGACCGCGCCGCAGACGCCGAGCGAGAACGTCGCCGACGAAGCACAGACTTCCGTTACCGAACCGATTGCAGTGCCGAACGCGGGCGAGCAGCCCACCACCGCCCTTCCTACCGTGGACGCGGCGGATGGCACGGCAGGCAATACCGCTGACGATACGCCGGATTATGCTTCCGCTGCCGGTGAACGCACGGTGATCAACAACGCGACGCAGGATGCGCCGACCGAACAGTACCGTCCGGCGCCCGAATACGGCGCGTACGGTCCGGTGCCGACGCCGCCGGCTGGCGATGCCAGCGGCCAGACCGCCCAGCAACCGCAGTACGGCGCGCAGCAGCAGGGCCAGCCGCAGGACAACCGTCCGCCGTTCTTCGGCGCTTTCGGCAACCCGTATACGACCGGCAATCAGCGGAACAATGGCAATCCGTTCGGCAATCCGTTTGGCGGCTCGTCCGCGCAGAACGGCGCGCAGCAGAACAATCAGCAGCAGCCGCAGTACGGCGCGAACATGCCCCCTGCGGGACCGGGCAACCGCAATCCGTTCGGCGCTCCGGGGCAGGGCTTCCCGAACCAGCCGAACCAGACGCCGGTCGTCACCAAGCAGAAGTCCGGCATGACCAGCCATGTGGTCACCGCCGTTGTGGCCGCACTGGTGTCCGGCGCGCTGTGCCTCGGCGTCGGCTTCACCGCGATCACCAACGGTTGGGTGCATGTGCCGTCCTCCAGCTCGCTGTCCGACGTCAAGTCCAACACGTCCGGTTCCGGTTCCGCCAAGGCGAAGTCCGGTACGGCGGTCGATTGGACCGCGGTGGCCAAGGAAGTGTCCGATTCCGTGGTGGCCATCGACGTGGCGACCAGCGACGGCGAAGCCAAGGGCTCCGGCGTGGTGATCAGCGACAAGGGCTATATCGCTACCAATAACCACGTGATTTCCGGCGCGCAGCAGATTCAGGTGACGCTCGCCAGCGGCGCCGTCTATTCCGCGAAGGTGGTCGGCACCGACACCACCACCGATTTGGCCGTGATCAAGCTCGACAATCCGCCGAGCGATCTGAAAGTCGCGGAATTCGCCGATTCCGACAATCTCGCCGTCGGCGAGGCCGTCATGGCGATCGGCAATCCGCTCGGCTACGACGACACCGCCACCACCGGCATCGTGTCCGCGCTCAACCGCCCGGTGACCGTGACCGATGACGACAACAACGCCATCGTCACCAACGCCGTGCAGATCGACGCGGCCATCAACCCGGGCAACTCCGGCGGCCCGACCTTTAATGCGGCCGGCCAGGTGATCGGCATCAACTCGTCCATCGCCTCCACCGCAAGCTCGTCCGGCACGGCAGGTTCCATCGGCATCGGCTTCGCCATTCCGTCGAACCTTGTCAAGCGCGTGGCCAACGAAATCATCGACAATGGTTCCGTGAAGCATGTGGTGCTCGGTATCACCATCAAAAGCGCTACGGTCGAAGCCGACGGTGTGACCCGTGGCTGCGCCCAGGTGCAGGCCGTGACCGACGGTGGCCCGGCGTCCAAGGCCGGCGTGAAGGCCGGCGACTCCATCGTGGCGTTCAACGGAAAGGCAGTGAACAACAACTACTCGCTGCTCGGTTACGTGCGCGCCTCCGCCATGGGAGACAAGGTGAAGCTGACCGTTGTGCGCGGCGGCAACACCATGGATCTCGAAGTGACGCTCGACCAGGAAGAGACCAAGACGAACTCCTCCAACAAGCGGGAACAGCGTCAGCAGAACAACGACAACGACGATAACGGCAACGGCCAGAATGGCGGCAGTCAGAACGGCCAGAATGGCGGTAACGGCAACAACGGTGACGGCGGTGGCCTGTTCGATCCGTTCGGTCTGTGGTAAAGCCGGATGCGCGGCATCGTACGGCAACGTACGGTGTGCGGCGTTCATGCCGACAGCGATACGGGTGGCTGCCACCCGATAGGCTGACGGCGAAGTCGCAACCGCAATCCGCGTAATCGCAAGAACGTTGGAAAACCAACGAAAAGCAAGGGCTGTGCGAGCAATCGCACAGCCCTTTTTGCATGTCTTTCGCGTGTCGTTCGTGCATCTGGCGCATGGCTATCGCAACGCTCTGTTATGCTGAAAACATCTTTTTACGCCGTGTATCGATGGTCCGCGCAGGCGGGGCGCCGGTGGGTTAACAAGGCGTCCGAACCGAGCGTAAGGAGATTCTCATGCGTAGAATCATTTCCATTTGCAAAGAAGTTCCGCTGCTGCCGATCGCCATCATTGCCGCGATTCCGTTGGCATTGCTGGGTTCGTGGCGTCCGTGGGAGGCTGCGGGCGTCTCGCTGACTTTCGGACCGTTCAATCCGGGTGTCGGGCAGTGGATCGTGATCGCGCTGGTCGTGTACACGATTGTGGTGACTGTGATCGGCATGATTGACGATTTGCGGCACGGTCACGTCGGTGTGGATTTGCTTGCGGTTATTGCGATCGCGTCGACGGTGGCGGTGCAGGAATACTGGGCTGCGTGGGCCGTGGTGCTGATGATTTCCTCCGGCGAGGCGATTGAGGAATTCGCACAGTCGAAGGCGGAAGGCAACCTGACGGCGCTGGTTGATGCGGCGCCGCGGACCGCGCACGTGGTGACGTTGCCGGGCGTGGGTGCACGTGCGGCGGCTGCCGGGGCCGACGGTACTGCCGGTGATGCTGAGGGCGACATGACGGCGGACGGCTTTCGCAAGGTCGCCAGTGTGGATGTGCCTAACGCTGCGGAAACGAATAAGTCCACCACCCAAACCAAGCCTTACGACGCGGCCGGCGAGCATTTCGAAACCGTTCCGGTCGACCAGGTCAAGCTTGGCGACGTGATCCTCGTGCTGCCGGGCGAAACGGTGCCGGTCGACGGCGAACTGCTGTCGGGCGTCGCCACGTTGGATCTGAGCAATATCAACGGCGAGCCGGTGCCGCGCGAAGTGTATGCGGGCGCGCGCGTGCTGTCGGGTGCGGTCAACGGATCGACCGCGCTGACGATGCGTGCCACGCAATTGGCGCAGGATTCGCAGTATCAGAAGATCCTCGAACTGGTGTCGTCGGCGCAGGAATCGCGCCCGACCGTCGTCAAAACCGCCGATGTGCTGGCGGTGCCGTTCACCATTCTTTCGCTGGCGATCGCCGGCATCGCGTGGGCCGTCGCAGGCACGCCATTGCGATTCGCGCAGGTGCTGGTTTTGGCCACGCCCTGCCCGCTGCTGATCGCCGCGCCCGTCGCGTACGTGGCCGGCACCGGTCGCCTTGCCAAGGCGGGCATTCTTATCAAAGCGCAGGATGTGCTGGAAAACCTGGGCCGCGTATCGCATATCTTCTTCGACAAAACCGGCACGCTTACCGTCAAGCAGCCGCAGGTCGTGCGCGTCGAGAAGCCGTTCGAAAACAGCTCGCCGTACGACGAGAACCACATTCTGATGATGGCCGGCGTGGTGGAAGGCTACTCGGTGCACATTCTGTCGAAGGGCATCGCGGCGGCCGGGCAGAAGGCCATGCAGGAACTGTACGCGCGCTATGAGAACGGGCAGCGGCTGTGCGCCGAACGCGATCTGCCGGGGCATGGACGCGATTACCCCGTGGTGAAGAACATCGAGGAACAGTCGGGCAAGGGTGTGTCCGGCGAGGTGAACGGGCATGCCGTGCGCGTGGGTCGTTTCGCGTACGTGACGGCCGACGAGGCCGGCTTCACGCATGTGCTGGGCGCAGGGGTGGCGGCCGGTACTGCGGCTGGTGCTGTGGCCGATAGCGCGGTTGGCGATTCGGCGACCGGTACCGCTGCCGGCGCTTCCAAGAAGCCGGAGGTGAATTCGCTGTTCGCACCTCTCGAACCGGACGAAATGGCCGCATACGTGGCGATCGACGGCAAGCTCGCCGCACGTATTGTGCTGCGTGACGTGCCGCGCGAAAACGCGAAATCGTCCCTTGAAAAACTGCACCGGCTCGGCGTGAAGAAACTGTCCATGCTCACTGGCGACAAGGAGGCTTCCGCACGCATCATCGCGGGCGAGGTCGGCATCGACGACGTGCAATCCGAACTCTTCCCCGAAGGCAAGGTCGCGGCCGTCAAGAACGCCACGGAAGACGCGCACCAAAACCAGCCGGCGTGGGACAAGGTCGTACAGCGCGTGGTCGGCGAATCCATGACCCGACAGGTGACGATGATGGTCGGCGACGGCGTGAACGATGCCCCTGTACTGGCGGTTGCGGACATCGGTATGGCCATGACCGACGGCACGTCCACCGCCGCGTCCGAATCGGCGCAGGTGGTCATTATGAACGACGACATCGCCTCCGTGCCGCGCGCCATCGCCATCGCCCGCCGCACGAAGAAAGTGATGCTGCAGGCGGTGCTGGTCGGCCTTGGATTGGCGATTATCGGCATGGTCGCGGCCGCGTTCAACCTCATTCCGGTGGTCGTCGGCGCGTTCATGCAGGAGGCGATCGACGTGGTCAGCATCCTGTGGGCGCTCACCGCCCTGCTCGACCGCGAGTAGCGCCGGTTGCGGCGACGAGCCGTGCGGAACTAGGCTGAACCGCGCTGAGCCGGGCTACATCGAGCTGGGCGAGATTTCGCCAGCGATGTTCCGGCGCATCCACGTGCCGAAATCGGCCGCATCCACGCCCTGCGACAGCAGGAACATGATCTTCGCGTATGCGGCTTCCAGCGTCATGTCGCCCGATCCGATCGCACCGGCGCGGGCAATCGCGTCGCCCGTCTCGTAATGGCCGAGCAGCACTTCCGCCTGCTGGCATTGCGATGCGATGACGACAGGCACGCCGTCATGCAGCACGTCGGCGATCACGTCGGTCAGTCCTGGCTCGTCGCTCGGCACATTGCCAACGCCGTACGCGCGCAACAGCACCGCTTCCGGATGAGGGTCGAGCATCGCGGCCAATCGCGCGGCGGAAATGCCGGGAGCCATGTCGATCACGGCCACATCGTGACGGGAGTAGGGCAGCGGCGACGTCCAACCGCAACCGGAGCCGGCCGAATCGCCCGCATACCAATGCCACGGCGTGCCGGTACGTGCCAGCGGGCCGGTGGACGGCGCCGAAAACCCTTCGAACGCCCAGCTTGACGATTTGCTCACACGGTTGCCGGCGAACAGATGATGGCCGAAGAACAGGCCGACGCCATGAAAACGTCCGCTCATCGCGGCGTTCAGCGCACCCGTGACGTTCGCGGTGGCGTCCGATTCGATTTTGCCGAGCGGATGCTGCGACCCCGTGAAAATCACAGGCTTGCCGAAACCGGTCAGCGCGTAAGACAGCGCGGCACTCGAATAGCTCATCGTATCGGTGCCGTGCAACACCACAAATGCATCGGCGTCATCGCGGTGCGCGCGCAGGTCGTCCGCCATCGTCTGCCAATTGTCGGGCGTCGCGTTCGACGAATCGATCAGCGGGTCCAGCTCGGTGAACGAGAACAAGCTCGAGTCCAGATGCGCGTCCTCAATCAGCCGGCGCAGCCAGCCGCGCATATCGGCGCCCGGAACCAGACCGTTCGGTGACTCGACCATACCGATGGTGCCGCCGGTATACGTGATGTGAATGCGCATATGCCCACCCTCTTACGATAAGGACCTTCTTTAGTGAGGGACCGATTGTGATCTTCTGCGATTGTACGTTCTCCTGCGCCGGCACATGGGCCGGGCTGCGCGTTGCGAGGCAAGTAAGGGAATCGCAAGAAAGTGCCGTATGCCCCCTGTTGGAAATGCAGGGAATATATTAGGCTGGAACATATGAGCGAAACCAACGAACTTCGTATTGCTGTAATCGGCGCCGGCCCCGCAGGCGTCTACTCTTCCGATATTTTCCTGCGCCAGCTGGGCAAGCTCGGTGAAGAGCTGGGACTGGGCACCAAGGCCCGCATCGACCTGTTCGAAAAGCTGCCGGTGCCGTTCGGCCTGGTGCGCTACGGCGTGGCCCCCGACCACCCTTCCATCAAATTCATCGCATCCGCTCTCGAGAAGACGCTCGACAACCCGGACATCCACCTGTACTGCGACGTGGAATTCGGCAAGGACGTGACGCTCGACGAGCTGCTCGAACGCTACGACGCCGTGCTGTTCGCTACTGGCGCGGTGGAGGACAAGCCGCTCGGCCTGCCGGGATCGGATCTGGACGGCGTGTACGGCGCCGCGAAATTCGTGGAATGGTATGACGGCTATCCGACCGGCGCCCGCGAATGGCCGCTCGATGCCGAAGAGGTCGCCGTGATCGGCGGCGGCAACGTGGCCATGGACGTGGCGCGCGAGCTCATGCGCAACGCCGACGATCTCAAGGCCAAAACCGACATTCCGGACAACGTGTACGAGGGCATCAAGGCCAACAAGGCGAAGACCCTGCACCTGTTCATCCGCCGTGGCGTGGCCCAGGCCAAGTTCTCCGTGCAGGAGCTGCGCGAAATGGAGAAGCTGCCGGGCGTGCAGCTGATCATCAACGAAGACGACTTCGATCTGGACGACGACACTATCGAGGAGGCCGGCAAGGACAAGCTGACCCGTCAGATGGTCGAGGAACTGTTCGCCATCCGCGAGATGGCCGAGGACATGGAAGACGACGGCGACACCGATTTCGAAGGCAACCCGGCGGATCGCAAGTACTACATCCACTTCAATTCCGCTCCGGTCGAAGTGCTGGGCGAGGACGGCAAGGTCAAGGCGATTCGCGTGGAGAAGACGACGACTTCCGCGGACGGCAAGATGACTCGCACCGGCGAATTCGAAGAGTACCCGGTGCAGGCCGTGTATCACGCAATCGGCTACAAGCCGGCCACCGCGCCGGGCATCGCGTACGACGAGCGTCGCGCGCACCTGGCCAACGCGAACGGCGACGGCCGCATCACCACGGAGGCCTCCGGCGAGGGCGCGCAGGTGCGTGAGCGTCTGTACGCCACCGGTTGGGCCAAGCGCGGCCCGGTCGGACTGATTGGCTCCACCAAGTCCGACGCGCTGCTCATCGTCACCAACATGCTGGAGGACCTGTCCAAGGCCGCCGAAGGCGGTCGCGTGGCCGCTGACCGCGATCCGGAATCTATCGACCGTCTGCTGGCTTCCCGCGGTGTCAAGCCGATCGACTTCGCCGGTTGGAAGAAGGTCGACGCGTACGAACGTGCTGAGGGTGCGAAGGAAGGTCGCGAGCACAAGAAGGTCATCGACCCGGAGCAGATGCGCGCGCTGGCGCATGCCTGAATCGGGCCGGCTGGAATTAGGGTGGGAGTGCTGACTTCCTGACACCCTAACTCCAAGCCTTTTAACGCAATCTAGTAACGCCCTGCACGTCCGATTCCTCTGAATCGGACGTGCAGGGCGTTAGTTTTTGCCGCTTTAGTGGTCGATTTTCGGCGGACTGGTCGCGTAGCGTGCGTTTTCGATCGCGCAACCGCCCGTTTCTCCAGAATCGGACATACGCGGTCGTTTTGACCTATTACCCCCGAAGTTCGGGTCCATGCGCTAGGCTGACCCCAGTGAAACGCGGTGCGCAATATCATCGCAAACGGATGCGGGCATTGAAATCTAAGGTTGTGAAGTCGGCATGAACTTTGGAAAACACGTCAAGCGCAAGGCACTGTACTGCTGTTCCGTGTCCGTCGTGGGCCTGCTGATCGCCTGCCTGATCGGCTTCGCCATGGGCGTGGGTCTTGTCGATGTGCATCTCGAAGAGGAAGCCCACGCAGCGGCGTCCTCGGGAACGTCTTCGGAAACGTCCTCCACGTCGGGCGCGCTTAAGCAAAACAGCGCGTCGCAATCGCAGACACAAGCCGTCTCGTCGCCGACGCAGGTCGCGCTGGACGGCATTTCCGCAGTCGAGGGCAGCGCCACGATCACAACGCAGGGCTTCACGCTAAGCGCCGATTCGCAGGCCGCCGTGCAGTCTCAAATCGCCACTTTCGAAGCCGACGGATATACCGCATCATTCGTGCTCGCCGACATCACGACCGGCCGCACGATCGCATACAACGCCGATGCACAGATCTATTCGGCCTCGTCGGCGAAGGCGCCATACCTGATATCGCTGTTCTCAACGGGCACCGTCGACCTGAACAGCGTGGCCCAATCCGCTGACGCGCAGTCCGCCACCGTCCACCAGAAGGTCGACGCCGTCCTGCGCAATTCCGACAACGCGTCTTACGACTGGCTGTACAAAACGTATGGCCTCGACTGCTTCAACACGTGGGCCGAACAGGCGGGCGCGGCTTCCAGAATGGGTGATCGCGGCGGGTACCTGTTCACCTCCGCGCGCGACATGGCCAAACTGTGGACCGCCGGATACGGTTTCCTGTTCGCCGGGCAAACGGCGGGGGTGCAGAACATCACGCCCGAATCGCTGCAATGGCTGTCCGGAGACATGACGAATTCGCTGAACTCCTGCATCCACGCGGCCCTTGGCGATGCGGACACCGTGTACACGAAGGCCGGATGGATCAACGGCGAAGGCGATTTGTACGCGCTGAACGATGCCGGACTGGTGATGTCGCAGTCGGGCACGTACGTGCTGGCGGTGCTGACGAACGCGTGCGGCCGCAACGATTTGCTGACCAGCCTGATCGGCACGCTCGACGCAGTGCATTCGGGGGATATGCGGGGGTAATACGTTTCAAGTTGGGGTGACTCTCGCCGTGCCGCAGATAGGTCTATGGCCGATGCTGTAGCGTCGTTGCGTGGCATGTTTCTAGATGTTGCAAATCCACCCTTCAGCTTGTATACAGCAAAATCCCAGCCTGAATTCCTAGGCTGGTGGCCATGAACGGCAAATTGCAGGTGCACGGCCATTGCAATGGCTTGAAAACAACGCTTTTGTTCGCGTTGATGTGGGGCGTCATCATGCTCATCTGGTGGGCGACCGGCGCCAGTCAAAGCACGCTCGGCTACTACATTCTCATCGGCCTGGGCTCCACGTTCGTCTCCTACTGGTTTTCCGACAAACTGGCGATCGCCAGCATGCACGCTCGACAGGTGAGCGAGCAGGAAGCCCCCGTACTATACAAGATCGTCCGCGAGCTATCGGCGAAGGCAGGTAAGCCGATGCCGCGCATCTACATCGCCCCCACCATGAGCCCCAACGCGTTCGCGACGGGGCGCAACGAACGACACGCGGCGGTCTGCTGCACGCAAGGCATCCTACAGACGCTTAACGAACGTGAGATTCGCGGCGTGCTCGGACACGAACTCATGCACGTCTACAACCACGACATTCTGACGTCCGCAATCGCCTCCGCCATGGCCACCGTCATCTCGTACCTCGGCTACTCGCTCATGTATTTCGGCGGCGGCCGTTCGCGTGACGACCGCGACGATTCGGCGTCCGGCGGCTTGGGATTGCTGGGTGTGCTGCTGAGCACGATTCTGGCGCCAATCGCAGCGTCGCTGATACAGATGGCAATCTCCCGCACACGCGAATACGACGCCGACGAAGACGGTTCCAAGTTGACGGAGGATCCGGAAGCGCTCGCTTCCGCGTTGAGCAAGATTTCCGGCGGCGCAGCCGCGATGCCGATGGAGAAGACCGCCGGCACGCAGTCGGTGGCTACGATGATGATCGCCAGTCCGTTCTCCGCGGAGGGCTTCTCGCGCCTGTTTTCCACGCATCCGCCGATTCAGGACCGCATTGCGCGGCTCATGCAGATGGGTCAGGAGATGCGGCAGCAGGGCGTGCAGTCCGGATATTTGGCCGGCGGATACGCAACGACCGGCGTTGCCGCGATCGACATTCGACAGGGCGGTTATGACGGGCCGCAGTTCGGCTCGCAGTATGGTTCCGCTTACGATTCGTACGGTTCGGGTCCGGCGGGTTCGGCGGGTTCGACCGGTGGATATTCGCGCGACTATTCGCAACGCCCCATGCGCAGAAGAGGGTCGCGCTGACGCCCGCACAGCCTCCCGCGCCGCTGGTTCCTGCCCCGGCTTTCAGCCTTTTCCGGTACTGATGTTGCTGCGGACGCATACTTGCTGTGCTGACGACTCCCAAAATCGCTATATGTGGCAGATAAGAGACTGCCGAGAAAGTGATTTCCGCTATATGTGGCACTTTCCTTCGCGAAGATGCCCCCATACCTTCGATTTCGTACCCTCTAACAGCTCTTGCCCGCGGAGAACTGCCACATATAGCGCAAATCGATTTTGCGGAACCGGACAATCTGCCACATATAGTGGGAATGGCGTGCTAGACTAATGGCTCGTGCCCAAAAGGCACACCTTGCGGATGTAGTTCATCGGTAGAACGAAAGCTTCCCAAGCTTTAAAGGCGGGTTCGACTCCCGTCATCCGCTCCATTCGAAACCCTTGGAATCGTTGGAATTTCAAGGGTTTTTCTATTGTCGTAAAAGACCCGTGAAGCCAACTTCGCGTCGCGCAACTGTCGGTTGCGTCGCAAAATTTGGTTGCGAATCGCAATGCAACCGCAAGATGGTGGCGTGGAACGCGACGTTTGTGACAAGCTGCTGATGCTTTGCGACATGTTCGGTGTGACGTTGGATGATTTGGTCATGGGCGACGTGTGCGCGTCGGCGGGCCGTGGAGGTGCGGGACGCGTGGGCTGTGTGGATGCGGGACGCATGGACTTGGCTGCCGATACGGCTGGTGTGGCAGCGTCGGATGGGGTGGTTGACTCTGCTGTTGGTGCGGTTCCGGGGGTAATCGGGTTCGCGGCATCGCAGGTTGCAGGAGTGTCCGATTCTGCAGAATCGGACACTCGTGGAGGGCGATGGGTAGGCTGGAGCCCGTGAACACGAACCAGAAGTCCCCCTCCGATTCCGGCGCAAACCACCCCACCGGCAACTCCTGCAATCCGCTACTCGGCCATGCCACATCACACGCGGCGACACTCATCGGCCTGTTCGCAATCGTCCTGTGGGGCTTCATGGCCGGCCTCGTGCGACTCGTTTCCGAATCATTCGGCGCCACGCTAGGCTCGGCGCTCATCTACACTGTCGGCGGCATGCTCCTGCTCATCGTGCGACGGCCGAAACCGATTAGCCAAGCGCCACGCAAGTACCTCGTCGCAGGCGGACTCATGTTCATCGCATACGAGGCGTCGATCTCGCTGTCAATCGGTCTGGCCACAACGAACGCGCAATCTGTGGAAGTCAGCCTCGTCAATTATTTGTGGCCGACGCTGCTGGTACTGATGACCGCCGCCGTGTCGCACAAACGCGGCTCGGTCTCCGAAGCGCTGCCGGGTGCAATCGTAGCCACCGTCGGCGTGGCAATGGCGGTCGGCGGTGAAAATCTTGACGTGCAGGAAGCGGTCGCCAATATCGCCAGCAATCCATTGCCGTACGCGCTCGCGTTCGCAGGCGCCTTTATTTGGGCGATTTACGCGACCGTGACGCCATCGATGTCCAGCGGTTACGATGGTACGACGATTTTCTTCTGTTGCGTTGCTGTTGTGCTGTGGATTATCCATTTCGTTTCAGGCGACGGTTTGCCAGCTGTAGCGCCTGGCATCGGCGGCTATATTGCGCTGCTCGCATGTGCCGCGTCGATTGCCGGCGGCTACGCGTGCTGGGGGTATGGCATGCTACATGGCAGTATGGAAACGCTTGCGATCGGTTCGTATGCGACGCCGCTGTTCTCCACTGCTTCCAGCACGCTTCTATTGGGCGTGGCGTTGGGCATGCCATTCTGGATCGGTGTCGCGCTGGTGGTGGTCGGCTCGCTGATCAACGTGTGGTTTGCGCGACGCCGCTGATTGTCCGATTCTGCAGAATCGGACGTCTGAGGTGTAATGCGTCCATCTTGGTTGTCCGTTTTTCCCGAATCGGACAACCTGGGGTGACCGGATGACGCGTGGGTGGCTGATTCGGGGGGATCGGACACTTGTTGGTGCGTGAGGAGGCGACATGTGGGGTAGTGGCGGCGCAGAGGAGCGCCGGGATGGCGCAGCGGTACGTAAGGGAAGTGACTGGGCAGGACAATGCCCTACGCCTCCACGCTAGCTTAGGTTTTTGCCGGCTGGTCGATGGTGACGAATTCGTGGCTTTGGGTTTTCAGGTCGTCGATGATGGCGGGCAGCGCGTTCACGTGTACCAGCCGAAACCGATCTAAACCGGCTCAAACCAGCCCGTTCAAATCCGCCTCGTCACATCACCTTGGTGGACTCCAGATTGCGGCTCACCCAGTTGTTCAACCGGATCACCGGCTTGCGCAACACCAATCCCAGCAGCAGCGAAGGAATCAGGAACAAGGCGAGATACACCATGTCAAGCAGGTACTCATTGCCGTATGATCCGGCCATCGCGGCGTGCATGGCATCGATGGCGTGCGGGAATGGTAGGAACGGGTAGAGCATTTGGAAGAACTTCGGCAGCGTCTCGATAGGGAACGTACCGCCCGAACCGGCGACCTGCATCACCAGCAGCACCACGGCCACGGCCTTGCCGATATCGCCGAACGACACGGTCAGCGTATACACGATATTCGAGAACACGAGCGCGGCAAGCCACCCCACGGCAAGGAACTGCAGCGCATGATTCGCCTGCACGCCAAGGAAATACGTGTCACCCAGGCAAACCAGTGTGCCCTGCAGCAACGCGAGCAGTGCGAAGATCGCGTACCGTCCGAAATACTCGTGGTCGAGACGCAGTCCCCAACGTGAGGCGTTCCCCGGGCCGGACGGGCCGGCGATGCGCGGCAGCGTGTCGCCCAAGCCCAGCACATGCGCCTTCTCGCGGTCCGAAATCGTCACTTTCAGCATGGCGCACAGGATGATCGCACCCACCCAGATTGACAGGATCGTATAGAACGGCGCCATGGCCGAACCGTAGTTCGCGATCGGGTACACCGAGACGCGATGCAGTGCGACGGGCGCGGAAATCAGCGTGGACAGTGTGGACGCGTTGGCGGTGGCCAGTGCACGTAGTTCGTCCGATTCGCCCGAATCGGCGTCGTTGTCACCGTCGCCACCATCGCTGTTGCCGTCACCGGCGTTTCCGCCCGTCTCCAGCTTCGTGATCAGCTCCTTCACCGTCGCTGCCGACGAGTCGAGTTTCTTCGCGATCGCGCCGAGCGTGGAACGGATGGACGTCACATTCGTCCCCACATCGCCCGTCACATCGTCCAGACCGTCGGCGGTGCCGCTCAGCTGGGTGATCATGCTGTCGGTTTGGGAGATCAGCGTGCTGACTGTGGAGGCGAGCGCGTCGATTTTCGGCTTGACGTTCGTGGCGTAATCGTCGCGCACATTGCTGATCGACTGCTTCGCGGAGGTGATGCGGTTCAGGATCTCCTTGCGGGAGCTTTCCGCGGCTGCGGTATCCTGCGTGACCTGCGTGGAAGCGTCTTTCAGCTGCTGCGCGAGCTTCTGCGAATCGCCTTTGGCGGCTTCCAGCAGCGTGATCTCCCGGTCGATGGCTTCCAGCAGCGCCTGTTTCGCGGAATCACTGTCCGGTAGTTGTTCCACCGATTCGCGCATGTGGTTGAGGCTTGTGATGTACGTGTCGTACAGCGATTCGCCGCTGGAGACTTGTTCGCTCAACGCTGTCAACTGGCTGGCTGCGGTGTCTGAGCCCTTGCCGATCGCGTCGAACGCCTTGTTCACCTTGGCAGCTACTTGGTCGAACGCGCCTGACACCTGGTCGAGCGCGGTGTTCACCGAGGAGGTGACGTTCGCACCTGCAGAAGTGAGTGACGTGGCACCTGATTTGCCTTGCTTCAACGCGTTCTGGGCCTGTTTGCCCGCCTTGGTCGCCGAGGCGAGCAGTTTGCCCGTGGAATCCACGATGTCGTTCGCCGAGCCGAGCAGCTGCGAATACGACGTCACCTGCTGCGATGCGCCGCTCAGCGTATCCGCCATGGTGGTGAGATTGCCGTTGAGGTTGCGCATGTATTCGGCCATTTGCGGGCTTTGCGAATAGTGTAGGATGCTTGAGGCCAGGTCGAGTCCGACTTGCGCAATCGTTTTGGCGAAGGTTTTGTCGATCGTGTTGACCACGGTTGTCGCGCCCTGATCGGTGATATGCGGGGCGATCGGGTTGATTTTCTCGTTCAGATAGTACTTGAGCTGCGCGTGTTTGATGTCGGGGGAGAACAGCGTCATCATGTCGGCGCTGAAACCTTTCGGAATTACGATCGCCGCATAGTATTCGCCGGATTTCACCCCGTCGATTGCCTTGTCGCTTTTCACGAACTGCCAGTCCAGCTGGTCGTTGGCGTGCAGTGTGCTGATGATGGTTTCGCCCACGTTGACGCGCACCGGTATGAGATCCGACTTGTAACCCTTGTCGTTATTGGCCACGGCGACCTTCAATGCCTTGGTGTTGCCGTAGGGGTCCCAGCTGGCCGCGATGTTGAACCAGGCGTACAGCGCCGGCACCACCACCAGGCCCATCGAGACGATCACGGCGATCACGTTGCGGGTGGCATGGCACATGTCCCGCTTGAAGATGCCCCAGATCATTTTCACTGTTCGTTCCCCTCCTCACGCAGACTCCTGCCAGCATTTCCGTCCGTGTTTCCAGCCGCATACTCAGCCGCATGTTCAGTCGCATGTCCGGCCGAACCACCATGCGCAACCTCATACAGCCTCGTACGTACGGCATGCATCGGCTTGTAATGCATGCCCGGCCGGAACAGCAGGTTCTCGTGCAGGATCGCGCTGCGGAACTCTTCCGCACTCATCGCTTCCTCGCCCAGATAATTCGCATACCGTTCGCGCAGATACTCCACCACGATGAGATACGTGTCGATGGCGATGATCGAAATGATCCAACCGAGCAGCATGGCGAGCTTCATGCGCGTGATGAATAGCAATAGCAGGAACACGAACGGCAGTACCGCCAGCGCGAGGAATCCCCAACGCACCAGGCGCGGGTACAGGCGGAAGAAATGAATCGCCCGTCTGCGGGCGAGTTCGGGGAACTCCTCGGCGATCTGCTGCGCGGTCTCGGTGAGCCGCAACGGTTCCACCGTGCCTTCGTTATGTTCGGTGATCATCAGATCAGTGTCCGCCAGACGGTTGTCGAACAGGCGGTTGAGGTTCAACGCCAGCTTGCGGACCACCAAGCCGATGAACAGCGCCACAGGCAGATACCAGAACAGCGAGAGCATGTCGATCCAATAATGGTTGGCATACATGCCGCCGATCGGCCCGCGCATCGCGTTGATGCCGTAGGTGAACGGTAGGAACGGTTTCAGACGGCGGAAGAATTCCGGCATCATCTCGATGGGGTAGAGGCCTGCCGCGCCCGGAATCTGGATGATCACCAGAATCACGGCGACGGCCTTGCCGATATGCCGGAACGCCACGGCGAGCGCGTAAATGATGTTCACGTAGACGAACGAGGCGAAAATGCCGGCGAGGATGAACAGGAACGGATGCTCGCATTGGATGCCCAGCGCGAGATCGCCGATCGTGGCGATGATCGCCTGCAGGAATCCGACCGTGACGAACAGCAGCCAACGGCCCATATAGCCTTGGCGTGGCGTGTACATGCGGATCTTCTCATCGCGGTCCACTTCAAGCTTGTAGATCGCGACGAGCACGAATCCGCCGACCCACAGCGCAAGATTCGTGTAGAACGGCGTGACCGCGGAACCATAGTTTTTGACCGGGTAGAGGACCTGTTCGTCCAAATGCACCGGCTCGCCCACGAACGAGCCGACCTCGCTCGCGTCAAGTCCGAGCGCTTGGGAAAGCTGCTGGAACATCGCCGAACTGCTCAACGCGGCCACATCGGTGCGCGTGGTGTTGAGCTGTTTGGCGAGATTGGCGAGCTGCGTCTGCGTGCCAACAATGGTGGTGTTCGTTCGGGTCACGGTGCGCGACAACTGGTCGAGCAGCCCGTTGCCCTGTTCCAGCGTGCTTTGCAGCGTGGTAAGCGTGCCGGACAGCGACCCATTGGCCAGGCTGAGTGTATCGAGCCCGGTGTTGAGATTCGGCATGACCGTGCCGGTGATGGTCGTGCGTGCGCTCGCCATCGACGCCGTGCCGTTCTTCGCCAGCGTGGTGACATCGTCGTTGAACCCGTTCGCGGTGTTCTTCCCCGCGTTGATCGCAGCCGTGGTGTCCTGATCGAAGGCGTCGATGCGCTGCTGCTGGAACGTCAGCTGTTTGCGGGCTTCGGCGAGCTGCGCGGAAAGATCCTTATACGTTTGGCTGTTCGGATCCAGCTGGCTGGCCTGCAACGCCTTCTCCACGCCGTCGAGCACATTGCCGGTGGTGTTGTTGACGTGATGCATGGTGCTGGACACTTGGTCGAGCGCGTCCTGCGTGGTGTTCAGTCCGCTGAGCACGGTGCCGGTGGCATTGCTCACGTTGACCTGCAGGCCGGACAGTTGCGTGCTGCCGTTGTCGAGCGCTCCGACCAGCGTGTTCGAGAATCGTTCGGTTTGTGTGCGCGTCTCGCTCAGCAAGTCGGACGCCTTGCCGACGGTGTCAAGCGAGTTGGTGATTTCCGAGGCGAGCGCGATGTTGGACTGTTTGGCCGAATCGATGGTGGTGAGGGCCTTGTCGAGCGTGGAACGGGTGTCGCGCAGCTGCTGTTGGACGGTTTCGAGCTGGTTGATGGTGTCGGTCAGATCGTTGATGACGTCGCTTTGCGCGCTTTTCACGCTGCCGGTGGTTTCTCCCGCTGCCTCCTTCACTTCCTTTGCCACGGCGTCGGCCACGCTGGAAACGAAAGTGGTGTTGATCTGCTCGTCGATCGTGGTCGCGCCCGTATCGGTGATTTTCGGCGCGATCGCGTTCAGCTTTTCGTTGATGTAGTACGTGATCGACGGTCGGTCGCCTTTACCGGTGACGGTGCCGATTAGTCTGGAGCTGAAGTCTTCCGGCAGTACGATCGCCGCATAGTATTTGCCGGATTCCACGCCTTCGATGGCTTGCTGCTTGGGAACGAAACGCCAGCCGAGCTGATGGTTCTTCTTAAGCTGGTTGACGGTCTGCTGGCCAGCGTCGAGATGGCCGACCAGCGTGGAGGTTGTGCCCTTGTCCTCGTTCGCCACAGCGACTTGGATGTTGCCCGTGTTCGCGTACGGGTCCCAGTTGGCGAGGATATTGCACCATGCGTACAGTGATGGGATGATGGCCACACCCAGCGTGACGACGAGCGCCACGGGGTTCTTCAGAATGCGTTTCACGTCTCGAAGGAAGATGGCGAAAACCTGGTGCATCAAGCCTCCTCGCGGGTATTGGTCGCAACATCTACGTGCGGCGGCATGCCCGTGCGGGAACACCCGGTTGGGCTCTTCGTCGCGCGATCCGGTGGACATTCTATGACTTCCGATGGAACGATCGCAATGGTTTCGCCATGTTTATTGGTCGGTCCCGCAAGTGTCGGGATATGAGACGAAAACGCTCGGCATATGGCTCTAGTGGGGCGGGCGACCTGGATATGGAGCGGACGGTCGGGAAAACGGAAAGGAAAGATGGCGAATGTTGTCACATGACAAGTGGGATAGGGTTGGGCGATAATGGAGGCATGACTATTGCAACGCCGGAACGTTATGCGCAAATGCTGGACGCCGCACGCCGCGGCGGTTACGCCTATCCCGCGATCAATGTGACCAGCACGCAGACCCTGAACGCCGCACTCCAGGGTTTCGCCGAGGCGGAATCCGATGGCATCATCCAAGTCTCCGTAGGCGGCGCCGCCTACTTCTCCGGGCAACGCGTCAACGACCGCGTCACCGGCTCGCTTGCCTTCGCAGCCTTCGCGCACGAAGTCGCGGCGAAATACCCCAACATCACCATCGCCCTGCACACCGACCACTGCGCCAAACAGTATTTGGACGAATGGGTGCGCCTCTTGCTCGACCATGAAGTCGAACAGGTGAAGCACGGTCAGGAACCGACCTTCCAGTCACACATGTGGGACGGTTCCACAGTGCCGCTGGATGAAAACCTCGACATCGCAGAAGAACTGCTCGACAAATCCCAAGCCGCGCACACCGTGCTGGAAATCGAAATCGGCGCGGTCGGTGGCGAAGAAGACGGGCACAGCGCCGAAATCAATGACAAACTGTATTCCACGCCCGCGCAAGGCATCACCGTCGCGCAACGACTCGGCCTCGGCGAGCGCGGACGCTACATGGCCGCCTTCACCTTCGGCAACGTGCACGGCGCATACAAACCGGGCGTGGTGAAACTGCGCCCCGAACTGCTCGACGAAATCCAGACCACGGTCGCGCTCGCGATCAAGGCCGGCGAAATGCCCGACCCCGCGCACTCGCTGGATGTCGCTCCCGGTAAGCCGTTCGCCCTGGTGTTCCACGGCGGTTCCGGCTCCGCGCCGGAGGAGATCGCGCAGGCCGTGAGCTACGGCGTGGTGAAGATGAACATCGACACCGATACGCAGTACGCATTCAGCCGTGCGGTGGCCGGTCACATGTTCTCCAACTATGATTCGGTGCTCAAAATCGACGGTGAGGTGGGCAACAAGAAGCTGTACGATCCGCGATCCTGGGGTCGTGAAGCTGAATCCGCGATGGCCGCGCGTGTGGTCGAAGCATGCAAGCAGCTCGGCAGTGCCGGGCGCGCGCTGAACTAGCCAACGGTCTTTCGAACTGTTTTCGGGCGTTTTCTGGTCTGTTTTTCGGACCGGTTGCAATCCGATTACGGTCGGTCCGGAGCCGTGAGCATCCCTCAGACCCGGTAGAGGGTGAAGAGTAACCTTTGTAAGGCTTTAGGCGCAAGGCTTAAGGCAGAATCGCGTACGCACGGAGGTGCAACAACATGCCTGGAATTGTTTTGATCGGTGCCCAGTGGGGAGACGAGGGCAAAGGCAAGGCAACGGATCTGATCGGCACGAAGGTCGACTACGTGGCCCGCTTCAACGGCGGCAATAACGCTGGCCATACTGTGGTGGTCGGCGACGAATCGTATGCGCTGCATCTGCTGCCGTCCGGCATCATCAGCCCCAACACCACCCCTGTCATCGGCAACGGCGTCGTCGTCGATCCGGAAGTGCTGTTCCAGGAGATCGACGGCCTTGAAAGCCGTGGCGTGGACTGCTCCCGACTGCTGGTGAGCGAAAGCGCGCACATCATCGCCCCGTATCACCGCGTGCTCGACAAGGTGACCGAACGCTTCCTCGGCAAGCACAAGATCGGCACCACCGGCCGTGGCATCGGCCCGGCATACGCCGACAAGATCAACCGCGTGGGCATCCGCGTGCACGACCTGTTCAACGCGGAGCACCTGCATGACAAGGTCGAGGCCAGCCTGCATCAGAAGAACCAGATGCTCGTCAAGCTGTACAACCGTCGCCCGATCGACGTGGACGAGACCACCGACGAGCTGCTCAAGCTCGGCGAACGCCTGAAGCCGTACGTGGCCAACACCTCCCTGGTGCTCAACAAGGCGCTCGACGAGGGTAAGACCGTGCTGTTCGAAGGCGGCCAGGCCACCATGCTCGACGTGGACCACGGCACCTACCCGTTCGTGACTTCCTCCAACCCGACCGCCGGCGGCGCCTGCACCGGCACCGGCGTTGGCCCGACCAAGATCACCCGCGTGGTCGGCGTCTCCAAGGCGTATGTGACCCGCGTGGGCGAAGGCCCGTTCCCGACCGAACTGTTCGGCGAGGACGGCGAATGGCTGCGCGCCCAAGGCCACGAGTACGGCGTGACCACCGGTCGCCCGCGTCGCTGCGGTTGGTTCGACGCGGTCGTCAACCGTTACGCGGCCCAGGTCAACGGCCTGACCGACATCGTGCTCACCAAGCTCGACGTGCTCACCGGCCTCAAGGAAATCCCGCTGTGCGTGGCGTACGACGTCAACGGCGAGCGTCGCGACGATATGCCGACCGACCAGGCCGAGTTCGCCGCCGCGAAGCCGATTTACGAGTCCATGCCGGGTTGGGACGAGGACATTTCCCAGGTCCATGACTTCAACGATCTGCCGAAGACCTGCCAGGATTACGTCAAGCGTCTTGAGGAACTGTCCGGCTGCCGCATTTCCGTGATCGGCACCGGCCCGCAGCGCGACCACATCATCCAGATCAACTCGCTGATCGACTGAAGCTGATTCGGCTGATTCGTCGATATGAACGTCGGTAACGAACGTCAATGACAAGTGCCGGTGGGCCTGTGCCTGCCGGCACTTTGCGTATGGTGCGTGCGATGGCGTGCGCGTATGACGCACACCGCATACACACCGACGGGGTGCGCGGCGGAGGAACGGAAAAGGGGAGTGCGATGACTGCAATGCCGCCTAACGACAGGTTCGACAGGTTTGACAGGTTCAGCAAACTGGTCCCGCGATTCGACCACCTGAAATGGAAGATGGCCGCTGCCGGCATTCTCGTCGGCCTGATTTCCGGCTTCCTCGTCGTCCTCTACCGTCTCGGCATCGAATACGGCACCGACACCGCGCGCTGGATCTACGCGCGCATCCGCGAAACCCCGTGGCTGGTCGCACCGTGGGCGGTCGCCGCAATCGCAGCCGCGCTCGCCATCGCATGGATGGTCAAAAAAGAGCCGATGGCCGGCGGCAGCGGCATTCCGCAAACCAACGGCGTGGTGATCTGCGGCCTGAAAATGCGATGGCAGACGATTCTGCCGGTTCGCTTCATCGGAGGCCTGCTCGGATCGCTCTTCGGCCTCTCGCTCGGCCGCGAAGGACCGTCCATCCAAATCGGCGCATCGGGCGCGCAGTTCCTATCGCACCGGCTGCGCGGCAAGAAACGTGAGGACATGCAGGAGCATTATCTGGTCACCGCCGGTGCCGCGGCCGGCCTGTCCGCCGCGTTCAGCGCACCGCTGTCCGGCATGATGTTCGCTTTGGAAGGGGTGCATCGCAGTTTTTCGCCCGCGATTCTGATGGGCGCCACCGCCGCGTCCCTGACCGCCGATTTCGTATCGAAATACTGTTTCGGCCTGCGTCCGGTGCTTGACTTCGGCACCATCGGCCAACTGCCGCTCGGCGAATACGGGTGGCTGATTCCGCTGGGATTGGTGGCCGGTTTGGTTGGTTCGCTGATGAACCGTTCGCTGCTCGGCTTCCAAACGCTGTACGGCAAGCTTCCCGCATGGAGCCGCCCTTTGATCGCGATCGCACTCGCGCTGCCAATCGGCATTTGGCTGCCTGACGTGCTCGGCGGCGGCTCGAACCTGATCGCCATGGCCGAGCATGCGCGCGTCGGCTTGGGCATGCTGTGCGTGCTGTTCGTGGCGAAAGTGCTGTTCACCTCCACCAGCTTCGGTTCAGGCGCTCCCGGCGGCATTTTCATGCCGATTCTCGCGGTTGGCTCACTCGCCGGCGGTATCTGCGGCGAGACGTTGCACCAGTTCGGCAACCTGCCGTCCGATTCCGTGGCGATTTTCTCGGTATGCGTGATGACGGGCACGCTGGCCGCGTCCGTGAAAACACCGATCACGTCGATTCTGCTGGCCGTGGAAATGTCCGGCACATTGACGCACATGCTGCCGGTCGCCGCCGTCGCGTTCATCGCGCTGCTCGTCTCCGACCTGCTGCGTACGAAACCGATCTACGGCGAGCTGCTGGAACGGTACATGCGCGCGCAAGGAGGCGCGACGGCAATCGCCAATCGCATCGACAACGGCATCATGGAACTGCCTGTGGAAATGGGCGCGACCGCGGACGGCAAGCTGATGCGTGACGTGCGCTGGCCGTACGGCTGTCTGGTGATCGGCCTGCGTCGTGGAGAACGGCAGATCGTGCCGCATGGCGATACGCGGCTGCGCGCCGGCGACTATCTGGTCGTGTTGTTCAGCGGCGAGGACGAAAGCGACGCACGGCATGCGATGCGGCGGTTGTGCGACGTATCCGTCTGACGCGGCCGTACCGTCTTCCATAACCATTCGTAGACGTCTAGGGCCACCCGAAGTTATCCACAGTTATCCATCGAATCGGACATGTTCGATGTTTGGTTGCAACGCACGTGTAGACTCGTACAAGGTTAGGAAGACGGCACCTGCGGCCAGCTCGTTGCCGTATGGCTGGGGCGGAACGACGCTGTCCGCGGAAAGCCAAGTACAAGGGGAATGTGATGGAATCGCAAGAACAACGGGCGGCAGACTCGCCAAACGCGGGTGATGAGCCGAATCCCGCCACACAGTCGATCGACGTCGCCGAAGTGGCGCGCGCGGATGTGCGCCCGTCCGGTGCCGCCGCATCCAAGCATCCGCCGCAGATTCCGCTCGCGCCGATGAAACGCATGCAGGCGCGATTCAACCCTCTTGCCGATGGTCTGATGTATCTCGTGGTGTTCGTCGGCGGCTTCGTCGGCGTCGGGTTCCGTCGTGCTACGGACCTGCTGCTGCCGTCGGTGAACGGTTCGCCGTTCGTGGTGGGCACGTTCGTGTCGAATATGCTCGCCTGCTTCCTGTTTGCGATGCTGACCGAATACATGGCGACCGCGTCGTGGCTGCGCCGCAGGGTGCGGCAGGTCGTCAGCCGTGGCGTCGGGCTTGGTTTGCTTGGCGGACTGTCGACGATGTCCGGCGTGATGTTGGAAACCATGGAAGGCATGCGCGAGCAGCGTTTCGGCAGCGCGCTCGGCTATCTTGCGGGAAGTTTCGCTGGCGGTCTGATCGCGGCCGCGGTTGGCGTGGCGCTGATGCAGGCGTTGCTGGCGCGCGGCACACGCAAGCGGGTCCGTAACGCGATCGCCGATGCCTCCACGGCTTCCGTATCCTCAATGTCCGATTCGGGCGCTTCGGACGCGTACGGCATCGTGCAGGACGTCCAGATGACCGACACTGCAGTATCGGCTACGCAGAGTGTTACGCAGACGGTCCCCATGGCCGATTCGGGCGAATCGGACGTGCCGGCCGCGCAAAATGTGCAGAACAACGTGCCGGACGCGCAGGGCGTGCGCCACGTGAAGGTGGCGGATGCGGCGCATTCGGCCGCGCAGGCCGCGTTGGAGGCCGCGCAGGCGGCACAGCAGGCGGCCCAGGTCGCCCAGCAGGTCGCGCAGACCGGGCAGGTGCCGAAAATCGAATCGCAGCCGCAGTCATCGCAACCCGTCGCACCTCTGCCCAGCTTCGAACCCAAGCCGGTCACCGCGGAAATCCCGCTCGTCGCCGACCCGACCACAGGGGAGGTGCGCTGATGACCTGGATGATCTGCCTGTTCGGCGGCATCGGCGCCATGGCCCGTTATGTGCTTGACGTGTCGATCCAACGCAGCTGGAACCGTGACGGCAACCACAGCTTCCCCCTGGCCACGCTCGTCATCAACGGCGTCGCCTCCCTGTGCGCCGGCATCGCCATGATGTCGTACTATGCGCAGTCGGTGGATATGGGCACGGTAATGACGTTCGTTGTGGGGTTCCTCGGCGGATTCTCAACATTCTCGTCGGCGATCAACGAGGTGCTGTCGCTGATTCGCAAACGCCGTTTCGCCATGGCCCTGGGCTATGGCGCTGCCACGGTCGCGGTGCCGCTCGCCTGCGTGGCGCTCGGATTCGGCATCGCCATGCTGGGCGGCCACGCATAGCTGTCACCGGCTTGGCCGCGCGTAATTTTCACGTTACACGGGCGGTCATCGGGTAACGTTCAGGAAATCTGAGCGCAACCGCGCGAGCTGTTTCCTCTCCTACGTTGTGAAAACAACAAGAGAGGAAAAACCTATGACAGCCGTAACGTATCTCACACGGCATCGTCGACCGGGAATCGTCATACTCTGTTCGATTGTCGCCGTTCTCTCGATGCTTTTCGTACTCCCTCCCGCCATCGCGTCCGCAGCCGATTCCGGCGCGCAGGCCGTCGATGAATGCAATCCGACCGCCAGCAACGGCTGCGTCAACGGCATCCTGCAGGACGCCGACAAGAAGCCGATCGCCGACGTCACCATCACGCTGTCCGGCAAGGCAACGGCGGAAACCAAAACCGCTGCCGACGGCAAGTGGGCGTTTTCCGTTGCCGATGATGGCGATTACACCGTCACCATCGACGCATCCGTTGCGAAAGAGCACGGTCTGAAGGCAAGCAGCGCGACGGTGACGATCAAGAAAGCCAGCTTCGACAAGCAGCGCGGCGTTGTCCGATTCGACCAGGCGGGCGATTCCACCGGCAGCGGCACGTCCGGCACATCTGGATCGTCCGGCTCGGCAAACGGCACGAAAGGCGCGACCGGCACATCCGGATCGACGGCGGCCACGCAATCGCCAGTCAAAAAAGACGGCTCCAATGTCGGCAAACGCATCTGGCAGCAACTGTATTCCGGCATTATCTTCGGCCTGATGCTGGGCCTCATGTCCGTCGGCATGAACCTCGTCTACGGCACCACCGGCCTGCAGTCGTTCTCACACGGCGAACAGGTGACGCTCGGCGGCCTCATGGCATACGTCGGCACGCAGATGCTGCACATGCCGCTCATCGCCTCCGCCATCTTCGCCATCGTCATCGGCGCGCTGACCGGCTTCATCCAAAACGAAATCGTCTGGGGGCCGCTACGCAGACGCCGCGTCGGCACCATGCAGCAGATGATCGTCACCATCGGCCTGTCCATGGCGTTGCAGTACACGTTCCAGTTCTTCTTCGGTGGCGACATCAAAGGCATCGTCAAATCGGTGCCGGACAGCTTCCAGCTCGGACCGATCACCACCGACATGCCGACGCTGGTCTCCGCGCTCATCGCCATCTGCGTGATCGTCGGCGTCACCCTGTTCCTCTACAAGACGCGACTCGGCCGCGCCACACGAGCCGTGTCCGACAACGCGGCGCTCGCCGCGGCATCCGGTATCAACGTGGATCAGGTGGTCCGCGTGGTCTGGATCCTCTCGTGCGCGATGGCAGCCCTGTCCGGCGTGCTGCTCGGCGTCTACCTGAACGGCATCTCCTGGAACACCGGCGCGACTCTGATCCTGCTGATGTTCGCCGCGGTGACGCTCGGCGGCCTCGGCACCGCCAATGGCGCGTTGATCGGCTCGCTGGTCATCGGCATCGTGGCGGACATGAGCTCGCTCGTCATCCCCAACGATATGCGTTACGCCAGCGCGCTGGCAATCCTCATCATCGTTCTGCTGGTGCGCCCGCAGGGCATCTTCGGCAAGCAGCAAAGGGTGGGCTGATCCATGGACATCATGACAATCATCTCCAACGCGGCGGGCGAGCTGATCGCCCCGACCACAGCGGCGTACGTACTCGCCGCCATCGGTTTGAACATTCACTTCGGCATGACGGGCCTTATGAACATGGGCCAGGCCGGTTTCATGCTCCTCGGCGCTTACGGATTCGCCATCACGCAGTCGATGGGCTGCAACCTGTTCGCCTCCGTATGCGCGGCGCTCGCGCTCGCGGTCATCTACGCGCTGCTGCTGGGCATTCCGACGCTGAAGCTCGGACCCGACTATCTGGCCATGGTCACATTGGCCGCCGCGGAAATCATCCGCATCATCGGCAGATCGACGGCCATGACGAACTTCACCGGCGGTTCCGCAGGCATCTCGCCGCAGGACTTCACCGAGAAATTCGAATCGCTTTCGCCGCTGCCGGACGGTTCGACCACGTTCCTGCTGTGGACGTACAGCAACAACATCGCCAACTCCTGGTGGCTGCGCATCGTGGCATGGGTTTTGGTGGTGATCGCGGCGCTGCTGTGCTGGCGCTGGTTCCACTCGCCGTGGGGCCGCATGCTCAAGGGCATCCGCGAGGACGAGAACGCGATCCGTTCGCTCGGCAAGCCGGTGACGCGATACAAGATGGAATCGCTGATTCTGGGCGGCCTGTTCGGCGCAATCGCCGGCATCATCTTCGTCCTGCCGCGTTCCGTACAGCCCGATTCGCTCGGCCGCACCGTCACCTTCTACGTGTGGACGATTCTGCTGCTGGGCGGCGCGGCCACGATTCTCGGCCCGGTGCTTGGCTCCTGCGTGCTGTGGGTGCTGCTCACCTTCGTCAAGGAGGTCATGCGCAACACCGTTCCCGAAACCCTCATCTCTTCCAACCAGATCGAAGCCCTCGGCTGGGTGATCGTCGGCGTGGCGCTGATGTGCCTGGTGATCTTCAGACCACAAGGCCTGTGGGGCGACCGAAAGGAGTTGGCTTTCCATGCCTGAACCAACGAATTCTCCGACCACTGGCGTGCAGCCGGCCACGCAACCCGCAACCGGCGTGCAACCCGTATCCGGTGTGCAGCCCGGCGTACCATTCCAGGACCTCACCAAATGGGCCACCAAAGCTCCGGAAGGCGAGACCCTCATCTCCACCGCCTATCGCGACAAAGTCACCGACGATCTGAAATTCGTCGAAAACAAGCCGGGCGTGCACAAGCCCGACCCGATCCTCGTGGCCGACAACGTGACCCGCAAATTCGGCGGCATGACCGCCGTGGACGTGAGCCACTTCGAAATCGAACGGCACGGCATCACCGCGCTGATCGGACCGAACGGCGCCGGCAAAACCACGTTCTTCAACCTGATGACCGGCTTCGATACGCCGAACACCGGCACCTGGCAGTTCGACGGCAAGGACATGGCCCACGTGCAGCCCGAAAAAGTGGCGCGCATGGGCATGGTCCGCACCTTCCAGCTGACCAAGGTGATGAGCCGTCTGACCGTGCTCGACAACATGCTCCTCGGTGCCCCCGTGCAGCCGGGCGAAGGCATGTTCCGCGCGCTGTTCCCCGGCATGTGGAGGAAGCAGGAGCAGGCGAACATCGAAAAAGCCGAGGCGCTGCTGGAACGCTTCCTGCTGATCAAAAAGAAGGACGATTACGCCGGCGCGCTTTCCGGTGGCCAACGCAAGCTGCTGGAAATGGCACGAGCGCTGATGTCCGACCCGAAACTGGTCATGCTGGACGAGCCGATGGCCGGCGTGAACCCCGCGCTGAAACAGTCGCTGCTCGACCACATCATGGCGTTGCGCGAGGAAGGCACCACAGTGCTGTTCGTCGAACACGACATCAACATGGTGAGACACATCGCCGACTGGGTCACCGTGATGGCGGAAGGCAAGATCGTGGCCGAAGGCCAACCGAAGAGCGTGATGAACGATCCGGCCGTGATCGACGCATACCTGGGCGCCCACGCGAACGTGGACCTGGGCGACGATTCCGTGCTGGAAGACCTGAAGGAGGCCTGAAATGAGCGACATCGCAAGCGTGGCCGACGAGCCGCTGACCCGCGCGCAGATCCACATGGGCGAGCCCGAAGGCGAACCGTTGCTCGACGCGGTCGATTTGGTGGCCGGATACATTCCCGGCGTGAACATCCTGAACGGCGCATCCCTGACCCTGCATGAAGGCGAGATCGTCGGCATCATCGGCCCGAACGGCGCAGGCAAATCCACCCTGCTCAAATCATTGTTCGGCCTGGTGCACATCCACTCCGGCAAGCTGCTGCTGAAAGGCGAGGACATCACCAACCTGCGCGCCGACAAACTCGTCTCCCGTGGCGTCGGCTTCGTGCCGCAGACCGAAAACGTCTTCCCCAGCCTGACCATCGCGGAAAACCTGCACATGGGCGCGTTCCAAGCACCGAAACTGTTCAACGAACGCTTCGACTACGTGTGCTCCATCTTCCCCAAACTCGGCCAGCGCAAGAACCAGCTCGCCGGCCAGCTTTCCGGCGGCGAACGTCAGATGGTGGCCATGGCCCGAGCCCTCATGATGAAACCATCCGTCCTCCTGCTCGACGAGCCCTCCGCAGGCCTGTCCCCAATGCTCCAGGACGAGACCTTCATCCGCGTGCGCCAAGTCAACAAAGCCGGCGTATCCGTGGTCATCGTCGAACAGAACGCCCGCCGCTGCCTGCAGATCTGCGACCGCGGCTACGTCCTCGACCAAGGCCGCAACGCCTACTCCGGCAAGGGCCGCGACCTGATGAACGATCCGAAAGTCGTCTCCCTCTACCTGGGCAACCTGGAAGAAGAGGTTCAAGAGGAAGGAAGGTAGGACCCAGGAAATCGCGGAACGGAGCGTATACCGCCTTTCCTTGCCGCTCGACGTACGTTCGTACGTCTTCGGGCTCGGACGGCGGTCTCCGCACGCGTTCCGCGATTTCCCCCTATGATTCAAAATTCTCAATTCCGATTACCGCTGTTGGGACACTGCCCGACAGTGGCTTCGGCATGCCTGAAAACAAGCTCAAAACCTTGTGTTTCCAACAGTTTTCGGGCTTCACCTTCGGTTAACTTCACGCATACACATTCGGTTTCCTCGGCACTTATAGTGCGATTCAAGATGGTCGAGCAACACATCTCGATAATCGTCACCAAGGGTTCGGCAATCAGCGGAGCCAAGAGAGGAAACGGTGATTCAAATGAAGAAGATCAACATGAAGGGCATGAGGAAACTGTCCATCACAGCCACCGCCATGGTGGCCGCCGCAGTCATGGCGCTCGCCGGCTGCGGTTCGTCCGGCACGGCCGATTCGGCTGCGTCCGGCTCGTCCGGCAGCGCGAAATCCGATACGTTCATGGCGGCCGGCCTGTTCCCGCTGACCGGTTCCATGGCGTACCTCGGCCCCGCCAACATCGCCACCATGAAGCTCGCGCAGAAAGACATCAACGCGGCTGGCGGCGTGCTCGGCAAAGACATCGAAATCACGTCCGCCGACACGTCCGACGCGGACCATGCCGACCAGAACACGTCTTCCGCGCAGTCGGTGCTTGCCAAGAACCCGTCCGTCGTGGTCGGTCCGCCGTCCAGCTCCGTGGTCAAGAACACCTACAAGCAGGTCACGTCCGCCAAAGTGCCGATGATTTCTTCGGGCGCCACGTCCACGGCCTTCTCCGGCCTTAGCGACTACTTCTTCCGCACCATTCCGCCGGACACGGTGCAGGGTGCGGTCCTGGGCCAGATCATCGCACAGGATGGCGTGAAGAACCTCGCCATCGCGGTCTTCAACGACGAATACGGCACGTCCCTGCGTGACGTGGTCGTCAAAACCGTCGAAGACGCGGGCGTGAACGTCGTCTACGGCGAAAAGGACACGTTCGATCCGACCGAAACGAACTTCTCATCGATGGTCACGGCCATCAAGGCCACCAACCCCGACGCGACGCTCGTCATCGCCTTCGACCAGACCGTGCCGCTCGTCAAGGAGCTCGCCGCCCAAGGCCTCGACACCCACAAGCTGTACATGACCGACGGCAACACCGTCGACCATTCCGCCGACTTCGACGCGGGCCTGCTCAAGGGCTCCACCGGCACCATTCCAGGTGCCCACCCGACCGAGGAATTCCAGAAGAACGTCAAGTCCTTCAACGCCAAGGTCACCGATTTCACGTACACCGCCGAAACGTATGACGCGATCGTGCTGGCCGCGCTCGCCGCGCAGAAGGGCGGCGCCACGGACGGTACGACCGTGCAGAAGAACCTTATGGCCGTCTCCGGCTCCACCAAGGGCAAGGAATGCGATTCCTACAAGGCTTGCCTCGCCCTGCTGAAGGACGGCAAGGAGATTCAGTACAAGGGCCAGACCTCCATCGGCGCGTTCAACGACGCGCATGATCCGAGCTCGGCTTCCATCGGCGTCTATAAGTACGACGCCGACAACAAGCCGGTCTTCGACCACTCCCAGGAAGGTTCCGTACCGAAGGCATGACGGTCGGTTCGTCCGTGGTGCGGACTGACGTGATGGCCGGACGTGACGGCTGACGGCCAGGCCACGCAACGCAAGGGGCGGTGCGACGCAAGCGAGATGATCGCAAGTGTCGCACCGCCCCTTTTGCGGGCGGAACGCGTGTGGAGTACATGCGGAGCGTGCGTGGAAGATGCGTGGAACGCGTCGTGAAACATACGTCGTTCACGGGTGAAAAAGTGGATTTTTCGGGGGAATTGAAGAGGGGGAGGGCGTCTTTCGTCAATTGATAGTTCATATTGTGCGGACGATTGCAAAGAAACGTTACAGATGCATGTAAAATAACACATAATATCGCGATTTGTAAGGAAACATCCCGACGATGCGGGGGAGAGGTGTTGGGCAATGGTCGGCATGCGTGACGTGGCGAAAGAGGCCGGGGTCTCGCTGAGCACGGTTTCGCTAGTGGTCAACAAGACGGGCTACGTGTCCGACGACATGCGCGCGCGCGTCAAAGCCGCCATGAAAGAGCTCAATTACGTGCCCAACGAGCTGGCACGCAACCTGTACAAGAACCGCACGAACCTGGTCGGCGTGATCGTGCCGACCATCCGCCACCCCTTCTTTGCCACCCTTACCGCGCATCTGCAACGCGAGCTGGCCGCGCAAGGACTGCGCACCATGCTGTGCTCCACCGCCGACGCGGAAAACGGCGAGGTCGAATACGTGGACATGCTGCGCCGTCACATGATGGACGGCATCATCGTCTGCTCGCACACCACCCATCCGAACGATTACTGGACGTCCATCCACCGCCCCATCGTCGCCTTCGACCGTGTGCTGGGCGGCGGCATCGCGTCGATCGGCTCCGACCATGAGCAGGGCGGCCGGCTCATGGCGCACATGCTGGTCAACACCGGCGCGCACCACGTGGTGATGATCGGCGGCCCGCGCGACCAGTTCTTCGATTTGGCGGCGCGCAATGGAGACAGCCCGGACGATTTCGACCTGCACAAGACAACGTTCCCGGCCGTCCGCTACTACCTTACGTTGGAGCAGGAGCTGAAAGCGGCCGGCGTGCGGTACGAGTACGTCGAAGCCGGCAATGTGGAGGATTTCCAAGGGTATAAGAGCGCGGTGAATGCTGTGCTCAACAGTATGCCGGTGGACGGCGTCGATGCCGTGGTCAGCTCCGATATCGGTGCCGCGCTTTGCGTGCGCGAAGCGATGCGGAGGCATATTTCGATTCCGCGCGACCTGCAGATCATCGCCTACGACGGCACGTATCTGACCGACCTGGCCGGTATGAAAATGACCGCGGTGGCGCAGAATTTCGACAAAATCGCGCAGGTCGCGGTCGGCAATATCGTTCGTGCGATCGCCAAGGAAGGGGATGCCAAGGCAGATACGACAAGCGCCACGGGACGCAAGCCATACGAGCCGGACGTGCTGATTCCCGTGACGCGCAAACTGGGCGATACCACGCGCTAAGCGGGCCGTATCGCCCATCATTGGACGGGCCGTTTTACCTGCTAAGCGGGTCGTTTCGCCTTATTCGTAATCGCCGGTCGGACCGATCTTCAACGCGTCCTCGTGCGTGCGGCCCGAATGGATCGCATCGTTGATCGCCTGGATCTCCGCCGCATCCACGGCAAGTGCGCGCCCGTCGATCGCGCTGATCGGAATCGACCATCCGCCGTGCGTCATGTACAGGCTGTCCGCTTCGCGCAGCTCGGCGATCGGCAGCTTCCTGTACTCCGCCTTCTTGCCCTCTTCGAGCGCCCAGGCGAACATTTCGCGCTGTGATGTGCCGTTCAGAATACCGATGCGCGGGTCGGGCGTGACGAACGTATCGCCATAGCGTGCCACAATCGACGAATTCGGGCATTCCATCGTGTAGCCGTCCTCCGTGAACAGAATCGCGTCGCCGACGCCACGGCGGGCGCATTCGCGGTGCACGGCGCAGTTGAACGCGTAGCTCAGCGTCTTCGCGCCGTTGAGCAGCCACGGGGCGCGTGCGGTGATGTCCGACGGGTAGCCGCGCGTCATCGAAGCCATGGTGATCGGCTCCAGCGAATGCAGCGTGCCCTTCGCGTCAAGGAAGATGTAGACGGTCGGCGTGCGGTCGGCCGCCTTGCCCACGCCGGTGTCCGGATCGAGACCACGGGAGACGATGATGCGCAGCATCGGACCGGGTTCCGGATCGTCATACTGGTCGATGACCAGCTGGACCGCGCGGGTGAGCGCGGGAATGTTCGGCTCGGGCATGTCCACCAGGCGGGCGGAATTGGCGAGACGCTTCAGATGGTTCTCCAACGAAACCGGGAAACCCTTCCATACCGTGGTCGCTTCGAAAATGCCGTCGCCACGCAGTGCGCACAAATCGAACGCGTTGATGATGGGGCTTTCCGGATCGACGAAACGAACCAGATCCGCGTCGGGCGCCACGCCTGCGCCTCCGAATAGCGTCTTGCCGTTACCGACTGCCAGAACGATCGAACTCATGGGAACCTCTCTTCCGCGCTCCGCGTCTTTTGATTGCCGCTTTATTGCTGTTGCGCTGTTGTGTTGTGTCAGCGTTCGCGTGCGTCTTCGGCGTCCAACCTAACCATGGTTTGTTTCCACTTGGCACCGCCAATTTGCAATGCGGAAACATACGCGTCATGAATCGCGCGGCTTCCGTAACGTTCGGCGACCAAGGTGAGGGAAAGCGACTCTGAACGTCCGTTTCTGCGGAATCTGATTTCGGGGTTCGTCGGCAGTTCGTTCGGAAAAGGCCGGACGGCGGCCGACGGGAAAGGTGAGCGCAATGGTGGATGGGATGTCCGATATGGGAACAACCGAACTTGGCGCGGCGAGCACGCCCGAACAGGCGCGCGCCGCGTTCCGTGACGGCCTGGTCCGCCCGACCTGCGGCATCGCGCAAGGCTACGCGCAGGCGAATCTGATGATTCTGCCCAAGGAGCAGGCATTCGATTTTCTGCTGTTCGCGCAGCGCAATCCCAAACCCTGCCCGCTGCTGGAAGTGATGGAGCCGGGCGTCACCGCACTCGTCACCGCGCCGGGCGCCGACATCCGTACCGACGTGCCGTTGTACCGCGTGTGGAAGCGTGGCGAACTGGTAGCCGAAGTGCCCGATATTCGCGAGTATTGGCGATCCGATTTGGTCACGTTTGTGATTGGCTGCAGTTTCACATTCGAGTTTCCGCTGATGGAGGCGGGCGTGCCGGTGCGGCACATCACGGCAGGCCGCAACGTGCCGATGTACGACACGTCGATCGAGTGCCGTTCGGCCGGCGCGTTCCATTCGACGATGGTCGTGTCGATGCGTGGCATTCCGTCTACGCAGGTGGCCGACGCATGCCGGATTTCCGGCTATTACCCGTCCGTGCACGGTGCCCCCGTATGTGTGGGCGACCCGTCCGCGATCGGCATCGACGACATCATGCATCCCGACTATGGCGATGCCCCCGTGTTGGAGCCGGGCGATGTGCCGGTGTTCTGGGCGTGCGGCGTGACCCCGCAGGCCGCGGTGATGGCGTCCAAACCGGAATTCGCGATCACGCACGCGCCGGGGCACATGTTCATCACCAGCAAACGCGATTTGGAATACATGGTGTGAGGCCGAGCGGCAGGTTGCGGGGCGCGGCATGAGATGCGTGCTGCGGCGACTGCGGCAGAAGGAATGTTGCGGCGGCGGAACACTACGACAGCGAAACGACGGAAAGGCGACGGAAGGAATGGAAACGATGGCTGTGCAGGAAACAGACGGAAGGCAGACGGCTATGCGAATCGATATGAACAGCGATATGGGCGAAAGCTTCGGTCGTTGGACGCTCGGCGACGACGAGGCGCTGCTCGACGTGGTTTCCAGCGCGAACGTGGCGTGCGGCTTCCATGCGGGCGACCCGTCCGTCATGCTGAGAACGTTGTCATACGCGGCGTCGCGGGGGGTAATGGTCGGGGCGCATGTGGCGTACCGCGACCTGGCCGGATTCGGGCGCCGCTATGTGGACGAGTCCCCCGACGAGCTCAAGGCGGACGTGATGTACCAGATCGCCGCGTTGGAAGGCATGGCGCGGTCGGTCGGCGCGCAGGTGCGGTACGTGAAACCTCATGGCGCGCTGTACAACCGAATCGTCCGCGACGAATCGCAGGCCGCCGCCGTGGTCGAGGCTATCCGCAGCGTGGACGCATCGCTGGCGATACTGACGCAGCCGGGCGCCGTGGTCGGCCGCCTGGCCGCGCAGGCCGGGCTTCGTGTGTTCCACGAGGCGTTCGCCGACCGCGCGTACAACGTGGACGGCACGCTGGTGCCGCGCCGTTTGCCGGATGCAGTGATCGCCGATCCGGCCGAAGTGGCGGCGCGCGTGCTGCGCATGGTGTGCGAGCATGAGGTGGTGGCAATCGACGGCACCGTGGTGCCGCTCAACGCCGATTCCGTCTGTGTGCATGGCGATTCGCCCTCGGCTGTGGCGATGGCGCGTGCCGTCCGCGCCCGCTTGGAGTCGGAAGGCGTTGCGATACGCGCGTTCGCAGGCGACGCAGCCGCATCGGCCGCGCGGGATTAAGGCGGTGGCGACATGCGATTCCTGACCTGTGGCGCGGACGGCATACTCGTGGAGCTCGCCGATTTGGACGAGACCCTGCGGGTGTTCGCCGCGTTGCAGAGCGCCGTGAAACATGCCGTGGAACAAACTGCGGAATCGCCCGAGCGGGCCGCACAGCCGAGCACGACCTCCGTTTTCGCCGGCGTGAAACAACTCATTCCCGCTGCGCGCACCGTCTACGTCGCCTTCGATCCGCTGCTTTCGTCGCGTGTCGAACTGACCGCCGCGATTCGCGCGCTGAACGTTGCCGCCGACATGGAACGGCATTCCCGAATCGTTGAAATTCCGGTGATTTACGATGGCGAGGATATGGCGGACGTAGCCGACCTGCTGGGCATCTCCGTTGACGAGGTTGTGCGCCGGCATTGCGATACCGCCTGGTCCGTGGCGTTCGTCGGCTTCGCGCCCGGTTTCGCATACCTGACCGGCGGCGACCCGATATTCGATGTGCCACGCCGCAAAGTGCCACGGCTGAGCGTGCCCGCGGGCGCGGTGGGGCTTGCCGGCACGTTTTCCGGCGTGTATCCGCGCGTCAGCTCGGGCGGCTGGCAGTTGCTGGGCCACACGGAAACGCCGATGTGGGACGAGCGGGCCGACCCGCCCGCGCTGTTGCAGCCCGGCGACACCGTGCGTTTTACGCCCGTGCGTGACGCCGTTTCCGGCGGTTCGGCTTCTGTTTCTGCCTCTGTGTCCGATTCCGTTCAAGTTTCGCAGGCGCCAGATTCCATGTCCGTCTCGGCCTCGACTCCGGCTCTCGAAGTCCTCCGCTCGGGCCTGCTCACCACCTTCCAGGATGATGGCCGTGTCGCCGCGAACATGGGCGTGACCGGTTCCGGCGCCGCCGATCGCACGTCTTCCCACTTGGCCAACGCACTGGTCGGCAACCCCGCTAATACCCCCGTGTTGGAAATCACCGGTGGTGGCGTGCGCATGCGTGCCATCGGCAGTGTGGTCGTGGCGGTGACGGGCGCTTCGGCGGATGTGACGATTACCGGAAGCCGGCAATCGCAAGATAGTCAAGGCGGCTCAAACGGCACGTTCATCCCAAATTCCCCCGGTGGATGCAGTGGCCGGACCGTCTTGAACGCATCGAACGATGCCGCCGACCGCACCACAGTCGCCATGCAACAACCGGTTCTGCTGCGTGACGGGGACGTGCTGTCAATCGCCCCGCCGACCAGCGGCCTGCGCGATTATGTGGCCGTACGCGGCGGTTTCGGCGTCGCGACAACCCTCGGTTCGGCTGCAACGGACACGATGAGCGGCATCGGCCCGCGCCCGATCGCAGCCAAACAGCGGCTCGCCATACGTACCGCGTCCACGGCGTGCGATGCCGGCGTCGGCCTGCCGCAGCCATGGCCGACCGACCTGCCGAAACCCGGCAGACCTACGGATTTATACGTGCGATTGGGGCCGCGCGACGACTGGTTCACCGCAGCCGGCCTGTCCGCATTCCTGACGCAAACGTGGACAGTGACCGCGCAGTCGAACCGTGTTGGCCTGCGACTTTCGGGAGCGGCACCCGTGGAACGCACCGACACGCGCGAACTGGCCAGCGAGGCCACGCCATCCGGCGCAATCGAAGTGCCGACCAGCGGACAACCGGTCATTTTTCTGCGCGACCAGCCTGTAACCGGCGGATATCCGGTAATCGCCGTGCTTGAACCGGAATCGTTGGACGTGGCCGGGCAGTTGCCACCAGGCGCATGCGTCCGCTTCCACGTCGTTTCCGCCCATGCCACGTCTACTCCGCAACCTGCGTACCCCACCAAGGAGGTTCGATAATGCCATCCGCATCGACTGCACCATCCGCAACGGCGCTCCCATCCCCGTCGCCATCATTGTCGTCGCCATCGCCCGCAACCCCGAAACTACGACGCATCCTCATCGCCAACCGTGGCGAAATCGCCATGCGCGTCATCCACGCCTGCCATGACACCGGCCGCATCGCCATCGCCGCCTATGCCGACCCCGACGCGGACGCGCTGTTCGTGCACGCCGCCGACGAGGCCTACGCACTGGGCGGATCCGACGCGCAAAGCACGTATCTCAACATCGCGGCCATCGTGGAAACCGCGCACAAGGCGCATGTCGACGCCGTCCACCCCGGGTACGGTTTCCTTGCCGAAAACGCGGAATTCGCGCAGGCGGTCATCGACGCCGGCATGACGTGGATCGGTCCGCAGCCCGCCACCATCCGCGCGCTCGGCTCGAAAGTCGAAGCGCGCCGCATCGCGGCCGAAGTCGGCGCGCCCATGGCCCCCGGCACCACGGAACCGGTGCACGACCCCGCCGAAGTCATCACGTTCGCCAAGGAACACGGCCTGCCACTGGCCATCAAAGCCGTCTACGGGGGTGGCGGTCGAGGTCTGAAAGTGGTGCACCGGCTGGAAGACGTGCGCGAGGCGTTCGTATCCGCCACGCACGAGGCCGAGCTGGCGTTCGGCAACGGCGACTGCTTCATCGAACGATTCCTCGCCCGCCCGCGCCACGTCGAAGTGCAGATCCTCGGCGACGGCGCGGGCAACGTTGTGGCCGTCGGCACGCGCGACTGCTCGCTGCAGCGCCGCAATCAGAAACTCATCGAAGAGGCACCAGCGCCGTTCCTACCCCCTGAAACCACCCGGGCGCTGGAAGACGCGGCCGTCGCCATCTGCTCCCGTGCGCACTACGAAAGCGCCGGAACCGTTGAGTTTCTGGTCGATCCGGACGGCACGATGTCGTTCATGGAAGTCAACACGCGTATTCAGGTCGAACACCCCGTCACAGAAGAGGTGACCGGCGTCGATCTGGTGGCCGCACAGCTGGCGATCGCCGAAGGCGCGCATGTCACCGACATTCCCGGCTTGGAACACGGCACCCCCGTTCCGCATGGGCATGCGATCGAGTTCCGCATCAACGCGGAGGATCCATCCCTTGGTTTCGTACCGTTCCCCGGCATCGTCGAGCGGCTGAACGTGCCGACCGGACCGGGCATCCGCTTCGATTCCGGCGTTGCGCAAGGCGGCGCGATTCCGGGGCAGTTCGATTCGATGATCGCCAAACTGATCGTCTCCGCGCCGTCGCGTTCGGCCTGTCTGACGCGCGCCCGCCACGCATTGGATGAGCTGGCGATTGCCGGCGTGCCAACGGTCCGCAAATTCGACCAGGCCGTGCTCGAACAGCCAGCTTTCGTGGCGACGGACGGCGATTTCGGCGTCTACACGCGCTGGATCGAAGAGGAATTCCTGCCTTCCGTGGACGTGTGCACGCTGGCCGACGGCAAACCGGGTCGCCGGGCCGCAGCGCCCGAACCGGTGGAAAGCTGGGTCGAGGTCGATGGCAAACGCGTGCGATTGGGCCTGCCCGCTTCGCTCGCCTCCGTCGCCGCGCTGGGCGCGGGGCTGGCCGGATTGGCTGGAGCCGGCGCAACGGGGGACCCTGCCCTCACGTCCGATTCTGGCGAATCGGTCATCCAAGCCCTGCTGAACGCCTATCAAAAGTCCGTTCCAGCAGGATCGGGCACGCAGACCGCCGCAAACTCGGATATCGCAAGCACCCAAGACACCCCTATCGAATCGACCATCACCGGCACGGTCGTCCGCTGGCTCGCCGATGACGGCGCGCACGTTGAGGAAAACGAGCCGATCGTCGTACTCGAGGCGATGAAGATGGAAACCGAAATCACCGCCCCCGTTGCCGGCATACTGCACCGATCGGCGCAGGTCGGCGACACCGCGCAATACGGCGACCCCCTCGGCGCCATCAGTTAACGCGGCGGCCGGCTGATACGGCTGCCGGCCGTCGGGTGAACCGCACGCCCCTTACACGCAACGCATCGCAATCGCAAAAACAAAACCCAGACCACGGAAGGAACGCAACATGAGTATGCTGGATTGGCGGTATTATCCGAAAATCGCGCGTATCGCACGCATGGCGGGAGCCGACGTCGGACGCGGTTCCGAAACGTTGATGACGTATTCGCGTGGCGATTTGTTCCGAGCCGCACGCCACTTGTCGGGCAGCAAGGAAGGTCGGCCTGCCCGCGCGCTGGTGGTCACCGGCTTCTACATTCCGAAGGCCGCGCAACCCGCTGCGGAAACGGACGGCCCGTTGGGTGCGCTGGAAGTATGCATGGCGTTGCGTGCGATTGGCGGCGACGCATGGCTGGTCAGCGACGAATGCTGCGCGCCGGTGATTCGCCCGTCCGCATTGGGTTTCCTGCCGGACGACCACGTGCTGATCGCGCCGAATGCCAATCCCAAGGGCGGTTTTGACGCCTGGCTCAACGGCGTCATCGACCTTGCCAAAACCGAACATATCGATACGCTCGTCTACATCGAACGCGTCGGCCCGGCGCGCGACGGCAGCCCGCACAACATGCGCGGCATCGACATCGCCGAATGGACCGCGCCGCTGAGCCAGCTCACGCTGCTCGGCCTGCACACGATCGGCGTGGGCGACGGCGGCAACGAGATCGGCATGGGCCGTGTGGAGGACTACGCCATCGAAGGGGTGGTCGACCACGGCGAGAACATCGCCTGCACGGTGCCGACCGACCAGCTGGTGGTGGCCGGCACGTCGAATTGGGGCGCGCATGCGCTTGTCTGTGCGATGCGCGCGTTGGGCAGCAACGCCGTCGACCCGTATCTTGAACCGACGTGGCAGGAGCGCGTGCTGGACGTGATCGTCGAATACGGCGGCCTCGACGGCGTGCATATGACGAACGTGGCGACCGTCGACGGCCTCGAACCCGACCGTTACTTTAAGCAGGTCGGCCAGCTTACGGACTGCGCCCGCAGCTGAAGTCCTGTGCCCAAGGCTGAGGGCCCTGCGTTCGCGGCTGCCCCCGCATGTCCGTCGTTTTCGAATCGGGCGCCGGAGACATGCGCCGCGATTCGGCCGAAAGCCGGTTCGACACGCCCGAACACCGGTTGCGGTTTTGGTGTCGAGCCCCATTTTGCGGTAATATCGAACCGGTTCGACACAACCGTGGGAATGGCCGTAAGGACTCCCGCAAAGAATCTCGCAACGACTTTTTGGAACCGAAGGAGGCTCCATGAAAAACAAGGTGCAGCTCATCACCTACGCCGACCGCCTTGGCGACGGCACCATCAAGTCGATGACCGACATTCTGCGCACCCGCTTCGACGGCGTGTACGACGGCGTTCACATCCTGCCGTTCTTCACCCCGTTCGACGGCGCCGACGCAGGCTTCGACCCGATCGACCACACCAAGGTCGACGAACGTCTCGGCAGCTGGGACGACGTCGCCGAACTCTCCAAGACCCACAACATCATGGTCGACGCCATCGTCAACCACATGAGCTGGGAATCCAAGCAGTTCCAAGACGTGCTGGCCAAGGGCGAGGAGTCCGAATACTATCCGATGTTCCTCACCATGAGCTCCGTGTTCCCGAACGGCGCCACCGAAGAGGACCTGGCCGGCATCTACCGTCCGCGTCCGGGCCTGCCGTTCACCCACTACAAGTTCGCCGGCAAGACCCGCCTCGTGTGGGTCAGCTTCACCCCGCAGCAGGTGGACATCGACACCGATTCCGACAAGGGCTGGGAATACCTCATGTCGATTTTCGACCAGATGGCCGCCTCTCACGTCAGCTACATCCGCCTCGACGCCGTCGGCTACGGCGCCAAGGAAGCCGGCACCAGCTGCTTCATGACCCCGAAGACCTTCAAGCTGATCTCCCGTCTGCGTGAGGAAGGCGTCAAGCGCGGCCTGGAAATCCTCATCGAAGTGCACTCCTACTACAAGAAGCAGGTCGAAATCGCATCCAAGGTGGACCGCGTCTACGACTTCGCCCTGCCTCCGCTGCTGCTGCACGCGCTGAGCACCGGCCACGTCGAGCCCGTCGCCCACTGGACCGACATACGCCCGAACAACGCCGTCACCGTGCTCGACACGCACGACGGCATCGGCGTGATCGACATCGGCTCCGACCAGCTCGACCGCTCGCTCAAGGGCCTGGTGCCGGATGAGGACGTCGACAACCTCGTCAACACCATCCACGCCAACACCCACGGCGAGTCCCAGGCCGCCACCGGCGCCGCCGCATCCAATCTCGACCTCTACCAGGTCAACAGCACCTACTATTCGGCGCTCGGATGCAACGACCAGCACTACATCGCCGCCCGCGCGGTGCAGTTCTTCCTGCCCGGCGTGCCGCAGGTCTACTATGTCGGCGCGCTCGCCGGCAAGAACGACATGGAGCTGCTGCGCAAGACCAACAACGGCCGCGACATCAATCGCCATTACTACTCCACCGCGGAAATCGACGAGAATCTCAAGCGTCCGGTCGTTAAGGCCCTGAACGCGCTCGCCAAGTTCCGCAACGAGCTTGACGCGTTCGACGGCACGTTCTCGTACACCACCGATGACGACACGTCCATCAGCTTCACCTGGCGCGGCGAAACCAGCCAGGCCACGCTGACGTTCGAGCCGAAGCGCGGTCTCGGTGTGGACAACACTACGCCGGTCGCCATGTTGGAATGGGAGGATTCCGCGGGAGACCACCGTTCGGATGATCTGATCGCCAATCCGCCTGTCGTCGCCTGACGGAAAATTTCTTGCGATTACGTATTTTCTTGCGATTACGTACGGCCTTGCGATTGCGTTCCACCTTGCGGTCGCGCACCCGGTCCGTCGCACCCGGTCCGTCGGGCGGACGGCAGTGGCCGCACGTGTTGGTATCGTAAGTTGCGTTGAAGAATCGCCCGAATGCGCTGAAGCAATGCGTCCGGGCGATTTTCGTATGTGTCGCTCGTAGCGGGCGGGCGCATGCGTGGAGTATCGAAGCACATGAAACGCGACAAGCAGGAAACGCGATAAGCCAAGAAAACAGCAGATATGACCGAAGACAATCAGAATAACGAATTCAAACCGCAGCCGCTGCCCGGCCAGGTGTTCATCCGCCCGGGCATCGACGATCGCCCCGATTATGAGAAGACCCTGACTCCCGAAGCGAAGGCGGCCATGCGCCGGCTGTCGGTGCAGCAGCATCCGCGTATTCCGGAAGCGTCCAACGAGCGTCCGGAAACCCAGGCCGCGCGCATCGCATCGGAAGGTGGAGCGCCCCTAACCGCGGCCGCGCATCTTGACGTGGCTGTGCCGAACCTCGAATCGTCCTTCCTCGACCTGCGCGACCCGATGACCGCTCCGGACGGCACCAGGCCGACCGCAATGCAGGCCAACCGGCTCGTTGCGGGTTTTGCGCTTGGCTCAATGCTGCTGTCCGCTCCGATGGCGGCGTTCAACACGGTGCTCATTCCGCAAACCGTCAGCCGTTTGTCGGGAATCAACCGCGTCACGGATTTGGCGATGCTCGTCATCGCAGGTGCCATCATGACGTTCCTGCTGAACGCATGCATCGCCGTCGGTTCTGACCATTCCTACTGCCGGTTCGGGCGCCGTACGCCATGGATCGTCGGCGGCAGCGTATTGGCGGCTATCTGCATGGCGATTCTTTCCGTATGTGATTTTCTCCCGTGGGCCGTGTTCTTCTGGCTGGCCACGCAGGCCGCGTATGCGATGGCGGCCATACCGTTCGCCGCCGCGTTCGGCGAACGTGTGCCTGACAAGTTCCGCGACCGCGCCGATTCGTGGCACGGCAAGGGGCTGGCGCTTGGCCAGCTGGTCGGCGTCGCCGTGGCTGTTGCGCTGACGCCGCATGCCGGTGGCGAAGGTTGGGATGGCACTACGGGTTTCGCGATGCTGGTATTCGCGGGTTGGCTTGTCGCCGCGGCCGTCGTTACGCTGTTGATATTGCCGTTCGAAGGGGCCAGCAGCTACCTGCCGCGTAGGGATGTTGAGAAAGGCGATTTCTTCTCGCAATACCGTCCGCCGCAGAACGCGCCGAAGTTTTCTGTGGCATTCGCGGCCCGCATGTTCGCCGTTGCGGCCACAGCCGGAATCGCCGTATATCAGTGGTATCTGGCGCCGAATATCGTCGGCAATACCGATGAGGCCGGTTTGTTCGGCATTGCCGGTGCCGGATCGGTGGTTGTGGTCATGGCCATCTGCACGTTTGCCGGTGCTTTGATTGCGGCGTTGCTGCTTGGCCGCATCGTCAGCCTGTTTGGCGATCTGCGTATTCCGGCCGTCGCGTCCGCCGTGTTGTTCATGGTCGCTGCGCTGCTGCCGTTGCTGATGGACGACGGTTTCCTGGCGGTTGCGCTGTACGCCCTGCTTGCCGGCTTCGCATACGTGGTGTTCGATGGCGCCAGCCAAAGCTTGGATCTTGCGATGCTGCCGGATGTGCGTTCCGTGGGCCGATCGCTTGCCGCTTATAGTCTGGCCAATACGTTCGGCACGATACTGGGCGTCGCTGCCTGCGCCGCGGTGATTGTGGCGACCGGTGCCACCGTGCTGATCTTCGCTGTCGCCACTGTTTCGATGCTGTTGGCGGGTCTGCTGACATTGCGGTTGAAATCGCAACAATGACGGCGACTATGACGGTGCTAGATCGCCAATGATTGGAAAATAAAGCGAAACGGCGCGTCCACATAGTGAACCTTTAGTGGATAGGGGAGATGGACGCGCCTATGTTTACGGCTTAGTTCGAGCGGAAATCCCGCCCGGGGAAATGACTTTGCGAAAGGAGGTTCGCCACGATGAACGGAATGGTCGCACACGTACTGCTGTCCGCACGAATTATTATTCCGCTTTCGTTGGCGGACTGATTCGAGCATTGCGGCTTCAATCCCTCGCCAACGAAGGCAGGGTTTGAGGCGCGCATGGAATACACGTTGATGGCCCTGCATAATGCGGGGTCTTTTTTGTTGCAGCCCACAAGGCAGACGCAGCGAAAACCTTTTGAAGCCGGCCGGCATAGCGCACAACAGAAAACAGAAAAACTACAAACAACATCGTTATCGGCGGAAGCTGGGAGCCGGTAACAGGACGTACAGGGAGTACATCAATGAGTACAGTCGAAGCGGCCGCTGGCAAAGCGCAGGCGATGGTCCGCGATTCGGTCAAAACCGTGATCGCAGCATCCATGGTCGGCACCGCCATCGAGTTCTACGACTTTTACGCATACGGCACCGCCGCTGCGAATTATTTCCCGAAGGTGTTCTTCGGAGACACCACCAATCCGACCGTCGCGCTGCTGGCCAGCCTGCTGACCTTCGCCATCGCGTTCATCGCCCGTCCGCTGGGCTCGTTGGTGTTCGGCCACTTCGGCGACCGTATGGGCCGCAAGACCACGCTGGTGGTCTCCCTGCTCACCATGGGCATTGCCACCTTCCTGATCGGCTGCCTGCCGACCTACAACCAATGGGGTGTCGCGGCCGTCGCCGTGCTGTGCCTGTGCCGTTTCGTGCAGGGCATCGGCCTGGGCGGCGAATGGTCTGGTGCTGCTCTGGTGGCTACCGAGAACGCTCCGGAAGACAAGCGCGCGCTGTACGGCTCCTTCCCGGAACTGGGCGCCCCGATCGGCTTCTTCCTGTCGAACGGCACCTACTTCCTGCTGGAAACCTTCAACGACAATGACGCGATGCTCGCTTGGGGTTGGCGTGTGCCGTTCCTGTTGTCCTCGATTCTCGTAATCGTCGGTCTCGTCGTGCGAGTGCAGATGGAGGAGACCCCAATCTTCCGTATGGCCCAGGAGCAGAAGAAGGTTGTCAAGTCTCCGCTTACTGAAGTGTTCAAGAAGAGCTGGAAGGAAGTCATCCAGGCAACGTTCCTGGTAGCCGTTACCTACACGCTGTTCTACACGCTGGCAACCTGGTCCCTCGCTTGGGGCACCAAGACCGTCGAACAGGGCGGTGGCAATCTTGGCTTTTCCAACCGTGAATACCTGCTTATGCTGATGATTGCTGTGTGCGTGTTCGCCGCATTCATCATCATCTCCTGTGTGAACGCCGACAAGTTCGGTCGCAAGCGCGTGATCGTCATCTCGTCTTGCTGCCTCGTGGCATTCGCGCTGCTCTTCCCGTTCCTGCTCGACCCGTCGGTCGTCGGCCAGCGCAACTTCGCGGCCAACCTGCTGTTCCTGTGCATCGGCTTCGCGCTGATGGGTACCGCGTTCGGTCCGATCGGTGCATTCCTGCCTGAGCTGTTCGACGCCAACGTGCGTTACTCCGGCTCCGGCATCGGCTACAACCTGGCTGCCATCGTCGGCGCGGCCTTCGTGCCGACCATCGCCACTTGGCTGTCCCATCATTGGGGCGTGCATTCCGTGGGCCTGTACCTCGGTGTGATGGCCTTGTGCTGCCTCATCGCGGTGTTGAGCTGCAAGGAAACGAAGAACGTCGACTTCACCAAGTGACGCCGACCGGCTTGCCGGGCTGCTTCGCTTGGGGTGGCTCGGAGCCTTAGAAAAAACGTTTGACGTGAATATAGCCACTATGTGAACGCCAACAGACATCATAAAGAAAGCGGTACTAGAACAGTTCCGCAGGAGAGGCGGAGTGGTTCCTCGGACACAATCCGGGGGGAGCAACATCCTAGGAATCACTCGCCGTGATAACAACCGAAAAAAGAATAGAAAATAGCGAGTTTGTTCGGAAAAAGCAAGTTCCGAATCGCAAAAAACAATAAAGGAGCGCCAATTATGGCAGCAACTATCTGGTACGAAAAGGACGCCGATCTGTCCGTGTTCGATGGCAAGAAGGTGGCCATCCTCGGTTACGGTTCCCAGGGCCACGCTCATGCGCTGAACCTGCGTGATTCCGGTGTCGACGTCGTCGTCGGCCTGCGTCCTACCTCCAAGTCCGTGGAGTATGCCAAGGAGCAGGGCCTCGAGGTCAAGTCCGTCGCTGACGCCGTTGCCGAAGCCGACGTGGTGATGATCCTGCTGCCTGACCAGTACCAGGCCGCCGTGTACAAGAAGGACGTCGAGCCGAACCTGAAGCCGGGCGCTGCTCTGGCCTTCGCTCACGGCTTCAACATCCACTATGGCTACATCAAGCCGTCCGAGGACCATCCGGTCTTCATGGTCGCCCCGAAGGGCCCGGGCCACATCGTGCGTCGTGAGTACGCCGCTGGCCGTGGCGTCCCGGTCGTCGTGGCCGTCGAGCAGGATCCGGATGGCAAGACCTGGCCGCTGTGCCTGGCTTACGCCAAGGCTCTGGGCGCGCTGCGTGCAGGCGCCATCAAGACCACCTTCACCGAGGAGACCGAAACCGATCTGTTCGGCGAGCAGGACGTCCTCATGGGTGGCATCAACCACCTGTGCGACATGGGCTTCGATGTGCTGACCGAGGCTGGCTACCAGCCGGAGATCGCCTACTTCGAGGTGTTCCACGAGCTGAAGATGCTGGTCGACCTGGCCAACGAGGGTGGCCTGAACAAGGCCCGTTGGTCCTGCTCCGACACCGCCCAGTACGGCGACTACACCTCCACGGTCATCACCGAGGAGACCAAGAAGCGCATGCAGTACCAGCTCAAGCGCATCCAGGACGGCTCCTTCGCCAAGGAGTTCATGGATGACCAGGCCGCTGGCGCTCCGAAGTTCAAGAAGCTGCAGGAAGAGTACAGCCACCCGCACCTGGAGACCGTTGGCCCGAAGCTGCGCGCCATGTTCTCCTGGAACAACCAGGTGGACGCCGATGCCGATATGGCCGAGTCCTTCAACGGCAAGATCGCTCGTACCCAGGTTCAGTGAGATTGCTTCGCTAGCTGCATAAGCTATTTAGCGAATTAGAAAGCGTCGCCCGCTTCATGCGGACGGCGCTTTTTGCATATCGTCGTGCGTGCGACGGTTGCGTACGTTCCGGCATAACGAAAGGCCGCCACCCAACTTGGGCGGCGGCCTTCAATCGCAGTTAATGCGATTAATCGCAATGAATGCGAGACGTTACTCAGCCACGGGCGATCTTGCCGGTGAAAGTGGCCATGTCAGCGTCGTCATCCTTGCCGTTGTTCCAAGAGAACATGGCGCGCAGCTTCGGGCCAACGGACTCGATGCGCACATTGCCGTACTCTTCCTGCAGAGCCTTGAACTTCGGAGCGCCGGCATCCTGATCGTCGATGAACTCCTTGGCGAAGGAGCCGTCCTGGATGCGGCCCAGGTGGTACTGCATGCGCTTGCGGCAGTCCTCGTTGATGACGGTGTTGGTGTAATCGCCGTACTGGGCGGTGTCGGAGCAGGACCAACGGGCCTTGTTCAGGCCGCCTTCGTTCATCAGGTCGACGAGCATCTTCAGCTCGTGGCACACCTCGAAGTAGGCGATCTCCGGCTGGTAGCCAGCGTCGGTGAGGACCTCGAAGCCCATCTCGACGAGCTTGTTCACGCCGCCCATGAGCACATTCTGCTCGCCGAACAGATCGGTTTCGGTCTCTTCCTTGAAGGTGGTCTTGATGGCGCCTGCACGCAGCGCGCCCAGAGCCTTGGCGTAAGCCAGGGTGATGTCCCAAGCGTCGCCGCGCGGATCCTGTTCGACAGCCACGACGACCGGGACGCCACGGCCGTTGGCGTACTCACGACGCACGATGTGGCCCGGGCCCTTCGGGGCGACCATGAAGACCGGGTGGTCCTCGGTCGGCTTGATGTAGCCGTAGTGGATGTTGAAGCCATGAGCGAAGGCGACAGCGGCTCCCGGCTTGATGTTCGGCTCAATATCGTTGGCCCAGATGGTGCGCTGATACTGATCCGGAGCCAGAATCATGATGATGTCGGCTTCAGCGGCGGCTTCCGGAACGGACTTGACTTCCAGACCCTGCTCCTTGGCGTGCTCGACGGACTTGGAGGTCGGGCGCAGGCCGACGACGACGTCGACACCGGAATCGCGCAGGTTCAGCGCATGGGCGTGGCCCTGGGAACCGTAACCGATGATGGCAACCTTCTTGCCTTCGAGGGCCGAGAGATCGCCGTCGTTCTCATACCAGATTTGTGCAGCCATTGTACTTGGCACTCCTTTTGTGTAGTGGGGTGAACGCTTGGAAAGCGTTCGGGTTTCTACCATTCGCAGATGAAATTCGTGGTTTCGTGCATGGATTTTGTCCTGCAAACTGCGGTCTATCCTACCGGAGGCGGTGCTTTGACACGTATCCAGTCCACAAAGTGAGCCGAGAAACCGTAAAAAATCCACTGCTCACTGGATGATGGATTCGCGTATCCTCGGCCGGGAATGGCATAGGATAGGCATGTCGTAATTTCTAGTAGGAAGAGATGCCATGGTTGCTGCGACTGGTCCCGCGCCGGGATCTGAACTGACTGCGGAAGCCGATGAGGTCGAGGAACGTAGCTCGGCCGGTGTGTTGCATGTGGCGGCGATTTTCGCCTCGCATATGGTATTGCAGCGCAACAAGCCCAACGCCGTGTTCGGTGCGTTGGATGCCGATTGCGCAGGTATGGAAGTCGTCGCTCAGATTCGCGATTTCGACGGGTCGATGGTCGCGCAGGCCCACGCGTACGCTTCGAAGGATCTCAAGGACGGTCTTTCGCCGTGGCGCGTGATGCTTCCCGCGCAGCCGGAGGGCGGTCCGTACACGCTCCGCGTCACCGCGGGCAACGATTTCCTCGAATTCGAGGACGTGCTGATCGGCGAGGTGTGGCTTGCCGGCGGCCAAAGCAATATGGAACTTGAGCTGCGCAACAGCGAGAACGCCGAAGCGGCCCTTGAGAATTGCGCCGATCCGCTGCTGCGTTTCTACAACGTGCCGAAAACCGGCGTCATCAACCGCAATGCGGAGAACGCGGCGAGCTGGCAGGAATCATCGCCGGAAAACAGCGGTGTGATGAGCGCCGTCGCCTATTATTTCGCGCACAAGCTGCGCTCCGAACTCGACCCCGATCTGCCGATCGGCATCGTGGACTGCTATATCGGCGGCACGTCGATCACGTGCTGGATGAGCGAGGACGCGTTGAATTCCAGCGAGGCAGGACGTGGCTATCTCACCCGGTACGAGCGTGCGATCACCGGCAAGACGCAGGAGCAGTTCAAGCTGGAAACCGACGAATGGCAGACGAGATTCGATGCTTGGAACGCGAATATCGCGGCCGCCAAGGAAGCCGATCCCGACGTGACGTGGGATACGCTGAACGAACAGTACGGCGCATGCCCGTGGCCACCGCCGGTCACGCCGACGTCGCAGTACCGTCCGACCGGACCGTTCCGCGCCATGCTGGAACGCATCGCGCCATACTCGCTGGCTGGTTTCCTGTGGTACCAAGGCGAGGAGGACGAACCGTATTGTGGGTCCTACCGTGAGCTGCTGGGCATGCTGATCGGCGAGTGGCGCGCCATCTGGAGCGAGAACCTGCCGTTCCTCATCGTGCAGCTTCCGCAATGGATCGACAAGAAGGTGGACGAGACCGAAGGCGATCCGATGCTGTGGCCGGTGCTGCGCGAGGCCCAATGGGACGCGGCGCAGTCCATCGACAACGTGTACGTCATCTGCACCATCGATTGTGGCGAGTACGACAACATCCATCCTGTCGACAAGCGCACTCCGGGCGAACGGCTCGCCGATTGCGCGTTGAGGCAGGTTTACGGCATGTCCCGCATTCCCGTGTACGGGCCGACGGTGTTGGGCTTCCGTTGCGATCCGAACGGCCGCGTACGGCTGTTCTTCCGTTACGCGCACGGCCTGCATTTCGACGGCACCACGCCCGGCAGCAGGAATCAGGGCTCCGATGCGGAGCCGCCTTCGCTGGTGCGTTCGCCGGAGAGCTCCGGTTTCGAGCTTGCGGGCGCGGACGGCGTGTTCCATCCGGCCACCGCGGCGATTTTCGTGGATTGCGATATCGACGACCTCGTCAATTCCAAGGTGAACGTGGTCGATTACAACGCCACCGAATTCGGCATTCCCGTCAACAGCCGCAGCATCGGCACGATCACGCTGGCATGTCCGGATGTGCCGGAACCGATGTCGATGCGGTACGCATGGCGCAGCTGGGGGCCGGCTCCGCTGTTCAACAGCGATGGATTGCCCGCCCAGCCGTTCCGGCTTGATCTGACGGATCACACGGCGTCGAATGACGACGGTGAGTGATGCCGTGGCGTGACGCCACCAGGTGATGATAACCGAGTGACGATATGGAAAACCGGCCGTCCCTTCGATTCGAGGGGCGGCCGGTTTCGCTATGGGGTTGTTGTGGTTGTTGGAGTCGTTCCGAGGCCGCTATGAGGGCCGCCTCGAGGTCACTTCCACAGATCGGGGCCGAAGGACTCCAGATACGCGGTCAGCTCGTCGGCCATTTCCTGCTGTTCCGCCACGCGCGGATGGCCGGGTGTGGCCGCCGCGTTGCGCGAGTACAGGAAGTGCTGTACGCGGTCGTCGCCTTCGTCGTTGACCGTATGGCACACCTCGTCGATCGCGCGATCCCAGGACGGGTCGTGGATGAGCACGGTGGTGGCGAGCACGATCAGCGCATGCGGATATTTTCCGCGCAGCGCGTGCACGAAATCGACGTACCGGGCCCGCCAATGCGTGGCTTCCTCGCCGTCATAGTCGTCCGCCATGAAATCGCGGGGATGCGCATCGTTCTGACCCAGCGCGACCACGACGACATGCGGCGTGTATTGCGCGAAATCCCAAGGGGACGTGCCGCCCAGCTGCGTGTTGTAGACGGATTTGTCCCAGATGCTTTCCATGCCGATGTAGTCCGGCGCGTGGAACCAGCCGATGCCGTCCAGCAGGGTCGTGCCGCCCTGCGAGACCAAGTGCGTCTGCGCGCCGAGATTGCGTGCGGTGATGGCGGCGTACGAATACCAAGCGTTGCTGTACGGGCTCAGATCCACCTCCGGATCGGCCTGTCCCACGTAGCAGGCCGCTTCGCAGCGCTCGCCGCACGTTACGGAATCGCCGTACACTTCGATGCGGCGCTCCGGCAGCGGCGTCGCCGTCGGCATGAGCTTCGCTCCCTCGTCCAGCAGAATGCCATACACGTCAAAACGATTGTTGCCTTCGTCCTGCCGTTTGAAGATCGTCACTTCATGTTCGATGTTCGGCAGATCGGCGGCGATTGCCACGTCGACCGGATGGCGCGGTCCGTCGTCCTGCTGTCCGGTCGGTTCCACGCGGCTTGGATAGCCGTTTTCCATGCTGATGCCGTCATGCGCGCCGTCGATGGGCACGCGCGCCTTGACCTGCATGCCGTCGATGATGGCGCCGAGATACGCGTCGCCGTACCCCCAATGGTTGACGAGGCGCACGCCGATGCTGGTGCCGGTGCAACGGAACGATACCTGCGTGTAGGGGAACGCCCAGGTCTGATGGTCGGCGGGGGTGCGGTCGATGCGCCCCATGAACCGAAGGTCCGGATTGGTGATTGGAATGAATCGCGATGCTTGGGTGGTGGTGTTCATGGCCCTTCCTTGGAACGAATCGATGGTGTCTCCCGCTCCGCGGAACGGGGCGTGTCGTTTGCAAACAGTCTATGACATTGGTTAACCTCATCAATATCTTAACCGCTTCAGTAAAGGACACGCAATGACGCTAACTTTTCCACAAGATTTCACATTCGGCACGGCCACAGCGGCCTATCAGATCGAAGGCGCGGTGACCGAGGATGGCCGTTGCCCCTCCATCTGGGACACCTTCAGCCATACGCCGGGAGCCACCCTCGCCGGCGACACCGGCGATGTGGCCACCGATTCCTACCATCGTTGGCGCGAGGACCTCGCGCTGCTCAAGGACCTCGGCGTGGACGCCTACCGCTTCTCGATCGCCGTGCCCCGCATCATATCGACGCCTGATGGCGTGCCCAACGAAAAAGGCCTCGACTTCTACGAAGGCGTCGTGGACGCCCTGCTGGAGGCCGGCATCAAGCCGGTCGTGACGCTGTACCACTGGGATTTGCCGCAATACCTCGGCGACGAGGGCGGCTGGCTGAACCGCAGAACCGCCTATGCGCTCGCCGACTACGCGGGTATCGTGGCCAAGCGCCTCGGCGACCGCGTCGACACCTGGACCACGCTGAACGAGCCGTGGTGTTCGTCCTACCTGAGCTACGGAGCCAAGGAGCACGCGCCGGGCCTGGGCCTCGGCCCCGGCGCCTTCCCGGCGGTCCACCACCTGAATCTGGCGCATGGTCTGATGACGCAGGCCGTCCGCGCCGAAGTGGGGGACAAGGCCAAGTGTTCGGTCACGTTGAATCTGCAGTTCAACCGTGGCGACGCCGACGCCTGCCATCGCCTCGACCTGATCTCCAACCGCGCTTTCCTCGACCCGATGCTGCGCGGCCGTTACCCGGACGAACTGTTCTCCATCACCAAGGGCATCTGCGACTGGGACTTCATCCAGTCCGGAGACCTCGAGCTCATCCACCAGCCGATCGACGTGTTGGGCATCAACTACTATTCCACCAACCGGGTGGCCATGTCCGACCGTCCGCAGTTCCCGCAAAGCACCGAGGCGTCCACCGCCCCTGGAGCGTCCGACGTGGACTGGCTGCCCACCGAGGGCCCGCACACCGACATGGGCTGGAACATCGATCCGGACGGCCTGCATGACCTGCTGGTGCGCGTGCACGACAACTATCCGGAGGTCGATCTGGTGGTCACCGAGAACGGCATGGCCTGCAAGGACCAGCTGACGGTGAACGAGGACGGCACGAAATCGGTGCATGATCCGGACCGCATCGACTATCTCAAGCGTCATTTCGCCGCGGCGAAGCGCGCCATCGACGAAGGCGTGCCGCTGACCGGCTATTTCGTGTGGTCGCTGCTTGACAATTTCGAATGGTATTTCGGCTATGCCAAGCGATTCGGCATCACATACGTCGACTACGCCACGCAGGAGCGCATCCCGAAGGACAGCTTCATGTGGTACCGCGATTTCCTGGCTTCCCGCAAGGGCTGAGCGTCCGGCGATCGCCGTCGCGCGTTGTTCCATGAACGGCGTGCCGCGTCCATTCATGGCGTGGCACGCCGTTTTCGTTGCGATTCCGCCATTTTTCGCTGCTGCAGGATTTTGCATACGTATGCTTAAGCGCTTAACGACACTCCGGTAAAAAAATTTACATTAACCCTCTTAACGTGAACGGTCGCGGGTTGTGGGGGATGGACATCAAACCGCTTCGATGTATTGAAACGATTGGTGTTTTCTGTATTTGAAGCGGGTTGACCATAGGGTTGCGACGGCACTGCGGCTGTGCGGCGAGGGCGCGGAGCGCAACTTAAGCGCTTGACAAACTTAAGGGGTTCATTTATGATATAACTACTAGTTCATCAAAGGCAGGCAGAGAGGCCTGAGATGAAAAGGCATCACCAATGGAGCATCGGTGCCGAGACTCCGGAAGTGATGGACAAGGATTCACAAGGAAGGATCGGAAGATGAATCTCAAGAAGATCGTCGCAGCCGGCATCGCGGCTGTCTGCGCGGTGAGCATGGCGGCCTGCGGTGGCAGCGGCAGTGGCTCCTCCAAGGTCACCGACATACAGTACAAGGACATCAAGCTTGGTCAGACCGGCAAGGACATCAAGGCCAATCTGAAGCTGTTCAGCCATCGTACCGATATGCTCAAGAACGACTATCCGGGAACGACCTGGAAGCAGTACATCGCCGAATTCAACAAGACCTATCCGAACATCAAGGTCACCGTCGAAGCCAACAGCGACTATGCCAACAGCGCCATGACCCGTCTGCAGGGCGGTGACTGGGGCGACATCATGATGATTCCGGCGGTCGACAGGGCCGAACTGCAGAACTACTTCATCTCCTACGGCTCCCTCGGAGACATGAACAAGGAGATCAAGTACGCTGTCAACCAGTCCTACCAGAAGAAGGTCTACGGCGTGGCTTCGGTCGGCAACGCCTCCGGCATCGTCTACAACAAGAGGATCTTCAAGGAGGCCGGCATCGACAAGCTGCCGACCACCCCGAAGGAATTCATCTCCGACCTGAAGGCCATCAAGGAGAAGACCAAGGCCACTCCGCTGTACACCAACTACGCGGCTGGTTGGACCATGGGCGCCTGGGACGCGTACATCGGCGGCGCGGCCACCGGCGATCCCAACTACATGAACAACGTCTTCACCCACACCAAGAACCCGTTCAAGGATCCGGGTGACGGCACCCACGCCTACAACGTCTACAAGATCCTGTATGACGCCGTGGCCGATGGCCTGACCGAGGACGATTACTCCACCACCGATTGGGAAACTTCCAAGAACAAGCTGAACAGCGGCGACATCGCCACCATGGTGCTCGGCTCCTGGGCGGTCTCCCAGATCCAGTCCGCAGGCGACAACGCCAAGGACGTCGGCTACATGCCGTTCCCGATCTCCGTCAAGGGCAAGCAGTACGCCACCTCCGCTTCTGACTACGCGTACGGCATCAACAAGAACTCCTCCACCACCAACCAGGAAGCGGCCATGATCTTCGTCAAGTGGCTGACCGAGAAGTCCAACTACGCCTACAACGAAGGCGGCGTCTCGATCGCGGCCGACGACGACAAGCTGCCGGACCTCTACTCCGACTTCAAGAACGTCAAGCTCATCGCCGACGAACCGGCTCCTGACGGCGAGGAGGATCTGTTCAACGACCTCAACTCCGATTCCGAACTCAACATCAACAGCGGCGGCGACTCCCGTGTCCAGAGCATCGTCGAGCACGCGGCCAACAAAGACGAGTCCTACAACGACCTCGTCAAGGAGTGGAACCAGAAGTGGAACGACGCCCTTGATTCCGAAGGCGTCGACACCAAGTGATTCCGGAACGCCAGGCGTGACGGCGTGAAGTCGCGCATCCATCACTGAGGACTTCGGCTCGTTCTCGGCGGAACCAAGCCGAAGTCCTCTTCCATCGCAATTTTTCGTTAGGCAGAGAAGCAACCCAAAGAGGGGGATATCATGACTGCAGCAGCAGTGGAACCGACCGAGAAGGCCGAGATTCCATTCAACAAGCAGCCCCGAGATTGGCGTAAGGCGGGCGTCATCGTCGCCTTTTCCGCGATTCCGGTCGCACTGCTCGTAATCTTCACTTACTGGCCGTTCGGATCCATGATCGGCTACTCGTTCTACAAGATGAAGTACATCGGCCCGCGCCAATTCGTCGGCCTCCAGAACTACATCGACGTCTTCACCCGTCCCGACACGCTTTCCTCCCTGAAGCTGAGCCTCTACTACATGGTCGGCGCGCTGATCCAGGTGGCGCTGGCGCTGTATCTGTCCACCATGCTGGCGTTCAAGGTCCGTGGCGGCAGCGCGTTCAAGGCCATCTACTTCTTCCCGTATCTGATCAACGGCATCGCGGTCGGCTTCATCTTCAAGTTCTTCTACACCCGCGGATACGTGTTCGACACCGTGCTCCAATGGTGCGGATTCCAACTCGACAACCTGCCATACTGGCTGAAAGACCAAAGCATTAACAACTGGTCTCTGGTGGGCGCCTCCGTCTGGCGTTATCTCGGCCAGAACGTGATCCTGTTCATCGGCGCCATGATGTCGATCGATTCGACGCTGTACGAGGCGGCCGAAATCGACGGCGCCAACAAGTGGCAGCAGTTCAAGCACATCATCCTGCCGGGCATCAAGACCATCCTGGTGCTGAACGTCATCCTTTCGATCACCGGCTCGCTGTCCGCCTTCGAAGGCCCGTACGTCATCACCTCCGGCGCCAACGGCACCGCCACCTACTTCGTGCGCATGGACCGTCTCGCCCACACCAGCCAGAAGGTCGGCTTGGCATCCGCCATGGCAATCGTCCTGCTGATCATCATCCTCATCTGCGCGCTGTTGCAGAACCTGTTCTTCAAGTACGTGTTCAAGGATGCCGATGACGGCGTGGAGAAGGCAAGGAAGCAGGCGGCCAAGATCGAGCGCCAGCGCGCCCGCATGGCCAGGAAGAACGCTTCGGTCTTCAAGAACGGACCGAGCAACAAGGAAAAGGCGGTGGCATGATGACTGACGCAGTCGCACTCGCTAAGGAACGTTCCGCAGCCAAGACCGCGGGCTTCTGGTACAAGTTCAAGATCGGGGTGGCCGTATTCCTCAAGTATTTCTCTCTGATCTTCGTCGCTTTCATGATGCTGCTGCCGCTGGTCAGCTGCTTCGTGACCGCAGCCAAGACGGACAAGGAATACCAGAGCACGTCCGTCATGGACATGCCGAAGAACTGGTTCAACTTCGACAACTACGTGCAGGCGTTCGTCACGTCGAACATGGCGGTCGCCTTCCGCAACTCCATCATCGTGGTGGTGGTGGTCCTGGTGGTCACCACGATCATCGGCACCATGCTGGCCTACGTGCTGAGCCGCTTCCAGTTCCCCGGCAACGGCCTGATCCGTGGCATGTTCACCCTTGCGGCACTGCTTCCGGGCATCGCCATGCAAGTCGCGCTGTACAAGATGATGGTCAACTTCCACGCCGTCAACACGATGTGGGGCTACATTGTGATGATGTGCGGCACCGACGTGATCTCCATCTACGTGTTCATCCAGTTCTTCGAGAACATCTCGACCTCCCTGGATGAGGCCGCCATCATGGACGGCGCCTCCTACTTCACCGTCTACTACAAGATCCTGCTGCCGCTGCTGAAGCCGGCGATCGTGACCTGCGCCATCCTGAAGGGCGTCGGTGTGTACAACGAGTACTACGCCGCCAACCTTTACCTGCAGGACGCGAATCTGAAGACCATCGCCATCGCGCTGTACTCCTTCACCGGCCCGATGGGCAGCAAGTACAACCTGATCTGCGCCGGCGTGATCATCACGCTGCTGCCGATGCTGATCCTGTTCCTGATCTTCCAGAAGCAGATCTACAGCGGCATCGCAGCCGGCTCCGTGAAGGAATAAAAAACGTAACCTCCAACTTCCTTTTTCCACAACCAAGGGCCGCGCCAAGATTCATATCGCGGTGCGGCCCTTTCCTTTCCAGAACATTTGTTAGAAGGATTCACTATGTCTCACATCCCCAGCACGTTTGCTCCTCTGAACGAGGGTTGGACGTTGACCGCCGTCAACCCGGAAGCCGCTCCCGAGGCACTGCGCGCGACGCTCGCCGCGGGCATTCCGGCCACTGTGCCGGGAGAGGCCACGCTTGACCTGCTCAACGCCGGTCTGATCGACGACCCGTTCGACGGCGACAACGAGAACAAGCAGCAGTGGATCGGCGATGTCGATTGGCGATTCACCTGCCGTTTCGATTGGCAGGATGACGGCTCCGACCGTCACGACCTGGTGGCCTACGGCCTCGACACCATCGCCGACATCGCATTGAACGGCCGCCCGGTCGCCTCCACCCGCAACTTCCACCGTTCCTACCGTTGGGATGTGCGCGGTCTGCTCAGAGACGGCGCCAACGAACTGACCGTCACCTTCACATCCCCCGTGCGTGAATCCGACCACATGGAACAGGTCCGTGGCTACTATCCGCACACCGAACACCACGCCTTCAACCAGATCCGCAAGCCGAGCTATTCCTTCGGCTGGGATTGGGGCATCGACGTGGCCAACGCCGGCATCTGGCGCGAGATCGGCATCGACTCCTGGTCCGGCGTACGCATCGCATCCGTCCGTCCGCTGGTCGACGTCACCGCCGACGGCACCGGACTGCTCAACGTGCACGTCGAAATCGAACGCGCCGGCAAAGGACGCGTCATGTCCCCGTACGATTCCCATCCGGTCCGTCAGGCCGTGCCGGTGCACGCCGAAATCTCCGGCTTCGGCACGAATCTGTCCGTCGATGGCGTCGTGGCCGAAGGCCGCAACGAGGCCGTGCTGACGATCGCCGTGCCGGAAGCGAAGCTGTGGTGGCCCGTCGGCTACGGCGACCAACCGTTGTACGATGTCGACGTCACCGCCGGTGATGCCAAGGAAGCGTTCTGGAACGGCCATGTCGGCTTCCGTACCGTGCATGTGGACACCCGTGCCGACAACATCGGCCGTCCGTTCCAGATCTACGTCAACGACGTGCCGGTGCACGCGCACGGCTACAACTGGATTCCCGACGACGCCTTCATCTCCCGTGTCTCCCAGCGCGACTACGAGCGCGGCATCCGCGATCTTGTGGAATCCAACTCCAATATGGTGCGCGCCTGGGGCGGCGGCATCTACGAGTCCGACGAGTTCTACGACCTGTGCGACGAGTACGGCATCATGGTGTGGCAGGACTTCATGCTGGCCTGCGCCGCCTATCCGGAGGACGCCGAAACCAAGGCCGAAGTCGAGGCCGAGGCCCGCGAGCACATCACCCGCCTGTCCGAACATGCCAGCCTCATCGTGTGGAACGGCTCCAACGAGAACTACGTGGCCTACTCCGAGTGGGGCGGTTACAAGCAGGCCCTGCGCGACGACGACCGCAAGCCGAACGCATACGGATACGGCGAGAAGCCGTGGGGCGACTACTACTATTCCGAACTGTTCCCGTCCCTGTTGGCCGAACTCGATCCGGGCCGCTCCGCCTACCTGCCGAGCTCCCCGATGAGCTTCACCAAGTTCACGGGCGCCAACCTCGACACCGACGGCACCATGCACATCTGGGATGCTTGGAACCGCGCCGACTACACCGTGTACGCGCAGTACACCCCGCGCTTCGCCGACGAATTCGGCTACCAGGCTCCGCCGGCATGGAGCACCCTCACCGGTGCCGTGCACGACGGCAAGCTGGAACCGTTCGGCAAGCAGATGCTGGTGCATCAGAAGGCCTCCGGCGGCAACTACAAACTGGCGCGCGGCATGCGCTCGCACATCACCCCCGGCCACCTCGACGACGTGAGTTTCGGCGGCGTGGTCAACGGCAAGCCGTCCGACGGCGAGCACAGCTGGCTGATCCCCACCGACAACTGGGCCGATATCGAGGACTGGCACTGGGCATGCCAGCTGCAGCAGGCGCAGGCCATGCGCTTCGGCGTGGAGCACATGCGCTCCCTCGAGCCGGTGAACGCCGGCGCGCTGATTTGGCAGCTGAACGACGACTGGCCGGTCGTCTCCTGGGCCGCGGTCGATTTCAACGGACACCGCAAGCCGGTCTGGTATGCGTCCCGCGACTTCTTCGCGCCGCACCTGGCCACCATCCAGCCGCGCGTCTCCGAGGAATACCGTGAGACCCACAGCTGGGAAGGCGTGAAGACCGCCAACGACCACTTCGAGCTGATCGTGCTCAACGACACCCGCAAGGCGTGGAAGGGCTCCTGGAAGGTCGAGCGCGTGAACCTGTCCGGCGAGGTGCTCGCTTCCCAAAGCTTCGATGACGTCGAGCTAGGCGCGGTTTCCCATATCGGACTGCCGCTCAACGAGGACATCGTCTCCTATGGGGACGCCGGCAATGAGCTGGTCGTGGCCACCCCGTCCGACAACGCCTTCGCCCGCGTGGTCTTCAACCCGGCCGAGATCATCGACCAGAAGCTCGCCGCTCCCGCCGACGCGTTCGAAACCTCCGCCAAGGCCGTTGAAGGCGGCGTGGAGCTTACGGTTACCGCCAGAAGCTACGTGCGCGACCTGTTCTGCATGGTCGACAAGGTCGATGCCAAGGCGTCCGTCACCGAAGGCATGGTCTCCCTGCTGGCCGGCGAGAGCGTCACGCTGCACCTCGCCACCGACGCGGTCTCCGATCCGGCCGCGTTCGCAGCGGCCAACGTGCTGCGCAGTGCCAACGATCTCAAACGCGAGTGGTGACGTCTTGGCCGCTGTCCGGGGAATGCCCTCCGGAACGATGGATGAGGAGGGCATTCCGCTGAACATTTCAGCATGACGGTTCCGCTTAAGTGAAAAATTAAGTGAAGGCGCCGCCGACCCTACGAAGCAAAGTGCCGTAAGCACTGGCTTCCTGCGGGGGTTGGTGGCGCCTTTGCTGTATGATGTAGGTGAACCGTTTAAGTTCGATTTCAGCAAAGAGAAGGTGCGGGTATGCCAGTTCAAAAAAGCAAGGTGACGATTTTCGATGTCGCCAAGGCGTCAGGCGTTTCCAGCAGCGCCGTCTCGTATGCCCTCAACGGCAAACCCGGAGTCTCCGAGGGAACCCGTGCCAAGGTGCTGCAGGTGGCCCATGAATTGGGCTGGAAGCCGAACGGCGCGGCCCAGGCGCTGGCCAAGGCGAAGACGCAGCGCATCGGCTTGGTGCTGGATTACGATCCCGAGCTGCTGTCCGTCGAATCTTTCATGATGGAGCTGATCTCCGGCTTGGGTGCCGAGCTGGAAAAGCATGATTATTCCATTCTGGTCCGTATGGCCGTCGGCGAGGACGCCAAACTGGCGATCATCAAGGATTGGATCGCCACCGGCAACGTCGATGGACTGCTGCTGGTCAACGTGGAGCTTGGCGACCCGTGCGTCTCCCTGCTTGAGAAGAACCCGGATGTGCCGGTCCTTGCGATTTCCGACGCTTCCGTGGCCGGCAACCTGCCGAGCCTGTCCAGCGCCGACGCCGACGCTGTGCGTCAGGCGGTGCAGTATCTGTATGACCTCGGCCATCGGCATATCGCGCGTGTGGGCGGTCCTGAGGCGTTGGCCCACTCGTATATCCGTGACGCCGCGTTCTCCGACGTGGCCGCCGAATTGGGCATACGGTACCGCTGCCTGCATACCGACTACACGCCTGAATCCGGACGTGAGGCCACCAATCGCCTGCTGGGTTTCGGAGAGCGTCCGACCGCCATCATCTACGACAATGACGTGATGGCGTTGGCCGGTCTTGGCGTGGCCAACGTGAAAGGCATCGCCGTGCCTGACGAATTGTCGCTCATGTCTTGGGACGATTCCTTCATGTGCACCGCGGCCTATCCGAATCTGACGGCCATGGGCCGCAACGTGGTGGACACCGGCAAGACGGCCGCACGGCTGATGCTCAGGCTCATCGACGGTGAGAAGGTCGGCCATATCATGGAGGAGCCGTACGAGCTGCGTGCGCGCGAATCCACTGGTCCCGCTCCCGCTGGGCGATGAACGCGTGGCGATTGCGCGTTGATCGCGCGATGGCGTGGAACCATGAAGCGAAAACGCCGCATGGCCATATGGCCGTGCGGCGTTTTCGTGTGTTTTCGCGTTGCGTGAAGGATTTTGGGCGGATTCGCGGGATTCGGACGGAATCTAGTCGAGCGAGAAGGTCTTGCGGATCAGATTCATCTGCACCCAGAAGCTGGCTCCGGCGCCGACGAATATCCACAGCAGCGGCACCAGCATCAGCGTCTGCTCCGGCGCGATCAGCACCACGATGATCGGCCAGATGTTCAGCAGAAGCGCGGCGAAGGCGATATGTGGCTTGCCCAGGGCGAGCCGGGCGGATTGCGTGAGCTGCTCGCCGACGCTCAGCTTGCTGCGGCCGGTCAAAGGCAGCACGAAAGCCAGCGCCGAGCCGACGACCGCGATGACCACGATGGTTACGCCATAAAGGACGGCTACGGTGTCGGTGGATTGTCTCGACAGGTACCACAGGTCGAACAGCGCCAATCCGCAGAACGCGGCGATTGCCGCCGTCAGGGCAAGCGTGGTCGGGAAGCGGCGCTTGAAAGCCGCCCAGAAGCTGCGGAAGATGCCCTTGCAGGAGCCGCTTTGCAGTTCGCGCGCCACTTCGCAGGCCGCCGCGGTCGAAGCGCCGACCGTCACAACGGGAATGGAGCAGATGGTCCAGGCGATGCTGATCATCGCCATATCGCCGACGGTGCTCATGAAGTCGTTGAATGGATTGTCCTGACTGAAAATGCTGGCCATGGTCTCCTCCGTGGGTGGTTTTTGTGGTGCTGTGCAGGCGGTTGCCGGAACCGCTATGCGCTGAGATAGTCGATGAGCCGTTGCGCGGTTGTGGGATTCGGCGATTCCCGCACGATGCCGATGAGTGCGTTGGACTTGGCTGATTTCAGCCGGTTCCACTGCCGGAAGTCGGTCATCGAAAGACCGAACGGCTCGGCCTTGCCTTTGCCGCCGCCTTCGAAATCGGGATCGTCGGAATCCTTGAAGCCCTTCATCGTGACGAAATCGCCGGAAAGCAACGTGCGCTGCCGCTTGGTCAGCGACGAATCGAGATTGGTCAGATAGCCGTAGCCGGACAGCTGCTTGAAGGTCTTCGGCGTGGCCACGATCGCGTCTATCTCATGATTGGCGATCATGGTCTGCAGCTTGCTGATGCCGTTCTCGTCGTTGGAAAAATAGGTGTCGACGAGCACTCCGCCCTTGCGGCCTTCCGGCAGGTCCAGCCGTTTCGCGACCTGCGACTGCAGGCTTGCTGCCTCCTGCTGGCCGACGGCATCGTCGAACACCGCCACGTACAGTTTCGGCCCTGGTGCGGGTGCGAGGATCTGCACGGCGATGTATACGACCACGCAGACGATGGCCGCGATAACCACGGTGCGTGCCAGCAACTGGTCGCGGAAGTACTTCCATTTGCGGTTCCATGGCAGTTTCCGCAGTGTTTGGATGCGTGATTGGCCTTGGTATTCGTTGGCCGAGGAGAGTGTGTCGATGGCTTCGGCCTGCCGGCTGTCGATTTCGCCGCCTTTGTATGGTGTGGACGATTCCATGCCTGCTTCCGCCTCCCTGCGTCGCTGCGATGCCTCGTTGCTGCGGTGCCTGTGATGGCTTGCCGCCATTTGCTCCACTTAAGCGCTTAATATATACTGGTTTTCCGTAAAAGTCAATTGCGCTCATGGCGAGGTCGAGTCCTTTGCCGTGGTAACCGCTTGAAACAGCCCAAGGAGACAATGATGTTTGATCAGGGACCACATGTCGTGCTGCGCCGCGATGGCGTCTGCGTCGTGCTGAAGACGCCGGAAAACGAGATGCCGCAAGTCGAATATTGGGGCCGTGATTTCGGCATTTCCGGCGATGAGACCAGTCTGGCCCAGCTGGATGCGATGACGCTGAAGGTCACGCCGCTGCGTCCTATGCAGACCGTGATCCTTGAATTCGAGGCGCTGTGATGAGCGGGGAAACGATGGGCGGGGAAAACTTGCGGTCCGTCGATCCGCAGCCGGTCGACCCGCACCTGAACACGCTGACCCGTACGTTGTTCCGATCCTTGCACCAGGCAAGCGGCAAATTCGCCATGTTCGGCCACCAGAACGAAACCAGCAACGTGATCGGTCCGAACACCGATTCCGACGTACACGCGGTCACCGGCACCTACCCCGCGCTGTGGGGCAGCGACCTGAGCGGCGTGGAACGCGACGAAACCACCAATATCGACGGCTTCGCCATGGGCGACGTCCGCGACGAACTGCTGCGCGCCTACACCATGGGCGCGGTGACGACCATGAGCTGGCATTCCGCCAATCCGATCACCTTCGGCGGGTACGGGCACAATATGGCGCCCGGTTCCGTGGCGGCTGTGCTGCCCGGCGGCGCACGGCACGGGCAGTTCCTCGAATGGCTGGACCGCGTGGCCTCGTTCCTGGACTCGGTGGTGGACGGCGTCAGCGGCGAATCCGTGCCGATCGTATTCCGCCCGTTCCACGAGCACACCGGCGACTGGTTCTGGTGGTGCACCGGGTCACCCGCGCAACCCACCGACACCACGCCGGAACAATTCGTCGCCCTGTGGCGCATGACCGTGGACTACCTGCGCGACTCGTGCGGCCTACACAACGTGCTCTACGCCTACTCGCCCGACCGTAGCCGTATCGACATGAGCTCGGAAAGCACATGCGAGGCCGGGTATCTCTACGCCTACCCGGGCGATGACTATGTGGACGTACTCGGATTCGACGACTACTGGGACATCGCGCCCGCCGACGTCGAGGCAGAGCGGCCGCGTGAACGGCACGACGATCTGATCACCATGCTGACGGTGGTCGGGCGGCTCGCCCGTGAACGCGGCAAGATCGCCGCCGCCACCGAAGTGGGCTCGCCTGGCGAATTCGCGTCGCGGTACGTGATGAGCGCGGAAGACGAAGCCGCGCTGGCCGGCGCCGGCGCTTGTGCCAGTGCCGCGGATGATGGTTGCGCTGCCCATGGCGAATCGAATGCTGTCGGCTCCGGAACAGCCCAGACAGCTGCGCCGTCCGAATCCGATTCGCCGTGGACGCGCTACCTGCTCACCGCCGCGCTCGCCAACAGCGATACGCGTCGGGTGCTGTGGTACATGCCGTGGCGCAATGATCCGGGCGCCGCTGGAACCGGCGCATACGGCACTCCGGTGGAGGGGTCGCGTTATGCGGCTGATTTCCGCCGTTTCACCAAGCATCCTTTCATCCGTATGGCCAATACCCTTCCGCCGCTGTACTGATTCCCGGATTCCCGCGGCCATCCGCGCCGGTTGAGACGGCAATCGTCGTCGATGCCGGAGGCGCGGATGAAGGACTTGACGGCGCGGATGGCGTGTCCCACTTGCGGCTTAAGCGCTTAATCACTACAGTAGGGCACAGCGGCGAGGGAATATGACGAAGTTTCCCGAGCGCATAACCGAACAAGGTGCGAACGCAAGGGGCGCATGCACATGCGGCGCGTCGCTCATCGGCGCGCCGGAACGTGCGTTGCGTGAAAACCAAGTGCGCGATCGCAGGAAATCAGGAAAGGATTTGACATGGCTGTCGAAGACAAAAAATATCAGCTGGGAACGGCGGAAAACAAGGCGTTCCTCGACGCGGCCCGCGACAATCTGCTGAACTTCGGCACGAAGTTCCCGGCTCCCGACGGCAGCTCCTACTGGCTGGGCGACGACGGCACCCCATGGAAGGACCGCAATCGCGCCACTTGGATCACCTGCCGCATGACCCACGTGTACTGCCTGGGCGCATTCGTCGGTTTCCCGGGTGCCGAGGAGCTGGTCGACGCCGGTCTGAAGGGTCTCAAGGGCGCGCTGCATGACGACGTCAACGATGGCTGGTATCCGGAAATCACCCCCGAAGGCGGCTACACGCCCACCAAGCAGTGCTATGCGCACGCTTTCGTGCTGCTGGCCTCATCGTCCGCGACCCTGCTCGGTCGCCCCGGTGCCGCCGAACTGCTCGACCATGCCGAAAAGGTCTTCCTCGACAAGTTCTGGGACGACGAGACCGGCCTGTCCGTCGACACGTGGAACACCGAATTCACCGAACTTGACCCGTACCGCGGCCTCAACGCCAACATGCATTCCGTCGAGGCGTTCCTCGCCGTGGCCGACGTGACCGGCGACGAGACCTGGCGCAAGCGCGCGGGCCGCATCATCGAGCACGTGCTCGGCTGGGCGAAGGCCAACAACTGGCGCATCCCCGAACACTTCCATTCCGACTGGTCGCTCGACCTCGAATGCAACCGCGAGAAGCCGGACGACCAGTTCAAGCCGTACGGCGCGACTCCGGGCCACGGCATCGAATGGGCCCGCCTGATCACCCAGTGGGCCACCAGCACCTATCCGTCCGATCCGGCGGCCGCGGCCCCGTACATCGACGCCGCGGAGCATCTGTTCAACCGTGCGGTCGAGGATGCGTGGAACGCGGACGGTGCGCCCGGCCTCGTATACACCACCGACTGGGACGGCAAGCCCGTCGTGCACGACCGTATGCATTGGACGCTGGCCGAGGGCATCAACACGTCCTCCACGCTCGCCCGCGTGACCGGCAAGGAATCGTACGCCAAGTGGTATGCGACGTTCCTCGAGTACGCGGACAGCACGGTGATGGATCACGTCAACGGATCCTGGTTCCACCAGCTCGACCGCACCAACCAGCCGATCGGCACCGTGTGGCCGGGCAAGTCCGACCTGTACCACGCGACGCAGTCCATGATGATTCCGCTGCGCGACCCGAGTCTGTCCATCGCACCGGCGGCCAAGAAGCAGGGCTGAGCCTCCATCAGCCGGCGTAAAAAACGGCCTTCCCGTCCGTATGTTGTCACCGCGGATCGATTGATCCGGTGATTTCCATACGGACGGGAAGGCCGTTTTGTGTTGTGCGCGAATGGTTTTGGCTTGCCCTTCCGGCTTTTGTTACCGCAGGTGGCCTGTTCGGGTAACAAAAGCCGGAAGGGCAAGCCGTTTTGTGTTTCTTGCGATTACTCAGCGGTTGCGGCAGCCGCGTCAACGATCACTGCCGCTTCTTCACCCCGTTCGCTGCCGGACTTGCCAAGCGCAAGCTGGGCGGCGACGAACAGCACCGCCAGCCAGATAACGCCGGCGATCACGGCGATGCGGTAGCTTGCGGAGAAGCACATCAGCACCACGACCAGCAGCATGAACGCGATCACCACGTACGGCGTCACGTTGGCGAACGGCAGCTTGAACGCGATCTTGTCGAGCGCTTCCTTGCCCTTCAGCCCCTTAAGTTCGGCCGGGCCATCGCCAGCCGCAACCATGCGACGGAACTTAATCTCCGTAATCATAATCATGATCCAGTTGATCGCAGCCGCGATCGTGGCGATCGACATCAGGTAATTGAACGCGAATTCCGGCCATACGAACACGACAACAACGGCAATCGCAATAATTATCGCGGAAGTGATAACACCCCCGACCGGCACGCCCTTCTTGCTGAGCTTACCCAGGTAAGCCGGCGCGTTGCCCTGCTTTGCCAGCGAATACAGCATGCGGGAGTTGGCGTACAGGCCGGAATTGTAGACGCTCATCACGGCGGTCAGGCACACGAAATTGAGGATGCCGGCGGCCGCGTGCACGCCGACGGAGTCGAAGATCTGCACGAACGGGCTGGAATCGCCGTCGATTTTGCTCCACGGAATCACCGCCATGATCACGCCGAGCGCGCAGATGTAGAAGACGAGAATACGCCAGATGATGCCGTTCGTGGCCTTCGGAATGGTGGTGCGCGGATTCTCGGTTTCGCCGGCGGTGATGCCGATGAGTTCGGTGCCGCCGAAGCTGAACATCACCACGACAAGCGCCATCAGCAGGCCGGTCCACGTGCCGTCGGCGTTGCGGGTCATCAGGCCGTGCGGCAGGAATCCGCCGTCCACGGTGAACCAGTTGGCGAAGCTCGCGCGAATGCCCGAAGCGGTCGGCACATTGGCGATGATCACATACAGGCCGCCGAGAATCATGGCCAGCACGGCCACGATCTTGATGATGGCGAACCAGAATTCGAATTCGCCGAACTTGTTCACGCCCATGAGATTCAGCGCCGCGATGGCCACGAGGAACACCGCCGCCGACACCCACTTCGGAATGTTCGGGAACCAGTAGTTCACGAACGAGCCGACCACGGCAAGCTCCACCATGGCCACCAGCACGTAGTTGAACCAGTAGTTCCAGCCGGAAATGAAGCCCGCTCGCCGTGACCAGTAGCGCGTCGCGTAGTAGCTGAACGCGCCAGCCTTCGGATCCTCGACCGCCATCTCGCTCAGAGCGCGCACGATCATGAAGATCACGAGACCGCCGACGAGGTAGGCGAGCAGAATGGACGGGCCGGCCAGCTGGATGGATTCGCTGGAGCCGTAGAACAGGCCGGTGCCGATGGCGCCACCCAGCGCGATGAGCTGGATATGGCGGTTTTTCAACGATTTACGGAGCGTCGGCGGAACCGGCACGTCGTCGGTTCCACGCGGCTTCTTTGCGGCGGTGACGTCGCTCATGGAGATTTCCTCTTCTCTGTTTCCTTGCGATTGCGCGTTGCGCTCGCTGCTTGCGTTGCGTGCTGTTGCACGCTTGCATGTGCTTGTTTTGCTTGCTTTTTTGCGATTCGCCCTTTGTGAGGGAACGTTTCCGATTGTAGCGGGAAGCGGCGGGCAAAGTGTTGGTTTGTTCGTTCCGGAATGTCTGGTTTGCTTAACGGGTTGTTTGGTTTAGAAGTTCGATTCGCGCGATTGCTGTGCGATTCGAACGCGCGATTTGGACACGTGTTGCGGATGTGCGGTTTGGCGCGTCTTTCCAAGCTTCATGGTGTTCAATGGAATGAGGGGCTACGAACGGAGGTCGACATGGCATTCGTCAAGGACATGCTGCGAATGTGGGCGCATTCGTGGAAAAGATTCATTTCCATCGCCATGATCACGTTGCTCGGTGTGGCCGTGCTCACCGGCATTTACGCGGGCTGCCGTGACGCGTTCCGCAGCACCGATCGCTTTTTCGACGCGCAGGGCCTGCACGACGTCCAGGTGCTGTCCACTGCGGGCCTGTCGAACGGCGATATCGCCGCGTTGCGCAAGGTGAACGGTGTTGCGAAAGTGCAGGCGGAACGGTCGCAGGAAGTGACGTTCGATTTGGACGGCCGCAAGTCGGCGACCATGCAGGAAATCGGCACGAACGGCATTGACCAGCCATACTTGCAGGAAGGGCGCATGCCGAAGAAAGCCGGCGAAATCGCGGTAACCAGGAAATTTATTCGCGATTCGGGCAAGCGTATCGGCAGCCGCCTCACCGTAACCCCCGAATCGGCTTCCTCCGATACTTCCGATACGAACGATACGAACGGTGCGGACGGCACGAATGAAACGAACGGCACGGACGAGGCGCCGAGCTTCCCGACCAAGCTCACCATCGTGGGCGTGGTGCTCGATCCGCAGAACCTGAGCAACCCGGACGGCTACTCCGCCATGACCTCGTTCCGTTCCACCGCCACCACCGACTACACGTTCTTCGCGCCGTCCGATGGCGTGACCGGCACCCTCTACACGTCCGCCACGCTGCTCGTCAAGGGTGCGGCCGCCGAAAGCACGTTCGACGAATCGTACGAAAACACCGTCAAGCAGGTGACCGACCGCATCGACGGCACCGTGAAAACCGACCGCCAGAAGGCCCGTCGGCAGGAACTGCTCGACGCGGGCAACAAGAAGATCGCCGACGCGCGTGCGGAAGCCGACAAGAAGTTCGCGGACGCGCAGTCGCAAATCGACGCGAATCGGCAGCAATTCAACCAGCAGGTCGACCAGATTGTCAGCATGCAGGCGGGCGCGGCAGCTGCGGGAGCTGCGGCAAACGGCGCGAACGCAGGTGCGGCGGCGGCCGCAGGTGCGACTACCCCCCAACTTGACGAAACCACGCGTGAAACAATGCGTGAAACCATCATCGCCGCTAGTCCCGAACTGACGCAAGCCAAGCAGCAGCTCGACCAGGCGCAATCGCAATTGAACGAGCAGAAGGCAAGTACCGAACAAACGCTGAAAACCAAGGAAAACGAGCTGAAAACCAGCATTCCGCAAGTGCGCTGGTATGTGCAGGACCGGCAGTCGCTCGGCGGGTTCAGCGCGCTCAAATCCGACCTCGACTCCATCCAGTCGCTCGGCAACGCGTTCCCGATTGTGTTCCTGCTGGTGGCCGTGATGATGAGCCTGACCGCCATGGCGCGCATGGTCGAAGAGGACCGCTCGCTCATCGGCACGTACGTGGGGCTCGGCTACGGGCGGCTGGCGGTCGCGTCGCGCTACCTGCTGTTCGCGTTGCTCGCCTGCCTCATCGGCGGCGGCCTCGGCCTGATCGCCGGCTTCCTTGGCATTCCTGCGTTCCTGCTGGTCGTATTGCAAGGCATGTATGTGATGCCCGGTCTGCGGCTGGAATACGACTGGCTGTACGGCTCGCTCGGCATCGCGCTGTTCGTGGTCGGCGTGCTCGCCGCCACCATCTACGCGTGCGTGCAGGAAATGAGGCAGACGCCCGCCTCGCTGCTGCGTCCGAAAGCGCCGCGCGCCGGCTCGCGCATTCTGTTGGAACGGATTCGGCCGGTCTGGAATCGCATCGGCTTCCTCAGCAAAGTGACCGCGCGCAACATCTTCCGCTTCAAATCGCGCCTCATCATGACGGTCGGCGGTGTGGCTGGCTGCACCGCGCTGATTGTCTGCGGCCTGGCCATCAACGACACCGTCGCAGACCTCGGCATCAAGCAATACCGCGACATCTACCAGTACGACCTGATGGTGGTTTCCGACGATTCGGACGCGTCGGCGATGCGCACGAAAGTCGCGTCAGACGGGCGCGTCACGTCATCGCTTGACGTGCGCATAGAGTCGGGCGATTTGACGGTTGCGGGCAGTGGCGACGGTGACAGCGGCAAGGCCGGCGGCAGCGGCAGCGAAAGCATCCAGCTGGTCGCGGTGCCGGAAAAGCATCTGTCCGATTTGGGCGAAATGGTCACGTTGCAGCCGGTCTCGTCCGGCATACTGGGCACGTCCGGCGTCGGCAAAACCGGTTCGCTGAAACTCGATGACGATGGCGTGATCGTCGCGCAGTCGGCGGCAAGCGCGCTGGGCGTCAAGGCCGGTTCCAAGGTGCGACTGACCAACGGCGACGGCGTGCAGGCGACGGCGAAGGTGAGCGCGGTGAATCGCAACCTCATCGGCTCGGATGTGTATGTAAGCGAAACCTACTACGCCAAGCTTTTCGACTCGAAAGACGCGAAGAACACCAAGAATTCCAAGAGTTCCGAGGATTCCGAGGCTCTGACGTGGAACGCCATGCTCGCCAAGCTTTCCGGCTCCGACACTTCGCAAACCGACTATGCGGAATCGCTCGAAGAGGACAGTTCGGTGATGAAGGCCGTAAGCTGCGCGCACATGGCCGACAGCTTCAAATTCGACCTCATGGGCGCGGTGGTGGCGCTGATCGTGGCGCTCGCCGGCGGTCTGGCGCTGGTGGTGCTGTTCACGCTCGCCAATACGAACGTGTCGGAACGCGTGCGCGAGATGGCCACGCTCAAGGTGCTTGGCTTCTTCGACCGCGAAGTGCACCATTACGTGAACCGTGAGATGATGATCCTCACCGTCATGGGTGTGATACTGGGCCTGCCGCTCGGCCGGCTCGTCGGTGGCATGCTGACGATGGCGCTCAACATGCCATCGTTGTATTTCGAGGTGGAGGTCAAGCCGCTGAGCTACGTGATCGCGGCCGTGGCGACCATGGCCTTCGCGCTGCTCGTGCAGCTGTTCGTCAACCCCGTCCTCGACCGCATCGACCCCATCAGCTCCCTCAAGTCCGTGGAGTAGCGTCCCTCCGAAGCCCTCTCAGTTCTTCGGGTAGCGGTAGTTGTGGGGGAGTTGGGTGGTGAGCTGCGGGTCCAGGCCGAGTTCCTTGAGTTGGCGGTCGATTTCGAGGCGCGCACGTTCCACAAGTTCGGCGCGACGGCTGTCCAAACCGTTCAGCCCCTCCTGCTTTTCCAGCGATTCCAACGTCTCCGCCATACGCTTGAGCCGGTCCTGATGGTGCAGCAGCGCACGTACCTGCGCATGTTCGCGTACGATCGTCCGCCAATCGGATGGCGTGTGTGCGATCTCCCGAACCGCGGTGACCGGATGTACGTCGGCCACCTGATATGTGATCGAGCCGAGCAGCGGCATCAGGAACACCGTGATCGCGCCGGCTGCGACCAGCGTCGACGCGGTGTCGCTTTGCATGGTGCCGACCTTCACCGCCAGCGACGTGACGGCGACGATGATCGGCAGCGCGGTCGTGCAATACAGGGCTACGGTGACGCGATGATGCGATGACAGCGGATTCTCGCGTTTGTCGAGCGACAGCGCAACATATACGGGCACTGCGCGAATCAGCATGAGCATGACGATGAACGCGACGAGCAGTGCGGGCCGGCCTGCCACGGCGCGCACGTTGATCGCGGCGCCTGACACCACAAAAAATACAGGAATGAGGAAGCCGTAGCCGACACCCTCCAACTTCATTTCCAGCGACTTGCTGCCGTCGGGGATGATGTAACGCAGGATGAAGCCCGCGGCGAACGCGCCGAGCACCGCGTCGAGTTCGAACAGTGCGGAAATGGTGACAAGGAAGATGAGCAGGAACGTGGTCAGTCGCATGAGCGTTTGCGATGACGTGTTCGCATTGTCCGTAAGGAAACGGTACAGGCGATGGCCGGTTTTCAGCGCTTTCGTCGGCAGTGTGGCGCACAGCAGGCAGATGGCAAGGAACGCGCCGAGCACGAGCATGGTTTGCCAGCCGGTTCGGGTGGATAGCAGGATGGCCATGGCAAGGATTGGGCCGAGTTCGCCCCACGTTCCGTACGAGATGATGGCGTCGCCGATGGGGGTGCCTTCGAGGTTGCGTTCCTTGAGAATCGGCATAAGCGTGCCGAGCGCGGTGGTGGTGAGTGCGATTACCGTGGCCACGCCGTTGATACCTTGCTTGGTGAAGAACGGAAGGAATGTCACAACCAGCCAGGCGAGGCCTAGCGTGATTCCCCATGTAAGCAGTCCGACTTTGCCTTGATGTCCGGCGAGTCGTTTGGGGTCGATTTCGTAGCCGGCGAGCAGGAACAGGAACGCCATGCCGAGCTCGTTCAAGAGTTTCACGGCGTCGTTTACTTCGATTATGCCCAGTCCGTACGGGCCGAGTGCGGCTCCGGCGGCGAGCAGCAGTACGGTTTGTGGAATGAACCTTCCCGGAATCAGCTGCGCCACAATCGGGCTGACGGCCGCCACCGCCATGATGATGGTCAGGGAAACAAGCTCTTGCGTCATACCGTCGAGCCTAGTGAGCCATTGTGACCGGAGGTTGAAGAATGTGATTTCCGCTGTCTGTGGCAGGTTTCTTCGGGGAAACCGACCTAGGGGGCATGATTCCTACCCCCTAGGTCTGGATTTGCTCAAGGAACCTGCCACACATAACGCAAATCGTTTTCTTGTGAAGGGCGAATCTGCCACATATAGCACGTTTCACGACATTAAGGGGGTCGGTCGCGTTTGCGAGGCGGCCAACCCCCGGTTCTCGTCCGCCGCGCGCGCACCACCCGCCCGCCAAATGCTATCTAGCTTATAGATGGCGGGTGGTTCGCCCCATTTGCCAGTTCGGGGGTATAAATCATACCCCCGAACCGCCTATTCTCGTCTAGCACCCGCCATCTATAAGCGAAATACCTTTCCGCAAAGCCCCAAATCCGCCATCTATAAGCCAGATAGACCCATCAGTTTGACCATGGATAGACTCGGTTAGAGATGCTCTTGGCAAAAATGCTAATTTTGGCTTCCTGCAAAGGGTTTTGATGGGTCTAACCCATGATTTACATAAAACCTAACCCACGATTTGCATAAAACGTGGTTCGCTCAGAGCTGTGGCCGGAAAGACCGCCTAGGTCCGACCGATGCTATCGAAATCGTTAGGAAAGGAGGCACGCGGGCGGAGTGCAATATAATGTTCCCTATGGCTGGCAGTTCAAGGGGGCAAGACTGATGGCAGTTTTTCCGCATGGGAGCGCGCGCGGCGGGTCGAGAAGCGACGGTCCGCAGCAAATTAAGGACTTACGCGCCGACGATTTTTATGGCGATTCGCACGATGGCAACGACGGCTCGCGCGGTTCGCACGACACCACGCGCAACACCCGCACCTACACCCTCCCGACTTTCGCGGAGGCGACCGACGCGTCCGAAGCGATGCGCGAGCGTCGCGCGGATCGCAACAAGTCCATTGCCATGCGCGTGCTTGCGGCGGTGCTGATTCTTACCGCGCTCGGCATTGGCATGTTTCCGAGAGTGTTGCAATACCGTTCGGCGCGCGAGCTGGCGAGCACGTCCGCCCGTTCCGAGCAGAGCGTCGCGGGCTGGCCGTATCCGCAGGCCGACGAGGCATTCGCCGCAGCTGGGGCGTACAACAAGCGTCTCGCCGAATCGGGGCAGCCGGTGATTGGCGAGGCTGAGGATCCGCTCGCCGAGTTGTACAACAACAATCAGTCCGACTCCAGCGACGGTTCCGGTTCCAGCTCGACGGGCGCAGGCGCCACTGGCGATGGTAACAAGGATTCCGCTAGCTCCAAAGACGCGGAATACCAGCGTTTGCTGGATACTGGCGATGGCGTGATGGGTTCCATCCGCATTCCAAAGATTTCTGTGGATTTGCCGATCTACCATGGCACGTCGGAGCAGACGCTTGCGTCCGGTGCGGGGCATTTGTATGGCAGTAGTCTGCCGGTGGGTGGCAAGGATACGCATGCGGTGATTACCGGACATCGGGGTTTGGTTGAAGCCTCAATGTTTACGCGTTTGGATGAGATGCGGGTTGGCGATTACTTCTATATCGATGTGATGGGCCATACGCTTGGCTACAAGGTGGATCGCATCACCGAAATCAACCCGGATGACACGTCGAAGTTGAAGATCGTGCCCGGCGAGGACCGTGTGACGCTGATGACATGCACCCCGTATGGCGTGAATACGCACCGTCTGTTGGTTTCTGCGCTGCGTTCCGCCATTCCCGAAGAGATTCCCGCGGAGGATGATGCGGCAAAAGATGTGCGTGTGATTGCGGGCGTGGTGTCAGCTGCCACGTTGCTGGTCGGTTTGTTGTTGGTTTGGCTGCTCCGCTGTCCGTGGCATGTCCGTAGGCATGCCGCTTGGTGGCCAAAGCGCAACTAGGGGTTGATGGCGTTAATGTTGCACTTGACAGATGCTTTTTTGTCGAGGAAAATTCTGAAAGAGGCATGACAACGTTTGCTTATAGTTTTTGCATCGCGATTTACGGGGGCAAGAATACTCTAGAATCGCGATGATATGTGCGATTTCAAGGAAAGTATATCCCCTTGATTACCTCGTTGGGAGGGTATGTATCCCTCTGTTTTTCTCCTTAAGGTTTAGGCAACGAAGCGATTGTCGGACGGTATGTGAAGCGAAGACGCATCAAATATACCGGTCGAAGGAGGAAGGTATTTCCCCGATCGCTTAACGGTACAAGGGGGTAGGCGTATGAGACACGTCTTTGAGCGAAACAGGGCGAGGGGCACAGGTCTGTTCACGCGTCGTGTCATTGCGGCCGTCGCGACGGTCGCAATGCTCGCCGGCGTGGGGTGCGTCACTGCTTCGTCAGCGGCGGCGGAAGATGCCACGGGAGCCTTGGAACAACAAATCGAGCAGCCGGTATTGCAAGAATCTGGGCAAGAGGATTCACAGCCGGTGGAACAAAATTTGATGGTGGGAGAAGAGCAGCCGTCAGAGCAAGAGCAGCCGTCAGATCAAGAGGCTTACCAGCAAGTCGAACAAGAAACGGAACAAGAAACGAAAGAAGAGACTGAGCAGTGGGTTGAGCAGGAGGTTGAACAACAATCTGAACAACCTGATGAGCAGCCAGTTACGTTGTCCGCTCAACCGATTGCGCGAGCAAATCGGGCGCAGTCGGTTGCGCAGAACGAGACTGGTTCTCAGTTGGGCGCTCCGGAGAAGCATAAGCGCATCAAGAAGAACGATAATGGCAGTTACACCGTGAACGTGGATGTGAAGGGCGCCGTCAACAGCACCACGGTCACCACCACCCAGCCGATCGACTTCACGCTGGTGCTGGATGTGTCCGGTTCGATGGACGATCCGATGAGTAAGACGGATCGGACCAGGCGGTTAGACGCACTGAAAGAAGCGGTTAAAGCATTTCTTGATGAAGCTGCGAATACTAATACGGAGGCCGGTTCCGAACTGGTTCACGTTGGACTGGTGAAGTTCGCCGGCGATAAAACGGACAAAATCGGGGATGACATGTACCGAAGTGGTGGGTACACCTACAACTACTCCCAAATCGTTAGCAATCTGACTGCGGATATGAACGGTCTGAAGAACAAAGTCAGCAAACTCAAAGCCGCTGGCGCCACCCGAGCCGACAATGGATTCAATCTTGCGGCCAAGATGATGGGCAGTGCTCGAACCGATGCGAAGAAGGTCGTTATCTTTTTCACGGATGGTTCGCCTACATCGTCTAGTGGCTTCGAGGGTAAAGTGGCAAATAAGGCCGTCGAAGCTGCCAAGGAATTGAAAGATGGTGGCGCCACGGTGTATTCCATCGGTGTTTTTTCCGGTGCTGATCCCTCCTCGATCCAAGGTAACGAGAACCAGTTCATGCACGCGGTGTCCAGCAATTTCCCAAAGGCAACGAAATACAACCAGCACGGTGAAGGGAATATCAAAGCCGGCTATTATAAAAGCGCGACGAACGCTTCGGAGCTGAATGCCATCTTCGACGAGATTGAGAAGAGCGAGACCACCACATCCGCATACACCAAGGTGACCATGGAGGACACGCTCTCCGGCTATGTCGAGCTTGCGGATAGCAACTACAAGGTCGTTGCCAAGGATGCTTCCGGCAAGGTGGTCTCCTTGACTAAGAATGTCGATTACACCTTGACGTATGACGCGAGCACGAAGAAATTCACGGTCGCATTCCTGAAGCCTCTGGTCAACAACGTGACATACACGCTGGAATACAACGTGAAACCCACGCAGAAAGCGTATGACGAGTATGCCGCCAACCTGAACGCCGGTAAGGATGGATATGACGGCGTAAAGGGTGACGCGAACACCGATCTGCCGGGAAACGCCACGTCCTCGAACCAGCCGGGTTTCCATGCGAACGATTCCGCGTGCCTGGCGTACTCGGCCGATGGCGTGGATCATGCATGCGGCGGCAATCCGTATCCGCATCCGGTGATCCAGGTGGTTTCCTCGACGCTGCATATCGAAAAGCAGTGGAGTGGAGACGGTGACAAGCCGGAAAGCATCACGGTGGATATCAAACAGGGCAACGATACCTATAAGACGGTCACGCTGAAGCGTGACGATAGCGGCAAATGGTCCACCGACGTGATTATTCCGGCAGGCGCCCAAAAGACGTACACGGTGACGGAAGTCGAACCGGACAGCCACTTGTGGAAGGCTTCCTACCAGCACAAGGTCGGCGATGGAAATCTCGCTGACGGCAATGCGGTGACGGTGCCGGAATCCACGGCATCGCAGGAAGCCACGGTGATCATCACCAACACGTTGAAGCAGACCATGCTGACGCATGCGATTGGCGTGCAGAAGGAGCTGAAGGGCCGCGATTGGAAGGATTCCGACGAGTTCACTTTCAAGCTGAAGGCAGACGATTCCAATCCAGACGCGCCGATGCCAGCTTCCTGCAAGAACCAGTCGGCGTGCACGGTGACGGTGAAACGCGATTCGTCTGACGATCACGTTGCTTACTTCGGCGACATCACGTATGACGCAGGTGAAGCCGAGTACACATATCTTGTGACGGAGAACGCTGGTAATGCTTCCGCAATGTATTACTCGCAGGCGGAATACCGGGTGGTCGTGTCCGTGATGAAAGACGGAACGTCCGGTGAATGGAGGGCCGTTGTCGAATCCGTGACCCAGCTGAAAACCGATTATGGTGCCGCTGGTTCGAATTGGGACGAGACCCAGCCAATGCTGTTCACCAACCAATACATTTCGGCATCGTCACTGCCATTGACGGGCCGCATGGGTGCGGAACGATGGTGGCAGATTGCGGCCGGCGGAGTTGGCGTGCTGGCATTGCTCGCCGTCGCTGCGGCCGACCAGTGGAGACGTAAGAAGCGGCTCAGCTGAACAACACAGGATTTGCGGATCGCGGGGGCGCGTTGGGTTCCCGCCTCCCGCGATTGCAGAAAACAGTAACCAACAATCAAGGAAGAGGAGATTCTCATGAAGATGAGGAAGCTTTTCGCAGGGCTGGCCGCCGCGGCAACGTTGCTGAGCGGCATGGCCATCGGCGTCGCCGCCGCACAGGCTGATGATGCTCCATTGCTGCAAGTTAACCACGCACAGGAAGACCATACGTACACGCCATACAAGTTTGCCACGTTCGAGAATCCTGGCGATGGCTCGGTCGAAGTGAAAACGGTTGACGCATGGAAGGGAGCTGTGACCACCGCTGCTGACGCGGCTGATGGAAGCCACAACGGCATCCCGACAGAGTACAAGGATAATCCAGCCGCCTATGTGGCGACGTTCACTGCGGATCAGCTCCGTGTCTTCGCCAAGACCTTGGCTGGAATTACTCCGCCGGCAGGACCTGATGGTACTGGCCTGACCGTAACTACGGAGCAGGCAAATACGAGCCAGGCGGTCAATGTGAACGGAGAAGGCTGGTATCTGGTGAAGGATACGTTCATCAAGGCTGGCGAAACGACTGTGACGTCGGGAACTCCGGCTGTGGTGGCCACCACCGTCAATGGACTGTCCAATCTGAGGATTGTGGCCGATGCGACGACCGGTCAGGGCAACATCACGACTGAAGGCCAGTTCAACGCGAAGAACGCGAATCCGACCGACGAGCCGCTCAAATTCGCCCGGATGAATGACGTGGATGTGAACGGTAAGAGCGTAAAGGTGGGCGACACCGTGGACTTCACTGTGGCCGCGGACGTTCCTCATGCTGCGGCTGGCTGGGATGCGTACCCCTTTACCATTACCGATACCGCGTCCAAAGGTTTGCAGATTGCGGCAAAGAGTGCCTTCACGGTCCAGTTCGGAGATCATACTACTGTGGATCCCGATCTGTACACGATAACGCAGGAAGGCAATGCTCAATCCGGCACCACCACGACCATCTATTTTGCCGATGCCACAACGCTGGCCGGTAGGACGATCGTCGTGTCGTACCAGGGCACCGTCACCAAGGATGCGTTGGATGGCTTGAGCGGCAGTGTGGACAACAAGGCCACAATCACCACCAAGGATGGTACCAGCGGTGAAGGCAAGACTGTCCTTAAGACCTACGGTTTCCAGTTCACGAAGATTGGCAAGGAAGGGAATGAGGCCAAGCCTCTAGCCGGCGCCAAGTTCGTTGTCAAGAATGCGGAGGGCAAGTTCCTTAAGCAGGCTGAGGACGGTGCGTGGTCGTTTGTTTCCGATCAGAATGATGCCAAGACGTTCACTACTGAGAATGATGGTTTGGTGAAGGTCGCGGGTCTTGCGGCGGGAACCTACACGGTTGTGGAGACTCAGGCTCCGACCGGCTACGCCCAGAACTTCAGGGTCACTTTCAATGTGGAGATCACAGATGAAGGTCTCGTCACCTTCGAGCCGGATGCCCTTCGTCAGGTCCAACCGGTCGATAACACCACTGCGAATGCCACCGCTACCGTGCTGAACGTCAAGTCTGTCACTCAGCTGCCGCTGACCGGTGCCGCGGGAACCGTGTTGTTCACCGTCGTGGCGCTGCTGGTGGGTGGCGCTGGCGTGGCTGTGGCGGTCAAGAGTCGTCGCCGCACGTACTGAGCGCATGCGTTCGGTGTGAGTGAGTTGTGAATTGACTCACTCACAATAAAAGTCAATGCGGGCGGTTGTGGGTATTCCATAATCGCCCGCATTGATGTGTGACCGACCGGTTGAAGTGATATACGGTCAGCAATATTTGAAAAGCTGCTTGTGAGAAGTCGGATATACACTTGCTTCATCACGGGGTATAGCAAAGGGGGTAAAACGATGCGCGGTGGAGGATCATTCAGCATGGAAGAGCTCCAAATGTTGCGGGATCTGCCGGCGGTGGCTAACGTGTCGAAAGACCGCATCACGTACTCCAACGCTTTCAAACAGGTGTGTGTCATACGGTATCTTGCGGGGGAATCGCCGACCAAAATCTTCCGCGAGGCGGGATTGCCGCCGGAACTGATTGGGTATAAACGTATAGAACGAAGTGTGGCGCGTTGGAAGGCTGCCGTCCTCAAATCCGTGAACGGTAGCAGTAACATGAGTAACGGCGAAATCATTACGGAGCTCGTCAACCTGTATGTTCATGCGGTGACGCGCAAGGAGAAACTCGACGACATCGCAGGAATCGCCAATCCCGATAAGGCAAATATTGAAAATGCTCCGAATTCGCTGGACGGGGCGAACGTGTCGGGGGGGGGGTGTATATCCGCTGACGTGCCCGTCCCGTCCGATGCGGCTGCCATCGCCGTGCCGCCTGCACCTCTCAGCGCGAGCGGCGGCCTTGACAGCGAGACGGCGCTTGTCATCATCAAACAACAGGCTCGGCGTATCAACGAGCTGGAACGCGAAAACGAATCGCTCCGTGGCAGGCTGAAAACCTTGGCAAGCTGACTCCACCCGTCGCAAAGCGTTTTTTTTTGGAAAAGATGCGAATCTGCCACATATAGCGCATTTCGCGGTACGAACAACGGCAGAGATTGTGCGGTTGACGCGGTAGGGTGTGAACATTATGACTTTTGGGAATACGAAAACCGGAAAAACTGGTACAAGCACGTCCGAAGCGACGGAAACCGCGCAAATCAAATCCATCGAAAGCCTCGACAAAGACAACGACATGGAACGCGGCCTGAAAAACCGCCACGTCCAATTCATCGCCATCGGCGGCACCATCGGCACCGGTCTGTTCCTCGGCTCCGGCAAATCGATCGCGCTGACCGGACCGAGCATCATCCTCGTGTACATCGGCGTCGGCCTGATCATGTTCCTGCTCATGCGCGCCATCGGCGAAATGATGTACAGCGACCCAAGCCAGCACACGTTCATCAACTTCATCACCCGCTACCTCGGCCGCGCGTGGGGCAAGTTCGCCGGCTGGACGTACTGGATCGTGCTCATCCTGACCGGCATGACCGAAATTACGGCCGTCAGCACCTATTTCGTCACATTCTTCGGCACGTTCGGCATAGACCTCAACGCGTGGAAATGGCTTATCGAACTGTGCTTCCTCGTGGCGCTCACCGGCATCAATCTCATTGCCGTGAAAGTGTTCGGCGAGGCGGAATTCTGGTTCTCCATGATCAAAATCACACTGATTGTGGGTCTGATTGTCACCGCCGTGGTGATGCTGTTCCTCGGTTTCAGCTACCCGGCCACGCATATCGAAGGCGTGGACGGCACGGTTTCCGGTGCCACTGTGAGCCTTACGAACATTACCGACGGCTTCCAGCTTGCGCCGAACGGCTGGATGAACTTCTTCATGAGCTTCCAGATGGTGTTCTTCGCCTACCAGCTCATCGAATTCGTAGGTGTGACCGTATCCGAAACGCAGAACCCACGCAAGGTGCTGCCGAAGGCCGTCAACGAGCTGATCATGCGCATCCTCATCTTCTACGTGGGCGCGCTCGTGACCATCATGGCCATCGTGCCGTGGCGCAACTTCCATCAGAACGCGGACGGCTCGTTCGGCTCCCCGTTCATCATGGTGTTCAAATACGCTGGCCTCGACTGGGCTGCCGCGCTCGTGTTCTTCGTGGTGATCACCGCCGCCGCGTCGGCACTCAATTCGCTGATCTACTCGGCTGGACGCCACCTGTACCAGCTTGCGCAGGACTCCGAATCGCCCGCTATGCAGCGCCTCGGTGAGGTGTCGGATCACAAGGTGCCGGCGAAGGCGATCATCGTGTCCGGCTGCATGATTCTGTTCTCCCCGCTGATCAACGCGATTCCGGGCGTTTCCGGCGCGTTCGTGCTGTTCGCCTCGGCCGCCAGCGCCGTCGTGATCTTCATCTACATCCTGACGATGCTTGCTCACCGCCGCTACCGTCAGAGCACCGACTTCCTGCCGGACGGCTTCGTGATGCCGGCCTGGCAGGTGTGCGATTGGATTGCGGTCGCGTTCTACGTGGTCGTGTACGTCACGCTGTTCCTGTCCGCAGATACGCGCGGTTCCGCCATCGCCGGCCTGCTGTGGCTCGTCGTGTTCGGCGGCTACTGCCTGCTGCACGAGCGATTCCAGAACCGCGACCTGAAGGCGGCTCTAGGGAAGTAGACGTATTGCCTGTCGCTGCGGTATGCGTGGCATGCGCGTGTTGCGCTACGTGCCGCGCATCCGACGAAAGAGGGTCGGTGGAAACCTTGCGAAAATGTGCGTCTCCACCGACCCTCGTCGTGTAATCGCAATAAAACAGTGCGAAACGTTAGTGCACGAATCGTACGAAACCGACGCGAATCAGCCGATGTAGTCGGCCTCGTTCGTCGGGCTGGACGGGACGGCGTGGTCCTCCGTCACCTTGCCCAGGCCGGACAGGTAGGCTTCACGGCCGGCCTCAATCGCGTTCTTGAAGGCGCGCGCCATCAGCGGAATGTTTCCGGCGGATGCGATCGCCGTGTATGCCATCACCGCATCCGCACCCATCTCCATGGCCTCCGCGGCCTGGCTCGGCCGGCCGATGCCCGCGTCGATGATCACCGGAACGTTGGAGTTCTTGATGATCACCTCAATGAAGTCACGTGCGCGCAGGCCCTTGTTCGAGCCGATCATCGCGCCGAGCGGCATCACGCAAGCCGCGCCCGCGTCCTCAAGACGCTTCGCCGCAATCGGGTCCGGGAACATATACGGCATGACCACGAAGCCCTCCTTCGCCAGCTTTTCCGTGGCCTTGATGGTCTCCTCGTTGTCCGGCAGTAGATACTTCGCTTCGTGCTCGATCTCCACCTTCACGAAGTCCGTCTGGCACACCTCGCGGGCCAGACGTGCGATGCGCACCGCCTCATCCGCGTTGCGCGCGCCCGACGTGTTCGGCAGCATGGTGATGCCCTTCGGAATGTAGTCGAGCAGGTTGTTTTCGGTGGTGCGGCAGCGGCGCAGCGCCATGGTGACGATCTGCGTGCCCGCGTTCTCGATGGTCGCCTTGATGAGGTTCAGGTCGTAACGGCCGGAACCGAGGATGAAACGGCTCGTGAACTTGTGCCCGCCGAGAATCAACGGATCGGCGTCGCCGGTGGCGATCTCGTCGTACGCGTGCGCGTCCGGCTCCGGCAGAATCGCCGTGTTCGTGGTGGTGCCGACCAGCTCGTCAAGCGTGGCGTTCGGTGCGGCCGCAACATCGGCGGCTGCGGTGGTGATGGTGTTTTCGGTGCTCATCGTCGGTTCCTTTCGTTGGGGTGTTTGGTGTTGCTGTTGTTGCGATTGCTGTGCTGCTGTTGTGTTGCCGTTGCGTCGCTGTTGTGTTGTGTGCAACGTGCGTTTGTAATCGCAATAAAAATTTCGATTACGGCAGTGGAGTAACGTAGCAGTGCGTCAGGCGTCTTCCTCGCCGAGAATCAGTCGCGTGATCATGTTCGCTTCATGGCAGGCGACCACGCCCACGCGCGGCGCCATCAGGCCGGCACCCGGTACCGGAGCCGTCTCGCCATCGCCGCAGAAGTAGAAGTTCTTCGAAACGCGACGCGTGCTCACCAGGTTGGAGCTGCGGAAGCCGGCCATGCCGGACGCGCTGACGAGCTTCTTGCCCGGCAGATTCTCCAGCACCGCGTTGACGAGCATCGTCTTGTTTTCCGGCACGTCGAACGCCTCGCAGATGATGTCCTCGTTTTCGAACAGCGTCGGCACGTTCTCGTCGGTCACCTTGACGGTGTCGATGGTGATGTCCGTGAACGGGTTGATTTGGCGCAGATTGCTGCGCAGCGCCTCCGTCTTGTACTGGCCGAGGTCCTTCAGGAAATACTGCTGGCGATTCAGGTTCGTCATATCCACGCGGTCGAAGTCGATCAAGTGCAGGTGGCCGACGCCGATGCGGGTCAGCGCCACCGCGATGGTGGAGCCGAGGCCGCCGCAGCCGCAGATGGCCACGTGCGCCGCGTCGAGCTTGTCCTGCGTGGCGGCGGTGTGGCGGTCGAGCAGGGCCGCGCGGATCTCCTCGCGGCTGACCAGCGTGGCCGGGTCGGGCTGGTTGTCGAAAGCGTGCTGGCGGGCGTCGATCTGCGCCTGCGATGCGGATGGTTCAAAAGTCATGGTTGTTCTCGTATTCTCGTTTCCGTTCGTATGGTTTGTTTCGCTGCTGTGCTCAGCCGCCCTGCACGAACGTGACGATTTCCAACGTGTCGGTGCCCTTGAGCTGCGTCTGCGCACGCTGGGTGCGAGGCACGATTTCACCGTTGAGCTCCACGGCCACGCGGTCGGCGCGCAGACCGCGCTGCTCCACTAGTTCGGCCACGGTGATCGGCGTGGCGACGTCCTCTTCTTTGCCGTTGATGATCATTTCGGTTCCCTTCTGTATGTCAGGCCCCACGAGTGCCGTTCCCGCCGAAACGGACGTTCAGAACTGCTTTGTGGGCTTCCGAGCGTTTGCTTCCGGTGAATCGGACATTCACGGTTGGTACGAAAAAAGGGTCGCCGAAGGAACCGTACCCTATGAGGTGGTGCGCCCCTCCGTGACCCTAATCACGCGATATTCGGTTATCGCGAACGGAAATGAGATGCGCCTCGCGGCGCGAACAACCCGTCTCCTTACGGCGGCATTACCCGCATCAAGTCCTCGGTCGAAGCTCGTCGAGCTCCCTCTCAGCCTTTCGGCTCCCGTTCGGTTGTGCCCTCATCTTCCCGCACCCGCCCGACAACCCGCTCCGCGCTGTTTTGTGCGAGAATGGGTGGCGGATTTTGTAGCGACGGATGTAGCGACGGATGTGGCGACGGAAGGGAGACGGTTATGACGACCGCACGAAACATGGGCGAATTGGCGGGATTTGCGATTCCACGGCTCGGCATGGGCACGATGGCGTTGGCGATTGAGGGCCGCCCGGACCGCGATACGGCGATCCGCACGATTCACGCCGGCTTGGACGCGGGCGTGCGATATCTGGACACCGCCTGGTCGTATTACCTGCCAAGCCAACCCGGCGCCGGCACCGCCGAAGACCTGGGCTACGGCGAAAAAATGGTGCGCGACGCGCTCGCCAGCTGGGACGGTCCGCGCGACGAAGTGCTGATTGCAACCAAAACCGGCTATCGCCGCACCATGGAGGCGCCGAACGTTGCCGAAAACGAGCCGGAACGCCAGCATTTGCAGGCTGTGGGCAGCCAGTACGGGTGGATGGCGGATTCGCGTCCGGAAACGATGATCTGCGACGCAAAGGAGTCGGCCGCGCACCTCGGCGTGGAGGCGCTGGACCTGCTGTACTCGCACGGCCCGGACCCGGAAGTGGCTTATGAGGACCAGGTCGGCGCGCTGAAGCAGCTGCTTGACGAGGGCGTGATCCGGTACGCGGGCATTTCCCGCGTGGACAACGCGCAGATCGACATCGCCCGCGAGATTCTCGGCGACAAGCTGATTGCCGTGCAGAACCAGTTCTCGCCCTCGCACCCCGACCCTGAGCATACGATGGAGCACTGCGCGGAACTTGGACTCGCGTTCGTGTGCTGGAGCCCCCTCGGCGGCTTCCTCGACGCGTTCGACCAGCGCGCGTACGACCCGTTCCGCACGGTCGCCGGCAACCACGGCTGCTCCTACCAGCGCGTGGTGCTCGCCTGGGAACTGAGTCGCTACGAGCGGTTGTTCACCATCCCCAGCGCCCGCAATCCGCAGGAAATCAACGATTCCTTCGCCGCCACCGAACTGACGCTCACGCAGGATGAGCTGGCGATGCTGAACGCCTCCGTCGATGCCCGTCGCGGCTGAATTCCGCGCAATACGTACGATTGGCCGCGCCCGATTCCGCACAATAATCGCGATTCGGGCCGCGGCCTTTTTCGTGCCTTCTGTAGCTTGCTCGCTGCAAAATCGCCCTGGGAATAACTTACACTGTAAAATGTTTACACTGTAAGATATTATGACGGCGATTGCGACGGAAGGAGGTGCCGCGTGGGCTTTGAAGAGGAACTGTTCCACGAATTGGCGACCAACACATGGGACAAACGCTCGCGCATGCAGCAGGAGATGGTGAAAGGCGCGAAGGGCGAACCCTTCGCCGTGCAGGAACTCTATAGGAAAGGCCCGCTGACGCCATCGCAGCTCGCCTCTTCAATGAAAACCACCACCGGACGCGTGTCCACACTGCTGTCCGCGTTGGAGAAAAAAGGCCAGATCACACGCGAATCCGACCCCGACGATCGCCGTGTGGTGCACGTGAACCTCACCGAAGCGGGCAGGGAACGCGCCGGACGGCAGCGCGAAAGCATGCGCGAGGCGATCTGCTGGATCTTCTCGCAGATGGGGGAGCGCCGCGCGCGCGAATTCGTTGAGCTCACCGAGGAATTCACCACGTACATGTCGCTGTGCATGCCCGGCAAACCGCGCCCCACGGCGGACGAGGTCAAAGCCGCGTTCTCAGGAAACGCACAGGAAGACGCGTAGTATCTTACGCTGTAAATAATTCACAGTGTAAGTAATCGCAATCCAGTAATCGCAAAAACCGCGAAAAATCGCAAAAACTAATCGTAAGAAAACAAGCAAAACACAAAACAAGAGAAGGAACCAAGCATGCTTCGCATCGTACGATACCTCTCCAAAGCGGAGATCGGTCAGATGCTCGTCGCGCTGGTCAGCATCGTCGGTCAGATCTGGCTTGACCTGACCCTGCCGGATTATATGGCCGACATCACGCAGCTCGTCGAAACCCCCGGCAGCGAAATGCGCGACATCTGGGTGGCCGGCGGCAAGATGCTGCTCGTCTCGCTCGGCTCGGCGGCCTGCGCCATCGTCACCGGCTTCATCGCCGCGCGCGTGGGTGCCTCGTTCAGCCAGCGCCTGCGTTCGCTCGAATTCAACAAGGTGGAAAGCTTCGGACCGGCGGAAATGAACCGTTTCTCCACCGCGTCGCTCATCACCCGCTCCACGAACGACATCACGCAGATCCAGATGTTCATCACCATGGGTCTGATGATGATCGTCAAGGCGCCGATCATGGCCGTGTGGGCCGTGTGCAAGATCGCAGGAAAGGGCTTCGATTGGACGCTCGCAACCGGCATCGCCGTGGCCATCCTGCTGGTGGTCATCGCCGTGATCATGAGCTTCGTCATGCCGAAGTTCAAGGCCATGCAGCGCCTGACCGACAACATCAACCTCGTGGCGCGCGAGAACCTCACCGGCCTGCGCGTGGTGCGCGCGTACAACGCCGAGGACTATCAGGAAGCCAAGTTCACCGAAGCCAACAAGGAACTCACCGAAACCCAGCTGTTCACCAACCGCGCCATGGCCATCATGATGCCGTTGATGAACACCATCATGAACGGCCTGATGCTCGCCGTCTACTGGATCGGCGCGTACCTCATCGACGCTGCCGACGCCGTCGACAAGCTCACCACCTTCTCCAACATGGTGGTGTTCTCCAGCTACTCCATCCAGGTCATCATGAGCTTCCTGCTGCTGAGCATGGTGTTCGTGCTCTGGCCGCGAGCCGACGTGTCCGCGCAGCGCGTGCTCGAAGTCATCGACACCGAGCCGATGGTCACCGACGGCACGCAGGACGCGGGCAAGCCGGGCGAGGAAGGCGAAATCGAATTCCGCAATGTGAGCTTCGCCTACCCCGACTCGCGTCACGCCATGCTCGAAGGCGTCAATTTCAAGGCGAAGAAGGGTCAGACGGTGGCGTTCATCGGCTCGACCGGCTCCGGCAAATCGTCCCTCATCAACCTCGTGCCGCGTTTCTACGACGCCACGCAAGGCGAGGTGCTCGTCGACGGCGTCAACGTGCGCGACTACAAGCTGAAGGCGTTGCGCGACAAGATCGGCTACGTGCCGCAGCAGTCGTTCCTGTTCAAGGGAACGATCGCCAGCAATGTCGCGTACGGAGATACGGACCGCGACGACGACACCGTGCGCCGCGCATGCGACGTCGCGCAGGCGACGGAATTCATCGACAAAAAGCAGAAGAAGTACGATTCCGGCATTTCGCAGGGCGGTTCCAACGTTTCGGGCGGGCAGAAGCAGCGTCTGTCGATTGCACGCGCCGTCTACCGTCATCCGGAAATCCTGATCTTCGACGATTCCTTCTCCGCGCTCGACTTCAAAACCGACCGTGCCGTACGTGACGCGCTCGAAAAGGAAGCGAAGGATTCCACGAAACTCATCGTCGCGCAGCGCATCGGCACCATCATGAATGCCGACCGCATCATCGTGCTCGACGACGGCAAAGTGGTCGGCCAGGGCACGCACGAGGAACTGCTCGACACGTGCGAAGTGTATCGGCAGATCGCCGAATCGCAGTTGAGCGAAGACGAACTGAAGCGCTGAAAGGGGGAGACATGCCAAGAGGAATGGGACGCGGCCGTGGGGCCGTGGAAAAGCCGAAGGACTTCGGCGGAGTGATGAAGAAGCTCGTGAAATTCTGCAGCCGGTACATTCCGGTGATGATTTTCGCGCTGGTTCTGGGCGCTGCCGGCACGGTGTGCCAGATCATCGGCCCGGACAAGCTCAAGGACATGACCAACGAGATCACGAAGGGTCTGCCGGCCATGGTGCACGGCAAGCCCGTCATGAATTCGATCGATATGGACGCGGTGTCGCGCATCGCATGGCTGCTCGTCGCGCTGTACGTCGGGTACGCGCTGCTGAGCTACCTGCAAAGCTGGCTGATGGCCAACGTCACGCAACGCACGGCACAGCAGCTACGTGAGGCGATCAGCCAGAAAATCAATCGCCTGCCGCTGAAATATTTCGACAAAGTCAGCTACGGCGACGTGCTGAGCCGCATCACCAACGACGTCGACGCGATCGGACAGACGCTCGGCCAGTCGGTCGGCTCGCTGATCACTTCGATCACGCTGTTCTTCGGCGCGCTCATCATGATGTTCTACAACAACGTGACCATGACGCTGTGCGCCATCGGCTCCGCGCTGCTCGGCCTGATCATCATGGGCGTGATCATGAAGGTGTCGCAGAAGTACTTCACCCGCCAGCAGGTGGCGCTCGGCGACGTCAACGGCCACGTCGAGGAAATGTACACCGGCCACACCGTGGTCAAGGCATACTGCGGCGAGGAACGCTCCATCGAGCAGTTCGAGAAGTACAACAAAGACCTGTACGTGTCCGGCTGGAAAAGCCAGTTCCTGTCCGGCCTGATGATGCCGATCATGAACTTCGTCGGCAACTTCGGATACGTGGTGGTGTGCGTGGTCGGCGCGGCGCTCGCCATGGACGGCAAGATCGAATTCGGCGTGATCGTGGCGTTCATGATGTACATCCGCCTGTTCACGCAGCCGCTGTCCCAGTTCGCGCAGGCCTTCCAGAACCTGCAGCGCTGCGCAGCCGCATCCGAACGCGTCTTCGGCTTCCTTGACGAACCGGAACTGGCCGACGAAACCGGCAAGCAGGCGCTGCTGGGCGTCGGCGCGGACGGCAAGCCGCAGCCGGTGCGCGGCGACGTGGAATTCAGCCACGTGCGCTTCGGCTACGACGCGGACAAGACCATCATCAACGACTTCTCCGCGTCCGTGAAGGCCGGCCAGAAGGTGGCTATCGTCGGCCCGACCGGCGCCGGCAAGACCACCATGGTCAACCTGCTGATGCGCTTCTACGAGATTTCCGGTGGCACGATTTCGATTGACGGCATCGACACCAAGTCCGTACCGCGCTGGAACGTGCACGACCAGTTCTCCATGGTGCTGCAGGACACGTGGGTGTTCCGTGGAACAGTGCGTGAAAACATCGCGTATTCGAAGAAGGACGTCACCGACGAGCAGATCGTGGCCGCATGCAAGGCCGTCGGCCTGCACCACTACATCATGTCGTTGCCGAACGGCTACGACACCGTGCTCGACGACAAGGCGTCGCTTTCCCAGGGCCAGCGCCAGCTGCTGACGATCGCCCGCGCGATGGTGGAGGACGCGCCGATCCTGATCCTCGACGAGGCCACCTCATCGGTCGATACACGCACCGAGGAGCTGATCCAGAAGGCGATGGACGCGCTGACCGTGGGCCGCACGAGCTTCGTGATCGCGCACCGCCTGTCCACCATCCGCGACGCCGACATGATCCTGGTGATGAACGGCGGCGACATCGTGGAACGCGGCACGCACGAGGAACTGCTCGCCAAGGGCGGCTTCTACGCCGACATCTACAACAGCCAGTTCACGCTGGCCGAGTGAGGTTGGTGTGCTGACTCGCTAAAAAATCCGGAGGGACCACCCCTCCGGATTTTTGCGTTTTGGCTTCGGCATTTTTATTGTGTTGCGCTGACGGGACGGCGGATTTACCATTGAGGTGACTGACGTCAATCGATTGACGTATTTGAAAATCACAAAGAAAGTGGGCAGTCATGAAAAGCATCGAAATCGGCAAATCGGCAGTGGTCGCATCGCAGGCGGCGCTCGGCGTGATGCGCATGGACGCGCTGGATGCGGACGCTGCGGCAGAAGTCGTGCGTACGGCCGCCGAGCATGGAGTCAACTTCTTCGACACGGCGGACATCTACGGATTCAACGTCAACCGCGACCATGCCAGCTCGCGTGTGCTCGGCCGCGCGTGGAAGGACGCCGGGCTCAAGCGCGAGGACATCTTCCTGCAGACGAAGTTCGGTATCAACATCGACTTCAGCGACCCGAACAACGTGCACGCCACCCGCTACGACTTCTCCGCGAAGCACCTCATCACGCGACTCGACGAGGAACTGGAAGCGCTCGGCACTGACTACGTGGACTTCGCGCTCCTGCACAGGCCCGACACCCTGATGGAGGCCGAAGAAATCGTCGAAGCGTTCACCACCCTGCACAAGGCGGGCAAAGTGCGCCACTTCGGCGTGAGCAACGTGAACACGTGGCAGGCGGAACTGCTGCAGTCCTGGCTCGGAGACGACCCGGCCATGAGGCTCGAGGCGAGCCAGCTGCAGTTCGGCCTGATGCACGCGCAGATGGTCAGCGACGAGCTGATGACCAACTCCGGCGCCGAAGGCATGGTCGTGGCCAACCATTCGGACGGCCTGCTGTCCTACTCGCGACTGCGCCACATGACCATCCAGGCGTGGAGCCCGTTCCAGTCCGGCACGGAATACGGCCCGTTCGTAGGCAACGAGCACTTCCCGGAGCTGAACAAGGCACTGGACGAAAAGGGCGCCAAGTACGGCGTGAGCGCCAACGCCATCGCCACCGCATGGGTGCTCAGGCATCCGGCGAAGATCCAGATCGTGCTCGGCTCGATGAACCCCACTCGGCTGGGCGAAATGCTCGACGGCGCGGACATCGACCTCGACAAGCAGGACTGGTGGGACCTGTACGTGGCCGCCGGCAACCTCATTCCGTGAGTTCTGCTTGCGATTGGCCGGTTTGCGGTCTGCGATTGGCGGGCCGCCAACCGGCCAACCTGGCAATCAGTGACCGGTCGGCAATCAGAAGAAACGGCCGGGGAAACCGGCGCTGATGGTGGCGTGACGGTCGGCGTCCAACGTGGCGCAATCGAAAGCGAAAGTGCTGCTCAGCTCGTTCGGATCCGCAACGAACAGCGCCGTAGCCAACCCGTCCGCCACCGCAGTCGGATAGCCGCCAAACGACGCGGATTGCACCGCAACCCAGGTGGCCTCCGTCTGCTGCACGGGCAGGCCGTCGATGGCGTTGAGCAGGTGGTGAATCGCCAGATGCGTCTGTTCGTTCACCGCCACCTCCCAATGGCGACGGCTGGGCGCGCTCGCACAGAACGCGCCATCGCCGATCAGTGCGACGCCGACCGCGCAGGACGGATCATCCGGATCCTCAAGCGCCACACGGATCGGCTTGTTCGTGCGCGCCAGCAGATCGCCGCCCGCATCAATCACAAATTCCGGGGCAGCGCTTTCGCGTTTGCTGTCTGAGGTGGAAGATTGGCATGTCGGGTTGGTCGTTTCGGCTGACTTGACATGCGATGTGCGCGAAAGTTCTGAATCGGTGAGCAATCCGCCCAGCGAATCCACCAGATAACCCTTGCCGCACGCGCCGAAATCCACATGAACCGGACTGCGTGTAACCAATGTCGTACCACTCGAACGAACCACATCACGACCCCATACGGCCCGTCCGTGCAGCGCGCCCAGGCGCTCGCCGGCGTCGGCTTCAACGGTGAAACTCAGCGCGGGATCGTAACCGAGACGAATCAGGTCCTCGCCCACGCACGGGTCGATCGCACCGCGCGTGGCGGCGTGCAGCGCGTCGTACAAATCGAATAGCGGGCCGGCCCAATCGGGAAAATCGAAATGCCCGCCATGCTCCGCATTGCCGATGTGCGCAACCAGCGAATCAGCGCGAAACCGCGAAAGCGCATGCTCGTATTCATCGATGAACCGTTCCATCTCGCCGCGCAATTCCGCAGTGATCGGGCGAGGCGTCGAAATCAGCAACCCCGTGCCGAGCGCCTTGGGGAAAGCGGTGGTATACGGCATGCGATGCGCGAGCGGTGCGAGGGAATCCATACCCACGATGCTAGCGCGTGCCCGGCTTGGCGGAGTTCGTGCCTGGGCAACCTGATATGCGCTATATGTGGCATGAGGCATCGCCTTATTTTGATACCCCCGTAGCTTTGTATAGTTACGATTATGCTAATCGTGATTATACAGACCGACGCTTTGGCATGGAGTTCGCTTCACGTTTTCGGGCGGACGGGGGTGTTGCGGAACGGCGGTGAGCGTCACAATGTGAGACGACACGCGGAAAACGGGAAAAATAAAAACGGCGGAATTCCAACGTTTTTTCATGCGCGATACAACAAGACCAATTAAAAATCAAGACTGTTATTCAAAAAACTTTCGTTCTATCTTGGCTTCCGATGCGCGCTTCGTACGTCGGGTACGTCGGGGAAAGCGCGCCGAAAAGATTTGCGGAAGAAAGGTTCGACCCATGTCATCTCGCGTCGCGCAGCGCCACGCAGCCGGTTCCTACGATTCGTGCGGTTCGCGCGTCTCGGCTTCCGGCCGTCTTGCCGCGCTCGTCGCCGCGCTGATGATCGCGCTCGCCACGCTGTTCGCCGGCACCGCGATGCCGCAGCAGGCGTCCGCCGCCGACGACAGCCAAACGAATTTCGATTCCTGGACCGCCGCTGCGCAGAACATCGCCAAGCAGCTCGCCACCGCCGAAAAAGACTACAACGACGGCGATTACGGCCAGGCCGGCACCGGCTTCCAGACCGCGCATTGGATCGGCTACGACGCCTCCAACTTCTCGAAGGCCGTCAACGACACCATTTCCGCCGACAAGCAGCAGGCGTTGCTCACACAGTTCACCGACTTGGAAGGCCTCGCCTACCAGCAGGGCCAGGGCGGCGCGATCGCCGGCAAAATCGATGCGCTGAACGCGGACCTCACCGCCACCGCGCAGACGCTCGATGGCAACGCGAACCTCGCCGACCCCAAAACCTACGCGAAGCAGCGCGCCGAACAGACCGCAGCCGAACGTAAGAAGCTCGACGCGGCCAAAAAGAACTCCTCCAAAGGCAAAGGCGACCGCACGTGGGGCGAAGTCGCCAGCGAAATGAACGTCATCCTCGACAAAGCCTACAAAGCCGCCGTCTCCGGCAAGGGCGCGGAAGGCTCCAGCCTCGTCAACAACGCGTACTACCAGTACTACGAGAAGCTCGGCTTCGAAAAGAACGTCATGAACGCCATCTCCGGCGACCGCGTCTCGCAGGTCGAATACCAGTTCAAAATGACCCGCAAAACCATGCGCGACGGCGGTTCCGACAAGGAAATCAAGAAGCTCGTCGACGACCTGAAAAGCTGGCTCGTCGAAGACGCGGCCACCCTCGACGGTGGCGCGGCCGGCAACGTCAACGCCTTCACCAAAGCCATCACCAGCTCCGCCGGACAGGCGTTCCTCATCCTGATCCGTGAGGGCCTCGAAGCGCTGCTGGTGGTGGCCGCCGTGGTGGCCTACCTCGTTAAATCCGGCAACCGGCGTTTCACCAAGTGGATTTACCTCGGCGTGCTCGCGGGCCTTGCCGGCTCCGGCCTGATCGCCGTGCTCTTCACGTTCCTGTTCGGCGGCTCCGGCCCGATTCAGGAAATCTCCGAAGGCGTGTGCGCGCTGATCGCCATGCTCATGCTGCTGTGGACCAGCAATTGGATGCTCAACAAAAGTTCCGTGGAAGCGTGGAACCGTTACATCCGCACCAAAACCGAGTCCGCCGTGGCCGACGCGCAAAACAAAGTCGCCGCCGGCGAAGGCGTGGGCCTGGGTATGGTCGTTTCGCTCGCCATGCTGAGCTTCCTAGCCGTGTTCCGTGAAGGCGCCGAAACCGTCATCTTCTACGAATCGATCTACTCGATGAGTCGCGACGCGCAAGGCATGTGGATCGGCGGCATCGCCGCGGGTGTGGTGCTGCTCGTCATCTTCCTCGTGCTGCGCTTCACCTCCGTAAAGATTCCGATTGGCCCGTTCTTCCTCGTTACGTCGATCCTGATGGCCGTGCTGGTCGTCATCTTCGCCGGCGGTGGCATCCACGCGCTCATCGAAGGTGACCTGATCGACGGCCACTACCTGTCCAGCGTGCCCACAAACGACTGGATCGGCCTGTATCCGTACGTCGAATGCCTTGCGGCACAAGCGATCGCGGCGATTGCCGTACTCGCGCTGTTCGCCGTCGGCTTCGCACGCAAACGCAAGTTGCGCACGCCTGACAATCGCAAGTAATACGCAAATTTTCCGAGATTTACCGATATTTTTTCCACATCCAACAACAAAGGAAAGAGAAATGAAGAACAAGAAGATCGCCGCTCTGCTCGGCATCCTGCTGGCCGGCTCCATGGCCTTCTCCCTGTCCGCATGCGGCAATTCCAACGATTCCGCCGCTTCGGACAAGTCCAGCGCCTCCGCGTCGGCTTCGAAGGCCGACGACTCCAGCAAGGACGATTCCAGCGATTCCGCCGGTTTCGAAGAGATCCAGGTCGATGAGAAGCACTCCGACCAGGAATGCGGCCCGCTGACCGTCAACGCCGTGTACTTCCAGCCGATCGACATGGAACCGTCCGGCATGGGCCTCAAGGCCGCCGATGCGAGCTTCCACCTCGAAGCCGACATCCATGCCAACCAGAAGGGCACCGAACTCGGCTACGGCAAGGGCGATTTCGTGCCGGACCTGACCGTCAACTACGACATCATCGACAAGACCTCCAACGCGTCCGTCGCCTCCGGAACCTTCATGCAGATGAACGCCTCCGACGGTCCGCACTACGGCGCCAACGTCAAGCTCGACAAGGCCGGCGCGTACAAGCTCGTGCTGAAGATCGAATCCCCGGAGAAGAAGGGGTGGATGCTGCACGTCGATCCGGAGACGGGTGTGAAGGGACGCTTCTGGACGGAACCGATCGAGGTCACCTTCCCGGACTGGAACTATACGCCGCAGGAGTGGTGATCTCCTAGCGTAGCCCGTTCGCGGTTTCGGTATGCATTACCCGACACACCCAAGGCCGTTCGGCCAAGCTTACGGTCGGGCAATGCATACCGAAACCGCTCTCTCGCGTTTAGGGGGATGGATTCACCTCTGCGATTGTGGAGGGGGTCCGGGAAATCCTCGCATTTTAGGGGAGGGATGAGAGGGGTGGGACTCTTTGGGATGGGGCGGAATGGGAATCGTTGGGCTCTTTGAGTTGGGTTTTTGGATGAAAGGATTTTGGGATGCTGCTGCAGTTTGTGACGGTGTTGCAGGGGGTGTTGGCGCCGGCGCTGCTCGTCATGGCGTTGAGCGTCATGCTCACCGTCGGTGAGGGGCGTGACAAGCCTCTGAGCGCGTACTGGCGGCTGGCCGGTTTCGTTGTTGGATTCGCCGGCGCAGTCGTATTCGCCGCGCTGCGCGCCACCGCCGTCATCACGCAACGCACGTTCGTCAACTATCCGACCCTGTGGTGCTGCGTGATCCTCGACGTGGCCGTGTTCGTCATAGTCCTGTTCGCCCGCCGCATCACCGCCGACTGGCACAACCACCGCGCGCTGCTCGACATCGCGAATCTCGTTGCGGCGCTTGCGATCGCGGCCACCACCTTTCGTGCGCTGCCCGACGTGATTCTGCGACTGACGATCTTCGTCGAGCCGGGCGATCCCATCTTCACTTCCGACATGCTGTTGCGCGCGCTCGGCTTCGCTTTGGGCGCGGCCGTCGCAATCATCGCCGCGCTTATCTTCCGCACGATGCGTTCCACCGCCGTCCGCTGGTCGTTCACGACGGCGGTGCTGCTGTTGGTCGCGCTGTTGTTCGCACAGCATTTCACCGACCTTGCGCAGATCCTCCAATCCAAACGCATCGTCAGCTTCCCGACCGCCGCCTTCCTCGCGCTCGTGTGGGGCATCAACCATCAGCGCAGCCTGACCATCGCAATGGCGCTCGTCTTCGCCATTCCGGCAATCGCCAGCATCGTCATGGGCTTCAAAGTCAAGCCGACCGGCGCCAACGAGGCGATCGCACGCACGCATATCGCGTTCCGCCGCCGCGCGAAAGCGGCCGGCGCGTTCAGCCTGGTCGCCATGATCTGCGTCACCGTGGCCCTGACGTACGGCGTCGCGCAAACGCAGAAAGTCGTCACGCTGTCGCCGCCGGAAGACTACTCGCTCGCCGACGGCGTGGCCACCATCAAATTCAGCCAGATTTCCGACGGCCACCTGCATCGCTTCGAATACCGCGCGAAGGACGGCACCTCCATGCGATTCATCATTATCAAGAAGAACGGCGGCGCGTACGGCGTCGGCCTCGACGCGTGCGACAACTGCGGCGACGCCGGCTACTACGAGAAGGACGGCAAAATCATCTGCAAGAAGTGCGATGTGGCCATCAACCTCGCCACCATCGGCTTCAAAGGCGGCTGCAACCCGATACCGTTCGACTACCAGGTCAAGCCGGGCAAAATCGTCATCCAAACGTCCACGCTCGACGCGCTGTCGAGCCATTTCCAGTGAGCGCCGAGAAAGGTAAGGGGGTGCCATGTTCTTCCTGAAAATGATCTCTCGCTCGTTCAGCCGGCAGTTCAAACGCCGTCTGCTCATCGCCGTCACCGTGTGCCTGTCCGCCACCGTCAGCGTGGCCATGCTCGGCGTGGTGTTCGACGTGGGCGACAAGCTCAACGCGGAGCTGAGCACGTACGGTTCGAATATCGTCGTGCAGCCGAAGTCCGACGCTGTGGTGAGCGATTTGTACAATACCGGCGATTCTGCTGGCTCGGCTTCGGGTAGTTCGTCCGGTTCGGACGGGGGTTCCACTTCCGACGGCTCGGCTGCGGCGGACAGCGCCGACCCGACCGCGTTTCTGAAGGAGTCGGACGCGCAGAAGATCAAGACCATCTTCTGGGCGTTCAACATCACCAATTTCGCGCCGGAATTGAACATCCACGCGGATGCGGGGTGTGTCGGTTCGGGGGCTGGTTCGGCTGGCTCTGCTGGAACGGCTGGTGCGTCAGGTGCGGCTGCTTCCGCGGCGAAATGCAAGGCGACCAACGTGCCGATCGTGGGCACGTGGTTCGCGAAAACCCTGCACATGGACTCCGGCGAGTCCACCGTGGCCGGCATGAACGGCATGCGCTCATGGTGGAAAATCAACGGAACCTGGCCGAAAGACGACAGCGAGCAGGCGATGGTCGGCAGCGCGCTCGCCGCGAAACTGGGCGTGAACGTCGGTGACAGCGTCACGCTCGACAAGACGATCGCCGTCGGTGCGGACGACAATACGAACGGAGGTACCGGGAAAACCGGCAAATCCTCCACCGAACGCAATCGCGTGAAAGTGAAAATCGTCGGCATCTTCGATTCAGGCGATTCCGACAACAGCGCCATTTATATGCCGTCCATCGCCGCGCAAACGCTTGCGAATCTGCCGAATTCCATCGACAAGATTGAAGTCAAGGCGCTCACCACGCCCGACAACGACCTCGCGCGCAAGGCATCGAAGAATCCGAACGCGCTCACGCAGGACGAGTGGGAGACGTGGTATTGCACCGCGTATCCGTCGTCGATCGCGTACCAGATCGAAGAGGTGCTGCCGGGCGCGGTGGCCAAGCAGGTGCGCCAGGTGGCCGCGCTGCAGGGCGATGTGCTGAACAAGACGCAGGCGGTGATGGTGCTGATGACCGTGCTGTCGCTGGTTGCCGCCGCGATCGCCGTGGCAAACCTGATGGCCGCGTCGATTGGCGAACGCGGTTCGGAATTGGCGCTGTTGAAGGCGATCGGCGCCACGGACGGTGCGGTTTCGCGCCTTATGCTCGCCGAAACGGCGGTGATTTCGCTGGTTGGTGCGATTGCCGGTGCGCTGCTTGGCTCGGGCGTTGCACAGATCGTGGGGCACGTGGTGTTCGGCTCGGGCATCACCATGCGTCCGATGGTGTTCGTGTTGGTTTTCGTGTTGCTGGCGGTCACTGTGCTCGTGGCCTCGCTTTCGTCGATTCGGGCGATTCTGGGCTTGCGTCCGGCGGAGGTGCTGCATGGTAGGTGAGTTGTGCTTGGCTTTCGTAGGGGGTGTGCGATGACGAATCGCAAGATGTTCTTCACTATGCTGTGGGGCGCGGTGTTCCGCCGTCGCTCCCGTGCGATGATGGCCGTGATCGCGTCGCTCGTCGGCGCGGCCACGCTGTTCTGCCTTGCATCCGTGTGCGTCGCGGTGCCGCAGCAGATGAACGAGGAAATGCGCGCGTACGGCGCGAACCTGATCGTCACGCCCGCGTCCGCAACGGGCAAATCGCAAGGCATCGATACCGCAACCGTACGCAACGTGACGGCGCTCATCGGCGCCGGACACAGCGTGAAATCAGCCGCATACCGGTATGAGAGCGTGCGCATCAATTCCGCGCCGTACACCATCGCCGGCGTGGACGTGAAAGCCGTCCGCGCGCTCAATCGCCATTGGAACGTGACGGGCGATTGGCCCGGCTCGGGCAACGTGATGGTCGGCCGCGACGTCGCCGACGCGCTCGGCGTGAAGGTCGGCAGCCGCGTCACCATCGGCTACCGCGCCGCCGACGCGTCTGCTTCAGCGTCTTCTTCCGCGTCCGCAAAATCTGATTCGGACGAATCAACTGAAACGGCAGAATCGTCCGCGCAGGGCACGCAGAGTACACAAACTACGCAAGGCGGACAGACCACGCAAGCCACGGAAAACGGCCGCGTCTCGTCCGACATCATGGATAACAACGGCACCGAATTCCGTATCGCTGGCATCGTCGACACCGGCGGCAACGAGGATTCCATCATCTACGCCACTACCGCGGACGTGTCCAAACTTGCGGGCCACGAGCGCGGCGCCGACGTGGTCGAATACTCGGTGAACGCCATGGGGGATGAGCTGAACGCCATCGTCAACAGAATCAACAAAAATACAAACACTGCCGTCAAAGCGCAGACCGTCACCAAAATCACCTCGTCCGACACCCGCATCATCGCCATGCTGCAGACCCTGTTCTGGATTGTCTCGCTCGTCGTGCTCGTGCTGACGCTCGTCGGAGTGGGCACCACCATCAGCTCCATCGTGAGCCAGCGTCGCAACGAAATCGGCCTGCGTAAAGCCCTCGGCGCCGATTCACGCGCCATCGGCGTCGAATTCTACGTGGAATCCGGCATTTACGGCTTGATCGGCGGTCTGCTCGGCACTGCTATCGGCTATGTGCTGGCGCGTGTGCTGTGCGCCACCGTCTTCGGTCGCGCGATCGGCTTCGACTGGCTGCTCGGCGCCGGATCGCTGCTGCTGAGCGTGGCGATCGCCGTCATCGCCTCCATTCCGCCGGTCCGCCGCGCCACCCGTATCGACCCCGCCATCGTTTTGAGGGAGGAATAATCATGGACAACGAACATATGCTGCTGGAACTCGACCACATTTCCAAGATTTACGGCGATCTGCACGCCGTCGACGACCTGAGTCTGACCGTTCCGCAAGGGCAATGGCTGGCGATTGTCGGCTCGTCCGGTTCCGGCAAAACCACGCTGATGAACATGATCGGCTGCATGGATACGCCGTCGAAGGGTTCCGTCATGCTTGAAGGCCGGCGATTGGAGGATTTGAACGCCCGCCAGCTTGCCGATGTGCGCAAGAACATGATAGGACTCGTGTTCCAGAAGTTTTACCTCGTGCCGCATCTGACGGCGGTGGAGAACGTGATGGTGGCGCAATACTACCATTCTGTAGTCGATGAGAAGCAGGCGATGGAAGCGCTGGAACGAGTGGGATTGAAGGAGCGTGCGCATCACCTGCCCGGCCAGCTGTCCGGCGGTGAGCAGCAGCGCGTGTGCATCGCCCGAGCGCTCATCAACTGCCCGAAGCTGATTCTCGCCGACGAGCCGACCGGCAATCTCGATGAGAGGAATGAGAAGATCGTGCTCGACCTGTTCCGTCAGCTGCACGAGCAGGGCACTACGATCATCGTCGTGACGCACGATGCGCTCGTCGCCTCCTGCGCGCAACGCGAAATCATGCTCAACCATGGTGTGCTCGTCGGTGAACAGTGGAATGACGAGGAGGCGAAACGTGCGTACGAGGCGGCCGGTGGCAAGCCTGCGCACACCGGTTCCGCCGAGGAAGGCGCGCAGAACGGCGGTGTCGCGATTTTGTTCGCCGACCCTACGAAGGCCGCAAAAACCGGAGATACGGACGCGGACGCCGACGGCACGGAAGGGGAGCGCGCATGAGCGCCGCACAATCGAACGCAGTCAAAGTCATCGCGCTATCCGCGGCGAGCATCGCGCTGTTGTCGGCATGCGGCGAACCGAAAGCCACGCCGATGGACGACGAATACGCCGGCAATTCCGGCGAAAGCGTGCAATCGCAGGAAAATAAGTCGAAAACCGACGGCAAGGCGGCTGACAATACGGCCGGCGGCGACGCCACCACCAAAAACCATGCCGATGACGCGAATTCCACGACGTCCAGCAAGCAGGACACCGGCAACTACGCGGATGGCGACTATTCGATCAACGGCCAGTACGGGCCGGTCGGCGAGGATACCATCGACGTGCATCTGACCGTTAAGGACCAGAACGTGACGGCCGTGGAAATCGTTGGGCATCCGTTCACGTCCATCTCCAAAAAGCATCAGAACGACTTCGCCAAAGCCGTACCGGACGCGGTGGTCGGCAAGCCGTTGAAGGATCTCAAAGTAGACAAGCTCGCCGGCGCCAGCTGGACCTCCGAAGCCTTCAACAAGGCGTTGGAAGTGGCGCGTCAAGAAGCGTCAATCCAATAGCCCATTCCTTCTGAAACCGACACGGCACGCCCGTCTTGCGTCGGTGCGGACGGTTTTCCTGTGGTTACCGTGCGGATTCGGCGCATACGTTCGGCCAGAGCAACGTGGCCATGTTCTCGGCCCAGGAATCAGACTTGCGTTCCTTGCCGGATTGCCGTTCCCCTCCGGCTTCCTGCCCCGCCAACGCTTTGCAAGCCAGCATGGAACCCAGCACCGTGCTGAACAGGAACGTGTAGTCCAAACGGTTTTGAAACACTCCGTCGGCGATGCCACGTTCCATGAACCCCACGAACCGTTCTTCGGCCGGCGCCAGCACTTGTGCTGCGATCGCCTTCAGCGTGGCGTTGTCGGAAGACAGCACCACGCCCACGGCTTTCAATCCGAGTTCGCTGTCGAAGCAGTCCTGGATGCGTTGCAGCATGGTGGCTAGTCCGTTCCGCGACGGCTTCAAATCGTTGAAATTCGGTAGTCCGGCAACTTCCGGTTGGATGCGTTGCAATAAATCGTCGGCGTTTCGGTAGCGTCGGTAGATTGTGGTCTTTGCTACCCCTGAACGTCGTGCGACCTCTTCGATGGTCACTGCTCCGATACCATCGGAAATCACTATCCCCAATGTGGCTTTCATGATTTTGCGGTCGGTTTGTTCCCGTAATCGCTCACGTCGGCCACGTGCTGTGCTGACGTCTTCCTGCGTGGTTTTTTGCACCGTCTTCCGCGTGACCTCTTGCGTGGTTCCTCTCATCATGCCGCGATCACTTTCGTGCTTTCCAGCTTGCTTACGTACCAATGGTTGAACTTGACCAGTGGAATGCGCAGTAGCAGGCCTATCAGCAGCAGCGGCGGAATGAACAGCAGTAGCGCGCCAATCGCAAACCAGTAATCGTTACTGTAGATTCCGCCGATCGCCGCGCGCATTGCTGTGATTGAATGCGTCGCAGGCAGGAACGGGCTGATGCCGCTGATGATTTTCGGCAGCACGGCCAGCGGATATGCGCCGTTCGCTCCGGAGATCTGCATGACGAGAAACAGCACGCCGATGGCTTTGCCGACGTTGCCGAAGCTGGCCACGAGCGTGTAGATGAAGAACGAGAACACTAGGCTGCTCACCCAGCCGGACAGCATGAACAGCAGCGGATGCACCGCCTGGACATGGAGGAACAGCAGACTGCCTCCCAAGGAGAACGTGCTCTGCAATAGTCCGATCACGCCGAACACACCGTAATGTCCGAGAAACAGCTGATGCGGTTTCGGGTCGCCGAGTTCCTTGCGCACCTTACGCGAGACGGTGGTCTTGAGCGTCACTGCCATGAGCAGCGAACCGACCCACAGCGGCAGGATCGTGTAGAACGGTGCCATCTGCGAACCGAAGTTCTTGACTGGGAACACCGCGTTGCGTTTCACTTTTACAGGGGCTGCAAGCGCGGCGGCCAACGAGTCGGTATTATCGCTGAGCACATCTTTGACGGCGCTCATATCGCCGCTGTTCAGCGCATCGGTCAATGTTCCTGTGAATGCGCCCAGTTTTTTGCCCGCGCCGGCCAGACTATCGGCGGTGGAATCCAACACGCTGCTGATGGCGGTCAGATTCTTATCCGCGGTCTTGGTGGTGCCGTTCAGATTGCCCAGCGCGCCTTTCAGATCGGCCGCTGTGGCATTGAGCGCGGTGGTGGTGCTGGTAATGGACGTGGCGATATCGTCAAGTTGCGGTTTCAGTTGGCTCTCATAGTCGGTTTTGATACCACTGACGGACGTTGCCGCCTGCTGCGCCAGTTTCTTGATCTCCGCACGTTCGGCCGTGGTATCGCTTACTTTGGCGTCGATGTTGTCGGCGCTGCCATTCAGCGCCGATGCTAGGTCGTTGAGCTGTGTGATGGTGGTGCCGACGTTGGTTTTGAGATGGTCGATGGCGTTCCTCACCGCTTCCGGCAGCTTTTCATTTGCGCTGAGCGCGTCGAGCGAATCATAGATCTGCTGGTAGCTTTGCGCCTGCTTGCTGATGTTCGTGGCCTGGTTGCGTAATGCGTTGGCGGTGTTGCCGGCCTGCGTGCCCGCATTGCCGAATAGGCTGTCCACATCTGCTTCCATGGCTGTGAAGCTGTTGGCGGAATCAGTCAGAGCCGTGCCCAGCGCGGTGGTGCCGGTCTTCAACGCGCCCGTCAGATCCTCCACGCCGCTGCCGGCTTGCTTGAGTGTTGTTCCTGCGCTTTTCGCATTGCCGCTGACATTGGCGATCAGACCGTCGGAGGACTCAAGCAGATGCCGTGCGCTTTGGGTCAGCGTGCTGAACGTGCAGAGCGTTCCGGAAGCGTCGGTGAGCGTTTCCGCGAAGTCGCTGATATTGCCGTTGAACTGCGTGAGTTGTTCCTGCGCGGCTGGCTTGTCGAGTTGGTTGGCGAGTTGCGATGCCACACTCAGCGCGGTGCTGGTCAGTGTTTCGGAGAACGTCTCGTTGACCTGCGCGCTGACCGTATCGGCGCCTTGGCCTGTGATCTTCGGAGCCAAGGCGTTCTTCTTTTCATTGTTGTAGTAGGCGATTTCGGCGTGGTCGCCATCGGATGCGAAGAACGTCATCATACGGGTGCTGAAGTTCTTTGGAATCACCACAGCTGCGTAATATTTGCCGGATTTGGTGCCGTTGATGGCTTCTTTTTTGGTGGTGAAGGTCCAGTCGAGCTGATCGTTGGAACGCAGCGTGTTAACCACTTGGTCGCCGATGTTGATCTTCACTGGAATGAGGTCGGACCGGTATCCGTCGTCCTCATTGGCTACGGCGAATTTCAGATTGCCGGTATTGGCGAACGGGTCCCAGCTGGCGGCCACGTTGAACCATGTGAAGATGCCGGGGATCACAACGAGTCCGATGACGATGATGATGGAGACGACGTTGCTGGTGATTCGCCGGATGTCGCCGACGAACAGTTTCCAGATGGTTTTCATGCGTTGCTCCTTTCCTCGTTGTTTTCGTTGTTTTCGGTTGTCTCGGTTGTCTCGGCGGTCTCGGCGGTCTCGGCGGTGTCCGTGGCGGCATCGTTCGCGGCGGCGCTTGGACCGGTCGTCTGCATTTTCTGCATTTTCTGCACCAGTATGGCGATTCCGTCATCTTCATTGTGGTTGACGCCCGTCACGTTTTCCGTCGTTTCTTTGATGACGCTGGTATTGCGATTATCGGATGTCGTGCGTTTGCCGCTGGTGCGTCTCCGCGTTTTGCGCAGCAGTCTGTTCCGCCGTTCCTGTTGCGCCCGCTTTTTGCGACGGATGCGTGCCGCTTGGCGCTCCACCAGCATGGATTGGATCGATTCATCGCTCAAATGGCCGAGCTCCACTTGACGGTTCAGATTATCGCGCATGTATTCGATGACCATGAGGAAGCCCATGATGAGCAGAATCCAGACGACCCACGTGGCCAGTACCACCACTTTCTCTCCGTTGGTGAACGAGAACACCGCCGCCAGAGTTACCGGAACTACGAATCCGATCACCAGAGCTCCGCGCTTGAGTTTCGGGTACAGTTCCGCAAACCGACTTGCGCGTTCCTCGATCACCTCGCGGTAGCCGCCTTTGTCGGCCAGCACCTGAATGGCTTGGGACATGTTGTATCCGCGTTCCGGAAGCTCCACTTCCTCGCCGATAATCATGTCGCTTTCCTTGATTTCGCGGGCGAAGAGTCGGTTGAGGTTGACCAACAGAGGACGGACCACCAGGCCGATGACGAACGCCATGCCGGCAAACAGCAGCAGCGTGCCGATCGCCTTGGTCCAATGGCCGTCGTAGAAGCCGGCGATGGTCTCGCGGAATGCGTCTATCGAATAGCTGAATGGCACGAACGGATAGACCATGCGGAAGAATTTCGGCATCATCTCGATCGGATACAGGCCGGAAGCGCCTGGAATCTGCACGATCACCAACGCCACGCACAGGCCCTTGCCGATGTGCATGAACGTGGTGGACAGCGCGTACGTGATGCTCAGATATACCAGCGATGTGATCATGCCGGTCAGTATGAACAGTGGCGCGCAAGCCGTCTGCACGCCGAGTATCAGATCGCCAACGGTGCAGATCGCGCCTTGAATGACGCCCATCGTGCCGAGCAACAGGTATCGGGCCAGATACTTTTCGGTTGCGGTCGGATCGAGACCCTCAAGCCCCTCGTCGTCCACCTCCACTTTGCAGATCACCACAAAGGCGAACGCGCCCACCCACAGTGCCAGATTGGTCATCAGCGGAGCCATGCCGGAGCCGTAGGAGTTGACGGGATACACGTTCTTCGTGTCGATTACGGTCGGGGACTCCATGAACGAGGCGATCTTATCCGCGTCAAGCGAACCGCTGCCGGTCAACGATGCGAGCAGATCCGCAGTGCCCAGCGCCTTCAGGTCGGTGCTGACGGTGGTGAGCTTCGTCTCCATCTTCGCCAGCTGCTGGTCGGTTTGCTCAAGGCCGATGCGGGTGTCTGACGCCACTTGGTCGAGTTGGTCGAGCACGATGTTGGTTTGCCTGACCACGCTGTCCTGGCTGGTCACGGTGCCGGCAAGTGTTCCGGCCGTCCCAGCCAGCGAGCCCAGCGCGGAATTCAGTCGCGGCAGTGCGCCTGAATTGATGGCGTTGCGCGCCGTGCCTGCGCTTTTGAGCGAGTTCTGCGTGCCTATGTTGAAATCGGTGGACAGTTTGGATACGCTGCCGGCTGTGGCCTGTGTGTTCTCGCTCAGGGTTTTGAGGTCGGCGAGTGTTCCGGCTGCCGTGTTGTTGGTATTCTCCAGTTTGCTGATGATTTGCTGGTATTGCGCGTTGTCGCTGGCGGATTTGAGCTTCTCGAGCAGTTTCGCATTGCTGTCGGTGATGTTTTGCATGCCGGTCACCGCCTGCTGCGCCGATCCACTTGCCGCGGATACCGCCGACGAGATCTGGTTGATGCTGGCTGTGGATTGCGCCGTCGCTTGGGAAACAAGTCCGGATCCGGTTTCCAGCGCGCTGTTGGCGTTGGACGAAAGCGTGTTGAGCTGGGTTTGCGCTGTGCCGATGGCGGTGGATGCGCCTGCTAGTCCTCTGCCTGCGCTCGCCGCGGCCAGCTGCACGTCGTTCAGGGCATTGCGTGCTGCTTTTGTCTGCTGTGGCACATTGGCTAACTGGGTGTCGAGATCCGCGATTGCGGAGCGGATCGTGCCTACGTTCCGCTTGGTGTTGTCGAGTTCGCCGATGGTTTCGTTGGCGATGGCGTTGGTGTTGCCGCTGATGGTGCCGTTGGCCGAGTTGACGGCTTTGACGAGCACGTCGCTGACGGTGGAGACGAAGGTGTTGTTGACGGTGCGGTCGACCACGGTCGCGCCTTGGTCGGTGATTTTCGGCGAAATCGGATTCGCCTTCTCGTTCACGTAATATTCGAGCGTGGGGCGATGCTTGCTGTTGGTGGCGACGTTGGCCAGATCTTCGCTGAAGTCGGAAGGGATGACGATTGCGGCGTAGCAGTCGCCCGACTCCACCGCTTCCATCGCATTGGCTTTGCCCATGAACTCCCAGCCGAGCTGGTCGTTGCTCTTCAGCGTGCCTTCGATTTGATCGCCGAGATTGACTTTGCCAAGCAGCGCGTTGTCTGTGCCTTCGTCCATGTTGGCCACGGCCACTTTGATGCTGTCCGTGTTGCCATAGGGATTCCAGAACCCGTAGATGTTGAACCATGCGTATAGCGGGGGAATGAGAATCAGGCCGATCATAATCACCCACGCGGCGGGTACGGTGACCAATCGTTTGAAGTCACGGCGCAGGATCTGCAGTACGTTGTGCATTGTCTCTCCGGTTTGGCGAATCAATTCCCTTATATGGCGATACGTGTTCCGTAGCGCTACGCGGTTCGTATCGTATACCGTGCTCTTGGACAATCGCCATCGCGTTTCATGGATGACGGAAATCGGGTCGAGTACTGCGGCAAAGCCTCGGCAAAACCATCGCCGGCTGACGTAGCCCCTTCCGCTCACGTCCGTGACAAATCGCCATTTCTGTATGTCCGTGAGCGAAAGGTGGTAATAAATCGCTATTTTCCGTCCGTATTTATACCCCCATTCGCTCACGATGCGCTATGCATCGCCATTTCTTGCGGACGTGAGCGAAAGGTGGTGTGCGAATGGCGATTGCAGCCAGCTGACGTCCCCCTCTTTTGCTCGCGTCCGCTAATAATCGCACCTGAACCGCTTTTCTTGCGGCGGATATTGCCTACGTTTGGTAGCGTGGGCTGAAGGAAGGAGCGGCATATGAGCGAAACCGCACAATCTGAATCACGATCCGAGGATTCCGCCGCGGGCAAGACGGATGGAGAAATCAAGGCGATTGCCGCCGAAACCGAAATCGCGGCTATCGAAGAAGGCGGAAAGCAGGGCACTGGCGAAGTCGGCAATCCCGCTGACCGTCGTCTGCCGTTAATCGTTCGCATTTACGGCATCGTCATGCTTATTGAAGGCGTGGTGACGCTGCCGATCATCGTGCTGTCGTGCCTGTACGTCGTGCAGGCCGTGCTTTCCGGCGATATGACGTTCGACGCGCTGAGCCTCACCACGATTCTGTCGGCGATTCACGCGGTCGTGCTGATGGTCACCACCGCGTGCCTGACGGTGTTCGGCGTGCTGCTTTTCAGGAACAAACGCCGGCACATCGCGCAATGGACGTACCTGCTGATTCCGCTTACGCTCGCCGAAGGCCTGCTGTCGCTGGCGTTGAAGGGGCTTGGCCTGAACCTTGTCAGCCCGGCTGTCCAGCTTGTCGTGCTGATCGCCCTGCACATCACCGCCGACCCATCGCTGCGGGAGGAGCGCCGGCTGCAGTTCGCGTTGCGGCGCATGGACGCCCGCAGCGCGTATGAGAACGCCGCCTCCCAAGGCATGGCCGGCCGCGACCTGACCGGCAAAGGCTATATTTCGCTGGATTTTTTCAATCTGTTCTGGCTGTTCACCATTGGTTGTGTGTTCGGTTTGGTGATCGAGACCATCTACCATTTCATCCTGTTTGGCGAATACCAGGATCGCGCAGGCTTCCTGTGGGGGCCGTTCTCGCCGATTTACGGCTTCGGCGTGGTGATCGTCACCGTGTTGCTCAACCATTTGTGGCAGTCGAATTGGTTGCTGATTTTCTGCTCAAGCGCGGTGATCGGTGGCGCGTTCGAATATTTCACCAGCTGGTTCATGCAGGCCGCGTTCGGTATTCGCGCATGGGATTACACGGGGCAATGGCTTTCGATTGACGGGCGTACGTCCGGCAAATACATGTTCTTCTGGGGTATCCTCGGCTTGATTTGGGTCAAGTTGATTTTGCCGCGATTGTTGCGATTGATCCAGCGTATTCCGTGGAAGATTCGCTATTCGCTGACGCTGGTCTGCTTCATTTTCCTTTTCGTCGACGGTGTGATGACGCTGATGGCGCTTGACGCTTGGTATTCCCGCATGGCTGGGGTTGCGCAGAATTCGCCCGTTTCGCAGTTCTTCGCCACGTATTTCAATGACGATTTCATGGCCCACCGATTCCAGACCATGAAGATCGACCCGTCCACTGCCGGTCGTATGTAGGCTGGTTTTTGCGTTTTGCGGGTTTTGCTAAGCGGCTGGTCGGGCGATGTTCCGGCTGGCCGCTTTGCTTTGGGTGGCTGATTTTGAACGATTTCGGACGATTGCAGTGGGGTTTTGTTGCGGGTTTTGCTGCGGGGGATTTGATTCTTCCGGATTATTGCCGTTTGGGATTCGTGCCTTCCGGCTGTCTGGATGCTTGACTGCTGTTGCCGCGCCTACGCCGCGATGCTTTGCGCCAGCTGGCGGATGAGGTCGGGGCGATGTCCGCTCCATGAGGAATTCGGTGAGATGACGACCGGAATTTGCTTGAAGCCGGCGTCCTTGATCTGTTCGAATGTGGACGGATTCTGCGTCAAATCGACCGCCACGTACCGCACTCCCAGTTTGGAAAGCTCTTGTTCGGTGGCCTCGCATTGAGGATTGTTCGGATTGGTGAAGACGGTCACGGTCATTACTTTTCCTCCCTATGCAATCGGCTTCCTTTGGTGCGGAAGATCTTGTCGGCCACGTTTTTTGATTTTGCCCGGCTGAGCAGGCCGTTCATCAGTATACACTACCCGTAGTGGCGTTTCGTGCGTTCGCCCACTGTATATAGTGGGGAATTTCCCGTAATACCGAATCTATGCGAACAAATGTTCGATATATTCGAGTCTATCATTATCGTCGATTGCGCCACGCCGGTTGCATGCGTATGGTCCGTCCGCGAATCGCCCGCGGGCTGTTCGCTATTCATTTCGGAACACATATTGCGATTTCGCTCGTTTTCTTACGATTGTGAGCGAAAGGTGGTGCCGCATAGTGCGGTAGGGGGTATAAATCGCCTTATTTTCCATACTTTTCGGCGCACGTCGCGAAATAATCGACCGAAATTGCGATTCGTGAGCGAAAGAGGGTGCGCGATATGGTGCGTTCCGTATTGAAGTGCTGAGACCTCATCCCGAAACAAATGAAAAAGTCCTGAGAACCATCGGCTTCCAGGACTTCGAACCTGTGCCCCCCGTGGGATTCGAACCCACAACCCACGACTTAAAAGGACGCTGCTCTAACCGTTGAGCTAGAGGGGCAACAGCAACACAGTATACAGCATATTCGGACCAATCGCCACCACGGGCGTCGGACGGGCGTCGAAATGGCCTTCGGAGTGTTGGTGTGCCTACAATCGAAACCATGTCATGTACCACAATTCTTGTAGGCAAAAAAGCAAGTTACGACGGTTCGACCATCATCGCCCGAGATGACGACTCTGGTTCGGGACGTTACGATCCCAAGAAATTCGTAGTCGTCGCACCGCAGGAGCAGCCGCGGCACTACCGCAGTGTGCTGAGCCACGTTGAAATCGACCTTCCCGACAATCCATGCCGGTACAGCATCGTACCGAACGTGCTTCCAAATCGTGGAATCCTTGCGGAAGCTGGCGTCAACGAACGCAACGTGGCCATGAGCGCCACCGAAACCATCGCCGTCAACGAGCGCGTGCTCGGCGCCGACCCGCTGGTCGCACTGCAGCCGGCCGACGAAGCCAATGGTAAGCCGGAAACCCCAGGCGGCATCGGCGAAGAAGACATCATCACCCTCGTGCTGCCGTACGTCAACACCGCGCGCGAAGGCGTGAAACGTCTGGCCGAACTGCTCGAAACGTACGGAACGTACGAATCGAACGGCATCATCATTTCCGACGTGGACGAAATCTGGTACGTCGAAACCATCGGCGGCCACCACTGGATCGCCCGCCGCGTGCCGGACGACAAATGCGCGATCATCCCCAACCAGCTTGGCATCGACTATTTCGATTTCGACGACGCCTTCAGCGACGCACGTGAATTCATGTGCAGCGACGACCTGCAGGAATTCATCGAAACGCATCATCTTGGCCGCGCGTCGGGCGTGCAGGTCGGCATGAACGGCGGCCACTGCAACCCGCGCATCGTATTCGGCACCGCCACCGCGAAGGACCACATCTACAACACGCCACGCGCCTGGTACATGTACCGCTATCTCGATCCGGCCGACGCGGAAAACCTTACCCCTGAATCGGACGACATTCCATGGTGTCTCGAACCGGAGAATGCCGTGACCGTCGAGGACGTCGACTTCCTGCTCGGTTCGCACTTCGAAGGCACCCCGTATGACCCGTACGGCACGCAGGGAACTGAGGAAAGCCGCCATCGCTACCGTCCGATCGGCATCAACCGCACCGGACACATGGTGGCCATGCAGATTCGCCCGTACGCGCCCGTCGAAAGCCGTTCGATCATGTGGATTTCGTACGGTTCCGGCGCGTTCACCACGTCCGCCCCGTTCTATGCGAACGTCGACGACACCCCCGCCTACCTGCGCGACACCACGCCGGAAGTCTCCACGGACTGCCTGTATTGGACGAACCGCCTGATTGCAACGCTCGCCGACGCGCACTTCTACGAGACCAGCAACGCGGTCGAGGGCTTCTCGGAAGATGTCCGTTCCTTCGGCCACCGTCTGGTGGAACGTACGGATGATGCGCTTGCGATTGGTGGGTCGGCGACTGGGGCTGGTGGCGCTGGTTCTGGTGCCGGTTCTGCGGTTGGCGGTTCTGGTTCTATGTCTGGTGCTGCGGTTGATTCCGGTTCCGATGGGCTTGCTAGTCCTACATCTGTTCCGGCCCGTCTTGCGGCGGCTAACGACGAAATGGCGGAATACCTGCGATCGCGCAATACGAAGCTGCTCGGCGACGTGCTGTACACGTCCAGCAATCTCATGCACAACAGTTTCGCCATGTCGGATCGCTGGAACTAAGCCCGCTGGTGCTTTCCGTGTCCGTTTCTCCCGAATCGGACACACAGGCATCAAAATGAAGCGCTCCTGTGTCCGAATCACCAGAAACGGACACAGGAGCGCCTAGCCGATCGCAATAATCGCAATACTCACGCAATATCGCGTAAACCCTCTATCGCGCGAAACCTGCGAAACCCGCGAAACCCGCGCGAAATCAGTTGAACCCGACCACATGTTCCGCCACGAAATATCCCTTTCGAATCACAAACCGGCCGAGCGAACCATGTAGGTTCAGCGCGCGCGACATCGCCTTCTTACGCACGTCCTTGTAAATCGTCGGCGAATACGCCTCGATATCCGCCCACATGGCCTTCTTCTTCTCGTAATTCTCCGGATCGCGCGACAAAATCATGAAAACGCTCGCGACGGAACTCTGAATCGCCAGAAAATGAATCATGTAGCGGTATAGGCCGTCTGGCACCGTACCTCGTTCGGGGGTGGCGCGCGCCATGCACTGGTTGACGAGCCGCAGCTGGTCCACGCGTCGGATCATCACGTCCGTCTGCACGCTCTGCCCGTCGCGGCCGATGAAATAGTGATAGAACGGCGTGTCCAGATACTGCAGCGACTTGACCCACGGGAACGGCTGATACGCGTAGATGAAGTCCACGTAGAACGTGTGCTCCGGCAGCTGCATCTTCGATTCGCGCACCACGGCCGTGCGGTAGATCAGCGCGTGCATGAGGATGTATTCGGTCAGTCCGAAATGCCCTAGATCGTCCCAGGTGAGCCGTTTGCCGGGCTCCATAGCGTGACGGAAGTTCACCACGTGCTTGTTGCGCTTGCCCACCTTGTCGTACACGTAGTTGGTGACGAGCATGTCGAGCGGGTCGTCCTTGCCGACCTCGCCGCGCAGCACGGCCATGACCTGTTCGAGCGATTCCGGGCCGACCCAATCGTCCGCGTCCACGACCTTCACGTACATGCCGCTCGCCGCCGCGATGCCGGTGTTGACCGCGCCGCCGTGGCCCTTGTTCTCCTGATGGATCGCGCGCACGATTCCCGGATTGCGCGCCTCGAACGTCTTCGCCATCTCCAGCGTGCCGTCGGACGAGCCGTCATCCACGATCAGCACTTCGATGTCGTCGTTGCGCTTCGACGCGATCAACGATTCGACGCACCGTTCCAGGTATTCCGTCATGTTGTACGCGGGCACCACGAAGGTGAGCGTCTTCTTCTCCTGCATATTCTTCCTCGGATCGGGCTCGTGTCGGGCCGTGCGGCTGGCCGACCGCTCCGGCCAAAAGCATAACGAAACTAACGTAGCACCATGTGCGGTTCCGGGGCGCGGTTTTGCACACAAACGGCACCCTGAAATACGCAATCTGCACCTGAAATTTCCCCTAGGGTCATTTCGGGTGACGGCATGTCAGTTTTCGCCAATTGTTGATTGTTTTTGCGATTCGTGCGGGCTTTGCGGTTTTTGCGATTCGTTCGTCTCGTCTGATTCGTCTGATTCGTCTGATTCGTCTGCCGCTTGCGATTTGCCTACTGCTTGCGATCCGTCCGTCACGGTCGTCCCGTCCGTCGCGTCATCTCCCGCAGCAACCGCCTTCTCCTGCGATTTCGCAGCCTTCTTGCCCTGCTTCTCCTGCTTGGCGATCGCCTTCGCTTCCCGCGCGGCCTGCTTTTCCGCCTCGCGGGCGGCCTTTTCGCTTTCGTAGCGCAGTTCCGGCTTGGCTTCCATGCGGCTCAGCCCATACCATGCCAGGTTCACGATGTGCGCGGCGAGCTGCTCCTTGCTGAGCTTGCGCTGGTCGGCCCAATATTGGCAGGTGTACACGGTCATGCCGATGAGCATCTGCGCGTAATACGGCACGCTTTTGGCCGGCAGATGCTGGCGTTTGAACGCGTCGGTGAGAATGTCCTCGACGCGTACGGCAATGTCTCCAAGCAGCGAATTGAACGAGTTGGACGGGTCGGTTTTCGGCGAATCGCGCGTGAGCACGCGGAAGCCTTCGGCGTTCTCCTCCACGTAGGTGAGCAGCGCAAGCGCGGTGCGTTCCACGATTTGGCGCGGATGCGCCTGCGGGTCGGACAGCGCGTTGATGAGAACGTCGGTGAGCGCGCGCATTTCGCGGTCCACCACCACGGCGTACAGGCCTTCCTTTCCTCCGAAATGTTCGTAGACGATGGGCTTCGAAACCTTTGCGGTCGCGGCGATTTCTTCGACGCTCACCGCCTCGAATCCCTTGGCCGCGAACAGCGACCGACCGATTTCGATAAGCTGTTCGCGCCGCTGGTACGACGTCATTCTGGATGTATTGGCCATATTGCCCAGTTTTTCACGTCCCGTGGATAGCCCCATTGCCTGCCCTGGCAGAGATGAGTGGCGTGTCCGTTGCGCTTTTTAGGCTGGAGCCATGGATACGAATGTGATTATTGCGATTGTCGCGGTCGTCGTTATCGCGGCATTACTTGCGATTGGCGGATGGTGGTTCGGTAAGAGCCGCAAGTCCGCCGTGGACAAGTCCACGGAAGCGGCGAAGGCGAAGGCCGATGCTCGTTTGGCTACGGAGAAGTCCGCCGCGCAATCTGCCGCCGCAAGTGCCGAAAACGCTGAGAAAACCAAGGAAACCGCGGAATCCGCGACTTCGTCTGCCACACCTGAATCGCCAGTGGCAACTGAACCAACTCCGGTCGGGTCAGCCGTAACTGAATCCGCGACCCCAGCCGTCGAAACCCCTGAAGCCGCCGGTACCCGCATGCAGCGCCTCAAGGCGCGCTTGTCCAAGTCCGGCAATCCGTTCGGCAAGGCCCTGTTCAACATCCTCGCCAAGGATCAGCTTTCCGAAGCCGACTGGGAGGACGTCGAAGACACCCTCCTGCTTGCCGACGTGGGCACGGAAGCCAGCGAACAGCTCGTTGAGGAACTGCGCAACGACGCCCGCATCGCAGGCCAGTCCGACCCGGCCGAAGTGCGTGCCGCGCTGAAGGATAAGCTTCTGAAGCTCGTCGGCACCGACGTCGACCGCCGTCTCAACGCCGACAAGGAAGGTGCGAACAAGCCGAGCGTCATCATCATGGTCGGTGTGAACGGCACCGGCAAAACCACCACCGCGGGCAAGCTGTCACGACTGCTTGTCTCCGAAGGCAAGCAGGTCATGCTGGGCGCCGCCGATACGTTCCGCGCCGCCGCGGCCGACCAGCTGGAGACTTGGGGCGCCAAGGTGGGCGTGCTGGTCGTGCGTTCCGACAAGGACGGCGCCGACCCGGCGTCCGTCGCGTTCGAAGCCAGCGCCAAAGCCAAGGAAGAGAACGCCGACGTGCTCATCATCGACACCGCCGGCCGTCTGCAGAACAAGTCCAACCTTATGGACGAGCTCGGCAAGATCCGCCGCGTCACTGAAAAGAACCTGCCCGTGGATGAGGTGCTGCTCGTGCTTGACGCCACCACCGGCCAGAACGGCATGACGCAGGCCAAGGTGTTCGCCGAAGCGATCGGCATTACCGGCGTGGTCCTGTCCAAGCTTGACGGCTCCGCCAAGGGCGGCATCGTCATCTCCGTGCAGAAGGAGCTTGGCGTGCCCGTCAAGCTCGTCGGCCTCGGCGAAGGCCCGGACGACCTCGCCCCGTTCGATCCGGAAGGCTTCGTCGACGGCATCCTCGCCTGACGTTCCCATATTTTCCGGATTTGCGATTTCCGTAGCGAAAACCTCCCGTCACGTTCCGTACGTGGCGGGAGGTTTTCGTATTGCGATTACTGCTCAGCGCCAGCCGTACCGGCAGCCGCAGCCCCCACTCCCGGCACCTTCCGGATCGTCAGCTTCAGCAGCAGCGGCGCGACCAGCGTCACCAGCGAAATGATGAAGATGATCGTCGAATAGTATTCGCTGCCGAGCACATGCTCGTTGAAGCCGATTTGCGCGGTAATCAACGCCATCTCGCCACGCGGTACCATGCCCGCGCCGATCATCAGCGCCGAAGCGCCGCCAAAACCGGCCATGCGGCCACCCAAACCGCAGCCGACGACCTTCGTGATCACGCCGAGAACCGTCATAATCGCAATGAACACAATCATCTTCGTATCATCCACGCCTGTGGTCTGCAGGCCGATGCCCACGAAAAACACCGGCACGAACAACGTGTCTCCAACCGGCTCGATATACCGGTCCGCGTCCTCCGCGTAATCGCTGTTGCTTACCGCGATACCGGCGAAAAACGCGCCCACCGCGTAGCTCAACCCGGCCAGATTCGACGCCCACGCCATCGCCAGGCAGATGATCACGGCCATCACCGCGATGCCGGACGGCGCCTTCAGCACGCCAGCCAGCGTCATCAGCGCCGGCGCCACCCAAACCACCACCACGGCGGCCGCCACAAAGAACAGCACCTGCTTGAGCAGAATCAAACCCAGCCCTGCCACGTCCACGCTGCCGGTGTTGACGAGCGTGCACATCACGGACAGCAGGATCACGCCGATCACATCGTCAGCCACGGCCGCGCCGAGAATCGACACGCCTTCCTTCGAATCAAGCAGTCCGGCTTCCTTCAGCACCGCCACGGAAATCGACACGGACGTGGCGGAGAACACCACGCCGATGAACGCAGCCGGAATCGGCTTGAAGCCAAACAGCAGGCTCACTCCACCCATCACCGCCACGGGGAACACCACGCCCATGCACGCGATGATGACCGCCGCCTTCGAATATTTCTTCAGCAACTGCAGGTCGCAGCCGACACCGCCCAAAAACATGAGGATGATGATGCCGAGGTCGCTGAACAATGACAGCGAATCGCTCATGTGCATCACGCCCAGCAGCGAAGGGCCCACGAGAATGCCGACGAGGATCTGCCCGATTACCTCCGGCAGCTGCGCTTTGCGGCAGATCAGCCCGGAAACCGTGGTCAGCATCAAAATGGCGCACAGTGAAATGATGAACGTTGCCATGGTCCTCGCCGCTCTCTCGTTACGCGCGCCATACGTTCGCCGCACCGCGCGTTCGGTGTACATGCCACGCGCTCGCCGTACGCGGCGTTCTCCCGTCGCGTGCCACGCGTGTTCCGTAAGTTTCAGCTACCCAACTTACTCCGTCCGCAGCGTTGCCCGCCGCTTCCGTCCACCGTCGCAATTTCATATTGCGATTGCCGGGCGATTATGCCTTCCGTATTTCCGTACCGCCAGTTTCGTTGGAATTCCGCCATTTTTCGGCGTAGGTTGACGTTTCGCGCGGATGGCGTTACGTTGGCGTAACACGTCGTAACGTTTTCAAAACGCGGCCGGCGTTCCATATCGTTCTGTCAGCCCCACACGATGGGGACGGAAATGTTGAACCAAATATAGAGAAAGAAAGAGGAGGGTGACATGGGCCAGCTTGATTCTGGAAATGCCGCGTGGATATTGACTTCCGCGTCCCTTGTGTTCCTCATGACGCCTGGTGTGGCGTTCTTCTATGGTGGCATGGTCCGCGCCAAGGCCGTGCTGAATATGATGATCATGGAGGCGGCCGCACTGTCCGTCACGATGATCATGTGGGTGCTGTGGGGTTGGTCGATCGCCTACGCCGGCACCTCGGTCGGCGGCATCTTCGGCGACCCGGCAACCGGCTTCCTGCTGAAGGACACCATGGTTTCCGATAAGGGCGTCTTCACATCGGCGGCGCTGAACGGCAACAACTACCCGGTCAGCGTGGACGTGGCCTTCCAGTCCGCGTTCGCCATGATCACCGTCGCGTTGATCTGCGGCGCCATCGCCGAACGTGTGAAGTACTCCACGTGGATGATTTTCGTGGCGCTGTGGATCACGTTCGATTACGCTCCGCTCGCCCACATGGTGTGGAACGGCGGCCTGCTGTCCGCTGACGGCGCCATTTCCCAGGCGATCGGCGCAGCCGCCCACGATTTCGCAGGTGGTACGGTCGTCCACATCAACGCCGCAGTCGCCGCTCTGGTCATCGTGCTGATCATCGGCAAGCGTAAGGGCTTCGGCACGCAGCCGTTCCGCCCGCACAATGTTCCGTTCGTCATGCTCGGCGCCTTCCTGCTGTGGTTCGGCTGGTTCGGCTTCAACGCCGGTTCCGCCTTCGCAGCCAACGGCACCGCCGGCTACGCGTGGGTTTCCACGTCCGCTGCAACCGCTGCGGCAATGCTCTCCTGGGGCTTCACCGAGAAGATCCGCACCGGCCACTACACCGCAATGGGTGCCGCTTCCGGCATCGTCGCGGGCCTCGTCGCCATCACCCCGGCCGCCGATGTGGTCTCCCCGCTGTGGGCCATCGTGCTCGGCGCCATCGCCGGTGTGCTCACCTGCCTGGCTTGCGGTCTGAAGTTCAAGCTCGGCTATGACGATTCCCTCGACGTCGTCGGCGTCCACGGCGTTGGCGGCTTCACCGGCACCGTGCTCATCGGCTTCTTCGGCGAAGGCACCGGCCTGTTCGCAGGCGGCGACTGGAGGCAGCTGGTCGTCCAGCTCATCGTCGCTCTCGTGGCCATCGTCTGGTCCGCCGTCATCACCGGCATCATCGCCTTCGCTCTGGAGAAGACGATCGGCTGGCGCGTCACCGAAGCCCAGGAAGTCGGCGGCATCGATCTTGCCGACCAGGGCGAACGTGCTTACGATTTTGCTGGTACCGCCAGCTCCGTCCTCAAGGAGGTGAAGTGAGATGAAGCTCATTACCGCTATCATCCAGCCCCATAAACTCGACGATGTCAAGGAAGCCCTCGCAGCCGCGGGCGTGCACGGCCTGACCGTGTCCGAGGCAAACGGTTATGGCCGTCAGCGCGGCCACACCGAGGTCTACCGTGGCGCCGAATACACCGTGGATCTCATTCCGAAGATCCGCATCGAGGTGCTGTCCGACGATGCCGATGCCGAAACCCTGGTTGGCGTGATCGTCAAGTCCGCCGGCTCCGGCACCATCGGCGACGGTAAGGTCTGGGTGGCTCCGCTTGACTCGGTGACCCGCGTGCGCACCGGCGAAACCGGTTCCGCCGCCATCTGATCCGTCCGGCCTTGTGATCGGGCCGATTCGGACAAGATGAAATAAAGACCCCCGGGCTTGAAGTTCGGGTTATCAATTACGACACATCCCCGTACGTGCCTCGCGCCGTGCGGGGATTGTCATAAGTCGTCATAGGTTTCATAAGGAACGTGCGTTATGACTTCAGCAGTCGATGGTCTCAAACAACGGTTCATGGCCATGAGCCAGCCCGACGCCGACGGCGTCTACCGCAATGGCGCGGCGAAACGCAAAGCCCGCACGGACTTGGCCATGGGCAATCTCACACAGTTGTGGAACGAAGCCTGCGAGACGGTTTCCTTCGATGTTCCGGCAACCGGCATCGGTCTCGGCGCGGTCGGTTCGCTGGCACGTGGACAGGTAGGCCCCAGCTCCGACCTTGATCTGGTGGTCATCTACGAACCGCACGCGCTGACCGACCAGCAGCTCAACGAGCTCGCCAACAAACTGTGGTATCCGATTTGGGATTCCGGCCTCGACCTCGACCAGTCGGTACGTACCGTCGCGCAATGCGAGGCCGTCACCGACCGCGACCTGCCCGCAGCCATGGGATGGCTGGACGTGGCGCCGATCGCGGGGGACACTGGACTTATCGAAAGCACAGCCGTATCCATATTGGAACGATGGCGCAAGGCCGCACGCAAACGTCTGCCGGAACTGCTCGGCTTCGCCAAATCGCGCCTCGACGAATTCGGCCGCATGGCCTACATCAACCAGCCGGACATCAAAGAGGCACGCGGTGGTTTGCGCGACTCCGTATTGGTGTCCGCGCTCGCCGCATCCTGGCTTGCCGACCGTCCGCACGGCACGTATGACGACGCCGTCGAACGGTTGCTGGACGTGCGCGACTGCATCCATCTGGTCGCCGGCAAAGATACGAACATGCTGCTATCGCCCTACCAAGCTAAAGTCGCGGCGATGCTCGGTCTGGCCGATCCGACGCTGCCCGATGGCGAACGTGAGGCGAAGTCGATCGACGATCTGCAAACGTTGCTGGCGCGCGTCGGCCGTCAGATCGCGTTCTCCCTTGATTCCACCGCGTCGCGCGCCGAGCATTCGCTGACGCACGACAAGCCGCGATTCGCCTTCTTCCAAGTGTTCCAGCCGCGCGGCGGCGGCAAACGTCAGGCACCGACCTTCGATGTGATCGCCCCCGGCGTGGCCAAGCATGAAGAGGAAATCGTGCTCGCTCCGGGCGCGGAACCGGCCGCCGACCCGAACCTCGTGCTGCGCGTGGCCGTCGCAGCCGCGGAATACGGCCTGCCGATCGCCCCGGGAACGTTGCAAAACCTCAAAAAGTGTCCTATCGGCGACCGCAACTGGACGGACGAATCGCGTGAACTGTTCATACGACTGCTGGCTTCCGGCCCCGCGCTGCTCAACGTGTGGGAAGACATCGATTTCATCGACGTGCCCGGCAAGCTCATCCCCGAATGGTTGGGCGTGCGCAACCGGCCAAGCGCGTCCGCCGCGCACCGCTATACGATCGACCGGCACATGGTGGAGGTCGTCACGCGGCTCGGCCGTGAAACACCCAGCGGTGGGCGGTACGACGACCGGCATTACGAGGCGCTGCTGCTCGCCGGCATCCTGCATGACATCGGCAAACGACCGGGGGTGGCCAACCATGCGGCGGAAGGCGCTCGGCATGCGACCGTGGTCGTGGAACGCATGGGATTCGACCGCGACATCGTCCGCTGGGTCACGCTGCTGGTACGCGAGCATCTGACATTGTCGGAGTTCGCCACAGGCCGCAATCCCAATGATCCCAACGTCGGCGATGATCTGGCCGGCCGGCTCGACCATAATCCCGTGCTGCTCGACATGCTGTTCGACCTGACCCGCGCCGACGGCTCCTCGTTGGGGGCCACGTCCGGCGAGACCATCTCCAAACAGTACGGGTGGAGCAAATGGCGTGAAACGTTGGTGCGCACCATGTACAACGCCACCCGATACCACATGTGAGCGCCGGTTTCTCGCATGCGCCAAGCCGATATGCCCCCGTATTTCTCGTCGTTTACGGAAAAGCGGGGTGTATATCACCTCCCGTTCACTTCGGCAAATCGAAATAAGGGAATCGGGGTGCATGCTTTAGGATGTCCCCAAGTTGTCCACTCAGTTATCCCCACTCTGTGGATAAGTCGAAACGTTTTCCACATGGTTATCCCCAATATGTGGATAACTCGGCTTTTTTCGACTTTCTTATCCACACCAAAGCCATTCGCGCGTGTCGTTCGGTGGATGCGGAGATTCATCCATAATCTCAATGCAACACCGGTCGTGACGGCACGCACGTATTATGGTTTTCCTCGGTATTGAACACATTCGATTGACTGCTGCGGTTGGAGGGACATGGCGGAGAACGACTCTTGGAACAACGGTTCGGCGCAGAACCGCGGATTTTCGAACGCTGGAAACGGTGCGAACGGCATGAACGGCCGATCTGGCCAAGCCGTGCGCGACGCCCTGTTCGACCGCGTGCCGCCGCATGACGACGCCGCCGAAATGGCGGTGTTGGGCGGCATGCTGATGAGCAAGGACGCCATCGGCGAAGTATCGCAGATGATCGACGTGTCCGACTTCTACCAGCCACGCAACCAAACCGTGTACGAAGCGGTCATCAAACTGTTCTCGGCCTCCCAGCCGGTCGACGCCGTGCTGGTGGCCAACGAGCTGCTCGCCGAAGGCAATCTGGAAAAAGTGGGTGGCTCCGACTATCTGCACAGCCTGGTCGCATCGGTTCCGACCGCCGCAAACGCCACGTATTACGCCGACATCGTGCATCAGCGCGCCATCCTGCGTAATGTGATCGCGGCCGGCACCAAAATCGCACAGCTCGGCTACACCGCAGAAGGCTCGCAGGCCGAAGACGTCGTCAACCTGGCGCAGGCCGAAGTATATGAGATGTCCACCGGCAAAGTGCGGCAGGACTACGCGCCGATCGGCACCGTCATCGCCGATACGCTTGACCAGCTCGACCGTCTGCAAAGCGGCGAAGTGTCCCGAGGCGTGCCGACGGGCTTCCGCGACATCGACGACGTGACGCAGGGCCTGCAGCCCGGCCAGATGATCGTCGTGGCAGGCCGACCGGCCATGGGCAAGTCCACACTCGGTGTGGATTTCGCCCGTTCCGCGGCACTGCATCACGGATTGACGACCATCATCTTCAGCTTGGAAATGAGCAAAAACGAGTTGGCGCAACGTATCATCTCCGCTGAATCCAACATTCCGCTCGCCGCCATGCGCCGCGCGGACGACATCACGCCGGAACGTTGGGCCATCCTGAACGAGTTGCAAGGCAAGCTGCAGAACGCGCCCCTGTTCATCGACGACAGCCCGAACATGAGCCTGATGGAAATCCGCGCGAAATGCCGCCGACTGAAGCAGACGAACGATTTGAAACTCGTCGTCATCGACTACCTGCAGCTCATGACCTCCGGCAAGGCCGTGGAAAGCCGCCAGCAGGAAGTGTCCGACTTCTCCCGTGCGCTGAAGCTGCTCGCCAAGGAGCTGGAAGTGCCGGTGGTGGCGTTGAGCCAGCTGAACCGTGGCCCCGAAATGCGTCAGGACAAGAAGCCGCAGCTGTCCGACCTGCGTGAATCCGGCTCTATCGAACAGGACGCCGACGTGGTGTTCCTCGTGCACCGTCCGGACGCCTACGACAAGGAGGACCGCCCGGGCGAGGCCGACATCATCATGGCGAAGCATCGTAACGGTCCGACCGACACGTTCAATCTTGCGTTCCTTGGCGCGTATTCGAAGTTCAAGGACATGCCCCAGGATTACCAGTCCCAGCAGGAGGCGGTGTGATATGGCTTGGAATTCCTTCGCAACCCCGTTGATCGGCAAGGCCGTGCGCGCGGCCTCCCGTTTGGCGCACGGCGGTGGCAGCGCGTTCCCCGGCAAAATCGTGGAACGCATCGACCCGCAATTCCTGTCGCGCACATTGGCGCAACTGCCGCTCGGCGTGGTGCTCGTCTCCGGCACGAACGGCAAAACCACCACCACACGCATGGTGGCCAGCATGCTGCAATCGCTCGGATTGAAGGTGTTCACCAACCCGACCGGCTCGAACTTCACCCGTGGCGTGGTTTCGTCGCTGCTTGCGGAAGTCTCGCTTTCCGGCAAACTCGACGCCGACATCGCGGTGCTGGAACTCGACGAGGCGTACGCCGTGCATTTCGTCAAGCAGGTGCCGCCCGACTACTGCCTGCTGCTCAACGTGATGCGCGACCAGCTTGACCGTTTCGGCGAGATCGACAACACCGCGCGACTGCTGTCCAAAGCTGCGGAAGCCACCACCGGTACCGTCGTGCTCAACCGTGAGGACCCGCGCATCGCCCGTCTTGCTGACGTGGCGCATACGGAAGACGGCGTGGAAGTACGCTACTTCGGCCTTGACGAATCGTTGCGCGGCTTCTTCCCGTCGGATGACGACATGAGCACCACTGTTGACGCGGAAGCGCACGACAGTGCGGAACATGGCGGAAATATTGGCGATTCGGGCAATGCCGGCGATACTGCCGATGCCGTTGCGGCTGCCGCGCCGGCCACATCGCAACCGCAGGACGGTCCCGACGCGCTGCCCGCCGACGTGACGTTGCGCGCCGTGGGCGACCACCGCGCCACCTTCGCGATCGACGGCGAAACGTATGAGACGGCCGTGAAACTGGAAGGCGTATACAACCTGTACAACGCGGCCGCCGCGCTCGCCGTGGTGCGCGCCGTCGCAGCGGACGCGCAGGCGATGTTCCTGCCGTTCGAAGACGCGCTCGCCGACAGTGTCGACGCGGACGGTGCCGATACCGGTACCGAAACGGACGGCAACGGCTCGCATGACGCCATCGACCAGGCCGCTGCGGACGAGATTCTGCGCGCGGCAGGCGTCTCACCCCGTATGATCGCCTTCGCGCACGCCACCACGCAGGCCATGATCGACACCGCCGGCGAGGTCACACCGGCATTCGGCCGAGGCGAGGTCATCACCGTGAACGGCACCCCCGTGGAACTGCTGCTCGTCAAAAACCCCATGGGCTTCCGCCTGTCGCTGGCCTCGTTCAAGCCCGAAGGCTGCGACACCATGATCTGCATCAACGACGAATACGCCGACGGCCGCGACATGAGCTGGCTGTGGGACGTGGACTTCACCTCGCTGCGCGGCACCGGCGTCAAAGCCGTGTCCGGCGTACGCGCGTGGGACATGGCCCTGCGCCTCGAATACGATCAGGTGCCGGTCGAATCGGTCAGCACCGACCTGGAGGAATCGGTCGTGGACTTCGTGAACGCGAATTCTGGCACCCCCAAACACATCTACTGCACGTACACGGCCATGCTGAAAACGCGTGCCGCGCTCGCCAAAATCGCCGACGTGGCCGACGCCGGCGTGGGCAAGTGAGCGCCGCGCGAAACGAAACCGCGCAATCGCAAAGCAAAACAGCGGAAGGAAGACGAGGAGACGATATGAGCCAGGTCATCGACATCGTGTCGCTGTATCCGAAGGATATGAACATCTACGGCGATTCCGGCAACGTGCTCGCCATCCAGCGCCGGCTCGCGCTGTACGGCTACGAGCCGCGCGTACACGCCTACAACCAGGGCTGCGACTGGCCCGAGCACGTGGACATGATTCTGGGTGGCGGCGGCCAGGACACCGGCCAGAAGAAGATCATCGACGACTTCTTCCAACGCGCCGACCTGCTGCGTTCGCTCGCGGCGGACGGCGTGCCGATGCTGATGATCTGCGGCCTGTACCAGCTGTTCGGCGAGTATTTCGAAACGGTCGACGGCTCCCGACTCGACGGCATCGGCGTGATCGGCGCGTACACGGTCGGCCAGGAAACACGCATGATCGGCAATCTTACGGAAACCTCCGCCGATTTCGGCAAGATCATCGGCTACGAAAACCATTCCGGACAGACGTTCCTGCGTGACGGCGTGCAGCCGCTCGGCACCGTCGAACAGGACGGCACCGGCAACAACGGCGAGGACCATACGGAAGGCGCGCGCGTCCACAACGTGATCGGCACGTACATGCACGGCTCGCTGCTGCCGAAGAATCCCGCGATCGCCGATTTCCTGATCCGCACCGCCGTCGAACGCCGTTACGGCACGTTCGATCCGGCCGCCGCCGGACAGACGGACGCGCAACGGGCCGCCCTGCATCGCATCGACGAAATCGCCGACCGTGCTCGCCGCGTGGCCATGTCCCGTCCGCGCTGACGGCTGCCATGCCGGTTCGCCGACAATCGCACCGCCCGCGCTGAACGCCGGATATCCGCCACTTTTTATGCGATTGACCGGTTTCGCTCGGCGCAGATGTGAAGAAAATGCGATAGAGTGGTACCACCATCACCTAAAGGAGGACATCATGGCTGATTTTAATTTTGGTGACGGCCTGCGCAAGGTCTTTCTCGCCGGCGTCGGTGCCTTGGCGACCACTGTTGAGAAGAGCCAGGAAATCGTTGACGACCTCGTCAAGAAGGGCGAGCTGACCGTCGAGCAGGGCAAGGCCCTCAACGCCGAACTCAAGCACAAGGTCGAAGAGGCTAAGGAAGCCCCTGAGTCCAAGGATGCAGCCCCGGCCGAAACCGAAGACAAGGCCGAGTAGCTCCAGTCTTTCGTATCGCCGTCTGCCGCGCATGTGAGCGCCCGGACGGCGATTTGCTATGCCCGCGCGACGCCGGCGAAACGTTCGTCTGGCATCGCGGGCTTTCCAGCCGATTTCCCAACCGTTTGCGAGCAGTGACATGTCTTTGAAACACCCATCCGACAAGCCGGACGCGGCACGCCCCGAAAGCGTGGAGCCCGTCACGCTGTCCGACAGGGTCAACGCGGTCATCAACCCCACGGCCGACCCTTCGCCGGACGCCGCCTCCCAAGCAAACGGACTGACGGATGAGCTTGCCCACGAATCCGCGGACGATGCCGGCGAAACGGACGATACCGGCAAAGCGGCCGGTGCCAACGCGCAATCGTCCGAAACCATCGGCATCTTCGGAGCGCGCAAAGACACGTTCTCCGCGCGCTACCATCTGACCCGCCGCGGCAAACTCCGGCGTCTTGCGCAAATCGCGCAGATCGCCAACAAATTCGACGTGGTTCACGGACTCACGCCCGTCAAAATGCGTCTCATGCTCGAAGCGCTCGGCCCCACGTTCGTCAAGGTCGGACAGATCCTGTCCATGCGCTCCGAAATCCTGCCGCAATCGTTCTGCGACGAACTGTCCAAACTGCGCGCCGACGCCGACCCCATGCCATACAGCACGGTGCTGCAGGTGCTTGAGGACGAATACGGCCGGCCCGTGGACGAGATCTTCGACCATATCGACCCCACCCCGCTCGGCTCGGCCAGCCTTGCGCAGGTGCATCGTGCGAAACTGCTCACCGGCGAGGACGTGGCCATCAAAGTGCAACGTCCGGGCGTGCGCGAAACCATGGCGCAGGACGTGTCCATCATGCGCACCATCGCGGGAATCGCCACCAAAACCATGCGCAGCGCGCAGGTGGTGGACCTGTCCGGCGTGGTCGAGGAACTGTGGGACACCTTCGAATCGGAAACCGACTTCCTCATCGAAACGCGCAATCTGGCGGAATTCAAACGATTCTGCGAACGCTACAAATACATGGACTGCCCGAAGCCGTACCCGGAACTATGCACCGAACACGTGGTGGTCATGGACTACGTGGAAGGCATCTCCGTCTCCCATCCGGACGAGCTGCTTGCAGCCGGCTACGACCTGAAGGAAATCGGCACCAAACTCGTGGACAACTACGCCACGCAGGTACTCGACGAAGGCTTCTTCCACGCGGACCCGCACCCCGGCAACATCATGGTGCGCGGTGGGCAGATCGTGCTGCTCGACCTGGGCATGACTGGCCGGCTCAACGCCAAAACCCGTTCCGTGCTGAAGGACATGATCTTCGCCGTGGCCGAGCAGGATTCCCCCAAGCTTGCCGACGGTCTGCTGCGTTTCGCCGGTGCCGAGGCCGATCCGGAGGATTATCCGGCATTGCTGGCCGATCTGGACGTGATCGTCAAGGAATTCGGCACAGTGGACCTGGCCGAACTGGACATCGCCGCCATGCTGACGGCCCTGACGCAGATGGCGCAACGCCACGGCATCGAAGTGCCGAGCACCGTCACCACGGTCGGCCGTGCGCTGGTCACGTTGGAGGGATTGCTTGACGAATTCATTCCCGACGTGAACATGATCCAGATCATCTCCGACCACATCGCGTCGAGCACGTCGAAGAAGGATTTCGCCAAGGACGAGACGAAATCGCTGGCTCTCGAAAGCCATCAGGCGCTGCACAGTCTGCTTGCCGCCGCCAACGAGCTGAAAGTGGCGTCCCGCATGCTCACGCGCGGCCAGCTGCGCGTCAATATGGAGATGGTCGGTTCGCAGGAGCCGATCCACCTGCTCGCCAACATGGTGAACAGGCTTACGATGGCGCTTATCGTGGTCGGCCTGTTCATCGGCTCGTCGATTGTGTATTACGCGGGCATCAAGCCGGTGATTTTCGGCATTCCGATTGTCGGTTTCCTTGGCTACGTGATCGCGTTCATCCTGTCCGTCTGGATTGTGTTCGACATCTACTTCAAAGGACGCGATTCGAAGAAGCGGTAGCCGGGCGTCTTGCGTTGCGGGTGGCTTGTGTTGCGGCGCGCTCGCATTCGTGTTGGTGATTGCGTTCATATCTGCGTTTGCGATTGCATTTGCGTTCCCGGATTATTCGATGGGACACGGCTTTTTGCTGAATAATCAGACAAGTTGTCAATGATTTCACTCCCCCTAATATGGACCCATTGACGGGGTACTGTTTTGGTGGCATAATGCTCAATGTCGACGATGACATCACCACCCGGTTCCCATGGAGGAGAGGACATGCAGGCCGGGAAATCCCAGCGAAGCGTGCTCGCGCTCGTGATCACCTGTGCCCTGATTCTTGGATTTGGTATCCCCCTTATTCCCCTTGTCGGAGTGGATTCCGCCGAAGGGACGGAGGTCTCCGCCGCTTCCGACGTTGCCACCGTCTCCGCCGAAAACAGCCTGCAGAACGGCAGTTTCGAACAGCCGGACGTGTACCAGTACCGTGAAACCAGCGATGTTCCGTATTGGAAATCCACCACGACTTCAGGCAACATCGAAATCGGCAGTGTCTTCAAAAACGGCAACGGAGACAATGACTCCCTGCACATGCGCACCGGCGAGAAAGTGGCCGCGGCCGAAGGCAGCCAATTCGGCAAGCCGGCCACGTCGAACGGCAACGACCAGTACGCCGAACTGAACTCCAACCAGGCGAGCTCGCTGTACCAGGTGGTCAACACCGTGCCCGAATCGAAATACGATTGGGGCCTGTACCACCGCGGCAGGCAGGGCAAGGACGCCATGGCGCTGGTGGTCGGCCCGAAACAGAACGTGGCCCCCATGAAGACGTCCGCCACCAGCAACGACCAGCTGCAGCAGATCGTCACATGGGTGTCGGGCCAGCAGGACCGTGATTTCGGCCTTGACATGGTGCATTTCAGCCAGACCGGCACCAGCCGGAAAATCACCGTATACACCACCAAATTCGCGTCCGGCGGCAGATTCGACACCACCGGCGTGAGCTCGCCGTTCAGCTGGTCCAAAGACAGCCGCCACACGGAACGTTGGGAACTGTGGATTATCGTCTCCGACTGCGACGAATGGTATGGGCATGGCGAATTCAACGGCGACGAGGATCCGGACGCCTCATACATCGTGCCGGAAGGCCAGAACGAGACCCTGTTCGGTTTTGTGGCCGTGAGCACCTCCACGGGAGACATCACATCCGGCAACCTGCTCGACGCGGTGCAGTTCCGCCAGTACTATCGCATGGACTTCCAAACCCCGCCAAGCGGCAGCGGCACCTACAGCACGGACGGCGAAACACCGGTCGCGTTCGACAGCGCGGCCTCGAAAAGCGACTACGCGCTGGTCGGCAGCGACGTGACCGTCACCGCCAAACCGGTCGACGCCAGCCACCACTTCCTCGGCGCGTATGTCGGCGACACGTTCGTAGACGCGGACCAATGGACGGCCAACGCGGACGGCTCGTATTCGCTGACGCGCACGCTGACGGCCAACTTGTCCGTACGCCTGATGTTCAGCGCGAACACCGTGGTCTACAACGTCAACGGCGGCGACCCCTACGATTCCGACAATCCCGAAACCGGCTACGAGATCTACATCAAGAGGGGCTCAAGCTATACCAACAAGACCGCCGCCACCAAGCGGAACGACGACGGATGGCGGTTCACGGACTGGAAATACGATGACGACCATATCCTCGGCGTCAACCACAAGATTACCTACGGTTCCAAAACGAACGACCTGTCCATCAGCCAGAACGACCAGACCGTAGTTTCCGGCATTCCGGCGGAGAAAGGCATCACGCTCACCGCGCAGTGGACGTACCGGCAGGCCTTCGCCACCACGCCCGAAGAGGACGCCGAATACACCAGCTTCCTCAACGAGGACCCCAACGGCGTGATGGCATACATCAACATCCCCCGACTCAAATCCACCTTGCCGATCTACCACTACACCACACCGGAATCGCTGCAGAAAGGCGTCGGCCATCTACGTGGCTCCGCCCTGCCCGTCGGCGGCAAAAACACGCACGCCGTGCTCTCCGCACACCGCGGCCTGCCGACCTCACGCCTGTTCACCGACCTTGACAAGGTGAGGAAAGGCGACCACTTCTACATCACCGTGCTCAACCGCACGCTCGCCTACGAGGTCGATCGAATCAGCGTGGTCAAACCCGACCAAACGAAGGAACTCAGCGTCCAGCCTGGCAAGGACCTCGTCACGCTCGTCACCTGCACGCCGTACGGCGTGAACACGCAACGGCTGCTGGTGCGCGGCCATCGCGTGCCATACAACGCGGCGCAAGCCAAACACGAGGCTGCGGATTCCGCGGTCTCGTCATTCACCGTCTACGGTTTCGTCGCAACCTACGGCACGCTCGCCATCGCGCTTGCCGGCATCGCCGTGCTCCGCCGCAACGCAGCGGCCCGCACCCCGCATCACGCCGCCGATTGGCCGCATAGCCTCACCGTCTCAGTCCGCTAATAAAAGGCGATTAGCCAGTCTTACCGGCTCGGTAATCGCCCTTCCGTATTTTGTCCCGCGAAAGTCCGTTCCTGGTAACAAAATGCGAAAGGGAAACGATCGGCGATACCCCCTTTTGCTCACGACTTACGATTTTGCGTATCTTTGGCGGGATGTGCGTCAAAAAAGACGGAAAAACAGGCGATTTATACCCCCTACCATGCTTTGCGGCACCCTCTTTCGCTCACGACTGTGCCAAACCGGCCTAAATCGCAAGTCGTGAGCAAAAGGGCGCACCTGCCAGGCCCCACCACCGGCTCGGTAATCGCCCTTCCATATTTTGTCCCGCGAAAGCCTTTCGAGGCCGACGTGGGTGCCGTTAGAGCGTGGGAATCGCCATATGCAACGGCGAAACTGAATAATCGGTGAAATCGTGAGCGAAAACCGGCAAACTGGGCTACGCTCGTAACAAGTGGCTCATTGCGCGCGCAAATGCGGTGAGCAGGGTCAATCGCAAGGGAGGATGCCCATGTCAAAGTCGTTTCTCAAGAAGGCGCTGCTCGGCGGCGCGGTGGCAGCAGGAGCTGCGGTGTGGGCGATCGCCCCGCGTTCCTTCTCCGACAAGCGCCGTCATTATGTGCCGGCCGTTCCGGACGTGTGGTACGCGCACCGCGGTCTGCATGACGCCGGTTCCGGCCTGACCGCGCAATACGCCAACGAAAGCGGCGAATACGTGGCGCTCGCCCGCCGCATGGCCATGAAAGCCGGGTACGGCAGCCCTGATACACCCGGCGTGATTGCCCCTGAAAACTCGCTTGCCGCGTTCGCAGCCGCCTGTGAAGCCGGGTACGGTATCGAACTGGACCTGCAGATGACGCGCGATGGCGAGGTCGTGGTGGTGCATGACGGCGACCTGATGCGTGTTGCCGGAGATCCGCGCCGTATCGCCGATCTCACGTATGACGAGCTGACTCGTATTCCGCTGTTCCCGACCGATGCACCGGGTGCCTGCAAAGCCGCGCCGCTGCCGTTGGCATTGGAGAATCCGCCGCTGGTCACCACGCCGGACAACGCGCCGGAAGGCTACTACCAGCATGTGCCGCTATTCGCCGACGTGCTCAAAGTGGTCGCCGGCCGCGTGCCGCTGATCGTGGAATATAAGTTCGACGATAATTCGAAGTGGGATCCGCACGACGTGGAGCTTATGGAGAAGGGCGACGCGTTGCTGCAGGCATACTCCGGCAAGTATGTGATCGAATCGTTCAATCCGGCGGCCGTGAACTGGTACAAGGAGAACCGTCCGGAAGTGTGCCGCGGCCAGCTGTCTTGGTGGCCGTACGGCGAGGACAAGCCCACCGATCCGGTGGCGCTCGGCAAGGAATACGCGGCCGGCGCGCTGGTATTCGACTGGATTTCCCGTCCTGATTTCGTTGCCTACGATTGGAAGGGCGGCAACAGCCCGCAGGTGAAGCTGGCCCGGTTCATGGGTGCGGTGCCGGTGTCGTGGACCGTGCGCAGCCGCGACGAATACGCGCAGTGCTGCGACCAGTTCGACCGCCACATCTTCGAAGCGTTCGTGCCCGACGAGCAGTAGCCGACTGATAGTTGCCCGGCGAGCGACAGCAGCCGGGCGCTAGTCGACGGACTATGATCGACAGGCGACAGCCGGTTTTATATGGTTTCGGCCTGCCATCGCATGATTGGTGCGGTAGCAGGCCGAATTTTTATTCGATTGATTTATTCCGATTGGCAGCTCAGTCGATCACGCCGTACAGACGGTCGCCGGCGTCGCCCAAGCCCGGCACGATGTAGCACTTGTCGTTGAGCTTCTCATCGACGGCGCACAGCACCAGCTTGAACTTGATGGACGGGTCGAGGTTTTCCTCAACGAACTTCAGACCTTCCGGAGCGCCCAGAATGCACACTGCGGTGATGTCCTTCGCACCGCGCTCGGCCAGATAGTGGGTGGCCGCAACGAGCGTGCCGCCGGTGGCGAGCATCGGGTCGATCAGGAAGCACTGACGGCCGGTGAGATCCTCCGGCAGACGGTTCGCGTACGTGATCTGCTGGGTCGGGTTCTCCTCGTCGCGCTTCATGCCGAGGAAGCCGACTTCAGCGGACGGAATCATCTTGGTCATGCCGTCCAGCATGCCCAGACCCGCGCGCAGCACCGGCACGATAATCGGAGCCGGGGCGGCGATGTGCTTGCCGATCATCGGAGCCACCGGGGTTTCGATGGGCTTGTCCACGACTTCGATGTCGCGGGTGGCTTCGTAGGCCTCGAGCATCACGAGTTCGGAAACGAGCTCGCGGAACGTGGAGGACGGAGTGTTCTTGTCGCGAAGAACGGTGAGCTTGTGGTCCACCAGCGGGTGGTTCAAAACATGAATATCCATGGTTTCTAAGCGTAGTCCATGTATCGGCTGTTCGGCAACGCGCCGGTAGGTCGGTCAGATGAAACCCAGATGAGCGCCGATTGGATGGCAATCGAAAATCGCAAGAAAGCCAGAGAAAAATCAGGAAAACATCAAAAGAGGAGAAAAGCGCCGAACCACGAAAGCGCCTGTCGGCGCAAAGGCCGCTCGCAGCGGCAAAAAATGGAGCCCGGGGCTATGCATGGCCCGGCGCGAATTCCTATTGTACAGTCGCGCTCGACGCTTTGCAGCGCCGTGTCGCGTGGGGTATGAAACGGGAGAAAATTACGGAAAGCGGCGGTGGAAAGCAGTAGCGGGAAACGACAGTGGAGAACGGCCTATTCCAATCGTCCGCGCCGCCACAGATTCGCCCCGTGGCGGAAATCCTTGGCCGTGGCGAACAGGTTGCCGGCTGTGTGCATCAGTTTCGCAGCCTTCGCGCGCGCCCGCTTCTCAACGGCCGACGGGCGGCTGCCGGCCGCAGCAGACGCAGCGGAACCGTCGGAAACATCAGATGATCCGGCCTCGCTGGAACCGCCCAACGAAGCCAGTTTGCGCGCTTCGATACGCAATCCCAACGCAACCACGTCGGTGAAGGCGGCGGCCCGCTCAAGTGCCACGGCGAAATCGCCTGTAAACGCGCCGGCCAAAATCGAATCGGCGGTACGTGCGATGTCGTCTTCCGTCGGTGCCTGGTCCACGCCGGCAATCGCGGAAGCGGTGGTGGCGACGGGCTCGCCGACGCGCCACAGTCGCGCGATCGATTCGCGGTTCTTCCGCATCCACGTACGCAGCAGATACAGTCGCCACAGAATGCCCGGCAGCGAGTCGGGGTCGGCATGGCTCCACAGTTCGGCGATCACGTCCACGCCTTCGCGGTCCACCAGCGTCAGCACGCGTTCCACCAGTTCGGCGTCCTGCGTGTGGTGCACGCGGTCAAGCAGCGCCGCGGCCGACGCATGGCACATTTCGTTGATTTCCGCCGGATCGGCGCCGCCGGCGATATTGTCGGCCATCATCTGGTCGAGCTGGCCGGGGCGTGCCGGACGCGGCGAACCGGTGTTCGTGAAACCGGCGGAACGGCTGGGAACGACTGAACCGGAACCGTAGTGCATGTTAGTAGACAATGGGGGAGACCTTCTGAATGTCGATGATGCTGGGGCCTTGCGGTGTGTCGATGATGAACAGCGACATGGCGGTGCCGGTAGGCATGTATGGCGATTTTGCGATGAGCTGCTTGGCAAGCTGCTTGCGCGCGCACAGGCCGCGCAAATGGTCGTACATGCCGCCGATGACCGGCCGGTGCATGCAGATGGCCGTGGTTTCGCGGCTGTTGAGCGTCTGCGTGATCTGCTCGCGGAACGCCAGCCATGAGACCGCCGGATGCTCGGCGAACGCGTCCTCCGTCAACGCGTTGATGTGTTCCATCGGCCGTTCGGTCTGCCAGCTCAGCACCTGCAACGTCTCCTGGCAGCGCAGCCACGGCGAGGTGGCCAGTCGCGTCGGGTTGAAACAGGCGAGCTCGCGGTTGAGGGCGAACGCCATCGCCGCGCCTTTCGGCGTGATTGGACGGTTCGCGTCGGTGCCCTTCCACGACTTGCGCGATTCAGCCTTCGCATGGCGTACGATCAGCAGATTCTGCGCGGTCGCGCCACCCTCCTGCACGCGGTCCACGAACACTGCCAACGTGTCCTTATCGGTCGAATGAGACAGTATTTTGCGCGCCTCACGCACGGAAACCCAGACGATATCGTTGATCTCGCCCACGTCCGCGCGGTGCACCGGGCCGAACGCGTCCAGCAGATGTTCGGCATCGTCGGCGGAAATCGGCTGCGCCATCCAATACAACGTGTGCTTGGTGTCGGCCGTGCAATCGTGCGAATGCCGGGTCTTCTTGCCCTCTTCGGACAACGGGTATTCGACTTCGCACAGATACGGTCCGAGTTTGACCGGCGACCCCGTCTCTTCGCCGATTTCACGCACCGCCGCATGCCGATGCGTCTCGTTCTGCTCGAGCTTGCCTTTCGGCCAGCTCCAATCGTCATACTTCGGACGGTGCACGATACATACTTCAATGCTGTCGAGCTGTTCCTGCGCAGATTTGCTACTGGCGATCGCAGGATCGTTCGCGATATCGCTGCCCGCCTTCCATCGCCATACGATGCCGCCGGCGGCTTCCACGATGCGTCTCATCTTTTCGCTCATATTGTCCTATTCTAGGCTGGGCCGGGCTGGCGGCGGCGCGTGACGTCCGAACATACAGAAAATGGCCGGGCCCGCAAAGTGCGGAACCGGCCATTCGCCTCGATCGATCAGTGCCTTACCGGTCGACGCGTGTGTTTCTTGATGAGGTATTCCTGGCTGTCGACCAGCGGTCGACCTTCCTCATCCTTGCAATGGCGCACATAGGTGCCATCGGCCTGCATATGCCAAGACGCGGTGGAATCGGCCATCTGCAGATCGACGTACTTGATGAGCTCGTCGATCTGCTCCGGAGCCACGATGCGGACCAGCGCTTCGACTCGACGGTCGAGGTTGCGGTGCATCAGATCGGCGGAACCAATCCACACTTCCGGACCGGCCGCAGGGCCTTCGCCGATCTGCGGGCCATCGGAGTTGGCGAACGCGTAAATACGGCTGTGCTCAAGGAAACGGCCCAGGATCGAACGCACGCGGATGTTCTCGGAAAGTCCCGGAACGCCCGGCTTGAGCGCGCAGATGCCACGTTCCACGATGTCGATCTTCACGCCGGCCTGGCTTGCACGGTACAGCGCGTCGATGGTCTTCTCGTCGACGATGGAATTGACCTTGATCTTGATCCACGCTTCCTTGCCGGCGCGTGCGGCGTCCTCCTCGCGGCGGATGCGCTGAATCAGTCCGGAACGCACGGTGCGCGGCGCCACCAGCAGACGGTGGAAGCTCGACTTCGGCGCGTAGCCGGACAGCTGGTTGAACAGGCGGGTCATATCCTGGCCGACCACCGGATCGCAGGTCAGCAGGCCCAGGTCGGTGTAGATGCGGGCGGTCTTCGGATTGTAGTTGCCGGTGCCCACGTGGCAGTAGCGGCGCAGGCCGTCGGCTTCCTGACGCACCACAAGGCTCAGCTTGCAGTGGGTCTTCAGGCCGACGATGCCGTACACCACGTGCACGCCCGCGCGTTCCAGCTTGCGGGCCCACGCGATGTTGGCGTCCTCGTCGAAACGCGCCTTGATCTCGACCAGCGCCAGCACCTGCTTGCCCGCGTGCGCGGCGTCGATCAGCGCGTCGATGATCGGCGAATTGCTGGACGTACGGTACAGCGTCTGCTTGATGGCCAGCACCTTCGGATCGGCCGCGGCCTGCGCCAGGAACGCCTGCACGGACGTCGAGAAGGAATCGTACGGGTGGTGCAGCAGGATGTCGCGCTCGCGGATGGCGGCGAAAATGTCCTGCGCACGGGACGATTCGACTTCGGCGATCTGACGATTGGTGGTCGGAATGAACGGACGGTACTTGAGATCCGGACGGTCGATGCCTCCGAGCTCGAACAGCACGGTCGCGTCAAGCGGCGCCGGCAGGCGGTAGACCTCGTCGGCGCTCACGCGCAGCTGGTCGGCGAGCAGCTGGGACAGGAACGGGCTGGTCTCGTCGGAGATCTCCAAACGGATCGGCGGTCCGAAACGACGGCGCAGCAGTTCCTTCTCCATGGCGTTGAGCAGGTTCTCGGCATCATCCTCTTCCACGTCGATGTCCTCGTTACGGGTGACGCGGAAGGAGCGGGCCTCCTTGATGATCATGCCCGGGAACAGGGATTCCAGGTGGGCGATGATCAGGTTCTCCATGGTGATGAAGCCATAGCGCACGTTGGTGCTCTCGTCTTCGGTCAGATCGTCGACCGGCACGAGTCGGTTCAGGTTGCCAGGAACCTTCACGCGGGCGAAGTGCGACTTGCCGGATGCCGGATTCTCCACCAGCACGGCGAGGTTGAGGGAACCGCCGGAAATGTACGGGAACGGGTGGGCCGGATCCACGGCAAGCGGCGTCAGAACCGGGAACACCTGCTGACGGTAGTAGCGCGACAGGCGCTCCTGCTCGGCCGCGGTGAGCTTGTCCCAGCTCAGCAGCACGATCTGTTCCTTCGCCAGGTCGGGGAGGATGTGATCGATGATGTAATGCGCGTGCTCGTCCTGCAGGCGGTGGGCCTGCTCGCTGATGGCGCGCAGCTGCTGCCTCGGGCTCAGTCCGGAAGCGGCCGTCACGGCGATGCCGGTGTCGATGCGGCGCTTCAGGCCGGCCACGCGGACCATGAAGAACTCGTCGAGGTTGTTCGCGAAGATCGCGGCGAAGCTCGCGCGTTCGATGACCGGCAGGTCCTCATCCTGTGCAAGCTCGAGGACGCGCTTGTTGAACTTCAGCCAGCTCAGCTCACGGTCGAAGAAACGGTCGTTCGGCAGCGGTTCCTCGCCTGCCTGAAGCTCGCGCTTATCGTTCTTATCGGTCTCAGCGATATGCTCAGCTATCTGGCTGCGCAGGATCGCCTTTGAGGGTGCGTCAAAAATCTGTGCCATAGTTATCTACTTTATCCTCAAGTGCTTGGAATGTCTTGCAGAACTCAGGAAAATTAAGCAGGAGTTAACATTCGTTCGCCGAGTTGGTGAAATATGCTTCCGACACGCCGTTTTTTCGGGGAAAATGAACGTGAATGAACAGGCAAGCGTTGCGATTCGCACAGCATGGAGCATTTTTGCGATTCTTGCGATCGGAAAGCAACAGTTGCGATAAATACGGAACATCGTCCTGTTTCGGTTTGCACTTGCCGCAATGGCGAGCATAATTACGAAGTACAAGAACAACTGAAGAGCAGAGCCCCACAAGGTGTGTATGACCGAGATAGGTTGTTACGTTGAACGGGCATTGGATAGACTTACCGTTACGACGATGTTGTTGTGCAGCGATTCTGCTCCGAAGATTCTTGCAGGAAGGCCCGCTTCGGCGGGTCTTCCTTTTTTGTTGCGCTGCGCCGTGCTGCGTTGCGTAATGTCTTGCGATGTGCCGAATCGCGTTGCGATGTGGATAAGTGTGGATGACACGCCGAGGGTGTGGATAACCCACATTCTCCGACCACAGGTGCCGTTTCGGCTTGAATCCATGTGCGGTTTCGTTTTTCAATCGGCGGTATGAGCGATGCAATTTCTTCATTACAGGTCCCTCCGGTCCCATTGCCGTCATACGGAGGCCGTGACGCACGCGTGACGTGTTCGCCGAAAATCCGGTCGCAGCCAGCGGCCAGAGTGCGGCAGCCGACTCGATCCCAGCAAACCGTTCGGCGGGAAACAGCCTCGCCGCAACGGTTCTATACGCCGCAGAACGCCGTGGACGCGCGAACGTCGGCACGATGGGCCGGGCCTGCCGTGACGGGCGGTTTCATGGGTTCGCCGTTGGAATCGTCGTCCACACGGCTGAAACCCGTTGAAGCGCAACCGGAACCTGCTCCACTCAACGTCGTGGTGGTCGGATCCGCCGTCGCCGGAGTCGGTGCCAGCACGTTGGCGGCGCTGCTGGCCCGCGAACTAACGGAACGTGGATGCAAAAGCGTGCTGGTAGACGCAGATCTCAACGGTGGCGGTCTTGACGTGCTGCTCGGTGTGGAAGACGAAGACGGTTCACGCTTCGGAGACATCAGCGCCCCGCTCGGCAAAGTGGACGGCAAAGCGCTGCTGCGAGAACTGCCCGTGTGGGATGGCGTGCCGCTGCTGGCCTGCAATCCCTGGCGAAGCGAAAACCCGCAATCCTGGGAGATCCAGGCATGCATCCGCGCGCTCGCGCAGGTGAAGGACGCGGTGATCGTGGACGCCGGGCAATGGCGTGGACTCGATGACATTCCGGAACTGGCCCAGGCCACACACATCACCGTGGTCGAAATGACGGTGCTCGGACTGGCCCGAGCCAAAGTGTCCATGAAATCGCGTGGAACGGCGGAACGGCAGAAACATGGCCATATCGTCGGCGTTGAACCACGCGGCGTGGCGCGTGGACGTGGCGTGACCACGCTGGAAGAGACGGAAAACTATCTTGGCCATTCCCTCGCGGCGGTTGTCAAACCGGACGCCAAGCTCTGCGGCGAACTGTTGGACGGCCTGGGCCTGCGCAGACCGAACCGCCGAACCGTCAAAGCCTTGGCCGCGCTCACGGATGAACTGCAGGAATCGTTGGAAGGCAAGCGGGTGAAGCATGGAACTCGGACCCCTTAGCGCCATCGCCTCGCAGCCGGGCGTCACGGACATCGCGGTGACCTGCGACGGCACGGTTTGGGCGGATTGCGGCCAAGGCATGCAGGAAGTATGTCTGCTGCGCAGATGCTTTCCGTCAGCGCAGTCGATTCGTGAATTCGCAGCGCGATTATGCTCGCAACTTGGCCGACGGCTTGACGACGCCTGCCCGATCGCCGACGCCTCCACCGTGGACGGTCTGCGCGTGCACGCCGTCATCGCACCACTGGTGCCGCAAGGCGCGGCCATCAGCATACGATTGCCCGATGCGGTCTCGCCCAATCTGGAATCGTTGGCGCGCAACGGCATGTTTCCAGCCGAATGGCTGCCCCTGCTGGCCGGACTGGTGTCCCGCAAGGCAAGCGTGCTGGTGACAGGCGGCACCGGTGCCGGCAAAACCACGATGCTCAAAGCCATGTTGATGCGATGCCCGCCGAACGAGCGCATCGTCACCGTCGAGGAAGTGCGCGAATTGGGCATGATCCAACATGCCAACCACGTGTCTCTGGTCACACGCGAAGCCAACACGGAAGGTGCCGGCGGCATAGGCCTTTCCGAACTGATCTGCGCGACGCTGCGCATGAGACCGGACCGCGTGGTGGTCGGCGAATGCCGTGGCGGTGAAGTCGTGGATCTGCTCAGAGCCTTGAATTCCGGGCATCGAGGCGGCATGACCACATTGCACGCCAATCAAGTGGAGGCGGTTCCGGCGCGATTGGTCTCATTGGGTTTGCTGGCCGGATTGGAGCCACGCGCCACGGCGGCGCTCGCCGAGGATGCGTTCGACGTGGTGCTTCATGTGGAACGTATCGCCGGCAGACGGCGCATTGCGCAGGTCGGCAGATTGGAAGCGGTGGAAGGGCGATTGCATGGGCGTCTGCTGGCCGCCTGGGATGGCCGTACGGTCCGTGCCGGCCAACGCTGGGATGGATTCATGGGCCGATGGAGCGCATGATGCGTGATGCGTGTGGTTGGGAATATTGCGCCGCATGGCTGGCGTCGATGGCCGTCTGGCTGTGGCTGAACCGGAACGCGGAATGGGCGGGATTGCGGCGATTGCAGCGTGTGCTGGTTCGCTTCGGGCTTCGTTCGGCTGACGATAGTGGCGGGGCCGATGGAGATGGAACTTGTGATGATGAATCCGACGGGCATGGCAGAACAGTCCGGAACGATGGGGAGAACCGGGATGCGTCGCCACGGATGCCGACCATCGGCGCTGCCGCATGCGTGGCCGCGCTGCGGGCGTCCGTACGCAGCGGAGCCACCTTGGTCCAAGCGTTCGAGGAATTACAGGGCGCTCCTTTCGCAGTGCCTGAACTGACCCGTTTCCGTATTGACATGGCCGTACGAAGCCGCTGCTCGCTTCAGGAACAACACAAGCATGTGGATCAGCTTGGTGCGGAACTTCATGCGGCCTGCACGTTGAGTCTGCAGTTGGGCTGCGAGATGAGCCGATGCCTGGAGGCCGTCGCGGCGTCGTTGAAGCGGCGACGGCTGCTCGACGACTTGCGTGCCAACGCTTTTGCCATGCCGCAGGCCACGGTGAAGCTGCTGATGGCATTGCCGTTGCTGACGGTGATGCTAGGGGAATGCATGGGAGCCCATCCCTTGCGATTCCTTGTGGAAGACGTGAAAGGATGGATGTGCCTCGGCTTCGCCGGCTGCTGTTATGCCGTCGGCTGGTATTGGATTCGCAGGCTGATGCGGCAGGAGCATGTGCGATGAGCTTGGCATGGCCGATGCTGGCAGCGGTGGGCGCCGCTGGCGCGACATGGCTGTATGAATGGTCGCCAGCCAGAAATCCGCCCGATTCCGACGTGCGGTCATGCAATCTGCCACTGCCCTTGATATTGGAAATGTTGAGCGTGGCGATACGTCAAGGAGCGTCCATTCCACGCGCGCTGATTACGGTCGGAAACATTGTGGAAGGTGAGTTCGGCGGTGGATTGCGCTCGGCTGGAGAACGGCTGAATAGTGGCATGCCATGGAATGAGGCATGGCCTGACGATGATGATTGCGCCGTGGTCCGTGACGCGTTCTCCTCATCATGGTCGAGCGGCTCCTCGCCGGTGAATCGGTTGGCAACCGCAATCGAGCAGCTGGATTGGGATGAACGGTCGCGGATTGAACAGTCGGCGGCGAAACTGTCGATTCGGTTGTTGCTACCGACCGGCCTGTGCATGCTGCCGGCCTTTGTCGCCATTGGCGTGATTCCGGCGGTGATGTCGTTTCTGTAGCGGCCGATTCGCCATGGGGTAGTGCGGGTTGGTGCGAATTGGCTCAAATTTGCTCGAATCGGACCGCGGTCGGAATGACGGATGATGCGCGGTCCGTTCCGTCATGCCCTAATCGCTTGTGGATAAGTGTGGATGACACGCCGAGGGTGTGGATAACCCACGTTCTTCGACCACAACCCACGAAAACCATGCCATCGCCGATGCCAATACCTGACACTGAGCGTACCCGGTCAATCGGCCGGGATTAGCCGAATGAAAGGAGCGTCATGAACGACGCAATGTCAATCAATGTCGATGGTTCGCCGGGTCTGATGGGTCGCGTCGGCCAGAAGTTATGTGCGGCCAAGGAACGTGCCAATAAGGCGGTCTGCCTATTGGACGCGCGCATGCGCCTGCTGACCGCCGAGCCGGAGAAGGGCGCGGTCACCGCCGAATACGCGGTGGTGCTGGTGGCGGCCACGGCATTCGCCGCGGTTCTGATCGCCATCGTGAAATCGGATGTCGTGAAAACGCTGCTGACCGGCCTCATCAAGAAAGCGTTGAGCGTGGGGTAACCATGCTTGCGCGATGGTGGAGACGCCATGCCCGTGACGCCGATTGCGGAACCGTCACCGCCGAATTCGCGGTGGTGCTTCCCTGCGTGGCCGCGGTGGCGATTCTGGTGCTGTGTTTGGGGCGTGCCTCCATAGTGTCCATGAACTGTCAGGACGCTGCGGCCGCCGGTGCGAGGGCCATGGCGATTGACGCCGGCGGCGAAGCGAAAGCCCGCGCCGCGGCGCAAACCATTGCCGGTGGCGGTTCCACGGTGTCGTTCGCCGCCAATGCGAACAGCGTCACCGTTGTGGTGCGTTGCCCGGTTGCGGCGGATCCGACCGGCGTGCTGCCCGCCAGCGTCGTGGGCAAGGCAACTCGGTATTTCTGATTGCGATGTTCATGGCAGCGTGCTGTCCGTAACGGTTTTTGAAAGGCTTCCAATGCGCGGCAAGAAAGGAACGACTTCCGTGAAACATGACGTGAAACAGTATGTGCGACGAGTGTTGCATGTGTTGAAAGGCGCGGACGAAGGTTCCGGAACCATATCGGGAGTCGCGCTGATCGCAATCGTCGCGGCCATGCTCGGTGCGGTCGCCATGGCAGGCAATCTGCTGCTGTGCGTGCATCGCGCGCAGAATACGGCCGACTTGGCGTCGGTGGCCGCCGCGCAGTCGCTGCGTGACGGTGCCGCCGACCCGTGCGCGGCCGCATCGCGTACAACGTCGGGCAATGGAACCCGGCTCGAATCCTGTGCCATTGAAGGCGAGGATGCGGTGGTCGCCGTGCAGGCGGCCACGCAGGTACCGTTCGCACCGTGGGTCGTCCGGCAGTCACGTGCGGGGCCTATTGCCTGTGATTAGGAGATTGCCGGACAGTCGTTGCATGACGACACGGAATGTTCAGCTGAAGGTAATGGGCAATCTGGCGCTTGACGTGAAACATGGTTATCGTACAAGTATGAGCAAGACGTCACATGCGAATACGACCGTTGCCGTGGTCTGCAATCCGACATCGAACAAAGGCAAGGGCGCCCAAGTGGGCGGTCATGTCATTGATCTGCTGCGCGGAGCCGGACGCAAGCACGGCTTCGACGTAATCGATGTGACCGGCACAAGCTTCGACGATTCCCTGGCCAACGCCCGCCGCCGCGGCGACGAATACGATTATCTGGTCGCGGTCGGAGGCGACGGCATGGTCGCGTTAGGCGCCAACGCAGTCGGCTGCTCCGGCAAACCACTCGGCATCGTGGCCATCGGCTCCGGCAATGATTTCGCACGCGGACTGGATTTGCCGGTCAATCGCGTCGAAACCGCCGTTGAAGGCATTGTCGGTGCGATTGTGCGCGGCACGCATATCGACGTGGACATGGGCTTGGTGACTTCGTTGCCTGACGGTCATGCCATCGATTCGACCGACGGAACCGATGTTTCACAGTCGCGCTCGCCGATCGACCGCTATTATGCGGGCATGCTGTCGTGCGGTTTGGACGCAAGCATCAACGACCGCGCCAATCATTCGCATCTGCCGAATGGCTCGCTGCGGTATTTCGCCGCGGTCATCGTGGAGCTGACACACATGAAAAGCTACGGATACCACATCAAGGCCACGCTGGCCGACGGTTCGGTGGAGGAGCGGGATATCATCTCGCCACTGCTCACCGTGGCCAATTCCCGCCATATCGGCGGCGGCATCGAGGTGTCCCCGTATTCACGGTTCGCGGACGGACTGCTTGATCTGGTGTGGCTTGACCATGTGCCGAATTTCCGGGAGTGCGTGGACGCGGTGGCACGCGCCTACCACGGCCGACTGCTGGGCAGCCATGCTTTCGGATGGAAGCGGGTGCGCGACATCGAAATCACCCGCGCCACCGAAGGGGATGAGCCTCCGGTGTTGATGGCCGATGGCGAATACGTGGGCCATTTGCCGGTGAAGGTCTTAGCCAAGGACCGTGCGCTGCGTGTGCTGGTGCCGCCGGCCGTGGCGGAAGCGCAGGCGGCCGACAGCGAGGAACGGGTGTTGGAAACCATCAAACGTGACGGTCGTGACCCTCTTACCGGTAGATTCCTCGCCTGACGTCGTTTTCCGTCAGCCAGCCGGTGCCGCTCGATGCCCCTCCGGACGTTGAACGGCCGTTATATGTTGCTTGCCGGCGGGAATGACGCGTGTGAGAGCACCGTCACAGATATTCGTCCAAATGCAGCGTCTGTGCCGCCACCTGCCTGACAATGTCATCGTCAATGTCAGGATGCAGTCTGATCAGCGAGATCAAGCCGACGATCAGCGTGTAGAAGGTCTCATGCTCGTTGCGGATCGGCATGCCGTGCTTTTCCTCGAATTCACGTACCGTGGAACCGCACAGGTATTCGGAAATGCGGTCCGCGGCCCGGTCGATGAACCTCAGATACAGTGCAGCGTTGCCATCCTCGATGAGACGTTGGCTGAACGGGCCTTCATCGGCGATGAGCGAACGGGTCAGCCGCACCACATCGTCAAGCGCCTTCGAGATGTTGCCGGCCTCGCGATGCTCGTTCCACTCTTCCAGGCGGGCGATGACTTCGCTGATGACATCGTCGAGCACGGCATCCGCAACCTGGTCTTTGTCTTGGAAATAGTGGTAGAAAAGCGATCTGGTCATGCCGACCCGTTCGGCGATATCGCTGATCGTGATCTTCGAAAACCCTTTTTCCAAGCAGATCTCACGTGCCGCCTGCACGATCTGCAAGCGACGCGCGTCTCCAATGGTGCTGGTGGACGCTTCCGGTTTCCCGGTCATGGCTCTCTCCTCCCAATCGCGTGGCAACGCCTTGTGCGGCATGGTGGTGACGCACGGGTTTTAGGCGCGCAACAGTCAGCGTTCGTGACCGACGGTACGCCGATCACACGGTTCATGTCTGATTTCCAGAGTACCGGCTGCGCCGGTTGTAGATCAGACAGACACGCGATGGACTTGCGGAGATGGTCGGCCTCGGCGCTTCCCGATTGGCGAACGTGTCGTAATTCATCGATACTCTAGAACACTACGGCGGAAGGAATTTGCGATGGCACTGGCACTGTATAGAAGGTATCGTCCCGACACGTTCGATGGCGTGATCGGACAGGATCAGGTCACGGTTCCGCTGATGCGTGCGCTTGACGAGAACAAGCTCACGCACGCCTATCTGTTCTCCGGACCGCGCGGCTGCGGTAAAACGAGTTCCGCGCGTATTCTGGCCCGTTGCGTCAACTGCGCCAAAGGTCCGACCTCGCATCCGTGCGGTGAATGCGCCAGCTGCCGTGACCTTGCCACCGGCGGCCCCGGCTCCATCGACGTGGTGGAAATCGACGCCGCCTCCCATAACGGTGTGGACGATGCCCGTGAACTGCGTGAACGTGCCGGATTCGCCCCGGCCCGCGATCGCTATAAAATCTTCATCCTCGACGAGGCCCACATGGTCACGCCGCAGGGCTTCAACGCGCTCCTGAAAATCGTGGAGGAGCCGCCGGAGCATGTCATGTTCATCTTCGCCACCACCGAACCGGACAAGGTGATCGGCACCATTCGCTCCCGCACCCACCACTATCCGTTCCGTCTGGTGCCACAGGAGGTCATGGGCCCGTATCTTGAGCAGATCTGCGCCGACGAGCATATCGAGGCCGAAGCGGGTGTGCTGCGCTTGGCCATGCGTGCCGGCGGCGGATCCGTACGTGACACGCTGTCCGTGCTCGACCAGCTGATGGTCGGTGCCGTCGACGGCAAGATTCCTTACGATTCCGCGGTCGCGCTGCTTGGTTTCACACCGGACGCGCTTATCGGCGAGGCAATCGACGCCGTCGCCGACAAGAACGGCGAGGCGCTGTATGGCGTCATTCAAAAGGTCGTGGTCGGCGGATTCGACCCCCGACGTTTCGTTGAGGACCTGCTGGCGCGCGTGCGCGACCTGTTGGTGCTCACCTTGGGCGGTGAGCGTGCGGAAAGCGTGCTGTCTGACGACACCGCGACCGAGAACATGGACGATCTGCATCGCCAGGCGGCTTCGCTGGGATTGGCCGCGCTTACGCAGATGGCGGATACGATCAACGCCACGCTGGCCAACATGACCGGTGCGATTTCGCCGCGCATGCGCCTGGAACTGCTCGCCGCCCGCCTGCTTGCCGGTCGTGAGACGGGCGTGGTCGCGCAAGCCGCCGCACCATCGTCCGGCATGCCGGAAGCTGGGCATGCGGGCGGTGCCGCAGCGTCTGAATCGCAGCGTCCGTCCGGTTCCCGTAGGTACGCCGCGCAATCGGCACGTGGAAGGCATGCCGTGGAACCGTCCGCGGCTCCCACGAATCCGGCCGATGCCGTCGTTTCCGGAGCGGCCTCCGTATTGGCGGAAGTCCAGCAGGCGATGGGTGGACCTCTGTCGGAAGGCAGCGAGCCGGCCGCTTCAGCCGAGTCCAAGCCGGTTGAAACGCAGTCTGCGCCATCCAAACTATCCAATGCCGAAGCTTCCGCTCCCACCCAGTCCGTGGCTCAGTCCGCGCCCCAGCCTGCGGCAACGGACGATCGCACTCCCGACCAGAAGTGGGACGCGATCGTTGCCGGCCTGCCTGAGGATGTCCGTCGCTACGTGGACCGCGAGAAAGTGCCCCGCGTGCTGCTGGACGGGGCCAAAGGCCGACTGTGGATTAAATTCGACAAGTCGTTGAGCAAATACGCGTTCGCCAAGGCCGTGGCCAAGGAAGCGGTCGACGGCACCACCAATGTGGTGCAGATCGTGCGCGGCGAAGTGCATAAGGTGTTCGGCCCCGATGTCACTCTCGCGCCGGCCAAGAAGCTTGCCGACGGTTCCACCGCGGTGCCGTGGAGCAAGCTCAGCCCGGAAGAGCAGAGCAAGATCAACGCGCAGCTGGTGCAGGAACAGCTGAAGGCCGCCACATTGCTGACCGCGAACCTCGGCAAGGAGGTTGCCAAGGAGCCGGAAGACGACGATCCGTGGAACACCCCAATTCCGCAGACGCCCATCGCCGAAGGCAACGCCAACGACGTACAGCCGCCGGAACACCACGTAAAACATGTGGACGTGCCGGATGTGAGCGATGACGTCGATCCGTGGGCCACGCCACTGCCCACGCCGCAGACGGACGATCAGGAGCAAGGCCAACCGAATGGGCCGGAGCAGCCGCGGCAAAACCAGCCGGAACAGCACAGCGAACGACATAGCGCACGGCAAAGCGCCCGCGAAATGCAATCGCAACAGGCCCAGCAGCCGGCGTCATCGCCGGCAGGATTCGCGGATGACCCATGGGGAGCCCCCATGCCGGTGCAGGCGGGACCGCCGGAGCCTGAAGTCGCCCCGGAAGACGACGAATACTCCATGAGCGACGAATCGATCGGCGCATCGAACGCTTTGGACATGAACGACCTGAACAGGGTGTTCGAAGTGAAGAAAGTCGAGGAATTCAGCTCGGACGATCCGCATAATCCGCGCAACATGCAGGTGAAGAAAACACTTGACGACTGACACCGGCCACCGCACGTCGCATGTCGCTTATCGTACGGCGAGTACCGGGCGCTGGCCATCAGACGTCAGTTGTCCGGAACGTGGCTGCGGCAACCAGTCAACGAAAGGTATGAACCATGGCTTTGGCCTATGACGGCGCCATCCAACGACTCATCGACGCGTTCGCCAACCTGCCCGGCATCGGGCCGAAAGGCGCGCAACGCATCGCCTTCTACCTGCTCAACGCGCCCGACGAGGAATCGCAGGCACTGATCGACGCCATCACGGAAGTCAAGGAAAAAGTACGGTTCTGCGATATCTGCGGCAACGTGTGCGAAACCAGCCCATGCCCGGTATGCGCCGACCCACGCCGCGACCACAGCGTGATCTGCGTGGTCGAAGAGCCGAAGGACGTGATGAGCATCGAACGCACCCGCGAATACCGGGGCATGTACCATGTGCTGGGCGGCGTCATCAACCCGATGGCCAACGTGCAGCCAAGCGACCTCAACATCGCCAAACTCATCGAACGGCTCAAAGACAGCGAAGTCAAGGAAGTGATCCTCGCGCTCAACCCGAACGTGGAAGGCGAGGCCACCACCAGCTTCCTTTCGCAGCTGCTGAGCCAGACCGACATCAAGGTGACGCGCCTTGCCAGCGGCCTGCCGGTGGGCGGCGACCTCGAATACGCCGACGAAATCACCCTAGGCCGTGCGCTCGCCGGCCGTCGTGCCGTCTGAACGGGTCCCGAATGTTCCGTATGTTGGGCGCGTCCGGACTTGACAAATCAGGTTTTTCCTATAATGAACTTCACTTGCCGAATCAGGCAGGTGATACGTTGAAGAAGATTGGATAAGTTGTGGCTCTCATCGTGCAGAAGTTTGGCGGCTCTTCCGTAGCCGACCCAGAATCGATTAAGCGCGTGGCCCGACGCATCATCGAAACGAAGAACGCCGGCAATGACGTGGCCGTCGTGGTCTCCGCCATGGGAGACACCACCGACGACCTGATCGATCAGGCGCTCAGCATCGATTCCAACCCGCCGGCGCGCGAGATGGACATGCTGATGACCGCAGGCGAGCGTATTTCGATGAGTTTGCTCGCTATGGCGATTCATGCGGCCGGTTCTCATGCATACTCGTTCACCGGTTCCCAGGCTGGTTTCATGACCGACGCGCAGTTCGGCACCGCGCATATCAAGGCCGTGAAGCCCGATCGCGTGCGTCGTGCATTGGATAAGGGTTCCGTGGCGATCGTGGCCGGTTTCCAAGGCGTGAACGAAGGCGGCGACGCCACCACGCTCGGCCGTGGCGGTTCCGATACTTCCGCAGTCGCGCTCGCAGTGGCGCTGGATGCTGACATCTGCGAAATCTACACCGACGTCGATGGCGTGTTCACCGCCGATCCGCGTATCGTGCCGACCGCCCGTCGCATTCCCGTCATCGACTACGAATCGATGCTGGAAATGTCGTCCTGCGGTTCCAAGGTGCTGGCATTGCGTTGCGTGGAATACGCGCAGCGATTCGGCATGCCGTTGCACGTGCGCAGCTCCTTCTCCCACCGTCGCGGCACGCTGATCGTGCCGGAAGGCGTCGATCCGCGCACCCTGCCGAACATCTGAACGGCAGCCGGGCAGCGTAATCGCAGGCAATCGCAAATAATTGCAAGACAACGCGAAAACGAAAATAAGACTTTACAAACAAAGGTAAGAACATGAGCGAAAACAACAACCAGTCCATGGGCGACCTGTTCCCCGACCTGGGGCCGGAAGTGCCGATCATCTCCGGCGTCGCGCACGACAGCACCGAGTCGCTGGCCACCGTGCGCCGCGTGCCGAACGAGCCGGGCATGGCGGCGAAGGTGTTCACCATGCTGGCCGAGGCCGGCGTGAACGTGGACATGATCGTGCAGGCCTCCGCCTCCACCGGCACCGCCGACATCTCCTTCACCGTGCCGGGCACCGCTGCGGCCAAGGTCCAGGAAGTGCTGCAGGAGAAGCAGGGCGAGCTGGGCTTCCAGTCCTTCGACGTCGACCCGAACGTCGGCAAGGTGGCCGTGGTCGGCGTGGGCATGAAGACCCATTCCGGTCTGGCCGCGAAGTTCTTCAACGCGCTGAGCGACAAGGGCGTGAACGTGCTGATGATCTCCACGTCCGAAATCCGCATCGCCGCGCTTGTACCGCTCGAGCAGCTCAACGACGCCGTCAAGGCGCTGCACACCGCCTACGGTCTGGACGCCGACCAGGTGGAAGCCGTGGTGTACGGCGGCACCGGCCGCTGATAGTGCTGGCTTCAGTTTCCCGGTATTTTTAAAGGGCATGGTTTTGCGACCGTGCCCTTTTCGTTTGCTTTTTACGATTCACGCCGTACGTTGCGTACCGTGCCAAGCAGTCCCCGAACAAGCAAAAGGCCGGCTCCGAAGAGTCGGCCTTTTGCTTGGCTATGGCTCGTTTATGCGGCTTACGGTTTAGCTACCCAAGCCGCATAAACGTCGCATCACTTCTTGGTGATGTAACCCAACGCCTTAAGCATTTCTGCGCTTTCCAGCGCGCCACCGGCGGCGCCACGCAGGGTATTGTGCGCCAATCCCACGAACTTCCAATCGAAAATGGAATCCTCACGCAGACGGCCGATGGAAACACCCATACCACCCTCGTAATCCACATCCTTGAGCACCTGCGGACGGTCGTCCTCGGTCAGGTACTGGATGAAATGCTTCGGAGCGTGCGGCAGGCCAAGCTTGGCGGCCTTGCTGGTGTAGTTGACCAGACGGTCGATCAGCTCGTCCTTGGTCGGGTTCTTACCGAAGTTGATGAACACGGTGGCGGTGTGGCCGTTGAGCACGGGCACGCGGATGCACTGCGAGGTGATGCGCAGCGGACCGTCGAACGGCACAATCTCGCCCTTGGCCTCGTCCACATGGCCGAAGACCTTCAGCGGCTCCTTCTCGGACTTCGCTTCCTCGCCGGAGATGAACGGAATGATGTTGCCCACCATTTCCGGCCAATCCTTGAACGTCTTGCCCGCGCCGGAAATGGCCTGGTACGTGCTCACGATGACCTCGTGCGGCTCGAATTCCTTCCACGCGGCCAAAGCCGGAGTATAGGCCTGGATGGAGCAGTTCGGCTTGACGGCAATGAAACCGTGCGTGGTGCCCAGGCGCTTCTTCTGATGTTCGATGACCTCATAGTGCTCCGGATTGATCTCCGGCACCACCATCGGCACGTCCGGAGTCCAGCGGTGGGCGCTGTTGTTGGACACGACCGGGGTCTCGGTCTTCGCGTATTCCTCTTCGATGGCGCGGATCTCGTCCTTCGGCATGTTCACCGCGGAGAACACGAAGTCGACGTCCTTGACCACGTCCTCGACGTCGGCCACGTTCTTGACGACCATGTGCTTGACGAACTCCGGCATCGGGGTTTCCATCTTCCAGCGGCTGCCGATGGCCTCCTCGTAGGTCTTGCCGGCGCTGTGCGCGGACGCGGCAAGGGTGACCAGTTCGAACCACGGATGGTTTTCGAGCAGCGTCACGAAGCGCTGTCCGACCATGCCCGTAGCTCCGAGAATGCCAACCTTAATCTTTTCGGACATAACAACCTTTCGCTTATGCTGGAACGGTTTTCCAAGTTTTGCAAGTTTGATTTTGCTTACGCTTGAGGTCGACCAGCCGGCCCAAAACGACTTCGTGGGCGGCCACACGCGTTGTTCAATCTTACGAAAACCCGCCGTCATGTCCGCCGAGCTATCCGTATGCTGGTCGGTAATCGCGCTCGCGTACACTGGTAGACATGTCGAAGGCATCAGAAGAAGCGCAGAAGCAGCTGGATCGTATCGTGGCGTTGGGCTACCCGGATGTGGCCGATATGTCGGCAGCTGCGTTCCGCTCGCTCGCTCGCCCGCTTATCCGCGCGCTTGAGGATTGCGATGGTTCCGCCGATTTGGGTACGCAGATCCTGTTGGTGCCCACGCGCGAACTGGTGACGCCCGAATCGCTGATCGCCCGTACGTCCATCAACCGTATGGCCGGCTTCACCACCATGCCGCCGCGCGACATCGCCAGCTTCCTGCCGCAGGACGGTTTCGAACCGCCGGAAGGCCCGTTCTATCTGGTGATCGAACCGCACACCGGCACCTGCTATATCAACCGCGAGCCGGACGTGGCACGCAAGCTGATCGATTCCGACGAGCGATTGCCGTTGACTTTGGAAGAGGGGCTTGCGATCGCCACACAGCATCCGGAATGGTTGCTGGAGAAGAACGGTTTCAACCTGCTGGGCTCGCGTTCCGCTGACGGCCGCGTACCGAGTATCTGGATGAGCCAAAATGCTCCGCGATTGGGCGCGGTGTGGCCGAATTCCCGTCATACGTGGCTGGGCAACGCCTACTGCATGGCCCGTCGAGGCGTGAGCCTGTTCCGCTAGTCTTTCGGCTTACCGCGCCGGCTCCCTATAATCGATTTCAGAGAAGAAACTGAAGCAGGGGAGAAGCCATGTTCTGTACGCAATGCGGTTCGAAGAACGCTCCGGAGTCGAAGTTCTGCACGAACTGCGGCAATCCGTTGGTCTCCGTTCCGGTGCAGCCTGATGCCGGACAAGCACGGATTTCAGGCGATTTTTCCGGCGATTCCACAGCGGTGGAAACCCCCGCATCGCAGCTCGCACCGCAGTCTGTGGAGCAACCCGAGGAACAGTCTGCGGCACAGCACGAGGAACGCCCTGCAGAACAGCTCGCTTCGCAGCCGGCAGACGCGATTCCGCCGGTCCCGTTGCCGGGCGGCGGCACGCTGCCCGTAGCGCAGCCCGCGACTTCGGCTGCATCGCAATCCGTTCCGTCGGCGCCGGAAACTTCTGTGACGGAAAGCGACGGGACTGCGCGTGCCGCTTCCCCGAATCGCAAGCTCATCATCGGCATAGCGGTGGCCGCGGTGCTGCTGGTCGCCGCTGTGGTGGCCGGCATCGTGACGTACAACATGGAGTTGTGGGGTGGCAAGTCGTTGCCGGACGTGGCGGTGGCGTCTCCCAAGGACTCGTCGAAGACTCCGGATGCGAAGGTCGTGGTCAGGCAGCTTGAAGGCAAGGGTCTCAAAGTCAAGCGCGTCAAGGAATTCTCCGGCGTGAAAAGCGGCAAGTTCCTTGGCTATCAGGGAATTCAGTCCGGTGACCGCGTAAGGGCGGGCAGTGTGGTGACAGTGCGCGAATCGGCCGGCCCTGGCGTGCCGGAAGGTACGGTCGGCAAGAAAGCTGAAAGCGTGGTGACAACGTTCTCGCAGATGGGCGTGCCGGTGCATTACAAGCAGGTGATTGTGTCGGACACCAGCAAAACCACCGAGGGAAGCGTGATTAGCACGTACCCCGCGCAAGGCCAAGGCGTGAAGGATGATAAGAAAGGCATCTACATCGGCGTGGCCACGAAAAGCGACGGCGGCCTGCCGTCGGACATCGTCGGCCAGGAAATTTCCGACGTGAAATCAAGCCTTGAATCCAAAGGCTACGACGTGAAAGTGGAGAAACGTCTCTCATCGAAACAGTACATCGACAAGGTCTCCGGCTCCGAACCTGGGCCGGGCAGCCAGCTGAACGAAGGCCAGACCATCACCCTGTATCAGGGTGTGGATGCCAAGGGTGCCAAGCAGACGTTCATTGACCACAGCGGAACCGGTGGAGATGGGTTGCTGATGGGCACGAGTGACGTTGCTTCTGGCCAGTGGTGCAATAAGGCCGGCGACTGCATCACGCTAGGACAGGATGACAGTTATTCCAGCGGAGACATCGTTTTCCTGAAAGTGAAAGATGGTGCTGCGAACACGAAGTACAGCATGACCGGTGGGTCTTTGATTTCCTGCGATGCGGTGCAACAGCCGTATTGCAGCAGCAAGAAAGCCGACTATCTGTTGACTGGAAACTCTGGAGCATTTGAATTGTTCCCACACAAAGCGTTCGAAACGTATTGGTGTGGCGATTCCGCCTTGGGTGGGGAAGGCGATATGCGGAGTTGTGTTGCCGGAAAGGTCCATGACATTGATTCCGACTCTTCGGATGCGTCCGATTATGAGCCGGACGGCAGCGGTAAATTCCATATGATGGATTTGTTCGCGGTGTTCCCAGTCGGCTCTGATGTGGAATCAGTAGAGAAAACTGGCTATTTTGACGCGTCTGCACTCGCGGCTGCCCAAAAGCAAAAACCTGTCGATACGGACCGTCCGTTCTTGATGTATCGTGACGTGAACCAGTACAAGGACGGCGAGAAGGAATCAACCTATACAAGGGACTGGTTCGATCCATTCATGCCTTACAACGGCTACAACGGCTCCAAGGATGACACCGTCAAAATGAAGCCCGCCCCCAGCGACGAAACCGCCTACTATCTGGTGGAGGACGGCCAGCCCGACTGGGATTCCCTCGAAGACGCCAACATCAAGGGCGTGTCCGCCAAGAGTCAGAAAGCTAACGGCAAAAATGCAAGCAAGAACGCAAACACCAAGAAATCTGATTCGCAATCGGATGCCGTCACTCGGTCTTTGATGAAGTCCATCGCCGGAAAGTACGGTTTCGCTTCCGGTTCCGGCGGTTGGGGCACCACTATGACGGTGGCGTCCGATGGCACGTTCAGCGGAACATATCATGATTCCGACATGGGCATTACGGGAGATGACTATCCGAACGGATCGGTCACCATTTCGAATTTCAAAGGCCGTTTCAAGGATGCCAAGAAGAACGCGGACGGCAGCTATACGATGCAATGCGACAAATCGGCGCTGAAAATCGATGGCAATATAGGAGACACGTATATCAAAAACGGTAGTAAATATACGGTTGCCGACCCCTACGGCATTGCCCCCTGCGGTGCATTCACGGTATATCCGGCGGGATACGACAGTTCGCAGCTCAGCGAAGCGATCGTCGGCTGGAGCCATGCGTGGTATGACAGCATGCCCGCAAAGCTGGAAACGCCGATTATCGTGAATGCCGAGGACACGAATCTCGGTAGCGAATCACAGCAAGACGCCTTCTTCCAATCGAAATATCTTGAGTGATATTCGATAAGGTCGCGTTGTCGGCGGTGCTGCCGCCGAGTCGCTGTCGATCATTGCGATTGCCACGAGCATCGCATTACTGCGATTTGCGCAACAGCCCCCGAACCGCGTATCCGATCGCGCCGCACGTCACCGCGCCCGCACCCAGCAGTGTGGCGCTGACCTGCGGCCTGCGCAGCTCGTTGCGCACGCCGATCAGGTCCGTCACGCAATGGTCCTCGAAGAACACGCGTAATTCGTTGCTGGAATAACGGCCGACCAGATCGCCCCACGTCAGCATGCGCGTCACGTATGCCATCGGATTGTCTTCGCGGAATTCAAACAGCCGGATGCCACGGAACCGCGATTTCGGGCCGTAGCATTCGAAACCACAGGTCGGCGCGTATCCCAAATCGATGTCGTGCACATGCCCGACGAACGAATTCTTGTGGTCATGCCCGCAGAACAGCGCGAAATAGCCGCCCGACTCACGCAGCGCGTCCACTTCGCCCACGTTCACGTCGGCGCATCCTATCGCCTCGCCCAGTCGGGAGCCGGGACGGCACACGTCGCGGTCGAGCACATAGCAGTGTCCGGCGAATGTGCGCGCGCCTTCCACGGCGTTCGGCGTGTAGGCGGGCACTTCGCGCAGGCAATCGTAGAATTCCTGCGGCGGAATGTGCTGGAAGGCGATCGCCGGCACCGCCTGCCCGTCGCCATTGCGCCTGCCCAGCTCGCGTTGCACGTCTTTCAGCCATTCGACGGCTTCCGGCGAGGGGGTGCCGTAGCCGTCGGAGTCGGCCAAATCCCAGCCGCGCGAATTCGCCGCGTATTTCGCGTATTCGGTGACCGACTGCCGTCCGTTGCCGTCACCCGCGTCTGCCGTGTCGGCGTAATCGCCCGAATTGACCATCATCACGCTCATTGTGATACGCCCCGAACCGTCGGACGCTTCGATCGGCAACGCGAACGTGCCCGGTTCGAGCGCCAACGGCGACGAGCCGGCGACGGGATTCATACAGCCGGCAAACTCGCGGTAAAGATCGTCCTGTTCGTCGGCGAGGATACCGCATTGGAAATCATGGTTGCCGTACGTCGCAGCGAAGGGGATGCGCGATTCCAACGCCGGCCCCAAAAACGCGGCGAACGTGTCGCGCACTTTCTGCCGTGTCTCGTCGAGCAGCGACGCCGCGGTGACGCGATTGATGGCTTCCGCCCACGATTCCAGCTTGCTGGCAGAACCGTTGCGACCTGCGCTTTTCAACAGTTTCGGCGAATCGGTGCCGATGCCGTCGATCATCCACCGTTCGTCGGAGGGCTGCGATTTGGTCAGTGTTTTGGCGATCGGATGACGTTTGATGCCGCGGATTTTCGCTTCGATTTCGGTGACCGCGCGCACGTGCGTACCGGGCTGTTCGCCACGGCGACGTAGAAACGTATCGATATATGCCGGATCGTAGCCGCGGATCTGATCGCCGGTGAGCACGATGAGGTCGGGATGTGCCTTCCTGATAGCGGCTTCGATCAGCCGAATCGTGTCTTCGCGCACGTCCGGACCATCCTGAATATCAGCCATTTGCAGCACCCGGAACGTACCGTCGCTGTTGAATCGCAAGCTCATGATGCCCACTGTACTGCGGCAAATCTGGATATGGGGTGAAATAAGGGCGCGAAAATCGCAAACCATGCCGTCATATCGCGGAATACCGGCAAAATATGGGATTGGTTGTCGCTAGTATGGGCGGCAGTGCAGGTAGGTAACATGCACGTAACAATGTGGATTGGCAGAAGGCCGATCCGACTTTACAGATAAGGAGGAGTGATGGGTCAGGATCAATCGTCAGTGTTTGATCTCGCGGCAGTCGCCGCGGCGTCCAACGGAGGGAACAACGACCCGCTGCTGCCTCCGGCGCGTTACATTGGAGCTCCGCAAAAGCCCAGCAAGATGTCGTACAACAAGTACGTCGCATACGATAAGCAGGTGCCGTTTGATTTCCCGGAGCGTACGTGGCCGGGCAAGCGACTGCAGCGTGCGCCGCGTTGGTGCTCCGTCGATCTGCGCGACGGCAACCAGGCCCTCGTCAACCCGATGGATTCCGAGCGCAAGCTGCGTTTCTGGAACCTGCTCGTGTCGATGGGCTTCAAGGAGATCGAGGTCGGCTTCCCGTCGGCTTCCGAAACCGATTACGACTTCATCCGCATGTTGATCGAGCGCGAGCTCATTCCGGATGACGTCACCATCGTCGTGCTCACCCAGGCCCGTGAGCACCTGATCCGCAAGACCTACGAGTGCCTGAAGGGCGCCAAGCGCGCCGTCGTGCACTTCTACAATTCCGTGTCCGTGCTGCAGCGCGAGGTCGTGTTCCGCAAGGACAAGGCCGGCATCAAGAAGCTCGCCACCGACGCGGCCACCCTGTGCAAGGAGCTCGAGGGCGAAGCCAAGGGCATCGACCTGTACTACGAGTATTCTCCGGAATCCTTCACCGGCACCGAGCCGGAGTACGCAGTCGAGGTGTGCAACGCGGTGATCGACGTCATCAAGCCGACGCCGGAACATCCGATGATCATCAACCTGCCGGCAACCGTGGAAATGACCACGCCGAACGTCTTCGCCGACGAGGTCGAGTATGTGTCCAACCACCTCGTGCCGCGTGACGCCGTGGTGCTCTCCCTGCATCCGCACAACGATGAGGGCATGGGCGTTGCCGCCACCGAGCTGGCGGTGCTGGCCGGTGCCGACCGCGTGGAAGGCTGCCTGCTGGGCAACGGCGAGCGTACCGGCAACGTCGACCTGGTCACCCTTGGTCTGAACTTCCTGACCCAGGGCATCGATCCGCAGATCGACTACTCCAACGTTCCGGAAATCCGCAAGACCGTCGAATACTGCAACCAGATCAAGATCTCCGAGCGCCATCCGTATGCGGGCAACTTCGTGTTCACCGCGTTCTCCGGCTCCCACCAGGACGCCATCAAGAAGGGTCTTGAGGCCCGTCAGGTGGCCGCCGACCGTGCTGGCGCCGATCTGGACAGCTTCGTGTGGCTCGTGCCGTACCTGCCGATCGACCCGAAGGACATCGGCCGTTCCTACGAGGCCATCATCCGCGTGAACTCCCAGTCTGGCAAGGGCGGCATGGCCTACCTGCTGAAGACCAACCACAACCTTGATCTGCCGAAGCGTCTGCAGGTCGAGTTCGAGAAGGTCGTGCAGAACTACGCCGATGAGACCAAGAAGGAAGTCAAGGACGAGGACATCTGGCGTCTGTTCAAGGACGAGTACCTGCCGGTCGAGGAATCCGGCGCCACCGCGGCCGGTGTCGTGGTCGGCGACAGCAAGGACGAGACCCTGAAGCAGTGGGGCCGTCTGAAACTGCTGAAGGTGTCCGTCTCCTCCGGCGAGGATGGTTCCGACACCGTGCTCAAGGCCAGGATTCTCGACCGCGGCGTGAACGTTGGTGTCGACGAGCCGGTGGAGCGTGAGGTCTCCGGCATCGGCAACGGTCCGATCGCCGCCTTCCTCAACGCCGTGAGCAACTTTGGCATCGAGGCTTCGGTGATGGATTACGTGGAGCACACCATGTCCGTCGGCACCGATGCCATGGCCGCTTCCTATGTGGAATGCCAGATCGGCGAGGAAGACAACACGAGCATCGTGTGGGGCGTCGGCATCGATACCTCCATCGTCACCAGCTCGCTGAAGGCCATCATCTCGGCCATCAACCGTTCCGAGCGCTGATTGCGCTGATTGCACGGACGCGTTGAGCAAACGCGCCGGATATGATTCGAGGGGCTTTCTGGGTAACCGGGAAGCCCCTCGTCGTTGTCATGTGCCATGCGATGCGCCCGCTCACAAGTATGACGAGCGCGTTCCGTGACGCTTCCCCCTCCGCGGATGAAGGGTGTCACAAGGCCGCCACACCAAGTTGTACAACGATGTAAAACACGGTATAGTACATCGTTATAAAACCTGTATCTGCTTACTGAAGGATCTTCCATGTCGGCCAATTATTCCCTGCTGTGTTATACACGCGAAGCCACCGGACGCGAAGAGGCGAACAACGAGGACATCGCCTACAGCATGCATTTGGCGCTACGTTCCGGCGATGACGCCGAGTGGCAGCCGCTGAACGAAAACTATGGCATCTTCTTCGCGGCCGGTGTACCGATCGCCGCTGCGACCGCGGAGTCCCGCCGTGCGTGCACGGCCGCGGCGCGCTTCGCCGCCGACCCGTTCGACGCGCCTCGCCCCGCCACCGACGCCGTCGCCCATGGCGTGGTCATGCCCGGTATGGATATCACGCTGAAATCACTCAAGAACCCGTTCCTGTTCCGTCTCGCGGACGGACGATTCGCCATCGCCGCGACCCGTACCGCCCGCGGCGGTGAACCGGATGGTTCCGAACGGTCGGCATTCCTGCTCGCCATCAGCGATGATCTGACGGCGTTCGACCAGCGGGGGCTGGTGCTGTTGCGCACCACCGGTGGGGTCAATCGCCCGTCCGTCTCTTTCGACGCCGCGGACGCGTGCTACGTCGTCTCCTGGACCGGTGACGATGGCAAGGCACGCACCGCGCGGACGGCCGATATCGTAGCCGCCGCCGGTTCGGGCAGGCCGCTTGATGTCGTGGAATCGGCGTCGTCGCAGCCGTTGCGTCAGACCGGGGATTGCGGCATTCCGAACGCCGTCGTCGGCAACAGCATCGCCATCAGTGAGCCGGAGGCCGAGCGCCTGATCGAGCGCTTCGGCCGCATCCGCAATACCGGAACGTCCGTGCCCGCCCAGCGAATCGATGCGGGCCTGCATGGTGAGGATGCCCGGAATGCGGTTCTGGCCTTGGCCGCAACCCGTGCGGAACTGTCATACAGCGACGGTTCGCAGGCCACGCGCGCGGTGGATTGGAACATGGCCCAGCTTGAGGCCATCGGCCAGGAGGCCTCCGAGGGAACGTTCAAGGCCGGCCAGACCCGTACCGTCGAAGGTGTGATCCGCCAGAGCGTCTATCCGGTGCCGTTCGCGGTGGAGCGCGCCGATCCATCGGTGTTCGCGTGGGATTTCAATGGCAAGCCGATGTTCATGTTCATCGCCACCGATGACACCGACGGCAATTGCGTGGATCCGAACGACGGTAGAACCCATATGCCGCTGCGCATCGCCGACTCCATCGAAGCGCTTTCCGACGCCGCGGGTGGACGGGCCAAGGAGATCGATCTGCTCGCATGCGGCGATCTCAATAGCGAAGATCGTCCGATGACCGGCTGCTTCTGGGCGCCGGAACTGCATGTGATCGGCGGCAAGCTGTCGGTCCTGTTCATGCCCTGCTTCGATGGGCCGCGCGTCAATCCCGACGGCACCCCCAACGATCGTGCCGGCAAACCGGACATGTGGACCGGCAGCTGCCACATCATGCAGCTCAAGCAGCATTCCGACGGCACGGATTTTGATCCGCGCGAGCCGGAGAACTGGACGGTGCCCGAGCCTATCCTCGACCCGGATGGCGAGACGCTCAATCCGATCCAGCGCATTTCGCTTGACATGACCGTGTTGTGCGATTCGGGCCGCTGGTACTACGCATGGCAGCAGGTCGGCAGCATCTGGATCGCCAGCTTTGACCCGGCTCGTCCGGCGAGGCTCACCAGCAAGCCGAAGCAGATCGTCGTGCCGGAATTCGCATGGGACAACATGATCGCCGAAGGACCGAACGCCATCGTGCATGACGGAACGATTTTCCTGATCTACTCGGGCTCGCTGGTCGGCATCGACTACACGACCGGCCTGGTCACCGCCCCGGCTGGACAGGGGGCCGATCTCACCGACGCCAGCGTATGGACGAAGCTCGATTATCCGCTGCAGAAGTCCGGCATGTACAACGGGCGTTGGCAGCTCGGCACCGGCCACGGCATGTGGTCGCATGACGAGGACGGCAACCTCATCTACGTGTTCCACAACGCCGAATACGAGCACGGCCGCTATGGTGGCCGCGACGCCCAGGTGCGCCGCGTGCACTGGTCCAAGGAGGGCATGCCCATCCTGGATATGCAAACGGCGGAGGAACTCGACCCCGACTATGCTGGTGTAACGATGGAGGTTGGTTTCTTCGATGCCGACTGAGTCCGCTGAATGACAAAAGGGGTATATATGCCGAAGCGAACGGGGGGAAACGGCGAGCATGTCGTGACCATGCGTGAGGTGGCCAAGGCGGCCGGAGTGTCGATCAAAACCGTCTCCAACGTGGTCAACGACTACGAATTCGTCTCGCAGGCCACGCGCGACAAGGTCAACAAAGCCATCGCGGAACTGGGATACACGGTGAACGTATCGGCGCGCAACCTGCGCCGAGGGCAGACCGGCATCATCGGCTTGGCCATTCCCGATCTGCAGATGCCGTATTTCGCGCAGCTGTCATCGCTGGTCATCGAAGAAGCGAAGAAAGTCGGTCTGCGCGTGATCGTGGAGCCGACGCAATATTCGCGCGATGGCGAGTTGGAAGCGCTGCACGGGTCCCAGCAGACGATGATCGACGGCCTGATCTACAGCCCATTGGAGCTTGGGCAGGATGACGTCGAGCAGCTGAAGGTCGATTATCCGCTTGTGCTGGTTGGCGAACGCATCTTCACCGACCAGGTGGATCACATCGCCACCGAGAACGTGGAAGGCGCGAAGCGGGCCACGCAGTATCTGCTGACGACCGGTTGCCGCCGCGTGGCCGTGGTCGGTGTGCACCCGGGGGAGAAAGTCGGTTCCGCCGCGCTGCGCTACCAAGGGTATCTTGAGGCACTGGAGGAGGCCGGCGTCGAATTCGACGATCGGCTGGTCGTCGAATCGGGCATGTGGCATCGTAGTGACGGCGTGAGGGCCATGAACGCGTTGTTGGATTCCGGCGTCGAAGTCGATGGCGTCGTCGCGCTGAACGACATGCTGGCTTCCGGCGTGATGCACGCGATTCAGATGCACGGCTTGCGCATTCCCGACGACATCTCCGTGGTTGGTTTCGACAATTCCGACGATTCACAGTACCTGTCGCCGGCGCTGACGTCGATCGCGCCGGGACTTGAAGCGGTAGCCCGTCTGTCGGTGAAAGTGCTCAAGGAGCGCATCGACGGCCGTGACCCGAATGCCGACAGGCCGGGGGAGAAGGTCTTCCGCAAGGTCACATCATCGCTGGTCGTGCGCCAATCCACCAAACTCCCCGCCGATTCCCTCGTTCTCTAAGCGTTCGTCTGCCTGCGGCAAATTTCCTGGCGTACCGGGATACTTTCCGTCCGGCCCTCGTTGCCGTACCCATCGGTTGGCTCTTCCCCAAAGGTGCCGCCGCCGGGCATGGGCGCTCGACCGTAAGCTTGGCCGAACGGCCTTGAGTGTGTCGAGCACCCATGCCCGGCGGCGGCACCGACATTGGCATGAATGGCGCAAACGATGGACGCCCATGCCCGGCGGCGGCACCGCATCCAAGCATCTTCTGACAATGACGCGCCCAAGTTGTTACAACGATGTAAGAATGATATATTCAACGTTGTAAATACTGGAACAACGGATTGGGAAGGACTAAACATGGTTGTTTACAACAATCCGATCGTGCTTCAGCGCGCAGACCCCTGGGTGCTCAAGGTTGACGGCGAGTATTATTTCGCCGCCTCCGATCCGGAATACAACTGCATCGCCATCCGGCACGCGTCGAGCATCAACGATCTGCAGAAGGCTCCGGAGACGGTGGTGTGGCGCAAGCACGAATCCGGCCCGGCAAGCATCTACATCTGGGCCCCCGAACTACACCGCATCAATGGCGCATGGTATATCTACTTCGCAGGCGCCGCAACGGATTTCGAAGCATCCGGCCTGCCGACGCACCGCATGTTCGTGCTGGAGAACACCGACGACGATCCAACTTCCGACAACTGGGTGGAGAAGGGCCAGATCATCACCCCGATCGACTCCTTCGCACTTGACGCCACCACCGAGGTGATCGATGGCGTGCAGTACTTGGTATGGGCGCAGAAGGATCCCGCCATCGAAGGCAACTCCAATCTGTATATCGCCAAGATGGCCAATCCGTGGACGCTGGGCAGCGAGCCCGTCATGCTGACCAAGCCGGAATACGACTGGGAATGCATCGACTTCCTGGTCAACGAAGGACCGGCCTTCCTGTTCCATGAGAACAAGATCTACATCACGTATTCCGCCTCCGGCACCGGAGTTCCGTACGCCGTGGGGCTGTTGACCGCCGAGCGCGGCAGCGATCTGCTGGACAAGGCCTCCTGGACTAAGAGCCCGGTGCCGGTGTTTAAGACCTGCGCCGAGAACGGTCAGTATGGTCCGGGCCACAATTCATTCACCAAGTCCGAGGACGGCACCGAGGACCTGATGATTTACCACTGCCGCAACTACACGGAAATTAAGGGCGATCCGCTGTTCGACCCGAATCGCCACGCGCGCGTCGGTGTGGTCAAGTGGACCGCCGACGGTCCGGATTTCGGCGTGCCGGAACCTGATAATCTGTGGACCCCCACTACCGCGGACGTGTTGCCCGCTGATGGTGGCCCGCTTGCGGGAACTCCGGCCGTAGGCCACTGAGGGGCGTGGCCGGAGGGGTCACCCCGTCTATAACCCCATCCATAAAGCTGGCTGTTGTCGTCGGCGTGTTACCGTTTGTACAACGATGAAAATAGCTGTATAATCAAAATTACAACGTTGCAAATGAGCAGGGAGGCTCAATCGAAAAGGATTCTTCCCATTCGGATTGCAACGAGGAGCGGTCCAGCGATGGTCCGTTGAGGAAAAGGAAGGAAACAATGTCTACATCCAGGCATCTTACCGGGTTGCGGCGCTTTGCCAAGGCTGCCGTAGCCGTGTGTGCGTCACTTGGACTTGTGCTTGCCGCCGGAGGCTGTGGTGCCTCTTCGGGTGAAAGCAAGACCATTTACTTCTGGAACAATCTGGTGGGCGATGACGGTCCTGCAATGCAGCGCATCGTCAAGGAATACAACGCCCAGAGCGATTACAAGGTCGTTTTCCAGCCGATGAACGGCGGCGATCTGACCACGAAGATCTATTCCGTGATGCAGACCGGCAAGAACATCCCCGACATCATCATCGGCGACCAGTTCCAGACCGCCGTTCTGCAGTCCCAAGGTCTGCTCGACACCATGGACGATTGGCAGAAGGTCGCCCCGGACCTCAAGGAGAGCAGCTTCCTGCCCGCCACTTGGAAGGGCGTCACCGTCAATGGCAAGGCCTACGGCATTCCGCTGTATCTGTACCAGATGGCCATCTACTACAACAAGGACCTGGTCAAGAAGTACAACCTGCAGTACATCCTCGACGACGGATTCGTCACCATCGACGAGATCAAGGACCTCAAGGGCAAGCTGCCCAAGGGCACCTACGCGCTGACTTACGGCAATCTGCCGTGGGCCTTCATGTCCCTGCTGTACGGCGCGGGCGGCACGCTTGAGAACGATATGGACGACCTGACCAAGGACGTGTGGCGCAAGCCCATGGAGAAGCTCAAGGAAGCGTACGACGCCGGTGTGATCGCCCCGATGGACGTCGACGGCGAGCAGGCGTTCGGTTCCGGCAAGGCCGTGTTCGCGCAGCTTGGCACGTGGGCGCAGGGCAATATGTCCAACACCTTGGGCGCCGACAAGATCGCGGAAGCCAACACCCTGCAGTACAGCGCCGACAATCCGGTGAACTTCTTCTACCAGTGCAACTGGATGCAGTTGAAGGATCCGCACCGCTCCGCGGCGAAATCCGCAGCCGCCGCCGACTTCGTCAAGTACGTGTACGAGCACTGGATGGATTGGTCTGAGGTCGGTTCCATCTCGCCGGCATACCGCGATCTGAACAACCCGGAGTACCAGAAGCTGATCCAGGCGTCCTTCACCAACAGCAAGAAGGAACGCGACTACATCAAGACCTCCAACTACCTCTACGGAGGCTATGCGACCGCTGGTTGGGGCACATACAACGACATCGTCTACGGCAATGTTGGTCTTGAAGAAGGTCTGAAGACCCTCGACCTCATGGCCCAGGGCCAAATCGAGATTCAGGAGGAATCGTGATGAGCAAGACATCTACGATCGGATCCGCAAAATCATCCATGAAGCGCAAGAACTCCATCTGGCACGCGCTGCCGTACATCGCTCCGCACTTCATCATCTTCGCCGTCTTCGGCATCATCCCGATTATCTTCGGCATTGGACTGGCGTTCACCCGCTGGAACATGGTCGGTGCGCCGAAGTTCGTCGGCCTGCAGAACTTCGCGAAGATCTTCGACCCCAGCACCTATTTCTACTCGATCTTCTGGCGTGATCTCGGCCACACTCTGCTCTTCGTGCTGGTCAGCGTGCCGCTGACCATCATCGTGCCGCTGCTGCTCGCCGTGGCGCTCAGCAAGAAGGGACTCAAGGGCGCTGGTCTGTTCCAGGCGATCTTCTACATCCCAGGTTTGATCTCCATCGCCGCCGGTGCACTGGTCTGGCGTATGGTCTTCAACTCCCAGTTCGGTCTGCTGAACACCACCTTCCACACCGACATCAACTGGCTCGGCAAGAACCCGTACGCATGGATCACCATCTTCGTACTCGTGCTGTGGGCCGGTATCGGCGGCAACCTCGTCATCTACCGTTCCGCGCTCTCCGGCGTGGACGAGAGCCTCTACGAAGCCGCGAAGGTCGACGGAGCCGGTCCGGTCAGGATCTTCTTCTCCATCACCCTGCCGGAAATCAAGCTGCCGTTGTTCTACACCACCATCATGACCACCACGGGCGCCTTCAACGTGTGGGGCCAGCCGGTCATGCTGACCAACGGCGGACCGAACTACCAGACCCAGGTGCTGCTGATGGATATCAGGAACCTCGCGTTCCCCGCCGGCCCTGCGGCCGCCGGCATGGCTTCCGCAATGGCATTGCTGCTGGGCATCATCCTGATGGCCATCGCCGCGATCCAGCTGATCTTCATGAATAAGGAGGACTGAAGATGTCCGCTGCAACCACAGTCAATGTCGCAAGCGCGGCAATTCCTGAAAACAAAACCAAAAAGGTCTCCCCGTCGCTGATCGCCGTCTATGTGGTGCTCGTCGTGCTGGCAGTCGTCTGGCTGCTTCCGGTGATCTACACCGTGACGACTTCGTTCAAGTCGGTGGCCGAATTCACCTCCAACGCGTTCAACTTCCTGCCCGCGAAGTGGGTGCTTGACAACTACATGACGCTGATCGAGGCATCCGCCAGCTACCCGGTCCTGAACTGGCTGGGCAACTCGCTGATTATCTCGACCGTGTTCGCAGTGCTGTCCGTGTGCATCGTCGCGCTCGCAGGCTTCGGCTATTCCCGTCTGAACTTCAAGTACCGCGATACGCTGTTCTTCGTCCTGCTGCTCATCTCGATGTTCCCTGCCGTGGTCAACATGATCCCGCAGTACCGCATCATCGCCTCCCTCGGCTGGGTCAACACCTACTGGGCCTGCATCATCCCTGGCCTGGGCAACGTGGCGAACATCTTCCTGGTGCGCAACTTCATGAAGGGCATCCCGAAGGAACTGGACGAGGCGGCCGAAATCGACGGCGCCACTGATTTCCAGATCTTCACCCGCATCATGCTGCCGGCCATCCGCCCGATTCTGATCGTCATCTTCCTGTTCAGCTTCACCGGCGCTTGGAACGACTTCCTGTGGCCGACCTTGGTGTTCAACGACATCAACAAGATGCCGGTCACCGCTGGTCTGCAGCTGCTGAGCAACCAGATGGGCCAGTACAACCAGATGGGCTCCCTGATGGCGGCCACCTGCATGGCCATCATCCCGACCCTGCTGCTGTTCCTGTTCGCGCAGAAGTACTTCCTGCAGTCCCTGAACATCACCTCCGGCCTCAAGGGCTGATACCGGCCGAGTGAGATAATGCACAGGTCCGTCCCCAAACGGACGGGCCTGTGATTTTATCTTTCCCGAGCTGCGCATCGCACATCGGATGAGGCCACACCACGGAAAGGACCGATATGAATCCGCAAGGCAACACCATGCAGCCGCCGGCACCATTGGCTCGCAAGGCGGAACGAGTGCTGATGACCATCGCCGCCGCCTACAACGTGATCATGGCGTCCATCACACTGTTCATGTTCACCAGCTGGTTCAAAGGCCAAGCCTACGATCTGCTGGAACATAACGGTTTGCTGAAAACGGACTATTCCGCGGTGGACAACGCCTCGACGGTGGTGGGCATCTACGCGCTGCTGGTGCTGATTATCGGCATCGTCAGCTTCATCATGTCCATGCGGTGTCTCGCTCCCGGCACCACCAGCCGGTGGGTGATCATCTGGCTGGCAATCGTGGTGGTCTTCTCCCTGGGCACGATGGACCTCATCGGCCTTGCACTGTATTCCATCACCTTGGTCATCTATTTGGCCCGCAACAAGGCCATCGCGGCGCAGCAGGATGCGATCCGCACATGGGCCCGCACGCATCAGGGCTAATCCTCCTTCCCGAAGAAAGCTGTCGCTCTCGTGGTGGCGGCTTTCTTCGTATCCGCGCATGTTGACGCGGTACGTTATCGAACACGCAATTCACTTATCCAATTCATTCATTCACAACCACAAGGTGGGACCATGACCGACACAACCGACGACTACGGTTACCTGCTCGTCCACTTCATCGAGGATCCGGACGGCTACGCCGAGAAGATTTACATGGATATATCCGATGGAGACAATCCGCACCGTTGGGTGCCGCTCAACGATGGAAAGCCTGTGCTGGCTTCGCATCTTGGTACCACAGGCGTGCGCGATCCGCATATCATCCGCAATCCCGACACCGGCACGTGGTATATCATCGCCACCGATCTGCGTGTGTTCGGAGGCGACGGCGGCGGCTGGTACGAGTGGAGCCACCACGCCAGCACGAATCTCATCATCTGGGAATCCGACGATCTGCTCCATTGGAGTGAGCCGCGCATGCTCGACGTGTCCCGCAAGCCGGACGGCTCCCATCTGGAGCTTGGTATGGCTTGGGCATGCGAATGCCTCTGGGTGCCGGACTACTATCCGCAAGGCCATCACGGTGGGCGCGGCGCATTCGTCATGTATTGGTCCAGCACCGTGTTCAATGATGCGGACAAGGCTCACGACGACAAGAACGTCTACTGCACTGTGCTGTGGGGCGCCACCACCGATTTCACGCAGGACACGTTCGAATATGGTGGCGTGTTCATTGACAACCACGGTGACGCCATCGACACCACGATGATCCAACGTCCGCTGCCTGATGGTGGTGTGCGCACGTACCGCATCACCAAGGACAATGCGCATGGCACCGGCATCTGGATGGACCGTACCGACGCGAAGCGCTGGTGGGAGCCGGGGACGGTCTGGACCAAGGTGCAGGACCGGATTGGCGCAGGCTACGTGCCGGACGGCAACCCCGGCGGCGTGGAAGGTCCTGCGGTGTTCGCCAACCACCACAACAACGGTGGACCGGACGACGAATGGTACTTGTTCGTGGACGTGATTCCGTCGATCGGATACCGTCCGATGGTCAGCCGCGATCTCGATCAGGGCTGGATGCCGTTGCAGGCGGACGATTACTTCCTCACCGCGCATACGAAGCACGGTGGCGTCGCCTCGCTGACGCGCGCCGAATACGACCGTCTCGCCCAGCATGTGCATGCATTCTGACGAACGACGCTGACGACCGTGCGCCCGCGTGTGCACGCGGCAAAACCAAGGGGGCTTCCCGGAATAACCGGGAAGCCCCCTTTGCGTGTTCGCTGACCGCGACGGCAATCGCAGTCAGCGACTGCTATTGCTGCGATGTATCGCCATTGGCGCCGTTATTACCGGGATTATCGCCACTGGTTCCTCCGCCATTGCCACCGTTGGTGTCGTTACCGTCGCCGTTAGCGGGATTATCGCTACTATTACCGCCGTCGCCACCGCCCTGACCGGTATTCTGCGTTTCCTCGGTCTGATCCGGCGTGGTCTGTTGGGTGTTCTCCTCGGTGCGCGGAGTCACGGTGGTCTGCTGCTTTCTAGTCCAGGTCTTCTGCGCGCCGGTGCCCCACGTACCGTCCGGTCCGCCGACCTTGCCGTTATCGGTGGCGTCGGGGAACGTTTCGTTCGGAGTGTCGGCAAGGGCCTGCTTCATGTATTCGGTGAACAGATGCACGGGGTAGTCGCTGCCGCCGGTCCATCGGCCGAACGAAGGGATCTGCTGCGGATTGCCGTTGGCGTCCGGATACCACATCGCCACAGAAGTCAGCATGGACGGCGTGTAGCCGATGAAGCTCGCTGCGTTGGAATCGTTTGCGGTGCCTGACTTGCCGGCAATGGTGTGCCCAGTGGCACGCGCCTCGGTGGCGGTGCCTCGCTGGACCACGCCGGTAAGCGCCTTCGTCACGAGATTCGCGTTGTTCGCTTCGAACGTCTGCTCCGCCGAGGTCGGCGCGTTGTACAGGTCGGTGCCGTTCGCCGTCTGCACTTGGGCAACGATATGCAGCGTCGGCTTGTTGCCTTGGTTGGCCAGTGTGGCGTATCCCTGCGTCATGTCCTTGAGGGTCAGGCCGTTGTTGCCGAGCACGGTGAACGGGTTGGAACCATCCAAAGACGAATCGTCAACGCCGGCCTGCCGTGCGGTTTCGGCGATTTTCTGCGCGCCGAGCTTGGTTTGCAGATCCATGTACACGGTGTTCGAGGATTGTTCCGTCGCCGTGTACAGGTTCACGTATCCCAGATTCTCGCCGCCGTAGTTGCTCACCGTTTCGGTGATGCCCGGGAACGTCCGGTACGAGTTGCCGTTGAAGTACGTGTTGAGGCTGACGCCTTCGTTGACGGCGGCCAGCAATGCGAACGGCTTCATGGTGGAGCCGACTTCGTACGTTGCCTGGGTGACGTTGTTGAGCTGCTTGGTCAGGTAGTCGTCTCCTGCGTACAGCGAGATGATGGAACCGTCCTTGGGGTTCACCGACAGCGCGCCGAACTGCATGCCGTCGGGCACGATGCCTTGCATGCCGTTTTGGGAGGGACTGATGGTGGAGAACATCAGGTCCTGCTTCGATTTGTCAATGGTGGTGACGATTTTGTAGCCGCCGGTTTCCAGGTCCTGCTTGCTGAACGCCTTGGTGTTGACGAGTTCGTTCTGCACCATCGTCAGCAGGTATCCGTTCGGTCCGGACATCTGGTTGTTCTGTTGGATTTCGATGGTTTGTGGGAATTTCGCGGCTTTCTTCTCGTCCGGCGTGATGTAGCCGTCTTCGTCCATGATGTTCAGCACGCGCTTGTAACGTTTTTCAGCTTGCTTGGGATTCACGTCGGGGGTCCATACGCTCGGCGCGGGAATGATGCCGGCAAGCATGGCCGCTTCGGAGAGCGTCAGATCCTTCGCGTCCTTGCCGAAGTACGCTTTGGCCGCTGCCTGGATGCCGTATGCGCCACGGCCGAGATAGATGGTGTTCATGTAGTTGCACAACACCTGGCTTTTGTCCTGTGCTTGGGCGATTTTGACCGCCAGGAACGCCTCACGCAGTTTGCCTACGTACGAGGTGGTTTCGCCCAGATAATAGCGTTCCGCATACTGCTGGGTGATGGTGGAACCGCCCTGCCTGCTGCCGGTGGTCAGGTTGTTGTAGAACGCGCGTGCGATGCCGATCGGATCGATGCCCTTATTGGTGTAGAAGGAGCGGTCTTCCGATGCCACGATCGCGTTGCCGACGTAGTCGGGCAGGTCTGCGCAGCTGATGATTTCGCGGTTCTGTTCCGCATAGCTGCCGATCGGCGTGGTGCCGTCGTTGTAGTACACGGTCGTCTTTTCGGCCAGCGCGAACTTTTCCGGCTGCGGGATTTCCGTGGTGGTGTACATGTAGGCGAACAGGCCGATGCCTGCCGCGATGAGCGCCGCGAAGATGCCGAGCACCCATTTGAGTACGAGATGCTTGTGTTTTCTGGTCTTTTTGGGTGCGCGATGCGAAGTGTGCTTCGGCCCCTGGGGCGGCTTGCTCAGCACTTCTCCATGGACCCCGTAGGTGGTGCCCACCCGTGGCGTCGTGGACGTTGCGCTGCCGCTGCGGGCGCTTTTTGAGCGTGAGCTGACACTTCGTGTTCGTGAAACCATGGTTTCCACCGTAGCCGAACGACCTGAAAAACAAGGGTGTAGATAGTGCTGTCCGACTGGAAAAACATGTTTTTGCGCAGCTTTTTTACAAATCGACAATCTGTTGACGACTGCCGTAATATGGCCGTTTTTCAGTGATTTTTCAGTTTACAATGCGGTTTGTGGGTATGCTTGGGGATTGGTATACCTGCGAAACGCATAACAGAGGAGTCGTTTTCAGATGAGCATTCGAGTGGCTATCGCCGGCGTGGGCAATTGCGCCTCGTCGCTGGTGCAGGGCGTTGAGTATTACAAGGACACCAAGGACGAGGATAAGATTCCCGGCCTGATGCACAACAATTTCGGTGGCTACCGCGTGCGTGACATCGAATTCGTCACCGCGTTCGACGTCGATGCGCTGAAGGTGGGCAAGGACCTGTCCGAGGCGATCGGAGCTTCTCAGAACAACACCATCAAATTCGCGGACGTGCCGAATCTGGGCGTGGAGGTGCTGCGTGGCCCGACTAACGACGGCTTGGGCGAATACTACCGCCAGATGATCGAAGAGTCGGACGCCGAACCGGTGGACGTGGCCCAGGTGCTGCGTGACAAGAAGGTCGACGTGCTGGTTTCCTACCTGCCGGTTGGTTCCGAGAAGGCGGACAAGGCTTACGCTCAGGCCGCTATGGACGCTGGCTGCGCGTTCGTGAACTGCCTGCCGGTGTTCATCGCCTCCGATCCGGAGTGGGCGCAGAAGTTCCGTGACGCTGGTGTGCCGATTGTCGGCGACGATATCAAGTCGCAGGTCGGCGCCACCATCACGCACCGCGTGCTGGCCCGTCTGTTCGAGGATCGCGGCGTGCGTCTGGATCGTACGTACCAGCTTAACGTCGGCGGCAACATGGACTTCATGAACATGCTGCAGCGTTCCCGCCTGGAATCCAAGAAGATCTCCAAGACCCGCGCCGTCACTTCCGTGGTGCCGCACGAGATGGATCCGCACAACGTGCATATCGGCCCGTCCGATTACGTGGCTTGGCTTGACGACCGCAAGTTCGCCTTCGTGCGTCTTGAGGGCACCACGTTCGGCGATGTGCCGCTGAACCTCGAATACAAGCTCGAGGTGTGGGATTCCCCGAATTCCGCCGGTATTGTGATCGACGCCGTGCGTGCGGCGAAGATCGCGCTCGATCGTCATCTGGCCGGTCCGGTTCTGGCTCCGAGCTCCTACTTCATGAAGTCTCCGGCCGTGCAGCACGAGGATGGCGAGGCCCGCCGCTTGGTGGAGGAATTCATCAAGGGTGAGGTCGAAGGCACCGAAGAGCAGCTTGACGCCGATGTGGCGGCCGCGAAGGCCGCCGGCAAGGATGTGTGGCGCGCATAGCGTGCGTTGCTGACGGCAGACCCGCGATGGCAATGGCAACCATCTCGTAGGTCTCGACCCACTCGCCTGATTCGTAGGCAGAATCAGCATATAATGAAAATCCCTATGGCCTGGGGTAATGCCATAGGGATTTTTGTTGTCCCGGAAACGCTGCGGCGGTGGCGGCCAATGGTCGTGCGCCGTCGCAGCGTGAACGGGAATCATATATTGCGCAATGTATATCGCGTCACTTTTTGAGGAGTGGTTCGACCTGCTGCTCGTACGCGGTCAACGCGGTGTCGATCACGTTGTGCATGTCGTAATACTTGTACGTGCCCAAACGGCCGCCGAACACGGTCCTCGGCTCGGCCTTCGCGAGCTCCTCGTACCTCGCGTACAACGCCTTGTCGGCCTCCGTGTTGATCGGATAGTACGGCTCGTCGCCACGCTCGGCGAAACGGCTGTACTCCTCCCACACCACGGTCCTGTCCGGGTTCTGCGAAGCCCTGCGCTCCGGGTTGAAGTTCTTGAACTCGATCGCGCGCGTGTACGGCACGTCCGGGTCGGAGAAGTTCATCACCGGGCATCCGAAATGGTCGCCCTCGTCGTAACGCACCTCCCTGAAGTCCACCGTGCGCCACTTCAGCTCGCCGAGCGAGTAGTCGAAGTAGCGGTCCACCGGACCCGTGTACACCACCGGCACGCCCGCCGCGGCCAGCGCCTTCCTGTTGTACGGCTGGGACTCGTCGAAGAAGTCGGTCCTGAGGGTCACGTGGATGCGCGGATCGTCGATCATGCGCTCCATCCAGGCGGTGTAGCCGTCCGTGGGCAGGCCCTCCCACGTGTCCCTGAAATACCGGTTGTCGTAGTTGAAGCGCACCGGCAGGCGGTTGATGATGCCCGCGGGCAGGTCCTTCGGATCGGTCTGCCACTGCTTGCCCGTGTAGTTCTTGATGAACGCCTCGTACAGCGGGCGGCCGATCAGCGAAATGCCCTTGTCGTTGAGGTTCTGCGGGTCCGTGCCCGCCAATTCGCCGGCCTGGCTCTCGACCAGGGCCTTCGCCTCGGCCGGCGTGTAACGCGCGTGGAAGAACTGGTTGATGGTCCCGAGGTTGATCGGCAGGGGATACACCTCGCCGTCGTGCGTGGCGTACACGCGGTGCACGTAGTCCGTGAAGCTTGTGAAACGGTTCACATAGTCCCAGACCCTCTTGTTGGACGTGTGGAACAGGTGCGCGCCGTACTTGTGGATCTCCGCGCCGGTCTCCTCGTCCATGTAGCTGTACGCGTTGCCGCCGATATGGTCGCGCACGTCGATGATCTCGACCCTCACGCCCAGATGCTCGACGGCCTGCTGGGCCACGGTCAGGCCGAACAGGCCCGCGCCCACGACCACCAGATCGGGATACTCCACCGCATCAGTCATAAGAAAACAACCTTCCAAACGTTATCGATGCTTATCGCAGCCACGCAAACGCACAGGGGTGGCGTGCGATTCCTTCTCAAGTGTACCCGTGCGTCTAGTCGGTGCGGCGAGGTCCGGGCATGGTGTAATATGGCAAGAGCCTCCGCGTGGCGGTATGTCACCCAACTCCCCCAGGGCAGGAATGCAGCAAGGGTAAGTGGCCTCTTCCGGGTGCGTGGAGGTTTTTCTATATCTTCTCCGATTCGTTCCCCACAGTAGGGGCGATGCCGTATTCTCGGTGACTATGACCAACGAATTCAAGCCACTTGTCCGAGATCCACAGCAGCCTGTGAGCATGCTTCAGCAGCCCACGGCAGCAACGCCTGCGGAACCGTTGGAATCGTTGTCGTTCCCTGATATGCGCGAAGTCGAGGCGGTGCTTTCTCCGCAGGATGTCAACAAAGGCTTGGCTCAGGCGGATCCGCTGACCCGCCATCCGCGCGTGTCCAGCATCGTGCTGTGCGTGGTGTTCGGTCTGCTGATGCTTGCCGCTTCCGCCGGCGTCTGGTGGCTTGGCGTGCGTACCATGGACGGCCAAAGCTATGAGGATATCGTCTGGTCGAAATTCGATGCCGCGTTGCCGGGTTGGCTGGCGCCGGTCGTGCACGTCTTCGCCATTTCCGCAGTGGTCATCACCGTCAGCGTCATCATGGGGGCAATCGCGTTTGCCGTGCTGATCGTGCGCAAACGGTGGCTGTCGATCGCGCAGCTCGCTGTATTCGGAGGCCTGTGTTTCGCCGCGGCCGAACTGTTGAAGCCGCTGCTGCCACGCCCGTATCTTATTAATTTGGAATCGAATCCTAATAATTCCGCGCCTTCCGGACATGTCATCCTTGCCGCTGCGGCAAGCGTGATGCTGCTGTGCGCCGTACCGCGCGTGCTGCGTGCGCTGGTGGCGGTGATTGGTTGGGCGTATACGGTGCTGGTCGGATTGTCGGTGATCGCGGCGCAATGGCATCGTCCGACCGACGTGATTATGGCGCTGCTGATCGTCGGCGGACTGGCGTTGCTGGCGCTTGCCACCACGTTCGCCAGCGGCATGGATGAGCCGGGCACGCGCGTCTCGTCGGCAAGCGTGCAGATCGTCGGCAGTGTGATGCTGACGATTGGCGTATTGGGCATCCTGTACGGCGCGTATATCATCTGGCAGATTCAGCCGGGACTCGCCATGAGCGCCGAATGGACGAATGCCGGCGCGTACGTTTCCACGGCGCTGCTGACGGCCGCCGTTTCCGCGCTGGTGCTTGGCATAACGCTCGCCATGCGTCAGCTGACCGCCTCGCCGTTGACGAAACTGGGTTTGGTGGGAGCGCCGCCCGCACCGCCGAAGCGCTGAAAACAGCCGGTTCCGGGCATGCTGCCGTCCATACGCCACACGGGCGGTTTGCCATTTCTCCGTATTCAGTGAGTATTATTGCGTTGCAAACACTAGTAATAAGGAGTGGCTATGGCTACCGGCAGCAAGCTCGTTATTGTGGAGTCTCCTACCAAGGCGAAGAAGATTGGCGGATACTTGGGCTCCAGATACACGGTCATGGCATCGGTCGGCCATATCCGCGACCTTGCCCAGCCCAGCCAGGTGCCGGCGGCCGAGAAAGCCAAGTACGGCAAGTTCGGCGTGGATATCGAAGACGGGTTCAAGCCGTATTACATCGTGGACGGCAACAAGAAGAAAACCGTTGCCGACCTGAAAAGCGCGTTGAAGAAGGCAGACACCCTCTACCTCGCCACTGATGAGGATCGCGAAGGTGAGGCGATCGCATGGCATCTTGTGCAGACGCTGAAGCCGAAGGTGCCCGTCAAGCGCATGGTGTTCCACGAGATCACGCCGGAAGCGATCAAGGCGTCGCTGAACAACACGCGTGATGTGGACGCCGCCATGGTGGACGCCCAGGAAACCCGTCGTATTCTGGACCGTCTGTACGGCTATGAGCTGTCTCCGGTGCTGTGGCGCAAGGTCGGTCCGGGCCTGTCCGCGGGCCGCGTGCAGTCCGTGGCCACCCGTCTGATCGTGGAACGTGAGCGTGAGCGCATGGCGTTCGTGCGTGCCCCCTATTGGGATGTCACCGCCACGCTGGAAGCGCCCGACGCCGACGGCAACAATGTTGCGTTCGATTCTCGCATGGTGTCGCTTGGCGGCCGTCGTTTGGCCGGTTCCAAGGATTTCGGCGATGATGGCCGGCTGACCGCCGCCGGCGTCAAAGACAACGTCGTGCAGCTGGACGAAACGCACGCGAATGCGATCGCGCGATCGCTGGAATATGCGACGTTCACCGTCGCATCGATGGAGACCAAGCCGTACCGTCGCCGTCCGGTGCCGCCGTTCACCACGTCCACGCTGCAGCAGACGGCCGGCAATCGCCTTGGCATGAGCTCGCGCCAGACCATGCGTGCCGCGCAGGGGCTGTACGAAAACGGTTTCATCACGTATATGCGTACCGATTCGGTGACGCTGTCGCAGGAGGCGATCGCGGCCGCCCGTGAAGCGGTGTCGCGGCACTTCGGCGAAAAGTACTTGTCCGATGCGCCCAAGCAGTACGCCACGAAGACGGCGGGCGCGCAGGAAGCCCACGAATGTATCCGACCGGCGGGCGCGCATTTCCGCGATCCGGCTGAAATCGCCACCAAAGTGCCGGCCGACCAGCTCAAGCTGTACACCCTGATCTGGCAGCGCACGCTGGCCTGCCAGATGGCCGATGCGACCGGTTCCACCGCCACCGTGCGTCTGTCCGCGCCGACCGAATCCGACGGCGAGGCCATGTTCCAGGCGTCCGGTACCGTCATCGAATTCCCCGGCTTCATGAAGGCCACCGGCGAGGGCCGCCGTAGCGTTGCCGACGCGAAGAAGAGCGCCGAGGCGGCGGGCGTGAAGATTGGCGATAAGGCCGAAAAGTCTGCGAAGGCTTCGAAGAAAACCGATGACAACGTTTCCCTGCCGCCGATGCAGCCGGGCGACGAGCTTGCCGCCGTGGACGTTGCCGCGGACGGCCACGAGACCCAGCCGCCGGCGCGCTACACCGAAGCGTCGCTCGTCAAAACGTTGGAACAGAAGGAAATCGGCCGTCCGTCCACGTATGCGAGCATCATCTCCACAATCATCGACCGCGGGTACGTGTACGAGCGTGGCCGTGCGCTGATCCCGTCCTGGCTGGCGTTCTCCGTCACCAAACTGCTTGAAACGAAGTTCCCGAAGTATGTGGATTACGAGTTCACCGCCGATATGGAAACCGGCCTCGACCAGATTGCTGGTGGCCATGAGACCGGCAAGGCGTGGCTGACCCGCTTCTACTTCGGTTCCGGCGATGGCGCGGCCCAGTCCGCCGACGAGGCGCATGAGGGCCTGCAGCAGCAGGTGGCGCAGCTTGGCGAGATTGATGCGCGTGAGATCAACACCATCGATATCGGCGATGGCCTGCACGTGCGCGTCGGCCGTTATGGCCCGTATCTTGAGGACATGAAGCATCTGGATGCGGAAGGCAATCCGAAGCGCGCCTCGCTGCCGGATACGCTCGCTCCGGATGAGCTGACCGTCGAGGTCGGCCACGATCTGATTGAAAACCATTCCGGTGGGCCGCGTGAACTGGGCAAGGACCCGGCGTCCGGCGGCACCGTCGAGGTACGCAATGGCCGGTTCGGCCCGTACGTGGCGCTGGTCATGCCGAGCGCGGAAGATGCCGGCGATACCGCTGCCGAGTCCGCCGCAGGCAAGGCGGGCAAGACGAAGCGTTCCGGCGGTAAGAAGGCGGCTTCCGACCGTCCGAAGATGGCGTCGCTGTTCAAGACGATGAGTCCCGAATCGCTGACGTTGGAAGACGCGCTGAAACTGCTGAGCCTGCCGCGCGAAGTCGGCTCCTACGATGAGGCGAACGCCGAAACCGGCGAAATGCAAACGGTTACGGTCATGGCCAACAATGGCCGTTACGGCCCGTACCTGACCAAGACCGGTGCCGACGGCAAGTCCGACACGCGTTCGCTGGCTTCCGAAGACGAGATTTTCACCGTCGACTTGGAGAAGGCCAAGGAACTGTTCGCGCAGCCGAAGTATGGACGCGGTCGTGGACGTGGCGCGGCCAAGCCGCCGTTGCGCGACTTGGGCACCGATCCGGAAACCCAGAAGCACGTGACCATCAAGGACGGCTTCTACGGCGCGTACATCACCGACGGCGAGACGAACCGTACGCTGCCGAAGCAGTATGCGCCCGAATCGATCGAACCGGCCGAGGCGTTCCGCCTGCTGGCGGAGAAGCGCGCGCAGGGGCCGTCGAAGCGTCGTGGCCGCAAGACGGCTGCGAAGGGAGCCAAGAAGGGCGCTGCCAAAGGAGCGAAATCCACGAAGAAGGTGAGCGCGACCGAACAGGCGCGTGCCGACCGCCGCGCCAAGGTGCGTGAACTGGCCGACAAGGGTTGGGCGAATACGCGTATAGCGAAGGAGATCGGCTCCACCGCGTCCACCGTGAAGGCTGACGTCGACTGGCTGACCGCCAACGAAGGCTACGCGCGTCCTGAAGTCGTTCCCGCACGCTGACGTTATGCGGCGCGCGAAACGTCGCACGATCTGATGTTCCGCAAGACAATCGGCATCGTGCGACACCAAGCCGTGGGCCGAATGGCCGGGCACGGCAGGGGCGCACGGTACAGTGAAAGGCATGCAGGGCACTTTTATCTCGTTTGAAGGCGTTGACGGCGTGGGCAAGACCACGCAGGTCGAACGGTTGCGCGCATATGTTGAATCTCAGGGCCGCGAATGCGTGGTCACGCGCGAGCCGGGCGGCACCGCATTGGGCGTGGCGATTCGCAAAATGCTGTTGCACGGCGTGGATACGGGGGATGAGGACGATTGCGCCGACATCGCCCCGCGTACGGAGGCGCTGTTGTTCGCCGCCGACCGCGCGCAGCACGTCGCGGAAGTGATTCTGCCCGCTCTGCAACGCGGCGCGGTGGTCATCACCGACCGGTATCTCGATTCCTCCTTGGCGTACCAGGCGGGCGGCCGCGAGCTGACGGCCGCGGAAATCCGAAACCTGAGCATGTGGGCCACGAACGGTCTGCTGCCGGAACGCACGTATCTGCTGGATATGGATCCGGCGCAATCGCATGCGCGGCTGCAGCATGCCGAAGACCGCATGGAGGCGGCCGGCAACGACTTCCAGCGTCGCACACGCGTCGCGTTCCTCGACTTGGCTGAACGTGAGCCGGAACGGTTCCACGTCATTGACGCAAGCCAGTCCATCGAAGACGTGTGGGTGCGTATCAAAGCCGATTTCGACACCGTGAGCACCGCTGACGGGGGTATCGCATGAGCGTGTGGAACTCCATAGTAGGCCAAGCGCAGGTGGTCGAACAGCTGAAGGCCATCGCCAGCGGCGACCCGAAGGCCATCGCGCAGTCGTGGCTGATCTGCGGCCCTCCCGGATCGGGCCGTTCCAACGTTGCCCGCGCGTTCGCCGCCGCGCTCGAAAGCCCCGATCATGGCCTGAACGATGAGCCGACCAAAACCACCGAGCAGGTGCTTGCCGGCACCCATCCCGACGTGAGCGTGCTGGCCACCAACAAAGTGACCATCGGCATCGACGAGGTGCGTGACATCATCACCACATCCGAGCAGATGCCCGGCACCGCGCCGTGGCGCATCATCATCATCGAAGACGTCGACCGCATGATGGAACGCACCACCAACGTGCTGTTGAAGGAAATCGAAGAGCCGAGCCCGCACACCATCTGGCTGCTGTGTGCGCCCAGCGCCCAAGACGTGCTGCCGACCATCCGCTCGCGCACGCGCATCGTCAACTTGGCCGTACCGTCCAACCAGGCGGTGGCGAAATTCTTGGAATCGCAAGGTTTCGAGCCGAATATCGCGGCGCGTGCGGCACGATTGTCGGAGGGGCACATCGGCATCGCGAGCCTGTATGCCAAGGACGAACGCGTCATGACGGACCGCGACGAGCTCATCGTCGGCGTGCTCGGCTTGCATCGCGCGTCGGATGCCGTGCTATTGGCCGGCAACCTCATCGACAACGCGAAGGCGCAGGCCGAAGCGGAAGTCAACGTCAAAGCGTCCGAAGCGGAAGCCGATTTCCGCCGCATCAACGGGCTCGGACCCAAAGACCGCATACCCCCGAAACTGCGTGGCGCATACAATGCGATCGCCAAAAAAGACGAGCTCAAACGACGCGCCACCAGACTCACGCGTGACGTGCTCGACCGTGCGCTCAATTCGGCCGCCAGCATCTACCGTGACGTGGCGGTGCTGCAGAACAACGCCGAGGACGCGGTGGGACTCATCAACCTCGAAAACCGTTCCGCCATCACGGAATTGTCGGTACGGCTCGACCGTGCCGGAGCCGTGCGCCGGCTGGAGAACATCGCCACCGCGCGCCGCAGGCTCAATGGCAACGGCAATCCGGTTTTGGTGTTCGAAGCGCTGTTCTGCGCGCTGATTCCATGATTTTCGTAATTTCCAGTAATTACCGGCGATTCGATTCGCGATTCACCGGCGGAACACCGAGGAATCCCGCACAATAAGCTGCGGGGCGAGCATGACGCGGGGCGCGCGCACGTTGCCGCCGGACGCATCAGTCGTCTCAGCCGCGCCTCCGGCAGGGCCGGAAGCCAGCAATCGCAAGCATTCCGACACAATACGCTCAAACGGCGCACGCACCGACGTCAGACGGGGCATGGTGGTACGCGCTATGGCGGAATCGTGGTAGCCGACCACCAGCACGTCCTCCGGCACGCGGATTCCCAACGCATCGAACGCCACCATCACACCGAACGCGATCGCATCGTCGGCGCAGACCACGGCCTCCGGCTGCACGAGCGGCCCGTTGAACAGCCGCATGGCGCAATCGAAACCGCGCTGCACGGTACGTTCGCCGAACTGGTTCCAGTTTTCGCTGGTGGCAAGCCCGTAAGTGCGCATATGCGTGTGGAATGTGGCGAACAGTTCCGCCGATTCGAAAGACAGCTCGTTGCCGGCCATGTATGCGGCGGACGCGATGCCCTGCTCGGCCAGATGTTTGACGATCGCCTCCATCGCGGCGTTTTCGTCGATGCCTACCACGGACACGCGCGGCGCGGTCTGCCGTCCGCAGATTTGCACGATCGGCAGCGTGTTCGCGTACTGGTTCAGCGTTCCGGCAAGGTCAGCGCCGGCCGCGGGCACCACGATCAGCCCGTCCACATGGCGGTTGGCCAGCGATTCGATGCGTTCCGCCTGCGCTTCCTGCGTGGCTCCGATGCCCAGCAGCAGCTGTTGCGATTCGGTGTCGATGGTCGGCTCGATCTCGTCGAGCAGTTGCGCGGAGAACGGTTCCGTGGCGCTCGGAATGACCAGGCCGATGGTTTTCGTCACGTCGCTGCGCAGCGCGCTCGCCGCGTAGTTGACGGAATAGCCGAGTTGTTTGGCGGCTTCGCGCACGCGGCGGGCGATATCGTCGTCCTTGCCGCGTTTGCCGGACAGCACGCGTGAGACGGTGGCGATGGACACGCCGGCCGTTGCCGCGACGTTGGTGATTGAGCTGCCGCTGTCGGTTCTGCCTGCCATGCGCTGTCCTTTCCGTCGTGTCCGGCTTGCGTTTGCCGGCTCCCTAAGTGTTTTTCAAAATGCCCTAGAGGGTGCCCTGAACCCCTGTGTGCTTCTCGGCCAAAGGTCTGGTCTGATGAACCGGTTCGAGCCGCGAAGAACCTATTAAGAATAGAACGACCGCCCGTCGAATATGGCGGGCGGTCGAAACGTTCGTACGTCAGTGCGTCAGCGCGTTATGCGCGGTGCGTCACTCGGCGTTGACGAGGATGTTGGCCAGGTTGTCGGCCACGGCCTCGGCGTTGTCGCCTTCGACGTTGATGACCACGGTGTCGCCCTGCTTGATGCCCAGACCCATGATGGACAGGATGGAGCCGGCCGGAACGGCGTTGCCGCCTTCCTTGGCGATGGTCACGGTCTGGCCGGAAGCGGTGACGGCCTGCGCGAACATGGCGGCCGGACGGGCGTGAATGCCGACCGGATCGTTGATGACGAGATTGCGGGTTGCCATAATGGTCTCCTTTGTTGTGGTTGGTGGTTGGTTTGCTTACGTTGGGTCGTCTCGATATTTACACGTCGATGTATATCGATTTTTGCATATCGATTGCATTATGCGGCTTTTGCCGGCATCTGCATTTCTTGCGATTATCATAGCACAGTTTTTACGAAACACAGAAAACGTTTACCGGTTTTGTTTTGCGGGAATTTCGTGTATACTAATCGCAGGCTGAAAATGATTTACCGGCAAAGACGGTGGGGATCATTGCAGTAACTCACCTACGCAAGGCAGGTATAATCCTGCAATCGTTTGCGTATCCATATTTTTTCCCAAGGAAACAGGAAAAGGAGTTCTCATGAACATTAAGGGTGTTGGTATCGGTCGTGGCGTCGCAGTCGGCCCGGTCATTCGCATGGCCGCTCCGCTGCCGGAACCGTCGGACGCTCCGCGCGCCGAAAGCATCTCCGCGGAAACCGAAATCGCCCGCGTCGAAAAGTCGCTCGCCCTCGTCAACGCCGACCTGAACCGTCGCGCCGAAGAAGCCGCCAACGGCGACGAAGGCGCCAAGCAGGCCGCCCCGATCCTGCAGGCCATCGCCATGTTCGCCTCCGATCCGTCCCTTGCACAGTCCATCAAGGACCTCATCAACCAGGGCAAGACCGCCGAGCGCGCCGTGCTGGAAGGCTTCGGCGCGGTCGAAGACATGTTCCGCGCCATCGGCGGCTACCAGGCCGAGCGCGCAGCCGACCTGCATGACGTCGGCCAGCGCGTGATCGCCGACCTCATGGGCGCTCCCGCCCCAGGCCTGCCGGTCAGCGAAACCCCGTTCGTGCTCGTCGCCGAAGACCTGTCCCCGGCCGACACCGCCGCGCTCGACATGAGCAAGACCCTGGCCATCGTTACCTCCCAGGGCGGTCCGACCTCCCACACCGCCATTCTGGCGCGCGCCCGTGGCATCGTCGCGGTCGTCTCCGCCGCCGAAGCCGCCGAACTTGAGAACGGCACCAACGTCATCGTCAACGCAGCCAAGGGTGAGATCGTGGTGAACCCGAGCGAAGACGAGATCGCCGCCGCCGAAGCCGCCAAGTCCCGTGCCGCCGCAGCCAAGGAACTGCGTGGCAAGCCGGGCGCCACCAAGGACGGCCACCTGATTCCGCTGCTCGCCAACGTCGGCAAGCCGTCCGACGCCGCGAAGGCGCTGGAATACGGCGCCGAAGGCGTTGGCCTGTTCCGTACCGAATTCCTGTTCATCGGCAACTCCGAGCCGCCGAGCGTCGAAGAGCAGACCAAGGCCTACACCGAGCTGCTCAGCCAGTTCCCGGGCAAGAAGGTCGTGATCCGCATGCTCGACGCCGGCGCCGACAAGCCGCTGCCGTTCCTGACTCCGGAAGACGAGCCGAACCCGGCCCTCGGCCTGCGTGGCCTGCGCACCCTGCGCGCCCACATGGACGTGCTCGAAGGCCAGCTCAAGGCGCTCGCCGCCGCCGACGCCGCAACCGACGCGAACCTGTGGGTCATGGCCCCGATGGTCGCCGACCAGCATGAGGCCGACTACTTCGTCAAGCTCGGCAAGAGCTTCGGCCTAAAGTTCGTGGGCGCTATGGCCGAAGTGCCGTCGATCGCCCTGATGGCCGACAAGGTGGCCGACGTGGCCGACTTCGTGTCCATCGGCACCAACGACCTGACCCAGTACACCCTTGCCGCCGACCGTACCCTCGGCTCCGTGGCCAACTACCAGACCGCATGGCATCCGGCGGTGCTGCGCGCCATCAAGATGATCTGCGACGCGGGCAACGCCAAGGGCATGCCGGTGGGCGTGTGCGGCGAGGCCGCGGCCGATCCGGATCTGGCGGTCGTGCTGGCCGGTCTCGGCGTCAACTCGCTGTCCATGACCCCGGTGGCGCTGGACGATGTGCGCGCCTCCCTCGCCGAAGTCACCTTCGAAGAGGCCAAGGCCAAGGCGGCCGCCGCCCTCAACGGCGACTTCTACAAGCCGGCCGAGTGATTTTTCCCCCTTCTTTCTTTCGCTCGGCTATTCCGGACTTTGCGGCTGCGTCATCGCGGCCGCAGGGTTCCGCCACTGCAAATGTGCCTATGAGAGCGATTCGGTTCTGATAGGCCCTGTTTCCCGGAATGACCCCGTTCCGTGCGATCGCCGCGCGGACGGGGTCGTTTCGGTTGCGGGTTGCGTCGATTGCTGCGATTGCATCGATTGAGCCACCGGCGTAGACGCGTCATACGGCCGCGTCGCGTCACGCGCATGCGCGATACTGGAAGCATGAAGATTTCCGCAGATTTCACCGTCATTCCCGACGCGTTCGCCAAGGCGGCGCCGCCTGAGAACTGCATCGACGGCACTCCGATCGTTTCCTTCCCCTTCTATATCGACGAGCTCGACCCGTCCGTGCAGTTCCTGCATTGGGAATTCGTCGATCCCGATTCCATTCCGGTGTGCGGTTTCCAGTGGAACCATTGGTCGCTCGCCAATCTGCCCGTGGACGCGCTGATGTACGATTTCAACGATTCACATGCATTGGCGATTCCGGCCGATTTTTCCCGCACGGTTTCCGCGATGATTCCCGAGACGGTGCAGGGACGCACGTCCGCCGCATCGCCGTTGTTGAAGGGCCGCAGCAGCGATCCGGCCGTCACCATGCGTTACAACGGCCCGTACCCGCCCGACCAGGACCACGACTACTACCTGCACGTGTGGGGTACCACCGCGCCGCTGAACGGCCTCAACCAAGGCTTCTGGCTCAACGAGATGGAACGCGCGTTGCGTAATTCCGGTGCGATCGCGGACCAAGGCGCTATCTTCCTGACCGGCAAGGCGTGACCGGCGAAACCGGCGAGAACAGCCGGCAAGGCGCAAACCGCGTAATCGCAAGATAATACCAAAGAATACCGCAAACGTAAACAAAACAAACGAAAGGAACCTACATATATGGCATGCACCACGATTCTGGTCGGCAAGGACGCAAGCTATGACGGATCGACCATCATCGCCCGCAATGAGGACAGCGCGAACGGCGAATTCTGCCCGAAGCGCTTCATCGTCGTCAAGCCGGACGAACAGCCGCGCCACTACAAGAGCGTGCTGTCCCACGTGGAAGTCGACCTGCCGGGCGAGCCGCTGCAGTACACGGCCGTGCCGAACGCGGATCTGAAGGAAGGCATTTGGGGCGAAGCCGGCGTCAATGAGGCGAATGTGGCCATGAGCGCCACCGAAACCCTCACCACCAACGAGCGCGTGCTCGGCGCCGACCCGTTCGTGGAGCTCACTCCGGCCAAGGGCAAGGAAGGCGAGGACGGCTACGAGCCGGAAGTGCCCGGCGGCATTGGCGAAGAGGACTTCCTCACCCTCGTACTGCCGTACGTCAAGACCGCCCGTGAAGGCGTGGCACGTCTCGGCGCTCTGCTCGAACAGTACGGCACGTACGAAATGAACGGCGTCGCCTTCTCCGACGTGGACGAGATCTGGTGGCTCGAAACCGTCGGAGGCCACCACTGGATCGCCAAGCGTGTGCCGGACGAGGCATACGTGACCATGCCGAACCAGCTCGGCATCGACGAATTCGACCTTGACGACGCGCTCGGAAACCAGGAAGAGCACATGTGCTCCGCGGACCTCGGCGAATTCATCGAACGCAACCATCTGGACCTGGCCGTGGAGAACGTCACCCCGTTCAACCCGCGCGACGCGTTCGGCTCCCACTCCGATTCCGACCACGTCTACAACACCCCGCGCGCCTGGTACATGCAGCGCTTCCTCAACCCGTACGACGAGCAGTGGGACGGTCAGGACGCCGACCACCAGCCGACTTCGGACGACATTCCATGGGCTCGCCAGCCTGATCGCAAGATCACCATCGAAGACGTGAAGTACGTGCTGAGCTCCCACTACCAAGGCACCCCGTACGATCCGTACGGCAAGCTCGGCGACCAGCATTCGCGCCACATGTTCCGTCCGATCGGCATCAACCGTCAGAGCCAGCTGTCCGTCATGCAGATCCGCCCGTACCGCCCGCAGGTCAACCGTGCCGTGCAGTGGATCGCCTACGGTTCCAATCCGTTCAACACGCTCGTGCCGTTCTTCCCGAACGTCGACTCCACGCCGAAGTACCTCGAAGACACTACCACGCGCGTCACCTCCGAGAACTTCTACTGGGAGAACCGCATCATCGCGGCCCTGTGCGACGCCAGCTTCGCCGACACCGCCAACGCGGTGGAGCGCTACCAGGAGAAGACCGGCGGCATGGGTCACCGCATGATCGCCGCCACTGATGAGCAGATCGCCCGTCTGGTGGAAGGCGTGTCCGACGAATTCGAGACGGATGACGAAAACGGCGACGTGCAGCCGTTGGAGCCGGACGAGGTTATCAAGGCCGTGCGCAACGGCGAAGCCCGCGACGTGCTCGCCGCTGCCAACGAGACCATGGCCGCGCAGCTCAAGGAGGAAACCGACAAGCTGCTCGATTCCGTGCTCTACACCACCAGCATGAACATGAAGAACGGCTTCCACATGTCCGACTTCTGATATTTTCTGCGATTGCGCAATCGCAAGAAATTCCACGAAAACCCGCGTAGCAACCGGCTTCCGCACAGCGTTCGCCACAAACAGTTCCGTATGACGGTCGGCGCGCGTCCGTTGTGCGGGAGCCGGTTTTCTTTGGTGGCGCGTGCTTATTAGAATGGCGATCGTCTTTGCTTTTCCGCTCGTGCCGGCGCGCGTTGCATAGGCGATGTCTGTCGCGTACGTTGTGCGCCATACAGCGGAATGCTTTCCCAAGAAAGGAACCCAGTGACCAGCATTGAGGATTTCACCAGCCAGTACGGCCTGGTGCAGAAGATTGATGCGTTCGGCTATCTCGATTACCTGAAGAAGAATCCTGATGCGCCGCGCAAGCATGGCAAGGTCGTTCTCGTCACCGCCGACACCCCGCTGAAGGCGTCCCGCGGCGAAGGCAAGACCACCACCACGATCGCGCTGATCGACGCGTTGCGCGAACGTGGCATCGACGCGGCCGCCGTGCTTCGCCAGCCGAGCATGGGCATCACCGCAGCCGGTTCCAAGGGCGGCGCCTCCGGTGGCGGCAAGGCCTCCCTGACCCACCCGGAGCTGATCGACTGGGGTCTGTGCGGCGAGATGGGCGCCATCGAGGCGGCCCAGAACCTGCTGGTCTCCTTCGCGGAGAAGGCCGTGGACGAAGGCAAGCTCGACACCATCCTCGTGCCGCGCGTCTCCGAAGTGCCGTCCCGCTCCCTGCGCCAGATCGCGGTGGACCGCGGCAAGGGCGATGTGCCCGAGCGCGTGGTGCTCACCCCGACCTGTGAGCTCATGCAGATCGTCGTGCTGTCCCGTTCCATGGAAGAGATCTCCGACCGCGTGTCCAAGATGATCGCCGGCACGAAGGACGGCAAGGCCGTGACCTTCGGCGAGTTCATCGACCTGTGGCGCATCACCGGCATCTTGGGCGACGCCGTCAAGCCGGCCAAGACCGAGACGGTGAACGGCTCCCCGGTGTACGTGCATGGCGGCCCGTTCGCCAACGTGTCCATCGGCATCCCGACGCTGGTCTCCGTGGAGATGGCCTGCGCGCTGCACGATGTGGTCATCGTCGAAGCCGGTTACGGCACCGACGCCGGCGCGCAGAAGTGGCTGGACATCGCCTGCCGTGAATACGACGCGCAGTGGCCGTCCGCAGCCATCGTCGTGACCCGCGCTTCCACGTGGCGCGACGATCCGGATCTGGCATGGCGCTACCCGTTCCACGTCCAGCGCCTCGAAGGTCTTGATATTCCTACCTTCCCGCTTATCAACCTGTGGGATGGCGAGGATGATCAGATTCCGGCGCTCAAGGACACCGCCAAGGAACTGGAATTCCGCGACCCGATCATCGGCAACCTGTACCGCGACGGTGGCGACGCGCTCGCCCCGCAGCTCGATGCGTTCGTCGATGCCGTGACGAACGGTTCCATGCCGGCCGAACCGCACAGCCACAAGGGCATGGCTCTGGTGGAGAACGTGCGTTGGGTGGCCGAGCATGCGTATGGCGTTCCGGCCGACCGTGTGATTCTGAAGGACGGTTTCGCCGAGTCGTTGCAGGCCGCCGAGGGTCTGTGCGCCAGCGCGGGCATCGATTTCGGCTCGCTTGCTCTGGTCGCGGTGAAGTCTCCGGCCACCATGACCGACAACGACCGCGCTCCGGAAGCCGAGCGCACCGTCACGCTGAAGAAGGTCGAAGTGCATTCCGGCGCGGGCCTGGTGCACGTGAACCTCACCACGTCGCTGACCACCCCGATGCCGAAGATCGTCTGATTTTCTTGCGATTGCGCCGCGTGGCGGTACGTCCCGTACCGTCGAGGGCGCTCGCTAATCGTTGATTCGGCGTAAATACAAAGCCGCTGGTCCCGTTCGGGCCGGCGGCTTTTTTCGTGGGTGATACCTTTACGTTGTCCGTTTGTGAGTGCGGGCGTGCTTGCATGTGCGCCCCCTTTTGCTCACGAGTTGCGGAATGGGGCGATTTTTCTCTCTTATGAGCAAAAAGGGGGTATGGTTACTGACGATTTTGCCGGTTTTCATACCCCTTTTCGCTCACGTCCCGTAGAAAAGGCCCGTTTCTCGCTTTTGTGAGCGGTCGGGGGTGCTGATATTGCGATTTCCCTGCCGTAGTCAGGCGAGCTTCCTAGACGTGCTTCCCGTAGGTGAGGTGAGAGGTTTGCAATATGGGCAAACCTCGAAGGAACGGTGGAACTTCGTCAGAAGTTTCCACCGTTCCAGCCCCAGTCAGTCGTGGCGGTGTAGCGGATGTATGTGCGGTCGGCCGGAATGCCCAGCTCCTTGCCCAACGCGGCCATGATCTGCTCCGTCAGCTTCTCCCAGGCGGAACCCGGCACGGAACGGCCGAACACATTCACTTCCACGTATGCGGCCGGCTTGGAATCGTCACCGCCGAAATAAATCGGCATATTGTCTTCGAACGGGCACATCAGCCAGCCTTCAGACTTGCCGGGAACGGCAGAAATCGCCTTGCCGTAGGCCGTCTTCAGCGCCTCGCGCTGCCCAGGGGTGGTGGATACGGAAACGTGCGTGTGGATGACTGGCATGATTGCTCCTTCATACATTGGTGACAGGTATGCGTCATCTTCCAGTGTAGGCGGTTTCGTGTGCAATTTCGGGGTTGCCGGCCTCGGTCTGCGCGCGAGTGTTAAATATCCCGTGTGAGAAAACTGATTGAACAGCTTATGAAATTCGGCATTGTGGGTGTGATCGCCTTCATCATCGACTGGGGTATTCTAAACATTCTCGTCGGCGCCTTCCACATGCACAACGTGCTCGCCGCCACCATCTCGTTTATCATCTCGTTGATCTTCAACTATGTCGCCAGCATGAAGATGGTGTTCAAGCATCGTGAGGACATGGCTCGCTGGATGGAGATCGTCATCTTCGTGGTCGGCGCGGTGATCGGCCTGTTTATGAACGACGCCATCATCTGGATTTCCACGTACGGCATGAACCATGATGCGTATGTCTCTCAAAGCGCCGAATATCTGATCCGTACCAACGTGGGCAAGCTTATCGCCACCGCCGTGGTGATGGTGTGGAACTTTGTGACGCGCAAGTGGTTGTTGGACGATACGCACACCAACGCCACGAACCGTCTGAAGAAGAAGGAAAACCGCCTGAGCCCGGAGGAGCTGGAAGCCAAGTGGGAGAACAGCTTCTCGCACAAGCTGGGCGTCTGGTCGCTGGAGCACACGCCGAAGGGCTGGCCGAAGTAAGCCGCTACGGCGCCCGTCACAGCGTTACGTATACAAAAGCGCGCCCGAATCGAAGTATTGCGATTCAGGTGCGCTTTTTTGATTGATGTTGCGATTCCGCCACTCGGCTTACGTTCTGGCTCACGCAAGCCGAACGTGCGCAAGCCGAACGCGCGCAATCACACGCTGACGGAAGTAAGCATCGGCTGTTCGGTGGAATCCTTGATCTGCTTGAAACCAAGCATCGCGATCGCCAGCGACGTCAACGCCAACGCCGTCACCACGATGAAGCCGCCATGCGAACCCATACGGTCTATGAACTGGCCTGCGATCGCGGAACCGACCGAACCGCCGATCGAATTCATCGCGCCCATCCAAGCCATGCCTTCCGTGAAGCGCGTGGGCGGCACCAAATGCAGCATCAGCTGGTTGCCGTTCACCCACGTCGGCGCCTGGCACACGCCAATGAACAGGTAGATGATCATAATCACCCACAAATGCTTGGCGAACATGAACGAACCGATACCCAAATCCACCACCGCAAGGCAGAAGTAGAAACGTTTCCACAGCGGAATCTTCCAATTCTTCGCGCCGTATACAAGTGCGCCAATCAGCGAGCTGAGCGAGAAACAGGAGAACACGAAACCGGTGTACTGCTTCATATGCGCTTCCGTGGCGAATGCAACAATCGAAATGCTGGCAGCTGACTGGAATGCCCCCAAGCCGAACCACGTCACGCACACGGCGATCAGGCCCGGACCCCAGATCGACTCCTTGCGTCCGGCCTTCACCTCCGCCTCGGCCTTCTCCATCGCAGCCTGCACCTCGGCCGCCGTCTTGCCTTCCGCACGCGCCTTGTTGCGCGCGTACTCCACCGCGGCCTCGGCCTGCAGCGCCTTGGACCGGGCGGCCTCGCGCTCGCGGTACTCCTTGCGGGTCATGCCCGCCTCGCGGGCCAGCTGGGTCTGCGACTTCGGCTCGGTCGTAAGCTCCGTCAGGAACATCAGCGCGCCAATCACCACGCACATGCCGGTGAATGAGAACGCCAGCAGACCTGAAATTACGGCCAAGGTGGATGCCAGCGGATTGCCGATCACCCACATGCATTCGTCGAATACGCCTGATAGGGACAGCGCGCGGTTCGTTTTTTCCGCATCCCCTTTGAGCAATGTGGTCCAACGTTGACGGCTCATCGCGCCCCACGGCGGAATCGCCGCCATGAACGGCACGATGCAGAACAGGATCCATGACGGTACGCGGGCGGTAATGCAGGATACCAGCGAAATCGCGGCGATTATCCATACAATGATCGTCGGAATCGAAACCTGACGCTGACCAAACTTGTCGACCAGCTTGCCGAGCACCGGGCTCGCCACGGCCAGCGCGATCGCCTGCACGGCCGTCAGCGCGCCGGCAAGCGAATAATTGCCGTAGTAGTGCTGCACGGAAATCGTGATCGTCATGCCGACCATTGGGAACGGCATGCAGGCGATTACCGATCCGATTGAGAATCGTGCGGTATGTGGTATGCGAAGCAGCTCCGCATACCCTCCGAAAAGACGTTGGCCGATGTCTTTGACGCCGACGAGGACATTGTTGGTCATGCTTGCCGCTCCTTTCCGCTCACGGTTTCGCTCGTGACGTCCGCAGCTTTGCGTCGCGTGCGGACTGATGGTGGTGGTTCCCCTGAATTATTGGTTAACCGCTTCCGATACCAGCTTGCTGCCCCAGCCGTCCGAACACGTCAATCGATTGACATGTTTGACATGCCGCACACGGGGAGAAAGGTGGGATGGTGCGTGTTGTTTGTGTGTCTTTGTTGACCAAGGCAACTTTATGCGCAGGTACCGTCGTGACACGCGGTACATTAGGGCAGGAACCAATATTCGAATCGACGAATTTTTTCACAGGGCCGGCGACCGGCGAAACGTGCTGAGCCAGCACGTGGCCGGCAGGTCCGAAACGCAAGAAAGGCGGCCAATATGCCGGCGACAACCATCCATTTCGTGCGCCACGGCAAAGTGGAGAACCCCGGGCACCTGCTGTACGAGCGGCTGCCCGGTTTCCACCTGTCCGACGTGGGCGTGCGCATGGCGCAGGCCACCGCGCATTACATCGCGGTCAGCCCGCAGCTGAACACCGTATCCGCCGTCTACTCGTCGCCGCTGGAACGCACGCGCGAAACGGCGGGGGAGATCCTCGAATCGCTGAATTCGGTACGTGGACTGCGCGGCGAGGAACCGCTGGAGCTGCAGACGGACGAACGCCTCATCGAAGCGCGCAACGAATTTCGCGGCAAGCGTATCGGCTTCGGCGAAGGCGCGCTGTGGAAGAACGGCAACTGGAAGCTGGTACGCAACCTGTGGAAGCCGAGCTGGGGCGAAAGCTACCAGTCGATCGCGCATCGCATGCAGGACTTCGCCCTGGAGAAAGTGGCGGAATACCCCGGCAAACAGATCGTGGTGGTCAGCCACGAATCGCCGATTTGGAGCTACCGGCACATGCTGGAAACGGGGCACCCCGAACACAACATGCTGTTGCGCCACACCGCGCTCGCTTCTATCACCTCCATCACTTACGATTGCAATACCGGGAAAATAATGTCCATTACGTACGCCGATCCGGCGGCGGACGTCGAATAATGTGAACCAAAACATGCGGTGGCTCAATCGCGGTCGGGGATGACTGCGGTTCGGGCCGGCCGCACGATATACAAGGAGAAAGTATGTCTTTTGTATACGACCAGAAGGTCGTCGACTCGATGTACGGCTCGCACGTGGTCTCCATGGCAGTTGACTACGGTGTCGATCTGGTCAAGATGTGGCCGTTGCAAACGAACCAGGAACTGGAAAACGACGTCAAATATGCGGAGAACCTGCAGGTGATGTTCTCCGGCATGATGACGCAGGTGCTGCTGAAACGCTCCGAAGAAGTCGACCAGTCGGTTGCGGAAGCCGTATACGAAGGCATGGATGTGCTTCCCGGCGTCGATCCGGAAATCATCCGCACGCTGATGGACGCCAACCGCGCCTATGACGTGATGGCCTCCTACCACGGGGTCGACGGCATCGAACTGTTCATGGAAACCGCCAGAATACTCGGCATCGACGTGGAGACCCGAATCGAAAAGGAAATCCAAGACCTCATGGAGAACCTCTCACGCACTATGCGCAGCGCCTCCGGATTCGAAGTCGACGATGACGTGGCGGAAAACGTCGGCATCTGCCAGTCGGCCACGGTGGACCGCAACGAATTCGCAAGACGCTACCTCGCCTCGATGACGGTTCTCGACGCGCTGATAAACCTCATGTGCTATGGCACCGACGATTCGCAGGAGCAGGCCATCCGCGTGCTGCCGGTGCTGCTGTTCGTCAACGCCATGCGCAACCAGCTGTCGATTCCGCCCACTTTCATCAACGCCGAACAGCTCATCAACCTGTTTGGTCTGCGTGACACCGCCCGCCAGTTCGGACGGCCCCAGTCGGTGTTCGACAGCTCGTTCAACCCGCTGACGTTCTCCACCACCGTCAAGTACCTCGCTTTCTTCGCGGGGCAGGAATGGCTGCGGCATATGAGGTTCCTGGAGTGGGACCCGAAGCAGGCCGAACAGGACGCCAAAGACGAGGACAAGCGCAAAAGCAGGGAAGCGCTCGCAAAGAAATACAATTTGACGAGCGATGGCGATAACGCGGCTTCCGACGCGGATTTGGATTCGTCTGCAGACTCGAATTTGTCTGAGGATTCGGACTCGTCGGAAGAGGCCGGTTCGGAGCCGACCGAGGAATAAGTGTTGCGGGCGGTCGTGTGACGTCTGACGGTGAAGGCTTTGCGTGTACTTGCGTTGCGTGCGCTTGTGCTTGCGCTCGAATTGCGCGTGGCCGTCGCCTATCCCACGCGTTACATCCGCAACGACGTCACTACCCGTAACGAATGATCTGAAACAAATAATCCCGGTATCCTGCGATTGCACAGGATACCGGGATTATTCGTTATTCGTTATGGTGTGCCACGTTTTGTGTGGCGATAAGGCGGGGATCAGAGCGAAATCAGAGCTGCTGATCGGTGCCGTTCGCCGGATCATTCGGTACTGCCGGAGCGTCCGAATCCGCCGGAGCGTCGGTATTCGGCTGCTCGTGCGGATGCTGGAACTGGGCCGGCACTTCCGGCATCGGCGGAATGGACGGTGTCGGAGGCATGGTCGGAACAGCCGGCATCGGAGGCATAGACGGTACGGACGGAGCCTCCGCCAGCGGATTCTGCTGAGGTGCGGCGTATTGCGGCGTGGCGTGCTGCTGCGCGGCGTCATACTGCGGTGCCGGAGCTGTGTACGAATCGGCCGGAGTCGCTGGTGCCGTGTACGGCGCGGCCGGTGCCGCAGCCGCCGGATTGGTCGGCAGCGGGACGTTGCCGTACGAGGTGGCCTGCGCCGCATACGGGTCTGCCGGAGCCTCGCCCGTGGCGGGAGCCCATGCGTTGGAAGCCGTAGGAGCGTCGAAACGCGCGCCTTCCGGATTGGAATCGCGGGCCATCAGCACAAAGTAGAACACACCGCTGGCAATGAAGGCCAGCACGCCGAGGATCAGCAGGACAACGCCGCCGATGCTGACGCTGTTGTCCGCCTCCAACGACCTGAACGAAAGACTGCTGCCGATGATGAGGATCAGACCGATGGCGAAGAAGATTCCGGTGGCCGCCTGTACCGCGTAGATGATGGCCAGCACGGTGCCACGCATGTTGATGTCATGCAGACGACGTACGCCAAGAGCGATGGTCGGCACAAGCACGACGAGTCCCCAAATGGAGGAGAACGAGTCTCCGACGGTGGCGATCACGCCGGAATCGGTGAGGTTCCTCAACGTGCGGAACACGAGTCTCAACACGAAAGTGACGACGGTATAGGTGAGGAACCACCACCAGAACTCGCTACGCGAGGCGCGGCCCTTGAACACCGCGTACTTCTTGAAGAAACGGACGATCGCCTCGCCCAGGTTGCAGCCATATGCGGGCATGTCAAGCGGCGCGGTCAATGCGAAGAAGCTATTGCCCGACTGCGGTTGCGGTGCCGGCTGCCTGTAATTCGCGGCTGGAGCCTGGCCGTACTGAGGGGCCTGTCCATATTGAGGGGCCTGAGCGTACTGCGGAGCCTGGTTGTATTGCGGTTGCGGTGCTTGGCCGTACTGCGGAGCCTGACCATACTGAGGTGCCTGGTTGTAGTTCGGGGCGGCGTACTGGGGCGCCTGCGCCTGCCCGTAATCCGGCGTGCCGTACTGCGGTGCCGTCTGGCCGTAGTCGGGGGCAGGAGCCTGACCATACTGCGCTGCCGGCTGCGGCACCTGCGGATTGTATTGGTTGGGGTCCGTCATTAGAGTGCCCTTTCACAAAACGGTGACTAAAGAATAAAGAAAGTCGCTTCATACATTACTCCTTTGCCGATGTGAAGATAGGGAAAAATATTGCAGTATGGAACGCTGCGGAAGAAAAACGGCGATTGGGTCGTGGCACGTCCGGTTTGCGCGGCACAATGGAGCCTATGACTGAAGTTGAAAATACCAAACCGGAACTTCCTGAAAACGTTCGTGTGCGTTTCTGCCCGTCCCCGACCGGCATTCCGCACGTCGGCATGGTTCGCACCGCACTGTTCAACTGGGCTGAGGCCCGCCACACCAAGGGCACGTTCGTGTTCCGTATCGAGGATACGGACGCGCAGCGCGACTCCGAGGAAAGCTACAACCAGATCATCGAGGCCCTGAATTGGCTGGGCATCGACTGGGATGAAGGCATCAACGTGGGTGGCCCGGACGGCCCGTACCGCCAGTCCGAGCGTGGCGACATCTATAAGGACGTCGCAGCCAAGCTGCTCGAAGCCGGCTACGCCTACGAATCCTTCTCCACTCCTGAGGAGATCGAGGCCCGCAACGTGGCCGCCGGCCGTCCGAAGGCTTTCGGCTATGATGGCTACGATCGCAACCTCACCGAAGAGCAGAAGGCCGCGTTCCGCGCGGAAGGCCGCAAGCCGGCCCTGCGTATCCGCATGCCCGACGAGGACGTCGCTTTCGACGACCTTATCCGCGGTCGCATCGAATTCAAGGCCGGTTCCGTGCCGGATTACGTGATCGTGCGTCCGAACGGCGACCCGCTGTACACGCTGACCAACCCGGTCGACGACGCCATGATGCGCATCAACGTGGTGCTGCGCGGCGAGGATCTGCTGAGCTCCACCCCGCGTCAGATCGTGCTGTACCGTTACCTGATCGAGCTGGGCGTGGCCAAGGAAATGCCGCTGTTCGGCCACATGCCGTACGTCATGGGCCAGGGCAACAAGAAGCTGTCCAAGCGCGATCCGGAATCCAACCTGTTCCTGCACCGTGACAACGGCTTCATCCGTGAGGGCCTGCTGAACTACCTGGCGCTGCTGGGCTGGTCCATCGCCCCCGACCGCGACGTGTTCTCCATGGACGAGATGATCGAGAAGTTCGACGTGCGTGACGTCAAGGCCAACCCGGCCCGCTTCGACATCGACAAGGCCATCTCCATCAACGCCGAGCACATCCGCATGCTCGAACCGCAGGACTTCCTGAACCGTTCCGTGCCTTACCTGCACCGCGACGGCGTGGTCTCCGCCGATTCCTGGGATGCGCTGACCGACCGTGAGCGTGAGGTGCTCACCGCCGCCGCTCCGCTGGTCCAGCCGCGCGTGCGCCTGCTGGGCGAAGTGGCCGGCATGGTCGGCTCCCTGCTGTCCACCGAAGGCTACATCGAGCCGGACGCCGACGCCAAGAAGCAGCTGAAGGATTCCGCTCCGGCCGTGCTCGACGCTGCGATCGCGGCGCTGGACGCCGTTGCTGAGGGTGATTGGAAGACCGACTTCCTGCACGAGACGCTGAACAAGGCGCTGGTCGAAGACGGCGGCTACAAGCCGCGTCTGGCTTTCGGCCCGGTGCGCGTGGCCATGAGCGGCCGCCGCGTGTCCCCGCCGCTGTTCGAATCCATGGAAATCGTCGGCAAGGACGTTGCCATGGCTCGACTCAAGGGCCTGCGCGAGCACCTGTGAGCCGTTGAGCTGCTGACTGTTAGCTGAATGATGGAAACCCGCCGGAGTGATTCGGCGGGTTTTCGTTTATGCGGAAGGCTGGTGCGGAATGGCGGAAAATAGCGCGACACGCCGTAAGTTGCGCGACTGTGCTGTTTCGCGTATATTTATCACTCGTTGCGGTTCACAGCCTAGCTGGGAATCACAACGATAACTCAAGCCCCCGTCGTCTAGCGGTCTAGGACTACGCCCTCTCACGGCGCCAACACCGGTTCAAATCCGGTCGGGGGTACGACGGACAACTTTTCGAAGTTGCCACGCCTGCCAAATTGGGATGTGGTGTAATTGGCAACACAGCTGATTCTGGTTCAGCCATTCTTGGTTCGAGTCCAGGCATCCCAGCCAATGAGCCCTCGCAGATGCGAGGGTTTTTTGTTTTTCGCACCTGTCTGTTCACGTCGCTTTGGGCGGTGGGTTGATGGATTTTGCCGGATGCGATGTGGCAGCGCAATCTGCTGACGCCCTGCGTGAATCGCACATGTAATCGCCCAATGTTGCATTACCCTAGAAGTATGACCGAATTGCAGCATGCCGCCAAAGCCACGCGCCCGCGCATCCAACCAGCGGAAGAGGGGGACCGTCGACCGCTTTCCGTATCCGCACGGCTCGGCCGCCTGCAATTCCACCAGTCCGGCAAATTCCGCGTATTGCAATTCGCCGACATCCAAGACGGGCCGAAAGTCAGCAAAGACACCATCAGCCTCATCGAGGCCTCGCTTGACGCCACACGCCCCGATCTTGTTATTTTCAACGGCAACCAGATCGCCGGATATGATTCCGCATACGCGCTGACCTTCCGCAAGCGTCGCTGGGACGCGCGTCCGGCATCCGCATCGTCCGAAGCGTCCGGGGAACGCTATGCGGCCGCATTGGAACACACCCGCGAATTGGTGCGAGCCACCATCGAACAACTGGTCCACCCGCTTGCCGACCGCGGCGTGCCGTGGGCTGTGACGTTCGGCAACCATGACTTCCAGTGCGGGCTCGACAATGCCGAGATCGAAAGCATCTGCCGCGAATTCCCAGGGTGTATCAATCCGGAACGCGCTGCCGACGGCACGACGGGCATCGCCGTGAAACATGGTGTGAAACATGATGTCGGTGATATGGAACAGGACTTCGGATTGCCGGAACAGCCCGTGATCGCGTGCGCGCCCGGCACATTCGCGTTGTCGGTGACGGACGTCGATCGCACGTATGGCGTGTTGGGCTTGGTCTTGCTGGATTCGGGCGATTACGCGCGTTCCGGCGGCTACGGAAGCCCGTCGGAAGCCGCGCTGCGCTTCCTGGCGGATGCGCCGGGGCTGATGGCGGCGCAATCGCAATACCAGCAATCGTCCCAATCGCAGCAAGATCGGCAAGACGCGCAGGAATTGCCGCACGAACCGCATAAGACGCTGCCCACGTTGCCATGCATGGTGTTCCAGCATTTCCCGATCGAACAGTATTACCGCCTGCTCAAGCCGGTTGCGGCCACCGCTGCGCGCGCGATTGAAGGATACCGCAACTTCGCGGGGCGGCATTTCGTGCTCAACGAAGACAAAACGCAGCCCGGAAGCTATCTGGGGGAGGGCGTCAGCTGCCCGGATGCCGACAGCGGCGAATTCGCAATCCTTGACAAGGCGGGATATTTTGCGATTTCCGCCGGGCACGACCACCGCAACGCCTTCGTCGGTTCCGTGCCGGTCGGAACCGACGGTGACCGGCAGATGATGATGGTCGCCTCGCCGACCAGCGGTTTTGGCTCATACGGCCCGGTGCCGGCCAAGCGTGCCGCTCGACTGTTCGAATTCGACATCCGCCACCCGTACGAGCCGCGCACGCAGCTGTTGGAATACGACGAGCTGGTGGGCAAACCCAGCGCGGGCAAGGCCTACGCCTACGGCATGACCAGCGAATCGAAGCCTGATTCGGAAGGCATGGACCTGCTCCACAGGCCGACGTGGTGGAGCAAGACGTGGAACAAGCTGGTCTCGCTGTTCCGCCGGTGACTGTTCTGGTTTCCGGCATCCAACTTTGAAATGAATACAAAAAAGCTGACGATGGGAACTTTCCATCGTCAGCTTTTACGTTACGTATGCGACTGGTCGCGGACCTGTCAGCGGCCGGAAGAGGCCTTGATCAGCGCGTCGGTCAGATACTTGCCGGCGGCCATGACCAGCGGCGCGTAACGGCGGCCGGGATTGGCGCCCATACGGCCGTTCGGGCCGGAAATCGAGATGGCGGCGATCACCTGACCGGAGGCGTTGCGGATCGGCGCGGAAATCGAGCACACGCCCTCATCGCGTTCGTTGACCGACTCGGCCCAACCGCGCTTGCGGACGGCGGTGAGCTTGGCCGCGGTGAACTTGGCGTGGCGCAGGCCCTGATGCAGACGCTCGGAATCCTCCCAAGCCAGCAGAATCTGGGCCGCGGAACCGGCTTCCATGGACAGCATCGCACCAACCGGAATGGAATCGCGCAAACCGGACGCGCGCTCCACGGCTGCGATGCAGACGCGCTGGTCGCCCTGACGGCGGTAGATCTGCGCGGATTCGCCGGTACGGTCGAGCAGGGTCTGCAGAATCGGCGCGGCGGCGGTCAACAGGCGGTCCTCGCCGGCTGCGGCCGCAAGTTCCGCGAAACGCGAGCCGAGCACGAAACGACCGTGCTGGTCACGCAAAACGAAACGGTGACGTTCCAGCGCGATCGCAAGACGATGCGCGGTCGGTCGCGCAAGACCGGTCGCGGAAACCAGCTGTCCGAGCGTGGCCGGACCGGATTCAAGAGCGTCGAGAATCTTGACTGTCTTGTCGAGCACGCCGACCCCGGAATGAATTTCGTTGCTTTGCGGGGTGGCTGCGTAATTGCCGTTTGCCTCGTTCGTGGCGTTCATGGCCTGCGTTTTGGGCATGGCGTTGCTCGTATTCGAAGAAGAAGTCATACGCTGAATTATGCCATCTCACATATTGAAATGCAAAATGTATGTGGTTCGCGACTGGGGTAAAGCAGAATATTTACCTTGCTTCCACCAGCTAGCGAAGCTGGGAAAATGCTGAAATTTCAACGATTGCGCATATGCCGTAAGAAGACGGGAAAGTAACTTTTCCGCGTTTGCCGAGCTCGTCCCTCATTCATATCTCATATACCGGCATGAAGGACCTCGAACCCGTTTCAAGCCCATAGGCTTATAGCACGAAGAATGCGGCAAGGCAATAGCCGCGAGGAAATTAGTGAGGAAAAAATCTGAGGAGGTCCCACAATGGGAACTACATTGGCCGAGAAGGTCTGGGCCGATCATTTGGTACGCAAGGGTAGCGATGGGGCTCCCGACCTGCTGTACATCGACCTGATGCTCATGCACGAAGTGACCAGCCCGCAGGCGTTCGAAGGTCTGCGTCTGGCAGGACGCAAGCCACGTCACGTCGACCAGCTGATCGCCACGGAAGACCACAACACGCCGACCGTCGACATCGACCGTCCGAATCCGGACGAGACCTCGGCGCTCCAGCTGAGCACGCTGGAAAAGAACTGCAAGGATTTCGGCGTGCGTCTGTGCCCGCTCGGCGACGCTGACCAGGGCGTGGTCCACGCGTTCGCTCCGGTGCTGGGCCTGACCCAGCCGGGCATGACCATCGTGTGCGGCGATTCGCATACCTCCACCCACGGCGCGTTCGGCGCTATGGCCATCGGCATCGGCACCTCCGAAGTGGAGCACGTCATGGCCACGCAGACCCTGAGCCTGAAGCCGTTCAAGACCATGGCCGTGAACATCGAGGGCGACCTGCCGAAGGGCGTCACCGCCAAGGATATTATTCTGGCCATCATCGCGAAGATCGGCACCGGCGGCGGCCAGGGCCACGTCATCGAATACCGTGGCGAAGCCATCAAGAAGCTGTCGATGGATGCCCGCATGACCATCTGCAACATGTCCATCGAAGCCGGCGCCCGCGCAGGCATGATCGCCCCGGACGAGGTGACTTTCGAATACCTGAAGGGCCGTCCGCACGCGCCGGAAGGTGAGATGTGGGACAAGGCCGTCGAATATTGGAAGACGCTGAAGACCGATGACGATGCCGTGTTCGACAAGGAAGTGACCATCAACGCCGAAGACCTCGAGCCGTACGTCACGTGGGGCACCAACCCGGGCCAGGGCGTGAAGATCTCCGGCGTGGTGCCGGATCCGGCCTCCTTCAACGACGAGACCGAGCGTTCCGCCGCCGAGCGTGCCATCGCCTACATGGGACTGAAGCCGGGCATGGCCATCAAGGACATCGCCGTGGACACCGTGTTCATCGGCTCCTGCACCAACGGCCGTCTTGAGGACCTGCGCGTGGCCGCCTCCATCATGAAGGGCCACCACAAGGCCGACAACATCCACCGCGTGCTCGTGGTGCCGGCATCCTCCCGCGTGCGCCTGCAGGCGGAAAAGGAAGGCCTCGACAAGATTTTCAAGGACTTCGGCGCCGAATGGCGTAACGCCGGCTGCTCCATGTGCCTGGGCATGAACCCGGACAAGATGGTGGCCCGCGAACGTTCCATCTCCACCTCGAACCGCAACTTCGAAGGCCGTCAGGGCAAGGGTTCGCGCACGCATCTGGCGTCGCCGGCCGTTGCCGCCGCGACCGCCATCCGCGGCACCATCTGCTCGCCGGCCGACCTGTGAACCTGCTGCGAGCGGAAGCTGCGAACGCAATCGTAAGTAATCGAAATATCGAAATCGAATATCGATAGGCAATCGAAGGATTTGTTGACATGGAAAAACTGACTACCCTTACCGGCGTGGCCGTGCCGCTTCGCCGTTCCAACGTTGATACCGACCAGATCATTCCGGCCGTGTTCCTGAAGCGCGTGAAGAAAAGCGGCTTCGACGACGCCCTGTTCTACGCGTGGCGCCGCGACCCGGAATTCGTGCTGAACAAGCCGGAATACAAGCAGGGCAAGATTCTGGTGGCCGGCCCGGATTTCGGCATTGGTTCCTCCCGTGAGCACGCCGTGTGGGCGCTGCACGATTACGGTTTCCGCGTGGTGATTTCCTCCCGTTTCGCCGACATTTTCTACGGCAACACCGCCAAGAACGGCGTGCTGGCCGCAATTATGCCGCAGGAATCCATTGAGCTGCTGTGGAAGCTGCTGGACGAGGAGCCGGGCCGCGAAATGACCGTCAGCCTGGAAGACCGTACCGTCACCTGCGGCGATGTGACGTTGCCGTTCGAAGTGAACGACTACACCCGCTGGCGTCTGATGAACGGCTACGACGACATCGACCTTACGCTGCAGCACGAAGACGACATCATCGCATACGAGAAGATGCGCGCCGAAAAGTTCCCGTTCAAGCCGAAGACCCTGCCGGTCAAGCGCGAGCCGGAACAGCCGATCGAATCTGCCCGCGAAGGCGAATACCCTGATTGGCAAGGCCCGTTGGCCGATCGCGGCATCATCTGACGCGATGGCTGGTCGGCAGTGCAGTGCACTGCCGACAGGGCCTTGCCCGAGTCCGAAACGAGGGCAGCAATGAGCCTGCGCGCAGCGCAGTCCATAATTGCAGGACAGGCCCGTTGGCCGATCGCGACGGTAGCCCATTTCATCATTGGCTGACCGCAACCACATCTAACTTTTCCCAAGCCCGGCACCCAAGCCGGGCTTTTTGTTTACCTTCCATCACCTTTCCGCCAACAGCAAATTCCACAAAGCGGTGGCAAAGCGCGCGCAAAGCGGTGGTAAAATCATAATACGACGGCAAAGTGGCGGCAAAGCGAGCGTAAAACGCGTGGTAGGTAAGGCGGTGATGGCCAATGGACGGTAGCGAGCACGATGATGCCTGGTGGTCCCGGGAGGTTCCTCGGATGCGTGAAGGCAACCGTTTGGAAGCGAAACGTGCCAAGGGCGGCCTGCCTCACAGTTTATGGGAGACGTACAGCTCCTTCGCCAATACCGAAGGTGGGCTGATTCTGCTGGGCGTGTCCGAACATGAAGACCATTCTTTGTATATCACCGGAGTAGATGATGCGCGGAACATGGCGCAGGATTTTTGGAACATGGTGCATGATCCATCGAAGGTCAGCGCCGTTGTGCTGAGCGACAACGACGTGGTGATTCGCCATACCTCGCAGGGAGATGTTATTTCCATCGACATTCCTCGTGCGGCGAGGGACTGTATTCCCGTGTACGTGGGCCAGAATCCGATGACGGGCTCATACCGGCGTAATGGCGATGGCGATTATCTGTGCGATGAGGAAACGGTTCGTGCCATGCTTCGGGACAGTGACCTGCTTCCCTTGGACAGAACGATTGTTGAAGGCATGGGTGCTGACGCGCTCAACGCGGATAGCGTCGCATCATATCGTCGGCAGTTCAAGAACAGACGGCCCGGCCATCCATGGGTCGGATTGTCTGATGAGGATTTCCTGCTTCGCATCGAAGCGTTGCGGCTTGATGGTTCTCAGGTGCGTCCCACACGAGCCGGATTGCTGATGTTCGGTGAGGCGTGGCGAATCACGTCCGAATTCCCCTACTATTTCCTGGACTATCGCGAGGTCATGGACGACCAGGAGCGGTGGAACGACCGGTTCACTTCGGATGACGGCACATGGTCGGGCAACTTGTACGATTTTTGGGGCAAGGTGGTCAATCGTCTGCGGTCGGCTGTTGCCCATCCGTTCCAGCTTGATGCCGATTTGCATAGGATTGATGACAATCCGATGGATAAGGCCGTTCGTGAGGCTGTCACCAACACGCTCGTTCATGCCGATTACTTCATTCGCCGGGGCACGGTGATCATCCAGTATTACGACAGAATCGTATTGTCGAATCCCGGCAGCCTGCGTCTTTCCTCCGAAGAGGTGATGCAAGGCGGCATTTCGGATACGCGGAATCCCACGTTGATGAAAATGTTCAATCTGATTGGCATCGGAGAAAAGGCGGGCAGTGGTTTTGACGTGATGCGTGAAGGCTGTCTGTTCGCGGGAACCGCCGCGCCGGAATTGGAAGTGTTCGACGATCCGGGGCGTGTGCAGCTTACGTTGTATCCGCGCAAGATCGCCGGAGATTCCATGATCGCCGGAGATTCTGCTGTTCCCGGAGTCTCTGCAGATGGCGGGGGCCCTGTTGGTGCGGAGTCGCCGACAATGCGGAATTCGGAGCATGGCACTGGTACGGTCCATAGGATTGGCGCTCGCGGGGCTGACCGTTTGAACGACATGGTCGGCACATTCGGCAAGAACGTGGCCCTACCTGCCGATTTCGGCAATGCGATCAGGCCGCAAAGCCAGTTGGAGAAAATCACCTATGCGTTGACGGTCGGCGGACCGCAACCCACCTCGTATCTGGCTGTGGTGCTGGGGCTTGGCCTCACCCGTACCCGGGAGATATTGGCCTCACTGGTGAAAGACGGTGTTATTGAACCAATAGGCGTCGGACGCGGACGCAAGTACCGTCTTGCCGAGCATACCGGCTCATGACGGCGTTCCGGTTCTCTGGACTTGACCTGGATTGAGAGCCCAAACTCGTCTGGGGAAGTCCTAGCCAAGGAGGTTTCCAAGGTGAGACGGGGCGTGCAGGCGGGACGTGTGTCACGTTACAGTGGACATGACATTTCGTGTGTTCGCATCGCATATCCAAAACATGACACGAGAACAATTTCGGGGAGCAGTATGAGCCAGAGTTTCGCGCCGTTTTACGACGTCAATCGCACGTATGAAGACAACTATCTGCAGGGGCCGTTCGGTGCGTTCGCCGAAGTGATGAAGGGCGATTCCGCTGCCGGCGCCTCCGCGCAGTCTGCACAGACCACCCAGTCGCAGTCGTCCGACCAGGCCGAGGAATTCCTCGGCTTCCGCGTGAACCTGCCGTTTGGCATTCCCGCCGGTCCGCTGCTGAACGAGCGGTTCACCACCGCCGCCTTCCGCATGGGTTTCGATTTGGCGGTGTACAAGACGGTCCGCTCCCGCGCGTGGGGTTGCAACGCCTTCCCGAACGTGCTCGCCGTGCATCCGAAGAACGCAGACGGGTCGCTGGTTCCCGGCAGCGCCGAACTGGATGAAGGCGTGCTTGCCGACACCCGATATGAGCTTCCGATTTCGATCTCCAACAGTTTCGGCGTGCCGTCGCGTGACCCCGACGAATGGCAGCCGGACATGAAGAAGGCGATCGCCGCCGCCGGCGACGGGCAGCTGCTCGTGCCCAGCTTCCAAGGTTCCCGCGTGGACGGCATGGACCGCAAGGCGTACATCGCCGACCATGTCACCACCGCGCATCTGGTTACGGAAACCGGAGCCGGACTGATGGAAATGAACACCAGCTGCCCCAACGAAGGTCACAATCGCCTGCTGTGCCACGACCCGCATCTGGTGGGGGAAATCACGGAAGCCGTGAAAAACGAAATCGGCGATCGCCCGCTCATCGTGAAACTCGCCTACATTCCCAACGACACCGACCTGGAAACCATGGTCAGGGAAACCGTCGGACATGGCACCGTGCAAGGCTTCTCCACCATCAACACGATTTCCGCGCGCCTGGTGGACGCGAACGGCAACCAGGCGCTGCCGGGAGTCGGACGTGACCGTTCCGGCGTGTGCGGCAACGCCATTCGTGGCGCCGGTCTCGACATGGTCGGCAGGCTCGCCGCCATCCGTGAAAAACTCGGCTTCGACTTCGCCATCGTGGGCGTGGGCGGCGTGATCCGTCCTGACGACTACAAGGCGTACCGTGAGGCTGGCGCGAACGCCGTGATGAGCGCCACCGGAGCCATGTGGGATGCGAATCTCGCGCGCGAAATTAAGGAGACACTGCGCTGAATTCCGTTTTTCGCGAACATGCTACATGCCTTATGGCAAACTAAGCAGCAGTGTTTTTTTGAGCTTGATCCAAAAGGGAATCGAAAGAGGCTGAGCGTGTCTGACAATAAGAACGACATTCTGCACGTCGAAGGCGGCAAGCCGCTGAACGGCACCATCAAGGTGCGCGGCGCGAAGAACTTCGTAAGCAAGGCCATGGTCGCCGCATTGCTGGCCCCGGGCACATCCGTGCTGAAGAACGTTCCGGAAATCCGCGACGTGCACGTGGTGTCCGACCTGCTGCGCCTGCACGGCGTGGACGTGACCGTGGACGGCGCGAACGGCGTGGTGACGATCGACGCCACCAACGTGCAACTCGCCGACGTGGCCGACGTGGACACGCTGTCCGGCTCGTCCCGCATTCCGATTCTGTTCTCCGGCCCGCTGCTGCACCGTCTGGGCGAAGCGTTCATTCCGGCGCTCGGCGGCTGCAACATCGGCGGTCGTCCGATTGACTTCCATCTGGAAACCCTGCGCAAGCTCGGCGCGAACGTGGACAAGGAACACAAGGACGGCATTCACATCACCGCTCCGAACGGTCTGCATGGCGCGAAGATCCACCTGCCGTACCCGTCCGTGGGCGCCACCGAGCAGACACTGCTCGCCGCCGTGCTCGCCGAAGGCAAGACCGAGCTTTCCGGCGCCGCCATCGAACCTGAGATCATGGATCTGGTGAGCGTGCTGCAGAAGATGGGCGCCATCATCTCCGTGGACGTGGACCGCACGTTCCGCATCGAAGGTGTCAAGGAGCTCAAGGGCTACACGCACACGTCTCTGACCGACCGCATTGAGGCCGCCTCCTGGGCGTCCGCCGCGCTCGCCACCCATGGCGACATCTTCGTCAAGGGCGCCACCCAGCCGGAAATGATGACCTTCCTGAACGTGTTCCGCAAGATCGGCGGCGAATTCGACATCACCGACAAGGGCATCCGATTCTGGCATCCGGGCGGAGATCTGAAGCCGGTGGCCATCGAAACTGACGTGCACCCGGGCTTCATGACCGACTGGCAGCAGCCGCTCGTCGTGGCGCTGACCCAGGCCAACGGCCTTTCCATCGTGCATGAGACCGTGTATGAGAACCGTTTCGGCTTCACCAAGCCGCTGGTGCAGATGGGCGCCACGATTCAGCTGTACCGCGAATGCCTCGGCTCCCTGCCGTGCCGCTTCCAACAGCGCAACTACAAGCATTCCGCGGTCATCTTCGGACCGACCCCGCTGACCGGCCGTGACATCGACGTGCCGGATCTGCGCGGCGGCTTCAGCCACCTGATCGCGGCGCTCGCCGCCAAGGGGCCGTCCAACGTGCAGGGCATCTCCCTGATCGACCGTGGCTACGCCGACTTCCGTGGCAAGTTGGAGGCTCTCGGCGCAGATTTCGACTGATTCGCTGCGATTGGTTCGATGAATCGGCTGCGGCTGATTTATTGCGATTGGCCAATCGTGATTGATGATTCGCAATTGAACAGTTGCGATTGACAGTCGCGTCGAACGCCCATGTTGCTTTCACCGACACTCGCCTTACGCGGGTGCCGGTTTTGTTTTATCCGCGATTGCTGCCGCCGCAATCGCAAACATGCTTTCCGTGCCTTCCGCATCTTCCGCACATTCCCTTTTCTGCCTTATCGCCCGTCTTTTCTGCATCATTTGACGGCCAAATGATGCAGAAAACGATGGCATGAGGCAGTAGAAAGCAAGATAACGCGGAAAACATCGATGACGAACGTATCGGCGGCCGGTGGCACAATGGAAGCCATGGCATCCAAAGGAAAACCGTCGCCGCGCTCCGCAGTGAAGCCGCTGAGTGACGAGCAAGTCGCAAAACTCGCGCAGAAGCATCATCTTGTAGACCCGACCCACGATTTCCCGACCGGTCCGCGCAAAGCCAACACCGCGGAAATCGAAGCGCAGAACCCCAAAGCCACGCATCGCCTGCTGACCGGCTGCGACGTGGTGCTGCGCAATCACAGCAAAGTGAAGGCCTGGGGCTTGGAACACGTGCCGGAAACCGGCCCGTTCATCACCGCCGCCACGCATGTGACCATGTACGACGTGTTCGTGCCGATGGTGTCGCTGTTCCATCAGGGCCGCCGTCCGCGCTACATGGCCAAGGCGGAAATGGCCAAATGGCCGCTGATCGGCAAATGGTTCCAGCTGGTCGGCATGCAGCCGGTGCAGCGCCGCGCGGGCAAGGCCAAAGCCATCGAGGAAACGTCCGTGGAAATCCTCACCTCCGGCCGTCCACTGACCGTATGGCCGGAGGGCACCGTGACGCGCGACCCGCAGAAGTGGCCGATGAGCATGAAAAACGGCGTGGGCGTGATCGCCCTCGAATCCTCACGCCGACTCGGCTGCCAGGTGCCGCTGTACTGTGCCGTGACCTGGGGCGCGGCCAGCATCAACCACTGGTGGCCGTGGCCGCGCAAGAACGTGGTGATGTGCTACGACGAGGCGCTCGACTACGCGGACCTGCTTGACGGCTGCGATTCCTGGGGAGACGAAGTGCCGACGGACCGCGCCGACGAACTGACCCGCCGCATCCGCGTGCGCATGACCGAAATCATGGCCGAAATCCGCGGCGAACAGGCACCTGACGGCTACTGGGACTACCGCACCATGAGTCGCGTGAAAGACTGATTTTCCCCCACACACCCGTTCCGGCGGCGAACAAAATACGCGTGCGACCGGAACACGCGGCCGGTGTGCGTAGCCGGCGGTAGCATAAGACAACGTCGATTGAAAGCGGCGGCCGATGTGGCATACGCTCGGCCGCAAAAAGCAATCCAAATAATCCAAGGAGCAAAATTCATGGCGAATGTGACGGTACTGGGCGCTGGCGCTTGGGGAACGGCCTTCGGTCAAGTGCTTGCCGACGCGGGCAACAACGTGACCATGTGGGCCATCGAACCGGAAATCGTGGAAGGTATTCGTGACCATCACCACAACGGTGTGCGCCTGCCCAGCGTGGAAACGCTGCCCAGCAACATGACCGCCACCGGAGACCGCGCCGAAGCCGTGGCCAACGCCGACATCGTCATCGTGGCCATCGCCGCGCAGTTCGCACGCGTGGCACTGACCGAATTCAAGGGACTCATCCCCGAGACCGCGCTCGTGGCCTCCCTGATGAAAGGCATCGAACGCACCACCGGCAAACGCATGGACGAAGTCGTCATGGAAACGCTCGACCTTCCGGCGGAACGCTTCGCCGCCATTTCCGGACCGAACCTGAGCAAGCAGATCGCCGACCGCGAGCCGGCCGCGACCGTGGTCGCCTGCGCGGACATCGACAACGCGCGTACCATCGCCACCGCCTGCACCACCGACTACTTCCGTGCGTTCGTGACGCGCGACGTGATCGGCTTGGAAATGTGCGGATCGCTGAAGAATGTGGTGGCGCTCGCCGTGGGCATGGCCCGTGGCGCAGGCTACGGCGAGAACACCGCGGCCATGATCGAAACCCGCGGCCTTGCCGAACTGACCGCGCTGGGCGAGGCGGCCGGAGCCGATCCGAAGACCTTCGCCGGACTTGCCGGCGTGGGCGACCTCATCGCCACCTGCGGTTCCCCGCTGAGCCGCAACTACACGTTCGGCTCCAACCTTGGCAAGGGCCTGAGCGTGGAAGAGGCCACCAAGGTGAGCAACGGCGTGGCCGAAGGCGTGCCGACCACCGACGCGGTGGTGGCGTTGGGCAAGCAGTACGGTGTGCCGACCCCGCTCGCCACGGCCATGAGCCACGTGCTGGACGACGGCATCTCCTGCGCGCAGATGCTGTCCGAACTGTTCGGCGAAGGCATCACCGAGGAGTAGCAGCCGGCTTGTATGCTGGATGCTTGGCAAAAATCCTGAAAAGTCATAAGAGTTAAGGAATAAAGGCTATAGATATGGCAAAAAAGCGCATTGTGGTGATGTACGGCGGCAAGGCCGACGAGCATTCGATCTCCTGCATCTCCGCTGCGAGTGCGCTGCGCGCGCTGGACACGGACAAGTTCGAAGCCATTCCGGTGGGCATCACCAAGGACGGCAAGTGGATCGTCAACGGTGAGAATCCGCTCGGATGGAGCCTGGACGAAGGCCTGCCGACCGTGGAGAAAACCCCAGGCGCCAAGGACGTGGTGCTTGAAGTGGCTCTCGGACAGGACGGCTTCTTCGCCCGCGAGGATGACGGTACGCTGACCCCGTTCGGCCATGTGGACGCGGTGTTCCCCGTGCTGCACGGGCCGTACGGCGAGGACGGCACCATCCAGGGTCTGTTCGAAATGATGGGCGTGCCGTACGTGGGGTGCGGCGTGCTCGCCTCCGCGGCCTGCATGGACAAGCATTACACGAAGGTGCTGCTTGCGGCCGCCGGCATTCCCGTCGCGCCCGGCATCACGCTCGACGCGCGTTCCTTCGACAAGGCTTCCGAATTCAAGGCCAACGCCGATGCGATCATGGCGCAGGTTAGCGAAGCCGGCTTGCAGTATCCGCTGTTCGTCAAGCCGTCCCGCGCCGGCTCCAGCTTCGGCGTGACCAAGGTGGAGCATGAGGGCGATGCGGCCGAACTCGCGGCCGCCGTGTACGAGGCGTCCCACCACGATTGGCGCATCCTCGTGGAACAGGGCATCGACGCGCGCGAAATCGAATGCGCGGTATTGTGCCCGAAGGCCGGCGAAGCGCCGCAGGCCAGCTGGCCGGGCGAAATCGTACTCGACAAGCGCGCCGAAGGCGACGACCAGTTCTACGACTTCGACAGCAAGTACATGGACGCCGCCGCAAGCCACGTGGAAGTGCCCGCCAATCTGCCGGAAGAGACGCTGAACCTTGTACGCGAAACCGCCAAGAAGGCGTTCGTCGCCGTGGACGGTGCCGGTCTGAGCCGCGTGGACACCTTCGTGACCAAGGACGGCAAGGTGATGGTCAACGAAATCAACACCATGCCGGGCTTCACGTCCATCTCCATGTACCCCAAGGCATGGGAGGCCACCGGCGTGCGCTACACCGACCTGATCACCATGCTCATCGAAGGCGTGCTGCGCTGAATCCTGAATCTCAGCCGAACTGAGCCGAAGCCGTGCCGTATTCCAAGCTGAAAAGCGCAAAGAAAGCAACACGAAGCAACACGAAAAAGGCCAGTTCATCGTAAGTTTGCCGAAGCGAAACGGGAATATTCCTAAAAATCGCTTCGGCTTTACTTATTCTTTGACACTACGTTAGGTAACGCCATTACGTTTCCATGTTGTCGATTCCAAGAACAACAACACAACAAGGGAAACGAAAACGATGAACGCTTTGCGCAAGATCGCCGCCGGCTCGCTCGCCGCCGTGCTCGCATGCTCCATGGCCGCCTGCGGATCAGGCAACGCCAATTCCACCGATAGCGCCTCCAACACCGGTAAAACCGTGAAAGTGGACGAAAAGTCCGCAAAGGCCACTTCGATCTCCGATTTCGGCGGCATGGACGGCCTCGTGGCCGCTGCCGAAAAGGAAGGCGCGCTCAACGTGATCGCGCTTCCGCACGACTGGTCCAACTACGGTGACGTGATCAGCGGCTTCAAGAAGAAGTATCCGAAGATCAAGATCAACGAGCAGAACCCGAACGCCTCCTCCAAGGAGGAAGTGGACGCCGGCAAGACCAACAAGGGCACCGACGCCGCTCCGGACGTGTACGACCTCGGCCTGGCCGTGGCCTCCACCAGCACCGACAACTTCGCCTCGTACAAGGTGCAGGCCTGGGACAAGATCCCGGATTCCGTCAAGGATAAGGACGGCAAGTACTACGCCGACTACACCGGCATCATGTCCATCGGCTGGAACGCCGACAAGTACGGCGACATCAAGTCCATCAACGACCTGACCGACCCGAAGTTCGCCGGAACCGTGGCGCTCAACGGCAAGCCGGCCGAAGCCGGCGCCGCGTTCAACGGCTACCTGATGATCAACCAGCTGGCCGGCGGCGACATCAAGAACCTGCAGCCGGGCCTCGACTTCTTCAAGAAGCTCAAGGACTGCGGCAACCTCACCACCGTCGACGTGACCGACGGCACCATCGACTCCGGCCAGACCGGCGTGGTGATGGACTGGACCTACAACCAGGCCTCCTACCAGAAGAGCCTCAAGGCCAAGGGCGTGAACTGGAAGTTCAAGACCTTCAAGAACGCCCAGGTGGTCAGCTACTACAACCAGGCCATCAACGTGGACGCCCCGCACCCGGCCGCAGCCCGCCTGTGGGAGGAATACCTGTACAGCGCCGACGCCCAGAACGACTGGTTCAAGGGCGGCGCGAACCCGGTACTGCTCGACTCCATGAAGAAGGACGGCACCGTCGACCAGACCACCCTCAAGAACGCCATCACCATCGACGGCGATCCGGTGAGCTACACCAACGAGGATTCCACCCGCATCACCACATGGCTCCAGGACAACTGGGACAAGACCATCGGCAACTGACATGACCGCAGTGCTTACCTCAGGAGCTCACGCCAAGCGCGCGGGCTCCTCCGCCATCTCGTTTGCCGCGCATAGGCGTGAACTCGGCACCATCGCCGTGTCCATCCCGTTCTTCGCCTACACCGCGTGCTTCCTGCTCGCCCCGACGGTCATCGTCATCGTGGGCGCCTTCCAATCCGCCGACGGCAGCTTCACCGTGGCGAACTTCAACAAACTTTTCGAAGCGAACACCATCGCCGCATTCGGCACGTCGATACTCGTATCGGTCGCATCCGCGGTCATCGGCGCCATCGTGGGCGCGCTCGCCAGCTACGCCCTCGTCATCGGCTCCAAGCCGAACGGCCTGCTGCGCCGCATGATTTCGGCCATCTCGTCGGTACTCGCCCAATTCGGCGGCGTGATGCTGGCGTTCGCGTTCATCGCCACCATCGGCATCAACGGCGTGGGCACCATGCTCATCAAACAGCTGACCGGCTACGTGGTGAATCCGAACTGGCTCAGCTCGCTGCCGGGCCTGATCACCATCTACTGCTACTTCCAGATTCCGCTGATGATCATCATCTTCCTGCCCGCGGTCGATTCCATCCGCCCGCAGTGGCGCGAAGCCACGGAAAGCCTCGGCGGCAACACCTTCCAATACTGGACGCGCGTGGCCGGCCCGATTCTGGCGCCGCGATTCATCTCCGCGTTCCTGCTGCTGTTCGCGTCCGCGTTCTCCGCATACGCCACGGCCGCCGCGCTGTTCTCCCAGCGTTCGATCCTCGTGCCGCTGATGATCCAAGGCGCGATGCGCAACGAAATGGACCCGAACCAGCAAGGCTTCGCGCAGGTGCTCGCCTTCGCCATGATCGTCGTCGTGGCGGTGGTCATGATGATCAGCCACGCCGTGGAAAAGAGGGCCGGACGATGGCAGTGAACGCAAATACGCAAACCGTAAGCGCGCAATCGGAGGAAAAGCAGAACATGCAGGAATCGCAAACCATGCCGCCGCAGCTGCGTGCGGCCAGACTCGGCAAGCAACGCATCGTCAAAACCATCATTCTCACGGTGACGCTGCTGTTCCTGTTCGTGCCGCTGGTGTCCATGTTCCTGTTCACCATCCGACACCCGTTGTCCGGAAAATGGAGCTTCGACCCGTGGATCGCCATCTTCACCGGCGACGGCAGCGCGCTCGGCGCCGACCTGAGCACCCTGTGGAGCGGCCTCGGCGCTTCGCTCGCGCTGTGCGTGGTGACCGTGCTGATCATGCTCGTGCTGCTCGTGCCCACCATGGTGATCGTGCACATCCGCTCGCGCAGACTGGAACGCGCCATCGAATGGGTGGCCACGCTGCCGCTGACCATTCCGGCCATCGTGCTGGTGGTTGGCCTGGGACCGATCTACCGCTGGCTGTCCGCCGACGTGCTGAGCACCAACCCGATCTGGCTGTGCTTCGCCTACGTGGTGCTGGTCATGCCGTTTGCCTTCCGCGCGCTTGCGGTGGGACTCAATTCCATCGACGTGAAGACGTTATGCGAGGCCTCACGGTCCCTCGGCGCTTCATGGCCGCGCGTATTCTTCCGCGTACTCATTCCGAACCTGTGGCAGTCGATCCTGTCCGCATCGTTCATCTCCATAGCCGTGGTGCTGGGCGAATACACCGTCGCCTCACTGCTCGGCCGTATGAACCTACAGGTCGCGCTGTACCAGCTCGGCCAATCCAATTCGCAAATCTCCACCGCAATGTCGCTGCTGGCACTGCTATTCGGCGTGATTCTGCTGGTGGCTCTCGATCTGATTTCCGGCGCGATGCGTCGGAACAAGGAAGGTGACAACTCATGACTCTCGCCGAACAGAAGGCGGTGGTTGCCCATACCTCGGAAGCGTTCTCCGATACCGAACCCAACGTGGTGACCGAAGCGGCGAAGGCCGTGCTCAAGGATTCCGAAGCGCGCGGCGGCGGTGTGCAGATGCTTGGTGTAGACAAGATCTACCCCGGTTCGACCGTCAAGGCGCTGGACGATTTCAACCTGGAAATCAATCCGGGCGAAATGGTGGTGCTGCTGGGCGGCTCCGGCTGCGGCAAATCCACCGCGCTGCGCTCCCTGGCCGGACTGGAAGACATTCAGGCCGGACGCATCCTCGTCGGCGGCCAGGACGTGACCGGCGTGCCCGTCAACAAGCGTGACATGGCCATGGTGTTCCAGGCCTACTCGCTGTTCCCGCACATGACCGCGTTGCAGAACGTGGAATTCGGCCTTGAAATCCGAGGCGTGGACCGTGCGGAACGCCGCCGCCAGGCCATGGAGAAACTGGAACTGGTCGGACTTGCCGACCAGGCGAAAAAGTACACGCAGCAGATGTCCGGCGGCCAGCAGCAGCGCGTGGCCCTGGCCCGTGCGCTGGCCGTGAACCCGCGTGTGCTGCTGCTCGACGAGCCGCTGTCCGCATTGGACGCCAAAGTGCGCGTGCAGCTGCGAGACGAAATCCGCCGCATCCAACTCGAAGCCGGCACCACCACCGTGTTCGTGACCCACGACCAGGAAGAAGCCCTTGCCGTGGCCGACCGCATCGGCGTGATGAACCACGGCCGCATCGAGCAGATCGCCGACCCGCAGACGCTGTACCGCCGCCCCGGCACGGAATACGTGGCCACCTTCATCGGCCTGACCAACCGTCTGCCGGGAATCGCCAACGGTGAAGAGGCCGTGGTGTTCGGCCAGCGCGTCCCGCTGCTGGACGGTTCCGCCACCGACGCCTCCACGGTGCTGGTGCGCCCCGAGAACATGACGATCGAACTGACCAACGATGCCGATGCCGTCCACGGAGCCGGCGAACTTGGCCGCGTGGAGATGGTGCATTTCCTCGGCGCGCTGGCCCGCGTGGACGTGCGCGTAGCCTGCGCAGGCATGGGTGGCACGATTCGCGTCACCGTGCAGCTGCCGGCCAACGAGCTGCCCGCAGGACTTGCGATCGGAGCGCAGGTCGTGGTCGCGCCTCGGCCGATTCCGGCGCTCGCCGTCTGACGATTGGTCGCTGCGCGCGATCGCCGTGCGTGATTATTGCGTACGGTCGCCCATCGCGTGAGACGAGCCATTCGCAGGGCTGAGATTCCAAGCTGATATTCAGAGAACTGGTAGTACAGTGCTGGATATCAGCTTTTTTATTTGCTTGCCGTAAGTTCGTAAGGTGACCATGACGTTTCCGCAACAACCGCAACAGCCGCAGTACCCCCAGTATCCGCAGGGACCGGCACCGCAATATCCGCAATCGCAATTCCCGCAGCAGCTCCAGCAGCCGAATCGCAATCCGTTCTTCGAATGGCTTCAGCGGGCGAAACGCGACTTTTCGCGCATCGGCGCAAGCCTGTGCCTGATGGTGATCATCTGGTACGCGGGCGTCTTCCTGCTCAAAGGCGTGGTGCGCGCGGTCGCGGGCGGTGTAGGCGCCGGCGGCGATATGCCGAATTGGATGACGTTCCTCATTTCCGACGTGCCGCTGTATCTGATCGCCATGCCGGTCGCGGTGGTGCTCATGGGCAAATCGACCGTCATCGAAACCCGCAAATTCAACATGAAACCGGGCATGTTCTTCAAGCTGCTGCTCATGTGCCTGCCGATGATGTGGGTCGGCAGCATGGTCGGCAGTATGCTGTCGCTGGCGCTTTCCGACGGTGAAGCCACGAACCGCGTAGCCGATCTTGCCATGCAGACGAACATCTGGAATGTCGTGTTCTTGGTGATTCTTGGCCCGATTTTCGAAGAATGGATGTTCCGCAAGCAGCTCATCGACCACACTCGCAAATACGGAGAGAAAACGGCGATTCTGCTGTCCGGCCTTGCGTTCGGACTGTTCCACATGAACCTGTTCCAGTTCTTCTATGCGTTCCTGCTGGGAGTCATGTTCGGCTACATCTACATGCGCACCAGCAAACTGCGCTATTCGACGGCCATGCACATGATCATCAACTTCAACGGCGGCGTGCTCGCGCCGTGGATTCTGACGCGCGTCGACCTGGACCAGCTGGACAAGGTGTCTCAGGCCGCGGAAAACGGCAATGTGGCGGCGATGGAACAGTGGGCGTCGCAGAACGCCACCGGGCTGGCGATCATGCTCGTCTATTTCCTGCTGTACGGTGCCGTGATTCTCGCCGGATTCGTGCTGCTGATCCGTAACTTCAGGAAAGCCGAATTCTACATCGCGCCGGAGGAGCTGCCGCGTGGGACCGGCGCCAGAACCGTGTACGGCAACGTCGGCATGATCACGTTCATCGTGCTCACGGTGCTGCTGACGGCGATCAGTCTGTTCCTATAGCCGCTACCGCCGCTATTCGCCGCTGCCGACCGCGCGGTGCTCAAGATAATCGGCATGCGCGATCGACTGCGCCACCGCATCCGCCATCGTGGACAGCAGCAAATCGTTTTTCGCAAACGCGTAGATCGTGCCGTCGATGCCGTACGGGGTGAAGCCGTTGAGCTTCACCACCGGCTTGTATTGCGGGTTGGCAAGCCCCACGGTCGCATGTTCCACGGTGCTGACGATGTCGGCCTTCATACGCTCCACATCCACGCCCGCCTTCGCGGTGAACGGCACCGACACCAGGCACTCGTTCGACGGGTCAAGCTTCTCCAGCGAGGCGGTGTTCAGAATGGAATTCGGAATGACCATTTCGTTGCCGTTGCGTTCGCGGACGATGGTCTGACGCCAGTTGATGTCTTTGACGGTGCCGGTGATGCCGGCCACCTTGACGTAATCGCCCGGCTGGATGACGCGGCCAAGCATAAGCCCGAAGCCGCCGATCACATTGGCGATCGTATCCTTCAAACCCAGCGAAACCGCAAGACCGCCGATGCCAAGAGCGGTGAATATCGTGGTCGGATTGATGCCGAACACTGGCTGCAGCAGCGTGCCGATGGCGAACACCCACACCACCGCGCGCATGATGTTGACGAAGATGGAGGCGTTCGGCACCTGCGATTTGTCGAGCACGCGGCGCACCACCTTGGTGAGCGCCTTGTCGATAAGCGCGGCGACGATGAGCACGACGGCGAGCAGGATGAGCTTGCTGTAGTTTTTGGCAAGCCAGTGCATGAGAATTTCAACTGGATCCATGGCTGCCTAGTCTACACAGGGGACGTTGCACAACGCTTGCGATTGACTGGATGATTCCTGATCCGCCGGCTGGCCGCAGCGGAGCATAATGGATTCCGTAGGATGCGTTGGCCAGCGAAAAGGGGTGCGACATGGGCAATGTCGTGGATTATGTGCGGCGCGAGTTTCATGGATTCGCGGAGCTGCCGTTCGGCGATGTCGATTCGCTGGTGCTGGCTGAGCTCTCATATATGCGGCTTTCCGGCTTGGTTCCGGCGTTCGGCGAGGCGAGGTCAGTGGCGACGGTGCCGATTCGAGAGCTGCTGCGTGCGGAAAGCTATGACGACATGTTCGTTTCGAATTCCTCCGATATGAACGAGTATCGGCTCGCGTTGCTGCGTGCCGTCTGCGAATCGCCGCGTTTCCGCGCGTTGCGTGTCGGCGAGTACGCGGAGCGTCTGAGCGAGCGCGAACAGCAGCAGTTCGCCGCGATGACGTTCGACGTGGGTTGCGGGCCCGTCGATTCGCTGTATGTAGCCTTCCGTGGCACCGATGGCACGCTTGTCGGATGGAAGGAGGATTTCAATATGGCGGTGCGTTGCCCGGTGCCGTCCCAGGAATCCGCGTATCGGTATGTGAACTCGATTCTGGACAGGTCGGAAGGTTTCCTTTCGTCGGGCGATTCGCCCGCGGTCATGCTCGGCGGGCATTCGAAAGGCGGCAATATGGCCGTGTATGCGGCCATGCGTATCGCGCACGATGACATCGAAGTGGCTGGCGAGCGCGCGCGGCGGCTCGGATTGCTGCCCTCATTGGGTGGGCCAGTGCGGGGTCGCAACAGACGGATCTCCCGCATCTTTTCCCATGACGGGCCGGGCCTTCCGAAATCGACGGTGCGCGGTCAGTCGTACCGTGCAATCGAATCGCGTATCCGCAAAACCGTGCCCGAATCGTCCGTCGTGGGCATGCTGCTGCAATCGAATGCGCCAGTGCGCATCGTCAAAGCGGATGCCATCGGCATCATGCAGCATATGGGAAACAGCTGGCAAGTGGCGGAAAATGGCGATTTCGAACAGGTGGACGAGCTGACGGCCGGCGCGCAGCTCATCAAACGAACCCTCGACGGGTGGCTTGACACCGTAAGCCAGGAGCAGCGCGAGCGCGCCATCGACCAGATCTACGGGATCTTCGCGGCGGCGGGATACGGCAATATCGCCGATTTGGTGGAGCATTGGACGGATTCGCTGCCGAAGATTGTGGAGGCGGCGCGCAATACCGATCGGGAGACGCGCGGACTCATCAGGGCGGTGATCAAGGCGATTCCGGTCAGCGCGGCGAAGGCGGTGCGCGAGGGCTGAAGCGGGTTGAGTGCCGAGGCGGGCTGAAGCGCGTACCGAGGCGGGGCTATGGGCGGATGCAACGGCTGGTCGGGATGGTTGCCGAGCCGCATTTCGGCCGATTCATGTGTCACGATCCTCGAAAAGGCGTGAAAAATGGAATTGTGACACATAAGTGCCGCGCAAGTGACACACGAGTGCCGCACAAATGACACATAAGAAGGGCAATGGAGGGCATCGGGGCGCCGATGATCCGGATGCATCCCCGTTCGCTGACGTAGGATGGTGCGGTGCGGACGCATAATTGTGGAAGCATAATGGAATGCGGAATGTCGACGGCTGCGAAAGGGGTGTGCAATGGGCAACGTCATCGATTACGCGCGTACGGAGACGCGCGATTTCGGCGAGCTTCCCTTCCGTGAGGCCGACGCGCTCGTGCTCGCGCAGCTGTCGTACGACGACGTGCCGGAATGCGTGCCGCGGCTTGACGACATCGAATCGCGATACGGCACGTTGCATGACCGTGTGAAGCAATTCGACCCGCGCCATCCCATACGCTCCGTGCGGATGCTGCGGAAACCTCCATTCGACGGTGTGACGATCGCGCGCGCCGACGACGAGCTGCACCATGGAAGCGCGGTGCCCGACCATAATGTCGAGAACGTGGGCTTGGTTGATCCGCAGGTGACGCACGATTTCTACCATGCCATCGCCGCGAATCCGCGTTTTTCCGGCATTGAAATGGGGGCGTTTCTCGAGCAGTTCGACGGCGATGAGCAGACGCAGTTCGCCGCCGTGACCTATCGCCTGCCGTCCGGCATGCTGGTTGTGGCGTTCCGCGGTACCGACGATTCGCTCGTGGGTTGGAAGGAGGACTTCAACATGGCCTTCCAATACCCGGTGCCGGCGCAGGTGACCGCCGCCGACTATCTCGCCAGGGTGGCCGAGTTGTGGAAGGATGTTCCGATCGTGCTCACCGGCCATTCCAAAGGCGGCAATCTGGCCGTTTATGCGGCGATGAACGCTGAGGACGGGGTGAAGGACCGCATCGAACGCATCTATTCGCTGGATGGCCCCGGATTTCCCGAGGCCGTGGTGAATAGTTTCGAATACTCGAGCGTGAGCGGCCGCATCGTCAAAATCGTGCCGGACTCGTCGGTGGTGGGCATGGTGCTGGAAACCCCCGAACGGTGCATGGTGGTCAAATCCGACGTGGAAGGCATCATGCAGCATTTCGCGTTCTCCTGGCAGATGCACGGCGGCGAATTCGACAAAGTCGAGGACGTGGCCAACAGTTCGGTGACTTTCAACAAAGCGTTGAACAAGTGGCTGTCCAGCCTGTCCAAGGAACAGCGCGAACGTGCTGTGGACGCGCTGTTCGCGGTGCTGGAGGCGTCCGGAGCCGGCAGCATCTCCGCCATGATGGCGGCCGGACCGAAGGTCATCCCCGAAATGCTCGGCACGTATGTTGGGTTGAGCATCGAGGATCGACGCAACCTGAACCAGGCGCTGGGCATCATGCTGCAGGCCGCGCTCGCCCGTAATCCGAAGGTGCGGCGCAGGTAGACGCAGATTGCGCGGGTGATGTACGTCGATGCTGATTGTGGTGGCTGGTCGGCGAACGGAGGCTTGGTTTGCGTCTGACGGGCTGACAATCGCCATAAATACGACACGTTGTGTAGTTTGTTCTAGACAGACTGTATAGTAAAACGCGTTGCGTATTGGAAATGACTTTGCGGACGACTGTTAAAAAAGGGGGAGTCATGCCACGTCCACGCCGAGATTCGGAGATTCTGCCAGCCAAAGAACGGCTCGAAAACGCATTCTGGGAACTGCTTTCCGAACGTGAGTATCGTAAAATCACCGTCACCGACATCGTGCGCACGGCGGACGTGAATCGCAATTCCTTCTACTACCATTTCACGGGACTGCCGGAACTTGCCGATTCCGCCATTCTGCACGCCGTGGAAAACACACCGCTTCCCAGCGCGCCCAACGCGAATTTCAATCCCGACAACGAATGGCGCAAGCATGTCACCGCGCTGCTACGCGAGCCCGAACAGCGTCGGCGTCTTGACCGGCTCGCGCTGCTCGCCGGACCGCACAGCTCGCCGGAACTCGTCGAATCCCTGCGGGACTTCGGCAGGCTCACGTTGATCTCCGTGCTGGGGCTTGACGCCGACCACCTCGACCTTAAAACCGATCTCATGCTCGACTTCACCGTAGGGGGCATGCTGGCGGTATTGCGCCGTTGGCCGAAACTCCACGAGCAGCTGCCGATGGACGCCGTGTTCAACGAGGACTTGGCGGTGTTGGCCACGGGCATGTTCATGTCCATGTCCAAAACCGACATGCTGGGCTATTGGAAGCGCATCTTCAGCAGTGGTTTCGTGCCCGGGCAGGCGTCTCACGACGACCAAGCCCCGCAATCCGCCGCACAGTGAGCCATACGCCACACTGCGTTACTTTTCGGTGGTAGAAACGTCTGTAGCGGCGCTCTTTCAGGGTGCGTCAGACGTATGCAACAGCACGACAGGGAGGTTGTTCCATGATCAACGAAGCCTACAAGGCCATGCTCGGCGGAAAATCCGTAATCCGCGAGCTGAGCGAATACGCGACCGCGCGTGGCGCCGAAATTGGCTACGAGAACGTGTTCGACTATTCGCTGGGCAACCCGAGCGTGCCGTGCCCGCAGGACTATACCGACGCCGTGATCGACATGTATAAAACGGCCGAACCGGTGGCGTTGCACGGCTATTCTCCGTCCTTGGGCATTCCGTCGGTGCGCAAGGCGATCGCCGAAAGCCTCAACCGCCGCTTCGACATGGACTACACCGCCGACTACATCTTCCCGACCACGGGTGCGGCCGGCGCGTTGGCGCATGCGCTGCGCGTGGTGACCAAGCCGGGCGACGAAGTGATCACCTTCGCCCCGTACTTCCCGGAATACCAGCCGTATGTGAACGGCACCGGCGCGCACCTGACCGTCGTTCCGGCCGACACCGAGAACTTCCAGATCAACTTCGACGCGTTCGAGAAGGCGCTGAACCCCGGAACCGCGGCGGTGCTCATCAACACCCCGAACAATCCGTCCGGCGCGGTCTATTCCGCTGAAACGCTGACCCGCCTGGCCGAGGTGCTCAACGCCAAGCAGACTGAATACGGCCACGACATCTTCCTGATCGCCGACGAGCCGTACCGCGAGATCGTGTTCGACGGCGGCGAGCAGCCGTATCCGAGCAAATTCTACGACAACACGCTTTCGTGCTACTCGTACTCCAAGTCGCTGTCACTGCCGGGCGAGCGCATCGGCTATGTGGCGGTGAATCCGCGTGCCACCGACGCCAAGCTCATCGTGCCGATGTGCGGCCAGATCAGCCGTGGCACCGGCCACAACTGCCCGTCCTCCACCGCGCAGCTGGCCGTGGCCAAGGTGGTGGACGAGACAAGCGACCTGTCCGTCTACGAAACCAACATGAACCTGCTGTATGACGCGCTGACCCGTCTGGGCTTCGACGTGGTGCGCCCCGGCGGCACGTTCTACATCTTCCCGAAGGCGCTTGAGGAGGATGCGAACGCGTTCTGCATGAAGGCCAAGGATTACGACCTGATTCTCGTGCCGTCCGACAGCTTCGGCGTGCCCGGCTACTTCCGCATGGCCTACTGCATCGACACGGAGAAGGTGGAGCGTTCCATCGCGGCGCTTGAGAAATTCGTGCACGAGGTGTACGGCCGCTGAGCCGCTCGCGTATTTCGCCTATATTCCGCTTATAGATGGCGGATTCGCTCTCGTGCCTGATGCCATCTCGCTTATAGATGGCGGATGATGCGGGGAAAAGCCGGTTGGAGGGTATGGATATTGCCCCCTAACCGGCTTTTTGCTGTAGGACCCCGCCATCTATAAGCGAGATAGTGCAGGATTGTGGGGCGGCAAGCCGACTGTCTGACGGGACCGTGTGTGTTGATACAGGTTCGCCCGGAGCTGGTGGGGTCCAGCTCCGGGCGAAGTCTGTTATGGGGAAGGAAGGAATCTGAATCGGTTAATGCGTGAATCCGTCAGTGGGTGGCGATCTCGTCGATCTTGGTGACGTGGCCGCCGAACTGGGCGCGCATGGTGGACACGACGCGCAGGATGTCGTCGGCGCCGCCGCGCGAGGTCTGACGTGCGTACAGTGCGGCCGCGGTGGCCGGGGTCGGCACGCCGAGTTCGAGAGCCGCCTCGATCATCCACTTCGCCTCGCCGGACTCGTTGGCGACCGGCGGCATGGACTTGAGCGTCGGGTCGGACTTGAAGGCGATGGCCAGCAGGTCGAGCAGCCAGGACTGCACCACGGAACCGTCCCTCCAGGAGCTCATCACGGCCGCCGGATCCTCAACGAGATCGGACTTCACCATGGTGGCGAAGCCTTCGCCGAAGGCCTGCATCATGCCGTATTCGATGCCGTTGTGCACCATCTTGGCGAAGTGGCCGCCGCCCACCGGGCCGGCCAGCACCAAGCCGGAATCGCCTTCCGGCTTAAGTGCCTCGAAAATCGGGCGCGCGCTCTCGAAGTCCCCCTGGCTGCCGCCAACCATAAGCGCGTAGCCGCGGTCGATGCCCCACACGCCGCCGGAGACGCCGCAATCCATGAAATGGATGCCCTTCGGCTCCAGTTCGGCCGCGTGGCGTGCGTCGTCGGTGTAACGGGAGTTGCCGCCGTCGATGATCATATCGCCCGGCTGAAGAAGCTCGGCAAGCTCGTTGATGGTGCTGTCGGTCGCTTCACCGGCCGGCACCATGACCCACACCAGACGCGGGGCCTTCAGCGCGGCCACCAGTTCCTTCAGGCTTGCCACGGTGCGGTCCGACTCGGGGGAGCGGTCGTAGCCGACCACCTCATGCCCTGCCGCCGCGATGCGCTTCGCCATGTTGCCGCCCATACGTCCCAGGCCGATCATTCCCAACTGCATGATGTGCTTCTTTCTCTAAAAATGGTTGAAAAGTTTTTGCGATTTTGAATAAGGATTGATGCCGACCGTTGGCTTCCCGCGCCTTCCGCAACGCAGAAAAGAAGGTTGCGGCAAGCTTTGCGGGCGGCAAGTTTTGGTTATGTTTTGGGTTATGTGAGTGTGGTTGCGATTGCTGCGTTCAGTGCGTCAAAGCACCAGCGAGAGCAGCATCACGCAGCCCAGACCGACCACCGACAGAATGGTTTCCATCAGCGACCAGGTCTTCAGCGTCTGGCCCACGCTCATGCCGAAGTATTCCTTGACCAGCCAGAAGCCGGCGTCGTTGAGGTGGGAGAAGAACACGGAGCCTGCGCCGATGGCCAGCACCAGCAGTGCCAGATGGGTCGGGCTCATGCCGGCGGCGAGCGGCACCATGATGCCGGAGGCGGTGACGGTCGCCACGGTTGCCGAACCGGTGGCGAGACGGATGAGCACGGCCACCAGCCAGCCTGCGATCAGCGGGTTCATGGCGGATTCGGTGATGGAGTTGGCGATCACGTCGCCGATGCCGGAGTCGACCAGCGTCTGCTTGAAGCCGCCGCCTGCGGCGACGATCAGGATGATGCCGGCCACGGAGCCGAAGGACTGTCCGACCATGCCGTTGACGGCGTCACGGGAGAACTTCTGCATGTAGCCAAGGGCGACCATGGCGAAGACGGTGGTGATGAGCAGTGCCACGAGCGGGGTGCCGAGGAACGCGATCACACGGCCCCAGGCGGTGGTGTTCTGACCGGTCAGATCCACGATGGACGCGGCGAGCATCAGCACGACCGGCAGCAGGATCACGGACAGGGCGGTGCCGAAGGACGGGCGGTTTTCCGCGGATTTCGGAGCTTCGGCCTCAGCCTCGTTCTCCGGAGCTGCGATCGGAACCCACTTGGCGGCGAGCCTGCCGAACAGCGGGCCGGAGATGATGACGGTCGGGATGGCCACGATCAGGCCGAGGGCCAGGGTGATGCCGAGGTTCGCGTTCAGCGCGCCGATGGCGGTCAGCGGACCGGGGTGCGGCGGCACGAAGGCGTGCAGCGTGGACAGGCCGGCGAGGGCCGGGATGCCGAGCAGCACCACAGGGGACTTGGAACGACGGGCGGCGAACAGCACCACCGGGATGAGGATGACCACGCCGACCTCGAAGAACATCGGGATGCCCACGATGAACGCGATCAGTGCCATGGCCCACGGCAGACGCTGCAACGGTGTCTTGGCCATGATGGTGTCGACGATGGTGTCCGCACCGCCCGACTTGAACAGGATGGTGCCGATGATCGAGCCGAACGCGATAAGCAGGCCCACGTTGGAAATCGTGCCGCCGACGCCGGAAGTGAAGCTATCGAACGCCTTGTCGAACGGCACGCCCGCGCACACGGCCATGACGAATGAGCCGGCGAGCAGGGACAGGAACGGATGCACCTTGCATGCCGCGATGAGAAGAACGATGACGGCGATGCCGATGATCGCCGCTGCGATGAGATTCATGAATCCTCCTTGACTCGTTGAATTTCTCTTTCGATTTTTAGTTATGTGCGATTATTTTGCGCTGTGTTGCGGCTTGCGCCGTTCACTCGGCTTGCTGCGATTGCGAGGCCACCTTCGCCGCGTACTCGTTCACTGCGGCGACGGCACGTTCGACCATTTCCTCGACGCTGCCTTCGATGGAGACTTCCACGCCGTTCTCGTCTGGCTGGAGCGGCTCAAGAATGGCGAACTGGCTCGGCAGCAGTGCCGGCGGCATGAAGTGGCCCTTGCGCTCGTTGAGACGCTGCTGGATGAGTTCCTGCGAGCCGGTCAGATGCACGAAGAAGGTGGGAACGTTCTGGGCGAGCACCTCACGGTAGCTGCGCTTCAGGGCGGAGCTGGAGACCACGGTGTTCTCGTCCAGCGCCTCGCGAGCCACCATCCAGGTGTTGATGACCTTGAGCCACGGCCAACGGTCCTCGTCTGTCAGCGGAATGCCTGCGCTCATCTTGTCGATGTTGGCCTGCGGATGGAAGTCGTCGCCCTCCGCGTACACGTATCCGAGACGTTCGTGAATGGCTTCTGCCACGGTGGATTTGCCGCATCCTGCAACACCCATCACCACTACGTGAATGCTCATGTTGTCCTCCTTGAACTCTGCTGTATTGCCAGTGCCACTTCGCATCGGCGATGACATCAATATAGCTATGAAAGGTAGTACTAGTCAAGTTAAAAGTACTACGAATAAAAATAATCATGCGACTTGCTATGCTGTAGGTAGTACAAATCGGCGGCAAATCGCGCGAATCGTGCGGGGGTAATTATTCGGACGTCACGCGAACGGCAATCGTATGCGGCGTGTCGCAAAAACCTGAAAAAAGATTTGCACGCACAACGAGAGGAATCGTGGATGGCAGGAAACGAAAACGGCGGCGAACTGCTGCAGGATGCAGTGTGCCGCACGCTGGCCATCGAAATGCTGGACGGCAAATGGCCGGCCGGTGAAAGCTTGACGTTGGAAGACGTGCAGAACCGTTTCGGCATCTCCCGTACCGTGGCGCGCGAAGTCGCCAAAACGTTGGAATCCATGGGTGCGGTGACGGTGCGCCGACGCGTCGGATTGGTGGCGCGGCCGTTCTCCGACTGGCAGGCGCTCAACCATCAGGTCATCGAATGGCGACTCCACTCCACGCAGCGCGAGCGGCAGCTGTCGTCATTGACCGAATTGCGATTGGCGGTCGAACCGGCTGCGGCGGCCTCGGCGGCACGCCTCGCCTCCATCGACGTCAAGGCGAAATTCCCCGTCTACGCGGCGCAGATGCGCCAAATCGCCGAATCAAACGAAGAGGGGGCTGCCGGCCTGACCAAATTCCACGATCTGGACGTGGAATTCCATACTTTGATACTGCGCGAAAGCGGCAACGAACTGTTCGCCGCGCTTGCCGACACCATCGCCACCGTGCTGCGCGGCCGTGTGGAACTCGGCAAATACCCGATGAAGCCGAAGCCGGCCGCGCTCGACGCGCACGATGCGGTCGCTGACGCGATAGCGAAGGGCGATCCGGAACGTGCGCGCAAGGCCATGTTCGACATCGTCGACGAAGTGGCCCGCGCGCTCAACTTCTTCTAAAACCAATCGCTACCGGCGTCGAACCGCCGGATTCGCGGTCAAATCACAGGTTCGCGTCGACCGTCTGACGCAGGTCGTCAACGATTTCGCCCAAAGTCTCGCTGAACACCGCCTGATCGGCGTACATCGAATCGAACAGCGTATCGATGTTTTTGCGGAAATCCTTCGGCAGAATGGCGCAGTCGCGTTCGGCGAGCTTGTCGAGACGCTTCTCGCCGGGATGCGTGCGGCGGTTCAGCGCGAATAGCACATCGAAATACGATTCCATGAACGCGGCCATGCGATGGTTGACCGCGATTTTGTCGCCTCGGCTCGCGGCCTTGCGGATCTGTGCGTCGTACGACGGCAGGTTGCCGGTAAGTAGACGCATGTTGCGATTGATGATGTTGCGGCGCAGTTCCTCGGGGAACGGCACGTCGAACCGCTGTCGGGTCGCGGCGTACTGGCCGTCGCGGTCGAACAGCACCTTGCTGGTGAGCATGTTGTGCCACATGCACGTCGTATAGCCGTTGCTGGCCTGAAACCGTTCCACCACGTCGGCGACATTGGCTGCGAACTGGTCCAGATCGCGGTACAGCACGTCGATATTGGTGCCGTCGTTCAGCGTGCAGTCGTCTTCGGTCTCCCAAAAATCGTTGTCGATTTCCATATGGCTGCAATAGTTGCGCAGCAGCCTGCGGCGGCGTTCGGCAGACACGGGTGCGGTGACGTACACGTAGACGTCGTAATCGGATTTTTCATCGTTATCGCCGGTGGCGCGTGACCCACCCAACGTGATGGCCTCGACTTCCGGCCATGCGGACACTGCTTCGACTAGTTCATTTGCCAATGACATCGTTTACCTCTCTCTGCGTCATTGCTGGAGCGGCGCTACGTTGCGCCACGGTGTGCAAACGATGCCAGTATAACATACCAGATGGTAACTGTCGAAGTTGTGCCGGCCTACGCGGTTTCCCGCAGGCCGGCACAGCGCATTCCGCCGAACGACGATTGTCAGGCGGAATGCTATCGAGCGATTGCTGTCGAGCGGAACGCTGTCGGACGGCAGCTGTCAGTCGACGGTTGCGGCTTCCGTCGAACCCTTGGTCGGATCCTTCTGCAGAAGCAGGAAGACGAGCGCGACGGCCAGCAGAATGGCTATCGACAACACGCCGATCGACGCGTTGCCAGTCAGCGACGTCGTGGTAGCGACGAGGAACGTGCCGATGATCGAGGCGGTCTTGCCGAAAATATCGTAGAAGCCGTAGTACTCGTTGGCATGGTCCTTCGGAATGATCTTGCCGTAATACGAGCGGGACAGCGCCTGGATGCCACCTTGGAACATGCCGACCAGAATCGCCAGAATCCAGAATTCAAGTGCGGCGCGCAGGAAGAACGCGGCGAAGAAGACGATGCACATGTACGCCACCACGGCCGCGGTAATCATGGTTTTCGAGCCGAACCGGCCTGCCAGCTTGCCGTAGATGATGGAGCAGGGGAACGCCACGAACTGCGTGACGAGCAGCGCCACGACCAGCTGCGTGGAGTCGATGCCCAGCTGCGTGCCATACGACGTGCTCATGGAAATGACGGTGTTGACGGCGTCGATGTAGAAGAAGAACGCGATCATGAACATCCACAGCGGCTTGTTCTTGCGGATGGCGCGGAACGTGGAGCCGAGCTCGGCGAACGTGCCGCGAATGGCCTCGCCTGCCTGCCCCGCGGTGGCGCGGTAATGCACCTGCTTATAGCTGGTGAGCAGCGGAATGGTGAACGCCACCCACCACAGCGCGGTGATGACGAACGAGGCGCGCGTGCAGGCTGTGGTCGACCAGCCGAACAGCGCGGGGCCTCCGAAAATCAGCGCGATGCAGACGATGAACGGCACGGTCGAACCGATATAGCCCCATGCGTAGCCGTGTGAGGAAATGCGGTCCATCCGTTCGTTCGAAGTCGTATCCACCAGCATGGAGTCGTAGAACGTAAGCGAACCATTAAGGCCGATGGTGGCCAGCACGTACACGATGAGGAACGCGAGCCAACCAAGCGGCATCGCCATCGCGCAGCACATGACCACGCCCGTCAGGAAGAAGCCGGTGAAGAAGCGGATCTTCATGCCCTGCACGTCGGCGATGGAGCCGAGCAGCGGCATAAGCACGGCGATGACGAGCGATGCGATGGTCTGCGCGTAGCCCCACGTCGACACGATGTTCGTCTCGCCGGCCGCCTTGAGCAGCGAATTCGCGTAGATCGGCACGACGGCGGTGGACAGCAGCACGAACGCGGAATTGCCGACGTCGTAGACGATCCACTTCTTCTCGCGTGGCGTCATCATATGCTTGGATTGCTGGCTGGATTGCTGCGGCTGCTGGGCCTGCGCGTTCTGCTGGGACGGTTGGGTCTGCGGCTCGGCTGTGTCGGTCAATGTTGACTCTTTTCGGCTAAATGTCAATCTTATGGCTCATCTTATTCCATTACTTCATCGTACGGGCGTGGCGGGTGGTAGCAGACCATTCGACATGAACAGCGCATGAACAAGCATGTTCTGCCCGTACGGGCCGCATACGTGTGCTGTCGAGACATGGCAAAAACGGCGGAATATGGGGAATGCAAGCCGATTTTCGTCCACAAGTTTGCGATTGGCCGGGGCTGGTTGTATAGTTGAGAAGTTGTGTGTTCTGCCATGCACTTCGTTGTGTGGTGTCGAACGCGCAGACTTGCAAGTCAATAGTAATTATAGGGAGTCCATTATGGCAGCTCGTTGCGCAGTGTGCGGCAAGGGACCGCAGACCGGTTTCACCGTTTCGCACTCACATATTCGCAATAAGCGCACCTTCCGCCCGAACCTGCAGCCGGTTCGCACCACCATCGACGGCGAGAACGTTCGCGTTCGCGTTTGCGTGAAGTGCATCAAGGCTGGCAAGGTCCAGCGCGTTGAAGCGTGAATCGCGAAATAACAGCTTGAAACCCCGGTGAGCCGAATGGCCGCCGGGGTTTTGCTTTATCTGACCGTCCACAAGCCGTGTTGCGGCGAATGGCGCCGCCACGAATAATGGGGAATTCAGCCCGCCGCACAATCATCCGGTCGTGACACAATGGAGTGTTATGAGCACCACATGGCAAACCCCGATTTCCTCGTTCGAAACGAACCGCCGCAGAGTCGGCGCGCTGAAATCGCTGGGCGTGGTGTCCGTGGGCGACGCGCTGACCTACTATCCGTTCCGCGTCACCGACCCGGTGCCGGCACGCGCCCTGCGCGAAGCGAAAATAGGGGAGAACATGGCCTTCGCCGCGCACGTGCGTGGCGTGCGCGTCTTTCCGATGGCCCGTCGCGGATTCCGGCTGATCGCCGACGTTGATGACGGCGATTTCGCACGCAGCCGGCACATGGACGCTTCCATGGCGTCTCTCGTGTTCTTCTCCTATCGCAAGTCGTACGTCGATTGGATCCAGCGCAAACTGCACGAAGGCGCGTTGCTGGTGGTCGCGGGCGAGCCAAGCGTATACAACGACCGTCTGCAATTCACCCATCCCGACATACTGACGGTCGATCCAGCCGGCGAGCAATTGCGCAGCCGCTCACCTGAGGAAGCCGCCGAATGGGATGACGGCTTCGGCACGGAACAACCGGCGGCAGCCCCGCAATCGCCGACCATGCCGAATCTCAAATACGATGCGGCTTCCGTACCGGAGGCGATGCGCCACGTATGCCGCCCACGTCCCGTCTACCACGCGAACTCGCGCATCTCCAGCGAACACATCCACGAGTCGATCGAAAAATGCATGGACCGGCTGTGCGGTGACGAATACGCTGCGGCACAGGCAGCCCGTGCATTGCATGGCGCCGATGCCAGCGACGCGCAACATGGGGAATTCGACGCGCCGCAAGCCGACCGGCAGGCACGGACGGAAGCGCTTGCCGCCGCCATTCCCGACATCATGCCGGAAACGTTTCGTATGGAACATGGGCTGATGCACCGAGCCGAAGCGTTCAGGGCGATTCACGATCCGCAAAACCGCGACGGTTTCAACAAGGCGTTGCGTACACTGCGCTACGAGGAAGCGCTCATCTGCCAAACCGCGCTGGTGCAGTCTCGTGATTCGTCGCGTAAGGCCACGGCCACAGCCTGCGCCGACACGCGGCTGAAAGACGATTTCGTCGAGTCGCTGCCGTTCTCGCTGACGGACGGGCAACAGCAGGTGATCGCCGATATTTCCGACGATATGGCACGTGATTACCCCATGCAACGCCTGCTGCAGGGCGAGGTCGGCTCCGGCAAAACCGTGGTCGCGGTGGCGGCTATGATGCAGGCCGTCGGCTCCGGCAAACAAGCGGTGCTCGTCGCGCCGACGCAAGTGTTGGCGGAACAACATTACAGCAGCATCCGCGGCATGGTGGATCGGATGTGTGGTACCGGCGAAGAGGCTGACGAAAACGCGAAATCAGGGGAATCGCAGACAAAATCAACGCACCATGCGGTTGTGGATGAAAGTGGACAAGTCACGTCGGGAAACGCGCCGGAACCGCAAAACGGTGGACAATCGGATGGCGGCCAGGTGGAGAAACTGCTGGACGGCCAATCGAACAGCCTGCCGGACATTCCCGTACTGCTGCTCACCGGCGGCATGAAACTCGCCGCCCGCCGACGCGTCCTCGCGCAAGCGGCCTCCGGCAAACCATGCATCGTGGTGGCCACGCACGCCGCGTTCTCCAAAACCTTCCAAGCGCCCAACCTCGCGCTGGCGGTCATCGACGAACAGCACCGTTTCGGCGTGGAGCAGCGCGAATCGCTGAACGCCAAAGGCTCCACGGCACCGCATCTGCTGGTCATGACGGCCACGCCGATTCCGCGCACCGCGGCCATGACCTGGTTCGGCGACCTCGACATCTCCTGGCTCACCGAACTGCCCGGCGGCCGCAAGCCGATCCGCACATTCGTCGTGCCCGAAGCGAACGGCCCGCTGATGGCGGAAATGTTCGGTCTGATTCGCAAGCGTATCGACGCGGGGGAACGTGCCTACGTGGTCTGCCCGCGCATCGACGCCGACGCGAAGGATGCCGACGATGCGGGCGGTTCAGGCGATGCGGAAGTCGGTTCCGCATTCGACGCCACATACGATTTGGGCGAGGATGACGAACAGCGCGAACAGCGGCCGCCGTTGCATTCCGTCGCGGAAATCGCGGAACGCTTGCGATCGCTGCCGCAATTCGCTGGCATCCGTATCGCCACGCTGACCGGCCGCGACGATGACGAAACGAAATCGCAGATTATGGCCGATTTCGAAGCGGGCGTGACGCCGATTCTGGTGGCCACCACCGTCATCGAAGTGGGCGTGGACGTGGCGCAGGCCAGCTGCATGGTGATTTTCGATGCCGACCGGTATGGCCTGTCCCAGTTGCACCAGCTGCGTGGACGCGTGGGCCGTGGAGGCACCGAATCGGGCGCGTTCCTTATTTCACGTGCGCCGGAAGGCAGCGATGCGGCCAAACGCCTTGACGTGATTGCCGGCACGTTGGACGGCGCCGAAATCGCACAGGCCGACCTTGAATTCCGCGGCGCGGGCGACGTGCTGGGCGACGCGCAATCCGGCGGCAAATCCGGACTGAAACTGCTGCGCGTGGTCAAAGACGTGAAGATCATCGAGGAAGCCAGAGCGGAAGCCGCGAAACTGGTGGCCGAAGACCCCACGTTGCAAGGGTACGTGCAGCTTGCCGGCGCGGTGCTCGACTTCACGCGCGGCAACGAGACGTTCCTGACCAGCAATTAGGCTCGATGGTTATGCGCGTAATTTCAGGACGATTCAAAGGCATGGCATTGACCACGCCGAAACCGGGCACCAGGCCAACCACCGACCGTACCAAGGAAGCGATATTCTCGCACCTCGATTCGTGGGGCGTGCTGGATGACGCACGTGTGCTCGACCTGTTCGCCGGAACCGGCGCGTTGGGCATCGAAGCGCTGAGCCGTGGCGCGCGCGAACTGGTGGCGGTGGAATCGGCCGCACCGGCCGCCGCGCTGATCGCAAAGACGTTGACGGCGTTGAAGCACAACCGTTCCTGGGAGCCGGGCATGAGCGCCCGCGTGGTCAAGGCGCGTGCGGAAAAGTACGCGGCGGCCGCATCGGCGGTCGCGCCGTTCGACGTGATCTTCATTGACCCGCCGTACGCGTTCGAAACCGAGGCGTGCAACCAGTTGCTGGCCGATTTGGCGGGCCGTGAGTCCGGCGAACTGACTGGCGAGGGCACGGTGATCGTGCTGGAACGCTCCACTCGTTCCGACGAGCCGACCGCGCCCGAAGGCTGGGATATCACCGACCGGCGTGATTACGGCGAAACCGCCGTGTATTACATCGAACCTGCCGAATCCGCCGAGCCGGCAGAGCCGGTTGAATCCGCGGACTGACGTCCGGGCTTCCCAACTAAAAACGTCGACGGTGGACCTGCATGCCCTCCGTCGACGTGAACAATCGTGCGTAATCAGCGCTGCCGTGGGTGCGCGCCGGAGACCTCCCAGCCCAACGCCATCAGCGTTTTGCGATCGGCCTTGTCAAGCTTGGAACAATCCAACGCCTCGATGAGGTCCGGACGCAACTTGTTGGTCTTCGCCAGCGCCTCGTCACGGCGGAAACGGTCGACTTTCGCGTGGTCGCCGGACAGCAGGACGTCCGGAACCTTGATACCGCGCCAATCGGCCGGCTTCGTATACTGGCGGTGCTCCAGCAGGGCGTTCTCTCCCGTATACGATTCCTCCACGATCGAGGCCGCATTGCCCATGAAACCGGGCAGCAGACGGGTGATGGCCTCCAACATGACCGACACGGCCACCTCGCCGCCGTTCAGCACATAATCGCCGATCGAATATTCACGCACGTCGACGCCCTGCGCACGGTAATACTGCGGAATACGCGCGTCGTAGCCTTCGTAACGGCCGCAGCCGAACAGCAGATGGTTGGCGTGGCTCAGCTCCGTCGCGTCCTGCTGGGTGAACAGGGGAGCGGACGGATTCGGGAAGATCAGCACCGGACGGTCGGTCGCCGGAACGGTATCGGCATTTGCGGCGATTTCTGTCGCCGATTCCGCCGGTTCGGCCGTGTCCGCGGAAGCCGTGTCGTCTGCGTCTGCCGTGGAATCGCAAGTAACCGTGGAATCGCAAGTAACCGTGGTCGGCTCAAGATGCAGCAGCTCGTCGAGGCATTCGCTCCACACCTCAGGCTTCATCACCATGCCCGCGCCGCCGCCGACGGGAGTATCATCCACGGAATGGTGCACGTCGTGCGTCCAGTCGCGCAGGTTGTGCGCGGTGACTTCGACCAGGCCCTTCTCCTGCGCCTTGCCGAGCAGGCTCAGGTTGAGCACTTCGAAATATTCCGGGAATACGGACACGATATCGATCTTCATAATGTTCCACAATACCGGTACGCCTGCCAAGCGCGGCGCGTACGAAAAAGGCGCCGGCATAATCGCCAGCGCCTTGTTGAAAAAGCAGCGGATCAGAGCCCCGGAATGAGTCCGCCCGGCGGGTCGAGGGTCAGATATCCGCCCTCGAGGTCGATGTCCGGCACGAGCTCGTCCACGAACGGCACGAGCGCGCTGTTCTCGACCACCACGCCATCGGCGTCCTTGACGGGATTGGCCAGACGGATCTTGAGCAGCCACTGGGCCACTTCAATCACATCCACCACCTTGCCTACCACAGTGCCGGGCGCAAGCCCCAGCGTATTGCCCTCGGCAAGGCGCGCCTCAAGACTGATCAGGTCCTTCGGGTACCACTCGTCTGCTTCAAGCATCTCCTCCGGATCGTCCGCTTCGCCATACAGCACCACGCCATTGGCGGCTTCGGACGCATCACGGTCGTCGATGCCCTCGAATTTGATGATCCAACGGTTTTTGAAGGTACGGGAGCTTTCCACCACGTACTCTTCCTCGCCGTCCTTCGTATACAACACAGCACCGGGAGCGAACCGGTATTCCGGTTCGTCCGTAAAGATCTGCACGGTGACCTCGCCCTTGAGCCCCTGCGCACGCCCGATACGACAGACCCTCAGCAGCTCAAGCTGTTGAGGGTCGTCGGAATGCATATCACGCACCACGCTAGGATCTCACCTGCGCACGTCCATGATGTCGACGCGCACCTTGTGGTCGGACAGTGCCTGCACCACGGTGCGAATCGCATTTGCCGTGCGTCCGCTGCGTCCAATGACGCGACCGATATCCTCAGGGTTCACGCGCACGCGAATGAGTTCGCCGCGCGGATTCTCATGGGACTTCACCGAGACATCATCGGGAAAATCGACGATGTTCTTGATCAGATGTTCCACAGCCTGGGCGAGCATGGTCACTCGGCTTCCGCAGCCGGCTCTTCAGCCGGAGCTTCCTCGGTGGCGGCGGCTTCGGCCTCAGCCTTGGCCTTGGCGTCAGCTTCGGACTTGGCGGCCTTCAGCTTCTGGGCCTGGGCTTCGACAGCCTCGACGCGAGCGGCGGCATCCGGGCCAGCCTCAACGGTCTTCAGGGTGCCTTCAGCACCGTCAAGACCCTTGAACTTCTGCCAGTCACCGGTGATCTTCAGCAGGTTCAGCACCTGCTCGGTCGGCTGAGCGCCAACGCCGAGCCAGTACTGAGCGCGCTCAGAGTTGATGTTGATGGTCGAAGGCTGGGTGTTCGGGTTGTAGGTACCGATCTCTTCGATGGCGCGGCCATCACGCTTGGTACGGGAATCCATGATCACCACGCGGTAGAACGCGTAGAACTTCTTACCCATGCGCTTCAGACGAATCTTGGTTGCCAAAATGGCTCTCCTTGTAACTAGGGGTGTGTGTTTCGTGTTCTGTGTGGGGCACGGAATCCGAAACCCACGTGTTCCTCACGTCACGCGATTGGTAGAGGGCCTCGCGCGCGCGAATAACTGAGCAATTATAACCGTGGGGTATGGACGCGTTCCCGTATGCGTTCCCGAGCGTCCGTTTCTGTTGACTCGGACGCTCGGCTTGCGTTTTGCGCATTCTGAATGGCCGTTTCTCCAGAATCGGACATTGGTGAGGTGTTGTGGCGGTCTCGGGCGTCCGAATCACCCGAATCGGACGAACTCGCTATGCTGGATATGTTCATTGGCGGTTTTCGTGCGCCTGATTATGGCCATTTCAAGGGGATTTGCATGAGTGTTGCGTTGTGGATCGTACTGCTGGTATGCGTGTTGTGGATCGCTCTGAGCGAAATGCCGGCCGGTTGGGACGGCCACTTGCCGTTGCCGTATCTGATTGCGCTGACACCGCTGTTGTGGATTCCAACATTGGTGATTGCGATTGCCGGTGCCGTACGGCATGACACCGCCCTCGCCATCGTCGCGGCGATCGCGTGCATCGCTTCGCTGCTGCGCAAAATCGCGTATTGGAACAACAATCTCACGTCCATCAACACGGCGCAGATGGTGGCCGACAACATCGCAAAAAAGCGTGAAACATCCTGTGGAACACATACGTCGACTGCCGCGGAAGCCGCGAAACACGGCCGTTTCCGCGTGATGACGCTCAACTGCCGGTACGGTCGTGCCAATGCGGCCGCAATCGTCAGCGCCGTCAAGGAACACGACGTTGCCGTGCTCGCGCTGCAGGAATTGACGGACGATCTGGTCGCGGCCTTGGACGAGGCCGGCCTGTCCGACCTGCTGCCGTACCGCCAGTTAGGGGAGAACAAAGATACGGACAACGGCGGCTTCAACGGTATTTGGATTCGCATCGAGCCAAGCGACACGTCGCCGATTACCGCCGTGATTCCCGCCGCCGACGTGCCTGGCGTGTGCTTCCCGATTGATGCGATGCGCGGCATCACTTTCGTTTCCGCCCATCCGAAATCGCCGATGCGCGGCTGCCGCGACTGGTCCGCCGGCATCATCGGCTTGGGGGAGCTGGCCACATCGCAGAAGCAGGGCGATATCACCGTCGTATTGGGCGACCTCAACTCCGGTACCGACCATCCGAGCTTCCGCAAGCTGCTTGACGCCGGCTTCCAGGACGCCGCGTTGACCGAGGCGAAGGGCCGCCGCGCCACGTTCCCATCGTGGCTGCCGTGGCCGCGTCTCATCCTCGACCACATCTTGTTCACCGCCGGTCTGACCGCATCCGACGTGCGCTCCTTCACGGTCAACGGTACCGATCATCTTGCTCTGGCCGCCACGCTGACGTTGAAATAAGCCGAAAATAAGCTGGCATAACGAAACTGCCGACGCTGGAAAATGTTCCAACGTCGGCAGTTTCGTTATATATGCCGTATTGCGATTGCCGGTTGTCGTAATCGCCGGCAATCGCACATATCGCGGCTTAGTGCAGCAGACGCTTAGTGCAGCAGACCGGACAGACCGCCACCTAAGTTCGGCGGCAGCTCGCCGGAATCGCCCAGCATATCCTGCAATCCGGCAGGAAGCGCCGGATTCTGCGGCTTCTTGGCGAACGCGGAGCCACCCGACGAAGCACCGCCGGAAGCCTTGCCGGCGAGCTTGTCGCGCAATGCCTTCTCCTCGGCTTCACGCTTCATCGGATTGCCGGACTTGCCCGACTTCTTCTTGTTCTTCTTGCCTTTGCCCTTGCCTTTGCCGCCGCCCATCGCGGGGCCTCCGAAGCCGGGCACGCCGGCGCCGACCTTGTTGCTCATGCGGCGCATCATCTTCGCGGCCTGGTCGAAGCGCTGCAGCAGCGCGTTGACCTGCGAAACCGTCACGCCGGAACCGTAGGCGATGCGGGCGCGGCGGGAACCGTCGATGATCGAGGGATCGCGACGCTCGGCCGGAGTCATCGAACGGATGATGGCCTCGGTGCGGTCGATTTCCCTCTCGTCGAACTGCTCAAGTTCCTTACGATGCGCGGCCATGCCCGGAATCATGCCAAGCAGGTTCTTCATCGGGCCGAGTTTGCGCACCTGCTGAAGTTGGTCGAGGAAATCGTCAAGGCCGAAGGAGCCGTCGGAGATCTTGACGGCGGCCTTGCGGGCCTCCTCCTCGTCGAACTGCTTCTGCGCCTGCTCGATCAGGGTGAGAATATCGCCCATGTCGAGGATGCGGGACGCCATACGATCCGGGTGGAAGACCTCGAAATCCTTCAATCCCTCGCCGGTGGAGGCGAACAGGATCGGCTTGCCGGTCACGGATGCCACGGACAGCGCGGCGCCACCACGGGCGTCGCCATCGAGCTTGGACAGCACCACGCCGGTGAAATCCACGCCCTCGTCGAACGCCTTGGCCGTCTGCACGGCATCCTGGCCGATCATCGCGTCGATGACGAACAGAATCTCGTTCGGCTGCACGGCATCGCGGATGTCGCGAGCCTGCTTCATCAGCTCCTCATCCACGCCGAGACGGCCTGCGGTATCGATGATCACCGTGTCGTAAAGCTTCTGCTTGGCGAGCTCCACGGCGTCACGGGCCACCTTCACCGGGTCGCCGGTGGTCTGGCCGGGGGAGACGACCGCTTCGCCGCCATCGGACTGCACGCCCTTCTCCGGCGCGTACACCGGCACGCCGGCGCGTTCGCCGACCACCTGCAGCTGCGTCACCGCGTTCGGACGCTGCAAATCGGCCGCAACAAGCAGCGGAGTGTGGCCGGAATCCTTCAGCCAGTAGCCCAGCTTGCCGGCGAGCGTCGTCTTACCGGCGCCCTGAAGGCCGGCGAGCATGATGATCGTCGGCGGATTCTTTGCGAAGTTCAACGGGCGGTCCACACCGGCGCCAAGCACCGCAGTGAGTTCCTCGTTGACGATCTTCACCACTTGCTGCGCCGGGTTGAGCGCTTCGGAAACCTCGGTGCCGAGCGCGCGTTCGCGGATGCGGCTGGTGAAGGAACGCACCACGTCGAGCGCCACATCGGCGTCGAGCAGCGCGCGGCGGATCTCGCGGATGGTACCGTCGATATCAGCCTCGGAAAGCTTGCCCTTGCTCTTCAGATGCTTGAACGCATTCGAGAGCCGGTCTGTCAAAGAACTAAATGCTGCCATAATGTTCCTCAGTCTAGCGTTTCACGCGGATAGCGGATGAAATGGGTGCGATTGCCTACTTCAGCGACCAAGTGGAGCCTTGCGGACCGTCCTCGATGGCGATGCCGGCCGCGCCCAGCGCGTCACGGATCGCGTCGGCACGTGCGAAATCCTTGGCCTTGCGCGCTTCGGCACGTTCCGCAAGCTGTTCGGAAACCAGCTTGTCGAGCGCGTCATGCTCGGCGGAATCGGCTCCGGCACCAGCCGCACCACCTGCGGCACCGTCGGAAACCCACGGCTCCGCCAGCGGATCCAAGCCCAACGTGTCGAGCATCGCACGCACGTTCACCAGCGCCTCGCGAACCTCGGCCTTCGCCACGTCCGAATCGGCGCGGTCGGCCAGCTTCGACAGCAACGTGTTGCCGGAACGGATCGCCGTGAAAATCGCAGCGGAAGCGCCCGAAACGTTGATGTCGTCGTTCATCGCGGCAACGAAATCGGCGGGAAGCGCGTCGGCGGAAATCGCCATAATCTCTTCTCGTGACGGCTGTTCGCCGACGGCAGCGCCCGCGCGCTCGATGAAGTTCGCCACGCGGTCGTACGCGGACTGCGCCTCGGCAAGCGTCTGGTCGGACCATTCCAGCATGGAACGGTACTGCACGGAACCGAGGGCGTAACGCACCACCCAAGCGGAATGCTCGGCCAGCACCGCCGGCACGGACAGGCCGTTGCCGAGCGACTTCGACATCTTCTCGCCCTTCGCGGTGACCCAGGCGGAATGCATCCAGCGCGCGGCCGAATCGTAACCGGCGGCGCGCGTCTGCGCCATCTCGTTCTCGTGGTGCGGGAATCGCAGATCAAGACCGCCGCCGTGAATGTCGAACATGTCCTTCAGGTAACGGTGGCTCATCGCGGAGCATTCGATATGCCAGCCCGGACGGCCCGTGCCGAACGGGGTATTCCAGCGCGCGTCGAGCGGATCGGAATCCTTCGGCGCCTTCCACAGCGCGAAATCGCGCGGATCATGCTTGTCGGGGGACATGTCGGCAGGGTCGACCGGATTGTACTTGTCGTTGCCCGCGTTGTCCACGGACGGTCCCATCGCGTCGGTCACTTCGGAAGCCGCGTCGGAAACCGCGGTCTGCTTCTGGTGCGTCAGCTCGCCGTAATGCGGCCAGCTCGCCACGTCGAAGTAGACGTTGCCGGTCGGGTTGCCGTCCGCGTCACGCACCACATAGCCGTGGCCGTTGTCGATGATCTTCTTGATGAGGTCGATCATGTCGATCATGTGGCCGGTGGCGCGCGGCTCGTACGTCGGCGGCTCCACGCCAAGCTTGCTGTACGCCTCGGTGAACTCGCGTTCGTAGATATACGCGCGCTCCCACCACTGCTGGCCCGCGGCGGCGGCCTTGTCGAGGATCTTGTCGTCGATGTCGGTGACATTGCGCACGAACGTCACATTGTAGCCCAGTCGCTCGAACCAGCGGCGCACCACGTCGAACGCGACGGCGGCGCGGATGTGGCCGATATGCGGTGAGCTTTGCACGGTGGCGCCACACACGTAGATACCGACCTGACCTGGTTTGATCGGCGTGAAGGACGACACGGCGTGCGATGCGGTGTCGTACAGCTTCAGCCCCGCGGCGGCCTTCGCCACCGCAAGAGCGCCGGAAGTGTTGGTATTCTGCGGTTCCTGCGTGTTTGTCATAGTCACGAGAATATTGCCAGAATCGGACATGACGCTTGGTTTTCCCGGCATATGCACGGCATCGTATTGCGAACGTATGCAGACACAGAGCCGAATCGCGAGCGTCATTTACGCAGATGATGTAAAAATAGTGGCATGACGCAATCGCATGTGCTGATTCTTCAACACGTCCCGTGGGAGAAACCGGGGCGCATTTTGGATAGTCTCGACGACTTGGGCATGTCGTATGAAGTGATGAACATCGCCAAAGAGAAAAAGCCCGATCTTCCCGATTTCAGTGACGTCTCCGGCATCGTGATTATGGGCGGCCCCATGGGCGCGCTCGACACCGACAAGTATCCCGGTCTCAAAGCGGAATCCAAACTCGTACGCGCCGCCGTCAGCGTCGGCAAACCGTTGCTGGGCGTGTGCCTCGGACATCAGATCATTGCCACCGCGCTGGGCGCGAAACTCAAGAAGGGCAGCGAGCCGGAAATCGGATTCGCGCCGATTAAACGCATCGACAAGCACGACTACTTCTCCATGTGGAACAAGACGTTGGACGTGCTGCACTGGCACAACGACGTGGTGACCCTGCCGGAAGGCGCACAGCCGTTGGCCAAAAGCGCGAAGACGAAGAACCAGGCGTTCCGGTTCGGTTCGGCGCTTGGCCTGCAATTCCACCTGGAGGTCACCCCCACGTTGTTGGACGAGTGGCTGGACGAGCCGTGCATGGTGAAGGATTTGAAGGCCGCCGGCGGTTCGAAATCGCAGCTACGTGACGCCTTCGCCGAATACAATCCGCAGCTGCAGCCGATGGCCGATCAGGTTTTCTCCGGATTCGCGGCCCGGTGCAGCACCTATGCCGCAACGCTGGAGCGCTGATAAGCGTTCTGCCCGCTACACGCCCCACTGAATCGCCAGCTGAGTGCCTTCCGTAGGTGGTTCCTGAGTTCCGTAGGTGGTTGGGTGATGGGCCAGTGTTTCGGAAAGGCTGAATTTAAGGCTTTTCTTCGTGCGGTATCCGAAGACAACCACCTACGGAAGCGGAAAACCACCTACGGAATCTTCTAGGGCGTTTTCGTTGCCTACATTCCAAGGTCTCCTGTCTACGTTTCGCATCATGCAGCTGGTGAGCAAGCCCCAAATACGTGTGCGGGAGGCGGTGTTCCGCCGACGCGCTACATTGGTGAGTTATGCCGACTTATGATTTGGGACTTGAACACGTTTCGCTCGCTTTCGCGACCAAGAATATTTTCACCGATGTGACGCAGGGCGTTTTCGAAGGCGACCGCATCGGCATCGTCGGCAAAAACGGCGACGGCAAATCGACATTGCTGCATTTGTTCAAAGGCACGCAGGAGCCGGATTCCGGTCGCGTGACCATGCGCAATGGACTGACGTTCGGCATGCTCGACCAGCGTGACCCGCTCGACGACAACGCCACGGTGCGCGAAGCCGCGTTGGAAGGGCGAGAAGATTACGAGTGGGCCGCGGAAACCAAATCGCGTGAAATCGTCGAAGCGCTGCTCGGCGGCATCAGCCTGGACGCGAAAATCGGCTCGCTGTCCGGCGGTCAGCGCCGCCGCGCCGACCTTGCCCGCCTGCTGCTCAAGGATTGGGACATTCTCGCGCTCGACGAGCCCACCAACCACTTGGACGTGGTGACGATCCACTGGCTCGCCGAGCACTTGAAGAACCGTTGGCCGTCCGGCCAGGGCGCGCTGCTGCTCGTCACCCACGACCGTTGGTTCCTCGACGAGGTGTGCGAGTCGATGTGGGAGGTCCACGACGGTGTGATCGATCCGTTCGAGGGTGGTTACTCCGCCTACATGTTGCAGCGCGTGGAACGCGACCGTCAGGCCGATGTGCGCGAAACCAAGCGCCGCAACCTGGCTCGCAAGGAGCTCGCATGGCTGACCCGTGGCGCCCGCGCCCGCTCCACCAAGCAGAAGTTCCATGTCAAGGCCGCGCGCGAGCTCATCGCCGACGTGCCACCGGTGCGCAACACGTTGGAGCTGAAGCAGATGGCCACGTCGCGTCTCGGCAAACAGGTGGTCGATCTCATCGACGTGACGCAGATCTTCGAACATGCGCAGGGCGAGGCGGACATCGACGCGATTGATCCGGACGTCGCCGAAATGGAGGCGTCGGCCTCCCGCGTGGACGTGGTGCCGGCGATGTACGCCGAACCGCAGACGCACGGCAGCGTCGAAGTCGCCGTCGACGATTTGACCGATCCGCGATTGGTGGACGCCGGTGTGCCGGAAGCGCGGCAGGCGGCGGCGCAGGCGGAACAGGACGCGCAACAGCAGGCGCAATCGCAAGCATCACAAGAAAATTCCGACGAAACGGAAGCGGCGGAAGTGACATCCGCGGCGCGGAAGGTCACCGTGACTGGCCGTAAGATCCTCGACGACGTGACGTGGCTGATCGGCCCGGGCGATCGCTTTGGCATCGTCGGCGCGAACGGTGCCGGCAAATCGACCCTGCTGAAGATCCTCGACGGCACGATCACCCCGACCGCCGGCCATGTGAACATCGGCAAGACCGTGAAGTTCGCGGTGCTTTCGCAGCGCCTCGACGAGCTGGAGAAGCTCGGCAAATACAAGATCAAGGAAGTGCTGAGCCGCTACAAGCCGAGCTACATCGTGGACGGCAAGGAGACCACGCCGGGGCAGATGATGGAACGCCTCGGCTTCGAATCCGCACAGCTCATGACACCGATCAAGGACCTGTCAGGCGGGCAGAAGCGCCGCATGCAGCTGCTGCTCATCCTGCTCGACGAGCCGAACGTGCTCATCATGGACGAGCCGGGCAACGACCTCGACACCGACATGCTCGCCGTGATGGAGGATCTGCTCGACACTTGGCCGGGCACGCTGATCGTCGTCTCCCACGACCGCTACCTGCTCGAACGCGTCACCGACCAGCAGTTCGCGCTGATCGGCGGCAAGATCCGCCATCTGCCCGGCGGCGTGCAGGATTACCTCGACATGACCGAGGCCATCAAGAACGGCAAGGATCCGTTCGCGGATGAGAAGACCGGAAAGGCCGGCAAGGCTAGCAAGGGCGGTAATGACGCCGCGTCCGCGAGCGTTGTCGGTGATTCCTCATCCGTGTCTGCCGATGGCGACTCGGCTGCGGCCGCGCCGAAGCTCACCGGCAAGGCGTTCCACGAGGCATCCAAGCGCGTTGCTGCGATTGAACGCAAGCTGGCCAAGCTGGAGGAGCAGAAGGCCGATTTGGAAGCGCAGATGGCCGCGCACGACCCAAGCGATTACGAGGGTCTGGGCAAGCTCAATGAGCAGTTGCAGGCCGTCACGGACGAGTCCGAATCCCTTGAAATGGAGTGGATGGAGCTCTCCGAACAACTTGAGTAGTGTTCTTTCGGCTAAACCGACGGTGAGAGGCTCATAGGCATCGGTTTGAGTGGTATGGAATGTACAAAACCGACGCTGACGATTCGCTCAGCGTCGGTTTAGCGGAATAATTCGTCGTGGCTGCCGGTGCGTTCGAAGAATGCGACTGAATCGTTCGATGACCAGATCACTAGCCAGTCCCCGGCATTGGCGACATGGCATTCGTATCGCCCGCGCCAATTGCCGGACAGGGTGTGCATGTTGTGGCGGCGGCGCAGCTCCTCCAGCGTTTCCGGGGTGTTCTCCACTACCAGATCGATGACTTTTTCAAGTTCGGTCAGGTTCCAGTTACGCCGTTTGGCGTTCTTTTTCAGATCGCGGCTGAAGGCCTTCGCGAAGTCGGCGGTCAACCGGCCCATCAGCGCATCGCCGCTTCGAGCAGGTCGTGTCCGTTGGTAAAACGCCCCGTCTTGCCCGATGCCATGAAGCTGTCCGCTTCGGCAGCGGCGTTCAGGCTTTCGCCATTAGGCTCCTCGGGGGCGAACGTCAATGGGATGCGCCCGGTATTCACCATTTGCTTGAATACGGCGCGCACCACTGACGAGAGATCCAAGCCATAATATTCGGCCACGTCGGCGGCCGAACGCTTGAGTTCGTCATCCATCCGTATGGTCAACGTTGATGCACTCATCAGAAACCTCATCCACTTGTATGTACAAAAGTTAGATATTGTACATACATTTTAGCAGAAGAATGATTCCATCCAAGGCTGACAGTTGGTTAGCGGCATTGCGAGCCAGTTTCCTAGCGAAGGCAATCGTCGAACAGCGTTTGTGCTATTTCCAATACGCTGGCAATACTGAATCCGGAAGGTTCATGTGAGACTTTCACGGCGTTGGTTGCCTGGTCGATGGCGTATCCTCCACGAGGTACGTGCCGGAATGTGCCGAACGTGCAAGGCGCCACGCAGCAGGAAATCGCGAATGCGACAACGCAGCAGACGGTCCCGATGCCATATGCGAGCAGGGGCCTGCCATCTTCCAGCATGAATGCCGATGCGCCGTTGACGGCCAGCATGGGGCGAATCACGAGCCATAGCAAGGCCGATTGCGTAAGAGCGAAGCCGAGACCGGAAAGCAGCTCCTTGACGACGGATGGCGTTCCACGGCGGAATACCATCGGGCGTGTGGGCGAATAGCTTTGTTCCCCTCGTAGCCCGGAACCGAGGAACGCATACCAGCAGGCGACAGTTGGAACGAGCAAAAGAACAAACGCGATTTTGATGTTCTGATCAATGCCATAAGCCGTTGGCAGACCGGCATTGTCGACGATGTTTTTGATGATCAGACAAGGTAATGCGCATTGCGCCACGCAGATGAGGAATTCGCCGACTGCAAGCAGAAGCTGAATATGCATGCCCCGTGTGCGCGTGGCGAGGATGTATGCATATTGCGGCGCGCTGGATGTTGGGGAATCGGGCGTAAGACACGCGGGGCAGATGGAGTTGCATGCCTGACGGTACTTGAGGCATTGCGTGCATCGTACATATTCCCCTGAATCCCGTGGAAGCAGCCAAGACAGCGCAATAAGCACGATGCCGACGCATAGCGCCGCAATCGCATGGATGGAATCAATCGTCATCTCGTCACATTCCCCAACTCCGCATAGAGTCTCTTCCACTAGCCCATGCATTAGTCTAATGCGTGCAATGAACGATAGCCATTCGTGCGACAACGATGCGTGGCGTTTTATGCATCAGTGCCATATTCTGTTCGCATAGAAGTTCTTAGCTGTTTTCGCTGGAGAAACCAATGGAGGTGTCTCATGAATGAAGTGATGCGAAGAAGTGCCTGTTGTTTGTTGTCGGCTTTGTTGCTGTGCTCATGCGTCGGTTGTGCAAATTCCGTACACGAAATCTCTGAAGGAGACGCTGCCCAGAGCAGCAGTAAGAACGATGATGCAGCGGAGCAAGCGTATAAAGCGTTTACTGTGGACGCTTTGGACCGTATTGCCGCCGACGATCTCAATAACTCAGACAAACTGGTTCTAGTAAACAAGCTGGGCGCGAAATCCGTGCACGGCGATGATGCTATTCCATTTGCCAAAAAGGTCGACGAAAACAATATGTATTATGTCGTTTCCATGTGCAAACAGAAGGAGCAGGCTCCTTACTCACTTGTCCTCTACAAAGATGGACAGCCGCACACTGTAACCACTAGGGAATCCTGTACTTCTAATGGAGTGGAAACAGTCTCTCTTCCGGCGAAGAATTTCCCTAGCGCCACCTCATTGTCCATTATCAATATCGGCAATACGGATCTTGTTGTTTCCGTATATGAAGTAAAGGAAAACCATCATGAATAAGCGAAATAAAGTAGTTGCAGTAATTACTAGTATTTTGTTGGCTGCCTCTATGGCATCTCTCTCGATTCCTGCGCAGGCTGAGCAAAATACTGACGTTGCGCCTATGTCTTGTCCCGAAATTGGACATCATCAGTCTGTCTCTAACAAAGGCCGCATATTCATGGCAGGTTCTCTACCTAAAAATTGGCTTTCGCCTGGTGGGACATACACTGTAACAAAAGCCAAAACTACAACGGTCACTGGGAGTGTTACAGGCGGAGTGGATGCTGAATTTTCCTCATATGTTAAGGCACATGTGCAATCGAGTCTATCAACCTCACAGACTGTCTCTGAAAGTCAGGGATGGAGTTGGACAAACACATCAAATACCACAAAATGGGTTCAACTTGGTGCAGCTGGATACGAATTCGATTACACACGGTATGACGTCGTTTCTCCGTGTAATGTCGTCAATCAAAAATATAAGCATGCAAAGATGCCGACAAACCAGCCATGGTTATATCACAATTGATGTTTCCAGAAAACATCGCGGCAACACCAGAGAACAAATTGTGCCTTGCCCTCCATTTCTAGAGTTTTTCTGTGGGGGAAAACATTAGCTTAACTTGATGGGCTAGTGGAATTGTCAGGGACAATGACCATTCTTCATTTTCTGAATTTATGGTCATTGTCCCATTATGTTGTTGCGCAAAATCTTGTATGAGGGCTGTCCCGTAGTGATTTTCTGGAGCACTATTTATTGCGGCGTTATATAGATTTGATGCGAAGATGCGAACCGCATCTGGTCCTACAGAGAGGATAAAAGCAAAAGCCCCGGGTTTCCCGTGTTTGGCAATGTTATTGAGAATTTCGGTACAAACCGTTTGCAACGATGGTAGTAGTGACTTGTCCATTGCGTTTAGATTCCCGCGGATTATTGGTGTCCCGGTAAAACCCAGTATTCTCAGTCTTTTGCATTGAGCTTCTATATGTTGTTGAAAGAGCTCGTCCGCGTCTTCCTCTTTGTCTGTTTTAAGCTCATCGGTCATCGGGCTGATAATTTGAGTGCGAAGCTCATGTAATGCCTGCATGAGGACTTGTTCAATCTGTGGCAAAGTGTCGCTGCTCTCTGAGGGCTCTTTCTTGCGACACAGCAGAATCGCATATGTCATAGCTCCTGCGATGGAATCGTGCAGTATGTGAATTTCTTTGAGTCTTTTCTGCTGGCGTCGAACTTGTTCTTGTGCAATCGCCAGGTCGGTTTTCCGTTGCTCTGTCTGTATCTTCCACCGTATGGCAAAGCCAACGAAGAATGCTCCAATGTAGGAGCACGCAAGCACAGGGATGCTTGGATTGTAGTCGATGCCGCCTGTCCAATAGCCCAAAGGAAGTGCTAGTGCGCAAAGCAGCGGTCCCATGATGGCAAATTCAAATCGTTTGATTTCAAAAGCAACTATTCCACATACAAGCCATGTGCCATATAACGTCGAAGGGCCATCGCATATTGCCGGGATTATTGCACATGCTATGTGTGTTACAAGAATCGCCATGCTTGCCGGTACGGGGAACCAAGTCAGTAGCAACAGAGCGATGCAGTACGGAGCCAAATATAGCCATGACCAAGGTGACATATTTGGCCAAGCGGTCAGCTCGAGCAGGAAAAAGCAGATACAGATAATGGATCCCGCTAAGTAAGGCTTGCGCACGGCCTTTGCCAATGACATTATTTGTTGGGGCAGCCTCATCGTTATATCCAACCGTTTCTTACGCACATCGCAACAGCTTCGGCACGACTATGAGCATGGAGCTTCTCGAAAGCTCGTCGTGCATATGTCTTTACCGATGCTTCGCTGATATTCAGTTGGTGTGCAATAGTGGAAGTGGTGAATCCTCTCGCATAGTTGGCAATGATCTGTAATTCCTTGCCGGAAAGCCGCATGGAGTTTATGCTCTTCCCCGCCCACGACGCAACCTCGTCATTTCCAGTGGCTTTTCCGATGATTCGAACCAGTTGAATCGTGGGAATTTCTTTTGGAATAATCGCATAAAACGCATCGGACCATTGTGCTCCGTATCTTTTTTCGTTTTCGTCATCCAAAAAGGCGCTGATACCAATGACGGCAATATCTGGATGTTGTTCCTTGATATGATGCGCTAATTCCGAGCCGTTCATCCCAGGCATTGCGATATCGGTAAGCACGGCTTGTGGCCTTTGTGCAGAGTCCCTCATGGCCTCAAGTGCTTGTTCTGCAGAGGTGACAGTCCACAGAATCTGTATTGGTGCGCATGTCTCGACCAATAAGCTTTGAATTGCGCTCGCGACCAGTGGATCATTATCCACAATCCCTAGAGTCGAATCATTGACAATCGTGCGCATATAAATTCCCCGTGGTTTGTTTCTCGTTCCAGAATAGACATTTTTCGCAGCTGCAATAGATCGCGGCGTTACCGGTGAGACACATGTTGCGAACCCATTCAAAAGCAAATATTTTGTACAAAAAATTTGTATATAATGGGAGGCGGTGGAAAGGAGACCTTTGCAATGACTGACGTGACCCCTAACGAAGCGCGGATGCCCGAAGATGCCGCAGTGACCGTGACCAATGCCGATACTCTTCGGGCCATGGCGAGTCCGATTCGTATGAGAATCCTTGGAACGTTGCGGGTGAATGGCGAGCAGACCGTGGGAAGCATCAGCGAGCAGCTTGGCGAGGCTCCGGGGGCCATCAGCTATCACTTGGGGCAGCTTGCACGGGTGGGACTGGTGGAGAAGGTGAGGTCTCCTGATGGCGACCGAAGAAAAAGCTGGTGGAAGGCTTGCCAAACCGCCGTTCGTCTGGGGAACTCCGAAGAAAAGAACAGTGCAGACAAGGCAAAGGCCATGGATCTGTTTCGGCGTTCGGCGGCACTTTCCTACGAGATGGCCTACGAGCGTTTTCTGGACAGGCTGCCGGAATTGCCTCGGGAATGGGCCGATTCATGCACCAGCGACGATCATGTTCTGAACCTGACCGCCGAGGAAATGTGTTTAATGATTGAGGAACTCAATGAGGTCGTACGTCGCTGGCAAATCAAGGCCGGCATGCACGGCGACGATGAGCTGGGTGTCGAACCCGTGGCGCTGATTCTACAGGCTTTCAGGTGGTTTTCGTAAGGAATCGGCGGACTTTGCATATGGACCCATAGGCGATCTGAACAGCGTGGACGGAACAGGGAAAACAAGTGAAACAAGACATGGACGGAACAGCGAAATCATTCTGGCAATCCGCAGGGTACGTTTCTTGGTTTACCGCTGATACGGCGTCGGCGGTCGGAGCGGCGCTGCGCGCACTGGCGATCAGTTTGCTCGGATATGCGGTGTCCGGTTCCACCATCGCCGCCGGTTGGCTCGGAACGTCGTCGATGATCGCGCAACAGGTTGCGAGCGTATTCGGAGGTACCTTCGTCGACAGGCATGACCGCAAACGGCTTATCGTGGCGAACGCCGTCGTCGGCGTTCTGGCTTGGGGCGCGATTGCGGTGCTGCTGCTGTGCGACGCGTTGTCGTTCCCCGTGTTGCTGCTGATCGCGGTGCTCGCATCCGGCATCAACGGATTTCTTGGGAGCGCTACGGATGCGATGCTTCGCTCGATCATCGATATCCGCTATTATCCCAAGGCGCGGAGCCTCAACGAGGGGCGTGACGCAACCATCGCCATGGCGGGAAGCCCCATCGGAGGTTTTCTGTACAGCATTGCTCCATGGCTGCCGTTCCTTGCGTCGGCATGCATGTATGCCGTGGCCGGCGTCGCCGCCACCGGCATCCGCGAACATGGTTCGGATGGCGGGCGTATCGGGGAAACGGATGGCGATGCAGTGAAAGGCGGTTTCTTCCGCGATTTCCTGGAAGGCTGGTCATGGTCGTTGCACAGGAAAACGCTGGCGATCGTGCTCATCGTGGCGGCATTGGTCAATTTCGGCGTCAATGGCATCCAATATGCCATCCAGCTGCATTTGGTGTCGTGCGGGACCAATGCGACCTCCATCGGATTCATCAGTGGCGGCATATCGCTGATGATGCTTGTGGGATCGTTGCTGGCCGGCAAACTCAGCGATAAGGTTCCGGTTGGACCAACCGTGTGCCTCGCCTACCTGTTCATCTGCTTATGCGTATTGCCGATGACGTTGACCGACAGCTACTGGATCATGCTGGTTGCCAATTCGTTTGTTGGCCTGCCGTTCCCGTTGATCAACGCGATGCTCCTCGGTTTCATCTTCGCCAAGTCGCCTACGAGCATGCAGGGGCGTATTACTGTTACATTGACGGTTCCGGCCCAGGTGCTTTCGATGTTCTGTAGTGCTGTGGCTGGCACCTTGCTCCCGGTTTTTGGATTCCATGGCGCGGTGCTGGTGTTCCTCGCGGTTCTTGTGGCAAGTGCCGTGCTGGTGATATGTTCCCGTTCCATTCGTAGCATTCCCAAGGCGGCGCAATGGGAACATACGATGTTGCGGTGAATCGAAATAAAAAGCGCCGCTCCACGAAACGAATCGTGGGGCGGCGCTTTGCCGTAGGCAATGCCGCTCAGCCCGTTCAGCGGCCGGTGATCTCGGAGCCGAGCACCTTCTCGCTCAGGGCTTTCGGGCCGCGGGTCACGGCGACCGCGCCGGAGCGGACCAGCTCGATGATGCCGTAATGCTCCAACAGACCGAGCAGCGCGTCAATCTTGCCCTCGGCGCCGGTGGCCTCGATGGTCAGCGATTCCGGATTCACGTCCACCACGCGCACGCGGAACAGGCGCACGATCTCGAGCACGTCGGAACGGACGGACTCGTCGGCGGACACCTTGATGAGCACCAGCTCGCGCTCCACAGTGGTCTCCGGATCGAGGTCCACGATCTTCAGCACGTGCAGCAGCTTGTTGAGCTGCTTGATAATCTGCTCGAGCGGCACCTCCTCCACTTCGGCGGTGACGGTGACGCGGGAGATGTCCGGACGCTCGGTGGGGGAGACGGACAGCGAATCGATGTTGAACGCACGACGGGCGAACAGGCCGGAGATGCGCGCCAGCACGCCCGGACGGTTCTCGACGAGCACGGATAGCGTATGACGCTTGGAACCCGGCTGGGATGCAGGATAATTTGCCATGATCGAAATTTCCTTCCTTACGCTACTCGTTCAGTCGTTCTCGCCGGCGCGCTGCAAAGGCTTCACGCCCGGCTTGTACGTGACGTTGTCGTTGGAATCGCCGGCTGCGACCATCGGCCACACCATGGCGTCCTTCCACACGCGGAAATCGATCAGCACCGGACGGTCGTTGATTTCGTTGGCCTTCTTGATGCATTCGATGGCCTCGTCCTTGGTGAACGCGCGCATGCCGACGCAGCCGTACGCTTCGGCGAGCTTCACGAAGTCCGGCACGTCCACGATGTCCGGCGTGTTCTCGCCGTCCAGCAGGTTCGTCGCGGAATAGTGGTGATCGTAGAACAGGGTCTGCCACTGACGGACCATGCCGTACACGGAGTTGTTGAGCAGTGCGATCTTCACCGGAGTGCGGTCGAGGAACGCGGCCGCCAGCTCTTCGGAGGTCATCTGGAAGGAGCCGTCGCCGTCGATGAGCCACACCGGCTTCTTGTCGTCGAATTCGCGGGCGGAGCCGACGCGGGCGCCGATGGCCGCCGGCAGGCCGAAGCCCATCGTGCCCAGGCCGCCGGAGGACAGCCAGGAGTGGGGCTTGTTGAATTCGATGATTTGGGTGGCCCACATCTGATGCTGGCCCACGCCGGAAACCCAGATGGTGTCCGGATCGGCCATGTCGGACAGCTGCTTGACGACCCACTGCGGGGCGAGGCTGCCGTCGGTCGGTTCGTCCCATGTAATCGGATAATCCTCGACCCACTTGTTGATGACGTCCCACCAGTGGCTGGTGTCGGGCTTGCCGTGCACGGCCTGCTCTCGCTTGATCTCCGGGATGAGGTCCTTGAGCACAGTGGCCACATCGCCGACGATCGGCACGTCCGGCTGACGGTTCTTGCCGATTTCCGCCGGATCGATGTCGATATGGATCACACGCGCACCCGGCGCGAACGCGTCGAGCTTGCCAGTGACGCGGTCGTCGAAACGTGCGCCGATCGCGACCAGCAGGTCGCAGCGCTGCACGGCGCCGGTCGCCGCGATCGTGCCATGCATGCCGAGCATGCCGAGCACCTTCGGATCGGAATCCGGCACGATGCCGCGCGCCGGCAGGGTGGTGACGATCGGAGCGCCGGTCACATCGGCCAGCTCCTTGACGAGCTCGCCCGCGTCGGAGCGCACCGCGCCGCCGCCGACGTACAGCACCGGACGATACGACTGCTCGAACAGCTTCGCCGCGTCGGACAGCACACGACCGTGCGCCTTGGTAGTCGGATTGTATCCCGGCAGGATCATGCGCTGCGGCCAGGAATAGTACATCTCGCCGGTCTGCGCGGTCTTGGTGACGTCCACCACCACCGGTCCCGGACGGCCGGAGCGTGCGATGTAGTGCGCCTCGGTCAGCACGCGCGGAATGTCCTGCGCGCGGGTGATGAGGTACGAATGTTTGACCACCGGATAGGTGGCGCCGACGATATCGGCTTCCTGGAAAGCGTCCGTGCCGATGGCGTTCACGCCGACCTGGCCGGTGATGACGACCATAGGAATGGAATCCATGTTCGCGTCGGCGATCGGGGTGATCATGTTCGTCGCGCCCGGACCGGAAGTGACGATGCACACGCCCACCTGTCCGGTGGTCAGCGCGTAGCCTTCTGCCGCATGTCCGGCGGCCTGCTCGTGACGCATCAGCACGAAGCGGAACTTCGTATCGTCCTTGATGGAATCGTAGACGGGCAGAATCGCACCGCCCGGAACGCCGAAGACGTCCTTGACGCCCAGATCCTCCAGCGAACGAACCAGCGCTTCGGCGCCGGTCATCTTTTCGCCGTCGACAATGGTCTGCTTTTCAGTGGTAGCGGATGCCTTTGGCATGCCGCTGAATGCCTGCAGAGGCGTAGGTAACACCATGTTCCCTCTCATGCTCGTTCGTGGAAAATTTCCTCGTAAGGGGCCGCGGTCGCGTCGTTCATGCGCCGTTTTACCCCTTAAACGGAATGCTATGCAATCGCTTGTGGCGGATTGCAGCCGCATTCCTCTCTGATAATGAGTCTATGCTAACGGCTGACAGCTTGGTTTGCCGGAAAGGCCCATATTCTGGCGCGTTACGCGCCATTGTGATATGGACCATATTTTTTGCGATTGCGACGCTGCCTTGTAATGCTGTTTCGTGACGCCGGCCGTGCCGCCGCTTGCGTTACCGTTTGCGCGGTTACTTGCCCTGCGCTGCATCCTGCGTGCCACCGTTGGACTTGCGGTGTGACCTGTGGTGCGACTTATGCGTCTTCCCGTTCTGCTTGCCGCCCATTTCGCCCTTGCGACTGTCAAGCGCCTTCCAGCCCATTTCCGCGGCCGCCAGCTGCGCCTTGCGTTTGCTGCTGCCGGTACCGACGCCGATGACTTCGCCGCCATCGCCGAGAATCGCGCGCGCGGTGAACTCCAGTGCGTATTCCGGTCCGGCGACCGACGTCTGGTAGTGCGGGTCGGGCAGACCCATCTCATGCGCCTTGACGGTCAGCGACGTCTTCCAATCGAGCGCCGGACCTTCGGTGGCGACCTCCGCCAGCGTATCGTCGACGAGATGATGCACCACGCGGCGCGCCTCGTCGATGCCGTGCTGGATGAACGTCGCGCCGATCAGCGATTCGACGATGTCGCACAGAATCGAGCTTTTGTCCGCGCCGCCCTGTTCCGCCTCGCCGTGGCCGAGCAGAATGTACGGGCCGACGTGCAGTTTTTCACGGGCGATTTTGCTCAGGGATTCCTCGGAAACCGCCTTCGCACGCATTTTGGCCAGCTGGCCTTCGTTCATGTCGGGATGCACCTTGTACAGCGTTTCCGTGGAGACCAGTTCGAGCACCGCGTCGCCGAGGAATTCGAGTCGTTCGTAGTTCTTGGCGCCTTCGTGCTCGTGTGAGAACGAGCGGTGGGTGAGCGCTTCGACGAGCAGGTCCGGCTCGATTGTGGTGCCGAGCGCCTCGAGCAACACATTGGCGGTCATCTCGCCTTCGGGGGTGATGGACGTGCCGATGCGGCCGGCGTTGGTATTGTTGCCGTTTTCGGTTTGGGTGTTGTTCTGTGCGTTGTCCTGATTGGTCTCTTTGGCCATGGATGTTCCTTACCGTTCATGCGGTGGGCCGTAACCCGCCGCGGTCTGTGGTTGTGGCCGTTGCGCACATGGCAAGACGCCAGCTGATCTGGCGGTTTTGCTACGCAAGCAACGTATGTCGTACGCCGATCGCACGCGGAAATAAATCGCAATGCAATCGCCGTATCACTTGATAATAATAAAAGAAACCCTGCCACCCGTCGATGGCAGGGTTTCGATGCTTTATACCGTTATCCGGCAACCACTCACTTGGTGTGGATGGAGCGGACAGCCTCGCGGTACACGCGGCCGCGGAAGGAACCGCAGCTCGGGCATGCCATGTGCGGCAGCGTCGGAGCGCCGCAGTTCGGGCAGGTAACGGTCTGGGCGGCCTTGGCCTTCCAGTTTGCGCGGCGAGAATGGGTATTCGCGCGCGAGGTCTTGTACTTAGGCAGTGCCATTGTGTTTCCTCTATTTCGTTCGAACGATTGAGCTTAAGCGTTCAGTATCTTAACGTGAGCTCCGTACAAACGATGGACCATCCCATCCGAACGGCTTATTCCTTGCCTTCCAGCTTGGCTTTCAGCCCTTCCAGCGCGGCGAAACGAATGTCGGTCATGTCATGCTGATGGTCGGGGTTCTCGTTGAGGTCGATGCCGCACTGCGAGCACAGGCCCTTGCAATCCGGCTTGCACAACGGCTGCAGCGGCAGTTCCTCGACCAGCGTGTCGCGCAGCAGCGCCTCGAGGTCGGCCCATGCGCCGCCGTCGAGCAGCGGGTACGTGTCTTCCGCCTCGTCCTCGCCGGCGATGATGTCCACTTCCTCTTCCTTGCCGTTCTTGCCGGCCTTTTCGCCCTTGCCGGCGGCGGACTTGTCTTCATACGGGAAGAAGGAGGTGACGTTCACCGTCCAATCGCGCTGGATCGGCTTCAGGCAGCGCGTGCATTCGGCATGCACGGGAGCGCTGATACGCGCGTTCAGAATCAGACCGTCGACGATCGAATCGAACGAGCCGACCACGCTCACATCCGCGCCTTCGTCCACGCCCACGATTTCATCGCCGATGCCGCTCGGCGCGGGGAAAGTGGCGTCGATCTCCTTGCTTTGCCCCGGACGCGAGGCCACCTGCGCCACGGAAACGGCCCATGGGGAATCTTCAGTACGTGCCATAGTTCAGTCTTTCATCGCTTTCTTGCTATGCGTTTTGCTATGCGTTCCACGCGTGTTACGCGTCTTGTTCAGTTTTCCGGATAATCGTCCGCGTCGAGATGGTCCAGATGCGCGCCGGCTTCGCGTTGACGATCGTACAGCACGTTCAGGCCCGCCTGCACGCCGGTGCCGATCTTGTCGACCTGCTGTTGCAACGATTCCATCATGGTGATGCAGTATTTGTCGGCGTTCTGCGTGAGCTTGTCGGCCTTGGCTTGCGCCTGGTCGAGAATGCCGCGCGCCTTCTGCCTGGCGAGTTCCGTCACGTTCTCCTGCCCGGCAAGGAACTGCGCCTGCTCGTTGGCTTCGCGTACGGTGTCGGCGGCACGCGACTGCGCGGATGCGATGATCGCGTTGGCTTGCGTTTGCGCGCTTTCCAGACGGCGTTCCGATTCGCGCATCAGCGCGGAGGCGCGTTCCAGCTGCACTGGCAGCATCTTCTTGAGTTTGTCGAGCTTGCCGGTGAACGATTCGCGGTCCACGCGCACCGAGCTCGGCGCGAACAGAATCGGCTTGGCCTCGTCCAATTCCTCTTCGATGCTGTCGATGATGTCGTAGACGGTGGTGAATTCGTCGCGGCTGCGATCCGAACTGTCGTCGAGTGGTGCGTTGGGGTCGAACGTGGCGCGAAGGTCGGGCAGGTCCGACATGGAAATCGACGGTTTCGACGATTTCGCGGGCTTTGCCGGCTCATCCGTAGCACGATCGGCGGCATTGCCGGTTGCGGAATTGTTGGTCGCTGCGGTACCGGCAACAGCGCCGGTGGCCGGATAATCGGCCGCCGCCGTGACCGGCTGCTGCGACGTGGCGTCATCGGCGTCAGCAAGCGGCTTGAAATCGTTGGTCTCTTCACTCATCATGCTCTCTTTTCGTTCTTGAGCGCCTCGCCGAGCAGCGGAATCACGCAATCGGGCACCATGCCCGTCACATCGCCTCCGTGCCGTGCCACGTCCTTGACGATGGAGCTGGAGATGTGCTCCAGGTCCGGGGCCGCAGGCAGAAACAGCGTCTCCACTCCGGCGAGTTTGCGGTTGACCAATGCCATGCCCAGCTCAGCCTCGTAATCGCCGTTCTGCCGAAGTCCTTTGACGATGACCGTCGCACCGATTTTCGTGCAATAGTCGGTGATCAGGCCGGTGGTCGACGCCACCTTCACATTGGTGCAACCGCGCTTGGCGAGCGCCTGGCGGATGATCTCAACACGGGTTTCTTCGGAGAACATCGGCGTCTTCGCCGCGTTCACGGCCACCACCACATGCACTTCGTCGAAAAAGCGCGCGCAACGCTCGATGACGTCCAGGTGGCCGGCGGTCACTGGGTCGTACGACCCGGGGCAAACTGCAATTGTCATAACCTTAAGCGTACCGCGATTGGTTGAGAACGTGCGCAACATCGGCGTATGCCCGTGTTGGCGCGGTTCGTGCGCACGGGTGGCGGCGCAATGCGGCTCGGCTATGATGGAAGGCAGTGGGGCCGCGATCGCGGCTTGTGTGAGGAGTCTTAATTATGGCATTTGCGATTTTCGATGGCCTGTTCGGATCCGACGATCCGGTTTCGCCGCTGTCCAACCCGGATGCGGGTACCGGTACCGCCGTTCTGGAACGTCCTGAAGAGGAAACGAAGCTTGATGACGGTGGCAATGGCGATGCCGACCGTTTCGCGCATTATGTGTCGCGTGACCGTATCGCCGAATCGAAGATGACGGGTCGTCCGGTTGTGGCGTTGTGCGGCAAGGTGTGGGTGCCGAAGCGTGACCCCACGCATTACCCGGTGTGCCCGGATTGCAAGCGCATCTATGACGAGATGATGAACAGCTCGTTCTGATTGCCGTTCGACCATGTTGCCGATTCATGCCGCCGGTTGCGGTGGCTGAACGTGGCGATTGAATATGGCGGCTGGGTGCGGCGACCGAGTGCGGCGCAACGTCGTATGTTATGCAAAAACCGACGCCGGTGATTCACCGGGAGTCGGTTTTTGTTATGTCGTTTGCTCCGTACAGGGCGGTTCACGCCATGACGGACGTCACAGCACGGTGACTTCGGTCGGGATGACCGGATCGCCCTTCATCAGGCTCTGCGCGCCGATCGGCAGTTCGGCGAGCGCCTGCGCGCGGTAGTTGTGCGCGTTGACGATCGCGTCGTGGCCCTGGTATTCGCTGTGGTTCTCACCATTGGTGACGTAGTCGACGAGCAGGTCCTTCCAGCCGTCTTCCGGCTGGTATGCGGCGAGCTTGTCTTCGGAGCCGGAGATGACGTGTTCGCAGTCGGCCAGCGAGTATTCGTAGGAGCGGAAGGCGAGCTTGCGGCCCGGAACGGTGGCCTTGTCCTTCGACTTCTTGGCGACCGGCTGCATTTCGCCGGCGGAGTTCTCGCGTTCGGTGAGCTTGTAGACCATCGCGCAGGTCGGGGCGCCCGAGCCGGTGACGAGCATGGTGCCCACGCCGTAGGAGTCGACCGGTGCGGTCTGCAGTGCGGCCAGCGCGTATTCATCGAGGTCGTTGGTGACGGTGATCTTCGTGTTGGTGGCGCCGAGTGCGTCCAGCTGGTTGCGTACGCGCTGCGCGAGGGACGCGAGGTCGCCCGAATCGATGCGCACGCCGCCCAGTTCCGGTCCGGCCACGTCGACGGCGGTTTTCACGGCTTCTTCGATGTTGTAGGTGTCGACCAGCAGCGTGGTGTTCTTGCCGAGCGCCGCGATCTGCGATTCGAAGGCGCTTTTCTCGTCGTCATGCACCAGGGTGAAGCAGTGCGCGGCGGTGCCGATGGCCTTCAGGCCGTACATTTGCGCGGCCAGCAGGTTGGCGGTGCCCTTGAATCCGCCCACCACGGCGGCGCGTGCGGCGGCGACCGCGGCCCATTCGTTCGTGCGGCGTCCGCCCATATCCATGCACGGACGGTCCTTCGCGGCGGTGGCCATGCGGGACGCGGCGGAGGCGACGGCGGAATCGTAATTCAGAATGCTCAGCAGCAGCGTTTCCAGCAGCGTGCATTCGCCGAACGTGCCTTCGACCTGCAGGATCGGCGAGTTCGGGAAGAACATCTCGCCTTCGCGGTAGCCCTTGATGGAGCCGGAGAAGTGGAAGTTCTCAAGCCATTTGATGGTTTCCGGGCTTACCACCTTGCGGTCGGAGAGGAATTTCAGGTCGTTGTCGTCGAGGTGGAACTTCTCGAGCGCGTCGAGGATGCGTCCCTGTCCGGCGGCCACGCCGTAGTGGCGGCCCAACGGCAGATGCCGGGTGAAGATCTCGAATACGCACTTGCGGTTGGCGGTGCCGTCCTTCAGGCATGCGTCAAGCATGGTGTATTCGTACATGTCGGTCATGAGTGCGGGTGAATAATCCAGCATTTCCAAAGCCTTTCTTGACTTTTGGTGAAACTGACCATAAGTGTAGGACCCACGGTGGCCAATCTTTGGTTGCATCCCATCATACGTGCAGGAGGGGTCTCGAGGCGCGGCGTGCTTGGCTGGTGATAGGGTCGAATGCTGAAAAGACGAGTAATCGGACGGCGGCAAAAGCCGAAATCAGCGGAAAGCGAAGTGCAGAACAGCAATGGTAGCGATTAAGGATATGTTGGGCGACCAGACCGTGGTGCGTGCGGACGGACGCAAGGTGGACGAACTGCGCCCGGTGCGCATCACCCGCCATTTCACGGACGTTCCGGAAGGCTCCGTGCTCATCGAATGCGGCAACACGCGCGTGATGTGCACCGCCACGTTCACAGCCGGCGTGCCGCGCTGGCGCAAGGACTCCGGCCTGGGCTGGGTCACCGCGGAATACGCGATGCTGCCGCGCGCCACCGCCGACCGTACCGACCGCGAGTCCGTGCGCGGCAAGATCGGCGGCCGTACGCACGAGATCAGCCGTCTGATCGGCCGCTGCCTGCGTGGCGTCGTCGATATGAAGGCGCTCGGCGAAAACCAGGTGCAGATCGACTGCGACGTGCTGCAGGCCGACGGCGGCACCCGCACCGCTTCGATCACCGGCGCGTACGTGGCGCTCGTCGACGCGATGCATTGGGCCGAGGAACACAAGCACGTCAAGTCCGCCGACCGTGTGCTCAAGGACTGGGTCTCCGCCGTCTCCGTCGGCGTGATCAACGGCAAGCCGATGCTGGACCTGCCGTACATCGAAGACAGCCAGGCCATGACCGACATGAACGTGGCCATGACCGGTTCCGGCGATTTCATCGAGATCCAGGGCACCGCCGAGCATCGTCCGTTCAACCGCGCCGAACTCAACACCCTGCTCGACCTCGCCGAAAAGGGCAACAGGGAGCTGCAGGCCGCCCAACGCGCCGCGCTCGCGCTCGACTGAGCCGATCGACGGCACGGCATGCGCTGAATGTAGGACGTTGACGGTCCGATGGGCGACTCGGCGCGCATGGAACAACGCAAACAGATATAAGTCGGAAAACGACGGAAGGAACCGTAAGGCATGAAGATCATCGTCGCCACGCATAACGAAGGCAAACTGGCGGAAATCCGCCGCATTCTCGAGGAACGTCTCGGCGCGGACGCCGCCGACATCGAGCTCGTCTCCGCAGGCTCCCTGGGATTGCCCGATCCGGTCGAGGACGGCGTGACCTTCCAGGAGAACGCGCTCATCAAGGCGCGCGACGTGGCCGAACGCACCGGCTGCCCGGCAGTCGCGGACGATTCCGGCCTGATCGTGGACGTCATGGGCAACGCGCCGGGCATTCTGTCCGCACGCTGGGCCGGCGAGCACGGCAACGACAAGGCCAACAACGCGCTGCTGCTCAAGCAGCTGGCCGACATCCCCGACAGCAAGCGCACCGCACGGTTCCGCTGCGCCGCCGCGCTGGTCGTGCCAGGAGAGCGCAAGACGGACGGTGCGGATGATGATAAGCCGTACACGATCGCCAGCGAAACCGTCGAAGTCGGCGAAATGCCGGGCGTGCTGCTGCGTGCCCCGCGCGGCGCCAACGGTTTCGGCTACGATCCGCTGTTTGTGCCGAACGATCAGCCGCAGCGTGCGGTCGACGCCGGCGAAAAGCTCACGTCCGCCGAAATGGAGCCGGCCGAGAAGAACGCGGTCTCCCATCGAGGCAAGGCGCTGCGCTCGCTGGTCGCATCGATCGAAGCGCTGGTCAAATAACATCGGATGACGGCCGCGACGGGCGCTTGCCGTGGCGCACGACACTGGATGGCGTGCGTGCGATTTGTGCTCGTCCGGTTTTTCCGCTATGCTTTGTTTCTTGTGCGCGGCTAGCGTATGCTTACCGGGCATTGCGCCACTTTAGCTCAGTCGGTAGAGCGGCTCACTCGTAATGAGCAGGTCGACAGTTCGATTCTGTCAAGTGGCTCCACTGCCCTAGATGTTCGGAGGTTTTCCGAGCATCTAGGGTTTTGCATATGTGCATCCGTGCGTATCGGTTTTCGCCGTGCGCGGATGGTGATTGCGCGAGTGGCGGAATTGGTAGACGCGCAGGATTTAGGTTCCTGTGTCTTTGACGTGTGGGTTCAAGTCCCATCTCGCGCACATGTCCACGTTAATTCAGCCAATCGCGCTGCTGGCCATCATCCTCACCGGCTACCTGTTCAAACGCGCCGGCAAATTCAAAAAACCGCGACTACCGCATCATGCAGGTCGCCCTGTTCAACCTGGTTCTGCCCTGCGCCATCATCTACTCGTTCGCCACGAACCCGCATGATTCCAGCATGCTGTGGATCTCCGTCTTCGGCTTCGTGGTCGCGTTCATCCCGCCCGTGCTCATCTTCCTCACCACACGTCACACGCCTGTGCAGGATCGCGCGTTCACCATGCTCAACGGTTCCGGCTTCAACATCGGCTGCTTCTGCTTCCCCGTGGTACAGGCGTTTCTCGGCACCGCGGCGATCGTGCCAGCGGCCATGTTCGACATCGGCAACTGCGTGATGGTGGCGGCCGGCACGAACGTCATGACGCAGACCCTCCTGCACATCCAGCCCGGCAAGACCTTGGACGAGCAGTACCAGGGGCATGCGCCGGTGCTGCCGTATACGAAACCCAAGGATCGCGATGCCCGCCGGCTGGCACGCCACGCGCTGCTACGCAACGTGGCGAAAGGCTTCTTCGGCTCCATCCCGTTCGACACCTACCTGGTCATGATCGTGCTCATGCTTGCCAATGTGAAGATCCCCGCCGTCGTGGCCACGTTCGTTGAGCCGCTCGCCAACGCCAACTCGTTCGTCGCCATGCTGATGGTCGGCATGCTGATGGACCTGCCCGCCGGCCGTGACGATGTGATGAAGCTGCTGAAGATCATCGGCCTGCGACTGCCATTCGGCCTGCTGTCCGCCGTCTGCGCATGGTTCGTGCTGCCGTTCGGCGCCAATGTGCGCGAAGCCGTGGTGATGTGCTGCCTCGCGCCAATCGCCGTGTTCTCCACCCTGTTCACCGACGAAGTGCTCGGCAATGCGAAACTCGCCGGCTTCTCGCTGTCCGTGTCCGCGATCATCGGCCTGGTCATGATGACCGGCGCGCACTTCCTGCTCGCCGCCATCGCCTGACTTGCGTAAGCCGCGTGCGTGGTCGTGCGTAAGTTGCGTACGTAATCGTAATGCGATCGTTGCATACGACAGCCGTTTTCACGTGCGTTGAAGCTTTTCCGCTGAACGTTGCATACGATTTCAGTAATCGTCGTTTATCTGGCATGTCGCCGCTGAAAAGTGGTCGGAACCGCGGTATATCGCGCTTCCGACCGAATGTGTTAACTCGGGAAACATTTTTGTGTTGTTCTGTCGGCTTTTGTGAGTATCTTGTGAGGTGAAGAAAACGGCTCGTGCCGTGGAAAATCGAACGAGATTCCACCGTCACGTTCCGCTTCACAGTGATGATGAAAGGACCTATCAACATGGCCATCAATCCTCCCGTTGACGCCACCAAGACCCCGGAGTGGGCCGCGCTGCAGAAGCACTACGACGAGCTGCAGTCCGAGGGCATCAGCCTCAAGCAGTGGTTCGCCGATGACGCCGAGCGCGTCGAGAAGCTGAGCTTCGATGCAGGCGACCTGCACTTCGATCTGTCCAAGAACCTGATCAAGCCGGAGACCCTGCAGCTGTTCGCCGACCTGGCCAAGGCCGTCAAGCTCGACGAGCGCACCAAGGCCATGTACACCGGCGTGCACATCAACAACACCGAGGACCGCGCCGTGCTGCACACCGCGCTGCGCCGCCCGGTCGAGGACGAGGGCAAGTACATCGTCGACGGCCAGGACACCGTCAAGGACGTGCGTGAGGTGCTCGACCGCATCTACGCGTTCGCCGACAAGGTCCGCTCCGGCGAGTGGACCGGCGTGACCGGCAAGAAGATCGAGACCGTGGTCAACATCGGCATCGGTGGTTCCGACCTGGGTCCCGTCATGGTGTACGAGGCTCTGAAGCCGTACGCCGACGCCGGCATCTCCGCCCGCTACATCTCCAACATCGACCCGAACGACCTGGCCGAGAAGACCAAGGGCCTCGATCCGGAGACCACCCTGTTCATCATCGTTTCCAAGACCTTCACCACCCTGGAAACCCTGACCAACGCCCGTGAGGCCCGCACCTGGCTGCTCGAAGAGCTCAAGGCCAAGGGCGCCATCGACGGTTCCGACGCCAAGAACGCCGAAGCCATCAAGAAGCACTTCGTCGCCGTCTCCACCAACCTGGAGAAGGTCGCCGAGTTCGGCATCGACCCGAACAACGCGTTCGGCTTCTGGAACTGGGTCGGCGGCCGTTACTCCGTCGATTCCGCCGTCGGCACCTCCCTCGCCGTGGTCTTCGGCCCGGCCCGCTTCGAGGAGTTCCTGCACGGCTTCCACGAGATCGACGAATACTTCGCCAACACCCCGTTCGAGAAGAACGTCGTCGTGCTGCTCGGCATGCTGAACGTGTGGTACCGCAACTTCTTCAAGGTCGCCTCCCACGCCGTGCTGCCGTACGACCAGTACCTGCACCGCTTCCCGGCCTACCTGCAGCAGCTGACCATGGAGTCCAACGGCAAGTCCGTGCGTTGGGACGGCACCCCGGTCACCTCCGAGACCGGCGAGATCTTCTGGGGCGAGCCGGGCACCAACGGCCAGCACGCCTTCTACCAGCTGATCCACCAGGGCACCCAGCTCATCCCGGCCGACTTCATCGCGTTCGTGAACACCCCGAACCCGACCAAGGACGGCGACCAGGACGTGCACGAGCTGTTCCTGGGCAACTACTTCGCCCAGACCAAGGCCCTGGCCTTCGGCAAGACTGCCGACGAAGTGCGCGCTGAGGGCACCCCGGAAGAGATCGTCCCGGCCCGCGTGTTCACCGGCAACCGTCCGACCACCTCCATCTTCGGCGTGGCTCTGACCCCGTTCGCGCTCGGCGAGCTCATCGCCCTGTACGAGCACATCACCTTCGTCGAGGGCACCGTGTGGGGTCTGGACTCCTACGACCAGTGGGGCGTCGAGCTCGGCAAGCAGCTTGCCAAGCAAATCACCCCGGCCATCTCCAAGGATGACGAGGCTCTGGCCGCCCAGGATCCGTCCACCCAGTCCCTGATCAAGTTCTACCGCGCGAACCGTGAGTTCTGACCTTTGGGCAGAACGCTGTGCCTGGTGTCGCGCGCGACTCTTTCTCTGAGAGCCGCCACGAACAGCCCGCTGGGCTGTTCGTATCGCGAGTCCTGACTCACGATCGGCGCGCATAAAGCCGCGTGACGTGTGGCTGAACGAGATGCCCCATCCGTGTCTTGCGGATGGGGTATTTTTGATTATTGCTGTGCCGAAAGGCGGGACGCCGCATAATCCCGCTTTTCTTCAGGTCCAGCCGGAACGTCCGAAGGTAGCTGCGGACGTGCGCAATCGCAATATTTCCGGCGGATCGGCAACCCTTCGCAGGCAGACCTGCGGAGCGGAAGAACAGGCCGAGACGGCAATCGCAAGAACGTCGTACGAGGCCCTTACCTGTGCGCCGATATGCGGCGGCGACTCGAGGAAACACAATGGTTAACGCTATTGAGGCATTTGACGCCAAGCACATGAAGCCGGCCGAGGAAATCCCGGCTTTCCGTCCCGGTGACACCGTCGAAGTCAACGTGAAGATCAAGGAAGGCAACAACTCCCGTATCCAGGCCTTCACCGGCGTGGTGATCGCTCGTCAGGGCGGCGGCGTTCGTGAGACCTTCGTGGTCCGCAAGATCAGCTTCGGCACCGGTGTCGAGCGCCGCTTCCCGCTGCACTCCCCGGTCATCGATTCCATCAAGGTGGTCCGCAAGGGCCGCGTGCGTCGCGCCAAGCTGTACTACCTGCGCAACCTGCGCGGTAAGGCCGCTCGTATCGTCGAGCGCCGCGACAACTCCGAGAAGTGAGTTCGAATCGCAAATAAAGCGTGAAATCGGCTCTTCGGCAACCCGTCGAGGAGCCGATTTTCTATATTGGGCCGCTATGATAGGGGCCAGTGCGTGAAACCGGACGGTAAGGAATCCCATGAAGCATGCCAGAAGAAGAGTCGAAAGCGAGGAAAGCTTCGGCTTACGAGACACCCTGATCTGGTGCGGCATACCCATCGTCATCGTGCTGCTGGTGCGCATGTTCCTGTTCGGCTTCTACGTGATTCCGTCCGGCTCCATGCTGAACACCATCGAACCGGGCGACCGGGTCATCACCAGCAAACTCACCCCCAAAGTCTTCAAGCTCCAGCGCGGCGACGTGGTGGTCTTCAAGGACCCCGACCATTGGCTGCAGCAGGAGAACAGCGGCCGATTCGGCGGCGACTACCTCATCAAACGACTTATCGGCCTGCCCGGTGACACCGTGGCCTGCGAGGGGCCCGGCAAGCCGGTCACGGTCAACGGCGTGGCCATCGACGAAACTTCGTACATCCGCTCCGGCGTGGACCCCAGCTCCTTCGCGTTCAGTGAAAAAGTGACTGCGGGACATGTGTTCGTCATGGGTGACAATCGCGCCAATTCCGCTGATTCCCGCTACCATCAGGACGATTCCTCGCACGGCCTCGTGCCGGTTTCCGACGTGGTCGGCGTCGGTCTGGTCAAGTATTGGCCGCTGAACCACATCAGCACGCTGGACGCGCATCACGACGTGTTCAGGGACGTGCCGGAAGGATCTGCCGACTGATGTCCGTTTCCATAGTGCCTACATTGGATATGGAACGGGCGACCGCGGCCTCCGGCTACGACGTGATCGTCGGCTTCGACGAGGTCGGCCGCGGCTCGCTCGCCGGTCCCGTCATGGTCGGCGCCGCCGCAATCCGCACGTGCGACCTGGCCGGTTCGTCGCCGCTGCAAGTGCCCGACGGCGTGGCCGATTCCAAAATGCTGACGGAACACCGCCGCGAAGCCATATTCGAAGAGCTTAAATCGTGGTGCGCGTCCTGGGCGGTCGGCTCGGCCAGCAACACGGAAATCGACGATTGGGGCATCTCCTATGCGCTTGGCATCGCCGCATTGCGCGCACTCGGCCAAGCGGAAGAGAAACTCGGCATCGACGGCGATGGCATGCTTGACGGCAAGCCGGTGAAGGTCGGTGCGATCCTCGACGGACCGAACGACTACATCACCAAAGCGCTGAACACCTTCGACGCGCCTGACGTGCCGGTTCCTGCGGAAGTCTCTACCAAAGTGAAGGGCGACAGGTACTGCGCCACCGTGGCCACCGCAGCCGTCATCGCCAAAGTCACGCGAGACCGGCTCATGGTCGAACTGGGAGCGCAACCCCAATATGAACCCTATGAATGGGCCCACAACAAGGGTTACGGTTCGGCCGCACACCGTGACGCCATCGCTGAATTCGGGCCCAGCGACCTGCACCGCCTCTCCTGGCATCTCGTCTGACATACGGCATCTCATCCGCAGTCCGCGATTACGCTAATCCTTGCGGATGATGCATGCCGGAAGGAAACCTGTAAGTTCATCCCGCCGTCTGATGGCCGGGACCAATCCGTTTCCGTACCGTAGGAAACATGGAACACATACTTCACGCGACCGATCTGGTCATGGATTATTCGACCCAACAGGCTACACCGAACGCCGCACACATGCTGGCGCTCAATCACGTGGATTTCGGCATCCAGGCAGGCGAAAGCATCGCGGTCATGGGACCGTCCGGTTCCGGCAAATCGACGTTACTGCACGCACTCGCCGGCATCATCACCCCGACAGCCGGCAATGTGATGTTTCGCGGTGCCAACCTGGCGCGGTTGAGCGACGCTGACCGCACCAAACTGCGCCGCAGCGCCTTCGGTTTCGTCTTCCAATCCGGACAGCTGCTGCCGGAACTGCCGGCCATCGAAAACATCGCGTTGCCGATGATGCTGGGCGGCGCAAGCTACCAGCAGGCCACCGACACGGCCATGCTATGGCTGGAACGATTGGGATTGCGCCAGCTCGCGCAACAACGTCCCGGCGAAATGAGCGGCGGACAGATGCAACGCGTCGCCATCGCCCGCGCACTTGCCGTACGCCCTGCCGTCATCTTCGCCGATGAACCGACAGGAGCGCTCGACCAACAGACCGGCCACGAGATCATGGGTATCCTTATGCAGGCCGCGCGTTCGACCGGTGCTGCCGTCATCGTCGTCACACATGATCCGAACGTCGCCGCGTTCTGCAACCACACGGTTACCATGCGCGATGGCAGACTCTATTTACCGAAGCCAGCGCAACCCGGGCCATCCACACAATCCGCACAGCCTGCACGTACGCCGTCAACCAACGGAGGCGCGCGATGAACACCTTCCAATTATGGCGATTGTTCCACCGCCCCGGCACACGCGGTTCAACCAGCCACACTTCCGTGCTGGCAATCACGGCCTTCGCCTCCGCAACCGCCATCTTCCTCACCGTGCTCGGAGGCCTGCATGGCTTCATCTGGCGGGCCTCCGCCGACCACACGTTCGGTTGCATGATCAATTCCAACAGGTGCGCGCCCGGTACATACGAAACATGGTCCAAAACCCTGGCGCACGCCGACAAGCTCGTCGCCACGGTCGGCGACGGCCATTGGACGGCCGACCAGGCCACAGCCGTCATGAACACCTATTCCGACGGCTATGTGCTGCTCGCCGCATTCGCCAGTCTGCTACTCATCGTGCCGTTCGTGGCGCTCGCCGGCTCGGCGGCCCGTCTCGCGGCCTCCCGCAGGGACGCACGTCTCGCTGCACTGCGACTTGCGGGCGCCACCACCGCGCAGGTCACGAAACTCACCGCGCTCGATGCGGGTGGCCAGGCTCTGCTTGGCGCGCTGGTCGGCATGGCCGGCTACTTCGCGCTGATACCGGCGATCATGCTGCTCGACTTCCAAAACCAGCATTTCACCTTCGAACAGTTGTGGGTGGGACTGCCTGCTCTGGCGGCCGTGACCGTCGGAGTCACGCTGCTTGCCTTGGTCTCCGCGCTGGTCGCCCTACGCCGCGTGGCCATCACCCCGCTTGGCGTGACGCAACGTACCGGACAACCCATGCCGTCCGCATGGCGCGCACTGATTTTCCTTGCCGTGTTGGCCGTAGGCTACCTGCTGCTCAACAGCATCTCCGCATTCGCGCACTTGGGTCAGATGGTGGTCTACGCCATCATCTTCGGCGTCTTCTTCCTCGGTTTCGCCATGGTGAACGTCGTCGGTACCTGGGTGGTGGCGATGCGCGCCAGATCGCGTGCGAAACACCCGAAGGACGCGGCCACTATGATTGCCATGCGCCGTATCCTCGACAATCCCAAGCGTGCTTGGCGTAACGTGTCCGGTGTGGCGCTCGCTGTGTTCATCGCGGGGATGACGTCGGTGTGCGGATTGCTTGCCACTGGAATCGGAGGCAACCACGACCCGTTCGACCCATCTATGCTGTACATGCGCGATATAGCGATGGGTGGTTTCCTGACGCTCGCCTTTGCCGCGGTGCTCGCCGCCGTCAGTTCCGGCGTGATGCAGACGGGCAACGTCTACGACCAGGCCGACGAGTACCGCATGCTTGCGTTGGAAGGCACGGATGAGGCGACGCTCGACAAGGCACGCATGATGGAAGTGATCACCCCGCTCAACACGGTGATGGCCGTTTCGTTGGGGTGCTCGGTGTTGTTGCTGTTTCCGATTCTGGCAACGTCGTTGCTCAATCCGGCTTCGTTGCTTACGTTGGCCGCGGGAATCGGCTTGTGTTATGCGCTGATGGTGCTCGGAGGGTGTGCCGCGAATCATGCGGCGCACGGGCTCGGTTATGCCGGCTACCGTATGGACGATTGATGGCCTCGCCGCGGCGGTCGTGGATACCGCGGCGAGGACTGGCGAGGTCAGCCGAGGAGCACCGCGATGATTGCGATGAAAATCGGCGACGACAACGTCGAGAACAGAATGCCGTCGCGTGCGAACGACAGACCCACGTTGTATCGCGCCGCGTAATTGTAGACGTTCTGGCCAGTCGGCAGAGCGGCGAGCACCACGCACGCGTACAGCGTGGCGCCACGGAAGCCCATCACGAAATACGACAGCAGGAACGCGATGATCGGCATCACGATGTTCTTCAGCACGGCCACCGTGAACACCGCCGGAATATTCGACTTGTCCTGCAGCGGCTTCGTACCGTGCAAGGACATGCCGAACGCCATCAGAATCATCGGCACCGCGGAATTGCCGATCATGTTGATCGGGTCGTAAATGCAGCTCGGAATCACGAAAAAGCCGACTTCCGCGGAAATCGCGGACACGGCGATGCCCAGCAGCGAGCCGATGAGCAGCGGCTGATGCAACGGCTGTTTCAGGATCTCCTTCGCGGAGACCTTGCCTTTGGTGGTCACGTCGAGCACGGTCAGGCCGATCGGCGTGAACACCGCCTGCTGCATGACCAGAATCGGCGCGACAAGCGCTGGATTGCCCAGAATGTACGTGGCTATCGGCAGGCCGATGTTGTTCGAGTTCAGATACAGCGAATTCAGTGCGCCGATGGTGGCGTCCGCGGCTTTCATATGGAAGAACAGCCGGTTGAGAATCAGGAAGACCACACCCACCAGCACGGCCGAGAAGAACGCCACGACGATGGAGGAGTGGAAGATCTCGAAGATCTTCTCCTTGGACAGGATGGCGAACATCAGGCACGGGCTCGACACGAAGAAGCTGAACCTGTTGAGCACCATCTGCGCGGTCGGCCCGCCGATGCGCATGCGCGCGGCCACATAGCCGGTGGCGATGACGATGCCGATGACGCAGAAACCTTCCATCGCGCTCAATAGACCCGGCATTGCACTCTCCTTTTCGCTGCGGCCGTTGCCTCGGACCGCTACCTAGTGTGTCACCAAGCGCACGACAGCATGGCCGACCGTCTCAAAAGCACGCCCGAAATGCGATTGTCACCGGCTTTTGCCGGATAATGGACGGCATGAACGAACTTACGATTGGATTTTCCGCTTCCGCCACCAAGCAGGAACAGCTCAACGAGCTGATGGAACAGATCATGGGCGCCTACTCCGTCAGCGACGACGAGTGCCCGCTGACGGACGCCGTCGAGGTGTTTTTGAAAAAACAGCCGCATCTGACGGTGCGCAGGCACGGCGACACATTGGTGGCATCCACCGATTTCGGCCGCGAGCGCCGCGTGATTCTTGCCGGCCATCTCGACACGGTGCCGGTGATCGACAATTTCCCGCCGAAATGGCTTCAGCCGGGCGATCCGCTGATTCGCGAGGACGTGGCGGCCGGTCATGAGCATGAGCGTGTGATCTGGGGTCGTGGCGCCACCGATATGAAGGGTTCCGACGCGGTCATGCTGTATCTGGCGGCCACGCTGACGGACGCGAAATACGATCTGACGTACGTGTTTTACGACCATGAGGAAGTCGCGGCCGAGAAGAACGGCCTGCGCAAGGTGGTCGAGTCGCATCCGGATTGGATTACCGGCGATTTCGCGATCATCGGCGAGCCGACCGATTGCGGCATCGAGGGCGGCTGCAACGGCACGATGCGATTCGACGTGATCACGCACGGCGTTGCCGCGCATTCGGCCCGCGCCTGGATGGGCAAGAACGCGATCCACGCGGCGGCCGAGATTCTGAACCGTTTGAACGCGCATGAGAACCGCGCCATCGAAGTAGATGGCCTGACCTATCAGGAGGGCCTGAACGCCACGCTGATTTCCGGCGGCAAGGGTACCAATGTGATTCCCGACGAGTGCCGTGTGCACGTCAACTACCGGTTCGCGCCGGACAAGTCGCTCGCCGAGGCGAAGGCGCTGATGATCGGCGCGGATGCGGGCGCGAAACTTGGCAACGGCGAGCATCAGGCCACTGGTGGCGTGTTCGAAGGCTTCGGCATCGAGATGAAGGACGAATCGCCTAGCGCGCGTCCGGGCCTCAATTCGCCGCTTGCCCAATCGCTGGTATCGCTTGTCAAGGAACGTACCGGTCGTGACCCGCTTGCCAAGCTGGGTTGGACGGATGTGGCGCGTTTTGCGATTCTGGGCATTCCGGCCGTGAATCTCGGCGCGGGAAGCCCGCTGCTGGCTCACAAGCAGGACGAGCAGTTGCCGGAGACCGATCTGCTGCTCATGGCCGACCTGCTGGAGGACTGGCTGCGTTGAATCGCCGTTAATTCGCTGCCGCGGGCTTGCCGCAGAACCACTATTGGTCCACCGTTGAACCGCTGCTGAACCACTATGCCGGCGCACGTTCATTCACGGCGTGTCAACGCGGATCATTGGAAAACGGAGCGTGTAGGGGGAATAAATTTCCCGTCCTGTCACGCTCCGTTGTTTTTTGTGTCATACTTATAGACGGTGGTTCTGCAAAACCGCCGACGCATCCGATGGCGTTGATCCCCTCGCGTGAATGTTCTGTGAGTCGCGAGCGCAGGTGTCCGCCGTCGCATGATGAAGACTTTTGACGGAAGTTGCTTCCTACGGGCGCCATGATGCGCGGCCACGGTGAGAGCGTGGTGTGAGAACCGTTGGGGCTTGAGTGAAGGCGATGCGATTGCAGCGCGTTGCCGAGGAGCGTTGTGCCTACTACCAATGAGGGCCTCGATCAGGTCGAGGCTGTTGTGTCATCCGATAATTCAACCAATAATGCGGCAAGCAGTGCGGGTTCTGTGTCTGCCGATCCGGCTCCGCGTCGTCGTCGTGGGGGTCGCCGCGTGGTGCGTGGCGTAGGTGCCGCGGGCGCGTCTTTGGAGCTGAAGGTCGAGGAGCATGCCAAAGCCCCCTTGTTTGAGGAGCCGAAGCTTGAGCATGCCCAGCCTGCGCGTGATTCCGCTGATTTCAATGATGCCGATGACGCCGAGCCGTCGCGTCCGCGTCGTCGTCGCGTGACCCGTTACGATGACGACGATGAGATGCGTGACGAGCGTCCGCGCCGTCGCCGTCGTTCCTCCGTGGACGTGCAGGACGAGGACGATCGCCCGTCGCGTCGCCGTCGCCGTATCAGCGACGAGCCGCGTGATGACCGTGACGATCGTGACGATTACGGCAATCGCGGCAATCGTGACGAATCATCCGAAGACCGTGCGCTCGACGCCGTCAGCGCGCTGCCGGAAGGCCATGAGACGCGTCACAACCCGCGTCCGATGACGTCGCTGCTGTTCCAGGAGCCGATTCTGCCGGCCGCCCCCGCGGGCCGTGGATCGTCCGACGATGACGATGCCGACGATACGGGCCGCAGAGGTTCGGACGATGCCCGTGACAGCCGTGATGACCGCGACGATGACCGTCCGACCCGTCGCCGCCGCCGTCGCAGCCACGACACGGCCGATGCGGACCGCACGGACGTTTCGAATGACGGTCGCGGCCGTGATGACGGCAATGACCGCAACAACGACGCCGAAGACGATGAGCATGGCGATTCCCGCCGCTCCCGTCGTTCCCGTCGTCTGAACGCGCAGGAACGTCGCGCCGCTGCCGAAGTGGAGCAGATCGAGGAGGACCTGGTCCTCGATGGCATCACGTATGCGCCGATCGATGACGAGTCCCGCAATGGAAACGATGATGACGACGAGCAGCCGACGCGCACCCGTCGCCGCCGTCGCGGACGCGGCAACCATGAGGAAGCCGACGAGCAGCAGACCTCCGAACGCGAATCCCGTCGCCGTCATGAGGATGACGATGAGGAAGAGGGCACGGTGACCCGTCGCCGTCGCCGCCGCCGTGGAGGGTCGAAGGCCGAGGAATCGGACGAGACGATGTCCCGTCGCTCCCGCAAGCAGCAGTACATCGACGAGATCACCGACGTCGAAGGATCCACCCGTCTGGAAGCCAAGAAGCAGCGCCGCCGTGACAACCGTCGTGAACGCAGCCGTCAGAACCAGCTCATGGAGCAGGACTTCCTGGCCCGTCGCGAACACGTCGAGCGTCTGATGGTGGTGCGCGAACGTGAGCGCCACACCCAGATCTCCGTGATCGAAGACAATGTGCTCGTCGAGCATTACGTGTCCGACATCCAGGAAGTGGCCACCGTCGGCAACATCTATCTTGGCCGCGTGCAGAACGTGCTGCCGAGCATGGAGGCCGCGTTCGTGGACATCGGACAGGCCCGCAACGGCGTGCTGTACGCCGGCGAGGTGAACTGGGATTCCGCACGTCTGGAAGGCCAGCCGCGTCGTATCGAACTGGCGTTCAAGTCGGGCGATCCGGTGCTGGTGCAGGTAACCAAGGATCCGATCGGCCACAAGGGCGCAAGGCTTACCTCGCAGGTCACCTTGGCCGGCCGTTTCCTCGTGCTGGTGCCGTCCGGCGGCATGACCGGCGTGAGCCGCAAGCTGAGCGAGCGTGAGCGCGCCCGCCTGAAGAACATCGTGTCGAAGATCGCGCCGAAGGATATGGGCGTGATCATCCGAACCGCGGCCGAAGGCGCTTCCGAAGAGGCCATCACCAAGGATCTCGAGAACCTGGTGCGCCAGTGGGAACGCATCACCGCCAAGCGCGACGAGTTCCTGCACGGCAAGCGTCCGAAGCTGCTGCAAGGCGAGCCGGACGTGGCCATCCGCGTGGTTCGCGACATCTTCAACGACGACTTCTCCAAGATGATCGTTGAAGGCGACCGCGTGTACGAGCGTATCGAGGAATACCTCGACACGATGGCCCCCGACCTGAAAGACAAGCTCGAGAAGTGGGATCCGGCCGAACATGACGGCAAGGACGTGTTCGACAAGTGGCAGATCGACTCCCAGTTGCGTAAGGGCATGGAACGTCAGGTCTACCTGCCGTCCGGCGGTTCGATCGTCATCGACCGCACCGAGGCCATGACCACCATCGACGTGAACACGGGCCGTTTCATCGGCCGCGGCAAGAGCCTCGAGGAAACGGTGACCCGTTGCAACCTCGAAGCGGCCGAAGAGATCGCGCGACAGCTTCGTCTGCGCGACATCGGCGGCATGGTGATGATCGACTTCGTCGACATGGTCATGCCGGCCAACAGGGATTTGGTGCTCCGCCGACTGGTGGAGTGCCTGGCGCGCGACCGCACCAAGCATCAGGTGGCCGAAGTCACCTCGCTGGGACTGGTGCAGATGACGCGCAAGCGCATCGGCCAGGGTCTGGTGGAGGCGTTCTCCGAGGAATGCCCGACCTGCAAGGGCCGCGGCTTCATCCTCCATGACGAACCGACCGTTTCGGCGGATTACGACGATCCGTACGCCCTGAAGGGCGGCGATCCGTTCGTCAAGACCAACAAGCATGGCCATGGCACGGACGTGCAGGTGCCGAAGGGCTCCTCGCCGGACGTGAAGGCCAAACTCGCGCAGATCGCGGCGGCAGCCGTGGCCGCCAACAATGCGGACCTGGGCGAGGAAGAACAAGAAGAATAAAGGAAAATCCCGGTATGTCAACTTGACACGCCGGGAGCAGACTTGCGGTTGTACGCGGGTATGTGTAGATTAGATTGCTGGTGTCTGGCCGCGAGGCTCGAACGTGCCGGGCAGTAAGCTTTCCAAGTTAATAAAGGAACGGATATGTACGCTATTGTGAAGGCCGGCGGCCATCAGGAAAAGGTCGAGGTCGGTGACGTCATCCTCGTCAACCGTCTCGACGCCAAGAAGGGCGACACCGTGGAATTCCCGGTCGCTCTCGTTGTGGATGGTGACAAGGTCACCGTCAACGCCAAGGATCTCGCCAACATCAGTGTCAAGGCTGAGGTTGTCAACGATGAGGCCAAGGGCCCGAAGATCAGCATCATGAAGTACAAGAACAAGACCGGCGTTGCTCGTCGCAAGGGCCATCGCCAGCAGCTGACTCTCGTCAAGATCACGGCTATCGCCTGATTCGCGTAGGGTTAGAGTCAAGGACCGAAAGGAACAGACATGGCACATAAGAAGGGCGCGTCCAGCTCGCGCAACGGTCGCGATTCAAACGCGCAATACCTCGGTGTGAAGAAGTTCGGCGGCGAAGCCGTCGTGGCCGGCAACATCATCGTTCGTCAGCGTGGCACCAAGTTCCACCCGGGCGAGAACGTCGGCATGGGCAAGGACCACACCCTGTTCGCCCTCAAGGACGGCAGTGTGAAGTTCGGCGTGCGTCGTGACCGCAAGGTCGTCGACGTGATTGCCGCCTGAGACACGCGCAAATAACGCTTTTTGATGAAAGACCGCGCCCGTTATGGACGCGGTCTTTCTGCTATGTAAGGTAGATACATGAGTGATTTTGTGGATCGAGTGACCGTCCATGTCAAGGGCGGCGACGGCGGCAATGGTTCCGCCGGCATCCGTAGGGAGAAATACAAGCCGTTGGCCGGTCCGAACGGCGGCAATGGCGGCGACGGCGGTTCCGTGATCTTCATGGCCGATTCGAACGCCAACAGTCTGCTCGACTACCGTTTCATGCCCCATCGCGAGGCGGAAAGCGGCACCATGGGCCTGGGCGACACGAAGGACGGTTCGAAGGGCGCCGACCTGATTCTGCCCGTCCCGGTGGGCACGGTCGTGTTCGAAGCCAAGGGACCGCAGGGCAAGCCGAAGCATCCGGGCGAGCAGCTTGCCGACCTGCGTCACGCGGGAGACAAGTTCGTCGTGGCCGCGGGCGGCAACGGTGGTCTCGGCAATGCGGCGCTGGCCAATCGCACCCGTCGTGCGCCGGGCTTCGCACTGCTGGGCGAGCCGGGCGAGGAACGCGACGTCATCCTCGAACTCAAGTCCATCGCCGACGTGGCGCTGGTGGGCTTTCCGTCCGCAGGCAAGTCGAGCCTGATCGCGGCGATGAGCTCCGCCAAACCGAAGATCGCCGATTATCCGTTCACCACGCTCGTGCCGAACCTCGGCGTAGTGGTGGCCGGCGACATGCGCTACACCATCGCCGACGTGCCGGGCCTGATTCCGGGCGCATCCCAGGGCAAGGGCCTCGGCCTCGAATTCCTGCGCCACATCGAACGCACCGAAATCATCGCCCACGTCATCGATTGCGCCACCCTCGAACCCGGCCGCGACCCGATGAGCGACTACCAGGCGCTCGAACACGAGCTCGCCGAATACGCCGGCAAGCTCGAACTGCCGCTCGGCGCGATTCCGATCCCCGAACGTCCGCGCATCATCATCCTCAACAAGGTGGATGTGCCGGAAGCCAAGGAACTCGCCGAATTCGTCAAGCCGGAATTCGAAAAGCTCGGCCTCAAGGTCTACATCATCTCCACCGCCTCCCACGAGGGTCTGAAGGAACTCAACTGGGCGCTGGCCGACCTCGTGACCAACATGCGCGCGGAAGTCGCCAAACGCGAGCAGGCCGAGGAAGAGGCCCGCGTGGTCATCAAGCCGCTCGAGGAGCCGCGCAATCGCCGTCGCCGTAACGACGAAGGCGGCAACGCGCTCGACTTCACCGTGGAACGCAAGGAGAACGGCAACGGCGAAGTCTGGTACGAGGTGCTCGGCACCAAGCCGGAACGTTGGGTCATGCAGACCAACTTCGATAATGACGAGGCCGTCGGCTACCTTGCCGACCGTCTGGCCAAGCTGGGCGTCGAAGACGAGCTGCGACACAAGGGCGCCAAGCCGGGCGACGAAGTGCGCATCGGCCGTGGCGACCGTGCCGTGGAATTCGATTGGGATCCGACCATCGCGGCCGGCGCGGAAATGCTCGACGGCACCCAGTTGGGCGCACGCGGCGTCGACCTGCGACTGCAGGAATCGGATGGTCGTGCGCAGCGTCGTTCCAACACGGAACGCCGTCGCCAGTACCACGAGATGATGGACGCCCGTCAGGCCGTGCGCGAAGCCATGATGGCCGAACGCAAGGCAGGACACTGGGCCGATCCTTCCGTGGACGACGACCGTCACGACGAAACCAGTCTTTTTGGACGTGGCGAGACCGCCGACGACGAGGATGTGGAACAATAGAACCATCCAACGAAGCCCGCTGATGTGCCGATGGCATGTCGGTGGGCTTTTTCAATAGCCGGTAACGGTACCGGGAGGAACTATGAACACGCCATCGCAAGCGCAAGTGCGCAGGGCCATCGCCGAAGCGCAGACCATCGTGGTGAAGGTGGGCTCCAGCTCGCTGACCGAGCCGAGCGGACACTTGGATCCGGAACGTCTGAACGCGCTCGTCGCGGCCATCGCCCGCGTACGGCTGATGGGAGGACGCGTGGTGCTGGTCTCCTCCGGCGCGATCGCGGCCGGTTTCGGCACGCTCGGTTTCGACAAGCGTCCGACCGACGTAGCCGACCAGCAGGCGTGCGCCGCCGTCGGCCAAGGCCTGCTGATGGCACAGTACGAAGCCGCTTTCGCACGGTACGGGCTGCGTGTCGGACAGATCCTCATCACCGTTTCCGACACGATCGCCCCACAGCAGTACCGCAACGTGCGCCGTACGCTCGACCGCCTGCTCGACTTGGGCGCGGTGCCGATCATCAACGAAAACGATTCCCTCGCGTCCAACGAGATCCGGTTCGGCGACAACGACCGTCTGTCCGCGCTCATCGCCAACATCGTCGTCGCCGACGCGCTCGTCCTGCTCACCGACGTGGACGCGCTGTACACCGCGCCGCCAAGCGAGCCCGGCTCGAAGCGCATCTCCTATGTGCCGAACGTCGAGGACGCGCTGGCGAAGGTTCAGGTCGGCGGAACCGGCTCGAACGTCGGCACCGGCGGCATGGTCACCAAAATGGAGGCCGCGCGCGTCGCCGCGGTGTCCGGCATTCCCGCGGTGTTGACATGCGCGTCGAACGCAGGTCCCGCGATGATGGGCGATCCGGTCGGCACCGCGTTCGCGCCGATCAACGACCGCGGTTCGTCACGTAGGCTGTGGATCGGCTTCGCCTCCCACCCGCAGGGCACGCTGGTGGCCGATTCCGGCGCGGCCAAGGCGGTGCGCGGGGGAGCGGCCAGCCTGCTTGCGGCCGGCGTGGTGGAAGTGAAGGGCGATTTCGCCGCCGGCGACGCCGTCTGGGTTGACGACGAGCAGGGCAACCATTTGGCCAAGGGCCTGGTCGGCTTCGACTCCGAGGAGATCCCGCAGATGCTAGGACGCAATACGGCCCAGCTCAAGCGTTTCCTTGGCGAGGAATACGCGCATCCGCTGGTGCACCGCGACAATCTCGTACTGGTCTGAGCCAGTGCAAAAGGTGTGGTTAGGCCATCGATTTCGCTTCAAGCGAAGCGTTCGCGGCGAAATAGACGTGTGTCGTGGGGCTGTCGTTTTTCGCGTGGCAGGTCTAGCATTACAGGCATGACTATGGCTGACTGGCAGACTCTATCCGACCGTATCAATCACGTGGCTCCGAGCGCTACCCTGGCCGTCGATTCCAAGGCGAAGGCAATGAAGGCCGCCGGAATCGACGTCATCGGGTTCGGCGCGGGAGAACCGAACTTCCCAACCCCCGCATCGATCGTCGCGGCCGCGGCCGCGGCCGTGCAGGACCCGAAAAACTACCGTTACACGCCGACCGCCGGCCTACCGGAACTGCGCCAGGCCATCGCGGACAAGACGTTGCGCGACTCCGGCTACGAAGTCGACCCAAGCCAGGTCATCGTGACCAACGGCGGCAAGCAGGCCGTCTACGAATCGTTCCAGATTCTGCTCAACGAGGGCGACGAGGTCATCATCCCCACCCCGTACTGGACCAGCTACCCGGAAGCCGTGAAGCTCGCCGGCGGCGTGCCCGTGACCGTGTTCGCCGGCGCCGACCGCAACTTCGAGCCGAGCATCGAGGACATCGAGGCCGCGCGCACCGAACACACGAAGGCCATCATCGTGAACACGCCGAACAACCCGACGGGCGCGGTGTGGAAGCCGGAAACCGTCAAGGCCATCGCGCAGTGGGCCATCGAACACCACGTGTGGGTCATCTCCGACGAAATCTACGAACACCTGAACTATGACGGCGCCAAAACCACGTACATCGGCGCCGCGGTGCCCGAAGTACGCTCCCAGCTGCTCGTGCTCAACGGCGTGGCCAAGACCTACGCCATGCCGGGCTGGCGCGTCGGCTGGATGATCGCCCCCGCCGACGTGGCCAAGGCCGCATCCAAACTGCAGGGCCACATGACCTCCAACGTGAACAACATCTCCCAGCGTGCCGCCATCGAAGCCGTCTCCGGCTCCCTGGACGCTGTCTACGAGATGCGCGCCGCATTCGACAAGCGCCGCCAGACCATCGTCGCCGCGTTGAACGGCATCGAAGGCGTGAACTGTCCGACCCCGACCGGCGCGTTCTACGCGTTCGCCGACGTGACCGCGCTGCTGAACAAGCCGCTCGGCACCAACAAGACCACGTTCGCCAACACTTCCGAACTGGCCGCCGCGTTGCTTGACGAAGGCCATGTCGCCGCTGTCCCGGGCGAGGCGTTCGGCGCTCCCGGCTATCTGCGCTTCTCCTACGCGCTTGCCGACGACGATCTGGTCGAAGGCATGCGTCGCATGAAGCGTTGGGTCGAGGACTGAGCCGACCGGCCCCGCGCTCAACTGACGGAAAGTTCAGTTGATAGACGATATTTTTAGCGATTCGCGCTTCGGTGACATGCCGGGCGCGAATCTTTTTTTCGTTGGAAAATAGCGGTTTCTTGCGATTCGTCGTGAATCGGGTTGGACGAAGTCGCGAAAACCCGCTATTATTTCGACTTGGCGGTTTTGCCGTCTGCTTCTTGCGTGGTTTTGCATAGAATCCTCGCCGGCAAGTGGAGACGGCAGAGTTCACCTAGGGAAGTGGCGCAATTGGTAGCGCAACGGTCTCCAAAACCGTAGGTTGTGGGTTCGAGTCCCGCCTTCCCTGCCAAGCTTCTTACAACAAGCCCAGCGGAGGATTATTATGGCGAAGGCGAAGAACAGCGAGAAGGCCATTAAGCCGAACATCTTCATGCGCATTGGCTTGTTCATCAAACAGATTATCGACGAACTCCGCAAGGTCGTCACTCCGACCAGCAAGGAACTGTTCTTCTGGTCCCTCGCCGTGTTTATCTTCGTGCTGCTGCTGATGGCACTGGTCACCGGCATGGACTACGGTCTGGGCAAGCTGACCCTGTGGATATTCGGCTGATAAACAACTTGAAGGTGAAAGTGCATGACTGACGAAGTGTTTTCCGACAACCTCGACGAGGCTTCCAAGGCTGATACCGAGGCTGCTGCCGCTGTTGAGGCGCTGCCGGCCGAAGGCGAGGCCGTCCAGGCCGTCGCCGCCGATCAGGCGACCGATGAGCAGGCCCAGTCCGAGCAGGACGCTCCGGAAGAGCAGACCGCGGAAACCACTGAGGATGAAGACACTGAGCAGGATGCCGGTGCCAAGGCCGTCGAGGAATTCTCCAAGAGCCTGCGCACGCTTGAAGGCAAGTGGTATGTGCTGCACACCTATTCCGGCTATGAGAAGCGCGTGAAGACCAACGTCGAATCCCGCGTGGCCAGCTTCGGTATGGAAGACAAGATCTTCCAGGTCGAAGTGCCGATGGAGGAAGTCGAAAAGCACACCGAAAAGGGCAAGAAGGTCATCACCCGCGTGCGTGTCCCCGGCTATGTGCTGATCCGCATGCTGCCGGATGAGAACGCCCGTCGTATCGTCCGCGAGACCGAAGGCGTCACCGGCTTTGTCGGCCCGACCAAGGATCCGGCACCGCTGACCCGCAAGGAAGTCGTCTCCATGATGGCTCCGATGATCGCTTCCGAAGCTCTCAAGGCCGCCGGAGACAAGCCGGCCGCAGCCAAGAAGCGCAAGCTTGAGGTCTCCTACGCTCCTGGCGATCAGGTCACCGTCACCGATGGACCGTTCACCACCATGGCCGCGGTTGTCTCCGAAGTGGATCCGTCCACGCAGAAGCTCACCGTGCTTGTGTCCATCTTCGGCCGTGACACGCCGGTGGAGCTAGGCTTCAACCAGGTTGAAAAATTAGCCTGAACGTGCATGACGGAGCGTTAGCTGCGTTGCTCCAAGCTTGACGCACCTTGGTACGCCTGCGCTTGGGCGCCTTGCTACCGCACGCGTCACACCCATTCAGGAACCTGAAATCGTGATTCTTTTGAACCCCGCTTCGGCGGGGTTTCTTTGTATGTATTGCCATACGCGCAATGTCGTGGCGGAATCGCATAATAGAAAAGTTGTGTCTGGAGGGTCTCGTGTGCCTGAACAAGGCGGCGGCACCTGCTAGCACAGCACAGCAATATACGTTGCGGAAGGAACCGGACGCGGGAGACCTACTCCGGTGCCGTTAACCACCGCTTCACAGAAAGAAGAACCATACAATGGCTCCTAAGAAGAAAGTCTCGGCGCTTCTCAAGCTCCAGATTCAGGCCGGCAAGGCCAACCCGGCTCCGCCGCTGGGTCCGGCTCTGGGTTCCCATGGCGTGAACATCATGGACTTCTGCAAGCAGTACAACGCTGCCACGCAGGACAAGATGGGCCAGGTCATCCCTGTTGAGATCACCGTTTACGAAGATCGTTCCTTCACCTTCATCCTGAAGACCCCGCCGGCAGCAGCTCTGCTGAAGAAGGCCGCTGGCATCCAGAAGGGTACCGAGAACCCGCTGACCCACAAGGTCGGCTCCGTCACCAAGGCTCAGGTCCGTGAGATCGCTGAAATCAAGATGGCTGATCTGTCCGCACGCGACGTCGAAGCCGGCATGAAGATCATCGCGGGCACCGCCCGTTCGATGGGTATCACGGTTACCGACTGAGAGGAGAAGGACTAATGGTACAGCGTTCCAAGAAGTATCGCGAAGCGGCTGAGAAGATCGATCGCAACAACCTTTACACCGCCAACGAAGCCATCGCTCTCCTCAAGAGCATGCCGGAGTACAAGTTCGACCAGACCGTTGAGGCCGTGCTGCGCCTGAACGTGGATCCGCGCAAGGCCGACCAGCTGGTCCGCGGTTCCGTGAACCTGCCGAACGGCACCGGTAAGACCGCCAAGGTCCTCGTCTTCGCCCGTGGCCCGAAGGCCACCGAAGCTCTCGAGGCTGGCGCCGACATCGTCGGTGACGACGACCTCGTGCAGAAGGTCGCCGACGGTTTCCTTGACTTCGATTCCGTCGTCGCCACCCCGGACATGATGGGCAAGGTCGGCCGTCTCGGCCGCGTGCTCGGTCCGCGTGGCCTCATGCCGAACCCGAAGACCGGCACCGTGACCATGGACGTCACCAAGGCCATCAAGGACATCAAGGGCGGCAAGGTTGACTTCCGTGTCGACAAGAACGGCAACCTGAGCTTCCTCATCGGCAAGATGTCCTTCACCGAGCAGGCTCTGGACGAGAACTTCAAGGCTGTGGCCGACGAAGTCAAGCGTCTGAAGCCGTCCACCGTGAAGGGCCGCTACGTCACCAAGGCGACCATCACCTCCACGATGAACCCGGGCGTTCCGGTTGATCCGGCGGTCGTTGCCTGAGTGCACAGAAGCTAAGCTTCATCAAAAGACCCGTATCTGCAATCGCAGCATGCGGGTCTTTTCATATGTTCGGAAAGATTCATGACTTTATGACCGGATGACAGATGCAACGGGCGTACCCAGACGCCACACCACCCGGGCAGCGGCTCAGCGGTCGCGCATACGGCCAATCGCCAGCGCGGTCGTCAGCACATACGCGTCACGCGGATCGGTGGCATCCCAGCCGGTCGTTTCGGCGGCACGCTTCAAGCGGTAGCGCACGGTGTTCGGATGTACGTTCAGCTCCTTCGCCGTGTTCTCCAACGAACTGCCATACTTCAGGAACGTGGACACCGTCAGATAAGTGGGATCATCGGGATTCTCGCCGCGCAGCACCTGATATACGTTCCGATACAGTTCCTCACGCGCGTAATCATCACCCAGCAGCGCACGCTCCGGCAACAGCTCGTCGGCACGCAGCGGACGGGAAGGAGTGGACAGCGCCGGAGCCGCCTGCAGCGAGAACATCGTCTCACGCAACGCATGCGAAGCCCCCGCCACACCGGAACGGACCGGGCTCAAATACAGTGGCTCGTCCTCGCTGAACGCCGGCATGACCGCGGTACAGGTCACCTCCGGCGTGACCGCGCCCATCTGGCAAGCCAAAGCCAGCAGGAAAGTGCCGTACGTGCCGATGACCACATGCTCGCCACCCAAATCGCGCACCGCCTTGCGGATGGCGAGGGATGTCGAGGCAAGACTGGCCGAAGGCACCCCGCCGATCGCAAAACAGTTGAAATCGCCTTGCCATCCGAGAATGTTCATCAAGGAGACCACACGATCGTCGGTCATGTTCGTCAACAGGCATTCGAAAGCCAACCGCTCGATGGTCGTATCGTCGGTATGGCCTGACAAAAGGTCGAGGATGTCTGCCTGCTCGGAGTTCATAACCGTCCATTCTAATCGTCGTATCTGCGAATTGCCGCACGTTCGCCGACCGTTCCGGTCCCCATTCGCGCAGTGGCGGTAATATGCCGACTATGAGCGAAAACAAGAAAGCCGGAAAAGCCGACACGTTCCTCAGCTGGACGTTGGGCGTGCTCGCATGCCTGTGGGTGGCGTGGTGCTGCGGCATCGGCCCGCTGTACTGGTTTGGCACCGGACTCGCCGACTTCGGCTGGGCCAACGTGCTGTACATGGCTATCGCCTTCGTTGTTTCGTTTGCTATATTGTGGTCGCTGGTCCGTTACGGCCGTGGCGAGCGCGTGCTGCCGACGTATTTCTCACGTCGGTACGTCAAGCTGTGTCAGGAGGTGTCCGGCACGCCGACGACGGTATTGGGCATCATGCTGCGCCATCTGAGCGACGCCGCGCATAGCCGACCGGGGCGCGCCATCCATGCGGTGATCGTCTGGATCGGCCGCAAGCTGACACGTTGCACCGACTGCTGGTGGAAGCTCATGCTGCTGTTCGTCATCGGCTGGCTGTGGATTCCGACCACCCTGCTTGCCGCGTACGGCGCCGACATCCGCTCCCAGATCCGCGAATTCAGTTGGGCGTTGAACCAGTGGACCGGACTGAAACAGCCGTACATCGGCTTCTTCTCATTCGTGCCGATGGACATCTACCCGACCGCGCACTACATGTGGCCGGCCAATCCCACGTATCTGACCGACCAGCACAACATCGTGCTGACCGTTTTCTACGGTGCGTTCGCCGCGGTCTCCCGGTATTTCACCGATTCCAACGACGCCGGCATCGTGGCGCTGGCCGCGCTGCAATGGCTGTTCGCCGCGTTTTGTTGCGCCGCCACCGCCAATCGTTTCTTCAATCTGCCGTGGCGTAGGCTGGGCGTCGGCACGTTCGACTTCTCCCATCCCGAACGGCACGACTGCTGGAACATGCGCGATTTCACCCATCCCGAGGCGGGTGTGGTGGCGCGTCCGTCCAGACTGCGCGCCGGCGCGAAGACACGCTTCGTGATTCTGCTGTTCTTCATGGTGTGCCCGTTGGCGGTGTTCGCCACGATCTCACTGACCAAATCGCCGTTGTTCGCGTTCGCGTTCGTCTGGTGGTTCGGCGTGTGGTATGAGCTGCATATGACGCATATCAAGGCGCTGCCCACCATCAACGGCAAGCCCATGAAACTGCGCAAACGGTCCTTGGCGGCACTGTTCATGTCGAGCTGCGTCATGCTGATCAGCGCCAAATACGCGTGGTACATCATTCTGTTCGCCGCGCTGCTGGCCATCATCAACGACCGTAAACGTTGGAAGACGTACGTGGTCGCATTGATGCTGCCGACCGTGCTCATCCATGGCGGCCTCGTCTATCTGGTGAACAGCGGTGCCGTCATCGGCGGCGATCCGATCGAAAGCCGTGGCATCCAGCTGCAGCAGATCGCCCGCGTGGCGAAATACAATCCGCAGGGCATTCCCGAGGACGCGGCCAAGAAACTCGCTCCCGTCTTCAACCTCGACCAGATGGCCGAATCGTACTTCCAGCAGGACGCCGACCCGGTGAAATCGTCGGGTATCCAGTCCAAGAAGGTCAGCTACAAGTGGCGTACCGTCACCAAGGACGACATGAAGGATTTCAATGACGCATGGTGGCAGATCGTCAAGGCGAATCCTCAGATCGCGCTCGATGCGCTCTTCGCCGAATGCTTCGGATACTTCAACGTGACCGACCTGCCATACGTGTCGATGGACTACTACGTGAACAACGATTACGTGCAGTCCGACAACGAATGGATTCACCTGTACAACCACCAGTGGCGCAACCAGGTGGCCGGCTTCGCCAAGAAATGGGGGCAGATTCCCGTGCTTGGCTGGGTGACGCACGGCAACCTGTATGTCACGCTGACACTGCTGATCGGCGCCGCCGAAGTGGTGCTGCGTCGATGGCGGTCGCTGTCATGGCATCTGCCGTTGCTGCTGCTTATGGGTGTGATGATCACCGCACCGGCCAACAATTTCGAACGGCATATGCTTCCGATCGCATTCGTGTTCGGATTCCTGTGCCTGGAGTTCTGGCGCGAGTCGCGTGCCGCGCGGCTTGCCGCACACGAGGCGTCGTACGTTGGCACGTCGACGGCGGGCAAACGGCGTATCGGCGGGCACCGAATCGACAGACAGCAGTCCGACAAGCAGGACGCCGACGAACGATATCTCGATGGACGACAGCTTGATGGACGACAGCTCGACGGACAGGAGAAGGAATCATGACGACCATATTGGATTCCGCATTGACCATGCCACGCACCTGCGTCGCGGCCGACCAGGTGATCGCGCTGGACTCAGTGGGCTCCACCAACACGTACGCCGCCGAATTGGTGCGCAAAGGCGCGCTGTTCGGCTCGGCCAGACGAGATGGCCTCGATGGCTGCGATGGACGCGATTGGACCGGCCGTGAAATCGTGGCGATCTGCGCCGACGAGCAGACCGCCGGCCGTGGCCGTCTCGACCATCAATGGACCAGCGCGGTGGGGGAGTCGTTCATCGTCTCCCTGGTGGTCAGCGTGCCTACGGCGATTGTGCGGGACACGTCCGTCAACGGCTGGCTGCAGATGATCGCCGGCTGCGAGGCGCGCAACGCGATTATCGCGGCCATCCGCGATTGCGGCGGCCCGCTCGGCAAGGACATCGTGCTCAAATGGCCGAACGACATTTTCGTCGACGGCAAGAAACTGGGCGGCGTGCTCGCCGAAATGGTTCCGCTTGCCGCAACTCCCATCGCGGACGGTACAACTGGTACCACTGATGTGGCTGCTGCAACGGAACGCGTCGGCATTGTCTTCGGCATCGGCCTGAACCTGGCCGTCCCCGAAGACCATCTGCCAACCGACAAGGCCACGTCGCTGCAGCTGGTCGCGCATGGCCTGCCCGATTCCATGACATTGCGCGACATGATCGCGGCCCATCTGGTGGACGGTTTGCGATCAAGGCTCGCCGATTTCGAAGCCGACCCGCAGCGTGAGGCCACGCGTGCGATGGAGGAGATGCGTCCGGTCTGCTGGACGCTCGGCAAGCCATGCGAGGCGCATTTCGTGGACGGCACCACCCTGCGCGGCACCGCGCTGGAACTCAACCCCGACGCCTCCCTCACCATCAGAGACGACAACGGCAACCTGCACACCGTGCGCACCGCCGACGTAGGCGTCCTACCCCAATAATTCTCTAACCCTCATCCCTCATAAAGTCGTAAAGCGCTTTTTTCGAAAATCGTACGTTTCAAAAAAACGCAATATTCGAGAAAAGCGGCATTTCCCAAAATCGCAATATCCAAAAACCGCGCCACCCGCAAACGCAACATTCCCCCAAAACGAGGTGGGGCCGGCGGATACCAACGTAAGACCGTAAAGACTCGGCCTGAGCGGCCCGGAGCGTGTCGCACGTTGGTATCCGCCGGCCCCACCGGACACAGCGAAAACGAAAATCACAGCGAAAACGGAAGACTGTATCAAAACCCGGAAATCACGAAGAAACCCGGAAATCACAGCGGAAATTCTCAGCGGAAAACCCTCAGCAGAAAATTCCCAGCAAAAAGTCGTAGAAAACTACTGCAGAAAAAGTCGCTGCCGATAAAAGTCACTGCAGCTTTGCCAGTCCGCTCGCGACCAGCGAAGCCACAACCGCCTTGATGCAATCGCCCACAATGAAGCCCATCGAAGCGATGGCCACCACCGGCATCGCCACGCCCGTAATGGCGGACTGCACGATGAAGCCGAGCAGATAGTCAAGCACGATGCAGCCGGCCACGCAGGCGAACAGATACCGTGCGGCGGTCAACACAACATGCTTCAGGGAATCGACACGCGCCTTGCCCTTGAGCAGCGAGGTGACGACGGCGGCCGGCAGGAAACCGATGAGGAAGCCGGCGCTCGGGCCGACCAAAGCCATGGTGGACGCGCCGCCGGCGAACACCGGCAGACCAGCCGCGCCCGCGGCCAGATACATGAGCACCGCGGCGCCCGCCTGCTTCCACGGCAGCATCAGCGCGGCCAGCATGACCACGAAGGTCTGCAGGGTGATCGGAACCGGAGTGCCCGGAATCGGCACGGCGCCCGCCATGGAGGCGGCGGCGAGCAGCACGGCGAACAGCGTGGACTTCAAAACGGCGCCGAATTTGCCGCTGGTGGCCGTTTTGGCCGCGGATGAGATGGTCAGGATTGCGTTGCGCATGGTGGAATCCTCCCTTTTTGCGGATGCTACAGGATGCTACAAAAACTGACGAAAATGAGTCTTTCGTCAATCAATGCTCCCCATCGTAGGGTTGCTAAGTTTCGGTAACGTTTGTGGAGCCTTACAAAAAGATCGCGAATCTTTTGTGGGAAACGAGTTCGTCGAATCACGCCTCGACCGCCAAACTTGACATTATGCCTAAGAATGTCAACAAACTACTGGTGGCGAATCGCGGCGAAATCGCGCTTCGAGTCGTGCGCACCGCACGTGAGATGGGGATTCCCACGGTCGCGGTCTACGCCGAACAGGACCGTCACGCACAGTACGTGCAGATGGCCGATGATGCGTATCTGCTGTCTGGCGACACCTACAAGGACACGTATCTCAACGAGGATCTGCTCATCGACATCCTGCAGCGCAGCGGTGCCGACGCGGTGCACCCTGGCTATGGCTTCCTTTCCGAAGTCGCAAGCTTCGCGCAGAAGGTCCTCGACGCCGGCGCCACGTGGGTCGGCCCGAATCCGAAGGCGCTCGTCGACCTGGGCGACAAGATCACGGCCCGCCGCGTGGCCACTTTCGCGAAGGTGCCGCCGGTTCCCGGCATTTCCCAGTCGATTTCCGACATGCGACTGCTGCTCGACTTCGCGCACACGCACGGCTATCCGCTGATGCTCAAGCGCACCGACGGCGGTGGCGGCCGCGGCATCACTCTCGTGCACAACGACGATGAGCTGCGTGGCTTCTACATGAACCACGATGCGCTGCAGGGCGGCGATTTGGACGAGTATTTCGTCGAACGGTTCATCGACAAGGGCCGTCACGTCGAAACGCAGTGCGGACGCGATTCGCACGGCAATTTCACCGTGTATTCCACCCGCGACTGCTCCGTGCAGCGCCGTAACCAGAAGCTGGTGGAGGAAGCGCCGGCGCCGTTCCTTTCCGACGGCGTGCTCGAACAGCTGGAGACTTACTCACGCCGGCTTTTCGAAGCGGTCGACTACATCGGTCTGGGCACTTGCGAATTCATGGTGACCGAACAGGGCAAGGTGTATTTCCTGGAGGTCAATCCCCGTCTGCAGGTGGAGCACACCGTCAGCGAAGAGGTCTGCGGCCTTGATTTGGTGCGAGAACAGCTCACCATCGCCAACGGCGGCGAGCTGACCGTCGACCACCCGCTGCGCGGACACAGCTTCGAGCTCCGGCTGACCTGCGAGGATCCGGCGAAGAATCTGGCGCCGAGCTCCGGCACGCTGACCAAGCTCGCATGGCCGTCCGGCCCGGGCATCCGCGTCGATTCCGGCGTGGTGGAAGGCGACACCGTCTCCCCGAAGTTCGATTCGATGATGGGCAAGCTCGTGGTCACCGCCTCCGATCGCGCCGCTGCCGTGGCACGCGTGCGCCGCGCGCTCGAGGAGCTCAAGGTGGAGGGTGTGCCGACCCCGGCGAGCCTGTTCGAGCAGATCTTCAACGACGACGAATTCGCCGCCGAGCATGGCGTGGCCTACGACGTGAGCACGAAGTGGCTGGAACGAAAGTACCTCAACAAGGAAGCCTCCTCCACCAAAGGCGGACAGCCGGCGTCCATGGCCGGCGCCGCCGGCGCGAAGGAGGCCGAGACGAAGGAATCCAGCGAGACCTTCGTCATCGAAGTCAACAACCATCGCGTGTCGCTGACCGTGCCGAACGACATCGTGGCCAATCTGACGGGCGGAGCCAAGGCGCGTGACGTCAAGCGCGCCATCCAGCCGCTGCGCGGCCAGGGGCTGCACCATGTCGAGAAGAAGCGGCAGACCGATGATGGACAGTCCGGTGTGATCGCCAGCCCGATGCAGGCCGTTGTCACGCGCGTCAACGTCGCCGAAGGCCAGGAAGTGGCCAAGGGCGATCTGCTTGTGGTGCTCGAATCCATGAAGATGGAGAACTACGTGTACGCGCCGGTCAAGGGTGCCGTCACCAAGATCTTCGTCGGTCCGGCGGCAGGCGTCGAGGCGGGGGAGACGCTGATGACCATCGACGTCGGCGGCTCTGCCAAGCCGGCCGATGCCGACGCCGTCGAAAATGGCGCCGCCCATGCCAATGCTGCCGAAGGCGACGCGGAATCCAAGACGGAAGGCGGTGCGAAGTGACCGACATCATCGCAAGCCCGGCCGTCAAGGAGGCCGTGAAGGTCGTCATGGAGCAGCAGGAGCATCACGGCGAGGACGCGGCCGCCGAAGCGCGCGCATCGCAACCGATCCGCGCATCCGTGCTGCGCGCCGCCCAGCTCGCGCACGAGGCCGAGGACCATGCCCGCGATCGTCAGCATGTGAAGGGCAAGCTGACCGCTCGCGAGCGCCTCGACCTGCTGCTCGACACCGGCTCCTTTGAGGAGATCGGCCGATTCCGCGGCGGAGACATCAACGGCGGTCGCGCGGGATCCGCGGTCATCACCGGCTTCGGTGAAGTGTTCGGCCGCAAGGTGGCCGTCTACGCGCAGGACTTTTCCGTCAAAGGCGGCACACTCGGCGTGGCCGAAGGACGCAAGATCTGTCATCTGATGGACAAGGCGCTCGACCTCAAGGTGCCGATCGTCGCGCTTATCGACTCCGGCGGCGCGCGCATCCAGGAAGGTGTGGCCGCGCTGACCGAATACGGGCACCTGTTCCGCAAGACCTGCGATGCCAGTGGTTTTGTGCCGCAGCTGTCGCTGATCCTCGGCCCGTGCGCCGGCGGCGCCGTCTACTGCCCGGCCCTGACCGACCTGATCATCATGACCCGCGAGAACTCCAACATGTTCGTCACCGGCCCCGATGTGGTCAAGGCGGCCACCGGCGAAGTGATCAGCATGGATGACCTCGGCGGCGGCTACGTGCACAACGCCACCTCAGGCGTGGCGCACTACCTCGGCGAGGACGAGGCCGACGCGATCGACTACGCGCGCACCGTGCTCGCGTACCTGCCGTCCAACGCCGATCAGCAGCCGCCCGTCTACGCGTACGCCGCGACCCGCGCCGACCGTGATGTGGCCAAGCGCCTCGCCACCATCGTCCCGGACAACGACCGTCAGCCGTACGACGTGCTCGACGTGATCCGCTGCATCGTGGACTACGGCGAATTCGTGCAGGTGCATGAGCTGTTCGCCGCCTCCGCGGTGGTCGGATTCGCCTGCATCGATGGACATCCGGTCGGTATCGTGGCCAACCAGCCGAACGTCAACGCGGGAATCCTCGACGTGGACTCTTCCGAGAAGGTGGCCCGCTTCGTGCGGCTGTGCGACGCGTTCAACCTTCCGGTGGTCACGCTGGTGGACACCCCGGGCTACAAGCCCGGCGCGGAGCAGGAGCATGCGGGCATCATCCGCCGCGGCGCCAAGGTGATCTACGCCTACGCCAACGCGCAGGTGCCGCTCGTCACCATCATCCTGCGCAAGGCCTTCGGCGGCGCATACATCGTGATGGGATCCAAGGCCATCGGCGCGGACCTCAACTACGCCTGGCCGTCCAGCCAGATCGCGGTGCTCGGCGCGGCCGGCGCGGTCAACATCATCCACCGCAAGGACCTGCAGAAAGCCAAGGACGCCGGCAAGGACGTCGAAGCGCTGCGGGCCAAGTACATCGCCGACTATGAACGCACCACCGTCAACGCGAACCTTTCGCTGGAAATGGGCGAGATCGACGCCATGATCGACCCCGAACAGACACGCGAGACCATCATCGAATCGCTCAGGCTGCTCGCCAGCAAGAAACGCGTCCGCAGAACCACCAAACACCACGGCAACCAGCCGCTGTGACGGCGCGACGTTACCGGGCAACGCAAGCGGCCATGCGGTCGCATGAAATTTTTTGAAAAAGTAAGGAAGATTATGAACACCTTTTTTCTTGATCGACTGAACAGCGAGCCCCATGCGCTCGCCTTCGCCGGCCAGTCCACCCCGTGGCCGGTCGCGCTCGCCGACCAGAGCGCCAATCCGACGCTCGACGAGGCGCTGCACAAGCATGCGGCCGCCGCGCAGGCGCTGCTGTATCCGGTGTCCGCCGAACTGCTCGCCACCACCGGACGCCCGGTCGACCTGTTCGGCTTCGAGCCGAATCCGGCACGTCTGGGCGCCGCAGCCGCGGCTTCCGCCAGCGTTCCCGGCATCGCGCTGACCCAGCTGGGCGCGCTGCTCGACGCCGCCGCACTCGGCTACAATCCGGCCCAGGCCAAGCCGGTCGCGGTGCTCGGCCATTCCCAAGGCGTGCTCGCCGTGCACATGGTGCAGGCCATTCGTGAGGCCGGCTCCATCGAAGCGGCCGCCGCGCCCATCGACGAGATCCTTGCCATCGCGACGCTGATCGGCGTGGCCGGCACCCGTCAGGCACGCCAGCTCGGCCTGGCCGCCCGTCATGGGGACGCGACCCCGATGCTGTCCGTCAAGGACATCACGCGTGCGCAGGTGGATGCGCTGATCGAACGCGTGGACGGTGCCCGTGGCCCGGTCGCCGTGGCCGTCACCAATTCCGCCACGCATTACGTGTTGTCCGGCTATCCGGAGGATCTGGCCGCATTTGGTGTGGAAGTGGCCAAGGAACACAAGCATCAGGCCAAGCTGCGTGAGGAGAAGGTGCGCGGCGGCCGTGTGTTCGACCCGGTGCTCGAATACCTTGACGTGACGCTGCCGTTCCACAGCCCGCTGATGGCCGATGCCGTCTCCCAGGCCGTCGCATGGGCCGAGGCCTGCGGCATCAACGCCGACCATGCCCGTGAGCTCGCCGCCGAAGTGCTGCTCAACCATGTGGATTGGGCCGCCCGCGTGCGCGCCCTGATGAAGTCCACCGATCCGAGCGCCCTGTGGGTGCTGGACTTCGGTCCGGGCAACACCGTCGGCAAGCTGTTCTCCACCGTGGCGCAGGGCACCGGCGTCGGCGTGGTGGAAGCCTCCACCGTGGCCGACCGTGGCTCGCTCTCCACGCTTGAGACCCTGCCGGAACGCACCCAGAACTGGACGCGTTTCGCGCCGAGCATCATCCACACGTCCGCCGGAGACAAGGTGCGCACCGCGTTCACCGAGCTCACCGGCAAGGCTCCGGTGCTGCTGGCCGGCATGACCCCGACCACCGTGGAGCCGGAGATCGTGGCGGCTGCCGCCAACGCCGGCTACTGGGCCGAGCTCGCAGGCGGCGGCCAGGTCACCGCCAGCGTGTTCGACCGTCACGTGGCCAAGCTCGAGGAGGAACTCGAGGAAGGCCGCACCGTCGAATTCAACGCCATGTTCATGGACCGCTACCTGTGGAACCTGCAGTTCGGCTCCCAGCGCATCGTGCCGAAGAAGCGCGCCAGCGGCACGCCGATCGACGGCGTCGTCGTCTCCGCAGGCATTCCGGAATTCGACGAGGCCGTGGAACTCATCCACAATCTCAACGCCGACGGCTTCCCGTACGTGAGCTTCAAGCCGGGCACCGTCGACCAGATCCGCCAGGTGGTGCGCATCGCCAAGGCCGTCGCGCCGACCAAGGTGCTCATCGAGGTCGAAGGCGGCTCCGCAGGCGGCCACCACTCTTGGGAATCGCTTGACGATTTGCTGCTGAGCACCTACGCCGAAGTGCGTGAGCAGTCCAACCTCGTGCTCGTGGTCGGCGGCGGCATCGGCACGCCGGAACGCGGCGCCGACTACATCACCGGCGAATGGGCCGCCGAATACGGCCGTCCGCTCATGCCTGTGGACGGCGTGCTCGTCGGCACCGCCGCCATGACCGCCAAGGAAGCCCACACCAGCCCCGAAGTCAAGCAGATGCTCGTCAGCACTCCTGGCATTCCGGTCAAGGGCGATGGCAACGATCCGTTCGCCCCGCTGGGCGAGCAGTGGGTGCCGTCCGGCCAGGCCAAGGGCGGCGTCACCTCCGGTCTGAGCCACCTGCACGCCGACATCTACGAGCTGGAGAACTCCTCCGCCCGCTGCGGCCGCCTGCTGGTGCGCGTCATGAAGCACCCGGAGGAGCTGGAAAGCCGTCGCGACGAGATCATCGCGGCGCTGAACGCCACCGCCAAGCCGTATTTCGGCGATCTGAAGACCATGACCTACCTTGAGTGGGCCCAGCGTTTCGCCGACCTCTCCTTCCCGTGGGTGGACGAAACCTACGCCGATCGCTTCCTGCACCTGCTGCAGCGCATCGAAGCCCGCGTCACCACGCAGGAAAGCGGCGAATTCGCATCGCTGTTCGCTTCCCGCGCTGACGTCGAAGCCGATCCGAACGCCGCGATCGCCAAGCTTGCCGAAACCTACCCGCAGGCCGGCGAGCTGACCGTCACCCCGATGGACGAGGCATGGTTCCCGGTGCTCGTACGCGAGTATCCGAAGCCGATGCCGTTCGTGCCGGTCATCGACAACGACCTGCTGCGTTGGTGGGGCCAGGACCAGCTGTGGCAGTCCGAGGACTCCCGCTATTCCGCCGATTCCGTGCGCATCATCCCCGGCCCGATCTCCGTGGCCGGCATCACCACCGTGGACGAGCCGGTGGCCGACATCCTCGGCCGCTTTGAAGCCGCCATGGTCAAGCGCGTGTCCGCCGAATCGGCGAGCGCCGACAAGACCGCCTTCGCCCAGTTGGGCGCGGCCGTCTCCGCCGAGGAATTCATCCGCAAATCCCCGAACATCTCCTGGGTCGGCCACCTCATGGCCAACCCGGCGTACGGCACCGCTAACGGCGACGCCAACTACGAGATCCGCAAGGTGGCCGTTGAAGGCAGCGTCGAAAAGTACGACCTCGACATCCATCTCGACACCTTCTGGGACAACGATCCGGACGGCGGCGCCTCCAAGCACGCCGTACGCGACATCGTCATTCCGCTGAACGTCGACGGCAACGAATCCGGCCTGTTCCCGGTCGTGGACCGCGACCGTCTGCCGGAGCACGTCTACCGCATGCTCGCCGACACCGCGGGCATCGGCAACACCGCCATCACCGGCGACAAGCTCACCGCCATGCCGCAGATTGAGGAAGTGTCCGACAAGACCGCCTTCCCGTTCGGCCAGGCGCACACCGGCTACACGCTGTCCGCCAACCTCGGTTTCGACCATGAGGCCGCTACCGGCGGCGCGCTGCCGAGCGACCTTGTGCCGTCCCGCATCGCCCCGGACGCGCTTGTCGGACCGGCTTGGCCCGCCATCTACGCGGCCCTCGGCTCCGTGTACGTCAACGGCTTCCCGGTCATCGAAGGCCTGCTCAACGCCGTGCATCTCGACCACCTCATCGAACTCGAGGTGAGCGAGGACGAGCTGCTGAAGCACACCGGCGAGCGCATCGAGCTCACCAGCTGGGCCGACGACTACTTCGAATCCGCTTCCGGCCGTGTGGTGACCATCCACGTCACGCACACCGCTCAGGACGGTACGCTGCTTGCCAACGAAACCGAGCGTTTCGCCATCCGTGGCCGCGCGTACTCCGACGCGCTGCCGCCGGAAGCGCCCGACTATGGTGGAATCGAAGCCGAAATCGAAAGCACTCCGCGCCGTCTGCTGCGTCGTGTGAAGGTCGTCGCTCCGCACGAGATGACCGCTTTCGCCCGTACTTCCGGCGATTTCAACCCGATTCACACCTCTCATCGCGGTGCCGCCGTCTCCGGTCTCGCCGCGCCGCTCGTGCACGGCATGTGGCTGTCCGCCACCGCCCAGTACGCGGTGCAGGCGCTCGACGAGAAGGGCGCGCATTACGAGATCGCAGGCTGGACGTACAACATGTACGGCATGGTGCAGCTCGACGACGAGGTGGAGATCTCCATCGAACGCGTCGGCCGTGTGGCGCATGCCGGCATGGTGCTGGAAGTGACCAGCCGCATCGACGGCAATATCGTGTCCCGTGGCACCGCCATCGTGCGTGCGCCGAAGTCCGCCTTCGTCTATCCGGGCCAGGGCATCCAGAAGCAGGGCATGGTGCTCGACGAGCGTGCCAAGTCCCCGGCCGCACGCGAGGTGTGGGAGCGCGCCGACAAGGTGACCCGCGAGAAGCTCGGCTTCTCCATCCTCGCCGTCGTGCGTGATAATCCGAAGGAACTGACCGCCAACGGCGTGACCTACCGTCATCCGGAAGGCCTGCTCAACCTGACCCAGTTCACGCAGGTGGCGCTCGCCACCGTGGCGTTCGCCCAGACCGCTCGTCTGCGCGAAGCCGGCGCGGACATCTGGCCCGCCTACTTCGCCGGCCACTCGCTGGGCGAGTACAACGCGCTGAGCTCCTTCGCAGGCGTGATTCCGCTGGAAACCGTGCTGGAGCTGGTGTTCCACCGTGGCTCCACCATGCACCACCTCATTCCGCGTGACGAGAAGGGCCGTTCCAACTACCGTATGGGCGCGCTGCGTCCGAACCAGTTCGGTGTGGGCGACGACGGCGTGCGCGAATACGTCGAGTCCGTTTCGAAGGCTTCCGGCGAGTTCCTGGAGATCGTCAACTACAACCTTGCCGGACAGCAGTACGCCGTGGCCGGCACCATCGCCGGTCTGAAGGCGCTGAAGGCCGATTCCGCCCGTCGCGTCGCCGAATACGGCGGCAAGCCGGCGTTCATGCTGGTGCCGGGCATCGACGTGCCGTTCCATTCCACGCTGCTGCGCAAGGGTGTGCCGGAGTTCCGCGACAAGCTTGACGCGCTGCTGCCGAAGCACATCGACTACCGTGGCCGTCTGGTGGGTCGTTATATTCCGAATCTGGTGGCCGTGCCGTTCGAGATGACCAAGGAATTCGCCGCGAAGATCCTTGAGGTCGTGCCGTCCGAGCGCATCAAGGCCGCGTTGGACGATCCGAAGGTGTGGGATTCCTACGCCGAGGATGATCAGAAGCTCGGCCGTCTGCTGCTCACTGAACTGCTGAGCTGGCAGTTCGCCTCCCCGGTGCGTTGGATCGAAACCCAGGCGCTGCTGTTCGGTTCCGCCGAACAGGGTGGCCTTGGCGTGGAGGAGTACGTCGAGGTGGGTCTCGGCAACGCTCCGACGCTCGCCAACCTCGGCGCCAAGACGCTGCGCCTGCCGCAGTTCGCCGGCCGTGACGTGACCGTCTACAACGTCGGCCGCGACGAAGGCCGCGTCTACATGACCGATTCCGATTCCCTCGTTGCCGACGACGATGCTGACGATTCCGTCGCAGCACCGGCAGCAGCTTCGGCTCCGGCCGTTGCCGCCGCAGCGCCTGCCGCAGTCGCAGCAGCACCCGTCGCCGCAGCCCCGGCTGCCGCCGCACCGGCCGCACCTGCCGGCGCTCCGTCCGGCGCCGCAGTCGCGGATATTCCGTTCAACGCTTCCGACGCGATCGCCATGCTGCTGGCATATTCGGCGAAGGTGCGTCCGGACCAGATCGGCGAATCCGACACCACCGACACCCTGACCAACGGCGTCTCCTCTCGTCGTAACCAGCTGCTCATGGACATCAGCTCCGAGCTGGGCGTGGCTTCCGTGGACGGCGCCGCCGAAGCGACCGTCAAGGCGCTGAGCGCGCTGGTCAACAAGGTCGCTCCGAACTACAAGGCGTTCGGTCCGGTGCTGTCCGACATCGTCCGCGACCGTGTGCGCGGCCTGTTCGGCGCCGCCGGCGTGAAGCTCGGTCAGATCACCAAGCGCGTGACCGACACCTGGCAGCTCGGCGAAGGCTGGGCCTCCCACGTGGTCGCAGCCCTTGTGCTGGAAACCCGCGAAGGCGCCAGCTCCCGCGGTGGCGACCTCGCCTCGCTGAGCACCGAAGCCGCTTCCAACGCGGCCGCAGCCAACGCGCTGATCGACGCTGCCGTGCAGAAGGTCGCCTCCGACAAGGGCGTGGCCGTCGCCATGCCGAGCGCAGGTGGCGCAGCCGGCGGCGCCGTGGTCGATTCCGCCGCCCTGGACGCGTTCGCGGCCAAGGTGACCGGTGCCGACGGCGTGCTCGCCTCCACCGCCAAGTTCGTGCTGAACCAGCTGGGCGTCACCGCTCCGGGGGCCGACGACTCTGCCGACGAGAACGCCGCCGTGGTGGCCGCCGTCGAAGCCGAGCTCGGCTCCGACTGGCCGAAGCAGGTCGAGCCGCGCTTCGACGAGCGCAAGGCCATCCTGTTCGACGACCGTTGGGCATCCGCACGCGAGGACCTGTCCCGCGCCTACTACGACAACGACGCCTCCGCACTGGATGGCAGCTTCATCGGCCTGGGCAAGGCCGTCGCCGATGAAGCCGCATGGTATGCGGGCAAGACCGCTGACGCCGAGCTTGCCGCCGCGTTCAAGCGCGTGGCCGACGAGGCGCTCGAGCAGACGAACGATTCCGCCGAAGCAAGCCGCTTCGCAGGCGATATCGCCGTCGTGACCGGCGTTGCCCCGAACTCCATCGCCGCACAGGTCGTCAACGGCCTGCTCGCCGGAGGCGCGACCGTCGTGGCCACTTCGCACAGCTTCAGGCAGAGCGTGAAGGCATGGGCCAAGCAGACCTACCGCGAGCATGCGGCAGGCGACGCCAAGCTGTGGCTCGTTCCGGCGAACCTGTCCAGCTACCGTGACGTGGACGCTCTCGTGGCGTGGGTCGGCAACGTGCAGAAGAAGACCTCCGGCGCGACCACCACGATCCTGAAGCCCGCCTACGAGCCGAGCCTGTTCTTCCCGTTCGCCGCTCCGCCGGTGCACGGCACGTTGGCCGATTCCGGCGAGCTGTTCGAATCGCAGGCGCGCCTCATGCTGTGGGGTGTGGAACGCGCGATCACCGGCTTCGCGAAGATCGGCGCCGACACCGACGTGCAGCACAAGCTGCATGTGATCCTGCCGGGCTCCCCGAACCGTGGCGTCTTCGGCGGCGACGGCGCGTACGGCGAGGTCAAGAGCGCCTTCGACGCGATCGTCAACCGCGCCCGCGCCGAAAAGGTGTGGTCCAGCCGCGTCACCTTCGCCCATCCGAAGATCGGCTGGGTGCGTGGCACCGGCCTGATGGGCGGCAACGATCCGCTGGTCGAAGTCGTGGAACGTCACGGCCTGAAGACCTACTCCACCGCCGAAATCGCGGTCAAGCTGCTCGAGCTGTCCACCAAGGAATCCCGCGAGCAGGCCGTCAAGGCCCCGCTCGACGTGGACCTGACCGGCGGCCTCGGCAGCGAGCCGATCAACATCAAGGCACTGCGCGCCGAAGCCATGGAGGACGCGGCCAAGGCCGCTGCCGCCGAAGCCGGCGATGAGGACAAGCAGGGCGATTGTGCCGCTGCGGCAACGCTGATCAAGGCACTGCCGAGCCCGCGCGCCCCGCGTCAGGCGAAGGTCGATCTGAAGGATTGGCAGCACGTCACCGCCCGTCCGGAAGACGAGATCGTCATCGTCTCCATCGGCGAGCTGGGCCCGTGGGGCTCCGGCCGCACCCGTTTCGAAGCCGAACTCGGCATCCACTCCGACGGCAAGGTCGACCTGTCCGCCGGCGCGGTGCTCGAACTGGCTTGGAACATGGGCCTGCTGACCTGGAACGACAGCCCGAAGCCGGGCTGGTACGACACCGACGGCAACCTGGTGCCCGAAGAGGACATCGCCGAACGCTACCACGACGAGGTCGTGGCCCGCTCCGGCGTGCGTCCGTTCGAAGAGGGCATGGGCAACGATTACAAGGACGGTGCCGACGAGGAGGAGGCCGAGGTGTTCCTCGACCACGATGTGACCTTCTCCGTTCCGACCCGTGAGATCGCCGAGGAATACGTCAAGCTCGACGAAGCCCACACCAGCTACGCGGCCGATGCCGAATCCGGCGAGTGGAACGTCACCCGCCACGCCGGCTCCATGATCCGCGTGCCTCGCCGCGCGGCCATGACCCGCACCGTCGGCGGCCAGTTCCCGAAGGGCTTCGACCCGGTCAAGTGGGGCATTCCGGCCTCCATGGTCGGCGACGTGGACAAGATCGCCCTGTGGAACATCGTCACCACGGTCGACGCCTACCTGTCCGCGGGCTTCACCCCGGCCGAGATCCTCGAAGCCGTGCACCCGTCCATGGTGGCCTCCACGCAGGGCACCGGCTTCGGCGGCATGGCCTCCATGAGGAAGCTGTACCTCGACCGGTTCCTCAACCACGAGATTCCGACCGACATCCTGCAGGAAGCCCTGCCGAACGTCGTCGCGGCCCACGTGATGCAGTCCTACATCGGCGGCTACGGCAACATGATCCAGCCGGTCTCCGCCTGCGCCACCGCCGCCGTCTCCCTTGAGGAAGGCGCCGACAAGATCGCCCTCGGCAAGGCCGACTTCGTGGTCACCGGCGCGATCGACGACATCGGCGTGGAATCCGTGATCGGCTTCGGCAACATGAACGCCACCGCCAACTCCGAGGAGATGTACGCCAAGGGCATCGACGCGCGCTTCTTCTCCCGTGCCAACGACCGTCGTCGCGGCGGCTTCGTCGAATCGCAGGGCGGCGGCACCATCCTGCTGACGCGCGGTGACATCGCGCTGAAGCTCGGCCTGCCGGTCGCCGGCGTGGTCGGATTCGTCCACTCCTACGCCGACGGCGCGCACACCTCCATCCCGGCTCCGGGACTGGGCGCGCTCGCAGCGGGCATGGGAGGCAAGGACTCCAAGCTCGTGCAAGACCTCGCCAAGCTCGGCGTCACGCCGGACGACATCGCCGTGGTCTCCAAGCACGACACGTCCACCAACGCCAACGACCCGAACGAGTCCGAACTGCACAACACGCTGGCCCACGCCATCGGCCGCACCGACGGCAACCCGCTGTTCGTGATCTCCCAGAAGTCGCTCACCGGCCATGCCAAGGGCGGTGCCTGCATCTTCCAGGTCAACGGCCTGACCCAGCTGTTCAAGTCCGGCGTCGTTCCGGCGAACGCGGCCCTCGACTGCGTCGACCCGAAGCTCAAGCGCGACGACCACATGGTCTGGCTGCGCGAGCCGCTGAAGGTCGGTTCCGTCAAGGCCGGCCTGGCCACGTCGCTCGGCTTCGGCCACGTCTCCGGCTTCGCCGCGATCGTCAACCCGGGCGCCTTCGAGGCTTCCGTGGCGAACACCGCGGGCGAGGACGCGCTGAACGAATGGCGCGACCGTGCCAACGCACGTCTCGCCGCCGGCCAGCGTCGCCTTGAAGAGGGCATGATGGGGCGCGCCGCGCTCTACGAGCCGATCGACAACCGCCGCTTCCACGAGGACGGCCGCGGCTACGACGCGCACGAAGTGGAGAAGGCCATGCTGCTCGATCCGAACGCGCGCCTCGCGTCCACCGGCTATTTCGAAGCGTGAGACGGCTACGTCGAAATCTGTCCTAAATATGGGCAAATGATGACGGCCTGATAAGAAAAGGGCGATACTTCTGCACAGATGTATCGCCCTTTTCCATATGACATGGTCGGGGCATTCCCGGGGTAACCCCGATCAATAATTCCTAGGAAGGCGGAGGAATGCTGGGTCTAGGGCATGACGTCGTTGACGTGCCTGCGTTCGCCAAGCAGCTGAATGAGCCGGGGACGCGCATGCGCAATCTGTTCTCCATGCGCGAGATATGGCAGACGGCGCAACGGTCGCAGCTCAAGCATGATGACGAGGCGGTGCACCTCGCCGCCCGCTGGGCAGGCAAGGAGGCGTTCCTGAAAGCGTGGTGCGCGGCCATTTCGCGGCATGCGAAAGACGGCGCCGAAGTCGCATATCCGTACACGCTCGACAACTTCCCATGGGTGCGCATCGAAATTCTCGACGATTCCCACGGCGTGCCGCGCGTCATACTGTCCTCCGAAGTGCAACGCAAGGTGCAGCAGTCGTTGGGCCTGCCGTTGGATCCGGTGCGCCAATCGTACGATATCTCCATCTCCATAAGCCATGACGGGCCGATCGCCTCCGCCGTGGTCATGCTCGAAATCTGAAATGCCATTCCCGCTTGCAAAAGTTGGTGGGATGTGTATAATAGCTCGAGTCGTTTCGTGTCGGCTTCGGACGTAGCGGCAACACGCGGATGTAGCTCAATGGTAGAGCCTCAGTCTTCCAAACTGATTACGCGGGTTCGATTCCCGTCATCCGCTCCGCAACAGCATCAGAGAAGAAGGCGTGCCTCAAGGCACGCCTTTCGTATATCCGTATGCCCGGGCATACGATTGCCCGGGTATGCTGGAACGGGCCGCGGCGTGCGGCGGCGCAATCGCAAGATATCGCAATATATACGGAGCGGAACATGGGTCAGAAGGAACGCAACAAGGCAACGGAAGTCGTGGATGGCGTGGTCGAGACCGTCGACGTCTCCAAGCACCCGACGGCGTCCATCGAACCGTCGGACCTGTCCTTGGCCGACATCGAACGCCGCAAATCGCATCCGGTCCGCTGGATTCTGTTCATGGCATTGGTGCTGCTGGCCATGATCGCGCCGTACTGGTGGGGGCGCGATATCGCGGTGCGGGACGCCTCATGGATGGTGGCGAACCTGAATTTCCTCGATCCCAAAGGCGTGGCGCTGATTTCATGGACGGTGACCATCGTGGCGCTCACCGGACTCGGACTGATGGTCGCGGACGCGAAGAAATGGCTGTGGGGGGCCATTTTCGTGATCGGCCTTGCCGCGGAGCAATTCGTCGCCGGCATGTGCCTGCTGAGCTTCAACTTCTGGAACGCCACCTACGTGATGTACGGTGAGGCGGCCGGACTGGCGAACGCCGCGAATCTCGGCATCATCGCCGCCGGTTTCGGTGTCGCGGTCTACGCGGTGCTCTGGGTGGGCCTGCTGGTGTGCATCAAGAAGGAATCGAAGCTCAACGTCCTCACACGCAGCTGGGCCTCGTTCCTATTGTTCTTCGCAATCGAACTCGTCGCGCTTGCCGTGGTGTTGTTCGGAGGCCTGCTCGCGTCCATGGCGTGACGTGAAGAACGGCCGTCGGCGGGGGACCGGAAATATCGGCCGGCGATTTTGGTCCGGACGTCGTGTAAGATGTTCCCTTGGCGTGTTTCGCCCGCGGATAGAGAGCGCGTCGGTATTGGGCCGGCAGCACCGCGCAGCAATATAAGGAGGATGCCGTGGCACTTACGGCTGAGGAAAAGCAGGAAATCATCAAGACCTACGCAACCCACGAGGGTGACACCGGCTCCCCGGAGGTCCAGGTTGCTCTGCTCACCAAGCGCATCGCTGATCTGACCGAGCACCTCAAGGAGCACAAGCACGATCACCACTCCCGTCGTGGTCTGCTGCTGATGGTCGGCGACCGTCGTCGTATGCTTGATTACCTCAAGCGCGTTGACATCAACCGTTACCGCTCCCTGATCGAGCGTCTGGGTCTGCGCCGATAACATTCTTCCGCCCGAGCGCCATATGGCGCCCGGGCGTTTTTTGCATGACAGCCGAGTTCAAGGAACAGACAGTTTGAAGGCCCGAGGTTTGGGGCGCACGAGGTCTAGAATCTAGAGATGAGGAAGCGGCGGAGGCAACGCCGCGTCACGCATGTAGGAATCGGTTGGAGTCCGCTGAAGAGGACTGCCGATAGTAGGTACACAAGAAAAGAAAACAAAGGAGGAACCCTATGGAGGGTCCCGAAATCAAGGCTGTTGAAGCCGTAATCGATAATGGTTCATTCGGCAAGCGCACGCTGCGCTTCGAGACCGGTCGTCTCGCCCAGCAGGCGGATGGTGCCGTCGCCGCCTATCTTGACGATGATTCGATGATTCTGTCCACGACCACCGCCGGTTCCAGCCCGAAGGAGAACTACGACTTCTTCCCGCTGACCGTGGACGTGGAAGAGAAGATGTACGCAGCCGGCAAGATCCCGGGCTCGTTCTTCCGCCGCGAAGGCCGTCCGAGCTCCGAAGCCATCCTGGCCTGCCGCATCATCGACCGTCCGCTGCGTCCGCTGTTCCCGCACACCCTGCGCAACGAAGTGCAGGTCGTCGAAACCGTGCTCGCCGTCAACCCGGATGACGCATACGACGTTGTCGCACTGAACGCCGCCTCCGCCTCCACCATGATCTCCGGCCTGCCGTTCGAAGGCCCGGTCTCCGGCGTGCGTCTGGCCCTGATCGACGGCCAGTGGGTCGCCTTCCCGCGCTGGAGCGAGCGCGAACGCGCCGTGTTCGAAATCGTGGTCGCCGGCCGCGTTGTCGAGAACGGCGACGTCGCCATCGCCATGATCGAAGCCGGTGCCGGCAAGAACGCATGGCACCTCATCTACGACGAAGGCCAGACCAAGCCGGACGAGGAAGTCGTCGCCGGCGGTCTTGAAGCCGCCAAGCCGTTCATCAAGGTGATCTGCGAGGCCCAGGCCGAGCTCAAGAAGATCGCCGCGAAGGAAACCAAGGAATTCCAGCTCTTCCCGGAGTACACCGAGGATCTGTACAACCGCATCGACGAGATCGCCCACGCCGACCTCGACGAAGCCCTGTCCATCGCCGAAAAGCTGCCGCGCCAGGACCGCATCCACGAGATCAAGGAAGGCGTCAAGGCCACCCTCGCCGGCGAGTTCACCGACATGGAAGACGCCGAGAAGGACAAGGAAATCGGCAACGCGTTCAAGGAGCTGCAGCGCCAGATCGTGCGCCGCCGCATCCTGACCCAGGACTACCGCATCGACGGCCGTGGCCTGCGTGACATCCGCACCCTGTCCGCCGAAGTGGACATCGTGCCGCGCGTGCATGGTTCCGCGCTGTTCCAGCGTGGCGAAACCCAGATCCTGGGCGTCACCACCCTGAACATGCTCAAGATGGAGCAGCAGATCGACGCGCTGTCCGGCCCGCAGTCCAAGCGCTACATGCACAACTACGAAATGCCGCCGTACTCCACCGGTGAGACCGGCCGCGTCGGCTCCCCGAAGCGCCGCGAGATCGGCCATGGCGCCCTCGCCGAGAAGGCCCTCGTGCCGGTGCTGCCGAGCCGTGAGGAGTTCCCGTACGCCATCCGTCAGGTCTCCGAGGCAATCGGCTCCAACGGTTCCACCTCCATGGGTTCCGTCTGCGCCTCCACGCTGTCCCTGCTCGCCGCTGGCGTTCCGCTGAAGGCTCCGGTCGCAGGCATCGCCATGGGCCTCGTGTCCGGCGACGTCGACGGCCAGCACATCTACAAAACGCTCACCGACATCCTCGGCGCCGAAGACGCCTTCGGCGACATGGACTTCAAGGTGGCCGGCACCTCCGAATTCATCACCGCCCTGCAGCTCGACACCAAGCTCGACGGCATTCCGGCCGACATCCTGGCGTCCGCTCTGCAGCAGGCCAAGGAAGCCCGCACCACCATCCTCGAAGTCATCAACGAGTGCATCGACGGCCCGGCCGAGATGAGCCCGTACGCGCCGCGCATCATCACCACCACCGTTCCGGTGGACAAGATCGGCGAGGTCATCGGACCGAAGGGCAAGATGATCAACCAGATCCAGGAAGACACCGGCGCCGAAATCGCCATCGAGGATGACGGCACCGTGTACATCTCCTCCGAAGGCGGCGAGGCCGCCGAGAAGGCCAAGGAGATCATCGACCAGATCGCCAACCCGCACGTGCCGGAAGCCGGCGAGACCTACAACGGCAAGGTCGTGAAGACCACCTCCTTCGGCGCCTTCGTGAACCTGACCCCGGGCACCGACGGTCTGCTGCACATCTCCCAGATCCGCAACCTCGCCAACGGCGAGCGCATCGACGCCGTCGAAGACGTGCTCAAGGAAGGCGACACCGTTGAGGTGGTCGTGCAGGGTGTTGACGATCGCGGCAAGATCTCGCTGGCCATCCCGGGCTTCGAGGATCAGGAATCCTCCGCTCCGCGTCGTGACCGTGGCGATCGCGATGACCGCCGTGGCGGCCGTGGCCGTCGTGACGACCGCCGTCGTTCCGACGATCGCGATGATCGCGATTACGACGATCGTCCGCGTCGCCGTCGTTCCGACCGCGATGACGATCGTGATTATGATGATCGTCCGCGTCGCCGTCGTTCCGACCGCGACGATCGCGACTACGATCGTGACGACCGCCGTTCGTCCCGTTCCGATCGCGATGATCGTGATTATGATGATCGTCCGCGTCGCCGTCGTTCCGATCGCGATGACCGTGACTACGATCGCGATGACCGCCGTTCCGACCGTCGCCGTGGTAGCCGTCGTGACGACCGCAACCCGCGTTACGCCGCCGACGAGAACTACGACGAGTACCGTGCCGATCGCGAAGAGCGCTCCGAGCGTCCGCGTCGCCGCGTGCGCCGCGACTTTGATCCGTTCGAAGACTGACGTCTTCTCACGGATCCTTCGCAGCGAAGCTGCTCACTTCACCTACGAGAAGCCCACTGGGCTTCTCGCTTGACGGCTCAGCATTCGAAGATTGACGTTTTCTCACGGATCCTTCGCAGCGAAGCCGATAGGTAATCTAACGAAAAACCCACTCCGTAAGGGGTGGGTTTTTCGTACGTTCGACATGCTGTGCGAATATTGGCATCAATCGATTTACGGGTGCATGGAAAAACCGACAATACAACGAAATGTGTAGCCCTCATGCGAAAATTAGACAAATAAACAAGCAAAGAAGCAAGGATTTTCACATGATATTCGGCATTATTGCACTCATTGTCATCGTCCTGATAGTGCTGTGGGGAGTGTCCGCCTACAACGGTCTGGTCACATTGCGCAACCGCGTCAAAAACGGCTGGGCGCAGATCGACGTGCAGCTCAAGCAGCGCGCCGACCTCATCCCGAATCTCGTGGAGACCGTCAAGGGGTACGCTGCCCATGAATCGCAGGTGTTCACACAGGTGACCCAGGCCCGCGCCAGCGCACTCCAGGCGGCGCAGTCCGGTGATGTGGCACAGCGCATCCAAGCCGAAAACCAGCTGAGCCGCGCGATCATGAACCTCCAGGCCGTGGCCGAAGCGTATCCGCAGCTGCAGGCCAACCAGAACTTCTTGGACCTGCAGGCCCAGCTCAAGGCGCTCGAGGAGAAAATCGCCTACGCCCGCCAGTTCTATAACGATGTGGTGCAGAAGTACAACACCAAGATCGAGGTCGTGCCGACCAACATCATCGCCGGACTGTTCCACTTCGAGCAGGCGGCGTACTTCCAGGTCGACGAAGCGGACCGTCAGGCTCCGCAAGTCAAGTTCTGAACGTTTCCATACAAGAAAGGGGAGCGCTGACGGGGTGGATACTTCGCCGGTACTCCCTTTTTGTCTATACGGTATGTCGGCTTCTCGCGGACTGCCTGCATAGAGGGTCAAGAGAGAACTTATGAATATCAGACGTGCGCTGATCGGTATGCTGTCTGCGGTGGTCGCGGCCGCGCTGCTGTTGGGCGTCACTTTTCTGGATGTGAATTTGACGTCCGACGTCGAACCAGATTTGAGCTATCGTACGCTCGATTACGATGTTATGGTGCTTAAGAATGGCGACCTCAAAGTCACGCAGCATATTGATATGAAGCTGAATGACCGTGGCTTTGATTGGAAACAGATGTACCAGCAGTACACGCTAAAAGCCAATAATCTGACGAATATCAGTGATATCAGCGTGAAGGATGTCACCAACAACGAAACGTACATCCAAGGTAGATTTGTGAATCCCAATGATGTCACCGATTGGAACGCTGAACACGCAGGTCAGTGGTATATCGCGGATGTCAGCGTACTCAGAGATCCCCAACCGTTCAATCCTGAAACAGATGGTTTGAAAGCTGACTCCTCATCCGATAAGACTTTGGAAATCGGCTGGAACATTCCGGAAACTGCGTCCGCTGACAGCCTCAAATTCGATGTGTCCATGACCATGCATGGCGTAAGCACCGCCTATGACGACGTCGTCTCTTTCCAATGGGAGCCATTCGGCACGACAAACCAGATTCCGATTGGCAAGGTGACTGGCAAGGTCACGTTCCCAGACGGCGTCACCAAGAAGAATTCTTGGGCATGGTTGCATACCAAGAACACGTCCACCGCGAAACGCGGCAAGAACGGGTCGCTGCTCTTCTCGGCCGATGACGTGCGTGCAGGCGACTATCTGGACGTCGTGGCCATGTTCGATGTCTCGAAATCGCAAGGTGTGGAACGCAAGATAAGCGGCAACCACAAGCAAGAGCTCATCGATAGCGAAACTCAGAAAGAGGAGGAATGGCGCGATAAGCAGCATGATCAAGCGGTCAAGCGAGTGACCGGTTGGGCTGTTTCGGCCCTGATCGGCCTGGCGTTCATTATGGGATCGCTGTACCTCGGTATCACCAGCTTCCGTAAGTCGCAATACAAAGGCGATGTCGAATATTACCGCGATTTGCCCTACATGAGTCCGGCCGCCGCGGCACGGATGAATGATGTCATGAGCGCGTCATCTTCGATTCTCGGTTCAGGCAAAATAAAAAACGGCGACAAACTAGTCAATCGGCAAATGTCCTCCACTGTGATGTCGCTCGCGTCAAAAGGGGCAATCGCCATCTATCCCGGACCGGCGAAACTGTATGACGGCATCGACCTGACCACGACCAACGCGGCATCAGTGGCGGGCAGGCTCGGCTCCGACGCCGCAACCGCACGCAAGATGAAGAAGACCAGCACCATCGTCATCATGCCGGTGGCGCGCAATGACATCGGTTCGCTGCTGCTGAGCTCATCCGAACATGCGGCGCTTGACATCCTGCTCAAAGCGTCTTCCCGGTTGAGGGATACGCAGGTATTCGATCTCAAACAGATGAACAAGGCGTTCAAACACTACAAAAAGGGCTACAAGTTGCTACAGGATTTCGATACCGCCTGCTCCACGGAATTCGACAATCTGCGCGCCGTTGATTCATCGAGGGGATTCCTGAATAATCTGGTCGGCATTCTTGGTCTTGTTTTCGCGTTCTATAAGGGCGTGCAGTACGCGGAGAGAGGTGAGATCGCAGTGACGATGAGCATCTGTGTGCCTGTCGTGCTGGCCTGCGCATTCGCGTTGGTGTATGGCAAATATCATGCATTGACCGACAATGGTCAGAAATATGGTGGCCAAGTGGCTGGGCTGAAGCGCTATCTGCTTGATTTCAGTGATTTCAGTGACCGTGGCGTGCTTGATATGACATTGTGGGGCCGATATATGGTGTATGCCACCGCATTCGGCATTTCCGACAAGGTGATGGCGCAGCTGACCAAAGCATATCCGGAAGTGGCCGATCCTCAGTGGCTGGATGAGCATGCCGCTTCGTCGTACATGTACATGCCGTTGCATTCCAGCAGCGTTATGGGCGCGTCCACTGGCGCTGCGGTGGGTGCAAGTGTTGCCGCCGCGTCGGTGTTCAGTGCGAATTATGGCGATTTCGGCGCGCAGCTCAGCTCCAGTTTCGCCGACGTGCGCAACACGATTTCCATGGCGGCACCGTCCTCCGGTGGCTCGGGTTTCGGTGGCGGTGGTTCCGGCGGTTCCTTCTCCGGTGGCGGTTTCGACGGCGGTGGCGGTGGTTCCGGCGGCGGTTCGTTCGGAGGACGCTGACATGTGCGATACGCATATACGAGTGGCACACGGTATACGCAGGAAGAAAGGGTGATGGTATATGGATGCGAAACGTGTCCGTGGAGGACTGCTCGCGGCGGGTGCCGCATTTGTTGCGGTGCTCGTTGTAGCGCTCCTGCTGTTCTTCGTCTCCGGCGACGAAGCCGATCTAAGCTACCGTTCCGTCGATTTTGACGCGCAGCTGCAAAGCAACGGCGACATCCGTTTCACGGAACATCTGGACTACCAGCTGAAGAGACGCGAGAATGATGACGGCGACACGAAACCGTGGAAGCAACTGTATCTGACGTTCAAACTGCGCAACCAGGATCTGACGAACATCACCGACATCTCCGTGACGAACGCGTCCACCGGCGAGCAATACACGCAGATCGCACCGCAGTTGCCGAGCGATGTATCCGACAGTGAATGGGAATCGGAATATGCCGGACATTGGTACATCGCCGACACCACAATCGGCTCCAACTATCCGGAACCATTCGACTCTGCCACCGGCGGGCTTGACCCCAACGGTTCGGACAATGACAAACAAATCGAAATCGGCTGGAACATTCCCGCCACCGTCAAACAGAGCAGTCTCAAATTCGACGTGACCATGACGTTTCATAACATGGGCACGCAGCATAGTGACGTGACGAATCTCATGTGGGAGATGTTCCCCGAAGACAACCAGGTGCCGGCTGGCAAAGTCACCGGCACCGTGCGCTTCCCCAAAGGCATAGGTTCCGACGATTCGTGGGCATGGCTGCACACTGAGGCCACATCTCAAACGTCTCGCGACACGGACGGCACGTTGCATTTCACCGTCAGTGACCTGCGCACGAACCAGTACGTCGACCTCGTCGCCGCATTCGACAATGCCGGGGCAAGTGGCGTCGAACGTGTGCGTTCCGGCGACTATCTGGACGAATTGAAATCCACGGAAGCAAACAAGGAGCAGCAATGGCGTGACGGCCAGCGGCACAAAGCCCAGCTTACGGTCGCAGGTTGGCTGGTATGTCTGATTTTGGGCGGACTGTGCTGCGTACTGGCGATTCGTGGCGTGGTCTCTTCGAACCGTGAAGCCACCTACCACGGCGGCATCGAATACTGGCGTGAGTCGCCGCAAGTCAGCCCAGCCAGCGCCGCGCATCTGATCGATGTGGTGGACGATTCCAAGGGTGAACAGTCCTCGCGTGCCATGACGGCGACGGTGCTGGCATTGGTGGTCAAGAAAGCGCTCGCCGTATATCCGGGGCCTGCCGACATGTATCGTGGCATCGACCTGAGCAGGGCGAACGCGGCCGATATGGCGCGCATGATTTCCTCCGATCCATCCCGTGCCTCTGCCGCGTCAAGTACTAGTACGTTGGTGATTCTGCCTCAGGCGCTATCCCATCGGGAAACCCTTGGTCTGAGTCGCTCCGAGGAAGCCTGCCTGCAACTGCTGATTCGTATTTCCGCACGCGTGGGTTCGCCGGTATTCGACTTTAACCAGATGAAGGAGGCTTGCTCCAGCTGGGAGAACGGCTATCAGGAGATGAACCATTTCACCAATGCCTGCGATATTGAATTCCTGCAATTGAACGCGGTCAGGGATGTCAGCGGACGTTGGATAGCGCCCACCATCTTCGCCATGGTCTTTGGCGTGATTGGAATGCTGGTCAATATTGGAAGCAATATCGCGGTGGCGTTGTGCTTCGGCGGCGCGTTCGCATGCGTCGGCACGTTCTGTTTAGCTACCGGACGCAAGGAAGGCCTCACCGAATCCGGACAGACCTATGCCGGAGAATGCTTGGGACTCAAACGGTATATGGAGGATTTCTCCAATTTCTCCGACCGTGGTGCGCTCGATTTGGTGATGTGGAACTGGTATATGGTCTATGCGGCCGCCTTCGGCATTTCCGACAAGGTGGCAAGGGAATTCGCCAAGGCGTACCCCGAAGTCAACGATCCGCAATGGCTTGACGCGTATGGGTACGATTCCCTCGGCTATTGGACGTATCGCTCCCACGCGTGGAATGGTATGTCCACTATGGGAGGCATGTCGACCGGTGCGTTTGGCGGATCGCAGTTCATGGGCGGCATTGGCGATATCGGTTCGCAGCTGAGTTCCGGTTTCGATTCGGTCAGTTCCACGATTTCCGCTGCGGCTCCATCGTCATCCGGTGGATCTGGCGGATCCTTCTCCGGTGGCGGCTTCGGCGGCGGTGGCGGAGGCGGCGGCGGTGGAGGCGGCGGTGGCCGCTGATCCACGACATGCCGCCCGCCGTCGGACAACGTGACGCCCTATGACATTGCGATTGTCGGCATTGTGTTTGCCCACGCCCGGTCCGGCTTGAAAAGCCTACCTTTCGCCCATGGCGATTGGTAGGCTTTTCCATTGGCAGAACCTGAACGAGATGCCGTCCGACTTGGTTCCGACCCGGCTCCAACCGGCTCGCGCCTGCCGGAAGACACCACTTTCGAAGGAGAAGACATGACGTTGTTCCGTAATCTCGGACCGTTCCACACCACCGCCATCGGCCACGGCGAGATGCCGCTAACCATTGAAAACAACCGTGGCCACGACGTCGGCATCGAAACCCTGCACGCCTCGCTTGACGCCGGCTGCCGCCACATCGACACCGCATGGGCCTACTATACGCCGGGCGAAGAGGAACAGACCGGCGAAAAGCTGGTCCGCGAAGCGCTGGACACATGGAAGGGGCCGCGTGAGGAAGTCACCGTGGCCACCAAGGTCGGTCTGCGCCGCGCGTGGGATGGCGACAAGCCGATCTGGCCGCGTGACGGCAAGCCGGAACACCTCATCGAATACGGCAAGCAGTCCGCGCAGGCGCTCGGCGTCGACTCGATCGACCTGCTCTACCTGCATCGCCACGATCCGGAAGTGCCGTACAACGAGTCCTGCGAAGGTATCAAGGCGCTGCTCGACCAGGGCGTGGCCCAGTGGGCGGGTGTGTCCAACGTGAGCATCGAACAGCTCAAAATCGCACAGGAGATTCTCGGCGACAAGCTCGTTGCCGTGCAGAACCAGTATTCGCCGATCCATCTGGAAACCCAGGACACGTTGGAATACTGCGCGAAGGGAGGTCTCGCCTTCGTGTGCTGGAGTCCGCTCGGCGGCTATCGCCACCCGTACGACGAGCACCTGTTCGACCCGTTCCGCGAAGTGGCCGCCAAGCATGGCGTGAGCTACCAGCGCGTGGTGCTGGCTTGGGAGCTGGCCAAGGGCGACCACATGTTCGTGATTCCGGGCGCACACCGTCCCGAAACCATCCTCGACTCCCTGAAGGCCGACGAGCTCGAACTCACTGACGGGGAACTCGCCTTCCTCGGCTGAAAAAGCACTGCCCGTCCGCATTTTGTTAACCCAACCACTCAGCTCGGGTAGCAAAACACGGACGGGCATACGTTTTTGCGGAACCGGACGGTCATCGCGGGATTACAGCACGGCCATCGCGAAATCAATCAGCAGTTTGACGCCGTACAGCACCACCACCGCGCCACACACGCGGTTCATCGCGGTGACGATTCGCGGGCTGAACCTGTGGCTGAACAGCGACACCAACAGGGTGATGCCGAAGAACCACAGTGCCGACGCGGTTTCCACGCCGGTGATGAACGGCGTGGACTGACCGACGGTAAGCGTCGCGCTGAACGCGCCGAGCATCAGCGTGCCGTCGATGATGGCCTGCGGATTGCACCACGTCACCACACCGGCGGTGACGATGGTGTGCAGCAGCTCGCTGTCGCCGCCGAATTTCGAAGTGACGCGTTGCGCAAGGCTCTGCGATTGCGAGGTCCGCGACTGCGGCGTTTGCGCGGCGCCATCATCGCCACCCTTGCCGGGAAACAGCAGACCCGCGCCGATACGGATGACCACCAAGCCGCCGATCGCCAGAATGGCCAGCTTCAGCCATGCGTAATCCTGCATCAGCCTGCCGATGCCGAAAAAGCAGGACAGCGACAACGACACGTCGAAAAACAGCACGATCAGCGCGGTCAGCAGCGCGCGGCGGCGCGGCTTGGTCAGCGCCGAATCGATGACGAACAGATTCTGCATACCGATCGGCGCGACATACGCCAATCCCAACGTCAGCCCTTGGAAAAAGAATCCCATACTCGCCTCTTATCCATCCAAACATATTTGGTTGGTTGTAATCAACCCAGCCAAAACCAACCAAATCGCTCATTTTGTAATCGCAGGAAAAACCTCTATTCTGCGAAAAACAACGTAACCAGTGTCATATTGTATAGGTGTTGCTACAATAGGCAACCAGCCAAAAGCTGAGGTTTGGCTCAGCCAATCGCAGGACGGTCCACTGTCAGAAAGCAGATGCGCCGACCGCGGAAAACGCCGAACCATACCGACACCACCAATGTGAAGGAGCGTCATGGCACGCATCGCGCCGCTGAACATCGATTGGAAACCGGACCGTACCACCGGCGAACCCGTCACCGAACAAATCGTCGGATACATGTGCGAACAGGTGCACAGCGGCAACTGGCCGATTGGCTCGCGTCTGCCGTCGCAACGCGCGCTCGCCGAATGGTTCGGCGTGAACCGGTCCACCGTCATCGCGGCCATCAACGAGCTGTCCGATTATGGCATCGTCGAAGGGCAGCATGGAGCGGGCACGCGAATCGTCAGCAACACGTGGTCGCTGATGCTGCCGGGCGCGCCCGACTGGGCCGATTACGTGGATTCCGGCTTCTTCAAAGCCAACAACGACACCATCCAAGCCATCAACCGGTACGAGTTCACGCCGAACATGACGCGCATCGGCACCGGCGAGCTCGACCCGCGGCTCTTTCCGAAAGCCATGTGGCGGCAGGTGCTCGGCGAGGCGGCGGACGAGATCGAAACGCTCGGCTACCCGCCGCCCGAAGGCCTGCCCGAACTGCGCGAGGCCATCGCGGCGCACATGCGCGCCACCGGCGTCGACTGCACGGCAAGCCAGGTGCTGGTCACATCCGGCGCGTTGCAGGCGCTGCAGATGATTTCGGTGAGCCTGCTGCCGGCCGGCACCACCGTATACGCGGAATCGCCGAGCTACATCAAGTCGCTGCAGGTGTTCCAGTCGGCCGGCATGCATCTGGAAGGCGTGCCGATGGATGACGACGGCCTCAACGTGCAGGCATTGCGCGGCCTGCTGGCGGAAGGGGAGCTTGACACCGGCCGTCCGGCGCCGCTCAACGCGCGCAACCGCAAAGGCAATGCGATCCTGTACACGATTCCGACCAATCACAATCCGACAGGCGTCACCATGAGCGACAAACGCCGGCATGAACTGGTCGAGCTTTCCGTGGACAGCCGACTGCCGATCATCGAGGACGGCGCCTACCGCGACCTGTATTTCGAGGATGATGCCCCGCTGCCGTCGCTGAAGGCCCTCGATGAGACCGGCATGGTCATCACGCTCGGCAGCGCGTCCAAATCGCTGGCTCCCGGACTGCGCATCGGATGGCTGGTCGCCGCCGAGCCGATCGTGCAGCGGCTCGCCGACGTGAAAATGCAGATGGACTACGGTGCGAGCGTGCTGAGCCAGTGGACGTTCGCGCGATTCCTCACGAACGGCATGTACGGCGAATACGTGGCCGGCCTGAAACGGGAGCTGCGGCACCGCCGCGACCGCGCGCTCGTTACGCTGCAGGAGAAAATGGACGGGCTCGTCCACTGGAACGTGCCGTCCGGAGGCTTCTACATTTGGATGACCTTCGACCGGCCGATACGCATGAACCGCCTGTTCCAGCTGGCCGCCGAACGTGGCGTGCTGCTCAACCCCGGCGACATCTACGATTTCGCCGCCGACAACTCCCTGCGCCTGAGCTACTCCTACACCACGCCGGAAGAGTTCGCCGACGCCGTGGACGTACTCGCCGCCGTCGCACGCGAGCTGGCGTAGCCCGAGCTTGCGTAACGGCTGGACGGGCTTTGCCTGTCCCGTGAATCTACGACAATATCTGATGGTCTTTTACGAGTAAGAGGAACATCCGTGCAAAGAAGAAACAAGCCAGAAGTGTTGGCCCCCGCAGGCAATTTGAGGGGACTGAAAACCGCGGTCGATTACGGTGCGGACGCCGTCTACTGCGGCGGCAAGGCGTTCGGCATGCGCAGCGCGCCGAAAAACCTGAGCCTCGAGGATTTCGAGGAAGGCGCACGCTACGCCCACGAGCGTGGGGCCCGCGTGTACGTCACCTTCAACGTGCTGCCGCGCAACAACGAGGTGGAAGCCATGCGCGAATACCTCGGCAAGCTGAAGGACACCGGCGTGGACGCGCTGATCGTCTCCGACATCGGCGTGATGCTCATGGCCAAGCAGGTGGCTCCGAACCTCGAACTGCATGTGAGCACGCAGGCCGGCGTCACCAACTACCAGGCCGCCAACGCGTTCTACGAACTGGGCGCGCGCCGCGTGGTGCTGGCCCGCGAAATGGACCTGCAGGCCGTGTGCGACATCCGCGCCCGCATTCCCGACGACCTCGACATCGAATGCTTCGTGCATGGCGCGATGTGCATGGCCTTCTCCGGACGCTGCCTGTTCTCCAACTATCTGACCGGCCGCGACGGCAACCACGGCGAATGCGCGCAGCCGTGCCGCTGGAAGTATTCGATCGTCGAAGAGAAACGCCCCGGCCAGTACTTCCCGATCGAACAGACCGCGGAAGGCGCGTACCTGTTCAATTCGCAGGACATGAACATGCTCGCCCACATCGACGATCTGCTTGATTCGGGCGCGACGAGCCTCAAGATCGAAGGCCGTTCCAAGAGCGCCTACTACATCGCCGCCATGACGAACGCCTACAAGACGGCCGTCAACGAATACATGGTCCAGCGCGGCTTCGAAGATGCCGACGGCAATGTGCTGAAGCCGTTCCGCGACCGCGTGATCCGTCCCGGTGACCCGGAATACGGCAAGCCGGACACCGAGGATGCGATCATGGCCAACGCCGATGGCGCGTTCGCCGGCAAGCCCGACATCGACGCCGTTCCCGTTGGGGGCGTGCCGTCCGGCAACGTTTCGGCTGGCAACGTTTCGTCCGGCAATATCGCGATTGGCGAGCCGGACAATCTGAGCTACCACGCACGCAGCACCCGACGCAAGTCGAACACCGCCGCCGAAATACTGCCGGAAGGCTGGCATCACGCCGGTGTACGGCCGGCACCGCATGTCACCCTGCCGGATTGGCTGCTCGACGAGCCCGACAAAGTGGCGCACCGCGACTACTCCACCGGCTTCTATTATCCGGAATACAAAGTGCGGCAAAGCACCGACCGTTCCGCATACTTCCGCGCATGGCTCGTCGTCGGCGAAGTGCTGTCATGGACTCCGGAAGACGGAGGACGCGTGACCATCATGAGCCGCAACAAGATCGAAGCCGGCCAGGAAGTCGAATTCGTGCTGCCCGGCGCGGCCCCCTTCGCCTACACCGTGCCTGCCGGCGGTTTCCGTGACGCCGATGGCCACTGGGTCGAAGCCATCAACAACCCGGCGCACGTCTTCTCCATGCCGTGCCCACAGGAGGTGCCCGTCAACGCGGCCATCCGTTCGCGCACGAAAAAGCCGACGCTGAAAGCCGAATAGAAGACGGCAATCGCAAGCAGGTCTTCCAATCGCAAAACCAAGGAAAAACAAGACATGAGCAGCACACAATACGATGACGCGATCCTCGATTCCAACGCCATCGACCCCACTGACAAAAACGGCAACCCGATTCCCGTGACCATTCCGATCATGCTGGCCCCCGGCATCAAAGTCGTCTACACCACGCGACTCGGCGGCACCAGCGAAGGCGATTTCGCGCACTTCAACCTCGGCGGCAAATCCGGCGACAAACCGGAACACGTGCTCGCCAACCGCAAGGCGCTCGCCGACGTGCTCGGCGCGAAAATCAGCCTTATCAGCCAGGTGCATTCCGGCGACGCGGTGGACGTGGACGAATCATTCGTCATCAACCAGCCGTTCGGATTCGACGTGTCCGGCACGAAGAAGCCGGAAGACGAGACGGACGGCGAAAACAACGCGACGGGGAATGACGGTGAGCCGACCGTCATCGAAGCCGACGGCCAAGTGACGTCCCGGAAGAACGTGGCGCTCGGCATGTTCGCCGCCGACTGCCTGCCGGTACTCATGGCCGACCCCGAAGCCGGCGTGATCGGTGCAGCGCACTGCGGCCGTCGCGGTCTGCAGAAAGGCGTGATCGGCGCGACCATCGAGAAGATGGTGTCCAAGGGCGCCCAGCCGGAACGTATCGTCGCCACGCTCGGCCCCTGCATCTGCGGCGACTGCTACGAGGTCGGCGGCGACATCGCCGACGAATTCGATGCGCAGTTCCCGGGAACCTTCACGTTGAGCCGATTTGGCCAGCCGGGCATCGACATCGCCGCGGCCGCCCTGCAGGAGCTTGCCAAAGCGGGCGTGCCGGCCGACAACATCGTCTCATCCCGTCCACGCGTCAACGCGGCCACGCAGTACCTGTCCGAAGACGAGGAACTGGCCGGCATCTGCGCCGCCGATGGCGAAGGCGATCCGAAGCTTTCCGAACGGTTCAACAAGATCCGCCGCAGCCTGTGCACGCTCGAAAACCCGTTGTGGTTCTCGCATCGCCGCGCGTCGCTCGCCAAAAAACAGCATGAAGGACGCATGCTGGCGCTGATCGTACGCGAATAATCACCATACGAGCCATACAAGCCACGCGATTCGTGCGATTCGAGTGATTCGCGTGGCCACTGTTGCGGATTGCGTGCAGAACCCGCCGCGGAACAGGGTGGCATGCGGCCGCGGCTTTACGGTGGAGCATATGAGTAAGGGAGAGCAGATGCAGGAACAGAAGATGCCGGTCGTGGCCGTGGTGCTGGCAGCGGGATTCGGCACCCGATTCGACGAGAACAACCCCAAGCAGCTGGTGTCGGTGGGTGGCAAGCCAATCGTCTGCTGGAGCATCGAGGCATTCGAAAACAACGACCGCATCAGCGACATCATCGTGGTGGTCAACGAACGTGTCGAAGAGACGGTGAACGAGCTTATCGACGAAGCCGGCTACGCCAAAGTGCGGGCCATCGTTCCCGGCGGCGCCGAACGCGTGGACAGCACGCTCGCCGCCTTGGACCTGCTCAAGCAGGCCGGCATTCCCTCCGGCGCGAAAATCCTCATCCACGACGGCGTGCGTCCGTTCGTCGAGGAGCGGTCCATCGACGGCTGCATCGACAGCCTGGACCAGTTCAATGCCGCCACCGTGGCCTACGCCTCCACCGACACGATTCTGCTCACAGAGGATCTGGGCGACCGCAAGGTGGTCAAATCCGTGCCGGAACGTCCGAACACCTTCCGCGCGCAGACCCCGCAGGCGTTCCGTTTCGGTACCATCGTCAAAGCCTACGAACTGGCCGCCGCCGACCCCGACTTCCATCCGACCGACGACACGCGCGTGGTGGTGGACTACCTGCCCGACGAGCCGGTCGCCATCGTGAACGGTTCCGAAACGAACCTCAAAATCACCACGCCATCCGACATGCCGATCGCCGAAGGCATCGCCCGCAGCCTCGACCCCGAACACGCCAAGGAGGAAGCCAAGGCGCGCATGCACGCCGTGTTCGCCGAGGCGTTCTCCCAGATGCACAGCCGTTGATTTTCATCGAACGTTAAGTCCGTCGACGTGTCGGCAGACTTAACGTTCAACGCATTCACCACGTACACTGGAAACCATGCAGCAGATCAACATCGTCATCTCCGGTTTCACGCCCTATGAAGGCATCGACGTCAATCCGGCCGTGCTCGTGCCGGCGGCGGTAGCCAAGCAATGGGCCGATCCGGCGCAATCGCAGGCGATCTCCGAAGAACTGCTGCAGGACATCGCCGTCACCGTCACCAACGTCACGCTTCCGGTGAGCTTCGCCAAAGCCTGGCCCACGCTGCTGGAAGCCATCGAACAGGCCAAGCCGGACATCGTCATCGCCACAGGGCTCAAGCGCGCCTCCCGTGGCATTCTGCTGGAACGATGCGCCACAAATCTCATGGATGCGGCCAAGCCGGATGCCGACAACGTGATTCCGCCCCGCCGCCCGATCGACCCGGAAGGTCCGGCCGCGTACTGGACGCGCCTGCCGTTGCGGTCGATACTGCACGATTTCGCCAAACACGAGATTCCCGCCGCGTTGAGTTCCGACGCCGGTACGTTCGTATGCAATTCGCTGTTCTACCATCTGCTCAACTGGTCGGCGGGCCAGGAACGTCGCATTCTGTCGGGGTTCGTCAGCCTGCCGATCGTCAACGGTCGGCCGCACGAACGTGGACTGTCGATCGAACAGCAGACCGCTGCGGTCGATGACGTGCTGCGTGAATCGGTACGATACTTCCTGCAACCCTCGTCAAGCGACATTCTGCTTGGCTGAGGACGGCTCCGCTTTCTACGGCACGATTTTCTGCGACATGTGAGTCATGCGGTTTCGACACGTGGTCGCGGACATACCGCCATACCCCCGACAGACTTTTTCGAACGATTTCTGTGCTCTCTGTGAGAATAATGCATTTCGTTCTGCGTGCCGCCTGCTGACTGAGATAGAGTACTGAACGAGTGCGCGCTGGCAGATGCGCAAAGTGTAGGGAATTCGTGAAAGGAAAAGGGCATGGTTGAGCAGTTCCCAATCGTGTTGAGGGGGTACGACAAGGATCGAGTCGACGAGGCGTTCGCTTCGGCTCAGGAGACGGTGAACCGTCTGCGTGAGCAGGTCAAGGCCGACGACCAGACCATCCTTGAGCTGCAGGCGCAGCTGCAGGAGGAAAAGAACAAGAAGGCCGCTCCGAAGTCCTTCGCGTCACTGGGCGCCAACGCCCAGCAGATGCTCGCCAGCGCGGAACAGACCAGCGCCGAGCTGCTTGAACGAGCCAAGAAGGACGCTTCCGCGGCCCGCGCCACGGTGCAGCTGCAGGCTGAAACACTGCTGAACAACGCCAAAATCGACGCCAAGCGCATCATGGACGACGCCAACGCCAAGGCGGCCAAGGTGCTCGGTGACGCCAAGGACGAATCCGAAGCCATGAGGGCCAATGCCCAGCATGAGGTCGACCAGATGCGCAGCGAGGCCCAGAAGGCCGTGGTGGCGCAGCGTCAGACCGTCGATCTGGAACTGACCAACTCCCGTGAGGAACACGGCAAGCGTCTTGCCGCCGAACGCGCCACGCAGGAACGTGAGATTTCCGACATGCGCACCGAGGCGACCAGCAAGATCGCCGAACAGCGCAAGAACGCCAATGAGGAGATCTCCCGCCTGAAGAGCGAGACCAACGACCAGATCGAATCCGCGCTTGCCGAAGCCAACAAGAAGCTGGCGGACGTGCGCGAGCAGGTGTCCAAGATGATGACCGACGCGCAGCGCCGTGCCGCCGAAATCACCGACACCGCCAAGGCGAAGGCCCAGGAGATCACCGACGAGGCGGAAGTGCACCGCACCAAGACCATCAGCCAGGTCAACGCCGAAGTGGAGCAGATCCGCGCCGACATCTCCGCCCAGCAGGAGGAGGCCACGAAGAAGGTCAATGAGCTGCTCACCGACCTGAACGAACGTCGCGAGGCCGCCAACAAGCAGGCCAGCGAGTTGATTTCCTCCGCGCAGAAGACCCGTGACGAGGCTGAGGCGTACGCTTCCAGCAAGCGTGACGAGGCGGACGCGAACGCGGCGAGCATCCTCAAGCAGGCCACCGAAGACGCCGACGAGCAGATCAACGAGCGTCGCGAGGCCGCGAAGAAGGAACTGGACGGCGTGCAGCAGCGCATCGCCGACCTGCAGAGCCGTGAGGCCCAGATCACGCAGCGCGTCAGCGAACTGCGTGCCATGTTCTCCAACGCGTTCTCCGGTTTCGGCATGAACGACCTGTCCGTGGTCAACGCCGTCGATGAAGGCGAGCCTTCCGACGCGCAATCTGATGACGACGCGCAGCACGACGATGAGACCGCCGCACCGGCAGACGCCGACACGCAGGATGCCGTCGAGAACGATTCCGCAGCCGAGACCGAGCCGGAAGGCGACGCCGAATCCGCAGACGCTTCGCAGAACAACTGAAACCATAGAAAGGGAATGGATAATGACCGACATCACGCCATTGAGCGGTGATGAACTGAACAAGCTCGTCGACGATTTCGAAGCAAGCGAGCACAATCGCATGGCCATGAACGCCGTCACGGCGGCCGGCATCGACAAGGTGGCGCGCAACTACGATCGCGCCCGTCTGATGCAGCGTCGTTTCTCCACCGTCGTGGACAACGGCACCGTCACCCATCAGGACCGTTCCGGCCGTTGCTGGCTGTTCAGCTCGCTGAACGTGGCCCGTTTCGTGGCCAAGCAGAACATGGGTCTCAAGGAGTTCGAGTTCTCCCAGAACTACGCCATGTACTACGACAAGCTCGAACGCGTCAACTACTTCCTGAAGGACGTGGCGGCTCTGGTAGAGGCCGGCGAGCCTGCCGATTCGCGTCTGATGCAGCATCTGCTGTCCGACGTGATGGGCGACGGCGGCCAGTGGACCATGGCCATGAACGTGTACAAGAAGTATGGCGCGGTGCCGAAGGATCTGTTCCCGGAGACCGAATCCTCCAAGAACACCGGTGAGATGAACGTGCAGCTGCGCCGCATGCTGCACACCGCGGTTGCGCATATGTACGCTGATCCGTCCGCGATCGATGCGATCATCGCCGATGCGGTCGCCGCCGGTCACCGTATTCTGACGATTCACTTGGGCGAGCCGCCGAAGAGCTTCGATTGGGAGTGGACCGACAAGGATGGCGAGTTCCACCGCGATGGCGAGATCACGCCTGTCGAGTTCTGGAAGAAGTATGTGGGTTCCGCCGATTTGGAAAGCTATGTCTGCCTGGTGGACGATCCGCGTCAGGAGCACGTCAAGGGCAAGAAGATCGGCATCGAGCATCTGGGCAACGTGGCCGGGGGAGACCCGACCGAGTACCTCAACGTGCCGAACCAGTTCATGAAGGACTGCGTGCGTCAGATTCTTCAGGAACAGGGCATTCCGGTATGGTTCGGCGCTGACTGCCATCCGATGATGGACCGTGAGAATGGCGCGTGGGCCACCGACCTGTTCGAGTATGGCCGCGTGTATGGCGTCGATTTCGATCTGGACAAGGAACAGCGTGTCCGTTTCGGCGATTCCGCGATGAATCACGCGATGGCGTTCGTCGGTGTGGATGTGGATGAGGATGGCCACACCACCCGCCGTTGGCGTGTGGAGAACTCGTGGGGAGACAAGATCGCCGACAAGGGCTACTTCACCATGAGCGACGACTGGTTCACCGAATACGTCTACGAGGTCGCCGTCCCCAAGGCCCTCCTTCCCGCCGAATACCTCAAGGCCCTAGAAGAACCCGCCACCATGCTCCCCGCGTGGGATCCGATGGGCGCATTGGCCAAATAGCGCGCGGAGCGCGCGCTGGCCAATACGCGCCGAGCGAATAGCGGAAGCCCGGTGGGCTTCCGCCGCGAGGGAAAACGCCGACAGGCGTTTTCGAGGCTGCAGGCCTCATCGCCTCAGCCCGGCAGGCCCCATGACGCACGTTTCCCCCAAAAAAGACCCAACCCGGACTCTCCGTCCGCGTTGGGTCTTTCCTATATCGCTTTCTTCGTCCCACGTCACCCCCACCCATTCCACCATGCAGTCGCCCATCCCCATATTCCGTCCCCATCCGTTAAGGTAACGACGGTGGCGCTATCGCGCTACGCAAGCATAATGATGCAGGGGAGGAACAGAAGCGATGGCAGGTCTTCGCGGTCCGGATAGTTCGAAGGATGCACAGCTGTTGGATGAGCGCGCCGTGTTTCCGGAGACCGTGGATGTCAATATTCGTCAGCTTGACCCGATTCCCGCTCCCCGATATTTTCTTAAGGAACTTCCGCTCACGAACGAGATGAGCGATCTGGTGTTGAAGTCCCGTCAGGAGATTCGTGACGTGCTGCATGGCCGTGACGATCGTCTGCTGGCCATCGTCGGCCCGTGTTCGATTCATGATCCGAAGGCTGCGCACGAGTATGCGGAGAGGCTTGCCGCCGTCAAGAAGGAGCTTGATGATCGTCTGGTCATCGTCATGCGCGTGTATTTCGAGAAGCCGCGCACCACGATCGGTTGGAAGGGTCTGATCAACGATCCTGATCTTGACGGCCAGTTCAATATTCGCAAGGGCATGTTCATGGCTCGCAAGGTGCTTACCGACGTGCTGGGGCTCGGCTTGCCCGCCGCTACGGAATGGCTTGATCCGATTACCCCGCAGTATATTTGCGATCTGATCAGCTGGGGCGCTATTGGCGCGCGTAATACGGAAAGCCAGGTGCACCGCGAGCTGGCGTCCGGCATGTCCATGCCGATCGGTTTCAAGAACGCTACGGATGGTTCCATCAAGCCGGCGGCCGATTCGTGTTTCGCGGCCGCTTTCGAGCATCATTTCCTCTCCATCAATCTGGATGGTCGTGTGATTTCCGCGGAGACCAAGGGCAATCCCGACTGCCATCTGGTGCTGCGTGGTTCCTCGCATGGTCCGAACTACGATGCCGCTTCCGTGGCCCAAGCGTTGGCGGATCTCAAGGCTTCCAAGGCTTCCGGACCAAGCGAGCATGGTCTGATCATCGATGCCGCGCACGGCAACTGCGGCAAGAACGAGGTGCGCGAGGCCGAAGTGGTCGAAGAAATCGCCGCACGCGTCGCGGCCGGCGAACAGGGCATTCTCGGCATCATGATGGAAAGCTTCCTCAAGGCGGGCAATCAGAAGCCCGCGCCGCTCGACCAGCTGGAATACGGCAAGTCGATCACCGACGCATGCGTGCCGTGGGATCGTACCGAGCAGCTGCTGCACACGCTTGCCGACGCGGTCGACGCGCGTCGCAAGCTTGGCTGATGTTTCTGCACCATCGTTGCTATCCTTGGGAAAGGAAGCGACAAGGAGAGCGAGATCATGCAGCAGCAGCTGAACACGCCTGAGGATTTACGTGCCATTAGGCAGGCCATGGATGAGGGCAAGAATCCGCTGGTGGAGACCGACGTGCCGCGCTGGGAGGACCAGGTGGGCATCAGCCGCATCGTGAACCGCCGCGTGCTGGAATTCGAAGTGTTGCCCACGCCGGCGCAGGTGCTGGGCGACCTGCCGTTGAGCGAGCAGGCGCAGGAGATCGTCGCCTATTCGCGTGATGAGATTCGTGCCTGCCTGTACGGTCAGGACGATCGCCTGCTGGTGGTTGTCGGTCCGTGTTCCGTTCACGATCCGAAGGCCGCGCTCGATTACGCGCGTCGCCTGTCCGCGTTGAAAGGCGAGTTGGATGGCGAGCTGCTGATCGTCATGCGCGTGTATTTCGAGAAGCCGCGCACCACGGTCGGTTGGAAGGGTCTGATCAACGATCCGGATATCGACGGCAGCTGCAATATCAGGAAGGGCTTGCTGTTGGCCCGCCGCACGCTGCTTGGCGTGCTTGACGAGGGTTTGGCGGCGGCCACGGAGTTTTTGGAGCCGACCAGTCCGCAGTATATTTCCGACGCGATTAGCTGGGGTGCGATCGGCGCACGCAATACGGAAAGCCAGGTGCACCGGCAGTTGGCGTCCGGCCTGTCCATGCCGATCGGCTTCAAGAACGCCACGGACGGTTCCATCAAGGCTCCGGCCGATTCCTGCTTCGCTTCCGCACAACAGCACACGTTTTTCGGCATCGACCATCTCGGCCGCGCCGCCGTGGTCAAAACGCTCGGCAATCCCGACTGCCATGTGGTGTTGCGTGGTTCCTCGCACGGCCCGAATTACGATGCCGCTTCGGTGGCCAAGGCCATGGACACCATCCGCGCCGAAATGCCGGCCGATTCCGCTGCGGCACATGGGCTGATCGTCGACTGCTCGCATGGCAACTCCGGCAAGGACGAGCATCGTCAGGCGCAGGTGGTGCGTGACATCGCGGGCCGTATCGCCAAAGGCGAGCAGGGCATCACCGGCATCATGATGGAAAGCTTCATCGAAGGTGGCAACCAGAAGGCCGCGCCGCTCGACCAGCTCGTCTACGGCAAGTCCATCACCGACAAATGTCTGAGCTGGAACACCACGGAACAGCTGTTACGCGAGCTTGCCCATGCGGTGGCCGCGCGCCGCTGGAAGTGACCGATTCGATTCACTATCCGCGCGATTGCAGAGAATTCGGGAAACGCGAATCGCAATCGCGTAAAACAACACTCAAGACAGCACGTAAGACAGGGAGGGTGCAATGACCGCAATCGCCATCATCGGCGCCATGGATGAGGAAGTCGCCAATATCGCAACGGCACTGAGCAACGTCACCGTCACCGAGGAAGCCGGCGTCAAGGTGACGCGCGGCACCCTCGAAACCAACAAGGGCACCGCCGTCAACGTCGCCGCGACCGTCGGCGGCATGGGCACCGTCAACATCGCCGCCACCACGCAGCATCTGATCGACGCTGACCAGCCGGACGCCGTGATCTTCTCCGGCATCGCGGGCAATCTCAACACGAATCTGCACATCAACGACGTGGTGCTCGGCGGCACCCTGCGCTATCTCGACACCGACATGCGATTGGTGGGCCAATTCAAGCCCGGCACCGCCGACCGGCCCATCGAGGAATACCATAGCGACGACCGTCTGCTCGAACTGGCCGACCAGGCGCTGAACGACTTGAACATTCACCATATCGTCGGCATCATCGCCACCGGCAACTATTTCGTCGATGATCCGCAGAAGGTCGAGCAGGTGATCCGTGAGACCGGCGCGGACGCGGTGGAAATGGAAGGCGCCGCCGTCGCGCATGTCGCCGCCCGCAACGACGTTCCCGCATTGGTGATTCGCGCGCTGAGCGACAACGCGGACACCGACTACGAGGATTTCAAAACGTTCGACATTTCCGAATACGCGGACACCGCCGCGAAACTGACGGTGAACATCGCCAAACGCATGTAGCGTTCATGTGGCGTTGCGAAACGCCTAACGTTGCGAAAAGCCGTTTCCACATCCCGTTTCCACATCCCGTTTGCCGCATGACCCGTCATCATGCATCGTCATATCGGCAAACGGGACGTCTCATATTCCGATATGCTGCGTTTCGGAAGATGAACGGCAGGAAAACTTCCGGTGGCGTGAGAGAATCGCATACGCGAAAGCCTCTCCGAAACCGCTAGTCTTAAGGAAGAACTGAGGATTATCGGAAGGTGAACGCATGACGTTGGAGCAGATGCTGGCAACGCCGTCGGTGGTTGCGGCATTGGTGGTCGTGGCCGTGGTCGTGTTCGTCGTGGCGTTCCTGCTTGGCCGCAGACGAGGCTTCCAGGATGTGCAGGACGGCGTCGACCCCAATGATCCGAGCCTGTTCGGAGCTGCGAAGAACACGTCCCTGTTCGGCCCCCGCGTTCCCGTGCAGTCCACGGAACGCCAGCTGGTGGCCGTCATGCCCGAAGCTTTGGTGGTCGTAGACTCGCTGGCCACGGTCCAATACGCATCCCCGGCCGCGCGGCGCTTCGGCATCATCCACGACCAGGCGATGGCGCTCGCGGAAATCCGCGACATCGTGAAACTGGTCTCCACAGACAGCGTGGTGCGCGAACGCGAACTGACCATCCCCCTGCACGGCCGCACGCGAACGGGCGTGGTGAACACGAACGGCAAAGGCGTCGAAGCCGGCAAGCCGCTGCCCGAAGACACGCTCTACCTGCACGTGCGCGTCGGACAGATCGCCGACAACCTATTTGCGATTTTCATTTCCGACATGAGCGAGCAACGCCGTTTCGAAATCATGCGGCGCGATTTCGTCACCAACGTCTCGCACGAACTGAAAACCCCGGCAGGCGCGATTTCTCTGCTCGCCGAAACGATCGGCGACGCGGCCGACGATCCGGACGCGGTGAAATACTTCTCCGGCCGAATCTCCAAGGAATCCGAACGATTGACGGAACTGGTCCACCGTCTGATCGACCTGCAGAAAGCGCAAAGCGCGGCAGCGATGCTCAACGCGGAACGGCTGTCCGTGCTGTCCGTGGCACGCGAGGCGCTCGCCGAAAACCAGGTCAAGGCCGAATCGAAGCATATCAGCCTGGTCCTGTCCGTGAACGGCCGGCAGGTGCTGGTGCATGCGAACGCCGAGGAACTGGCCAAGGAAGCCGAACAGAACCTGGACGTGTTCGTGGTCGCTGACCATGAGACCATCAAAACTGCGGTGAAGAACCTGGTGGAGAACGCCATCAACTATTCGCCGGAACATACCACGGTGGCCGTCGGCATCGGCATCGAATCCGGCAAGGTGGCGATTCGCGTCGTGGACCAGGGCATCGGCATCCCCGCGGCGTCGCTCAGCAGAATTTTCGAGCGATTCTACCGCGTCGATCCGGCGCGCTCCCGGGAAACCGGCGGCACCGGCCTGGGATTGGCCATCACCAAGCATTGCGTCGAGGATTGCGGCGGCACCATCTCCGTATGGTCGCGCGAGGGGGAGGGATCCACCTTCACCATCACGATGCCGCAGGCTTCGGGCGCTGCGGAACCCGACCATCCGGCGGATTCGGCGAATGATAACACCCGTAAAAAGAAACAGTCCGACCACTCCACCACAACAGAGAATGAGGAGAACCACTGATGACGCGAATTCTGATCGTCGAGGACGAAGAGTCGTACCGTGAGCCGCTGGTCTACCAGCTCACCCGTGAAGGGTACGACGTGTCCGCCGCGGCCACCGGTGAAGAAGGATTGGAACTGTTCACCAAGGGTGGTATCGATCTGGTGCTGCTCGATCTGATGCTGCCCGGTCTTGACGGCACCGCGCTGTGCCGTCGGATCCGCGAGCAAAGCCGTGTGCCGATCATCATGCTGACCGCGAAAAGCGCGGAAATCGACAAGGTCGTCGGCCTTGAAATCGGCGCGGACGACTACATCACCAAACCGTATTCCTTCCGTGAGCTGCTGGCACGCATCCGCGCGGTGCTGCGCCGCAACCAGATGGTCGCCGAATCCGGAGAAGCCGCCGACGACGATATTCCGCTCGTATGCGGCGACATTTCCATGAGAATCGGCCAGCATGAGGTGACGGTCCGCGGCGAGAACGTGTTCTTCCCGCTGAAGGAATTCGAACTGCTGGAATACCTCATGCAGAACAAGGGCCGCGTGATGACCCGCCACCAGCTGATCGACCGCATCTGGGGCTCCGACTATGTCGGCGACACCAAGACGCTGGACGTGCATGTCAAGCGCGTGCGCGCCAAAATCGAGGAGGACCCGGGCCATCCCAAGTATCTGACCACCGTGCGCGGCCTCGGATACAAGATCGATACGCCAAGCGAATGATGATGAAAGGCTTGGTATAGCGCGCATTCGCATCGTGCTTGCAAAGAACGGTGAACGGAAGGAACGTCGAACGGCGAAGGTGTCGTAGACTGTTCATCTTCCGTTCACCGTTTTTGGTTTGGGGCGAGTGAAACGCCTAATAGGCTGGAGATTGTCATGAAGAACGATGGCGACAACAGAAAATCGAAAAATCAGAAACACACGCCATCTGAACGTTGACAGAGGGAAAAGAATAATGCGTAACTCCATTCTCGTACGCTCCATCGCCGCTGTGTCCGGCATTGTGATGCTGGCTTCCGTCGCGGCTTGCGGTGACAACACCACCGCTTCCACCGATTCTTCGGCCAAGTCCGATACCAAGACCGAAACCGTTTCCGGCAACTTCTCCGGCGCTGGCGCTTCTTCCCAGCAGGCCGCCGTCGAAGCTTGGATCGCCGGCTTCCAGGGCACCAACCCGGACGCCAAGGTCGCTTACAACCCGTCCGGTTCCGGCGCTGGCGTGTCCACCTTCCTGACCGGTGCAACCGCATGGGCCGGCTCCGACGCCTCCCTCGCCGATAACGAGGTCGAGCAGTCCAAGAGCGTGTGCGCTTCCGGCACCGCCTTCGACATCCCGGTCTACATTTCCCCGATCGCCGTCGTCTTCAACCTGCAGGGCGTGTCCGGCAAGGGCAAGACCCTGAACATGGATGCCGAGACCATCGCCAAGATCTTCGACGGCAAGATCACCAAGTGGAACGATGACGCCATCAAGAAGCAGAACCCGAAGGTCGATCTGCCTGACCTCGACATCACCGTGGTGCACCGTTCCGACAAGTCCGGCACCACCAAGAACTTCCTGAGCTACGTCAAGGACGCCGCTGGCGACGCATGGAGCTACGACCTCGGCGAGAACTGGCCGAACGAGGTCGGCCAGGGCGCCAAGGGCACTTCCGGCGTGATCTCCACCGTGCAGCAGGCTGACGGCACCATCGGTTACGCCGATGCCTCCCAGGCCGGCGATCTGGGCACCGTGGCCGTGAAGGTCGGCGATGATTACGTCCCGTTCTCCGCTGAAGCCGCCGCCAAGGTCGTGGACGCCTCCCCGCTCGACGATTCCGCCAAGGGTGACAACCGCGTGGTCGTCAAGCTCGACCACAACACCACCGAGAAGGGCGCCTACCCGATCGTGCTGGTCTCCTACGACGTCGCCTGCCTGGCATACAAGGACGCCAACACCGCCAAGTTCGTCAAGTCCTGGCTCACCTACGTGACCAGCGACGAAGGCCAGCAGACCGCCGCTTCCGCAGCCGGCTCCGCTCCGATGTCCAACACCCTGCGTCAGAAGGTCGTCAAGTCCATCGACGCCATCAAAACCAAGTGAGCCCATCACAGTGGGGCGATCGCTTTCGGTGATCGGTGACTGACCGTAGGTTTCAGGCCGCAGCCGCGTAAAAAACGGCTGCGGCCTGAAACGATACCTACGGACGATACGCAAAACCAGAAAAATCGAAAGCAATCGCAAGCAAACCAAAAGGAGAACCCGTGAGTTCGCAAAGCAAAACGGCACAGCAGCCGGTGAGCGGCAAGAACGCGGATAAGGTGTTCAAGGGCGTGGCCTACGCCTGCGGCATCCTGATCCTCGTCGTGCTCGCCGCGGTCGCGCTGTTCCTGCTGTTCCGCGCGTGGCCGTTGATCGGCGGTGACCAGAAGGCCAACAGCGCGACCATCAGCAACTTCACCGGCGGCAAGGCTTCCAGCTTCTGGGGCTACGTCGGACCGCTGCTGTTCGGTACCGTGCTGATTTCCGCCCTGGCACTGCTGATTTCCTTCTTCGTGTCGGTCGGCATCGCACTGTTCATCTCGCATTACGCGCCGAAGAAGCTCGCCACCGCCCTGAGCTATGTGGTCGATCTGCTCGCCGCCATCCCGTCCGTTATCTACGGTCTGTGGGGCGGTCTGGTGCTGGTGCCCGCCATCTACCCGTTCTGGAATTGGGTGGCCAAATACCTTGGCTGGATTCCGATTTTCGCCGGTCCCGCCGCCAATCCCTCCCGTACCGTGGCCACCGTGTCCGTGGTGCTGGCCGTCATGATCCTGCCGATCATCACCTCCATGTCCCGCGACATCTTCCTGCAGACCCCTCGCCTTCAGGAAGAGGCGGCTCTGGCCCTCGGCGCCACGAAGTGGGAAATGGTCAAGCTCGCGGTCCTGCCGTTCGGCAAGTCCGGCGTCGTGTCCGCCTCCATGCTCGGCCTCGGTCGTGCGCTCGGCGAGACGATGGCCGTGCTCATGATCCTGTCCCCGGGCCTCAACTACTCCGTCAAGCTGCTGCAGGCCTCGCAGAACCAGACCATCGCCGCGAACATTGCCGCGCAGTATCCGGAAGCCAACGATCTGGGTGTTTCCGTGCTGATCGGCACCGGCCTGGTCCTGTTCCTGATTACCTTCGTGGTGAACTTCATCGCTCGTAAGCTCACCGAGAAAGCGAGTGTGTGATGACCGCCGCAAATAACGACGCTTCGCCGATGGACGGCGCTCCCGTCATCGACTTCGACAAGTTCAAGCCGACCCGTTCCTTCACCTCAGCGCGCAAGCGCAAGGACTTCGCCATGAAGGCGCTCATCTCGTGCGCGTTCATCGTGGCGTTGATCCCGCTGTTCTCGGTGCTGCTCACCACCATCATCAACGGCGTCAAGAGGCTGAACCTCAACTTCCTGAGTTACAACATGACCGGCGTGGTCGGCGGCAACCCGACCCCGTCCGGCGGCTACGGCGGCATCCTGCACGCCATCATCGGCACGCTGGAAATCACCTTCGGCGCCATGTTCATCTCCATCCCGATCGGCCTGATGTGCGCCGTGTACCTGGTGGAATATTCCAACCGTGGCAAGCTGGCGCAGGTCATCACCCTGCTGGTCGACGTGATGAGCGGCATCCCGTCCATCGTCGCAGGCCTGTTCGCCTTCTCGATGTTCACGATTCTGATCGGCCCCGGCACCATCAACGGTTTCGAAGGCTCCGTCGCACTTTCCCTGCTGATGCTGCCGACCGTGGTCAAGTCGTCCGAGGAAATGCTCAAGATCGTGCCGCACGATTTGCGCGAGGCCTCGTACGCCCTGGGCGTCACGAAGCAGCGCACGATCACGAAGATCGTGCTGCGCACCGCCCTGCCGGGCATCGTTTCGGGTGCGATTCTCGCCGTCGCCCGCGTGATCGGTGAAACCGCTCCGTTGCTGATGACCGCAGGCTACATCGCCTCCACGAACGTCAACCTCTTCTCCGGCCAGATGACCACGCTTCCGGTGTACGTCTACCAGGAGTATTCCAAGCTCAACGCGAACTGCCCGGCCAACGCTTCCGCGGCCTGCGTCACCACCATCCCGATGGAACGCGCCTGGGCCGCAGCCCTTGTGCTGATTCTCATCGTGCTGATCCTCAACCTCATCGGCCGTCTCGTGGCGAAGGTCTTCGCCGTCAAGTCGGAACGCTGAGCGCGGTCGAATAGTCGAAAACATAAGAACAATAAGGAAAACAAATGGGACAACGTATTGATGTCAACCATCTGAACATCTTCTACGGCGACTTCCTGGCCGTGGAGGATGTGAACATCAACATCGAAGCCAACAAGGTCACCGCGTTCATCGGACCTTCCGGCTGTGGCAAGTCCACCGTGCTGCGCACCCTCGATCGCATGCACGAGATCATTCCGGGCGCCCACTGCGAAGGCGAGGTGCTGCTGGAAGGCAAGAACCTGTACGACAAGGATGTGGATCCGGTCGCCGTCCGTCGTGACGTCGGCATGGTGTTCCAACGTCCGAACCCGTTCCCGACCATGTCCATTCGCGAGAACGTGCTGGCCGGTGTGAAGCTCAACAACCGCAAGATCTCCAAGTCCGACGCGGATGATCTGGTCGAGTGGGCCCTGCGTGGCGCCAACCTGTGGAACGAGGTCAAGGATCGTCTGGACAATCCGGGCATCGGCCTGTCCGGCGGCCAGCAGCAGCGTCTGTGCATCGCACGCGCCGTGGCCGTGCACCCGCAGGTGCTGCTCATGGACGAACCGTGCTCCGCCCTCGACCCGATCTCCACCCTGGCCGTGGAGGATCTGATCAACGAGCTGAAGAACGAGTACACCATCGTGATCGTGACGCACAACATGCAGCAGGCCGCTCGTATCGCCGACTACACCGCCTTCTTCAACCTGAAGGCCGTTGGCCAGCCGGGTCACCTCGAGTACTTCACCGACACCACCACGATGTTCAACAACCCGCAGAACGAAGAAGCCGAACGCTACGTCTCCGGACGTTTTGGCTGATCGATAAGGCCGATTCGCCAAAACGTAGTGCCAGCCCGGTGGGTTGGTGCGAGTCAGCTTCAGCTGGCCAGTTAATAGCGCTTCGTTGTGCGAGACTCTGTAATTGTACGTTTTGGCTGATCGGCAGCTCCTTTTCCCCGCAAACCGACGTTGAGATTGCTCTCGGCGTCGGTTCGTTGTTTTTCTTGTGGAGGCGACACGCACTGTTGAGAATCATTCTCAGTTACGGTTATGATGGATTCACCGAAGCATGAAGCGTATGAAAATGGAGGAACCATCGTGAACCGTTATGCAAGAATTGCGATTGCCGTACTCGCTTCCGTCGGCCTTCTCGCTTCCGCGTCTGCCTGCGGAACGTCGCAGGACGGTGCCGGTTCCGCGCATGGCGCGATTCCCGTCGTCTCCTCCATCAACCAATGGGGCACCCTCGCCGAGCAGCTCGGCGGAAGCGGCGTGCGGGTGACCAGCATCATCAACTCCACCAACGTGGACGCGCACGACTATGAGCCGACCACGTCCGACATCGCCAAACTGCAGAAGGCGCGAATCGTCATCGTCAACGGCGCCGGGTACGACTCATGGGCCGTCAAAGCCGCGCAATCCGCCAAATCGCAAGTCATCAACGCGGCGGAGATCGGTGGCGTCAAGGATGGCGGCAACCCGCACGTCTGGTTCTCGGCGGCGGTGCGCAAAGCGGTCGCACAGGCCATCACCAGGGCATACGAGGGCACAAGGCCCGACGGCAAGGCCGATTTCGACAAGCTGAACCAGCAATGGCGTTCCAAGGAAGACGAGGTCGCCCGAAAAATCACGGAGACCAAACGCAAGGCGGATGGCGAAGCCTATGCCGCCACGGAATCGGTCGCCGAATATCTGGCCGGGGACCTGGGCCTCAAAGACGCGACGCCGACCGGTTACATGCGTGCCACGGCCAACGAAAGCGAGCCAACGCCGACCGACATCAAACAGTTCACCGACATGCTGGAGGCCGGCAAGGTCGGCCTGCTGGTGGTCAACATTCAGGAGGAGACCGAGCTGACCGGCAAGATCGTCACCGCCGCCAAATCGTCCAATATTCCGATCGTGGAGCTGACCGAGCAGATGCCGGAGCAGTACGATTCCCTGACGGACTGGATGGCCGCGCTCGTCGACGCGTTCTCCCAAGCCATCTGATGCGGATCTGCGTCAAACCGATACGAAAGTCGATATAAAAAATGGGCGATTCCACTGAAGGAACCGCCCATTTTCCGTATGAAAAGGACTATTACAGCACTGCGGTGATGATGAAGTCCAGAATGAACAGCACGGCCACGACCCAGATCACCGGATGCACGTCCTTGGCCTGCTTCTTGCAGGTCTTGACGATGCAGTAGGTGATGAAGCCGCCGGCGATGCCGTAGGAGATGGAGTAGCTGAACGCCATGAACACGGACGCGAAGAACGCCGGAATGGCTTCGGAGATGTCGCCCCACTCGATTTCCTTCAAGGAGGAAGCCATCATGCAGCCGACCACGACCAGCACGCCTGCGGTCGCGGCGGACGGCACGGCGGAGATGACCGGGGAGAGGAAGGCGGACAGCGCGAAGCAGATCGCCACGACCACGGAGGTCAGGCCGGTGCGGCCGCCGGCGGCGATACCCGCGGAGGACTCCACGTAGGTGGTGGTGTTCGAGGTGCCGCAGATGGCGCCGATGGAGGTGGCGATGGAGTCGGCGAACAGGGCCTTGTCCATCTTGGAGGAGAAGCCGGAACCGTTCTCAAGAGCCTTCTCGTCCTCGGCGGAGAAGATGCCGGTACGACGGCCGGTGCCGATGAAGGTGCCGATGGTGTCGAAGGTGTCGGACATGGAGAACGCGAAGATGGTCAGCAGGATGATCGGCAGCTTCGACACGTCGGAGAACAGCGCCGGGAAGCCATCCTTGGTGAAGATCACGCCGAAGGTCTGCGGCAGCTGGGCGAAGGTGTCGGCGATGGACACGGAGTTGGCCATGGTGGTCTGGCCCATCGGAATGCCGACGACCGCGGTGACGGCGATGGCGATCAGCATGCCGCCGCGCACCTTGAGCACGGTGAGCACGATGGCCAGCACCAGGCCGATGATGAACAGCCAGATGGTCGGATTGTTCATGACGGCAAGGCCCGGGGTGGCCTGCACGGTGTCGCCGCTCTTGGCCGCGGACTTGGTGGTGAAGGTGAAGAAACCGACGTTGAGGAAGCCGACGTAGGCCACGAACAGGCCGATGCCGCCGCCGATGGCGTTCTGCAGCACTTCCGGAATGGCTTGGATGATCATCTTACGAATCTTGGTGACGGTGATGATGATGTTGATCAAACCGCACAGGAACACCATGCACAGGGTTTCCTGCCACTTGAAGCCGAGGCCGAAGCACACGGTGTAGGTGAAGAACGCGTTGAGGCCCATGCCGGCGGCCTGCGCGTACGGAACGTTGGCGAACAGGCCCATCACGAGCGTGCCGATGATGGCCGCGATGATGGTGGCGAGGAACACGCCGCCCCACGGCATACCGGTCGAAGACAGGATCTGCGGGTTGACGATGATGATGTAGGACATGGCGAAGAACGTGGTCAGGCCGGCCATGATCTCCGTGGAGACGGTGGTGCCGTTCTCCTTGAGATGGAAGAATTTCTCCATTTTCTCTTTTCTCATCTTTCTTGGGTTGGTAGGCGCGTGCCATATGGTGGCGTGCGCCGGCGAGAATCGCGACTCGCCTGGGACATGCGTCCCTGAACAAAGCAAACGTAGCACCTATGTAAGTCATGGAAATTTCGTGCGATTGGTAAGGGGTTGCTTTTGCGGCGGCGCGACACGCCGGTCTGGATTAGTCCAAACGGGTCAGTAAATTACCCACTTGTAAACCACAGACCGTTGGTTGGAGCGTGCAAGCGCTCACGAAGTTTGGTTCGCCAAGCCAGCGCAGGTTGAAGAACATACGCCCACCAAGGGCTTTCCGCTTAGCGGTCGAATGTTGCTCTGCCTGCGTGCAGGGCTTTTTTTATTGCCCTGCGAGGTGTTCCGAATCTCACAGTCAACGGTTGACTAAGGAAGGAACGCCATGAAGAGGCCCGAAAAGGAAGCGGTGGTCGCTCAGCTTACGGACAAGTTCCGTAACGCCGACGCTATCTACCTGACCGAGTACCGCGGGCTTACCGTTCCGCAGATCTCTGAACTGCGCGAAAAGCTAGGCCGCGATACTTCCTACACTGTGGCAAAGAACACGCTCGTTCGCATTGCAGCCAAGGAAGCTGGCATCGAAGGTCTTGATGAACTTCTCGCCGGCCCGACCGCTGTGACCTTCGTGAAGGGTGACTTCATCGAAGCTGCGAAGACCCTGCGTGACTTCGCCAAGACCAACAAGGCACTGATCATCAAGGGCGGCTTCGCTGATGGCACCGTCTACGATGCTGAAGGCGCCAAGAAGCTGGCAGACCTCAAGTCTCGCCCGCAGCTGCTCGCCGAGTTCGCCGGCGACATCAAGGCTACGATGTCCAAGGCCGCGTACCTGTTCAACGCTCTGCCGACCAAGGCCGTGCGTACGATCGATGCGCTGCGCGAGAAGCAGGAAAAGGCTGCCTGATTTCGCTGCGGCTCGCCGCATGAATGAAGCAACCACAAAAAAGAAAAACAATTGTTTTAGGTGACGGCCACCTCTTCAATTCAGTCCGTCGCCAAGAATGAAAGGAAGCCATTATGGCTAAGTACACCAACGATGAGCTGCTCGAAGCTTTCGGTGAGATGACCCTGGTTGAGCTCTCCGAGTTCGTCAAGGCCTTCGAAGAGAAGTTCGACGTCGAGGCTGCTGCCCCGGTCGCCGCTGTTGCCGCCGCTCCGGCTGCTGGCGCTGCTGCTGAGGAAGAGAAGGACGAGTTCGACGTCATCCTCTCCGCCGTTGGCGACAAGAAGATCCAGGTCATCAAGGCCGTCCGCGCTATCACCAACCTGGGCCTGGCTGAGGCCAAGGCTCTCGTCGACGGCGCTCCGAAGGCTGTCTTGGAGAAGGCCAAGAAGGAAGACGCCGAGAAGGCCAAGTCCCAGCTCGAAGAAGCCGGCGCCACCGTCGAGCTCAAGTGATTCGCGCGGCTTCAAGCCGCAATCACCAAGCTGTAATGGAAACCCCGTTTGCCGTAAGGCAGCGGGGTTTTCCGCATATGGAGCATGACTCAGGCATGTTCTAAAATGGGGGAATTAGGCGAAAGTTGTCAATTTATCGGTTCGGAATCCTTACTTTCGCGATGAATCATGACACAATGGCAGATAGTGTAGTGCGAAAGGAAGGCCGACAACGGTGAGCGAGGATCGACGAATGACGCGGCAGTGGACCGTCAAAGTTGACGGAAACAACGTGAAAACGCTTCATGACGGCGAAAGCGTGGAAATCGGGCGCAAGCCGTTGCGCCCGCTGTCGGATGACGGGTTCGCTCGTCTCGACATCATGGATCCGGGCAAGTCCATGTCGAAAAGGCATGCGGTCCTCTCCGTCGACAAGCAGGGCAATTGCTCCGTACGAGATCTGCATTCCACCAACGGCTCGTTCGTGGTGACGAACAACGGCCAACTGATGCGCCTGCCCGCAGGCGAGGACATCAAGCTGCCCATCGACTCGATGACCCTGCAGTTCGGCGACGTGCGTCTTACGCTCGAATCCGCATTCGAACACGATGACGAGGATGACGACGCCACCTCCGGTGTCTCGGATGATACAAGCCAGCCGGTTTCGAACCTGTTCGAATACGCGGTCTCCGACGAGGCTCCGCAGGAACCGGATGCAGCCGACATGTCCGTGGACGACATCCTCAATCTGCGTGCCGGCGAGCCGACGACGTTCTTCCACGCGCGCAATGTCACCGACCGTGCCGATGCTCTGCACCAGGCGGAACGTCAGACCTTCACGCCGGAGCATGCCGACAAGCCGGAACTCGAAGATGCATTCCCCTCGGTCTCCTTGGTTCAGGAAACCGTCGTGGCCGCGGACAAGCCCCGCGACCTGTTCGCCGACGCCGCAGCGCAGGCCGAGGCTGAAGCTGAGATCGAGGCCGATGCGGCCGATTCCGCTGATGCGGCTGCGACCGATGCCGAGGTGGCTGCCGTCTCAACCGAGACAGCCGCTCGGCCCTTGGAAGCATCCCATGACGGTAACAAGAACAACCTGATTCCGGTGGACAAGCTGTTCAGCGCGCGCCCCAACACGCCAATCGCCGTCGCTCTGCCCGACAGGAACGACACTGGCGATAACACAGGCAACGTTGACAAGGCTGACAATGCGGCTGACGCGTCCGCCCAGGAACAGACGCAGTCCGCCGAACAATCGCAGATGGCGGAACAGCCCACATCGGAAACTGCCGAACAGCAGCCCGCCGAACAGCAGTCGAAGCCGATGCACGCTACGCAGCCGCAGACGGAACAGCCGGGAACGGTGACCGCGGAAGACGACGACGAGCGGTTCCGCCCGCAAAACAGCCAATCGCAGCCCGCGCCGGACGAAACCGCCGCATTCAAGCCGATCTTCGAACCGGGATCGGTATTCGACCGTGTGTCCAAAGGCGGCCTCGCCAAGCAGGAGCAGACCATCGAGGTCGACGGCCTGACCTCCGATGACGCCAAACGCACGGATGATTTCACAGTGCAGTTCCAGATGGCGCGTCATCCGGAACTGTTGCCGTTCCTCGCCATGAACCCATCCCTATACGATGACCTGTACGCGTGGTTGGGCGCATTGGGCAACCAAGACATCGATGCGGCTTTGGCACACAATCCGGGATATGAGGAATACCGCAAGGCAGTAGGGAAGTGAGTCGGTATATGAGCGAAAACGAAGAGACGGCCACCGCGTTGGACCGTATCCGCGGATGGCGTGAGGAGTATCGCCTTGGTCTGGCACCATCCCCGCTTGAGGATGTGACGCAACTGAGCGCCCAGCTTGACCTGACGCATGCGCACCCATCGGGCATCGCGCAGCTGTTCGCCAAAGGACACGTCACCTTGGACTCGTTGTTCCGAGACAACGGCATGCTGCGCGCCGCGGGCAGGCGTGTGGAACGCGTGCTCGACGACCGTGACGCGAAAAGCCGTGTCAGCGGAGTCGGCGAACTCTCCTTGGTGGTCGGCGTGGCCATTTGGAAAGGCAACCAGATGCCGGTGCTCATGTATCCGGTCGAAGTGCGCAAGGAAGGCCGCAACATCGAGAACGGCACCGTCATCGCGTTCACCGGACGAGTGCGTCTGAACGCGGCCTTCGCCGCCGTGATGCGTGAAAACAACGTGACATTGGACGAGACCAAGCTCTTCGATGGTTCGAATTACGAAAGCGGCACCCCCGAAACGTCCGCGGTGTTCGCGGCCATCACAGCGCGCGCGTCCAGCGTTTTCCCCGATTTCGAAATCGAACGTCACATCATCCTCGGCTGCTTCATGGACCCGTCCTCGCAGATGCTGGTGGAAAGTCGCCAGATCATCAACCAGCTGTCCCAAGGCCCGACAGGCAACACCGTCCTGGACGCGCTCGCCGGGAACAAGGAAGCCGCGGACGCGCTGAAAGACGCGCAGATTCCCGAATACAGTCCGTTTGACGCCGATCCCCATGGCGAATACGAGATTGGCGACGTTGACAACACCGTCCGATACGCGGCGCAGCTGGCCGCATCCGGGCATTCGATTTTCGTGGACAGCGCGATCAGCGGCAACACGGCCGAACAGGCCGCGGCAATCGCCTCCCGTTGCGTTATGGGCGGACACAGCGTGTTGTACGTGCCGTGCGTCACCGACCAAAAGCGCCGTTTCATGCAGACGATCGCGGCCAACGAGATGAGCGGCCAATTGCTGGACATCGCCGATGACGGTGCCAATGCGGCAATCGACCGTCAGCTGATAGCCGCAGTCGGTTTCCAATCCGGCGTCGCGACTTCGCGTTTCGACCAGATCTCCGACGAACTGGTGGGCGTACGCTCCCGCCTGGCCCGCTATCTGGGCGACCTGCACGGCGTCAGCCAGGAATGGGGTGTGTCCGCATACCAGACCATCCAGAATCTCGCACAAATCGCCGTCCTGCCCACGCATCCGACCACGCATGTGCGTCTGGCCAAGCAGTCCGCCCATTCCATCGCGGACAAGATGGAGGAATGGGCTCAGAAGCTGTATCGCGCGGGAGAACTCGGCGAATACACCATCGGCGCGCAGGACACCGCCTGGTACAAAGCCTCCCTGTATTCCGAAGAGGAAGCGGTCAGCGCATACCAGCGTGTGGTCGAGCTGCTGCGCAAGGTGCTGCCCGCCACCCGCAAACAGGTGTCCAGCACCGTGCAGACCTGCGGCTTCCCGATTCCCACCACCGCGCAGGAGTGGGGACGCCAGGTCATGGTGCTCAAGAACCTGCGCCGCGTGCTCGACGTCTTCCAGCCGGAAATCTTCGAACGCGACATCGATTCCATGATCGAGGCCACCAAGCCCAAGGCCCAGCGCAAGGCCGAAGGCAGCTCCATGGGATTCTGGGAACGTCGCCGCCATATCAAGGAGGCCAAGTCGATGCTGCGCGTCGGCGCGCAGGTGGAGAACCTGCATGAGGCGCTGCTCGTGGTGGCCAAGCAGGCCGAACAGTGGCACATGTTCGTTCCTCACGGCGGATGGCCGGTGCTGCCCGCCAAACTCGACGACATCATCAACACGCAGGACCAGCTGACGAACGATATGACCGCGTTGAACGTGGCGCTCGCCACCACACCGCAGGGCGGCAATCTGGACACCGTCGACCTCAACCAGGTGGAAGAGCGTCTGAAGGCCCTGTATGACGACAAGCAGGCGTTGGATACGCTGCCGGAACGCGCCCGTCTGGAACGTGAGTTCCATTCGGCCGGTCTGGATGAGCTTGTGGCGGACCTGAGCAACCGCGGCGTGCCGAACGACGCCGTGGCCGGAGAACTGCAGCTGGCGTGGTGGACCACGGCTTTCGAAGACATCGTGAAGTCCTCCGCCATCATTTCCAACCAGGATGGCTCCGCCATGCAAAGCGCCGCCGACCGATTCACCCAGGTGGATGTCGAACACGTGCGTTCCATCGGACCGATGGTCGCCCAAGAGTCCGTACGCCGTCTGTGCGACATGCTTTTCTCCCGCACGCAGGAAGCCAATCTGCTGCATACCACGCTTGCCGGTTCCCGAAACGTGCCGTTGAACAGGCTGCGCAGGGAGCATCCGCAGATTTTGGCTGCGGCAAAGCCGATTCTGGTGGCAACGCCAGCCACGCTCGCTGCCATCACCGACCCGGCGCCGCTTGCCGATACCGTCATCATCGATACGGCCGCGCATATTCCGTCCATCGAGCTGCTCAGCATCATCGCCCGCGCGAAGCAGGTCGTGGTGATCGCGCACCGCAAGACCGTCACATCCGATGGCCTGCAGCGACTGATCGCACTGCTGCCAAGCGTGAAGATAACCGACAGGCCGGTTCGCCGTGCGCCGAAGCTCAACGCCTTCCTCGAATCGGAAGGATACGGCTCCGTGCCGTGCGATGTGGCGCGTGAAGGATACCAAGGCGAAGTCGCGTACCATTTCGTGCCGGACGCCAACGGTGTGCCGGTCATCAATTCCGGCCTGGTCGAATCAAGCCAGCAGGAGATCGACGAAGTGGTGAGCATCATCCGCAAGCGCGCGGCCGGTTTCACCATCGTTCCCGCATCGTATGTGCTTACCGTGGTGGCGCTCACGCACACGTTCCGCATCCGTCTGGGTGCCGAGCTCAAGTCGCTTGCCAACAAAGACAAGGCCATGGGCATGTTCCTGCGCCACGTGCGCATCGTGGACATCGTCGATGTGGCCGGCGCCCACGCCACCGACGCGATTCTTGCGATGTGCTACGCCAAGACCTCGCACGGCAGGCTGCTGCAGCAGTTCGGCGCGCTGGAATCCGACGGCGGCCGAGGCATGCTGCTGGACGCTTTGGCGGTACCGGACCGTCATCTCGACATCGTCTCGTCCTTCGCATCCGACGATATGGACGACGAGCGACTGCATCAGGATGGTCCGAAGGCGCTCAAAACCGTGCTGCGTTGGGCCGAACAGCTTGATGACAGCATGGTCCGCCCGGCGATCAAGGAGTCCGGAGAGAACGTGCTCTTCAACGATCTCGCCGAGAGGATCCGCGAACGTGGCTTGGACGTGGCCGTCGATTACGGTTTCGATGACGGACTCAAACTGCCGTTGGTGGTTGGTCTGAAAGGCGAGCCGTTCGCTTTGGCCGTGCTCACCGATGACGCGCAGTTCATGGGATTGCAATCCACCAGGGAACGCCATCGCGTGCTGCTGCAGGACATCGAATCGCTTGGCTGGTCGGTGATGACGGTATGGAGCGTCGGCGCGTTCGTGAACCCCGATAAGGAAGTCGACCGCATCGTGGCACGACTGGGAAGCCTGTACCGGGAGGAACGGTGAGCGCCGAGCATATCGAAAACGTCATGGAGCATGACGATTCGCAGACCCAGTCCGAGACGCACTCCACACCCAGTTATTCCGCCACGCGGCGGACCGCACGCAAGCATAAGCGCGTGGTCCGCCAAGGTACGGAACTGTTCGATGCCGATGGCGTCAAACTCGAACCTTCGGACGTGCTCACCAAGCGCCAACGCGAGGCGGATGACGACAAGCGCATCCTAAACGAGCTTCCGCCACATTGGGCGGTCTTCTCCGAACGCGGCCGCTGATACGTCCAGCCGGGTGCCAGCTATCGATTAGGATTATCAGCCATTAATTGATGGTGGCGATGACCGCACTGTATTCCTGAACCCGCAACACGACGGCCGCCTCATTGGGCGGCATGGCGAACACCGCGATGGTATTGCCTTGCGCATCCTTAGCCGGTTTGCCGGTCAGCAGCGCTTCGGTGCAGATCGTGCGTAACTGCGCATCCACACCACCGTCCGGCATATCATTAGCCATGCCGGACGGCGTTTCCGTACCGTTCGGCATATCCGCGACATTCGGTGTGCCGGACTGCATCTCAGCATCTGTCATGGTGGCGCTGGAAAGTGTCACCTTGTCTCCGGGAATCAAACCGCCGGCCACACTTGCCAAACGCACTTCGATACTCGTATGGCCCTGCGGCACAACGGGGGACGCACGGGCCATGCCCGACATAAGCACATCGTGCGCGCCGATGCCCACCTGTGCGATCAGGCCGACGGCGTCGTCAAGCGTATGGAAGGCGTTGCTCAGCGAGCCATCGCTCGGCGCCTCACGTAACTCCACGGCTTCGCGTGTGATGGCCGTGCCTTTGGCGACATTCCGCACCGCGACCACAATAGGCTGCGTGGCGATGGCTGCGCGTACGCATTGCAGCGTGGCGAATACCGTCAGGCCAGCGCACAATGCGGCGAGGAACCGATGCAGGCGTGCGTTGCTTCGTCTGGCTTCCAACGATGCGGCAGTCGAACCATGCCGGTCTCGTTGCAGACGCGTCGTGCGCGCGGTCCGTCCTTCCGAAGCCGTCGATGTGCGCAAACTCGAATGTGGCCGGCGGTCCATCAAGGAATGAAAAAAGGTCATCATGCATGCATGATGACCTGATTGTTATGACCACGGCAAGCGGAATCCGGGGTTGTGGTCGGAGAATGGGAGTTATCCACAATCTTCGGCGTGTCGCGTTGGATTCCGCGCCTGTGGGTCACTTGGATTTGTCGGTGCGGTAGAAGCCGGACCCCTTGAACTCGATCGGCACCGCGGAATAAACCTTGCGGACCTGCTCCTCGCCGCATTCCGGGCATACGGTGATCGGATCGTCGGTGAACGACTGCTGCTCGGTGAAGTCGTAGTTGCAGTTCTTGCAACGGTAATGGTAAGTAGGCACGATATCCTCGCTTTACGCACAATCCCAAATTTCTTAACGGGACATATCCTAGTACGTTCCCTGAGACGGCCCCGCAACCGTCCTATCCTCGGACATCGGCATAACCATTCGGCGTGAGCACGCCGTCGACGGGAATATCATGCGGCTCATGCGGCACGGTCTCGTCGGTCGGCTCCCAAGGCCAGCAAACGGCGACCACGCGCGCGGTGCTGCTACGATGCTCCAAAGCGCGGTCGTACCAACCGCCGCCGCGCCCCAATCGGAAACCATGTTCGTCCACAGCGAACGCTGGCACAATGATCAGCTCGGCCGAAGTGAGAGCCTCCGGTCCTTCCGCTGCGTTTTCCGGCTCCTGCGGGCGATGTGTGTTGATGGAACCATCAGCATTGCGCTGGTCGCGCAGATCGTCAAGACCGTTCAGCTCACTCCAGCCGACTTCCATGCCGGCACCCAGACGCGGCACCAAAACACGGCAATCCGTGTCGAACATCGCTTCGAGCAACGGCATCATCGATATTTCACTGCCCATCGAGGCGAAGGCCGCGACGGTTGATCGCGGTCGAATCAACGACGCTTCCAATGCGTGTTCGGCAAGCAGTCGTCCCGCTTCGCGCCGCTGGTCGGCGGACGTCCGCTTTCGTCGTTCGATCGCAGCCGCGCGCCAATGCCGTTTCAGCTCGCGTTGTTGCTCATACATGTCCATATCGTTCGTTGTACCACGGTTCGATTGCGTGGAAAACGGAACATGGGGTATGGGTGGGGCACAATGGAAGGGTGACGATTTTGCAATCCTTGAGCGACATGATGCGTCGTCCGGGGAATAATTCCTTTGAAATGCCGGAATTCATCCAATCGCATAGCATGCGCGTCCCGGTGAGTCTGCGCCCGTTGACGGGTGCCGACTATGACGAGTGGAACGAGGTTCGCTGGCGCAACGATGCCTGGCTCAAGCCGTGGGAATCCGGCGATCCGCTGCACGGCGCCCCCATCACCTACAAGGAATGGATGAAACAACTGCGGCGCAACGAACGGGCCGGTACCGGTGCCGTGTTCGCCATCGAACAGCATGGCCGTATCGTCGGGCAGATCTCGTTGGGCGCGATCTGCTACGGCGCGATGCGTTCCGGCGTCGTCGGCTATTGGGTGGACGAGCGTTGCGCCGGGCGTGGCTACGCGCCGATGGCGGTGGCGCTGTTGGCGGATTGGGCCATGTTCGACCCGACCGGACCTCGACTGCATCGCATGGAAATCGACATTTTGCCGGAAAACAAGCGGTCCCGTGCCGTCGCACGCAAGGTCGGAGCAACGTTGGAGGGGGTGCGGCGCGCGTATATGTACGTCAACGACCAATGGCGCGATCATGAAAGCTACGTATTGATGGCCGAGGACGCGCCAAACGGTTTCACCGCGCGTCTGATGACAGGGAATTCACCCTCCTGATTCGACACGCCGGGGAGGACTCGCCTCGAATGTCGGAATGTCACCTATTCTTATGACATATGGGTTATGAATCGTTAAGCACGGTGGTTGTGCTTGCGATCGTTGTCATCCTGATGCTCATTTGGTTGCCCAGACGGACGATTAAAGGCATGAAGAGGGTGATCGAACATCGCGAGGACCGCTTTTCACCGTCGTTGCATCTGGTGGATGCCGACAGCGGAACGCGATTTTCCGATGAGACCGTCGCGGCAGCGAAAGGGGTACTGATGCAGTCCACAGAGGCGCACAAAGGCGCAACATCCGAAGAACGGATCGCGGAAATTCGCGCCCTTCGTCACGCCGCGGTCCGCAGGAGGCGCGCCATCGCCGTCTCATTGCTGACAATCACGGTCGTTGTGCTGGTCTGTGCGTTCGCACTGCACTTCAGTCCGCTGTTCGCGCTCATTCCGGCCGCGTTGCTGGCCGCGGTGCTCGCGTTGGGTGTGCGTGCGTCCAAGCAGGCCGTGGCGTGGGAGCGGAAGGTCGCCAGATACCATGCCAAGGTGAAGAAGCGTGCCGCCGCCGAACGCAAACGTGCGCAGGCGGAGCAGGCGGAACGTGCCAGACTGCGCGCGCAGGAGCTGGCCGAGGCCCGCAAGGTCGCCGACGAGCAGTTGAAGACCGATGTCGTTCCCGAGGGGGAGATTCGCCAGGCGATCGCCCGCGGCAAGGCCGATCGGGACGCCGCGGTGAAACGGCGCAAGGAAGAGATGTCTTCCAAGGAAGAGACGCAGACTGCCGAGAAGGCCGTCGACCAGACAACCGAACGTGCGGATGCCGCTCCCGCTGACGTCAAGGAAGTGGGACTGTCCATCCACGATGAGCGAGACAATATGGCCGAAGAAGCCAAAACCGTTGCCGTCAAGTCCACGCAGGACTTGATTTCCTTCTCGTTGGGTGCGCCTCGCGACGGTGCCGACGTTGAGGTGGATGCTCCGGAAAGCATGGAGATCAAGTCCACCAAACAAGTGGCCAAGGCAGTGCCCGTCGAAACGCCTTCCGACGAGGCTGAGCCGTTGATTCCGCCAAGCGACGCAATGGGCAGCATGGATGCCGATGAGGCCGCCGCCCGCGTGGATGAGGGCGTGCACCTCAGAGAGGTCGACGTTCCGGGATTCCACGATGCCGAAGTACGTGCCGATGTGGAGGCTCCGGATGTGACTTCGGACTCCCTAGGCACCGGCCTGGAGGCCATTCTGGCCCGTCGTAGCGCCTGACGAAACGCTTGAACCGTTTTTTACAAAGCCTGGAACCGCATGGTTTCAGGCTTTTTTGATAATTTCTCTCAGAGCGTTAGCACTCGAGTTGGCAGAGTGCTAATAATCGCGCTAGGATAAGTCACAGCGCGAAAGGACGACGCCGTAAGTGATCGTCAGCCTCTTGCTAGCGGGTCCCGGCGCGGTAAGTATCGATTTCTCTTTAGAAAGAGGAGGTCCACAGTGTCGATCTCACTCACACCGTTGGAAGACAAGATCATCGTCAAGCAGGCGGAAGCCGAGACCCAGACCGCTTCCGGTCTGTTCATTCCGGACAATGCCAAGGAGAAGCCGCAGCAGGGCGAAGTCCTGGCTGTCGGCCCGGGCCGTCGTAACGACGCCGGCGAGCGTATCCCGGTCGACGTCAAGGTCGGCGACAAGGTGCTGTACTCCAAGTACGGCGGCACCGAGGTGCACTACCAGGGCGAGGATTACCTCATCGTCTCCGCTCGTGACATCCTGGCCATCCTCGGCTGAGACTAGCGCGTAGCTGTCGAAACCCCGTTTCCCGTATATTGCGATTCGCAAGGCTCGGGAGGCGGGGTTTCTGCGTTGTTTGGTGCCGATTTGCGCAAAACGTTGGAATTTCAACGATTTGGGCCGTTTTTGGCTGTTGCGACACGCCGTATTTGCATAAGTCTGCCGGTCTGTGGCATACTAAACGGGTTGCCGGTTGGGGTTCAACCAAACAGGCAGCACGGCGGATTTCCCAAGCGGTCAAAGGGAACTGACTGTAAATCAGTCGCCTCGTGCTTCAGTGGTTCGAATCCACTATCCGCCACGCCTCGATAGCTCAGTGGTAGAGCACTTCCTTGGTAAGGAAGAGGTCGTGAGTCCGATTCTCACTCGAGGCTCTCATGGCGGGATAGCTCAGCTGGCTAGAGCGTACGACTCATAATCGTAAGGTCAAGAGTTCGAGTCTCTTTCTCGCTACAAAGGCCGACGGAATGTCGGTATAGCAACGAACCACAAGAGGTGAACTAAATGGCAAGCAAGAGCGCCGACATTCGTCCGGGCATCACGCTGGCATGCACCGAGTGCAAGGAGCGTAACTACATCACGACGAAGAACCGCCGTAACACGCCGGATCGTCTTGAGCTCAAGAAGTTCTGCTCCCGCTGCGGCAAGCAGACCGTGCATCGCGAGACCCGCTGAGCGGAATCAAGCTTTCGAAACCCGACCAATTTGGTCGGGTTTTTTGTTACTCTGGAGCGTTATGACAAGTTTTGCAGATCTCACCACCATCGGTGTGGGCGGTCCTATCGCCACTTTCCTGGAACCGACCACGCGCGTCGGCGTCATCGAGGCCGTTGAGGAAGCCGATTCCCAAGGACTGCCATTGTGCGTGATCGGCGGCGGATCCAACATGCTCGTATCCGACACGCCGTTCGAAGGCGTGGTGGTCCGCGATGCGAGACGTTCCATCAGCGTGTTGGATGAGGCGGCTCCAGTCGAGGATGATGGGCGTGTCGTCCACGTGAACGCCGAAGCCGGCTGCAACTGGGATGATTTCGTCGATTACTGCGTCCGACTTGGACTGGAAGGCGTCGAAGGCTTGTCCGGCATTCCCGGCACCGTCGGCGCGTCGGTCGTGCAGAACATCGGCGCGTACGGTCAGGAGGTCGCCACCAGCGTCGACAGCGTCGAGGTTTGGGATCGCAAGGAACGTGCGGTAAAGGCGTTGCGTAACGATCAGCTCGCCTTCGGCTACCGCATGAGCGCGCTGAAAGCCAGCATGTACAGCGCTCCGGCGACTCCGGCCGCGGAATTTTTCCCGACGCCGCGATACGTGGTGCTGTCCGTCACGTTCGCGTTGCGGCACAGCGATACGGGCGTGGTCGGTTACGGTCAGCTCGCCAAGGCGTTGGACGTCGCCGTGGGCGATCGCATGAACACCGCGGACATCCGCAACGCGGTGCTGAAGGTGCGTGCGGCTAAAGGCATGCTGGAAGACGCGCATCGCTATGCGTCGCCGGCCATGCAGGGCACCAAGAAGACGAATCTGGTCGATGTCGCTCTTGAATCGCAATCCAAGCAGAACGGCGATGACGGTCCGGACTTCAACCGCCATAGCTGCGGCAGCTTCTTCATGAACCCGATTCTCACGCCACAGCAGGCCGAGACGCTTCCCGAAGACGCGCCGCGCTTCGACGCGGCATTGCCGGGCGGCGGGCAGGGCGTCAAGACTTCCGCGGCCTGGCTCATCGACCATGCCGGCTTCCATAAGGGGTTCAAAATCAACGAAAACGCTCCGGCTGGCCTGTCCACGCTGCATACGTTGGCGTTGACCAATCGTGGGGGAGCATCAGCCGAAGATATCGCCCGCCTCGCCAAAACCGTGCAGGACGGCGTCGAGGCCGCGTTCGGCATCCGACTGGTGCCCGAGCCGGTCGTCATCGGTATGAATCTTAAATAGCGTCACGCACGCCGTCAATGTGACGAAAACGACTTATACTTGCGCCTTGTGCTCTAGAAGGTGGAGCGTGAAACCGCGCGGGCGGAAAGAAGAGAAGGACGAGACATGAACGTATTTCGCAAGAAATCCGTCGAACAGACGCTGGCTGAAACAGGTGAGTCCGGCCATGCGCTCAAACGCGATCTGACCTGGTGGGATCTTGCCATCATGGGTGTGGCCGTTGCCGTGGGCGCAGGCATCTTCTCCATCGGCGCGCAGGCGGCTGCCTTCCATGCCGGTCCGGCGGTGGTGCTGAGCTTCCTGATCGCAGGCGTCGTGTGCGGCGCCGCCGTGATGTGCTACGCCGAATTCGCCTCCATGATTCCAGTGGCGGGTTCCGCCTACACCTTCACCTACACCACCGTCGGCGAGATCGTGGCATGGGTGATTGGCTGGGATTTGATCCTTGAAATGCTCATGGCCGGTTCGGTCGTCTCCAAATACTGGGGCGTGTACCTCAACCAGTTCTTCGAGCTGATCGGCTGGAACATCAACACCAACATCGCCATCGGCTCGTTCAACTTCGACCTGGCTCCGGTCATCATCGTCGCCTTCTTCACCGCGCTGCTGGTGATGGGCACCAAGATCGGCGCCCGCGTGGACGGCGCGCTCACCATTTTGAAGATCGCCATCGTCGTGTTCATCGTGGTCGTCGGCTTCTTCTACATCAAGGCCGAAAACTTCACCCCGTTCATTCCGCCGAGCGAACCCGCAGCATCCACCGACGGCTCCGGCGTCTCCGCGGTCATGGAACAGCCGCTGTGGCAGTGGGCCACAGGCATGGCCCCCAGCATTTATGGCGTGACCGGCATCATCTCCGGCGCGGCACTCGTGTTCTTCGCTTTCCTCGGCTTCGACGTCGTGGCCACCGCTTCCGAAGAGACCATCAACCCCAAGAAGAACGTGCCGCTGGGCATCGGCGTGGGCCTCGGCCTGATCATCGTGCTGTACACCCTCGTGGCCATCGTCACCACGGGCATGGTCTCCTATAAGGACCTTGCCAAACAGTCCGATCCGTCACTGGCCGTCGCGTTCAAGATGGTCGGCGCCGACTGGGCTGCGAAGATCATCAGCCTCGGCATCGTCATCGGCATGGCCACCGTGGTCATGGTGCTGCTGCTCGGCCTGACACGCGTGGTGTTCGCCATGAGCCGAGACGGACTGCTGCCGCGTGGCCTGAGCCATACCGGCAAGCATGGCACTCCGGTGCGTCTGCAAATCATCGTCGGCGTGGTCATGGCGCTGATCGCGGCCTGCTGCAATGTCGGCATCCTGTCCGACATGGTGAACATCGGCACGCTGTCGGCGTTCACGCTGGTGGCGATTTCCATTCCGATCATGCGCAAGAAGCGCCCCGACCTGGAACGTTCCTTCAAGATTCCTGGCAACCCGTGGGTGCCGATTCTGATTGCGCTCGCCAACCTGTGGCTGATGGTCAACCTGAGCGTGCTCACCTGGATCCGTTTCGTGGTCTGGCTCATCGTCGGCTTCGCCATCTACTTCGGCTATGGCTACCGTCATGCCCGTCTCGGTGCCGGCGAACTCGAAGTTGCCGCGCAAGAGTAATCTGGAACAGTACACGTTGTTGTTGAGGAGGTAAGCATGCCGTACGTTGTTGCCCAGCCGTGTGTGGACGTCAAAGACAAGGCCTGTGTGGACGAGTGCCCGGTCGATTGCATCTACGAAGGCTCCCGTTCCCTGTACATCAATCCGAACGAATGCGTGGATTGCGGCGCATGCGAGCCGGTGTGCCCGACCGAAGCCATCTTCTACGAGGATGACCTGCCGGACGAGTGGGCTTGGTACAAGGACGCCGCCGTCAGCTTCTTCGCCGAAGTCGGCGATTTGGGCGGCGCTTCCGCAGCCGGTCCGATCGGCAAGGATCCGGAACAGGTCGCGGCCCTGCCGCCGCAGAACCAGTGAGCATGTCTTGCTGATGCGTCCGCCGTCCGTATTGCGCGTAAAGCGGAATATTCGCGGTCGATTTTAACCGGTTTGCCGCTGACGTTTGCACACGTCAGCGGCAAACCGGTTTTTGTATGGAACGGTTGCATGTGCCGGCACGTCGATTGCCGTATGCTGGAACATGGTTGTGATTTCCGCTTGAAAAGGAGCCTTACGGATGGGTTTTCATGAATTTTCATCGCCGTACGACTGGTCCCGCATCGCGTCGTACAAACGTACGGCGAAAGCCGCGTTCGGTGGCATGGTCGACCTGTCCGTCGGTTCTCCCGTCGACCCCGTTCCCGATTCGGTGCGTAAGGCGCTCGCGGTCTCGTCGAACGACCCGAACGCGTACGGATATCCCGTTACGGCAGGTACCGCCGATTTGCGTGACGCCATTCACGAGTGGTTCGCGGCCGCCCGCAATGTTGATTTGCGTGAGATCGGCGCCGATGCGGTGCCGACGGTCGGTTCCAAGGAAGGCGTCGCGTTGATGGCGTCGCTGCTGCATTTCGGCGAAGGCGATGTCGTCGTGCAGCCGAAGGTGTCGTATCCGACGTACGAGATCGGCACGCAGTTGGCCGGCGCGCAAACGCTGAAGGTCGACGACGTGGCGGATGCGGATTCCTGGAAGGATGTGCCGGGCGTCAAGGCCGTTTGGGTCAATTCGCCGTGCAATCCGACCGGTGAGGTGCTGTCCGCGGAACAGATGGCCGGTATTGTGCGTGCCGCGCGCGCGATTGGTGCCGTGGTGCTGTCCGATGAATGCTATGCGTTGATGCAATGGGAAGACGACGTTGCGGAAGCGGATGCGGATACGCTTGCCTCCACGCCGTGCGCCTTGCGCGCCGATGTGTGTGGCGGGTCCGCCGAAGGCGTATTGGTGCTGTATTCGCTGAGCAAGCAAAGCAACATGGCCGGGTATCGTACGGCGCTTATCGCTGGCGATCAATCGCTGATCGGGCCGATGGCGGCATACCGCAAACAGATCGGGCAGATCATTCCCGGACCGGTGCAGGCTGCGATGGCCGCCGGGCTGCGTGACTTCGACGCGGTCAAGACCCAGCATTCCCGTTACCAGGAGCGTCTGGGCATGCTGGTGAGTGCTCTGCGCGCATACGGATACTGCACCGACATGCCGCAAGGCGCGTTGTACGTGTGGGTGAAAGCCAAGTCCGGCGACTGCTGGGAGGATCTGCGCCAGCTTGCCGAAATCGGCATCGTCGCCAGCCCCGGCGAGTTCTACGGAGCGCCGGAATACCTGCGATTCTCGGCTACGGCCAGTGATGCGGCGATCGCCTCCGCCGCGGAACGATTGGCACGTTGACGGTTTGCTGACGATGGCCTTTTGACGAACGAAAGCGTTGAAAACAAAAAGGACCTCCGATTCACTCGGAGGTCCTTCATTATGGCGGAGTCAGAGGGAGTCCAACGCCCATGCGTCTTATGGCTATGTGCAGCTGTTGATGTCGCTGATCCAGGAGTGGCGTGCGCTACTCAAGCGTCCGGAACTACCATTCATATTCGCCCAATTGCCGAACTATACTTTGGAACCCGATTGCGATTGGCCAAGGCTGCGTGATGAACAACGGCGCGCTTTGACGTTGTGGAACACGGCGATGGTGGTGACGATCGGATATGGAGAGGATAATGACCTGCATCCTTTGGATAAGCGTCATGTCGCGCAGCGCTTGGCAACGGCTGCCGAGTCGTTGGTTTATGGACGTGATCGCGAGCCGATGGGGCCGCTTCCTGTCATGGCGATTCACAAGGATGACGGCATTGAGATCTCCTTCATCCATACGGGAGGGGGATTGGTCTGCACAGGCGACGTGCCTTTTGACATCTTGGAGCCGGGAGGCTCGATATATCGGGTGAAGGCTCGTCGGTACGATTGCTATGGCGGTAACGGAACCGGGCGTGCGAGTGGCGCAGTGAGAGAACTCTCCCCAGTACAGTGTCAGTTTGTCGGCCAATGAAGCATCGATGATAACGCTATTGCCGGGGACAGCGTAAATAGTTTTTGCAGTTAATCGTGTTTGGGCGGAAGCCTGTAATTTCCTGCTTTTGGAATACTTAAATCTATTCGAAAGTTTCGTAAATAGTTGCATATAGAACTTTCGTAACAACAATTTTAAGTATTTAGTTAAGCGATTTGACTTTCTTGAAAGTCAAATCATATAATCAAACAGTGCTTTGGCTGAAATGCTAAAGCATTTACGAAACATGAAGATGTGTGTTCGTGCATGTCGCCAAGGGAGAAAGACTTTGTATTCCCACATCCGATATTGGATAAGGAGATTCAGCAATGAAGTTTGAATACCATGTCAAACCAACCGGCAGCGATGTTGCGTGCGGCGACGCGGAGCATCCGTTCGCCACGATTTCCAAGGCCGCGCAGATGGCCTCTCCGGGTGATACGGTAATCGTGCATGAAGGCGTATACCGCGAACAAGTCAATCCGAGACGCGGCGGTCTGAGTGAACATGAGCGCATCACCTACTGCGGAGCCGAAGGCGAAGCACGGCCGGTTATCAAAGGCTCGGAATGCGTGCAGGGCTGGACGGAATTGGCCGATCATCCGCATGTGTGGACGGTGGTGCTTGATAATACGATGTTCGGGGATTTCAATCCATTCGCGACCCCGATTTTCGGCGACTGGCTGGAAATGCCTAAGTTCGGCAAGGATCCGGACAAACATCTTGGCGATGTGTATCTCAACGGTGTTTCCTTCTTCGAATCGACGACGTTGGAAGGCGTATACGATCCGCAGCCGCGTGATACGGATGAGGATTTCGCGTTGAAGATTCCCTGCCCCGTGCCGGATGTGGACCGTACACGTTATGTATGGCATGCCGAAGTGGACGAGAATGCCGGCACCACAACGATCTGGGCGAATTTCCAAGGTGCCGATCCGAATGAGGAACTGGTGGAGGTCAGTGTTCGTCGCACATGCTTCTTCCCTTCCCGCAACCATGTCAACTACATCACCGTGCGTGGCTTTGAAATGGCGCAGGCCACTGGAGATTGGGCGCCGCCTACCTCGCAGCAGTGGGGCATGATCGGCCCGAACTGGTCGTATGGCTGGATCATCGAAGACAACGTGCTGCATGACGCCAAATTCTCCGCGGTGTCATTGGGCAAGGAAATCTCATCCGGCGACAACGAGTGGGCGAAAACCGAGCGCAAGACCGGTTACCAGTACCAGTTGGAGGCCGTATTCAAGGCCCGTCGCATCGGCTGGGAAAAGGGGCTGATCGGCGGTCATATCGTACGCAACAACGACATCTACGAGTGCGGACAGAATGCCATCGTCGGACATATGGGCAGCGCATTCTGCCGTATCGAGCATAACCATGTCCATCACATTGCGTTGAAGCGTGAATTCTTCGGATGGGAGGTCGCTGGCATCAAATTCCATGCCGCATTGGATACGGTCATTGCCAACAACAACATCCACGACTGCTCGCTGGGCATGTGGATGGATTGGCAGACGCAGGGCACGCGCATCACGCGCAATGTGTTCCACGATAACGTCCGTGACCTCATGATTGAAGTGAGTCATGGGCCGTATCTGGTGGACAATAACGTTTTCGCCTCGCCGGTGATGTTCCAGAACTGGTCGCAAGGTGGTGCCTTCGTCAACAATCTGATTTGCGGCGGCATTGAACCGCATACCGTCCCCGACCGTTCCACGCCGTATCACTATCCGCACACCACCGAGGTGGCCGGGTGCGCTGTGGTATCCGGCGGCGATGAGCGTTGGCTGAACAATATGTTCGCGCCGCAACCGGTGAAACCGACCGTCGGTGAATATGGTTTGTCCGCCTACAGCGATTGCCCGATGTCGATGCATGAATACTTGGAACGCCAGCGGGCCATGTGGGCAGATCCTTCGCAGGGTGGTGGCGAGCGCAATCCTCTGCAGTCTCTATACGCGGGCGGCAACATCTATCTGTCCGGCGCACAGGGGCTGAACAAGCAGGAAGGTGCGGGCGACGATTCGGAACGCATGCAGGAGGACGCCCCGTTCTTCGGCGGCACCGCCTCCACGAGCGTTGCGTGTGATGAGCCCATGCCGGTGACATTGGTCGAAGAACCCGATGGACTGTACCTGCAGTGCACTGTGCCACAGGCCGTCGCCGATACCAGAATGCAGGTCGTCACCAGCGATATGCTCGGCGTGCCTCGCATCGTGGAGGAACGCTATGAACAGCCCGATGGCAGTGACTATGTGCTGGACACCGACTTGCTGGGACAAGCCTTGACCGCAACGGAACGCAAGGCCGGGGCGTTGAATGGTCTTGTCTCCGGAGAGAATCGCATCCGAATCTGGGAATGGAACAACTGATATGACAAATGCAACCGATACCAACAAGACATTGGGCGAGTCCATGTTCGCACAGTGCGGATATGCCCAGGACGCCATCGATAAGCGCGTGTCACAGGTCTGGCATGAAATTTTCGAAGGCCCGAACAAATTCTATTGGGAGAACGACGAAGGCCTTGCCTATGTGATGGACACCGGCAACAACGATGTACGTACCGAGGGTATGAGCTATGCGATGATGATCGCCCTGCAATACGACCGTAAGGACGTATTCGACAAGCTGTGGGGCTGGGTAATGCGTCACATGTACATGAAGGACGGTCATCATGCGCATTATTTCGCATGGTCGGTCGCGCCGGACGGTACGCCGAACTCGAATGGTCCTGCACCTGACGGCGAGGAATATTTCGCGATGGACCTGTTCCTCGCCTCCCGTCGCTGGGGTGATGGCGAGGATATCTACGAATATTCCGCATGGGGACGCGAGATCTTGAGATATTGCGTCCATAAGGGCGAACGCTACGACGGCGAGCCCATGTGGAATCCCGACAACAAGCTCATCAAGTTCATTCCGGAAACCGAGTGGAGCGATCCGTCCTACCATCTGCCGCACTTCTATGAAGTATTCGCCGAAGAAGCCGACGAAGAAGACCGTCCATTTTGGCATGAGGCAGCCGCCGCAAGCCGTCGCTATCTGCAGGCGGCCTGCGACGAACAGACCGGCATGAACGCTGAATACGCGGATTATGACGGAAAGCCGCATGTCGACGAGTACAATCATTGGCATTTCTATTCCGACGCCTACCGTACCGCGGCGAATATCGGACTGGACGCAGCCTGGAACGGTCCGCAGGAAGTGCTGTGCGACCGCGTCGCCGCGCTGCAGCGATTCTTCCTGACCCACGACCGTACTAGCGTCTACGCCATCGACGGCACCGCCGTGGACGAGGTCGTGCTTCATCCGGTCGGATTCCTGGCCGCGACCGCGCAAGGCTCACTTGCGGCGGTGCATTCGGCCCAGCCCGACGCGGAACATAATGCCCGTGAATGGGTGCGCATGCTGTGGAATACGCCGATGCGAACCGGCACGCGTCGTTACTATGACAATTTCCTCTATGCTTTCGCCATGCTGGCGTTGAGCGGAAAGTATCGGTATGAATGATGATTACCTCAACTAATCCTACGGTCTACACGGATTTTCCTGATCCAGACATCATCCGGGTCGGAGACGTGTATTACATGGCCACTACGACTATGCATTTCACACCCGGGTGCGATATTCTGCGCAGCTATGACCTAGTGCATTGGGAATTCATTGCGCACGCATTGAATATCGTGGCGGATACCCCTGAAGAACGTTTGGAATGTGAAGGTGCCAACGCCTACGGTCGAGGCATGTGGGCGCCGTCACTGCGTTACCATCGGGGCACCTGGTATGTGTTGTTCGCCGCCAACGATACGCATACCAGCTATCTGCTGACGGCGGATGATCCATGCGGCCCATGGCGAAAGCGTGAGCTTGACGGCTTCTATCACGACAGCGGACTGTTCTTTGACGACGATGATCGAGCCTATGTCGTATATGGGCAGTCGACATTGCGCATCACGGAGTTGAATCCTGAATTAAGCGGGCCGATGCCGGGTGGACTCGACCGGGTCATCGTGCAGGACGATCCGCAGGCTGACCTTGGTTATGAGGGCAGTCACCTGTACAAGCATGATGGACGCTATTACGTCTTCACCTGTCACTTCCCGCAAGGCAAGGGCAAAACAGAAGCCTGCTTGATGGCCGAATCCTTGGATGGCGCTTTCGAAGCGCGTGAAATTATCGACGACGACCTGTCCTTCCACGGTTACGGAGTCGCGCAAGGCGGTATGGTGGACACTCCGGACGGCGACTGGTATGCATTCATGATGCAGGACCGCGGCGGTGTGGGACGCGTGCCGACACTGATGCCGATGCGGTTCGGCGAGGACGGATTCCCCGTCATCGGCGAGAACGGCAAAGTGCCGCAGTCGGTCAGCGTGCCGGCTGCAAGCTGTGCCGAACCTGTCACGCCCATCAACGGCAGCGAATTCATAGCCCGGCATAACGCCGAAGGCGGAGTCGATGCCAACTGTCTGCAGCCATACTGGCAGTTCAATCACATCACACATAACGAATACTGGTCACTGACGGAACGTCCGGGAGCATTCCGCCTGCATTCCGGACGCATCAGCTCGAATCTCAATCATGCATGGAACACGCTGACGCAGCGCACGATGGGGCCGGTGACGGTGGCCGAAGTCACCGTCGACGCGTCGACATTGCATGATGGCGACTTCGCCGGATTGGCGGCGTTCCAAGGATGCTATTCCTACATCGCGCTTACGCGAAGGAACGGCCGCACGATGCTGACCGTCCAATACAAGCCGGTGAATGACGATTCCATCTTCTCCGACGATGATTGGGACCGTCCAGCCGTAACGGATGAGGAAATCATGGCGGATGCGGATTGCATACGCCTGCGCGCGGTATATGATTTCACCGATTGCAAGGATGAAGTGACGTTCTTCTACCGCGATGCGGATACGCCGGAATCCGAATGGTGTCCATTGGGAACAGCGCACCGGATGGTCTTCAAAATGGATCATTTCACAGGTTGCCGTATCGGATTGTTCCTGTATTCGACAAAAGAGACCGGTGGAATCGCCGATTTTTACGACTTTGCGTATTCGACGCCGGATACGAAGGAAAGAGAGCAATGAAGCGACAGGCCATAGTGGCGCAAGGAACTGTCGAAGGCTTGGCGGCTGAAGATCAGGGCATCACCGTGTTCCGAGGGGTCCCGTTCGCCCAGCCTCCCGTCGGCGGTCTGCGCTGGCGGGCGCCGCAGCCGGCCCTGCCATGGGATGGTGTGCTGCAAGCCTTCGATTTCGGGCCTACCGCGATGCAGCCGACGCCGGGCGCCTCCGATGATTTCTATGATCGTGAATGGGGCACCGATCCGGCCGTGCCGATGAGCGAGGATTGCCTCTACCTGAATATTTGGACTCCGGCATTACGCGGATATGGCGCGGATAGCATGGTAACCTCCGAAAAGCTGCCGGTCATGGTCTGGATCTACGGCGGAGCCTATCAATGTGGCGGCACATTTGAAAAGGAATTCGACGGCACGCATCTCGCCGCGAACGGCGTCGTTGTGGTCAGTGTGGCCTATCGCCTGAATGCATTTGGGTTTATGACGCACCCTTTGCTTCATGAGGAGGCCGTAGAACGCGGCGACGGCGAACCATATGCGAATTTCGGATTCCTGGATCAGCGTGCCGGAATCCAATGGGTGAAGGAAAACATCGCGAAGTTCGGCGGAGATCCGGAAAACATCACGGTTTTCGGCCAATCGGCTGGTGCCGCCAGCGTCTTGGCCCAGATCTGCTCGCCGATGAATCATGGCCTGTTTCAGAAAGCCATCATGCAATCCGGCGCAGGCTTAGGGTATTTCAATGCGCGGCAGGACACGCTGGAGCATGCGCAGGCCAACGGAATCCGTCTGTTCGAAGCATTGGGTGTCTCCACGCTGGAGCAGGCCCGTGCAATCCCGGCCCGAACGGTATTGGAAGCCGCCGAGTCCCTGCCTGTTCCACCGGACAGCGGACGTGAAGATGACTGGTCGATGATCGTCAATTGGGTGCCATGCGTGGACGGCCTGTTCCTTCCCGATCAGGAGGAGCGTATCGTCGAGGGCTGCAAGGCCAACAACGTCGACATGCTGGTCGGCAACACGACCAATGAGTTCATCGCTTCGACTGAAGATGGGAAGCCTGTGCATGTCGGCCAGCTCGGCAATCTCACACTGATCCGCAAATGGACCGCAAGCGGTGGGACCGCGCCATACTACTATCATTTCGATGTCGCCATGCCGGGGGATGATGCCGGAGCCTTCCACTCGTCCGATCTGTGGTTCTCCTTTGGAAGCCTTGCGAAATGCTGGCGTCCGTTCGTTGGATGGCATTACGATCTGGCAAGGCGAATGAGGCTGTACTGGACCAATTTCGCCGCCAATGGCGATCCCAACGGAACGGACCGTGACGGAACGCCGCTTCCTGTATGGGATCCTTGCATCGGTGAGGAATGCCCCGCCATGCATTTGTGCCAAGAACCGGGCATGCGGACGGATTGGCTTACCGAAACGGATCGAAAAGCATTCGGCCTGTGACGGCATGCCGTTGATGTATAAATACTGATATGTAAACAGGGATGGTCTTTGCGGATCGTCCCTGCCGCATAATGATTTGCCGTTGCACGTGCAGGAGGATTTCGAGACTGATTATCCGACTTTTCACCGTTTCCGTCGTCTGGTTCGTCGGTGGCATCTCGCGGAGGCTCGGGCCATTAAAGACCCTGTTCGGCGTTGTGCAGGCTAGGAGCTGTTTGAAGTGTTCTAGGCCGGACGTTTCGCCGTATAGGGGCGTGTCTGCGTGGATTCCGTCGGATGTGGCGTCTCAATTGTTGGACGTTGTGGTGAGCGTGAACGGGGGTGATTATGAGGAAGACTGAACCCCCGCTCATGACCATTGCCGACACGATGGCCTATTTGCAGTGCAGTCGTCGGCTGTCTTGTTGGGTACCCAACTCGGGTGCCTTGCTGGGTACCGGAAATGTTGGCATTGGCGTACATTTCCGTACATTCTCTGTTTGCGCCGTATGTCTTGAAATCGTTGGTATTCCGCCGTTTTGGCATGAAAAAAAGGGCTTCCGGATTTCTCCGAAAACCCTCAAGGCGGAGTCAGAGGGATTCGAACCCTCGAGCCGCTAAACACGACTAACACCTTAGCAGGGTGCCCCTATCGGCCACTCAGGCATGACTCCACTGTTGCGTTACGACGCAACAGCATGTAACTATAGCATCTATCCGCGTACGAAACACCATATTGTGAAAAAATGAGAGAAAAACGTGTGGTGATGTCAGTGGGACTCGAACTCGTGAGCCGTGTCGAGCGGTCTCATTGATATGCGACACGCCGGTATGCCCGCAGGTTTCGCCATATTCGAACATTTGTTCCAAAACTGCCGAATCGTTGTCTATCATGGAATCATGAGCACGGCACCAAGAATCGCAGCGGCCAAACGTGACTGGGGTCACGATGAGGTCGGATGCACGGTGCTGCATATCGACATGGACGCTTTTTTCGCATCCCTCGAAGTGGCGCGGCATCCGGAATACGCCGACAAACCGGTAATCATCGGCATCGGCAACCGTTCCGTGGTGTCCGCGGCGAACTATGAGGCACGCAAATACGGCATCAATTCGGCGATGGCAAGCTCCCGGGCAAGAAAACTATGCCCGAACGGCGTCTTTCTGCCGGTGGACATCCACTACTACCGTGAGATGTCCCGACGTATCTTCACAGAGGTGTTCTCCCGCGTCACCGATCGCATCGAACAGGTTTCCGTGGATGAATGCTATATGGACGTCTCCGGCGCGCTGCTGCGGTGGAAGAGTCCCCGCGCCATCGGAGCTTGGATACGCGATCAGGTCGCCAGACGGTACCACATCACCTGTTCCGTCGGCATCGCGGCGAACAAGCTTGTCGCCAAAATGGCTTCGACCAATGCCAAACCGGATGGCATGCTCATGATCCCCGTGGCCAGACATGCCGAATTCGTGCAGATGATGCCGTTGCGTGGCATACCTGGCATCGGTCCGTCCTTGGAGAAACGACTGAACGCATGGGGCGTTGATTCCGTGGCTGACTTGGCGAAGATGAGCATGGAATCGCTTGAGCAGGCGACGGGGTCAGCCATCAGCGCGCGCGGGTTGTACATGGCGGCACGCGGATTGGATGACCGCCCTGTCGCACCGCGTGCGCAGGAGAAATCCGTCGGCGCGGAACGCACGTTCGACAAGGACACCCAAGACATGCGGCAGGTGACATCCATGCTCCGCTGGTGTTGCGATGATGTGGCCGGCACGCTGCGCAGACGAGGGTTGATGGCGCGTAAGGTCATGGTGAAGCTGCGATTCCCGGATTTGAGCTATGCGACGAAAGGACATACGCTGGACTGTCCGACGGATGCGGCAAGCATGCTGTATCCGCAATGTGTCGCATTATTGCTGGCCATGATGGGCATGCCGGAAAGCTCTATCGACGCCATTTCCTTGACCAGACCGGTGCGACTTGCCGGCATGAGCGCGGGCGGTTTGGTCGAAGCGGCGGATGCGGCGGTTCAGCTTTCGCTTGATGACATGCTTGAAGAGCAGAACGAGGCGCAGCGGGGTCGTGGAACGGATACCGAACCGTCGACCCAATCGGAACGGCTACGCGGTGCGGAAGCGGCATTAGACGCGGTACGGCTCAAATACGGTAAAGGAAGCGTGCGTCTTGGCATATGGCGTACGGGGCCATCAGGTAATCTTGAACATTGAGAGTGATGTGGAGCATGAGAAGAAACAGGGGGAGTGCCATGAGATACAGGGACAAGGCGGTGCATGCCCGCAACCCGGAAGTGCTGGTTGCAGGGCGTCGCAGGCTGGCCATCGTCGCAGCCGTCGTGCTTGTTGTATTGCTGGCGGTAGGTGGGTGGTTCCTGACGCGGTGCTTGCATTCATCACAGTCCCAAGCCGGGCAGGGGGCCGCAACGCAGATGGACGTGGCCAAGCAGAAAAAGCATGTGGTGAAAAAGGCCGAGCCGAAGGAACATCACGGCAATTCGCCGGACTGTCCGGATACCGATTGCATCGCCATGATGGTCAATGGCGATCTGCTGTTCCACCCTGGTCTGTGGGACAACTTCGCCGGTCCCAATACCGCGGCGACGGACGGTACGGCCTATGACTTCACCAGTCTGTTCGAACCGATGCGCAAGTACATCGATGCCTCCGATATCGCGGTGTGCGAATTCGAAACGCCGATCGCGCCTCGCGGTGGCCCCTACACCGGGTATCCGGTGTTCAACATTCCCTCGGAGGTCGCCGACGCGGCCGCCAAGGTGGGGTATCGCGCATGCACGCATGCGTCGAACCATTCGTGGGATCAAGGCGCGGATGGCATCACACGCCTGTGGGATACCCTCGACCAGGACGGCATCGCACAGACGGGCTCCTACAAGACCGAGGAAGACTCTACCAAACCGCTGGTCATCGATTCCCCGACCGGTGGCGGCAAACTGGGCCTGATCGCCGGTACCGTGTCCCTGAACGCGCAAACCCCCGATTATGATTGGCGCGTCGACCGTCTGCGCGAGAGCGGCGATCCGAACCATCAGGCCGACATCGACAAAGCCGTGGCCAAAGCCAAAGAGGCCCGTAAACAAGGCGCCGACGTGGTGGCCATCGCCATGCATTCCGTGCAGGAATATCTTGACTACGCCGACTCGTGGCAGCAGTCCGAAGCGCATGAGCTGGCCGACACCGGTGCATTCGACGTCATCTACGGTGCCGGATGCCACTGCGCGCAGCCCGTTGAGAACTACAACGGCACATGGATCATCTACGGTCTGGGCAACGCGGTGACGGTCACGTCCTACATTCCAGGCAACGAGGTCAACAACCAAGGCGTGACGGCCCGTGTCCAATTCGCCGGCAAGAAAGGCGTGGCCGGCTCATGGCGGGTCAATCGCATCGATTGGGTGCCGACGGCCAATGTGCGTCAAGGCCAATACCAGTGGTGTCCGATTTCGGACGACCATCCGGATGGAGCCTGTTGGAACGAAACAGAAGATGCCAATCAGAGACAACGTATCTGGAACGTGATCTATTCCATGGGCGCGGACCAGAACGTGGTTCGAGAGTGGAACATCACCGCAGAACAAGCTGGTTCATCTGGAAAGTAGTTTCCCGTGGCAGAATATGCCTCGTATTCGTTAATCGACCTGTATGGAGCGTTTCCGCTCGTGATGTGAGGTAAAGATATGGATGGAGTTTTCGAGACCCAGCCGGACCGCACCGACTTGCCGCTGGTGGTCATGCCGGTGGTCATCGAATCGATGATCGGACCGTTCAAACAGAACTTCACGATGCTCGACAACGTGGCCCGCGTGCGCATGTACGAGGATTTCACACTGGACGAGGACACCATCGTGGAACGCTGCAAGGATGCCGACGCCGTCATGGTCATCGGATTCCACTGCGCCGATGCCATCCTCGACAGGCTCGACGCCAAGTGCTATGCGTTCGGAGGCACCGGCGTCGCCAGCTACATCAATCTTGAGAAAACCAAGGAACGCGGCATCCGCGTCTGCAACGTGCTGCATTACGGCGATCACGCCGTCGCCGAGCACGCCATGGCGTTGCTCATGGAACTGACCAGGCACGCCGGAGCGCTTGATATGCAGGTCAAGCAAGGCGATTGGGACGGTGCCGACGGTTTCGAACTGTTCGGCAAGAAGCTCGGCATCATCGGACTCGGCGGCATCGGGCAGACCGTGGCCGGCATCGCCAACGCTTTCGGCATGAAAGTATCCGCGTGGAACTCCCACGTGCCGGCACAGGTGTTCGAGAACCTGAATGTCACTCCGGTGGAAGACATGAACGAGTTGATCTCGAATTCAGACGTGGTCAGCGTGCATATGCCGTTGCTTGACTCCACCCGTGGCATCATCACGGCGAAGAACCTCGACGCGTTGCGTCCGGGAACCCTGTTCGTCAACACCGCCCGCGCCGAAGTCATCGAACCCGGCGCACTGCTCGCAAGACTTCAACGCGGAGACATTCCGGCGGCCTTGGACGTGTTCGATCATGAGCCGCTTGCCGCCGACGATCCTTTGTGCAAGATTCCCGGCATCGTGCTCACCCCGCACATCGCATGGCGCACCGACGGCGCGTATATCGGCATGACCAAGCAGGTGGTCCAATCCATCGCCGCCTTCTTCAAGGGGGAGGAATTCAACGTCGTCGTCTGAAAAAATAACCGGGAAGCAGCATATGCGCGCGGTCGGTGAGGTTGGGTAGGTTGAACAGCATGCAGACCATACTCGATTCCGCCGATCGGCCGGCGCACGACGCCTTCGTCGAAAAGAAATCGGAATTCATCGGAGACGCCTGTCATATCAGCTCGTTGGATGAGGCGCTCGCTTTCGTTCAGACGATCCGTGACCAGCATCCGAAAGCCCGGCATGTCGCCTATGCCGCGGTGTGTGGTGGATCCGATGGACGTCTTGCGGAACGCATGAGCGATGATGGCGAGCCGTCCGGAACCGCCGGCAAGCCCATTCTCGACGTGCTGCGGGCAAACGAAATGACTGATTGCGTGGTCGCGGTCACACGGTATTTCGGCGGTATCCTGCTTGGTTCCGGCGGCCTGATTCGTGCGTATTCCACAGGTGCGTCAATTGCGGTCAAGGCTGCTTCCAAGGCGAAAATCGTACCGTGCGGCGAATATCAGGTAACTCTTGATTATCCGCAGTTGGGCAGCTTCCAGAATCTGTTGTCAACGGTGGAAGGCGAGCAGACCGACGCGCAGTACACTGACCGCATCGCCTTGACTGTGGTGGTTCCGCAGGAACAGGCGAATGTCTTCGAATCCCGAGTTGTGGAAACTTTCAACGCCACGGTCGTTCCGCAACTGGTGGGCACGTCCAACCGTCCGGTCAAAGTATGAGTTCACGTTGTGAGCCGCATGCATATAGTGTCGTAAGGTGAAAATATGAGTGATGAGAACGAGCAGCATGAGAATGATTCGCAGGCCGACACCTCGAACGCCGATGAGACCGTGGATTTCGAGCCGTTGACCGTCACATACGAGCGGCTCCGGCATTCCACTGATTCCGCCGCATTAAGCGAGTTCGCCAGACGTCCGCTGCCGGACCGGAGCGACCAGGCGGCGTTCTCCCGTGCCACCGCATTGCTTGAGGCTGTGGCCGGCAACGCGCATACGCCGGTGGAGGACCGCGTCTTCCTTGCCGAAACCATGCCGTTCCCGAACATTCTGGTCAAGCTTTCCACCGACGAGTCTCCTGAAGTACGCAAAGCCGTTGCGGGAAACGCCGATGACAAGAACTGGCTGGTGGGCCGACTGACCAAGGATAAGTCGCCCGAAGTGCGTGCCACCGCGCTGCGCAACAAACGTACGTCTTGGAAAATGCGTCTTGAAGGCGCCGAAGATTCCACCATGGATTCCGACACGCTTGATTTCCTGGGCTCGTTGGGAACGCAGGTCGAACCGGACGCTCCGGTGGTGCTTGCGACCATGGTGCGCAGGGCCGTCGCCTTGAATCCGAATGTTTCCGATCGGATGCTCCAGCAGTTGGCGCAGGACGCTTCAAGCGACGTGCAGAAGGCCGCTCAACGGCAGCTTGCGGAAAAATAATTGCATACGTTGTCATTTTTATGAGATTCCTGCGCGTGGTGCGCATGTTTTGGTCCTAGACTGGGAACCATGACAGAACAGACCGAAAACGCAACGCGTCTCGCCCGTCCGCTCATTCGTCTGGCAAAGCTGGTGGGTGTCGCCACCAGCTACGTCGGTATGAGCCATGATTACCACGAAATCGAAGACGATGTTCTAGTGGCGGTGCTCAAGGCGCTTGGTATTGACGCTTCCAACGATGAGGCGATCAACCAGTCCATCACATCCATCAAGTCCGAACGCGAAACGCGCGTGGTGGCTCCCACCGTGCTGCATATCGTGGGCAAGGAAAGCAAGGTGGAGGTGCACGGCGGCATGTTCGATGTGCCGGAAGCCTCCATCACGCTGGAAAACGGCAAGCAATTCACGGGCAAAATCTCCCATGAGGGCGGTGAGAAAATCGCCCATGAGATTGATGGCAGCTTCTTCTTCACGTCGTATCTCGTCCTGCCCGCCGATCTGCCCGAAGGCTATCACACCCTCGAGGTCACTGTCGGCAACGAGGCGGAGACTGCAACCGTTATCAGCGCTCCTGAGAAAATCGAACTGCTCGATGATATGAAGAACGGCTCCCTGTGGGGGTGGATGAGCCAGCTGTACTCCATCCGTTCCAAGGGATCCTGGGGCGTGGGAGACTTCGAAGATCTGAAGACCATGCTGGTCGAGGCCAAAAAGAAGACCGGCTCCGACTTCATGCTTATCAACCCGATGCACGCCGCGGAGCCGGTGCCTCCGCTGACGCCATCGCCGTATCTGCCGATTTCCCGCCGTTTCATCAATTTCAGCTACATCCGTCCGGAGTCCATGCCGGAATATCTCACGCTGTCCCACGAGGACAGGGCTGAAGTCGATGCGCTGCACGAGCAGGTCGAATCGCTGAATGACGACGCGCGGCTGATTGATCGCGACGCCATGTGGCGCGTCAAGAAGCATGCGCTGTGGGTCATCTACAAGGCCGGCCGAACCAAGGCTCGCCAGGCCGAATTCGACCGTTACCTCGCCGAATGCGGAGACGAGATCGAATCCTACGCCACCTGGTGCCTGTGCTACGACAAGTGGGGAGCTCCCTCCGACGACGCCGATAATTGGGTGCGCAAATACAACCGTGATTCCGAAGAAGTCGCGCAGTTGCGTGAGAAGTTCCCGGACACCCTTGAGTTCTACCGCTGGCTTGAGTGGGTCGCCACCGATCAGTTGCACGCGGCGCAGCAGGCCGCCCGCAAGGCCGGTATGAAGATCGGCATCGTCGCGGATATGGCCGTCGGCGTGCATCCGGCAGGATCCGATGTGTGGTGGAATCCGGAACGCTTCGCCAAGGGCGCCACGGTCGGTGCCCCGCCGGACATGTTCAACCAGCAGGGCCAGGATTGGAGCCAGCCGCCGCTTAACCCGATCGCCCTCGAACAGACCGGATTCAAGGTGTACCGGGATATGGTGCATGACATGTTCGCCAATGCCGGTGCGGTGCGTATCGATCATATCCTTGGTCTGTTCCGCCTATGGTGGATTCCGGAAGGCAAGCCCGCCACTGATGGCACATATGTGCATTACGATTCCGATGTCATGCTCGGCATTCTCGCGCTTGAGGCTTCCCGCGCTGGTGGCGTGGTTGTCGGCGAGGATCTGGGTGTCGTGCCGGCCTATGTGTCCAAGTCGCTGTCCGAACATGGCATTCTCGGTTGTGCCGTGGAATGGTTCGAACAGATGGACGGTGTGTTCCGCACTCCGAAGGATTGGCGTCCGTACGCACTGGCGTCCGTCAATACGCATGACATGCCTCCGGCGGCCGGTTACCTCGAATACGGCCACGTCAAGCTGCGTGAACAGCTCGGCCTGCTGTCCGGACCGGTGGAGGAATTCCAGAAGTCCGCAACCGCCGAGCACAATGCCATGCTGAACATGCTGGTCGAGGAGGGCTATCTCGACAAGGCTGCTCTGGATGACGAAGCCGCCAACGAAAACGAGATTGTCGACGCGCTGTACCGTGGTCTGAAAGGTTCGCCCTGCAAGCTCATGGCCGCCTCCATCGTCGACGCGGTCGGTGAGAAGCGCACGCAGAACCAGCCGGGCACCAATAACGAGTATCCGAATTGGCGTATTCCGCTGGCGGACGGCGACGGCAACGTGGTGCCGCTCGAAAAGCTTTTCGACGAGCCGCGTCTGCAGGAGATCACCGCCATCATGCGTGGCTGATCGTTTGTGAAGCCATTTTTCAGGGGTGCCGCGGATTCAAAAGTCCGCAGGCACCCCTGTTCCCGTGTTGCCGAATGTCAAGGCAGGCGATATACTAGTAGACTGTTGTGTTTCCCTACGGGGTCCTTCAAAGCGCTTTTCCCACTCGCCATCGAGGACTTTCAGGGAGCCCACGGATAATGAGACCTGAAAAACGGCATTATTCCGCGCCCAACCAACGCGTGTAATGCTGATGGATGGTCCGGAACACAATATATAGAAAAGGTACATCGTGAAAACTTTCACTCCGAAGCCAGCTGATTTGACTCACGACTGGTACGTCATCGACGCCACCGACGTGGTGCTCGGTCGTCTCGCCACTCAGGCGGCAACCCTGCTGCGTGGCAAGAACAAGCCGACCTACGCTCCGCACGCCGATTCCGGCAACCACGTGATCATCCTCAACGCCGACAAGATCGCTCTGACCGGCAACAAGTTGGGCAAGGAACTGTACATGCACTCCGGTCGTCCGGGTGGCCTGCGTCGCGATAGCTACGCCCAGCTGCTCAAGACCAACCCCGAGCGCATCATCAAGTCTGCCATCAAGGGCATGCTGCCGAAGAACCGTCTGGCCAAGGTTCAGCTGGATCGTCTCCACATCGTTTGCGGTGCCGAGCATCCGTACGCTGGCATGAAGCCGCAGGTTTTCGAGATCGCTCAGGTCTCGCAGCAGGCTAAGTGAACCGAAGGGAGATAAGAAACATGGCTGAAAACACCAACGACTCCGCGGTTCTCGAGACCGAAGAGGAGCTCACCTCGTACACCACCGAGACCAACGCTGGCGCTGGCACCGGTACTTCCACCATCGCTCCGGGCTACGGCACCGGTCGTCGTAAGGAAGCCGTCGCCCGTGTTCGCCTGGTTCCGGGCACCGGCAAGTGGACCATCAATGGTCGCACCCTGGAAGAGTACTTCCCGGCCAAGCTGCTGCAGCGTGAGGTCAACTCCCCGATCGTTCTGCTCAAGCTCGAAGGCAAGTTCGACGCTATCGTCCTCGTTGACGGTGGCGGCACCACCGGCCAGGCTGGCGCAATCCGCCTGGGCGTTGCCCGCGCTCTGAACGCTATCGATCGTGATGCGAACCGCGCCGCCCTGAAGAAGGCTGGCTTCCTGACCCGCGACGCCCGCGTCGTGGAACGCAAGAAGGCCGGTCTGCACAAGGCACGTCGCGCTCCGCAGTTCTCGAAGCGCTAAAGCTTACAGCAAGCTTTATTCGAAACCCCTCGGAAACCTATGGTCTCCGAGGGGTTTCCTCGTTATTGTGGGCAAGCGTTAGATGCGTTGGACGCAATGGGCTCGTTAGATGTGTTGGACGTATCTGGCAGACGTTGCAGATGAAGCATCCGCATCTCCCTCATTCGCGGCCCACCCGTTACCGGACGTTTCGGATGGGCCGTTTGCGTATTGATGTATGCGCCGATTCGTTGCGCCGTCCGCTGCGCGTCAATCCGTCGAAATCTGCTTCATCGCGCTGATGCTCAGAGCCGGCAGCGTCCACAGGGTCGGATCGTCCTCGGACAACCCGTCGTCCGCGGAGTTCAGACTGGCGGCATTCTCATCCATCTGCCAATACATGGTATTGAGACGCTGCAGATGGTTGCGGAATCGCCCGGCAGGTTTGTCCTCCGCTTCCTCATCGAACTCGGCCAGCTTCTCGATCTGCGTGCCCTGTCCGGGATATTCGCCGGCGATTTCCGCCGAGGACCAGATCATTTCCCATTCGATGTCGTTGGGCAGATGGAATCTGACGTTCTCGTCGGACCCATTGACCAGAATGAGCAGGCTTGGCTCGTCGGGGGAGAGCAGCTGCATGGCGAACGATCGGACCGAGGGATTCGTCCAATCCGCATCATGCGGCGTCTTTCCGTTCGGCAGGAACCAGTGCACGCGGTCGGATTTCTTCAACAGTCCGATTTTGCTCAGTCGGGTGAAGAAATCCTCATGGTTGTAGAGGTCCCGGGCCTTTCTCAGCGCTATCAGCCGGGAAGTGAGGTTGAACAGCTTGAGCTCCGCGGTCTGCTCGGTGCTGTACAGCCAATCCCAATCCAGCCATGTGGTCTCATTGTCCTGCGTGTAGACGTTGTTGTTGCCGTTCTGCGAGTTGCCGAATTCGTCGCCGGCAAGCAGCATCGGCGTGCCCAGGGAGAGCAGCAGCGTGCCCAGCATGTTCATGATGGCCCGTTCTCGTTGCTGTGTGATGATCGGATCACTGCACGGGCCTTCATGTCCGAAATTGACGGAATGGTTGTTGTCGCTGCCGTCCCGGTTGTTCTCTCCGTTGGCTTCGTTGTGCTTATGCCGATACTGGGTCAGATCGGCGGTGGTGAAGCCGTCGTGGCATGCCACGTAGTTCACGGATGCGGTCGATCCGCGTCCGGGGTCGGTGGCGAACAGATCGGCTGAGCCGCATAGGCGCGTGGCCATGGACTGCATGGTCATGTTGCCGGTTTCACCACCACGTGCACGTTCCACATCGGTCAGCCAGAAGGTGCGTGTGCAATCGCGGAAGCGGTCGTTCCATTCCGCGAAGGGGATGCCGAATTGTCCCGTTCTCCAGCCGTTCGGGCCGCAATCCCACGGTTCCATGATCATCTTGAGGTTGCCGAGCAGCAGATCGGAGCGCAACGCGTACAGGAACGGGTGGTATCGCGTGAATTCGCCGTCAAGACGCGCCAGCGTCGCCGCAAGATCGAAGCGGAAGCCGTCGATGCCGATTCGCTTGGCCCAGTAGCGAAGCGAATCCACGGCGAAGGTGGTGACGTGCGTGTTGGTGAAGTCAAGCGAATTGCCGCATCCCGTCGTGTCGTACAGGCGGCTGACCTTGTCTTTGGTCCGTCGGTAATAGGCGAGGTTGTCGAGTCCACGCCAGCAGATGGTCGGGCCTTCCGGACCGGATTCGCAGGTGTGGTTGTACACCACGTCCATGATGACCTCGAAACCGGCCTCATGCATGGCCCGCACCATGTCGATGACCTCCTGCCGCACGGCGCCCGCTCCCGCTTCCTGCGCCTGTTTGGTGGCGTACGAGGCTTCGGGGGCGAAGTAGCCGAGCGTGGAATAGCCCCAGTAATTCGTGCGATTGCGTTCCTGCAGGAACAGTTCGGATTGCTTGGCTTGGATGGGCAGCAGTTCGATGGATGTCACGCCGAGGTCCTGCAGATAGGAGAGCGTGGCCGGATGGGCGAGGCCGGCATAGGTGCCGCGCAATTCCGGAGGAAGCCATGGGGCGTTCGCGGTGAATCCTTTGACGTGCAGTTCGTAGATGACGGTTTTGCTCCATGGCACATGCGGGTGGGATGGTTCTCCCATATGCTTGTTGATGTCGCGGTCGTCAATGGCTACGGAAACAGGCATGTGTCCCAGAGAGTCCACGGTGCTCATCGGTCCGAACGGCGAACCGGCGACCTTGCCGTTTTTGATCTCGCATTCGTAGGCGAAGGCGCCCGGGCCGAGTTCCATCTTGCCTTCGATGCCTTTGGCGTATGGGTCGAGCAGCAGTTTGTATGGATTGAAGCTCACGCCATGGTTTGGATCCCATGGGCCGTTGACGCGGTATCCGTATTGCATGCCGTCCCATGCTTGTGGCACGTGCACGTACCACAGTCCGTAGTTGGGACCGTCCATGCGGAACAGTGTTTCGCGAAGATTGAGCGAGGGAATGCGTCTGGTGCAGATGCGCTGTTTTTTGGCCTGATCGATGAACGTGAGTCCGGGTTCGTTGAACAGCCGTGCGGCGTCGGCATAGAAGGCGCTCGGTTGGTCAAGTGGTTCAAGTACGCAAAACCACACTTGGTCTGCTGTTTCTGAGCGGACAACGGCGTCCGCGCCACCATCGTCGGTGAAATAGAGACCTGGTCGGGTTGCGTAGCGGTGCAAAGGTGGGTTCTTCATAACCTCATTCTAAACACTTTGAAATTATCTGTTGACTTGCTATGTCGAGGCTGTCGACGCTCGTGCCGGTTTGATCCAGCCGTGAGCTTGAACTCGAGCAGGTGCAGGACTTCCTCGACGGCAAAATCGCCGCCGCTTCCAAGGCTGTCGTCAAAATCGGTGCCGGACGCTGTTTATTCGTCCTGAACAGCTTGGAATTAGCGAAAAAGTATCACGACATGACGGCAAATGCGCCGCCGACATCGCCGCATAGCGCATATCCTAATCACAAAAGGGAAAAATCAATCGTATTCATCGTTATCAGGAGGTAATTTTATGACGAAAGCAATGTCTGAATTCACTACCGATCTGCAGCATTCCGGCATGCCGGCGAAGGATCTCGACGAAACCATCGAATTCTATACGAAGAAGCTTGGTTTCGAACTGGCCGGACTGTTCCATAACGGCGAAAATCGTTGCGCATTCCTGCGTTACGGCCATCTGACCATCGAAACGTGGGAGGGTGATCCGGCTCCGCTGACCACTGGTGCCATCAATCATTGGGCATTCGACACTCCCGACATCGAAGCCGCATTCGAAAACGCGAAGGAACTCGGGCTGAATTTCAAAGATAACGAAATCCAGCATATCGACAGCTTCTGGGAGCATGGCATCCGCTACTTCAACGTGTACGGACCGAACGGCGAAACCATTGAATTCTGTCAAATTGTCAAATAACTATCGTTAGATGATTGCTGTCAAATAATCGTTGAAAACAAATACAACAGGCGAAACAGACGGAAGCAAACAAAGAAGCGTGCGCTGAACCTTATATACGGGTTCGGAACACGCTTCTTTTTTGTTATGCAATCGATGCGACTAATGCGATTAATATGTGCGCAAAAGCGGTCACATATCGCATAGTTCGCGTACGTACGGCTCCACAAAACGCAGAGCCGCGCCGATAATGTCTTGATGGTCGAGCGCCATTCCCTTGCGCAGGGTGAAATCCGTGGTGCCGAATGGCGTATGTTCCACCACGCGTTCGCGTAGTCCGGCCATATCGTCATCATCGAGATATTGTGCTGCCTCACCGCTGATGATCACGTCACCGGCCAGTACCGAGCGAATATTCGTTACCGCCAGCGCCACATAATCCAGCCATTGCGAGAATCGTTCGCGATGCTCCTGCTCGCCTTGTTCCAACACCGAGAAGAAGCCGGGCAGGCTTTCGCCGTCTTCCATCAGCGTTTCCGGCGAGCAATACGTATCCATGCAGCCCTGTTGTCCGCAGTAGCAGGTGTTGCCTCCTGGAATCAGCGTCATATGTTCGATTGAGCCATTGCATTGGTTGGGCCCTTGGTAGAGCGATCCGTCTACGATGACCGCGCCTCTGGGGCGTCGCTCGAGGTAGATGCAGACGGCATCCTTCAGATTGTGGTCGAACCAGAGTTCCGCCATGGCAGAAGCGTCGGAATCGTGAATCATCAGCGACGGATAGTTGAGGCCGTGGCTGAGTTCGTTGAGTTTCAGGCCGGTGTTGTTCATGATTTTGCCGAAGGTGATCGACTGCCCGTCTGCCGATACGATGCCTTGCATGCAGAAGGCCACGCCTCGCACCGTGCTGCCTTGTTTCGCCAGTTCCTGTGCGAAATCGTTGATGATGCCGTTCATGCGCTGGTAGTAGGCGTCGTTGTTACGATAGGGGAGTGTGCGCTGTCTGGTGGCCACGGATTTGCCGTTCAGATCAATGGCGATGGCCGTGATTCGTGTGGTTTGGATTCGCACGCCGATAGCCACGCTGGAGTGTGCCGCGAATTCGTAGATTTGCGCTTTGCGTCCACCGGTGGATTGCTGCATCTCGCCTTTGACGATGAGCCCGTCGGCCTCCATGGCGCGCAGATTCTGCGTGATGGTTGGCAGGCTGAGCCCTAATTCGTGTTCGAACATCTGCTTGGTGGCTGAACCTTGAGTGTAGATGAACGCGGTCATGGCCTTGAGATTGGCTTCTTTGACTGATAGGGCGGATTGGGCTTTCACTGGTTGATCCTTCCTGCGCAACTTCTTTTCCAAGATTACTTCATAAAAGTCCTTTCCTTATGTCTCGTGTTGGTCTGAGATATCAGGTATTGCAAAAAAGTATCAAAAACAGCTGTGCATAAAGGATTTTCTGCCACTTTTCTGCGTCGAAAATATATTTATCAACAAAAAGTTGAGACGGTGACAACGACGTTCTACCAAGAAAAGAGACATGTTATGAAGATAGGTCTGCCGCGCACGCTATTGGCCGGCTTGGTCGCCATAGCGGTGTTCATGACCGGCGATGGCTTTGAATTGACTTTTTTGTCCAAATACATCGTGGACCAGGGATTCAGCTCTTCGCAATCGTCGCTGATGTTCACCATGTACGGGCTGGTGGCTGCGCTTGCCGGCTGGGCGTCCGGTGTGCTAGCTGAAATGTTCGGTGCCAAACGCATCATGCTTATCGGCGCGAGCGCCTGGGTCGTTTTGCACCTGCTGTTCGTTGGTGTGGCGCTGCCGAGCGGCGTCTATCCGCTGATGTTAGGCGTGTATGCGTTGCGGGGTGTTGGTTACCCGCTGTTCATCTACTCGTTCGTGGTGTTGATGGCGCAAACCATCGATCCTGCCAAGCTCGCGTCGGCCATGGGGTGGTTTTGGGCCGCCTACTCGTTCGGCATCGGCGTGTTTGGCGCATATTTGCCGAGTTTCACCATTCCGATGGTGGGCGAGTACTATTCGCTGTGGCTTTCGTTGCCGTTTTCTATAGCTGGACTGCTGATTTGCCTGCTGATGGTGCCGAAAAGCAAGGGTTCTGGCACCTCTTCCATGAGCAATGCAGACAAGCTGCGCGAGCTTAGTCGAGGAGTCACCATTCTGGTGCATAATCGCCAAATCGCTTTGGCTGCGGTGGTGCGTGTGATCTGCAATCTGACGTTGTATGGCTTTCCCGTCATCATGCCACTCTACTTGGCCACTACCAACAATGGCGGCGGCGCTTGGTTTAAGGTTTCGCAATGGAGTCAGATTTGGGGATTCCAGTTTGTGGTCACCATTTTCGGCAATGTGTTCTGGGGTCGTATGGGCGATTCGCATGGTTGGATGCGGCAAATGCGCTGGTTTGGCTGCTGGTTCTGTGTGATCGGCACGCTGGGCATGTATTACATTCCGCAGTTTTTCGGGGCGAATATGGTGCTTATGTGTGCTGATGCGGTTGTTCTTGGATTGGGAATTTCCGCTTTCGTTCCTATGGGAGCCGTGTTTCCCGCGTTGGCGTTGGAACATAAGGGTGCTGCGATTTCCGCGCATAATTTCGCTTCCGGCCTGGCTACGTTTTTCGGTCCGCTGATTGCGACGGTGCTGGTTTCCACTATCGGATTCGGCGGCGTGTGCTGGACGTATGCGATCTGCTATGCGATCGGATCGTTGGTCACGTTCGGCATTCATCCTCATCAACCCGGATTTGACGATCGCGGCCATCGCATTGCCGCGATCGAGCGTAACTAATCGCAATTGAATATCAATTGCTCGATCATCATTTTTCTCAAAAAACATCATTATCCACAAAGGAGAATAATCATGAAGGCAGTCGTTCTCGAAGAGCAGGGCGTCATCAATGTGCGTGAGGTGCCTGACGTCCCCGCACCTGGTCTAGGCGAGCTGAAGATCGCGCCGCATACCGTTGGTGTGTGCGGTTCCGACCTGCACTATTACACTCATGGTCGCGTGGGCAAATATGTGGTGGAGCAGCCGATGATTCTCGGTCATGAGGCTTCCGGCACGGTGGTTGAGGTCGGTCCTGGCGTCGAAGGCTTCAAGGTGGGCGATCGTGTGGCCATGGAGCCCGGCATTCCGGATATGAGTTCGCGTGCCAGCAAACTGGGCATGTATAACGTCGATCCTGCGGTGCGTTTCTTTGCCACTCCGCCGATTGATGGCTGCCTGTGCGAAACGGTGAACCATCCTGCGGCGTTCACCTACAAGCTGCCCGACAATGTGAGCTTCGGTGAGGGTGCGCTGCTTGAACCGTTGGCTGTGGGCATGTGGTCCGCCACCAAGGCTCGTATCAAGCCGGGCGATGTCTGCGTGGTCACCGGATCGGGCACGGTCGGCATGCTGACCGCGTCGTGCGCGTTGGCAGGTGGTGCTTCCAAGGTGCTGATTTCTGATGTGTCGGCAATCAAACTGGCGATTGCGGCTCAGATTCCAGGTATTATTCCGGTGGATCTCACCAAAGAGGATCTGGTGGAGCGCGTCCGTGAGGAAACGGGGGGTTGGGGTGCTGATGTGGCTTTCGAGTGCTCGGGCTCGCCGAAGTCATACGAGACATTCTGGAAGCTGATTGCTCCCGGTGGCGCTGCCGTTATCGTTGGCATTCCGGTCAGTCCGGTGGCTATCGACATTACGGAACTGCAGGCTACCGAGGTGCGCATCGAAAATATCTTCCGTTATGCCAATGTGTATCAGAAGGCCATTGACCTCGTGGCTAACGGTAAACTGAATCTGAAGCCATTCATCACCGACACCTATGCGATGGAGGATGCCAAGGCGGCGTTCGATCGCATGGCCGAGGGGCGTCCTGGAGATATTAAGCTGCAGATTACCGTGAATAACGACTGACGTTACGCGCGTTACGGAACGACGAAAGGGGTCTAGGCCATGGGTGCTGTTGTACAAGTCAACGATAATCGGCATGGGAAGGCGGCTTTGGCTCAGACCTCTTTTGGTGGATTCGTGCCGAAAGGTGGAAGTTCGAACGATTCCGGCGTATTGGAGATCATTGTGCCGGACGCGCAGGCTTCGGTGCGTTGGGTGAAGCATGGCTACCCAAGCTCGTTGGCGAAATGGCATCATCATCCTCATATTGAAATTCATCTGATTCGGGAAGGTACCGGATTGATGATGGCGGGCAATGCCGTTGTTCCGTATGAGGCCGGGCAGGTTGCGCTGATTGGTTCGAATCTTCCGCATAATTGGGTGTCCGACATCGCTCCGGGGGAGCGGCTTCGTCAGCGTGATGTGGTGTGCCATGTGCGTCCGGAAACCATACGTCTGCTGATGTCTGGATTTCCGGAAACGTCTGGTTTTGCAATGGTGTTGAGGCGTGCGGGGCAGGCGTTGGTGCTGAGCGGTGAATCCGCTCGTCAGGCCGGTTCGATTCTGGAAAGCATGGAGGAACATAGTCTTGCTTGCCGTGTTAGTGATCTGATTCGTGTGTTGGATGTGTTCGCGCATGCCTCAGCAGATGAATCCTATACAGTGGTTGCGTCCGGATACGATCCGGCTGTATGCAGCGGTGCGGAAAGTGTGGTCAACGATGCCATTGAGTACATTTCCTCGCATCTGAGCGGTGAAATTAGCCTGGATTTGGCCGCTCGTCAGGCTGGAATGAGTGTGTCGGCTTTCTCTCGTCTGTTCAAAAGGGCCGCAGGAATAAGGTTTTCGGATTTTGTTCGACGATTGCGTATCGGGCATGCGTGCAGATTGCTGACGACCACGAATCAAAGCGTCGCGTCGATTCGTCGTGCTTGCGGATATGGAAACGCTTCGAATTTCAATCGTCGCTTCTTTGAAGAAACGGGCGAAACTCCTACTGGCTGGCGGAAAAAATACATTGGACGGACAAGATAAGTAAATAAACTTTGTAAAAGTTTGATATGATTGATATCATATAGAAAATACTTTTATAAAAGATGAGGAGGTGAGACTTGAGAAAGTGTGTGTGATTTATGATAAAAAGCAACAAAAACGCTCAAAATGATGTTTTTAAAGCTTTTTCTCTTCACAAAAGAACGCAATCTAAACATTAAATGAACAGAATATAACATTTCTCTTGCGACACGACGCAGTGGAAAATCATATTGCATACTCGCTAAAGTGTGTCCTGGGTCACAAAAGACCAGCAACGCGTCCATCCGCTTCGAGGTGGGTGGAATAACGGGAAACTACTTTGCAAACCCCCAAAGAATCGAGGAGGACTTCAAGTGGCAGACGCAAAGAAGAAGGAAGAGCCGACCAAGCCGACTCCGGAAGAGAAGCTCGCCGCAGCCGAGGCTGAGGTCGACGCTCTGGTCAAGAAGGGCCTGAAGGCTCTTGACGAATTCGAAAAGCTCGATCAGAAGCAGGTCGACCACATCGTGGCCAAGGCATCCGTCGCAGCCCTGAACAAGCACTTGGTGCTCGCCAAGATGGCCGTCGATGAGACCCACCGTGGTCTGGTCGAAGACAAGGCCACCAAGAACATCTTCGCCTGCGAGCATGTCACCAACTACCTGGCCGGTCAGAAGACCGTCGGCATCATCCGCGAGGACGACGTGCTGGGCATCGACGAGATCGCCGAACCTGTCGGCGTCGTCGCTGGCGTGACCCCGGTCACCAACCCGACCTCCACCGCCATCTTCAAGTCGCTGATCGCACTGAAGACCCGCTGCCCGATCATCTTCGGCTTCCACCCGGGCGCACAGAACTGCTCCGTCGCGGCCGCCAAGATCGTTCGCGATGCCGCTATCGCAGCAGGCGCTCCTGAGAACTGTATTCAGTGGATCGAGCATCCGTCCATCGAGGCCACTGGCGCCCTGATGAAACATGATGGTGTCGCCACCATCCTTGCCACCGGTGGTCCGGGCATGGTCAAGGCCGCATACTCCTCCGGCAAGCCGGCCCTGGGCGTCGGCGCGGGCAACGCTCCGGCATACGTTGACAAGAACGTCGACGTCGTGCGTGCAGCCAACGATCTGATTCTTTCCAAGCACTTCGATTACGGCATGATCTGCGCTACCGAGCAGGCCATCATCGCCGACAAGGACATCTACGATCCGCTGGTCAAGGAACTCAAGCGTCGCAAGGCCTATTTCGTGAACGCCGAGGAGAAGGCCAAGCTCGAGCAGTACATGTTCGGCTGCACCGCATACTCCGGCCAGACCCCGAAACTCAACTCTGTGGTGCCGGGCAAGTCCCCGCAGTACATCGCCAAGGCCGCAGGCTTTGAGATTCCGGAAGACGCCACCATCCTTGCCGCTGAGTGCAAGGAAGTCGGCGAGAACGAGCCGCTGACCATGGAGAAGCTTGCTCCGGTCCAGGCCGTGCTGAAGTCCGACAACAAGGAACAGGCCTTCGAGATGTGCGAAGCCATGCTCAAGCATGGTGCAGGCCACACCGCAGCCATCCATACCAACGATCAGGCTCTGGTCCGCGAGTACGGCCAGCGCATGCACGCCTGCCGTATCATCTGGAACTCCCCGAGCTCCCTCGGCGGCGTGGGCGACATCTACAACGCCATCGCCCCGTCCCTGACCCTGGGCTGCGGCTCCTACGGCGGCAACTCCGTGTCCGGCAACGTCCAGGCAGTCAACCTTCTCAACATCAAGCGCATCGCTCGGAGGAACAACAACATGCAGTGGTTCAAGATTCCGGCCAAGACCTACTTCGAGCCGAACGCCATCAAGTACCTGCGCGACATGTACGGCATCGAAAAGGCCGTCATCGTGTGCGATAAGGTCATGGAGCAGCTCGGCATCGTCGACAAGATCATCGATCAGCTGCGTGCACGTTCCAACCGCGTGACCTTCCGTATCATCGATTATGTCGAGCCGGAGCCGAGCGTGGAGACCGTCGAGCGCGGCGCCGCCATGATGCGCGAGGAGTTCGAGCCGGATACCATCATCGCCGTCGGCGGTGGTTCCCCGATGGATGCGTCCAAGATCATGTGGCTGCTGTACGAGCACCCGGAAATCTCCTTCTCCGATGTGCGTGAGAAGTTCTTCGATATCCGTAAGCGCGCGTTCAAGATCCCGCCGCTGGGCAAGAAGGCCAAGCTGGTGTGCATCCCGACTTCCTCCGGCACCGGTTCCGAAGTCACGCCGTTCGCTGTGATCACCGACCACAAGACCGGCTATAAGTACCCGATCACCGATTACGCGCTGACCCCGTCCGTCGCCATCGTCGATCCGGTGCTGGCCCGCACCCAGCCGCGCAAGCTCGCTTCCGACGCCGGCTTCGACGCCCTGACCCACGCATTTGAGGCTTACGTCTCCGTCTACGCCAACGACTTCACCGATGGCATGGCTCTGCACGCGGCCAAGCTGGTGTGGGACAACCTCGCCGAGTCCGTCAATGGCGAGCCGGGTGAGGAAAAGACCCGCGCCCAGGAGAAGATGCACAACGCCGCCACCATGGCCGGCATGGCATTCGGCTCCGCGTTCCTCGGCATGTGCCACGGCATGGCCCACACCATCGGCGCTCTGTGCCACGTGGCCCACGGCCGCACCAACTCCATCCTCCTGCCGTACGTGATCCGTTACAACGGTTCCGTGCCGGAGGAGCCGACCAGCTGGCCGAAGTACAACAAGTACATCGCTCCGGAACGCTACCAGGAGATCGCCAAGAGCCTTGGCGTGAACCCGGGCAAGACTCCGGAAGAGGGCGTCGAGAACCTGGCCAAGGCCGTTGAGGACTACCGTGACAACAAGCTCGGCATGAACAAGAGCTTCAAGGAGTGCGGTGTGGATGAGGACTACTACTGGTCCATCATCGACCAGATCGGCATGCGCGCCTACGAAGACCAGTGCGCACCGGCGAACCCGCGTATCCCGCAGATCGAGGATATGAAGGACATCGCCATCGCGGCCTACTACGGCGTCAGCCAGGAGGAAGGCCACAAGCTGCGCATCGAGCGTCAGGGCGAAGCCGCTACGGAGGAAGCTTCCGAGCGCGCCTGATCGCAATATCGCAACGTGACTCCTTATATAAAAGATGTGAAGTGAAGCGTATATAAGGAGTCGTGCAAAAGGAGCCTGATGGGAAACCATCAGGCTCCTTTTTATAGTGAGGGGGAAGTGGACCGTCGCCGTTACCTTCCGCGTTCTTCATCGAAAGAAGACGCGTGATTGTGTTGGCGCGACACCGCGAAAAACGTTGGAAAAACCGCGACACGCGCGAATTCCATATGTTCACCCCTGATGCTTAGATAAAGAAGTTGCCTGATTTTAGGGCTCGCAAATTGTAATTCAAAAAGCGAGCGTGGCACAGCGGCTCACTCCGGTGAGAAGCTGCATGGCTGCGCACTGATGTGGTATGGCCACGGGACTTCCACGGTTCCGGGGGTCTTCTGCGCCGGTGCCCTTGGAAGCAGGCTGGTAAACAGTAAATAACGAATCGCTAGAAAGGGCGGAAGGCAATGGCGGGACAGAAAATCCGCATCAGGCTTAAGTCCTATGACCATGAGGTCATCGACCAATCGGCGAAGAAGATCGTCGAAACGGTGACGAACGCGGGCGCAACTGTGGTTGGCCCGGTTCCGCTCCCGACCGAGAAGAACGTGTTCGTCGTTATCCGTTCTCCTCACAAGTACAAGGATTCTCGCGAGCATTTCGAGATGCGCACTCATAAGCGTCTCATCGACATTGTGGACCCGACCCCGAAGGCCGTGGACTCCCTCATGCATATTGATCTGCCCGCAGACGTGAACATCGAGATCAAGCTGTAAGGGAGGAGGGAACCATTATGTCTAATCGCACTGCACTGCTGGGTAAGAAGCTCGGTATGTCTCAGGTCTGGGACGAGAACGGTTTCTTCGTTCCTGTGACCCTCGTTGACGTGTCCACCAACGTGGTGACCGCTGTCAAGTCCGAAGAGTCCGACGGCTACAAGGCTGTTCAGCTTGGCTACGGCCAGGTTGACCCGACCAAGGTGACCAAGCCGCTTGCCGGCCACTTCGCCAAGGCTGGCGTCACCCCGCGTCGTCACCTCGCTGAGGTCCGCACCGATAACGCCGAAGAGTTCGAGCCGGGTCAGGAGCTGACCGCTGAGCTGTTCCCGGAAGGCACCCTGGTCGACGTGACCGGTACCACCAAGGGCAAGGGCTTCGCAGGCACCATCAAGCGTTGGGGCTTCAAGTCCTATCGTCGTACCCACGGCTCTCACAAGAACGAGCGTCGTCCTGGCTCTGTTGGCGCATGCGCCACCCCGAGCCGCATCCTCAAGGGCAAGCGCATGGCTGGCCGCATGGGTCATGTGACCAACACCGCGCTGAACCTCACCATCGTTTCGTCGGATGTTGAGAACGGCGTGCTGGCTATCAAGGGCGCCATTCCGGGCCCGAAGGGCAGCATCGTTCTCGTCCGTTCGGCAGTGAAGGGAGCCTGATAAATCATGGCAAACGTTACTCTGAACGTCACCGATAACCAGGGCAAGGCCACCGGCACCGTCGATGCCCCGGCTGAGATCTTCGGCTTCTCCGCTGAAGAAGTTCAGTCCCGCATCCCGCTGATCCACCAGGTCGTCATCGCCCAGCTCGCCGCTGCTCGCCAGGGCACCCACGCCACCAAGACTCGTGGCATGGTTTCCGGCGGTGGCCGCAAGCCGTGGAAGCAGAAGGGCACAGGTCGTGCTCGTCAGGGCTCCATCCGTGCACCGCAGTGGTACCACGGCGGCACCGTGTTCGGTCCGCAGCCGCGTGACTACTCCCAGCGCACCCCGAAGAAGATGAAGGCCGCTGCTCTCAAGTACGTGCTTTCCGATCGTGCCAATGCCGGTCACGTGGCCGTTGTCGACTTCGGTGTTTCCGAAGCCCCGTCCACCAAGGCCGCCGTTGCCGCTCTTACCCCGGTGACCGAGAACAAGTTCACCACCGTGGTGCTCTCTCGCGAGAATGTGAACGAATGGCTTTCCGTTCGTAACATCCCGACCGTTCACCCGATCTTCGCCGATCAGCTCAACACGTACGATGTGGTCACCGCTCAGTACGTGGTCTTCTCCAAGGAAGGCTTTGATGCTTTCCTCGCTGCGAAGGCTGAGCCGGCTGCAAAGGAGGCCTGATTTTCATGGTCGCTATTCACAAGCCCGCACACGACATCATCCTCAAGCCTGTCGTTTCTGAGAAGAGCTACGCTCTGTCCGATCGCGGTCAGTACACCTTCGTGGTGGCCCCGAACGCGAACAAGGTTCAGATCAAGCAGGCAATCGAAGAGATCTTCAATGTCAAGGTGACGAACGTCAACACCCTCAACCGCGCCGGCAAGCGCCAGCGCACCCGCAACGGTTTCGGCCAGCGCGTCAATCAGAAGCGCGCCATCGTGACCGTCGCCGAGGGCCAGACGATCGACATCTTCGGTAACTGAAGGCTAGCCGAGAAAAGTTAAAGGAAGAACTAGATTATGGCTATCCGCGTTTATAAGCCGACGACTGCAGGCCGCCGTAACGCGTCCGTCTCGGACTTCTCCGAGCTTACGCGCTCCACGCCTGAGAAGTCGCTGGTTCGCAAGCTCAGCAAGACTGGCGGTCGTAACTCCTACGGCCGTATGACCTCCCGTCATCGCGGCGGCGGTCACAAGCGCCAGTACCGTCTCATCGACTTCAAGCGTTGGGACAAGGACGGCGTGCCGGCCAAGGTCGCTCACATCGAGTACGACCCGAACCGTTCCGCCCGCATCGCACTGCTGCACTACGCAGACGGTGAGAAGCGTTACATCATCGCTCCGGAAGGCATCAAGCAGGGCGACGTCATCGAGACCGGCGCTCAGGCTGATATCAAGCCGGGCAACAACCTGCCGCTGCGCAACATCCCGACCGGTACCGTGGTGCACGCGATTGAGCTCCGCCCGCTGGGTGGCGCCAAGATCGCCCGCTCCGCCGGTGCTGCCGTGCAGCTCGTCGCCAAGGATGGCGCCTACGCTCAGCTGCGTATGCCGTCCGGCGAAATCCGCAACGTGGACGCTCGCTGCCGCGCGACCGTTGGTGAGGTCGGCAACTCCGACCACGCCAACATCCAGCTTGGCAAGGCAGGCCGCGCTCGTTGGATGGGCAAGCGCCCGATCACCCGTGGTGAGTCCATGAACCCTGTCGATCACCCGCACGGCGGTCGTACCCGCGGTGGCAAGCCGCCGGTTTCTCCGTGGGGCAAGGGCGAGGTTCGTACCCGCCGTCCGAAGAAGGCTTCGAACAAGATGATTGTTCGTCGTCGCCCGAATGGTAAGAACCGTAAGTAAGGGAGTGTCGAGTAGATGACTCGTAGCATCAAGAAGGGCCCCTTCGTCGACGCCCACCTGCAGAAGAAAGTCGACGAGCAGAACGAGAAGGGTACGCACAACGTCATCAAGACGTGGTCCCGTCGTTCGATGATCACCCCTGATTTCATCGGACACACCTTCGCCGTTCACGATGGCCGCAAGCATGTTCCGGTGTTCGTCACCGAATCCATGGTTGGCCACAAGCTCGGTGAGTTCGCCCCGACCAAGACCTTCAAGGGTCATGTGAAGGACGACAAGAAGGCACGCCGCTAAAGGAGAGTAAGGACACATGGAAGCTAAAGCAATCGCTCGTCACGTCCGCGTGACGCCGCGCAAGGCTCGCCGTATGGTCGACCTCATCCGAGGCAAGAAGGCGACCGAAGCCATCACCATTCTGAAGTTCGCTCCGCAGGACGCATCCCTCCCGGTGCGTAAGGTCCTGGAGAGCGCCATCGCGAACGCTCGTGTGAAGGCCGACAAGGCCGGCGAGCCGTTCCGCGAGAACGACCTGGTCGTGAAGGAGACCTATGTGGACGAAGGCGTGACGCTCAAGCGTTTCCGCGCCCGTGCACAGGGCCGTGCCGCTCGTATCAACAAGCGCACCAGCCACATCACGGTCGTCGTCGCTAACAAGGAAGGAAACCGCTAAAGATGGGTCAGAAGATCAATCCGTTTGGCTACCGCCTGGGAATCACTGAGAACCATCGTTCCAAGTGGTTCTCCGATTCCAACAAGGTTGGCGAACGCTACCGCGACTTCGTTCTCGAAGATGACGCCATCCGCAAGGCCATGAGCAAGGACCTCGAGCGTGCGGGCGTGTCCCGCATCGTCATCGAGCGTACCCGCGACCGCGTGCGTGTGGACATCCACACTGCTCGTCCGGGCATCGTCATCGGCCGTCGTGGCGCTGAGGCTGAGCGCGTTCGCGCCAAGCTCGAGAAGCTCACCGGCAAGCAGGTCCAGCTCAACATCTTCGAAGTGAAGAACGCCGCACTGGACGCCCAGCTCGTCGCACAGGGCATCGCTGAGCAGCTCACCAACCGCGTGACCTTCCGTCGCGCGATGCGTAAGGCCCAGCAGGATGCCATGCGTGCAGGCGCCAAGGGTATCCGTATCAAGCTCTCCGGCCGCCTTGGTGGCGCCGAAATGAGCCGTTCCGAGTTCTATCGCGAGGGTCGCGTTCCGCTGCAGACCCTGCGTGCCCTCATTGATTACGGCTTCTTCGAGGCCAAGACCACTTACGGCCGTATCGGCGTGAAGGTCTGGATCTACAAGGGCGATATGACCGAGCGTGAGTTCGAAGAGCAGCAGGCACAGCAGAGCAACAACCGCCAGGGCCGTCGCGGCGATCGTCGTCCGCGTCGCGGCCAGCGCAACGCTGCTCCGCAGCAGAACGCAGCAGCAGAGGCTCCGGCCGCTGCTGAGGCACCTGCCGCAACGGAAACGAAGGAGTGAGCTGAGAATGCTTATCCCAAAGAGAACCAAGTATCGTAAGCAGCACCGTCCGGTCCGCCGTGGCATGTCCAAGGGCGGCAACGAGATCGCTTTCGGCGATTTCGGTATCCAGGCTCTGGCTCCGGCTTATGTGACCAACCGCCAGATCGAGGCCGCTCGTATCGCCATGACCCGCTACATCAAGCGTGGTGGCCGCGTGTGGATCACGATCTTCCCGGATCGTCCGCTGACCAAGAAGCCGCTCGGCACCCGAATGGGTTCCGGTAAGGGTACTCCGGAATTCTGGATCGCCAACGTCCACCCGGGTCGCGTTATGTTCGAGATCGGTGGCGTGTCCGAGGATGTCGCTCGTGAGGCTCTGCGCCGCGCAATCGACAAACTCCCCATGAAGTGCCGTGTTATTGCTCGTGAAGGCGGTGACATCTGATGGCAGTCGGAACTGCAGACTACACCATGAAGAATCTCAACGAGAAGACCAACGAGGAGATCGAGGGCTTCCTCAAGAAGTCCAAGGAAGAGCTGTTCAACCTGCGCTTCCAGTCCGCGACCGGTCAGCTCGAAAACACCGCCCGCCTCAAGGCGGTCAAGCACGACATCGCCAGGATGTACACCATCCTGCGCGAGCGTGAGCTCGGCATCAGCCAGGCCCCCGAGGCGACCGAAACGAAAGCTGAGGAGAAGTAATGGCTGAAGAGCGTAACTTCCGCAAGGTTCGTCGCGGTTACGTCGTGTCCGATAAGATGGACAAGACGATTTCCGTCGAGCTCGAGCAGCGTTCGACCCACCCGCTTTACGGCAAGGTTGTGCGCTCCACTCGTACGGTCAAGGTCCATGATGAACACAACGAGGCTCACATTGGCGACCTCGTGAGTATTATGGAGACTCGGCCCCTGAGCAAGACCAAGCGTTGGCGTCTCGATAGCATTATCGAGCGCGCTAAGTAAATAAGTTCGGCAAGGCTCCGTGAGTCACCCCGCCTGCTTCCAGCAGGCAGGCGGGGTGCTTGGGGAGAACCAGCTCGGCTAAGGAGAATCAATGATTCAGCAGGAAACGCGGCTTCATGTCGCCGACAACACGGGTGCGAAGGAACTCCTCGCCATCCGAGTGCTCGGCGGATCGAAGCGACGCTATGCCGGCATCGGTGACGTGATCGTCGCCTCCGTCAAGGACGCCATCCCTGGCGGGTCGGTCAAGAAGGGCGACGTCGTCAAGGCTGTCGTCGTCCGCACTGTCAAGGAACACCGTCGTGTCGACGGCTCCTACATCAAGTTCGACGAGAACGCCGCCGTCATTCTCGGCTCTGGCCGTGAACCGAAGGGCACTCGTATCTTCGGACCGGTCGGTCGTGAACTGCGCGACAAGCGCTTCATGAAGATCGTGTCCCTCGCCCCGGAGGTGATCTGACATGGCAGCCAAGATTAAGAGCGGCGACCTGGTCAAGGTCATCCGCGGCAAGGATCGCGGCAAGGAAGGCACCGTCAAGCAGGTGCTCAAGGACGATCGTCTGATCGTCGAGGGCGTGCAGATCGTCAAGAAGCACGTCCGCGCCACGCAGCAGGGCCAGCAGGCCGGCATCGTGGCTGTCGAGGCTCCGATTCATCGCTCCAACGTGATGGTCATCGATCCGGAGACCAAGCAGCCCACCCGCGTGCGCATCGTCGAAAAGGAAGAGGCCCGTGACGGCAAGGTGAAGACCGTGCGCGTGCGTGTCGCCAAGAAGTCCGGAAAGGAGCTGGCATGACCGATACCACTGTCGAAGCGCCGGCAACTCCGCGCTTGAAGCAGAAGTACAACGAGCAGATCGTGCCGGAGCTGGAGAAGGAATTCCACTACTCCAACCCGATGCAGGTCGCTCGCGTCCAGAAGGTCGTCGTCTCCATGGGCGTTGGCGCCGCAGCTCGCGACTCCAAGCTCATCGAAGGTGCCGTCAAGGACCTCACTCTGATCACCGGCCAGAAGCCGAAGATCACCAAGGCCAAGAAGTCTGTCGCGCAGTTCCACCTGCGTGAGGGCCAGGCCATCGGCGCCTACGTCACCCTGCGTGGCGAGCGCATGTGGGAGTTCCTGGATCGCCTTCTGACCATGGCTCTGCCGCGTATCCGCGATTTCCGCGGCATCAACGGCGACCAGTTCGATGGTCAGGGCAACTACAACTTTGGCCTCACCGAGCAGTCCATGTTCCACGAGATCGATCCGGATTCGATCGATCACCAGCGTGGTATGGACATCACCGTGGTGACCAGCACCAAGGACGACAAGGAAGCTCGCGTGCTCCTGAAGCACCTCGGCTTCCCCTTCAAGGAGAACTGATATGGCAAAAACCGCTCTTAAGAACAAGGCGGCCGCTAAGCCGAAGTTCAAGGTGCGCGCCTATACGCGTTGCCAGGTCTGCGGTCGTCCTCACTCCGTCTACCGCAAGTTCGGCCTCTGCCGCATCTGCCTTCGTGAGAAGGCCCACCGCGGCGAGCTGCCCGGCGTTACGAAGTCCAGTTGGTAAATATCGACGCTGAAGGTCCGCGGCCCGATCGCCTCTAAGGCGTGAGGGCGGCGGAAACCATGGCGAGAAAGGGCGTTAGCCCAAATGACAATGACAGATCCGATCGCAGACATGCTTACGCGTCTGCGTAATGCGAGCGCGGCAAAGCACGAGACCGTGGATATGCCGTACTCCAAGTTCAAGGCGAACATCGCTGAGATTCTGAAGCGTGAAGGCTACATCAAGGACTTCACCGCCAAGGAAGCCAAGGTTGGCCAGACTCTTGAGGTCACCCTCAAGTACGGTCCGAACGGCGAGCGTTCCATCCAGGGCATCAAGCGCATCTCCAAGCCGGGCCTGCGTCGTTACGCAAAGTCCGATGCTCTGCCGATGCCGCTCGGTGGCCTTGGCATCGCAATCATCTCGACTAGCTCGGGACTGCTGACCCAGAAGGAATGCCTCGACCGAGGCATCGGCGGCGAGATCGTCGCTTTCGTTTGGTGAGAAAGGAGAGCTGAAACATGGCATCGCATATTGGTAAGCTCCCCGTCACCATTCCGGCTGGCGTGGAAGTCAAGATCGACGGTCAGTCCTTTACCGCCAAGGGCGCTAAGGGCACTGACTCCTACGAGATTCCTGAAGGCATCACCGCAGTGGTCGAAGGCAACGAAGTTGTCCTCACCCCGGCTGATGACCTGCGTCCGACCCGTGCAAAGCACGGCCTGGCTCGCTCCATCGTGGCGGGCATGGTCAAGGGCGTGCACGAGGGTTATGCCAAGACTCTGGAGATCGTCGGTACCGGTTACCGCGCCCAGATGAAGGGCAAGGGCATTGAGTTCTCCCTCGGCTATTCCCACACCATCACCGTCGAGCCGCCGGCAGGCATCGAATTCGAACTGCCGAACCCGAACCAGGTGATCGTCAAGGGCATCGACAAGCAGGCTGTTGGCCAGTGCGCCGCTAACATTCGTAAGCTTCGTGCTCCGGAACCCTACAAGGGCAAGGGCATCAAGTACGCGGATGAGCACATTCTGCGCAAGGCTGGAAAGGCTGGTAAGTAATGAGCGTCCAGATTCTCGGTAAGGGCAAGAAGGTCGCGCTTAAGCGTCGTCACGCTCGTCTGCGCAAGCACATCAGCGGTACCCCGGAGCTTCCGCGTCTGGTGGTTACCCGTTCCAACCGTCACATGGTTGCCCAGATCATCGATGACACCAAGGGTGTCACCCTGGTGAGCGAATCCACTCTGACCAGCGATTTCGCCGGTTTCGAGGGCACCAAGACCGAAGCCGCCAAGAAGGTCGGCGAACTGATCGCCAAGAAGGCTCAGGACGCTGGTATCACCGCGGTCGTGTTCGATCGTGGCGGCAACAAGTATCATGGCCGCGTCGCAGCTGTCGCTGAAGGCGCCCGCGAGGGAGGTCTGGCACTGTGAGCGACAACGAAAAGGAAACCCAAGTGGCTGAAGAAACTCAGAACACTCAGGCTGCCGCTGAGTCCAACAACGAGGACCGCAAGTCCCGTCGTGGCCAGCGCGGTGAGGGTCGTCGTGGCGAGCGTCGCAACCGTCGTGAGGAATCTCACGAGAACGAGATGCTCGATCGCGTGGTGACCATCAACCGTGTGTCCAAGACCCACAAGGGTGGTCGTACGTTCAGCTTCGCCGCCCTCGTGGTGGTTGGCGACGGCAAGGGCACCGTTGGTGTTGGCTACGGCAAGTCCCGTGAGGTCCCGGCTGCAATCGCCAAGGGCCAGCTGGATGCCAAGAAGCACATGTTCACCGTGCCGCGCATCAAGGGCACCGTCACCCACCCGGTGATCGGCCACGATGCCGCTGGCACCGTGCTGCTGCGCCCGGCTGCTCCGGGTACCGGCGTTATCGCCGGCGGTGCAGTCCGCGCCGTCATGGAATGCGCTGGCATCACCGACGTCCTGACCAAGTCGATGGGCTCCGCCACCGCCGTCAACGTGGTGCGCGCAACCGTCGACGCCCTCAAGAAGCTCGAAGAGCCGGAAGAGATTGCCGCACGTCGTGGCATGTCTCTCGAAGAGGTGGCTCCGGACGCGCTGCTGCGTGCTCGCGCCGAAGGCATCGCCGAGGCCCGCAAGGCTCGTGAAGAGGCTCAGGCCAAGGCTGCTCAGAAGGACGGTGAGTGATGACTAACCTGAACATCAAGCTGCACCACGGTCTGGTGAACTCCACTCCGAAGCAGCGTGCTGCGGCTCAGACTCTGGGCCTGAACAAGATCGGCAAGACCGTGACTCGTGAGGACACTCCGGCCCTTCGTGGCCAGCTGCAGGTCCTCCGTCACCTGATCACCGTCGAGGAGGCTGACTGATTATGGCAGACATTCTGCAGATGCATGACCTGAAGCCGGCTCCGGGTGCCAACAAGGATCGTATCCGCGTTGGCCGTGGTGAAGGCTCCAAGGGTAAGACCTCGGGCCGTGGCGACAAGGGCACCAAGAAGCGCTATCAGGTTCGTCCGGGCTTCGAAGGTGGCCAGCTGCCGCTGTACATGCGCCTTCCGAAGCTGCGTGGCTTCAAGAACCCGTTCAAGAAGGAATACCAGGTCGTCAACGTGGCTGCTCTTGCGGAACTGTTCCCGCAGGGCGGCGAGATCACCGTGGCTGATCTGGTTGCCAAGGGTGCCGTCCGCAACGGCTTCCCGGTCAAGGTCTTGGGCGACGGCGAGGTTTCGGCTGCCTACACTCTCAAGGGTGTCAAGGCTTCCGCTTCCGCCAAGTCCAAGATCGAGGCTGCTGGCGGCTCCATTTCCGAGGACTGATTCCAACGGAATATAGCTGACTGAAGCTCAGACATGAGGCTTCCCCCGCTTTAGGGCGGGGGAAGCCTCATTCGTTTGCAGTCAAAATGCAATCATGCATGGAAAAACAAAAAAACAGACGAATAATGACGAAAACGCCATATCGGTAGACGCCGTACGCTAGACTCGAGCGTTAGAGTCTGTTTTTGCACGTGTGCGCAGGTGCGCACGACGATGGAAGGAACCCCAGGTGAGGACGTTAATCCAGGCCTTGAAGACCAAGGAATTGAGGAATAAAATCCTCTTCACCCTTGGTATCATCATCATTTATCGTATCGGTTCATTCATCCCGACCCCTGGCGTCGATTACACCGTCGTCCAGCAGTGCGTCGGCAAGATGAACAACGCTTCTGAGAACTTTATCGGTCTGGTGAACCTCTTCTCCGGCGGCGCCATGCTGCAGCTGTCGATTTTCGCATTGGGCGTCATGCCGTACATCACCGCATCGATCGTCATCCAGCTGCTGCGTGTGGTCATCCCTCGTTTCGAGGCACTGCACAAGGAAGGCCAGTCCGGCGAAGCCAAGCTGACCCAGTACACCCGTTACCTGACCATCGGCCTTGCCGTGCTGCAGTCCACCACCATCCTGGTGACCGCACGTTCCGGCGCGCTGTTCAACTACCAGTGCTCCCAGGTCGTTCCGGACGGTTCCGTGTGGAATCTCGTGGTCATGGTGCTCATCATGACCGGCGGCACCGGCCTCATCATGTGGATGGCCGAATTGGTCACCGACAAGGGCCTCGGCCAGGGTATGTCCATCCTTATCTTCATGTCCATCTGCTCCGGCTTCCTGCCGCAGCTGTGGGAGATCGGCTGGGGCACCAACGGTACCGATGGCAATTGGGGCAAGTTCGCCGCGGTCGTCGGCACGCTGCTGGTCATCATGATTCTTGTCATCTACGTCGAGCTTGCCCAGCGTCGTATTCCAGTGCAGTACACCCGCCGTATGATCGGCCGCAAGATGTACGGTGGCTCCTCCACCTACCTGCCGCTGAAGATCAACATGAGCGGCGTCATCCCGCCGATTTTCGCATCCTCCATCCTGGCCGTGCCGACGCTGATCGCGCAGTTCGGCAATTCCGACCAGTCCTGGGTCAAGTGGATCAACTCCAACCTGGCCAACACCACATCCGTGTGGTACATCGCACTGTACGCGCTGATGATCGTGTTCTTCTGCTTCTTCTACACGGAGATCACCTTCAACCCGGACGAGACCGCCGACAACATGAAGCAGTACGGCGGCTTCATTCCGGGCATCCGCGCGGGAAGCGCCACCAGCAACTACCTGAGCTACGTGATGAACCGTCTGAACACGGTCGGCGCCGTCTACCTGCTGTTCGTGGCGCTTATCCCGACGGTGCTCATCATGGCGCTGAATCTGAACACCAAGCTGCCGTTCGGCGGCACCACCATCCTGATCATCGCAGGTGTCGGCCTCGACACCCTGCGCCAGGCCAAGGCCCAGACCGAACAGTTCCAGTACGCTGGCTTCCTGTTCGAGGACACCGACCACAAGGAAGGTAAGTAACCACTTGAATCGTGATGCCGTTTCCGTTGATCGGGAGCGGTATCACGATTTTTATGTTAGGTAATCCATCATCCGAAAATCCCCGTTGAGGGGAATGAACGAAACGGAGAACAACACATGCGACTGCTGATCATGGGCCCGCAGGGCGTAGGCAAGGGCACCCAGGCCGCTCTGCTGAGCGAGCACTACGGAATCCCGGCGATCTCCACCGGCGATATCTTCCGCTACAACATCAAGAACAAGACCGAGCTCGGCGTCGAAGCGCTCAAGTACATCGACAAGGGCGAGCTTGTGCCGGACGAGCTGACCAACAAGATCGTCAAGGACCGTCTGGCCATGGACGACGCCAAGAACGGCTGGATTCTCGATGGCTATCCGCGCAACGCCTCCCAGGTCGAGGCTCTCGACGCCATCCTGGGCGAGCTGGACACCCCGCTTGACGCGGTCGTCGCACTGGATGCAGATCACGACGTGCTCATGGAGCGTATGAAGAAGCGCGCCGAAATCGAAGGCCGCTCCGACGACACCCCTGAAGCCATCGCCAAGCGTCTTGACGTGTACGCCAAGGAGACCGCGCCGCTGCTGGACATCTACCAGAAGCGCGGCCTGCTCAAGACGTTCAATGGCGTCGGCGCCGTCGACGAGATCCAGGCCACCATCGTGGCGGAGCTTGGCTGAAGGAAAAACCAAGCAGAATAACATATTTCCAACGAAAGCGGGAATCGCGACACGCCGAACGTGTCTTGATTCCCGCTTTCGTGTATTCTTGCAAGTTGGTGTGTCTTCGGGCACGCATAGTAATCGCCAAGGAACGGAACGAGGCTCATGGCTAAAGACGGTGTGATTGAAGTCGAAGGACAGGTAGTGGAAGCACTGCCGAACGCGATGTTTCGTGTTGAACTCGAAAACAAGCATATCGTGCTCGCAACCATTTCGGGCAAGATGAGGAAGAATTACATCCGCATCCTGCCGCAGGATCGTGTTGTGCTGGAGATGAGCCCCTACGATCTGAACCGCGGCCGTATTACGTACCGTTACAAGTAAAGGTACACAAGCAAAGGAAAACCATGAAGGTCAGCCCTAGTGTGAAGAGGATCTGCGAGAACTGCCGCGTGATCCGTCGTCACGGCCGCGTCATGGTGATCTGCGTCAACCCGCGCCATAAGCAGCGTCAGGGCTGAGAGCAGATCCAGCGGCATAAACAGTACAGGCGCTGAGTCACAGCCCGTGAAAGCGGGATGAACCCCGGGTACGCAGGCCCGGGCCGGGAAACCGGACGACTCGGTGCAAGACCTGCGGAAAACAGAAGGAATCGCAATGGCACGTCTTGCCGGAGTCGACATCCCCAATGAGAAGCGCATCGAGATCGCCCTCACCTACATCTTTGGTGTTGGTCGTACTCGTGCCAAGGAAACGCTTGCCGCGACCGGTATCAATCCGGACATTCGCGTCAAGGATCTGACGGATGAGCAGCTGATTACGCTGCGTGATTACCTTGAGGGTAACTACAAGATCGAGGGTGATCTGCGTCGTGAAATCGATGCGGACATCCGCCGTAAGATCCAGATCAACTGCTACCAAGGCCAGCGTCACCGTAAGGGACTTCCTGTGCGCGGTCAGCGCACCAAGACCAATGCTCGTACCCGCAAGGGCCCGAAGCGCACGGTCGCCGGAAAGAAGAAGGCCACCAAGTAATCGGTGGCTGACAGTTCAAGCCACGAGGTGTGAGCCTCATCGTTTGAACATCAAAGCAAATTCGTTATTAGGAAACGAGGGTCAATGGCAGCTCAAAAGCAAGCCGCGCGCAAGCCGCGTCGCCGCGACCGCAAGTCGGTCCCGGTTGGGCAGGCGCACATCAAGTCCACTTTCAACAACACCATCATTTCGATCACCGACCCGTCCGGCGCAGTTGTGTCCTGGGCGTCCGGTGGCGATGTCGGCTTCAAGGGCTCCCGTAAGTCCACGCCGTACGCCGCTGGCATGGCCGCCGAATCCGCAGCCCGCAAGGCTATGGAGCACGGCCTCAAGAAGGTCGACGTGTTCGTGAAGGGCCCGGGTTCCGGTCGTGAAACCGCCATCCGTTCCCTGCAGTCCGCCGGACTCGAAGTCGGTTCCATCACCGACGTCACCCCGCAGGCACACAACGGCGTTCGTCCTCCGAAGCGCCGTCGCGTCTGAGCACTAGAAGAAATCATCAATCCAACGCCGCTTATGGCCGGTGAGTGCACCACCGGCCTGAAGCTGAAAGGATAACCACAGTGCTTATCGCACAGCGTCCGACACTTACCGAGGAATCTCTCAACCCTCAGCGTTCCCGCTTCACCATCGAGCCTCTTGAGCCTGGTTTCGGCTACACGCTTGGCAACTCGCTGCGCCGTACCCTCCTGAGCTCCATTCCGGGAGCGGCTGTGACTTCGGTGCGTATCTCCGGCGTCCCGCACGAGTTCACCACTCTGCCGGGTGTTGAAGAGGACGTTACCGAAATCCTGCTGAACATCAAGGGCATCGTGCTCACCAGCGAATACGATGAGCCGGTTGTCATGTATCTGCGCAAGAGCGGCAAGGGCGAGGCCACCGCGGGCGACATCACCCCGCCGGCCGGCGTCACCATCGCCAACCCGGACATGCATATCGCTACCCTCGCCGAGGATGGCGAACTCGAGATCGAGTTCACCGTCGAGCGTGGCCGCGGCTATGTGCCCGCCCAGATGAACAAGCAGGATAACGCCGAGATCGGCCGCATTCCGGTCGACTCGATCTACTCCCCGGTGCTCAAGGTGAGCTATCGTGTGGAAGCCACCCGCGTTGAACAGCGCACTGACTTCGACAAGCTCATCCTGGACGTGGAGACCAAGCCGGCTATTTCCCCGCGCGATGCAGTCGCATCCGCAGGCTCCACCCTGGTGGAGCTCTTCGGTCTGTGCCGTGAGCTCAACACCCAGGCTGAGGGCGTCGAGGTTGGCCCTGCTCCTGTGGCAGAGGAAACCAACCCGGAGATGAACATCCCGATCGAGGACCTGAACCTTACTCAGCGCAGCTACAACTGCCTGAAGCGCGAGGGCATCCACACGATCGGCGAGCTGGTCGCCCACACCGAGCAGGATCTGCTCGATATCCGCAATTTCGGTATGAAGTCCATCGATGAAGTCAAGGAGAAGCTCCAGTCTCTGGGACTCGCCCTCAAGGCTTCCCCGCTGGGTAACTTCGATACCAATAATCTCGAAGGTGGCACCTTCTTCTCGCCGGAAGACGAGTGATCCGCCACTTTTGACCTAACCGCTTCGTTGGATTCGGACGTTCGGGCAACTGCCCACCTGAATCCAACGGGGCTTTCAAGGAGAAACAATGCCTACACCAAAGAAGGGTCCGCGTCTGGCCTCCAGCCCGGCTCATGAGCGTCTTATGCTCGCGAACATGGCCACCAGCCTGTTCCAGAACGGCCGCATCACCACCACCCTGCCGAAGGCCAAGCGTCTTCGTCCGCTGGCCGAGCGCCTGATCACGCTCGCCAAGCGTGGTGATCTGCACAACCGTCGTCGCGTGATGCGCGTCATCCGCAACAAGTCCGTCGTGCACAAGCTGTTCACCGAGATCGCCGAGCAGATGGAGCAGCGCGAAGGCGGCTACACCCGCATCGTCAAGATCGCTCCGCGTCGCGGCGATGCCGCTCCGGCAGCCATCATCGAGCTCGTCACCGAGCCGGTGAGCCCGAAGCAGCCCGTGGTGAAGGAAGCCGAAGCCGCAACCAAGGTTGCCGCTGCCGAGGCTCCGGAAGCCGCCGCTGAAGAGGCTACCGCTGAGAACGCCGAGTGAATCGCTCTTAGCTGATTGAAGGCCGGGAATCGCAAGGTTCCCGGCCTTTGTCATATCTGCTGCCAAGACTGTCGTGCCACATGCCTCACTATGCCAGCCATTTGCTATGCTCGATGCCGTGAGACTACGCATCGATTTGGCATATGACGGTACCGGCTTCTACGGATGGGCGAAACAGCCCGAAATACGTACGGTACAGGGCGAAATCGAACGCGTGCTGCATACCATTCTTCGCGTACCGGAAGGAGACCCGACCGAACCGCTGCGCCTTACCGTGGCCGGACGAACCGACACCGGCGTGCACGCCTCGCATCAGGTATGCCATCTGGACGTCAACGAGGACGTGCTCAAACGCTGCGTCGGCCACATGGACGTGCCGCCCGTCATCGCGCTTACCCGCAGACTTCAGCGTATGCTGCCGGCCGATATCGCAATCCGCGGCATCGCACCCGCTCCGGACGGTTTCGACGCGCGTTTCTCCGCGTTGGAACGTACCTACGTGTACCGAATCGCCGATAGGTCAAGCGAGGTGGACCCTCGTACCAGAAACTTCGTATTGCATATCGACGATGAACTTGACCTCAAATCCATGAACGAAGCCGCTGCGATGACGATCGGCCTGCACGATTTCGGCTCGTTCGCCACCCCGAATCCGGGCGGCACCACCATACGCGAGGTGAAGACCGCGTATTGGCGTCGCGTGCCGCAGCGGACGCTTATCGACGACGGCATGACGATGGGGGAGCGGTACCGTACGCCGACCGTGGAATCGGGCCTCGTCTGCTTCGTGATCGTCGCCGACGCGTTTGCACGCAATATGGTGCGCTCCCTCGTCAACGGCTGCGTGCAGGTCGGTATCGGCAAACGTTCCCTCGACTGGTTTGCAGGAAAAATGGCGGCTCCGCTGCGCGAAGGCTCCACAGGACCGATCGCGCCGCAAGGACTGACGCTGGAGCATATCGAATATCCGGCCGACGACCAGCTGGCGGTCCGCGCCGAAGCCATTCGCGCCAAGCGCACACTGTAGCTTTATTGCGATTGTCATAGCCATGTTACGGGCGATTGTCATGTCCATTGCCGAGACATTGTCGTAACAGACCGTTTCGTTTTCCGGAAACGCTGGTTCGTTAGGTTTTTCTTCCATCAAGGCACGATGCCTCAGATTGGCATGCGTTCGCATGGGGTGGAAGGGAGCGTGGAACGATGATTGAATCCGCCGCACGAAGGTTGGCTTCGGAACTGGTCGATCGTCGGGAGTCGATCAACCGGGAGCTGAGCCGTAATGGCGTACGGTTCGGCATCTACAAGAACGGCGAGTACCATGACCGGCTGTTTCCGTACGATCCGATTCCGCGCATCATCGAATCGGACGAATTCGACAGAATGGAAGCCGGACTGAAACAGCGCGTCAACGCGTTGAACGCCTACCTGCGCGACATCTACTCCGACAAGCAGGCCATCAAGGACGGCATCGTGCCGGAAGAATACGTGTACACGTCCGCGGGATACTTTCCGCAAGTCAACGGCGTGACACCTCCGGGCGGCGTGTTCGCGCACGTCGCCGGCGAGGACCTGGTGCAGGGGCAGGACGGGCAATGGTGGGTGCTGGAAGACAATCTGCGCATTCCATCCGGTGCCAGCTATCCGCTGTTCGCCCGCGATATCGAACGCAGAATCACGCCCAGCCTGTTCCGCAACGTACGTGTGCGCGACAATCGCGATTATCCACGACTGCTGCGCCAATCCATGGATTTCGTCTCCACCGACGGCATAGCAGTGGTGCTCACCCCCGGCAGGTACAATTCCGCGTTCTTCGAACATGCATACCTGGCCGAGAAAACCGGCGCGGCGCTCGCGTTCCCCGAAGACCTCGAAGTCGTGGACAACAAAGTGTACTTCCTCGACTATGCCGGCAGGAAACACCGCGTCGGCGTGGTCTACCGCCGTCTGTCCGACGAATATCTCGACCCGTTCGCGTTCAACCCGGATTCCGTGATCGGCGTGCCGGGAATCCTGTCCGCCTACAGGTCGGGCAATGTGGCGATCGTCAACGCTCCGGGCAACGGCGCGGCCGACGACAAGGCCATCTACTATTTCGTGCCGAACATGATCCGCTATTATCTCGGCGAAGAGCCGATTCTGCACAATGCGCCGACCTACATGCCGATGTTCGACAAGGACCGCAAGGAGGTACTCGACCGGCTCGGCGAACTGGTCATCAAGGATGTGGCGGAAGCGGGCGGCTACGGCGTCGTGTTCGGCTCATCGCTCGACCGGTCGCAACGAGAGGAACTGGCCGAACGCATCAAGGCCGAACCGCGCCGGTTCATCGCGCAGGAGGTCATCCAATTCAAGGACATCGACGTGGTGGACCCCGAAACCGGACAGATGAGCCCACGTAAATGCGACCTGCGCGCCTTCGTGGTGACCGGCAAGAACACGCACGCATGGTATTCGGGACTGACACGCTACTCGTCCATACCGGGCCAGATGATCGTCAACTCATCACAGGGCGGCGGTTTCAAGGACACCTGGGTACTGGCCAAAGAGACCGGCGTGGAGCATGATTACGCACCCGGCTCGGAGGTCGTGCGCGTGCTGGAGCAGTCCCGCAAGCACTCGCTGGCACTCGTCACCGCGTCGAAGGCCGACAACCTGTTCTGGCTCGGCCGCTACACGGAACGCGTATTCACCACGCTGAGCCAATTCTTCCCCTTCTACGACCGTGTGATGGACACGGATGTGGACGCGTTCCGACCGTTCGCCCGTGCGCTCGACCTGCCGGAGGATTTCGAGGATTTCGACGCGTTCATCCACAGCTTCCTGTACGACGAGAAGAATCCGGATTCCGTACGCAGCGCCATCGTCTACGCGTTCAACAACGCGGTGATTCTGCGCCCCGAACTTGGTTCTCGCTCGTTGCAGCAGGTGGAGTTGGCCATGAGCTCCATAGTGGAGGCATCCGAATACGGCGGCACGGACGCGGACATCTTCAAACACCGCGACATCGCGGACAACATGCTCGCCTTCTGGGGAGGTGTGGAGAATTCCCCCGTCGAACCGACTCTGAAATCGTTCATTTTCGTGGGCAAATATCTGGAACGTCTGGATCTGTACACACGATTCGGATATTCCGTGGAAGAGCTCAAGGCGCCGCTCGCCAAACTGGGCAGCTACATCCTGCCGTTGAACGGTCTGCCGGTACCGCAATGCTTCGCCGAAGGATTGCGCTGGCTGGTCGGCCAGCTGCCGCAGCGGGGATATGCGGAGCTTGCGGAAAAACTGGGGATGCTGCTGAAAGATTTCGATGGGCGCATCTCCACGAAGGATCTGAAGGATCTGGGCATGCTCAACACGATGGACATGGACGCCGCGCGACTGTGAAGAATACGTGCCACAGCCATCGCACGGTGCGTGTATAACGGCTGGAACAAGGCCCACGGCGTGGAAAACGCCGAAGGAACGACAATAATCGCTGAGGAGACGATGTGAAGAAACTGGTGTTTGACTATGAGATGAAGCTCTCATTCAGCTCGCCCGTGACCGACCATCGCTTCCAACTGCGCTGCATTCCAGCCACCGGCCCACGCCAGCAGGTGATCGACGTGGCAGTCAAAATCGAACCGGATGTGGAACTCGAAACCACCATCGATTCCTTCGATTCCGTGGTGATGACCGGATTCATTCCCGAACCGCACACCATGTTCAACTACTCGGTGACCGGCATCGCCTTCGTGGACAACGCGCATATCAAATCCGAAATCTATAAGCCGCTGTACCGCTTCAATTCGGCGTTGACAGTGCCGGGGCCGGCCATCGAAGCGTTGATCGGCATCTGCCGTGAACGCATCGCGTCCCTGCCTGCCGACTGCACGCCGATCGACCAAGCCCGTGAGGTGATGGACGAGGTGTTCAAAACGTTCGTCTACACGCCGGCCTCCACCACCATCCGCACCACCGCCGAGGAAGCGTTCGCTCAACGCAAGGGCGTATGCCAGGATTACGCGCACGTCATGCTGTCCGTGTGCCGGCACGTCGGACTCACTGCCCGATACATCGCGGGATTGCTCGGCGGCGAGGGCGCCACGCACGCATGGGTCGAAATCTACCATGATGGACGTTGGGTCGGTTTGGACCCCACACACAACCGTATGGTCGACGACAACTACATCACCATCGCCCATGGCCGCGATTACCGCGACTGCATGCTCGACATCGGCATCTTCTCCGGCTGCGACGTCAAGCAGGACCAGTGGGTCAACGCTTCCGTGCACGAGCAGGGATACTGATTCCCCGACGTTTTCTCGATGCCGGATTCCGTATTTCGGCAGATGCAAAGCAGATAAACAAAAAAGGCCGAAACGCCATTGTTTCAACCTTCATTGCATGCGGATAAGGCGAGATTCGAACTCGCGGAGGGGTTCGCCCTCACACGCTTTCGAGGCGTGCTCCTTAGACCGCTCGGACACTTATCCATTCGTCACCTGAAAACAAGCAACTTGATAATTGTGCCACAGTGGTGGCGATTGTCAAATCGGACTGGCTGCAACGGTGTGATTTCCGGCGTGTCTTGCTTTGCGCCCGACTGTGCGTCCTTAGACGAACAGCGCTTCGTCGAAGGAAGGATAGCCCCAATCAAGCGCCAATTCGACACGGTCCGCAATCAGACCGGCAAGCACGCCCAGGGATTGCGCTCGCGAATCCGTCGACTGTTTTGCATTGGTGACGCGTGACTGGGAATGATCGTTCGCGGCATTGGAGCTTCCGGCGATTGCCGTTATCTCGCTTCGCGCGCAGTTCATTTCGATGGTGGCGTCGGTCGGTGCCGTAAGGCCGGTGGCGGAATCGAGCATCGTGTCGGGGTGGGCGAGCAAGGCGGTGGCCTCGTACGTTTTCCTACGATCGTCAATGGTGCCCGAGAAGGATGCGAACCGTTGCGATGTGGTCTTATGACGATCGCTGATATCCAGCGTCGCATGGCCGCTGTTGCGGGCCGCCAGCACTTCCATGGCGAATCCGGCACGGTCTTCGGCCTGCGCGGCGGTGGCAAGGGACTTGGAATCGACGTCAAGCGATTCGACATCGTCAAAACGCGACAGCGTGATCGGCGCGACGGCCACCGACAGTTGATCGCCCAGTGCGCGAGCCATATGACGTGCCTGCGCGCTGCGCAACGCGCCTTCGGCAAAACGCGCCGGACATTGCGCCGCGGTGTTCGTCCATGCGGAGACCGCCTGCTGCGCCGAGAAATAGCGGCGGATGATGTGCTGATGCTGGTCGTGTGCGATCTTGTTATCGGCGGTGGCATCGAAATAGGCCTTCTCGCACGGGCTTTGCCGTTGTTCGGCTTCAGCCCTGCCTGCGATCCTGGGCATGGAGCATGCCGTCAGCGCCGGCATGAGGATAGCGGTGCAAAGCAATGCGCAGACGCGTTTCGCGATAAAAGAAACCGAGCGGAAAGAAGGGGTACGTGTCTGCATGAATCATTAGACTAATATCTGACTGTGACCATTGGGCCATGCGCTCGGAATAACTTCATATAGGAGGTCTTGGAAATATGGAACTGGACCTGGCAGGAATGCACCAGCTCGCCGCTGGGCAGGGAATTGATCCCGAGACGCTGGATGCCGCACTCTCGGAAGCATTGCGACTGGCATATCTGAAAACCCCTCACGCTGCGAAGCACGCTCGCGTCGAGCTTGATCCGCGTGCGGGAAGCTTCACCGTATGGGCCCAGGACGAGATTCCTGGCGAGCCGACTGAAGACGATCCCCACCCCGCGCCGACTCTGGGCGAGGAATACGACGACACTCCGCACGATTTCGGCCGACTGGCCGCTGCGACCGCTCGTCAGGTGATCAGCCAGCTGTTCCGCAAGGCCGAGGATGACAAGGTGTTCGGCGCGTTCTCCGGTCAGAAGGGCAAGCTCATCACCGGCATCGTGCAGCAGGACGTCAAGGACACATCCAACGTGCACGTGGCCGTCGGCGACGTCGAAGCCCTGCTGCCGCGCCGCGAGCAGGTGCCCGGCGAACGCTACCGTCATGGCGAACGTATCCGCGTGTACGTGGTGAACGTGGCCCGTGGTCTGAAGGGCCCGGAAATCGTGGTGTCCCGTTCCCATCCGGAGCTGGTCCGCCGCCTGTTCGAACGTGAGGTTCCGGAACTGGTTTCGGGAGCCGTGTCGATTATGGCCATCGCCCGCGAGGCGGGCGCCCGCACCAAGATCGCCGTCCGTGCCAACACCGAAGGCGTCAACCCGAAGGGCGCGCTGATCGGCCCCGGCGGAGCCCGAGTGCGCGCCGTCATGGAGAACCTCGGTCCTGAGAAAATCGATATCGTCGACTGGTCCGCGGATCCGGCGAAATTCGTCGCCGCGGCGCTGTCTCCGGCCGTCGCCACCGGTGTGCAGGTGATCAGCGAGAAGAACAAGACGGCCATCGCCTTCATCCACGATGACCAGCTGTCCCTGGCCATCGGCAAGGAAGGCCAGAACGCACGTCTTGCGGCCAAGCTGACCGGCTGGAAGATCGGCATCGAATCCGCTGAGGCGCATGCCAAGAAGATGGCCGAATCGGCGGACCATTCCGATGGGGAAACCGAGGAATAAACAACACTTCCGGTAGACAACAAGCCCGTGGACGTACAATCCACGGGCTTGAGTATGCTGGACTCGACAATCCAAAGCGTGACGGCCATGCCGTCATGCCCAGGGAAAAGACGAGGTATCACGAACATGGTTGCACGATGAGAAGGAACAAGCTCGCCGTGAATCAGTAGCGGTCGCGCCCGTATGCGCGCGGCCCAAGATAGGAGAATTGAGTGCCGAAAGCACGCGTATATGAACTTGCCAAGGAACTTGGCGTTGACAGCAAAACCGTTTTAAGCAAACTTGAGGCGATGGGCGAATTCGTGAAGTCCGCATCGTCTACCGTTGAACCTCCCGTTGCACGCAAGCTGAGGAACGCATTCGCGTCCAGCGGACAGGGCAACGCATCTGATTCCAAGAAGCCGGGCCATACGGCCAAGAAGCCTGTCGAACCGGCATCTCATTCCATGCCAAAGCCGGCCGCTCCGTCAGCACCGAAGCCGGCTGCCCCCGCAGCGCCGAAGCCGCATCATGCCGCTTCCAAGTCCGATGCCCCGAAGCCGGGCCATCGCGCGCCGCGTCCAGGTGAATCCCGCCAGCATGGCAATCGTCCTAACGGCAACGCCCCGCGTCCGCAGGGTGGAGACCGCCGCCAGTCCGGTCGCCCGACGGCCGTTCCGGGAGCTCGCCCCCAGCATGGCAACGCTCCGCAGGGCGGCAACAACGCCAATGGCGCGAAGCCGCACACCCCGGGACCGCGCCCGGGCAACAATCCGTTCAGCCGCAAGCAGGGCATGCACACCCCGACTCCGGGTGATATTCCGCGTCCGCATCCGATGAACCGTCCGAGCGTCAACAATGGCGAAGGACGTCGTGGTGGCCGTCCGGGTCAGGGCGGTGGCCAGCGTGGCGGCTTCCGTGGTCGTCCGGGTCAGGGCGGCGCGAAGCCAGGCCAGTGGGGCCAGCATCGTCCGGGTCAGGGCGGTGGCCAGCGTCCCGCCGGCGGCGGCAATCGTTTCGGCGGCAATGGCGGCGGTTTCCAGGGCGGCAACAGCGCTCCGAGCAATGGTCCGGCACGTGGTGGCCGCGGCCGCGGCGGCGCTGCAGGCGCGTTCGGACGTCAGGGAGGCAAGTCCTCGAAGGCGCGTAAGAACCGTCTGGCGAAGCGTCAGGAATTCCAGGAGATGAAGGCTCCGGTCATCGGCGGCGTGCGCATTCCGACCGGCAACGGACAGGAAGTCCGTCTGCGTCAGGGTGCGTCCCTCGCCGATCTGGCCGAGAAGATCAACGTCAATCCGGCGGCGCTGGTCACCGTGCTGTTCCACCTTGGTGAAATGGCCACGGCCACCCAGTCCCTGGATGAGGCCACGTTCCAGATCCTCGGCGAGGAAATCGGCTGGAACATCAAGATCGTGTCCGCCGAAGAGGAAGACAAGGAGCTGCTGCAGCAGTTCGACATCAACCTGGACGAAGAGGAACTGCAGGAGGACGAGGATTTGAAGCCGCGTCCGCCGGTCGTCACCGTCATGGGCCATGTCGACCACGGTAAGACCCGACTGCTCGACACCATCCGCCGCACCAACGTCATCGAAGGCGAAGCCGGCGGCATCACCCAGCGCATCGGCGCATACCAGGTGACCGTCAACCTTGAGGGCGAGCCGCGCAAGATCACGTTCCTTGATACCCCGGGCCACGAAGCCTTCACCGCAATGCGTGCCCGTGGCGCCGAACTCACCGACGTCGCGATCCTCGTGGTCGCCGCCGACGACGGCGTCATGCCGCAGACCGTGGAAGCCATCAACCACGCCCAGGCCGCGCATGTGCCGATCGTGGTGGCCGTCAACAAGATCGATAAGCCGGGCGCCAACCCGGACAAGGTCCGCGGCCAGCTTACCGAATACGGTCTGGTTCCGGAAGAATACGGCGGCAACACCATGTTCGTCGACATCTCCGCGAAGCAGGGCACCAACGTCGACAAGCTGCTCGAAGCGGTGCTGCTCACCGCCGACGCCGAGCTCGACCTGCGCGCCAACCCGGATATGGACGCCCGTGGCGCCACCGTCGAAGCCCGACTTGACAAGGGCCGTGGCGCCGTGGCTACCGTGCTGGTGCAGTCCGGTACCCTCCACATCGGCGACGCCATCGTTGCCGGCACCTCCTACGGTCGTGTCCGCGCCATGCTCGACGAAAACGGCAACCACATGCAGGAAGCCGGTCCGTCCACCCCGGTGCAGGTGCTGGGTCTGACCTCCGTGCCGACCGCAGGCGACCTGTTCCTGGTGGCCTCCGACGACCGTACCGCACGTCAGATCGCCGAGAAGCGTCAGGCCACCGAGCGTGCGGCCCAGCTGGCCAAGCGCCGCAAGGTCGTTTCCCTCGAAAGCCTCAAGGAGCAGTTCGCCAAGTCCGAGGTGGATATGCTCAACATCGTCATCAAGGGCGATTCCTCCGGTTCCGTCGAGGCTCTGGAAGATTCCTTGATGAAGATCGAGGTGTCCGACGAGGTCGGCATCCAGGTGATCCACCGCGGCGTCGGCGCCATCACCCAGAACGACGTCAACCTGGCCACCGTCGACAAGGCCGTCATCATCGGCTTCAACGTCCGTCCGAACCGCCAGGTGGCTGATCTGGCCGAACGCGAAGGTGTGGAGATCAAGTACTACTCGATCATCTACAAGGCCATCGAGGACATCGAAGCATCCCTCAAGGGCATGCTCAAGCCGGAATACGAAGAGGTCGTCACCTCCCACTCCGAGATCCGCGAGATCTTCCGCTCCTCCAAGTTCGGCAACATCGCCGGCGTCATGGTTCAGGACGGCGAAGTCAAGCGTGGTACGAAGTGCCGTATCCTGCGCAACGGCATCGCCACCGTCAACGACCTCGAGATCTCCTCGCTGCGTCGTTTCAAGGACGACGTCAACTCCGTCAAGGAAGGCTACGAGGCTGGCATCAACCTCGGCACCTTCAACGACATCGAGATCGGCGATATCATCGAGACCTTCGAAATGCAGGAAATCGAGCGTAAGTAGCCGAGTGCTTCGAGCTTCGCATCGATAACCAGGTAAGGAACGCCCACAGCCGGTTCACGACTGCGGGCGTTCCGTGATACAACAAGAACTTTTCACCAAAAGGACAGCAATGGCAGGAACCAATCCCCGCGCCGCGCGCATCGCGGCGTTGATTCAGCGTGTGATCGCATCGTCCATGGAGGCGCAGCTGCACGACAAGCGACTGGCCAACGTGACCATCACCGAAGTGCGCGTCACCAACGATCTGCAGATCGCGAAAGTCTACTGGACCCAGCTCGGCCATGAAGGACACGAGCAGGGCGAACGCCGCCGCGCGCAGCAGGCCCTGAACCAGGCCAAAGGACGCCTGCGTTCCCTGGTAGGCACCAAGGCCGGACTGCGACTCACCCCGCAACTGGAATTCATCTTCGACGAAGTGCCGGGCGAGGCCCATGAGATCGAGGACATCCTCGCGCTCGCACACAAGCGCGACGAAGAACTCGCCAAGTCCCGCGCCAACGCGCAATACGCCGGCGACGCCGATCCGTACAAGCACGACGAGCCCGATGATGACGACTTCGACGATGATGACGATGTCGAGGTCGAGGATTGGGACGATGACGACGAAGCCTGACAACTCCGGTCTGCTGGTCATCGACAAGCCGCAGGGCGTCACCAGCCACGATGTGGTCGCGGCGGTGCGTGGCGCCCTGCAGATGAAACGCGTCGGCCATGCCGGCACGCTCGACCCGATGGCCACCGGCGTGCTGGTGGTCGGCTTCGGCAACGCCACACGTCTGCTCAACTACATCGTCGACCACGACAAAACCTACCTGGCCACCATCAGACTCGGCCAGCGCACCACCACGGACGACGCCGACGGCGAACTGCTGCCGGAGGAGGGAACTATCGCCGAATTTCCTTCACGACAGACCGTTGAAGACGTCATCGCCCATCATTTCACCGGGCGCATCGAGCAGGTGCCGAACTCCTATTCAGCTATCAAAATCAACGGCCAGCGCGCCTATGATCTGGCCCGAGAAGGCAAGGATGTGGACCTCAAGGCCCGTCCGGTGACCATCTCGGAATTCAGTGTTTCGGCAGTGCGATACGGCTATGCTTCGACCACATGCGCGGGATCACCTCTTGCCGATGCCGTCGAAATCGCCCCGGAGGAATCCTGGCATGCCGAAACCGACGGGCAAAACGAACCGAACATGCAGCCAGTCATGGAACTCGACGTGACCGTGACCTGCTCGGCCGGCACCTACATCCGCGCACTCGGCCGCGATCTGGGCTCCGAACTCGGCCTCGGCGGCCATCTGACCATGCTGCGCCGCATCCGCGTCGGGCGTTTCTCGGTGGACATGCCGAACGTCATGACCGCCCATACGGAAGCTAAGACCTTCACCAACCGCGAAGGCATCGAAGTGACACGCAACCGTGCGGTGCTTGACGATGCCGAGCATGCCGTTGACCACGCACTCGACCTGGTCGCCAGCGCGGCCGCTTCCATGGACATGCTTCCCGTCACCGAACAGGAGGCGACGGATCTGCGGTTCGGCCGTAGAATCGCCCACGACATCCATACGACCATGGCCGCGTACGTTCCCGAAACCAACGATCTGGTGGCGATCGTGGAACGCGCCAAACGTGGCGAGACCAAGCCGGTCGCGGTCTTCAACTGAAACAATCAAGACCGGCCGGCACGCAATACGAACACGACAAACACACGGACAATACGCAAAGAAGGACACATGAAGACGATCACGCTTACCCCCGATGCCAGCGGCATGGTGGATTGGCCGACCCTGAGCAACGACAAGAAGTCCGTGGTGACCATCGGCTCATTCGACGGCATGCATCAGGGACATCAGGCGGTCATCCGCCGTGTGGCCGAACTCGCCGAACAGGAGCAGGCGTTCTCCGTGGTGGTGCTGTTCGACCCGCGTCCCGCGCTGGTGCACGCTTACGCCGCCAAACATGACGGTCAGGAACCGCCCGCAGGCACGCCTGACACGCAGGCGCTGACCAGTGTGGACGAACGGCTGCGCGCCATCGACGCCATCGGCGTGGACTACACGCTCATCGTGCGCTACACCATGGCATTCGCCGCGAAATCATACCGCTTCTTCCTTGGCCAGATGGTCGGCAAACTCGGCATGCGCACGCTGGTGCTCGGCTCCGACGCCGCCATGGGCGCGAACCGCGCCGGAAACGTGAAGGCCATTGAGAATCTGGCGCTCGCCACCGGCGTGTTCCAGCTGGAGGTCGTGGACGATTTCGGTCCGGGGCTGACCCGAGTGCCGGTCAATGCGAAGCCGGTGATGCCGTCCGAACCCGGCGAGCCTTCCGACCCTCTGGAGGGGGCTTCCAAGGCCGAACGACGCGCATGGAGCAAGAAGCATCAGGCCAAGGAAGTGCGCACGTGGAGCTCCACCAATGTGCGCTATCTGCTGAGCCAAGGCCGTATCAAGGACGCAGACGCGATACTCGGCCACGCGCATGCCGTGGAAGGCACCGTGGTGCATGGCGAGGAACGCGGCCGCACCATCGGATTCCCGACCGCCAATCTGAGTGAGAACGTCGCCGGATACCTGCCGGTGGACGGCGTGTACGCCGGCTGGCTGGTCGATTTGGGGGAGAAGTCCGCCGACGGTGGCGAAGAAGCCGGGGAGAAGCCGGCCGACGGCGTATCGCAGCAGTATGATGCTTCGTCCGTCAACGCGCGCGTGGCCATGCAGTCGCCACACCGCTGGCCGGCGGCCATCTCCATCGGCACCAAGCCGACGTTCAACGAGGACGGTGACGCCGAACGCGTGGTGGAAGCCTACGCCATCACCGATGATTGGTTGGACCTGTACGGCCATCAGGCGCGCGTGGAATTCGCTGGATTCCTGCGCCCGCAGATCAAATTCGATTCGGCCGACGATCTGGCGGCCGAGCTGAAACGCAACGTCGAGGAGACGAAGCGCCTCACCGCTTGAGACGGATCGGTTCGATTGATTTGATTGGTTCGATTGACGCGAATCATTGACGCCATCCGTGTTTTGTTACCCAAACGGGCTTTCCCGGGTTGCAAAATGCGGATGGCGATGCCGTTTGGGCATCGGCGACCTATCGCAGAATCGCGGCCAACGCGTCCTGCAACGTATCCGCCTGCACCACGCCCATTCCCGGCACGGCGACGTTCTTGCGCAGCGTCGGCACAACGGCGGTGGTGAAACCAAGACGCGCCGCCTCACGAAGCCGATATTCCAGTCTCGGCACCGGACGCACCTGTCCGGTCAACGAAATCTCGCCGATCGCGCACGTCGTGCGGGGAATCGGTTTCGATTTCGCAGCGCTCGCCAACGCGGCCACAATCGCCAGATCGCAACCCGGCTCACGCGCCTGACCGCCGGCGATTGTGGAAATGTACAGGTCGTTGGCCAGCAGATTGATGCCACCGTGACGATATAACACCGCCACCAGCATGGCGATACGGTTGGAGTCCACACCGTTCGCCGCACGACGTGGCGTCGGCAGCACCGACCTGGTGACCAGCGCCTGCACTTCAATCGGCAGACTGCGATGCCCATCCAACGTGAACGTCACGCACGTGCCATCCACCTGCGTCGCCGCAGAACCATTGCCGGTTGATAGGAACAGGCCGGACGGATCGGTCACCTCCTCAATGCCCTCGCCGCTCATATCGAAACAGCCGACCTCATCGGTCGGTCCGAAACGGTTCTTCACTGCACGCAGCATACGCAACGCGGTTTCGGCATCGCCTTCGAACTGACAGACCACATCCACCAGATGCTCCAACGTACGCGGACCTGCGATCGAACCATCCTTGGTGACATGACCCACCAAAAGCACTGGAATATCAAGGGTTTTGGCGGTGTCAATCAGCGCGCTCGCCACTTCGCGCACCTGCGTGGATCCGCCGGAGATGCCATCGACGTCCTGCGAGACGATGGTCTGCGCCGAATCGACGATGGCCAACGCCGGCTTGAACTGTTCGATAAGCCCCAACACCGTGGACAGATCCGTGGTGGAGGCGAGTAGTAGATTCGGCTCCATGGCGCCGATGCGCGACGCGCGCATGCGGACCTGCGCCTGCGATTCCTCGCCGGAAATATACAGTACGGTATTGCGCTCGGTGGCGAACGCCGTCAGCCTCGCCACATTGCCGGCGGTTTCCAGCAGCAATGTCGATTTGCCGATGCCCGGCTCTCCTGCGATCAGCGTGACCGATCCCGGCACGATGCCACCGCCGAGCACGCGGTCGAATTCCGAAAATCCTGTGGCGATTCTGGAGATGTTCTCCGTGCCTATGTCGGTGATCGGCCTCGCCGCGGACGATGCGACCGGATGCGATTGCGTGCGCGAGGTCCGTCCCGGAGCCGCGGTACGCGAGCCTGCCGCGGGACGGGCTTCATGGAATTCCTCAATGGTGCCCCATTGACCGCATTCGGGGCAGCGGCCGAGCCACTTCGGGCCGCTCCAGCCGCATTCGGAACAGAGGAATTGCGAGGACGTCTTTGCCATATCGCCGACAATACGGAGGTTTTGGGACAAGACGTTCGCGGGTGGCGTACTCGTTGCACAGACATTGCGCTGAAAACCGTTTCGGGAACTGGATTCCATGACTTTGAGGGGATGGTTGCGCGTCTTATGGCTGTGAAAGAATGACAAGCATGTCTGATACGCAGAATTCCTCTTCGCATGGCAAATTGATTGCCGCCGTCGTAGCAGCCGCGCTTGTGGTTGTGCTTGCTCTGATTTCCGCATTTGTGTGGCCTGGTTGGGCCTTGAACAAGAACGGACAGGCCGGACAGGCCGGTCAGACGAGCCAGCAGGCTTCCACTTCGAACGGTACGAACGGCGACAAGACGGAGCCCACCAAACCGTCGATCGATGCCGTGGCATTGCCCGACGGGGCCAGCGAGCTGCTCAAGGCCATGCCGGATTCCGTATTGAATTACGCGCGTACCAAGGCTGACGCCAGCACGACGTGGTCCAGCACCTCTCCCGTCGAGGAATACGCGTTGACGTATTCCACCGGCAAGAAAGGACAGGACGTCACGCTGGAAGTGGGCCAGTGGAACGACGGCGACAAGGCGAAATCCCAGTACGACACGCTGGCTGAAGCCATGACCGGCAAGGAGCTGGGAAGCGGCAACGTGAAGGTCTCCGGCAAGACGACCGGCGCCTACAGCGCCAAAGCCGATCCGGACGACGATACCAAGGCCGTTGCCGTGTGGCGCAACGATACGGTGGTTTTCTATGCCACCGGCGCGAAGAACGACATCCAGCGTTTCTACCAGCAGTTCCCCCTGTAACGTCGACGGAATCGTCTCGATGGCGAATCGCGGCCGGCTGATGGAATATCACGCGGAAAACGAAACGTGATTTTCCACCATATGAATGCCTGCGCGCGTATTCGTCCCCGAAGCAGTGTAGTATTGGGCAAGTTGCAAACTTTTACCCTTTGAGTTTAAGGAACGGAGGCTGAGATGGGCTCGGTCATCAAGAAGCGCCGCAAGCGCATGAGCAAGAAGAAGCATCGTAAACTGCTTCGTAAGACTCGCCACCAGCGCAAGTAGTCTTCAGGCGCGTGTGAAGCGTCCGCTCAAACAAAATCCCGCGATTCCTTTCGGAGTCGCGGGATTTTTGCTATCTGCGCGGCGGTGTCGGCCGGTATATTCCACACCAGCCGACACGCCTGCCTGTCAAGATCTCACTTGTTGGGGTTGTCCATCACGCGCGGGCCGTTCGGATCGCCGACGATGACCTGGTCCACCATGTTCAGGAACAGGCCGTGCTCGACCACGCCGACCGTGGTGATGAGGTCCTGCGCGAGCTCCTGCGGGTGATCGATGCGCTCGAGGTGCAGATCCACCACATAGTTGTTCTCATCGGTGCGCACCGGCTCGCCGTTCGCGTCGAGACGCAGCACCGGCTTGTAGCCCTTGGCCTCGAACTTCTTGACGACCTGGCCTGCGCCGAACGGAATCACCTCGACCGGCAGCGGGAACTTGCCGATGGTGTCCACGACCTTGGACTCGTCCACGATCCACACGATCTTGTTGGAGTTGGTGGCCACGATCTTCTCCCACAGGAGAGCCGCACCGCCGCCCTTGATGCCGTTGAAGTTCTTGTCCACCTCGTCGGCGCCGTCGATGGTCACGTCGATATGGTCGACGTCATCGATGTTGACGATCTTGATGCCGTAGCCTTCGGCCTGCTCCTGGGTGCGGCGGGAGGTGGTGACGCCCGTGAACTCGAGGCCTTCCTCCTTGACGCGACGACCGAGCTCGTCGACCAGGAAACGCACGGTCGAGCCGGTGCCCAGACCTGCGATCATGCCGTTCTGAATCAGCTTTGCAGCCTCGATGCCGGCCGCCTTCTTCAGCGCGTCCTGCTGTGCCTTGTCCATGATCCTCCTTCGATATGGGGTTAAGACCGTCTCCATACTATCGGATGCGTTGATTTTCAAGGCGCGAATGGTCGGTTGCGGGAGCAGGTGTCTGTTTTGGACTGCGGAAAAGTTTTCACGGAATGTTTCACGGTCCTGCGTGAGGTGGCGTGCAAAAAAGCCGCGCATGAAATGACATGTGGGGAGCGGCTTGCGTAAAGCGGCTCCCCACATGTCTCGCTCAGCTATGTTTGACCGCGAACGGCGCCTCGTCCAATACCAGCGTGCCGTCACCCATCACATAGCCTTCCACGGCGATATACCCACGGATGAGACGTGGATTGCCGTCGAAGGTCGGGCTGGATTCCGGTGGGGGAGTGAACCGCACCGTACCCGACACCGACAGGCCCGATGGGCTTGGACGATGCGGCAGTTTCGGCAGATCCTGCGATTGCGATGAAGATGCCTGTTCCGGTGCCGATTCTTCGTCGTCTTGCGATTCGCTGTGCGATTCGTTCGCATTCTGCGGTACGGCCGTGCTGTCCGTGTCCGTGCCGTCCGCGTTGCCCGTCACCGGCTTGTCGTTCTCGTCGCCTTCACGGGGAAAATAGTCGGGTTTGACCAGCATCTGCGCATAGGATTGATGCGGTTCACCGGATTCGTCCGTTTTCCCGGATTCGTCCGGTTCTCCGGATTCGTCCGGTTCGGCTGGACCGCCCGCGTCCGGGAAGCTGGATTCGGGTATGACCTTCGTCGCTTCGGTCTCAAGCATTGTGGTGGTTTCCGCCGGTTCGGTCTCGAGCACGGTCGTTTCCACCGCATCATCTGCGTCGTCATCGGTTGTCTGTCCGAAATCCGCAAGGTCGTGGGAAACGCCTTCCGGCTCCGCCAGCATGCTGGCGATCGAACGCGGCTTCGTGCTGTTGCTGGAATTGGCGGTATCGGCACCGGAATCGCCGGTGCCGGTCGTGGCGGAATCGCCTTGTCCGCGTCCCATGTGGTATTCGGCGGCGCTGATCGCACCATCCATCAGCATCCTCGCATCCTCGGGAACATCGGTGCCACGCGAATACTCGGAAGCCAGCAGCGACTGCCATCCTTCCAACGGCAGATAGCCTTCGCGCACATGCGAACGGCAATCGCCCGCATACGTGCGTGCCAGCTCGTCCACTTTCTCGTTGCCCGCGTTGCCGGCATGACCCTTGACCCACACGAATCGCACCGACCCCGCCCTATGCGCGATCTCATTGTCGATGGCGCGGATCAAATCGGCGTTCTTCACCGGTTTCTTCTGCGAATTCTTCCAGCCGTTGCGCTTCCAACCCTGCACCCACTTGGTGGAGCAGTTGATCGCATACTGCGAGTCGGTCTCGATCACCAGGTCTTCGGAACCGGGATGCGCTCGCAACGCCTCCAGCACGGCGCATAATTCGCCGATCTGGTTGGTGCCGTTCGTCGCGCCGCCGGCATCGCAATCGCCGGCATGCTCGTGCCCCGGCTTGCCGCCTGCCGCGGGCTCGTGGTCGGCCCAGGCCCAACCCATCGGACCATTCGGATTGCCAAGCGCGGAACCGTCTGTTGAAACCGTAATCGTCATGCTTCTACCCTACGAAAGCCGCGCGACTCGCCGTTTGCCCGTCATACCGCATCGTCCGCCATGCGGTATCGTCTATCGATACCGCATGACAACGGCATATGCGATTAGTCGCCGAGACACAGCATGACGGAGGCGCGGAACATGCCGTCGCTGTGCTCGAAGGAGGCCGTGCCATGGTGCCGTTCGGCCGTCTCTCGTACGGTGGCGGTGCCCAGCCCCGTGCCACCATGTTTGGTCGAGACGAGATCGCCGTCGATCTGTTCGATGCTGGTATCGGCTTCGCCGTACGTGTTGTCCACCGTGATGAACAGGGCCGCCGGAGGGCCGGAACGATACCGGATGCGCACTTTGAGCCGCCTCTCGCCCTGCGTTTGCTGGGTGATGGCCTCCGTGGCGTTCTTCAGCAGATTGCCGACCATGGAGCATAATTCCGCGTTGTTGATGTTGACGTATTGCGGCGCCGCAGCTTTGACGTCCACATCCACACCCAAATGCCGGACCCAATCGCAATAGTAGACAAGCACCGCGTTCAGCGACGCATGCTCGCAATACTGCATTGGTGCCGTTTGCAGCAGCCGGTGTTTGGACATCTCATCCAGATATGAGCGGATGCCATCCATGTCTTCAGCCGCGGCCAATGCCTGCAGTGAGTGGATGTGGTGACGCACGTTGTGCTTGATCTGACGCGCCTCACGGATCCGCTCGTTCATGTGTTGCAGCTGCAACGTCTGCAAAGCCTCATAATGCTGTCGCCTGCGGGCCGCGAGCAGACGGTCCGACTGCTGAATCATGTACCAGATGAGGAAATACGCCAACACCATGAAACAGGAATAGACCACCGCCACGGTGAACGCGATTTCCAGCATATGCGAGTCCAGCAGCGTGGAATTGTCCGCCGGCATGCACCACACCACAATCGCGGACGAAACGAACGGAAACAGCCAGATAAGCTGCCAGAAGCCTTTGCTGATGGATGGGGAATCGAATGTGGCTGGAATCGAATCATGCAGCGGATGCCAAAGCGAGACCAGTACGACGACGTCAAGCAGCAGCAGATTGACCAGTCCCGGCCAGCCGACGCGGAGATTGGTTGAATCCGCGCCAAGAACGGCCACATCGATGACGAGCGACAGATAGTAGACGATCGCCACCATGTAGGAAGCCGTGGCCACAATCAGCAACAGTTGCCGCCATGGCAGTTCGGTCAGCCATCGCAGGACCAGCAGCACAAGCGGCGCGGTCGGAATGACCGTCCACAGTGATGGGATGCCCAGAGTGCCGCACAGCACGCCGCATAGCAGGAACCAGACCAGTCCGATGGACATGAACAGTGTGCCGTTACGGCGTGGATTGTCCATGTGACTCCATGCCATGATGAGGCACAATGCCAGGCCGGACAACGCGTTGAGCTGCTCTCCGATGGCGAAGAACAGACCTGACGGGGTGGTTTGGGCGATGCCGTTCCGGATGATTTCGCCGAGTGGTGCGAACATGTCAGTCCTCCGTACGCATGCGGGTGAACGTGTATTCCGCGTATGCGCGGCAGGTGGTGGTCACCGCCGTTTTCGTGATAGGAATGCGTTTGCCGCCTTTCATGACGAACTGCGCGTTGGTGATGCCGGACACGTAGTCGAAGTTGACGAGCACGCCTCGCGCGGTGCGGTAGAAGTTGTCGAACACGGTGAGCCGTTGGTCCACGTCGGAGAAATTGGTGCGGATTTTGGTCTGGGTGCCGTCCGCGAACGTAAATTCCACGTAGTGCGCGTTGGACAGGGCGTATGCGATGAGCCGCCGGTCCATGGTCACGGCCGGATTGCCGAACGCCACATGCCAGCTGGAATCCACCGTGCCGGGCGACTGCGCCTTTGCCAGATGGGTGACCGGCGGTTTTGCCTTCAGCTGCTCTTCGACGCGTTCCATGGTGGCTTCGAAGGTTTTGCGATTGACGGGCTTGAGCAGATAACCGCTCGCCTGCACCTCGTAGCCGAGCACCGCGAAATCGGTGCTGGACGTGATGAAGACGATCGCGCAGTCGTCGTTCTGATTGCGCAGCAGCCGCGCTATGTCCAATCCGGTGGTGGCATGCGGCAGATTCTCGTCGCTGAGATAACAGTCGAGCAGCAGCAGGTCGTAACGGCTGTTCTTCCAGCTTTCGATGAACGATTTCGCGTCGGGGAAAACGTCACAGACCGTTTGCATGGCATTCCTGCCGGCGGTTGCGCCGACGTTCCGGCCGTTGAAGTATTCCGCGCACATGGTGGCGATCAGTTCGCGTTCGGCAGGGTGATCCTCGACGATGGCGATGCGCACGTTCCCTCCTTGCTGTGCCGTGATTGCGCGGATGACGTTCCGGCTCTGCTTCCAAGCGTACCGGGAGAGGGAAATACGGGGTGCCGCGGAGCTTGCGTTTCATGCCAGAAAAGCACGTTTCGTGCCATACGACGGATATCGACAACGAAAAAGACCCGCTCCATACGGAACGGGTCTTTTCGCGCTACGCCTTGATTACTTGGCGGAACGCCGTATCACTCGGCCAGAGCCTTGTCCACGACCTCGGTGGCCTCGGCGAGCACCTTGTCCAGAGCCTCAGGGGATTCGAAGCTCTCGGCGTACACCTTGTAGATGTTCTCGGTGCCGGACGGACGGGCGGCGAACCAGTTGTCCTTGGTGGTGACCTTCAGACCGCCGATCTTGGCGTGGTTGCCCGGAGCCTCGGTGAGCTTGGCGGTGATGTCCTCGCCGGCCAGCTGGGTGGCCTCGACGTCGTCACCGGTGAGCTTGGCGAACTTCTGCTTCTGCTCGAGGGTGGTCGGGGTATCGACGCGCTTGTACCAGCTTTCGCCGAAACGCTCCACCTGCTCCTGGTGCAGCTGGGCCGGGTTCTTGCCGGTCTTCGCGGTGATCTCAGCGGCCAGCAGGTCCGGAATCAGGCCGTCCTTGTCGGTGGTCCACACGCGGCCGTCCTTACGCAGGAAGGACATGCCGGAGCTTTCCTCGCCGCCGAACGCGACCTCGCCCTTGAACAGCGGGTCCACGAACCACTTGAAGCCGACCGGAACCTCGACGAGCTTGGCGTTGATGGAGGCGGCCACGCGGTCGATCAGGGAGGAAGACACGAGGGTCTTGCCGATGCCGGCGTTCTCCGGCCAATCCGGACGGTTGCCGCCGAACAGGTATTCCACGCACACTGCGATGTAGTGGTTCGGGTTCATGACGCCCCAGTTCGGGCAGACGATGCCATGGCGGTCGGCATCCGGATCGGTGCCGCCGACCAGATCGTACTTGTCCCAAGCGCCGTTGTTGAGGGAATCGACCAGACCCTTCATCGCGTACGGGGAGCTCGGATCCATGCGGATCTTGCCATCATGGTCGATGGTCATGAAGCTCCAGGTCGGGTCGACCTGCGGACGCACCACGTCGATGGTCAGGTTGTACTTCTCGTTCATGAGCGGCCAGTAGTTGACCGAAGCGCCGCCGAGCGGGTCGATGCCCAGGCGTACGCCGGAGGAGCGGATCACGTCGAAGTCGATGACGTTCTCCAGATCGGCCACATAGTGCTCACGGAAGTCGAAACGCTCAACCAGATCGGACTTGACGGCCTGCTCGAACGGCACGCGCTTGACGTTCCTGAAATCGCCGAGCAGCTCGTTGGCGCGGTCGGCGATGGCGTTGGTGACGTCGGCCGGAGCCGGGCCGCCGGTGACCGGATCGTACTTGAAGCCGCCATCGGTCGGCGGGTTGTGGGACGGGGTCACGACGATGCCGTCGGCCAGGCCTTCGCCGGTGAAACGCTGGGTGCCGTCGGCGGCGCGGTTGTGGGTCAGGATGGCCTGGGATACGACCGGGGTCGGGGTGAAGTCGTCACGGGAGTCGATGCGCACGGTCACGCCGTTGGCGACGAGCACTTCGATGGCGGTCTTCCAAGCCGGCTCGGACAGGGCGTGGGTGTCGCGGCCGATGTACAGCGGGCCGGTGACGCCGGCCTTCTTGCGGTATTCGGCGATGGCCTGCGTGATGGCCACGATGTGGGCCTCGTTGAATGAGGTCTTCAGGGACGAACCACGGTGTCCGGAAGTGCCGAAGGAGACGCGCTGCTCCGGAACGTTCGGGTCGGGGACGACGTCATAGTACTTTCCAATGACCTCGTCGACATTGATCAGATCTGCTGGGGTGGCGGGCATTCCCGCATTTTTTGCAACCATACCTTCATTGTGCCACGAGTTTGCGCGGAACGCGGAAAGCCATCCCACAATGTGCGATGAATACGTTTTCTTTTTGACGTCTCGGCGTGTCTCCAGTATGGAATTGGGGTTTCAGTGTCCCGATGCCCGACGATTTGCGCATCGCACGCCGATAGTGTATTGTTTCTAACGAATTCGACTCATGCAGGGTTGCAAGTCAACATTTTTAGACGCAAGACCTGGAATGTGGCATTGGTTTGCCATGTTCCGGGTCTTTTTTGTTGCAAAAAAGCCGCGCTGCGTCATCGAATCCCATCGGAAGGAAATAGAAAGGAATCAGGATGGCTGACTCTCTCGCATCGCAGATCATCACTGCGATCGGCGGACCTGAAAACGTTCGCAGTCTGACGCATTGCGCCACCCGACTGCGCTTCGAGCTGGCGGACGCGTCCAAGGTGGACCAGAACGCCCTCGAACATATGAAGGGCGTGCTTGGCGCGGTCCCGCAAAGCGGTGACCGTTTCCAGGTCGTCATCGGCGGCGGCGTGGCCACCGTATACGAAAACATCATGCATCTGCCCGAAATGGCGAACGCCGGTGCCGCCTCCGCATCCGGCGAAGGCCAGAAGAGCAACGCCGACGTCAAGGCCGAGGCCCGTTCCAAGGCACGCGGCAAGGTGGCATGGCTGGACTCCTTCTTCGAGTATCTCGCCGACTCCTTCCGCCCGATCCTGGGCGTGCTGCTCGGCGCCTCCATCATCATCGCCCTGGTCAACCTGCTCATCTCACTGAACGTCATTCCGAATGACGAGGCCTCCGCCGGCTGGGTGTTCGTCAAGGCCATCTGGAAGGGCGTGTTCTACTTCCTGCCGATCATGGTCGCCTACAACGCCGCCAAGAAGCTCAAGGTCGATCCGTGGCTGGGCGGCGCCATCATGGCCATCCTCATGACCCCGCAGTTCACCAGCCTGATAGACGCCAAGACCACCACGTGCGTGGAGAACGCGGCTCTGGGCACCAAGTCCTGCACCGCCAACATCTTCGGCATTCCGATGGCGTTGAGCGACTACAGCGGCAACGTGTTCGTGCCGCTGCTCATGGCCGCCGTGCTCGCCCTCGTCTACCACGGATTGAAGAAGATCATTCCCGAAAGCGTCCAGCTGGTGTTCGTGCCGTTCTTCTGCATGATCATCGTCGGCGCACTGACCGCCTTCATCATCGGCCCGATCGGCGTGTGGGTCGGCAACGGCCTCGGCGTCGGCCTGGCTTGGATGAACACCCATGCACCGTTCATCTTCGCCATCATCATCCCGCTGCTGTACCCGTTCCTCGTGCCGCTCGGCCTGCACTGGCCGCTCAACGCCCTGATGCTCATGAACATCCAGACGCTCGGCTACGACTTCATCCAGGGCCCGATGGGCGTGTGGAACTTCGCCTGCTTCGGCGCCACCGCCGGCGTGCTCTTCATCGCCGTGCGTGACAAGGACAAGGACATGCGCCAGACCGCTCTCGGCGCGCTCGCAGCCGGCCTGCTTGGTGGTGTTTCCGAACCGTCCCTGTACGGCATCCACCTGCGGTACAAGCTGGTCTACAAGCGCATGCTCGTGGGCTGCGGCCTTGGTGGCGTCGTCATTGCCGTCCTCGGCTGGCTCTTCCCGTCCGTCACCGCCGCCGGCCAGACCGTGCATGGTGTGACCACCACCGCCTTCGCCTTCACCTCGCTGCTGACCATTCCGGTCTTCGACCAGATGTGGGTGTACGCGGTGTCCATCGCGGTCTCCTTCCTGACCTCCTTCTTCCTGATCATCACCTTCGACTACCGCACCCCGGAACAGAAGGCTGAAGTGCTGGCCCGCGCCGCCGCCGATCAGAAGGCCGCCGCTCCGGCGGTCGAAGCCAAGGAAGCCGCTCCGGCTGCCACCACCGCCACCGCGACTGCTACCGCCACCAAGACCGAAGCTCCGGCCGCTGCCGCCGCCGCGACCACCGTGGTGAACGCTCCGGTCGCCGGCCACGTGATCGCCCTGGACGAAACCGGCGATCCGGTGTTCGCCTCCCGCGCGCTCGGCGAAGGCGTCGGCATCCAGCCGACCGGCAGCGAGGTCGTGGCCCCGGTCTCCGGCGTGCTGCAGACCGTCGCCGAAACCGGCCACGCCTTCGGCATCAAAACCGATGACGGTGTGGAAGTGCTCGTGCACGTCGGCATCGACACCGTGAAGATGAACGGCGAGGGCTTTGCCGTCAAGGTCAAGGCCGATGAGCGCGTGAATGCCGGCGATCCGCTGGTTTCCGTCGACTTTGCTAAAGTGAAGGACGCTGGATACAGCACCACCACGCTGATGACGGTGCTCAACACCGCCGCCCTCACCTCCGTCACGCCGAAGACCGGCATCGACGTCAAGGCAGGGGACGAGGTGATCGACATCCAGCGCTAACCTGTCACACAGAGGCGAAAAAGGGGTCGACGTGGACGTTCTTCGCGTATTCAACAACAATGTCGTATTGGCTAGAGACGGTGATCGTGAGGTGATTCTCACAGGCCGTGGAATAGGCTTCCAAGCCAAGCCGGGACAACATGTGGATGACGCGAAGATCGTCCGTCGGTTCATCCCCGTCGATGGCAAGGATCCCGACCACATGGCGCAACAAGTGGCCGGGATCCCGCCAGAAATCATCAGACTCGTCACGGATGCCATGAACCGTACGGGGCTGAAAGAACAGGCAGACAAGCAGCCAACCCTGGTCATGGCGCTCGCCGACCACATCTGCGGCGCGATACAACGCGCGCAAAGAAAACAGAACATCGAATATCCGCTCGAAGCGGAAGTACGTTCCCTATACGCCGACGAATACGCCAAAGGCGTGGCGATGGTCGACGCGATGAACACGTATTTGGGTGGCGCGTTGCCCCGCAGTGAGGCGGTGGCGCTCGCCTTGCATTTGGTGAATGCCGGATTCTCCGGCGGCGACCTGTCCGCCACCTACACCATGACCGGCATCATCCAGCAGATGATCGCCGTCATCGAAGGCGCGTACGGCATCACGCTTGCGCAGGACAGCGTCAATGTGGCGCGATTCATCACGCATTTGCGTTACCTGTTCGTACGCATCCACCAGCATGAGCAGCTCGACGATGAGCCGCAACCAATCATCGAATCAATCAAAACCTCATATCCGAAGGCTTGCCAGTGCGCAAGGCAGCTTGCCGTGGTGGTGAAGATGCGTCTTGGTTCCGACCTTACGGAAGCCGAAATCGCCTATCTTGCCCTGCATGTGGCGCGCGTGACCAACGGAGTGAATCGGCAGGACGACTGAGTTTCCGGTATCTTCCGATATTCAGCAGCCCGTTCCGCGCATTCCTGACGGTTCCTAATCGTTCGACTGTTCGGCCGGCTGCCCGCTTGCCTGTTCGGTCGGCTGCGGTTTCGTTGGCGTAGCCGACATATTCGCGTTCAACGCCAGTATGCCGGTATCTTCGGAAGCGGCCTCCGGCACGCGCACGCATAGGGCCTGACGTTCCACACTGAAACGGATGTGCTTCGTTTCAGGCAGCATATCGCCATCCACCTGCGCCAAAACAGGCCTCTCCAAAGTGATTTCCGCGCTGACGCCCTGCACCTGGTCGACGGTGGAGTTCGTGGACAGCGGACTCTGCTGAGCTTTGCCGGTGATGGTCTGGTGCAGCACGTCGCCGAACAGATTCGCCCAACCGATCAGGCCGCCGGACGTGTCGATGATCTCGTAGTCGAGGATGCCATCGTCATAGGAAGCTTCGGGCATCAGCGAAAACATGGGGATCTGGCCGCAATTGCCCGCCATGAACGTGCGGAACGTGAGACCACGCGTGGAATGCGTGCTGCCGTCGGCGCTGGTGATGGTCACATTGCCCTTGTACTTCGGGGCGAACAGATTCTTCACGCCCGACACGAAATACGCCAGCCAGCTGATGTTCTTCTTCAATTCCGGATCGGTGTCGTCGATCATCAGTGCGTCGAAACCGATGCCGGCGATGATGAGGAACGCATGCCCGTGGTCGGTGGTCTCATCATCCAGAAGGGTCAGACGGCCCACATCCACCAGACGGGAGCCGTGCGACGTGGCCACGGTGAGCGCCGCATCGATATCGTCCACGGGAATGCCCATATTGCGGGCGAACAGATTGCCGGTGCCGATCGGCACGATGCCCAGCGCATGCCCGGTACCCGACAGCGCGCTCGCGACGGTACGCACCGTGCCATCGCCGCCGACAGCCACCACCACATCGGCACCATGGTCCAACGCTTCGAACGCGCAGGCGCGACCGTCCTTGTCGAGCTGCGTTTCGATGAATTCGATCTGGGTGAGATGCTTCGCCTCGCAGAACTCCTTGATATGCTGCTTGCGCTGTTCCGCCTGGGGCTTTGAAGGATTGACTATGAACGCGTAATGCACTTGGTCATCGTCACGCTTGTCAAGCTTCTCCGCGAGCGTACGGTGCTTGTACGCGCGGTATCCGAAGAAGGCGGCCGCGCATACGGCGACCACGGCGATGATGACGAGCAGGACGATAACTGGCATAGGCATGCCTCTATTGTCTATGCGATTGCGCAAAAAGACGAATTCGACATGAAAAATTCGGCGTTCCCTCACGTTATATCCAAAAATGAGAACGATGGCGTCAGTGTCTGCTTTCGGCACTAGGCTGGGAAGCATGCTTGATATTCAATTCATTCGTGAACATGCTGACGTTGTCAAGGAATCCCAGCGTAAGCGTGGCGAATCGGTCGAACTGGTCGACGAGGTGCTGCGCTCCGACGAGGTTCGCCGTTCCTCTCTGAAGGAATTCGAAGCTGCCCGCGCGCAGCAGAAGGAGATCGGCAAGAAGGTCGCCGCCGCCCCCGCCGACGAAAAGGCCAAGCTGATCGCCGCAACCAAGGAACTCTCCCAGAAGGTCTCCGAATACAAGGCCGCAGCCGACGCCGCAGCCGAGGAATACACCACCGCCATGTGGAAGCTGTCCAACATCGTCGAGCCGGAAGCTCCGGAAGGTGGCGAGGACGACTACGTCGTGGTCAAGAAGGTCGGCCAGATCCGTGATTTCGCAGCCGAAGGCTTCGAGCCGAAGGACCACCTGACGCTCGGCCGCGGCGTGGCCGGTATCGATATGGAGCGCGGCGTGAAGGTCGGCGGCTCCCGCTTCTACTTCCTGCGCGGCCAGGTGGCCCGCATGCAGATCGCCATGCTCACCATGGCCGTCGACCAGGCCGAGGAACACGGCTTCACCCTGGCCATCACCCCGACGCTGGTGCGTCCGGAAGTAATGCGCGGCACCGGCTTCCTCAACTCCCACGCCGACGAAATCTACCGCCTGCGCGAGCCGGACGACCAGTATTTGGTCGGCACCTCCGAAGTGGCGCTCGCCGGCATGCACGAGAACGAGATCCTGAACCTTGAGAACGGCCCGCTGCGCTACTGCGGCTGGAGCTCCTGCTACCGCCGTGAAGCCGGCGCAGCAGGCAAGGACACCTCCGGCATCATCCGCGTGCACCAGTTCGACAAGGTGGAGATGTTCGTCTACGCCAAGCAGGAGGACTCCTACAAGGAGCATGAGCACCTGTTGGCCATGGAGCAGGAAATGCTCGGCAAGGTCGAGGTGCCGTACCGCATCATCGATACCGCCGCCGGCGATCTGGGCTCCTCCGCGGCACGTAAGTTCGACTGCGAGGCTTGGGTGCCGACCCAGGGCCGTTACCGTGAGCTGACCTCCACCTCCAACTGCACCGAGTATCAGGCCCGTCGTCTGAACATCCGCGAACGTATGGAGGATGGCAACACCCGCGCCGTCTCCACGCTGAACGGCACGCTGGCCACCACCCGTTGGCTGGTCGCCATTCTCGAGAACCACCAGCAGAAGGACGGCTCCATCGAAATTCCGAAGGCCATGCGTCCGTACATGGGCGGCAAGGAAGTTATCGAGCCGACCAAGTGGGAAGCCTGATTTTCCAAGACGTTCGCGTCTGATATGAATCCGTGAAAGCGGCGTTGGCATTTGTGCCGGCGCCGCTTTTCGTATGTTGGACGGTTCCAGTGCCGTTTGTGTCGTTCTGGGCAGATGCGTGTGCGGTTTTCTGTTGGAAGCGACGGGGATGGAGGCTGTGCCAGGTGTCGCACTTCCGCGCACTGTGGTATATTGGCGTTTCGTGCGTAGCAGCGATGTTAGGCGCAAAGGGTAGATGTCTGAGCGGTCTAAAGAGACGGTCTTGAAAACCGTTGAGGTGCAAGCCTCCGCGAGTTCGAATCTCGCTCTGCCCGCATCAATCAAGGGCTTACCGAAGGATTTTTCGGTAAGCCCTTTTCCATGCCGTTTATGGCGATTGTCGTTGTCGTGGCGGCAACGTCACACAATCCGTCGATCCGCGGCCCAACGGGTGAGCTCGGAACGGTTCGACAGCTGCAGTTTGCGCAGCACCGAGCTCATATGGGTCTCCACGGTCTTGATGGAGATGAACAGTTCCGAAGCCACCTCCTTGTACGTGTAGCCGCGCGCGATCAGCCGCATGACCTCCTGCTCGCGATTGGACAGCCGGTCCAGCTCGTCATCGTGGATCGGGCCGCCGAACGCGCCGTTCGCGCTCGGGCCGTTCTGGAAGGCGGACAGCACGAATCCCGCCAATTTCGGCGAGAACACGGCGTAGCCCTCATGCACCTGCTTGATGGAGGACACCAGGTCGTCGCCGGAAATAGTCTTCGTCACATATCCCTGCGCACCGGCGCGGATCACGGAACCGACATCCTGCGGAGAATCCGACACGGACAGCGCGAGGAAGACGGTATCGGGGGAGTATGCGCGCGATTTCGTGAGGATTTCGGTGCCGCCGCCGCCCTCGCCGCCCGGCACATGCACATCCAGCAGCACCACGTCCGGTTTGGTCTGCGCGATCATCGCCACTGACCCCTCCACGTCGGCCGCCTGTCCGACCACGTCGAAATACGGCTGCAACGTGGCGATCACGCCCGCGCGGAACATCTCATGGTCGTCCACGACGGCGATTCTGATGCGCTGTTCCCGCTCGCTCATTCCTGCTCCTTGGTTCGATTGATTCATTGCCGCACCTGCTGCATGTGCCGTGTTCATTGCGCCGATTGCACGCCCGTATCGCCGTCCGCTGTGGTGGTCGTAGCGCTGTCCGCATCCTCCGCCGCTCCTGAAATCGGCATGTGCATGCGCACCTCCGTGCCCCAGCCGGGCCTCGACACAATCTCCACTGTACCGCCGCGGCGCTTGATACGTCCGATGATGGACTCGCGGATGCCCAGGCGATTCGCTGGAATGGCTTCGACGTCGAAGCCGTCGCCATGGTCGCGTACGAACACCTCCACCAGCTTGTCGCCGGCTTCGCAGTAGACGGACACCGGTTCGCCGCCATGCGTCACGGCGTTGACGAGCGCCTGCTGCGTGGCATCCAACAACGCGTCGGTCTGCGCGCTCGGCCGCGCGTCGCCCACCGTCACCACCTCGATCGGCTTGCCGTGCGTGTCCTCCACATGCGCTGCGATCTGCTTCAAACCGGCGTTGACGGAACGGTCCGACGTGGTGCGCTCCTGATATAGCCATTCGCGCAACTCGCGTTCCTGCTGCCTCGCCAGTGAAAACACGGTCTGCTGGTCGCCGGCATGCAACTGGATCAGCGCCAGCGTCTGCAGCACGCCGTCGTGCAGGTGGGCGGTCATATCGGCGCGCTCCTCCTCGCGTTCCTTCAGCGCGCGTTCCGTGCCCAAATCACGCACCAGCGTCATAATCCACGGCACAATCGCCAGCAACACGCCGACAAGCAGCGCCAAACCGGCGACGAGCATGGTGAACGTGGCGTGCCGTGCGGACTGCATAATGCGCACGTGGGTGGCGATGTAGATCGCGTACGCGACGAAAATGACCGCGATGCCGCCGAGCATCGTCCATAATTGGCCGTCCTTCGCGTTGAACCGCAGCCAGGAGACGCCGACGCCGACCACGCCGAGCAGCAACGGCACAATCAGCGTGCCTTCAATGCCTTTCGCCGCCATCGCCACGCATAGGCCCAGCATAAGCAGTCCCGCCATGGCCAGCAGCGCGGGTCTCGGCGCGTTGGCGAACATCTGTTCCAGGCTTTCGGACGATTGTGCTCCGCTGCCGGATTGCATGCCGTCCGCGTTGCCGTCGCTGTCTTGCGATTGCGCGCCGCCGTTTCCGACGTTCCTTAGGTTTCTTACGTTCCTCACGTTGCCGTGGGACAGCGGCGCGTTCTCGACGGGCTGGCTGCCGGCGATGACGTACGCCTGCTGGACCGGGTCTCCGACGGGTACGGTGATCCACAGAAAAATATAGGCGATCGCGCCCGCACCGAAGAAAAACGTGGTGACCACGAAAATGAAACGGATGAGATGAACAGACACGCCCAGATGCATGCTGACGGCCTTGGCCACGCCAGCGACCTCGCGGCCGTACGTCGGGCGCAGCAACGGCAGTCGCGCCGGCTTGGACGGCACGGGACGGCCTTCGCGCAGGGCCTGCACGTAGCACCAGCGCATGTAGACCGCGCTGGCTTGGTCGTACTGTTCCTGCGTGTATCGCGGTTTGGCTAAGGACTTCATGCTTCCATTGTGCCCTGTCGGGGATGCCGATTCAGGGCTTTCAGCTGGTGTTCAGGGCAGATTCAGGGTGTTCCCCGATACGTATGACGGCTGCGGATTGCTGTAATGGAGATATGAGCAACGCAAACAACAATCCGCAAGGCGGCAGTGCCGCTGGTTCTGCCGAACCGCAATCGCAGCCACGGCCGCCGATGTATCAGCCGCAGCCGAATCGCGGCAATCGATTCTTCGCATGGATCCGCTCCAGCCGGATCACGCGCGGCCGCAACCGGTGGATCGCAGGCGTGTGCGACGGCGTGGCGCGCCGCTTGGGATGGAACGCCACCCTGGTCCGCGCGCTGGTGATTCTCACCTCGCTACTGTTCGGCGCCGGAGCGGCGTTCTACGCATTGGCCTGGTTCCTGCTACCGGACGAGACGGATGGCCGGATCCTGTGCGAGGAGCTGGTCAACGGCCATTGGGATTGGAACTGCGCGGGCGCGCTGGTATGCGCCGCGGTGGCGCTGTGCCTGCCCGGCGCCGGATGGCTGGCGTTCGGCGTGGCCGTGTTGGTGTTCTGGCTGCTGGTGAACCGCCAGTCGTATGCGGCGAGCTGGCAGACGCCGCAGCAGGGCGGATCGTGGCCTGGGCAGCCTGCTCAGCCCGTTCAGCCGGGACAGCCGGTGCGGCCTGCGCAATCGCTATATATGCCGCAGCCGATGTCCACGAACACGGCCACCACTGCAAACATGCCCGGCACGCCAGGCCAGCCGATGCCGCGGCCGACGTGTCCCGCGCCTTCCGGCTACCAGCAGTACGCGCGTCCCGTCCAATCGCCATACCAGACGTTTCAGCAGCCGGTGAACCCGCCTGCAGCGTTTGCCGCGGCCAATGTGCCGCCGACCTTCACCGCTCCGCCGACGGTGGCGGCGCCGCAGTCGAAACGCGCCCGCCGCAAGCCGGCCGGACCGCTGCTGGTACTGGTGACGCTTGGCTTGGCATTGCTGGCGATCGCCGGATCTGGCTGGTACGCCATTACGATGCCGGTTGATTGGGATTACGCCTTGCGCGTGCTGCGTCTCGCCACACTGTGCTGCGGCGGCATCTGCCTGGGAATCGGCGTGGTGATCGTCGTGCTTGGTTGCATGGGCCGTCGCACCGGCGGCCTGCATCCGCTGGCATGGTGCGCGGCGTTCATGGCCGTGGTGATGACGTTCTGCACGAGTGCGGTGGCATGGGAAAGCCGCGATTGGATGATGTCGAATGACTACCACCGCACGACGGTCTCCGGCATCGTGACATGGAGCGACACCAGCGACGCCCAGATGAAACGATACGAACAGGGACTGGTGGTGGTCGGCAAGAACTACGCCAACGATGTGCTCGACATCGATTTGAGCGGATATCCGGCAGCGCATGGCAAGCACAAGGTCAAGCTCAACGACGGCACGTACGGCGAAAGCTCATGTCCGACAGGGAAGCTGAATCTGGTGGTGGTGAACGCCCAGGTGGTGGTCACGCTGCCGGACGGATGCCAGTGGTCGGTCAGCGATCCGGACGACGGCTACACCAACGTCACGGATTACATAGGAGGGCCGGACGGGATTACGTTCTTCAACGGCACGGGCTTCATGGGCCTGTCCCTCGACGAGAACGATGATTCGGGACTCGGCCATCATGGCGTGAACAAGGGCGTTCCGGCGCTCAACGGCACCACCGATTTCGACGATTCCGGCGATGATGATGCGGGCGATGCCGGTTCGGATACGGAGAACGATTCGCAGGATTCGGTATACGCCGGCACGGATCTCGACAAGGCATTCAAAACGATCTACGAGAACAAGTGGTATTGGCCGTCGATCGATTCGGACAAGGCTCCGGAGGAACCGGATCTGTATGTCAACGTCGATGGAACGGTCGGCGGCAGTGTCACCATGCAGTACACGTCCGACAGCAAGCTGCCAGTGGGAACGACAGGCGGCCAATCGCATGGCAGCGTCGATGGAAAGAACGTCGGGAAAAGCGCCAGCGGAAAGGAAACGAAATGAGTGACGAGAAAACCCGTGAAGTGCCGTTGACCGACGTCATGGGAATCGCGGAGGTCTCGGACGAGCCCACGGAAACCCTGCCGGCCGTCGACGATCCGGGCGAGGCGAAGACCGAATCGTTCCAGAAGCCGTTCGACGGCGGTCCGGAAGCGCAGAGGAAGTTCGAATCGCAGGACGAGGCCGAATCGCTGGAAACCTCCGGACAAGACATGCGCGGAAGCTTTGCGGGCCGTTCGGCACGTCCGACCGGTTCCGTCAAATCGGCTGATCCAGCCAAATCAGCCGAGCCGGTCGACCCCTCCAAGCAAGTGCGCATCGGCAAAACGGACGGCGAGCTGGTAATCCGCCCGTCCGGACCAAGCACCGGAACCATCGTGCTGGGCGTGTTCTTCTGCCTGATCGGCCTGATGTCCATGCTGTGCCTGCTGCCCATCGGCGCATGGCGGTGGATGCCGAATCCCTCGACGCTGTTCTTCTACGTGGTCGGCGGTCTCGGCGCGCTGCTGCTCATCATTTCCGTGGTCTGGGCCGTCGTCGCCGCGGTGCGTCTGCGCCGACGGGAACGCCAGTCAGCAGAACAGTCCCCAGAAAGCCAGCAGCGCCAACGATAGCGCCGCCGACACCACCACACACGTGGCCACGATGACATGGCCGGATCCGATGCATGCTTTTCCATCTTTTCCTATATCGCATCGGCTTCCGGCTGCGGCATCGTGGCCATTATTCATATCCGCATCGTCATCTATGCTTGCAATCGCGCGATTCCTAGCATGACGACGGCACGCGTCCACGATGATTTCCGCCAACAGCCAGGCGAACGCGACAAGGCTCAGCCATGTGAGCATGACGATGGCATGCCAGTTCTTGGCAAGCACCGCCGAATTGTCGGTCAACGAGATCGCATCAATGATGACGGTGACCAGATACGCCAGGAACACGCCGGTCGTGCCGACGGCAAGGAGGGTGTTGAGCGCCAGTGCGACGCGCATGCCGACCGGGAATCGATGGTCGGTTATTGCGATTGGACGTGCCGCATTCGGTTGTGTGGATGGACCTGTCGGTGTGGTCGCATCCGTTGAAAACATTGAAGTCGAATCCGTTGGCTCCGCCGGTTCCGTCGAAGCCGAATCGTGCGATACCCGCCGTGACGCACGGCGCTCGCGCACCCAGCCGGCGATGAGCAGAATTGGCGCGCCGCACATCGCCAGCAGCGCGCAGAGCAGGCAAACCGCGATTGCGCCGACAATCACACCCATCGACTTCACCAGCGCGGGCGGGGTCTTCAGCGGTGCCGTGACCGTCTGATTCGGCTGCGTTCCGGCGATCATCGGCGTTGCCCAGCCGTTCGCACCCGTGCCGCTCGTCACCGCGTTGATCCAATCCTCCAGATCGTGCGTGTAATGCGGTTCCAACGGCAGTCCCGGAACCGTCTGATTCGAACCGGTTCGAAGCTGATGGTTCGCGTCATAATACCGCAGCGTCACATTCGTATTGCCGGCATGGTTTGCGGCTTTGATCAGCAGCCGCGCGCCCTGTTCGACCGGCATGGCTGTGTCCTTGACGCCATAGTTGATAAGCAGCGGCATGGTAAGCGATGTGCGGTATTTGGCCGCGTCGAAATCCGCATAGGCGAGTCCCATGCGTTGTGTGCCAAGGCTGGTGATGCGCGGAATAAGCTGCTTGACGGCATCGGGTGCGCCCGCGGCGGTCAGATAATTGGTGGCTGCGAGCGTCATCTGCTGACGGCCCGAAACGGCCGGGGGAGAGGTGAGGATGGCGAAGGCAAGATCCGGATGCTGTTGCGTCAGCACGGTGGCGATCCATGTGCCTTCCGATTCGGCGTAGATGCCGGTTTCCGATCTGCTCACGCCCGGCCATTTTCTCAGGATTTCCAGCGATTTCGCATAGTCGTGCGCGCTGGACACGTAGTCGCGGTGCAGCATGGTGTAGTTGTCGAGCCGCTTGTCCGGCACGAGAGTGGTGATGCCGGCCGACGCCATCGCGTTCGCCACGTCGCCGAACGCCTCCGACGATTTGCCGGTGCCCGAACCGTGCAGGAACAGGCATGCGGGACGATCTGCCGGCGCGTCGAGCGGCTCGCGAACGATGGCATTCACGGTTTTGCCGCCGTCCAACGCGACCGTGATATGCGTTTCCTTGGTGCGGTACGCGCCCTCCTGCGGGGTTTTGAGCACGGCACCTGTGGCCGGGTCAACGGCTTGGATAGCGGTATTGGTCGTGGTGAGCGTGATATGGTCCGTGAACGGCTCGACCTGCCATTTCGGCGCCATCGCATTGCCGAGCGCGCATAGGACCATGGTCAGAAGAAGCGCCAGCGCGGTAGTCGCCGCGCAGGTGACGAGAATTCGTTTCACAATGCTTCGCACGGTACGCCACTCTAGTCGTATTCGGCGTACGTGGCGCGGAAAACACGGAATCATGGGGAATTCGCGGAACGATCGCAATTCCTGCGCCGCGAGTCAATGCTCCCGTGCCGTAAAACAATACGAAATCAGGGGAAAATCGCAATAATCCCCTCCACAATCCACCTGTGGATATGTGGAAACCCGTCGGTTTCGCCGCACCTTTCCGCCAAACCGACGCTTAGGCCCTCCTCAGCGTCGGTTTCGCGGATTGGGGGCGATGGGATTGACGCTGAGATGGGATTTGGGGGAGAAGGATGGGAAGGTTGGGATGGGGCTAGGCGCGGGCTTCGTAGCGACGGGTGTAGAGCACCAGCAGGATGACGGCGAGCAGGCTGATCGGCGCGCCTGCGATGCCGGTGAAATGGTAATTCATCGCCGTCGCGGTCAGTGCCGCTCCGCCGACGATGGAACCGATCGCATTGCCGAAATTGAAGGCGATTTGTACGGCGGCACCGGCAATCAGCTCGCCGCCGCCTTCGCCCGCCTGCACCATCAGCAGTTGCTGTGGCGATGAATTGAAGAACAGCGCGAAACCGATGATGAACGTCAGCAACGCGGTGGTCGCATGATTACCGGGCAACAGGAAGACCAGCAACAGTCCGCACAAGGCGATGCCGTGCGATAGCGCCGCGGTCGCGCCCGCCTTCCACAGGTCGGTCAGCCTGCCGCCCACGATGCCGCCGACCACCATGCCGAGGCCGGCGAGCACCATCAGCATCGGCACCATCGTCGCCGACCATCCGCCGGTTTTCTGCAACCACGGCGACACGTAGCTCCACCAGCAGAAGATGCCCGAATTGCCGAAGAACACGGCCAGCAGAATCAGCCACGGGCCGGGATGGGTGAGGAAGCGGAACTGCCCCTTGATGCCGGCGTCCTTGATCGGATCGATGGACGGCACCCACGAAATCACCACGACGATCGTCATAAGCGCCCAGGCGGCCAGAATCGCAAACGCCAGCCGCCAGGACATCGCCTCGGCGAGCAACGTTCCCGCGGGCACGCCCAGCATGTTGGCCACCGTCTGGCCCATCACCATCATGGACACGGATTGCGCCTCCTTGCCCTTGTCGGCAAGCGTTTTGGCGATCAGCGTGGCCGTGCCGAAGAACGCGCCATGCGGCAGGCCGGAAATGAAACGCGCCACCAGCAGCATCGGCGAGCAGAAGGAGACGGCGCTGAGCGTGTTGCCGACCAACGCGATGGCCATGAACAGGATGATGAGATGCTTCGGCGGCACCTTGCGGCCGAACACCAGGATCAGTGTGCCGACACACACGCCGATGGCGTATGCGGAGATGTAATGGCCGGCCGCGGGAATGCTGACATGCATGGCGGTGGCCGTCTGGGGCAGGATGCCCATCATCACGAATTCGGCGGCGCCGAGGATGAAGGCGCCGGAGGCCAGCGCCAGAATGCTTCTCTTCATGGGGATTCCTTATTTTGGATTGTCCGCCGAACCAGCACTTGGATGGTGCCAAGCGTCGGTTTGATGGAAAGGCAAAGAAAAAGGCGGAACCGAAGTTCCGCCTTAGTTGTCGGGCTGGCGGGATTTGAACCCGCGGCCTCTTCGTCCCGAACGAAGCGCGCTACCAAGCTGCGCTACAGCCCGTTTGGCAACAGTTGGATATATTACACGATTGGGCGCTGTATGCAAGGTCGGCGTGTCGCGTGTTGTGTAGTGGCTTCTCGGTACACTTGGGGCTTATGACTGAGACCAACGAATCCCAAGAGAATCAGAACGAAGAAGAGGCCGCAGTTCCCACCATGACCACGGTGGAACGCGCCGAAATGCTGCTGCAGCAGGATGCTGCGATTCGCGCCAAGATCAACGGCGGCGCCGCGCTGGACGAGGCCGTGGACCCGTCCAATAAGGAATTCGGCCCGCTGGCCCACCCGGAACAGGTGCAGATGCGTGTGGCCAAGCGCGCCATGATGCTTAAGGAAGGTATCCAGCCGTACCCGGTGACCCTTGACGTCACCGCCACCATCGAAGAGGTCCGCGCCAAGTATGACGGCAAGCTCGAAGCGGGCGCCGAGACCGAGGACGTGGTCGGCATCGCCGGCCGTGTGCTGTTCCTGCGCAACGCGGGCGGCCTGTGCTTCGTGCAGCTGTCCGCCGGCGATGGCACCAAGATCCAGGGCATGATCTCCAAGAAGGAGATTGGCGCCGACTCCCTGAAGCAGTTCAAGCAGCTGGTCGATTTGGGCGACCACCTGTTCATCAAGGGCCGCGTGATCGCTTCCAAAACCGGCGAGCTGTCCGTGTTCGCCACCGAATGGGCCATCGCGGCCAAGGCGCTGCAGCCGCTGCCGGCGCTGCACAAGGACCTGAACGAGGACACCCGCACCCGCAAGCCGTACATCGGCATGATCGCGGACGAGAAGATCCGCAACATGGTGCGCAACCGTTCCAAGGCCGTCGCCTCCCTGCGCAAGACCTTCGCCGACCATGACTTCCTCGAGGTCGAGACCCCGATGCTGCAGACCGTGCACGGCGGCGCCGCGGCCCGTCCGTTCACCACGCATATGAACGCCTTCGACTTGGACCTGTACCTGCGCATCGCGCCGGAACTGTTCCTGAAGCGTTGCCTCGTCGGTGGCATCGACCGCGTGTTCGAAATCAACCGCGACTTCCGCAACGAGGGCGTCGACGCCACCCACGCCCCGGAATTCACCATGGTCGAGGCATACCAGGCCTACGGCAACTACGACACCATCGGCGCGCTCGTCAAGCAGCTCGTGCAGGACACCGCCATGGACGTGTTCGGCAGCCACAAGGTGACGCTGCTGGACGGCACCGAATACGACTTCGGCGGCGAATGGAAGACCATCAGCATGTACGACTCCCTTTCCGAGGCCCTGGGCGAGGAAATCGTGCCGAACGGCGGTCCGGACAACCCCGGCACCTCCGTGGAGCACCTGGGCGAGATCGCCGACAAGCTCGGCGTGGAACGCGACGACGTGGAGAACCACGGCAAGCTCGTCGAACACCTGTGGGAGCACTTCTACGAGGACAAGCTGTACGAGCCGACCTTCGTGCGCGACTTCCCGGTCGAGACCTCCCCGCTGGTCAAGGGCCACCGTTCCAAGGCCGGCGTGGTCGAGAAGTGGGATCTGTACGTGCGCGGCTTCGAACTGGCCACCGGCTACTCCGAGCTCAACGACCCGGTCGTGCAGCGCGAACGCTTCGTGGCCCAGGCCAAGGACGCGCTCGCCGGCGACGAGGAGGCCTGCGACATCGATGAGGACTTCCTGGAGGCCCTCGGTGTGGGCATGCCTCCGGCAGGCGGCATGGGCATGGGCATCGACCGACTGCTCATCGCACTGACCGGCGCCACCATCCGCGAGACCATCACCTTCCCGCTTGTGAAGCCGCTGAACTGAGGCGGAGCCTCAGTTCAATATTCGGCTTCACGCGAGGCGGCCGAAGAGGAAGCCCTGTGGGCTTCCGTGCCGCCGGAGCCATCCTTAAAAAATAAAAGAGCAATTACTAAAGGGCGTTCCCAATACGGGAGCGCCCTTTTGCATACCCTCGCACACTCTCGCACACCCAACATCTAACATGAGATTCATGGAAATATCGACTTGGATTCGCGGCGCTCGCCTGAAAACCCTGCCGCTGGCGATCGCCCCAGTGGTTATCGGGGCCGCGCTGTCGTGGCGGGGCGTGTTTCTTTACTCGCAGGGTGGCGATATATGGCATGAGCCGTGTCCGTTCTTCGGCGGGCAGCATGACTTGGGGAAGATGAAATTCGGCTCGCTGGTCGGCGAATGCCAGCGTTCCGCAGGCTGGTTCATCTTGGTGGCGGTACTGTGCGGTTGCGTGGCGTTGTTCCTGCAGGTCGCCGCGAATTTCGCGAACGACTATTCCGACGGCATACGTGGCACCGACGAGGGGCGTGCCGTCGATTCCGCACGGTCATTTGCAAAAACACCATCCGCGGAATCGACTTCGACTCCGGAAATGCTTCCGGCATCGCAGCCCCAGCATGGCCCCGCCCGTCTCGTCGCGTCCGGCGTGAGTCCAAAGAAAGTACTTGCCTCGGCCGGAATCAACGCGTTGATCGCCTGCCTGTGCGGTCTGGCCGTCGTTGCATTGACCGGCTACTGGTGGTTCATCCTGGTCGGTATCGCCTGTCTCGTGGCCGGCTGGTGCTACGTCGGCGGCAAACACCCCTATGGCTACCACTATTTGGGTGAGATATTCGTCCTCGTCTTTTTCGGGCTCGTCGCCACCTGCGGCACGATGTTCGCCCTGGCCGGCACAATCTCGACCGAAGGCATGCTCGGCGGCGCCAACGTCGGCCTCATCGCCGTCGCGGTCCTGTGCGTCAACAACCTACGCGACGTCGAAACCGACCGCACGTACGGCAAACACACATGGATGACCGCTTTGGGCCGGCGCAACGGCACGGTTTTTGCGATTGCGCTGCTGTCCGTCGCCGTGCTGTTGCTCGTCGCTTATATACTGCTGCTGTCGACGCCTGCGATGCCGACAATCGCAATACTGGCGGTCACGTGCGCGATGTGCGCTGCCGCCGCCGTCGCGATCGCAAGAAAAAAATACGGCGAGGCGCTGCCGCTGTGCACGTTCTCCTCACTGGCGCTCGCCGCAACGTACGTGTGTTGCGTGGTGTTTGCCTAGCGCTGCAACGACAGTGCAACGAAATGAAAATTGTTGCAAAACGTGGGGCGTCAATCGTCGGAAACGGCTTGTTTTGGGTGTGCCAAGCGGTAGACTTGCAAGCATGACTTACAAACTAGTACTGCTCCGTCACGGACAGAGCGCATGGAATAAAACCAATCAGTTCACCGGCTGGGTCGACGTCCCGCTGACCGAGCAGGGTGTCGAGGAAGCCAAGAACGGCGGCCGCCTGCTCAAGGAGAAGAACGTCCTGCCTGACATCGTCTTCACCTCGATGCTGCGTCGCGCCATCAACACCGCCAACGTGGCGCTGGACGAGGCTGATCGCCTGTGGATTCCGGTCAAGCGCAGCTGGCGTCTGAACGAGCGTCACTACGGCGCCCTGCAGGGCAAGAACAAGACCGAGATCCGTCAGGAGTACGGTGACGAGAAGTTCATGCTGTGGCGTCGTTCCTACGCCACTCCGCCGCCGGAGATCGATCCGAACGACGAGTACGCGCAGAACAACGATCCGCGCTACACCGGCGATCCGGTTCCGGAAGCCGAGTGCCTGGCCGACGTGGTCAAGCGCGTTGAGCCGTACTTCAAGTCCGACATCGAGCCGGAGCTGAAGGCTGGCAAGACCGTTCTGATCGCCGCTCACGGCAACTCCCTGCGCGCCATCGTGAAGATGCTGGACAACCTCTCCGAAGAGGAGATCGCCAAGGTCAACATCCCGACCGCAATGCCGCTGCTGTACGAGCTGGACGAGAACTTCAAGCCGATCAAGCCGCGTGGCGAGTACCTGGATCCGGAAGCCGCCGCTGCCGGCGCTGCCGCCGTCGCCGCTCAGGGCCAGAAGTGAGTTTGTTGCGATTGGGTGCGTGAATAGTCGCGGCTGATCGCATGAAACACATACGAAAAGGTGGGAACCTGCATACCGTAGGTTCCCACCTTTCGTTATTGCCGGCGCCTTTGTCGGTAAGTCTTTTTCACGTTGTATCTGCGTTTTGCTGATGTCGTCTTGTCTGCGCGGCTCGGCGGGTGCCGTGCGGCGCAGGCAAGACGGACAAAACGGAATCGCAAGAACGTCAGATCACGCCGTATTCCTTGAGCAATGTCGGAATATCAGTGGAATCCAGCTTCTTCACGATCTGCTTCAACACACCCCTTTCGATGGGGTTGAGCTTCATATCGGTGATCGGTTTGCCGTCTCGCAGCATCACCGTGGCGTTGAGCAGGTTGCGCACGTCATAGACCGAACCCCACACCTCCGGCACGCCGCGGTCCACGTCGCACAGCGTGTACACGGCTTCCATGCCGGTGCGCATCGAATATTCGGTGGTGAAGATCGTGTCGCGTGGGGTTTCGGCGAATTGGCCGAGGAACGCGAAATTCACCGCGCCATCCGGCACCACATCGGGGCGGTCGCCGGCGGAACGCGGCATGAAGAACGCATCGATGTACGGCATCATCACTGGAACCGTGTTGGCGTGGTTCTTCGCCAGGTCGGCGATCTTGTCGGTCGGCACGCCCATGTGGTACAGCCATTCCTCGCAGATCTCCTCGCCGGTGCAATCCTGCATTGGCTTCTTCACATAGTTGCCGGGCTTGTCGGGGAACAGACCATACACCCATACGCACAGCTGGTCCTTCGGCTGGTCTCGGAACTGCTGCTGGCGATTCAGCGTCCAGCTCATCAGCCAATTGGAATCCTCAACGGTGACGATGCCGCCGGTCACCACACGTCCGGAGAACGGGTCGCGCTTGCAGATCTTCTGGATGTATGGCGGAATCTCGTCGTCCAACGTGGTGACGGTGGCGCTCATCCACTTCGAATGCTCCGGGTCGGAGCAGAACACGTCCGGATGTCCGAAGCTCGGATCCTGCGCCGCGATGCGACGCCACATATCCCAACCGCCGCCGGGCTTGATCTCCGGAGCCCACGCGGCCGGCTCGGTCTGCGAACCCATCGAGGAGTTCTCCACGCAGCCGCCATTGGTGATGAACACCAGATCGTTCTCGCCCAAATCGATGCTGCGGGTCGTGCCATCCGCCTCGGTCAGATCGATGCGTGTGGCCATCTTCTTGGTCGGCGAGCTGAACGGATTGCGCGGATACGCGCCGTATTCGGCCTGCTTCCTCAAAATCGTGTCCTGCCCGGTGCCGGTGCGCTGGCGTACGGGACCCATGCCGCCGCCAATCGCGAAATCGACGTTCTCCACCTTCACGTTGTAGTGGAACTGCACGCCGAAGCCTTCCAAATACTTGATCATCGGCAGAATCATCGACTCGTACTGGTTGTAGCGGGTGAACCGCAACGCGCTGAAGTCCGGCAGTCCGCCGATATGGTGGATGTAGCGGCGGATGTACAGCTTCATCTCCAACGCGCTATGCCAGTTCTCGAAGGCGAACATGGTGCGCCAGTACATCCAGAAGTTCGTATCGAACACCTCATCGTCGAAGAAGTCGGAGATCTTCTTGCCGTATAGTTCCTCGTTCGGTGTGAAGAACAGCTTCATGATCTCCATCGACGCCTTGTCGGACAGCGCGAACTTGCCGTTCGTGCCGCCGTCCACGCCACGCGCCTTAGTGGAGCGGCATAGCGAATAGTTCGGATCCTCCTTGTTGAGCCAGTAGTATTCGTCCAATACGGACACTCCATCCGTCTCGATGGACGGAATGGAACGGAACAGATCCCACATCACCTCGAAATGGTTGTCCATCTCGCGTCCGCCACGCATCACATAGCCGACGCCAGGAATGTTCGCGCCATCGCAGGCGCCGCCCGGAACCGGGTCCTTCTCGAACACGTGGATGTGGTCGCCGGGCATCTGCGCGTCACGTACCAGATAGCAGGCGGCGGACAGCGCTGCAAGACCCGTGCCGATGATGTAGGCGTTCTTGCTATCGATCCCCTCGGGCTTCTTTGGCCGGGCGAATGCTTCGTAATTGCCGTTGGAATAGTACATGACTTCCTCCTTTGGATGCCGCTGAGCACTATTGTGCCGCGTCGTGGGACACAAGTATACGGGCATGAACTGGACGCGATGTCTAGTTTTTACGACTATCGGAGGAATTTCGCTTATAGGTGGCGGATTGCGCCTGCATGCGAAAGTGATTTTGCCTATATGTGGCAGATTTCTTTTGGAAAAGGATGTTCGGGGGCGGGATTTTTACCCCCTTATGATGTTTTTGGCCGAGGTCATCTGCCACATATAAGCGAGATGGGTGGCTTCCAAACGGAAACCACCCATCTCGTCAAGGAAAATGCAAGAAGAGGTGAGGAACCCTCAGTCGATGTCGGTGCCTTCGTCGCGGGTCGGCTCCTTGGACGGGTCGAAACCGGAGACGATGAACATCACGCGGCGGGCCGCGGAAACGGCGTGATCGCCGAGACGCTCCATGAAGCGGCCGATCAGGACCACGTCGATGAGCTGCTGGTTGGTGCCCTTCCAATCCTCGGACTGGGCCAGTTCGAAGGTCTTCTTGTGCAGAGCGTCGAGCTTGTCGTCGTTGAGAATGATCTGCTCGGCGGTCTTGGTGTCGCGGTCGGTAAGCATGGAAACCACCTGGTCGGCCACATTGTCAAGGAACGCCTGCATTTCGGCGAACAGCGGCTGGGCATCGGCCGGCAGCGGGGAAGCAGGATAGGTGCGGCGGGCCGCTTCGGCGATGTGACGGGCCAGATCGCCCATGCGCTCGAACGTCGCGGCCAGACGCAGGGTGGAGACGACCACGCGCAGATCGGTGGCCACCGGGTTCTGCTTGGCCAGCAGCTTCACGCACTGGTCGATGACGCTGGATTCGAGGGCATCGATTTCGATGTCGCCGTCGATGACGGCCTGGGCGGCTTCAAGATTCTGGTTCAGCAACGCGTCGCCGGCACCATTGATTGCCTTGCGAACGTCTTGCGCCATGCGGTCGAGGTCATCGGCGACTGCCTTGAGCTCTTCATTGAAGATAACGCGCATATGCTTGCCTTTCAAATGCTTCACGTATGTCAATATCGGGTTCGGATATAACCTCTCCCAAGTGTATTAGGGAAGTGGCGGATTCGCACGTGACGGACGTGTTGTTCCGCCAATGTTCACCGGCACGTTCACCCTGCGTTCACGAAAATCGCGCCACGACCATTCATCGGGGAACGTCAGGGTGTGCGAGAATGAAGACATGTTTGAATCCGTAGGCACGTGGTGGCGCAATCTGACACATCGCCATGGTGACGATCGCAACAATGATGATACTTTGGACGACGCGACGAACACGTTGCTGTCCATACTGCCGCTGGCCTCCATCGTGGTCGACGAGCATGACGAGGTGATACGCGCGCATCCGGACGCCTACGCCCTTGGCGTGGTGCGGGACGACGCCATCGCCGATGACACCGTGGCAAGCGCGGTGCACGAGGTCCGTGCCCACGGCGGCAAGAAGCAGTTCAGCCTGACCACGACCACGTTGCATGAGCCGAAGAAGGCTCCGAAAGCAGGGAAGCCAACCATGCGGGAGGTTGCCAAACAGGCGTTGATCGGCCAATCGCCGGACAAGCCGGTGACCACGGTGTCCCGCCCGAACTGGCTGAAGGTGATCGTAGGCAGGCTCAACGAACGCTTTGTGGTGGTGCTGGTTTCCGACGTGAGCGAAACCGTCCGTTTCTCCCAGATCCGTGATTCCTTCATCACCAACGTTTCGGAGCAGCTCCTCAAGCCGACGCAGTCGCTGGAGGAGCTTGCGGACGCGTTGGAACATGACTCGGACAATAAGGCCGCGATTGAGGGGAACACCGTAAAACTGCGCCAATCCTGCGCTCGCATGGAACATATGGTGTCCGGCCTGCTGCTGCTTATCAAGGCGCAGGAACCGATTCTGCCGACGGCGAGCAACCGTATCAACGTCATGGAACAGGTGAAAACCGTCGTCGGCGCGCATCGCGACATGGCGCAACGGCGCGGCATCGACATTGAAATCGATGGCGACGAATCGCTGGACATCAACGGGGAAGGCGAGCAGATTCAGGCCGCGGTCGCAAAGCTGCTCGAAAACGCCATCGCCTATTCACCGGACGGCAAGGGCATAACCGTATCCGTCAAGCCGAACGAGGACGGCACCAAAGTGCTGCTCAGCGTGCTTGACCGTGGTTGCGGCATTGCACAGAAGGAGCAAAGCCGTATTTTCGAACGGTTCTACCGTGGCGGCAACCAGAATGGGTATTCCGAGGAAGGCATCGGTTTGGGCCTTGCCATCGTCAAGCATGTGGCGTTGACCCACCATGGCTCCGCTTCGGTGTGGAGCGCTCCGGGACAGGGCAGCACGTTTACGTTGGAGCTGCCGGTCGCCAGAAATTAGCGGCGATTACAGAGCGTTGGGACACGCCATATACGGCAAGGGCCGCTTCCGCAGGTTGGTGCGGAAGTGGCCCAATGTTGTTACCGGTTATTTCGCGATTGGCTGAACCGCCGGTCGGGTTATTCGCCAAGACGGCGGTAGTCCCACCGGTCGAAATGCTCCCAAACCAGCATGAGCACGCCGATCACCGTGCCGGCGGCGCACATGGTCTGCAATCGTTCGACATTGATGCCGAAGGCCAGCAGAATCATGCAGATCACCAAGGCGATGGCCCATAATGCAGTGCCGAACGTGAACACCTTCCGCAGGTCGACGCGCACCGGTTTGGGGGAGGGTTTGCGCACGCTTGGGTCGATAATCGGAGCAAATTTCATACCGTTACCTTACCTCGGTGCGCGCGTCACAGGTGCTCGGCCACGTAATCGACGCACTTCGTAAGCGCCTCGATGTCGCTCGGCTCCACGGACGGAAACACGCCGATGCGCAGCTGGTTGCGGCCGAGCTTGCGGTAGCCGTTGGTGTCCACAATGCCGTTCTCGCGCAACGCGGCGACCACTTGGGAAGCGTTGATGCTCTCGTCAAGGTCGATGGTGACCACGGCGTTGGAACGTGCGTTTTCGTCGGAAACGAACGGCTGCGCGTAATCGGACTTCTCCGCCCACTGGTACAGCAGCGACGCGGAACGTGCGCAACGCGCCGTGGCCCAGGCGAGGCCGCCATTGTCGTTAAGCCAGCGCACCTGGTTCTCCAGCATGACCAGCGTGGCCACGGCGGGCGTGTTCAGCGTCTGGTCCTTACGGGAGTTCTCGATGGCGGAGGTCAGGGACAGGAACGGAGGAATCCAGCGTCGCGCGCCCGGCAGGCTGACGCTTTTAGCGATGCCGTAGGCGCGGTCGATCGCAGCCGGGGAAAGCACGGCGATCCACAGGCCGCCGTCGGAGCCGAACGCCTTCTGCGGGGAGAAGTAGTAGGCGTCGGTCTGGCTGATATCCACGTTCAGCGCGCCGGCGCCGCTCGTGGCATCGATCAGAGTCAGCGCGCCCTGCTCCTTGGAACCTTCGACACGCTTGACCGGGGCCGCCACGCCAGTGGACGTTTCGTTGTGCGCCCAGCAGTAAGCGTCCACATATTCGGTGAGCTCCGGCAGGCGATACGTGCCCGGTTTGCCCGCGAAGATCTCCGGATCCTCAAGGAACGGCGCGGATTGCGCGGACTTGGCGAATTTCGCGCTGAAGGAGCCGTACGTGCCGAACGCCGCCTTGCGGGTGATAAGCGACGCGCAGGCGATGTCCCAGAACGCGCTGGCGCCGCCGTTGCCCAGCACGACCTCATAGCCGTCGGGAATCTGGAAGAAATTCGACAGGCCTTCGCGGATGGAGCCGACCACCTGCTTGACCGGGGTCTGGCGGTGCGAGGTGCCCAGAAGATTGCGCGCGCCCGCGTCGAGCGCCTGGACCTGCTCCGGACGGATTTTGCTCGGCCCCGAGCCGAAACGTCCATCCTCCGGAAGCATGTTGGTAGGAATGTTCACAGTGTTCGTCATGTCATCCAAGGGTAGTCAGAAGGTCGGATTGCGCGTTGATATGGCCGTTTTCCGGACGTTCCTCCACCCGTGGCGAATTATTTGCGCAAGGACGGGGTCTTGATGATAATCCCTATGTCGGTGTACCCTTACCCTTGTGACGGTTCTGTAACCGTGCGCGGTCATAAGCTGCGACGGTTTCGCAATCCGCAAGGAGTGATTAATATATGAGGCATGCGGCGCATAAAGCTGCCAAGGTTTCGCACGCGCAATTCAGCCTATCCAAGGCGTTGTTCACGGCGAACCGGGGCTCCCATACCGCTAAGGCCGTGCGAATGGCACAGCTGGCGGAAGGCGGCGCCGTAGTCGGACTCGCTCCGGAAGTCGTGGATAAACTGAATGAAGTGGCTCCAATGAGCCGCCGTGCCATGCGTGAGGCCGCCAAAGCCGCTTCCCGCAAATCCGCGTTGGTGACCTCCGCTTCGTTGGCGGCGCTTGTCGGCACCGCGGCGACCGCGTTGGCGTTCAGCCAGCAGAACGCATCCCGACTGGTGCTTGCGGACGACGGTACCGAAACGTCCCAGATCAAACGTGTGTCCGATGGAGCGGCATCCCGTTCCGAAGGACGTACCGCCCTTAAGGAACTGGCTTCCACCAGCAACAACGGCGGTTGGCAGCTGGGAGACACCAGCGCCTCCATGGACGCCAGCCTGATGTCCAAGTCCATCGCCGACAATCCGAACGTCGCCGTCCTGATGGACCAAGACAGCAGCGCCTTACCGGCTAACTTCAATCCGAACCATGCCACCGGAGACGTCGGCAACGCCTACGAGTTCAGCCAGTGCACGTGGTGGGTGTATGTGCGCCGCCATCAGCTCGGTCTGCCTGCAGGCTCCCACATGGGCAACGGCTGCCAGTGGGCCGATTCGGCCCGCGCCTTGGGCTATTGGGTTGATAACACGCCGCGCCATGTCGGCGACATCATCGTGTTCGCCGCAGGCCAGGAAGGTTCCGACTCGTATTACGGCCACGTCGCCATCGTTGAGAAAATCAACGACGACGGCTCGATCGTGACCTCTGAATCCGGCGCCTCCCTCAATGGCGGCACGTATTCCCGCACGCTCACGAACGTGGGCGATTTCCAGTATATTCACTACTGAGTTTCCCTACCGACGACCGTGCCCCTTTTCTTGTAAGAGGGATGCTGTAAGCTAAGGATTCGATGAAGCATATTAAGCATTGTTCCGTGATTGCTGCGCTCGCCGCGGCCGCTCTTACTTTCGCCGGGGTGGCACCTGCCGCGCTGGCAGCCAATGATGGCGCCACGCAAGATGCTGTCGTTGCTACCCGTTCGTTCCCGAAGACCAACGCCGTGAAGAAGAACATCCTCGCGGAGGCATCGTCCACCCAGGTCGAATCCGATTCCGACTGGGGCGGTGTGGAAAGCCTGAACGTTCCCCAAACCAAATCTCAAGCCGAAAAAGACGCCGAAGCCGCCGCAGCGGCAGCGGAACAGCAGCGTCAGCAGCAGGCCCAGGCTCAAGCACAGGCCCAAGCCGCTTCTCGTTCCGCCGCTCGAAGCGACCTCAGCAGCAGCGGTTCCTTCACCGTGACGCCGCCTGATGGGGCCAGCGTGTCCAGCCTGCTGACGTTCGCGAACCAGTTCGTCGGCAAGGTTCCGTATGTGTCCGGCGGCAATACCCCGTCCGGTTGGGATTGCTCCGGTTTCGTGCAGTATGTCTACGGCCAGATGGGCGTTTCCCTGCCGCATTACTCCGGTGCTCAGGCGACTGTGGGTCGCGCGGTTGGCAGCCTCGCCGACGCGCAGCCGGGAGACATCATCGCCAATGCGCAGCATGCCGCGATCTATGTCGGCAACGGCATGGTCATCAACTCCCAGCTGAACGGCACCCGCTACGATCCCATCGCATGGGTGTTCCCCAGCAGCTACAGCATTCGTCGAATCTTCTGAAGCTTTGACATTGAGCTAAGGGCGTATTTCCGTGAGGAATACGCCCTTTTGCTTTGTTATTTTCCGCGTCGTTACTTGAAAACCGCATGTCGCGCGGTATGGTGGAAGTCAGGTGCAACGCATAGTCGCGTTGCCGCAACCTGATTCAAGGGAGGTCGCTCATGATCAATGACAAGGCAATCCTCGTAGGTGTCGATGGATCCCACGCCAGCTACAAGGCGACATGGTGGGCAGCGAATTACGCGAAGCATGCGGGACTGACCCTGCAGATCGTCTGCGCATATTCGCTGCCGAGCTATGCGGCAGTGTCGTTCGATGCCACGTATACGGCCATGGGCGATGACAATGCCGCGCACAACGATGCGCAGGAGATTCTGTCGAAGGCCAAGGCCATCGCCGACGAGCAGGGCGTCGAGGCATCGACGTTGATCGTCACCGGAGATCCCGCATCCGTGTTCGTCGAACTGTCGCGCAACTACAACCTCATCGTCATTGGCAACCGCGGCAAGGGTGGTCTGGCCGAACGACTGCTCGGCACCACCAGCTCCAGCCTGCCGGCATACGCGTACTGCCCGATCGTCGTGGTGCCGTACACCGACGACGAAGGCAACCTGATGCACTTGAACAACACCATCACCAAGGTGGCAGTCGGCTCCGACGAATCCAAGTGGGGTCTGAAGGCGTTGGAGATCGCGGCCGCGTTCGCCGATTCGTGGGGTGCCGAGCTGGATGTCATCTCCGCCGTGCCGAACATGAAGGGCTCCGAGGATGAAGGCGTCATGGCGTCCTTCCAGGAGGATCTGGATGTGCGCATCAAGCCGCTTGAAGAGGCGTACCCGAACCTCAAGATCAACAAGCAGATCGTGCCCGGCCCCGCAGCCGGCGCACTGACCAAGGCCAGCTACGATCATGACGTCGTCGTGGTCGGCTCCCGTGGTCGTGGCGGCTTCACCGGTCTGCTGCTTGGCTCCACCAGCCAGGGTCTGCTGCAGCATGCGGTCGGACCGGTCTACGTGGTGCCGCGCAAGTATGTGGAAGCCGCGGAGACCCGTCTCGACACCGTGCCGAGCTCGCCTGCCGACGTCACGCCGAAGGCGATCGACGACATCAAGGGCGTCGAGGAAGTGCCGGTCGACAAGGCCAAGCCGGAAGTGGTCGAAGCCATCGAAACGAAGATCGATCCGGACCGTCAGTGACGGTACGGCAAATCGACTGAAATCGATATAAAAACCGCATAGAAGAGGGGGGCTGCGATTCCAACGAATCGCAGCCACCCTCTAACTATGTGCGGTACGTGTGCTCAGTGCTTGACGGTGACGTTCATACGCACCGGCGTCGGCTCGACGTACGTATGCTTGACCGTGCAGCCCTTCTCGATATGACGGCTGACGCGATCGGCGAGCTTTTCGGCGTCCTCGTCGCTCAAACCGGCGTCGGTGGCGTCGATGACCACCTGCTCGTCGAAACCGATGTAGGCGTCGGTATCGGCATCATACGTGCCGTCCACCACGATCTTCGCGCCCTTGCCATCGCCCAACGTATGCTCGACGGCGAACTGGCTGGACAACGCGGCGCAACCGGCCAGCGCGACCTTCATCAGATCGCCCGGCGTGAACTGGCCACGGCCTTTGCCGAATTTGATGTGCGCGCCATCCTCGCTGAACGCGTCCCAGGAACCGTCCTTGTTGCGCTCTACCCACAGCCTCTTGCCCATGGAAACTCCTCATGTCCTGTGGCGCGCCGTTCGCGCCAATCCGTGATACCAATCTAGCGCATCGAAACGGACGTGGGGGAGTGCGTTCCGCAAGATGAAGCGATACGGTTTTGTGATTCGTTGCGATTGCGCTGGAGGCCGGCGGACGGCCGGGATGCGCGTTGGCGGCACACTCAAGGCCGTTCGGCCAAGCTTACGGCCTTACAACGCGCATCCCGGCCGCCGCCTCCACGCCACCGGCTAAACTTGCCTATTATGGCTTTGACTTCCGAACAACTCGCAGACATTCGTACTCGTATTCCCGCACGTCCGGAAACGGACATTCCCATGCCTTACGAGGATCTGGTACGCAAAATCCTTACGGAAGGCACACTGAAATCCGACCGCACGGGCACGGGCACTATTTCCCTGTTCGGCCAGCAGATGCGTTTCAATCTCAAAGACAGCTTCCCGCTGCTCACCACGAAGACGGTGTTCTTCAAAGGCCTGGCCTACGAGCTGCTGTGGTTCCTCAAAGGCTCCACGAACGTACGTTGGCTGCAGGAGCACAACGTGCACATTTGGGACGAATGGGCCGACGAGAACGGCGATTTGGGGCCGGTCTACGGCGCGCAGTGGCGTAGCTGGCCGGCGCCGACGCCGGACGATCCGAACCGCACGATCGACCAGATCTCCAATGTGCTCGACCTGATCCGTAACCACCCCGATTCGCGCCGCATGGTGGTTTCCGCATGGAATCCGGCGGAAGTGGAGAATATGGCATTGCCGCCATGCCACGCCCTATTCCAGTTCTACGTGGCCGACGGCCGCCTGAGCTGCCAGCTGTACCAGCGTTCCTGCGACATGTTCCTCGGCGTGCCGTTCAACATCGCCTCCTATTCGCTGCTCACCCTCATGATGGCCCAGCAGACGGGACTCGAGCCCGGCGAATTCGTTTGGACCGGCGGCGACTGCCACGTCTACGACAACCACATCGACCAGGTGTTGGAACAGCTGAGCCGTACGCCGTACTCGTATCCGCAGATCCGCATCAGGAAGGCCGATTCGCTGTTCGACTACGATTACAGCGATTTCGAAATCGTGAATTACCAGCATCATCCGACCATCAAGGCACCGGTGGCGGTCTGAGGTTGTTGCCGCCGTCTGGCGCGTCTGCGCCAGACGGTAGACTACTGACCCTAGTTCCGACTTCAAGGAGTGAGTGAAATGGAGCACGATAGTAGCCGCAGTGGCTATCACGAACCCGAGCCCGGACTTGCCGGGCGTGAAGACGAGGAGGATTGGGGCGACGATTTCCCCAAAACCTTCTCTGTGAATCTGATTTGGGCGCAGGCCTGTGACAAGGAAGGTCACGACGGTGCCATTGGATTCGAAGGCGGCATGCCATGGCATCTGCCTGAGGATATGAGGCATTTCACGGAGCTGACCGTCTCCCATCCGGTTATCATGGGCCGCAAGACGTGGGAGTCGCTAAGCCCGAAGTTCCGTCCGCTGCCCAACCGCGACAACATCGTCATCTCGCATGACCCGTCCTATTTCGCGCCGGGCGCCACCGTGGTGGATTCGCTGGATGACGCGTTGGATCTGGCCCGTCAGGAGGCCATTCCGGATGACGGCTTGGACCGCAGTGAAATCTGGGTCATCGGCGGAGCCAAAGTATTCGAGGAAGCGATGCCATTCGCCGACAAGGCGTATGTGACGCAGATCAGCATGCACGTGAACGCCGACACCTACGCGCCCGATATCCACGCATTGGTGGAATCCGGAGCATGGCGCGTGGCCGAGGAAGGCACGTGGCAGAAGGCGCGGAAAGGAAACGACCAAGTCGAAGGCTTCCGTTTCGTGACGTACGAAAGAAACCACGAGGAGTAACTTCTCATGTATACCGTGATGACCGTGTGCACGGGCAACATCTGCCGTTCACCCATGGCTGAAATCATTCTGCGCGCCGAATTCGAGCGCCGCGGCTTGGATGACAAGGTCAACGTCGAATCCAGCGGCGTCAGTGACGAGGAATACGGCAATCCGATCGACCGCCGTGCCGTCAAGGTACTTAAGGAACGCGGCTACGAGCTGCCATCGCACCATTTCGCGCATCGCATCACGCGCGACGAAATCGAACGCACCGACCTGTTCCTGCCGATGACCGCCTCGCACATGCGCGCGCTGCTCCGTCAGCTGCCGCAAGCCAAGCGCAGCGAAGTGCACATGTACCGCAGCTTCGACCCGAATCTGCCGAAGCCGGCCGCGGGACGTGAGGACAGCATCGACCTGGTGGATCCGTGGTACGGTGGTCCGCGCGAATTCGAAGTGGCGATCGACCAAATCGAAGAGGTGGCGCCATATATCGTCGATTGGGTCGAACAGCAGTTGCAGAACTGATTTTTTATTGCGATTGCGGCATGCTTGATGGTTTCAAGCGTGCCGTTTTTTGTTTTTGCGATTTATTGCGATTTTTTTTGGGGGGGGCTGGCTGTGTTGTGAAGTTGCGATTTTTCTGATGTTGCGGTGTTTGGTGGGATTGAATATACGGCGTTTTTGCGATGTTGCGATTGCGGGGTGTCCGGTGGAGGCCGGCATATGCGTTGCAAGGCACACTCAAGGCCGTTCGGCCGAGCTTGCGGCCTTGCAACGCATATGCCGGCCTCCACCTCGTTTTTATTGGCAGGTTGCGATGTTGCTTCGTTCTGTGGGTAAGTTGCGTTTTTTGATTTTTGTGGGGCGCCTCGTTTTTGTGGGCAAGTTATGTCTTGACGGTTGGGAAGCGTGAATTGGCGTGGGAGGGGAGGGTGAGGGTAAAAGAAAAACCCCAGCGGATTGGGCTGGGGTTTGGTGGCGACCACGGCCGGACTTGAACCGGTGACCTCCGCCGTGACAGGGCGGCGCTCTAACCAACTGAGCTACGCGGCCGTTGTTTCGGTCTTGCGACTGACAACAGATAGAAATATTACGGCAAAATCGCAATTATGCAAAACTGCGGCGTGTCACGGTGTGTTGGGCGTGGCGCGCCGCAGTTTCGCGGGAAAGGAGACGAATCTCAGTCGGTCTGCTTCCAGGTGTCGACGTCGATGTGGTGCTCCGGGTTGGCCTGCCATGCGTTCCAAGCGGACTTCACAATGTCCTCGACATTGTACTTGGCGTGCCAGCCCATCTCCTCGTTGATGCGCTTCGGGGAGCCGATCAGGTGCGGCGGATCACCGGCGCGGCGGCCCATGACGGTCTCCTTGAACGGCAGACCGGTGACCTTCTTGACCTCATCGACGATCTGGCGCACGGAGGTGCCCTCGCCGGTGCCGACGTTGAACGCGTCATACTTGCGCTCGTCGCGGTCCAGATACTTCAGCGCGGCGATATGCGCGTCGGCCAGATCGGACACGTGGATGTAGTCGCGCACGCAGGTGCCGTCCGGAGTCGGGTAGTCATCGCCGAAGATCGCCGGGGCCTTGCCCTTCTTCAGACGGTCGAACAGCATCGGGATGAGGTTCAGGATAGCCGGATCCTCAAGTTCCACCGGGCCGCAGCCGGCCACGTTGAAGTAACGCAGGCCGCAGAAGCGGATGCCATACGGTTCCTCGCAGGCGCGGGCCATCCACTCGCCGAACAGCTTGGTCTGGCCGTACGGGTTGATCGGCAGCATCGGCACGACGTCTTCCGGCACCACATCGACCGGCGGCACGCCGTAGGTGGCGGCGGAGGAGGAGAAGACGAGCTTCTTGGCGCCGGAATCGCGCATGCCGATCAGCGCGTTGAGCATGCCGTTGAGGTTCTGCTGGTAGTACCACAGCGGCTTCTCGACGGATTCGCCGACCTGCTTGCGGGCCGCGAAATGAATCACGGAATCGACGCCTTCGGCCTTCATGATCTCCGCGAGGCGCTCGCCGGCGCCCGGAGCGGCGATGTCCATGCCGTACAGGCGGGAGCCTTCGATGCGGGTGGGCTTGCCGTAGCTCAGATCGTCGACGACGACAACCTTTTCGCCGGCCTGATGAAGTGCGTGAACGACGTGGGCGCCGATGTATCCGCACCCACCAGTGACGAGAACTGTCATGTTCTGGCCTTTCCTTCAAATGAGCGGTGAACTTTGATGATTTGAAAAAAATGTCAACCATTGTTCACTTTTTGCTCAGATTTGTTACCTTTTGAACAATTTGAGTATAGCACGTGAACACGAACGCACATAACTCGTTCGTTCCTGCGTTTCCTCTATAAATTAGGGTATGCAACAAGACGAAAACACGCCGAATAATGGCCGTGAAATAGAAGAAAACGTGCCAGACGTACAACCGACAGTCGATGGCAGGCCTGCTCTTTACGGCCGCAAAGTACTGTCCTTCGTGCGCCGCTCTGCGCGCCTTGATGCGCGACTGCAACGTGCATGGGACGCCTACGCCGATACGTATCTGCTGAACATCAACGCGGGCGAAGGGTCCCTCGACGTGCGTGAGGGTTTCGTGTTCGACCAGGCCTATATCCGCGAAACGTGGGGCAATGCCAATCCTCTGATCGTGGAAATCGGCTCCGGGCAAGGCGAGAACGTCGTTGCCGCCGCAGCTTCCCAGCCGGACGTCAACTTCCTTGCGCTGGAGGTCTACGATCCGGGCGTGGCGCACACGCTGCTGCTCGCCGGCAAGCAGAACCTGAAGAACCTGCGGATCGCCCAGATCAACGCGCCAGAACTGTTCAAGGCGGCCGTCGACGGCTCGATCGCCGAAGTGTGGACGTTCTTCCCCGACCCGTGGCCGAAGATGCGCCATCACAAGCGCCGCATCGTACAGCCCGAGCTCGCCGCGGACATCCACCGCGCGTTGACGGACGAAGGCGTGTGGCGCATCGCCACCGACATCGAGGATTACGCGCTGCACGTCCATGAGGTGATGGACGGGCTGGGCGGCTTCCATAACGACGGCGCATTGACCGTGAGCCTGCCCGTCGAGCACGTCGGCAAAGGCAACGCGGATGAGGCGGCCGCATTGCGACACGCCGATTTCGCTGAATCCGAGCGATTCGATGGCCGTGTTTTGACCAATTTCGAGAAGAAGGGACTTGCCGCCGGGCGCGTGATTCACGATTTCACCTATCGTCGCGTGTAATGCGATAAGGCTTGGAATTTCAGTGTTTTACGAGGATTCCTGTCTTATTGTGGCGGTGTGTGACACCGGCGCGACACGCCGAGGTTTGCATGTCGGCCAGATTCGCGTATAGTAGGGCAAGTTGTCAAGCGGAAACGCTGAAAGCGCCCCCTTCGTCTAACGGTTAGGACACCAGACTTTCAATCTGACAACGAGAGTTCGACTCTCTCAGGGGGTACGTACCTTGGAAACAAGGTGGCAATGGCCGCGTAGCTCAGTTGGTTAGAGCGCCGCCCTGTCACGGCGGAGGTCACCGGTTCAAGTCCGGCCGTGGTCGCTGGAACAGCGCAAGTTGTTCATGGCTCTGTAGCTCAGTTGGTAGAGCGAACGACTGAAAATCGTTAGGTCAGCGGATCGATGCCGCTCGGAGCCACTAGATACACCCCGGAGCAATCTGGGGTTTTGTTTTTCTCGCATATCTTTTCCGATTTACCTGCGTGATTTCCGCTCGTTTTCCAGCACAAGCGCCATCCGAACCATATCGGCGAAAGACATACGCCCATTACCCCCAACGAAGAGGGATGTTCTGTCCCCTCTGTTGCTAAACTATGGTGCAGGTAGACAAGGGGTTGACGGCTGTACTGTTCCATGATGTTGACCTCTAAACGGGTGTATCCCTGGGGTGAGGCGAGTGGAGATACTGTTAATCGGCAACACCGACTTCGTGACGAAGCAGTGGATCGAGCACACGTTCCCCCAAGACAAGGTGGTGGTGGCCCTCCGCAAAGGGACCGAATCCAGCGGCGAGGATCTCAAAATCATCGACATGCCCGACCGTGACGCCGTGTCGGAAGTGTTCTCCAACTACGAATTCGATCGAATCGTCTACTTCTCCGAAGATCTGACGCCCCGCAGCGAACGTGACGGCGACCTGGGCTACCTGCGCCGACTGCTGCACACCGTCCGCAATCGCAAGGTCCAGATGCTGATGGTGAGCGGGCCGGAATCGGAATTCGCCTATCCGCAGGAAACGGACGTGCACGAGACCAGCAAAAGCCTGATGTCGCGTGCCGGCGAAGAGCTCGGCCTGTACTATGCGCGCACCTACGATCTGGAAGTGAAGATCGTGCGCTGCCCCTATCTGTACGCGCCGCAACGCAATGGCGTCACCGCATATTTCAACAGCTTGTTCGAACAGGCACAAGCGGGAGAACTGCGCTTCCATGAACGCGCCGAACAACGCACCTGCTTCCTATGCGCCGACGATCTGGCCGAACTTATCTACCGCATATTCGACGACTGGACCGCCGACAGCGAGCTGTTCCACATTCCGAACGTGTTCGACTTCACTTACGGCGATTTGGGAACGCTGATCGCGGGATATTTTCCGGGAACGAAGGTCGTATACGGCGAGGACCGTCCGCAGGCATACCCCGCCGACGACCACGAATTGCGATTGCGGTACGGCTTTTCGCCACGATACTCGCTTCGCGAGGATTTTCCGCACGTCATCGAAGGCTGGTTGAAGCTCCGCGAGAACAAAACCGACAAGTATCCGGTATGGGATTTCCTACGCAGCCACAACAAATGGTGGACCGTGCTGGAAATCATCGGCGCGTTCCTGCTGACGGAATGGCTCCGCGCTTTTACACAAGGCAACAGCCAGCTGGAAACCGTGGACCTGCGATTGCTGTTCGTGGTGATCGTCGGCACCATCTACGGGCTGCATGCCGGCGTGTTCGCAGCCGTACTGGCCTGCGCCGGCGTGGCCATGTCCTACGCGTCGCAGGGCGCGTCCTTCGCCCCGTTGTTCTACGACACATCGAACTGGCTTGCCTTCGTCATTTATTTCGTGGCCGGATCGGTATGCGGCTATGTGCAGTCGCGCAACCAGGAGAGCGTGAGGTTCGTGCGCGACGAGAACGGGTTGTTGCGCAATCGTCTGGACTTCCTGCGCGGGCTGTATCAGGATGTGCTCGACGACCGCAGACAGTTGCGCGACCAGATCATCGGCAGACGCGACAGTTTCGGCAAACTGTACGCCGTGACCCGAGAATTGGACGAAGTGCAACCGCAGAAGCTGTACCATACGGCGATCCGCATCATGCAGGAAAGCCTCGATAGCGACAGCCTCGCCATCTTCCGAGTGGACAACAGCGGACAGTTCGCCCGTCTTGTGGCGGCGAGCCCACGGTTCGACGTCGGCAGCTTCCGCTCCGTACGCGTCTCGGATTACGGTGAAATCATCACCGCGCTGGAACACAACGGCATATGGGTGAACCGAACGTTAAAGGACAAATTCCCGATGTACGCCGTCGGCGTGCGTGACCGTGGCGAACTGGCCGTGATCATCACCATGGGAGAGGCCAAACCGGACCAGATGAACCTGTACTTCCAGAATCTGTTCAGCATCATGTGCGGTCTGGTCGAATCGGCCATGATCAGGGCCTTCGAATACGAGGACGTGGCGCGCCGGTCCATGCTGGTGCCGGGAACGAACCTGCTGAAGCCAGAAGCGTTCCTGCCGAAGGTGCTGGCTGCCAACGACCTCAAACACGACCATATGGGCGACCATCTGCTGCTCAAAGTCGAATGCGAGGGAAACCTTGAGGACGTGGACTCCCTGCTGATGCAAAGCATCCGCCAGACCGATGAGGCCGGCATGCTGACGGATGACGGCGTGTATCTGCTGATGAACCAGGCGGGGGAGAAGGAACTGCCGATCATCCTCAAACGTCTGACCCGTTCCGGCTTGCACTGCTCCTACGTTCCGCAGACCCAAGAGGATGCCCTGCTTTCCGAAGCCCGATCGCATATCGCGCAAGCCGACGATGGGGGTGAAAGCTGATGGGGTCGACGACTATCGCCGCGTTGATCATCATCGCCGTGCATCTGCTGGTCTGCATGACGCTGTGTCTGCTGCACCACGTCGGAGTGCTGAAAGTCGATGGACTGCTGCTCCCGTTCATGGCGTTGATTCCCCTATGGGGGCCGTTGAGCGTGGCGCTCATGCATTCGCGTGCCGTGCTTCGTGGGGGACGACGGATTCCCGCCGGTCTGCAGGAACTGAAGGTCGAGGATCAGGAACAACGCAACATTCTTGTGGACGACCGTACGGATTACGCCAACACCGTGCCGTTGGAAGAGGCGCTGATCGTGGACAATCCACGGCAGCGTCGTAATCTGATGCTGTCCATTCTTAACGAGAATCCCGGCCAATACGCCAATCTGCTCTCCCAAGCCCGTCTGAACGAGGACGTGGAAGTCGTGCATTACGCGGCCACGGCCATGGCGCAGATCAGCGCGAAGGAAGACATCGCGTTGCAGCAACGCATGGAGGAATACGAGCGGAACCGCGATTCGGACGAGGCGCTCGACCGGTACCGTGAGGCGCTCGAACACTACTTGGAATCCTCCATGGAACAGGGGTATGCCAGAACGTTGCAGATGCGCCGATACGCCGACCTGCTCGCCGAACGGCTCAAACGGCATAACGACTACCGCACCGTATGCTCGTTGGCGAAGACGCAGATGGATCTCGGTTCGTTCGATGCCGCGTCTCGCACCATCGAAGCGGCGCTGTCCGTATGGCCGCGTCAAGGTGACGTCTGGTTGATGAAACTGCGATTGGAAGCCGCACGTCACGATGGCGAGGCGGTGCAACGCACCGTCCGGCACATCAAGGACGACCACATCTACCTTGGCGGCCGAGGCCACGACATCCTGCGATTCTGGCTCGGCGACAAGGAGGCTGGGCGCGCATGATACGTTCCGCATGGCGCATATGGAAGCGCTTCCGTTGGAAAAACCTGGTCCGCGTGTGGGCCGTATTCATGGCCATCGCCTTGGTGCTGTTGGCGCAAACCTTGGGCATCCACTACGGCGCGACGAAATTCACTTTGAAATACATGGCTCGTAACGAGGCCATTCCGGCCCAGAACGCCATCATGGGGCAGCGCGCCACGAACCTGATGCTCGTGGATAGTTCCCAGGATGGTGTGGACGAGGCCGAAACCATGATGAAACAGGTGCTGCTCGACATGAAAGTGCCGACCGCCACCGTGGATCTGGCCAAAACCGATCCCGACGACATCCCCTCATTGAATCGGTACCGCACCGTGCTGATCGTCATGCCGGAACTTGATTCGCTGGGGGATGAGCTGGTGTCCATCATGAGATGGGTTGAAGGCGGCGGCAACATGATGCTTGCCATGACGCCTGAAAAAACAGGCTATCTGGACGCGATCGGGCCTCAAATCGGCATCGAATCCTCCGCATACGACTACGTGATGACCAAAGGCATCAAGCCTGCCAGGGACTTTATGCTGGGTGGCGGGCACACCTACATGTTCAGTGGCCCGTTCAAATCGTCGTTGAGTCTGAACCTCAATGAGAAGGCCGCCGTCGAAGCGGTCAGTGCCAACGGCCATACGCCACTGATCTGGAGTGCCGATGTGCGTTCCGGACGAACCGTGACCTGCAATATCGGCATCTATGGCAAGGTGGTGCGCGGCTTCTATGCCTCCGCGTTCAGCCTGCTGGGTTCCGCCACGGCATACCCGGTCATCAACAGCGCCGCGTTCTATCTGGACGATTTTCCATCCCCGGTCCCCAGCGGAGACGCCACCTACATCAAACGCGACTACGGCATGAGCATCACCAACTTCTATTCGAAGGTCTGGTGGCCGGACCTGACCAAACTTGCGGAACGCTACGGTATTCGGTTCACCGGCGTGATGATCGAGAATTACGGGGACGATACGAAAGACGCTCCCGTACGGCAGAAGGACGAATCGCATTTCATCTATTTCGGCGGACTGCTGCTCAAACAGAACGGCGAAATCGGCTACCATGGCTACAACCATCAGCCGCTCGTACTGCCGAACACCGATTATGGCGACGAATACGCGTACCATCAGTGGCCGAATCGCAAAGCTGTCGTCGCCTCGCTGCGCGAGCTGATCGCATTCCAAAAGTCCGTGCTGCCGGCGGCCACAGCGTCGGTATATGTGCCGCCGTCCAACATCCTGTCCAAGGAAGGACGGCAGACAATCGGACGAGACGTGCCCGAAATCCGCACCATCGCCAGCACCTACCTGCCAAGCGACAGCAAACTTCCTTACGTGCAGGAATTCGGTGTGGCCGATGACGGCATCGTCGAGGCGCCGCGCATCGTCTCCGGCGGCATGGTGGGAGACGATTACATGCGGCTCGCCGCAGAATCCGAACTGAACATGCATTTCGTCAGCACCCACTTCATGCATCCGGACGACATGCTCGACCCTGACCGTGGAGCGAAAGAAGGCTGGGCGGTCTACAGAAAAGGCCTTGAGAACTATCTCGACTGGCTTGAAGCGTCCGCACCGTCCATCCGCATGCAGACAGGCACGGAATGCGCGTCCGCGGTGCAACGCTTTTCTGGACTGACTGTCAAGATGAGGGAATCCGCCAATGAGTGGGAATTCGACTTGGGCAATTTCAAGGACCAGGCTTGGCTGCTGCTCCGCGCGAACCATGGCACGCCCGGCAGAATCCAAGGCGGAAGCATGATCCGGATGACGGGGAATCTGTACCTCATCAAGGCCACGGACTCCACAGTGCACGTCGAACGCAAGGCTGGAGGCGCGGCATGAGAATCTGCCTGGTATTGGAAGGTTGCTACCCGTACGTGCATGGAGGCGTGTCCACATGGATGCACAGCTACATCACCGCCATGAAGGAACACGAGTTCGTGCTGTGGGTGATCGGCGCGAAAGCCAAGGACCGTGGCAAATTCGTGTACGACCTTCCATCCAACGTGGTGGAAGTGCATGAGGTGTTCCTCGACGACGCGTTGCGTCTGAGCGGTGAACATGCGAAAGTGATCTTCACCGACGAGGAAGTCAAGGCACTGCGTGAGCTGGTGAATCTGAGCGATCCCGACTGGGACGTACTGTTCAACCTGTTCCACAACAAAGGCGTGCATCCGCTGTCGTTCCTGCAAAGCAACGAATTCATCGACCTGTTTACGAAGATCTGCATGGAGGAATACCCGTACGTCGCCTACGCGGATGCGTTCCACACCGTGCGATCCATGCTGCTGCCGGTGCTGTACCTGATGACGGGAGAAGTGCCGAAAGCGCAGATCTACCATGCCATCTCCACCGGTTACGGCGGCCTGCTGGCATGCTTGGGCGGCAGTATCAACCACGCACCCGTATTACTAACCGAACATGGCATCTACACGCGCGAACGCGAGGAGGAGATTCTTTCCGCCGAATGGGTTGCGCCCGCGTTTCGGCAACGGTGGATCCGTTTCTTCGCCATGCTGTCACAGGAGATCTACCGTAGGGCATGGCGTGTGACCAGCCTGTTCGGCCGCGCTCGCCAGACCCAGATCGACATGGGCGCTCCGGCAAGCAAATGCCTGGTCATTCCCAACGGCATCCAATACGAACGGTTCTGCGACATTCCACTCAAGCCTGAGGACGGTTGGGTGGATATCGGCGCCGTGGTACGTCTGGCTCCCATCAAGGACGTGAAAACCCTCATCCACGCGTTCAGCGAACTGTCGAACCGCGTGGACAATGTCAGGCTGCACATCCTCGGTGGTGTGGACGACCAGGACTATGCCGACGAATGCTATGAGCTGGTGAAACAGCTTGAAGTGAAGAACCTTGAATTCACCGGACGCGTGAATGTGGTCGAATACATGCGCAAACTGGATTTCACGGTGCTGACCAGCATCTCCGAAGGCCAGCCTCTGTCGGTGTTGGAATCGTTCGCGGCGGCCCGCCCTTGCGTGACCACCGACGTGGGCTGCTGCCGTGAACTGCTGGAAGGCGAGGAAGGCGACGACCTCGGCGTGGCCGGCTTCTATGTGCCTCCGATGTACCGCGAGGGCCTTGCCCGCGCCATGGAACGCATGTGCGCGAGCCGCAAGCTGCGCGAAGCCATGGGCCAAGTGGGACGCGAACGCGTGAAAACCTACTATCGGCATGAGCGCATGCTTGACGAATACCGTGCGCTGTATCTCGATACCGCCGACCATTACGGGTTGGAGCACTGATATGGCGGGAATCGGATTCGAACTCAAGAAACTGTTCCACCGCAAGGGCCTGGTCGCCATGGTGCGCGCCTACGGTTATGCCGGTGTGATCTGCACCGGACCGATGCTGCTGGGCATCCTGCTGCAGTTCGGCGTGCTGGCGGTCAGCGGTTGGTGGCACGTGCCCCGCGCGGACCAGAATCTGCTGGTCTGCATGATCACGTACACGCTGCTCTCCTCATTGGTGTTGACCAGCTTCCTGTCCATGCCGGTGACGCGTTTCCTTGCGGACATGCTGTTCGAACATCATGAGGAGACCATTCTTCCATCGTTCTGGGGATCCACGACCCTCATGCTGGCGGTGGGTGCGGTGCTGTACGCGGTGTTCCTGCTGTTTTCCGGCGCGACCCTCATGCAGGGGTTACTCTGCCTATGGCTGTTCCTGGAAATGATCGTCAATTGGAATGCGATGAGCTATCTGACGGCCATCAAGGATTACCAAGGCATCATGTGGTCGTTCGTCGCGGCGGTGGTCGTGGCGTTCCTGTCCGCATGCGCGATGATGGCGCTGGGCCTGCCGCAGGTGGAAAGCCTGCTGGCCGCAGTGGCGTTCGGCTACGGCGTGATGATGGTCTGGGACGTGGTGCTGCTGCACCGGTATTTCCCGCAAAGCTCGGAAAGCCCGTGGACGTTCCTCGCATGGCTGGACCGGTTCCTGCCGCTTGCCCTGACGGGACTGCTGACCACCCTCGGCTTGTTCTCCCACTTGGTGATCACCTGGTGTGGTCCGCTTGGCGTGCATGTGAAGGGACTGTTCTACGGTGCCCCCTACTATGATGTGCCCGCGTTACTGGCGTTCCTGACGATTCTGATCACCACCGTGAATTTCGTGGTGTCGGTGGAAGTCAATTTCTATCCGAAATACCGTGCCTACTACGCGCTACTCAACGACGGCGGCACCGTGAAGGACATCGTGGTGGCCGAACGCGAGATGCTCGCCGTGCTCAACCGTGAGCTGTACTACACCGCGTTGAAGCAGCTGTTCGTCACCGCGGCGGTCATCTCGTTGGAAAAGATGGTGTTGGGCGTGCTGCCGCTCGGTTTCAACGATGGCATGCATGGTTATTTCCGTGTGCTGTGCGTCGGATACGCCCTGTACGCGGTCGGCAACACCATGCTGATGATTCTGCTGTATTTCACTGATTACTTCGGCGCGGTGTGCTGCGCCGCGATATTCGCCGGGTCGGCCACGGTCTTGACTGTCATTTCGCAGTTCGTTCCGGTCACGCTGATGGGATTCGGCTTCCTGCTGGGCGCGTCGGCGTTCCTGCTGGCCGCGGTCGTGCGATTGGCGGTGTTCACCGACAATCTGCCGTATCGTGTGCTCGGCGTGCAGCCGATTGTGGCGACCGAAAAGCGCGGATGGTTTACGAAACTGGGCGAAGCGTTGGACGAATTCGGCGAACGGCTGCATGGAACTTTCGGACGGAAGGAATCATGAGGGAAAGCGTGGAAAGCATGGAAAGGAACGGACGAATGACGATGGGTAATCGGCCGTGCGGCCGCAATGCCATATTCAAATGCGTGGCGATCATCGCCACGGTCGTGACGACGTTCTCCTGCGTCGCCTGCGGAAACGCTGCGGACAGTGGTTCCACGGCAGACAAATCGGCGGCGCAATCGCAAGGAAAGCATGAGAAAGTCAAGAAAAGCGCCACGCAGGGGCTTGACGGCGCGCATCTGCGTGACAACGACTCGCTGTACAAGGTGTATGACGACAGCGGTGTGGAAACCATGTATCTGACGGTCTCGCGCGGCAACAAGTCGGAAGGCACCGACCACAGTTGGAGCGAAATCAACCAGTATTCCGTGGATGATTACGCGGCCATGCGCACCAACCGGTACCAAGTCAACGGTCTGCTGCAGGTCGGCGACGAACAGGGGCCTGTATCCGGCGAACTCGGCTACGGTGAAAAAGCGCCGAACGCCACCGTGCAGGTGCGCGGCCAGTCGTCCAGTCTCAATAAGCAGAAGAACTACAAAATCGAGCTGAAAAGCGGCAAAGGCAAATGGCGCGGGCAGCGCACCATCGCATTGAACAAGCATATGGGCGAAGGGCTGCGATTCCGCAACAAGATGGCATACGACCTGATCCGCGGCATCGACCAGATGATGGGACTGCGCACGCAATTCGTGCACCTGTACGTCAAGGACGAAACCTCCGGTTCCAACTCCTTCGACGACTATGGCCTGTACACGCAAGTGGAGCAGCTCAACAAAAGCGCGCTCCAAGCGCACGGCCTCGACAAGAACGGCCAGCTGTACAAGGTCAACTACTTCGAATTCCAACGCGACGCGGACGTGATCAGACTCGCCGACGATCCCAAATACAATCTGTCGAAATTCGAGGAGAAGCTGGAGGTCAAAGGCAACAGCGACCATACCAAACTCATCGCCATGCTCAACCAGCTCAACGATTATTCGGTGCCGATGAGCAGCATCCTCGGCAAATATTTCGATACGGAAAATCTCGCATACTGGATGGCGTTCCAGCTGCTGACCGGCAACACCGACACGCAGAGCCGCAACATGTACCTGTACAGCCCTACGAATTCCGACACCTTCTATGTGCTGGACTGGGACAATGACGGCATGCTCATGCGCAAGGAGAACCAGCTGCGTAACACGTCCGAAGGTTCCAGCTGGGAACAGGGCGTCAGCAACTACTGGGGCAACGTGCTGTTCCGCCGCTGCCTGCAAACCAAGTCGTTCCGCGACGAACTCGACACGGCGGTGAAACGGGAATACAACTACATGAACGCCAATCGAATCAACGGCATGGTGAGCCACTACGAATCCATCACCAACCAGTACCTGTGGAAAACGCCGGATTCCACATACGAGCCGTTGACCCGCGCGCAGTATGACGTGGTGGCCGGGCAACTGCACGATGAGATCGAGCAGAACTACAAAACCTACCGGGAAAGCTACGACAAGCCCATGCCGTTCTTCATCGGCACGCCGCAAGCCGACAATGGCAAGCTCAAAATCAACTGGGACACCTCGTTCGACTTCCGAGGCGAGGGTCTGAGCTACGACATCACCGTGGCCAAGGACTATCTATGCAAGGACGTCGTCTTTAGCAAGACCAATCTGGCATTGCCTCAAATCGTGATGGACCTGCCGTCCGATGGACAGTATTTCGTTCGGGTGCGTGCGCGCAACACCTCCGGCAAGATGCAGGACGCCTTCGACTATTACGTCACGGAACATGGCAAGACGTACGGCACGAAATGCTTCTACATCAAGTCCGGCCAGGTCGTGGAGGACGACAATGGGCAGTGATGAGACCTCGACGTCGCTGCTGCGGCGAATCGGGCGGCGCGTCGGGCGGCGTATCGGCGAGGAGCTTGCCATGCCGCCACGCCGCTGCGAGGAACGTTACCGTCACGAGCTCAAATATCTGATTTCGTACGGTCAGAAGGCCGACCTGAACGTGCGCATGGCACCATTGCTCGACCATGACAGCCATGCCCGTGACGGCAGCTATACAATCCGCAGCCTGTATTTCGACGATTACTGGAACACCGCCTACCAAGAAAAAGTGGACGGCGTGCTGACACGTAAAAAATACCGCATCCGCATCTACGACTACAGCGACCGGGTGATCAAGCTGGAACGCAAGCGCAAAAGCGACAGTTGGATCTACAAGGAGGACGCGCCGCTCACGCACGAGCAGTTCGACCGGATACTGGCCGGCGACGTCGGATTCATGGAACACAGCGAGCATCAGCTGTGCCGGGAATTCTACGTGGAATACGTGAGCAATGTGCTGCGGCCTCGGGTGATCGTCGACTACGAACGCGAGCCATGGATCCTCGACGCCGGCACGGTGCGCGTCACGTTCGACATGGACGTGCGCGCCGCGGTCGACGGATTCGACATCTTCGACCGCACCCTGCCCACCCTGCCCGTGCTTGAGCCGGGCAAGCTGGTGATGGAGGTCAAATTCACCGAATTTCTGCCGCAGATCGTGCGTGACATTCTGCCAGGCAAGGCGCAGGAGATAACGGCCGCCTCGAAATACGTGCTGTGCTATGACAAAGCCTCGTATCTGTGGGGTTTCGACTACTGGCAGGAAGGCTGGAACGTGCCGAGCGTGTGACTTGAGCGCACCGGTCGGACGTATCGCGGAAGACCGAAAACAGACGGACGAAAACGCGCAGCCGAAAACATCGGCAATCGTAGAAAACGTAATAACCGAACAATCGCAAAAGAGAAAGCGAAACCATGAGCGTAAACGACATGATCAAGAAATCGGTGCTGAACTCCTTCAGCCAATACAACGTGCCCAAAATGGCGCTGGCCCTGCTGGTGGCGCTGCTGGTGGGCATCGTCATCTACTGCGTATACCGGCGGTTCTACACGGGCGTCGTGTATTCGCGCAGCTTCGCGGTGACGCTGGTGGGCATGTGCGTGCTCACCTGCATGGTCACATTGGCCATCAGCACGAACATCGTGATCTCGCTTGGTATGGTGGGCGCGTTGTCCATCGTGCGTTACCGTACCGCCGTGAAGGATCCGATGGACCTGCTGTACCTGTTCTGGGCCATCACGTCCGGCATCGCGGCCGGCGCGGGCATGTATCTGCTGGTGGTGGTCGCCGGCGCGGTGATGATCGGCATGCTCGCCCTGTTCTATTCGCATCAGGACAAGGGCCGCGTGTACATCGCGGTGATCCATTACGCTTCCGACGCGGTCGGGGACGACATCACGCGCGCGTTCGGCCGCACGAAGTTCTTCGTCAAATCCAAAACCATGCGTGGCGACCATGTGGAGATGGCCGTGGAAGTGTTCTGCGACGACAAGGACATGACGTTCGCCGAGCGGATTCGTGCCATCGAGGGTGTTGAGGACGTCACCCTGATACAGTACAACGGTGAATATCACGGATAGGACGTGGTGACAGGAAGGAATCTGTTTGGCTGACACACCGGAAATGGGCAGGACGCCGTCCACCGACGAGCTTGTGCCGGAGCTGACGTTCGACGAGATCGACCGTGCGTTCGACAACAACGAGTTCTGCTTCTACCTGCAGCCCAAATGCAATGCGGCTACGGGTGCCATCGTCGGTGCCGAGGCGCTGGTGCGTTGGAACCACCCCAAATATGGTGTGGTATCTCCGGGCAGGTTCGTTCCCATGCTGGAACAGGCCGGACAAATCTCCCGACTGGACGTGTTCGTATGGCGTTCCGTGGTCCGGATGCTGGCACGTTGGGAACGTGAGGGCCGCAATCTGGTGCCGATTTCCGTGAACGTCTCCATGGTGGACATCGACCAGATGGATGTGGCGGACACGCTCACCGGACTGCTGAACGAATACGATGTCGACGCTCGGCTGCTCCAAGCGGAAATCACCGAAAGCGCCGTGGCCAGGAACCTGTCCAAAGTGGAAAGCACCATCCGCAAGCTGCATGCGGACAACATCGCGGTGCTGATGGATGATTTCGGATCGGCGTATTCGTCGCTGAACATGCTCAAGGACATCAACGTCGATGTGATCAAACTTGACATGAAATTCATCGACCTCGATGAGGACAATGCCAGCAAAGGGCTGAAAATCGTCGAATCGGTGGTCAACATGGCCAGAAAGCTGCGACTGCTGGTCATCGCCGAAGGCGCACAGACCAAACAGCAGGTCGACCAGCTGCTGTCCGTGGGATGCCGGTACATCCAAGGGTATTACTTCCACGAACCGCTTCCGGTGGGACGGATGGAGAAGCTGTTGGCCGAACGTCCCGACGACCGGCATTTCTGGGATATGTCAAACGATTTCATGCATGGCAGCTATGTGCCCGTCAACGGCCGTACCATGCTTGAGACGTCCGCGCTCGCCGCCAGCACCTTCGAGATTCTGGCCAATGGCGTGGCGGAACTCTCCCGACTGAATGTGAAGACGGGCGAGTACCGCGCGGTCAAACGCGATGGCATACTGCCGACGCCGGAAACCGATGATTTCGAAACCTACGTGCAGACGCTGATCGCCGAACGCGTGGTGCATCCGGACGATGCCGACAGGTTCCGTGCTGATATGGATCTGGCTTCGCTCCGTTCGCTGCTGTTCTCGCAGAAATCCGCGTTCGGAGTGTACCGCAGTGAGGTGCTGGCCAGAACCGGCATAATCTCCTTCGCGGTGATTCCCTCACGTGAATGCTCCGAAAGCGATCCATGGGCCGTGGTGATGGTTGGCCGGAACCTGCCGATAGAGTCCTTTGTCCGGTTGAACGGCGAGGAGTACCGACGGGATTCATTGACGGGGCTGCTCAACCGCAACGCTTTCGACGATGATGTGGAATTCATCCAAGCCACCCATGACAAGCCGTTGACGGTGATGTACATAGATCTGATTGGCCTGCATGAGATCAATAATCATTTGGGTCATGCCAGAGGCGACGTGGTACTGTGCGAGCTTGCGGATGCGGCGCGCGCCTATTTCGGCGACGATAATATCTACCGCATCGGCGGCGACGAGTTCGTGATCATCAGTTTCGCCCATTCGATGGCGCAGAGCGCCCGACAGATGGGATATATGCGTCAGGAGCTGCTTGATCACGGTTGCGAGCTGTCCGTGGGCATGGCCGAATCCGATGACGGCGAGGATATTCCGGATCTGGTCAACCAGGCGGAAAACGAGATGCGCAAAGACAAGAAGCGCTACTACGCCAGCGGCAGCGGCAAAAGGCAGTTGCGCACGTTGAACAAGCAGCTTGAGGACATCCTGGTACGCAACAAAGACATGGAATCGTTGCTGCAGCATTTGAATACACGGTATTCGATCGCTTATGTGGTCAATCTGCGTGCCGATACGCAACGGCCGGTCGTGGTTCCCGGCTATGTGCAAAAAATGCTTGACAAACATGGCGGTTCCTTCCACGAGATGCTGCTCGACTATTGCGACAAATTGGTGGCGCCGGCCTACCGGGACGGCTTCCGCATGCTGTTCGACTATGATTACGTCCGCGACCGGATATGCAGGGAAGGCGCTATACGGTACGCCTATGTCAGAAACGACGGCGAACGGTTCCTGATTACGATTTTCCCCGACACCCATTCCGTGGACGAGGTCATGTGGGTGTTCGCCAAAGAAGACACGTCGTCCGAAGAATAGGATTTCGGGCATCGGACGGCATGCTGTCCGGTTTTGCCGGTGTTGTGGGATATTGACGAAAAAATTGTGTGTCGTGGGTGCTTCCTCGCATGGAAAAGGGCTTATGATGAAACCGTTGGCCGCGGCAATGGATGCCGTGGTCTTCGCTTGAACACACAGTCGCTTAAAGGAGAGCACTATGGTCTATCGCATGATTTTCAACCAGACCGCGTATTTCGGCCGCGGAGCCATCAAGGAGATTCCGGGCGTCGCCAGGTCCCATGGCTTCACCAAGGCGTTCATCGTCACCGATCCGGTGCTGCTGGAGACCGGCACCGTCAAGAAGGTCACCGACGTTCTTGACGAGGCGGGCATGCCGTATGAGGTGTTCGACAACGTCAAGCCGAATCCGCCGGTCGAGTGCATCCAGGATGGCGTCGCCAAGTTCGCAGCCTCCGGAGCCGACTTCCTGATCGGCCTGGGAGGTGGTTCCCCGCAGGATACCTGCAAGGGCATCGGCATCGTGACTGCCAATCCGGAATTCGCCGACGTGCTGTCCCTTGAAGGCGTGGCCGACACCAAGAACCCGTCCGTGCCGATTTTCGGTGTGCCGACCACCGCTGGCACCGCATCCGAAACGACCATCAACTATGTGATTACCGACACGGCCAACAAGCGCAAGTTCGTGGCCGTCGACCCGCACGACATCCCAATCGTCGCCTTCGTGGATCCGGACCTGACCGACTCCATGCCGCGCGGCCTCAAGGTGGCCACCGGACTCGACGCCCTGACCCACGCCATCGAAGGCTATATCACACCGGGCGCGTGGAGCCTGTCCGACTGCCTGTCCATGCAGACCATCCGCATGATCGCCAAGAACCTCGCCAAGAGCGCCGATGGAGACATTCCGGCCGGCGAACAGATGGCCTACGCCTCCTACATCACCGGCATGGCCTACTCCAACGTCGGCCTCGGTCTGGTGCACGGCATGGCCCACCCGCTGGGCGGCCGCCTCGGCGTGGCGCACGGTGTGGCCAACGGCATCCTGCTGGCCCCGGTCATGGAATACAACAAGGACTACACCGGCGAGAAGTACCGTGACATCGCCGACGCCTTCGGTATCGCCGACGCCTACACCGGCGACATCGAAACCGTGCGTGAAGAGGCCGTCCAGGCGGTGCACAAGCTCACCGTGGATCTGAAGAACCCGACCAAGATCTCCGAAGTTGGCGCCACCGAAGCCGACCTGGAGCCGCTGGCCCATGACGCCTTCCACGACGTGTGCACGCCGGGCAACCCGCGCCAGGCCACCCAGGAAGACATCCTCGCCATCTACAAGAGCCTGATGTAGGTCCGACTGCGGTAGGCGCAATCGCAAAACCGCAATCGTAAAAACAAAACGGACGGCATCGATCGCATGGTCGGTGTCGTCCGTTCGCTATCCGCGGAAAATACGCCGCGAATAATCGCTATACCTAATCGCTATTCCTCGTGCTTCTCGCTCCACTCCTCATCAGTGGGGGTGTCGTCATACAGCTCGTGGCCTTCCTGTTCGGCCAATTCCATCTGCTCGTTGATCCACGCGGCCTCGGCCGGATTGATATCAGCGGTGTTCAACACCTTCTGCCACACCGGATACAGCAGATGCATCACAGGATATAACGCGGTGATGAGGATTTCCGGCTTGTGCTTGCGGTAATGCTGCGGATGCGCGTTGAACGTGTTCTTGAAACGGCGCATATAGTTGAGGAACGATGCCGGAGACGTGTCCATACGACGTGCGCTGATGCCCGCGATCATCCGCGGACAATACACGGTCTTGAGATCCTTGCCCAACAGATGCAGCGAGATGTCGATGTCCTCATGCATCACATCCGCCTTGTCTTGGCAGACCTCGTCGGCGATTTCGCGCCAGGCGGTGGCGCGCAGGGCCATGTTGGAACCGAACAGCAGAGGTTGCCCATCATCGGCCCTATAAATACGTTTGCGGGTGGAATTGTCCCCGCGAAGCCCGAAATGACGGCTCGGCAAATCGTAATACATCACCGGACCGGTGGCGCCCATCGCATCCGGATCCTCGGTGAAAATGCCGGACACCACCTCCACCCAGTCCGGGCGGATCATGCAGTCGGCATCGAAACGGCCAAGAATATCGCCGGTGGCATGATTCAAACCATAATCACGCGTTGGAATCAGACCCTGCTCATCATCCTGATGCAGCAGCTTCACCGGCGCTTCCGGATGGTCCTTCATGAACTGCTCCACCACGGCAACGGTCGAATCAGTGGAACGGTTATCGACGACAATCACCTCATGAGGCATCACGGTCTGCCGGGTGGCGTTGAGCAGGCAATCGTTGATACGCTCCTGTTCATTCCAGGCGGGGATGACAATTGAAACGTTCAGCATGGTTTCAAGAATAGGTTCCAGCCCGTACACGGTGTCTGTCTACAATAAGGAGCCATGAGCGAACGCGAACAGCATATGGATACGGACAAGAGGACGGGAACGTCCGGACAGTGCGGCAATACCGACGAAATGCGTTGGGATCTCGGCACGCTGTTCCCTGCGAAAGGCGATCCACGCAGACCTCCGGAATGGCTGGGTCGCGCGCTGCTGTACATCGCCATCGCCATCGTGCTGCTCTCCTTCTGCTGGCGCAGTTGGGGCAAAATCGAATACCTCATCATCGACGTCGTCATCTCGCTGTTCCTGGCGCTCGCCGTGGAGCCGGTGGTGATTCCGCTGGTCAAGCATGGCTGGAAGCGTTCGTTCGCTTCGATTTTCGCGTTGCTGATGTTGGGTGTCCTGCTTTGCGTGATGTTCGGTCTGTTCGGCAATCTGTTCGTGCAGCAGGTCATCGCTTTGTGCAACGGTCTGCCGGCCCTCTACCAGCAGATCTGCGATTTCGTGGCGCAATACACGGATTTCAAGCTTCCTGAGATCAACAGTCTCGGCGGTGAGATTCTGAAGAACATCCAGACCTCGTGGGTCACGGATTTCGCGGGCACCGCCATCAGCACGGTGTCCGGATTCTTCAGCTTCCTGCTGAACCTCATGACGGTGATCATGACCACGTTCTACATTTCGGCGGCCGGCCCGAAGCTGCGCCGCGCGGCCTGCCAGTGGATGGCTCCCTCCGCGCAGCGCCGGTTCCTGTTCGTCTGGACCGTCAGCCAGACGCAGATCTCATCGTTCCTGTTCTCACGTGCCATCCTCGCCGTGCTCAACGCGTTCTTCACCTCGATCTGCCTGATGGCGTTGCACGTGCCGTATTGGATGCCGTTGGCGTTGTTCTGCGGCGTCGTATCGCAGTTCATCCCGATGCTCGGCACGTACATCGGCGGCGCGTTGCCGGTGCTGTTCGCCTGGGGCAGCTGTGGTTTGTGGCAGGCGATCGCCGTGGTGGCGTTCATCTGCGTCTACCAGCAGATCGAAAACCTGATCTTCGCGCCGAAGATCTCCCGCCGCACCATGGACGTCAACGATGCGGTCGCCTTCCTTGCCGTCCTGGCCTTCGGCTCGCTGTTCGGCGCGATCGGCGCGTTCCTGGCGCTGCCTATCGTCGCCTCGATCCAGACGATCGCCCGCACCTACACCAAGCGGTACGATCTGGTCGATTCGCCGCTGATGGACGATCCGGTTCCGGACAAGAAGTCGAAGCTGGTGGAAGGCGCCGAAGTCATCAGCGAGCACCTGCACGCCGTGCCGCGCGCCGTGCAGGGGTCGAGCGCGCATGTGCCGATTCCCGACGACGTGCGCTTCCTGCAGGAGCAGGCGTACAATATCACTCGGTCCGACGAGACCGGGGATGCCGACGAATCGCAGACCGTCGCCATTCCGAAGCACGTGTTGGACGGGGTCGATCGCAAGCCGCTGCGGGGAACCGCGGAAGCGGACGGAGCGCAGACGGAAGCCGGACCGCAGGTAGTGGACGGGTCGCAATCGCAGGGAACGGATGACAATCCGAGAAGTAGGTGGCGTTAATGGTATTGCTGAGCGTACTTGATGTCGTGCTGGTGGTTTTGGGCGGCGCCGGCATGCTCTACCAAGCGGTCTGCATCGTCATCTCGCTGTTCGCCAAGCCGATCAAGTTCCCCGAAGCGCCGATGAACAAACGGTACGCGGTGCTGATTTCCGCGCGAAACGAAGCGAACGTCATCGGCAACCTCATCGACTGTCTGCATTCGCAAACCTATCCGAGCGAGCTCATCGACATCTGGCTGGTGGCCGACAACTGCACCGACAACACCGCCGAAGTGGCCCGAAACATGGGATGCCACGTCATCGAACGATTCAACAAGGAGCAGGTCGGCAAAGGCTACGCGCTGACCTATCTGCTCGACCAGATGAACGAGTCGGGCGCATCCGACCCGTATGACGCCTTTTTCGTGTTCGATGCCGACAACAAACTCGACAAGCACTACATCGAGGAAATGAACAAGGGCTTCCAAGCCGGTTTCAAAATCCTCACCAGCTACCGCAATTCCGTGAACCTGTCCGACAATTGGGTGTCGTCCGGTTCCGCGTTGTGGTTCATCCGCGAATCGCGCTTCGTTTCCGCCTCCCGCATGTGGCTCGGCAACAGCTGCCACGTGGGCGGCACCGGCTTCATGTTCTCCCAGGAGATCATGCGTCGCAACAACGGCTGGAAATTCCACCTACTCACCGAGGATCTGGAATTCACCATGGACAGCGTGCTGCACGGCGACCGCATCGGCTACTGCGGCACCGCCATCCTGTACGACGAGCAGCCGGTCACCTTCGCGCAAAGCTGGCGTCAACGCCTGCGTTGGAGCAAGGGCTTCCTGCAGGTGTTCCGCTATTACGGACCGGCGTTGATCAAGCGCGCGGTCAGGGAACGTGATTTCTCCGCCGTCGATTTCACGCTGCTGCTGTGCCCGTTCACCGTGCTCGGCATCGCACGCGTGCTGTTGGGCATGCTGTTCGCCGCCTGCGGTTTCGTGACATGGCAAAGCCAGCTGAATTCGCTGACCGGCTGGACATCCGGCATTGTGATATCGGTGATCGGCATGATGGGACTCGCCGCATTGACCATCGTGGCGGAACGCGATCACGTGGGCGCCACCAACAAGGAGCTGCTCGCCTACGTGCTGGCCTTCCCGATCTACATGCTGAGCTATGTGCCGATTTCGTTCCAGGCGGTGTTCGCCAAGTCCGAATGGAAGCCGATCGAGCATAAGGGCTGAGGCTTGCCCGCGGCGGTGTGAACGGTCATGAGATGTTTCGTGGCGATCCATACGGTGCGGATGGTGAAAAGATGACGAAGAGAGGGTGTGGTTTGGCTATGGATGACGCTGGCGATTACCGCTATACGCGACGACGCCGAGCGATCACGGTGGCGGTTTCCGTCGTGGCCACCGTCGCACTGTGCGTCGGCTATGCAGTGGCCGACATGTGCGATGTCGCACCGGGCGTCCTCACATTGCGCCATGTCGAACATTCGACGGCCGCCGCTGCCGGCCGTTCGATCGAGGCGGCCGACGTGATCGCCGACATCGACGCTTCCAAGACCATCGATCCGGCCGCTGCGCGCGCGCTGACCGACGTGTTCCGAGCCTCAGCCGCCGGCTTCGGCGGCGAATTCTCCATCGCCATCGCCGACGCGTCGGGCAACGTGGTCGCGGAAAACAACATCGACGTGCCCCGCACGCCAGCATCCACCATGAAAACGTTGACGGCGTATGCGGCCGCCGTCGAACTCGACATGGGCAAGACCCTGGACACGCAGACCTATCTGGAACAGTCCCAGGACGGCACCGCGCGGCTGGTGCTCAAAGGCAACGGCGACATGCTGTTGGGAGCCGGAGCGTCCGACGCGAACCACATCAACGGACGTGCCGGATTGGGCACGCTTGCCGGGCGGACCGCACAGGCGTTGCGGCAGCGTGGCATCACCTCCGTGACATTGGCTTATGACGACACACTGTTCGGCAACGACCGCTGGCCGCAAGGCATCGCCGAACTCGACACGGACCACCTGTACTACGCCCCGACAGCTTCCATGGCCGTGGACGGCGGCAGGAATTGGAACGGGACAGGTCCGGCCAATCCTGATGTGTTCTCGGCGTATCCGGCATTGAGCATGCAGCCGGCGCGTGACGCGGCGCTGGTGTTCCAGCAGCGGCTGGCCGAACAGGGCATCACGGTTCAGGGATTTGTATCGCAAGGCACGGTTGCGGGGGCATCCCATCCGCTTGCCTCCGTGCGTTCGGCGTCGTTGAACGAGATTATGGCATTCACCATGCGGCATTCCGACAATTCGCTCGCCGAGGAATTCGGCAGGCTGCTGGCGTTGCAGGTCGGCGCGGACAATTCGCCGGCTGGCGCGGTACAGGCTGTGAAAAGCGTGCTGGAGCGCAAAGGCATCACTACGACCGGGCTCGACATGCGCAATTGTTCGGGACTTACGGAGGATTCGAAACTGACGGCGCGCACCCTGCTCGAAGTGCAACTGCGCAATCTGGCTGCGGGATCGGGGGCGGCCGCAGCCGAAGGAATGTCCGTCATGGGCTTCGTCGGCACCGCTGAGAGCCGTCTGAACGATGCTGACGAAGCGGGGCTGATCCGTGTGAAAACCGGCAGTCTGGGCGACGTGACCTCCATGACCGGCAATGTGTCGCGGTTGAACGGCGGAGCGTTGACCTTCGCGGTGATCGTCAACAATCCCACCGATTTCGCGGCGGCGAAGGCGGCCATCGACACATTCGTGGCCGGTCTGCCGAAGCTGTGAACGGCCACGTGTGAATCTTCCCAGCGGATATTCAGCATATAGCCAGAAACACGTCATTCGCATGTGCCAAGATGGTGGGCATGCGAATCGCTGACGTACAAGAAGACATTGATCACGAGCTGATCAGCAAAGAAGAGATCTCCGACATCATCAACCGTGCCGCGGCACAAGCCAGTGAAGACTATCGTGGCAAGAACCCGCTGCTGGTCTGCGTGCTCAAGGGAGCCGTGAACACGCTTGCGGCGTTCTCCCAGGCCATGAGCATTCCGGTCCAAATGGATTTCATGAGCCTGTCGAGCTACGGTTCCGGCACGGAGTCGAGCGGCAAGATCACGGTTCGTCAGGATCTGTCCACGGATGTGCGAGGACGCCATGTGCTGATCGTTGAGGACATCATCGATTCGGGCATCACCCTGGCTTGGCTGGTCGACGAGCTCAAGCGCCGTGGAGCGGCTTCCGTGGAAATTTTTGCGCTTCTGGAGAAGCCGGCACGTCGCAAGGTCAATGTTGATGTGAAATACAAGGGACGTGAGATTCCCGATGAATTCGTGGTCGGTTTCGGCTTGGATTACGACGAGTACTACCGCAACCTCGATTCGATCGCGGTGCTGAAGCCGTCAGTCTATGAAGGAGGTCAGGCATGAGTTTCCCTGGTCCGAACCAGCCGCCAAGCAATGGCGGCGGCAACAAGCCCAACGGGGGCAATAACCCGTTCACCAATCCGTTTAGCCGCAACAATGACGGCAAGAACGGTGGCAGCGGGGCGAACGGCAACAAGTCCAACGGCCCCCGTCCGTTCTGGCAGTCGCCGTGGCTGTGGGTTGTGGTCGTGGCATTGCTTGCCGTGACCATGTTCCAGCTTTTCGCCGGTGCGGGCTCGCAGACCATCGACACCAAGGATGGCATGCAGATCCTCAACGGCAACACCGTCGAGTATGCGACGATCGTGGACAACACCCAGCAGGTCAAGCTCAAGCTGTCGAGCGATTACTCCGCCACCGACCCGGACACCGGACGTACGAAGAACTACGGCAAGAACGTGCAGTTCTACTACACGTATGCGCAGTCCGCGGCCGTGGTCAAGGCCGTGCAGAAGGCCGATCCGGCCAAGGGCTGGACCGCGTCCATGCAGCAGACCAGCATTTGGACCTACCTGCTCACCTCGCTGTTGCCGTTCCTGATCATCTTCGGCCTGTTCTGGTTCCTGATGAGCCGTATGGGCGGTGCCGCCGGCGGCATGTTCGGCATGGGCGGCAAGAAGAACAGCGGCAAACTGCTCGACGGCCAGACCCCGACCACCAAGTTCTCCGACGTGGCCGGCGAAGACGCTGCCGTGCAGGAGGTCGAGGAAATCAAGGACTTCCTCAAGGACCCGTCCCGTTACAAGGCTTTGGGCGCCCGCATTCCGCGCGGCGTGCTGCTGTACGGCCCTCCAGGCACCGGTAAGACGCTGCTGGCGCGCGCCATCGCAGGCGAGGCCGGCGTGCCGTTCTACTCCATGGCCGGCTCCGACTTCGTGGAGATGTTCGTGGGCCTTGGCGCCTCCCGTGTGCGTGACCTGTTCGATGAGGCCAAGAAGAACGCTCCGGCCATCATCTTCATCGATGAGATTGACGCTGTCGGCCGCAAGCGTGGCGGTTCCGGCATGAGCGGTGGCCACGACGAACGCGAGCAGACGCTGAACCAGCTGCTCGTCGAGATGGACGGCTTCGACAACGATACGAACCTCATCATCATCGCTGCGACCAACCGTCCGGATGTGCTCGATCCGGCATTGCTGCGCCCGGGTCGTTTCGACCGTCAGGTGGCCGTCGAAGCACCTGATTTGGAAGGCCGCGAGGCGATTCTGAAGGTACACGCCAAGGGCAAGCCGTTCGTGCCGGACGTCGACCTGCATATGATCGCCGTGCGCACGCCGGGCTTCACCGGCGCCGACCTTGCCAACGTGTTGAACGAAGCCGCGTTGCTGTGCGCCCGTGCCGGCGCCCAGCTCATCGACAACCGCGCCATCGACGAGGCCATCGACCGTGTTCAGGCCGGTCCGAAGCGTCGTTCCAAGGGCATGGCTCTCGACGAGCTGCGCAACACCGCATATCACGAGGGTGGCCATGCGCTGGTCGCGGCCGCCATGAACGACACCGATCCGGTGACCAAGGTGACGATTCTGCCGCGCGGCCGTGCACTGGGCTACACCGCGGTCATGCCAACCGAGGACCGTTACTCCATGTCCCGCAACCAGCTGCTCGATCAGATGGCGTACGCCATGGGCGGCCGTACCGCCGAAGAGGTCGTGTTCCACGACCCGACCACCGGTGCTTCCAACGATATCGAAAAGGCCACGAACATCGCGCGTCAGATGGTGCTCGACTACGGCTTCTCCGAGAAGCTTGGCGCCATCAAGTGGTCCGACGACGAGCAAAGCGATCTCGGCGCGCTCACCTACAAGTACTCCGCGCGAACCGCCGAAATCATCGACGAGGAAGTGCTCAAGCTTGTGGAGACCGCGCATACCGAAGCATGGAACGTCATTAACGAGAACCGCGACATCCTCGACGAGCTGGTACGTCAGCTGCTCGTCAAGGAAACGCTCAACGAGAAGGAGCTTGCCGCCATCTTCGCCAACATCAAGAAGGCGCCGAAGCGCGAGGTCTGGTTGAGCGACGAGAAGCGTCCCGATTCCGACATTCCGCCGGTCCCGATTCCCGACAAGCTGAAGAAAAGCGCAGGATTGACCAACTGATGAGCGATACCGATTTCGATACCCTCTTCGACGACAAGGCCCGTGCCGCTCATGCGGCCGGGCCTGTCGGCTATGACGAGGAAGGCGTGCGCCAGGCCGTGCGCCTGTTCTTGAAGGCCATCGGCGAGGACCCCGAACGTGAGGGTCTGCTGGACACGCCGGACCGTATCGGGCGCGCGTGCAAGGAGCTGTTCGCCGGCCTCGGACACGGGCCAGAGGAAGTGCTGAAAACCCGTTTCAAGGTGGACACCGACGAAATGGTGCTGGTGCGCGACATTGAGCTGTTCTCCGTCTGCGAGCATCATCTGTTGCCGTTCCATGGCGTGGCCCACGTCGGCTACATCCCGCAGAACGGCCAAGTGGCGGGCTTAAGCAAACTGGCACGGTTGGTGGAACTGTACGCACGCCGTCCGCAGGTGCAGGAGCGGCTCACCCAGCAGGTGGCCGACGCGTTGATGGAAGGCATCGACGCGCGTGGCGTGATCGTGGTCACCGAATGCGACCACATGTGCATGGCCATGCGTGGCGTCAAGAAGGCGCAGTCCCGTACCGTCACCTCGGCGGTGCGAGGATGCATGCGCGACGCGGCCACGCGGACCGAGGCGATGAGCCTGATTCTGTCGAACCATTCGTAAGTGCGCTTTACCGGGCGGAATCGGACAGAACCGAACGGAAGAACGGAATGAATGAAGGAAGAAAACCGATGGCGATTGATATGAAGGCGATTCATGATAGCCAGAGCACGTTGGTGATGGGCGTGCTCAACATCACGGAGGATTCCTTCTCCGACGGCGGCCTCTGGCTTGCTCCGGAGGCGGCCAAAGCCCATGGCGAGGCGATGATGAAAGCCGGTGCCGACATCATCGACATCGGAGCGGAATCCACCCGTCCGGGAGCCAAACGCGTCAGCGAAGCCGACGAGAAGGCCCGTGTGCTGGGCGCTGTGGACGCGCTGATTCCCGAAGGGGCGGTGCTGTCCATCGACACCACGCGCGCTTCGGTGGCGTTGGCCGCGCTCGAACATGGCGCGCAGATCATCAACGACGTGTCCGGCGGCCAGTTGGACCGCGAACTGCCGCATGTGGTGGCCGACCATTCCGACTGCCTGTACATCGTGCAGCATTGGCGTGGCTGGCTTGCCGGCGCCGCGGGCAATGTGCCGGACGCCGACACCTCCCGCTACGAGCATGGCGTGGTGAATGACGTGCATGACGAGCTGATGCGTCAGGTGGATGCGGTGCTTGAAGCCGGGGTGCGGGCCGAACAGGTCATCATCGACCCGGGCCTGGGCTTCTCCAAGCCGGGCGTGGAACATAACCTGCCGATTCTGGCGGCGCTTGACCGGTTCAACGCGGCTGGCTATCCGGTGCTGATCGGCGCGTCCCGCAAACGTTTCGTCGGCTCGCTGCTTGCCGGCGCCGGTGTGACCGAGCCGGACATGGCCTCAAAAGACAACGCCACCGCGGCCATCAGCGCCCTGTGCGCGGAACATGGCGTGTGGGCCGTGCGCGTGCATGACGTGGCGAAAAGCCGCGACGCGGTCGCCGTCGGCAACGCATGGCGCGAGTATGCGAACGCGTGACCGTGCGAATCGCAGATAGTCACAACATCGCAATCGCGGAAATAATAGGAATACGGAACGTAGGAACGGCAAAGGAAGGCTGGTATGGATCAGATTCGACTGACGGGAATCCGCGCGACGGGCAAACATGGCGTGCTCGACTTCGAGCATGAGCGGGCCCAGACCTTCGTGGTGGACGCCACGCTGTTCCTCGACCTCGCTGCCGCCGGCCGTTCCGACGATCTGAACGACACCGTCGACTATGGTGCGATCGCCAAAGGCATCGTGGCCATCATCGAAGGCGAACACGTCGATTTGATTGAAAAGCTGGCCAATCGTATCGTCGGCATGATTCTCGGCTTTCCGGCCGTGTGCCGCACGCAGGTCACCGTGCATAAGCCGAATGCGCCGATCACCGTGCCGTTCGACGATGTCAGCGTGACCGTGGAACGTTCCCGTGAAACAGTTGACAGTCCATCGCGTGAGCGGTCGTCGGAACATGGGCAGGTGCATCATGCCATCATCGCCATGGGAGGCAATCAGGGCGATGTGACCGCCACCTTGCGTGACGCCGTTCGGTGCATTGATGGGCTTCCCTCCACGCAGGTGACGGGGGTGTCGCCGCTCTATCGGACCGACGCATGGGGCATGCCGGAAGGTACTGCGGAATTCCGCAATGCGGTCGTGTCCGTGGATACCAGGCTTTCGGCCGCCGAACTGCTGGCCGGTTTGCAGCGCATCGAAGCCTCGCATGGTCGCGTGCGCACCGACCATTGGACGTCGCGCACGCTCGATTTGGACATCATCGACTTTGACGGGCAGGAAAGCGCCGACCCCGACCTGACGTTGCCGCATCCGCGCGCATGGCAGCGGGCTTTCGTATTGGGGCCGTGGCTTGCGCTTGAACCGGACGCAGAACTCGGGGGAGCGCACGCCGGTTCCGTGGCGCAACTGCTGCACGAAACGTCCGACCGCGACCATATCGATGAGATCGCGGACGATTGGATGGTTGCCGGAGCTCAGGATCCCATAGTTCGCGATTCCGACATTGGGACGTCTGCAGATGACGTTGATGCGATTGACGATGCCGATTCTGTTGAATCCATTGATTCCATTGAACTTCCGGAAGGTACGGCGGCCTCCAAAGCAGCCGCTGCGGCCGCGGCGAAACCGGGACCGGCATCCCGTCGAGCGGTCATTTCCCTGGATAGCGTTTCAACTGATGCGGAACACCAGTTCCGTCAGGCGATCGTGGCCATCGACGCGCTTCCCGGCAACCAGGTGGAAGGTATTTCGCCGCTGTACCATGTCAGCCAGGTCGACGACTATCCGGACAAAATGGCCGCCGTCATGCAGATTTCCACGCGCATGGACGCGCGTGAGCTTATCGGTGCGTTGGAATCGGTGTCATCCTCCATTTCGGATGACCTCGACCTCGACCTTGTGGACATGGAAGGCGTGGTCCGCAACGAACCTGATTGCATGGTGCCGTGGCCGTCCGCACGTGAGCATGCGGCCGTGCTCGCCCCATGGTTCGACATGGATCCGGACGCGAAACTCGGCAGGGATCCGGTCGCGTTCCTGCTGGCGATGGCTCCGGACGCCGCGCAAGTGGGCATGCTGACCGACAATTGGATTATCGGAGACACGCTATGAGAGCACGCAGAACCCCTTGGTGGTCATTCGTCCTTGCGGCCGCGCTTGGCGTGCTGGCCGGCATGGGATTGGCGAAATACGGCGAGATTTCAGGCCTGCCGTTGGTTGGCGCACCCTGGATCGTGCCGGTGGTGCTGGCCGTGTTGGGCGGTGTGGTGCTGTACATGGCTCTGCAGATTCATAAATACACGACCAAAGATCCCGTCAAACGCGCGCAGCTCAAGCCATTGGACCCGCAGAAGGCGTTCGGCACGCTGGTGGCCTGCAAAGCGCTCGGACTTGCGGGCGCGGCGTTGGCCGGCTGGTACGGTGGGCAGATCATCATGAGTCTGCCGCATGGTGAGGCGGAATTCTATAGCCAAGCCATCATCGAATGCGTGGTGGCCTGCGTGGTATGCGTCGCCGACATGATCGTCGGCATCGTGGGGGAGTGGCTGTGCCGCATCCCGCCTATCGACGGGCCGGAAAGTCCGGCCGTGAAAAAGGCCGCACAGCGCAATCGCTATGCGGCCGCCGCCACGAAGGCGTCTACAAAATCGGCTACGAATCCTGCCACGAAATCGAAAGTCTGAACGTCAGACCTTCTTTAACTCCGTCTCAGTCCTTCTTCGGCACGCGGAACATCGCTTCCTGCGCCATGCAGGCCACCAGCTCGCCATCCTGTGTGTAGACCTTCGCTTGGCCCAAGCCGCGTCCGTGCGCCGCGGTCGGCGTGTCTTGCACGTACAGATGCCACTGGTTGATGTCGATGTCGCGGTACCACCACATCGAATGGTCGATGGACGCATACGAAATGCCCGGCGTGGCGATGCTTAAGCCAGCACGGCGCAGAATCGGCTCCAGCATGATCTGGTCGCAGCCCATCGCCAGCATCGCACGATGCATGACCTGCGGCACGTCCACCTTGCCGTCGGCCTTCATCCACACCATCTGCTTGCCGGAATCCTCGCTGGCGCTCTTCTTGTCGGCGCCAAGCATGATGGTGTGCGTCACATGGCGAATATCGAACGGCGACTTCTCCGCATAATACTTGGCGAACGGCGACTGTTCCGCATACGGCTCCATCAGTTGCTTCGCGCTGGTCAGGCTGTCGGGATCGGGAATGTTCTCAGGCATCGGGTCGGCGAATTCGATGCCTTCCTGGTCATGTTCCTGGAAGCTGGCGATTGCCGTCAAAATCGAGCCCTGCGCCTGCGTGACATTCACGCGACGGGCGGAGAAGGAACGTCCGTCACGCAGATTTTCCACGTCGAACAGCAGATCCTGACGGATATCGCCGGCCGAAATGAAATAGCCGTGGATGGAATTCGGCAGACGGGACGGAGCGACGGTTCTCGACGCGGCCATCAGCGACTGCGCGATGACCTGTCCGCCGTAGACTCGGCCAGTGGGGAAGTACAGGCTTTCGCCGTTGATATACGTATGGTTGCGATAGTTTGAGGGCGTGCCCAGCTGGAGCACCTTTGCCAGTCGTTGCAGCGGCGTCATGTCTGTCTGCGTCATGATGGCCTCGATTCCTTCCGCGTGTGGATAGCTCTTTATGCTGGCATCGAGTCTATCCATACGTAGTAAATTTCGTCGGATTGTTTTGTAACGAGTACGTGAGAAGAATGAACGGTTGGTTAGCGGCAAACGGTTGACGTATGGCAAAGCGCCACCGCTCGTAATGAAGGGTGGCGCTTTGCTGAAATCTGCGCTTAACGCGACTTGATTGGATCTGTCTGCCTTTAGCGGGTCAGCTTGCGGTGCAGGCGGTGCGGGCGGGCCGCATCCTCGCCGAGACGGGCGATGCGGTTCTCCTGATAGGCCTGGAAGTTGCCTTCGAACCAGTACCAGTTGGCCGGATTCTCGTCGGTGCCCTCCCATGCGAGGATGTGCGTGGCCACACGGTCGAGGAACCAACGGTCGTGGGAGATCACCACGGCGCAGCCCGGGAAGGCGAGCAGCGCGTTTTCGAGGGATTCCAGGGTTTCGACGTCAAGGTCGTTGGTCGGTTCGTCGAGCAGCAGCAGGTTGCCGCCCTGCTTCAGGGTCAGCGCCAGGTTCAGACGGTTGCGTTCGCCGCCGGACAGCACGCCCACCAGCTTCTGCTGGTCGGAACCCTTGAAGCCGAAGGACGCCACGTAGGCGCGGGTCGGCACTTCCACGCCGGCCACCTCGATGAAGTCGAGTCCGTCGGACACGGCCTCCCACAGGTTCTTGTTCGGGTCAAGGCCGGCACGGTTCTGGTCGACGTAGCTGATCTTCACGGTGTCGCCGATCTTGAGCGAACCGGAGGTCAACGGCTCCAGGCCGACGATGGTCTTGAACAGGGTGGACTTGCCTACGCCGTTCGGGCCGATCACGCCGACGATGCCGTTACGCGGCAGGGTGAAGCTCAAGTCGTCGATGAGCACGCGGTCGCCGAACGCCTTGTGGATATGCTCGGCTTCCAGCACGGTGGAACCCAAACGCGGGCCGGCCGGAATCTGGATTTCGGAGAAGTCGAGCTTCTTGTTGTTGCGTGCCTCCTGCTCCATCTGGTCGTAACGTTCCAGACGGGCCTTGTTCTTGGCCTGACGGGCCTTCGGCGAGGAACGCACCCAGTCGAGCTCGCTCTTCAGGCGCTTGGCGAGCTTGGCGTCCTTGGCGCCCTGGATCTCCATACGCTTGGCCTTGGTCTCCAAGTAGGTGGAGTAGTTGCCCTTGTATGGATACAGGTGGCCGCGATCCACTTCGCAGATCCACTCCGCCACATTGTCCATGAAGTAACGATCGTGGGTGACGGCGATGACGGCGCCCTTGTACTGGTGCAGGAACTGCTCCAGCCACAGAATCGATTCGGCGTCCAAATGGTTGGTGGGCTCGTCGAGCAGCAGCAGATCCGGAGCCTCAAGCAACAGCTTGCACAGTGCCACACGACGGCGCTCGCCACCGGAGCACACGCTCACCGGCGTATCCGGATCCGGGCACTGCAGAGCGTCCATGGCCTGCTCGAGCTGGGAGTCGAGATCCCAACCGTTGGCCGCGTCGATATCGTTCTGCAGCTTGCCCATTTCTTCCATCAGCGCGTCGAAATCGGCGTCCGGATTGGCCATTTCCTCGCCAATCTGGTTGAAACGCGCCACCTTTTCGGCGATCGGGCCGAATGCCATCTTGATGTTCTCGCCGACGGTCTTGGTGTCATCCAGCGGCGGTTCCTGCTGCAGAATGCCGACGGTGAAACCAGGGGTCAGGTAGGCTTCGCCGTTGGAAACGGTGTCGAGGCCGGCCATGATCTTCAGCAGCGTGGACTTACCCATGCCGTTCGGGCCGACGACGCCGATCTTCGCGCCCGGCAGGAAGCTCAGGGTCACATCGTCAAGAATCACTCGGTCGCCGTAAGCCTTGCGGGCCTTGATCATCTGGTAAATAAACTCAGCCAATGTTGTGTTCCATCCTTAAGAAACGTTGGAATTCCAGCGTTTTGCGTATGTCGGTCGACGGAAAATCGCACTTGTTCGCCGTGCTGTGGCGCGTTGCCGGCGCGACTGGTTGCGGACGAATCGCAAGTCTGCTGCGAACTCATCGAAGCCAAGTGTTTTCGGACCGTGTCCATACGCAAAGTACCATCGCCGATTATCCCATATCCCGTCTACACAGAGTGGCGGTTACTCGTAGGAGGCATGGGCGCCATTCGACGAAGGACGATCCGGCATGTTCGATAATCCGACTTTGGCGAAAATCAGCGAAACCCATGGCAAGTCGGTCGCCTAGGTGATTCTGCGCTGGCTGGTGCAGCGGAACATCGTGGCGTTGCCCAAGTCCACGCATCGGGAACGAATGGAACAGAACATCGATGTATTCGACTTCACGCTGAGTGATGAGGAGATGGCGGCCGTCACCGCGCTGGATACCAAGACCAGCCTGTTCTTCCGCCATGATACCCCGGAGGCCGTCGATATGTTCGTTGGTTTCATCAAGGAACGCGCGGGACGGGAATGACGCTGACATACTGAGAAAAAGGAAGTCCCGATGTTGCCCCCCGTAGGTGCTGCGGCGGCGATTTTCCTTGGTTTTTCCGCGCTTTTCGAGTGCGAGGGTGGTGGGTTGGCTGTTTTCGGCGGGCGGCTATTGATTGGTGGGCGGCAGGCCGACGATCAAATGATCACGCCATCGCAGTGGTCGATCTCGTGTTGGATGATCTGCGCGGTGAAACCGGTGAACGCTGCGTGGCGCTCGCGGAATTTCCGATCCATATAATCCACTTCGATGCGCTGGTATCGGACGGTGCGGCGCTCGCCCTGGAGCGAGAGGCAACCTTCCGCCGTATCGAACGCGCCGTCTTCGGCGGTGATGTGTGGATTGAACATCACGAAAATGCGGCCGCCGAAATCCTCATCCACAAAAGCGATGATGCGCTTGGGAACGCCGATCATATTGGCCGCCATGCCCACGCAACCATTGCGATGCGCGTCCAACGTGTCTTTCAGGTCCTGTGCCACGGCCAGATCCTCTTCGGTGTTCTCGGCTGCGGCGGACGGCTGGCTCAAAAATGGGATGGACGTCATGATCTCACGCTGCATGTGATTCCTCTCGTTGGATGTTGCCGGTCTGCCAATATTGTAGCTTCGCATGGCTGCGAGACGGACGGCTGGGCGAACCTGTCCATTCCCTGACCGTTCGCGTCGGCTTCGGGATGTGAGGCACAACGTGTGCGGCTTGGACTGGTGCAATATGCTTGGGGTCATGGAAGACATGTTGCAATACCGCGAATATATGGCGCAGGCTCTTGAACTGGCCCGCAAGGGTGCGGGATGGGTGGACCCGAATCCGCTGGTAGGCGCGGTGGTGGTACGTGATGGCGAGGTTCTCGCCACCGGATACCATGACCGGTATCGTGGCCCGCATGCGGAGCGTATGGCGTTCGACTATGCCGACGCGCACGGCATCGATCTGACTGGCGCCACGGTCATCGACACGCTTGAACCCTGCTGCCATGTCGGATCGCAGCCGGCGTGCACTGCCTTGATTCTGGCGCACGGCATCGCACGCGTGGTGGTCGGATCGGTTGACCCGAACCCGATTGTGGCGGGCAAAGGCCTTCGCATCCTTGAGGAAGCGGGCGTCGAAGTGGTTCGCGACGTGATGCGGGAGGAATGCGACGCCATCAATCGTCATTTCTTCCACTGCATCACCACGGGAAAGCCGTACATTGTGGACGGCAGAAGGCGTGCGGGTGAATCGGACTCTGAGTATGCGGTCCGTCGGCGCGAACTATATGCCACATATGCGGCGGTGCTTGCCGGAACTGAATCGGACGTTCCTGACGAGTCTTTCGCGCATTTCAACGGACCGGTCCAAGCCGTCGGCGCAGACGAAGTGGTGATTGGCGGCCACAGGCCGTTACTCCTGGAGGCCGGCGCGCTCGCCTGCACGGATCCAGACGAATGGCTGCGTGAGCTGGGCAAGCGCAAGATCGACGGCCTCATCGTGGAAAGCGACGAAGCATTCGAGCGGTTGTCCATGGCTTGCCAAAAAGACTGAAGCGCCATTCGTGCGTTGTTGGCCGTGTATCTCGCTTATAGATGGCGGATTCGTCTGCTTGTCCAGTGCTATCTCGCTTATAGGTGGCGGATGAATTTTGCGAAGAGGTCTTAGAGGGTGTAAATCATACCCTCTAAGACCTTAATGACGTAGAGGCGCCGCCATCTATAAGCGAAATAGCATCGGGCGGCTTTCCGATTCCGCCATCTATAAGCGAGATACGTGAGACTGATATGTCCAGCACCCAGCAAGCATAGTGGCGAGCACATGGTCGGGCATGGCGCGCATGGCCTCAGGGGACTCAAGCTCACTCGGATCGCAATCCAGCAGCACTAGGTCTGCCGCATCTCCAGCTTGCAACGTCGTACGCCCCAGGGCGGTGGACGAAGCGAGAGCGGTTTCGAAATCCAGACATTGCTCAGACTGGAAAGGCTCTCGATCGGAACTCTCCGTGCCGAACACCGCTGCGGAAATGGCCAGCCACGGATCCAACGGCGCGACCGGCGCGTCCGAGCCCATAAGCAGTTTGGTTCCAGACTTGTGCAAACTGTTGAACGCGTAGGGAATTCCGGCGGGATTGCCCCAGAATCGTGTGATGACGTCACGGTCGTCCATGGCGTGCTGTGGCTGGATGCTCGCGGCAAGTCCCAATTGCGCAAGACGTGGAATGTCGCGTTCCTTGAGCATTTGGGCATGCTCGATGGAGCCGTGCGCGTGGGTACGTTCCGCGCAGTCGAGCACGATGGTGTTCGCTTCGTCGCCGATGGCATGACAGGCGATGTCGAAGCCATGTTCGGCGGCGAGCCGCATATACGATTCGATTTGCTCGGGGGTGTAGCTCAGCGTGCCGTAGGTTTCCGGCGTAATGCCCGAATACGGTGTGGAGCAGTAGGCGGATCGGGTGTTGAGCGAGCCGTCGGAAATCATCTTCATCGCACCGACATGGCCCAAGCCATGGCTTCCGGGAAGTTCGTCGCCGGTATGCCAGCCGTCGTCGATGGCTTGCTGAAGTCGTTCGGGGTAAACGCCGGCTTCGATGCGCAATCCGTTAAGCCCCTGCTTGAAGCGGTCAATCCACGTGTCGATGTTCTCGGCCATCTCATAGTCGCGCACGCCGACCACGCCTTTGCCGGCGGCGTCCTGTTCCGCGTTGCGCAGCAATCGCATCAGCTCGTCAGCCGCACCGGGGCCTTTGTCCAGCTTGCAGTAAGCGTCGAACCATTCAAGCTCGCCGACGAGTCCCGACTCGCCTACATGCACGCCGAGCTTACGAGCCGCGGCTGAATTCACCCAGCCGCAATGCATGTCTGCGCTTGACAGCGCCACGGGCTGGTCGCCCGACACCGCGTCGATCGCAGCCAATGTCGGTTGGGCATCATCGGCCCACAGGGAGTGTCTGAACCGCATGCCGACCACGTACTGGTCCGGGTCGAGCGTGCCGGATTCGCGGCGTTCCTCCAAGTGCTCGCGTAGCAGGCTCATTGCCTCATCGGCGCTGCGGGCATCAATCAGATCAAGCCGCCCCAGCGTGTACGACCACTGCGTGAAGTGCGTGTGGCAATCCCACAAGCCGGGAATGATCCACGTTTTTGAAGCCTTGGCTACCGACTTTTCCGAAGACCGTACATCCGCGATCCGCCCTTGCTCAATCGTGATGTCGACAGACTCATCGGACCCCACGAAACACACATTCTCAATCACATACGGTTCGCCCATACATCCTCGATTCAACAAAATGACCTCATTGCCAGCCATAGTATCCTTGCAATGCTTGCGATTGCCGCGCTCGTCTCAATCGGCTATGCGCGCTTTGAATTCTTCCGCTGGGATACGGTTATCCGCATCAGAAAAAGAAGGGCGCAGTTATCCACTTATCCACTGTTTGCCAGAAGCCGGTAGGCAGCGCGGCGACATTTCCTCTACTTTGGCGCTATGGACAATGGAGCACAATATTCGGAAAGCCTCGCACGGCTGAGGACAAGAACCATCGAACAATGTCTCGAAGCGCAGAGGCGCACCGGAAGGCGGCTGGTGTTCGCGCTTGATACCGCACTGAGTTTACAAGGCATCGAACTGCCTCGCTACCGGCGCGGAGGGCTTTTGGCTGATACGCTGCACGCGGTGATTGAAAGTAACGGCGTGCGAACGATACTGCAGGGGATTTGTTTTGTGCTTTGGTCTGGACCTCAGACGCATATGCCGATTCATCATGGTCGATTGCGATGCACGGATTCCGTGACCGCATGGGCCATGCATGCCAATCGGCTTGAAGATGAAGAATTGGTGGTTTTGGGTGATTCGATGATGCGGCGTGATGGACATATGAAAAAGGCCACACTGGAGGAGTTTCGGATATATGTCGATAGCTTGTCCGATTTGTCCAACTATTCAGGCTCCGACAGATTACGTGCGGTGAGAGGAGTGTCGAAAATGCGTAGGGCTCTCAGGCTGATGCGGGAGAATACAGATTCTTCCCAGGAAACGAGAAGTCGAATTGTTCTGTTGCGTTATGGTTTGCCTTGTCCGGAAGTGAACTATGCCATTCGGCTCAAAGGCTATTCTCATGTATTTTTCGCGGACATGGCTTATCCGGATTTGAAAATCATCATTGAATACGACGGCAGGCATCATGCCTCGCGATGGTTGGCTGACAGTAAACGTCGGGAAGCGTTGGAGGATGAAGGATGGCTGTATATCCAGGTGACGGCGGAAAATCTCAGGGATGAGGATTCTCAAAGGGAATTGGCGGAACGTGTGGCGCAGAGGGTGTCATTGCGTTTGGGGGAGCCTGTGCGGCTATGTGGGCGAATGACGATTGCTCAGATAGCCGATGGTCGGAGGAAGGGCAACCGTCTGTGAGGCTTGGGCAAGCCCATATCTCGCTTATGAATGGCGGAATCGGGCTGCGGCATGATGCTATTTCGCTTATAGATGGCGGATGAAATCCACAAAAAGGCCTTAAGAGGTATGAATATTACCCCCTAGGGCCTTAGCGATTCAAGAAGACTGCCATCTATAAGCGAGATAGCATCGGTCGGGTGGAGAAATCCGCCATCCATAAGCGAGATGGCGGATTTCTGCGGCTCACTGCACGGCGGCGAGGGCTTGGTCGAGGTCGGCGATGATGTCGGCCGTGTTTTCGATGCCGCAGCTCAGGCGCACCAGGTCGATGCCGACGCCGGCTTCCTCAAGCTGCTCCTCGGTGAGCTGGCGATGCGTGGTGCCGGCCGGATACAGCGTGCAGCTGCGCGCATCGGCCACATGCGTGGCGATGGACACCATCTTCAGATGGTCGAGGAACGCGGAGACCTTCTCGCGGCCGCCCGGCACGCCGAAGGAGATCACACCGCAGGTGCCGTTCGGCATGTACTTCTCCGCCAGCGCATGGTACTTGTCCGTTTCGAGGCCCGGGAAGCTCACCCAGCTGACGCGCGGATCGGCGTCGAGCCACTTGGCCACGGCCAGTGCGTTCGCGCAGTGGCGCTCCATGCGCACGCCGAGGGATTCCAGATGCATGCCCATGATCCACGAATTGATTGGCGCCGGAGTGGAGCCGAAGTCGCGCATGAGCTGCGCGGTGGCCTTGGTGATGTATGCGGCCTTGCCGAATTCCTTCGCGTAGGTGACGCCATGGTAGGAGTCGTCCGGAGTGGTGAGGCCCGGGAATTTCTCCGCATGGGCCATCCAGTCGAAATTGCCGGAATCGACGATCGCGCCGCCCACGCAGGATCCGTGGCCGTCCATGTACTTGGTGGTGGCGTGCGTGACGATGTCCACGCCGTACTGGAACGGACGGCAGTTGATCGGCGTCGGGAAGGTGTTGTCGACGATCAGTGGCACGCCGTGACGATGCGCTGCGTTCGCGAACTTCTCGAAGTCGAGCACGATAAGCGCCGGATTGGAGATGGACTCGCCGAACACGGCCTTGGTGTTCGGCTGGAACGCGGCCTCAAGTTCCTCTTCGGTGCAGTCCGGGCTGACGAAGGTGCATTCGACGCCCATCTTGCGCATGGTCACGTTGATGAGGTTGAACGTGCCGCCGTAGATGGCGGAGGAGGCGACGATGTGGTCGCCGTTGTTGCAGATGTTGAACAGCGCGAAGAAGTTCGCCGCCTGGCCGGACGAGGTGAGCATCGCGGCCGCGCCGCCTTCCAGCTCGCAGATCTTCGCGGCGACGGTGTCGTTGGTCGGATTCTGCAGGCGGGTGTAGAAGTAGCCGGATTCGGACAGGTCGAACAGTCGGCTCATCTGTTCGCTCGACTGGTATTTGAAGGTCGTGGCCTGGATGATTGGGGGAGTGCGGGATTCTCCATTACCCGGCTGATAGCCTCCCTGCACGCAGATGGTGTCGACGTTTTCGCTCATATGTTCCTTCTTTCGATTCCGCGCTTCCGTGTGCCGCGCAGGTGTTGCGCCGCGATGCGAACAAACAAACACACTGTATCACTGCATTGATAAATGGCTTGATTCCAATGGAAACGCCGTATAGTTTAACGAATTGACAAACTTAGGTAATTCAATTTATTATGTAGAACAAGACGGGCGGAAAGCCCGCTGCGAAATAAAGCTTTACGTAAGTAAACCAAGCAAAGGAGCATTCCATGGGTCTGTGGGATATCGATAAGATTCCGTACGTCGGTCGCGAAAAGGGGCCGCAGGAGGGTCTTGCTTTCCATTACTACGACGCCGACAAGGTTGTTGCCGGCAAGAAGATGAAGGACTGGCTGCGCTTCGGCGTCGCATGGTGGCACACCTTCGACCAGGAGCTGGTCGACCCGTTCGGCACCGGCACCGCCCAGCGCCCGTGGTACGGCAAGTATTCCGATCCGGAGGACGAGGCCCTGGCCAAGGTCGACTACGCCTTCGAGTTCTTCCAGAAGCTCGGCGTCGAGTACTTCTGCTTCCATGATCGCGACATCGCTCCGGAAGGCGACACCCTGCGCGAGACCGACAAGAACCTGGACAAGGTCGTCGACAAGATCGAAGAGAACATGAAGTCCACCGGCATCAAGCTGCTGTGGAACACCTCCTCCCTGTTCACCAACCCGCGCTTCGTCTCCGGCGCCTCCACCTCACCGTTCGCCGACATCTACGCCTACGCCGGCGGCCAGCTGAAGCACTCCCTGGAGATCGCCAAGCGCCTGGGCGCCGAGAACTACGTGTTCTGGGGCGGCCGTGAAGGCTACGAGAACCTGTGGAACACCCAGATGAAGCGCGAGCAGGAGCACATGGCCAAGTTCTTCCACATGTGCCATGACTACGCGAAGGAAATCGGCCTGGACGCCCAGTTCCTGATTGAGCCGAAGGCCAAGGAACCGACGATGTTCCAGTACGACTTCGATGCCGCAACCGCCATCAACTTCCTGCGCACCTACGACCTGATGGACGTCTTCAAGCTGAACCTCGAAGGCAACCACGCCAACCTGGCAGGCCACACCTACCAGCACGAGATCCGCACCGCCCGCGAGGCCGGCGTGCTCGGCTCCCTCGACGCCAACCAGGGTGACAAGCTCATCGGCTGGGACATGGATGAGTTCCCGACCGACCTGTACGAGACCTCCACCGTCATGTGGGAAGTCCTCGCCGAAGGCCAGATCGGCCCTCACGGCGGTCTGAACTTCGACGCCAAGCCGCGCCGTACCTCCTTCACCGCCGAGGATCTGTTCCGTTCCCACATCGCAGGCATGGATTCCTTCGCCGCAGGCCTCCTGGTTGCCGCCAAGATGCATGAGGACAAGGTCATCGAGAACCTGCAGGCCGAGCGTTACAGCTCCTTCGATTCCGGCATCGGTGCGACCGTCGAGAACGGCACCGCCTCCCTGGCTTCCCTCGAAGAGTACGCTCTGGACATTCCGCAGGCCAAGCTCATCGAAGCCACCAAGTCCGATCATCTCGAGTCCGTCAAGGCCACGATCAACAACTATATGATCGACGCCCTGGCCGAGGCGTGAGCCGAAAACCCACTAGGGTTTTAGGTAGCCTCGGGCGAAGTCCGAGACGGTAGTCGAGGGCGAGCAATGACTGGGCGCGCGTAGCGTTCGGAAATTGCAGGACCGAGGCATGGACGCAATAAGGAGTTTCCGTTAGGACTCCTGATTCATCGCTGGATCAAACAGTGGGGCTCGACTGTGACAGAGCCGGATGTGGTGTGCCGAAGCGTCGGTGTTCCGGCACACCACTCACTTTTCTTTCCTTCCTCCTTCCTCAAATTTCCTTCGCACGCAAGTCGTTTGCCGGCTAGATCGCCGGTGAGCGGCTTGTTTGCGTTGTTAGACCAAGCGAAAATTTCGATTATTCGCAATGATGTGATGTATCCAAACGTTCCCGAATGAGGCGTACTTATGACCACAACGATTACCATCGCCAATCCCATTCTTCACGGAATGCATCCTGATCCGAGTTGGATTTGGGATGATGATCTTCGGCAAATCGTGCTTGTGACCTCCACCTTCGAACTGGTTCCAGGCTTGCCTATTTACGTTTCCAGGGATATGGCCCACTGGAAACACGTGTCGGATGCCATAGATGAGGAGTTGGCAAGACGTTTGCTCATTCCTTTCGTGGATGACTCGGGTGGCGTCTATGCGCCGACGCTGCGTAGGATTCGTGGCAAATACGTGATTGCCTGCACCATCGCTCGCATCAATGGACGCAAAGCCATCGCGGAAGGATGCTCCCAGGCCGAATTGGATGCGGCCCAGGCGGCGGAAGGCAACTTCGTTCTTGAGTCGGACTCGATCGACGGACCTTGGCGTGGGCCGTTCTGGATCGAGGGCGCCGAAGGCATCGATCCAGACATATTCGAGGATGAGGACGGCAATGTGTACTGGACCCAGACCCGCCCTGCGGTCAATCCGCAATGGGAAGGCCAGACCGAGGTCTGGACCCAACGCATTAATCCGGAGACTTGGACTTTTGTCGATGACGGTCTTCCTGCGGGATCGGGCAAGACGGTAATATGGCGCGGATACGGTATGGAATCGGTGTGGGCTGAGGCGCCGCATCTCTATCGCGTGGGTGATTATGTGTATCTGATGACCGCTGAGGGGGGCACCAGTTTCGAACATAGCGAAATGGCCATGCGCATCTATGCACCGCATGGACTGCTTCGGGCGTTCGAAGCTTACGAACGGGAAGCATCCGAATCGGGTGAGTGCATTCCGCAGGTTCGTGACGGGGAACGCTGCTATCTTGGCACCGCAATCCGTGCCTTCCACGCGGATAAGAAGAATCCGATTCTCACCCACCGACATCTGGGTTTGTCGGAACCGCTGCAATGCGTGGGACATGCGGACCTGTTGCTTCATCCGGAACTGGGATGGTGGCTGGTGTGTCTCGGCGTGAGGGAGACGCGGGGAAAGCATGACGGCGAATTATTGAGCTACTTGGGAAGGGAGAGCTTTGTCGCTCCGGTATCCTGGGAACATAATCCGGCCGATTGGAAGCTGGACGGCAACGGTGCATTAGATACGCATGAGGGTGACCCCGGATGGCCAGTGACGTGCGCTGGTCTTGGCCGCTTGGCCGACGAGATCACGGTTACTACTGAAGACGATGGCATCACCATCGAGCCTAGGATGAAATCCTCGCTCGCCGGTGACGTGGAACCTGCGCTGGTGGATGTGGCTGATGGCTCGACGAACGATGTGGTGGTGCGCGACGAGCGTGATGTCAGCTACCGCAGAATAGCGAAACTGCCGACGCTCATGCCGATTCCCATGTCCGGTTCTTTAGTGATCCGGCAGAATTCCACGCATTACGCGGTGTTTTCGATGCATGGCACGGATGTGCGCTACGAGATGGTGAATGGAGACGATTCGCAAGCTGGGTCTGTTGCCGTACAGGCTGACGGAGTGCGTCCGGCGGTACTTTTCGACGACAACCGCTTGTCGGTCATCGTGACTGGCATGCATGGTTTGGTTGATTCTGCGACGTTCGTGCGTCAGGGGCAGGTCCTGCTGAGTGTCGATGCTCGTTTCCTCAGCACCGAATGGGCCGGTGGGTTCGTCGGTTGCATGGCCGGCTTCATGGCATAGATTCTACGGAATTTCAGGATGGTTCACTGCTGGTGTTCCGACGGGCCGTTTTAGAACGAGTTGAAAACGGGTCGAAAGGCTAGGAGCGCTGTATTCTCCCTCCGGTTGTGCCTGTGAGGTTTGCCCCGCTGATTAACCCTCGAGTTGCTGTGTGCTGTTGCGTACCACTAGCGATGTCGGCATGATGATGTGCGGTTGGATCACGTCGTCGGTGGACAGCGCCTCGATCAGCATGCGTACGGCGGCCCTTGCCATGTCTTGGAGCGGCTGCCGTACGGTGGTCAGCGCCGGGCCAAGGAATGCGGCAGTCTGCACATCGTCGAATCCGACCACGGATAGATCCTCCGGAATACGTAACCCCAATTGCCTTGCCGCCTCGTAGACGCCCATGGCCTGCAGATCGCTGCCGGCGAAGATTGCGGTCGGACGATTTGGTCGTTTCAACAGGGAGATGGACTGTGCGTAACCGCCGGAAGTGGTGAAATCGCCTTCGGTGATAAGTTCGGGATCGGTTTCGATTCCATGTTCCGCAAGCGCTGATGTATATCCGTCCAGACGTGCTTTGGAACACATCATTTCCTCCGGTCCGGTGATGATGCCTATGCGGGTATGTCCGAGTGCGAGCAGATGCCTGGTGGCGATTACGCCTCCGGTCCAGTTGTCCGCTTGCACCGACAGCGTGTCTGGATCTGGATTACCGAATGGATCGAACAAGACGAAGGGAATACCTCTGGAATGCAGCTTGTTCCGTTCGATACGTGTCAGACTGGAGAAGACAAGAATGGCGCCATCTGTCTGCCGACGCAGCATGTTGTCAATCCAGGATGAGTCCGGGTGCTGGCGATTGCCGCCTTCGGTGGTGATGACGTTCAAATCATGCAACTTGGCTTCGCGAATGGCGCCACGGAGTACTTCAAGGGCCCAAACATTATCGAAATCTTGGAACACGATTTCGATAATTCGTTGGCTTTTCGTGCTTGTCGCTTTACGGGAATACCCATACCGTTTCAACACCGCGTTGATGGTTTGCCGCGTCTCTTCGGAAACGTCGGCTCTGCCGTTGAGCGCCTTGGATACGGTGGAAAGGGAATAACCGGTCTCTTTAGCTATGTCAGAGAGTCGTACCGTAGCTTTTTTTGCCGTATTGCGCATGAGTCACTCCTTCTTCATTTTCATCATATCCGAAAATGCGAACGAAAGTTTCGGTTTACGTTTTTCGAAACTTTCGATATGTTGGCAATGCTTAAAAACGGTGTAAAATCAACGAAAAATAGTTAGTTTTCTGATTTTACAAAAAACTTGACTTTGTGTGATTTGTTTCGGTAGTCTGTAGGTACAACGAAAACGGAATGGAAATTTTCGAAGGGAGTCAAAGGCTGATTCTCTGTCTGCCAGGGAGCTGCGGCAGCATTCGTTGCGGTCATGCTTCCCGTTCGGCCCATTCGAGAGAAATCGTTCCTGTCGTTGCCATCATTTTGTCGATGATGATTTGGTCAATAAGGAGAAGACAATGAAGTTCAAAACCATTGCAGCTGCCACTCTTGCGGTGGCGACCATGTTGGGCATGGGTGCCTGCGGCCCCAGCGCTGGTGCCAAAGACGATAAGACCATTACGTTCTGGCATAACGCAACAGCTGGTGACGGCAAGCAGTATTGGGAGGATATGGCCAAAGCGTTCGAGAAGAAGACCGGTGTCAAGGTCCAGATCCAAGCCATCCAAAACGAGGATTTCGAAGGCAAGCTGACCACCGCTATGCAGGATCCCGCCTCCGGCCCGGATGTGTACATGACCCTTGGTGGAGCCAAGACCAAGGACATGATTGACGCCGGACAGGCCATGGACCTCACTGATAAGATCAGTGACACCGTCAAGAAGCAGATGTCTTCTGCGCTGGAGTCCATGTCCTATGACGGCAAGGTCTATGGTGTTCCAGTCACTGTGCAGCCTGGTGGCATCTGGTATTCCAAGGATCTGTTCAAGCAGGCTGGCATCGATGCCGCGCCGACCACCTTCAGCGAGCTGAAGACCGATGTACAGAAGCTTCGCAGCGCTGGCATCGATCCGATCGCACTCGGCGGCAAGGATGCTTGGCCGGTCGGTCACTGGTACTACTGGTTGTCCATGCGCGAATGCTCTCCGAAGGCCTACGCCAAGGGCGTCAATGACAAGGACTTCTCCGACTCCTGCTGGACCAAGGCCGGAGATGATCTGAAGGATTTGTTGGATGCGAATGCTTTTAACGAAGGATTCCTCACCACGACGGCCCAGCAGGGCGCCAGCTCATCCGCAGGTCTGCTGGCCAATCATAAGGCTGCGATGGAGCTCATGGGCACATGGGAGCCTGGAGTTCTCAAGGACCTGACTCCGGACAAGAAGCCAATGGCTGACCTTGGCTTCTTCGCCTTCCCGACCGTGGACGGAGGAAAAGGCGAGGAAGGTGCTTTGATGGGCGCTGTGACCGGTTTCGCTGTCAATCCCGAGGCTCCGGACGCTGCTGTTGATTTCGTCAATTTCATGGCTGAGAAATCAAATCAGGAGAAATACGCCACTGCGTTCAGCACCATTCCGGCTTCCGCCGAAGCTTACGATGTGGTTACCGATGAAAATCTTAAGAGCATCATCGAAGCTATGAAAAAGTCCGATGGCATGCAGCTGTGGATGGATACCGCTCTCGGCGGAAATATTGGCAACGCTCTTAATTCCGGAGTGGTGAATCTGCTTTCCGGACAGGGGACTTCGGCTGACATCGTCAAGGCGATGAAGGACGCAGCGTCCAAGGGCTGACAGTGAACATGGCTGGTTGACGGCCAAAGGAGGGTGGATAGACAGATATTCATCCACCCTCCTTCCTATTCGAGAAACGTATCTGGTAGTGGAGAAAACCATGTCAAGTACAAGCAAAGACGCGGTGACGCTGCGCGCTAAGCGGTCCAAGAAACCGTCCGATGGCAAAATGCGTCGTAATGTTGAGATTTTCGTACTGTCCGCACCTGCGATTCTTCTGTTCGTCTGCTTTGTGATTCTGCCTATCGTCTTGGGTGCTTATTACGGCTTCTATCAGTGGAAGGGCTACGGAGTTCCCTCCAAGACAGGTAAATTCGTTGGTCTCCAGAACTACATCACAGCGCTTAAGGATCCCGCGTTCCAGGCGGCAATTCTGCATACCTTCGAGGTCGTGATCGGCTCGTTGGTCATCCAGGCTCCGCTCGCCATCCTGTTCGCATTGCTGCTGAACCAGAAGTTCAAGGGGCGTGGTCTCATCCGCACCCTCATCTTCGTGCCGTATGTCGTTTCCGAGGTCATCGTCGGCACAGGATGGAGCCTGTTGCTACAGAAGAAGGGCGCCATCAATGAGATTCTGGCCAACTTCGGCATCAATGGTCCCGATTGGCTGGCCGACCCGAAAATCGCTATTTGGACGCTGCTGTTGCTGATCAGCTGGAAATACGTCGGTTTCGCCGTAATTCTGATGCTCGCCGGCATGCAATCCATTCCCGAGGAACTGTATGAAGCGGCCAAGGTGGATGGGGCGAGTTTCTGGCAGATGCAGAAAAGCATCACGTTGCCGTTGCTTGCTCCGACGTTGCGGATCTGGGTGTTCCTTTCCATGATTGGCTCTCTGCAGCTTTTCGATCTGGTCTATATCGTGTGGGGCAAGTATGTGTCGACCACCGCTGGTGTGTCCACCATGGCCACCTACATGGTGCGTGAAGGTCGTGGAGCCGGCAACTATGGCTATGGTTCCGCCGTTGCTCTGATCATCTTCGTGATCTCTTTGATCATCGCACTCGTCTATCAGAAGTTCGTGCTGAACCGTGACTTGGACGGTGCTGTTACTGAACAGAAAGAAGCCGAGAAGCGTGCCAGGAAGCGCGCAAAAGAAGTGCAGCATCGTGAGGTTGCTGCCCTGGCAAGTGAGGTGAAGTGATGACTGCCGCAACAATCGCAGGACATTCCAACAAAAGCGAGTACAGCAAGAAGAATGGTTACCGTAAGTCGTCCAAGACGCCATGGGGCAACCCAATCGTCTACTTCTTCTCCCTGGTGCTTGTGGCCATCTGCATCACTCCGGTGCTGTACATTATCTTCGGCGGTTTCCGTACCAATTCGCAGATCACCAACCATCCGTCCGGGATGCCGAACCCATGGGTCCCCGACAACTACAAGACGGTCTTCGAAAGTGATATTTTCTGGACGGAACTGAAGAATTCTACCATCGTGGGTATCGCCACCATGGTAGGCGTCGTGGTGCTTAGCATCATGGTGAGCTTTGTCATCGCCCGATACAAATTCCGCTATGCGCCGCTTATGTACGCGTTGTTCTCTGCTGGTCTCATGTTCCCGATGACCGTTGGCATTACACCTTTGTATCTGCTGATTCGCAATCTGGGTCTGGCCAACTCCCTGTGGGGTCTGATCCTTCCGCAAATTGCCTTCGGACTTCCTCAGACCATCATCATCTTGGTGCCGTTCCTACAGTCGATTCCTAATGAGCTTGAGGAGGCCTGTCTTCTCGATGGATGCTCCCGCCTTGGCTTCTTCTGGCGCATGGTCATTCCGCTGTCCATGCCTGGCGTGGCCACCACTGGAATCCTCACCTTCGTGGGAAGCTGGAATGCCTACATGCTGCCGCTGTTCGTGCTCAGTGATGCCAACAAGTACACATTGCCACTTGGCGTACAGATGTTCAGCTCCGAACACTCCGTTGACACCGCACAGGTGTTGGCCTTCACCTCTCTGGCTATGATTCCGGCCCTGATCTGTTTCACCATCTTCCAGAAGAAGATCGTCGGCGGCCTGACAGGTGCGGTCAAGGGCTGACGAAATGTGACAATCCACGCCCGGAAGATGTTCCTTTCCGTCTTCCGGGCTTCATCTCTTATGCAAGAGGTACATTATGAAGATTTCCAACCCGGTGCTCACCGGTTTTCATGCCGATCCTTCAATGATTCGCGTCGGTGACACTTATTACATTGCCAATTCCACTTTCGAATGGTTCCCAGGCGTTCGCCTGCATGAGTCCAAGGACCTGGTGCATTGGAACATTCTTCCAAGCCCGTTGAGCCGGTCCAGCCAGCTTGATATGAGAGGAAACCCCTCTTCGGGCGGCATCTGGGCTCCTGACCTAAGCTATGCGGATAACAAATTCTGGTTGATCTACACTGATGTCAAGGTGGTCAATGGTGCATTCAAGGATTGCACTAATTATTTGGTCACCGCCGAGGACATCCACGGGCCATGGAGCGAGCCGGTTCGCATCAACGGGGTCGGTTTTGACGCCAGCCTGTTCCATGACGACGACGGCCGCAAATACTTGGTGCAGCAGACATGGGATTTCCGTGAATACCACCACCAGTTCGACGGCATCACGTTGACGGAATTCGACGTCGACACCATGAAGCTCAAGCCAGAAACGGCCCGCACCATCTGGGATGGCACCTCGGTGAAGATCACCGAAGGTCCCCACCTATACAAGAAGGATGGTTGGTACTACCTGTTTGCCGCAGAAGGCGGCACGGTGTATGAGCATCAGGAATCTGTGGCGCGTTCCCGTACCCTTGACGAATGCTCCTTCGAAGTTATGCCGAATGGCCCGTTCATCGGTAACTTCGACACTCCTGACACCTATTTGCAGAAGCAGGGCCATGGAGCGTTGGTGGACACCCCGTCCGGCGAGTGGTATTACGCCTCCCTATGCGGTCGTCCGTGGCGTCATGATACCGAACCGGCCCATGGCACCCGCGGATGGTGCACACTCGGACGCGAGACCTCCATCCAGAAAGTCGAATGGGATGAGGACGGTTGGCCGCGCGTGGTCGGAGGCCATGGCGGACAGCGTTACGTCGACGCTCCGAAAGACGCCATCGAGACCGTTGCCCCAGCGACGCGCGACGAGCGCGACGAGTTCGAATCCGACGAACTCGGATTGAATTGGAACACCCTGCGCGTCCCGTTCACCGACGCCATGGGCACGGTGGGCGGTGGCAAACTGGCATTGCGTGGTCAGGGCTCGCTGTGCAACCTGTTTGACCTGTCCCTTGTGGCTCGTCGCTGGCAGGCATTCGATTTCGACGCTGAGACCAAGGTGCGTTTCGATCCGAAGAACTACATGCAGATGGCAGGCCTGACCAACTATTACGATGACCTGTGCTGGTCATGGGCGTTCGTCACTTGGGATGAGAAACGACATGCAAGGGTCATCGAAGTGGCTCAGAACGATTTCAACCAATACACGTCGTTCCTCAAGGATGACGCCATCGTGGTGCCCGAAGACGCCGAAGCGGTATGGCTGCGCACCAAGGTCCGCACGGAATACTATTCCTACGAATATTCCTTCGACGGTGAGCGCTTCACCGAGATTCCGGTGAAGCTCGATGCGAAGATTCTGTCCGATGACTATGTGAACCAGCGCTATGGCGGCTTCTTCACCGGCGCGTTCGTGGGTCTCGCCTGTGTTGATCTGTCTGGCTATGACGCGAAAGCCGAATTCGACTATTTCGATTATCGGGAGCTTCCCGACAACCGGTAGTCGATGCCGACGGGCGGCGATTCGCCGCATTCCTGCCGCCCGTCGGTTATTTGGTGAAATGAACGCAGACTCAATGGGGAGAATGCTGAGATGACTTTGCGATTGCCGAAACTACTTGACGACGGCTGCGTGCTGCAAGCCGGTGTGGACATGCATATTTGGGGCACCGGCGATCCCGGACGCATCGTATTGACACGGCTTGCTGACGAGCGGCATATGGTGCAGGTGAAAGACGACGGAACTTGGAACGCGCCGTATGGTCCGATCGAAGCTGGAGGGCCGTACGAGCTGACCATATGCTACGAGGACGGAGCGGAGCGTATCTCACGGCAGTGCTATGCGGGAGAGGTGTTCCTGTGCTCCGGGCAGTCGAATATGGAACTGCCTATGGCTTGGGTGCGCGCCGACTATCCACAGGAGTGGGACCGTGATCCCGATCCATTGCTGCGGCAGTACAAAGTGATTCCCGATTACGATTTCAAAGGTCCTCGCGACGATCACGACCGTGCGTTCTGGCAGGGCTGCGATGCGGATACGCTTGATGATTTCTCAGCGCTCGCATATTTTTTCGATCGCAGGATCCGCCAGTGGCTCGGTGTGCCCGTTGGTCTGTTGAACATTTCATTGGGCGGCTCTCCGATCGAATCCTGGATGGACATTGACACATTACGAGCGTTCCCCGAAGCGCTCGCCAGTCTTGAACCGTACCTTGGCGATGGTGTGGCGTCGAAAAGAAGCCTCGATTCCGTTGCCGAGCGGGACCGGTGGTACCAGGCGCTTGGATACGAGGCTGTGGCCGATGCCCACCATGAATGGCTGCCATTGATCGCGTGGGACTGTCCGGAATCCAAGAACATCGAGCCGCGTGACGTGGCATGGCATGACATACGCCTGCCTGGATGGTACAAGGATCGCGGACTTGCCGGTTTCCGCGGCGAGATTACCATGAGAAAAACCGTGTTCCTGCCTCCGTCGGATGCGGGGAAGCCCGCCCTACTGCGTCTGGGCACCATGAATGATGCCGACCATACGTGGGTCAACGGTGTGTTGGTCGGTGGGCGAAGCAATGTGTATGAGCCGCGGGACTATCCGGTCGCAGCCGGCGTGCTGCGCGCCGGCGCGAACGAAATCCGCATGCGTCTGGTCGTTGAACGGCCCGGCGGCCGTGTGACGCCCGGCAAACGGATGACACTGACCATCGGAGACGATATCTTCGACCTGTCCGGCATTTGGCAGTATGCCGTGACCGCCGAAGCCGACCGCGATTGCCCATTCGAGGATTTCGTCAGATGGAAGCCGACCGGCCTGTACAACGCCATGCTCGCCCCGTGTTTTCCATATGCGGTGCGGGCCGTGCTGTGGTATCAGGGCGAATCGAATACCGGCGACTACGCCATGCGTTATGGCGATGAGCTGAAAGCCATGATTGAATTGTGGCGTGGCAAGTGGCATCAGCCGGATATGCCATTCCTGATCGTCCAGCTTCCGAAATTCGGCATCGACGCCATCGAGGATGGTGGTTGGCCGCTTATTCGAGAACAGGAATGGAGAGTGGCGGACGAACTTGAACACGTGGCTGCGGTGGTGACGCTTGATGCCGGTGAAAGCAATGATTTGCATCCTCATGATAAGAAAACCATCGCGGATCGTGCATTCAATGTCGCGATGGATTTTGTGTATGGCCAGCAGGCTCAGCCTCAGCCGGTTGTTGAAACCGCAGAGGCGGACGATGGATTGTTGAGGATGCACTGCGTGTGGCGGAATTCCATGGGCGAACAGATGCAATCGCAGAATCGCCATCTGATGACGTTGGATGGTGACGTTCCGCGAGAAATTGATTTCCTGTGGCACGACTGCGCCACTTCGGTGCGGGCTGAGGCATGGCTGGATGGTTGCGATATTGTGGCGCGCATACCGTCGCGCATGCCGGACGAGGTGCGGTATGCGTGGAGCAACAGCCCGGAATCCGGTCTCATCTGCGACGGGGACGGTGTTCTGCTTCCGCCGTTTCATCTGCCGTTGCCCATGGTTGATTAGGAGCAGTCATGCGCAGACAAGTCATGATTCGTCAAGGATGTGTCGACGGATTCTCCGATGCGGATCCTGTGATCACCGTGTTTCGGGGCATTCCATATGCCAAGCCGCCTGTTGATGAGTTACGCTGGCGTGAGCCACAACCTGCTGAAGCGTGGGATGGCGTGCTCGAAGCCGGTGATTTCGCGCCGATGCCGATGCAGCCGCTGCCCGGCTCGGATGAGTTCTACGGCAGGGAATGGCAGATTGACGCTGACACTCCGATGGCTGAGGATTGTCTGTATCTGAATATCTGGACGCCGGCCTTGCGTGGATGCGGCAGTGGTTCCGAGATTCGTACGGATTCCCGTTGCGATGGGCATGGGCTGCCTGTGATGGTATGGCTTTACGGTGGAGCGTTTCAGACTGGATCTACCTGTGAGAAGGAGTTCAATGGAGAGCAGCTGGCCCGTCAGGGCGTGGTGGTGGTCTCCATTGCTTATCGGTTGAATGTGTTTGGTTTTTTCGCGCATGCCATGTTGGAAAAGGAAGCGGTTGATGGACGGCCTTGTGCGAATTTCGGATTTCTTGACCAGCGGATGGGCATTCAGTGGGTAAAGGACAATATTGCCTTGTTTGGTGGCGATCCTGCGAACATTACCGTGTTCGGCCAGTCCGCAGGGGCCGCAAGCGCGTTGGCGCAAAGTGTCTCGCCGATGAACGATGGTCTGTTCCAACGCGTCATCATGCAGTCTGGAGGTGGAACTGGTCTGTTCAATCGCCATCTGTGGTCTCTTGAGGATGCGCAGCGAAATGGAGCGCGTTTTTTGAAGTATCTGGAAGTTGAATCGATTGCCGAGGCGCGTTCTGTTCCTGCGACTGATCTGCTGGAGGCGGCGGTGACTTTTCCTGCTTGCGATTGGTCTGGGCAGGGTGATGATGTCGTATGGGCTCCGATGACTAATTGGATTCCCTGCGTCGATGGGACATTCCTTGTCGAGCAATACCGTGATGCGCTTATTGCGGGACATCGCGTTCCGTGTGATTTGTTGGTGGGGAACACGACCGGCGAGTTCATGGTTCCGGGCCCTGATGGCACTCCGTATCCGGAGGGTGAGTGCGGCAATCTGGATATGATCGATGCATGGGTGTCAGGCGGCGGCTCGGAACCATACAGGTATCGATTCGATGTGGATATGCCGGGGGATGATGCCGGTGCGTTTCATTCGTCCGATTTATGGTTTTCGTTCGGGACGCTCCCTGCGAGCTGGCGGCCGTTTCGAGGCTGGCATTACGATTTGTCCCATGCGATGAATCGATATTGGGTGAATTTCGCGGCGACAGGTGATCCGAACGGTTCCGGATTGCCTGAGTGGACGGCATGCGGACCTGATGGCCAACGATATATGCTGTTCGGTGGATGCCACGATACGCCGGGTAACGTTTCATGCGTCATGGTCAAGTAAGTGAATATAGTATGGTGTGAGCGTTCACTATAGTGCGGTGGAATGTGATGAAGGAGACGGATATGACGCAGGAGACGGAAGCGCTGATCGCGTCCGACGAGGATCTGACCAAACTGTTCGCCGGCAAGCCGACGCAATATCGCAAATCGAAGTCGCTGCCGAAATTCACAGGCGAGGCCATGCGCGCCTGCGCGAAGATCAACCGCATCTTCTTCGATGATCCGGACGAGGCGTACCGTTTGTTTCACGAGCTGGTCCCGGACGCGGGGGAGGGCGTGCAGTTCACGCCGCCGTTCAATGTCGACTACGGCATCGGATTGACCATTGGCCGCGGCACGTTCCTCAACAAGGATTTCATGGTGTGCGGCGGCGGATATGTGACGCTCGGTGAGGATTGTCTGATCGGTCCGCGCTGCACCATCGCCACACCCAACCATGCCAAGGACGCTGCCACCCGCCTGGCGGGCTGGGAGCATGCCAGTGCCGTGACCATCGGTGATAACGTGTGGTTCGGCGCCAATGTGACGGTCACGCCGGGGGTGACCATCGGGTCGAATTCCATCATCGGCGCCGGGTCCGTGGTGACACGTGACATTCCGGAGAACGTCATAGCCGTGGGCAATCCAGCGCATGTGATTCGTGAGATTCCCGAACATGACCCTGCCTTCGCCGATGTGGAAGGTTTGCTGTAGTTTTGCAAACGTTTCATAGGGTGTGTTGACGGCAAATCGATTTCTCCAGCCATGCGATGCAGGTGAGCGCGTAAAGCCTTATACGGAAGCTGTCGTTCATATTGTCGTTTCTATGAGTATGGTTCATGAATCAGCATAGGGCCGGGAAGCCCCATTGTTGGGAAGCTTCCCGGCCCTATGCCTGAATTCCTGCGGTGATGAATCAGCCGCGGGCCTTGGCGTAGGCTTCGTATACGGCTTCGGTCGGTTCGCCGGTCTCCACGCCGTCGATGGTGAGTTGCCATGCCGGAGGCTCGGTTTCGCCGGACAGCACCCAGGCGGCCTGGCGGGCCGCGCCGATGGCCACGTATTCGTCGGTGGCGGGTCGGGTCACGTCCATGCCCAGAATGCTTGGTGCCAGCGTGCGGATAGCTTCGGACTTCGCGCCGCCGCCGATGAGCAGAATGCGCGTGATGCTTGCGCCCAGGGATCGGATGAGCTCCAGGCAGTCGCGCTGGGAGCACAGCAGTCCTTCGACGAAGGCGCGGGCCAGGTTCTCGCGTGTGGTGTTGGCCAGAGTCATGCCGGAGAAGGTGGCGGTGGCATTCGGGCGGTTCGGCGTGCGTTCGCCGTCGAAGTACGGCACCAGGGTGATGCCGTTGGCGCCGGGCTTGGAGGCGAAGGCCAGCTTGGCCAGTTCGTCGTAATCCACGCCGAGGGCGGCGCGGCCGGCGTCGAGGATGCGCGAACCGTTGATGGTGCAGGCCAGCGGCAGGTAGTGCCCGGTGCAGTCGGCGAAGCCGGATACGGCGCCGGTCAGGTCGTAGGTTGGGTTCTCGGAGATGGCTGCGGCCACGCCGGAGGTGCCCAGGGAAATGGACACGTCGCCGACGGCCATGCCCAGTCCCAGCGATGCCATGGCGTTGTCGCCGCCGCCGGGGGCGAGCAGGCAGCCGCCTTCGACGTTCTTGCCGGCGATGGCCGGATCGGCCTTGACGGGGGCGGCGTCGCGCGGCCCCAGCACGGTGGGCAGCACGATGGCCTCGGCGTGCGATTGCGCGGCTTCGGCGCCTTCCGCGGCCTCGAGCACCATGGCGATCAGGTCGCGGCGGTATTCGTTCGACGCGGCATCGTAGTAGATGGTGCCGGAGGCGTCGGAGCGGTCGGTGAACAGGGCTTCAAGATGGGCGTCCTCGCCTTCGGCGACCGGGCCGTAACCGGCGATGCGCCAGCTCAGCCAGTCGTGAGGTAGGCAGATGGCGGCGATTTTCTTGGCGTTTTCGGGCTCGTTCTCGGCCACCCATGCCACCTTGGTCAGCGTGTAGGAGGCGACGGGGGAGGAGCCTACGGCCTTGACCCAACGCTGCTTGCCTCGGGCGATTGGGTCTTCCGGCTCGCCGTCTTGTGCGGGCGCTGCGCCGAGCTTTTCGATCAGAGCCGCAGCCTGGGGCGCCGAACTGGTGTCGTTCCACAGCATCGCATCGCGGATGACGTTGCCTTGCTTGTCGAGGATCACCATGCCGTGCTGCTGGCCGCCGACGGCCAGCGCGGATACGTCGTCCAGGCCGCCGGCCTGCTCGGCGGCCTCTTGGAATGCGCTCCACCAGTATGAGGGGTCGACGGATGTGCCGTTCGGGTGTTTGGCCTGCCCGAAGCGGACGAGCTCGCCGGTTTCGGCGTCCGTCACGCGTACCTTGCAGGACTGCGTCGATGTGTCGACGCCTGCAACCAGAGTCCTTGCCATGGTTTGTGTTGCCTCCTTGCATGTGCCGTTCGCCGGTGGCGCACGGTTAATAGTTAGATGAATAAACTATACTATAGTAGTGTAGCACCAGGAAAGGCTCCGGAACATCGGTTCGGGGAATTCATGCTGATGCGGCAACACGGCAAACAGGGCAGGGACGGGAACGGCTATGGCATCTCTTCGCAGGATCAATCAGGACGATCTGCGCAATCACAATCTTTCCGTGGTGATCGACACGCTACTGCGTGCCTCCGGGCCGATGAGCCGAGCGGATCTTGCCAAGGAGACCGGGCTGACCAAGGCGACGATGTCGTTGTTGGTGTCGCTGCTGATCGATGCGGGCGTCGTCAAGGAGGGTGAGCCGCAGAACTCGGCCAGCTATGGGCGCCCGTCCACGCCGTTGATGCTGGGAGGCGGCAAGGTGTGCGGCATCGGCATGCAGGTCAACACCGACGGCTATGGCTGCATGGCTTTGGACATCAACCACGACATACTCAGGCACGAATGGGTGGATGCCGACATGAGCGGCGTCGAGCCGGACGTCGTATTCGGCAAGCTTGACGCCATGGCCAAGGCGATGGCTGAGGATCTGGAATCGAAACGATGCATCATCGCGGGCGTCTCGTGTGCGCTGCCGGGCTTGGTCACCTCCGACAAGAGGCTGCTCATGGCCCGCAATCTCGGTTGGGAGAATGTCGATCTGACCACGTTCGACGTTATGCGAGGGTATGACGTTACCCCGTGCAATGAGGCGAAGCTGGCCGCCATCGCGCAGATTCCGGGATATGCCTGTGCGCGTGCGGACGTGTTCGATGGCGTGGATTGCGCCGACTCCTTCCTGTATCTGTCGTGCGATATCGGCATCGGCGGCGCGATCGTCCGTGACGGTGAGATCGTGTCGGGAAGCCACGGTTTCGCCGGTGAGATCGGTCACGTGTCGGTGTCTTTAGACGGTCCGCTGTGCGGATGCGGACGACGCGGATGTTTGGAAACGTATGCTGGCCGTCGCGCGCTGGTCGAGGCTTCCGGAGTGGCCGAAAAGAATGCGGCTTCGAGCGGTGAGGCACTGGAGCGTCTGTTGGACGCATGGCATTCCCATGATGTGCGGACCGTGGAGGCCGTCGGACGGGCCATCGACGCGCTGGCCTCGGCCATCGGCTCCGCACTGAATCTGGCCGATGTCGATACCGTGCTGCTGGGCGGTTGGTGGACCGATTTCGGGCCGTTCTTCTACGAAACGCTCGAAAACCGTTTGGAATCGCAGGTCTTGGGGGCGTCGGACATGCAGGTGAGCGTGTCCATCCCGTTGGTGGCCGACCATCCGGCGTTGTACGGTGCCGCGGAAGTCGGCTTGCGCAAATTCATCGACAATCCGCTGACGTTCATCACCGACAAAGCATGATTCCTGAGCGCCGCCGCAACGTCACTCGTGCGCATTGACATATTGCGGATTCTCCACTTTGCCCGTTCCGCCATACCGTTTGAAGCCCCACAGCAGAATGAGGGATTTCGCATACGCCACCCAGGCGATGCCGAAGAGGATGGCGAGAACGCGTATGAACGGTACGAAATATGACAGGCCGGCCGCGAGTACGTCGATGACGACGAGGACGAGCGAGCAGGGGAAGGCTCGCCAGGGGAACATCGCCGATAGCGAGAAGAGCCTGCCGGTGGTGTTGGCGAAGCGTGCCTGCAACGGTGCGACGTATTCGGCGAACAGCGCCACGACCACGGCGGCGATGACCAGAAGAATCAGCGGTATGTAGGAGGTGTTGGTATCCCACGCCTTCCAGAACGACAGGCCGAAGAGGATGGCGGCGGCGAGGATGGCGACGAGCACCCAGGCCGCAAGTCCCTGTTTGAACTCGCGTTTGAAGCGGGTGAGATATTCCTTGACGAGGCGGATGTCGTCATGCTCGTCATAGGCGAACATTGTGGAATACAATGCCGCGCGTGCCGGGCCGATGGTGACGTTTGGGATCAGCGTGATGAGGTAGACCAGATTAAGCCCGACGAAACGCAGCAGGGTGTCCATGAAACGCCAGAAGGGCGCGTTGATGTTGAACCGCATGAATCCTCCTCGATGATGTGTTCGGCTATTGCCGATAGTACTGTGCCGTATTGTGCGACACGCCCTATTTATAAGATTATAAATAGCTCTCCAAGAGCACTTAGTTTGTTGGAATAACAATACTTTAGCGCCGATGCGGCAAGGGTTTTGCGGCCACTGCCGTCGCTGCAGGAAGCCGCTGAAATGGACGGCGCCGGCACGCTGACCGTGTTCACCCGCATCATCCTGCCGATGTGCACGCCGATTCTGGCGACCGTGGGCATCTTCTCGGCCGTGAACCAGTGGAACTCTTTCCAGGACACCCTGATCTACATGACCGATTCGAAGCTCTACTCGCTGCAGTACCTGCTGTACACCTACATCAACCAGGCGTCCGCACTGGCGAATGCGGCCAAGGCGAATTCGGCGAATGTCGCCGCTCTGGCAAGCGCCGCGACGCCGACCTCGATCCGTATGATGGTTTCCGTCATCGTGGTGCTGCCGATCATGTTCACCTACCCGTTCTTCCAGCGCTTCTTCGTCAAGGGCATGATGCTGGGCGCGGTTAAAGGCTGATTAACAACACAACGATTCTTTTCCCCATAACTGAATATCAGAAGAAGGAATACAAGGAGGTTTCCGCATAGAACTGAAGAAAATCACCACCCGCGCGATTGCGGCTGGCGTTGCGGCTGCTACGCTGCTGTCGCTCGCGGCCTGCGGCAGCGGCAGCAACAGTGCCGACACCAAGGACGACGGTTCCGAAATGACCGTCGAGGTCTTCGACTCGCTGGCCAGCAGCCAGGGTCTGCAAAAGAGCGGCTGGTTCGCCAAGATCGTCAAAGACAAGTTCAACATCAAGCTGAACATCATCGCGCCGAACGTGTCCGGCGGCGATACCGTGTTCGATACTCGCTCCGCTTCCGGCAACCTTGGCGATCTGGTGATTGTCGGTACCGGCAACGGGCGTCTGAACAAGCTGGTCAAGGCCAAGCTCATCGAAGACATGACCCCGTACTACTCCAGCATGAAGAATGTCAAGAAGTACGATTCCGCGGTCAAGTCCATCGCCAAGCAGGCCGGCAAGGATGGCGTGTGGGGTGTTCCTCAGGGTGTCTCCTCCCAGTCTCCGACCGACCCGAGCGAAGGCAACGAGTCGGCTGCCGCACCGTACATCCGCTGGGATATCTACAAGGAGATCGGCTACCCGCAGATCAAGGATCTCGACGGTCTGCTCAATGTGCTTAAGCAGATGCAGGACAGGGCTCGCCAGGATACCGGCAAGGACGACATCTACGCCATGTCACTGTTCAAGGATCGGGACGGCGATGTGATGCAGAACGCCGCATCCATCTGCAGCTGGTTCGGCTACACCAACCAGGGTTCCGTGTTCATCTCCGCCGACGGTAAGGACGTGCAGCCCGCCACCAAGGAGGGCGGCATCTACCAGCAGGCCCTGGAGTTCCTGAACAAGGCCGAATCCATGGGGCTGGTCGATCCTGATTCCACCACCCAGGACTGGGATACCATGCGGACCAAGGTCACCAACGGCAAGACCATGCTGTCCATCTGGAGCTGGCTGGGCAAGCCGCGTATGAACTCCGACGAGAACAAGGCCAAAGGCGTCGGCTTCATGCTGGCTCCGCTTGAGAACATGAAGGTCTATTCCGACGGCTTCCAGCCTGACGGTGATGGCGCCACCATCGTGGCCATCGGCTCCAAGGCCAAGAACAAGGCCCGTCTGGCCAAGTTCATCGACTGGATGTATTCTCCGGAAGGCATCTACGCCTCTTCCTCCAACTCCGGTGGCGCCGCCTGCCCGAAGGATCTGGGCTGCTTCACCACCGACAAGGACGGCAAGAACCCGACCCTGACCAAGTTCGGCCAGCAGGCCATGACCGGCGACCACGCCAACCTGAAGGTCTCCGCCAAGCTTGGCGGCTCCAGCTACGATGACGGCTACTCTAAGCTGAACTTCAAGGCCGTGTCTCAGAACGACATCGACCCGAACACCGGCGAGGCCTACAACCCGCTGCTGTGGAAGTCCAACCAGGATGAGACCGAGCTGTTCAAGGATTGGTCCGCCCACATGGAGAACGCCACCAACGACATCGACTATCTGCAGAAGGCAGGCAAGCTCTCCATCGCAGCCGGTGCGTCCTACACCACTCCACAGGAGGATTCCACGGTTTCCGCCACCCGCAGCTCCGTCAAGTCCGAAACGGTGAACGCCTCCTGGCAGGCCATCACCGCTGCGGGCAAGTTCGAGAAGACCCTTGACGAAGCCCGCACCAAGATCGACAACCTCGGCTACAAGGAAGTCCTCAAGGTCGACCAGCAGAACGCCAAGGACCTGATCCAGGCCCGCAAGGACATCGTCAAGCAGGCCAAGTAATTCCTGGCGTTCCGGCTGGAGCGTTTTCGCTTCGGCCGGAACGCCTCGCCTAATCACATAACCAACAAGGGGCGTCGGACTCTTCGAACCGGGCCGACGCCCCGCAACTCTTCCGGTTCCGCATATTCCGACGGACGTCGTCGTCTCCTTCTTGCCTGTCGGAACTTTTCCGCTTTTTCCATGTCCACTTTCCTCCATGCTTTCGTGAGGAGCGCGTTCGATGATGAATCTCCACACCGTCGAATCGCAATGAAACGAAAGAAAAACGCATGACCGTAATTACTGAAGCCAACAAAACCAAAGCCAGGGAACTGACGGCGCAACTCACGCTGGACGAGAAAATCGCCATTGTGCACGCCGCAGGCCTGTTCCGCAACGGCAACGCCGAACGACTGGGCATTCCGCCGCTCAGGATGGATGATGGTCCGATGGGCGTGCGCGCCGAACTGCATAACGACAATTGGGCGCCGCTGTACAACACCCGTGACTATGTGACCTACCTGCCGTCCGGCTCGGCGGTCGCCTCCACATGGAACCCCGACCTGGCCCGCATGACCGGTGAAGTATTGGGGGAGGAAGCCCGAGGCCGAGGCAAGGACGTGATTCTCGGCCCTTCCATCAACATCAAACGCAGTCCGTTGTGCGGACGCAATTTCGAATACATGAGCGAGGATCCGGTCCTGACCGCCGCGCAAGGTGTGGCCTACATCCAAGGCGTGCAGGAATCCGACGTGGCCGCCTGCGCGAAACATTACGCGGTCAACAGCCAGGAAACCGACCGATTGGACGTTGACGAGACCGTAAGCGAGCGGGCATTACGCGAAATCTACCTGCCGGCCTTCGAAGCGGCGGTACAAGACGGCGGCGTGCTCTCCGTCATGGGCGCCTACAATCTCGTCAACGGCACCAAATGCTGCGAACACAAGCAGCTGCTCGACGACATCCTGCGCGACGAATACGGTTTCGACGGTTTCGTCGTTTCCGACTGGAGCGCGGTGCGCGACACCAAAGCCAGCGCCGAAGTCGGCATGGATATCGAACTGTCCGTCACGCCGAATTTCGACGATTACTACTTCGCCAACCCGCTGAAGAAAGCCGTGGAAGACGGCGACGTCAAGGAAAGCGACGTCGACGGGAAAGTCGAACGCGTGATCGCCGTCATGGACGCGCTGCACATGCTCGGCGACGCGCACGCAAGCCGCAAACCAGGCCGTTACGCGACGCTCGACCACGCGGCGAAGGCATTGGACATCGCCCGCGAATCCATCGTGCTGCTGAAAAACGACGCGCACCTGCTGCCGCTCGACGAACGCAACATGACCCGTCTGCTGGTCATCGGTGCCAACGCCGACCGCATCCACTCCAACGGCGGCGGCTCGGCCGTCATCAAAGCGCTGCACGAAGTATCCCCGCTGCTCGGCCTCAACGGCGAGCTCGGCGGCAACGTCGAAATCGAATACGCGCTCGGCTACGACGCCAAACAGATCAACCAGGACGAAAGCTGGCAGGAGGAAAGCCTTGAGAATTCCAAGGGTTCCGATGCCAAAGACGTGAATCGCGCGCGCGAACTGCGTGACGAGGCCGTGGCAAAAGCCCGCGCGTACGCGGCCGCCGGAGATCCGGTGGTCTTCATCGGCGGACTCGACCACGAACATGATCTGGAAGGCCGCGACCGCACCGACATGCGCCTGCCGTAGGGCCAGGACGAGCTCATCGAAGCGCTCAACAAGGCGTGGTGCGCCAATTTCTGGAGCCACACCATCTACGATTGGGGCGACGTGGTGCCCGCCCGTCGGCTACGGCGACGGCATCAGCGACGCCAAATGCGTGGTGTCCGGGCTGCAGATGGACTATCGCCGCTTCCAAAGCCAGGCGCAGTTGGCCTGCTATACGAACGAGCGCGACGCGATCCGCGAATACGACGCGACCACGCCGATCACCACGAACCTCATGGGCACGTTCAAGGATCTCGACTACTTCGAGTGGGCCAAGGAGATGGACGTGGTCAGCTGGGACAACTATCCGGGCATGGACACCCCGCCGAGCTTCACCGCCATGTGCCACGACCTGATGCGCGGCATCGGCGGCAACAAGCCGTTCATGCTGATGGAGCAGACCCCGAACCAGCAGAACTGGTTCCCGTTCTGCAAGGTCAAGCAGCCGGGGGAAGTGCGTAAGCTCAGCTGGCAGGCCGTGGCCCATGGCGCCGACACCGTGCGGTTCTTCCAGATGAAGCAGTCCCTTGGCGGCTGCGAGCGATTCCATGGCGCGGTCATCGCGCATGACGGCACCGAGGAGTCCCGCGTGTTCAAGGAGACCGCGGCCTTGGGTGAGGAACTGGACCGCATCGGCAGGCGGATCATGGGCTCGCGCATCGAATCCCGTGTAGCCATCATGTTCGACTGGCAGAGCTACTGGTCGCTTGAAGGCTGTGTCGGCCCGACCACCGGCTTCAACTATCCCAATGAGGTTCATCGCTTCTACCGTGCGTTGTGGCGTCGCAATGTGCCGGTGGATATGATCGCCAGCACCACGCCTCTTGCGCGGCTCAGCCAGTATGATCTGGCCATCGCCCCGGCGCTGATCACCGTGTTGCCTGGTGTGGCTGAAACGTTGGAAGCCTATGTGGCGGATGGTGGCACCTTCATCACCGGCTATATGGCCGGCATCCATGATGAGCATGATCTGGTGGTGCCAGGCGGCTACCCGGGCAAGCTGCGCAGGCTTATGGGCGTATGGGTCGAAGAGATCGATGCGCTTGCGCCGGGCGAAACCATCGAAGTGCATGGCGGCACGGTTGATGCCAAGGGCGAGATCGTGGCGAGCATTATTCATCGCGAAGGTGCCGAGCGTCTTGCTACGTACGGCGGCGACGAATTCTATGCTGGGCATTCCGCGCTCACCGTCAATGCGTATGGCAAGGGCAAAGCCTATTTTGTGGGCACTCCGTTGGACGAGACCGGCATGAGCGCGTTCATGGCTCCGATCATCAAGGAGCTGGATCTGAAGTCGCTTGATACCCCGGAGGATGTCAGCCTGTCCGTGCGCTATGGCGATGGCGGCACCCGCTACGCGTTCCTCATCAACAACAGCGCCGCCGACAAGCGTCTGTGCCTCAGCGAACTCAACGGTGGCACGGAGCTGCTGACCGGCACCGTCATCAACGATCTGATCGAGCTTAAGCCGTATGGCGTGGATGTGATTGCGTTGCGGTGATCGCAATGCTGTAGACCACGTTAGACGGAGCGGAACGACTCCACTCGACGAAGCCGAATATGAAGAAGGCCGATGCCCTTGATGGACATCGGCCTTCTTCGTCAGGAACCGGTGGTATGGCGCCGTTCCGCGTTCATCGGGTGGCTGCGATCACACCGCCGGTCATCATCACGCCTGCTTCTTCTTCAGCAGAATCGCGGCGCCTGCAATCAGTGCCACAGCCGCGGCGACCGCCATGCCGAGCACGGAGGAGCCGGTCGAAGGGGTGGACGTGACACCGGTCGGTGTTGTGGATGGCTTCGTGTCTGTGGCAGGCTTTGCCGGGGTCGTTGGCGTCGTCGGTTCAACAGCGTCCTTTTCGAACACAGCCTGGATGGAGACGCTGCCGTCAGGCATCTCGAAGGCGTTGTTCTCGATGGAGACGTTGCCCTTCAGCACGTTCCACTCTTTGAAGTGGTAGCCCTTGTTCGCGGTGGCCGTCAGCGTGACCTTGCTGCCCTTGGCCGCGCGCTCGACATCCGCGGAGGCGGAGCCGCCTTCGGTCGCGGAGACGTTCACGGCGTACTGCGTATTGCGCACGCGCCACAGCTGGGTACCGTAGAACGGGTTCGCGGTGCCGACCACCATGTAGTCGTCGGTGTCGCAGAAGATGCGCAGACCGTGGTTGAACGGGTCGCCGAAGCCGTTGTCGGTAACGGTGCCGACGGTCACGCCCTCATTCGCGGCGGAACGGTCGGTGATCTCGAACAGGTTGAAGCCGCGCTTGGACTTGGCCAGGTACGGCAGGGACTTGGCGTAGGCCTTGAGGTTGGCCTTGCTGGTCAGCTTGACCAGCATCTCGTACAGGCCCTTGAACTTGTCGGGAATGATGTCGGCGATGCTGAAGAACGCGTCCGTGACTTCGCCGTAGTTGTTGGCGAAATCGGCGGAGCCCTTGTCGGACAGCTGGGAGCCGAGGTTGTCCAGCTCGTTGTTGATGTCGAAGAGCTGCGAGGCCTCATCGGAGGAGCCGGAGGCTGCCAGGCTGCCCGGAACGATGCTGCCGTCCTTGATGCCGTCGACCAGTTCCTTGGTCTGGGCGGCGGTCAGGCTGATCGGCTTGGCGGACGAGACGGACTTGGCGTCGGTGGTCTGCGGCTGCGCGGCGGAGGCGTCCTTGCCGGCCTGGATGCGGGCCCAGTCGACCAGCGCCTCCGGATTGTCGGTGGACGGCATGGTCTGGGTGGTCACCTTGGCGTTCTGATCGTTGCTCTGCGTGGCGATGGCGGAAGCCGGGTCGGTCGGGCCCATGCCCCACAGCAGGCGCAGGAACACGCGCAGGTAGTGGACGGTGTTGTTCCAATCCTTCTCGTTCATGTTGAGAATGTCACCGTTGGTGAACTGTGCGATCGGTTCCAGCAAGGTGGTGGTGTTCATGGTGGACAGGTACATCTTGCCCTCGTGAACGGTGGTCTGCCAGGTGTATTGGTTCATGTGGTTGTCGTAGCCGCTGCCCAGACCGGTGGAACCGCCCTTCGGGAAGGTGTCGTTCTTGTCGCCCACGAGCATCTCGACGTTCTCGTTCTTGTCCATGCGGTATAGGTTGACGGACTGTTCGAGGTTGGTGGCTTGGGTTACGAAGTTGCTTTTGGTGACGAAGCCCTGCAGTGCGCTGGACACGTCGTTGTAGTCGCCGATGTACAAGTGGTCGCCGTAGACCTGCAGGGTGCAGGCGCCGGCGCTCACACGGCTTTTGTCAAGACCGTAGTAGTACTTGGCGCCCTTGGCGGTGTCGCCTACGAGCGGACGCCAGGTCCAATCGGCCTTGTTGGTGGAATCGCCCTTGTTCTCGCCCACGTAAATGGCGAAGGAGCGCATGGTTCCGGTCTCTTCGTTCAGGGTGCTGGTGTCGCCGGTGCAGACCACGACGTACAGCTTGCCGTTGAACTCCTGCACCTGATAGATACCGCCGCCGCCGTTGACATCCTGTCGGTGGATGGCGGGCAGGTTGTCGAAGCTCGCCATGTCGGCGATCACTTTGTAGGAGTTCGGATCGGACGGGGTCTTGGATGCCACAAGCAGCGCCTTGCCCTTGCCGTCCGCGGTCGGCTTGAGGTCGCCGGCGATCAGCGTATTGCCGAAGGAGCCGATGGCACGGGTGGAGGTGAACACGTTGCCCTTGACCAGGGAACGGAAGCCATCCACGTCGACGCTGTCATACACCTTGGTGAGCTTGTCGTTGTTGGCCGGGTCGACTTCGTAGATGCACGGGAATCCGTTTTGATAGGCCATGGCGGTCTGGATCTCCTGCTGGGTGAGATCCTTGTTGTTGGTGTCCATGACCATGCCCTCGAAGTACAGCTTGCCGTTCATCTTGAAGGCGCTGCGGAAGGTCGGGATCACGCCCTTGCCTCCGTCGATGCCGGTGCTCTTGGACATGAGGATCTTGGTCTTGCCGGTCTTCACATTGAACTTGAACAGCATGCCGCCGGCGCTCTTGCCGTCGGGTTCGCCAAGGTACATGTTGCCCGCGTACATGGTCTGGATGAGTGCGGTGGCCTGCTTGGAGGTCAGGCCGAGGCTTGTCATATCGCGGTTCAGAATGGCCTGCACGCCGAGGCCGCCGTACATGGTGCCGATGTAGACCCAGTCGCCGGAGGATGCTGCCGCATAGCTGTAGGACTGGCCGCGGTCGCCGTTGCCGGTGGTGCTCAGGCCGGCGGTATAGGGGGCGATGGTGCCGTCGCCGGTGTAATCGACCACGCCATCGGCCTGGCTCAGGCCCTGATCGGCGTGGCTGACCTTTTCGAAGGTCATGCCGTTATCGTTCTGGGAATTGTAGGTGTATTGGGGAGTCAGGCCGGCGGAGTCGTCCGCCATGGCGGTGGCCGGGATTCCGGCGAGAGCCGTTGCGCAAGCGACGATTGCGCCAAGGCATGCGATTGCCTTGTTTCTCATCTATTTCTCCTGTCTTCGCGCGACGTGGAAAACGTCATTGATGGGGGCATCTAGGGGGCTGCCCGCCGTAAGCGGCGGGAGTCATAAAAGCGTGTATTGCAAGAGCCTCCAATAGGCAACCGTATCGATAAATATTGACAAGTTGTTATGGCATATGTTGCACAATGGCAGACGAATATGCTATGACGCACTTCGATTCCGCCATTGCATTGGTGGTACGCAAAGGGGTGTTGGCTGAGCGTATCGGGGGATGGGGCGGAAGCGCTTAAGTATGGGCGGGAACGCTATACTGTACCAAGGCAGGATTTTATTAAAGATGGGTTAGATAACGATATGACTGCAAAGAAGCGCATCCTTGCGTTCGAAATCGGAACGTTCTTCACCCGATACGTGGTGTTCGAGGACGGGCGCATGGGCATTCCGGGTACTATCGCGACTCCGGTCGACGGCGAGGAGCCCTTCTACCAGGCGCTCGCGCATATTGTTTCCAAGCAGCGTGCCCCTCTTGACGGCATCGCCATAAGCGTGCCCGGCTTCATCGACACGGAGAAGCAGGTCGCCGTTACCGCCGGCGCGCTAAGCATACTGTACGGCCATGAAATCGGCAGAAAACTGCAGGGCTATCTTGACGACCCGATCCCCACATGGATGGAGAACGACGCCAACTGCGCGGCAATGGCGGAGAAGCTGAGCGGCAACGCCGTCAAACTCGACGATTTTGCGCTGATCACCATCGACAGCGGTGTGGGCGGTGCGTTGTTCCTGGACGGCAGGATCCGCCGAGGCAAGGATTGGCGTGCAGGCGAGCTGGGCATGATGATCCCGAACTATGAGACCGGTGGATTCCACACCATGCAGGATTACCTGTCGACCATCGTGCTGGCGGAGGAGTACGCCAAGGAATTCGACGTGCCGACAGGCTCCATCGTGCCGGCCACCCTGTTCCATCGTCTCGATGAGCCGCGTGTGCGCAAGATCGTGGACCGGTGGATCGACTATCTTGCCATCGGCATTTTCAACATCGTCGCCGTGGCCGACCCCGAATGCGTGCTGCTGGGCGGTGGCATCTGCCGTGAACAGCAATTGCTGCCGCTGGTCAATGCGGCGCTCGACAAGATCCCGCAGTGGAGCGATTTCCACACGGTTGTCAAGCGCTGCCGGCACACCAACAACGCCGGTCTGATCGGAGCCTACTACGCCTTCGAAACCGAGGTCGAAGGCATGGAGAAGGTGCCGATCCGCTAGTCGCGGATGCTTCCGATACGAAAATCGGCGGGTCCGCTTCCCGTGAACGGCCCCGCCGATGGCGAATATGCACAAGAGCGGTGGGCGGTCGATATCGATCTTCCGCTGTAATGCTCTGCTGATCTTCGGGGTCAGAGCTACTGCCGTGCCGACAAGGTAAGCGGCAGCAGGCAGGATTCGTTCTTCGGGTCGTGCTCCGAGGGGTCGCGGAAGCCCTGCCATTCGCTATCGGGGAAGATGATGTCGGAGATGCTCATCCATTGCTCCAGCAGATTCATCGAATTGTCACCCAGCCAACGGTACTGCAGACCGTCCATGGCGCTCATCGCCAGGGTGTACAGGTCGTAGAACCGTTCCTCGTCCACGTCCGGCGGCAGCAGCCAGTTCATCGAGCAAATCATCTCCCATTGGCGCAAATGGCGGCCGATGAAGAAATCGTGGGCCGGGTGCGAGGGGTTCAGCGCCTCGCCGTTCAGCACCGAATACAGCTGCACGAGCTCGGGGCGCTGCAGATTGTACAGCACGATGTTCAGGCAATAGCGCGGGTAGTAGTAGACGCGGTGCCCGTCGGCGTCGACGATGGCGGCCGTCACCGCGTTGTATTCGTCGGCATCGATGGTGTCGTAGCATTCCGACAGCACCATGTTGAGCAGATCGTCCTTCGAGGAGATGTAATGGTACAACGCCGCCTCGGTGATGCCCAGCTCGTCGGAGATGTTCTGCAACGACATGCCCCAGAACCCCTTGGTGGCGATGATTTTGACGGCGGCCTGCAGGATTTGCAGGTGGCGTTCCTCCTGACTCATACGCTTGCGTTTGACGAAGGTCTTGTCGCCCAGCGTGTCCCTGGCGGTAGTGGCCCCCGTAGCGTTGCCGATGCGTGAGGCGGCCGGCCAGTTGCTCTGGTCATTCAGGAATCCATCCCATGCCGCGACGCTCATAGCCAGCTCCTTACACCCCTGCTCATCGTGTCCCTCATAAAACCATCCAATACTATTACGCCCTCTGGCCTCTAGGCGAAGAGTCGCCGTAGCCACGCGTTGGCCAACACCGGCCATTGCTGGACGCATGGCTCGATGCCATTAACCCCCTGCCACGCCGTTTCCGCAGTGCCAAGCGCCAGACCATGCCCGCCTTGGGGGAACAGATGCGCCTCGACCGGCACGCCGGCCTTCTTGCAGGCATCGACCAACATCAGCGTGTTCTCGACCGGTACGCAATCGTCGGTGATGGTATGCCATACGAATACGGGCGGCGTCTTCGCGTCGATATGCCGTTCGATGGACACCGCGTCCAACGCCACCTGATTATCGCTGTTGTCGCCAAGCAGACAGTCGAAGCTGCCACGATGCGCGAGCGGGCCTGAAGTGATCACCGGGTAGCCGAGCATCAATGCGTTCGGGCGCACCGCGTCAGGGTCATAGCCATGTGCCCGCATGGTGTCGTCACCCGCCGTGGTCGCAAGATTGGCCGCAAGATGACCGCCTGCGGAAAATCCGATTACCGCGATCTTACTGGGGTCGCAATGCCAGTCGTCCGCATGCGCGCGTATGCGCTGCACTGCTTCCGCGGCTTCCAGCAAAGCCGTGGGGAAGACGGATGGCGCGACGGAATAGCGCAGCACAAACGCGTTGCATCCGGCCGCGAGGAACTGCATGGCGATCGGTTCGGCCTCGCGGTCGGAGGTCATGGCATAGCCGCCGCCCGGAATCACCAGAACGCTGGGGCGTTGACGTTTGGGATCGATCTCCTCGCTGTTGTCGAGAACGTACCGGACGAACGTGGCCTCACTGCCATCGATGCCGGTGATGATGTCTTCACAATACTGCATATCGCTACCTTAGACGGATTGTGTGTGCGAATCCATGCGGCCTTCTATGCGGCACACGGATTCGCACTGTTCTGATCGGTTCCTGCCTTCCACAAGGTTGCAGGAAACCGATGGAGGATCGCCGGAACAACCTATATGCAAGATGCTCCGGCAATCCATGTTCATGTTGAGGAGAGTGTAGGCCCGCCCCGTTTGTGAGCACGTTCTGATGCTCACATCAGAACGTGACCTCGACATCGACGGATTTGGCATCGCTCAAAGCGGGAACCACATTACCGCCAATCTTCGCTCCGTCGACGCTCACCGTGCGCTCGCCGGTGCGCTTCATGGCGATGCGGTAGGTCACGCCGCGGAACACGCGCGTCACGGTCAGCTGGTCGAACCGTTCCGGCAGATGCGGTTCGATGGCCAGGCCGTCGAGCGTCGGTCGCACGCCCAGCAGATACTGCGACACGTCCACGAACGTCCACGCGGCGGTGCCGGTCAGCCAGGAGTTCTTGCCCTCGCCCGGGGTCGCTGCCTCGGGACCGGCCACCATCTGGCAGTAGACGTACGGTTCCACCTTGCGCACGTCGGACTTGTCCTCGACATACGCCGGGCAGTTGCGCTGGTAGACGGCGAATGCCTCGTCGTCATTGCCGGCGATGGCGTTGGCGATGGAGATCCACGGGTTGTTGTGGCAGAAGATGCCGCCGTTTTCCTTGTATCCGCGCGGATAGGAGGAGATTTCGCCCAATTCGATGCGGTAGGTGGAGTAGGCGGGTGCGAGGATGGCGGTGCCCCAATCGCAGGTCAGGCGTTCCTTGACGGACTTCAGCGCCTGCTGCGCCTTGCCGTCATCGAGGCCGATGCCGGCCATCACGCACATGCCCTGCGGTTCGATGTAGATCTGGCCTTCGGTGTCCTCATGCGTGCCGACCTTGCGCGAGTAGGCGTCGTAGGCGCGCACGAACCATTCGCCGTCCCAGCCGGCGGTTTTGACGGCCTTGGAAACCTGGCCGATTTCGGCGCGCACGCTGGCCGCCTCGGACGCGATTTCGGCGTCGGACATGCCGGCCAGACGTCCATAATGCTCGAGGATGTCGGCATATTGGCTGCCGTACAGCACGAACATGCCGCCGATGAACACGGATTCGGCGACGCCGGTGTCGTTGTTCTCCACGGTCTGGAAGCTTTCGCCCGGAGTATCGGAGAAACAGTTGAGGTTCAGACAATCATTCCAGTCGGCGCGGCCGATGAGCGGAATGCCATGGGGGCCCTTATGCGTAATGGTGAAGTTCACTGAACGGCGCAAGTGCTCAAGTAGCGGCTGTTCGGAGCCCTCGACGTTGTTGAACGGCACCGGTTCGGTCAGAATGCTCACGTCGCCGGTTTCGGCGAGATACGCGTACACGCCGGCCACGAGCCACAGCGGATCATCATTGAAGCCGCCACCGATGTCCGCATTGCCCTTCTTGGTGAGCGGCTGGTACTGGTGCCATGCGGAACCGTCCTCCATTTGGGTGGAGGCGATGTCGATGATGCGCTCGCGTGCGCGTTCCGGAATGAGATGCACGAAGCCAAGCAGGTCCTGGTTGGAATCGCGGAAGCCCATGCCGCGTCCCATGCCCGACTCGTAGTAGGAGGCGGAACGGGACATATTGAACGTGACCATGCACTGGTACTGGTGCCAGATGTTGACCATACGGTCGAGCTTTTCGTCGCCGGAATCGACGCTGTAGGTGGTCAGCAGTTCGGACCAGTAGGAGTTGAGCTCCTTCAAGGCGGCTTCGACCTGTTCGACGGTGGCGAAACGGCGGAACAGCTCATGGGCCGGCTTCTTGTTTATGATGCCGACCTTGGCCGGATCGTTCGGATCCTCCCATTTCTGGTCCTTGGCCACTTCGATATAGCCCAGCATGAACACGAGCGATGCGGTTTCGCCCGGCTGGAGTTCCAGACGCACGCGGTTGGCGGCGATCGGGAACCAGCCGTGCGCCACGGAATCGTGAGCCTTGCCTTCGGCGATGACCTGCGGGGTGTCCCAGCCGTTGAACTGGCCGAGGAACTCGTCGCGGCTGGTGTCGAAACCGACGACGGGCGCGTTGACGCCGTAGAACGCGTAATGGTTGCGGCGCTCCTTGAATTCGGTCTTGTGGTACAGCAGCGTGGCATCGGTTTCGCGTTCGATCTCCACCTCGCCGGTGGACAGGTTGCGCTGGAAGTTGGACGAGTCGTCCACGGCATTCCACAGGCACCATTCCACGGAGCCGGTCACGTCGATGACGGCCGGCTCGTCGGTGGTGTTCGTCACGTCGAGCCGATTGATTTCCGCATTGGTGTGCAGCGGCACGAAGGCGGTGAGCTTGGATTCGATGCCTCGCTTGGAAGCTTCGAACACGGTGTAGCCGATGCCTTGACGGCACTTGTAGGAATCAAGCGGGGTCTTGCACGGAAGGAAGGTCGGCGACCAGGTTTCGACCGGCTTGGCATCGGCGGAATCGGAGTCCATCAGGCTCAGGTAATAGCAGCGGGAGCCGTTGTCTGCCGGCACGTTGTTATACCGGTAGCGGGTGACGCGGCGTAGTTTGGCGTCCTTGTAGAAGCTGTAGCCGCCGCCGGTGTTGGAAATCAGCGAGAAGAAGTCCTTGTTGCCAAGGTAGTTGATCCACGGCAGGGGGGTCGCCGGGGTTTCAATCACGTATTCCTTTGCGGCATCATCGAAATGACCGTAGCGCATGGGTGTCCTTTCGTCGGTGAAATGGCTGTGACGAGGTGTACTGTATGGGTATATCGTCCATTGATTTAATTAATAGGTTAGTACGTTATTTATAAACTTATAAATAACGATTTGCTGGCGTGTTGCCGTCGGTCTTCCAATGGTCATCTGTCGACGCTGCCGCAATCGGGCAGAGGTCGGGGTATACTTCCTCCCGTTGCCCTCGTAGCTCAGTTGGTTAGAGCAGCACCCTTATAAGGTGTTTGTCCTGGGTTCAAGTCCCAGCGAGGGCACATGCGGACCTGCCGGAAGCGGCGGGTCTTTTGCATATCCGCGGATTGCAGTCCGTACGCCCTGCGTGTGACGGCGCATACCGTGTCCCGGCCATCGCCTACACTCCATAAGGTTATCCGGTTCACGCCTTGCCATCGGGGCAATGCGACCCGGGTCCCCCGAATCTCTAGGAGACAAACTATGAAGCAGGGTATCCATCCTGATTACCACGCAGTGCAGGTCACCTGCTCTTGCGGCAACACCTTCGTCACCCGTTCCACCTACAACGGCGATCACATGACCGTCGACGTGTGCTCCAACTGCCACCCGTTCTACACCGGCAAGCAGAAGATCCTCGACACCGGTGGCCGCGTGGCTCGCTTCGAGAAGCGTTACGGCAAGAAGGCCAAGTGAGTCTTATTGCTTAGGCAATGAAAACGCCAGTCCATTCGTGGGCTGGCGTTTTTCGTTACCGACGTGCCGTCGCCTACCTCCGACGACCGCACTTCCGCGCCACCTTATATGATGGACAGGTCGAGTAAGGTTCAGCGACGAGTGATTCCGCTGAAGCGCAGATACGAAGAAAAGGCGTACATTGGCAGACGAACAATTCCCCGCGGCCGTCACCGCGCTTGAGGAATACCACAATATCGAACAGCAGATGGCCGAGCCGGAGGTCGCATCCAATCCCGACAAGATGCGCAAGCTGGGTCGGCGCCACGCCGAACTGGGTGCCATCGTCTCCGCCTACACCGCATACAAGCAGGTGAAGGACGATCTGGAGGCGGCCCGCGAGATGGCGTCCGAAGATCCCGATTTCGCCGAAGAGGCCAAGCGGTTGGAAGGCGAGCTGCCCGCAGCCGAAGAGAAGCTGCGCACCGCGCTGATTCCGCGTGACCCCGATGACGCGCGTGACACGATCATGGAGATCAAGGCCGGCACCGGTGGCGAGGAAGCGGCGCTGTTCGCCGGCGACCTGCTGCGTATGTACATGCGATACGCGGAAAAGCGCGGCTGGTCGGTCACCGTGCAAAGCGAGAACACCACCGAGCTCGGTGGCGTCAAGGACGTGCAGCTGGCCATCCGCGCCAAAGGCACTCCGGCGCCGGAGGACGGCGTGTGGGCTTCCCTCAAGTACGAAGGCGGCGTGCACCGCGTGCAGCGCATCCCCGTCACCGAATCGCAGGGACGTATCCAGACTTCCGCCGCCGGCGTGATCGTCTTCCCGGAAGCCGACGAGGACGACGATGAGATCGAAATCGATCCGAAAGACCTCAAAATCGACATCTTCATGAGCTCCGGCCCCGGCGGACAGTCCGTGAACACCACGTATTCCGCGGTCCGCATGACGCACATCCCCACCGGCATCACCGTGAACATGCAGGACGAGAAGAGCCAGATCCAGAACCGCGCGGCGGCACTGCGCGTTCTGAAGAGCCGCCTGCTGGCCATGAAACACGAGCAGGAGGCCGCCGAGGCCGCCGATATGCGCCATTCCCAGGTGCGCTCGCTGGACCGTTCGGAACGTATCCGCACGTACAACTTCCCGGAAAACCGCATCGTCGACCATCGCACGAACTACAAGGCGTACAACCTCGACGCCGTGCTCGACGGCGATCTGCAGGCCGTGATCGACAGCGACATCCAGGCGGACGAAGCCGATCGTCTCGCCAACCAGAAGTAAGGCGATTGGGTGGCGACGGTATTCGAAACGGTGCGTTCCGCCGCGGACGAACTACGCGCGGCGGGCGTCGACACTCCGCAGCACGACGCCAAACTGCTGCTCGCCGAAGCGTTCCATACGGACCTGCAGCACGTGGACAAAGCCATGCTCATGGGCGATGGCGTCGAACGTCTGGCCGAAAAAGAAGACGCGGAACCGGCGATGGAACGTTTCCAGACCATGCTGGCCCGTCGTGTCAAACGCGAGCCGTTGCAGCACATCACCGGCCACGCGCCGTTTCGCTACCTTGATTTGAAAGTCGGTCCAGGCGTGTTCATTCCACGTCCGGAAACCGAACTGATCGTGCAGGAAGGCGTCGACTGGGCCACCAGAAACGGCATGTACCGCGCCAAAGTGGTCGATCTGTGCGCCGGCAGCGGTGCGATCGGCCTCGCCTTCGCTTCGGAAGTGCCGGGCAGCGAGGTGTGGGCCGTCGAGAAAAGCGCTACGACCGCCGAGTGGACGCGGCGCAACCTCGACGAGACCGCGAAACGGTATCCCGCAATCGCCGGTAATTATCATCTGGACATCGCCGACGCCACGCAAATGCCGACGTTAAGCCAACTTGACGGCACCATCGACATCGTGCTCACCAATCCGCCGTACGTGCCGCTTGCCGACATTCCCGAACAGCCGGAAGTGCGCGATTATGATCCCGATCTGGCGCTATACGGCGGTTCGGCGGATGGCACGCTCATTCCGGAACGCATCATCGCACGCGCGGCGAAACTGCTTCGTGCGGGTGGACTTATGGTGATGGAGCACGACATCACGCAGGGGGAGCGGCTTGCCGCCTTCGCACGAACCTGCGGCTTCGTCGACGTTACCGTGCATAACGACTACACCGGACGGCCACGTTATCTGACGGCGGAAAAACAGCCGGCACAGTAACTTATATTCTTTTGCGCCATGCTGACGGGGATATAACCAGAAGTTGAGTCTCACTATAAGAACATTTTATGCAGGCCGCCATCCGTCAGGCTATAAAGAACAATCGGAATGCACAGAGAGAGAACGGGCGTCCGTCATGAGTGGTCGCCGTGGTTCCGCGCACGGGGGTTGAGATGAACATGATTTTTTCCAAGGTGCGCGTTGAAAGGAATGTGCAGCGTTTTCAAGAAAAGAGGAAGAACGGAATGAACGCGAAGTTCTCCGCCAAGTGCGTCGCCCTGGTCGCGGCAGGCGCAATGTCGATGTCCCTCGCTGCCTGCTCCGGCGGCAGCATGGACGATTCCAGCAGCTCCAACGGTAGCGCGGCCAACAGCGATACCATCACGCTGGGCTCCGTCACCACCAACTCCGGCACCGCCGCCGCATACGGCGAGGCCGAGGTCGCCGGCTTCAAGCTGGCTGTGGATGAGATCAACGCCAAGGGCGGCATCAACGGCAAGAAGGTCAAGCTCGAGTCCATGGACGACAAGGGCGACGCCACCGAAGCCTCCAACGCCTTCAACAAGCTCGCCGGCGACAACAGCGTGCTCGGCGTGGTCGGCCCGACCATCTCCTCCACCACCGCGGCCGTGGCTCCGCTGGCCGACCAGTCCAAGCTGCCGGCCATCGCACCGGCCGCCACCTCCGACTCCATCGAGACCGGTGGCTATATGTTCCGCACCTGCTTCAAGGACTCCTACCAGGGTGAGATCGCTGCCAAGTTCGCAGCCGAGACCCTGAAGGTCAAGAAGGTCGCCGTGCTGTACGGCACCGGCGATCCGTACTCCTCCGGCGTGGGCAAGGCCTTCGCCGCTGCCGCCAAGAAGGCCGGCCTTGACGTCGTGGCCGAAGAGAACTCCTCCAGCGCCGACGACACCGAGTACTCCTCCCAGCTGCAGAAGATCCAGGCCGCTGGCGCCGAGTTCCTGTACGCTCCGTACTACTACTCCGTCGCTGGCCCGTACATCATCCCGCAGGCCCGCTCCGTCGGCTACAAGGGCTATGTGATGGGTCCTGACGGCTACGACGGCCTGAAGATGACCGACGACAAGTCGCTGTACAACAAGGTGCTCTACACCACCCACTACTCTCCGGACGACACCTCCAACGCCAAGGTGCAGGACTTCATCAAGTCCTACAAGAAGGCCAACAAGAACGCCGATCCGAACACCTTCACCGCACTGGGCTACGACTCCGTGTACATGATGAAGCAGGCCATCGAGAAAGCCGGCAAGAACGCCACCCGCGAAGGCGTGCGCAACGCCATCGCCGGCATGAGCTTCGAAGGCGTGACCGGCAACTTCACGCTCGACAAGAAGGGCTCCCCGAAGAAGTCCGTCGTCGTGCTTGAGCTCAAGGACGGCAAGCCGCAGTACAAGACCACCATTCAGCCTGCCAAGTGAGCGTCGCTTGCCTGAAGGCCTGAATCTGTGAAGAGGAGGGGACCGGGAAACCGGTTCTCTCCCTTTCGCGTATCAAGACGAAAATAACCATATTCAGCCGCTGGGCTTCTTCAGCGGCCAAGCCGGACGGTTATGTCAAAAGTCCGGCATCATCAACTTTTGAAAGGAGGAATGATGGGCGATCAGATCATCATGTTCATCAGTCAGATCTTCAACGGTCTGAAGATCGGCAGCGTGTACTCGCTCGTGGCACTCGGCTACACCATGGTGTACGGCATCATTCGTTTGATCAACTTCGCACACGGCGATTTCATCATGGTCGGCTCCTACGTGCTGATGCTTACCATTCCGGCGATCGTCGCGTTCGGCCTGCCCGCATGGGTGGCCGTCATCCCCGCGATCCTCATGTGCGTGGCGGTGGGCGTCATCGTGGAGAGGGCCGCATACAAGCCGGTTCGTGAAAAGGGCAACAGCATGACGGCCCTCATCACCGCAATCGCAATGAGCCTTCTGTTGGAGAACGGCTCCCAGGCCATCTTCGGCGCCGACTACCAGACCGTGCCCACCATCATCCAGATTCCGACGCTGGCGATCGGCAAGCTGAAGATCGACGGCGCGACCATCATCACCATCGTGCTCGGCGTGATCATCATGGTCGCGCTGCAGCTGTTCGTCACCTACACCAAGCAGGGCAAGGCCATGCGCGCGGTCTCCGAAGACAAGGAGGCCTCGATCCTGATGGGCATCAACGTGAACTCCACCATCACGCTCACGTTCGCCATCGGTTCGGGCCTCGCCGCCGTCGCATCGCTGATGTACTGCGTTTCCTATCCGCAGGTGTCCCCGATGATGGGCGCGATGCTGGGCCTGAAGGCCTTCGTCGCGGCCGTGCTCGGCGGCATCGGCTCCATCCCGGGCGCCATGGTCGGCGGTCTGGTGATCGGCGTGGTCGAAAGCCTGACCAAGGCGTACATCGGCACCATCACCGGCGGCGTGATCACGTCCGCGTTCTCCGACGCCATTGTGTTCGGCATCCTCATCATCGTGCTCCTGGTCAAGCCGTCCGGCCTGATGGGCGAACCGGAAACCGAGAAGGTGTGACCTCATGAAGAAATCAATGCTTTCCACCAAACAGTCCTATCTGATGTGCGCGGTCGGCATCGTCGTGCTGTTCGGCATTCTGATGGGTGTATGCGAATCCGGCATGGCCAGCACCTACATCAAGGGCATCATGATGACAAGCTGCATCGCCATCATCATGACCACCTCTCTGAACCTCACCATCGGCGTGCTCGGCCAGCTGACGCTGGGCTGCTGCGGCTTCGAAGCGATCGGCGCGTACAGCGCGGCCCTGCTGAGCAAGCTGCTCGTCGCCAACGGCGTTGCGATGGATCCGACGCTGCGATTCCTGCTGACGACGCTCGCCGGCGGCGTGGTCGCCTGCATCTTCGGCATCCTGGTCGGCATTCCGGCACTGCGTCTGCATGGCGATTACCTCGCCATCATCACGCTGGGCTTCGGCGAAATCATCCGCGTGATCATCCAGAACCTGAAGGTCGCCGGCGGCATGGGTCTCGACAAGGGCGCGGCCGGCCAGGCGCTGATCGGCATCGACCGACTCGCCAACCTGTACGTCGTGTTCTGGATCACCGTCGTCACCGTCGTGCTGCTGTTCATGTTCGCCCGCTCCCGTTACGGCCGTGCCGTCAAGGCCATCCGCGACGACGAGATCGCGGCAAGCGCGTCCGGCATCAACATCACCTACATGAAGGTGCTCGTGTTCGCTATCTCCGCGTTCTTCGCGGGCATCGCCGGCGGCATCTTCGCCCAGTACATCGGCTCGCTGAACCCCGCGATGGCCGGATGGCTGCAGTCGATCAACTACGTGATCATGGTCGTGTTCGGCGGCATGGGCTCGCTGACAGGTTCCATCGTCTCCGCCATCGCGCTGACGATCCTGCCGGAGCTGTTGCGCGCCTTCTCCACCTACCGCATGCTCGTGTACTCGGTGGCGCTGGTGCTCATCATGATCTTCCGCCCGCAGGGCATCTTCGGCAACTGGGAATTCTCCCTGACCAAGACCATCAACAAGCTGTTCTACCCGATGAAGGTCAAGGCGCACGGCAAGTCGAAGCAGGCTGAATCCACCGCCAAGGCAGTCAAGGACACCGCCAAGACGGACGAAACCGTCGAGACGGCCGCCGACACCAAGGAGGCGCAGGCATGAGCGAGCCCATCCTGAAAGCCGAACATCTCGGCATCACCTTCGGAGGCCTCAAAGCCGTATCCGACTTCAACATGACCATCAACTCCGGCGAGCTCGTCGGCCTGATCGGCCCGAACGGCGCCGGCAAAACCACCGTGTTCAACCTGCTGACCGGCGTGTACCAGCCCACGGAAGGCGAGTTCTTCCTGGACGGCGAACGCATGAACGGCAAGAAGACGTATCAGGTGGTGCGCGCCGGAATCGCCAGAACCTTCCAGAACATCCGCCTGTTCGGACAGATGACCGTCGAGGAGAACGTGCTGGTCGCATTCAACGAATCGTTCAGCTACCACATGGGCGGCGCGATTTTCCGCACGCCGAAATTCTGGAAGCAGGAACGCGAGATGCACGCCAAAGCCATCGACCTGCTCAAGATCTTCGGACTAGAGGGCCTGGCCGAAACCGAGGCGGCGAACCTGCCGTACGGCGCCCAGCGCAAGCTGGAAATCGCCCGTGCGCTTGCCACCGGCATGAAACTGCTGTTGCTCGACGAGCCGGCGGCAGGCATGAACCCGACGGAGACCGAGGACCTGCTCAACTGCATCAACACCATCCGCGACCGCTTCGGCATCGCCATCCTGCTGATCGAGCATGACATGAGCCTGGTGATGAACGTCTGCCAGCGCATCCAGGTGCTCGACTACGGACGCACCATCGCCGCCGGCACGCCGGAGGAGATCGCCAACAACCCGCAGGTCATCTCCGCATACCTGGGTTCCGACGACGATACCGACAGCGACGATGCCAAGCACGAAAGCGAGGAAGCCTGATGCTGGAAGTCAAGAACCTTTCCGTTTCGTACGGTGCCATCGAAGCCGTCAAGGACATCAGCTTCACCGTCAACGCCGGCGAGATCGTGTCCCTGATCGGCGCGAACGGCGCAGGCAAGACCACCACGCTGCACACCATCACCGGTCTGGTACCGGCGAAATCCGGTTCCGTGATGTACAACGGAGTGGATCTGCTGAAAACCCACAACAACAAGATCGTGACCCTCGGTATGGCGCACATTCCGGAAGGGCGCCACGTCTTCACACGCATGAGCGTCGAAGAGAACCTGGAGATGGGCGCGTTCAGCCTGAAGGACCAGTCGGACCTCAAGAAGGACCTCGACATGGTCTACGGCCTGTTCCCCCGTCTGAAGGAACGCCGTAACCAGAAGGCCGGCACGTTGTCCGGCGGCGAGCAGCAGATGCTGGCGATGGGCCGCGCGCTGATGAGCCATCCGAAGACGATCCTCATGGACGAGCCGTCCATGGGCCTGTCCCCGAAGCTCGTCAAGGAGATCTTCTCCATCATCCGCAAGCTGCACGAGCAGGGCATCACGATTCTGCTGGTCGAGCAGAACGCCAAGATGGCGCTGTCGATCGCCGACCGTGCATACGTGCTGGAAACCGGCCGTATCACGATGGAAGGCGACGCCAAGGAACTGCTCAATAACGAGCAGGTGCGCAAGGCGTATCTGGGCGCCTGATTCGTGCCGTATCCGCCTTGTCGGCTTGGACGCATCCAAACCGACAGGGCTTTTTCTATATCCGATGGAATATTCGCCGGTCGTGTTCCCTCCATTCGGGCGCGCCATCGAGCCATGCCTTACAATAGGTAAGTTGACTGGCTGAAAGGGAGGTGTCATGAGCGAGATTTGCACAGTAAACGACGAATCCCTTGCCCGGGCCGTTGAAATCATCCATGATGGCGGATTGGTGGTCATCCCCACTGACACGGTGTACGGCGTCGCCTGCGATCCGCGTAACATCGAGGCGATCCGCAAGGTGTTCGCAGCCAAACAACGACCGAAATACAAGTCGTTGCAGGTGTTGCTGCCGTCAATCGAAAGCATGGAGAAGCTGCATCTGACCTTGCCGGTGCCGCTCAACCGTCTGGCCGCCATGTTCATGCCGGGCGCTTTTTCGCCGATAGCGGAAGCGGAAGACGACTGTTCGCTTGCCACGTTGCGTCATGATCCGACAACCGGCAAAGCCACACAGGGCGTGCGCATCCCCAATTCCGCGGTCGCGCTGCGTATTCTGCGAGCCACCGGGCCGTTGGCCGCCACCAGCGCCAACCGTTCCGGCGAGGAAAGCGCACAAACGGTGCAGGAAGCCGCGGACGCGCTGGGAGATGCGGTGGATCTGTATTTGGACGGGGGAGCGACTCCGGGACATGTATCGTCCACGGTGGTTGCAGCCGACCCGCACGAGCGCGACGGCATCGCGATTCTTCGGGAGGGAGTGATTCGCGAGCTGGTCATCCGTAAGGCTTTAACACTGAATGGCGGTGCTTTGGGCGCATGAGAATCTACCTGTTCATTGCCGCGGTCGCAGGTGGCGTCACCTATCTGCTCACGCCGCTGATCCGGCACATCGCCATCGAAATCGGCGCAGTCGGCGAAGTGCGTGCACGCGACGTGCATACCGTGCCGACGCCACGCATGGGTGGACTGGGCATGCTTATCGGCTTCACCGTTGCCATGCTGTTCGCCTCTCGCATCCCTTTCATCGAAGGCCTGTTCGCCCAATCGCATCAGGCATGGGTGATTCTAGCCGGCGCCATCATGATCAGCCTACTGGGCATGGCCGACGATTTGTGGGACCTTGACTGGATGCTCAAACTCGCCGGTCAGCTGCTCATCTCCGTGTTTGTGGCCTGGGGCGGCCTGCAGATCATCTCGTTGCCTCTCGGCTCGCTCGTCACCGCGTCGCCGAGCCTGTCGATGGCCATCACCGCGTTCCTTATCGTCGCGTCCATCAACGCGGTCAACTTCGTGGACGGTCTTGACGGCCTCGCTTCGGGCATCGTCGCGATCGGCGGCATCGCCTTCGCCATCTATTCGTACATCATCGCAAGAAGCTCGCCGTCGTACGCATCCATGGCAACGCTGATCGACATCGCCATGGTCGGCACCTGCGTCGGTTTCATCCTGCATAACTGGCATCCCGCAAAACTGTTCATGGGCGACTCCGGTTCCATGCTGCTTGGCTACCTGATCACCTGCGCGTCGATCGTCATGACCGGCCGTCTCGACCCGGCATCCATCCACGCCAGCATCTACCTGCCGGTGTTCATGCCGATTCTGCTGCCGATGCTCGTGCTGTTCCTGCCGATTCTCGACATGTGCCTTGCCATCGTGCGGCGGTTGAGCAAAGGCCAGTCGCCGATGCATCCCGATCGCATGCACCTGCACCACCGCATGCTGCGCATCGGACACACCGTGCAGGGCGCGGTGCTGATTCTCTGGGGGTGGGCGTCGCTGATCGCATTCGGCTCGATCATGATTCTGTTCTTCAAAGCGCAGTATGTGCTGATTGGCTTCCTCATTGCGGCGGCGCTGCTGACGGTCGCCACGATGTACCCGTATCTGAAACACCGCATTCCCGAAATCCGTGAGGAAAACGCAATCTCCGGAACCGATGCGCAACATGCGTCGGTCGGACGCGCGCGCGGCGACAAAACGCGCGGTGGACGCTGATCGTCCGTCCGGCGCAATCGCAAGAAAAACTGATGAAACGCTTTGCCAAACGATATAAGCAGCTTTTATTACGATTGATAATTTCGGCTTTTCGCGCCGTGTCGCAGTAAGTCAGCACACGTTCATATAGTGTGTTTATGGCTACAATTCCTGATATGAATGCAGATTCCACGTTCGCCCCACTCCCTCCGATTTTCGCCCAGCTTGGCCTCGCCTATGACGATGTGCTGCTGCTGCCGAACGAGACGGATGTCATTCCGTCCGAGGTGGACACCACCACGCATCTCACCCGCAACATCACGATGAAGGTCCCGGCGATCTCCGCCGCAATGGACACCGTCACCGAATCCGACATGGCCATCGCCATGGCTCGCAACGGCGGCATCGGCGTGCTGCACCGCAACCTTTCCATCGACGACCAGGCCGCCCAGGTCGACATCGTCAAGCGTTCCGAATCCGGTATGATCAGCGATCCGCTCACCGTGAGCCCGGACGTGACCCTGGCCGACCTCGACAAGCTGTGCGGCCGTTTCCACATCTCCGGCCTGCCGGTCGTGGACAAGGACAGCAAGCTCGTCGGTATCATCACCAACCGTGACATGCGTTTCATCGCTTCCGAGGATTACGACCGTTTGAAGGTCTCCGAGGTCATGACCCGCGAGAACCTCATCACCGGTCCGTCCGACATCTCCAAGGAGGACGCGCACGACCTGCTGGCCAAGCACAAGGTCGAGAAGCTGCCTCTGGTCGATTCCGAAGGCCACCTGACCGGTCTGATCACCGTCAAGGATTTCGTCAAGACCGAACAGTATCCGGACGCCACCAAGGATGAGCAGGGCCGTCTGCGCGTCGCCGCCGGCATCGGCTTCCTGGGCGACGCCTACAACCGTGCTTCCGCTCTGATGGAAGCCGGCGTGGACGTGCTCGTGGTCGACACCGCCAACGGTGAGGCCAAGCTGGCTCTCGACATGATTCGCCGCCTGAAGTCCGATTCCGCGTTCAATGGCGTGGACATCATCGGCGGCAACGTCGCCACCCGCCAGGGTGCGCAGGCCATGATCGACGCCGGCGTCGACGCCGTCAAGGTCGGCGTCGGCCCGGGCTCCATCTGCACCACCCGCGTGGTCGCCGGCGTCGGCGTCCCGCAGCTCACCGCCGTGTACGAGGCCGCCCAGGCCTGCCGCGCCGCTGGCGTGCCGTGCATCGCCGACGGTGGCATCCACTACTCCGGCGACATCGCCAAGGCCCTCGTGGCCGGCGCATCCTCCGTGATGCTCGGCGGCACCCTCGCGGGCTGCGAGGAAGCTCCGGGCGAGAAGGTGCTCCTGCACGGCAAGCAGTACAAACTGTACCGTGGCATGGGCTCCCTGGGCGCCATGGCTCCGCGTGGCAAGAAGTCCTACTCCAAGGACCGTTACTTCCAGGCCGACGTCACCTCCAACGACAAGGTCGTTCCGGAAGGTGTCGAAGGCGAAGTGCCGTACCGCGGACCGCTCAACGCCGTGCTGTACCAGATGATCGGCGGCCTGCACCAGTCCATGTTCTACATTGGCGCGCACAACATCTCCGAAATGCCGGAACGTGGCCGCTTCATCCGCATCACCGACGCTGGCCTGCGCGAATCCCATCCGCACGACATCGTCATGACCGCCGAGGCGCCGAACTACTCCGGCCGTCAGTGATTGGCGAATACCGCGCGAAACGCATACGACGCGACTAAACGCTAGATAATACGAAACCCGTCCGGTGGCAGGAATGCCGCTGGACGGGTTTCGTGCGTTTTCGGCAGCTATTGGTTTAGTGACGTTTAGTTAATTGAGCCATGTCGATGGCACCGTATGAACGTCAACTTACGCGTTCCGTGGTGCCACGCAGCACCAGCGACGTCGGCATGACGGTGAACGGCTCGTCAAGCGTCTCGCCATTGAGCAGCGCAAGCGTCTTACGTGCAGCGATACGGCCGATTTCCGCCGGATCCTGATGCATGGTGGTCAGATCCAATGCGGTGGCGGTGTCGTCATCATCGAATCCGACCAGCGACACGTCCTGTGGCACGCGCCATCCCATGCGCCGCAGCTCCTTCAGCAGGGGAGCAGCCACGGCGTCGACGGAGACGCAGATGGCGGTCGGCTGCTTTGGAGCGCTGAGCAGCTGCGCGACGATGCCGGAATAGATGTCCTGCTCGCTGCGAGCATCGATATGGGATAGTGACGGCATGACGATGATGTCTTCATCCGCGTAACCGCAAGCTTGTGAGGCTTCGCTGAATCCCTTCTTGCGCAGCCTGTCGGAGCAGACGAACGGCGTGGTGTTGATGGGCTGTTCGATGTAGGCGAGCGTCTTATGCCCTAACGATTTGAGGAACCGTACAATCGTCGCCATGGAAGCCTCGTCGTCGATGGCGACGCCGGCGTCGAGACCGTGCGTGCTCGGCGCGTTCATGCCGACCACCGGAATGGTCAGATCGCCAAGCACCTGCTTCTTCGCCTCGTCGAAGTCAAATGACGCCTCGATGACCGCGTCGACGTTGCGGTTGCCCGGAAGATTTTGGAAAAACGCATCCAAATCGTCCTGCGTCCACACGATGTAAGGAACGATGTCGTATCCGGCCTTCGACATCACCTCGTAAATGCCTTCGAAGGCGTGGGCGTTGAACCAGCTGCTGATTTCGTTCGGCAGCAGCACGGCGACTCGCATGGTTTTGCCGGACGCCAGGGACGACGCGCTTTTCGAAAAGGAGAAATGCAGGCGCTTCGCCTCCTGCTCGATGCGTTCCCTGGTTTCGGGACTGACCCTGTCGAGCCCGCGAAGCGCGCGGGACACGGTGGAGACGGACACTCCGGCTGCCTGGGCTACGTCTGCGATGGTGGTTCGTGGCATGGTCGGATGGCTCCTTAGGGTGGACTATGCGGGCGGTCGGTTGCCCGCGACTGCTTCACTCTATCACGACACGCTGCTTTTGTAAAAACGCTTGCATAGCTTCAGGTGTTGTTATTGCTTGCTTTTTGAAGTGCTGCCACCTTGTTCTGCCTCCTGTGGTTTGCGCTTTTTTGCACAAGCGTTATTATTGATTATGTCAAGCAATGCGATAACAGCAACGAAGCTACACAACACAACATAACCATCGTAGGAAAATCAACGAAAATCGTTCTACGTACGGAGTTGTGATACGTGCGCACGGTGCACAAGCGTTTGTATGAAAGGGGACAACATGACCGAAGTCAACGATCCGTCGCTGTGGTGGAAGCAGGCCGTGGTCTACCAGGTGTATCCACGTTCCTTCAAGGATTCCCGCGGCGAGGGCCTCGGCCAGATCGCCGGCGTCACCGAGAAAATCGGATATCTGAAGGAACTGGGCGTCGACGCCATCTGGCTGAGCCCGTTCTACCCGTCCCAGCTGGCCGACGGCGGCTATGACGTGGACGACTACCGCAACGTCGATCCGAAACTCGGCAGCATGGACGATTTCGACGCGCTCGCCAAAGCCGCGCATGCCGACGGCATCAAAATCGTCGTGGACATCGTGCCGAACCACAGCTCCAACCTGCACGAATGGTTCAAGGCCGCGTTGGCCGCGAAACCCGGCTCGCCGGAACGCGACCGCTACATCTTCCGCGACGGCAAGGGACCGAACGGCGACGAGCCGCCGACCAACTGGCAGAACCACTTCGGCGGCCCTGCATGGACGCGCGTGCCCGACGGCCAATGGTATCTGCACATGTTCACCAAGGAACAGCCGGACTGGAACTGGAAAAACGAGGACGTGCGCGCCGATTTCATCAAAACCCTGCGTTTCTGGCTTGACCACGGTGCCGACGGCTTCCGCGTGGACGTGGCGCACGGCCTGGCCAAGGATCTCGACCGCGATGATCTGGACGATTATGTGGTCTGGTGCACCAACGATCAGCCCGAAGACGGCTCCCATCCGGTGATCGACCGCGACGAAGTGCACGACATCTACCACGAGTGGCGCAAGGTGTTCAACGAGTACGATCCGCCGGCGTTCGCCGTGGCTGAGGCGTGGGTCCGACCAAGCCGCCAGCATCTGTACGCCTCCCCGGACGATCTCGGCCAGATCTTCAACTTCGAGTTCGCCAAGAAGGATTGGATCCGCGACGACATGCACCTCGCCATCGAGGAAGGTCTGGAAAGCGCCGAACGGTCCGGTTCCACCGCCACTTGGGTGATGAGCAACCATGACGTGGTCCGCCATGCCACCCGCTACGCGCTGCCCCAGGTGCCGACCGGCGAATACCATCGACTGCCGCTCGACTGGCTGCTGCGCGACGGCACCACATACCGGGAGGACCGCGCGCTCGGCACCAAGCGCGCCCGCGCCGCGATCATGATGGAGATGGCGCTGCCCGGCTCCGCCTACGTGTATCAAGGCGAGGAACTCGGCCTGTTCGAAGTGGCCGACATTCCCTGGGATGAGCTGGAGGATCCGTCCGCATGGCGCACCTCCCGTTCCGCCAGCACCAAAGGCCGTGACGGCTGCCGTGTGCCGCTGCCGTGGGTTGCGGCCGACGCTCCGCAGCTGGACGATCCGAACGATGAGTTCGGCCATGGCGGCTCCTTCGGCTTCTCGCCGGCAGACGCGAAGGCCGAGCCGCATCTGCCGCAACCCAAGTGGTACAAGGATTTCGCGGTCGATGTCGAATCGGCCGACCCGGATTCCATGCTGAACCTGTACCGCCGCGTGCTGGCATTGCGACATGAGTTGCAGACCACCGACCTGAGTCTCGAATGGCTTCCGGAAGACCAGCCCGGCAAGGCGCATGACGGCGCCAACGGTTTCCCGGGTGGCACCATCGCGTACCGCCGTGCCAACGGCTGGGCCTCGATCACCAACTTCGGCGAAGAACCGATCACGTTGCCGCAAGGCGAAGTGCTGCTGACATCAGGACCGCTTACCGACGACGGCAAGCTGCCGCAAGATACCAGCGCTTGGCTCAAACTGGCCGATTGACCGCACGCAGGATGCCCCGATCTGAGGGTGTCCGTGCCGGATACCGCACTCGTGCGCTGAACCATCGAACCGGCAGCGCGCTCCAGCCGTCCGCGTCCCTCCATTTGGGCGCGGACGGCTTTCCTGTTTCCAACGACCGTTTTCCAACGATGACGGTCCGACGTACCTACCCTGCGGTATCTTCATATGTTCGGCCTGCGCAGAGGGCGCGACCGCGGACCAATCGAAAGAGGCAACGATGGTAGATGCACACGATGGCGAAACATACACGTCCGAAGGCTCACGTCTGATCTGGATCGACTGCGAGATGACCGGCCTGGATATCTTCGGCGGCGACGAGCTCGTCGAGGTTTCCGTGGTGCCGACCGACTTCGACCTGAACGTGCTCGACGAAGGTGTCGACTATGTGATCAAGCCCAGTCAGAAGGCTGTCGACCACATGAATGACTTCGTGCGCGCCATGCACACCCGTTCCGGCCTGATCAACGAATGGGAACACGGTCTGAGCCTCGACGAAGCGCAAGCCAAGGTCATCGAATACGTCAGGAAATTCACTCCGGCCGGCGTCAAGCCGCTGCTCGCCGGCAACACCATCGGCTCCGACAAGAAGTTCCTTGACCACTACATGCCGGAACTCATGGAGAACCTGCACTACCGCACCATCGACGTGAGCACCTTCAAGGAACTCGCCCGCCGCTGGTATCCGGCCGTCTACCTCAACCGTCCGCCGAAGAACGGCGGCCACCGCGCGCTCGCCGACATCATCGAATCGCTCGACGAACTGCGTTACTACCGCAAGGCGTTCATGGCCCCGGTGCCCGGTCCGAACGAAGCGGAGGCGAAGGCCATCGCCTCTGAAATCCAGGAAACCAGCCTGCTCAACAAGGACTGACAGCACGACTCCAGCGAGAGGAACCGCATGACCGCAGCTGATTGGACCACCATCGGCCAACCGCAGGATATCCGCCTTGTGGTCGCCGACATGGACGGCACGTTACTTGACGAACGAAGCCGAATCCCCGACGGATTCTGGCCCATGCTCGCCCGGCTCAAACGCCGTGGCGTCGAATTCGTGCCCGCGTCCGGACGCCAATACGCCACGCTGCGCAACATGTTCGCCGACAAAGCCGCGGAGATTCTCGACGGGGGAGAACTGTCCTATATCGCGGAAAACGGCAATGTGGTGGCGCTCGACGGCAAAGTCGTGGAAGTGCATGGCGTCGATTTGGACGTCACGCGTCACGTCATCGACCTGGTCGACGACGCCGCTGCCTCCGGCGAGCATAACGTGGGACTGGTGGTGTGTGGCCTCAAATCGGCATACGTGCAGCGTTCCGACAAGCCGTTCCTCGATGAAGTCGGCAAATACTACGCGGCGCTGAGCATCGTGGACGATCTGCACGAAGTGCTCGACTTCGCGCAGGAACCGTCCGCCTACACCCCTGACGGCGACGCCGAAATCGTTCTGAAACTCGCGATCCTCGACCTTGACGGCTCCGAACGATTCACCAACGAAAAGCTCACACATCTGCGCGCGGACTACCAGGTGGTCGTCTCCGGCAAACTGTGGGTGGACATCATGAACATCGAAACCGACAAAAAGCAGGGCGTCGAGGCGTTGCAGCGCGTGCTCGGCGTCACACCCGCGCAGACGGCGGTGTTCGGCGACTACCTCAACGATCTGCTCATGCTTGAGGCGGGCGACTGGTCGTTCGCCATGGGCAACGCACACCCCGATTTGAAGGCCGCCGCGCGCTACATCGCACCGTCGAACGTCGAGCACGGTGTGCTCAAGGTTGTGGACAGGCTGGTTGCCTGACGATTTCGTTGCATGGGGCGCGGTGACGTAAAGAAGGTGGCGTAATGAGGCAATCCGAGGCGCTTGCGATTCTGGGTTCCGGCGCAAGCGTGTTCCTGACGGGCGCGCCCGGTGCCGGCAAAACCTACGTGCTCAACGAATTCATACGGCAGGCGCGTGCCGACGGCGCATCCGTGGCCGTCACCGCATCCACGGGCATCGCTGCCACGCATATCAACGGCACCACCATCCATTCCTGGAGCGGCATCGGCTTGGCCACGGCATTGACCGACAATCTGGTCAAAACCGTTCGCACACGCCGCAAACGCAAGCTGCAGGAAGCCGACATCCTCATCATCGACGAGGTCTCCATGCTGCACGCGTGGCTGTTCGACATGGTTGACCGGATCTGCCGCATCATCCGCCGCGACGAACGTCCGTTCGGCGGGCTGCAGGTGGTGTTGTCCGGCGATTTTTTCCAGCTGCCGCCGGTTTCGGTATCGGGACGCAACAACGACCTGATCGCGCCGTCCGCCGAATATCTGGCCAGTCGCGAGCGGTACATGCGCGCCGGACTCAATCCCGAAGGTTTCGTCACCGAATCGTTGGTGTGGCGCGAATTGAACCCCGTTGTCTGCTATCTGACCGAACAGCATCGTCAGGATGACGGCCAGCTGTTGAACGTGCTGACCGACATTCGCGAAGGCGCGGTGGACGATGGCGACCGCAATGTGCTGCTGACCCGGTTGGGGGCCATTCCGGAACCCGGGCAGCAGGCGGTGAACCTGTTCCCCGTCAACAGGCAGGCCGACGCGCTTAATGACCTGCGCCTGTTCGAAATCAAGGAGGAACCGCACGAATACCTCGCCGAATCCGAGGGTGCGGCGAATCTGGTGGAACGGCTCAAAAAGAACATGCTGGCCCCCGAACGGTTGTGTCTCAAGACGGGCGCGGCCGTGATGGCGGTGCGCAACGACACCGACCACCAGTACGTCAACGGGTCGCTCGGCACCGTGCGTGGATTCACCACGCAATCGCAGGGCGGCTGGCCGATCGTCGAATTCGAAAACGGCAACATCGTCACCATGAAGCCGAATTCCTGGCAGATGCAGGACGGCGATACCGTGCTCGCCACGGTCAAACAGGTGCCGTTGCGCTGCGCGTGGGCCATCACCATCCACAAATCGCAAGGCATGACACTCGATCGTGCCGTCATGGATTTGCGACGCACATTCGCGCCGGGCATGGGATACGTGGCGCTGTCGCGAGTGGAAGGGCTCGACGGCCTGTATCTGCAAGGCGTCAACGAGCGCATGTTCCTGGTCTCACCGGACGCGGTCCGTCTTGATGGACAATTGCGATTGGAGTCGGCTCAGGCCGCCGATACGCTTGCCTCCGACGGTGTCGGAGCATTCCGCGCCCGCATGCCGCAACCGGCCGCCGGTGAGGATGACGAATTCGCGCAGGACGTGCTGTTCTGACCCGCTGCTAAATATCAGCCCATCGCCTGCAGGGAACGCGCAAGATCCGGGTCGAGCTCAACTTCGTCCTCGACGCTTTCCGGATCGGGGTCCCAACAGCTGGCGATCACGCAGGCCAGTCCGACGAGCAACCAAAGCGGGTTGCGCTGCAGGAACTCAAGACCTGGAATCGCCCGCGTGACGATGATCCATATCACCATGCCGGCCAGCGCAATCGCATTGAACGGCTTCTTCCATGGCGGGGAAATCAACGTGACGCACAATACGGCCAGGCACAGGACGATCCATTGGTTGCCTTCGGTCAGCACTTCCGGCGCTGCCGCCGCGAAGACGAAATAGCAGATGATGCCGATCCAGCCGAGTTCGTTCCAAATCGAAATGTGCGCGGTGACGTGACGCATGCTGCGTCCTTTCCTTATGAAGCGATATGGTGCTGATTCCAGTATCATAGAAACGGCTTTAGACTTATTTATAACTCTATAAATAACGTTTTTCGCGTATTGGTGTGCGATTCGAGGACGTGTGGCGCATCCAAGTCGGCTTACCTGAGTAATTTGGAACGTATGACCAAAGCACTTCGTATGTCTACCATGTTCCTGCGCACCCTGCGCGAGGACCCCGCCGATGCCGACGTCGTGTCGGACAAGCTGCTGCAGCGCGCCTGCTACCTGCGCAAGGCCGCTCCGGGCATCTGGACCTGGCTGCCGCTGGGCCTCAATGTCCTGAACAAGATCGAGAACATCATCCGCGAGGAGATGGCGTCCATCGACGCTCAGGAAGTCCACTTCTCCGGACTGCTGCCGCGCGAGCCGTATGAGGCCACCCACCGCTGGGAGGAATACGGCGACAACATCTTCCGTCTGAAGGACCGCCACGAGGCCGACTACCTGCTGGCCCCGACCCATGAGGAAATGTTCACCCTGCTGGTCAAGGACCTGTACTCCTCCTACAAGGACCTGCCGGTGACCCTCTACCAGATCCAGACCAAGTACCGCGACGAGTTCCGTCCGCGCGCCGGCCTGATCCGCGGCCGCGAGTTCATCATGAAGGACGCCTACTCCTTCACCCTCGACAAGGAAGGCCTCGTCAAGGCATACATGGACGAGCGCGGCGCATACGAGCGCATCTTCAACCGTCTCGACCTGAAGTACGTGCCGGTGCACGCCATGGCCGGCCCGATGGGCGGCTTCGAATCCGAGGAGTTCCTGGCTCCGATGGAGATCGGCGAGGACACCTTCGCCCAGTCGCCGTCCGGCAAGGCCTGGAACGTCGAGGCGCTGACCACTCCGGAACCGGAAGCCATCGACTTTACCGCAACGCCGGCAGCCGAAAAGCGCCCGACCCCGGACGCGGCCACCATCGACAAGATGGTCGAATTCGCCAACGCCAACCATCCTCGTTCCGACGGCCGCGATTGGCAGGCCTCCGACATTCTGAAGAACGTCGTCATCGCCGTCATGCATCCGCAGGACGAAGACCACGACGAGCCGTGGCGCGAGCTCGTGGTCGTAGGTGTTCCGGGCGACCGTACCGTCGACATGAAGCGTCTTGAAGCGCAGTTCACCCCGGCCGAGATCGAGGAAGCCACCGACGAGGATCTGAAGAAGCATCCGGAACTCGTCAAGGGCTACATCGGACCGATGGCGCTTGGCCCGCAGGCGCGCGACGGAAAGAAGGCCGAGAACGCGTCCGAGACCGGTGACGCGCTGCGCTACCTGATCGACGCGCACGTGGCACGCGGTTCCGCATGGTTCACCGGCGCCGACGAGCAGGACGTGGATTACTACGATTTGGTGTACGGCCGCGATTTCGAGGCCGACGGCACCGTCGAAGCCGTGCAGGTACGTCATGGCGACATGAGCCCGGACGGTTCCGGCCCGCTGAGCTTCGAGCGCGGCGTGGAAATCGGCCAGGTGTTCCAGCTGGGCCTCAAGTATTCCAACGCGCTCGGCCTGAAGGTGCTCGACCAGAACGGCAAGACCGTTCCGGTGTGGATGGGCTCCTACGGCATCGGCGTCTCCCGTGTGATGGCCTGCATCGCCGAAACCCATCACGACGAGAAGGGTCTGGCGTGGCCGGCAGTCATCGCGCCGGCACAGGTGCACGTCGTGGCCACCGGCAAGGATGCGGCCGCGTTCGAAGCCGCAGAACAGCTGATCGGTGAGCTTGAGGCCAAGGGCATCGAAGTCATCTTCGACGACCGCAAGAAGGTGTCTCCGGGCGTCAAGTTCAAGGACGCCGAACTCATCGGCGTGCCGATCATCGCCGTCGCCGGCCGCGACACCGTCAACAACGGCACCATCGAAGTGCGCGACCGCAACGGTGAGAACGCCGAAGCGGTGCCGGTCGCGGACGCCGCGCAGGCGATCGCGGACCGCGTCGCTGCACTGCTCAAGTGACATACGGCAATCCGTAGCGCGTCGGTTTGATCCGACGAACGACATACGGCAACGGAAGACCATCAAGCAGGTGGTCTTCCGTTTTTTGTTTTTCATGGGGAATACCGTGCGCATCTCACGCACATGAGGATTGTGGATGTCGGTGGATAAGTCGAAATTATCCACCGACAATCCACGACTCGCCCGACGATCTCAAGTTATCCACATTCTCCGGTTGGGCTTGCAGACGGATGGAACGTTCGGCGATAGTGGTCTTACCGCGGAAACGTGAAGATGCGGGAAGGGCATGCAGTTTACCCTCTCTCACCATAAATCCACCTCACTGCCTGTCGCTTCCGTGCCGTCAACGGCGCTTTCCGCGGTCCATCATTCGTCAAACAGAAAGGGCCGAACATGGCGCAGCAGCAGGGTCTCCTCACCATCACGGGATATGTGGGCGGCCAGCCCACGCAATTCAATCGGGAAGGCATGCCGCATGCCAGCTCATTCCGGCTGGCCAGCACCAGACATTATTTCGATGGCCGAACGCAACAGTGGAAGGACCTGCCCACCACATGGATCACGGTGAAGGCATATCGAGGCCTTTCCGAAAGCATCTGCCAATCGTTCAAAAAAGGCGAACCGGTCATCGTGACCGGCGTGCTGGCGGCGGAAAGCTGGGTGGACCAGAACGGCAAGCAACAGTCGAAACTCGTCATGGAAGCGAATGCGGCGGGGCATGATTTGAGCTACGGTGTCTCCACCTTCCGCAAACTCGCCAAGAAAAACGATTCCGGCCAGCAAGACGCGCAGCCTGGACAGGCTTTAGGACGTGATCCATATGTGCAAGCCGCCCAACAGCGGGGCGAAACTTCAGTCAATGCGATGGACGGGCAGAGTTCCGGCGTTGACGAGCAAGGCGGCTCGCAGGCCGGTACGGATAGCAACGCCGCCGAACCCCTACGTGAGGAATTCGGCGGCGATGGCTTCTGACGATTGCCTGACGCTTATGCGATCGCTGGCATGGCCTGTTACCAGATGCGCACGCGTTGCTCCGGTGCGAGCCACATGCCGTCGCCGGGCTGCACGCCAAACGCCTTGTGGAACAGGTCCACATTACGGGCGATGCCGTTCGTACGGCATTCGGCGGGGGAGTGCGGGTCGATCTGCAGATACTGCTCCGCCAACTCGTCGCGATTCTTAGTGCGCCAAATCGAAGCGTAGCTCAGGAAGAAACGCTGCAGGCCGGTGAAGCCGTCGATTTCAGGAGCATCGGCAAGCGCGGCTTCGATGGCTTCCGTGGAACCATCCTTGCCGCGGCCGGCCGCTTCATCGAGAGCGAACGCATAGGCCTTGAGAGCGATGTTCACACCGCTCAAATCGCCGATGTTCTCGCCGATGGTCAACGCGCCGTTCACATGAGGGGCCTTCGACGGGTCATCCGAATACTTTTCGGCGAGCTGCGTCGGCACGAACTCGTTGTACTGGTCGATAAGCTTCTGGGTGAGCGCCTTGAAATTGGCCTTGTCCTCTTCGGTCCACCAGTCGTTGAGTTTGCCGTCGCCGTCGTATTGCGAGCCCTGGTCGTCGAAACCGTGGCCGATCTCATGGCCGATCACCGCGCCGATGCCGCCGTAGTTCGCGGCATCCTCGGCATCCGGGTTGAAGAACGGCGGCTGCAAAATGGCGGCCGGGAACACGATCACGTTCATGGACGGCTCATAGTAGGCGTTCACCGTCTGCGGATTCATCAGCCATTCGTCCTTGTCGACGGCCTTGCCCACCTTGGCCAGCTGGTAGCCGGTCTCATACAGGTTCGCGGCACGCATGTTCTGGGCGAAGCCGGCGTCCTCGCGCACATCCAGCGCGGAATAGTCACGCCAATGGTTCGTGTAGCCGATCTTCGGCACGAACTTGGACAGCTTCTCCAATGCCTTGGCCTTGGTCTCGTCGCCAAGCCAAGTGGAATTGGAGATGGACACACGGTAGGCGTCGATGAGATTGCCGACCAGCTGCTCCATACGCTGCTTGGAGGTTTCGGGGAAGTGACGCTTCACGTATTCGCGGCCGACATCCTCGCCGCAGATGCCGTTGACCAGCGAGACGCCACGCTTCCAACGCACACGCTGCTCCTTCTGCCCGGACAGCGTCTTGCCGTAGAAGTCGAAATTCGTTTCGTCGAATTCGTGGGGAAGCTCCAATGTGGAGCCGATCACCACATGCACGCGGGCCCACAGCTTGAGATCATCCAGCGACGCTTCCTTCCAGAACGCGTTGAGTCCGGTGAGGAAGCTTGGCTCATGCACGATCGTGTGGCTGAAACAGCCGCGGAAATCCAACGGCTGCACGGCAGCCGCGGTGGTCGCGTCGTAAGCGTTCTGCCAGGCGTCGATCCAAGCGTCCAGGTCAACATCGGCGAGCATGGCGCACAGGTCGGCGTAATCCGTCGGGTTATAGGTCTTCACCGAATCGCGCGTGGACACGTTGTCCCAATGGTTCGCCGCGATGCGCGTCTCCACGTCAAGGAAACGCTTGGCCTGCGCATGGGCATCCTCGTCATCGGCCGCAAGATGCGCGTTCTTCAGCTGCTTGGCGACCATCTCGACATACGCCTCACGGATTGGCGCGTAATGGTCTTCCCTGTAGTAGGCCTCGTCCGGCAGATCCAAACCGTCCTGTTCGATGTGCACGACATTGGTCTCCGGCGCTCCCGGATCTCCGTAAACGGCGATGCCGATCAGGTCTGGACCGCCGGTCGGGTTCATGGCGCCAAGCGCGCGGGTGAGCGCGGCCTTGTCTTCGGCCTCGTCGATGGAAGCCAACTGGTCTTCGATGGCGGCGAGTCCGGCCGCGTCGATGGCATCGACGTCAAGGAAACTATGGTACAAAGCGCGCGACTTGACGGCTGGGCAATCATCCTCTTCAAGGATGTCGCGGATCTGGTTTTCCGCATCCTCGGCGAGCTTGTCGAAGGAACCATACCGGGAACGGTCGTCGGGAAGACGGTACATGTCGACCCACGGGCCGTTGACGAAGCGGAACAAGTCCTGAGACGGGCCGGTCACGGCGGAGAACGATGCCGGATCGATACCCGAAACCAAAGAATTCGAAGTGTTGTTCATGGCTTCACACTATCCATCTTTGGTGACAACATCGTGTATTCGAATCGAATATTCGGGTGGAACGCAAGGTGGAATACAGAAAGGAGAACATCGTTCGCCGGTGTATGGCCCGCGAAGTAGGGTTGAAGGCATGATCGAACTGAAAACCCCTAAAGAGATTGAAGCGATGAAGCCCGCAGGCCGCTTCGTCGGCGGCATCCTACGCGACCTGAAGGAATTCACCAAGGTCGGCACCAATCTGTTGGAAATCGACGAATTCGTCCACAAGCGCATCGTGGACCGCAAGGGCGCCTCGTCCTGCTACGTCGACTATGCGCCTGATTTCGGCACCGGTCCGTTCGCGCACTACATCTGCACGTCCGTGAACGACGCCGTGCTGCACGGCGTTCCGTACGACTACAACCTGAAGGACGGCGATCTGGTCAGCCTCGATCTGGCGATCAACGTCGACGGATGGGTCGCGGATTCCGCCATCAGCTTCTGCGTCGGCACGCAGCATCCCGACGACCTGCGCCTGATCAAGTGCACCGAAGAGGCTTTGGCGGCCGGCATCGAAGCCGCTCAGCCGGGCAATCGTCTGGGCGACGTCTCCTGCGCCGTCGGCGACGTGGCACGCGAATACGGCTATCCGATCAACCTGGAGTTCGGCGGACACGGCGTCGGCCATATCATGCACGGCGATCCGCACGTGCCGAACGACGGCAAGGCGCATCACGGCTACAAGCTGCGTCCGGGCCTGGTCATCGCCATCGAACCGTGGTTCCTCAAGACCACCGACGAGATCTACCAGGATCCGAAGGACGGCTGGACGCTGAAGAGCGAGGACGGCTCCCGTGGCGCACACAGCGAGCACACCATCGCCATCACCGAAAACGGTCCGGTGATCCTCACCGTCCGCGACTAGTCCAAAACCTTATGAAAACGGGCTTGTGCGATTACGCACAGCCCGTTTTTTCATGCCCGTTTTGAGACGGAACCCACATATCGAAACGCGCATGCCATATAGTGGGCGGTACTTTTTGAACTGGTAAGGAGCGAACGAGTATGGCCACAGCCAATCTGAGTGTGGAATCCAAGGACTTCACCCTGCCGGTGGTCGAAGCCACGGCGGGCGCGGACGGCATCGTGGTGTCCACGCTGCGCAATGATGGCTGGGTCACACTCGACCCCGGTTTCCTCACCACCGCGCAATGCGAATCGAAAATCACGTACATCGACGGCAAGAACTCGATTCTGCGCTATCGTGGCTATCCGATCGAGCAGCTGTGCGAGCAGTCCGACTTCCTTGAAGTCGCTTGGCTGCTGCGTCACGGCGAACTGCCGAACAAGGACCAGTACGACCGTTTCATCTCCGACATCAACCACCGCACGATGGTGGGGGAGGACTTCCGTACGTTCATGGGCTCCTTCCCGCGCACCGCGCATCCGATGAGTGTGATGGCATCCGCGGTCAACGCGCTCGCCACGTTCTACCCGGACACCACGGACATCAATGATTCCGACCAGCTGGACGAAGCGGCGACCATCATCATGGCCAAGGCGCGCACCATCGTCAGCTACATCTTCCGCCGCCGTCGCGATGAGCCGATGCTGTACCCGGACTACTCGCGCGGCTATGTCGACGATTTCCTGCGCATGTGCTTCGCCGTGCCGTATGAGCCGTTCGAATCCGATCCTCTGTACGTGCACGCGCTTGGCCGTCTGCTCATCATCCATGCCGACCACGAGCAGAACTGCTCCACGTCCGTGGTGCGCATCGCCGGTTCGGCGCACGCCAACCTGTATTCCGCGGTCGCGGCCGGCATCAACGCGCTGTCCGGCCCGCTGCACGGCGGCGCCAACGAGGCGGTGCTCCGCCAGCTCAAGGCCATCCGAGACTCCGGCAAAACCGTCAAGGAATTCGTGGAGGACGCGAAGGCCAACGGGCATCGCATCTCCGGCCTCGGCCACCGCGTGTACAAGTCGTACGATCCGCGCGCGGCGATCGCCAAGACCTATCTGCAGAAGATCATGGAACGCGCCGACACGCTGAAGCTGCCGGCGGACGAGCGCGCGCTGTTCGACGTGGCCACCGAACTGGAGCAGATCGCATTGAGCGACGATTACTTCGTGTCTCGTCATCTGTATCCGAACGTCGACTTCTACACGGGACTGATCTACCGTGCGATCGGCTTCGATCCGTCCATGTTCACCACGCTGTTCGCGTTGGGCCGCATCCCCGGCTGGATCGCGCAATACCGTGAGATGCTCGCCGATCCGAACACGAAAATCGGCCGTCCGCGCCAGGTGTACACCGGCTACACGGAACGCGATTACGTGCCGATGGACCAGCGCCACTGAACGATATTGACACGCGGCTCCGGTTTCGGACGTGCGCATGCGCCTGCCATGGCTTGCCGCTACAGTGTTTCAAGGAACGAAAGAACCTAACGAATCGCTGGAACCGGTCTACGGCTCCGGCATGGTCAAAGGAGCGTACACATGACTGAACAGCGCACCGCATGGGGTTGGGGCCTGGCAAGCATCGATGCGGCCGGCAACACCCTTGACGTGTGGTATCCGGAACTCACGTTGGGCGAGGCTCCGGCTGAAACCTCGCGTCCGAATCACAACTTCGGCGCCATCGCGCATGACGAGGCCGACGCGCGTGGCGTGCGCCGCATGCCCGTGTTCACCGTGTCCAAGCTGGACGAGCCGATCGAGGACGCCGCCGACGCCTATCTGCGTCTGCACCTGCTGAGCATGCGTCTGGCCAAGCCGAACACGTTGAATCTCGACGGCATCTTCGCCAAGCTCAACAACGTGGTGTGGACCAACTACGGTCCGTTCGCCGTCGACGATTTCGCTTTGCGCAAGCTTGACGTGATGGCCGCCACCCGACAGTCTGGAGCCGTGTTGGCGCCGCACGTCGATGTGAACGTGCTGTCGATTGACAAGTTCCCCCGCATGGTCGACTACGTCGTGCCGACCGGCGTGCGCATCGGCGACGCCGACCGCGTGCGACTGGGCGCGCACCTGTCCGAAGGCACCACCGTCATGCACGCCGGCTTCGTGAACTTCAATGCGGGCACCCTCGGCGTCTCCATGGTCGAAGGCCGCGTCTCGCAAGGCGTCGTGGTCGGCAACGGCTCCGACATCGGCGGCGGCGCGTCCATCATGGGCACCCTGTCCGGCGGCGGCAAGCTCAAGAACTCCATCGGCGAGCATTCCCTGCTCGGCGCGAACGCCGGCATCGGCATCTCCCTGGGAGACAACTGCGTGGTCGAAGCGGGCCTGTACGTCACCGCCGGCACCAAGGTCACCATCTACGACAAGGCCAAGGTCGCCGCCGGCGAACCGCTCGAAACCGTCAAGGGCGCCGAACTGTCCGGCAAGGACAACATCCTGTTCATCCGCAACTCCGTGTCCGGCCGCATCGAGGCGCGCTACCGCAAGACCGGCATCGAGCTCAACGAGAAACTCCACAAGAACTGAAAACGGAATGGCGGAGAGCGTCATCCGCGCTCTCCGCAAGAGGAAACTCGTGAAAATCACACTGATCACCGTCGGCAAGGTCAAAGAGAAGTATCTGCGCGACGCCATCGCGGAATATTCGAAACGACTGGGCCGGTATTGCAAGCTCGACATCGTCGAAGTGGCCGACGAGAAGACACCGGAGCACGCCAGCGACGGACTCGAACGGCAGATCAAGGCCAAAGAGGGCGAACGCATCGCCAAACATATTCGTGACGATGCGTTCGTCATCGCCCTCGCCATCGAAGGCAAGCAGCTCACCAGCGAACAGCTCGCCGCGAAAATCAACGACCTCGGACTCCACGGCACCAGCCATATCCAACTCATCATCGGCGGCTCATTGGGACTCGACCCCGCGATCCTCAAACGAGCCGACTACCTGCTGAGCTTTTCCAAAATGACGTTCCCGCACCAGCTGATGCGGGTGATTCTGCTGGAGCAGATCTATCGCGCATACAAAATCAACGCCGGAGAACCTTACCACAAGTGATTTTCGAGGCGTTTCGCAAGAAACGCTAAGTAGGGGCGAGCCGGTATAGTGGCGCGTATGAGTGACTACAGGGACGAACGCGAGCAGCGAGAACGCCGTCGCCGCACCATGGTGCGCACGGTGTGCATCGTCATCGCCGCGGCGATGCTGCTGAGTCTGGTCATTCCTGCGATCTACGCGGGGCTTTGACGCCTTCGGGCCCGTATGATCCGAAACGGGCCCCGGTTTCCCGTATGCGTGCGGACAGGTTCGCGGTCCGTCCATGTGGGAAATGGATGTGGGCACGTGGAAAAACCTTATGGATTGTGCGGGAGCCGTGGACGGCTCCATGTCAGAATAGTCAGGAACGTAATAGAAATGTATGGTGTAAACGATGGCAGAATTTGATTACTCCGAGGCGATCAGCGAAGCGCGCGCCAAATACGAGTCCATTTCCAAGGCCCTCGACGTCGATCGACTGACCGCCGAGGCCAAGGACCTTGAAGTGAAAGCGGCCGAACCCGGATTGTGGGACGATCCGGAAAACGCACAGAAAGTGACCAGCAAGCTGTCCGCGGTGCAGTCGCAGCTCAAGCGTCTGGCATCCGCCGACCAGCGCATCGAGGACGTGGAGACCCTGGTCGAGCTTGGCCAGGAGGAAGAGGACGCCGACACGTTGGCCGAGGCGAAGGCCGAAGTCGAAAGCATCCAGAAGGATCTCGACGATATGGAGATCCAGACGCTGCTTGACGGCGAATACGACGAACGTTCCGCCGTGGTGACGATCCGTTCCGGCGCCGGCGGCGTGGATGCGGCCGATTTCGCGCAGATGCTGCTGCGCATGTACCTGCGTTGGGCGGAACGCAACGGATACAAGGCCAAGGTCATGGACACCTCCTACGCGGAAGAAGCCGGCATCAAGTCGGCCACGTTCCAGGTGGACGCCCCGTACGCATACGGGCGACTGAGCGTGGAGGGTGGCACCCACCGTCTGGTGCGTATCTCCCCGTTCGACAACCAGGGCCGCCGTCAGACCAGCTTCGCCGCCGTGGAAGTGGTGCCGCTGGTCGAAGCGACCGATCACATCGACGTGCCGGATTCCGAAATTCGCGTCGACACCTACTGCTCGTCCGGTCCTGGCGGACAGGGCGTGAACACCACGTATTCCGCGGTGCGCATCACCCACATCCCGACCGGCATCGTGGTGACCATGCAGGACGAACGCTCTCAGATTCAGAACCGCGCCGCCGCCATGGCCGTGCTGCAGTCCCGACTGCTGGTGCTGCGCCACGAGGAGGAAGCCAAGAAGAAGAAGGAGCTCGCCGGAGACATCAAGGCCAGCTGGGGCGACCAGATGCGCTCGTATGTGCTACATCCGTACCAGATGGTCAAGGACCTGCGCACGGGGTATGAGACCTCGCAGACCCAGGCTGTCTTCGACGGCGACATCGACGAGTTCATCGAAGCCGGCATCCGCTGGCGTCACGAACAGCGTCGCGCGGCAGCCGAGGAACAAGAAGCCTAAGCGATAGGCGGAGGGAAAACACGATGGCGCTGATCTCGCTTGAACATGTGAGCAAAGTCTATCCAAAGGGCACGCGTCCCGCATTGGATGACATCAATCTTGACATCGATCGAGGTGATTTCGTCTTTCTTGTGGGCGCGTCCGGTTCCGGCAAGACCACCTTGCTGAGCCTGCTGCTTCGCGAGGAGGAAGCCACGGATGGCGAGATCCGCGTCGCCGGCAACGATCTGCGACGCCTGTCCGCACGGCAGGTGCCGCATTATCGCCGGCAGATCGGCTTTATCTTCCAGGATTACAAGCTGCTCAACAACAAGACGGTATGGGAGAACGTCGCCTTCGCACTTGAAGTGATCGGCACAAGCCGTTCCACCATCAAATCGCTGGTGCCCAAAGTACTGCAGACGGTGGGGCTCACAGGCAAGGAAAACAACTACCCCCATGAGCTGTCCGGCGGCGAAGCGCAACGCGTCGCCATCGCAAGGGCGTATGTGAACCATCCTCAGATCCTGCTCGCCGACGAGCCTACGGGCAACCTCGACCCGACCACGTCGCTGGGCATCATGGAAGTGTTGGACGCCATCAACCGTACCGGCACCACCATCGTCATGGCCACGCACAACGAGGAAATCGTCAACTCCATGCGCAAACGTGTGGTCGAATTGCACACCGGCAAGATCGTGCGCGACGAGCAGCAGGGATCCTACGATTCCGCGCTGTATTTCCCGGACGCCGAAGTCGAGTCGAAATCGCACCAGGCATTGGGCACTTCCGATCCGAACGCGAAATACCGTCGACGGAACGCCATCGATTCAACGAACGCTCCTGACGACACCGTCGACGTGGAAGGCGCGACGCGCGCCGAAACCGTGGTGAACGCCGTGGATGTGGTCGCCGCTGCCGTCCATGACGGACAGGGGAACGACGGCATCGCCCGTCTTGCCAAATCCGTGCATTCCGGACGCACCGGCCGTTACGGCGAGGCCTTCGCGTCAGTGGAGACCACCTTGACCTGGGGCAAGGGACTGAGCCTCGAACAGATGGCCGACCAGGAACAGGCCGAGCAAACCGAACGGAACGAACAGGCCAAGACCTCCGCTGAAAATGATGCCTCCGAGACTGGTGCCGACGAAGCATCGGCGCTGTCCGCTCCGCCTGCACCGCCCGTTCCACCGACCCAAACCGAGCCTCCGACACCGCCCGAACCGCCCGTCCCGCCGGCACCGTCCGATGAAAACCCTGAGGACACCAAGGAGCGCGACTGATGCGTTTTCGTTTCATCCTTTCCGAAACATGGAACAGCCTCAAGCGCAATGTTTCAATGATTATCTCCGTCATGCTGGTCACATTCATCTCCTTCCTGTTCATCGGCGTATCCGGCCTGATGCAGGCACAGATCACCGCCGCGAAGGGCGAATGGTACGACAAGGTCGAAGTGGTCGTATGGCTGTGCCCGGACGGTGCCAGCCAGGCGGCGTCCTGCTCGTCGGGCAAGGCGCCTTCCAATCAGGAGATCGTCGATCTGGAGAACGTGATCAACGAGGAAGCCGGCAACATCGTCTCCAAAATCACATATGTGAGCCGTGAGGACTTCTACAAGAACACCTTCCTCAAGCAGTATCCGAACGGCGAATACCAAGGACGCGTGCTCACCGCCGCCGACATGCAGGGGTCGCTGCGTCTGAAACTGAAGGACCCGACCAAATACCAAGTGGTATCCGAAGTGTTGAGCGGCCGCACCGGTGTCGAGGAAGTGCAGGATCAACGCAAGATCTTCGACCCGGTCTTCTCGGTGCTGAACCGTGCGACGGCGGTCACCGTGGCGCTCGCCGGCGTGATGATCCTGGTGGCCATCATGCTGACCGGCACGACGATTCGCATGAGTGCCGCCTCGCGTAAGAACGAGACCGAGATCATGCGACTGGTGGGAGCCTCGAACTGGACCATCCGCCTGCCGTTCGTGTTGGAAGGCGTGTTCGCGTCGCTGATTGGTTCGCTGCTCGCCTGCGGAACGTTGAGCGCCATGGTGAAGCTGTTCATCACGGATTGGCTGTCGAAGAGCGTGCAGTGGATGCCTCTGATCAACCAGAAGACGGTATGGCTGCTTGCACCGGCCCTTGTGGTGGGAGCCGTCGTGCTGTCGATCGTCGCGTCCAGCATCTCGCTGAGGAAGTACCTGAAGGCGTAAACCGGCGGAGTGCTGAACGAGATGTTCAGCATATTTGAAGTTTGCTGGATACAATGTCGAAATAGGTGGATTTCGGGAAGGGAATACATGTCTAGGAAAATGACGAGACAGGTGCGGCCCATCGTTGGACTGATGCTTGCTTCGGCTATGTTCTGCGCCGGCGGCGTCGCGGTCGTCGCCGCGCCGGCTCCGCAGGCGCATGCCGTGAGCATGTCGGAATACCAGGCGAAGGTGTCGAACCACGCCAAGCTGAAGTCGCAGCTTGTCGGCGTGAGCAGCGATCTCGCCGACACGATTCTGCAGTTGGCCGATTTGAACGACAACCAGATTCCTGCGGCGGTCGAGGCCGCGGAATCTGCCCAGCAGGCGGCAGAACAGGCGCAGAGCCTGGCGGAAGCGACCACGCAGCGGTTGCAAGCGGCCCAGCAGGACAAGGCGAACCTTGAGGAGCAGATCAAACAGACCGGCTCCGACTATGATGACGCCAAGGCCGCCGTCGCGCAGCTCGCCCGCGAAAGCTTCCACGGCTCCAGTACGTCGGATGTGCTGGATTTTGTCACCGATTCGACGACCGCCGACGATTTCGTCAACAAGATGCAGTCGCAGGCCGCGGTCACGCGAAGCGAATCCAACGCGGCAACCGACGCGGCGAACGAGCTGAACACGTCGATGAACCGCAAGGACCGTCTGGGCGCCATCGAACAGAAGATCACCCAGCTCAAGGAGCAGGCCGACCAGCAGGCGGCAAGCGCCCAGCAGGCGGCAAGCGAGGCCAGCGCCAAGCAGACCGCCCTGCAGAAGCTGCGTGACGAGGGCACGGCGAAACGTGAGAAGCTCGAATCGCAGAAGAGCCAGCTGACAACGCAGAGCGCCAAGGAAGCGGCGGACATCGTCGCCATGAAATCGCAGATCGATTCATGGAACAACCAGTACAACAATTCCAACAACGCCGCTGTCAACCCCAATAACAACCAGCAGCAGTCGCGTCCGAACAACAACACGAACTACAATCCCGCTCCCGCTCCCGCGCCTGCACCTGCGCCGGCTCCGACGCCCAATAACAACAATTCCGGCGGCGCCAGCGGCATGAACTATGCGGTGCCCGGCAATTGCCCGGCCGGTTCCGGATACTGCTACGGACACAACACCGGCAACACGGTCGGCGGTGCCGCGTATCCGTCCCGCCAGTGCACGCTGTGGGCATACCTGAGGCGTTCCCAGCTGAGCCTTCCGGTCGGCTCCTACATGGGCAACGGCGCCGATTGGGCCAATACCGCTCGTGGACTCGGATACCTGGTGAACAACACCCCGCATGTCGGCGCGGCGATGGTGTTCGCGCGCGGCCAAAGCGTAGGCGGACATTGGACCGCCGACTGGCAGTACGGCCACGTGGCCGTCGTGGAACGCGTGAACGCCGACGGTTCGGTCCTGATCTCCGAAGGCGGCACCGGCTTCGCGACGTTCCCGGCTTGGGAGACGATCTCCAACGCCGGAGCCTACCAGTACGTCCACTACTGACGGTTCCGTTCCAGACATGAAACCACGGCAAGCGCGCCGTCCGCATCGTCGGGCGACGCGCTTTCGTGATATGGTCGACGGAGTCGCGTTGCATACACTGATCGAAAGAACCGGGAAGGAGGTCCGACATGGCCAAGGAACAGGGAACCAAACCGATCGCGCAGAACAAGAAGGCGCGTCACGACTACGCCATCGAAGACAAGTATGAGGCCGGTCTCGTGTTGACCGGCACCGAAGTGAAGTCGCTTCGTGAAGGACGGGCGTCGCTGGCCGAATCGTTCATCACCATCGACCGTCGTGGGGAGATGTGGCTTGAGGGAGCCAACATTCCCGAATATCTCAACGGCACGTGGAACAACCACGCACCCAAACGCAAGCGCAAGCTGCTGCTGCATGCGGCGCAGATCGACAAGCTGGCCCGCCAAACCCAGGCCAAGGGATTCACCATCATTCCGCTGAGCCTGTATTTCAAAGACGGCCGTGTCAAGGTCGAGATCGCGCTCGCCCGAGGCAAGAAGGAATTCGACAAGCGCCAGTCGCTTCGCGAGGAGCAGGACAAGCGTGAGGCGCTGCGAGCCATGCGATACGCCAACAAGCAGGTGCGATAAATCGGAAAAATTCCGGTTTCACATAGTGAAAGAACGCCGATTCAGGAAAATTTTTGTAACACACCCTCTTTACGCTAGGATACGGTTCGGCTGAACAGGCCGATATGAATCCATAGGAGAGGGAACATGCAAGCAGGAAAAGCCCTGAAAACCGCCGCCGCGTTCATGTTGAGCGTGGCCATGCTCGCCACCGGCGCGGCATGCGGCACCAGCGACGACAGCGACGCCTCGGCGTCGAAATCCAGTTCGAAGTCCAGCGAACTGACCGGTTACGATGTTTCCGGCGTGAAGAAGGACGACGCGATCGCCAAAATGCTGCCGGATTATGTGACCAAGGACGGCAAGCTCACCATCGGCATGGATACGTCGTACGCGCCGGCCGAATTCCTGGCCGCGGACGGCAAGACGCCGGTCGGCTTCGACGTGGACATCGCCAAGGCGCTGGCCGGAGTGTTCGGTCTTGAGGCCGATCCGGAAACCGCGAACTTCGATTCGATTATTCCGGCCGTCGGCGCCAAGTACGACATCGGCATCTCGTCGTTCACCGTCACCAAGGAACGCCTCGAGGCGGTCGACTTCGTCAGCCACTTCAACGCCGGCTCCGCATGGGCCGTGAAGAAGGGTAACCCGAACAAGGTCGACACGTCCGATCTGTGCGGCAAGAAGGTGGCCGTGCAGACCGCCACCATGCAGGAGACCGCCGCCAACAAGATGGCCAAGCAATGCAAGGCCGACGGCAAGGCGGAGATGGACGTCATCTCCAGCAAGCTGCAGACCGATGTGACCACCAACGTCGTCACCGGCAAGGCCGACGTGTTCTACGCCGATTCGCCGGTCGCCGGCTACGCGATCGCGCAGACCGACGGCGAACTCGAAACGCTTGGCAAGACCGAAGGCATCGCCCCGGAAGGCATCGTCGTCAAGAAGGGCGACCAGCAGATGGACGAGGCCCTGCAGAAGGCCCTGCAGAAGCTCATCGACGACGGCACCTACATGAAGATCCTCAAGTACTGGGGTGTTCAGGACGGTGCCATCAGCAAGCCGGAGATCAACACCCCCGGCACCAACGAGTGAATGTTTCGGAACTTTTGCGTCCGTTAATACGCTCGTAGCAATCCGCTCTTAGGTTATGCCATAGCCACGTTTGGCTGGTTGATTTGGCTGGGTTGAAGAGAGGACTTGCCATGATGAGGAATCTGAAAGGTTGGGCGGCGCTCGCGTTGAGCGCGGCGATGGTCGTCTCGATGGGAGCCTGCGGAACCTCCGACAAAACGGATTCCCAAGCTTCCGTCGATTCGAATTCGTCGTCGACCACCGGTTACGACGTGTCCGGCGTGAAGAAGGACGAGAAGATCGCCAAGATGCTGCCGTCCTCCGTCACCAAGGACGGCAAGCTGACCGTCGGCATGGATACGTCGTACGCGCCGGCCGAGTTCCTGGCCGCGGACGGCAAGACGCCGGTCGGCTTCGACGTGGACATCGTCAAGGCGTTGGCGAAAACGTTCGGCCTCGAGGCGGATCCGCAGACGTCGAATTTCGATTCGATCATTCCATCAATCGGTTCGAAGTACGATATCGGCGTCTCGTCGTTCACCATTACCCCGGAACGCATGAAGGCCGTCGACTTCGTCAGCATGTTCAAGGCCGGTTCCACGTGGGTGGTCAAGAAGGGCAACCCAGGCAAGATCGACACGTCCGACCTGTGCGGATTGAAGATCGCGGTGCAGACCGGCACCACACAGGAGGAGGAAGTCAACAAGGGCGCCGAACAGTGCAAGGCGGACAACAAGCTTGACATCCAGATCCTGTCCAACAAGCTGCAGACCGATGTGACCACCAACGTCGTCACCGGCAAGGCCGACGTGTTCTACGCCGATTCGCCGGTCGCGGGTTATGCGATCTCCCAGACCGACGGCCAGCTTGAGGCCCTCGGTGAGGACGTCGGCGTGACCAAGGAGGCCGTGGCCATCAAGAAGGGTGATTCCGACACGGCCAAGGCGGTGCAGGCGGCCATGCAGAAGCTGATGGATGACGGCACGTACATGAAGATCCTCAAGCATTGGGGCGTCGAATCCGGCGCCGTCGACAAGGCCGAGATCAACCCGACCGATTTGGGCTGATCGGCGCACTGACGCTGCGGGCGTAGGGGCATCGGACGTATATAGATCGATGCCCCTACGCTTTTTGCCGATTAACGTCGGCGTAGCATTGCGGTTTTATCGTGTGCCTTTGGAATACTGGACGTCTGATTGGCAAATGGACGATTACCGTTCAGTGGATGGGAAGAGAATAGAAGGAGAACCCACTATGTCGTTGAAATTCAAATCGTTTGCCGCTCTCGCGCTGAGCGCGGCCATGATGTTCTCCGTCGCCGCATGCGGCACCACGGATTCCGGTGACGCCAAAAGCGACTCGAAGGCGAAGAACACCACCGTTGGTTACGATGTGAGCACCATCAAGAAGGATGACGAGCTGGCCAAGCTGGCCGCCTCCGCGAAGACCGTCAAGGACGGCGAGCTGTCCGTCGGCATGGAACTGTCCTATGCTCCGGCCGAATTCTACGCCGAAGACGGCAAGACGCCGGTCGGCTACGATGTGGACATGTCCAAGGCCATCGCCCAGACGCTGGGCCTGAAGCCGAAGATCGTCTCCTCCATGTTCGACACCATCGTCCCGTCCATCGGCTCCAAGTACGATCTGGGCATCACCGCCATGACCATCACCGAAGAGCGTCTGCAGTCCGTCGACTTCGTAAGCTACTACCGCGCCGGCTCCACGTGGGCCGTGCAGAAGGGCAACCCGAAGAAGCTCGACACCTCCGACATGTGCGGCGCGAAGATCGCAGTGCAGACCGGCACCGTCCAGGAGGACGAGGCCAACAAGATCGCCAAGGGCTGCAAGGCCGACAAGAAGGCCGAAGTGATGTCCTACAAGCGTCAGGCCGAAGCCGCCACCGCAGTGGCCACCGGTAAGGCCGACGTGTTCTACGCCGATTCGCCGGTCGCCGGCTACGCGATCTCCCAGACCGACGGCCAGCTTGAGGCCCTCGGCGACGTTGAAGGCGTGGCCAAGCAGGGCATCGCCATCAAGAAGGGCGACCAGCAGCTCGACGAGGCCGTGCAGAAGGCCGTGCAGAAGCTGATGGATGACGGCACGTACATGAAGATCCTCAAGCATTGGGGCGTCGAGTCCGGCGCTCTCGACAAGGCTGAGATCAATCCGACCGACCTCAACTGATCTCATCAGATAGATAGAAAAAGGAAACAGCATCATGGCGAAGAAACAAGTCGACGGCGACGGCCTCGATATTCCCAATCGCATTAAAGCCTTGCCTGTCAAGCGTACGGGTCCGATCGTGGCGGCCATCATCGTCGCGCTCTTCGCCGCGATGCTGGTGCAGGCTTTGGTCACCAATCCGCGTTTCGAATGGAATGTGGTCTGGAAATACCTGTTCGACGAGAACGTACGGGAAGGCATCAAGTACACGCTGCTGCTGACCGTCATCTCGATGGTCATCGCCATCATTCTGGCGGTCATTCTGGCGGTCATGCGCAAATCCATCAACCCGGTGCTGCGCGGCGTGAGCTGGTTCTACATCTGGTTCTTCCGTGGAACCCCTGTGTACACGCAGCTGGTCTTCTGGGGTCTGTTCGCGGTGCTGGTGCCACGTATCGGCGTGGGCATCCCGTTCACCTCAATCGAATTCTGGAGCATTGACTCCCAGTCTGTCATCACCGCGTTCAACGCCGCATGGCTGGGCTTGGCCCTGAACGAAGCCGCCTACCTGGCCGAAATCGTGCGCGCCGGCCTCGAGGCCGTCGATCCGGGGCAGACGGAAGCCGCAAAGGCTCTCGGCATGAAGCGCACGCTCATCATGCGTCGCATCGTGCTGCCGCAGGCCATGCGTATCATCATCCCGCCGACCGGCAACGAGTTCATCGGCATGCTGAAGACCACGTCGCTGGTCAACGCCGTGCCGTTCACGCTGGAACTGCAGTTCGCCACCACGGCGATCGCGACCCGTCTGTACAAGCCGATTCCGCTGCTGATCGTGGCGTGCATCTGGTATCTGGTCATCACCTCCATCCTGATGGTCATCCAGTCACGACTCGAAAAGCACTTCGGCAAGGGCTTCGACGCCCGTCCCGCCGGAGCCCGCGGCAAGCGCACGCCGCTGCCGGGCAAGACCTTCGGCGAACCCAAGGATGACGTCGACAAGCAGAACGAAGCCACGTTCGCGGGAATGACCGCGTGAGGGGAATGACCATGAGCGAAATCACAACCAACGAAATCGTTCCCGCCGTCAAGGCGACCCAGGTGCACAAGGCTTTCGGCAACCTGCACGTGCTCAAAGGCATCGACATGACCGTCATGCCCGGCACCGTCACCGTGATTCTCGGACCGTCCGGTTCCGGCAAATCCACGTTCCTGCGTCTGATCAACCAGCTGGAAACCCTGACCGGCGGCGAAATCGACGTCGACGGCGAAATGATCGGCTACAAGTACGTCGACAAGGGCGGCGAACGTGTGCTGCAGACCCTGAACGACAAGGAAGTGGCCGAACAGCGTTCCAAACTCGGCATGGTGTTCCAGCGCTTCAACCTGTTCCCGCACATGACGGCTCTTGAAAACGTCATGGAGGCTCCGGTCCACGTCAAGCACATGGACAAGAAGGAAGCCCGCGAACTCGCCATTCAGGAGCTGAACCGCGTCGGCATGGGGGAGCGTCTCGACTACTATCCGGCACAGCTGTCCGGCGGCCAGCAGCAGCGCGTGGCCATCGCCCGCGCGCTTGCCATGAAGCCGGAGATCATGCTGTTCGACGAACCGACATCCGCGCTCGATCCGGAACTCGTCGGCGAAGTGCTCAACGTCATGCTCGACCTCGCCAAGGAAGGCATGACCATGGTGGTCGTCACCCATGAGATCGGGTTCGCCCGCGAGGTCGCCGACCAGATCGTCTTCATGGACGGTGGTGTGGTCGTCGAACAGGGCGGACCGGAGATCATCGACCATCCGAAGGAGTCGAGGTTTAAGGACTTCTTGCAGCACGTCCTGTAGCAAGTAAGGCTGTCGTACTGCCGTAAATTCCCAATCCACTGACGTCAAGCGTCCGCAGACGTCCGGTGGGTTGGGTTTTCTTTTTGCCGCCGACGATGGGCGCGTTGCGTGCGCCACTGGTTCGCACGATTTCCCTGGGGGAGTGGGATTTCGCATATATGGCAAAGATTTGTAAGGACGCGCGGCTTGGTTTCATGATTGACATCCTTACCCGATAGGCTAAGGAGCTATGTGTGGAATCGTAGGATATGCAGGAAATGTTCGGACCGCGTGCGGCAAACCCTTGGAGGTCTGCCTCCAGGGTCTTCAGCGATTGGAATACCGTGGATATGATTCGGCCGGTGTGGCGTTGACCGCGCCCGGCATGGACCATGTGGCGGTGCGTAAGAAGGCCGGACGTCTGGCCAACCTGGTGCAGGACATCGAACGTGATCCGATGCCGGACGCCACCGTGGGCATCGGCCATACGCGTTGGGCTACGAACGGCGTGCCGAACGACACTAACGCGCATCCGCACACGTCGCGTGACGGCAAGGTCGCCATCATCCACAACGGCATCATCGAAAACGCGTCCCAGCTGCGTCTCGACCTGCAGACGGAGGGCTATCGTTTCGTCTCCGAAACTGATACCGAGGTCGCGGCGAAGCTGCTGGGCAAGATCAGCGACAAGATCATCGAAGAGACCGGCAAGCCTGACCTGTTCAAGGCCGTCCGCCGTCTCGCACGCATGCTGGAAGGCGCGTTCACCATCCTCGCCACCGATGTGCGCCAGCCGGACATCGTGGTCGGCGCCCGTCACGATTCGCCGCTGGTGGTCGGTCTTGGCGAAGGCGAGAACTTCCTCGGCTCCGACGTGGCCGCGTTCGTGGCCTACACCAAGCGCGCCATGGAAATCGACCAGGACCAGGCCGTGATGGTGTCCGCAGACAAGGTCGTCGTCTCCGACTTCATGGGCAACATCGTGGAACATCCGAAGACCTACACCGTGGATTGGGATGCCTCGGCTGCCGAAAAAGGCGGCTGGGACTCCTTCATGGACAAGGAGATCCACGAGGATCCGGCCGCCGTGCAGCGCACCCTGCTGGGGCGTCTCGACGAGAACGGCAACATCAACCTCGATGAGGTGCGCATCGACGAGCATGATTTCAAAGCCATCGACAAGATCATCGTCATCGCCTGCGGCACGGCCGCGTACGCGGGCATGGTGGCCAAATACGCCATCGAGCATTGGGTGCGCATTCCGGTAGAAGTGGAACTCGCCCACGAATTCCGCTACCGTGACCCGATCCTCACCCCCCGAACGTTGGTGGTGGCCATTTCGCAGTCCGGCGAGACCATGGACACGCTGATGGCGTTGCGCCACGCGCGTGAACAGGGCTCCAAGGTATTGGCCATCTGCAACACGCAGGGCGCGTCCATCCCACGCGAATCCGACGCGGTGCTCTACACCCACGCCGGTCCGGAAGTGGCGGTCGCCTCCACCAAGGCGTTCGTGGCGCAGATCACCGCCGCATACGTGCTCGGCCTGTATCTGGCCCAAGTCAAGGGTGCCATGTATCGAGACGAAATCGCCCAGACTTTGGAATCTCTGAAGGACATGCCCCGCAAGATCCAGTGGGTCCTCGACACCCAGACCAAGATCGTGCAGGAAGCCGCCGAACAGATGGTGGATGCGAAATCGTTCCTGTTCCTCGGCCGCCATGTGGGCTATCCGGTGGCCATGGAAGGCGCGTTGAAGCTCAAGGAAATCGCCTACACGTTCACCGAAGGCTTCGCCGCGGGCGAACTGAAACATGGTCCGATCGCTTTGGTGGACGAAGGCGAACCGGTCGTATTCATCGTGCCGCCGGCGCGCGGCCGCAACGTGCTGCACTCCAAAGTCATCTCCGGCATCGAAGAGGTCAAGGCCCGTGGCGCCTACATCATCGCCGTGGCCGAGGAACACGATCCGGACGTGGAACGTTACGCCGACGTGGTCTTCTGGCGTCCCGCATGCCCGACGCTGATGAGCCCGCTGGTGGACGTGGTGCCGCTGCAGCTGTTCGCCATGGACATGGCCAAGCTCAAGAACTACGACGTCGACAAGCCGCGCAATCTCGCCAAGTCCGTCACCGTTGAGTAACGAACGCAGGCACCGGTACGTGCTCGAGGAACCTCATATTCCCTTCGAATATGAGGTTCTGTACGAGGACGAGAACATCATCGTCATCGACAAGCCGCATTTCCTCGCCACCACGCCACGCGGCATGTGGTATCGCGAAACTGCGCTGGTCCGGTTGTGCGAGCGGTACGACGAGCCGAACATCACGCCGGCGCACCGTTTGGACCGACTGACCGCAGGCGTCGTCGTGTTCGTACGTAATCCGTCTGCGCGAGGCGCGTACCAGATGCTGTTCCAAAATCGCAAAACCGTCAAAACCTACGAATGCCTGGCACCGCTCGCCCCGACGCAGCGGCCGCGATATGGAACGGCGGTGCGCATCGACCGGCACCTGCCGTTTCCGCTGGTACGCAGGTCGCATATCAACAAGGATCGCGGACGATTGCAGGCGTACGAAAGCGCCGACGTGCCCAACGCGGAAACGCTGATCGAACGGGGAAGTGGCATCCGCTTCGTTGCCGGCAGACCGTACGTGAATTACACGCTGCATCCGAAAACCGGCAAGACGCACCAGTTGCGCGTGCATATGAATTCGCTCGGACTGGCGATATTGGGTGACGATTTCTACCCGGACATCGTGCAGCGCGCGTACGACGACTTCTCGCAACCCTTGGAATTGGTGGCGCGCGAACTGCGATTCGATGACCCGCTCAACGGCGAGCCACGTCGATTCGTATCGCACGTGCCGTTGGGCGCGGGCTTATAGAAACCCACGATTTTGGACATTCCCCTATCTCGTCCGACACGCCCGATTATCATGGCGTTCTGTTGACTTGCCGGAGCGTTTCCGGCATCACGAGAGTAAGAGAGAACCATGGGTAAAATCTCGAAAGCCGTCCGCGGCGTCGCCGACATCTACAACGGCGCATCGCTGATCGTCCGTATCATCGTCGGCCTGATCATCGGCACCGTGCTGGCATTGACCATGCCCCACGTGACCTGGATCGGCGAATTCGGCACCCTGTTCGTGGCCGCGTTGAAGGCCGTGGCACCGATTCTGGTGTTCGTACTGGTGGCCAGCGCCCTTGCGCAGGGCACGTCGAAACTCGACCGCCGTTTCGGCACCGTGCTGTTCCTGTACCTGTTCACCACGTTCCTGGCAGCGGTCGTGGCCGTGCTGACCTCCCGTCTATTCCCGCAGACCCTGTCCTTGGGCAAGGCCGCCAAAGCCGACGTGGTGCCGCAAGGCCTTTCCGAAGTCATCCAGACGCTGCTGACCAACATCGTGGCCAATCCGATCCAGGCCATCATCGATGGCAACTACATCTGCATCCTGATGTGGGCCTGCCTGTTCGGACTCGCCATGAAGTCCATCGCCAACGAAAGCTCCAAAGCGTTCATGGCCAACGTGGCCGACGCCGTGTCCCAGGTGATCCGCTGGGTCATCAACCTCGCCCCGTTCGGCATCATGGGCCTCGTGTTCACCAACGTGGCCGACAACGGCCTGTCCGCATTCACCAAGTACGGCAGCCTGCTGCTCCTGCTCGTCGGCACCATGCTGCTCATGGTGCTCGTGTTCGGCCCGCTCGTCATCTTCATCTTCCTGCGCCGCAACCCGTACCCGCTGGTCTACCGCTGCTTCAAGGAATCCGGTCTGACCGCGTTCTTCACCCGCTCCTCCGCTGCGAACATCCCCGTCAACATGCAGCTGTGCGAGAAGCTCGGGCTTGACAAGGACATGTACTCCGTGTCCATTCCGCTGGGCGCCACCATCAACATGAACGGCGCGGCCATCACCATCACCATCATGGCCATGGCTGCCGCCAACACGCTCGGCATCCAGATCTCCCTGCCGGCGGCCATCCTGCTGTCCGTGGTCTCAGCGCTCGGCGCATGCGGCGCGTCCGGCGTGGCAGGCGGCTCGCTGCTGCTCATCCCGATGGCCTGCTCGCTGTTCGGCATCAGCAACGACATCGCCATGCAGGTGGTGGGCGTCGGCTTCATCATCGGCGTCATCCAGGATTCCGTGGAAACCTGCCTGAACTCCGCGTCCGATGTGGAGTTCGCGGCCACCGCCGAATACCATGCCTGGCTCAAGCAGGGCCGTCAGCTGCCGGCCTTCATGTATTCCAAGAAGGAACGCGCCAAGCTCGGCATCGAAGCTTGATTGCGTACCAGCTTAGCCGCCGATGCGATATCGCAGGGAACCGCTTTGGAAGTTCGCTTCCGGAGCGGTTCTTCCGCATTCGGCGTATTTGGGTGGATATGGGGAGCCTTTCCAAGCTTGTGCGTGGCTTCCGCATGACCCGTATAATCTTATGGTGGTAATCGCAGGCGAAATACAAAACGGAGGTCCGTGGGCGTGGTGCTGAAATCGGCGAAACTGGTGAAGCAGCTCATCGCCATCTGCTGCGCGGGCGTCATGGCGGCCAGCGCCGCCGCATGCGGGGCCAATACGGACACACGCACACAGATCACCGTATGGTCGTGGGAGCCGAGCATGAAACAGGTCATCGCCGGCTTCGAAAAAGACAATCCCGACATCCGCGTGGTTTGGAAGAACACCAGCGGTTACGACAAACTCAACAACGCCATCCAAGACGGTTACGGCATTCCCGACGTGGTGCAGCTGGAATATTACGCATTGCGCCAGTACGCGGTCAGCAGCCAGCTCGTGCCCATCACCGGCAGAACCGAAGGCTATGCCGATTTCTACACGCCCGGCACCTGGGCGTCGGTGCAGCTCAACGGACGGGTGTACGGGCTTCCCATGGACTCCGGCCCGATGGCCTTCTTCTATAACAACAGCGTGTTCGAACAGGTTGGCGTGGACGCGTCCAAGATCCGCACATGGGACGACTACTACGAGGCCGCCAAAAAACTCAAGAAAATCGGCGTGTACATCACCGCCGATTCCGGCGACGCCAGCTTCTACGACACGATGATCTGGCTCGCCGGCGGACGCCCGTTCTCCACGTCCAACGATGGCAAGAACGTGACCATCAGACTCACCGAAGATAAAGGCACCCGCGAATTCACCGAATTCTGGCAGAAGATGATCGATGAGGGTTTGGTGGCAACAAACCTCACGTCATGGTCGGATCGATGGAAATCGGCCGTGGGACAAGGCAAAGTCGCCTCGCTGTTCTCCGGCGCATGGCTGCCTTCGCTGCTCATGTCCGACATTCCCGGCGCGGCCGGCCTGTGGCGCGTGGCCCAGATGCCGACGCCCGACGGCAAGGCCACCACATCGGAAAACGGCGGTTCGGCCCTTGCCGTGCTGCAACGTTCCCGCAAACCCGAAGCCTCATACCGTTTCATCGAATACGCCTGCCACAATGCCAAAGGCATCACAACCCGCGTGGATGGCGGCGCGTTCCCAGCCGACAAAAACACCCTATCCGACTCGAAATTCCTCAGCAAGACCACGGTGACCGACGACCGTGGCATCGAAGTGCCCTATTTCGGCGGGCAGGAATACAACCGCGTGCTGTCCCAGGCCGCGGAGAACGTGTCGACCGGATACCAGTATCTGCCGTTCGAAGTGTATGCGCGCAGCGACTTCCGGTCCACGGTGGGCAAGGCCTACAAATGGTCGAGCCTGCTGCGCAAAGAGCAGAACAGGCTCAACATCATCGCCGCAGGCGGTCAGGTCTCCGACACCTCCAACATCGGCGATGCGTTGAAGAACACCGAATCGTCCGACCGCATCAAACTTAAGGGCGGCATAGCCCTATGGCAGAAGGACCTGAAAGAATACGGAGCCAACCAGGGCTTCACCATCCAATAGCGTCTGTGTAATTGGTTTAATCGATTGCGGCCTGTGGATAGCGCATTATCCGCAGGCCGTCGGTTTTCAGATTGCCGGGCTATGATCGCCGGTTCCCGTCGCTGGCTCTTGAATCAGCGGACGTTGCGGTCGTAGATGTGCCGCATGCCCTTGAAAATCAGGTCCGGATCGTAAATGTCGATCATGTTCGTGTCGTCGGCGAACACGCGGCTCAATCCGCCCGTCGCCACCACACGGAAATCCTCGTCGATCTCCTTATGGAACTGCGCGATCGTGCGTTCGATGCCGCCGAGGAAGTTGTAGTACAGGCCCGCCTGCATGGCCGGTTTCGTGGACTTCGCCAGAATCGACTTCGGACGGGTGATCTCCACTTCCGGCAGCTGCGCCGTCCCTTCCCACAGTGCGGCCGCGGCGGTGCGGATACCGGTGGTGATCAGTCCGGAAATCACCGACGCGTCCGCGGTGACGTAGTTGAACGTGGTGGCCGTGCCGAAATCAGCCACCAGAATCGGCCCGCCATACTCGTAATACGCGCCCGCGCAGTCGGCGATGCAGTCCGCGCCCATATTCTGCGGATTGTCCATGCGGATGTTGAGTCCCGTTTTGATGCCCGGTCCCACGATCATCGGATCGATGTCGAGGAACTTCACGATGCTCGCACGGAACGAATGCATGACCTTCGGCACCACGGACGAAATGATCACATCATCGACATCCGCCGGCTTGTAGCCGCTCAAAGCCAGGAACTGCGTGATCATCAGCCCGTATTCGTCGGACGTGTGGTTCGCCTTCGTGGTGATGCGGTACGTGCCCGCGATGCGCCCATCGTCGATGAAACCGATCACGACGTTCGTGTTGCCGATATCCACAGCCATCAGAAGCATGTTGCGTTCTCCTTCGCGTTTTGCGGAAGTTCCGTTGAAATATTGCGATTATTGCGATTGATACGGTTATTGCGATTCGAAAATGCTGCGGTTAGCGCCGTTCGCCGTCCGCACGCATGGCTGCGAGCTTGACAAGAATACGTTTCGCAAGTGCGTCCTTGCCCATCTTGCTCCACCGTTCGATGCTTGGCCTGTCTGCGGTTTCGCCCGGCGTCAGCACCGTCACCACGTTCGTGTCCGCTGCGAAACCGGCGCCGGGGGTGCGCAGATTGTTGGCCACCAGCATGTCGCAATGCTTGCCGTTAAGCTTCTTCGCCGCGTTGGCCTCAAGGTCGCGCGTCTCCATGGCGAATCCGCACAATGTCTGGTCCGGCCGCTTATGCTCGCCGGCCCAAGCCAGAATATCCGGATTCGACGTGAGCTCGAGCTCGATGCCGCTGCGCCCGTTCTTCTTGATCTTGTCCCGGGCCTGCTCGACCGGACGGAAATCGCCGACGGCCGCGGCCATGACGGTGATGTCCGTGTCCGAGAAACGGCTCGTCACCACATCGAACATATCCCGTGCGGTCGTGACATCGACCACATCCACGCCATACGGGGCGTCCAACGCCACCGGACCGGACACAAGCGTCACCTGCGCGCCCAGATCGCGTGCCTGTTCGGCCAAGGCATACCCCATCTTGCCGGTGGAATGGTTGGTGAGGAACCGCACCGGATCAAGCGGCTCCTGCGTCGGGCCGGCGGTGACGAGCACGGCAAGTCCCTTAAGCGGCAGCTCGCCGTCCGGACGATTCGCAAGCAGCAGCGCTTTCACCGCCGTTTCGATGCGTGCCGGCTCCTCCATACGTCCCTTGCCGGCGTCGCCGCAGGCCAGCATGCCGCTTTCCGGCTCCACAATCGTCCAACCGAGCTCACGGCAGGTATTGAGATTGCGTTGCGTCACGGCGTTTTCATACATATGCACGTTCATGGCGGGGCACAGGATCTTCGGTCCCTTGTCGTACGCGAGTATGGTGCTGGTCAGCTGGTCATCGGCGATGCCGCAGGCGATTTTCGCGATGATATCGGCGCTCGCCGGAGCGACTGCCAGCAGATCCGCCCACTTCGCGTCGGCCACGTGGCTGATCTGCAGCGGACCGTCCGGTCCGGGCGTCACGTCGGCCGTAGCGCCGGGACGATGTCCGGCGGCGAACATGGACGTGCGTGTCGGCGTGTGGGTGAGGGAACTGAACGTCAGGGGAGTGACGAACTCCTGTGCGGCGGCGGTCATCACCACACGCACCTCATGCCCCTGCTTGCTCCAATCGGAGGCGAGATGGCAGGCCTTGAACGCGGCGATGCTGCCGGTGACCCCCAAAAGAATATGCGCCATGGATCAACCGTCCTTCTCGTTGTGACCTGCCGCGACTGCGTCAAGTATATAACCGGGCCGAAGCCTCCGCGCGCTTTGCGGGCGAATCCGAACGGGCCGCGGGTATGGCGGACGGTAGAATCAGGCCGTGGTGATCGACCTCACGCAGGCGGTCAACCGCAATCACAACACATAATCGAAAATACGAAGAGGAGAAATCCCATGTCGTCACCTACCGGTGCGCACGGCGAAGCCGACGCAACCAAACAGGAGAACGAACAGCAGCCGCAGTCCACGGCAAGCACCGACGCCACGCTGAACGCGCGTGCGAAATCGTCGAACGGCGCGAAATCGCAAGGCCCGAAGAAGTGGCTTATCGCGTTGATCGCCGTCATCGCCGCCGTCGCGGTGATCGTCGCCATTGCAGTGACGCGCGGCAAAAACGATGACGCGAACACTTCCGGCGTAACTAAAGCCGACACCGTCACCATCGGGCTCAAACTCGCCCCGGTCAGCCTCGACATCCGCCACCAGTCCGGATCGGCCATCGAACAGGTGCTGATCGGCAACGTCTACGAAGCGCTGCTGTCGCGCGACTCCGACAACAAAGTGCAGCCGGGCCTCGCGAAATCCTGGGACATTTCCAAGGACGGCAAGACCTACACCTTCCATCTCAACCAGAACATGACCTTCTCCAACGGCGACAAGCTCGACGCTGACGACGTGGCCTGGTCCATCAACCAGCTCAAGGAGAAGCAGTACTACAACGCCAACCAGGTGGCCAGCCTCGACAAGGCCGAAGCGGTGGACGCCAACACGGTCAAGCTCACCCTTTCCACCCCCGACTCCAACCTGCTGTGGTATCTGACCGGACGTCCTGGCCTCGTGTTCGACAAAAACGCCAAATACAACGCGAAAACCGAAGCGGTCGGCTCCGGCCCGTATACCGTCGAATCTTTCGACTCGGCCAGCAAAATGGTGCTCAAAGCCAATGCGAAATATTGGGGAACCGCGCACAAGCCCGCCACCCAGAACGTGGTGATCCGCTTCCTCACCGACGACAACGCAGCGGTCAACGCGCTGAAAAGCGGTGACGTCGACGTGCTTTCCCCGGTGAACGCCACGCTCGCCAAATCATTGGATGCCAGCACATATACGGTGTCCGCGGCCGACGGCAGCGACAAGTTCGTCCTCGCCTTCAACTGCACGAACGCCAAACTCAAGGACAAGCGCGTCCGCCAGGCCATCCGCTACGCCATCAACCACAAGGAGATCATCGCCTCCCGAGGCAACGTCGACTACGCGCTCGGCGGTCCGATCCCGTCCGTCGACCCCGGTTACGAGGACCTGACCGGCCTGTACCCGTACAACGTGGACAAGGCCAAGGAACTTATGAAGGAAGCCGGTTATACCACCGACAAGCCGTTGCGGCTCACCCTCACCTACGCCAACACGTACGGCACCGAACTGGGCGACCAGCTCAAGAGCCAGCTCGCCAAAATCGGCATCGATTTGAAGATCGACTATGTGGAATTCTCCACATGGCTGCAGAACGTGCACGCCAACGGCGACTACGAGCTGTCATTGGTGGACCACGCCGAAAGCCACGACTTCTACAAGTGGACCACGCCCGAATACTACTACCACTACGACAACAGGAACGTGCAGGCGCTGTACGCCAAGGCGCTCGCCGCCACCGACGAGAAGGAAAGCGACGAATACCTCAAGCAGGCGGCGAAAACCGTCAGCGAAGACGCACCGGCCGACTGGCTGTTCGGCTACCGTGTGACCGTGGCGTACAACAAGGGCATCAAGGGATTCCCCGACAAGCTCAGCCAGACGGTACTGCCGCTATGGCAGATTTCCAAGGCGGAATGATATGAGATTCGTGGCCAAACGGCTGCTGCTGTTCATAGCGGCATTGGTGGGATTGTCGATACTGGTGTTTCTGGCATTGCGTGTACTCCCCGGTGACGTTGCAGCCGTAATGGCCGGAACGAACGCGACCGCGGCCCGTATCGCCGCACTGCGGACGCAGATGGGACTCGACAGGCCGCTGCCCGTACAATACGCCGACTGGCTTGGCGGACTGCTGCATGGCGATCTTGGCATATCCGCCATCAGCGGCAGATCGGTCGTCTCGCAGGTCGGTGCCCGGTCGGCGGTCACGTTCCCTCTTATCATGCTCAGCCTTGCCGTAGCCCTGCTGATCGGATTGCCGCTTGGCTGTGCTGCCGTCATCACCAGGAACAGGCGGTGGCGGGGGCTGTTCCATGTGCTTGCCATTGTCGGAGGTGCTGTTCCGGCGTTATGGAGCGGACTGCTGCTGATTCTGCTGTTCTCGCACGGCTCGGGACTGCTGGGGCTGTTCCCCTCGCAGGGTTTTCCGAACGATGGCTGGAAGGATTGCGGGCGGGCCATGGCGTCGCTCGTGCTTCCGGCATTGGCCACCGGTATCACCGCCGGTGCGGGGATCATGCGCTATACACGTGCCGCGTTGGGCGATGCCGCGCAATCCCAGGCCGTAAGCATGGCCATGGCATGCGGCATGACGCGCAGGCAGGCGCTGCTGCGCGTAGGCCTGCGACTGTCGATGCCGCAGCTGGTGTCGGTTATCGGATTGACCTTCGCCCAAATGATAACGGGTGTGATGGTGGTCGAGAACCTGTTTGCCCTGCCGGGGCTGGGCTCGATGCTCATCACCGATGTGGGCAATCGTGATCTGATCGCGGTGCAGAGCGAACTGTTCCTGCTGGCAGCGTTCTTCCTGCTATTGGGATTGGCGGTCGATATGGCGCATCATGCGCTCGATCCGAGACTGAACACCGCTTCCGACGACGTGCAGGAGGTGCTGTGATGTCGGCCGCTCGTGTGGTTATGCGTTCGATGTGGCGCAAGGCCAGTGGAAAATATGCGTTGATCGTGCTCGGCCTGTGGGTGCTGGTTTCGCTGATTTCGCTGGTGTGGACGCCTTACGCGCTACTTGAGACGGACGGATTCCACGCATGGGCTTCGCCCACGGCCGCGCATCCGTTGGGAACCGATGGCGTTGGCGCCGACGTGCTGAGCTGGCTGATGGCCGGTTCGCGCACGAATCTTGCAATCGCATCGCTTACCGTAGTCGTGGCCGGAATATTCGGATTGGCGTTGGTGGCCGCCATGGTGTCACGCCATACCGCGCTGCGATCCACGTCGGTGGTGGTGGTCGATGCGCTGATCTCGATACCGACGGTGCTGATCGCATTGATGTTGTCGGTGCCGTTCGGCGCTTCCGCGGCGGTGATCGTGGCCGCGTGCGGATTCGCCTACGGATTGAATCTGGCACGCATCGTAAGACCTGCGGCCATACTTGCCGCGCGTTCGCAGTATGTGGAGTCGGCGGTATGGTCCGGCGCTTCGGGGGCGCGCGTGTTCGTCAGGCATATTATGCCGAACGTGATGCCGGTGCTGCTGGTGCAGTTGTCGATGAGCGCAGGGACGTCGATACTGGCTGAGGCTGGCCTGACCTATCTTGGCGTCGGCGTGGGTGCCGGCGTACCCAGTTGGGGGCATTCCCTCGCCACATCCGTACGATTCATCAGCATCTACCCGCTGACCGTGCTATGGCCGGGACTGATCGTCACGATGACGGTGATCGCGCTGCATCTGTTCGGCGACGCACTGCGCGACGCCATCGACCCGTTGACCAATCCTGAGCTGAGGGAGGCGGCATGAGCATCGAGATTCGTGGGCTGACCATCACCATCGGCGACAAACCCATCGTGCGCGATGCGTGCATGGACATCGCCGACGGTGAGCGCATCGGTCTGGTCGGTTCCTCCGGCTCGGGCAAATCCATGATCGCCAAAGCCCTGATGGGGTTGCTGCCCGACACGGCGCGGGTGAGCGGTTCCATCATGGCTGGTGGCAGGCAACTGATCGGGTTGGACGATATCGCCATGGCCGATCTGCGCGGGCGTTATATGGGCATGGTGTTCCAGAATCCGGCGGCAGCGCTCAATCCCGTGATGACGGTTGCACAGCAGATCGGTCTGCCGCTGTACCTGCACTACGATCTGTCGCTTGACGAGCGTCTTGATCGTGTCAAGGCGATGCTTGACAAAGTGGGGCTTTCCCAGGATGCACTGCTGAAATACCCACATCAGCTTTCCGGCGGGCAGCAGCAGCGCGTCGGCATCGCCACCGCGTTGATCACCTCGCCGCGATTCATCATCGCCGATGAGCCGACCACGGCATTGGATTCGATCACGCAACGTCAGATCGTCGACCTGCTGACGTCGCTGGTCGACGATGCCGGCGCGTCCATGCTGTTCATCACCCATGATTTCGCGGTGCTCGCACGCGCCACTACGCGCTGCTATGTGCTGGACGGCGGTTCGATCGCCGAAACAGGCACGACCGCAAGCCTATTGCGGGAACCGGCAAGCGAGCCTGCGCGGCGCCTTGTCGCCGCGGCCAGGCAACTTACGCTGTCACGTGACGGCGGCATCGGCGACGGTGACGTCGGAAGTCGGGAATCCACGGGAGTGGAATCCGGTGATGGGACGATCGTGAGGAAAGACGGCGGCGATGAATGAAATCGTGTTGCAGGGACGTGGCATCTGCAAAAGCTATGGGTCGAAGCGGAATCGCAGGCAGGTGCTGTTCGACGTGGACATCGAGGTGCGCAGCGGGGAGTGCCTGGCAATCATCGGTGCTTCCGGCTCGGGCAAATCGACGTTGACGCGAGTGCTGTTCGGCCTGGAATCCGCGGATTGCGGTGAGATCGCATACCATGGCCAGGCGATGGGGGAGCGGAACGATGCCGTGCGCCATATGCTGCGCGGTGAGACCGGACTGGTGTTCCAGGATCCCTTCGCCTCGCTCGACCCACGCTGGCGCGTTGCGCGTTCCGTAGAGGAGCCGTTGCGGTTGCGCCATAGGGGCATGGGCGATGACGAGGCCGCTGCGCGGATCGGGCGAGCATTACGACTGGTCGGACTCGACCCGGCGGTATTCGCCGCACGGTACCCCATGGATCTATCCGGCGGGCAGGCGCAACGTGTCGCCATTGCACGTGCCATAGTGGACGATCCGGGCGTCATCCTTGCCGACGAGCCGATGAGCGCCATCGACGTGGCCGCGCGTGTACGGATCCTTGAGACCTTCCACGCCATCCGCGAGGCGAACCCGAATATGTCGCTGGTCATGGTCTCGCACGATCTTGGCGTGGTGCAGCATATCGCCGACCGTATCGTCGTCCTGCATGACGGGCACGTCGAGGAAAGTGGTACGACCACGGAAATACTGAATCATCCCTGTTCCGCGTACACGCGCTCGCTTATCGAAGCCGCGTCCATGTAGGCCTGATCGCAGGTCGGATTGATGCAAGGTAGGCGGCTGGGCCGGCTGAACCGACTGGGCCGGCTGAACCGACTAGAACGTGAACAGTCTGCGCAACCAGTCATACAGGGCGGGATTCGAAATGTTCCAGCTTTCGCTCCGCCCCGGGGTCATAAGCCATAGCAGCTGCAAGCCGATGCCGACGATAAGCAGGGCGACGATCACGACGGTCAGCCACCGGCGCCCATTTTCACGCGCATCCGTGTTCCATACGAACAGCAGGCACATGGTGCCGATGAGCATCAGCCATGTCATATCGCACAGGTAACGCGCGTTCACGCCGAACGGTCCGTCGATGCATGCGATGAGGACGGCGAGAACGAGGAACGTGAGTCCTATCGCACCGCACTGTGTTGCGTGGGAGTTTTGGCTGCGCCGCAGTCGAATGAAATACCGGATGGCCGCGGGCAATGCGAGCAGGCAGATCGGCGACAGCGCGACGAGTCCGCCGGCGAACTGTTCCGGAATGATGTTCCGATTACGGAACAGGAATCCCCATGGGTTTGCCTCATCCAGTGAGAACACGTCCATGGTGTAGGGGAATTCCCTCGTGAAACCGATTGGGGTGAGGAACAGCAGGAGGACGGAATACAGGCGTGCTTTCAGACTGACATGCCGTTGCGTCAGATCGCAGCCGGTGAGATTGTAGGCTGCGCCGAAGTCGAACGGGTCGTCGAAACGGGCCGTGTTGTATGCCATCATCGCGCAGCCGATGATGAGGAACGGCAGAATCGCCGCGATGGTGGAGAGGATGGCGTGTCTGGAACGGGTGGACAGGATATCGCGGGTTCGGATTTGCGGCCATAGGAGGATGATGCCGAATACCGCGGTGAGGATGAACGCCGGTCTGCAGGCGATGGTGAGCGCGACAAGCGTCGAACCGATGGCGATGAACGGAGTGCGTGGGGTGTGATGGCCATCGCTGGAAGAGCGTGCCCACAATGCGATGCCGGCGGGCGCGAGTGCGATCGATGCGAGGATGGGAATCGAATAGAACCATGGGACGAGCACCAGATACGTCAATCCGGATGCCGCTACGATTGCGGTGCAGACGAGGACCGCGAGCCATCTGGGGGTGCCATGCCAATAGCGCTTCCACAGTGTTTCGATAAGGAATATGAGCGAAGCGCATGCCAGTATCGCAAGGAACGCGCATCCTACGGCGGTCGGCAGATCGGTTCCGGTCAGTGCTTTGAACGGCGCGAAGAGCAGGAGCGCCGGCAGCGGGCCGAAATAGCAGTAGTACCGGCCATGGTAGAAGGCCCAATCCCAGCGTGACGGATCGCCGGTTTGCGCGCCGAGGGTTCCTCTGGCCTGCTCGTCGTACGGATTATCCATGGCCGCAAGCCAATCGGGGACATGCGCGTCGATCCAGGTTCTGCCATGCAGGAACGCGTCGGCGAGCTGCTGGTACTGCGAACGGTCCACGAGGAAGGTGCCACCTTGGTATTGCAGGGTGTACACGCTATCGGAAGGATGCGTGGACACCGTCAGCAGTACGAGAATCGTCGACATCACCGCCCAGAGAACCACGAAAGGCGTCCATGCGCGATGGCGTTTGCGGTTGGTGTGATCGGTGCGGTCGATGCAATCGGTGCAATCGGCTTCCGGCGTGAGGTGGGGACGGTCGTTGTTCCCCGTCGACGGTCGTACTCGATGTGCGGGGAATATGAAAGAGGTTCCTCTATACATAATTGCACTGTATATCACGTAGACGCGATGATATCCGGTGGGGTGTTGGGCGCTGCGAAGGCTGTTATATCGCAGGTTATTGGGGGCGGAGCGAGCCCGTTCCAGGAAGCTGATACGGTTCGGATGTCCGCATGATGAACGCGGGTGACATGCCGATGTCCGGGGGAGTGGTAATGTAAGCCACATGTTCAATCGCTCTTGTTGTTGCTGTCGCTAACCAACCGCCCGAGGGGCGCGTGGTTCATCGACGCATAACTTGAGATAGGACATTCCAGAACGTTCGGCGTGGTCGCCAGAACTTCGATTTTCCGGATTCCCGTAACGTATCGGCATGATCGCCAATCTTCGGCATACGGCATACCGTAACCGTATACGGTGATTCCCGCACAAGCGCGAAAATCCCAACAGGTCCTGTTTCAACCGCTGCACATGACGACGCGGCTTCCCGGGAGCGCATCCCAACCGAATCCCCGAAACCGCAAAGCCCCAAAGGAAACGTCATGACCATCCACAACAGCACCGCAGAACTCATCGGCAACACCCCGCTCATCCGCCTCAACCATGTGGCCGAAGGCATCAAGGCCACCATCGCGGCCAAAGTCGAATACTTCAACCCGGGAGGCTCCTCCAAAGACCGCATCGCCGAACGCATCATCGACGCCGCCGAGAAGAGCGGCGAACTCAAGCCCGGCGGCGTGATCGTCGAACCGACCTCCGGCAACACCGGTGTAGGCCTGGCCATGGTCGCCCAGCAGCGCGGCTACCGTGCCATCTTCACCCTGCCCGACAAGGTCTCCGAAGCCAAGCGTGCCGTATTGCGCGCATACGGTGCCGAAGTGGTCGTGACCCCCACCGACGCGGGCCCCGACGATCCACGTTCCTACTATCAGGTGGCAGACCGTCTCGCCAAGGCCATTCCAGGCGGCTACCGCCCCAACCAGTACGACAATCCGAACGGCCCGCTGAGCCACTACCACACCACCGGCCCGGAAATCTGGGAGGCCACCGATCATAAGGTCACGCATTTCGTGGCGGGCATCGGCACCGGTGGCACCATCTCCGGCACCGGCCGCTACCTCAAGGACGTTTCCGACGGCAAGGTGCAGGTGATCGGCGCCGACCCGGAAGGCTCCATCTACTCCAATCCGAGCGACGTGCACCAGTACAAGATCGAAGGCGTCGGCGAGGACTTCTACCCGAAGGCCTTCGACCGTGATCTGCCGGACGAGATCGTGCAGGTCACCGACGCCGAGGCCTTCGAAATGACCCGTCGCCTCGCCGCTGAGGAAGGGCTGCTGGTCGGCGGCTCGGCAGGCATGGCCGTCGTATCTGCGCTGAAATACGCGCGCGAACATGAACTCGACGCCAATCAGACGGTCATCGTACTGCTGCCCGATTCCGGGCGAAGCTACATGGAGAAGATCTTCAACGACGACTGGATGCGCGCCAACGGATTCGGCGACGTCGTGGACCGTACCACCAAGCCGAGTCTGGCCGAACAGTACCTGTGAGCGCATTCGTTTGCGCTTCCCGATCCCCAAACCCCATCAACCCGGACAATCCGACCAAATCCATCAAGCAAAGGACAATCATCATGACCGTCTCCACCAACGCCGCCGCCCTCAACGCCTCCGCACGCGCCACCCGCGCCATCCACGCCGGCCAGGAACCCGACCCGACCACCGGAGCCGTGGTCACCCCCATCTACATGACCTCCACCTTCAAGCAGGACGGCGTCGGCGGCCTGCGCAACGGCTACGACTACAGCCGTTCCATCAACCCGACCCGCAACAGCTTCGACGAGCAGCTCGCCGCCGTGGAAGGCGCGAAATACGCGTTAAGCTTCTCCTCCGGACTTGCCGCCATCGACGTGCTGCTGCGCTCCACCCTGAAGCCTGGCGACAACATCCTGCTCGGCAACGACGTGTACGGCGGCACCTACCGTCTGCTGTCCAAGGTGTTCGTGCCGTGGGGCATCGGCCTCGACGTGGTGGACATCACCGACACGGCCGCCGTCTCAGCCGCGCTCGCCAAGAAGCAGTACGCGTACATCTGGGCGGAAACCCCGTCCAACCCGCTGCTCAACATCACCGACATCGCCGCCACCGCGGTCGTGGCGCACGCGCACGGCACCAAAGTGGTCGTGGACAACACCTTCGCATCCCCGGTATTGCAGCATCCGCTCGCAGACGGCGCCGACGTGGTCGTCTACTCCACCACCAAGTACATCGGCGGCCACTCTGACGTGGTCGGCGGCGCGGTGGTCCTGAACGACAAGGAAACACGCGACGCGGTGGCCTTCCTGCAGAACGCGGCCGGCGCGGTGCCGTCCCCGTTCGACTCCTGGCTTGACATCCGAGGCCTCAAAACCCTCGACCTGCGCGTCAAGCAGCACAGCCGCAACGCCATGAAAGTGGCCCAGTGGCTCGAAACCCGCCCCGAAGTGGAACGCGTATGGTATCCGGGGCTCGAATCCCACCCGGGCCACGACATCGCGGCACGCCAGATGCACGGCGGTTTTGGCGGCATGATCTCCATCCAGATCGCCGCCGGTTTCGAAGCGGCCAAGAAGTTCGCCGGAGCCACCGAAGTGTTCACCCTGGCCGAATCCCTGGGCGGCGTGGAATCCCTGATCGAGCATCCGGGCGCCATGACCCACGCCTCCGTGGCCGGCACCACGCTCGAAGTGCCCGCCAACCTGATCCGCCTGTCCGTCGGCCTTGAGGACGCGGACGATCTGATCGCCGACCTGGAGCAGGCGTTCCGCCAGATCTGAATTCCCTATTTCCGATAGAAACATGAAACGGCCGGCATGGGCAAGACCCGCGCCGGCCGTTTCGCTCTCCGCGGTCAACGCACGGCATTGCTACACTTGGAAACCATGACGCAAGCTGTTGATTCCGCCGATTCCGTAGACCCCCGCGCATTGGAGGCGCTGAACCGCTATTTCGGCTACGATTCGTTCCGTCCTGGACAATCCGGCATCGTCTCGGCCATCCTCACCGGACACGACGTGCTTGGCGTCATGCCCACCGGCGCCGGCAAATCCATCTGCTATCAGATTCCCGCAGCGATCCTGCCGGGCGTCGCCATCGTCATCTCGCCGCTGATCTCACTCATGCGCGACCAGGTCGACGCCCTGAACGACGTGGGCCTTCCGGCCGCGTTCATCAACACCACTCAGACGCCGGACGAACAGGATCTCGTCTTCGCGCAGGCGCTCTCCGGCCAGATCAAACTGCTGTACGTGGCGCCGGAACGTTTGGAAACCGAACGATTCCGCAACTTCGCCGTCCGTGTGCCGATCTCGCTCGTCGCCGTCGACGAAGCGCACTGCGTCTCCCAATGGGGGCAGGACTTCCGTTCCTCATATCTTGGCATCGGCGAATTCATCGCCGGACTGCCCACACGTCCAACGGTCGCCGCGTTCACCGCCACCGCCACCGAACGCGTGCGCCGCGACATCGTTTCGATTCTGGGCCTGCACACACCGTCCATCACCGTCACCGGTTTCGACCGGCCGAACCTGTATTTCGACGTCATCAGCATGCCACGCAAAGACAAAGCATCCTGGGTGGCGTCCTACATCGCCAGCCATCCGGACGAATCCGGCATCGTCTACTGCGCCACGCGCAAGGAAACGGAAGCGCTCGCCGAATCGCTTAACAGCGCCGTCGCCGAATTGCGTGCCGCAGGGGGTGCGGATGTGTCGGATATCGGCACCATCGCCGTCGCCTACCATGGCGGTATGAGCGCCGACGCACGAGAGAAGGCGCAACGCGATTTCGTCACCGACCGTGTGCCCGTGGTCGTGGCCACCAACGCGTTCGGCATGGGCATCGACAAATCCAACGTGCGGTTCGTCATCCACCACAACATGCCCGAATCCATCGAAGCGTACTACCAGGAGGCGGGTCGCGCCGGACGAGACGGCGAACCAAGCCGCTGCACGCTGTTGTGGAACGAATCGGACATCGTCACCCGCCGCCGGCTGCTCGATTCGGATTACGAAAACGAACGATTGACTCCCGAAGAGCAGGAGGCCGTACGCGCGTCGAAACGCCGGCTGCTCGACGCGATGGTCGGCTACTGCCGTACCACGGACTGCCTGCACGCGTACATGACCCGGTATTTCGGCGAAACCGCGGGCGCGGCGGCGAAAACGGACGGCAAATGCGTGGGCGGTTGCGCCAACTGCGAGCACACATTCGAAACCATCGACGTCACCGACATCGCCCGAGCCATCAGCCGTTGCGTGCACGATGTGAACCAGCATGTCGGCAGCGGCAAAATCGTCAAGGTGCTGCGCGGCTCGAAGGCACAGGATCTAAGCTATCTCAACCCCGAAAGCCTGCCGTCGTTCGGCATGCTCGACGAAGTGCCGGAAGCGCGCATCCGCGACGTGCTGAGCCAGATGGCCACCGACGGCTTCCTGACGATCGCGGAAGGACGCCTGCCGATCGTCGGCTTCGGACCCCGTGCGGCGGAAACGGTCGCACCCGAATTCCATTACGACATCAAGAAGATCAAACGTGCTGACGCCCGTGCGCGTCGAACGCCCGACGTGTCCACTCCCGCTGTCGGATCGTACGTGCCGGATGACGGCGACGAGGCGCTATTCCAGAAGCTGCGTGCGCTGCGACTGGACATCGCGCGCGAACTCGGCAAACCGCCGTACATCGTGTTCTCCGACAAGACGTTGCGTGACATGGTACGGGTCAAGCCGATCACTGACGACCAGTTCCTTGCCGTCAACGGTGTGGGGGAAAGCAAGCTCAAACAGTACGGCGAACGGTTCATGGCCGCGATTCGGGAGGATTCCAGCGACGAGGCTTGAACCGGCCATAACCGACACGCATGGCACGACGGTTGACGTTGAGCCCGCGAACCGTGAATAGTGGAATGTGAACACAACAACGAAAGGACAGAACATGGCGGAAGACAAGCCGGTGGTGGAAAGCTTCCAATTGGACCACACCAAAGTAAAGGCGCCGTATGTGCGCTACATCAATACGGAAACCGGCCCCCACGGCGACGTGATCTCGAACTACGACCTGCGATTGGTGCAGCCGAACGAGAACGCCATTCCGACCGGCGGACTGCACACCATCGAACACACCATCGCGGTGCTGCTGCGCGAACGCATCCCCGGTTACATCGACTGCTCGCCGTTCGGATGCCGCACAGGCTTCCACCTGCTGACGTGGGGCGAGCATTCCACCGAGGATGTGGCTCGCGCATTGAAGGAATCGTTGGAATTCATCGCCTACGAGGCCACATGGGACGACGTGCCGGCAACCACCATCGAAAGCTGCGGCAACTACCGCGACCACAGCCTGTTCACCGCCAAGGAATGGTGCAAGGACATCCTCGCCAAGGGCATCAGCTCCGACCCGTTCGAACGCCGCCTTGTGTGAGCGTTACCATGCCTGTGCGGTGGGCGTGGTAGTTTGGACGGCTGGAATGCTTGAGAGAGGTACACAGTCGAATTGAGGTGAAAGGGTTGAGCGAAACCACTTCCGAACGTCGGTTCCGTCGTGCCACCATGGATGATCTGCCTGTCATGCTGAAAATCTACCAGCATGCGCGTGAGCTTATGGCGGCCAACGGGAATCCCACGCAATGGGGAAACACGTTCCCACGTGAGGAAGTGATCCTTGACGACATTCGCCAGCAGCGCACCATGCTGCTGGTGGACGAGGCTGACGGCAAGGAGCGTGTGCTCGCCCAGTTCGCCCTGTGCACGGGCGAGGATCCCACCTACGCGCATATCGACGGCGCCTGGCTGGACGACGACTCGTATGTGACCATCCACCGCATCGCCTCGTCGGGAATCGTCAAAGGCGCGGCCAAGGACTGCATCAACTGGTGCATCGAACATTACGGCAACGTGCGCGCCGACACGCATCCGAACAACAAGGCCATGCAGCACGTGCTCGAATCGAACGGATTCGCCCGCTGCGGCCTGATCCAACTGCTTGACCGCCCCACCGATACCACGCGTATCGCCTACCAGCGTCACGAATGGTGATTGCGCATACATAGAAACATAGAAAAAAGGACGTCTCCCGTAAAACTGCGGGAAACGTCCTTTTCCATATGAAGGGATGATTAGAACAGTCCCGGCTCGTTAAGCTGAGAATGCTTGCGGCTGTACGTGAAATACACGACCAGCCCAAGCGCGAACCACACGGCGAAACGCACCCACGTCTCCCAATTCAAACCGAAGATCAGAATCAGGCAGAAGATGATGGCGCAGATTGGCGTGAACGGCACGCCCGGCGCACGGAAGCCACGATGCGCGTCCGGCTGGGTCTTGCGCATCCACAGGATGCCGGCCGACACGATGATGAACGCGGACAGCGTACCGATGTTCACCAGCTCGAACAGCACGTTGATGTTGATGAAACCGCCGGCGATGGCCGTCAGAATGCCGAAGAACCACGTGCCCTTGAACGGTGTGCGGTACTTCGGATGCACTTCGCCGAAGAACTTCGGGAACAGTCCGTCGCGGCTCATCGCATAGCAGATGCGGGACTGGCCGTACAGCTGCACCAGCATGACGGTGGTCATGCCGATCAACGCGCCGAGGTTCACGATGAACGCCAGCCAGTTGAGGCCGGTCTCGAGAATCACGCCCGCCACCGGAGCGTCGATGAACTTCGCGAACTCCTTGTACGGCACCACGCCGGTCATGATGAGCGTCATGATGATGTACAGCACGGTGGACACGGCCAGCGAAATCAGGATGCCGCGCGGCAGCGTCTTGTTCGGATTGATGGTCTCCTCGGCGGAGGAGGACACGGCGTCGAAGCCGATGAAGCTGAAGAACACGATCGACGCGGCCGGCACGATGCCGTACGGTTGCGTCGAACCCGGCTGGAACGTGTAGATGCCATACGGGGAGAACGGTTTCCAGTTGGCGGGATTGATGTACCAGACGGTGCACACGATGAACAGCACGATGATGGCCAGCTTGATCATCACCATGATGTCGTTGGTCTTCTTCGTCTGGTTGATGCCGATGGACAGCACCCACGTGATGATAAGCACGATCACGAAGCCCGGCAGATTGAAATACGTGGTGACTCCCGGCGTGGTGCCGTACGCGGCGGTCAGTTCGACCGGCAGATGCAGGCCGAAGCCTTCCAACAGCTTGTTGAAATAGCCCGACCAGCCGGCGGACACGGTCGCCGCCTGCAACGCGTATTCCAAAATCAAATCCCAACCGATCACGAAGGCGATCAACTCGCCGAACGCCAGATACGCGTACGAATAGGCGGAGCCGGAAACCGGTGCCATCGCGGCGAACTCCGCATAGCACAGGCCCGCAAAGCCGCAGCAGACGGCGGCGAGCAGGAAGGACACGCACAATGCCGGTCCCGCGGTGAGCGCGCCTTTGCCGGTGAGCACGAAGATGCCGGTGCCGATGATGGCGCCGATGCCCAGCATGGTCAGGTCGAAGGTTTTCAGTGTTCGCTTCAGCGGAGTCGATTCGGAGACAAGTTGGTCCACCGACTTCTTGCGAAATAGATCCATGGTCGTCAGATTCCCTGTGATTGTTTCAAAAATGGGCTGGACCGGACGGATTTCCGGGACTCTGGCACGCCTTAACGCCAGAAATCAGAAAGGCCGCGGCGATATGCGCAACAGCCTTGTGTATGGAAAGTGTAAAAAACACTGCCGGACAAAATCGTGAAAACATCGTGAATCGTCTCACCATATGTCCCTGATGTTCCATACCTGTCACATAGCGGCGCGACAATGGGAGCCATGACTTTGAGCGCAACACGTGAATGGGATTTCTCCTCCGAACAAGGCAAAGCGAACTACAAGGCCGCCCAGCGGCGGTATCCGGCGCAGGCCATCGTCGACCTCGCCGCACTGCGCGACAACATGCGCCACCTGGTGAGTGTCGTCGGCGGACCGCATTCCGGCACCGCCGTCATGGGCATCGTCAAAGCCGATGCGTACGGACACGGTCTGATCCCCGCCGCGCTTGCCGCGCTCGCAGGCGGCGCCACGTGGCTCGGCACCGCGCAATCGCATGAGGCGCTGTTGTTGCGCAAGGCGGGCATCGGCCCCGATCGCTGCCATATTCTGACGTGGGTCTACAGCGGCGCCGAAGTGCCGTTCGACGAGCTGATCGACAACGACATCGACATTTCCGTCGGCTCGCTCGCCGGCATCGACGGTGTCGCCGCGGCCGCACGCAGGCTTGGCAAGACGGCGCGCGTGCATGTGAAGGTCGATTCCGGCTTCGGCCGTAACGGCTTCACGCCCGCCGGTTTCGACGCGGCGCTCGCCAAACTGGTGCCGCTCGCCAAGGAAGGCGTGCTGCACATCGTCGGCCAGTGGAGCCATCTGGCGGTCGCCGACGCACCGGACGTTCCGGAATTCGTTGCCTCCACCGACATGCAGGTCGAAACGTTCAAGGACTTCACCCGTCGTATGGAGGCGGCCGGCATTCCGCCGGAAATCCGCCACCTCGCCAACACCGCGGCGACGCTGTCCCGTCCGGAAATCCACTTCGAACTGACCCGTCCGGGCATCGGCCTGTACGGTTACGAAGCCGATCCGGCCATGGGCACGCCGTCCACGTATAGCCTGAAGCCCGCCATGACCCTGCAGGCGCAGCTCGGCACCGTCAAGGATGTGGAGGCCGGACATGGCATTTCCTACGGCCGCACGTATCTGACCCCGTCCGACACCTCCACCGCGATCGTGCCGCTCGGCTATGCGGACGGCATCCACCGCTCCGCCTCCGGATTCGACATGGAAGGCGCCAAGCATGTGACCAAGCCCGGCGGCCCGGTGCGCGTGATGACCTCGGAAGGCCCGCGCCTGTACCGTGTGTCCGGCCGCGTGTGCATGGACCAGTTCATCCTCGACCTGCACGGTTCCGCCGCCGAACTCGGCATCCACGAAGGCGACAATGTGGAACTGTTCGGTCCAGGCCGCGGCGAGGATTACGCCGAACCGACCGCGGACGATTGGGGTCGTGCCGCCGACACCATCAGCTACGAGATCTTCACCTGCCTGCGCAACCGCATTCCGCGCCTGTACGAGCATGCCACGGACGTATTGTCCGCCGAGGACCTCGCCAAGCTCGACCCGGCAAGCATCCTGTAATCCCGTAAAAAGCGGCGGCAGCCGCCGCACCCATAGGAAGGCGGTGCATCATGACGAGCGAAGGATACAGCGCGTTCGACGAGGAGCGTTGGGCTCCGGAACCACCCAAATCCAGCTCCCGCACCGCCTTCCAACGCGACCGCGCCCGACTCATCCACTCGTCCGCATTGCGCAGGCTCGGCGCGAAAACGCAGATTCTGGTGGCCGGCACCGACGATTTCGCACGTACACGGCTTACACACACGTTGGAGGTCGCGCAAATCGGTCGACAGATCGGCACTTCGCTCGGTTGCGATCCCGACGTGGTCGACTGCGCCTGCCTTGCGCACGACCTCGGCCACCCGCCGTTCGGCCATAATGGGGAACGTGCGCTTGCCGAAATCGCCAGCAATATCGGTGGTTTCGAAGGCAATGCGCAAACCTTGCGATTATTGACGCGCCTCGAACCGAAAATACTGTTTCCCGACGGACGTTCCGCAGGCGTGAATCTGACGCGTGCCGCGCTCGATGCGGCCGTCAAATACCCGTGGACGCTTGCCGAAGCCGCCGCGCATCCGAAAGGGGAGCGCAGCGCGAAATTCTGCGTCTATCCGGATGATACGGACGTGTTCGCCTGGCTCAAACAACACGCGCCCGACACCACCCGCCGTCCCGTCGAATGCCAGGTGATGGACCTGTCCGACGACATCGCCTACAGCGTGCATGACGTGGAGGACGCCATCGCCACCGGCGCGTTCAATCCGGGCGAACTGCACGAAAACGGAGTGATCGACGCGGTCGTCGAGGACGCGCGCGCCTGGTATGGTCCGCAATGGGACGCCGACAAACTGGTGGACGCGTTCGCACGAATGCACCGGCGCGACACATTCCCCGGCTATTTCGACGGTTCGCGCCGCGCGCTCGCCGCATTGAAGAACATGACCAGCAATCTGATCGGCCGATTCGCCGGTTCCGTGGAACAAGCCACGCGGGACACGTACGGCAACGAGCCGCTGACCCGATACAACGGCGATCTGGTGATTCCCGAGGAAACCAGTTACGAAATCGTGGTGCTGAAAGGCATCGCCGTGCATTTCGTCATGGAGCCCGGCGAACGCGAGCCGATGCACGGCGAGGAACAGCGGATCGTCGGCGATCTGGTGGACGTGTTCATGGCGGACAATCCCAAACCGTCCAGCGCGTTGGAGAACGTGTTCCTCGACGATTGGCGCGAGGCCGGCAGCGACGGCGAACGCCTGCGCGTGGCCATAGACCAGGTGGCGAGCCTGACCGACACGTCCGCCCTGACCCTCCACTCCCTTCTCTGCTGAACGGGCTGGTAGGCTGGACCGTATGCCGGGAATGATCAAGAAGGAAGACATAGAAAAGGTCCGCGCCACCGCCGACCTGTATGACATCGTATCCGCGACCGTCACGCTCAAACCCTCGGGAACCGGCACATACGTAGGCCTATGCCCCTTCCATGACGAGAAAACGCCAAGTTTTTCCGTGCGCCCGGCGCTTGGCGTATGGCATTGCTTCGGCTGCGGTCTCGGCGGCGACGTGTTCGGCTACGTCGAACATCAGGAGAACATCGACTTTCGTGACGCGGTGGAGCTGCTCGCCGACAAATACCATATCGAACTGCATTACGACAAAGCCGACAACGTGCCCGCGCACACCGGTTCGAAACGCGCACGCCTGCTCGAAGCCAACGAGGCGGCGCAGGAATACTTCGTCTCCCAGCTGATGACCAAGGAGGCGCTCGCCGCGCGCAAGCTGTTGGACGGCCGCAATTTCAGCCAGGCCGACTGCCAGCGGTTCGGCTGCGGCTATGCCCCTCAAGGATGGGATAACCTGGTGCGGCACCTTGCCGGCAAAGGCTTCACCCAGCAGGAGATGCTCGACGCGGGACTCGCCCGTCAGGGCCAGCGTGGCGTATACGACTATTTCCGTGGCCGCGTGACATGGCCGATTCGTGATTCGACCGGTCGTACGCTTGGCTTCGGCGCGCGCAAGCTGTACGAGGATGACACGATCAATGCGAAATACATCAACACGCCCGACACGCAGCTGTACCGCAAAACACAGGTGCTGTACGGCATCGACCTTGCCAAATCGGCGATTGTGAAGAAACGCCAGGCGGTGATCGTCGAAGGCTATACCGATGTGATGGCCATGCATCTGGCCGGCATCGACACGGCGGTCGCCACGTGCGGCACCGCATTCGGCGCCGAGCATGCGAAGATCATTCGCCGATTGATCGCGGACGATTCGTTGGGCGCGGTGCAGCTGGTTGGCCCCCTGAAGGTGGAGGGGCAGGCGTTGAGCTCGCGTGTCGTGTTCACATTCGACGGCGATGCGGCTGGGCAGAAGGCCGCGATCCACGCGTTCGGTTTGGACGCCGCGTTTTCGACGCAGGCGTTCGTCGCGGTCGCCGAAGACAACCTCGACCCGTGCGATCTGCGCATCAAACGCGGCAACGAGGCGGTGCGTGCGCTGATTGCCAATGCGCGGCCGCTGTACGATTTCGTGATCGATTCGGCAATCGACCGTTTCGACACCACGTACGCGACAGGTCAGATGGGCGCGGTCAAGGCGGTCGCCCCGCTGATCGCGCAAATCCGAGACCGTTCGCTGCTCGACCTGTACTCACGCAAGGCGGTGCGTCGCATCGGCGTCGATCTGGACATCATGCAACGCGAAGTGGCGTACCGGCGTCGCAAACTGAACGTGCGTGACGAGGACGCGTACGCGCCGAAACGTCGATTCCAAAACAATGCGGGGCCGTCGGCTGAACCAGCATATGCGGAACGTGGCGCGAATCCGTATGCGAATCCCGCCGCACGCAAGGCGTTGGAGCATCGCGACGCGGCCGGGCAAAGCTACTATCGCATCGACGACGCCGTGTTCATCTGCGAACAGCAGTTCATGGCCACGCTGATCCAGGTGCCGTTGGCAGTCGATCCGACGATGTTCGCCAGCCTGACCTTGTCGAGTTTCATGACGCCGGTGTTCCGCACGCTGTTCCAAGCGGTCGCCGCGGCGGGCGGGCTTCCAGGGGAAGACGTGCCGCAGGGACTGTGGATGCACAATCTGACGAAGGCGGGCGGTCCGATGCTTGAATCGGTCATCAACGAGCTGGCCGTCATGCCGCTGCCATTGCCGCCGAGCGAAGCGGACGCGAACCGCAATGCAGGCGAGTCGCAGGAACAATCGGCGCAATTGCGCAAGCCGACGCAGGAGGAGCGGCGGTACGCGTCCGAACTGATCGTCAGACTGCTTGATACCGGCATCATGCGCAAGATCGGCGCGGCCCAGCGCCGCATGGCGCAACTGCCGGACGGTGCAGAGAAAATCGAACTGCTCGGACAGATCACCAAACTGGAAACGCTGCGCAAGAACCTGCAGTCGCGCGTTTTCGGCAACAACGTTGCGTGACACGCCCATATGGTGAATCGAAGGCGAACGGAAGATGATTTTTAGACAAAATCTTGGCGCACGCGGGGTTAATTTGTGAAGATTTGCGGGCCTTGTTTTCGGTTTCGCCGGTTTGCAAAAGCATGCGGCAGTAAGCAATAGTGGATGAAAATCGTTGGAATGGTCGGAAAAGCAGCACGCCGAGGGTTCGTGCTAGTCGCATTTTTGGGTAAAGTGGTCTAGGCGTTTGCATGAAAATCGCTTGGGTTTTGCAAGGTGTGCAAGGCGGTTGCAAACGGGATTGACGGAGGAATGCATGCGGCGATTGGTCGTCAAGGTCCTGAAGAACGAGACCATTCTCGTAGTCGCTTCCATACTCGCACTCATATCGTGCTTCATCGTGCCGCCAGACAAGGAATACGCCGGCTACATCCACGCCAGCACCATCTCGCAGCTGATCTGTCTGATGCTGGTGGTGTGCGGCTTCCAGCGCATCGGCGTGTTCCGCATCATCGGCTCGCGCCTGCTGCATCACGTCAAAACCGCGCGTGGCCTGGTGCTTACGTTGATCGCATTGCCGTTCTTCTCCGGCATGCTCATCACCAATGATGTGGCGTTGGTCACCTTCGTGCCGTTCGCAATCGCGGTGTTGACGATGGCGCACATGGAAGAGCATGCGGTGCTTGTCGGCACGCTGATGACCATCGGCGCGAACGTGGGCAGCATGCTCACCCCGATCGGCAACGCGCACAACCTGTATCTGAAAGCGTTGACGGGCATGCCGACGTCCGAGATGATCGGCATCATGGCCCCGTATTCCGCTACCGCAGCCGTTCTGCTGATAATCATCACCTGCGTGATTTTCGGCAGCAAAGCGGTTTCCGAATTTTCCGCGATCGATAGTTCCGGCATCGAACAGAACGTACTCGCCCCGCATTCCGACCGGCCGCAGCCTGACGAGATTCGCGTGACCGGCTACGGTGCCGGTTATGGCGGCTGGCGTACGATCGTATACACGGCATTGTTCGTCGTCTGCTTGCTGGCGGTGAGCGATTTCATTCCGCTGTGGTTGATGTGCGTCATCGTGTTCGTGGCGTTCCTGCTATGCGACCGCCGCGTGTTCCGCAACGTCGATTGGGGACTGCCGCTCACGTTCTGCATGTTCTTCATCTTCATCGGCAACATGAAACGCGTGCCGGAATTCTACGGGCTGGCCGCCTCGCTGGTGGGCGCGCATCCGCTGGAAGTGGCCGTGGTGTCCAGCCAGTTCATCTCCAACGTGCCGACCACGCTGCTGCTGTCCGGCTTCTGCGACCAGTGGCGTGAACTGATCATCGGCACCAACCTGGGCGGCTTGGGCACGCTGATCGCGTCCATGGCGTCGCTGATCGGCTACAAGAACGTGACGCGCGCCTACCCGGACAAAAAAGGCCGTTATCTGGCCGTCTACACCGCGGTGAACGTGCTGTTCGTCATCGTGCTCGTCGGCCTGAGCTGGATTATCGAGTAGCGTTTGGCCGTCGACCGGTTTCCCTGACCGCTAATCTCAAGGTCGCCGGTTCGCACCTTTTGCTGAGATTGCATGAAAACCCTTGGAATCATTGGATTTCAAGGGTTTATTGTTACGTCGGCTGATGGTCTGGTGCTGTGATAATCTGTGCCGGGAAGCGTGTGCCGAGAAACGTAGGAAGGCTGAACATGCTGCAAGGATTGCTGGGAATTTTCTCCGGACTGATCACGCCGGTGCAGACCGCGGTGAACACGCGGCTCGGCCGTTCCATCGGCTCGCCGTTGCGCGCCTCGCTGGTGTCGTTCAGCGTCGGCCTCATTGCGATGCTGACTTTGACGCTGCTGCTTGGCCCGTATCCGCTGATTCCCGCCACCGCGGCGAACGGTCCATGGTGGATGTGGTTCGCGGGCGTGTTCGGTGTCACTTTCCTGACCGGCAATGTGCTGCTGCTGCCGAAACTAGGCAGTCTCAAAACCGTGATCATGCCAGTCACCGGACAGATCGTCATGGGCCTGCTGATCGACGCTTTCGGCTGGTTCGGCACTACCGCGCAGCCGATTTCCCCGCTGCGCATCGCAGGCGCGGCAATCACGCTGGTCGGCTTCCTGCTTGCCGTCGCCGGACCGAATCTGCGATTGAGGCCTGCCATCGATCGCCCGGCTGGCGGTTCGGAAAATTCCGGCGATTCCGAAAAATCCGAAACTGACGGAAAAGCCGTACATGTGCCAGGTTCCGCGACCGTGCTGTGGAGTTGCGCAGGCATCGCGTTCGGCATGTGTTCGGCCGTGCAGACGGCGTTGTTGGGCAAGCTGGGCGTCGCGTTGGGATCGCCGGTGAAGGCATCGCTCGCCTCGTTCGTGGTCGGTCTGATCTCGCTTGCGATCGTCGTCGCATTCGTCGACCGCACCTACAGCCTCGGCGACGTGCTGAAGAAAGGCAATCCGTGGTGGATGTGGGCAGGCGGATTGCTGGGTGCGACGCTGGTGATGTGCAACGCGTACCTGTCCGCGCATATCGGCACCGGCATGACGGTGATGCTGGTATTGCTCGGCCAGGTCGGCGGAGGATTGCTGGTCGACCGTTTCGGCCTGCTTGGCGTGCCCCGCAAGCCCGTGGCCGGCATCCAATACGTCGGCGTGCTCGTAGCCATCGTCGGCATTGTGCTCAAGGCGATGTGATTGCCGTGTCGAGTTGGCAACCGTGTGCGAACTGACTATACTGTGTTTAGTTTGGCCCTGTAGCTCAGCTGGATAGAGCATGTGACTTCTAATCTCAAGGTCGCCGGTTCGAGCCCGGCCGGGGTCACCATCAAGCCCTCGCGTCGTTTCATGCGGTGCGGGGGCTTTCCTGTCCATTGACTGGCAAGCCATTGGCTTGCGAAGATAGGGGAGACCATGAAGCGAATCGTCGCGGGCATTCTGGCGCATGTGGACGCGGGCAAGACCACGTTGTCGGAGGCGCTGCTGTACGCTACCGGTCAAGTACGCAAACTCGGCCGCGTCGACCACGGCGACGCCTTCCTCGACACGGACGCCATGGAACGGCAGCGCGGCATCACCATCTTCACCGAGCCGGCCGTCATCGCCACGCCCGACCTCACCATCACCCTGCTCGATACTCCTGGCCACGTCGACTTCTCCGCCGAAACGGAACGTACGCTCGCCGTGCTCGACTACGCCGTCCTCGTCATCTCCGGCGCGGACGGCATCCAAGGCCATACCGAAACGTTGTGGCGACTGCTCAATCGCTATCAGGTGCCCACATTCGTCTTCGTCAACAAAATGGACTCGCCCGGCGCCGACAAAACGCAACTGCTCGCCCAACTCAAGAAACGCTTCTCGGACGGCTGCGTCGACTTCACCGAGCCGATTGACGGCGAACGCATGGAGGAGATCGCCATGCAAAACGAAACGGCCATGGACGCGTATCTCGACACCGAAACCGTGCCGGACGAAACCATTCGCGCCATGATCGCCCGCCGTGAGCTGTTCCCCTGCTATTTCGGATCAGCGCTGAAAATGGACGGTATAGAACAGTTCGTCGCAGGTTTCGAACGGTTCGCGCAAGAGCCGCAATACAATGGCGAATTCGGCGCACGCATATATAAGGTGTCTCATGACGCGCAAGGCAACCGTCTGACCTGGCTCAAGGTGACCGGCGGCGAACTGAAGGCCAAGATGATGCTAAGCGGCACCGCGCACGCCGGCGACGCGGATGCGGTTGCCGAAGACGGCCAATGGCATGAGAAAGCCGACCAGGTGCGCGTCTATTCCGGCGCGAAATCCACCACCGTCGACACGGTCCCCGCAGGCACCATCTGCGCCGTCACGGGTCTGACGCAGACATTCCCCGGCGAAGGCCTCGGCATGGAGCGGGACGCTGGCAGTCCGGTCCTCCAGCCGGTGCTCACGTACACGCTGGAACCGGGGGAGTGCGACATTCACAAATGTCTCGTCGCCCTGCGCGAACTGGAGGACGAGGATCCGCTGCTGCACGTCGTCTGGCAGTCTCGCCTAGAGGAAGTGCACCTGCAGTTGATGGGCGCGGTGCAGCTGGAGATCATCCAGCAGATCATGCACGACCGTTTCGGCCTGGACGTCACGTTCGGACCGGGCAGCATCCTGTACAAGGAGACGATCGCCGCTCCGATCGAAGGCGTCGGCCATTTCGAGCCGTTGCGACACTACGCCGAAACGCATGTGCTGCTCGAACCGCTGCCGCAGGACGCGGGCATGGCATACGCCACCGTGTGCAGCGAGGACGTGCTCGACCGCAACTGGCAGCGCCTCATCATGCAGCATTTCCAGGAACGCGAGCATCTGGGCGTGCTCACCGGCTCGCCGATCACCGATATGAGAATCACGCTGCTGACGGGCCGTGCGCATCTGAAGCACACGGAAGGCGGCGATTTCCGCCAAGCCACCTACCGTGCGATACGCCAGGGCCTGATGGAAGCGAAGAAGAAGGGCGATTGCCGTCTGCTTGAACCTTGGTACGGCTTCCGTCTGGAAGTGCCGCAGGACATGGTCGGACATGCGATGGCCGACATCCAGCGCATGTCGGGCACGTTCGACACGCCTACCGGCGACGGCGAATACATGGTGTTGAACGGCACGGCGCCGGTATCCGAAATGCGTGACTATGCGATGGACGTGAACGCGTACACGCACGGCCGTGGCCATTTAAGCTGCGTGTTCGCCGGCTACCAGCCGTGCCACAATGCCGACGAGGTGATCGAGAACATGGCTTACGATCCGGAATCCGACCTGGAGAACACGCCGGATTCGGTGTTCTGCGCGCATGGCGCCGGCTATCCGGTCAAATGGTACAAGGTGCCCGAATTCATGCATCTCGACTACGCGTGGGATGGCATGCGCGAATAGAACCGAAAGACAGACGGGTGGGAAGCGCCGATTGCTTCCCACCCGAGGCCTGTTGTCGGATACCGACAAACGGATAAACGAAAAGCCCCACCGAATCGGTGAGGCTTCATGCTGGAGCGGACAACGGGACTCGGACCCGCGGTCTCAACCTTGGCAAGGTTGCGCTTTACCAACTAAGCTATGTCCGCAAAGGATTCCTGCCGTGAGAAGCAGGCATCCAGTGGGTGATATAGGAATCGAACCTATGACCCCTTCCGTGTGAAGGAAGTGCGCTAGCCGCTGCGCCAATCACCCGTGGGATGTCTCCACCGGTTTCCCGGCTTCGTCATCCGCTTCGCGTGGGCGATACAAGATTCGAACTTGTGACCCCTTCCGTGTCAGGGAAGTGCGCTACCTCTGCGCCAACCGCCCGAAGCGAGTGCTAACTTACGTGGATTCTCGGCGGAATGCAAATCGTCGGCGTGTCGCGATGTTCACGTGAAGTTCGCCGGCCCTTCTTCACGCGGTGGGTTCGACCTGCGGAAACTCCAAGGTTTCCACGTCGTGGTCCACGCCGCTCATGGCGGTCGTATCCGCATCATTGGTACGCTCCGCGGTCTTGGCGGAGCCGTTCGCAGTAGGGTTTCCCGTGCCGACGGCGTGCGTCAGCGCGAGCCTCATCTGATGCCAGACCACGTTGCCATGCGTCGACTCGGACAGTCCTTCGTCCACGAATCCCAGCCGTGCGTAAAAATCGACCAGCCGTTCCTTGCAGGTGAGCACGAGGCCCTTGCGTCCGGCCTGTGCCGCGTCGAGAATCACCTGGCGCAGCAGATAGCTGGCGCAGCCGCGATGCTGGTAGACGGGTGCCACATCCACGCCGAAAATCATCTGCCAATCGCCATGCTCGTCATGCATATCGGCGTCGTCATACATGGCATCGGCAAGATTCGGCTCGTTTGTGGCCATGCCATCGACGAAACCAACCAACGTGCCGTCCTCTACACGCGAGGGGAACGGGGTATCGTCGTCATCGGTGTTGACCAACAGCCAGAAATGGTCCGGATAAGCGGCCACGCGTGCGGTAAGGCTTTCGTTGCTTGCGGCCTCCGCAGGTGGGAAGCAGGCGGCCTCCACAGCCTCGATCGCGTCCAGATCCTCCATCGTTGCATGTCGAATGAGCATGTGCATACTCTCTCGCAAGGCATACCCAATCTTCACATTTCGATATGCGCCGACGGCGCAATCCGCCAACATGCCATACTGTAGAAGAACCTTGGAGGGATCGCAGGACGACTGTTTCGCGATACCTGATAAGTCCTTATACGAAAAACCGATAACGAAACTGGCTCGTAGTGGCGAATAAAGCGATAGTATGAGCCGCGTTCGCCGGAACAAATACGAAAAATCCGTTGAGAAGAGAAGGAGGCGCGCGTGTTCGACTGGACGTTCATCTCGCACTACGCGCCGTTCTTCGTCAGCGGTGCCGAAATGACGCTGTTCATTTCCGTCTTCGGCATCATCCTGGCGATCGTGGTCGGCTTGGTCTGCGCCGGCATCGAGATCGCGCGCATCCCCGTCCTGCGGCAGGTCGTGCGCGTCTACATCGAGCTGAGCCGTAACACGCCGTTGCTGGTGCAGCTGTACTTCCTGTATTTTGGCCTGCCGAAACTCGGACTCGTCTGGTCCGCGGAACTGTGCGCCATCGTCGGACTCGGCTTCCTCGGCGGCTCCTATATGGCCGAAGCGATGCGCGGCGGCCTGGAGACCATTCCGGAAGTGCAGCGCGAATCCGCATACGTGCTGGGCTTGAGCAAATGGCAGACATTAAGCCGCGTGGTCATTCCACAGGCCATCAGCACCTCCATTCCAGGCGTCGTGGCCAATGTGATCTTCCTCATCAAGGAATCGTCCGTGGTGTCCGCCATCGCGCTCGCCGACGTGATGTACATGGCCAAGGACCTGATCGGCATGTACTACGACACCTATGAGTCGCTGTTCCTGCTGATTGTGGCGTATCTGGTGATTCTGCTGCCGATCTCGCTGTTCGGCACTTGGCTGGAACGGAGGTTCGACTATGAGCGGCGCTGAGATTCTGCTCGAGCCGGGCGTGATTCCGCGCCTGCTACAGGGCCTGTGGGTCACGGTGTGGATCGCCGGCGTGTCCGTGGCGTTGTCCGTGCCCGTCGGCCTGATCGTCGGCTGGCTGATGACGATGAAAAATCCCGTTGTGCGGGTGCTGACCAGGATTTATCTGGATTTCATCCGCATCATGCCACAGCTGGCGCTGCTGTTCATCGCCTTCTACGGTTTCGCGCAGGCATGGAATTGGAATTTGGATGCGACCGGCGCATGCGTGTTCGTCTTCGTTTTGTGGGGCGGCGCTGAACTGGGCGATCTGGTGCGTGGTGCGCTCGAATCGATTCCGAAGGCGCAGTACGAGTCGTCGTACGTTTTGGGATTGAGCGGCTGGCAGACGTTCACGAAAGTGATTCTGCCGCAGGCGTTGCGCCGGCTGCTGCCGGCTTCCGTGAACCTTGCCACGCGCATCGTGAAGACCACGTCATTGGCCGTGCTGCTCGGCGTGGTGGAAGTCATCAAGGTGGGCCAGCAGATCATCGACGCGAACCGTTTCCAGTATCCGACGGGCACTTTGTGGATTTACGGAACGATTTTCTTCATGTACTTCATCGTGTGCTGGCCGCTGTCCATCGTGGCCCGCAGGTTGGAAAAGAGGTGGAAGCATGACTGAGCAGGCTGAACAGGTTACGCAGACCGCGCAAAACAGCGGGAAATCGCAGACAAGCCTTGAAATCAGGCATCTGGTCAAGCGGTACGCCAATGCCGACAAGCCAGTGCTGGACGACATCTCCTTCGACGTGCCCCATGGCAAGGTGTTCGTCATCGTCGGCCCGTCCGGATCGGGCAAGTCGACGTTGCTGCGCACCATCGCAGGTCTTGAGCCGATTCAGGGCGGCACCATCGCGCTGAACGGCGAGATTATCGAAACCGGCAAGCCGGGCACCGAATCGGCCGGCCGCAGCAAGCGCGGCAGCGAGCTGCGCACGCGTGTCGGCATGGTGTTCCAAAGCTACGACCTGTTCCCCAACAAAACCGTGCTCGGCAACATCACGCTCGCTCCGACGCTCGTGCAGAAGCGCGACAAGGCGGAGGTCGAGAAGGAAGCCATCGCTCTGCTGGAACGCGTCGGACTCGCCGACCGCAAGGATGCCTGGCCGCATGAGCTGTCCGGAGGCCAACGCCAGCGCGTGGCCATCTGCCGTGCGCTGATCCTGCATCCGGAAGTGCTGCTGTTCGACGAGGTCACCGCCGCGCTTGATCCGGAAATGGTGCGCGAGGTGCTTGACGTGATGCTGGAACTCGCCGATTCCGGCCAGACCATGCTCATCGTGACGCACGAGATGCAATTCGCACGAGCCATCGCCGACCAGGTGATCATGCTGGAGGACGGCGGCATCGTTGAACAATCCGACGACGCCGAAGCGTTCTTCACCAATCCGAAAACCGAGCGTGCCAAGCGTTTCTTGCACACGTTCGAATTCGACAGGCATCGCAGGCCGGCGGAAACGCCGACGGAACCGACGGGAACTTCCGCCGAGTAATCGCAAGTTTTGATAGCAGTCATCCGTACAAGAGAGGAGTAACCATGACCGCATCAATCATCAACAAGACAATCAAGAGCATCGTGGCCGCATCGGCCGCGTTGATCATGGCCGCCTCCGTGGCTGCCTGCGGTCCCAACGCCGCCACCCCGAGCGAGGAGAACAACGCCTCCAACGGCGGCGCCACCACGTCCAAGGTGACCGCCCGCTCCCTGGACGAGATCAAGAAGTCCGGCGTGCTCAAAGTGGCCGTCTTCTCCGACAAGGCCCCGTTCGGCTACATCGACAAGGACGGCAAGAACGCCGGCTACGACATCGTCTTCGCCGAGCGTCTCGCCAAGGATCTGGGCGTGAAGGTCAAGTACACGTCCGTCGATCCGGCCGCCCGTGTGGATGTGCTCACGTCCAACAAGGTGGACATCACGCTGGCCAACTTCACCGTCACCGACGAGCGCAAGGAGAAGGTCGACTTCGCCAAGCCGTACATGAAGGTCGCGCTCGGCGTGGTCTCCCCGGAGAACACCGAAATCACCGACGTGAGCCAGCTCAAGGGCAAGACGCTGATCATCGCCAAGGGCACCACCGCCGAAAGCTATTTCGAGAAGAACGAACCCGACGTCAAGCTGCAGAAGTACGACCAGTACGCCGACGCCTACAACGCGCTGCTCGACGGCCGTGGCGACGCCTTCTCCACCGACAACACCGAGGTGCTGGCCTGGGCCAAGACCAACAAGGGCTTCAAGGTGGGCATCACCAAGCTCGGTGACGAAGACACCATCGCGCCGGCCGTGCAGAAGGGCAACAAGGAGCTGCTCAACTGGATCAACGACGAGATCGTCAAGCTCGGCAAGGAGAACTTCTTCCACAAGGATTACGAGCAGACCCTGAAGCCGGTGTACGGTTCCGATGTCGACCCGGATGACATTGTGGTCGAAGGCGGCCAGCTTTGATTCTTACCTGATCTGACGGCGGCCTGCCGTCCGTCAATCCTGTTTCCAAGCCTTCCGTGGCACACGCCGCGGAAGGCTTTTTCATGCCGATTCCGGGCCGGTTATGTCACATCCTTCGAAACCGTTTACAGTCCACGCGGGTGTATGTTTCCGGAGGTTTCGTACCATCCGATAACCCCTCATAAATAAACGCTATGGCGATTCGCACGTTGTATAAGCAACGTCGATAATCTCCGGCGCGTGGCGCTTTCCAAGACACGGTTAAGTAGGAACCAGCGATCGCGTGAACGGCACGCGGCAAGGAAACCACACCGAGGGGGTGCGCACCATGACCAGATTCAACACTCAGCTTGTCCACGGACTGCCGGTCAACGACAACAACACCGGAGCCGTGAACCCGCCGATCTACAACTCGTCCACCTATGCTTTCGAATCGGTCGGGACCATGCCCCGCTGGGATTATGCCCGCAGTGGCAATCCGACGCGCGAGTTCCTGGAGAAGCAGATCGCGCAGCTGGAGCATGGCACGCGCGGTTTCGCGTTCGGTTCCGGCCTGGCCGCCATCCACGCGGTGCTGTCGATCTTCCAACCCGGCGACCGTATCGTCGTCGGCAAGAACATCTACGGCGGCACCTACTCGCTGTTCCACGAGTATTTCGAACGCTGGGGCGTCATCGTAGAGGAAGTGGACACCACCGATTACAAGGCGCTCGATGCGGCGGTGTCCGGCGAATCCGCCAAGGGCAATGCGCATGGATGTCCGGCCAAGGCCGTGTACTTCGAAGTGCTCACCAACCCGCTTCTGCAAGTCAACAACGTGACGGCCATTGCCGGAATCGCCCACCGTCATGGCGCGATCGCCATCGTCGACAACACATTCGTCACCCCGTATCTGCAGCAGCCGCTCGACCAAGGCGCCGACATCGTCATCCATTCCGCCACCAAGTATCTGGCCGGCCATTCCGAAGTCAACGCCGGCCTCGTGGTGGTCAAGGACGATGAGCTGGGCAAGCGCGTCTACTTCGCGCAGAACCGTTTGGGTGGCGTGCTCGCGCCGAACGAATGCGATTCGGTGCGTCGCGGCATCCAGACGCTTGCCTTGCGCATGGACCGTCAGCAGGAGAACGCGCGTGCGATTTCCAGCTATCTGCTGCTGCACCCGTTGGTCAAGTCCGTGCATTATCCGGGACTGCCCGGTCACGAATACGAGCTGGCCTCCAACGGTCTCAAGGGCGGTGGTGCCGTACTGAGCTTCGAAGTGGTGCCGGGCGTCGACCCTGCGGACGTGCTCGACAACCTGCATATCTTCCGTCTGGCGGTTTCGCTCGGCGCGGTGGAATCGCTTGCCGAACTGCCGTGCCGCATGACGCATTTCGAACTGCCGCGCGAGGAGCGTCTGAAGGTCGGCATCACCGACGAACTGGTGCGTCTCGCAGTCGGCATCGAAGACAAGCAGGACCTCATTGAGGATCTCGGCCAGGCCTTCGACATCGCGTACGAGAACTATCTCAACCGTCATGCCGGCGAGAGTCTGTTCACCTTCGCGCAACACGTATATGCCTGAAAGTTTTGCCATCGGTAGGGATTTGAATATTAACTGGCACGCTATCTCACGAACCGGACAGGGGAAAGCGCCCCCTGTCCGGCTCGTGGACGTATGTGGGTCAGCTCCTGGACAGGCGATGGTTGGCTCGTGGACGGCCCTTGCCCAGCTCGCGGACATTGTCTGCATACGATTGCATTCTTTGGTAAATTTTTACTCGGGTTCGGCAATGGTTGCAGAACCTACGAAAGGTCATGCGACAAGACCTTTAAAGAGAAACCAAAGAAGGGAGTAATGCCATGCCGTTCCTCGTAGCGCTCCTTGTCATTGCGCTGATCATCGCGTTCCTGTTCCTGTCCACGTTGTTCATCGTGCCGCAGCAGCAGGCCTACATCATCGAACGTTTCGGCAAGTTCAACAAGGTGCAGTTCGCGGGCATCCACATCCGTATCCCGTTCGTGGACCGTATCGCCATGAAAACCAACATGCGCGTCAACCAGCTCAATGTGCAGCTGGAGACCAAAACCCTCGACAATGTGTTCGTCACGGTCGTCGCCTCCACCCAGTTCCGTGTGAACCCGGAAAACGTGGCCACCGCCTACTACGAGCTGCGCGACCCGGCCGGGCAGCTGCGCTCCTACATGGAAGACGCCCTGCGTTCCGCCATTCCTGCGTTGAGCCTCGATGATGCTTTCGCCCGTAAGGATGATGTGGCTTTCGACGTGCAGAAGACCGTCGGCAACGAGATGTCCCGCTTCGGCTTCACTGTGGTCAAGACCCTGATCACCGCCATCGACCCGAGCCCGCAGGTCAAGAACGCCATGGACTCCATCAACGCAGCCCAGCGTGAGAAGGAGGCCACCCGGCAGCGCGCCGAGGCCCAGCGCATCCAGATCGAGACCCAGGCCGCCGCCGAGGCGGAGAAGACCCGTCTTCAAGGCGAGGGCCAGGCCAACTACCGTCGTGAGATCGCCAGCGGCATCGTCGACCAGATCAAGAGCCTGCAGGCCGTCGGCATGAACATCGGCGATGTGAACAATGTGGTGCTGTTTAACCAGTACCTCGACGTGCTGCGCTCCTTGAGCGAATCCAACAACTCCAAGACCGTCGTGCTTCCAGCATCCACCCCTGGCGGCTACCAGGACATGTACAGCCAGATCACGCAGGCGATGGTGACAGCCAACGAAACCGCGGAACGGAGCGCGTACACGCCGAAGCCGTCCCATACGGCCGCCCCATCGGTGCCGCGTATCTGACGAATATTGATCGAATGGCGTCTTTGGCCGCATGCGCCAATCGCGGGGTATGCGGCCAAAGACGAAACGAATCCCTCCTTCCATCGGGGAGCCGCGTGAATGTGACGGAGAATGCGGAAACGATGGAAGGAGGGATCGCGTATGGGTGCGTCGCCGTACCACGACGCACATCTTGTCATGGGAACGCTTCTGGACGCTATTCCAGTCCGATGAGCGCCCCGTGGGCCGGCATGGACGGGCGTTCCGCCTCATGCCGCTTCACGGATTGGATCTGTTTCTGCAGATCCATGACTTTCTTCTCCAGCCATGCGATGGTCATGGATTGGGAGATGACGAGCAGGTCGCGTTGATCGGCCGCGGCTTCATTGGCGAACGACTGCGCCTCCAGCATGATCTGCGGATCGGCCTTCCACCGTGCGATGGCGCGTTCGATGCGCTTGCTGCCCACGATCTTCGGATTGAGTCCCGCGCTGGCGAAGATGCTGGTCGGTCCGTTGCCCCGCAGATATTGCGCCATGCAACGCACCTGGAAATCCCTCGAATAGGTGATGCGGTCCATCGATGCCCGCTCCACCGCGGGCAGGGTGTTGAGGTAGTAGACCTCCGCTTGTGTGAAACGACGTTTCATGATGTCCCCCTCATGGTATGGAACCGTTCAGCTTCGTTTTCGATTCGTTGCGATGCCTTCATTGTATTTTCGTCGTTTCACGGTTCACTGCCATTTGGCACGAAACAAGGGATTCTGGCACGAAACAACATGTTCCATATCGTTCAGGCGGGGTTTCTTGAACGGTTTTCGAGTTTCAGGCACGCGCGGACCGTGGCTTCAGGGTGTTCCCTTAAGGGTGGCGAAGCGCGGTGAAACACTTTAGACTTAGGAGCAATTATCAACATATTCCCAGAAAACGAGGAGGTGAATGTGCCGGTAGGTAGCACATCCAACGCTGGGAAAACCGGTCGCGGTCCCATTATCGAGGTTAAAAACCTACGCAAGGAATATCCAGTGCTCGATGAGACCGTCGTAGCGCTGGAACGTGTCAATCTCGCCATTCCGCAAGGGCAGATTTGCTGTATCTATGGCGAGTCCGGATCCGGTAAATCCACCCTGCTCAATCAGCTTGCCGGCATGGAAAAACCAACTAAAGGTGGTGTACGTATCACAGGTGTGCCCATCAGCAGGCTTGACGAACGGCAGCTGGCCGAATTCAGGCAGAAGCACCTTGGCTTCGTGTTCCAGTCGTACAATCTGCTGCCCAATCTCAATGCCATCGAGAATGTGGCCATGCCACTGATGTTCCGAGGCGTGCCGAAGCGTAAACGCGAGACGATCGCGCGTGCCATGCTCAAGCGGGTCGGCCTTGGCAAACGCATGAACCATTATCCGACCCAGATGTCTGGCGGTCAGCAGCAGCGCGTTGGCATCGCCCGCGCTTTCGTGACACGTCCGCAAGTGGTATTCGCCGACGAGCCGACCGGCAATCTCGATTCCAAAACCAAAACCGAAGTGATAGATATGATTTGCTCGTTCGCACGCGATTTCAACCAGACCATCGTGCTCGTCACACATGACGACAATATGGCGCAATACGCCGATCGCATCGTCACACTTCTTGACGGCCGCATCATCGGCGACCGGCTTACGTAACATTCACGACAACGCATATCGACAACTATGACGACAACAGAAGGGCCTTCCATGGGCAACAACACAAGAATCGCAACACTGCTCAACGGGGCAATCTCACTATTGGCGGTGGTCGCCATCACGTTGGTATGCATCGTGCCGACGGCGTTCGCCGAAGATGGCGCCAATCCTTCCGATGCTCCGGGTGCGGGAGCGGACAACAGTGTTGAGCAGATTGCTGGGCCGGTGCCGAACATCATTATCACCAATTTCACCTATGGCGACGGGTCGGTGGCGGTCGGCAGCACCTTCAACCTCGGTTTCACCTTCCAAAACATGGGCAAAGTGGCGGTGAGCAACATGGTGGTCACCGTGGACGGCGGTGAGAATTTTGCCATCTCCGGCGGTACGAACACGTTCTACTACGATGCGCTGAATGCGGGAGCTGCGTTGACGCAGACCGTGCCGATGCAGACACTGGCCAGTGCGAAAAACGGCGCGCAGGGCATCGACATCAGCTTCAAATACGAGTACGTGGACGGTGCCGCACGCAGCTCCAACACTTCCGACATCAAAATTTCCGTACCCGTTTCGCAGCCTGATCGTTTTGAATTGAACGATCCAGTGGTGCCCAATATCGTCAACGCAGGTGAGGAAACTACTATCACCATGGATTACGTGAACAAGGGCAAGGGCGACGTTTCCAATGTCGAGGCGAGCGTTGAAGGCGACGGTATCACCGCCACGCAGGCCAAGCAGTACGTCGGCAATGTGGCGTCCGGCGCGTCCGGCTCCATTGGATTCGCATTCACTGCGGACAAGCCCGGCGAAACCGAGGCGAAACTGACGGTGACGTATGAGAATTCCGATGGACAGCCGCAGACCAAGGAATTTCCGGTGAAAATCAATGCCGTTGAAGCTCCTGTTCCGGATGATTCCGATACGGATGTTGACGTCCAGGATCAGAGCATGCCGGTCTGGGTGTGGATAGTGGCGGCGGCCGTTGCACTCGTCGTGGTTGTATTGACGGTCGTATTGGTGGTCCGTCACCGCCGTAAGAAGGCAAAGCAGGTGGCCGATGATGACGATTGGGATTGGGAGCCTGCCGATCTTGGAGCCGATAAGCAGGGTAAATCTACTGCCATAGCTGCCGATGCGCCGACGCAGGTAATCGCCACGGCAGGTGGCACATCGGCTGCCTCCGTATCCGCAACGTCATCTTCCACTCCATCCGTCAAGGAGTAGGCATGCGATTTTCGGATATCGCACATACTTGCGCGCAGAATTTGCTGCGGCGCAAATCGCGTACGATTTTGACGGTGCTGGGCGTGATCGTCGGCTGCTGCTCCATCGTCCTGATGATTTCGATTGGACAAGGCATCAGCGAGCAGAATGAGCAGATGCTCAAGAGCATGGGCAATCTCAACGACATTACCGTCACAGCTGCCGGCGGCTCGGGCGCGTACGACAGCTCTGGCGTCGGTATGTCGAGTTTGTCTTCGTCGGACATGACATCATCGGATCAGCAGGCCAAGCTTGACGATGCTGCGGTACAGACGTTCCGTGGCATTTCAGGCGTCGCAGCCGTGATGCCACAGCGGTCGGCGCAGAGCACCGTGGATCTCACTGCGGGAGCCGGATCCCGATACGTGGCTCAATATGCTTCTGTGATGGGTACGGATATGACCCAGCTTGAAGCATCGGGATACAAGCTCGTTCAAGGGCGTATGCCGAGGCGTGCCGGAGAAGTATTGCTCGGCAAATACGCGGCATACCAGTTTATGGATAAGTATCGTTCCGATGATGACTCCAGGCGTATCGCTCCCGGTGATTATGAGTGCGATGAGAACGGTTGCAAGGAGAGCGAGGGGGAGAAGCCGTTCTTCGACGTACTGACCACGAAACTCAATTTGATTACCGGAGCCGATTATCAAAGCCCTGACGATTACCGCAAAATAGGCAGCACTTCGATGAGTTCCACCGATTCAGGCGACGGCGATGGTATTGCCAGTTCGCAGAATCCTGTGGTTTCCATGCCTCTCACCGTGGTCGGTGTGTTGGACGCTGCAACCAATAATTACGATGCATTCAGCTCCGGTGTAGTCATGTCGCTGGAGGATATGGACACATTGCAGGCCAAAATCGACGGCAAAGCCAATACCACCAGCCGGACCAAAACAAACTACGACCAAGTGGTGGTGCACGCTCAAAATATCAAGGATGTGCCGGGTATCGAAGCGCAGATCAAAATGTCTGGCTACCAAACCACGTCCTTCGAACAGACCCGCAAGGAGATTGAAAAGCAGAGTCGTGGCATCCAGCTCGCATTGGGAGGCATTGGCGCGGTGTCATTCCTGGTGGCGGCCATCGGCATCGCCAACACCATGATTATGTCCGTGTCGGAACGCACTCGGGAAATCGGCATTATGAAGGCGCTCGGCTGCTATGTGAAGGATATTCGCACGATGTTCCTATGTGAAGCAGGTGCCATCGGTCTGGTCGGTGGACTTATCGCCTGTCTGATTTCCGCCTTGGGGTCGCTGAGCATCAATCTGCTGTCGTTTGGTGGATTCAGTATGGAAAACGTAGGCAAAGCGATTATGGGCGGTGACGACGTGAGCCGAATCTCCGTGATTCCATGGTGGCTGTTTGTCGTGGCCGTGCTGTTTTCAATTCTGGTGGGCATACTCGCCGGTTTGGGGCCAGCTAATAAGGCTGTGAAGATTCCTGCGTTGGACGCCATCAAGAACGAGCAATAGCGATTGCGATTGACAATAATGCCTATGGTCGGCCATGTGCTGTTCAGCGTGGGCCGGCATTTCGCGATTGTTCGACGTTCCCTGTCGATTTTTGACGGTGCCGGCTAGTTGCGTGATTAACGGGCCAAGACGCGGCGAATGCGATCAGCCACCGCTTCCACAGTCAGCCCGTAACGTTCATCAAGCTCGGCAAGGGGCACACGATCGGTGAATTCTTTCGATGCGCCGAAATTGAGCGCATGCACAGTGGCCGCCTTTGGATTGGTGGAATTCGCGTAGAACGCGGTCACCTTCTCACCCCAGCCGCCTTCCAGCTGGCCATCCTCCAAGGTGACGACCACACGATGGCCGTCGGCAAGCACGTCCAGCAGCTCGCCATCCATCGCGGAATACTGCTGCGCGTCGATAAGCGTCGCATTGATATCGTCGTCGTTTTCGAGCGTTGCCGCCACCTCGGCCGCCAACGGCAGTGTATTGCCCAAGCCGAGAATCGCCACTTCACGTCCCGGACGCACGATCTGGTACCGCGTGAAAGGGCAATCGCCGGTAATATCGATCGTCGTTTCGTGCGCGGCGGCACGTTCGGCCGGGTCGAACGCCATATCGGCGGAACGCTCCATGGCAAGAATCTGCTCGCCGGGCATGCGGATAGCCGTCACACCATGATCAGACGGCCCCGTGGCCCATGCAAGCATGTCCAGCATCTGCTCTCCGCTGGTCGGTGCCAGACAGGTCACATCAGGCGTGTTGGCGAACATCGTCATATCGAACGTGCCGGAATGTGTATTGTCCGCGCCGGAAATGCCCGCTCCGAAAATCAGCAGCGTCGCCGGAACATGATTCAACGCCAGCTCCTGCTGCAACTGGTCGTAAACACGCTGGAAGAACGTGGCGGAAGTCGCCAGAACCGGCCGGCCTCCAGCCTTCGCGATGCCTGCGGCGAACGCGGCCGCATGCTCCTCGGTAATGCCGGTGTCCACATAATGCGATCCGGCACGTTCACGGAAATCACGGGTGATGCCATTCGAACCAGGGGTGGCGGGGGAGATGACCACCAGTCCCGGCTCGTTTTCGAAACGGGACTCCAACGAAGCCATGGCCATCTGACCGTAGTATTTGCGCGCGTCAAGCGGCTTGCCGAGCGCGCTGTCCGGATCCTGCCAATGATTCGCCTCGCATTGGCCGGCATGCGGCTGCGGATTGGTCTGGTTGCATCCGTCGGAACCATCCTGCGCCTCGGTCTCATCGCTGAAACCCAAGCCCTTGGTGGTGTGGATATGCAGCACGACGGGATGGTCGATATCCTTCAAGTCTTCAAGCGCCGCGACCAGCGTGTCCACATCGTTGCCCTGCTCCACATAACGGTAGTCAAGTCCGAACGCCTTGAACAGATTCAGCTCCGCGGTTCCGTTCGACGCGCGCAGACGGGCAAGATTGCCGTACATGCCACCGAAATCCTCGGCGATCGACATCTCATTGTCGTTGACGACGATGATGAGATTACCGCCCTGTTCGGCAGCGTTGTTCAGTCCTTCGAAAGCGATCGCCGAGCTCAACGAACCGTCGCCGATGATGGCGATGACGTTGCCGATTTCGCTTGCTCCCGCAGCGGTATGTTGCATATCACGTGTTTTGGCAAGACCGCAGGCAAGGGAGATGGACGTGCCGGTATGGCCCAGCACGAAGGAATCATGCTCGCTTTCCAACGGATTGGTGAAACCCGTCACCTCGCCGAACCGCGACTCGTCCAGATACGCCTCGGCGCGCCCGGTAAGCATCTTGTGCACGTAGCTTTGGTGGGAGACATCGAAAACGAAACGGTCACGTGGAGAACCGAACACGCGGTGCAACGCCACGGTAAGCTCCACCACGCCAAGATTCGAACCGATGTGGCCACCATGCTTCCGGCCGTAATTCAACAGCGTGGAACGAATCTCCAGACACAGATCACGCAACTGTTGCGAAGAAAGGGCATGCACATCCGCCGGAGAATGAATCGAACCCAGTATGCCAGCGGTCATTATGCGCAACTGTCCTTCCCTGAACCTGTCTTCTTTACCGCGGAAAATCCTATCCCACTGTATGCCTCTGCCGGGGTGTCGGTTGTGAAATACCTGCAAAGTCTTCTCAACTGCGGCACAATGGAAACGATGAAATGAATCGAACCACCGAAAAACCGCGAAGGAGCGCTGACCATGAAAGCCGTATACGCAGCAGGAACCGATTATGACAATCCGCTGTCGCAACTCAAGGTGGGGGAGCTGGACACGCCCGAAACCAAGCCGTTCTGGAGTACCATCCACGTGGCCGCAGCCAGCGTGAACCACCACGACATCTGGAGCCTGCAGGGCGTGGGACTCTCCGCCGAACAGACGCCGATGATTCTCGGCACCGACGCGTCAGGCGTGCTCGACGAGGACATTCCTGTTCGCAAAGGGCTGAAAGCCGGAGCCGAAGTGGTGCTCTACACCTTCGTCGGCACCGACGGCGCCGGCGTCATGCCGGGGGAGCGGCGCACCATCCTATCCGAAAAATACGCGGGCACCATGGCCGAGATCACCCAGGTGCCCAGCGCCAACGTGTTCGCCAAACCCGCCAACCTGACCCTCGATGAGGCTGCCGCGCTCGGCACCAGCTGGCTGACCGCCTACTCACTGCTGTTCACATCGGCCAACGTGAAACCGGGAGACACCGTGCTCGTCCAAGGCGCGGGCGGCGGCGTGTCCACAGCGGCCATCCAACTCGCCCATGCGGCAGGACTGGAAGTGTTCGTCACGTCACGCAGCGAAGAGAAACGAGACCGCGCGATCGCCATCGGAGCCGACGCCGCCTTCGAAACCGGCGCGCGACTGCCGCATAAGGTCGACGCCGTCATCGAATCGGTCGGCGCGGCCACCTGGAGCCATTCCGTCAAATCCGTACGCCCCGGCGGCACCATCGCCATCTGCGGAGCCACCACAGGAGACCAGCCTGGAGCCGAACTGACCCGCATCTTCTTCCAGGACATTCGCGTGCAAGGCAACACCATGGGTTCGCGTGACGATTTCGCACGACTGCTCAAATTCGTGGAACACGCCGACCTGCACCCCGTCATCGACTCCACCTACGCGCTTGCCGACGCGCCCGCGGCGTTCCGCAAAGTGGTCGACGGCGACGTTTTCGGAAAGGTCGTGCTGCACATCGAGCCGAGTAAGTAAAGTAGACGGTGTTCTGGAACACGTAAGTCTACGTAAATCCTTCGGAGGTTTTGATGGCAGACAACAAGCCTGAAGTCGCGGTGATCATGGGATCGGCAAGCGATTGGGAGACCATGAAGCACGCATGCGAGATGCTCGACCAGTTCGAGGTGCCGTACATGAAGCAGGTGATTTCCGCGCACCGCACCCCGGAACTGATGGGTGAGTTCGCGCACAACGCCCGTGCCAACGGGCTGAAGGTCATCATCGCCGGCGCGGGCGGCGCGGCCCACCTGCCGGGCATGGTCGCGGCGCAGACCACACTGCCGGTCATCGGCGTGCCGGTGCGCTCCCACGCGCTGTCCGGCTGGGATTCGCTGCTGTCCATCGTGCAGATGCCGGGCGGCATTCCGGTGGCCACCACCGCCGTCGGCAACTCCGGCGCAACCAACGCCGGCCTGCTCGCGGTGAGCATTCTGAGCACCACCGACGAGCGACTGGCCAAGGCGCTGCAGGACTATCGTGACTCCCTGAAGGAAAAGGTGGCTGAATCCAATGCCCAGCTTGTCTGAGGAAACCAACGGCCGTATCGAACGACTGATGCCCGGCGCGACCATCGGCATCATCGGTGGCGGCCAGCTCGGCCGCATGATGGCGCTGTCCGCGCGCTACATGGGCTTCCGCATCGGCGTGCTCGACCCGACACCCGACTGTCCGACCGCTCAGGTCGCGGATTTCCAAGTGACCGCCGAATACGACGACATCGCCGCCATCCGCGAACTGGCTGAAAAGTCCGACGTGCTCACCTACGAGTTTGAGAACGTGGACGCCGACGCCATCGACCAAGTTCGTTCCCTCGCGGCGGCCCCGCAAGGCACCGATCTGCTGCGCGTCACGCAGGACCGTGTCAACGAGAAGCGGTTCATCAACGACCATGGCACGCCCACCGCGCCGTGGAAGGCTGTCAACAGCGTCGAGGAACTTGAAGCGGCACTTGATGAGATCCACTATCCGGCTGTGCTTAAAACCCGTTCCGGCGGTTACGACGGCCACGGCCAGACCGTGCTCAAGTCCGAAGCCGACTTGGAGCAGGTGCGCGCCCGCGCCGACCATGACGGCAGCTTCCCGCCAAGCATTCTGGAAGGCTTCGTCGATTTCGCGTTCGAAGCGAGCATCCTCGTCGCCGGCAACGGCAAGGATTACGTGACCTTCCCGATCGTGCGCAACGAGCATCGCAACAACATCTTGCACATGACCATCGCGCCGGCCGAAGTGGACGAAACCGTGGCCAAGGAGGCGCACGAGCTGGCGTTGCGACTGGCCAAAGGCTTCGAACTCGCCGGCATTCTGGCCATCGAACTGTTCATCACCAAAGACAACAAGGTCATCGTCAACGAACTGGCCCCACGTCCGCACAATTCCGGCCACTACACCATCGAGGCCTGCTCGTTCGATCAGTTCGACGCGCACATTCGCGGCATTGCCGGCTGGCCGCTCGAACAGCCGCAGCTGCTCAAGCCCGCCGTCATGGTCAACGTGCTCGGCCAGCATGTGGCGCCGACCCGTGCGCTCATCGCCGACCATCCCGAATGGAACGTGCACGACTACTGCAAGGCGGAAGTGCGCCACGACCGTAAGATGGGGCACATCACCGTGCTGACCGACGACACCGCCAAAACCGTGGCCGACCTTGAGGCCACCGGCTGCTGGGACGACTTGAAGAAAGCCTGACATCATAAGTAATGAGTGAACATATCGTGCGGCAGACCCGCCAGAAAGACGCCATCCGCGACGTGCTGAACGGCTGCGACGAATTCATCTCCGCGCAGGAGCTGCACCGCAAGCTGGAAGACCGTGGCGAACATATCGGACTCGCCACGGTCTACCGGCAGCTCAACGCCCTGGCTGAAGCCGGCCGCGCCGACACGGTCCGTCTCGACGGGCAGCAGCTGTTCCGCCTGTGCGGCGATGACGGGCACCATCATCACCTCGTCTGTACGAACTGCGGCAAAACCGTGGAAATTGAATCGCCTTCCGAAAGCTGGCTGAAAGGCATCTCCGACAAGTACGGCTTCACCATTGAACGGCACACGCTGGAGGTGTTCGGCCTGTGCGAGGACTGCCGGAAGGCGGACAAGTAGCGGCTGTCTGCCGTATTTCCGTTGGAATCGTATCGCCATCGGCGCAATCCAATCGTAAAAATCGTAAAGAAAAAACGTTGGACGTTGTCTTTTTCAGACGCATATATGACAATAGGGCATTGCAAACGAACTAAGTGGGGTTATGCGTGACCAAAGCAACATCGAAAAACGAGCCGATTGAGGAGCTCGACATCGCTACCGTGGACCCGATGGCCAAGAAAGCGGGCAAGGAGTTCCCCGGTTGGCTCTACGGCGTGCTATTCGTGCTGTTCGATGCGGTGGGCGTTGCCGCCCTGCAGATCGGTGTCAGCGAATCCGCCACTCGAGTCCAACTATCGAACAACATGTGGCTCACCGGTTGGGGATTCGTCGGCAAGATGTTCACCAGCGCCAATTTTGTGGCTGTGCTCAACCTCATACTGTGGGGCGTCCTGTACGTGATCCTGCTCATGCTCACCAACCGTTTCTGGGTGGCCACGCCGATATTTCTGGCGGTGACGTTCATCGTCGCCGTGATTGAGCATTTCAAAGTGTCGATTCGATACGAGGCGATTCTGCCAAGCGACCTGAACTTCCTCAAAGCCGACGCCGGCAATCTGATGAGTTTCATGCCGTCCGGCGCGCAATGGACCATTCTGATCGCGGTGGCGGCGTTTGCCGCGTTCGTGGCGCTGTTCGTCTTCCTGAACCGCCTCGACGCGCGTCACGGCAGACTGTTTCGCGGCTCCGATAAGCGATCCCGTTCCGTGAACGCGATCGCAAGACTGCTGCTGATCCTGCTTCCAGGCCTGTTCTTCACGCTGTATTCGATGCAGGTGAGCACCGTCGGCTCGTGGGCCAAAGGCTTCGCCACCGTCATGGGGGACAAGCCCTCCATGTGGGACTCCGTATACGACGCCCAGCGCAACGGGCCGCTGGTGGCGTTCACCCGTCAGCTCAACCCGAAAGTCATGGTCAAGCCGGACGACTATTCCGAAGAGACCATGAAGCAGGTCGCGGCCCGCTATGAGAAGGCCGCGAAGAAGATCAACGCGAAACGTTCCGCGAACATGACCGACAGCACCGTCATCTACGTGCTGTCCGAATCCTTCTCCGACCCGTCACGCGTGCCGGGACTCAAAGTCAACAAGGATTCCATGCCGAAGATCCGTGAGATCAAGCAGAATACCACGTCCGGCCTGATGCTGTCCTCCGGATACGGCGGCGGCACCGCCAACTTGGAATACATGGGACTGTCCGGCCTGAGCATGGCGAATTTCGATTCCTCCCTGACCAGCCCATACCAGCAGCTGGTGCCGAGCGAGCATTGGACGCCGACAATCAACCAGATGTGGGGCGCCGCAAAGAACTCCATTGGCCTGCACCCGTACGAATCGTCCATGTATTCGCGCGCCACCAACTACAAGAAGTTCGGCTTCTCGCATTTCTACACGCTGACCGGGCCGGACGTCATCTCGCATCAGGACAAGATCGACGATTCGCCGTACGTCTCCGACGAGGCCACCTACCAAAGCACGCTGGAGGAAGTCAGGAAAACCAAGTCGAACCAGTTCCTGCAGGTCATCACCATGCAGAACCACATGCCCTACCATGACTGGTACAAGCACAACGACTTCAAAGCCTCCTCCACCACGGGAAAGCCGTTGAAGGACGACGAGAAGGAATCCATCGAAACCTACCAAAAGGGCGCGTCCCTGACGGATGGGGCGACCGCCGGATTCCTCAGCGAACTCGACAAGCTCGGCAAGCCGGTCACCGTGGTCTTCTACGGAGACCATCTGCCGGGCATCTACTCGTCGGCTTCCGCTGATGACGGCAACTCGCTGGCGTTGCATCAGACGGACTACTTCATCTGGTCCAACAAGGCTTCCGGCACGCAAGGCAACAAGATCGGCAACGCCGACTATTCGTCGCCCAACTTCTTTGTGGCGCAGGCCGCCGAGCATATGGATGCCAAGGTGTCGCCGTATCTGGCGTTCCTCACCGAAATGCACTCCAAGATCTCGGCCATGGAACCGCCGGTGGTCAACAACATCCAAGGTTGGGACCGCATTCCGGAAGGCCAGAACATCTATCTGAACGCCAAGGGCGAGCCCATGGCCGAAGAGGATTTCGACGCCGAGACCAAGCAGCTGCTGGCCGATTACAAGCTCATCCAGTACGACATCACCACGGGGAAGAATTACCTGAAAGACACCTCCTTCATGGACCTGCCGTAACGAGGACGGCGCGCCTGCCGCACGGCTCGACACTCGACGTACCGTTGTGCGCCTTCGTGTCGTGCCGCACGGAATTCGCGCACGTCCTCGTCACGGCAGGCGTGTGATGGGCGACGACGCGTCTGCCGCACAAATCTTAAAACATTGAGGGGCTGTTCCAAACTATTGGAACAGCCCCTCAATGGCTATTGGTTCAGCGCAGCCAACACACCATCATCACGCGTTCAGCGCTTTGAAACCGATGTCGTGACGGTAGAACATGCCCTTGGTGTCGAGCTTGTCGATGATCGCGTAGACCTTGTCCTGCGCGGCCTTGATGTCCGCAGCGGAGGTCTCGACCAGCAGCACGCGACCGGAGTTGGCCACGAGACCATGCTCGCCACGTGCGACGCCCGCATAGTAGACATGGGAATCGTCATCTACCGTGATCTCAGGAATCGCGGCACCCTTGACCACGTTGGTCGGGTAACCTTCGGAAGCGATCACCACGCCAAGAGTGGCATTGTCCTCATCCCACGTGAATTCCGGGGTTTCGCCGTTGAGAATGGCGTTGATGCCGGCACCGAGATCGGACGTGAGCTTCGGCAGCACCACTTCGGTCTCTGGATCGCCGAAACGCGCGTTGAACTCAATGACCTTCGGGCCGTCGGCGGTGGCGATGAGGCCGGCGTACAGAATGCCGGTGAACGGCGTGCCCTCGTCGGCCATGGCCTGAACGGTCGGCTTGACGATGGTTTCGATGGCGGTGTCGATCACATCCTGACCGATCTGCGGAACCGGGCTGTAGGCGCCCATGCCGCCGGTGTTCGGACCCTTGTCGCCATCGTAGGCACGCTTATGATCCTGCGAAATCGGCATCGGCCAGAAATCGGTGCCGTTCACAAAGCTCATCAGAGAGAATTCCTGACCCTCAAGGAAATCCTCGATAACCACCTTCGCGCCGGCGTTGCCGAAGCGGTGGTCCACGAAAATGTCCTCCAAAGCGGCGATGGCGGTCTCCTCATCCATCGCCACGGTCACGCCCTTGCCTGCGGCCAGGCCATCGGCCTTGATGACGATCGGCGCGCCATGCTCGCGCACATAAGCGGTGGAACGCTCCAAATCGTCGAACGTCTGGTACTTCGCGGTCGGAATGTCGTGACGTTCCATAAGCTGCTTGGCGAAGTCCTTGGAACCCTCGATCTGCGCGGCGGCCTTGTTCGGGCCGAACGCCTTGATGCCGGCGGCCGCGAAATCGTCGACGATGCCTTCGATAAGCGGCACTTCCGGTCCGACGAACACCCAGTCGTAACCATTGTTCTTCACGAAATCGATGAGCGCCGCATGATTGGACGGGTTGAGCTGCGTGGTGCGGATGCCGTCAAGCTCCATGCCCGGATTGCCTGGGGCCACAGTGACCTCGCTGACGCTGCCGCCACGCATGAGCGCGTGGGCGATGGCATGTTCACGCGCACCGGAACCAATGACCAGAACCTTCATATTTCCTCCTGTTGTATCCCTTATGGGGAAGAGTGCCAATCTCAAGAAATAATATCGGGGGTGCCTGTTCGGCTACCCCCGTATGTTCGTTTACTGCAGTTCGACGTCCTCGCCGGTCTTCTTGACGATATTGCCCAGCACATAGCCGGCCTCGCCATTGGACTTTAGCAGTTCCATGGTCTTATCGGCATCTTCGGCGCTGACGGCCAGCACCATGCCGATACCCATGTTGAAGATGTTGAACATTTCCATATGGTCGATGCTGCCGGCCTTCTCGAGCACGTCGAAGATCGGGAGCACCGGCCAGGAGCCGAGGTTGATATGGGCGGCAAGACCGTCCGGAATCATACGCGGAATGTTCTCGATGAAACCGCCGCCGGTGATATGCGCGACGCCCTTGACCACGCCCGCCTTGAACAGCGGGGAAAGGGCCTTCACGTAAATCTTGGTCGGAGTGAGCAGCACGTCGCCAAGCTTCTCACCGCCCAGTTCGTCCAGTACGGTGTCCACGGTGTAGCCGGCCTGCTCGAACAGGGCCTTGCGCACCAGGGAGAAACCGTTGGAATGCACGCCGGTGGACGGCAGGCCGATAAGCACGTCGCCCTCAGCGATGGTGGAGCCGTCGACGATAGCGGACTTTTCGGCCACGCCGACCGCGAAGCCAGCCAGATCGTACTCGTCTTCGTCATACATGCCCGGCATCTCGGCGGTCTCGCCGCCGATCAGACCGGAACCGGCCTGCACGCAGCCGTCGGCCACGCCGGAGACGACCTGCTCGAGCAGAGCCGGATTGTTCTTGCCGCAGGCGATGTAATCCAGGAAGAACAGCGGCTCGGCGCCTTGGGCGGCGATATCGTTGACGCACATGGCCACGCAGTCGATGCCGATGGTGTCGTGCTTGTTGGCCATCTTGGCCACGACCAGCTTGGTGCCGACGCCGTCGGTGCCGGAAATCAGCACCGGCTCCTTGTAACCGAGGGAAGCGAGATCGAACAATCCGCCGAAGCCGCCGATGCCGCCGACCACGCCCGGACGGTTGGTGCGCGCCACGTGGGACTTGATACGCTTGACGACTTCGTAACCGGCCTCAACGCTTACGCCGGCTTCCTCATATGCTTTTGGCATATCTAACCTTTCTCGGGTCTCAGTGTTCTTCTTGGGATGAAGTGGTGGTGTATTCGTTGCCTTCGTACTTGCTCTTGTACAGGGCGAATTCGGGCAGACGGACACGATCCTCCGGAGTGAGCGACTTCAGGAAGTCGGCTTCGTAGTCGTCCAAGGCGGTCGGATAGTCGCCGTTGAAGTAGGCTACGCACAGGCCGCCATACGGTGCGTCTGCGCCAAGGCCGATGGATTCCACCAAGCCGTCGAGCGACAGGAACGCCAGTGAATCGGCTCCGATGTAGTCGCGGATCTCGTCGACGGACTTCTTGGCCGCGATCAGCTCCTTGGTGGTGGAGATGTCGATGCCGTAGAAGCACGGGTACTTCAGCGGCGGGGAGCTGATGCGCATATGCACTTCGGCCGCCCCGGCCTCCTTGAGCATCTGCACGATGCGCTTCGAGGTGGTGCCGCGCACGATGGAATCATCGATGACGACCACGCGCTTGCCCTTGACCACGCCGCGCACTGCGGACAGCTTCATACGCACGCCCTGCTCGCGCAGCTCCTGCGTGGGCTGGATGAAGGTGCGTGCCACGTACTGGTTCTTGATCAGACCCATTTCGTTCGGCAGGCCGGCCTCCTCCGAATAGCCGGAAGCCGCCGACAGGGAGGAGTTCGGCACGGCGATGACCATATCGGCGTCGACGGGGGATTCCTGAGCCAGGCGCGCGCCCATGCGCTTGCGGGCCGAATGCACGTTCACGCCGTAGATGTTGGAATCGGGGCGTGCGAAGTAGATGAATTCCATCGAGCAGATGGCCAGCTGGGTCTGATCCGTGTAACGGTCGATGCGGTAGCCATCGTCATCCACGACCACGATCTCGCCCGGGCGGATGTCACGCACCAGTTCGGCTCCGACAGTGTCGAGCGCGCAGGTCTCGGAAGCGAGCACATAGGCGCCGTTCGTCATCCTGCCAAGGGACAGCGGACGGAATCCGTTCGGATCGAGCGCGCCGATCATGGCATGTTCGGTCATGATCAGATAGGCGAAACCGCCGTGCACGGTGTTGAGCGCTTCCTTGAGCTTGTCCATGAACGTGGGCTTGCTGGAACGACGGATGAGGTGCATGAGCACTTCGGTGTCGGAGTTCGAATGGAAGATCGCTCCCTCGTCCTCCAGCTTGCGGCGTAAGGAGGGGCAATTGGTGAGATTGCCGTTGTGACACAACGCCATATCCCCGTCATGGAAGCGGAAGATGAACGGCTGGATGTTGTCGGTGCCGCCGGAACCGGCTGTGGCGTAACGCACATGGCCGATCGCTTTGTCTCCTTTCAGGCGTTCGATTTCCCGTTCGTCGCTGAACACTTGGGTCAGCAGACCCGTTCCGCGATGACCGATGAGATGACCATTATCGTTGGAGACAATGCCGGCACCCTCCTGACCGCGATGCTGCAGCGCGTGTAGACCGAAGTAGGTGAGTCGGGCGGCGTCCGAGTGGCCCCAAACGCCGAAAATACCGCATTCCTCGTGGATGTCTTCGAGTTCAGCTGACAAGCCAAAGCTCCTTCCAAAACCATGGAGACAAGGGGTTCGCTATCGTCCAACAGTATCAATGGGCGGCTACAAGAGTCGGGTTTTGTCCAGTTCTCAGACGGTATATGGAACCGGACATGCAATCGAACAGCCGTTCGAAAAAGCTGTTATGATGGAAGACGTTGAAAACGCGAATCACGGTCGTCGGGGTGCGGGAAGTCCCCCGTATGAGCCATTGCATGGAAGGAGCATCATGGCCGGACGGATATACGTGGCAATCGACCTCAAATCCTTCTATGCGTCCTCGGAATGCGTGGAACATGGATTCCCTCCGCTATCCACACACTTGGTGGTGGCGGACCAGGAGAGGACCGACAAAACCATCTGCCTTGCGATCTCGCCGTCGTTGAAGGCATACGGTCTGCCCGGACGCGCCCGCCTATTCGAAGTCAAAGCGAAACTGAAGGAAATCAACGCGGTCCGTCGCGCCGCGGCTCCAGGCGGTGTGCTGACGGGGAAATCGTATGATGCGAAGGCGCTCGCGGCCAATCCGAATCTGGCTGCTGACGTGTTCATCGCCAAACCGCGCATGTCTCATTACTTGGCGATGAGTGCGAAAATCTACGGTATTTATCTGAAATACGTTTCGGCTGAGGATATCCACGTCTATTCGGTGGACGAGGTGTTCATGGACGTCACCGGCTATCTGCGCGCCTATGGAAAAGGGGTGGAGGAGATGACCCGTGACATCATCCGCGATATCCACACCCAGACCGGCATCACCGCCACCGCGGGCATCGGCACGAACATGTATCTGGCCAAAGTGGCTATGGATATCGTGGCCAAACACATCCAGGCGGGGGAGGACGGCATTCGCATCGCCCGGCTTGACGAGATGTCGTACCGGAGATTGTTGTGGAATCACCGGCCGCTTACCGATTTCTGGCGTGTGGGGCGTGGATATGCAAGGAAGCTCGAAGCGCACGGACTGGCGACCATGGGGGATATCGCTCGCTGTTCCATTGGCCGTGCCGACGAATACTACAACGAAGATCTACTGTACAAGATGTTCGGTGTGAACGCCGAACTGCTCATCGACCATGCGTGGGGCTGGGAACCGTGCACCATCGCGGACATCAAAGTGTACAAGCCGGCGGGGCACAGCTTGAGTTCCGGACAAGTGCTGACAGGGCCGGCGGGATTCGACGCAGCCCGGCTGATTGTGCGTGAAATGGCGGATACGCTGTCATTGGATTTGGTAGCGAAGGGCGTGAAAGCCGGCAGAGTGGGATTGATGGTCGGCTACGACACGGCAAGCCTCGATCCGAAACGGCTTGGCAAGGACGGTTCCGCTGATTTGAAGGCGATTGCCGAACATGCCGTGGCAACATACGACGGCCCTGTTTCGATCGACAGGTATGGCCGCCGCGTACCCAAGCCGGCCACCGGGTCGATCGCATTGCCGGAGCCGACGTCGGCTACGTCGCGTATTTGCGACGCGGTCGATAAGCTTTTCCTTTCGATCGTAGACAGGCGTTTGCTGGTCCGTCGGCTGAATGTGGTCGCCGCCGATGTGCTGACCGACGAGCAACTTGAGGAACGGCGGCAGGCGGCCGCGTCCGAATATACGCAGCCTGATTTGTTCGCCGCGATGGAAGCGCCGGTGGATTCCGCTTCCGCTGATGCGGCCGAATGCGAGGCTATGCGTTCCGCCGATGGTGGTTCCAAGGATTCGCCACGAGGGGACGCCGAACTGCATATGCAGCAAACGCTTCTGGACATCAAACGCAAATTCGGCAGAAATTCCATCATCAAGGCCATGGATATGTTCGATGACGCCACAGGCCAGCAGCGCAACAAGCAGATAGGAGGTCATGCGGCATGAGCCTTACGGAAACCCATCGCTACGACGACATCATCGATCTGCCGCATCACCAATCGCAGACGCATGCCCATATGAGCATGCATAACCGTGCCGCCCAATTCATGCCTTTCGCCGCCCTGACCGGTTACGACGACATCATCAGACAAACCGCGCAATCCAGCGATGATGCGGTGGAACGCGCCAACAGGCCCGTCGATCTCGCCGAGGGTTACCTTTCCGCCTGAAGCGGCTGCTATGACGAATGTCGCGGATTGCTGTATATGAAAGGGTGGGTTCGGAATCATGAGATTTCGAACCCACCCTTGATTATGTGAGCGTGAAAAGAGTCTTGATGCTCAGGCGGCGAAGTACTCCACGCCGGCCGCGAACAGCGGCTGGTCCTTCTCGCCAGGCACGTTCACGAATGTGCCGTTGCTGTAGCGCTCGGAGTGGCCCATCTTGCCGAACACGCGGCCGTCCGGACTGGTGATGCCTTCGATGGCCAACAGCGAACCGTTCGGGTTCACATCCAGGTCCATGCCCGGCACGCCAGCCTCGTCCACATACTGCGTGGCGATCTGGCCGTTGGCCTTGAGCTGGGCGAGCACGTCGTCGGAAGCCACGAAACGGCCCTCGCCGTGGGAGATGGCGATGGTGTGCATGTCGCCCACCTCGGTCTTCGCAAGCCACGGGGAGAGGTTCGAAGCCACGCGGGTGCGCACCAGACGGCTCTGGTGGCGGCCGATGGTGTTGAACGTCAGCGTCGGGCATTCGGCGGTCATCGGCACGATGTCGCCGTACGGCACCAGGCCAAGCTTGATAAGCGCTTGGAAACCGTTGCAGATGCCGAGCATCAGGCCATCACGGTTGTTCAGCAGGTCGCGCACGGCCTCGGTCACGGCCGGAGCGCGGAAGAACGCGGTGATGAACTTGGCGGAGCCGTCCGGTTCGTCGCCGCCGGAGAAGCCGCCAGGAATCATGATGATCTGGCTCTTCTTGATCTCCTCTACCAACGCGTTGGTGGATTCGGCCACGGCCGCCGGGGTGAGGTTGTTCACGATGAGCGTGCTCACGTCGGCGCCCGCGCGTTCGAAGGCGGCCGCGGAATCGTATTCGCAGTTGTTGCCCGGGAACACGGGGATGATCACATGCGGCTTGGCCACGCCGGTGCCGGTGTACACGGTCTTCTTCGGAGCGTCGAAGGACACGGTCTCAACGGTCTTGCCCTTCTCCTCGCCCTTGGAACGGTACGGGAACACGGATTCGATGCCGCCCTCCCATGCATCCTGCAGCTCGGCCAGATCAAGCGTCTCGCCGGCGGCCACGAACGAATACTCCTCGGTGGTTTCGCCGACCTCGCTGACTTCCACCAGGTTGGACACGGACGGAACCTTCGCGTTGTCGGCAAGCTCGATGATGAAGGAGCCATAGGCCGGAGCAAACAGGTCATCCACGGCAATGCCGTCGTCCAGCTTCATGCCGATCTGGTTGCCGACCGTCATCTTGAAGATCGCCTCGGCGGTGGCGCCGTAGCCCGGCGTGGACACGGCCAGCGCATCGCCGAAATCGGTAAGCTCCTCGACCGCGGAGAACACCTCCAGCAACGCGTCCTTGTCTGGCGTGAGGCCATCGGCCTTATAGCGCGGGGCGATGCGGACCACACGGTGGCCGGCGCCCTTGAACTCGGGGGAGGTGGCGCGCTTCATATTGCCCACCGCCACGGCGAAGGAGATCAGGGTCGGTGGAACGTCAAGCTGCTCGAACGTGCCGGACATGGAGTCCTTGCCGCCGATCGCGCCCGCGCCCAGATCCACCTGGGCCATCAGGGCGCCCAGCACGGCGGCCATCGGCTTGCCCCACCGTTCCGGCTCGTCACGCAGCTTCTCGAAATACTCCTGGAAGCTTAGGTACGCCTTCTCATGTTCGAAGCCGGCGGCAACCAGCTTCGAAAGCGATTCGACCACGGACAGGTACGCGCCCGTGAACTGGTTCTGCTCCATGATGTACGGGTTGAATCCCCAGGCCATCGCGGAAGCGGTGGTGGTCTCGCCGAACACCGGAAGCTTGGCGACCATGGCCATGTTCGGGGTCAGCTGCTTCCTACCGCCGAACGGCATGAGCACGGTGCCCGCGCCGATGGTGGAGTCGAAACGCTCGGAAAGACCCTTGTTGGAAGCCACGTTCAGGTCGGTGAGCATGGTGTGCATGCGCTCGGAAAGCGTGCCGGAAGTCCACGGCGTCGTGTAGCCGTGCTGCGCCTCGACATGCACCACCTGATGCTTCGGAGCGCCGTTGGAGGCGAGGAATTCGCGGGAAAGGTCCACGATCGTGTCGCCGTTCCACACCATCGTCATGCGCGGATCCTCGGTCACGGTCGCAATGACCTCGGCCTCGAGGTTCTCTTCCTTGGCGTAGCCGAGGAACTCGTCCACATCTTCGGCGGCCACGTCCACGGCCATGCGCTCCTGGGATTCGGAGATCGCCAGTTCGGTGCCGTCAAGACCCTCGTACTTCTTGGACACCTTGTTGAGGTCCACGTACAGGCCGTCGGCCAGCTCGCCGACCGCCACGGACACGCCACCGGCGCCGAAATCGTTGCAACGCTTGATCAGACGGCACGCGTCACCACGGCGGAACAGACGCTGCAGCTTGCGCTCAACCGGCGCGTTGCCCTTCTGCACTTCGGCGCCGTCAAGCTCCAGCGATTCGACGTTATGCGCCTTGGAAGCGCCGGTGGCGCCGCCGATGCCGTCACGACCGGTGCGGCCGCCGAGCAGGATGACCTTGTCTCCCGGAGCCGGGGTCTCGCGGCGCACATGATCGGCCGGAGTCGCGGCCACGACCGCGCCGACCTCCATGCGCTTGGCCACATAACCGGGGTGATAGATCTCATTCACCTGGCCGGTGGCCAGACCGATCTGGTTGCCGTAGGAGGAGTAGCCGGCCGCGGCGGTGGTGACGAGCTTACGCTGGGGGAGCTTGCCCTCAAGCGTTTCGGAAACCGGCACGGTCGGATCGGCGGCACCGGTCACACGCATCGCCTGATACACGTAGGAACGGCCCGACAGGGGGTCGCGGATGCAGCCGCCGATGCAGGTGGCCGCGCCACCGAACGGTTCGATCTCGGTCGGGTGGTTGTGCGTCTCGTTCTTGAACAGGAACAGCCAATCCTCGTCATGGCCGTTCACATCCACCTTCACCTTGACGGTGCAGGCGTTGATTTCCTCGGATTCGTCGAGATTCTTCAGAATGCCGTTCTTCTTAAGCCACTTCGCGCCGATCGTGCCCATATCCATCAGGCATACCGGCTTGGCGTCGCGGCCCAGCTCGTGACGCATCTCAAGATACTTGTCGAACGCGGCCTTGACGGTGGCATCGTCGATCGAAACCTCGTCAAGTTGCGTGCCGAACGTGGTGTGACGGCAATGGTCGGACCAATACGTGTCGATCACCTTGATCTCGGTGATCGTCGGGTCGCGCTGCTCCTCGGTGAAGTGCTCACGGCAGAACTGCAGGTCGGCCAGATCCATGGCGAGACCACGGTCCTCGATGAACTGCTCAAGCTCGGCGTCGCTCATAGAACGGAAGCCGTCGATGACTTCCACCTTGCCTGGCACCGGCACCTGGGTCTTCAGCGTGGTCTTGACATCCAGAGAGGCTTCACGGGCTTCCACCGGATTGATCACGTAATGCTTGATGGCCTCGACATCGGCTTCGGAAAGTTCGCCTTCCAACGCATACACCTTGGCGGAACGAACCGTCGGACGCTCGCCTTGGGAGATCAGCTGGATGCACTCGCTGGCGGAATCCGCACGCTGGTCGAACTGGCCGGGCAGATACTCCACCGCGAACACGGTGTCGGAACCGAAATCAGGCAGGTCGGCGTAGACGTTGTCCACCTGCGGCTCGCTGAACACGGTCGGCGTGGCCTGGGCGAACAGCTCCTCGCTGATGTCTTCCACGTCGTAACGGTTGACGAGACGGACGTTCTTCAAAGCTTCGATGCCGAGAATGGTGCGCAACTCGTTGGCGAGCTGCTGGGCCGCGACGTCAAAGCCCGGCTTCTTTTCCACGTACACGCGAAAAACCATGGTCAACTCCTTGAAAAAAGAGGGGTTATTGGATTTGGATTGACAAAAGAATGAAGGATTGCGATATAACAAGGAAGCCCGCATCCGGCTTTCGCTTCAGATGCGGGCTTGCAAACGCATTACTCTGCGACTTCGATGCCCTCGGACTTGGCGAGCTCGGCCAAGCGGCTTTCGATCTCCTCGTATGCCGGGATGATGTCGCCCAGGTCGCGGCGGAACAGGTCCTTATCGAGGTGCTCCACCTTGCCGGAATGGTCGCGCTGATCCCACAGACGGCAGGAATCCGGCGTGATTTCATCGGCGAGCAGCAGCGTGCCGTCGGAGGTGCGGCCCATCTCGATCTTGAAATCGACCAGCTTGACGTCGATCTTGGCGAAGATTTCGATCAGGGCTTCGTTGATGCGACGGGCGAGCGGCGCGATTTCGGCCAGATCCTCGCGGGTGCACACATCGAGCGCCACCAGATCGTCGTCGTTCACGAACGGATCGTGCAGGTCATCGTTCTTCAGGAAGTACTCCAGCACCGGTTCCTTGAGCTCGATGCCCTCTTCGACGCCCAGGCGGGAGCAGAAGTGGCCGGCCGCGGTGTTACGCAGCACGATCTCGAGCGGGAACATCGTGACCTTCTTGACCAGCTGGGAGGTCTCGCCCACGCGTGCCACCAGGTGGCTGTCGATGCCGCGCTTCTTGAGCAGATCGAAGATCAACGTGGTGATGAGGTTGTTCAGCCTGCCCTTGCCGGCGAAGTCTTCCTTCTTTTCGCCGTCACCTGCGGTAGCGGAGTTCTTGTATTCGACCCAGAGGACCTCCGGATCGTCAGTTGCGTACAGTTGCTTGGCTTTGCCCTCGTAGAGCTTTTCCAACTTCTCCATTACTCGCCTTTCCTGGTGTGTGGGAGGTAGATAGTTTGGTGAACTTGACGGTTAACAAGATACCAACGGGAGGCTACAATCGCGCGACTTTTGGGCGCGTTCCGGCAGCCTCGTCTCAGCATCCGGCGATAGCCGTCAAACGATTGCGATGTCGAGCGATTCGGCCACGTTCCCGGCTTTGGCGCGCGCATCCGCCTCGTTGCCGCCGATGGCCAGCGCGACTGCCATGCGTCGGTGCCCATGCACTTCCGGCTTCGCGAAGATACGCAGGTCGGTATCCGGTTCGGCGAGCGCGGCGGCGACGTTGCGGAATTCCGCTTCGCCATCGCCCTGGACGACGATCGCATGGCTTGCCGCGACGGTGCCTTGCGGAATCGACAGGGCGACATGTTCCTGTGTGATCGGCAGGCCGAGGATCGCGCGCGCGTGCAATGCGAATTCGCTCAACCGCTGGGAAGCCATGGTGACCATGCCGGTATCGTGCGGACGAGGGGAGACCTCGTTGAACAGTACGTTTCCGTCGGTCAGCACGAACAGTTCGACGCCGAACACGCCCCAGCCTTTTTCGCCGGATGCCTTGGCCTTCGCCACCAGACCTTCCACGGCGGTTCGTGCGATGTGCTGGGCCTGTTCGAGCACGTCCGGCGTGAAGGTGGCCGGCTGCCAGGATTCGCGGTAGTCGCCGCTTTCCTGACGCTGTCCGATCGGAGCGCAGGTCACGATGCCGGCGCTGGAGCTGACGGTCAGTACGGTCAGCTCGTAGTCGAGCGGGGCGAGCGCCTCCACGATCACGCGCGACACGTCGCCTTCGTCGTGTGCGCGGCGGCCTTCCTGCGCTTCCGTCCATGCGGCGTCGATCGCATCCGCGGAACGTACCACGGACTGTCCGTGGCCGGAGGAGCTCATGATCGGCTTGACCACGCATGGATAGCCGACGATTTGCGCGCCCTCACGTAGTTCTTCCAGAGAGCCGGCGAAACGGTACGGGGTGGTCGGCAGTCCCAGTTCCTCGTGTGCGAGCACGCGCAGGCGTTCGCGATCCATGCAGATCGCCGCGATTTCGGCGCTTGGCACCACCTGCGCGCCACGTGCTGCGGCGGCCGCGAGTTCGGAGGTGGCGATCGCCTCGACTTCCGGCACGATGATGTCCGGCTGGATTTCGTCGAACAGCGCGCGCAGCTGGTCCGCGTTGGCCATGTCGAGCACGCGGTATTCGTGCGCCACCTGTTGTGCCGGCGCGCCGGCGTAGGAATCGGCCGCGCACACCCATGCGCCGAGTCTCATCAGTTCGATGGTGACTTCCTTGCCCAGCTCGCCGGAGCCAAGGAACAGAACACGGGTCGGATGCTTGCCAAGCGGAGTGCCGAGGGCACGATTCTCTTCAGTCATGACTTCTATTGTGCCATCGGCGTAGGATGGAACGCATGTCCGAGAATGAAAAGAATGAAACGCAGCGCCCCCTGACCATTGCCATGGTGGTCGACACGTCGGGGAATCGGGGCAATGGCACCTCGAATTCGGCGTTGCAGTGGGCGCAGGAGCTGGAGCGCCAGGGGCATCATGTCCGTTTGGTGGGCATCGGCGCGCCCGAATATCCCGCGCGCGTCAATCATGTGCCGTTGGTCAGCTGGGTGGCGAAGAAGCAGCAGATGCAGTTCGCCGAGCCGAGCGACACGCTGTTTCGCAAGGCGTTCGATGGTGTGGACGTGGTGCATATCTACACGCCGTTCCGTTTTGGCCAGCATGCCTGCAAGGTCGCCAAACAGATGGGCATCGCCGTTACGGCCGGCTACCACGTGCAGCCGGAGAACGTCACATATTCCGCGGGGCCTTTGAAATATGTGCCCGGCATCGACTCGTTCATCTACTGGCTGTTCGACATATGGCTGTACCGCAAGATCGACCATGTGCATGTGCCGACCGAATTGGGTGCGAGCCTGCTGCGCTCGCATGGATACAAGTCGAAGCTGCATGTCATCTCCAACGGCTACGAATCGCGGTTCACGCCGAAGCGGCAGCGCAAGGCGGACGAGCCGTCGCCGGTGCCGTTCCGTATCGTCGCGTCGGGACGACTGACCAATGAGAAGAACCATGTCGCGTTGATCCGGGCGATCGCCCGCTGCCGTCACGCGCAGGACATCGAATTGGTGATCGCCGGCACCGGGCCGCTTAAGAAGAGGTTGCAGCGTATGGCCGGACGGCTGTTGTCTCGTCCGGCTTCGATCGGATTCCACCGGAATGCCGACATGCCGGCGTTGCTGCGTTCCGGCGATCTGCTGGTGCATCCGTCGATCGCCGATCTCGAATCGGTGAGTGTCATCGAAGGCATGGCCGCCGGTCTGGTGCCGGTGATCGCCTCGTCGTCGCTGAGCGCGGCCGGCCAGTTCGCGCTGCTGGACGAATCGTTGTTCCCCGTGGACGATGTGGACGCGCTGGCCCGTCGTATCGACTGGTGGATCGACCATCCGGCGCAGCTCGCCAAGTGGGGCGGCACCTACGCCGAACATACGAAAACCAATTATTCGGTGGAATCGTCCGTACGTAAGTTCGTCGCGATGGAACGTGAGGCGATCGCCGATAACCGTCGCTGAATGGCGCCTGCCGCAATCGCAATACAATCGTTATACATAAGCGAAAAGCCGGGAGCGATTTCCCGGCTTTCCTTGTTTTGCGGACTGTCTTTTACAGCAGTGCGACCAGCTCGTCCACCTGCTCGTCGGTCGTGGCCCAGCTGGTGCAGATGCGCATCACGGTATGCGTGTCGTCCGCCTTTTCCGTGAAGCCGAGACGGACGTCGCGTTGCAGACGTTCGGAGGTCTCGTTGTCGAGCGTGACGAAGATCTGGTTGGTCGGCGCATCGAAAGTCAGCGTGTAGCCACGTTCCACCAGCACCTTGCGGATACGGTCCGCGGCATCGTTGGCGTGGCGGGCGATGCGCAGGTACAGGCCGTCGGTGAACAACGTGTCGAACTGCAGTCCCAGCAGCCATCCCTTGGCCAGCAGCGCGCCATGCTGCTTGACGATCGTCACGAAATGCTTTGGCATGTTGCCGTGCGTGAACACCACGGCCTCGCCGAACATCGCGCCCACCTTGGTGCCGCCGATATAGAACACGTCGGCGAGACGCGCGATGTCCTCGATCGTCACGTCGTTGCCGGTGGCGGTCAGCGCGTAGCCGAGACGTGCGCCGTCGATGAACAACGGCATGTCGTACTTCGTGCAGACCTTGCGGATCGCCTCGAGCTCGGCCAGCGTGTACAGCGTGCCGTATTCGGTGGCCTGCGAAATGTACACGCAGCCGGGGAACACCATATGCGTGTAGTTGCCGTCCGCGTAGAACGTGGCGCAGTATTCGCCGAGTTCATCCGCGTTGATTTTGCCGTCATGGTGGGGGAGCGTGAGCACCTTGTGGCCGGTGAATTCGATAGCGCCCGCCTCATGCACGTTCACATGTCCGGTGGTGGCCGCCACCACGCCCGCATACGGCGGGGTGATGGCGTCGATGACGACCTGGTTGGTCTGAGTGCCGCCGACGAGGAAGAAGATTTCGGCGTCCGGGCATGCGCAGGCCTCGCGGATTTTGGCTTTGGCGCTTTCGCAGACGTCGTCGGTGCCGTAGCCGGGATACTGGTTGGGCGCGGTTTCGGCGAGACGGGCGATGATTTCCGGCGTCGCGGCGCAGGAGTAGTCGTTTTCGAAAGACAGCATGGTCGTTCCTTTTGTTGTGGGTTGCTTGCGATCGGGAAAGTCTGGTTCCGCGCGTTCGGCCTCCGCGGATAGCAAAAAACCTCGGAATTTCTTCCGAGGTTTCACCGGGGTGGCTAACGCGGCTCGAACGCGCGACCTTCTGAACCACAATCAGATGCTCTACCAACTGAGCTATAGCCACCATGTTCTCACTTCCATGCGGAAGCGCAACGAATGGATACTATACACGATTTTTTGGATGTGCGCGCGTCGGCGTGTTGCGCTTTCGGCTGCCATGTGATGTTCATTATGTGAACGGAATGTTACGCACTTGATGGATGGGTGCCTAATTTGTAGGCAATTCCAACGGAAGATGTCACGACGGGGTCGGCAGAAAGCCGGTCCCGTTTTGTTTTCCTCGGAAATGACTTCCATGGAAACGTGATTGAGAAAAGAGGAAACGATAATGCAGAAGATCAAGGCGTTTGGTGATTGGCTCACCAAATGGTTCACCGTGATCGTGATCGTATGGGCCGTGTTCAACTACTTCGTGCCGCAAACCAGCCTGTGGGGCAAGTCCTACACCGGATACTTCCTGGGCATCGTGCTGTTCGGCATGGGCCTGACGCTGACGCTCGACGATTTCAAACGTATCCTCACCCAGCCGCTGATGGTCGTCGTCGGCACGGTGGCCCACTTCGTGATCATGCCGTTGGTGGCCGTGCTGCTGTGCTGGATCTTCCGTCTCGATGGCCCGCTTGCCGTGGGTGTGATTCTGGTCGGTTGCTGCCCGTCCGGCACCTCATCCAACGTGATGAGCTATCTGAGCCGTGGCGACGTGGCGCTCGACGTGTCCATCGGCATCCTGTCCACGCTGTGCGCGCCGTTCATGATTCCTCTGCTGATGCAGTGGCTCGCCTCCCAGTATGTGACCGTGCCGGTCGAGTCCCTGTTCCTCAACGCGGTCAAGGTGGTGCTGTTCCCGATCGCGCTCGGTGTGATCTGCCACGCCATCTTCAAGGAGAAGATCGAGAAGGTCACGGTGGCGCTGCCGATCGTGTCCCAGGTCGCCATCCTGCTCATCATCGGCGTCGTGGTCGCAGCCAATGGTCCGAAGCTGTTCGTGGCATCCTCGCTGCTTGCCATCCCGGTGGTCATCCTGCACAACCTGTGCGGCTACGCGCTGGGCTTCGGCTTCTCCAAGCTCATGTACAAGGTGTATCCGAAGGGCTTCCGCTACGCGCAGCAGAAGGCCATCACCTTCGAGGTCGGCATGCAGGATTCCGCTTTGGGCGCCACGCTGGCCCTGAGCTCCTTCGCGTCCAACCCGCTTGCCGCCGTGCCGTCCACCTTCTTCAGCGTATGGCACAACATCTCCGGTTCGGTGCTGTCCAGCTGGTGGCGCGAGCACGATGACAAGCATCAGATCCACCCGGATTCCGACAATGGCGAGAAGGGTTCCGCGGCCAAGGCTTCGGAAGCCGGGGACGCCGTCAAGGATGAGTCCGAGGAAACGGTCAACGCCTGAATGTGATTCGTGGCATCGGCCAGGCAGCCTCTGAACCGTACAGAACGGTTCAGAGGCTGTTCTGTTTTGACCTGTTTTTCCATGGCGATGTTAGATTGTGTTGCTTTGCGCTGAAGTTCGGTTAAGTATTGAAAATATTGGGATTTAGGGGTGTTTTGCCCCGTGTCATATGTTCGTTTGCGGTATACTAAAGGTGAAGGCCGGAGTTGCAGATCGGTCGAGAATTCGTCAGGTCGCAATGAAGCGCCGATGGCCGTGAGGCCCATGCGCAACGCCTTCAAGATATAACTGAAGAACAACCGAATATAGCGATTCGAGATGGCGGCATAGGCAGTACGGCGAGGACGCCGGGCCGCATGGGGTTATGAAAAGACTCAGAGGTTTGAAGCGATGCGCGCAAGGTGGCGCGTGGGAGAGTGGCTCCGATGCCAGGATGGTGTCGGAGCCACTCTTCGTATAACGGCCGTTGCTGTCGCGACACGATTATCCGGCATTGTCCGGCAGACCCGTATACTGGTAATTCGTGTGTGCCAACGGCATGCCTTATGTAACAGGCGTGCGGGTTGGGATATCCCGGAACTCGATTGCATCACGCGCAGCAATGCGGCGGTGAGAGAGGGACGGGCCATCGGGCCGGTGGACTGTGGCTATCTTTACGATTCAGTGTCGTGGAGTGTGGGTGCAGTGCGGCGGTCACACGAAACCAAGAGAAACCACTGAATCGGAGAATTCAAGTTGCCTACTATTGAACAGCTCGTCCGTAAGGGACGTCAGGCAAAGCCGAAGAAGTCCAAGACTTTGGCACTGAAGGGAAGCCCGCTGCGTCGTGGCGTGTGCACCCGTGTTTACACCACCACCCCGAAGAAGCCGAACTCGGCACTGCGTAAGGTCGCCCGTGTGCGCCTGAGCTCCGGTGTGGAAGTCACCGCATACATCCCGGGCGAAGGCCACAACCTGCAGGAGCACTCCATCGTGCTCGTTCGCGGCGGCCGTGTCAAGGATCTGCCGGGTGTTCGTTACCACATCGTTCGTGGCGCCCTCGATACCCAGGGTGTGAAGGATCGCAAGCAGGGTCGTTCCCTGTACGGAGCAAAGAAGGCGAAGTAAGAGATATGTCACGTAAAGGACCTTCCAAGAAGCATCAGCTGCTGCCGGATCCGATCTACGGTTCCACCGTTGTGGCACAGCTCATCAACAAGATTCTGCTTGACGGCAAGAAGTCGATCGCCGAGGACATCGTCTACAGCGCTCTCGACATGGTCAAGGAGAAGACCGACCAGGAGCCGGTCGCCGTTCTCAAGCGTGCTCTGGACAACATCCGTCCGTCCCTCGAGGTTCGCTCCCGCCGTGTCGGTGGCGCTACCTACCAGGTCCCGGTCGAAGTGAAGCCGGGCCGCGCCAACACGCTGTCCCTGCGCTGGCTCACCGACTTCTCCCGCGCCCGTCGCGAGAAGACCATGGCTGAGCGTCTGGCCAACGAAATCCTCGATGCCTCCAACGGCCTCGGTGCTTCTGTCAAGCGCCGCGAGGATACTCATAAGATGGCAGAGGCCAACAAGGCCTTCGCTCATTACCGCTGGTAATTAGTCGAGAACGAGAGTTAAGGAACAATCATGGCACTAGACGTGCTCAATGATCTCAACCAGATCCGTAACATCGGCATCATGGCTCACATCGATGCCGGTAAGACCACTACCACCGAGCGTATTCTGTTCTACACCGGTAAGAACTACAAGATCGGCGAGACCCACGATGGCGCCTCGACGATGGACTTCATGGCTCAGGAGCAGGAGCGCGGCATCACCATTCAGTCCGCTGCTACCACCTGCTTCTGGAACCGTCAGACCCATGACGAGAAGCAGAAGTTCCAGATCAACATCATCGATACCCCTGGCCACGTGGACTTCACGGCCGAGGTGGAGCGCTCCCTGCGTGTGCTCGATGGTGCTGTCGCCGTGTTCGATGGCAAGGAAGGCGTGGAGCCGCAGTCCGAGACCGTGTGGCGTCAGGCTGACAAGTACGGCGTTCCGCGTATCTGCTTCATCAACAAGATGGATAAGCTCGGCGCTGACTTCTACTACTCCGTCGACACCATCAAGACCAAGCTGGGCGCGACCCCGCTGGTCGTCCAGCTGCCGATCGGCGCTGAGAACGACTTCGCCGGCGTCGTCGACCTGATCCGCATGAAGGCCTACGTCTGGAACGACGTTTCCGGCGATCTGGGTGCCCACTACGACACCACCGACATCCCGGCCGACCTGCAGGACAAGGCTGAGCAGTATCGTTCCGAGCTGCTCGACCAGGTCGCCGAGTCCGACGAGGAGCTGCTCGAGAAGTACCTCGAGTCCGGCGAACTGACCGAGGACGAGATCCGCGCCGGCATCCGCAAGCTCACCATCAACCGTGAGGCCTACCCGGTGCTCTGCGGCTCCGCCTTCAAGGACAAGGGTGTGCAGCCGATGCTGGACGCCGTCGTCGACTACCTGCCGAGCCCGGAGGACGTTCCGTCCATCGTCGGCTTCGACCCGCAGGACGAGTCCATCGAGATCGACCGCAAGCCGACCACCGATGATCCGTTCTCCGCACTGGTCTTCAAGATCTCCACCCACCCGTTCTACGGCAAGCTCGTGTTCGTGCGCGTGTACTCCGGTTCCGTCAAGCCGGGCGACACCGTCCTCGACTCCACCAAGGAGAAGAAGGAACGCGTCGGCAAGATCTTCCAGATGCACGCCGACAAGGAGAACCCGGTGGATGCCGCCGAAGCCGGCAACATCTACACCTTCGTGGGTCTGAAGAACGTCACCACCGGTGATACCCTGTGCGACGAGAAGTCCCCGATCTCCCTCGAATCCATGACCTTCCCGGATCCTGTGATCGAGGTGGCCGTGGAGCCGAAGACCAAGGCCGACCAGGAGAAGATGAGCATCGCTCTGGCGAAGCTGTCCGACGAGGATCCGACCTTCCAGGTGAAGACCGACGAAGAGTCCGGCCAGACCCTGATCTCCGGCATGGGCGAGCTGCAGCTCGACATCATCGTCGACCGTATGCGTCGTGAATTCAAGGTGGAGTGCAACGTCGGTAACCCGCAGGTTGCATACCGCGAGACGATCCGCAAGGCCGTCATGAACCAGGAATACACGCACAAGAAGCAGACCGGTGGTTCCGGCCAGTTCGCAAAGGTCCTGATGAACTTCGAGCCGCTCGACACCGAGAACGGCGAGACCTACGAGTTCGTCAACGAAGTCACCGGCGGCCACATCACCAAGGAATTCATTCCTTCCATCGATGCTGGCGTGCAGGAAGCCATGGAATCCGGCATCCTCGCCGGCTTCCCGGTGGTTGGCGTCAAGGCTACCGTCACCGACGGCCAGGTCCACGACGTCGATTCCTCCGAAATGGCCTTCAAGATCGCAGGTTCCATGTGCTTCAAGGAAGCTGCCCCGAAGGCCAAGCCGGTCATCCTCGAGCCGATCATGGCCGTGGAAGTGCGTACTCCGGAAGAGTACATGGGCGATGTGATGGGCGACATCAACGCACGTCGTGGTTCCATCCAGTCCATGACCGACTCCACCGGTGTCAAGGTCATCGACGCCAAGGTCCCGCTGTCCGAGATGTTCGGCTACATCGGCGATCTTCGCTCCAAGACCCAGGGCCGCGCAATGTTCACCATGCAGATGGACTCCTACGCTGAGGTTCCGAAGAACGTCTCCGAGGAGATCATCAAGGCCCAGCGCGGCGAGTGACACGCGCTGCCACTGAAGTGGAAACTGTCTCCAGTCAGCGCTAGTATTTTGTAGCGCTGACTGGGTTCGGGCTCCAAAGTGGCACAAACCCGTCAAACCCAGTAAAATGTAGCGAGTGCCTTGAAGTGAGTTCAAGGCTTACTACGAGACGTCCAGGAGGACAAACACATGGCAAAGGAAAAGTACGAGCGTACTAAGCCGCACGTTAACATTGGTACCATCGGCCACGTCGATCACGGCAAGACCACCCTGACTGCAGCCATCTCCAAGGTGCTGCACGAGGAGTACCCGGATGTCAACCCGGAGTACGACTTCAACCAGATCGATTCCGCTCCGGAAGAGGCCGCCCGCGGTATCACCATCAACATCGCCCACATCGAGTACCAGACCGAGAAGCGTCACTACGCTCACGTCGACTGCCCGGGTCACGCCGACTTCGTGAAGAACATGATCACCGGCGCCGCTCAGATGGATGGCGCCATCCTCGTTGTGGCCGCCACCGACGGCCCGATGGCTCAGACCCGCGAGCACGTGCTGCTCGCTCGTCAGGTGGGCGTCCCGAAGATCCTCGTCGCTCTGAACAAGTGCGATATGGTCGACGACGACGAGCTCATCGAGCTCGTTGAGGAAGAGGTCCGTGACCTCCTCGACGAAAACGGCTTCGATCGCGATTGCCCGGTCATCCACGTGTCCGCTTACGGCGCACTGCACGATGACGCTCCGGACCACGAGAAGTGGGTTGAGCAGATCAAGAAGCTCATGGACGCCGTCGATGACTACATCCCGACCCCGGTCCACGATCTGGACAAGCCGTTCCTGATGCCGATCGAAGATGTCTTCACCATCTCCGGCCGTGGCACCGTGGTGACCGGCCGTGTCGAGCGTGGTAAGCTCCCGGTCAACTCCAACGTCGAGATCGTCGGCATCCGTCCGACCCAGACCACCACCGTCACCTCCATCGAGACCTTCCACAAGCAGATGGACGAGTGCGAGGCTGGCGACAACACCGGTCTGCTGCTCCGCGGCATCAACCGTGACCAGGTCGAGCGTGGCCAGGTTCTGGCTGCTCCGGGCTCCGTGACCCCGCACACCAAGTTCGAGGGCGAAGTCTACGTGCTGACCAAGGACGAAGGCGGCCGTCACTCGCCGTTCTTCTCCAACTACCGTCCGCAGTTCTACTTCCGTACCACCGACGTCACCGGCGTCATCACCCTGCCGGAAGGCGTTGAGATGGTGCAGCCGGGCGATCACGCTACCTTCGGCGTTGAGCTGATCCAGCCGATCGCTATGGAAGAGGGCCTGACCTTCGCAGTGCGTGAAGGCGGCCACACCGTCGGCTCGGGCCGTGTCACCAAGATCATCGAGTAGTTTCTACCCGACATCAAGACACGCTTGAACTAGCGTTTTAAAGAAACCTCCCAAGGATGAGAATCCGAGGGAGGTTTCTTTATATATGGAAGGGCAACGCTCCAAAGTATGCACGCCGTGGCATAATGAGCAAGGCTTTTTGTAAGCTTTTCCGTCAGATGAAGAAATAGGTGAGTTAATTTGGCACAGACTACCAATGACATCAAGAACGGTTCTGTTCTGAACCTCGATGGCCAGCTGTGGACCGTCATCAAGTTCCAGCACGTCAAGCCGGGCAAGGGCCCCGCCTTCGTGCGCACCACCATCAAGAACGTGCTTTCCGGCAAGATCGTCGACAAGACCTTCAACGCGGGCATGAAGATGGAATTCGAAACCGTCGACAACCGCAACCTCCAGTACTCCTATGAAGACGGCGACAACTTCGTCTTCATGGACATGACCACCTACGACCAGATCTTCATTCCGAAGACCCTGGTCGGCGACCAGGCCAAGTTCCTGCTCGAAGGCACCGACTGCGTCGTGTCCTTCCACGACGGCACCCCGCTGTCCGTCGAGCTGCCGGCTTCCGTCGTCCTGACCGTCACCCACACCGAGCCGGGCCTGCAGGGCAACCGTTCCAACGCCGGCACCAAGCCGGCCACCGTCGAAACCGGCGCCGAGATCCAGGTGCCGCTGTTCATCGGCGAAGGCGAGAAGGTCAAGGTGAACACCACCGACGGCTCCTACCTCGGCCGCGAGAACTGAGAGTAAGGACAGCGAAGTTTCATGGCACGTTCCACCGCTCGCAAGAGGGCTCTGAACACGTTGTATGAAGCGGATGAGAAGGGACAGGACATCCTGTCCCTTCTTGCTGAGCGCATCGAGCAGCCCGGCGCTCAGACCCCGCTGCCCGACTACGCCATCGAAATCGTCCGTGGCGTGGCGGAGCATATCGCCGCCATCGACGCCATGCTTGACGAACATTCCACCGGTTGGAAGGTCAAGCGCATGGGCGTCGTCGACCGCAATATCCTGCGCATCGCCGCATGGGAGATCATGTTCAACGATGATGTTCCCAACATGGTGGCCATCGATGAGGCGTTGAGCCTTGCCAAAACGCTGTGCGACGACGATTCGCCGGCGTTCATCCATGGTCTGCTCAGCGCGGTGAGCGCCGATGCGGAAGCCACTGAAGTGGCCGAACAACCGACCGAACCTTCGGCTGAATAAAGCCGAAAGTTAAGCGATTCGGCCGGGTCGCGAGTCCTAACCGGCCGCTATCCTTGGTACGAATACCTTGACTATAAGGGGGTTTTGGTGAACCAGTATGATTCCGAAGCCGTGATGTTTGACCCTCAGGATGCCGTTCTTGTTCTCGAAGACGGACAGGTGTATGTGGGCGAGCCATACGGCGCGATCGGCACGACCAGCGGGGAGATCGTTTTCGCGACCGGCATGACCGGCTACCAGGAAACGCTTACCGATCCCAGCTACGACCGTCAGATCGTGGTACAGACGTTCCCGCACATCGGGGACACGGGAATCAACGGGGAGGATCCGGAATCCTCCAGAATCTGGGTCGCAGGCTATGTGGTGCGCGATCCCAGCCCGAATGTGAGCAACTGGCGCGCCACCGGCAGCCTTGACGACGATCTCGAATCCAACCACATCGTCGGCATCAGCCATATCGACACGCGCAAGCTGGTACGCCACCTGCGTTCCGCCGGTGTGATGCGCGCGGCCATCTTCTCAGGCGACGCGCTGCTCGACGGTGACGGCAAACTGCGCGCCATCGACTCCATGCTCGACGAGGTCAAGGCCACTCCGCAGATGAAGGGCATGAGCCTCTACGACGAGGTCAGCACCAAGGAAGCCTATACCATCGAACCCTGCGGCGAATTCGAAGGCAAGGAACCGCTGTTCACCGTGGCGGCCGTCGATCTGGGCATCAAGTCCATGACCCCGCATCGCATGGCCGAACGCGGCTGCCGCGTGCATGTGGTGCCGTCCACCATCACCTTCGACGAGCTCCAGTCCCTTAATCCCGACGGCGTCTTTTTCTCCAACGGTCCGGGCGACCCGGAACAGGCCGATCCTGAAGTGAATCTGCTGCGTCAGGTGCTCGACGCCGGATATCCGTTCTTCGGCATCTGCTTCGGCAACCAGCTGCTGGGCCGCGCGCTCGGCTTCGGCACGTACAAGCTCAAATTCGGCCACCGCGGCATCAACCAGCCGGTCAAGGATATGACCACCGGCAAAATCGAAATCACCGCGCACAACCATGGCTTCGCCGTGGATGCGCCAATCGGCGAAACCGTCGACGCGCCATTCGAGAACGGCAAATACGGCAAGGTGTTCGTCAGCCATATCGATTTGAACGATAACGTGGTCGAAGGCCTGCAGTGCGTCGATATCCCGGCGTTCTCCGTGCAATATCACCCGGAAGCCGCCGCCGGCCCGCACGATGCCGCATACCTGTTCGATCGTTTCGTTGATCTCATGCGTTCCGTCAAGGAGGGAACCCGCAATGCCTAAGCGCACAGACATCAAGTCCGTGATGGTCATCGGCTCCGGTCCGATCGTGATCGGCCAGGCCGCGGAATTCGATTATTCGGGCACCCAGGCCTGCCGCGTGCTGCGCGAAGAGGGCATTAGGGTCATTCTGGTCAATTCCAACCCGGCCACCATCATGACCGATCCGGAAATGGCCGACGCCACCTACATCGAGCCGATCTCCACCCCGATCCTCGAGCAGATCATCGCCAAGGAACGTCCTGACGCGTTGCTGCCGACGCTGGGCGGACAGACCGCGCTGAACGCGGCCATGGCGCTGGGCGAGGCGGGCGTGCTCAAGAAGTACAACGTCGAGCTGATCGGCGCGTCCCTTGACGCCATCGATCGTGGCGAGGACCGCGAACTCTTCAAGAAGGTCGTGGAGGAGGCCGGCGCCGAATCCGCCCGCTCCGACATCGCGCATTCCCTTGAGGAAGTCGACAAGATCGCCGAGAAGTTCGGCTACCCGCTGGTGGTCCGTCCGAGCTTCACCATGGGTGGTCTCGGCTCCGGCATCGCGCACGACGAAGACGAGCTGCACCGCATCGCCGGCGCCGGCATCCACTATTCCCCGACCGACGAGGTGCTGATCGAGGAAGGCATCGAAGGCTGGAAGGAATACGAACTCGAGCTGATGCGCGACAAGAAGGACAATGTCGTGGTCGTCTGCCCGATCGAAAACGTCGACCCGGTCGGCGTGCACACCGGCGACTCCATCACCGTGGCACCGGTCTTCACCCTGACCGACCGCGAATACCAGAAGCTGCGTGACATCGGCATCGCCATCATCCGTGGCGTGGGCGTCGACACCGGCGGCTGCAACATCCAGTTCGCCGTCAACCCGGGCACCGGCCGTATCATCGTCATCGAGATGAACCCGCGCGTGTCCCGTTCCTCCGCGTTGGCTTCCAAGGCCACAGGCTTCCCGATCGCCAAGATCGCCACCAAGCTGGCCCTCGGCTACACGCTGGACGATATCCAGAACGACATCACCCAGTCCACGCCGGCCAGCTTCGAGCCGACCATCGACTACGTGGTCACCAAGGTGCCGCGTTTCGCGTTCGAGAAGTTCCCGGGCGCCGATCCGACGCTGACCACCTCCATGAAGTCCGTCGGCGAGGCCATGGCTCTCGCGGGCAACTTCCAGGAGTCGCTTGGTAAGGCTATGCGCTCCATCGACAAGCGTCACATGGGCTTCAACTGGGATGGTGACAAGCCGTCCGAGGACGAGGTTTCCCAGCTGCTCGACGCCATCAAGGTGCCGACCGAGCACCGTTATCTGCAGATTCAGCGTGCCCTGTGGGGAGGCGCCACCGAAGAGCAGATCTTCGCGGCCACCAAGATCGACCCGTGGTTCATCCGCCAGTTCGCGCTCATCAACGAGACTGCGCTGGAAGTCAAGAACGCGGAGAAGCTCACCAGGAAGCTGCTGAAGAAGGCGAAGCTCGCCGGCCTGTCCGACCTGCAGATCGCGCACCTGCGCCGTCTGGGAGACGAGGGCGAGAACACCATCCGTGAGCTGCGTTGGTCGTACGACCTCCGCCCGGTGTTCAAGACCGTCGACACTTGCGCCGCCGAATTCGACGCGGCAACCCCGTACTACTACTCCTGCTACGCGGATGAGACCGAGCTGCGTCCTCGCGACCGCGAGGCCGTGATCATCCTCGGCTCCGGTCCGAACCGCATCGGCCAGGGCATCGAGTTCGACTACACCTGTGTGCACGCCGTGCAGGAACTGGGCAAGAACTATGACACGATCATGGTTAACTGCAACCCGGAGACCGTGTCGACCGATTACGACATGTCCGACCGCCTGTATTTCGAGCCGCTCACCTTCGAAGACGTGCTCGAGATCTACGAGGCCGAAAAGAAGATGGGTCCGATCAAGGGCGTCATCGTCCAGCTCGGCGGCCAGACCCCGCTGTCCCTGGCCGCCCGACTGAAGGCCGCAGGCGTTCCGATTCTCGGCACCACGCCTGAATCCATTGATCTGGCCGAAAACCGTGAGCTCTTCGGCGAGGTGCTGAAGAAGGCCGACATGAACGCGCCGCGCTACGGCACCGCGCTGAGCCTGGACGAGGCCCGCGAGGCCGCGCACGCCATCGGATACCCGGTGCTGGTCCGTCCGAGCTACGTGCTCGGCGGCCGTGGCATGGAAATTGTCTACGACGACGCCCAATTGCGCAAGTACGTCGATCGCGCATTGAAGGAAGCCCAGGCCGACACCGTCGTGTCCGGCCGTCTGCCTTCGCCGCTGCTCATCGACAAGTTCCTGCAGGATGCCGTGGAAATCGACGTCGACGCGCTGTTCGACGGCGAGGAGCTGTATATCGGCGGCATCATGGAGCACGTCGAGGAAGCTGGCGTCCATTCCGGTGACGCCGCCTGCACCCTGCCTCCGAGCACGCTGTCCGATGACCAGATCCGTCGTCTGCGTGAAGGCACCTACGCCATTGCCAAGGGCTGTGGCGTGCAGGGCCTGATCAACGTGCAGTATGCCTTCATGGCCAACACTCTGTACGTCATCGAGGCCAATCCGCGTGCCTCCCGTACCGTGCCGTTCGCTTCCAAGGCCACCGGTGTGGCACTGGCCAAGGCCGCCGCCCGCATCATGGTCGGCGAAACCATCCAGCAGCAGCGTGACAACGGCCTGCTCCTGCCCCACGGCGACGGTGGCGACATCCATCGTGGCCAGCAGGTGGCCGTCAAGGAATCCGTGCTTCCGTTCAAGCGATTCCGCACTCCGCTCGGCAAGACCGTCGACGTGCTGCTCGGACCGGAAATGCGTTCCACCGGCGAGGTCATGGGCTTCGACCGCGACTTCCCGCACGCGTTCGCCAAGAGCCAGCTCGCCGCATACGAAGGCGGCCTGCCGACCAGCGGCAACGTGTTCATCTCCGTGAACGACACCGACAAGCGCCAGCTGCCGCTGTTCGCCGCGCGACTGGTCGAGCTCGGCTTCAACATCTGGGCCACCGAAGGCACGGCATCCGTGCTGCGCCGCTACGGCATCGATTCCAAGATCGTCGACAAGATCAGCGTGCGTATGGACTCCGATCCAGACGACCCGATCACCACCTACCATGCGGAGGGCAGCGTCGGCAAGAACGTCGTCCAGCTGATCGAGGAAGGCGCGATCGACCTGATTCTCAACACGCCGAACTCCCGCGGTTCCCGTTCCGACGGCTACGCCATCCGTTCGGCGGCTATCGCAGCCGACCTGCCGCAGTTCACCACCATGACGGAATTCTCCGCCGTGTTGATGGCTATCGAGGCGGTGCGCAATAATGATTATCAGATCATGAGTATTCAGGATCATTCCACGCAGCTGTTCGAATTGGAAAGCCGTGACTAATGATGAGTAGCCCCAGCAGTGAGGAAGTGAATGCCCAGCGTTCGGATTTCGGTCTGCGACTGAGCAATTCAATGGCCAAATACGGCCCGTTGTGCGTCGGCATCGACCCGCATCGGCAGCTCCTCACTGACTGGGGCTATAACGTCGACGCGTTGGGTGCGGAACTGTATTCCATGCGTATGCTGCAGGCGGCCAATGGCCGTGCCGCAGCTGTCAAATTCCAGTTCTCCATGTTCGAACGGTACGGTTCCAAAGGCATCGCCGCGCTTGAACGCGTGCTCTATGCGGCACGGCAGATGGGTGTCATCACCATCGTCGACTGCCTGCATGGCGGCCTGCCGACCACGATTTCCGCGTTCGCGGACGCCTATTTCAAGCCGGGCGCGCCATTGCTGGCAGACGCCATCACCCTGCTGCCGTATTACGGCGCACGGTCATTGGGAGGCGTCATCAATGACGCGCTCAACAACGGCAGGGGCGTGTTCATCGCCTCGTTGACGTCCAACCAGGAAGGCGCCAGCCTGCAGACGGCGATTCGTCAGGCAGGCGAATACAAGGGTAAAACAGTGGCGTACGGCATCGCCAGCACTGCTCAGAAATTCAATAAGGGCAATGATGGAATGGGTTCCGTCGGCCTTATCATCGGCGCCACCATCGGGCAGTGGATCAACGATTCGGGCGTCGATCCGGCCAAGTTCACCGGACCGATTCTTTCCCCCGGCTACGGATGGCAGGGAGCGGAGACACGCGATCTGAAGACCGTGTTCAAAGGCACCAAGGGCAATGTGCTGGTCACGGTATCTCGTTCCATCGCCACGCACGGTCCCGACATCGCAAAATTGACCGAAGCTACCGCGTCGGTCGCCAGGGATATTCGGCAGGCATTGACCGAGGCTCAAAACGAGAACGCCGATGATGCGGCTGACGGAGACGCCGAATAAATTCTTTTTCTGAATAGCTTCCTTTTTGGAAAACAAGACATAACCAAGAGTGGGGATGGAATGGCTGATTCTCAACATGGACGTTTGATTGTGCTCTGCGGACCCGCCGGAGTGGGCAAAGGCACTGTTCTGGGGCGCGTACGCGAACAGCACCCCGAAATCTGGCTGTCGGTGTCCGCCACGACACGCCAGCCTCGTCCGGGCGAAGTGGACGGCGTGAACTATTTCTTCATGACCGAACCTGAATTCCTGGCCAAAGAAAAGGCGGGGGAGTTTCTCGAAACCGCCGACGTGTTCGGCCTCGCCCACTACGGCACACCCGTGAAACCAGTCGTGGAACATCTGGAACGCAATATCCCCGTGGTCTTGGAAATCGACCTACAAGGAGCCCGGACGGTCAAACGGCGCGCGAAGGAACTCGGCCTCGAAGTGCTTACCGTGTTCATTGAGCCGCCGTCCTTCGAAGAACTGAAACGTCGTCTGATCGGCCGTGGCACCGAAACCCCTCAACAGCAGGCCAAAAGGCTTGAGACCGCCAAGGTCGAGTTGGCCGCTGCGCCGGAATTCGACAAACGCATCGTCAATAACGTGGTCGACGAGGCCGCAGACGAGCTTTGGCACATCATCGCCGAAGAGTTCGGCCTGTAATCCGTCAATCCGACTATCCAGCCAATAAAAACCGGCATACGAAAAGGGCCTGCACGAAATCGCGCAGGCCCTTTTCGTATGTTTGTCTCAGGCGAGACCGGACAGCTTGTCGATCAGCTCCGGATCACGGGTCGCTCCCTTGTCAGCGGAGCGGGCGAAGGCGGCGTAAGCCTTCAGAGCCTGAGAAACCTTGCGATCACGATGGGCGACATAGCCATCGCCGGCCTCCAGCTCGGCGCGGCGCTGAGCCAGCTCCTCGTCGGAAAGCTCGACGTTCACCGTACGGTTCGGAATGTCGATGTTGATGATGTCGCCGTTCTTGATCAGAGCGATCGGGCCCTTGTTCGCGGCCTCAGGCGCGATGTGTCCGATCGCCAGACCGGAAGAACCTCCGGAATAGCGGCCGTCGGTGAGCATGGCCACCTGCTTGCCGATGCCCTTGCCCTTCACGAAGGAGGTCGGGTACAGCATCTCCTGCATGCCCGGACCGCCCTTCGGGCCTTCGTAACGGATGACCAGAGCCATGCCCGGCTTCAACGTGTCGTTGAGGATGACCTCGATGGCCTGCTCCTGGGATTCGACGACCAGCGCCGGTCCGCGGAACGTCCAGATCTCCTTCGGCACGCCTGCGGTCTTCACCACGCAGCCGTCAGGCGCGAGGTTGCCGCGCAGCACGGCCAGACCGCCTTCGGTGACCGCCGGATGGTCGATATCGTGGATGGCGCCGTTGACACGGTCACGATCGAGCGAATCGAACAGCGTGGTGTGCGTCCACGGTTCGGGGGAGACGATGTGGCCCGGAGCGGCCAGATACATCTGCTTGGCTTCCTCGGTGCAGGTGTCGCGCATGATGTCCCAGTCGTTAAGCTTGTCTTCCAACGACTTGTAATCAATGGAATGCACGTCGCGGTGCAGCTTGCCGGCACGGTCAAGCTCGCCGAGGATGCCGGTGATGCCGCCGGCGCGGTGCACATCGGAAATCTCCCATTCGCCGGACGGCGACGCCTTGCAGATGCACGGCACGGTGTGGGAGATACGCTCGATGTCATCCAGTGTGAAGTCCACGTCGGCGGACTGCGCCATGGCGAGGATATGCAGCACGGTGTTGGTGGAACCGCCCATGGCCACATCCATGGTCATGGCGTTCTCGAAAGCCTTCTTGGTGGCGATGGAACGCGGCAGTACGGAATCGTCGTCATCGTCGTAATACTGCTTGGCGATCTTCACCACCTGCTCGGCGGCGCGCTTGAACAGGTCCTTGCGGTAGGAATGGGAGGCCAGAATGGTGCCGTTGCCCGGCAGAGCCAGACCGATGGCCTCGGTCAGGCAGTTCATGGAGTTGGCGGTGAACATGCCGGCGCAGGAACCGCAGGTCGGGCAGACGGTCTTCTCGTAGGCGAGCAGATCCTCTTCGTTCAGATTGTCATCGGCGGAGGCGTACATCACGTCGATCAGATCGGTGTTCTTCTTCACGGTGCCGTCGGGCAGCACGGTGGTGCCGGCCTCCATCGGACCGCCGGAAACGAACACGGTCGGAATGTTGAGTCGCAGCGCGGCCATCAGCATGCCCGGCACGACCTTGTCGCAGTTCGGGATGCAGATCAGCGCGTCGGCGCAGTGCGCGTTCACCTGATATTCCACGGTATCGGCGATGATGTCGCGGCTCGGCAGGGAGTACAGCATGCCGGTGTGGCCCATGGCGATGCCGTCATCAACGGCCATCGTGTTGAACTCGCGCGGAATGCCGCCGGCTTCCTTGATGGCATCGGAAATCAGACGGCCCACTTTGTTCAGGTGCACATGTCCCGGCAGGAACTCGTCGAAGGAATTGGCGATGGCGATGATCGGCTTGCCGAAATCCTTGCCATCCACACCGGCGGCGCGGTAGAGGGCGCGAGCGCCCGCGAATACTCGTCCATTCATTAGTTTTGCAGATCGCATTTCCATGCCTCCTATTGTGCTGGCTAAACGGGACACGTGTTTTGTCAAGAGTCACTATGTGGAAATTTTCGGAAAACCGTGTGATTCCCTTACAGGTTGGATAACTACGCTGGTGGAGAAGGCCTGTGGGAGAGGCAAGGTCGAGGTCCAGTGGATTGCCTATACTAATGATTTTGGAAAAGAAGCTTTTGGCTTATCTGATGATTTGGAGATAATCACTATGGCATTCGGCACTGAGCCAACCCCGACCGGTCTTGCGGATCCGCCGATCGACGATTTGATGGAGCATGCGGACTCCAAGTACGCTCTGGCCATTTTCGCGGCCAAGCGTGCCCGCCAGATCAATTCCTATTTCACCCAGCTCAATGAGGGTCTGCTGCAGAACGTCGGCCCGCTGGTGGAATACCAGAATCAGGAGAAGCCGCTGTCCATCGCGTTCCGCGAGATCAACAGTGGTCTGCTTGAGGAAACCCTTGGTGAGGACGATCTGACCGAAGGCAACTGATCTACACGGTTCCCATAGAGGGACTGGCATCATTTTTCATTCGCCCCGATACCTGAGCGGTGCGCTTTGAATAGTCAACAATTAACTATTGATTGCGTCTGTGAAGGACGGGGCGTTTTTCGTGGGCGATCACAGGATGCGAACGGTTGGGTGTTCGCGAAAGGAGCAGCCGTATGGCTGAATTGAAGTTGATTTCCGCCGAGTCGGTGACGGAGGGCCATCCGGATAAGGTCTGCGACCAGATTTCTGATGCGATTCTCGACGATATGCTCGCGCAGGATCCGCATTCCCATGTCGCCGTGGAGACCTGCGCCACGGTCGGACAGTTCTTCGTGTTCGGTGAGGTGACCAGCGAAGGCTATTCCGACATCCAGAACATCGTGCGCTCCGTGGTGCGCAATATCGGCTACACCAGCTCCCGCGTGGGACTTGACGCCGATTCCTGCGGTGTGACGGTGTCGCTTACCGAGCAAAGTCCGGAAATCAACCAGGGCGTTGCCCGGTTGAGTGGCGAGGAGGAGTCGAAGGCGTCCCGTGAACAGCGGTATGAGGCGCAAGGCGCGGGCGACCAAGGCGTGATGTTCGGCTATGCGTGCGACGAGACCGACGTGCTTATGCCGTTGCCGATTCATCTGGCGCACCGTCTGGCGTATCGTCTCGCCGAAGTGCGCAAGAGCGGCGAGGTGCCGCATCTTCGTCCGGATGGCAAGACGCAGGTGACCATCGAATACGACGACGATGACCATCCCGTGCGTCTCGACACCGTGCTGGTCTCCACCCAGCACGACCCGGAAGTGGACCAGACATGGCTTAAGGAACAGCTCACCGAACATGTGATCCGTCCGGTGCTGGATGACGTGCTCGCCGACCGTGTGGCCCACGACGAATACCGCGTGCTGGTGAATCCGACCGGCTCGTTCATCCTCGGCGGTCCGGCAGCCGACGCCGGTCTGACCGGCCGCAAGATCATCGTCGACACCTACGGCGGCGCTGCCCACCATGGCGGCGGCGCGTTCTCCGGCAAGGATCCGAGCAAGGTGGATCGTTCCGCGGCCTATGCGGCACGCTGGGTGGCCAAGAACATCGTGGCCGCCGGCCTTGCCCACAAGGTCGAGGTGCAGGTCGCCTACGCCATCGGCGTGGCCGATCCGGTGTCCATCAACGTGGAGACCTACGGCACCGAGATCGGTGTGACCCGCGAGCAGATCCAGCAGGCGGTGCGCAAGGTGTTCGACCTGCGTCCCGCCGCCATCATCGACGAGCTTGACCTGAAGCGTCCGATCTACTCCAAGACCGCGGCCTACGGCCATTTCGGTCGCGAGGATGCCGACTTCACTTGGGAAGCCACCAACATGGTCGACGAACTCAAGGAGGCCATCAAGGCTTGAAAACGCGGCCGACGTCCTACGATGAAACAGGCGTCGGCGCATGCGTTACCCTTGCATTATGACCAATGAGGATGCCGAGCAGCTGGCGCTTGACGGGCTTGCCCCGCGCAAGCGGCGCAAACGCGCGCCCGCCGTCAAAACGCCAGCCGCCGAACATCCCATAGCCCAAGTGGTGCTGGACATCCAGGCCACGCATCTGGGACAGACCTTCGACTATTTCGTCGAGGAAAAATACTCTGCGGCCGCCCAACCCGGCGTGATGGTGCGCGTCCGCTTCGGCGGGCAGCGGGTCAACGGCATCATATGGAAACGCGCCGATACCAGCGCCACACCCGAATCATCGATACGTTACATCGAACGTGTGGTCACCGACCGTGTGCTCGTTCCCGAATCCATGCGCGACGATATGACGCGCATCGCGGACGCGTTCGGCGGCACGCGCGCCAATATCCTCCGCCTGGCAGTGCCGCCGCGCGTGGCAAAAGTCGAAAGCCAGCTGCGCGTCGGCAATCGCGATGCCGCAGGAACCGCGGCGGGCAAACAACGGCTCGCCGCCGTCGACCAGGAGATATACGGCCAGTTGCAACGTCAATACGGCAACATCAATCTGCTGCATGACGCGCTGCAAGGCAGACGTTTCCAATCGTTCGTCTTCGACCTGCTACCCGGTGCCGACCATTGGCGGCGCTGCGCGGCATGGATGGTGGCCGCGGCGCTCGCTCAGAACAAGCCGGCGGTGCTGGTGCTGCCGACCATGCGGGAGATCGCCGACATGACTGAGACCCTACGGTCGGTCGGCTTGAAACCATTCGCTCCGACTGGGGCCGCGAACGGCGTCTATGACGGCGATTTCGCGGTGCTCAACGCGCAGATGGCGCCAGCCGACCGTTACCGGGCATATCTCGCGATCAGCTGCGGACAAGTGCGTTGCGTGCTGGGCACGCGCGCCGCCATGTACGCGCCGGTGGAAGGCAACGCGCTGTTCCTCATCCTTGATGACGTGTGCTACCAGGACGCCGACGGCATGATGCCGTACGCCAACGCGCGCGGTGTGCTTCGGCTCCGCGCGAAATCGCATAACGGCGTGTTCGTCGCGATGGCCAATGCGCGCAGCGCGCAAAGCCAATGGGAAACCGACGCGGCGCACGTCGGAGACACGCAGGTGAGCGGCTTCAGCACGCCCATACACGCGTTGCCGGCCGTGACCAAGGAAGCGTCTCCATGGATTCGCTGGCTCAATCGCGACGAGCTGGCACGACTCGCCGATCCGACCATCGGCGCACGCGTGCCACACACCGCGGTCCGGATACTGTCCAAAGCTTTGGAAACCGGTCCGGTGCTGCTGTCCATACCGCAGGACGGCATCACCGAAGCGTTAAGCTGCTCGAAATGCCACCGCCAAGTGCGATGCGCGCGTTGCACGGGACCATTGGAACGGTTGGCGGACGGAACGATTCGATGCCGCTGGTGCGGCGCCGCCACCGTGCAATGGTCATGCCCGACATGCCATAACGAGCGCATGCGCGTGGTCAGGGTCGGCGCCGCCGGAACCGCGATGGAACTGGCCAGACTGTTCCGTGGCGTGCCGATGGTGCTGTCCACGCCAAGCCAGCCAAGAGGCGTCGTGTCCGATATCGGATTCGCTCCGCAACTGGTCATCGCCACGCCCGGCGCGGAGCCGCGTGTGCGCGGGGAGAGTCCGGCACAATGCGAATACCGTGCCGTGGCCATCCTCGACGCGTGGACCAGTTTGTATGCGTCCGGCATCGACGCCGATGTGGACACGTTGACCGGATGGATGCGCGCGGTGTCGCTGTGCGCGCCGCGGACCCGTGGAGGACAGGCGCTGCTGATCGGGGAAACAGATCCCGTGCTCGCACGATCGTTGATGCTGTGGAATTCGCCGATGCTTGCCCAAGTCGAAGTGGAGGACCGCGCCCAGACCGCGCTGCCGCCGGTATTCGCCGCGGCCTGCGTGTGGGGCCGACGAGATGCGGTTGGGACGATGTTGAAACGAATCGGCGCGTTGGCCGGTGGCGACATGGCCACCATCGACACGATCGCCGGTACGATGCCGTCCGTCTTGGGGCCGGTGCCGATTCCGCAGCCACGCACCATCGATTCACGTGAATTGGAAGGCACCGCGGACAGGGTCAAAGCAGTCGTGCGCGTCCCACAGGGCAGACGTGCCGAATTGGCGTTGCGGCTGCGTTCGGCAAGCGCCCGCCACGTGGCTTCACGCGAGCCTGGGGAACTGCGATTCCAGATGGATCCGAAGGAACGCATCTGACGGACGTCCCCTCAACGTGAAACACTGGAACGACTGATGACGTTGACGTTAGGAATGGAGAAACGCATGAAAGGCTGGCCGGGAGAGCCGCAAATGGAATATGACGTGCTTATGGCCGACGGCAACGCCGCTGCGAACGCCGGCCGGCAGATCACCGACGTGATCTTCGATTTCGGCAACGTGCTTATCTATTGGGATCCGGCGGCGGTGATGACCCCACGGTACTCGGACGGACTGGTGGAACAGTTCCTCGACAATGACGTTTCCGGCTTCTACGACATCAACAACGAACTGGACGCCGGCATGTCCAATGACGATGGCGTGGCTCTGATGCGTGAACGCCACGGAGACCAGTGGGCCGATATGATGCGGTACTATCTGGACAATTTCGTCGATTCGCTGACCGGCGTGGTGCCAGGCGCGCGCGTGCTCATCAACGATCTGAAAGCAGCCGGCGTCCACGTATGGGGCTTGAGCAACTGGCAGAAGGACCTGTTCCCGGTGGCGCTCGACCATTACGACATTCTGTGCAGTCTTGAGGACCGCGTGGTGTCCGGTTACGTGGGACTGCGCAAACCGCACCGCGATATTTACGATTACGCTCTAAAACAGTTCGGCATCGACGCTTCCGGCGCGCTGTTCGTGGATGACAAGGCGATGAACATCGTCGGCGCGAACGAAGCCGGCATTCGCGGCGTACGGTTCAAGGATGCCCGCGCGTTGCGCACCCTGCTGATCGACGCGGGCGTGGCGATTCCCGCGGTACATGAAAAATAACGACATACGCAGATTAGACAGACGGTTGTGCTTGCGGTCGTTATGCGGGATCGACGCATACGGTCGCATGCATTGATGGATATGAAGGTGAGGAGATTCGTCTCATGTTGAAAGTGCTGTTCGCAGGTACGCCGGATGTGGCGGTGCCGTCGTTGAAACTATTGGCCCAGGATACCGAGCATTTCGAAGTGGTGGCCGTGCTCACCAGGCCGGACGCGCCAACCGGACGAGGTCGCAAACTGGTGGCGAATCCAGTCAAGCAGGCCGCGCTCGAACTCGGTCTGCCGGTCATCGAATCCGATCCGAGCGAGGAAACGTTCGTGTCCGAGCTTGCGGCCACCGGCGCACAGGCCGCCGCTGTGGTGGCGTACGGCAAGATCCTGAAACAGGACGTGCTCGACGCGCTGCCGATGGGTTGGTACAACCTGCATTTCTCCCTGCTGCCCCAATGGCGTGGCGCCGCTCCGGTGCAACGTTCCATCTGGGCCGGCGAAAAGGTGACTGGTGCCACGGTTTTCCGCATTGTGCGCGCCATGGATGCCGGTCCGATTCTGGCGCAATCCACCGTGGAAATCGGCGCGCACGAAACCGCCGGCGAGCTTCTGAGCCGTCTTGCTGAAGATGGATCACGCCTGCTTGCGGCATCGTTGCAGGCCATGGCCAACGATCAGATCGCTCCGGTGGAGCAGCCTGCCGGCGCATATGAGGTGGCTCAGAAGATCACCGTTGAAGACGCGCATATCCGCTTCGACGTGCCGGTATTCGCCGCCGACCGCCAGATTCGCGCATGCACGCCGAATCCGGGAGCCTGGTGCGAACTGCATGCCCATGCGGACGCCGAACCGGCGACCCTGCACGTATTGCGCGCGCAGCCGGCCGACATGTCCAATCCGAACGCACCGGCATCGCTTGAACCCGGCCATATCGTGGCCGGCAAGAAGAACGTGTGGGTCGGCACCTCCACCGAGCCGCTCGAGCTGCTGGAAGTTAAAGCGCAAGGCAAGAAAGCCATGCGCGCCGCCGACTGGGCCCGTGGCGCCCACCTCGATAACGCCTTCTGTGAGTAAGATTTTTGTTTCTACTGTAAGTATGTGAGTAGCTGCGGCGTCCGCGCCCCGCGGGCGGCATGCATTGACGACACGCTCCGGGCCGCTCAGGCCAAGTCTTTACGGTCTTACAACGCATGCCGCCCACCGGTCGCTCGTAGGTGCGGAAAAGTTATTTGAGATAATCGAGGATTTTCGCCAGATCACGTTCATTGAGCCGGTGCGGAGCATCCTCCTGCACTTTCGGTTTGGCGCAGAACGCCACGCCAAGACCGGCCGCATGAATCATCGGCAGATCGTTCGCGCCGTCGCCAACCGCAACGGTCTGCGCCATATCGATGCCCATCCGCGCGGCCCACGCGCGCAACGATTCCAGCTTCGTATCCTTCGTGACGATATCGCCCAGCACGTGTCCCGTCAGCCTGCCATCGGCAGCCTCCAAACGGTTCGCAATCCAATAATCGAGATGCGCATCGGCCGCGAGACGGTCCACAACCTCGTGAAAACCACCGGAGACCACGCCGACCTTCCAATCATGCGCGTGAAGCGTGTCAATCAGTTCAAGCGCGCCATGCGTGAAATGCACGCGATGGTAGACCTCATCGAAAATCGTGGTCGGCAGACCCTTCAATAACGCCACGCGTGCGCGCAGCGCCTCGCGGAAATCAAGCTCGCCGTTCATGGCTCGAGCGGTGACGGACGCTATCTGCTCGCCGACTCCCGCGGCCACGCCGAGCTCGTCGATGACCTCTTCGTCGATCAACGTGGAATCCACATCCATCACCAGCAGTCCGGGAGCGGACAGCGTGGGCAGGGATGCCATGGATGCGATGTTCGGCGTTTCTTGTTCAAGCATGGTTCCGATTGTCGGAAATCATTAGGACAATGGGTATTCTTGAGGGTTGAACGTGTTGGAAAGCGAGGTCGACATGAACGATCATGACGAAGAGACGCTCGCGTCGCTGCAGCAGGCCAACGACCAGCTCATGGCCAAGAACCATGCGCTGGTCAAGGCGTTGAGCCGCGCCACGCAGGAAATGACGAAAACCAAGGCCCAATTGAACCAGCTGGCGGGGCCTCCCATGACTTTCGCCACCATGGTCCGCGTGCATTCAGCCAAAACGGACGAGCAGGGCGTGCAGCATGCCAGCGCCGAAGTGGCTGCCGGCGCGAGACGCATGATCGTGCCGATCGCGGCGAATCTGCAAGCTTCCAGGCTCGAACCGGGACGTACCGTGCTGCTCAACGAGAACATGGTGGTGGTCTCACAGCTCGACACCGACACGCTGGGCGCGGTGCGCTCGGTACGGCAGGTGTGCGATGACGGCCGCCTGCTGGTCGCGGATGGCGGCGGCAACGTGACGTTGGTCCGATGCTCGGGAACGCTTGCCAAACAGGCCATCAGCGCGGGCGATCGCGTGAACGTCGACGCATCTCTGCGGTTCGCGCTTTCGTTGGTTCCCCCCGAAAACGACGACGATTTGGTTCTGGAGGAAGTGCCGGACGTCACCTTCGCCGACATCGGCGGACTGGACGAGCAGATAGAACGTATCCGCGACGCCGTGCAGATGCCGTTCCAGCATCGCGAACTGTTCGAACGCTACGACCTGAAACCGCCGAAAGGCGTGCTGCTGTACGGTCCTCCAGGCAACGGCAAGACACTGATCGCCAAAGCCGTGGCGAACGCGCTCGCCGAAGGCACCGACGCGGGAAGTGGCGTGTTCCTGTCGGTCAAAGGACCGGAGCTGCTTAACAAATTCGTGGGCGAATCGGAACGTCTGATCCGCATGATCTTCAAACGCGCCCGCGAACGAGCGGCCGACGGCAAACCGGTCATCGTGTTCATCGACGAGATGGATTCGCTGCTGCGCACCCGCGGCACGGGCGTTTCGTCCGACGTGGAGACCACCATCGTGCCGCAGTTCCTGACCGAGCTGGACGGTGTGGAATCGCTGGACAACGTCATGGTGATCGGAGCCTCCAACCGCATCGACATGATCGATCCGGCGGTGTTGCGCCCCGGACGCCTCGACGTGAAGATCCGCGTGGACCGTCCGGGCATCCAGCAGGCGACCCAGATCGTCCGCCACTATCTGACAGACAAGCTGCCGTTGTCTCCGAACGTGGATGCGAAGGCGTTGATCGGCGTGCTGGTCAACGACATCTACGCGCAGGACGAGCATCGGCACCTTTGCGACATCTGCGACGACCATGGCCAGTGGCGTCCGGTGTACCTCGCCGACGTGGTGTCCGGCGCGGTGCTCAAGAACATCGTGGACCGTGCCAAAACCTATGCGGTGAAACTGTCCATCACCACCGGACAGGCTGCGGCGATCGGCATCAATCTGCTGGCCAAAGCCGTGGACGAAGAATACGGTGAGACCCGGGACGCGCTGCTGGATGCGGATCCGGAACAGTGGAGCCGCATCAACGGGCTTGAACCCGGACGGGTGACCGGCATCAGACCGGTGGCATGAATGCCGGCCGGCGTATGAATGCTGGACGGTATGGTATGGAACGCAATCTAAATACGGAAAGGAACGGCGCGATGAGCGTTCGCAGGGTCATGGGCACGGAAACGGAATACGCGGTCTCCGCGCCAGGACAAGGCCGCTACAATCCGGTGCAGCTCTCATTCGACGTGGTTGGCGCCGCCTCGGATGCGTCACGCAGCCATATCCGCTGGGACTACCGGCAGGAAGACCCCGTCAACGACGCGCGCGGCACCAGACTGGAACGTGCGGCGGCCCACCCGGACCTGCTCACCGACGCCCCACAGCTCAACATCACCAACGTGATCGCCCCTAACGGGGGTCGTATCTACGTCGACCACGCGCATCCCGAATACTCCGCGCCGGAAACAACCGACCCCTTCGAAGCGGTGCGATACGACCGTGCCGGCGATCTCATCATGCGCGCCGCCGCAGCCAAGGCAAGCGAGACGACGGGACGGAAAATCGTGCTGCACCGCAACAACGTCGACGGCAAAGGAGCCAGCTGGGGCACGCACGAAAACTACATGATGCTGCGGTCGGTACCGTTCGACCTGGTGACACGCCTCATGACCACGCACTTCGTCTCCCGACAGATCTTCATCGGCTCTGGCCGCGTCGGCATCGGCGAACATAGCGAAAACGCCGGCTACCAGCTAAGCCAACGTGCCGACTACTTCCATATGAAAGTCGGTTTGCAGACCACATTCGACCGGCCGATCATCAACACCAGAGACGAATCGCACAGCACCGACGAATACCGCAGACTGCACGTGATCGTCGGCGACGCCAACCGCATGGACGTGCCACAGGCCTTGAAACTCGGCACCACCAGCATGCTGCTGTGGCTGCTCGAACACGCCGACATGGCCGAAATCGACTTGAACGAAGCGCTGGAACCGCTTACGCTCGCCGACCCGGTGGAAGCCATGCACACGGTATCGCACGACCTGACCCTGGCCGCCCCACTACCATTGGAAACAGGTGGAACCACCACCGCATGGCAGATGCAGGTCACTTTGCGTGGACTGGTATATGCGGCCGCGGCAACGGTATACGGCACCGACACATCCGGAGAGCCGGCATGGCCCGACCGCTCCACCCGCAACATCATGGCGATGTGGGGGCAGGCTCTCGCCGACGTCGCCACCGTACGCCATGCCGACGATGACGGACGACTGACGATGCGGGAACAGGCGTCACGTCTCGAATGGCTGCTCAAATGGCAGTTGCTGGAGAAACTACGCCGCAAGACCGGTTCGGATTGGACCGATCGGCGCCTGGCTGCGGTCGATCTGAAATGGGCCGCGCTCGATCCGGCCGATTCGATTTTCACCCGGCTTGCCGAACAGACCGAACGACTGGTGACGGATAAGCAGCTTGCCGAGGCGGTCGGCCAAGCGCCGGCCGACACACGCGCATGGCTGCGCGCGGAGATCATACGACGTTTCCCCGAACAGGTCGTTGCGGCGTCGTGGTCCCACCTTACGGTGCGCGGCGAGTCGTCCGGTGATGAAAACGTGGAGAATTCGATGGTCTCGTTGGACATGTCCAATCCGTTGAAATTCACGGAATCCTTGTGTTCCGAAGCGTTCGAGCATGTCCACACTGCGAGCGGAATCGTGGAATCCCTGCGTTGAATCTCATGTTGTGCGGGTACCATTGCCGTAGGTGATGGCAGAGGCCATACCCATAGTCGATGAACCACACGGCAGGACGCTTGAGGGAGAGGATGCGTCCAAGCCGGTTATGAGGAAACGAAAAGGCATACTACATGGAATTGAGGCAAGTGGCCCTCGAAGTGGCCCGTATCCTGCAGGATGCAGGCAAGCACGCGTTGAACGATCAAATGAATCCGCGTGATCTGAAAAGTTTTGAAATGACGGACAATCATCTGAGCTTCACCTCCGACATCGATAAGCGGTTGGCGCAATTCATCAGCAACCGCATCACGTATGTGGATGTGTTCGATGGTTTCTGGCAGTTCCGTCCGGAAGAATGCCATCCGGGGGAACGGTATTGGTGCGTTGGCGGCATCGACGGCGCGATCAATTTCGTGCGCAGCATGCCGGAATGGACCATCACCGTCTCACTGTTCGAGTTCAACGACCAATGCTCCGCGCAGCCGATCCTTTCGGTGGTGCATGCTCCGGCGCTTGGCCTGACCTACCTGGCGGTGCGCGGATCCGGAGCCATCCGCATCCGCAAGACGCCGCTTGGAGACAAACGCGAGAAGATCATGCCGTCCACCACCCCGTCCCTTGACTATGCGGTGGTGAGCTTCGGCATGTCCCATGTGCCGGAGGAATCCAAGCGCGCGCTTGAAGTGGTGTCGCGTATCTCCGGCCGTCCGGCCGACATCAAGCGCGTTGGCCCCTCCTCCTTGGATTTGTGCAAGGTGGCGGACGGTACATATGACGCGTATTTCGAAGCGCATCTGCACAAGTGGGACGTTCCCGCGGTTTCCGCCGGAGCCGTCGTGGTCTGGGAAGCGCAGGGGCATCTGAGCCGGTGGAACGGCGATCTTGTCCACTGGCGTCAGGAAAACGACGTACTCGCCACCAACGGTCTGATTACCGATGATCTGCGCCAGTATTTGGCATAAGACTGATTGACTGCCCCACACCTGGGTTAAGGTGTGGGGCAGTATGCTATTCGCAGGAGAACCCGCAAAGACGCTTTCGGAGAAAGGAAGGACCATGCCCCAGAAATTTGAGCAGATGCAATCCGCCGAACAAAAACATGACGAGGATGAGACCATTGCGCAGGCTGGCACCCAGATCGATGACACGGTCGATGCGCTTGACGCGGTGCTGGACGACATCGAATCGGTCCTCGAATCCAACGCCGAGGAATATGTGGGCAGCTTCGTCCAAAAAGGCGGCGAGTGATGCCGCAGCTGCGTGACAGCGGCAACCATTCCACAGCGCCGCTTGACGCCCATACCAAGGACGAAATCCAATCCTTCGCCCGTATTTTCGGCATCGAAACCGAATACGGTGTGAGCGTGACCGGTTCGGACCGCCCATGCGACGCCGGACAGACGGCGATGATGATGTTCCAGCCGATTGTGGCCGAAGCGAGATCCACCAACACATATATTGAAAACGGTTCAAGACTCTACCTTGATGTCGGCTCGCACCCCGAGTACGCCACGGCGGAAGCCCGGGATCCGATGGACGCGCTGGCATTGGATGCGGCCGGCGAATTGGTGATGAGGGATCTTGCCCTGGACGCCCAACGTCGTCTGCGCTCCATCCAGGGAGCCGGCTCCACGGTCCATGTGTTCAAAAACAATGTGGATTCCGCCGGGCATTCCTTCGGCTGCCATGAGAATTACCTGGTGCGACGGTTCGTGCCGTTGAAGACGATCGAACAGGAGCTGCTGCCGTTCCTGATCACCCGGCAGCTGTTCACCGGCGCAGGACGTATGGGGGAGCAGGGCTTCCAGATCACGCAGCGTGCCGATTTCCTCGATGAGGCGGTCTCATCGGCCACCACGCGCTCGCGTCCGATGGTCAACACGCGCGACGAACCGCATGCCGATCCTGACGCGTTCAGACGACTGCATGTGATCATCGGCGATTCGAACCGGTCCCAGTGGGCCACGATGATGAAGCTCGCCACCACGCATCTGGTGTTGTGCGTCATCGAACAGGCCGGGCGCGAAGGCAAGGATTCCGGGTTCGCCCGATTCTCCTTCGCTGACGCCAGTGCGGCCAACCATAAGGTAAGCCGTGACCTGACGGGCGTCGAAGCGTCCTTCGACATGGCAGACGGCACTGTCATGGAAGGCGGTGCCGTAGCGATTCAGGAACGTTATCTTGAAATCGTCGAACGATTCGTTGGACAACATCCCGAAGTGTGCTCCTCGTTGCCGCGCACGGACGTGCATGAGGTGATTCGCCAATGGAGGCGTGTCATAGAGGCGTTCCGCTCGGGGGCTAGCGAAACGTTCGCCGACAAGGTCGATTGGCTTGCCAAACGACGGCTGTTCGACATGCTCCGCAACCGTGCGGGGAGCCGACTCTCCGTCAGCAAGTTGGAACAGTTGGACATGGACTACCATGACGTGGCCAACGGCGCGCTGTACGCCTCGCTGTGCCGTCGCGGAGCCATGCGCACGTTGGTCAACGAGTCACAAGCACATGAGGCCATCGATGTTCCTCCCCACGATACCCGCGCCGCACTGCGTGGACGGTTCATCCAGTCGGCACGATCGCACAACGCGCAATATTCCTGTGATTGGACGCGACTATCGCTGACCTCGCCGAACAGGATGGACGTGACGTTGCTTGATCCGTTCGACGCACAACCGTCCGACCGGTTCCTCACGATACTAGAGGCTTTGCAGTAGCCAAAAGCCTGCGATGGAAGACTCGTCTCCACCGCAGGCTTTTGATATTGGTTGGTCGGATTGTAACTGCCGCTCAGACTTCTCCACGGTATTTGGCCATCATCTGCGACTGGAGTTGTTGCGCGCTTGGCGGCGTCCACGTGATTGCGTCGGCGCCCGCATCAATGGTGGCGAGAATACGGTCTTCACGACCTCCGCCCGAAGCCAGAATCGGGATTTCCGGATGATGCGCGCGGATGCTTGCCACGACTTGCGCGGTTCTTGCACCGGCTGCCACATTGATGATGGCCGCACCGGCAAGAATCTTGCATTCGGTGATTTCATCATCCTCCGTGACCGTGGCGATGACGGGGATGTCCACCATCGACATGGTCGTTTCGATGGTTTCCGCCGGTGCCGGCGCGTTGATGACCACGCCGGCCGCGCCCTGCATCTCCGCCACCATGGCCAGCTCTGCCACACGCGGACCGGTGGTGGTGCCTCCACCCACGCCGACGAACAGCGGCATCTGCGCCACGGTGAGCAGCGCCTGCGTGATCACCGGTTCGCCGGTGAAAGGGTACACCGCGAGGATGGCGTTCGCGTTCGTGTTGCGGATAATGACCGCATCGGTGGTATAGGCGAACGATTTGAGCGTATGACCTTTGACGGTGATGCCGCCGCAACGCTGCGTGATGATTTCCGGAACCCTGGCGTTGGGGGAGGTGAGTCTGCCTTCGACCTTCGCCGTACCGTAGGTGCTTCGCGACACGTGCGGCACGGCTGAATGCTGCTCCACAGCCACTGACGCGCTGGGGGTGAATAGCGAACGCTTGTTGAGACGGATGAGATCCGGATCGTCCGCACCGGAATCATGTTCCTGCCCGACGCTCATTCCCGCACCTCCTCATCCGTATGGTTCAGCATGAGGAATTCGTGGATCGCCTTGCGGCGTTCGGAAATCTCCTCATCCAGAAGTTTGGTATCGGTGTTGTCGATGATACGCTGCAGCAGTTCGCCGAGAGTGGAAAGTTCCTCGTCGTTCAGGCAGTCGAGCATATGAACGTCGGCTTCGATGGGTTTGGACGGCTTGGGCCGTGGAACCGTTCCCCGTCTTGCCGCGTCGACGTTCCGCACGTGTGTGGTGGCGCGAGCCACGGTCCGGGCACGTGTCGTTTTGAGCTTGGTGTGGATGAGCAGGATGTTGAGTTTGTGGATTTCGTCGATGATCTGTCTGCGTTGGTCGACCATGACATCCCCCTTTATCTAGTCATATTGTCTAGTATCATAGCGCATAGTGTGGGATGACATTGCCTTTGCCTGTTATAAAAAGAAAAAAGAGAGGTTCCAACCATCCGTGGTTGAAACCTCTCATATAGGTCTGCGTAGTCGACTTACTTGGTGACGGCCTTCTTCAGCAGGGAGCCGGCAGAGATGCGAACGCCGTAGGTTGCCGGAATCTCGATGGTTTCGCCGGTGCGCGGGTTGCGGCCGGTGCGGGCTGCGCGCTTGACGCGCTCGGCGGAGAACAGGCCGGTCAGCTTCAGGCCTTCGCCGGACTGCATTGCCTCGACGAACACGTCCTGGAAAGCGTTCACCGCAGCCTCAGCCTGAGCCTTGGTCAGGTTGGACTTCTGGGCGATCTTCGAGACGAGATCAGACTTGTTGTATGCCATAAAGCATCCTTCTTGAGTCAGGGGATATTCCGCTTATGAACATCCACGTTCATTGCAATGATAGCGCACGCATGTGCCAAAAATGCCATTTTCCAAGGGTTTTGGCCCTTTTGATTCAGCATAGGGGGAGAAAAAACCCTAACGGGGGGTTGGGTTAGATCAAATTATGCCTGTCCAGCCATTTCATAGCCACGGCTCCCATTGGAATTCTCAGCCAATAGAAGGCGATTCGGTAGACGAGAGTAGCGGAGACGGCGATGGTGGAGGGGATGCCCACGGCGGTGAAGGCCACGGACAACGCGGCTTCGACCGCGCCAAGGCCGCCTGGTGTCGGCACTGCGGAACCGAGCGTATTCGCCAGCAGGAAGATGAATGTGGTCTCCACCGGATTGGTGTGGCATCCGAAAGCCATCAATGCAATCCAGAATCCCAATCCGGTCGAGATGTTGAGCACCAATGCGCCGAGGATGCCGAAGGCCAGCTCCTTCGGGTGGGACAACACGTTGACGAGACTGCGTGCGTAGGACTTGACGATGGGCAGGTACTTCTCCGTGACGATGTGCCGCACCGGGGGAATGGCCATGGCCGCGGAAATCACCAATGCGACGATGGTGATCACCAAAATCAGCGTGTTGGTGGGAATCATGCCGGACAGTGTGTTGCGTCCGGTGAAGATGCCGATCAGCAGCAGCAGAATGATGGTGGTGCCGCCCTGCACCGCCCATACGGCGCTCATGATGGCAGTGGCCGCGGTATTGCGGTAGCCGCTCTTGCGCAGGAACTGCAGGTTGACAAAGGCCGGGCCGACGCCGGCGGGCATGGAGACCGCGGTGAAGCCCGAAGCCATTTGGGAACAGTACAAGCCGATCGGATTGCGTTTATCGACATCCATGAAACAGCCAAGGGTCATGGCCGATCCGAACCAAGCCAGCAGTCCGAACAGCACGCATACCAGAGCCATGGCGATGTTGGCCTCTTTGACCGCCTTGATCATTTCGGCCGGTTGAATCTGGGTGAACACCACATACACGGCGACGACCAGCAGCGCGATCGCGATGAAGGAACGGAAACTGAACCGCGACAGCGTAACCGTTTCCATGGAATCCGCGACCTCTTGCGGAGCCAAAGCCGCGATACGGGAACGCAGCGTGTTGAGCATGTGCTTGTCGCAGGCGGGCAGGGCGCGTATCGCCGCCGGAACCGCCGCCTTCTGGATGAATGGCGCCAGGTCGATCAGTTGCTCGTCGCCCCACGTCCTGCGGGCGCATGCGATCGCACGGTCGATGCCGTTCAGCGCGCCGAGCAGAACCAGCAGCTGTACTTTGTCCAGCGCATAGTTTGGCGGCGCGCTGCCATAGTCGCCATTCTGCCATCCTGCGATCACCGGCTGTCCGTTTTCCATGCGCGACAACGTTTCGGGAGTGATTCGACGATGGGTGAAGCCGTGCCGGTGCGCTTCGGACAGATAGGTCATGAACAATTCCATGTCATGGTCGGACATGGTGTTCGGATTGCATTCCAAGGGCATGTGGTCGCGGTGAAACACCAGAATGGACGATTCGCTGCTGTCTGCGACTCCGTAGACTCCCGGCACCGTCAATCCGGCGTTCTGCAGGCCGAGAATCATCGCGTAATGGTGGTGGATGGCGTCGAAGGAGGAACGGTCACGGCGCATGGAGACCCCGGTCAGCCTGACCCATTGCCATAGCTGGTTGAGATAGCCTGCCATATGCACTTGGTTATCGAGAACGGATACCGTGTATTGGTGGCCGTCGACGTCGATGGCGTCGTAGATGCGTGAGTTCTCGGTCAGATCATCGTCCAATGTGGTCTTCAGCATGCCGGAATCGGTGTAGGTCGCGAGCCTGCGGGAGAGCGACGCCACGTCGATGCCGATGGAACGGAGCGCCTGCGCCACCTGGTTGCCCCAAGCTCCGTTGGTCTGTGTGCCGAGCATGAAACGGATCAGCATGCCCAAGGCACGTCCCGCGGCAAAGGAGACCAGCACGCCGGAAAGCGAATTCCATGACAGCACCACGAACAGCACGGCGACCGTGTAGAGGATGTTCCAGCCCCATTTGGTGCCGGAACGGGTGCGACGCGGTCCGGCGACGGTAAGGAATGAGGCCATCGCCGCATAAAAATCGGGAAGCAGTCCGGTTCCCACGGAAGTGCCGTTGGACATCATGGACATGATGAGGGTGTCATTGCCCGAGCCGCTGATAAGAGCGGATATGCCCCATATCGCAGCGAAACCGAGAATAAGGGCGATGGCGGAAACCACACTTTGCAGCCATTCCTTGGCAATGAGCAGCTGGATAAGCACGCTGACGGTAATGAAAACTATGGCGATCTGCTGCAACAGCGATGTCGGCACATCCATGAGCCAACTGACCACGTGGCCCGCGGAACGCACGTCGGACTCCACTCCGGAGGTGGTGCCATGCAAGTAGATGGAGAACAGGATGACGGCCGCGCCGACAAGCACGGCGAACAGCGCATGGAGCAGATCCGCGAAATCGCGGTTCCGTTTCGGCGGAACATCCTCAATGCGCGTTTCGTGTTTGCTGGTTGGGAAGTCGTGAGACACTATTGACCTGCTTTATAGGTACGTGGGTGAATACGTCCGGGTGACATGCACCTATTATCGTCTCCGATGATACGCCTTGGGGCGGCTGTGTGAAAACACAGCCGCCCCAAGGCGTATCATCCGCAAGATGAGTGTGGCGATGCGTTGTCAGCGGTCGAAGTCAACCAGCTTGCTGGCAACTCCGGTGTATGTCGCCGGAGTCAACGCCTTGAGACGCGCCGCAGTGGCTTCGTCGAAGGCCTGCTGGTCGATGAACCGTTCGACGTCATCCTTGGAGATCTCGTGACCGCGCATGAGCTCCTTGACCTTCTCGTACGGCTTATCCATACCCGGCAGTCCTGCAAGCTCGCAGGCGCGCATGGCGGTCTGGATCGGCTCGCCGAGCACCTCCCAATTGGAATCGAGCTCGGCCTGGATGGCAACATCGTTCGGATGGATGGAGTTCAGACCACCCATCAGATTGTTCAACGCCAGCAGCGAATAACCCAGCGCGGAGCCGATGTTGCGCTGCGTGGTGGAGTCGGTCAGATCGCGCTGCCAACGCGATTCGACCAGCGTCGCCGACAAAGTGTCCAATAGTGAGCAGGAGATCTCCAGATTGGCTTCGGCGTTCTCGAAACGAATCGGATTGACCTTGTGCGGCATGGTGGAGGAACCGGTCGCGCCCTTGACCGGTACCTGCGCGAACACGCCACGGGAGATGTACATCCACACGTCCACACACAGGTTGTGCAGGATACGGTTGGTGTGGCTGATGGTACCGTACAGTTCAGCCTGCCAATCATGCGATTCGATCTGCGTGGTCAACGGATTCCACGTCAGACCCATACGGTTGGTGACGAACTCGCGGGAGACGGCCACCCAGTCAACATCAGGGCAGGCGGCCAGATGCGCACCGAACGTGCCGGTCGCGCCATTGATCTTACCGAGATATTCCTGGGCCTTGACCTTGTTGAGCTGACGGTTCAGACGATACACATAAACAGCCAGTTCCTTGCCCAGCGTGGTCGGCGTGGCAGGCTGTCCATGGGTCAGCGACAGCATGGCCTTGTCGCGGTAGGCGTCGGCCTTCTGTGCCAGATGGTCGACAATGGCCTGGGCTGCGGGCAGCCACACCTGCTCCACACCGTTCTTCACGCAACGGGCGATGGACAGGTTGTTGATATCCTCGGACGTGCAGGCAAAATGCACGAGAGTCTTCAATCCGGTCAGCTGGGTGTCATGACCCAACACATCGGCGGCCTTCTCCAGCTGGTCGTCGATGTAATACTCCACGGCCTTCACATCATGGTGGGTCTTAGCCTCATAAGCGGCATGCTGGGCAATGCCTTCGGCTCCGAAATTCTCCGGAATGGAACGCAGATACGCCTGCTCATCATCGGTGAGCGGCTTGACACCCGGAACGATGGTCTGATTGCCGTTGCCCTCGAAACCGTTGGCAAGCAGAATCATCCACTCGACTTCGACGCGCATGCGCTCGCGGTTCAACGCCGGTTCGCTCATGTATTCGACAAGGGGAGCGGTCTGCTTGTGGTAGCGGCCGTCAAGAGGGGTCAGTGCGATTGCGGGGGAGATGTCAGTAAGCTTCATAGACAACAGCATACGTTCAGCCGTGAACCATTGGTCCCGTCATTTGCTGATGCGTCCCTCATAATACTGGACCTCCTCCAGCTCGCCTTCCACGACCTCTTGGAAATGACGGTCATGGTCCAGCACGGATTTGTTTCCGGTGTCGTAGGCGTACCGGTATCCCGCTTCATGGTATTTCGGGTAGTGCGTGGAGTTCTTCTCCCCAGACGAATCACTGACTTCGGCTCCTGGAAAAGCCCTCTTCGGCGCATCCTCCTCATGGACGGAGCATCGTATGGTGAGCCAGTTCTCCGTATGGGGGTTAGCCTCCCCGTCAAGTGCCGCGATGCCTTCATCATCCATCTCGATGGCGGTGACCCGTGTTTTCTCGGGAATCTCGAAATTCGCTATCGGGGAGCCAAGCGTGGCGATATGTTGGATGTCGTATTTATCTTGGAAATCCGTCGCCGCCGCTGCCGCGATGATGCCGCCCTGCGAATGGCCGACGATTTCCACGGGATCATCCGGCTGGATGCCGGCCTGTTTCATGGTCTCATCCAGGAAACGGAGGCTTTCCGCGGTTCCGCGCTGCCGCTCATCGGCACTCATCAGCTCGAAATTGGTGTACCAGTCCATAGGCGAATCGTGATTGCCGTCGGTCCCGGGAATGATGATCCTCCAAGCATATGTGCCATCGGCTTTGCGGTACTTGCAGCATGCGATGGTTCCGTATTCCAGACCGCTTTCACGTTCGCCGTTGAGAGGTCCTTCGGACAGCCGCCGTTGGTCGGCGATGGCGTCCTTCGTGCTTGTACCGCCTCTGACCACTTTGGTTTTCGGATACACACGGGTTACGGAGAGATTGTCTCCATGGTCTTTGTCGAAGTACGGTATGAGCAGTCTGTCGATTTTCTTAAGACCGCGATTGACCGAGCCTTTGCCGGAAAGCCCCTCTGCTATAGCCGCTCCCGGTTTGGTGACCATGAATAAGGTTTTCGTGATGTATTCCAGGATGGACGTGTCTTTTGAAGGCCGTTCCTGTATGTTCAATCGGCTCGCATGCTCTCCGAGGACGCTCACGAAGCTTTCCTGCATCCATGCGGTGGATTCCACAAGATAGAATTTGTTGAATTTCCCCTCTTTGGCGTAACTGCGTCTTACCCCCATCAGTGCGCTGGCGGTCAAGGCGAGAATCGCGGATTCCCGTGATGACATGAAAAGCCCTCGCAACATGATATTCAGCCCTTTCCTGCTGGCTTCCTCAGCTTGGGCGTATAAGGATTGGGCTTGTGCGATCAATGAGGATAGCTCATTAAGCTGGGATGCCATGGATTGCAGGGCCTCGGCATGCGCTTCGCAACGTCCGAGCAGCTGCCGGTACGGCAATTCGATATGGTCCTGCGCCGTACACCGTGGACTTGCCCCGGTCAAAGCGGACAGGAGCGGTGTGGCGCGAGGGTGGATTTTGAGTTCATAGCCTGCGGCAATGAAGGATCTACGGGAAGTGCCAAGACGATTCGCTTGGTCTCTGAGGATTCTTGAAGCATTGAAGTATTCCCGGTATTCGGCGGTGGTGAATCTCTTTCCGCCAACGATGCGGGCCGTCACTCGTTGGTTCATGCCGCACCTGCCGACCAGAGAAGACGTGACGTGGCGATCATATCATCACGTAGCAGAGCGGATTGCCGTGCGATGCGATCGAGACGGGTGCGGTATTCCTCGGCCGCGGTGCCGGTCCAGTCGGCCAGTCTGTTGGAGGCTATTGCCGCATCAAGTCCATCGAGAAGCCGTGACGCGGTAACAAGTTTCGCATTGATCAATGTTTGGGTGGTCCGCACGCCAATTCGGCAACGACAGGACATTCCCGACAGGGATGCCAACGAATTGAAGGCTGCGACGCCTGGGGCGGCACCAAGAAAAGCATTTGAAACGTTCATGGCAGCCATTTGACCACATTCGGCGTTGACGCCAATCGGAAAACAGAGCTTGTGGTCAAAGAACGAGTCTATGAAAAACCGTCGGCGTGTCGTTATTGGAAAAACAACGAAAACCACGTCGACGGCATGTGGATAACTATATTCGAAAAAGCCCCCTACCAGGGTTTGGTCTGCGAGGATGACGTGCTTGGGTTCTTTTTCGCAGCCGAACCTGAATCGTCATTGGGATCCGATTGCGTGGATTGGGCGTTCTGAGCCAATAGCTCCTCTATTTTCCGACGTTGTTCGTCGGATAGGTTTTCGTCGTTCTTGTGACTTGATTTACCCGATTCCTGAGCGTCGGCGGTGTTTGAATCCGTGGAAGCGGACTGATCGCTCTGCTCGGCTTTGATCTTCTTGGACGCGTGATCCGTAAGCTGGCTGGAAACATGACTGTTATGCTCGATTGATTCGCGCACTTGGGGCAGCAGCAGCGGCTTCATGGCTGATGCCTCGTTGAATTGGGCGTCCGTCTGCTGTTGCCTGGTGTGCAGCTTGTCCCAATCGGCATCGTCTTTTCTGCTGGTCGAGATGTTCTCCTGCAGGCTTTGCGTGGCCTGGTTGTAGCTATTGACGGCTGCGAGATTCACTATGGCCCATAGGGCGGCCATGACCAGCAACGCCGCCATGACGGCCAAAACGATGCGAACCGTCAGCGAGGCACGCGGTTTCATGGTTGTTCTGGTCATAGCAAACTCCTCGACTGAATTATCCAAGCCCCCAATTCGCATGCGAGCAGCAGCAGCGTGACGATGGCCAGTGGCCATACGACGGGCATCGTCCTGGTGCGCTTCTTGGTGGTTTGGGTGACTCGCCACTTATCGGACGCTTCCTTGGACACGCCGTCACGCATGGTGTTGGAGGCGTTCAACACCAGCGCGGTACCGCTCAACTCGTCGGCGATGGACGCCATCTCATCCTTGTTCATGCGTGACACTCCGGGTTTGCCGGTATCAGGGTCGGTGACCCACTGGTCCGCATTTCCATCGACGCCGTCGGCGATTACGGGAATGTTGCCTCCCTGCTCGCTGCCGATGGCTACGGTGAAGGCATCGGATAGGTATCGTCGCAATGATGAGAACGTGCGCCGTGCCTTTGACGAGGTCTGTTCTCCATCGGAAAACAGGTACAGCACGATCGCATCATCGGGATGCTGATCATGAATGGACTTGCAGGTCAGCAGCAGCTGGTCGATAGGGGCATCCAACGTCGAACCGGCCGAAACGGAAGTCGCCTCGGGCGCGAGTGTATCCGCCCAATTGTCGATCGCGTTCGAATCCGGGGTCAACGGCACGTCCAACGTGCCGGAAGCTCCGAATCGCAAAGCGGCGAAACTGGAATTGGGATATAGCGCGGTGACGTCCTTCACGGCTTGTTTTGCCACGTCGAGACGGCTTGACTGTTCGGCTGAACCATATTGCGCGTCTTTGACGGCCATGGAACCGGTCACGTCAACGGCCACCACCACGTCGGTGGCGTTCACCGCACGGCTATTGGTCGGCGCCACGATACTGGGCGTCAATGCCATGACCGACACCGTCAGACAAAGCAATACGCGCCGAACGCATGCCCAAACGGTTTCGTCGCTGTCAGCGCGGCGACGAACATGCAATACGATCTGCGCAATGGCGCAGGCCAGCAGAACCACGGCGACGGCTCCGCCGACAGGCCAACCCAAAGCAGGGGAAAGCGTCAGATGGTTCATCTCCTCAACCTCCAAGCCAATGCCAGCCAGACCATCAAAACGATGGCCAAGGCCAGTGTCCACCATCCGGGAGCATCCACCATGGCGGCCTTGTTGCTCGACTCGTTTTCATGGTTCCGCCGAGATTCGATTTCCTTGACCAGCGAAGAGACGGATGCTCCATTCGATTGGGTGAGAAACACCCCATGATGAGCTTCGATGGCGGATTTGAATTCCTGGGTGGTCTCGTCGGCCTCGCTCTGCTTCGGTCCGGAAAACAATCCATCCACGGTGATTTGGGCCTGCTTGGTCAGGTTCAGCGCCTCGTCAAGCGTATAGGTTGGTTTTCCGGAAACGACGTTGTCCGTGGCAAGCACGATGGATGCGGCGCGCTGACGCTCGGCATTGTCGGCGCTTGCGTTCCCATAGGCGAATCCGGGAAGCATGGCCGCGCAGCTCACCACGCCATCGCCAATCAGCGAAGTGGACTCCTTACGGTTCTGCGTGCCTTCCAGCCAGTCGGAAATCGCCTGATAATCGCTGTCCTTCATCTTGTCGATATCGTCTTGGGACTCGACGCCTGCGAGGATGCTGCTGGTTTTGTCAAGCTGTTTGGACACCAGTTCGTAGTCGTCGGTCAACGGAAAAACGGTACGTGACGTCGAATTGAAGATGCTCAGGCCGATTCTCTCGCCCTTGAAGCTGTCGACGAGTTGACGGTAGGTGTCGATGACCTCGCGGTCGTAGGGGAGCGCCGAGCCGGAAACATCCAAGCACAGCACGATGTCTCGGCTGCTGGCCTTCTCCTCGCCTTCATCCACGGTGCTGGGACGTGCCACCAGAGCCGTGGCGAGTGCCAACGCGACCACTAGAAGAATCACCGCCAAACGTGAAAGAACCCTCCACTGGCGGAATAATCTCGATGCGGATTCCGTGTTGAGGTCATCATCCAGGCTGAAGGTGCGGGCACTCTCGATGTCATCGGTTTTGTGGCGCGCGGCCACCAGCAACGTGACGCCGGCAACGGCCAGCACCACGATGACGCCTGCCAGAAAGACCCAAGGCCAATGCCATGACAGTTGCATCTATCGCCACCTTTCCACAAGATTGGCCACCCATTCGCCAGCCTGCTCGACCGTGGCCTGCCTGGCGATGTGATTGCGCTCGGCATCCGCGAATTCCGGCGGATACAATGCCTCGATGGTTTGCCTGAGCAAGGTGAGACCCTGCTGGTTCCCCGTGGTCCGAGGCGTCTCTTCGATGTCGGTGAGCGTCTGGTTGCGCACGTCCGTTCCGGTGGCAGTGGAAGCAAAATCCCTGGCGATTGCGGCCAGCTGTGCGAAAGCCTCCTCGCGCTCCAGCTCCCCCCGGGCATGGCGGGACACAACATCATCGATACGCTGATGCCAGACGGTTTTGCCGGCAAGCGCGTCATGTCGGCCGCGATTGACTATTTTTGCGGGCTTCCGGCTCGGCCGGGCAAGCCAGACCACAAGAGCCACCAAAACGACGGCAAGCAACAGACAGACCGCGATGACGACGGCCAAACCGTTCTCAAGATGAATCTGGTCCTTGATGACGAGGTCATCCTCGGCAAGGAAGAGCATCATGCCTTGTCTCCCAACGACAATACGGACGGGGCTCTCAATTGGTTACGTGTGGACTGGGCCAAAGCCGTGGAAACCATGCGCACGAACTCATGGAACATGCGTTCGCTGGAATCGGATCGGATTACCGTCGAGCCACAGCGATTCAGCTCATGGCGAATGGACGCAGCCAGGTATTCGCGATGCGTTCGCACTTGCCCAGCTGTGTTTCCCCTACGCAGGAACGCAGGCACGCGTCGTTTTCCAGCCCCGTCAAGCACCACGCGCGCATGGCTGACATCAAACGGATTGATGGTGGCCACATCGATGAGCACCATCGGATGTGTCCTTGCAATCGTGCGGATGGCGCTCAAATGCCGTTCCTCCAACGCATGCTCCTCGGTGGCGATGACGACCAGCGCCTCTTTGTCCCGAATGCGGCGCGCGTATTCCAGCAACGCGTCGATATTGCGGGGCCTGGTCCACTCGCGCTGCAATGCCGTATCCAAGGTTCGTTCGAACTGCGCCAGGCCACCGTTGAACGGCACCCGGGTGATGGAAGCGCTGTCGCCGAACACCATGGACACTTCGTCGCCTCGGCGCAGGCTGAGCGCGGCGAACATGCATAAGGCATTTGCCGCCACCTGATACGCCTGTTCCGAGGAAGGGCATGTGGCGGTCATCTCCTGTCCGACGTCAAGCAGCAACCATGCCTTCGAAGTGGAGGGACGCTCACGCTGCACCACCATTGGACGTCCCGCTCGGGCACTGGTCTTCCAATCGATGCGTTTCGCCTCGTCTCCCGGCTCATAGGCGTGGATATCCACGACATCGTAGGCGCCGAAGCGTTTGTTCGATGCGTGCGCGCCTTCGAGTATGCCGAGCGCCTTGCGTACCGTCGGCAGACTCAGCGTGGTTCCAAGCGTCTCGATTTTTCTGCGGATCGGATCGTCGGAACGGATCTGGTCGATCATGGAACGGGGACCGCCTGCACGATCGAATCCACCACCTGGTCGCTGGTGACGCCATCGGCAAGTGCTTCGAACGTCATCAGAATACGATGGCGCAACACTTCGTGGGCGAACGCCTTCACATCCTCAGGAATGACGTAATCTCGTCCCTGCAGGAGCGCGTTGGCCTGTCCTATGCGCACCAGCGCGATGGACGCGCGCGGCGAGGCGCCCAGCCTGACGAGCGAGGAAAGTCCTTGGACGGGCTTGGTTCCAGCGCCACGGGAGGTGGCCGCGATATTGACCGCATACTGCATGATCGCATCGGACACGTGCACACGACGTGCCGCGGAACGCAGGAATTCGACGTCGCTGATGGAAACGGTGTCACCGGTGAGCGCGTGCTGGTCTACGGTATCGGAGCCGCGGCGGGTCAGCATGGCGAGCATGCGTTGCTCTTCCTGCGCTGTCGGATAGGTCAGTACGGCCTTCATCATGAAACGGTCCATCTGCGCCTCGGGAAGATTGAAGGTGCCCTCTTCCTCGATTGGATTCTGCGTTGCGATGACCATGAATGGTTTCGGCAGCGCGATGCGTTGGCCTCCGATGGTGGTCGCGCCCTCCGCCATGGCTTCAAGCATGGCGGACTGGGTCTTCGCGTTGGAACGATTGATTTCGTCGAGCAGCACGAAATTGGCGTGGATCGGGCCGATCTGCGTGGAGAATTTCTGCGTGGCGAAATCGAAGACCTGAGTGCCGACCAGGTCCGAAGGCATCAGATCGGGAGTGCATTGCACACGTTTGAACGAGCCGGACACCGAAGTGGCCAAGGTCTGCGCGGCAGTGGTTTTTGCCAGACCCGGGACGGATTCGATGAGGATATGACCGCCGGCCACCAAAGTGGTGATCAGCGATTCACGAAGATTGTCCTGTCCGACCAGGGTCTGCGCGAAACGTCCGCGAATCTGCGAACCGATGTTCCTGGCGCGTGCGATGTCTTCGGCCGACAGCGTGGTTGGTCTTGCGGCTGCGGGCATGGGGATGGGTGCCGGTGCTGGCGCCGGATTCTTTGGAGGGAATAAAGCCATGGTTGCTACTCTAACGGGTCAAGCTGACGGGAGGGTCCAATCCACCGGCTGTTCTCCTGCTTCGATTAGCGCCTGATTGGCGCGGGAGAACGGTTTCGAGCCGAAAAATCCGTAGCGGGCGGACATCGGACTTGGATGGGGGGATTTGATGATGAAAGCGTTGGTGAGCAGGGGCTCCAACGTCTGCGCCTTTCGTCCCCACAGAATCGCGACCAGAGGCTTGACGCTGCCGTCGGGCCGGCGGCGATTGTTCAATGCGCTGATGGCCGCGTCGGTGACCACTTCCCAGCCTCGCCCCTGATGACTTCCCGGCTTTCCCGGTTCGACGGTCAGGCATCTGTTGAGCAGCATGACGCCCTGCTTGGTCCAGGGTGTCAGGTCGCCGTTGGCCGGCATGGGCACGCCCAGATCGTCGGTCAGCTCGGTGTAGATGTTCGCCAGACTGCGCGGAATGGGCTTGACGTCCGGTGCCACGCAGAAGCTCAGTCCCACCGGATGGCCCGGCGTGGGGTAGGGATCCTGGCCGACGATAAGCACTTTGATGTCGTCGAATGGAATGGTAAACGCGCGCAGAATGTTCCTGCTGGCCGGAAGGTACTTACGTCCCGCCGCGATTTCCGACCTCAGAAAGTCTCCCATGAGATGTATCTGGGGTTCGACATCGGCGAGGGCCTGGGCCCATCCGGGCTCCACAAGATCCTTCAATGGTTTGATATGAGTCATACTTTCCCACTGTACGACGTGCCCTGTGGATGTCCATGCCGATTCCATGCGGAAACGTGTCGAATACGCGCAAAATCGACGATGCTGATTGTGGGCTGACTGCACGGGCCGGTACACTGGGGCGGTAAGTGTGAGAAATGAGGTTGCAGAAAATGGCTAAGCAGGACAAGGAGACCTACGAATCCTACGCCAAGGATATGTTCGACAATCCTCCGGCGGGACCGATGGGCGTGCACCGTGGCGCACGTTCCATGGCGTCCAGGGCTCTGCCGTATGTGATTGTCGTGATTGTGGCTCTGCTCGCCGGCCTGCTGTTCTGGGGAGTCTATTCTGGTGAGATCAGCAACCTGAGAATGCCTTGGTCGGCCAAGGAGGACTCTTCATCGTCCGTCTCCACGGCGGATAAGGCGGATAAGAAGACGGACGACACGTCCAAAGACGCCAAGACGGAGAACAAGAAGTCCGAGGACGGCAAGAAGACCAGTACTTCGGATGGCCAGTCGAAGGACGCTTCGGACGCCAACCAGAACGCGGAACAGAATAACGATCAGAACAATGGCCAGGATGCGGCTTCTGAGCAGAGCGTGAATCTGGCCACCGAGATCCGCGTGGTGAACGCCACCAGCATCACCGGTTACGCCAAGAGCAAGGCCGATGCCCTGACCCAGGCCGGATACACCAGCGTGACGCCCAGCAATCCGACCGGCAACGTTCCCAGCCAGACGGTTGTCTGGTATCAGAATGAGGCCGACAAGGCGACGGCGGAGAATGTCGCGCAGACGCTGGGAATCTCCAATGTCCAGCAGAGCAGCGGATTGGTCACGCCGATCGTTGTGGTGCTGTTGAACTGAAAAAACGCCGTCCGAACCGGTTTGGAACCTCGCCCGAACATAGGCGAGGTTCTTTTATTTTCTTGGAAATCCGGCGTTTTTCAAGTTGATTCGATGCGACTGACATCTTGCTCACAGCGCAAAGAACGTCATCGGGTTTGGCACTCTCGACGTGAGAGTGCTAATCTGCGAATTAGCACTCGACGAGTGAGAGTGATAACTGGCGGCTGACGGCTGGTTCTGATTGTCGCTCCGAAGGTGGAAATAATACCGTGTAGCCATATGTGGAGGAACAATGGCAAAGATGATTGCATATGACGACGAAGCTCGTCAGGGAATGCTCGCGGGTCTCGACAAGCTCGCTGACACCGTCAAGGTCACCCTTGGTCCGAAGGGCCGCAATGTGGTGCTTGACAAGACCTACGGCGCTCCGACCATCACCAACGATGGCGTTTCCATCGCAAAGGAAATCGATCTGGACGATCCGTATGAGCGTATCGGCGCCGAACTGGTCAAGGAAGTCGCCAAGAAGACCGATGACGTCGCAGGCGACGGCACCACCACCGCAACCGTGCTGGCCCAGTCCCTGGTGCACGAGGGTCTGAAGAACGTCACCGCCGGTTCCAACCCGATCGCGCTGCGTCGTGGCATCGAGAAGGCCGCCGACGCCATCGTCAAGGAACTCGTCGCAGCGGCCAAGGACGTTGAGACCAAGGATCAGATCGCTGCCACCGCAACGATCTCCGCCGCTGATCCGGAAGTCGGCGAGAAGATCGCCGAAGCTCTGGACAAGGTCGGCCAGGATGGCGTCGTGACCGTCGAGGACAACAACCGCTTCGGTCTTGACCTTGACTTCACCGAGGGCATGCGCTTCGACAAGGGCTACATCGCTCCGTACTTCGTGACCAACGCCGAGGACCAGACCGCCGTTCTCGAGGATCCGTACATCCTCCTGACCTCCGGCAAGCTGAGCTCCCAGCAGGATGTCGTCCACATCGCCGAGTTGGTTATGAAGACCGGCAAGCCGCTGCTGATCATCGCTGAGGACGTTGACGGCGAGGCTCTGCCGACCCTGATTCTGAACAACATCCGCGGCACCTTCAAGTCCTGCGCCGTCAAGGCTCCGGGCTTCGGCGACCGCCGTAAGGCCATGCTGCAGGATATGGCCATCCTGACCGGTGCCCAGGTGGTGTCCGATGAGCTGGGCCTGAAGCTCGACTCCGTCGACATGTCCGTGCTTGGCACCGCCAAGAAGGTCATCGTCTCCAAGGATGAGACCACCATCGTGTCCGGTGGCGGCTCCAAGGAGGACGTGGCCGCTCGCGTCGCTCAGATCCGTGGCGAGATCGCCAACACCGATTCCGATTACGATCGCGAGAAGCTGCAGGAGCGCCTGGCCAAGCTGGCCGGCGGTGTCGCCGTCATCAAGGTCGGCGCTGCCACCGAGGTTGAGGCCAAGGAACGCAAGCACCGCATCGAGGATGCCGTGCGCAACGCCAAGGCCGCTATCGAGGAAGGTCTGCTGCCGGGCGGCGGTGTCGCCCTGATCCAGGCTGCCGCCAAGGCCAAGGACGACGTCAAGCTCGAAGGCGACGAGGCCACCGGTGCCGCGATCGTGTTCCGTGCCGTCGAAGCCCCGATCAAGCAGATCGCCGAAAACGCTGGCCTGTCCGGCGACGTGGTGATCGACAAGGTCCGCTCCCTGCCTGACGGCCAGGGCCTGAACGCGGCTACCAACGAGTACGAGGACCTGCTGGCCGCAGGCGTCACCGACCCGGTCAAGGTGACTCGTTCCGCTCTGCAGAACGCAGCTTCCATCGCTGGACTGTTCCTGACCACCGAAGCCGTGGTGGCCAACAAGCCGGAACCGCCGGCAGCCGCTCCGGCAGCTGGCGCCGACATGGGCTACTGATCGAAAGACCGGAAGCTTCCATAGGCTCAAATAGCTGATATGAGGCCCGCTTCCCGATGGGGAGCGGGCCTTTGCTTATCTGGAAGGCGCCTTACGCGCGCTTTCTACTGCGCGAACAAACGCGACGCCTGCATTTCGGTCTCCGAATACAACGTGGAGGCCTGCATCAATGCGCGCTGGATTGATTCAAGCGACTGCTCCATCTGCTGCTGCGCGGCACGCCACTGTTCGGCGACCGCTGTGAACTGCGTCGCAGCCCCGCCGCGCCAAACGCTCTGCAGATTGTTGAGATTGCCGTACATGCCCTGCACGGCCTGTCGGATGGATTGGATGGAGGCGTTGACGGCGGCGCTCGAGGACTGAATCTGCTCGCTGTCGACTTGATACTGTGGCATGTGCCGGTCCTTTCAATGATGATTGGTGTGTTTCTCCATGCGATCGCGGTTGGCGCAACCGGACGGTACAGTGGATGCTATGTCATCAGTGAGCGTGTGCAACGAAAAAAACGGAGCTGTGGTCGGAGAACATATGCATTTGGGTTCCGTCGGCGTGTCGCGAAACGGCGGCAGAACGGCAAAAGGTTGGAATATCGCGATTTGCATGTTGCTGGCGAGCGTGCTGGGTTTGTGTTTGATGCTGTGGATAACTCCGCCGGTCCATGCGGATGACAGTGCCGGATTGGGCATTACAGCCACGGACGACATCACCGACACGCAGAATCTGCTCGGTTCGAATGTCTCGGAGATCACGGACGCCATCAACCAGACGAAAAAGGAGACCGGCGTCACCGTCCGTTTGGTGTATCTGGACAGTTTCAACGCCAAGGGCAAGCCGGATAAATGGGTGAGCGCGCTGCTGGAATCGTTGAACCCGAAACCGAATACCGTGATGTTGGCGGTTGCCTCGAATGACGGCAATCTGGTGGTGGCCGTGTCTTCGAACTCGGAGGAATGGCTGAAGAAGAAGTCGACCGTCGACGCGCTGTCCGATGCCGCGCAAAAACCGTTGATGGAAAGCGATCCGGACTGGGCGAAGTCCGCGACCGACATGATGAATCAGATTTCGGTGCAGAAAAAGACCTCGACTTCGTCGCGGACCATATGGATTGGCGTGGGAGGATTCGCCGGCGCGCTGCTGCTTCTGGTGGTGATTCTGGTGGTGTTCCATATCCTGCGCAAGAAGGGCGTGGTCGGGCATCGGCGTAAGGGCCGCCATAGCGGCCGTCATGGTGCGGTCGCCGAACGTATTCAACCGGTCAAAGAGTGGGGCGCCGAATCGGAAAACGAGGATTATGTCAATCCGGATACCGCTTCAACGCAAGATTCAGAATCCGTTCAGGAAACATCCAGTGAAGGGAGCGATGCTTAAGCCATGAGCAAGCCTATTGAAGCATCCATTGTCGTTGTCGATGACGAGCCGTCCATCCGAGAGCTGCTGGTGGCATCCCTGCATTTCGCCGGTTTCGAAGTGAACACGGCCGCTTCGGGATCCGAAGCCATCGAGGTCATCGAAAGGCTGCAGCCGGATCTGATCGTGCTTGATGTGATGCTTCCGGACATCGATGGGTTCACGGTGACCCGACGCATCAGGCAGGAAGGCATCACCACGCCGGTGCTGTACCTGACCGCTCGCGATGACACCCAAGACAAGGTCATGGGGCTTACCGTGGGAGGCGACGACTATGTGACCAAGCCGTTCAGCCTCGAAGAGGTCGTGGCCCGAATCCGCGCCATCCTGCGTCGCACCCAGCAGCAGGTGGAGGACGATCCGATCATCCGTGTGGGCGATCTCGAAATCAACGAGGACTCGCACGACGTGTCCCGAGCCGGACGGCCAATCGACCTGAGCCCCACCGAATACAAGCTTCTTCGCTACCTCATGGACAATGAAGGCCGCGTGCTGTCCAAGGCGCAGATTCTCGATCACGTGTGGCAATACGATTGGGGCGGGGACGCGGCCATCGTCGAATCGTACATCTCCTATCTTCGCAAGAAGGTCGATGGCATCGTCATCGAGGATGAGAACGGCGACAAGCACAAGGTAACGCCGCTGATCGAAACCAAGCGCGGCATTGGCTATATGATTCGCGCTCCCAAGAACTAGATTCAGCCATGAGCAAGAATCCCAATTCGCCGTCCACGGGCTACGCCTCCAATCCTTCGGCCATTCCGGCCCCCATACAGCCTCCCCGGTCGCTGCCGAAGCAGAACAAGGTATGGAGCCGTTTCACCCGCAGGATTCAAGCGATTCCGCTGAGCACGAAACTGGTCACCTGCATCATCGTGCTGCTGACCATCGGCACCATCGGCATCTCCTTTTCCATACGTACGTTGGTGGGCAATTATCTGCTGCAGAAGACCGATACGCAGCTGATCAACCAAGCCCAGCTGATTTTCAACAGCATGGACTCGCTCAGCAGCGACACCGGCGATGACGGGCGCAGCCTCATGAACACGTATTACGTGGAGGTGCGCGACAGCGAATACAGAAGCACGGGTGCCGGATCGGTGCCCATGCTCCGTGACGGAGTGGTTTCGGAACCAAGCCTGCCGGCCGACGGCAGCATCGACGGCGTCACTCTTGGACAGCCATTCACGACACGTGCGGTGGTGCACATCACCACAAGCCGCACCCCGGATCATTCCATCATGCAGGCCGCGCAGTCGCCATGGCGTGTTGTCGCGTTGCCTTGGAACGAGAAGACACGGACCGGGCAAGTCAAGGACAGTGGCGTCGTGTTCATCGGCCTGTCGCTGAGCGATCAGATCGACACGGCCAACACATTGACGCGATTCTGCGCGATGGTGGGCATCGCGGTGGTGTTGATCGGCGCGATACTCGGCACCATTCTGGTGCAAAGCACGCTCGCGCCCTTGAAGCGGATTGAAAAAACCGCCGCGAAAATCGCCGCGGGAGATCTCAGCCAACGTGTGCCAGACCTGCCGGAAAGCACGGAGGTCGGCTCTCTGTCCATGTCGCTGAACACCATGCTGACACGCATCGAGGAGAGCTTCCACGCGCAGGAAGAGACCACCGAAAAAATGAAGCGGTTCGTCTCGGACGCCAGTCACGAATTGCGTACGCCGCTCGCCGCCATTCACGGGTACGCCGAGCTGTACAAAATGCAGCGCGACATGCCTGGGGCTTTGGAGAGGGCTGACGAATCCATCGAACATATCGAGGCATCCAGCGCGCGTATGACGGTTCTGGTGGAGGACCTGCTGTCTTTGGCTCGTTTGGACGAAGGACGTGGCATCGACATCACGCAGCAGGTGAAGCTGACCTCCGTGGTGTGCGACGCAGCCGATGACCTGCATGCGCTCGACCCCGACCGCGGCATTTCCTGCGGACAGGTCGTGCTCCAACCAGGTACCGATATGGACCATCCCGCCCAATTCGCCTTCCAAAATGGCCAGATGCCCCAGATTGAGTTGAAGGGTGATGCTTCGAGACTGCGTCAAGTGGTCACCAACATCGTGGGCAATATCCACCGGTATACGCCGGCGGACTCGCCTGTGGAGATCTCCATGGGTGTGCTCCCCGCGTCGATCAGTCCCGAATCCCTATCCCGTATGCCGTCCAACGAGCAGTCGCTGCGCCATCTGGTCGAAGCCATCGAAGTGGGGCAGTCCATGCAAGTGGGTATGAACTACGCGATTGTGCGATTCAGCGACCACGGTCCCGGCGTGCCGCCGGAGGCACGGTCGAAGATCTTCGAACGTTTCTACACCGCCGACCCGTCGCGTGCGCGTCAGAAGGGCGGTACGGGACTCGGCATGGCAATCGCGCAATCCGTGGTCAAGGCGCATCATGGATTCATCTGCGCATCCGGCAGCGAAGGAACGGGACTGACCCTGACGGTGGTGCTGCCGATCGCCCCGGTCGAACCCAAGCCGCAGCCGATTACGGCGAGCGAGAATCGAAAAAACGAAAAAAAGAATCGCAAATCAAAGAAATAACGCTCTTTTCCGTCGGGAAAGCAGACGCTATCGGCGCGGAAGGATGGGTGCGGCCCACCTCTTGCGCTAAACTGTATCTTTGGTTTGAAAATGGGCGAATGGTTTTACCTATTCGCGTGAAGGTATCTGATCAGCAAAATGTGAGGTGACAATGCCGAGCGGACGTGTTCGTTGGTTTGATGCGAACAAAGGCTATGGTTTCATTCAGACGGGTGAGAGCACGGATGATGTGTTCCTGCCCGCTGCCGCCCTTCCCGAGGGCGTGAAGACGCTGCGTAAGGGCGCCAAGGTCGAGTATTCCGTCATTGATGGTCGTCGTGGGCCGCAGGCGATGGGAGTGACGCTGGTTGCCTCGGCCCCGTCGCTGGTTAAAGCCACCCGTCCGAAGCCGGACGATATGGCCGCCATCGTGGAGGATCTGATCAAGCTGCTTGACTCCGCGGGCAATCAGCTTCGTCGACATCGCTATCCTTCACCGGCTGAAAGCAAGAAGCTCGCCACGCTTCTGCGCGCGGTCGCCGACAATTTCGACGTACAGGAATAGAGTTTCATGTCCGATACCACAATGGATCCCAAGGCAATCGCCCAAGCGGTCGCTGTCACAGTGTCCGACGAGGACGGTCAGGTCGGCGACTTCGTGGAAGCCATCGACCTGGGAGACAACGTCACCGATTTCCGCTTCGAATCCCGAGTACGCGGCTACGAAGGCTGGCAATGGTCGGTCACGTTATACCATGATGTCGAACTGGACCATTGGACGGTCAACGAATCATCCCTGGTCCCGACCGACAAGGCCCTGCGTCCGCCAAAATGGATTCCTTGGAAGGACCGTCTCGAGCCGGGCGATTTGGCGGTGACCGATTCAATCGGCACCGATCCCGATGACCCCCGCATGGAAGAGGGCTTCCGCAAGACGCAGGATGCCGAGACATCGGACGATACGGACGACAAACCGTCAGTCGCGGATGAAACCGTACAGGAACCGGCGATGGATGGAAACGCTTCGGATGAGTCTGAGAAGACGGACGTTTCGGAGGATTCCGAACAGCCTGTGACGTCCGAAGAGGATGTCGAAGAGGCGGTCGAGGAATTCGACCTGTCCCGCAGGCACGTGTTGACTCCGCTTGGCCGGTCGCAGACCGCAAAACGTTGGTACGAAGGCCCACATGGGCCAAAATCGCTATCCACCAAGACGGCCGACGGCAATCCTTGCTCCACATGCGGATTCTTCATTCCGCTGAAGGGTGAGTTGAACCTGCTGTTCGGCGTGTGCGCCAACAAGTGGAGCCCGGATGACGGCAGGGTCGTGTCCATCGATCATGGCTGCGGAGAGCATTCCGAAATCGATCCACCGGAGCCGTCGCATCTGTGGGTGCAGTCGAAGCCGGCGTTCGACGACATGCATATCGATATCATCGCCCAGGCGCCGCGTGACGAGCGGGGCTCCGTGGAGCTGATCGAACAGCTTTCGTCCGATGACGACCATAATCCGAATGAGGATGAGGAAGGTTCGGACGCGGACATCGAAGCCAACACCATCGACGACGACGCCAGCCAAGAGGATGTGCTTGAGCATGTGGCCTCCGACGATGCGCCTGAAGTAGAGACCACCGTCACCGTGGTCGACGAGAATAAGCCGGAAACGTCGGACGATACCGAATCGGCTGATACGGCTGAGCCGACTGAATCGGACGAGCCAGTCGAACAGACTGAACAGGTTGATTCCGCCGATTCCGTCAATTCCGCCGGGTCGGTTGAGCCGGTTGAACAGATGGATGAGACGGTAGTTGAGCCGACTGCTGAAACCATCGAGCAAACGGAAAACAAATCGATGGAAGACGAATCGGTGGAAACCGAGTCAACAGAAGCCGAATCGGCGGAAACCGAACCGGCGGCGGCTGAAACAACGGAAAGCGAAATGACGGAAGCTGATTCGTCGGCTCAAGCCGAATCCGACAAATAATCGTCATCGTATATGAGAGGGCCACGTACCTGAATGTGTACGTGGCCCTCTCATATCTTGTTTTCTTTTTTATGCGGTCAGTGCACGACGGTGACGGTGCAGTCTGCGAAGTTGATGATTTGCTTGGAAACCGATCCAAGGAAATGCGCGTCCAGACCGGACAAGCCGCGCGAACCGACCACTAGATGACGTGCGTAGCGGGAAGCCGCGATAAGCCCCTTCGAGGCGGGAATATGGAAAGCGTGCGATTCGATTTGGAAATCGTCGGGAATGTTCGCTGATGAAACCTGAACCGAATCGAGCAATTCATCAAGCATGCGTTCCGCCTGCGCCTGGCCGACGGAGATGGGAGCGACGGCGTTCTCATACCCTTTGACCACGCCCAAATCTTTCAGCTGCCAGCAGAACATGACCTGCAGGGGAGCGTGATGCAGGGCCGCGAAATCGATGGCGAAACGCAAAGCGTGTTTGGAGGTCTCCGAACCATCAACGCCTACAACCACCGGACGCTGGTTCCGAGGCAGGGGAGAACCCGGCATCGTGTAGGAGACCGTTTCCTCGGTCGGCGTAAGCGCATTGGCGATGGCGTCCTGCACGGATGCCTCTTCATCATCGAGGATACGCACCACGGTGACGGGCACCTTCGCCTCCTCTGCAAGAGAAGCGGAAAGCGATCCCAGAAACCATCGTGCCACGCGTCCAAGCGAACGACGTCCGACGACAATCTGTTGGGCGTCCTTGCCGATTTCCAGAAGCGCTGCCGTTCCGGTGGCTTTGACGGAGGTGAGTTTGACGCGGTTCTCGTCAATCGTCATGCCTTGCGAGGCCTGGGCCACCCATTCGCGCAGCCGACGGGCGATATCATGACGCATCTGCGCCCATTGCTCCTCATCTTCCGGCTGGGATCCCATATCCCATGAATGGGTCCATGCGTAGACCGCATTCACCTGCTGTCCGGTCAGCGATGCTTCGCCAAGAGCCCAACGCAGGGCTGCGAAGGATTCATCGGACCCGTCGACGCCGACGACGATGTCGCCTCGGCGGGAATCCATCACATCATTCGATTGCAGGATGGTGTCGCTCATTTGGTGACCTCCTTGGTCGTTGCCATAAGTCAAGCATATCCGTTCCTTTGCGTCCATAGCGCAATTTACGCGCCGGCGGAATAAACGTCACCGCGAATCGGTAGAGTGTTGAAGGACTAACAAGAGTGGAAGGACAAGCATGTTCGAACGGTTTACCGACCGTGCGCGACGCGTGATTGTGTTGGCGCAGGAAGAAGCTCGGACCCTCCAGCACAACTACATCGGCACCGAGCATCTGCTGCTGGGCCTGATTCGTGAGGGTGAAGGCGTTGCCGCCAAGGCATTGGCCTCGAAGGGCGTGACCTTGGACGACACCCGCAAGCAGGTCGAAGAGATGATCGGCAAGGGAAATGCGTCGCCGAACGGCCACATTCCCTTCACCCCGCATGCCAGGCAGGTGTTGGAGCTGTCGCTACGTGAGGCGTTGCAGCTGGGGCACAGCTATATCGGCACCGAGCATATCCTGCTCGGTCTGATTCATGAGGGCGAAGGCGTCGGCACACAGGTGCTGATCAAGATGGATGTCAACCTTGGCGAACTGCGTAGCGCTACCATCGATCTGATCCGAGGCAATTCCAGCGACGGCAAGAACGATGGCAAGGGCGAACTCGCCAATGCCGGTGGCGTGCAGGACCGTCGCAATCAGACCGGTTCCGCGATTCTCGACCAGTTCGGCCGCAACCTTACGGCTGAGGCTGCCGCTGGGAAGCTCGATCCGGTGATCGGACGATCCAACGAGATCGAGCGTGTGATGGTGGTGTTGAGTCGCCGCACCAAGAACAACCCGGTGCTGATCGGCGAGCCTGGCGTAGGCAAGACCGCGGTGGTCGAAGGACTCGCGCAGAAGATCAACGCCGGTGATGTGCCGGAAACGCTGAAAGGCAAGCAGGTCTACTCCTTGGACCTCGGTTCCATGGTTGCTGGTTCCCGCTACCGTGGCGATTTCGAGGAACGCTTGAAGAAGGTTTTGAAGGAGATCAAGACCCGCGGCGACATCGTGCTGTTCATCGATGAGATTCACACCATCGTGGGCGCAGGCTCCGCGGATGGCGCCTTGGGCGCTTCCGATATGTTGAAGCCGATGCTGGCCCGTGGCGAACTGCAGACCATCGGCGCGACCACCACCGACGAGTACCGCAAGTACATCGAGAAGGATGCCGCGCTGGAACGTCGTTTCCAGCCGATCCAGGTGCACGAGCCGACCATCGCCGAGACCATTGAGATTCTGAAGGGCTTGCGTGAGCGTTACGAGAACCACCATCATGTGACGATCACCGATGGCGCGCTGCAGGCCGCGGCGGAACTTTCCAGCCGCTACATTCAGGACCGCCACCTGCCCGACAAGGCCATCGATCTGATCGATGAGGCCGGCGCCCGACTGCGTATCCGCAGGCTCACCGCTCCGCCGGAGCTCAAGGAATTGGACGCCAAGGCTGCCAAGCTGGCCGAGGAGAAGGACCAGGCCATCAAGGACCAGGACTTTGAGAAGGCCGCCGAGCTGCGTGACAAGCAGGAGAAGATCGAGTCCGAGCGCAAGGAGAAGGAATCCGCTTGGCGTGAGGGCGAGTCCGATGTGAAGATGGTGGTGGATGAGGACGTCATCGCTGAGGTGATTTCCCAGACCACCGGCATTCCGGTGTTCAAGCTCACCCAGGCCGAGTCCAAGAAGCTCATGGGCATGGAGAGCGAACTGCACAAGCGCATCATCGGTCAGGATGAGGCTGTGTCCGCATTGAGCCGTTCCATCCGTCGCGCACGCGTCGGATTGAAGGATCCGAAGCGTCCGGCTGGTTCGTTCATCTTCGCTGGCCCGACCGGCGTTGGTAAGACCGAGCTGGCCAAGGCCCTCGCCGAATTCCTGTTCGACGATGAGGATGCGCTGATCCGCGTGGACATGTCGGAATTCTCCGAAAAGTACGCCGCGTCGCGCCTGTTCGGTGCGCCTCCGGGATACGTCGGCTACGAAGAAGGCGGCGAACTTACCGAAAAGGTGCGTCGCAAGCCGTTCTCCGTGGTGTTGTTCGACGAAATCGAAAAAGCCCATCCGGACATCTTCAACACGCTGTTGCAGGTGCTGGACGATGGCCATCTGACCGACGGCCAGGGACGCAAGGTGGACTTCAAGAACACCATCATCATCCTGACCACCAACCTCGGCACTCGTGACATCGCCAAGGCCGCCAACACCGGTTTCAACCTGGGCACGAACACCGAATCGAGCTACCAGCGCATGAAGGAACAGGTCTCCGCCGAACTCAAGCAGCAGTTCCGTCCGGAGTTCCTGAACCGTCTGGATGACATCATCGTGTTCAAGCAGCTCACCGAACCGCAGGTGCGCCAGATCGTCGACTTGGATGTCAAGCAGCTCAACGACCGTCTGTTCGACCGTCACATGTCGCTCGAACTGACCGACGCGGCCAAGGATCTGCTCGCACAGAAGGGCTTCGACCCGCTGCTGGGCGCCCGTCCGCTGCGTCGCGTGATCCAGCGCGACATCGAGGACGCCATTTCGGAGAAGATCCTGATGGGCGACCTCGAAGATGGCCAGCGCGTGAAGGTGGACGCCGAAGGCGAAGGCATTCTGGGTGAGTTCACGTTCACCGGCGAGGCCTTCGAAGAGCCGAGCCAGACGGATAATCCGGTGAAAGCGACCGAAACGGCCGCTGAAACCGATGCCGCCACTGAACCGACGGCATCGACGGAACCGGCTGATTCCGCGCAGTCGCAGAACTGATTTCCAACGTTGCCGGGGTAAGAACCCCGGCAACGCGTATGCAAAAAGACCGGTGGGTTTCATGATGGAATGTCATGAAACCCACCGGTCTTTTTTACATATGCCTATTCGTCCAGCTATCCGTTCAGCTGGACGGTTGTGGTTCCGCCACTTCCAAGCGGAACCACAACCGTATCGCTCTATGGGAGCGTCATTACTTGATGGCGTTCAGCCACTGCTCCTTGGTGGCCTTCTCCGCCTCAAGCTTGGCCTTCTTCTTCGGATCGGACTCAGCGGCGATCTGGGCGTCAAGTTCGGCGAGCTGGGCGTTGAGCTGCTCCTCGAAGGAGGACTTACGGGCGTCGGCTTCCGGATCGGACTGCTTCCAGGCGGCATCCTCAACAGCCTTGATCTGCTTGTCGACAGCATCAAGACGGCTTTCGATGCGGTGCATGTCATCGCGCGGAACGTAGCCGATCTGGTCCCATTCCTCCTGAATGGCGGCCAATGCCTGGCGAGCCTGCTTGGCGGCCTTCTCATCCTTGACCGGCACCAAAGCCTCAGCCTTGGTCAGCAGTTCTTCCTTCTTGGCGAGATTTTCCTTTTCGGACGAGCTAATCTGCTCGCGATCGGCCTGACGGGCGTTGAAGAACGTGTCCGCCGCAGCACGGAAACGTGCCCACAGCGCGTCATCATCACGACGGCCCGCACGACCGGCCTTCTTCCAACGATCCATCAGCTCGTTGAACTTGCGGGAGGTTTCCATCCAAGCGGTGGAATCCTTGATCTCCTCGGCTTCGGCGATGATGGCCTCCTTCGCGGCCTTGGCGTTGCTGCGCTCCTCATCGCGGCCCTGGGCCCACTTGCGGCGGGCGCTGTTGAACGTAGTGCGGGCGGAGGAGAAACGCGACCACAGGGCGTCGGCGTCGGCCTTGTCGAGACGGACGCTATTGTGCTGGTGATCCTGCCACTGCTGGAACAGCGAACGGAACTTGTCCGCGGTGGAACGCCAGTTGGTGTTGTCGCCCAGGGAATTGGCCAGAGCCTCGGCCTTCTCCACAATCGCGGTACGTTCGGCCAGCGCCTTGGCGACGGCGGCCTTGTGGGCCTCGCTCAGCTCGGCCTTCTTGGCCGCTCCGGCCTCCTTCAGTGCTTCGAACTGGGACTTGAGCGCCTCAATATCTCCGACGACGGCCGGCTGCTCGATTTCGGCGGAAAGCGTCTTGATGGACTCGTCGATCTCACGGTTCTTCACATTGCTGGACTTGAGCCTGTTGGCGAACAGGTCGAGCTTTGCCGTCAGATCGAGATAGCGACGGGCATACAGTGCCAGGGCCTCTTCCTTGGAAGCGTCCGGGAACTGTCCGACCTCGCGTTCTCCCTCGCCTTCCTTCACGAACACGGTGCCGTCATCGGCGACACGGCCGAACGCTTCGGCGGCCTTGATATCGGCTTCGGAGAATCCGGTGGAGGTTGCAGGACGCTGCGGAGCCTTCTTGGCGAAGGCCGCGGGGCTCGGCGCATGCGGCTTCATGGCCGCTGGGCTCGGGACGGCCGGTTTGCTGGCCTGGGTTGCGGGCGTCGCTGCCTGCTCGTTGGTTTCAGTGGTGTTCTCGGACGCGGTGACATTCTCGTCGGCCATGGCCAGCTCCTTACGTAAGCTTCATGTAGTGCAGAGGTGACGGTCCGTGACGTGCGCTTCCACACCTTGAAAAACGCGCGGCATTTTCCGTAACCTCATTTATTATAGAGAACCGTGGCTAAAGGTGCATCTATTTCAGGATTTCCAGAGTGGCTCCCCTCTGAACGTGTTGTGGAGCAGCGTGTCATCGACACGCTCCGTAATGTATTCGAGCTCAATGGCTTCATAGGCATTGAAACCCGTGCTGTTGAGCAGGGTTCCAGCCTGCTCAAGAAAGGCGAGACCAGCAAGGAGATTTACCTGCTGAGCCGTCTTCAGGAAGTCGGACACGAGTCCGACACTCCGATTGAGGATCGTCTTGGTCTGCACTTCGATCTGACCGTTCCGCTGAGCCGTTATGTCGTCGAACATTCCGGCGATCTGGCGTTCCCGTTCAAACGTTGGCAGATTCAGAAGGTCTGGCGTGGCGAACGCCCGCAGGAAGGACGTTTCCGCGAGTTCGTGCAGGCCGACATCGACGTGATCGGCAATGGCGATCTGCCCGACCATTACGAGGTCGAATTGCCGTTGGTCATGGTGTCCGCATTGGAACGTCTGCGCGAGTTCGGTCTGCCGAAGGCCACCGTGCATGCGAACAACCGCAAACTCTCCGAAGGCTTCTACCGTGGTTTGGGCCTTACGGATATCGAAGGCGTGCTGCGTGAGATCGACAAGCTCGACAAGATCGGCGCCGATGAGGTGGCCAAGCTGCTCGTCGAAGGCTGCGGCGCCGACGAAGCCCAGGCCCGTGCCTGCCTCGAACTGGCCGAGCTGACCGCCGCCGACGGCAAGGAACTGTCCGACAAGTTCGACGCATTGTGCGCCAAGCATGACATCGCGTCTGATTCCGACGCCTACGTGTTGGCACGCCAGGGACTCGACACGCTGGCGATGATCGTCGACGAGGCCGCGCGCATCCGTCCGGGCTCCGTGATCGCCGATCTGAAAATCGCCCGTGGTCTTGATTACTACACCGGTTCCGTGTATGAGACGTTCCTCGACGGCGCCGCCGCTTTGGGCTCCATCTGCTCCGGCGGCCGTTACGACAACCTCGCATCGCAGGGCAACAAGAAGTACCCGGGCGTGGGCCTGTCCATCGGCCTGTCCCGCCTGGTCTCCTACATGCTGCACACCGCGGGCGCGCACGCCAACCGTGTGTCTCCGGCATCCGTGCTCGTGGCGGTATGGAATGAAGCCGACCGCTCCGCGTCCAACCTGATCGCCAACCAGCTGCGCTCCCGTGGCATCGCGGCGGACGTGGCGCCGACCGCGGCCAAGCTCGGCAAGCAGATCAAATATGCAGACAAGCTCGGCATCCCGTACGTCTGGTTCCCGGCTGACGCTTCCGAAGAGGGCGCCCAGGACGAAGTCAAGAACATCATCACAGGAGACCAGCGGCCGGCTGACGCACAGTCGTGGGAGCCGGATACTGTGTATGCCCAGCAAACCGTTACCGTTGAAGCCTGAAATCGCAAGACTTCGCAACATACAAGAGGATAAGGAATAGGGGAAGCATGAGCCAGACGGCTTACAGAACACATCATGCAACCGAAGTGACCGAACAGCTCGTCGGTCAGAAGGTGACGCTCGCCGGTTGGGTCGATCGTCGCCGCGACCACGGTGGCGTGGCCTTCATCGATCTTCGTGACAACACCGGTCTGGTGCAGGTCGTCATCTATGACGAGGAGATGGCCCGTCCGCTGCGCTCCGAATTCGTGATCCAGGTCGTCGGCGAGGTTCGTCTGCGTCCGGACGGCAACGAGAACGAGCATCTGGCCACCGGCAAGATCGAAGTCGTGGCCGAAAGCATCGAAGTGCTGGCCAAGTCCGATGCTCTGCCGTTCCAGGTCTCCACCGCTCTTGAGAACGAGTCCGAGAACAAGCTGCCGGGCGAGGACGTGCGTTTGAAGTACCGTTACCTCGACCTGCGTCGTCCGTCCATGCAGCGCAATCTGAAGCTGCGAGCCCAGATGTCGAAGGCCGCCCGCCATGCGCTGGAGGAAATGGGCTTCGAGGAGATCGAAACCCCGACCATGATCAAGTCCACGCCGGAAGGCGCCCGTGACTTCGTCGTGCCGGCCCGTCTGGTGCCGGGTTCCTGGTACGCTCTGCCGCAGTCCCCGCAGCTGCTCAAGCAGCTGCTCATGGTCTCCGGCGTCGAGCGTTACTACCAGCTGGCCCGCTGCTATCGTGACGAGGACTTCCGCGCCGACCGCCAGCCGGAATTCACCCAGCTCGACATGGAGATGGCCTTCGTGGACCAGGAGGACGTGATGGCCATGGCCGAAAAGGTCATCGCCGCCATCTGGAAGTCCGCCGGCTACGACATCAAGCTGCCGATCCAGCGCATCACCTGGCAGGACGCCATGGACAAGTACGGTTCCGACAAGCCGGATCTGCGTTTCGGCAATCCGCTGATCGAACTGACCGATTACTTCAAGAACACGCCGTTCCGCGTGTTCCAGGCCCCATACGTCGGCGCGGTGCTCTTCAAGGGTGGCGCGGCCACGCCTCGCCGTCAGTTCGACGCATGGCAGGATTGGGCCAAGCAGCGTGGCGCCAAGGGCCTCGCCTATGTGGTGTTCGCCGAGAACGGCGAACTCAAGGGCCCCGTCGCCAAGAACCTGTCCGAAGAGGAACGCAACGGTCTGAAGGAAGCCGTCGGCGCCGAAGACGGCGACGCCGTGTTCTTCGCAGCCGGTCGCCGCACCTCCTCTCAGGAACTGCTGGGCGCCGTGCGTGTCGAGCTTGCCCGCCGCGCGGGCCTGCTCAAGCCCGACGATTTCGCCTTCACTTGGGTTGTGGACTTCCCGCTGTTCAAGCCGACCGATGACCCGGACGACGACGATGTGGCAGTCGGCCACTCCAAGTGGACCTCCATGCATCACCCGTTCACCATGCCGTCCAAGGATTGGATCGACAAGTTCGACAAGGATCCGGAACACGCCATGTCCGATTCCTACGACATCGTGTGCAACGGCAACGAAATGGGCGGCGGCTCCGTGCGTATCCACCGCGACGACATTCAGGACCGTGTGCTTGACGTGCTTGGCATCACGCCGGAAGAGGCCGCAGACAAGTTCGGCTTCCTGCTTGAGGCATTCAAGTACGGCGCTCCGCCTCACGCCGGCATCGCTCTCGGCTGGGATCGTACCGCCGCAATTCTGGCTGGCGCCGACTCCATCCGCGACGTCATCGCCTTCCCGAAGGCTGGCGGCGGCCGCGATCCGCTGACCGGCGCTCCGGCTCCGATCTCCGCTGAGCAGCGCGCCGAGACCGGTGTCGATTACGATCCGGATGAGGACGAGGACTGATACGGTTTCGCCCATAGATGAATGAAAAATGTCCGAACATCAATGATGCTCGGACATTTTTTATTATTCGCGTTGTCTATTTTCCGTCGCTGTCATTACAGTGGAGCGTGTTTGATTATCCGGCAACCAGAAAGGGTTGAAGCGCGGTATGAAATCGAAAACACAGGACAAGAAGCGACTGAACGCGGTCGGCATGCGCATATGCGCGCTGTTCGCCGTGCTCGCCGTGGTCTTTGCGGCATTCATGACGACCGTTCCGCATGCGCTCGCCTCCGAAACTGGCAATCCGGCCTCGGTCAAGGGCAAGACATATAAAATCGGCACCGACACCACGTTCGCACCGTTCGAATACCGTGAGAACGGCAAGATGACCGGCATCGACATGGAGCTAATCCGAGGCATCGCCAAGGAAGAGGGCTTTAAGGTCGAGATACAGTCGCTGGGATTCAACGCCGCGTTGCAGGCCCTAAGCTCCAACCAGGTGGACGTCGTCATAGCCGGCATGTCCATCACTGACGAGCGTAAAGCCTCCTATGATTTCTCGAATCCGTATTTCCAATCCGGCATCCAGATGGCCGTCGCGGCCAACAACGACGACGTCACCGGCTATAAGGACCTCAAAGGCCGGACGGTTGTGGCGAAAACCGGCTCGGAGGGCGAATCGTACGCCAAACAGCATGCCGACAAGTACGGTTACAAGGTGACTTCCGTCGACCAATCCTCAACCATGTACGAGATGGTCAAATCCGGCAATGCCGTCGCGGTGTTCGACGATTATCCGGTACTGGCATATGGCGTATCGCAGAACAACGGTCTGAAAATCGTGACTCCGAAGGTGCCGCACGGCGAATACGGCATGGCCGTGAACAAAGGCATGAACGCAGATTTGCTGGCCGCCATCAACGATGGATTGAACAAGATGATCGCTTCGGGAGAATACGAGCGAATCGTCGCACAATATCTTGGCAAGCAAGGCGCGAAAGAGCAGGCCAAATCGATTTCCGGCATGATCACCGACAATGGCGACGACAGCGCCGAACAACAGAAGGTCGGTTTCCTCGGACTGGTCAAACAGTCGATGCCGGCATTGCTGACGGGCTTGAGGAACACGCTGCTGATCACGTTGCTTTCCTTCGCGATCGCATTGGTGCTCGGCGTCGCGTTCGGCCTGATGAAGGTTTCGGAAAGCAAAATCGCCGCAGGATTGGCCAATGTGTACATCGCGGTGTTCCGCGGCACCCCGATCCTGGTGTGGGCGTTCTTCTTCTACTTCGGCGTGCCCCAGCTCATCGGACATAGCGTGAACATCTGGGTCGCCGGCGCATTGACCTTGTCGCTCAACTCCGGCGCGTACCTGGCGGAAATCGTGCGTGGCGCAGTCCAATCGGTCGATTCCGGACAGATGGAGGGCGCACGTTCGCTGGGACTCAACCACAGGCAGGCCATGCGCCGAGTGATTCTGCCGCAGGCCAGCAAAATCGCCATGCCTTCGATCATCAACCAGCTGGTCATCATGATCAAGGACTCCTCGCTACTGCTCGCCATCGGCTTCGGTGAGCTGCTGTACCAGGCGCAGCAGCTGTACGCGGCGAACTTCCGCGTAACCGAAACGCTGCTGATCGTCGGCGTCATGTACTTCGTGGCCATCACCATCCTGACGTGGCTGGCCAACATCGTGGACAGGAAGGTGAACCGATGAACGAGAACGACGTGATCATCGACGTCAAGGATCTGCACAAAAGCTACGGGCAGACCGAGGTCATCAAAGGCGTCGACATGACCGTGCGCAAAGGCGAGGTGATCTGCATCATCGGACCGTCCGGCGCCGGCAAATCCACCATATTGCGTTGCCTGAACGGACTCGAACAGGCCACCGGCGGCAAGATCGTGGTCAACGGACACGATTTGACGGACAGCCATGTGAACATCGACCAGGTGCGCGAGCAGGTGGGCATGGTGTTCCAGCATTTCAACCTGTTCAACAACATGAGCGTGATCGACAACATCACCCTCGCACCGAAACTGGTGCATCATGAAACGGATGAGCAGGCCCGCGCGCACGCCATGGAACTGCTGAAAACCGTAGGATTGGCCGAAAAAGCCGACGCCATGCCGAAATCGCTGTCCGGCGGGCAGAAGCAGCGTGTGGCGATCGCGCGCTCGCTGGCGATGAATCCGAAGGTGATGCTGTTCGACGAGGCGACATCCGCGCTCGACCCGGAAATGGTGGGCGATGTGCTCGAAGTGATTCGCGACCTTGCCGCCAAAGGCATGACCATGGTGCTGGTGACCCATGAGATGGGCTTCGCACGCGAAGTGGCCACGAGGGTCATCTTCACCGATGCCGGCGTGATCGAGGAAGAGGGAACCCCTGACGAGATCTTCAACCATCCGAAGAGCGAACGATTGAAGACCTTCCTCTCCAAGGTGCTGTGACATTGCTCCGGCGGCGATCCGTTTGATGAATATGTTCGTCAAACGGTATGAAATGTCTCATATTCCGGACGAAATGATGTGAACGGGCAGTATAGGAAACATGAATTTCGCATTGCTTTCTTATACTGCCCTTTATGTCTGAAATGAAAGAAACCGAAGCGAAGCGTCCCATCATGCCGGACGCGGGAGCGGATAACAGGCCGCTCGTCGAACTGACCCATGTCGAGAAGCATTATGGCGATCTGCATGTGCTCAAGGACATCAACCTCACCGTACGCAAAGGCGAGGTGCTCGTCATCGTCGGACCGTCCGGATCCGGTAAGTCCACGATGTGCCGCACCATCAATCGATTGGAGACCATCGATTCCGGGGATATCCGCATCGACGGCAAGCCGTTGCCGCAGGAAGGCAAGGAACTCGCCAGTCTGCGCGCGGAAGTGGGCATGGTGTTCCAATCGTTCAACCTGTTCGCCAACAAAACCATTTTGGAAAACGTGACATTGGCACCGATCAAGGTGCGCCACATGGACAAGAAGGAAGCCGAGGACCTGGCCATGGATCTGCTGGGCCGCGTCGGCGTGGCCTCGCAGGCCTCCAAAATGCCGTCGCAGCTGTCCGGCGGCCAGCAGCAGCGTGTCGCCATCGCCCGCGCCCTCGCCATGCAGCCGAAGGTCATGCTGTTCGACGAGCCGACGTCCGCTCTCGACCCGGAAATGGTCAACGAAGTGCTTGACGTCATGGTCGAACTCGCCCACGAAGGCATGACCATGCTGTGCGTGACCCACGAGATGGGTTTCGCGCGCAAGGTGGCCGACAAGGTCGTGTTCATGGCCGACGGACAGATTCTCGAACAGAGCACGCCGGACGACTTCTTCGAACATCCGAAGACCGATCGCGCCAAGGACTTCCTGTCGAAGATCCTCACCCACTGAAGTGACGGAACATAACGACAGAAGAAGGAACCTGATATGAAACCACTTTCGATCACGACGAAACGCATGTTGCGCAGAGCCGTCGCGGCATTCTGCGCGTGCGCGTGCGTGTTCGCGGTATCCGCATGCGGCGCGGACGAAACCGGCAAGATCCGCATCGGCATCAAATTCGACCAGCCTGGCCTGGGCTTCAAGAAGAACGGCACCTACGTCGGCTTCGACGTGGACGTGGCCAAGTACGTGGCCAAGAAACTCGGCTATTCCGAAGACGAGATCGTATGGAAGGAATCGCCGTCCAAGCAGCGTGAGGCTATGCTGCAGAACGGCGATGTCGACTACATCGTCGCATCCTATTCCATCACCGACGAACGCAAGAAGGTCGTCGATTTCGCCGGCCCGTATTTCGTGGCCGGACAGGATCTGCTGGTACGCAAGGACGAAACCGGCATTGACGGACCTAAGGATCTGAACGGCAAGCGGCTGTGCTCCATGACCGGCACCACATCCGCCGTCAACGTCAAGGAGAAGTTCGCCAAGCAGACCCAGTTGATGGAACAGCCCGGCATGGCGGAATGCGCCACCGCGTTGCTTTCCGGCATTGTGGACGCCGCCACCACCGACGACATCATTCTCGCTGGCCTCGCATCCGCCTCACGTGGACGCCTGCGCGTGGCGGGCAAGCCGTTCACCCAGGAATATTATGGCATCGGTGTCAAGAAGGGCAACACCGAGCTGAAGAACAAAATCAACAACGCCATCACCGATATGATTCAGGACGGTTCTTGGCAAAGGGCTATTTCCGACAACACCAGGGGAGTGGCCTACACGCCGAACGCCAAGTACAATCCGCCGGTGCCGAATGGAAAGGGGAATAAGTGATGGACGGATTCCTCGCGTTGTTCAGCCAATACAACATTCCCGGCGCGTTTCTGGTGAACATCGAGCTGACCCTGTGGTCGGCGTTGTTCTCCACGATTCTGGGCGTCGTCCTCGTGATGATGCGCATTTCTCCGATCGCCTCGCTCCGTACCGTTTCCGGTGCCTACGTCGAACTGTTCAAGAACCTGCCACTGACCATCATCATGGTGTTCATGGTGCTGGGTGCGTACGCGCAGCTGAAGTTCAGCTTCTCCGACACGTTCGCCACCAACTTCTTCTGGCTGGCCGTGACGGGCCTGAGCCTGTACACCGCGGCTTTCGTATGTGAATCGCTGCGCTCCGGCATCAACACCGTGCCGCTTGGTCAAGCCGAGGCCGCCCGCGCGTTGGGCCTGAACTTCATGCAGGCCGCCACTCAGATCATCCTGCCGCAGGCGTTCCGCGGTTCCGTGGCGCCGTTGGGCAACACGCTGATCGCGTTGCTGAAGAACTCCACCGTCGCGGCGGCGGCATCCGTGGCCACCGAAACCTCGACGATGATGAGCGAAATGATCGAATACCACGCCGACCAAATCGTACCGATCTTCCTGATCTTCGCCTTCGGCTATGTGGTTCTGATCATTCCAATCGGCATGCTGACCACGTATCTATCCAACAAGCTCGCGGTGAGGAGGTGACGCGACATGGCAAGCAATGAAAGCGCGGTGCTGTTCGACCAGCCTGGTCCGAAGGGCCGCAAAACCATCCGTATCGTCAATTGGATCGCAGGCATCATCTTCGCGGTGGTGGTCGTGCTGATCCTCATGCGTCTGCACAATCCGCCGGACGGCGAGAACCAGCTGAGCTGGGAACTGTGGAAGCCGGCGCTTGACGCCGAAGCATGGACCGACTTCTATCTGCCGGGACTGTGGGCCACGATCCGCGCGTCCGTACTGGCCGTGGTCGGAGCCGTGGTGTTCGGCCTGGTCTTTGGTGTGGGCCGACTGCTGCCGAGCCTGCTGATCCGTACCATTTCCGGCGCGATCGTGGAATTCGCACGAGCCGTCCCCGTTCTGCTGCTCATGATCTTCTTCTGGCGCTGGTTCGCCTTCGCAGGTCTGCCCAGCCCCGCGTATTGGGCGGTGGTGCTCGCGCTCGTGATCTACAACGGATCCGTGGTGGCCGAGCTGGTGCGTTCCGGCGTGGGCAACCTGCCGAACGGCCAGCGTGAGGCCTCGCTCGCCTTGGGATTGACCCGTACGCAGTCTCTGTTGCAGATCGAAGTGCCGCAGGCCATCTACGCCATGCTGCCGGCGGCCGTGACCCAGCTGGTCGTCGTGTTGAAGGACACCGCGCTCGGCTCGATCATCATGTACACCGACCTGCTGCAGGAATCACGTCGACTTGGATCGATGTACTTCAACATTCTGCAGACGCTGGTGGTGGCCGCGGTCGTCTATTTCATCGTCTGCTGGCTGTTGAGCAGGCTGGCCGAATGGCTGCCGTCGCGCATGCAGCAGCATACGGCTGCACCGGCCGAACCGGAACCGGTCGCGCCGATCGCCATCATGGATCCGTCGAACGTGAACCAGATCGCCGTGGCCAAGGAAGGCGTGCCGCTGGGTGGCGCGCAGCGTGTCTACCATGTGCACCATCGCGGCACCAACGCGTCCATCCACCAGTGGCGTCAGACCAGGTACGCCCAAGGCTTCGATGAGACGCATCCGGAAAGCCAGGTCAAATTCGACAAGAATGGACATCCGATCAAGGACAATCCGTTCAAGACGAAGGGCGATGGCAAGGACAAGAACAAGTCCGAAGCCGACGAATAGCACCGGTATCGCATAACACGCGTAGGGGTCGTTTTCCCGCGAAATACGGGGAAGCGGCCCCTTTCGTGTCTACGATGGACTGCACGCATGTGGTCCGTACCAAGCAGGGAGGCTTGACATGGCGGATAAAACCAAGGATGCGAAAAAAGACGACGCCAGAATGTCTTCGATCGCGAAAACGCTGAACAAAGTGGAAGATCGGCTGGAAAAAAGCGAGAATTGCGATTCCGTCGCCGAAGGATTGGCGAACGCCGCAAAAGCGAGCGAACTACTGAGCTCGGTATGGACGTTGCCGCCGACCCAGCTATTGCGATTCCATCACGACACGAAGGTATCGGACATAGATGGCGATTCCACTCCTGGTTTTGACGGCAACAAGGATGATGCCGAACGATTCATATCCATCAGCTCGTCGGAGATCGCCCGTTACCAGCGGCTTATGTACGCCAATGGCGTGAAAGGCTCGCATCGGCGATTGCTGATCGTGCTGCAAGGCATGGACGCGTCAGGCAAAGGCGGCATCGTACGACATGTGTTCAGCCAAGGCGACCCGATGGGCATGCACTATCACGGTTTCGGCGCGCCGAAAGGCGAAGAACTGGACCATGACTATCTGTGGCGCATCAAACGCGAGCTGCCGAACAACGGATGGATCTCCATCTTCGACCGGTCCCATTACGAGGACATCGTCATGCCGCGCATCTACAAAACGCAGCCGGAAGAAGTGTGGCAGGCACGGTACGACGAAATCAACCGATTCGAATCGCAATTGACGGCCGACGGATGCGCCATCATCAAAATCTTCCTCGTGGTCAGCAAAGACGAGCAGAAACGCCACTTCCTGAGCCGTCTCGATGATCCGACCAAATGCTGGAAGTTCGATCCGAGCGACCTTGAGGCGCGCGCCCGCTGGGACGACTACATGGCTGCATGGCAGGATGTGTTCCTGCGCACCAGCACCGAGCAGGCGCCGTGGTATCTGGTGCCTGCCGACAATCGTTGGTATTCGAGGGCCGTCGTCTCCGAGCTGCTGCGCAACACGCTCAAGAACATGAACATGATCTGGCCGCCGCTCGAAGTCGACGCCGACGAGATGCGCCGTCAGTTGGACACGCTGTAGTCGAAGAAGACAACCTCGCCGCTGGATTGTGTGGTGTCCAGGTCGACGGTTCCGGTGATGGCCCAATCGTGGTCGCCATCGGAATCGTCGATGATCTGCCGCACCTTCCAGGAATGCTCGCTGTTCTCCTTGCTTTCGTCGAGGATGAACAGCTCGCCGCTGCGTGCCTTCGCGTCGATGTTGACGTATTCGTGCTCGTCGTAGTAATCGTCGAGCGTGTCTTCCCATTCGTGCACGCCGTAACCCCAGTCCTTGTCGAGCGCGCCGAGCTCGTCCGGCTTGTCGAGGTCCATGAGCTGCACGCGGCGGAACATGGCGTTGCGTACCAATACGGTGAGTCCGCGACGGTCCTCCACCACGGCCTGCTTCGCGCCGGGCGCGGCGAGGTTGGCAGCCGCCTCGGACGCGTCGGTGTCCGTTCCCGCGTTCTCCCACTCGTCCACCAGCGAGGAATCGATGGAACGGACCACCACACGCAGCCAGGAGATGATGTCGTCGAGCTGTTCGTCGCGCTTCTCCTGCGGAACGGTACGCGCCAGCGCACGGTAGGCGTCGGACAGGTAACGCAGCAACGTGCCTTCGGAACGGGCGATGTTGTAGCGGGCGATGTAGCCGGTGAAATCGGAAGCGGTCTCCACCATGTCGCGCACCACGGATTTCGGGCTCAGCCAATAGTCGTTCGCCCACGGAACATCATGGCGGTATTCATCGAACGCGGCCTGCAGCATATCCTCCAACGGCTTCGGATAGGTGATCTCCTGAAGCCTGTCCATACGCTCGTCATAGTCGAGGCCATCCTCTTTCATGCGGATCATCGCCTCGTCGCGCGCCTGACGTTCCTGCGCGCGCAGCACCTGCTTCGGGTCCTCCAACGTGGCCTCAACCATGGATATCACATCCAACGCATACGTGTCCGACTCCGGGTCGAGCAGTTCCAACGCGGCCAGCAGGAACGGGCTTAGCGGCTGATCGAGGGCGAAATCGTCCGGCATGTCCACGGTCATGAAATAATCCTTGTCGCCATCGTCACGGTCTTCGGTCTCGATGACGTTCGTGTCGAACAAGGTCTGGAAGATCTCGTCCGCGCGGGCGTGCAGGCGCTCCTTCTGCTCCGGAGTCTGCGCCGAATCGTCGATAAGCCGGTCGATGCGGTAGCGGGCGTCGCCGCCCTGCTCCACCTCGTTCAACACCATGGAATGGGTGATCTTCATATGCGGCACCAGTGTTTCCGGAGCCGCGTCGATAAGCTTGTCGAACGTGTTCTCGTTCCACGTTACGAAACCTTCAGGAGCCTTCTTGCGCTTGACCTTCTTCAGTTTCTTCGGATCGTTGCCTGCCTTGGCCAGAGCCTTGGCGTTCTCGATTTCGAATTCGGGGGCTTCGGCTATGACCAGACCCTCCGTGTCGAAGCCCATGCGTCCGGCGCGTCCTGCGATCTGATGGAACTCGCGGGCGCGCAGCTTGCGCATCTTCGTGCCGTCGAACTTGGTCAACGCGGTCAATACCACGGAATGAATCGGCACATTGATACCGACACCAAGCGTGTCGGTGCCGCAGATCACTGGCAGCAGTCCCTGCTGGGCGAGCTGCTCCACCAGACGACGATAGCGGGGGAGCATGCCGGCATGGTGGATGCCGATGCCGGTACGCAACAGACGCTGCAGGATCTTGCCGAACGCGGTGGTGAACTTCGTGCCCTTGATGGCTTCCGCGATCGCGGCGCGCTGCTCCTTGCTGGACACGCCCGTGCTGGCCAGCGCGTTGGCGGTCTCCAACGCGGCATCCTGAGAGAAATGCACCACGTAAATCGGCGTCTCGCCCTTGCCGAACGCCAATTCCACCGTCTTCTCCAACGGGTCGAGTGTGTATTCGTACGTCAACGGCACGGGACGTGGCGCATCGGCGATGATATCCACGTCGGTGTCCGTCATGTCCTCAAGCTTGTCGGCGATTGCGTCGACATTGCCCAGCGTCGCGCTCATCAACAGGAACTGCGTATCCGGCAGCGTAAGCAGCGGCACCTGCCAAGCCCAGCCGCGCTCGGGATCGCCGTAATAGTGGAACTCGTCCATCGCCACGCAGCCGACATCGGCGTGGCGGCCCTCGCGCAACGCCTGATTGGCGAGGATCTCCGCGGTGCAGCAGATGATCGGCGCATCCGCGTTGATATGCGTGTCGCCGGTGATCATGCCGACGTTCTCGCGGCCGAAAACTTCAACCAAGTCGAAGAACTTCTCAGACACCAGAGCCTTGATCGGAGCCGTGTAATAGGAACGGCGGCCCGTGCACAACGCGGCGAAATGCATGCCGAGCGCCACCAGCGACTTGCCCGAACCGGTCGGAGTGTTCAAAATGACATGGTCGCCGGCCAGCAGATCCATGATGGCCTCCTCCTGATGCGGCCACGGTTCCACGCCTTTGACGTCCTCCACCCAGGTGAAGAAACGCTCATAGATCTCATCCGTGTCGATGTTGCGCTCGCCCTCGTCCCAATTCGGCGCCAACGCGCCCAGCGAGCCATAATTCGTATCGTCTGCCATGCTTGCCAGTCTACCGGTTGGGGCGAACGCATGCATCGAACGTGTGTTCGAATTGTTGGGTGTGTTGCGGTACAGTGGAAAGCATGACTGACGATTTGTTTGCCGCGATGGACGCGCCGGATGATGTGACGCGCCCGCTTGCCGTACGCATGCGCCCAGCGAGCATCGACGATGTGGTGGGGCAATCACGGGTATTGGGGGAGGGGTCGCCATTGCGCAGACTCGCCAACCCCGCTTCGAAAGGCTCGCTCACCGCACCGAGCTCCATCATCCTGTTCGGACCTCCCGGAGTCGGCAAAACCACCCTCGCCTATATCGTCGCCAAACAGTCCGGCCGTGTCTTCGAGGAACTGTCCGCGGTCACTTCCGGTGTCAAGGACGTGCGCGATGTGCTCAAACGCGCACATGACAGACTCGTATCCGAAGGCCAGGAGACGGTGCTGTTCATTGACGAGGTGCACCGATTCTCCAAATCCCAACAGGACGCATTGCTGCCCAGCGTGGAGAACAGAGACGTCACGTTCATCGCGGCCACCACTGAAAATCCGAGTTTCTCCATCATCAAGCCATTACTCAGCCGTTCCGTGGTCGTCAAACTCGAATCGTTGGAGCCATCGGACCTCGAGACGCTCATCAGACGCGCCATCGCCAGCGAGCATGGGCTGAAGAACGAGGTACGCATAGACGATGAAGCCGTCGACGAGATCATCCGGCTCGCAGGAGGAGACGCGCGCAAAACGCTGACGATTCTTGAAGCGGCGGCCGGTGCGCTCACGGGTGACCAAGAACGCAAGAAAGGCGCGAAACGCCCGGTGGTCACACCGGACGTGGTGTCGAAAGTGATGGATGTGGCCACCGTACGCTACGACAAAGACGGTGACGACCACTATGACGTCATCTCCGCCTTCATCAAGTCTATGCGCGGTTCCGATCCGGATGCCACCATGCACTACCTGGCACGCATGCTACGCGCGGGAGAGGATCCGCGGTTCATCGCCCGACGCATCATGATTGCGGCAAGCGAGGAGGTCGGCATGGCGGCGCCGCAGATTCTGCAGGTCACCGTCGCCGCCGCACAGGCCGTAGCCTTGGTCGGTATGCCGGAAGCACGCATCATCCTTGCCGAAGCGGCGCTCGCCGTGGCCACCGCGCCCAAATCAAACGCCAGTTATAATGCCATCAACGCGGCGCTCGCCGATGTGGATGCCGGACTTATCGGTCAAGTGCCGTTGCATCTACGCAATGCGCCAACCAAGCTTATGAAGGAATGGGGCAATCACGAGGGGTACCGTTACGCGCACGACTGGCCTGGCGCGGTGGCCCCCCAGCAGTACATGCCCGACGAACTGGTGGGACGCGAATACTACCATCCCAACGATCGTGGCTATGAGCATGAGGTGAGCGCGCGCCTCGCCAAGATCCGGCCGATTCTGCACGGCGAGGACGATAAGGGCGGACGCTGATTCCGCCGTCTTGGATTCAGCCGTGCTCTTTTGCTTATGTGTATAATACGGATGCGGTAAACAACATGCCTTGCGTCCAATGTGGGAATGCGTACGTGACGGAGCATGTCGGAAGGAGGACGGCGATGATGCAAGACGAGCATGGCAAGTCCAAGCAGACGCTGATCATGATTGTCGATGACGATGCGGCCTTGGGGGAAATGCTGTCCATCGTTCTGAATGGCAGCGGTTTTGAAACGGTGACATGCCAGGACGGATTGCGTGCAGTGGAGATGTTCCCGACCCTTCATCCGGATCTTGTACTGCTGGATATCATGCTTCCGGGATTGGACGGGGTGCAGGTGGCACAACGCATACGGCAGACCGCCAATACGCCGATTATCATGCTTACCGCCAAATCCGATACCACTGACGTGGTGAAGGGTCTGGAAGCAGGAGCCGATGATTATGTGGTCAAGCCGTTTGAAGTGGTGGAGCTGATGGCCCGTATCAAAGCGCGACTGCGCACACTGGGGATGGGCGCTTCATCGGATGGAGCGGCAGCCGAACTGCCGGAATTCCTGCATTGTGGGATACTCGAGATGAACCGTGTGCGGCATACTGCCAAGAAAAACGGTATCGACTTGCACTTGACTCCGATGGAATTCGAATTGCTCTACGTATTGGCCGTGCATGAGGATGAGCCCCTGAGTCGTACAAGCCTGCTCAAGCAGGTATGGGGTTATGACGACGGCGGAGACGCCAAGTTGGTCAATGTGCACGTGCAACGGCTTCGCATGAAAGTGGAATCGAACCCGGAGAAGCCGCAGATCGTACAAACTGTGCGCGGCATCGGCTATAAGTTCGTTGCGCCTACCGAATAAGCGGCCATGATGACACTACGGCGGGTAAGGAAGGCATGGCGCCGCGGAAGGCAACGCGCTCACAAGTCATTGCAGACCAGGATGGTCGTATTGTCAATGCTGGTGTTTTCTCTGACGGCGGCTTTGTTGTGCCTTTTCTCCATGGGCACCATCAAAGGAACGATACAGGCGCAGGTTATGGATGAGTCCCGTAGGGATTTCTCCTCGCAGATCAGTCTGGCCCAAAAACAGCTGAGTTCCGCGAACCTTGCCGATTCCAGCCAATATCAGCAGTTGATCGGCAATCTGGCATCCGAACTGCAAAACAATGGATCCGGCAATATGATTGGCGTGTATCTGATGAGCGGTGATGACTCGAACATTGATGAGAAGACCTTCGTGCCAGTATCCACCGAGCCGGAATACACGAACCTGATATCCACGGAGATGCAGCATGATCTGCAATCGGATTCCGACGATTCGATTTATTACCAGGCCGTGAATATAGCGAAATCGGAGAAGGGCACACCTGGGGCCATTCTTGGTTCGACGATTTCATCAAATGGCATTGGCACGGTGAAGATATTCGCGCTGTACTCCTATCAAACGCAGCAGCAAGCTCTATTGCAGATTCAGTTCAACATGCTGGTCTCAGACGTATTGTTGAGCATCGCAATCGTCGTCATCATATTTTCAGTCATGCGTTCCGTGGTCAAACCGGTACAGGATGTCGCGGCTTCAGCCGAAACCATGGCATCGGGGAATTTGGATATCCGTGTACAGGTGAACAGACAGGATGAGATCGGTGTGCTGCAGCGTTCCTTCAATGAGATGGCGGACTCGTTGGTGCAGAAAATCGATGAACTTGAAAAAGCCGGCGATATGCAACGTGAATTCGTCTCTGACGTCAGCCATGAGCTGCGTACGCCGGTGACGACCATGCGCATGGCGGCGGACATGTTGTCGATGCATAAGGACGGGTATGATGCCACGACCAGGCGCACGGTGGAATTGCTGGACGGGCAGATTCGCAGATTTCAGGAGATGCTCGCTGATTTGTTGGAGATTTCGCGGTTCGATGCCGGATACGCGGCATTGGATCTGACTGAAGGCGATGTTCGTGAACCAATCAGCCAAGCGGTTGAACAAATTGCGAGCATCGCGGAAACCAAACAAGTGCCGCTGAATGTCCACCTTCCCAATATGGAAGTATTGGCCTGCGTCGATGCAAGACGCATCTGCCGTATTGTACGTAATCTGCTTGCCAATGCGATCGATTTCGCAGAAGGGCGACCTGTGGAGGTGCGTCTTGCGGTCAATCGCGCCATGGTCGTCATCAGTGTGCGAGATTATGGCGTGGGCATGACCGCGAGCCAGTGCGAAAGAATATTCGACCGATTCTGGAGAGGCGATCCGTCTCGTGCCCGTACTACGGGCGGCACGGGCTTGGGCATGGCCATTGTGCTCGCCGATGTGAGACTCCATGGTGGTGATATTTCGGTTCGTTCCCAGATGGGCAAGGGCACTTGGTTTCTGGTGACATTGCCGCGCAATCCTGAAAACGGCCCGGTGAATGTAGCCCAAGCTCCGATCCGCTTCAGTGCCGAGAATAACGGATTCTGTACTGTCGGAGGATTCGGTATCGCCGACAATGGATTTTCCGACTATCTGACCGGTGAGCCCAATGTCGGGAAGGGGCGGAAGCAGTGAGGACGTATCGTGTGGCACGAGCGCTGGTAACGATGCTGGTGGCGCTGCTGTTCGGCTGTCTGTTGCCGGTATTGAGCGGATGCTCGAATGTATTGGGACTGCCGAAAAGCGGGGCAGTGCAGGTCATGAAACCTACCGAACAGGATACGCGGAGAATATTCACGAATCCGTCGGGACCTGTGAAGGACGCGCAGCCGGAAGCCATTGTCAAGGGGTTCTTCGAGGCCCTGCCGGCCGGCGTGCAAAGCGACGGTTTTAAAACAGCTCGTCGGTTCCTTACCAGTGCGGCTTCGAATTGGTGGAATTCCGATGCGAAAACGATGGTGTACTCAGGTGCTCCGCAGATTGCCCGTAAAGCCAGTTTTGCCGATTCTTCGGCAGTGAATGATGAGATTACGGTGTCGGTGCGTCTGCAAGTCCAAGGCATGCTGGATTCCCACGGCGTGTACCTAGCGGTTCCCGAAGAGACGGAAACTTTCGATTTCACCCTTTCCAAGGTACAGGGGCAGTGGCGTATCGGAAAGCTGCCGTCAGGTGTTATGGTCGGTGCCGACGATTTCAAACAGGCGTATCGGCAGGTTTCGCTGTACCAGCTGGGGACATCGCGTAAGGAATTGATCCCCGATGTGCGTTGGCTATGCTGGCGTGATTGGCGTGCTCGTGCCGTGGAGGAATTGCTTAATGGAAGTGCGGCGTGGCTGCGGGATGCGGTGGTCGACACCAATACGGAGCAGGTGACCTTGCGGTCGAATGGCGTGACCGTCCATGATTCGACGATTCGGATATGGCTTTCATCCGTGATGAATCGAATGACCGATGCGGAGCGCTCGGTATTGGTCCGGCAACTGCGGCTGTCATTGGGGGACGGCAGCAAGGAAACAAGCATCGATGTAGTGGCCGGCGGGCGAAATTACTCGCATGCCGATGACGGTTCATCGCTGGATACGCGATCGACAGTGGACCCAATATACACATTGAGCGCGGGCAACATCGTTTCGCTGAAATCGTCCAATGCGGTACGTGTAGCGCAGGCCGGCATCGATGACGCAGACGGATTCATCTTTTCATCTGAAGGTGGTGCCGTGCTTGACCACAGCGGGCGTGTGAAACGTCTCGGAGCGGATGGCGCCTTGCGGGATACCATGTTCTCCGGTCATAAGATACGGACCATATGCAAAGGCAGAGGGAAAGAGATTTGGGCCGTTGACGAATCGACGGAGGAGATTGCCGTCGACGCCGACGGCAGGACGCGCGCGTTGACGATTCCCGGACTTGACGATACACAACATGTCCGTGCGATAAGCGTTTCGCCGGAAGGCGATCGTCTGGCTTTCTCTCTGGAATCCAGCAAACGTGCGAAATCCGGAATAGGCATCATCGGAATCCGGCGTGGTTCGGATGGAGAGGTGGAGTCGTTGGCAAGGTCGTTCCTGCGGATCTCCGATCAATCCGGAGTGTCCATGATGACCTTCTACAACGACATCACTTTTATCTATGCCGCGCAATATGAGCAGAACGACCATACACAGATCGCACGACGTCAGCTTGTGCCGGGTCCTGAAAACAATCAGTCTCTTCCCGATGCCGGAGCCATCGCCATGGCTACCGGTGAGGTCAATATGTATCGGCGCTTCGCCGTACTTGACCGTTTGGGTATAGTCAGAACCGTCGATGGCTCGTTGGGGGGCACATGGTCCAGTGCGGATTCGCAGGTTATGGCTCTGTCCGCACAGTGACGAATGCATATGCGATAAACACCTTCGGTACACATGAATCTGGTTATGGCTCCATGAGGGATATTGGATTGTCGCGGTGAGAACTCTGACGGCGCGATGCCAAGTTGTTACCGAAAAGTTATCGTATGAGGTTGAGCGTTGAGGCTTTCGACACGATACTGGAATCACCGATGGCAAGGAAGGCCATCACAACCAGTAACAGCTCGAGGAGGAGTTCATGAAGAATTGGAAGAAAGCCATTGCAGTCTGCGCTTCGGCCGCAGCTCTGGTCAGCATGGCGGCATGCGGCAGCTCAAATGCCGGATCGAAATCCGATGACGGCGGCAAGAAGACGATTGGCTTCGTGGCCGTCGGCCCGGAAGGCGGGTTCCGTACCGCTAACGAGAACGATTTGAAGAAGGCGTTCAAGGATGCGGGCTTCAACTTGGTGTATTCTCCGACGCAGAACAATGATCAGCAGAAGCAGATTCAGGCATTCAACAAGTTCGTCAACGATGAAGTCGATGCCATCGTGCTGTCCGCCACCAACGATTCCGGTTGGGATGACTGCCTGGAGAATGCGGCAGAGGCCGAAATCCCAGTTTTCACCGTCGATCGTAATATCAATATCAAGAGCGCGGAAGCCAAGAAGGCAGTTGTGTCCCATATCGGCCCGTCCAATGTGTGGGCAGGTGAGCAGGCTGCGGAATTCGTCAATAAGAGCTTCTCGACTGGAGCCAACGGCTTCATTCTGGAAGGCCCGGCAGGCCTGTCCGTTGTGACTGATCGTGGCCAGGGCTGGAAGAACAAGGCCGCGGACAACATCAAGGTTCTCGAATCCCAGTCCGCGAACTGGTCCACTGATGAAGCCAAGACCGTGACCGCCGGCTTGCTTGACAAGTACAAGTCCGACAATCCGCAGTTCATCTTCGCCGAAAACGATGAGATGGGCCTCGGAGCGGCACAGGCTGTTGACGCGGCCGGTCTCAAGGGCAAGGTCAAGATCATCACCATCGATGGCACCAAGGCGGCTTTGCAGTCTCTTGTTGACGGTGACCTCTCCTACGTTATCGAATACAACCCGATCTTCGGCAAGGAAACCGCCAACGCAGTCAAGGACTATCTGGGCGGCAAGTCCGTCGAGAAAGACATCGAGATCGAATCCAAGACTTTCGACGCAGCCAGCGCCAAGGAAGCTCTGGATGCCGGAACCCGTGCATACTGATTGTGATGGGCGACGGTTCTGATACGGAACGTCTTTTCTTCTCATAACCCACGAACGGTGCGTCGCGATGATGGCGCACCGTTCACTACATCTTGGGCAAATATCACAGAACGATAACAATTTTCGTAAGGCGAAGACATGGCAGACAAAAAACCAATCGTCGTGATGAAGGGCATCACGATCGAATTCCCGGGCGTCAAAGCCTTGGACGGCGTCAATCTACGTCTATTCCCCGGTGAGGTTCACGCTCTTATGGGAGAGAACGGCGCCGGCAAATCGACGATGATCAAGGCGCTCACCGGCGTGTACAAGATCAATGCCGGATCCATTGAAGTGGACGGCAAGCCGCAGACCTTCACCGGCACTGGCGATGCGCAGAACGCGGGCATCGCCACGGTGTACCAGGAAGTCAACTTGTGCACCAATCTGACCATCGGCGAAAACGTCATGCTCGGTCATGAAGTGCGGGGGCCGCTGGGCATCAATTGGAAGAAGACCTATGAGAAGTCTAAGAAGTTCCTTGCCCAGATGGGATTAGAACATCTCGACCCGAAGGCCCCATTGAGTTCCATCTCCATCGCGATGCAGCAGCTGGTCGCCATAGCCCGTGCCATGGTGATTGATGCCAAGGTACTGATTCTTGATGAGCCGACCTCTTCATTGGATGCCAACGAAGTGCAGGATTTGTTCAAGATTATGCGCAAGATCCGCGACTCGGGCGTCGCCATCCTCTTCGTCTCCCACTTCCTTGATCAGATCTATGAGATTACCGACCGATTGACGATTCTGCGTAACGGCAAGTTCATCAAGGAAGTCATGACCAAGGACACTCCGCGTGATGAGCTCATCGGCATGATGATCGGCAAGAGCGCGGCTGAGCTGAGCCAGATTGGAGCCAAGAAGGCGCATAAGGATATTTCCGGAGAGAGGCCCATCGTCTCCGTCAAGCAGCTTGGTCTTAAGGGCACTATCAATCCGACCGATTTGGATGTGTATCCGGGACAGGTCGTTGGCTTCGCCGGTCTGCTTGGATCTGGACGAACGGAGCTTGGTCGTCTGCTTTACGGCGCGGACAAGCCGGATTCCGGCACCTATGAGCTCAAGGGCAAGAAGGTCAGCATCTCCGATCCATACACGGCATTGTGCAACAAGATCGCGTACTCCACCGAGAACCGTCGAGACGAAGGCATCATAGGCGATCTGACAGTACGTGAGAACATGCTGATCGCCCTGCAGGCGACGCGAGGCATGTTCAAGCCGATTCCGAAGAAGGAAGCCGACGAGATCGTCGACAAGTACATGAAGGAACTCAACGTTCGTCCGAACGATCCGAACAAGCTCATCAAGAACCTGTCCGGTGGAAACCAGCAGAAGGTGCTTATCGCCCGCTGGCTGGCAACGCATCCGGATCTGCTCATCCTGGACGAACCGACGAGAGGCATCGATATCGGTGCCAAGGCCGAAATTCAGCAGGTAGTGCTCGATTTGGCCGAGCAGGGCATGGGCGTTGTCTTCATCTCGTCCGAAATGGAAGAGGTGGTCAGGCTTTCCGACGACATCGAAGTGCTGAAGGATCGCCACAAGATTGCCGAACTCGTCAATGACGACACCGTTTCTCAGGAAACCATCGTTCAAACCATCGCAAACACGAACGTCAATACAGGAAAGGAGGCATGATGACCGACAAGAAAGCAGAGCAGGAAAAGGACTCCGTCGTCAAGAAGCTCCTGTCTTCGAACCTCACATGGTCTGTGGTCGCGCTGATTGTGCTCATCATCATCTGCACCATCTCCGACCACCAGTTCCTTTCTCTGAGCTGGAACAAGAACACCGGAGGCCTATCGGGCCCGCTGATCACCATGTTGCAGGAATCGGCGCGTTATCTCATGATCGCAACCGGCATGACGCTGGTGATCTCCACCGCAGGTATTGATCTGTCCGTCGGCTCCGTCATGGCTGTCGCAGGCGCAGCCGCTATGCAGCTGCTGTCCGCGGGCGTCAACGTCTGGATGGTCATTCTCCTTTCGCTGCTCATCGGCCTTGCCATCGGCTGCATCAACGGTGCACTGGTCTCTATCCTGGGACTCCAGCCGTTCATCACGACATTGATTATGATGCTCGCCGGGCGCGGCCTCGCCAAGGTGATCACCTCCGGCCAGAACACCGACGCCAGCTCCGTTGCAGGCGGCGCGCCGCTTAAGTGGATGGCGAACGGCTTCATCCTTGGTATTCCCGCCAACTTCGTCATTGCATTGGTCATCGTGGCGCTCGTCGGCCTGCTGTGCCGCAAGACCGCCATGGGCATGATGATCGAATCCGTGGGCATCAATCCGGAAGCCTCCCGCATGACCGGCATCAAGCCGAAGAAGATCCTCTTCCTCGTGTACGCGGTCTCCGGCGTGCTGGCAGCTGTTGCAGGTCTGTTCGCCACTGCGTCCGTGATGCGAATCGACGTGGTCAAGACCGGCCAGGATCTCGAAATGTACGCCATCCTCGCAGTCGTGATCGGTGGAACCTCGCTGCTCGGTGGCAAGTTCTCCCTGGCAGGCAGCGCCCTGGGCGCTGTGATCATCGCCATGATCCGCAAGACCATCATCACCCTCGGCATCGATTCCGCCGCAACCCCGGCCTTCTTCGCGGCAGTGGTGATCGTGATCTGCGTGATGCAGGCTCCGAAGATTCACAATCTCAGTGCGGAAATGAAACGCAAACGCACACTTAAGGCACAGACTAAGGTGGTGGCAGCATGACTTCTGCAACAGCTACTCAGGTCAAGAAGAAGACCCAGAAAATCGGTGGGCGTCGCATTAATGCCCAGATGATTCCTACCATTGCCGCGGTGGTGATCTTCATTCTGATGATCATCATGGGCCAGGCGCTATTCGGTACCTATCTGCGACTTGGTTTCGTCTCCTCGCTGTTCATTGATCACGCGTATCTGATCATTCTGGCAGTTGCTATGACATTGCCGGTGTTGACAGGTGGCATCGATTTGTCTGTCGGCGCCATTGTGGCCATTACTGCAGTGGTTGGCGTCAAGATGACGAATGCCGGCATCTCCGCTCCAATCGCGATGGTCGTCATGATTCTTATAGGCGTCGCATTCGGTTTGCTGACCGGCACGCTGATCGAGGAATTCAACATGCAGCCGTTCATCGCCTCTCTGGCATCGATGTTCCTGGCGCGTGGCATCGCATCCATCATCTCCACCAAGGCGCAGACCTTCCCCGAGAACAACAACTTCGATTTCATAGCGCAGAAGATCACCATCATCGACAATCCGAAGATCTCCCATGATCTCTACATCAATGTGGGCGTGATCATCGCGGTTCTTGTGGTTATCTTCGGCTATATCCTGCTGCACCACACCCGTACAGGACGCACTATCTACGCGATCGGCGGTTCCCGTTCCTCTGCCGAGCTGATGGGTCTTCCGGTCAAGCGCACGCAGTACATCATCTATCTGACCTCCGCCACGCTGGCCGCCCTCGCTTCCATCGTGTACACGGCCAACATCCGCTCGGCCATCAACACCGTGGGCGTCGGCTGGGAACTTGATGCAGTCGCATCCGTGGTCATCGGCGGTACCATCGTCACCGGCGGCTTCGGCTATGTGCTCGGCTCCGTCGTCGGCGCACTGGTTCGCTCCACCATCGATCCGCTGACTTCCGACTTCGGTGTGCCGGCGGAATGGACCACCATCGTGGTTGGCCTGATGATTCTCATCTTCGTCGTGCTGCAGCGTGCAGTGACCGCGGTCAACAGAAAAGAATAGGAGGTGTGGTCCGAATAAAATCATCCTGATTCCTTTTATCTTCCTTCCCTGATTGGAGGCGGACGAGCTTTCTGGCTCGTCCGTCTCTTTTTCTGTGCCACAAAACGTGGGGGCTGATTTGGACGTTGGGCCAAACGCCCCATCGGTTGCACGAGGCGCGCGTTCGTTTCGACGGAATCGCATCCGTTCTTCAAGACGCGTCGGCACCTCCGTCTGATTGGTCGAGCCTATGCCTACTTCCATGGGCACGCTTGACAAGCGCGGTTTGTCCGGTTGAATCGGCTACACTGTGCATTTGGCTATTCGATACTGATACGGCACGTCCGCCTTATGGGCGGCGTTCGAGTGCGCGTATGTGTATGCCGGTTGGCAAACCTTATATTCCAAGCGCATAGAAAAACAACGAATCATAATGGGGTTGAGTCCACGATGGAACGCAACATTGGTCGGAACATGCAGGCAAGCGGGACAACGGATCCGGTGAATGAGGACAATGCGGAGAATGCGACGCAGGGCAGGAGAGCGCCGCATTCGGCGCCGAACTCTGATGATGAGAGGATCAGCGGTAAACTCATCGGCGCCATCGTGGCGGTCGGCTCGCTCGCCTTCATCGGTATTCTTACCGAAACCGTGATGACGGTGCTGTTCCCACAGTTGATGAGTGAGTTCGGCGTCGACACCGCCACGGTGCAATGGATCACCACCATCTATCTGTTGGTGGTGGCGGCCACCATGCCGCTATCCTCGTATCTCAATCGCAAGGTCGAGCATCGCACGCTCTTCCTCGCCGCGGTGCTATTCGCCGTGCTTGGCTCGCTCATCATGATCGTCGGGCATGCATTTCCGGTGATTCTGGTGGCTCGTGTGATTCAAGGCATCGGTTCGGGCATCGCCACCCCATTGATGAACAACATCATCCTTGAACAGTCGCCGCGCACGAAGGTCGGGCGATTGATGGGCGTCGGATCGCTTGTCATCACTGTGGCTCCGGCGATCGGTCCGACCGTGGGTGGCGCGGTGTCGAGTATTCTGCCGTGGCGTGCGATTTTCGTCATCGTCATTCCGGTGGTTCTGCTGATTTCGCTGCCTGTCGGTCTCAAATGCGTCGAGCAGCATCGTCCGACGGAGGACGTGCATCTGAATCCGCTGCAGTTCGTGTCGATTGTGCTGGCATTGTGCGGTCTGGTGATGTTCCTCAACCAGGCCGGTGTGGCCATTTCCGCCGCGGTGTCCGGCGGTTCCGCCATGGTGCCGGGTGTTTTCGCCGTCGCGAGTCTCGTGATCGGTCTGGGATCGCTGCTGTTCTTCGGATGGTCATCGCGTCGTTCGTTCTCGCCGCTGATCCGTTTGGGATGGTTGCGCGACCCTATGGTGTTGCTGCATCTGATCGCTTATATGTTGCTGCCGATCGTCGGCATTGGTTTCGGCTATGTGATCACCAATCTCGCTCAGCTGTCCTTGGGCACGAATGCGTTCTTGGCTGGAGCGTTGGTCCTGCCGGGCGCTCTGATCGGTGCGTTCTTTGCTCCGATCGGCGGCACCTTGTACGACCGTTTCGGACCGGTTCGTCCGATTCTCGGAGCATTCAGCCTGGCGATTTGCGGGCCGATCCTGCTGCTGGTCTTCTCCATGCGGCTCACTGCGGGCAGTCTTGCCGGATTCTATTTCATTTTCGGTCTGGGATATTCATTGGGCTGTTCCAACATCATGACCAACGCGCTGCATAATATCGCGCCGCAGTTCACGCCGGACGGCAACGCGGTGTTCAATACCTGCCTGCAGTTCGGCGGCGCCGCCGGAACCGCATTGTTCTCCACAGTGCTGTCCGTGGCCCAGGCTGGGGCCGGCAGGGAGGGGAGCGCGTCGTTCCGACATGCCACTGCAGTCGGCGGAAGCTGGACGTTCGCCATCATGATCATGATTGTGGCCGTGGCGATTTGCTGCTTGGCCTCGGCCTTCCGTATCGCGGCGAAGCGTGAGTGAGTTTTCTCCACTGTGGGCGCAATTTTGTTCCCCGTCGCTTCGAAGCGGTAGGCTGTGAAACTATAGAGAACACTGGAAAAGGAGACAAGGTGAGCAACCTTAGTGCACCCCTGCCCGTCATGGCTGGCGAAGACATGCCGGCAGGACCCATCGATCCGATTTTCAACCGCCTGCTCAAGGACCGCATCATCTGGATGGGTGAGGAAGTCAAGGACGAGATGGCCAACCGCATTTGCGCGCAGATGCTGATGCTGGCCGCCGAGGATCCGAAAAAGGATATCTGGCTGTACATCAATTCCCCGGGCGGCTCCATCACCGCGGGCATGGCCATTTACGATACCATGCAGCTCATCGAGCCGGACGTGGCCACCGTGGGCTTGGGCATGTGCGCATCCATGGGCCAGTTCCTGCTGAGCTCCGGTACCAAGGGCAAGCGTTTCCTGACCTCGCATGCGCGTGTGCTGATGCATCAGCCGTCCGGCGGCATCGGCGGCACCGCCACCGATGTTCGCATCAACGCCGAACTGATCATGGACATGAAGAAGACCATGAGCGAGTTGACCGCCGAGCAGACTGGGCACACCGTCGAGGAAATCTACCGCGACAACGAGTATGACCACTGGTTCACCGCCCAGGAGGCGTTGGAGTACGGCTTTGTGGACAAGCTCGTTTCCACCCATGACACGATGAGCGCCACCAAGGGAGAGTGACCATGGCAAGCGAAGAAGCACAGTTTGTAGCCCGCGCCGAACGTCTGGTCGGACCGACCGGTGTGGTCGGCTTCCAGAGGGCTGCGGCGCGTGAGGCCGCGTTCGCACCGCAGAACCGTTACGTTCTGCCGCAGTTCGAGGAAAAGACCCCGTACGGATACAAGAGGCAGGATCCGTACACCCGCCTGTTCGAGGATCGCATCATCTTCATGGGCGTGCAGGTGGACGACACCTCCGCCGATGACATCATGGCCCAGCTGCTGGTTTTGGAAAGTCAGGATCCGAACCGTGACGTGATGATGTACATCAATTCGCCGGGCGGTTCCATGACGGCCATGACCGCCATCTACGACACCATGCAGTACATCAAGCCGGACGTGCAGACCGTATGCCTCGGCCAGGCCGCCTCGGCCGCGGCCATCCTGCTGGCCGCCGGCGCCAAAGGCAAACGTCTGATGCTGCCGAACGCCCGCGTGCTCATCCACCAGCCGGCCATCGACCAGGGCTTCGGCAAGGCCACGGAGATTGAAATCCAGGCCAAGGAGATGCTGCGTATGCGTGAATGGCTGGAGAACACGCTGGCCAAGCATACCGGTCGTGACATCGAGAAGATCCGCAAGGACATCGAAGTGGACACGTTCCTGACGGCCCAGGAGGCCAAGGAATACGGTATCGTTGACGAGGTGCTGGAACATCGCAGCTGAGCCTGCGGTGGAATGATATCTTCACAAATGCAATACCCCTGCCGGGTCGCGGCAGGGGTATTGTGTTTTCTAAACGGCAGATATGTGAAACGAAGAGGTTGCGAATGGGACGCGTGGTCAGCTACAACGATGCGGTGCCGAGATGCACGTTCTGCGGCAAGTCCGAGAACCAGGTGCGTAAACTGGTCACCGGTTCGGGCGCGGCCATCTGCGATGAATGCATTGAATTGTGTGTTGACATCATTTCCGAGGAACGGGACAAGGACGCCCAGCTCAATATCCTGCAACTGCCCAAGCCGGCACAGATCAGCGCCTACCTCGACAATCACGTCATAGGCCAGGAGTCCGCCAAAAAGACACTTTCAGTGGCGGTGTACAACCATTACAAGCGCGTCAACATGGAAATGCGCGAGTCGTCGCGAATCGGCAAGGAACGGATGCATGGACATGACGATTCGTTCGAGGGTGTGCAAGTGGCGAAATCGAACATCCTGCTACTCGGGCCGACCGGCGTGGGCAAAACATATCTTGCGCAGACGCTGGCCCATGTGATGAACGTGCCGTTCGTCATAGCGGACGCCACCACGCTCACCGAGGCAGGATATGTGGGCGATGACGTCGAAACCGTGCTGCAGCGCCTCATCCAGGCTGCTGACGGGGATGTGGCGCGTGCGCAGCAGGGCATCGTATATATCGACGAAATCGACAAGATCGCCCGTAAAAGCGGCGAAAACACCTCCATCACGCGTGACGTGTCCGGCGAGGGCGTGCAGCAGGCGCTGCTCAAGATCCTTGAAGGCACCGTCGCCTCCGTGCCGGTGGAAGGGACCCGCAAGCATCGTGAAATGGAAACCGTGCAGATCGACACCCGCGACATACTGTTCATCTGCGGTGGCGCGTTCGTGGGACTCGCCGACATCGTGGCGCAACGGTTGGGCGCCAGGGAAAGCGGTTTCGGTGCGGCCTGGCATGACCATGAGGTTCCCAAGCGTGAGCTGCTTGCGCAGGTCTCCGCCGATGATCTGGCTGATTTCGGATTATTGCCGGAGTTCATCGGACGTCTGCCGGTAGTCAGCGTGCTTGAGGAACTTACCGAAGACGATTTGGCCCGAATCCTCGTCGAACCGGAAAACGCGCTGGTCAAGCAGTACCAGAAGCTATTCGCCGTCGATGGGGTGACGTTGACCTTTACCGAAGGGGCGATACGGCAGATTGCGGCGACGTCGATTCGGCGGGGTACGGGCGCACGTGGATTGCGTTCGATTATTGAGAAGACGCTGGAGGACACCATGTTCCGTCTTCCCAGCATGGAAGGCGTCGAAGAGGTGGTCGTCGACGAAGCCGCCGTCACCGGATCGGGCACTCCGAAACTATTCAAGGTGTCGACGCAGAAAAATTCCTCGTCTACGTGAGGCGTAAGGCCGAAAACTCCTGCGACACGCCGAGATTTTGCCTGGAGTTCATTTGGGTGTATCTTATTCGAGTTGCCGAAAACAAGACAACGTTGCGCGAGTAGCCCAGCGGATTAGAGCAGCTGACTACGGATCAGCAGGTCGCAGGTTCGAATCCTGTCTCGCGCACCAGCCACCAGTCATCAGGTGGCGCAAAGAAATGAGATGACGTTGCGCGAGTAGCCCAGCGGATTAGAGCAGCTGACTACGGATCAGCAGGTCGCAGGTTCGAATCCTGTCTCGCGCACATGAACCTCCTTCGCGAATGCGGAGGAGGCTTTCTTTATTTTCCGTGGATTTTTGTGAAGCCTGCAATTGATTGCGCGCACAGCGGAGCGCAATATGCGGCAGGGATGAACGCCAAGACCCTCCGATACACTTGATACTACGTTTACGGATACTGCGGTCGAACGGGGACCGCAAGACAAGGAGCATGATGGCCACATCGAAGAGGGGAACCTGGGCAACAATCCGACGCATAGCCGCGTCCGACCGCATATCCGGTCTGATTATGCTCGGTTTCGCTCTTGCCGGCCTATTGCTCGCCAATCTGCCGTTCACCGCGCATGCGTTCGAACAGCTTGAGAACTTCCGTATAGCCATTCCACACACCAATATCGACATGGGATTGGGCCATTGGGTGCAGGATGGCCTGCTGACGGTGTTCTTCCTGACCGTAGGCCTGGAATTGAAGCAGGAACTCACCACGGGATCACTGTCCAATCCCAAAGCCGCGGCCGTGCCGATGCTGTGCGCGGTTGGCGGTATGCTTGCTCCGCCGGTACTGTTCATCGGCGTGATCTCATTGTTTGCGGCGGCAGGATCAGGGCAACTCGTCATCGCTTCAGGAACGTCGTTCTCCTTCGCACAGATGTCCAATGGCTGGGCGGTGCCCACAGCCACGGATATCGCGTTCTCATTGGCCGTATTGGCCCTGTTCGCCAAAGCGTTGCCGGGATCCATCCGCGCTTTTCTGATGACATTGGCCACAGTGGACGACCTGCTGGCCATCATCCTGATCGCGGTGTTCTTCTCATCGGTGAACGCATGGTACTGGTTCCTTGGCATAGCCGTATGCGCGGTCGTCTGGTACTTTCTGGTCCGCATGCGCAAGGTACCGTGGTTGGCCGTGGCCATCGTGGGCGTGCTGGCATGGGTCATGATGTTCGAAGCCGGCGTGCACCCCACTTTGGCCGGCGTGCTCGTGGGACTGCTCACGCCGGCCCATGAGCGTTTCGGTGAGAAGATGCCGCGTGCGGAACGTTACGCCGACAAGCTGCAGCCGTTTTCCGCACTGCTGGCGTTGCCGATCTTCGCACTGTTCGCCACTGGTGTGCACTTCGAGTCGTTGACCTTGGCGCTGTTCGTCTCGCCGGTGGTCGTTGCCGTGATGGTGGCGCTCGTGGTCGGCAAACCTCTGGGCATCATGACCACCGCATGGCTGTCCACGCACGTGGGCGGTCTGAAGATGGCCAAGGGGCTGCGCGTGCGCGACATGTTCCCCGCCGCCTGCGCCTGCGGCATTGGTTTCACGGTGTCGTTTCTCATCGCGTCGCTGGCATATCAGGATGCCGAACTATCGGCTGAAGCCCGTTTCGGCGTCCTGGTGGGGTCCATGGTCGCAGCCGTGATCTCAGGTATTCTGCTGAGCCATCAATCCAAACGATTCGAACTGGAGGACGGTACGAAGCATAAGCACCATACCGGCGACGAAGATGCCATGAACGAAGTTGAGACGGTGCTGGAAGACGGTACCGTGGTGGTCAGCCAGATAATCGGCACCCACCAGGAACAGTAAAAGGGATTTCCATATGTTGAAAGGGCCACGCATTCCCATGCGTGGCCCTTTCAACATATCGTGCCATTGCGGCACGGCTGATTAATCTGATTGGTCTATTTCTTGACGGCAACCAGCAGACCAGTGCCGGTCGGCGTCAACGCAGTGACGAACCGTTCATCCGACTCCACTGTTTCCAGCAATTCGCGCATCGCGATGGATTTGGCATCACGATTGGCGGGATTCAGCACGCCGCCGGCCGATGTGGCCGAATCAAAGGCAAGTACATCGGTGAAGACAATCGCGGCATGCGGTTTCAGCAGGCGTGGAGCCTGCGCGAAAGCCGCCGCATAATTCTCCGGATCGCCGGCCACGACGATTAAATCGTAATTCTCGGCGTTCAGACGGGGCAGAAACACACCTGCGGACGCGTTCACGGCACGCAATGTGGTTTCGGTGTCATCGGACAGACGATTGAACAGTTTGCGAATCAGCGCGATGCCCTGCGTGGACGAATCGACGGCCGTAAGCTGGCCTGCATTGTCAAGACCGTTGATCAGCTGCATCGTCTCCACCACGGAACCGGTGCCGATGGCGATCACCGACGAGGCGTCCAACATTCGCACCAGCATGCGCAGCAATTCGGCCTGCGCCGCGGATCCTTGGGGAATGCCGGCTTCCTCGGCCGCGGTCCTGATCGCATTGAGTTCGGCAGACTGGCGTGAGAACGCATGATCCTCGACGTACTCCCACGATTTCGCGAGATTGGTATATGACGTCCTATCCATTTCAGCGCTCCTTGATTTGGGCGATCAGCTGCCAGATCTCCTCACCGACATCGATGCCACGCGGGCATTCACGCGTGCAGGCGCGCACCGACTGACACGCGGCGATGCCATCGGCGGAATCGATGGCATCCATACGTGCATCCGTCTGACTGTCGCGTGAATCATTGATGAAACGGGAGGCGGCGATAAGAGCCGCAGGGCCGATGAACGCCTCGCCGCCTGCATATACCGGACAGCTTCCCTCACAGGTGCCGCAGGCTATGCAGTTGCTCAGCAGCTCATACTTGGCGAGCTGCTGGGGATTCTGCAGATATTCGAATGCGTTGATCTTGCCGTCCGCGGTGGTGGCGAGTTCGCCACTGGCCTGCAGATACGGCTTGAGTTTCCTGATTTGGTCAAGCATCTGGTCGATATCGGCGATCAGATCACGCTGCACGGGGAAACCGGGCAGCGGTGCGAGCTCGATGACACCCAAATCGTCGGCATCCTGCGTTTGCGCGGGTTGAACGTCTTCGCCCGTATGACGGAAGCCGTCCTCATCCACCTGTGCGTCGGACGGCTGCTTTGCCCAAGCCTTCACCGTGGCGGTGCACAGAAGCGTAGGCGTGCCGTTGATGGACACGGCATCGGAACCGCACATGCCATGACCGCACGAATAACGGAAGGCAAGCGTCGGATCGATGGTGCGCTTGACTTTGAGCAGGCAGTCAAGCACGGTGTCCTCCGGACGCGCCGGCACCGCGTAATCCTGCACCCACTGCTTGCCTCGCGGACGCCTGCGCGTGGATCCGGAATCGCCGAAGGGAGAGCTCTTCCTAGCGAACGGCGAGCCGCCTCGTTCACGGCCGCGTTCGGGACGCGGCGTGAACCTGTTCACCCGCAACGTCACCGTTTCCATGCCGTTCTCCATGCCGCTCATATACCTGCCTTTCGATAAAAAACCGTCAACCAGTCTGCCATACGCCGTGCCCAGGGTGTCAGTATTCACGGGCCTTTGGCGGCATGTCCACGATGTGCACCGGCTGCCAGGAGACCTGGCAGGAAACATCCGTCATGGAATGGGCCAGGAAATGCTCGTCGTCACGCTCCGGGAAATCAAGACGCTTCAACGATCCACGGGATTCGTGACGCGCATCGGAGGCGGCGAGCACGGCCTTGCCGAGCTCCAACAGATGGCGCACCTCCCAGATGGCGGTGATTTCCTGATTGAACGTGGGGGAGTCGGAATGCGCATGCAGCGCCTCGGCACGCGGCGTGAGCGTATCGTCCAGCGTAGCCAACGCCTGTTCGATGCTGTTCCGGTCGCAACGCACCGCGACCGCCTGCTCCATGACGGATCCCAAATCGGCCATCAGCTGGTACGGATTGTCCGACGACGCATCGTCGTCATCGGACGGCCGCGTCAACAGTTCCTTGACCTGCGCGGAACGCTTGTCGGCAGCCTGCGACACCGCGTCGATAGATGCTTCGTCGGCAGGCTCGGCCATCGGATCGTTCACTGGATTATCGACGACACGTTCAGCCATCGCCTTGCCCGAACGGGTGCCGAAGAGGCAGGCGTCCAACAGCGAGTTGCCGCCCAGACGATTCGCGCCATGCACCGACACGCAGGAGCATTCGCCAGCGGCGAACAGACCGTCCACGACGGCGCGTTCGCCATCGACCCAACGGTAGACTTCGCCGTCGGTGGTGATGGGGATGCCGCCCATGGTGTAATGCGCGGTGGGTTTGACCGGCACATAGTCGCGGGTCGGATCGAGATCGGCATACTGTTCGATGGTCTCCACCACCTGCGGCAGCACCTCATGCATATGATCCGCATCGATGCCGGTCATATCCAGCCAGACACAATCCTTCGGCCCATCCGGATTCTTCGGATCGGCGATTCCTCGTCCGGCGTCGATTTCAGCCATGATGGAACGGCTCACCACATCACGCGCGGCAAGATCGGCATGCCCCGGCGCGTAATGTTCCATGAACGCCTCGCCATCGGAGTCGCGCAGCACGCCGCCTTCCGCACGTGCCGCCTCAGACAGCAGAATGCCGGTATGGGCGAGACCGGTCGGATGGAACTGCACGAACTCGCTATCCTCAAGCTGAAGGCCGGCGGACAATGTCAACGCCATGCCGTCACCGGTCAGATCCCACGAATTCGACGTGGTATGGAACAGACGGCCGGCACCGCCAGTGGCCATCAGCACATTGCGTGCGTGGATGGCATGCGTCTCGCCCTTGTGCGTGTCGAACGCCACCACGCCCTCGACCTTGCCGTGGTCTTCGGAAACCACCAGATCGGTCACATACCATTCCTCGGCGAACTCAACGCCCTCGGCCACGCACTGCTGCCATAGCGAGAACAGAATCTGATGCCCGATGCGGTCGGCCGCATAAGCGGCGCGGCGGACCGGTTCCTTGCCGAAATCCTTGGTATGGCCTCCGAAACGGCGCTGCGCGATATGGCCGTCATCGGTACGCGAGAACGCGACGCCGGCATGCTCCAGCGCGATCACAGTGGCAGGAGCCTGTTCGGCAAGCAGCTTCGCCGCATCCTGGTCGACAAGCCAGTCGCCGCCTTTGACTGTGTCATAGTAATGCCAATGCCAATCGTCTTTCTCCACGTTGCCAAGGCTGGCCGCAATGCCGCCTTCCGCGGAGCCGGTGTGCGAACGCAGCGGCTGCAGTTTGGATATCACCAGGACGTTCGGTTCGATGCCGTCCGCCCGCATCTGGCGCATCCGCTCGCTACGGAGCATTCCCAACGCTGCGGACAGGCCGGCCGCGCCTGCGCCGACGATCACTGCATCATACATATCTTCAACATGCTTCGGACTCATACCACCGATTCTCGCACAAGGTGTGACCTCGCACGTTCGACGCGGCTGAGGTGGAGGTGCCGGGCCTGCTATCGCTGCTCGGCGATGATCCATCCGGACCGCATGCTGATGCGGCCTTCAAGCTCCAAGGAGCCCAGTTCGCGCATGATTCGCGAGATGGGATATTCTCCCGGATGCGTCTTGTCCATTAGATCGAGCAGATCGTCGGCGGAGACGTGGCCGTTTGCTTCGGCGCAAGTTTTAATGGCGGCGAGTATGGCATCGTCGGATTCGTCTGTCGATTCCTGCGGATGTTCGGTGTCATCCGGCAGGTCGACATGTTGCGGGCGATGCGCGCTATGGCATAGTTCGTCGATCTCCGCCAGTGAGCAGATGATGGTGGCTCTGCCGTCTTGGATAAGGCGATTGCAGCCGGTGTTATGCGGCATGGTGATGTCTCCCGGCACGGCGAACAGATTGCGGTTGAGTTCGTTCGCCCAGCCTGCGGTGTTGAGCGCGCCGGAACGCGCACGTGCCTGCGCCACGATCAGAGTGGATGACAATGCCGCGATCAGACGGTTGCGCAGCAGGAACCGTCTTGCCTCCGGCACGGTTCCGGGGCACAGTTCGGAAATCAAAGCGCCCGAATGGCTTTCGATCTGCTCGAACAGGTTCTGGTTGCTTTTCGGACCGATATGGTTCAGTCCGCCAGCGAATACGGCGACGGTGCGTCCCGCCAGAGCGGCGCTCATTTCGTCCATGGCTTTGACCGCGCCCCAATGCGCCGCGGCGTCGGTGCCCAGCGCGCCGCCGGATACCACCAGATGTCCGGCACGCGCCATCCGAAGGGCCAATTCGTGGGCGCTTTGCCTACCGTAGTCGCTTACGCCCCGTGAGCCGACGATACCCACCGGCTCGGGGCATGACACCAGCGCCTTCGGATCGCCTTTGCCCCATAGGCAGAGCGGGGAGGCCCAGTCGGTGCGCAGTGAAAGGTCGTTCAGTTGGCTGGGCCAACAGGGGTGATGCGGGGCGATGATCCACTGCGTGCCGTCTGCTGTGAACCAGTCTCGCAATGCGTCCGGATCCTTGCTGGGCAACGATGCCAGACGTTGCTGCCATGACACCAGCGAGCCATGGAACGAAGCCATTCCGCGGGCGTTGATGGTGCGTCCCCAACGAGTGACGCCGTTGATGAACGCCGCATCCAATGACGTGCAGGCCGCGGCCGTCACGTTTTCGTGATTGCCAGGGCCGCTGTCAGCGATCAGCTGTAGCGCGCTTGCCGCGGAGCCGGTGCCTTTGACCAGCGCGTACATCATCGCGTCGGCGCTGTCCAGGCAGAAGGTGAGCACCGCGCGGGCCAGGGTCTCGTCGTCGATCGTCACCATCATGCCAGCCTCGTTCTCATGGATATTCCCTGCATCATTTCCTCAGGTCCTGGGGAAGTCTTTCCCGCCAGATCGGATAATGTCCACGCAAGCCGCATGGCACGGTCGGCGCCACGCAGGCTCAGCCGCTCGCTCGCCAAGGCGCGGTTGACCAATTCGATGGCCTTGGGGGAGGTGTTGGCTCTCAGCCAGGTGCCGGTAGCCTGCGCGTTGCAGCACCAGCCGAATTCGCGGAACCGTTCCTGCGCCATCTGCCGGGCAACGATGACACGCAGACGTATGGCATGGCTCGAATCGCCGGAGGGAGCGTTCCCCGGACTTATCCGCTCCACCGGAGGCACCTCGATCTGGATGTCGATACGGTCGAGGATCGGTCCGGAAAGCCGGCTGAAATACTTGACGCGGTCCTTTTCTCGGCAGGTGCAGCGCTCGCCGTTGCCGTACGCGTAGCCGCACGGGCAGGGATTCGCCGCCATAATCAGTTGGAAGCGAGCCGGATAGTATGTGGTGCCTTTCGCTCTGGAAATCGCGACATATCCGGATTCCAAAGGTTCGCGCAGCGTCTGCAGCGTACGCGCCGAGAATTCCGGAGCCTCGTCCATGAACAGGATGCCGCGATGCGCGCGGGTGATGGCTCCGGGCTGGGCCAATCCTGCGCCTCCACCCACCAGCGCGGCGGTCGACGCGGTATGGTGGGGCGCCTCGAACGGTGGAACGTCGCTGATTCCGTATCCGGGAAGCGTGCCGCATAACGAACGAATCGAGGCCACTTCAAGCTGTTCCGTCTCGTTCAAAGGACTCATGATGCCGGGAATGCGCGAAGCGAGCATGGTCTTGCCTGTGCCGGGCGGACCGGTCATCATCAGATGATGGCCTCCGGCGGCAGCCACCTCCAACGCCCATTTGGCCGCTTGCTGGCCCATCACTTCGCTCATGTCGCCGGGCGGAGGGCACATGCCCGTGGCGCCGACATCGGCGTTCACGGCATGCGTGGCTTCGGGAATCCGGTAGTCCGCATCGCCTCCCATCAGTTCGATGAGCTCTCCGACATGCCTCACGCCGATCGCCTTGACATCCGGAACGAGACGGGCCTCATCAAGGTTGGCGTAAGGCACGATGATTGTTGCGATTCCCTGCTCCCGCGCATGCAGCATGATGGGCAGCAGTCCGTTGATGGGCAATACGGTGCCGTCAAGATTCACCTCGCCAAGCACGATGGTGCCGGCCAGACAGTCATGGGCGATTGCGCCGGCCGCGCTGAGCACGCTGGCCGCGATGGCCAGATCATGCGAAGAGCCTTTCTTCGGCATGGACGCTGGGGAGAGATTGACCGTGACACGGGTTTCCGGCCATTTGAAACCACTTGCCTGGCATGCCGACTTGACCCGTTCGCGCGCCTCGGACAATGAGGTGTCGGGCAGGCCGATGATGGAGAAATAGGGAAGTCCAGGGGATACGAACGCTTGAATCTGGACGATGAAGGCTTTCAAACCGATCAGTCCTACGGAAAGGGCGCTGCCGATGGCCATCAGAACGCTCCCTCGATATGATGCAGCAAAGGTCTGTCTCCCTGCACCACGACGGTGACGACGTCAAAACGCACGCCACTGTTCGGCATGCGGTGCTCCGGCGCCGTCAGCCATTGCACGGCGGCATGGCGCAGATTGATTTGCTTGGAAGCGGTCACCGCCTCCTGAGGGGTGCCGTAGCGCATCGTACGTCTGGTTTTGACCTCGACGAAAACGATCTGGCCCATCGGATTGCGCGACACGACGTCGAGTTCGCCGTATCGGCAATGCCAGTTGCGGTCGAGCGTCCGCCACCCTTGGCTTTCCAACCATGCGGCGGCGTACTGTTCTCCCAGCTCGCCGATCTGTCGGGAACGCAGCGTGCCGTCATGCAGACGCCGCGCTAGGGAATCGAGAATCTGCTCCGGCGGCTGCGTTGGGGCCGGAACATCATGTGATGATGAATGGTTCATGGCCCTAGTCCAACAGACAGAAGCCACGCATGACAAGGCCGATAGGCTAATGTGGATAACTTACGTATCTCGGGCGTGTCGTGGATAGTCGGTGGATGAGTCGACGCTATCCACACCTATCCACAACACGATCCAAGGCCTCTGTGCGAAAAGAGTGACCGATGAACCGTCAACGACGGGTCAAAGCGGTCAATTCGTCGAGATTGAGTTCGAAGCTCACGCCTCGTTCCTCATGATTCGGCTGATACTGGGTGCTTTCCATCGCATGGCGGACGAACTCGCCGGCGATGTTCGCGGCCTCGGCCAGAGGACGGCCAGCCATCACCGCGCCGCACAGCGCCGACGCGAACGCGTCGCCGGTGCCGTGGGTCATGAACGGCAGCTTGGCATGCGCCAGCTCCTGTTTTCCGGCGACGCCCGTCGAAGCTGACGCCACATAGTTGCGAATCATGCCATCCCCTCGATCGATGCCCTTAAGCACCACGTTCTTCGCGCCGGCGGCAAGCAACGCCCCAAGAATCTCATCCACCTGCGCGTCGTCGATATCCTGGCCTGGATAGTCACGGCCCGTCAAAATGGATGCCTCGGTAAGATTCGGCATCAGCGCATCCGCGCCATCCACCAGCGTGCCCATCGCCCGACATAGCTCAGGAGTGTACGTGGCGTAGATTTCTCCGCCGTCGCCCATCACCGGATCCACCAACCGCAAGGCATGCGGATACTCCGCGTATAGGCGTTTGATGATTGCGACCTGGTCCGCGGAACCAAGAAAACCGGAATAGACGCCATCCAAATCGACGTTCTCCTGACGCCATGCGTCCAGATAGCCGTCCAGAATCTCGGTCGTATCGTGGAACGTGAATACCTCGTAGCGCGTGTGCGCGGAAAACAGCGCCGTCGGCACCGGACAAACGTCGCAGCCGGCCGCCGACAGAATCGGAATGGCCGCCGTCAGCGAACACTTGCCATAACCGCACATGTCATGCACCGCGGCGACGCGCGGAATATACCGCGGATCACGGTCGTACAGAATCTCATCGCTCATATCGGAACCTCTCTTGCGATTTGCCTGCCCATGACTTTAGCCGTTCCCCTGACCTGACGCGCATCCGTTCCTCACGGTGGGTCACCGGCATGTGGGACTTCGGCGTGTCGAATGGTTCCGAATGGTTTTTTCAACGGTTGGGGGAGTGGGGAAAGCCGATGATTCCAACGGTTTATAAGGGGATATAGGCAAGTGCGATAACGTTCGGCTTGCGTTGCGCTCGCCGGCCGGTTTATTGTCGCTACCAACACCTGGCCAAGCGCCCTACACGGCAGGGCGGGTGGCCAACCAAGACGAGAACAACGAACCCTTATCCAAGGAGAGCGCATCATGGCAAACAAGAACTATCGTTTCGAAACCCTGCAGCTGCACGTCGGCCAGGAGCAGGCCGACCCGGCCACCGACTCCCGCGCGGTGCCGATCTACCAGACCACCAGCTACGTCTTCCACAACTTCGACCACGCCGAGGCCCGCTTCGGACTGGCGGACCCGGGCAACATCTACGGCCGTCTGACCAACTCCACCCAGGGCGTGTTCGAAGACCGCATCGCGGCCCTCGAAGGCGGCACCGCGGGCCTGGCCGTCGCGTCCGGCGCGGCCGCCGTGGAATACGCGGTGCGCAACATCACCCAGTCCGGCGACCACATCGTCGCAGCCAAGAACGTGTACGGCGGCACCTTCAACCTGCTGCGCCACACCCTGCCGCGCGACGGCATCACCACCACCTTCGTCTCCGCCGAGAACCCGCAGGAGTTCGAGGACGCCATCCAGGAGAACACCAAGCTCGTCTACTTCGAGACCTTCGGCAACCCGAACGCCGACCTTCCGGACTTCGAAGCCATCACCGCCATCGCCCACAAGCACCACCTGCCGGTGATCGTGGACAACACCTTCGCCTCCCCGTACCTGTTCCGCCCGCTGGAGCACGGCGCCGACGTCGTTGTGGAATCCGCCACCAAGTTCATCGGCGGCCACGGCACCACCCTCGGCGGCGTGATCGTGGAAGGCGGCAAGTTCAACTGGGCCGAAGTGCCGGGCAAGTTCCCGACCCTGACCGAGCCGGATCCGTCCTACCATGGCCTGAACTTCTATGAGGCCCTCGGCGGCGCCGCCTTCGTGACCCGTGTGCGCGCCATCCTGCTGCGCGACACCGGCGCCACCCTGTCCCCGTTCGCGGCCTTCCTGCTGCTGCAGGGCACCGAAACCCTGTCCCTGCGCGTCGAACGCCACGTCCAGAACGCGCTGAAGGTCATCGACTACCTGAAGACCGTGCCGGAGGTCGAGTCCATCTCCCACCCGTCCATCGAAGGCCGCAAGGACAACGACCTGTACAAGAAGTACTTCCCGAACGGCGGCGGTTCCATCTTCACCTTCGACATCAAGGGCGGCAAGGACGCGGCACGCGTGTTCATCGACAACCTGCACCTGTTCAGCCTGCTGGCCAATGTGGCCGACGCCAAGAGCCTCGTGATCCACCCGGCCTCCACCACGCACTCCCAGGAGACGCTGGAGGAGCTCGAGGACCAGGGCATCCACCAGGGCACCATCCGCCTGTCCATCGGACTGGAGAACATCGACGACATCATCGAGGACCTCGAAAGCGGCTTCAAGGCCTTGCGCGAATCCGGTCTGGCCAAGTGACTTTGGTCTGAAACAACTGTCGGGCGGTCCGCTGCACCATGAGAAGGGGGTGTTGCGGGCCGCCCGCTTTGCACTGCGCTTGTAACGCGGATGGGATAAAATTTTCGCTTGTTGCGATATGGTATGTCGCAATTTGATACATCGAAAGAAATTCCTTGCGATTTCTTTACAAATCGTAGGAAAAGCAAGATGATTTTGCTATTTTGGTAAAAAAGAGAGAAGAAGACTGTATTATGACGCAGGATGTCAAGAACGATATCAAGAAAGCTATTCAGGTCAACACCATCCCGTTGGTCGCCATCATGACCGCGGTCACCACCGTGCTGACCATGTTCGTGAAGATTCCGACCCCGACCCGTGGATACCTCAACCTGTCCGACACGATGATTTTCTTCAGCTCCTATGCGTTCGGCCCGTGGGTCGGCGGCATCATCGGCGGTCTTGGACCGGCGTTGTCCGACCTCATCTCGGGATACCCGCAGTGGGCAATCTTCACCTTCATCATCGACGGTCTGCAGGCGGTGCTCGTGGGTCTGCTGGTCCGTGAATTCGAACCGGCCAACGTCGTCATCGGCTCTCTGGTGGCCGGCGTGTGGAAGGTGTTCGGCTACTTCATCGCCGGCGGCATCCTGTCCGGCTTCGGTCCGGCCCTAGGCGAAATCATCGGCAACTCATTCCAGATGGTTGTCGGCCTGATCGTTGGCTTCGCACTGTTCTCCGCGGTGCGCAAGGCTTATCCGCCGCTGGTGCGACTCGGCAACCTCAGCGTCAAGGCCGGCGAGTGATACATTATTGTCTTGCATAAATAAAGCCCGTGGGTTCACCGATGAACGGCGATTCCACGGGCTTTATTTATACATATTCGTTCATATAGTATCCGTAGTGGCTGTGTTCGCGGCCGGTGCAATGGGCTGATGTGCTGAAAGATATGGAGAAGAGCGCATGATCACGGTACGTGATTTGAGTTGGCAGTATGAGCCATTGGTGGATGGCGGCAAGCCGGTGGATAGCCTCAAGCATGTCAGCTTCGATATCAAATCAGGCTCGTTCGTGGGCGTCATCGGACCGACCGGCGCCGGCAAATCCACCCTGTGCATGGCTTTGGCTGGAATCATCCCGAATCTGGCGGACGGCACCATGACCGGACTGGTGGAAGTCAACGGCATGAACACCAGCCGTCATTCCGTATCGGCGTTGTCCGAACGTATCGGCTACGTGCAGCAGGATCCCGAAGCGCAGCTGTTCTGTGCGAGCGTTGAGGATGAGATCGCCTTTCCTTTGGAAAACCGCGGCATCGCACCGGACATCATCGACAAGCAGATCGACGTCATGCTCGATCTGGTCGGCATGACCGGCTACCGCAAGCGCGTGCCGACCAGCCTGTCGGGTGGGCAGATGCAGCGTGTGGCCATCGCGGCGGCATTGGCGGCGGAACCCGACGTGCTCATCCTTGACGAACCGACTGCGGCGCTCGATCCGGAAGGCAAGCAGGAAGTCTTCGATGTGCTTGAACGCATCCGGCAGACCCGTTCCATGACGGTGATCATGGCGGAACAGGACACGGAGCATATCGCCTATTGGGCCGACCAAGTGTTGTTCATGGTCAATGGGGAATTGGTGCGCAACGGCGACGCCAGCCTGTTCGTCCGTGAAAAAGGACTGCTGGAATCCTCCGGCGTGCAGGTCGCGGACGATCCGCTGCCGCAGGTCAAGGCCGTACAGCAGGGCAAAAAGCATAAGAAGGACAAAAAGAATCAGCCGGAACGGTCCAAGGACGTGGTCATCAGTCTGGACCATGTCTCCTACCAATATGAGCGCGGCGGCAACGCATCGAAAGCTCTGGACGACGTGACGTTCGACATCGAACGTGGCTCATTCATCGGACTCATCGGACGTAACGGCTCCGGCAAGACCACACTCGCCAAACATCTGAACGGACTGATCCGACCCACGCAGGGCACGGTGACGGTGGATGGGCTCGACGCCTCCAAACACAGCGTCGGCGAAATGGCGGCCCACGTCGGATTCGTCTTCCAGAATCCCGACCATCAGATCTTCTGCTCCACCACCAAGGAGGAAATCGCATTCGGTCCTACCGCGCTTGGACTGGACGGAGCCACCGTGTTCAAACGCGTCGACGAGATGCTGACGCTGTTCGACCTGCACCGTTATGAAGACGTCTCGCCGGCCACGCTCGGCTACGGCGAACGTCGTGCGGTGGCGCTGTCATCCGTGCTTGCAATGCGCACGCCGATCCTCGTGCTCGACGAGCCTACGGCCGGTCTCGACTACCGTCTCGCAGCACGCTTCCTCGGCACCATCGAGAAACTCAACCAGCGCGGCGTCACCATCGTCATGATCAGCCACGACATGCGCGCGGTATACCGGTACTGCACGCACGTGCTGGAATTGGAGGACGGAAAAGTCGTGCAGTATGGGCCGATCGACAGGTCCGAAGCGGCGCAGAAGCAATCTCGGATCATCCGCAAACCGCGTAAATCCAATGGGTCCGTTTCGGCGACGCATGTGCTGCTGAAAGTCACCAAGCATGAGGAAGGACGACACTGATGGACGCCGATTTGTATGTACCGGGCGACGGCTGGCTGCATCGCGCCGACCCCCGTGTGAAATTCCTCATCACCGTGGTCATGTTGGTGTTGTGCCTGGTATGGCGCAACTGGGCGTTCATACTTGACGTTCTGATCATCGAACATCTCATGCTCATCACCGACGGCGTGCCGCTGAAACGCATCGGCTGGGTGTGGAAGATCCTCTCCGTGATCATCGTGTTCATCGTGGTGCTCTGGCCGATTTTCGACCCATCCGGCACGCACGTGCTGTGGCAGTGGGGATGGCTGAAACTCACGCGAGAGAACCTCGTCATGGCCGCGGTGATGGGATTGCGCATTCCGGCGCTCGGATTCGCGTGCTTCCTCACGTTGTTCACCACCAGCCAGACCAAGCTGATCCGAGGGCTCACCTCCCTGGGCATGCCGTACAAGGCCGGACTCACGCTCGCCACCGCGCTGCGCTACATTCCGGTGTTCTTCTCCATCTTCCAATCCGTATCGGCCGCGCAACGGGCCCGCGGACTCGACCTGAGCGGCAAGAAAGACGCCACCGGCAAGAAACGCAACGTATTCGTACGCTTGGTGGACCGGTTCAAATCGTATCTGCCCATCATCATCGCGGTGCTGATCCGCGCCTACAAAATGAGCCAAAGCGTCGGCTGGGCTATGGAATCGCGCGGGCTCAACCTCCAAGGCGTGAGACGCACCTACCGCATACAGCTGAAGATGAGACTCTCCGATTGGATCATCCTTGCGGTCACCGTCGCCGCGACGGCAGGCAGCATCTGGCTGATGCTGTGGCAGTTCTGAGGTAGGCCAATGTTCCAGAACGAACAACGCATCACCATCACAGCACGCGACCTGAAAGTGGTCTCGGCCCTGCAATGCGACGGCCGTGTGACCATGCAGGCGCTTGCCGACAAAATCGGCATTTCCGTATACGCGGCTACGGAAAGCTACCGCAGGCTTACGGAATCCGGCATCATGAGCATCGTCCCGGTGTGCAATCCATTGAGTCTGGGCAATTACAGCCAGGTGCTGGTGGGACTTCGTCTCGACGGGAGCAGGGATGAGGCTCTTGCCATGCTCCAATCCATGCCACAGGTCACCTACGTGGTCTGCGCTCTGGGGGATGCCGACATCATCGCTGAGGCTGTGGTGTATTCGGCTGAAGGCATGGATCATTTCCTCAAACATGGTCTGCGCGCGTTGCCGGGATTGTCCCGTCTGCAGGTGTTCTCATGCGGACGGCTGGTGCTTGATGACCACAATGTCAGCGTGGTGAACCGTCTGCTCGCCGCGCATGGCGAAACCGGCTTCCTGACCAAACGCGAGGCGAGTGTCGGCACCGATATTCCCTCGCATCGTCTGGATCCACGGTTCGTGCACACATTCAACGAACTGCAGAAGGACGGCAGGGCCAGCTATGCGTCGTTGGGGGAGCGTCTCGGCGTGACCCATACGGCGATTCGCGGCCGCATCAAAAAACTCGAAGATTCCGGCGTGATGCGCATTATGGCCACGGTAAGCCCCATGCGTTTGGGAGGATTCCGACAGGCATTCCTCGGACTTGGAGTGAAACCTCCGTATCGGCTTGACTCTGAACAGCTTCTGGCCATCGACGAAGTGACGTACGCGATGAGTGGTGTCGGATTGAACGGTGCCGATTACCTGATTGAAATCATCGCCGACAACGATGAGGACCTATGGCGCGTGGTGGACGAATCCATTCGCCCATTGCCAGGCGTGGAACAGACCTGGTGGGCGTCCACCGTCAGTGTGGAAAAGGAGTCGTATTGGCTTGAGCCGCCGCACGAAGGCGTATTGCTAGGCGATTGACGATTGCCCGATGCTTGGAACATGGTTTCTGATCATCCAGTTTTCGCTGTTCCCGCGTTGATCTCATACTCAAGGATGAGTCGCGGTTCAGCAGGATTTCAGACCAACGCATGATGCCGTTGACGTCGAATGTTCCGTATGTTGGAAGTAACTTCACAAAGAAAGGAACTTCCATGGACATCAGGGACGCCATCAAAGCCAATAACACTGCCATTGAAGCCATCGATCTTGTCAAGGACTACGGTTCCGGAAGCAACGCGGTGCATGCGTTACGTGACGTCAATATCGCCTTCGAACAAGGAAAATTCACCGTCATCATGGGCCCCTCCGGCTCTGGCAAATCCACGTTGATGCACACGCTGGCCGGACTTGATTCGGCCACTAGCGGACACGTCATGTTCGACGGCAAGGATCTGACCCGCATGAACGACGACCAGCTCACCCTGCTGCGCCGCCATCAGATCGGTTTCATCTTCCAAAGCTTCAATCTGCTGCCGATGTTTACTGCCGAACAGAACATTCTCATGCCCTTGACCTTGGCTGGGGCGAAACCAGACCGACAGTGGTTGCGTCTGCTGATGGAAACGCTTGGCCTTAAGGAACGTCTTAACCATCGTCCGAACGAACTATCGGGAGGCCAACAGCAGCGTGTGGCCATCGCGCGAGCATTGATCACCAAACCGAAACTGGTGTTCGCAGACGAGCCCACCGGCAATCTTGACTCTGTATCAAGCGCCGAAGTGTTGAGCTTCCTGAAACGTTCCGTCAACGAACTTGGCCAAACCATCATCATGGTCACGCATGATGCGGTCGCCGCGTCTTACGCCGACCGTGCGCTCGTGTTCGCCGACGGCCAGATCGTGGCGGACGTGAACAAGCCGACAGCAGACCAGATGAGTGAACTGCTGATGAAGGAACGCGAAGCCGCCACAATGAATGTGGCTTCCGCGAGACATTCCCGCTAAACGCACTGTAGAAGCATTCGAAGAAGGAAACAGAATTAACCATGTGGTCCATCACTTTGAAACTCATGCGAAAAACCAAGCGCATGCTCATACCCGCAGGCATCGCCATCATGATCGGCACGGCGTTCATCGCCAGCACCTTCCTGTTCGGCAATGCCATGAACGACTTCCTGACACGGCAGATGACCGCCATGTTCGGAAACGCCAACTATGCGGTGACCGTCAACAGCTCCGACCTGAGCGATGAGGAACTCAACGAAGCGTACTCCAGCACTGTCGGCGACTTCCATCTCGACCAGATCGCCGGCATCGAAGGGGTTGACGGTGTCCGCGCCTCGGTGGAAACCGGCGTCAGCGTTTCCAGGGGGGACAGCGCCATCAGCGGCGAGATCATCTCTACCGCGGCACAGAAGAACATGCTTCCCGTGAATATTACGGAAGGGGACCAGCCGAAGGACTCCAACGAAGTCGCACTGCCGGAAGACATGGCGAAACAGCTGAACGTCGGCATTGGCGACACTGTAAGACTGACCTCCCAATATGCGGTAGGCACCGATGGCAAAGCCAAAGCGGACAACGTGCGCGTGGCCGGACTCACCTCCGATCCGAACGGCGCCTACTCGTACTATGGTGGTGCGATCGTAGGATCCGACAATCTGCTTGCCGCAATGCAGGGAACGGACGATTTCGACACCACCGGAACAACAACGGTATACCTCGACCTTGCCTTGGATGGAAATAGCGTATCCGCAAAAACCATCAACAGTGTGAAAGCGTTGCTGCCAAAGCATTTCGATCTGATGTCGCGACAGCAGGTCAGTGACGAAAGCATCAAATCCTTAACCGGCAACCAAACCAGCATCGTCACCACATTCCTCATGTGCTTCGGCGTGCTTGCCATGTTCGTGGCGGCACTGGTGATCGCCAACACGTTCCAAGTACTCGTGGCGCAACGCCGCCGCACACTCGCCTTGCTGCGCACCATCGGCGCGAAAAAAGGCCAGCTGTATGGTTCCGTGCTGTTCGAAGCGGCAGTGCTTGGCTTCGTCGCATCCGTGCTTGGCGTGGTGCTGGGAAGTCTGCTCATGTGGGGCATGTGCGTCAGCGACATCATGCAAGAGGGTATGCGATTCAATTTCTCTTGGCAGGCCGCCGTCATACCTATTCTCTTCGGTATTGTGGTGACGGTGCTCGCATCCCTGGGATCTGCACGTTCCGCTACTGCGGTGACGCCATTGGAGGCATTGCGCCCGATTGAACTGACCGACAACCGTCGTTCCAGCCTCACGCGAGCCATAATCGGTATTCTGATGGTGGTGGTCGGTATCGCCATGGTGGTATTTTCCATCTGGCAGGTACAAGCCACCAATGGCGGCGAGAATGCGAGCAGCGATCAATTCACGATGATTCTGCTCGTAGCCATCGCCGGCGCCGCACTGGTATTCCTCGGAATGGTGGTCACCGCGGTGTTTTGGATGCCGGCCCTCATGAAGGGAGTTGGAGCGTTGGCCTCGCTGACAGGCCCTTCCGCAACGGTTGCGCACGCCAACATTCAGAAGAATCCGCGACGCATCGCAGCAACCGGTGCCGCTCTGCTCATCGGCGTCACCCTGGTTTCCACCATCGCAACCGGTGCCGCCAGCGCCAAAGAGACTATGAATGGTGCGCTCGCCACCCGTTATAGCGTCGACATCGTGGCCATGGGCGATGACATCAGCCAGCAAATGGTCAAGGATGTAGCCGACATCAACGGCGTGTCCGACACGTTGTATGCGCCGGCGGTTTCCGTGACCTTGGAGAAAGCGGATGGAACCCAGCCTACGTCCGCATTGCTGGTCGGCGTGAAGAATATCGATCAGGTCAAGCAGGTCATGCGTGCCAACTTGGGTAACGCCTCCATCGACAGTGATGGCGTGCTCATGCCAACATACAATGCGCAAACCGGCAAGAAACTGCAGTTCGCCAATGGTACGGCTGATTTCTCTACCGAATGGAACCAGGACGGCGACGCTACGCGTTCGCTGACATTGCAAGCAAACCAAGCCGACTACCGTCGCGTATCCGCACAGTATGGAGCTGTCGGATTCGTGGATGAAAGCCATTTCACCAATGGTGACCTCGATGCCGCCACCCATGTGCTGCTGGTCAAGGCGGATACTGACAAGTCGGGAGTTTCCGTTGACGGCATCTACAACGACATGCAGGCCGCATTGGAGAAGAGCACTGATGCGACAGTGACCGGACCGATCGCCGAACGCATCGTATGGGCGAAGATGATCGACTCCATGATGATGCTTCTGGTGGGATTGATCGCTGTGGCTGTGCTCATCGCACTTGTCGGCGTGGCGAACACGCTGTCCCTATCGGTGATTGAACGCACCCGCGAATCGGCCACTTTGCGCGCCATCGGCATGACTCGAGGTCAGTTGCGACGCTCCCTCGCGGTGGAAGCCCTGCTCATCTCGCTGGTATCCGGCATCGCGGGCGTACTACTTGGCACCCTGTTCGGCTGGCTGGGCGCATACGTGGTGTTCAGTCTGTACGGCACCGTGGCGTTCCCATTCGAATGGGGCATCAACGGCATTGTGCTTGCCGTGGCGGCTGTGGCAGCGTTGCTGGCCAGCATCGCACCTGCCCGTCGGGCGGTCAGGGTGCCGCCAGTTGAGGCGCTCGCAGAAGCTTAGCACCTCAACTGGCGGCCTTCGCGGCAAGCCGCTCACCTCACCTACGGGAAGCCTACCAGGCTTCCCGCTTTACGGTTCGGCCTGTCGAGGCGCTCGCCGAAGCTTAGGCGATAAACGAAATGCTCCTTCGAAAGAAGGAGCATTTTTGTTGCCGAATACGTTTTATGAAGATTTTATACGAGATGGTTTTCATAGGCGAACACGACGGCTTGCACGCGGTCGCGCGCATTGATTTTCGACAGAATATGCGCGACATGCGTTTTCACGGTAGGCAGGCTGATGAACAGCTTGTCCGCGATTTCCTGATTCGACAGACCATGTGCGATCTCGATAAGCACCTCGCGCTCGCGGTCGGTCAGTTCGTCCAATTCCGGATCGGTATACGCCGGCGCCATTGAAACGGAAGTGGACGTGACGGAAGCGGGTTGAGTGGTGGCAGCGCTTGCGAAACTGCCATCCATCATTTTTTCAATAAGCCGTTTCGTGGCGGACGGAGCGATGATGGCGTTGCCCTGATACACGGTGCGAATCGAATTGAGCAACGTCTCCGGTTCCGTGTCCTTCAGCAGGAAACCGGACGCGCCGGCGTTGATCGCGGCCATCACGTATTCGTCCAAATCGAACGTCGTCAGAATGATCACACGGGTATGCGCATCGTCAAGCGCGCTTCCGTCAGGTGCGAAACGATGCTGCAACGCGCTGATCCGACGTGTCGCCTCAATGCCGTCCACACTGGGCATACGCACATCCATCAGCACCACGTCGGGATGCAACGTCTCCGCCAAAGCCACCGCTTCCGCGCCATCGCGCGCCTGGCCGACAACCGCCATATCCGGTTGGGAGCCGATCACCATCGCGAAACCGGCACGTACCAATTCCTGATCATCGGCGATGACCACATGAATCTTCTGTTCTTCACTCATACTCTCCACCTTATCGGCATTGTTCCGCTCACAGTGCAAAATAAACCCTTACATCTCCCTGAAAACTTGAACCGGCTATCGAGACACGCGCTGCAGCTGCTCCTCCAGCGGTGCTGCGGGCCTCAACTGCAGTTCGCTCGCGCTACCGGCGTGAGCGTCATCGCTGAAACCAGTCTCACGAAGCACGCCAAGCAGTTCGCGCATACGTTTGAGCGCGGCACGCCCCTGTTCTCCAATGGCTTTGAACGCTGTGGAAATCTCGTCGGCGGTCGGCTCCTTGCCTTGTGCTTCGGCGCGATCCAGCATGCGGATACCATCGACGGCTTGGTTAATCACGCTGTTCAGCGTGGCGGTGACTTCAGCCTGAATGCTGGCACTGATACGGTCGCGTTCCATATTCGCCGCGAGAATACGCTGCTTCTCCTGCTCGGCCACCAGCGCTTCCTCTCGCGCCTGCAACACCAGTGCGTTGGAATCACTGGAACGAGCCCAACGTGCCCACGCCATAATGCCGGTGCACAGCATCAACACCGCAACCGTATGCATAACGCCGGTAAAGAACGCTGCATCACTACTTGCCGTGGCTGAAACCGGTTTTGCCAAGCCCACGGAAGCGGCGATGGCGTCGAACAAGGTAGTGTATCCATGTTGGTCGGCTGCGATTTTCAAGCCCATCAGAGCCGAACAGGTGACAGCGGCAAGACCGGTCCAACGCCATGCGTGTTCACGCCCATACAATACGGCTGAATACAGTGCGCACAGCGACGCTACGATGTGCCCGACCTCAATCGATCCCAAAAACACCAATTGCACAACCGACAATACGAACACAATAAGCGCGCAAGTCTCGGGGAACCTGCGGCGAAGAGCCAGCGCCAGCAAGCAGCATGCGGCGATTGCATGTGAGAGCTGCGCATGAGGTGAACTATCAAAAAAGAGCGTGATCGACATGCGATTCAGCAGCGTGACCAATGCCACGGCACCAACGGTATCCATGAGCACATAATGATGCTGCGTCCACGCGGAAACACGTTCCACCCAATTCAGCCTTCGCGCATTGGATGTATTTGCAGGTTCCACGGATTTCAGTTTCAACGATTTGAGCAAATCATGCAGATTGGGTGCGGTGATGCGCAAATGTTGCAGGGCATTCGAACGATGATCGCGACCGGTCGGTTGGTTGGTTTCCTGCGTCTGCTCCGATGGCTGATCCGGGATTCGCGCCGATATGTTGACGACTGTGTGAGACGCGATTGCTTCGTCGGATAATTCCGCTGTGCTGGATATGGCAGTTGTGTTGCACGATTCGGACTGTTCCGGGGCATACTGTTCGCCGGTTTCGTCTGTCACCTGTTCTTTACCGCCGTAAGGCAGGGTGGCCATGACTTCGAAGCCTCCGCCGAGTCGGGGGCCAGCCTGCAATGAGCCTCCGGCCGATTCGATGCGTTCCTTCATGCCCAGCAGGCCGTAACCTGGCGTATGCCCGTCGATATTGGCCGCCGCGCCATGACCATTGTCGGTGATGGTCACAGTGAGCAAACCGTTGTTCCATAACTCTTCAATATGTACATCGACGTGCGGCCCCGCATACTTGCGGATATTCGTCAGCGCCTCCTGCACTACATGGTAGGAAGCTATCGAGGCTTGTTTGCTGAGTTGTTCTGGGCTGGCGGTGCCGGTGATATTCCGTCGGATTCGAATGTCGGGGGAGACGTGTTGCGCTTGTTCCACAAGATTGCCGATATCGTTATAATCGGCGTGCGGTGAACCCCCGAATACTCCCAGAAGACGTTGCATGTCATGCAGTGCGCGTTCCGATTCGTGTCGAATCGTCTCCATGGTGTTTCTGGCCACCGCGGGATCATGCGTGCCTGCATAGCGACCGCCGTCAGACTGCACGATGATGATCGACAGGGTGTGCGCCACCACATCGTGCATGTCACGTGCGATGCGTGCGCGTTCCGCCAACGCGGCGATATCGCGTTCATTCTGGTCTCGCGCGGCGATTGCCTCATTGCGTTCCCGCATCATGCGAATGGTTGCCAGACGGGCACGCTGCCAGAACGCTACAATGACGGTGGAAATAATGCATACTTCGAAAATCGGCGTCAGTACCAGCATGTATTGCGCCATCATGTCGGCGACTTTCGACATGGATGTTCCTGTGTAGATGGAACCGAGAGTGTCTTCCGTGACCATAATGTCATTCGGATTTGGGCCGTTCCAGCTGCTCCATGTATGCACTTTGCCTCCGGTGAGCAGTGGTCCATTGGTCATGGTCCATGCTATCAACGCCGAAGCCAGAAGACCGATGGTCAACGCCAGAATAATGAAGGCTTTCGTGTTTTTGGGATTGCCGTAGACGATCACCGAATACAGCATGAACAATGCCAGAATATCGGCGCCCAACAGGCAGGGGCCGAATATGAGATGCGCCAAGGTCAATGCCACGCAGAGCAACGCTCCGGTCTGCGGCCACCATCGACGGATCAGCAGCGGAATAAGCATTGCCGCTTCCCATGCCATCTGCGTGGAAGGCTTAAGGTCAAACAGCAATCCCGGATTATAGGTGATGCTGCCGGTCACGCCGAACAGCAGAACACCTATGGCAAGCGTGATGATGAGATCGCCTGCGAAGACATGACCATGCATCCACGACAAGAGACGCTGCTTGAGATTCGACATACGTTCTACCCTAGCGCCAGATATGCTGTGACGCCATCATGCGCGGGAATGAAATAGCGGCAGGATAAAGCCGCTTTTGTGAGGTAAGGTTGTCTCCGCATGTGGGTGGGATGGAAGCCATCAAGAAGTCACTACCCGCATTGAACATGCCGATGACGCCAAAGGGAAGGTGAATGCATGACGTTGCTGAGCGAATACTACGTGCCCGGATTGCATATTGAGGATCGTTCCATCAAGGTGCCGTTGGATTGGACGGGCCACGAGCCCGGTCATGGGTTCGATGGCGAATCAATCAGCCTGTTCTACCGTGTGGTCACCGCTCCCGAACATGTGCATGATGATCTTCCGCTGCTCGTGTTCCTGCAGGGTGGTCCCGGTGGTTCCGGCCCCCGTCCGCTCGGTCCAAGTTCCGATGGTTGGATTGAGGAGGCCATCAAGCATTTCCGTGTGGTGTTGCCGGATCAACGTGGTACTGGGCGTTCGTCTCGTGTCGATACGCATGTGATTGAGGGTATGGATGGCGGCGGCAAGGCCGGTGCCGCGTTTTTGAAGCGCTTCCTCGCCGATTCGATCGTTCGTGATTTCGAGCATCTGCGTCGTACCGAATTCGGGGGCGCACGTTGGGCCACGCTTGGTCAAAGCTATGGCGGATTCCTGACGCTGACATATCTTTCGCTGTTCCCGCAAGGGGTTATCGCCAGTTTCACCACGGGCGGCATTCCTCATGTTCCCGCCGATGCGACCGACGTGTACCGTCATACGTTCCCGCGCATGGCGGCAAAGACGAAGCAGTTCTACGAGCGTTACCCGATCGATGTCGAACGTGCCGCGGCCGTCGCCGACATTCTGCAGTCGCGCAAGGTCGCATTGCCGAACGGCGATCCGCTCACGGTGGAACGCTTCCAATGCTTGGGATCCGATTTCGGCATGAAGCCAAGTTTCGAACGCGTGCATTGGATTCTTGACCAGGCATTCCTCGACGGCGACGGTTCGGCCTCGACCTCGGCGGAACTGTCTGACGAATTCCTGTCTTCCGTGATGGATGCGACCTCGTCTCGCCCGCTGTACTGGCCGTTGCAGGAGTTCATCTACGCCAACGGCGAGCTGGAAACGCCGATTTGCTGGGCCGCCCAGCGCGTGCGCGGCGAGCATCCGGAATTCGCGGGTGACATCCGTCCGCTTAATTTCACCGGCGAGGCCATGTTCCCGTGGATGTTCGAGCAGGAACGTGCGTTGCGTCCGTTCAAACCGGCCATGGACGTGCTTATGGAAGACACGCATTTCGGCACGATCTACGATGCCGACCAGTTGGCGCGCAATGAGGTTCCGCTGCAGGCTGCCGTCTATTTCGACGACATGTACGTAGATTCTGGATTGCAGCTCGACACGCTGTCCCGCGTCGGTCGTTCACATTATTGGACCACCAACGAATTCGAGCATGACGGCGTGCATGGTTCCGTGGTCTTCAAACGCCTGTTCAACGAAGCACTGAACAGGGGAGATCTGGAAGAACTGTTCTGACGCAGACAATCCATCCATATATCGATATCAAATAGGAACCGGGAACAACAAGGAGAAACCATGTCCAACCCAACCATCGGATTCATCGGATACGGCAACATGGCACAGGCCATTGCCGAAGGACTTGTCGCGGCAGGTGCAATCGACGGTACTGACATCGTGGCGTGCGCCGCGCATTACGACAAACTGGAGAAAACCACGGCGAAGGTTGGTGCCACACCGCTGCGCACCGCTGCCGAAGTCGCAGACGCGGCCGACGTTGTCATCATCGCCATCAAACCGTACCAGATTGAAAGCGTCATCAAACCAATCGCCGGCGCGCTCGCTAACGAAAGCACATTCGTCGTATCCATTGCGGCAGGCTGGGATCTCGCCAGATACCGTGAACTGTTCGGCGCCGATTTCGGCGCGATGCACATCCAGTGCACCATTCCGAACACGCCGATGGCCGTCGGCAAAGGCGTGCTCGTCACGGAAACCGACAACACGCTGACCGACGCGCAAAACGAGACGTTCGAAAAGCTGTTCTCATCGATCAGCCTCATCGAACGCGTCGACTCCGCGCATATGGGCATCGGCATGTGCATCGCCGGCTGCGCGCCCGCATTCACCGACATGTACATCGAGGCGCTCGGCGACGCGGGCGTGAAATACGGTCTGCAACGCGCCACCGCCTACCGTCTGGCCGCAAAGATGGTGGAAGGCGTCGGCGCACTGTACCTGGCCAACGAAACCCATCCGGGTGCCATGAAGGACGCCGTCTGCTCTCCAGGAGGCACCACCATCAAGGGTGTCGCATCGTTGGAGGAAAGCGCGTTCCGTGGTGCCGTGATCAAAGCGGTCGACGCCATCGAAGCCTAATACTAAACTAAGGAACCATGTCTCTTACTATCGGAATCGTCGGACTGCCGAACGTCGGCAAGTCCACCATGTTCAACGCATTGACCCGTAACAACGTGCTGGCGGAAAACTATCCGTTCGCCACCATCGAGCCGAACACCGGCATCGTGCCGCTGCCGGACAACCGTCTGCCGGTGCTCGCCAAGCTCGTGCACACCGAGAAGATCGTGCCGGCAACCGTCACCTTCGTCGACATCGCAGGCATCGTCAAGGGCGCCTCCGAAGGCGAAGGCCTGGGCAACAAGTTCCTCGCCAACATCCGCGAGGCCGACGCGATCTGCGAGGTCGTACGCGCCTTCGAAGACGACGACATCGTCCACGTCAACGGCAAGGTCGATCCGGCCGACGACATCGACACCATCAACACCGAGCTCATCCTCGCCGACCTGCAGACCATCGAGAACGCGCTGCCGAAGCTGGAGAAGGATCTGCGCGGCAAGAAGATCGAGCCGGCCTACATGGACGCCGTCAAGCAGGCCAAGGAGATCCTCGAAGCCGGTGAGACCATCGACAAGGCCGCCCGCGAAGGCCGCTTCGACAAGGACTCCGTCTACGACCTGCACCTGATGAGCGCCAAGCCGTTCATCTACGTGTTCAACGTGGACGATTCCGAACTGCAGAACCAGGATCTCAAGACCAAGCTCGCCGCCTCCGTGGCTCCGGCTCCGGCCATCTTCCTCAACGCGCAATTCGAAGCCGACCTGACCGAACTCGACGAGGACGACGCTCGCGAAATGCTCGCCGACGCCGGCCTTGAGGAATCCGGCCTCGACCAGCTGGCACGCGTCGGCTACGACACGCTCGGTCTGTCCACCTTCCTCACCGCAGGCGAGAAGGAAGTGCGCGCATGGCAGATCCACAAGGGCTACACCGCCCCGCAGGCCGCCGGCGTGATCCACACCGACTTCGAAAAGGGCTTCATCAAGGCCGATATCGTCTCCTATGACGATTTCGTGGCCGCCGAAGGCTCCATGACGAAGATCAAGGAGGAAGGCAAGCTCCGTCAGGAGGGTCGCGACTACGTCATGGCCGACGGAGATATTGTGGAGTTCAAGTTCAACATCTCGAAGTAAGTGTTTCTCTGGCTCCCCTCTTTGAGGGGAGCTGTCGCTACAAGCGACTGATGAGCGGCACGGATAAGGCCTGAGAAGTCGTCTTCTCAGGCCTTTGTCATGACATTGTTCTGCAAGGACTGGCTGCTGCAGCAGCATAATGTGTGTTTTATTATTCGGCCTTGGCGGCTTGCTGGTCAATCCAATTGTTGACGTCGGTGACCGCCTCGTCAAGGGTTGCTTTGGCGGCTTTGTAGTATTTGGAATCTACAGGTTGACGATTTCCGCTCCGAATGGCCAGAGCGCGAGCTTGGCCATCTTGAACGCTTGCAATCCGAACGGAATACCGATAATGGTGATGCAGTTGAGTACGCCGGCTCCCAGATAGCCGAGCGCCATCCACCAGCCGACCAGCACCACCCACAGGATGTTGGCCAAGGCAGAGCCGACTCCGCCGCCGTATTGCACGGTTTTGCCAAACGGCGTCAGGGTGAGTCCCGCCATCTTGAACGCTTGAATGCCGAGCGGGATGCCGATGATGGAGATGCACAGAATCAGTCCCACCAATGCCCATCCGATTGCGATGGCCAACCCACCAAGAATGATCCACAGGATATTGCCGAGAACTCGCATGATTTGCCCCTTTCCGATTCCGGTCGATGCCTCGCATGTCCGGCTTCACTATTTTGCCAGACATCATGACGGAAACACGAGACGCAACCCTTGTCTCGCCCCTGATTCATCCTCGGACCGCTACCCAGGCGGATCGTATGCGGTAAGCCCAATCCTTTTGTAAAGATTTTGTGTATTGTCGGGCATGCGTGGGTTTCACCGTCGATCTGAATGATGATAGGCTTCTCGATGTCTGCCGTACGAAGACCCATCAAGGAGATGCCATGAACCTGTATCGCTACGCGATGTTCATCGCACGCACCTGCCGTGGGTCGTTCGTCGGCAATGTTCTGTTTGCCAATCCACAAATGGCCCTATTCTCGATGCTGGTGTAGCGGGGACACGCCTTATGCCGGGATGTACCGATGGCCCATCCGCAGTCGACGTCGCATGAATCGCTCACCATAGCCATCAACTTACGCAAAGCCGCGAATCGTTTGCCGTATATGAATGCGGAACGGATGGCGGCTTTTCCTTTACCCCGGACTCATCGGTGTCCCCGCGTCTTGACACAAGTATGGGGCCGGATCGCCCACACATGCCGTTACCAACAGAAGGAAATGCTGTGACCTCACAGAAAACCGCGGAATTCGGGTCCGCCGCCAGTTCCGTAAAGCCTATTGATTCGCACGCCCGATTCATCGTCGTGGGCGTGATCGTCGTCGGCTCGTTCATCGCGCTGCTCAACCAGACCGTCATGTCACCGGCCTTGCCGGCACTGATGCGTGATTTCAATATCACCACCGGCACCGTGCAGTGGGTGACCAGCGTCTACATGCTGGTCTCGGGCATCATGGTGCCGATTTCAGGCTATCTGATTGATAAATTCTCCACCCGAAAGCTCTTCGCCGGAGCCCTTGCCACTTTCATGGTCGGCACACTGCTGTGTGCCGTCGCGCCGAATTTCGTGCTGTTGCTCGTCGGACGCATACTGCAATCCGCCGGCTCCGGCGTGCTGTTGCCATTGGTCGCCGTAGTGCCGATGCTCGTCTATCCGCCGGATAAGCGCGGCACCGCCATGGGCATGGCCGGTATCGTCATGGCCGCCGGCCCGGCTATCGGCCCGGTTGTCGGTGGTCTGGTGATTGACGGTTTCGGATGGCGCCCGATGTTCATTGGCATCGCAGTCGTGGCACTGGTCATCCTTGTCGGAGGCACGATGATGCTCAAGAACGTCAGCGAGTTGAAGAACCCAAAGCTCAACGTCCTGTCCGTGATCCTTTCGACCATCGCGTTCGGTGGCCTGCTCTATGGCTTCTCGTCCGCTTCCACGATGGGATGGGCCAGTCCGGTCGTCATTACCTCAATCGTCGTTGGTCTTGTGGCCTTCGTCGCATTCGTATACAAGCAAGTCAAGCTCGATGAGCCATTGTTGCGCGTTGACACCCTTGCCACCCGCAACTTCCGCAACTCCGCGATTCTGGTCACTCTGATCAACGCCGCAGTCGCCGCAACCAACGTGACGTTGCCTATCTTCATCCAGAATGTGCTCGGCCAATCCGCCACCGTCACCGGCATGGTCATGCTGCCCGCCGCGGCGGTCGGCATCATCCTGAGTCCGGTCGCCGGTGCCGCATTCGACAAATTCGGCCCGCGCGGCGTGGGCATCGGCGGCCTTGCGCTCATGACCATCTCTCTTGGTCTTCTCGGCACCATCAACACCAGGACATCAGTGCTGTTTGTCGCCGTGTTCTGCGCATTGCAGGCATCCGGTCAGGCTATCGCCAACATGCCGATCAACACTTGGGGCGTCAACGCTTTGCCGAACGACATGATCGCCCATGGCAACGCCATCGCCAACACCGGCCGCCAGATCGCGGCAGCCATTGCGACCTCGCTTCTGGTTACCGCAGAAACATCCGTGACCGCCTCGCACATGTCCCAGGGTGTGAAGTCCGCCACGGCCAGCGGCATCGCGTTCTCCTACCTGCTGTGCGCCGCCATCTCGCTGGTCGCCCTGATCATCTGCATCTTCACCGTCACCAGTCGTGCCAAGGAGAAGGCCGCACGCAACGCCAAGGCCTACGAGGCGCAAGCCTCCGCCGAAGTCGCGGCCGAAACCACTGAAGGCCAGCCCGCCGAGCATCACTACGCCGGCGCATACGTGGCCCCTGCCTCCTCCCTGTTCAAGCAGACCCAGGAACAGTCCATCAGTGGGATCATGGACGATCATCCCTACAGCTGCCTGGACAGCGATGACATCACGCATGTGGTGCGCGAGTTCATCCGCCTCAACGTTTCCAGCCTTCCCGTGGTGAACGGCGATGGCAGGCTCGTCGGCTTCGTCAGCGACGGCGATGTCATGAAATCGATTGCCACCTATGAATCCCGTACGGTTTCCACCGGCACTGGTTCGACGATGGTGGTGTTCGACGACGAAACCGTGGCCTCCAAGGTGCAGGCGCTCTCCGGCAAGAAGGTGATGGACATCGCCACGCGTAAGGTCGTTGCCGCCACGCCCGACCAGCATGTTGGAGAGGTGGCCCGAATCCTCGCCAAGAAGCAGTTCAAGAAACTGCCGGTGGTGGATGGTGATGGCAGACTCGTCGGTGTGATCCGCCGTAAGTCCGTGATGGAACATGCCTTCGACGCGTTGTTCCCAAAGGATGATCGGTGATTCGGCGTCATCATCGTCCGCAACAACATGCGCGTGGTCGCCTTCGGCATCACTCTGGTGGGCGTCTCCGTCGTTGGTCTTGGCGTGGTCCACAAGCTGCTGGCGTATTTGCTGATTGATGTGGTGAACGGTTTGGCTTCGGCCATCTGCATGGGCCCGATGCGCACCATCATCCAGACCGAGACCGATGAGAAGATGGCTGGCCGTGTATTCGGCCAGGCACGGCGCAACACTAGTGTCGATGCGGCGCGTAACGCGGCCTGATGGCGATTAAGCCGAACTACCAAATTTGTGCGTACGACTCGTAGGACGTGTAGTCCGGCAAATCGTACACCAGTATCGAGAAAGGCATGGATTGGCCATTGTCCGGCCAATCCACAAATGCCATTTCTCCATAGATGATGGCACCTTGCTTATCCCGCAACACTAGGGAAACCTTGATCTGCTGTCCATCTGAAGGCTTGAAACCATCGGTCACGGCGCGGACTTCGCCATTGAAGGTCGTGCCGCCGTCGTTGTTGCGCACTTTGGAGATTCCGCTGATGGGGAAAGTGGCAGTGCCTTGTGCTTCCGTGACGTTGTACTCATTCGGACTGAGCGCAACGAAGTCCACGGTGGCCGGTGCGGTACCTTGACCCGCTTGCCCGGCGTTATATATAGTCTGATTCGGGAACGCCATATTCAGCGTTTGCGTCTGCGAGAACACGATGGAGCCGTCTTTGGTTCGCCGGTGATGGCGACTTCTGGATACTGTACCTGCAGGGTTGTGCTGGTGTTGCGCAGGGCGAATGCGTAGCTAACGTACCCCTGTTGGCTTACAGACCAACCGGATTCCACCAGCTCCAGCGGATTGTCGGCAACCGCGTCGGTGCCGCTTGTGCCGGTACTGTTATTGCCGCCAATGTGGCGGCACTGGGCTTGCGTTTTTCGGCAGTGGCATTGTCGGCAGCGTTGCCACAGCCTGTATTGACCGGGGCATTGTCGGCAACGGCCTCGCCGTCCTGCTCTTGGACGCGCCGTTCGCGAATGCGTTGCTCAATGGGATCGTCGACCAAAGTCTGGATGATGCGTGCCAGATCGCGGTCTCAGACTGCATCCCACTTACCGACGTCCAACAATTGGGGGTGCGGTTCAGTTCCGTGAAAAACACTCTTGTGCTTTGCTTCGTTTCCTGCTATGTGTGAAAACATGGATAATACGCATGCTCGCCGCTTCGATGACACGGTGCGGCGTCGGGCGGGGGAGCGCGGCGCCATCATGACGCTGCGCGACTGTCCGCGCGCCATGCGCGTTGTCGTGGACGGCATCGACCTGGATGACCGGCACCGGTTCCGCCTATGTGAGATAGGATTGGCTCCGGGCGCGGGTTTACGGGTCATGCAGCGGAGCGCTTTCGGCGGAAGGGTCGTCGCATTCGGAAACGAACGTGTCGCGGTGGACGGCGGCACCGCGCGTGCCGTCCGGGTACGGTTCGCGCGGGATGAACATGCGCAAGACGACGTTGCGTAACGCGAAGAGAACGGGAATATGCGCGAATGTTGAATCTACGGAACCTGAGGGGCGGCGACTGCTGCCGTTCGCAGAATGGCTGTTGCCGGCATCGCGCTTGTCGTGTCAACAGACCCGCGAATGACGGCATGGGCGGCGACTCCGGCAATATGGGAAACGTCGAAAATGTAAAACGCGTCGTGTTTGTAGGCAATCCGAACGTTGGCAAATCTTCCATGTTCAACGCGCTGCTCGGCGCGAGAACCCGCACGATGAACGCGCCCGGCACCACGGTGTCCATCACCTGCGGGCAATACCATTACGAAAAACCGAAAACAGCGGGAAACGCGCAAAACTGGCAGTTCGTGGACACCCCCGGCACATATTCTCTGGCGCCGATGAGTCCCGATGAGCAGGTTGCCGTCGACGCGCTGATCGGCATGTCAGGCATGCCCGTTCCCGACCTTGCCGTCGTGGTGCTGGACGCCACCGCGCTGTCCCGATCGCTGTACCTGCTGTCGATGGTGGTGGAGCTCGGGCTGCCCACCGTCGTGGCACTCACCATGAACGACCTCGCCGTCCGCAACGGCTGCGGCGTCGATGCGGAACGACTGTCCCATTTGCTGGACGGCATGCCGGTCGTCGCGATTGACGGACGTACCGGAGACGGCGGCAAGGCTTTGGCCGACGCGATCGCCGCAAGTTTCGAGGGAACGCCCGTTCCGCACGGGCTGACCGCACTGCCAACCGCAACAGCCGACGCCGACATGAAAACCGCCGACGGCCTGAGCGTCTGGGCCGAATCGCGGGCCGACGCACGACTCGACTGGACCGCCGGCATATTGCGCGGCCTCGACATGCATGCGGTCGACCACGTCACCTTGTCCGACCGCATCGACCGCGTGCTGCTGCACCCCGTGATTGGCGTCCTCGTCTTCCTTGCGGTGCTGTTCGTCGTGTTCCAGGCCACCACCACGCTCGCCAGCCCCATGCAGGATTGGATTGACGTGACCTTCCGCGGATGGTGCACAGATGGACTCGACCTGCTGCTCGGCCTGTTCGGACCATCCGTGAGCGGCGGCTGGCTGCGTTCGCTGCTGGTGGACGGTCTGCTTGACGGCGTGGTCACCGTGCTGACGTTCATTCCGGTGATGGGCATCATGTTCCTGCTGCTGTCAATCTTGGAGGATTCCGGCTACATGGCCCGCGCCGCGTTCGTGATGGACCGTGCCATGCGCGCCTTGGGATTGGACGGTCGCGCGTTCCTGCCGATCATCGTCGGCTTCGGCTGCAATCTGCCGGCTTTGGCCGCCACACGAACCCTATCCGATTCCCGGCAACGGGTGCTTACCGGCATGCTGGTGCCGTTCGCGGCATGTTCCGCGCGACTATCGGTGTTTTTGGTGCTCGCCCACGCGTTCTTCCCGAAATACGCCGGTCTCGTGGTCTTCCTCATGTACGTGGCTTCGGTCATGGTCATCCTGTTGGTCGGCGTGCTGCTGCGCCACACCATGTTCCGCGGCCTCGAACCCGAACCGTTGATGCTGGCGCTTCCCGCATACCAATGCCCGCGCGCGTTGCAGCTGGCACGTTCGGTGCTGCTGCGTCTATGGGGCTTCATCCGTGGAGCCAGCGTGATCATCATTTCAATGATCACGGCGCTGTGGCTGCTGCAGGGCATTCCGGTAACCGCCAACGCAGGCGGTTTCGCTCATGTCGACGACGTGCATGATTCCGCGTATGGCGTGCTCGCCGACGCGGTCGCTCCCGTGTTCGCGCCGGCCGGTTTCGACGACTGGCATGCCTCGGCCGCGCTGATCACGGGATTCGTGGCCAAAGAGGTCGTGGTCGGTTCGATGTCGCAGTCCTACCATGCGGACGAACCGGATGATGCGGCTTCCCAACAAGCCGGGGAGGGAACGCTGGGACAGAAGCTGCGCGCCTCGTTCGACCAGTCATCGCACGGCCACGGCAAGGCGGCGGCCATCGCCTTCCTGCTGTTCACGCTCGCCTACACGCCATGTCTTGCAACGGTCGCCGAAATGCGACGGCAGTTCGGCACGAAAGTCGCGGCGCGATCCGTCCTGCTGAGCTTGGCCGTGGCATACGTCATCGCCATCATCGCCTTCCAAACATTGCGGTTGATATGGTGAGCGGTATGGAACGGTCCGGCGCTTCCGCGCACGGATGGCGGCGCACGCCACGTACGGCTGATACATACGGCGACGGCCGGAACGATATCGTCGCACGCATCGCCGGCGACATCGCCGCAGGATTGACGGTGCGGCAAATCGCCGACAAACGGCATCTGCCGGTCGATTTCGTGGACATGGCTGTCGAACGAGCGGACAAACGGGGGCTGCTGGCCGTGATGGACATGCGGCACGCCTGCGGAGAGACGATATGCCAGCCCGATCCTGCGTCATTGGTGTGCGCAGGATGCCCATTCAGGATATTCCCATCTTCAAGCCCGTACAATAGGCAAGGTTAACAAGACGAAGAACGATGACAGCTATCGGTTCGCAAGGGGTGACACGTATGGATTATCAGTACCAGACCACTGAACAGCCTTCCAGCCCCCGCAAGGCATGGCCGATCGTCCTCGCCGTGGTCGTGGCCCTCATCGTGGCATGCGGTGCCGGCGTGTGCGTTTACCGCAACAAGCAGCAGGAAGCATTGGCCACATGCCGGCAATCGCTCGCGGAATTCAGCTCGGCCCGCAAAGCCGTGCTCGACACTTCCGAAAACGGCAGCGAACTGCAGAAGCTGATTCGAGGCGCGCTCGGCGTGAACGACATCATCGACGCGTTCGCGGACGCGGCCACCAGCGCCGAGAACACAGTCGATACGGAAGGCTGCAAGGCGGAAGCCACCATCACGCAGCTCAATCTCGTAGCCAAAACGTTGGACAGCGCCACCGATTCCCTGAACGCCAGTCTGAAAAGCATCCAAGAAAAAAACGCCGAAACCGCGTTGCAGGATCCGAAGGCCGATTCGGATGGCGCGGCATCCGGACAATCGTCCAATAACCCATCCGGGCAATCGAACGGAGCCTCTTCGAACAGCACTTCTTCGAACGGCACTTCCGACACGAAATCGTTGGATGAATCCAAAAAGGAACTGCAACAGTCGATCGACGAGGCAGACAAACTGGTCGACAAACTCAGCAAGGACGATTCCCTGACCCTGACCGGGCGCAAACTGCTGTCCGCGCTGTCCAAGGCCGCGGACTCCGGACAGAAGCTCGTCGAAAGCGGCAACATCAAGGATTCCAAGTATTACAAGGCGGCCAAGGTCACGCTTGACGAAGCCATTGACATGGCTGACAACTGGGTGAACAGCCAGGCGGCCAAAGCGCAGTAGCATGCTCCCGCGTGTTGCTTCCGCAGCCACGTCTAAAGTTTCCTTCGGAAAGCATGACGTGAATACGACGTCGGATGTGTGGAAGCGTGTAAGGGGGGACGGATGGCAGACGCGGGGCAGGAATCATCGGAAGGCATTAGCGTATCGAAGCCGGTCGCCCGCGTGATGATGCTGGTCAACGCGGCGGTATGGGGGTCCGGCTACACCATGCTCAAGCATGTGCAGGAGAACATGCCGACACAGTGGATGATGTTCTTCCGCATGGCTTCGGCGGTACTGCTTATGGCCATCGTGTTTTTCCCACGTCTTCGCAGGATTCGCCTGCGCCGCTATATCGTTCCCGGTCTGATACTCGCGTTGACTTACTGGCTGGGATTCATCTTCCAGCTCAAAGGACTTGAAACCACGTCTCCCGGACGCAACAGCTTCTTCACCGACACCTATTGCGTGATGGTGCCGTTCGTGGTGTGGGCGTTCACGCGCAAACGCCCCAGCTGGCAGCATCTGGTGGCCGCGTTCGTCTGCGCGTTCGGCATTGGTCTGGTGTCGCTGAGCGGCGGCGGTGGCGCGGAACTCATGCATATGAGCTTCGGTGACGCCATGACTATCATCGGCGCGTTTTTCTTCGCGTTGAATCTGGTTTTGGTTGGTTTCATCGGCAAGGATTTCGACGCGATCGCGCTGATGCTTGCCGAATTCGTGTGGTGCGCCCTGCTGTTCGGTGCTGGCGCGGTGCTTACCGAAGGCGGACCGTCCATGGCTTGGGCGCGGTGGGACATCGTGCTGTGCATCGCCTACCTGGTGATCGGCTCCACGGTGATCGCCCAAGTGTTTCAAACCATCGCCATACAGAATCTGCCCACTTCCGAGGCGTCCGTGATCTTAAGCACGGAATGCATCTTCGCCATGCTGGTATCCGTGATTTTCACCGGCGAAACGCTGACCGTGCCGTCGTTATGCGGTTTCGCGCTGATTTTCGGTGCGATTCTGCTGTCCGAAATCCAACTGCCCTCCGCAAAACGACAGCGTGGCACAACGGAAGGCGATTAGAAGAACAGCGCCGCGATTCCCGCCGCGAAGCACATGAGCAGCACGGACGTGAGGAAGCTCGCCAGGAACGCCTTCTGTCCCTTCTTCGCGATGGCGCTGAAATTCACGTTGATGCCGAGCGCCGCCATGGCCATGCCGAGCACGATGTATGCGAAATCGACCAGATTCGGTGCGATGGCACCGATGAACGGCACGAACGTGCCGATGATGGAAGCGCCGATGAAACCGAGCATGAACCACGGGAACGACACTTTGCGTTTGCCGTCGGCCGGCATTTCGGAATGGTTTTTATCCCACCAAACGGCGATGATGATGGCCGCGAACACCAGCATCAGCACGCGGGAAAGCTTCATGATGGTGGCGATGCCCACCGCGCCGAACGCGTCGCCGGCGGCCACGGCATGGGCGATTTCGTGCAGGGACGCGCCAGCGGTGATGCCCAACTGCGTCTTGCTCAGGCCCGTCAACGGCCCAAGGGCGATTTCCAGCAATGCGAAGATGGTGCCCATGATGGCGATGATGGCCACGGCCATCACCTCATTGTTGGCCTTCTCATCCTCTTTTTCCGGCGGCACCTTGATGGAGCCGGACAATCCCATGACGGCTGCCGCGCCACAGATGCCGGTACCGCCCGCCACGAGAATGGCGAGCTGCGGATCGACGCCAAGCTTGCGTGCGATGTTGTAGCACACCACGATGGTGAGCGTCACCACCACTGCCGCGATCGGCAGACACTTGATACCCTGTGTGAACAGCACCGTCAGATTGAGCTTGAAACCAAGCAGGATGATGCCCAGGCGAAGCAGCTTGTTCGAAATGAGCCCGGCCGCATCCTTCACACCGGCCTTATGTTCGGCGGAACGGCTCGAATACCATTTGCGGATCGGGAACTGCGCGACCATGCCGATGAGCAGAGCGATGATCAACGCGCCGAACAGGCTGAATCCCGGAAACTGCTTGAGCCACGAAGCCACCAGAGAGGCCGCCAACGTGACGATGCCAATGAACGCCATTTCCTTGGTGGCTATGCGAGTCCACCATTTCTTGCAAAAATCAATCACGAGCGTCAAGTGTTCCGGTTCATGCGGACAAGCCGGCCGGATGGGGAGACACGCGCGGGAATCCATATTTTGCAACATATCTCGAACGGGTTTGAGGTCTGTTTGCTTCAAGTCGGGTTTAAGTTGGTACGCTGGAGATGCAAGCCAGAAACACAGGCAGAATCAAGGAGGGTCAAGATGCAATTCGAAGCCTCGCGACTGGAAGGACTGGAACACCGCACCGACGCGCAGTCCGCACCGGAAGTGTTCTTCACGCCGATCATCACACCGGAAAGCCTCGTCGCCGCCTACCATGCACTCGGACGCAAGCCGGAAGGCAAAACGGCCATCAAAGTCCATTCCGGCGAATCGGAAAAATCCAATAATCTCAATCCTTCGCTCGTCAAGGACCTCGTGCAGGAGATCGGCGGCACGCTCGTGGAATGCGCTACCGCATACGACGGCAATCGTGAAACCCCCGAAAAAAGCCTTGCCACGTTCAAAAAGCACGGATACGCCGATCTTGCGCCAATCCAGATCATGGACATGGGCGGCGAAATCGAGATCCCGGTGGCCAAGCACCGCCACATCGCCTACGACATCGTCGGCAAGCATATCGACGACTACGATTCCATTTTCGTGCTGTCGCATTTCAAAGGCCATCCGATGGGAGGCTTCGGCGGCGCGCTCAAGAACGTGTCCATCGGCATAGCCTCGTCGAACGGCAAACGCTGGATCCATTCCGCCGGCGTCACCAAGGACAAGTGGGTGGAAACTCCTCAGGATGCATTCCTCGAATCGATGGCCGAAGCCGATGAGGCCGTGATCAGCCACATGCATGGCAAGATGATGTATCTGAACGTCATGAACCGCCTGTCGGTGGATTGCGACTGCCTGGCCTCCCCGACGGAACCGGACATGCATGACATCGGCGTGCTGTCCTCGCTCGACCCGGTGGCACTCGACCAGGCATGCGTCGACCTCATCCACACCGCCCCCGACGGAGCGTCCGTCACCGAACGCATCGCCTCGCTCCACGGCGAACACATCCTCGAATACGCCGAGGAACTTGGCATCGGTTCGCGCGCGTACCGTCTGACCGTACTCGACTGACGGCGAACGCAATGGTCACGAAACCCGCGAAGCCTACGGAAGCCAGCATCGCAATCGCACGTATCGAAACGTTGCTTGCCGAACGCGATTGTGTGTTCGTCGCAATCGACGGGCCATGCACGTCTGGCAAAACCACGTTTGCCGCGATGCTCAACAGGCGTTTCGGCGGCAACGTGCTGCACATGGACGATTTCTTCCTCCGTCCCGAACAGCGCACGCCGGAACGTTTCGCCGAACCCGGCGGCAACGTGGACCGTGAACGGTTCGAAACGGAAGTGCTGGCACCGCTCGCCGCCGGACAAGCCGCGCAATACCGGCCATGGGATTGCCATACAGGCGATTTCGCCGTCGCGTACGCCGTCGAACCGGCCCAGCTGACCATTGTGGAAGGCAGCTACAGCATGCACCCCGCCTTGCGGAGGTATTACGATTGCATGATCTGTCTTGCGGTCGATCCTGCCGAACAGTTGCGTCGGCTCGAACGACGCAATCCACGCATGTTGCAACGATTCGTCGACGAGTGGATTCCGCTGGAAAACCGCTATTTCGAAGCGACCAATATCCAAGCCGTCGCCGATTTGCTGGTCGACACCGCGCTGCCGGACGGTGGGTCGGTCGTCGAGTCGGTATGACGTATACGCATATCCGAAGAGAAGGAAACATTAAGGAGAAAACAAATGTCTGATTCCGCAACCATGCCCGCGGCCGCCCTGCGCCGCACCGACCTGCCGAAACTGAGTCTCGGCACCAAGACAGCAGCCACCCTGCTCGCCATCGTCGCAGCGGTCGTGCTGCCGCAACTGTTCCACGTCATCGGCGCCGTCTCCGGACAGGGCACCATGCTGGGCGTCGCGTTCCTGCCGATGCATCTGCCGATCATCTTCGTCGGCCTGATCGCGGGCCCCGCCGTCGGCGCGATCGCCGGCGCCGCCGCTCCGCTCGTGAGCTTCCTGCTGTCCGGCATGCCGATGCTGGCGATGCTGCCGCTCATGATGGTCGAACTGTGCGCATACGGCCTGGTAGCCGGTCTGCTGCGCGGCATCAAGCTGCCGAGCCTGGCGAAGGTGGTCATCGCACAGCTCGCCGGACGTGTGGTGCTGACCGCAGCCACCGCGATCGCCGTGTTCGCGTTCGGTTCCAGCAAGGCCATCGCCGCCACATGGACGAGCGACCTGGCCGCCGGCCTGCCCGGTCTCGCGCTGCAGTGGGCGCTGATTCCGCTTGCCGCCTACTGGACCGAGTCGCTGATCGCCAAGCGCAACCACTGATATGACGTTTGCCCGGCCACGTTCTGGGCAAACGCGTGATATGCGGGAGCCGAGCCGTTAAGCTCGGCTCCCGTTACTTATAGGAGGACTACGTAGGAGTTTTACGAAGGGGAAGCGGTCATGATCGCAGGAGTGTCCATCACCACTTTGCTGCTGGTGCTTGTCGCCGGAATCGGCGCGGGATTCGTCGGATACGCGGTCGGCGCGTCCTCGCTGATCTCCTATCCTGCGTTGCTGGCGTTCGGCATTCCGCCCGTGCTGTCCAACACCACGAACACGGTGGGCGTGTGCGGCACCGGCATCGGCGGGCTGCTGTCCGCGCGCAAGGAGCTCAAGGGCCAGGGACGCCGTGTGGCTGTCTACGCTTGCATCGGCTTGGTCGGAGGCATCATCGGCGGCTTGCTGCTGTTGGAATTGCCCGCGAAGGTCTTCGAATTCGCTGTGCCGCCGCTCATTCTGTTCAGCGCGTTGATCATCGCGCTGAACCCGCGGAAGAAAGCGGCCGCACGCGACGCTGTCGCGCAGGCGTTGCCCCAATCGCAGCAAGGCGAGCGCGCGGCGCTGATCGCCAGTAGGACGGCCAATGGCAGTCTGCGCAACGACCCGTGGTGGCTGTGGGTTGGCGTGAGCTTCGTCGGCATCTATTCGGGATATTTCGGTGCCGCCGCCGGTACCCTCGCCCTGGCGATCCTCGACCTCGGCAAGATCGGCCCGTTCCACCAGATCAACGCGCTGAAGACCGTGGTCGGCTTCGGCGCGAACATCTCCGCCGCGATCATGTTCATCTGCCGTGGCTCCGTCTACTGGCCGTTCGCCATCGCCATGTGCCTGGGCTGCATCATCGGCAGTTCCATCGCCCCTCCGGTCACACGCCATATCCCCGAGAACATCATGCGCGCCGCCGCCGTGCTCACCGGCATCGTCCTCGCCGTCAAGCTTGGCTGTAGCACCTATTTCTAAAAGCCTTTGGTTCCGGAGTGTGGCGTGTGACCGTGCGGCTGCGCTCCGGAACGACAATTTCCGGTTCCTCGTGTGCCGAGATTCGTCTTGGCCTGGTGACTTGCGGCGGGTTTGTTCCCAAGCGGGTGTTCCGTAGGTGGTTTTTCGCTTCCGTAGGTGGTTGCCGGAGGAAAGGCGTTTGAGAAACGGCTTAAATTAAGCCATTCTCAGACACCAATACCAGAACCAACCACCTACGGAACCACAAAACCACCTACGGAATTGAGTCTGGCAACGGTGTTTGGCGCTTTTACTGAAGATGGTGAAAAACGGTATATGCCGCTTCGAGTGGCTCGATTATTTCGAATATCTGAAAAGAGTAGGAACCCCCATTAGATAAGTGTCGATAGTGCCCGCATGACGATATCTACATCCTTGTTTTCCAGCTCGCGAATGACGTGCAGATAGGTTTCCTGAGTTGTAGTCATGCTGGCATGGCCTAGACGGCGTGACACGCTGGCGATCGATACGCCGGCGAACAGCAGCAGCGATGCGTGTGTATGGCGCAGACCATGGACGGAAATAACTGGCACGTCCACGTTTCTGCAATGTTTTGCAAGCACGTCGTTGGCTGTTGAGTTGTAGACCTTGCCGTGCACGAAAATAGGTTTATCATGCGGAAGATCCTTGAGTAATCCAGACATTTGCATGATGAGTTGCCAGTCGAGTTGCACTTTACGCACGGACGATTCGTTTTTCGTGGGTACGAAACCGCCGCCGTTTTTATAATCCCAAGTTTTGTTGACGGAAAGCGTCTGGTGTGCGAAATCAAAGTCATCGGGTGTGAGCCCAAGCGCCTCAGAGAATCGGAGTCCGGTTTTCGCGATAAGGAGGATAAGCCAATCCCAGCTTGCCTCGGCCCCAAGATCAAGGTCCGCGAGCATGGCATGCAGCTCGAATTGGTTGAGATACTTCATTTTCTTAATGCGTGGCTGCTTGCCTTTGATGATGACTTTGCGCGTTGGATCACGGGGTATGAGTCCTTCATCGACGGCATCGAGAATGGCGCCTTTGATCTGATGGTGAAAATCCATGGTGGTTTGGCGCTCATGATGTTGTGCATATCCGTTGATGAGCTGCTGGTATGCGGTTCGATCCATATCGGTGAGTCTGAGTTCAGGGATGAGCTTGCCGAGCCAGGATTGCGTAAGTCGATATTTGCCCATGGTCACGTCTCTGATGGCGCCTTCCTTGTACGTTTTCACCCACTGGGCGTAGTAGTCGCAGAACAGCGATTCTGATGTGATGGTTTCCTGCATGAGATGCGCCTTTCTAAAAATAGGGGATTGGCGCAGCCATCATACTTACGCTGATGAAGGGTGATGAGCGAATCCAGACGGTCGAAGAATGCACCGATTCGGCGCTGCTCGGCGATGTTTGGATGGCCAAAAAACACATTCGCAATATCTTCATTGTGAATGTGCA